>Ga0310826_100005_pt1 | contig 853480 bp, 829 predicted proteins | sample WT_ome_FD_201306 | JGI IMG/M metagenome (GOLD analysis project Ga0310826, IMG submission 201306) | Sorghum-adapted microbial communities enriched on wild type (WT) sorghum from Joint BioEnergy Institute, Emeryville, California, United... ... | reverse complement strand
AATGGCCGCAAAGGACGTGAAGTTTGCGATGGACGCGCGGACGCGGATGCTCCGTGGCGTTGACATTCTGGCGGATGCGGTGAAGGTGACGCTGGGTCCGAAGGGCCGGACGGTGGTTCTGGACAAGTCGTTCGGGGCGCCTCGGATCACGAAGGACGGCGTGTCGGTGGCGAAGGAGATCGAGCTGGCCGACAAGTTCGAGAACATGGGCGCGCAGCTGGTGCGCGAGGTGGCGTCGAAGACGAACGACCTGGCCGGGGACGGTACGACGACGGCGACGGTTCTGGCGCAGGCGATCATCCGCGAGGGTGTGAAGGCGGTTGCGGCGGGGATGAACCCGATGGATCTGAAGCGCGGCATCGACCTGGCGGTCGAGGCTGTGGTGTCGGATCTGCAGAAGCGGTCGCGCAAGGTGTCGACGAACAACGAGATTGCGCAGGTTGGCACGATCTCGGCCAATGGCAACACGACGATCGGCGAGATGATCGCGCGGGCCATGGAGAAGGTCGGCAATGAGGGGGTGATCACGGTCGAGGAGGCGAAGAGCCTGGAGACCGAGCTCGAGGTGGTCGAGGGCATGCAGTTCGACCGGGGCTATCTGTCGCCCTATTTCGTGACCAATGCCGAGAAGATGCAGGTCGAGCTGGAGAACCCGTACCTGCTGTTCTTCGAGAAGAAGCTGTCGAGCCTGCAGGCGATGCTGCCGGTGCTGGAGGCGGTGGTGCAGTCGAGCCGGCCGCTGCTGATCGTGGCCGAGGACGTCGAGGGCGAGGCGCTGGCGACGCTGGTGGTCAACAAGCTGCGCGGCGGGCTGAAGGTGGCGGCGGTCAAGGCGCCGGGCTTCGGTGACCGGCGCAAGGCGATGCTTGAGGACATGGCGATCCTGACCGGCGGCCAGGTGATCTCCGAGGATCTCGGCATCAAGCTGGAGAATGTCACGCTCGACATGCTCGGCCAGGCCAAGAAGGTGGTGATCACCAAGGAGGAGACGACGATCGTCGACGGCGCCGGCGACAAGGCCGACATCCAGGGCCGGATCGCCCAGATCAAGACGCAGATCGAGGAGACGACGTCGGACTATGACCGGGAGAAGCTGCAGGAGCGGCTGGCCAAGCTGGCCGGCGGCGTGGCGGTGATCCGGGTCGGCGGCGCCACCGAGGTCGAGGTCAAGGAGAAGAAGGACCTGGTCGACGACGCCATGCACGCGACCCGGGCGGCGGTCGAGGAGGGCATCATCGTCGGCGGCGGCGCCGCGCTGCTCTACGCCACCCGCGCCCTCGACGGGGTCAAGCCGGAGAATGACGACCAGCGGGTCGGCGTCGACATCGTGCGCCGGGCGCTGCAGGCGCCGGTGCGCATGATCGCCGGCAATGCCGGCGTCGACGGCTCGATCGTCGTCGGCAAGCTGCTCGAGCAGAGCGACACCGACTACGGCTACAACGCCCAGACCGGCGAGTACGGCAACCTGGTCAAGGCCGGCGTCATCGACCCGACCAAGGTCGTCCGCACCACCCTGCAGAACGCCGCCTCGGTCGCCGGCCTCCTCATCACCACCGAGGCCATGGTCGCCGAACGACCGGAAAAGAAGAACGCCGGCGGTCCGTCCATGCCGGACATGGGTGACATGGACTTCTAAGTCGGGACGTCCCATCCGGGACAATCGGCTTGAGGAGGGGGCGCTTCGGCGCCCCCTCTTGCTTTTCAGGGGCGTCGCTTCATGGCCCGCCCGATCGGCGGGGATCGCAATTGGACTCCCGCGGGCGCGTCGGACAGCCCGGACAGCCGGATCCTCCCGGCGTCCCCTCCCCCTGCGGTCGAAGGCATCGCCCCCCTGTCGCGCAATACATGGTAGTATCGAAGCCGTGGCGCGGCACGCGCTGCGCGTAGGCGGGGTACGAAGGGCGATGCTTTGGACATCCTCCATGCGATCGACGATCGCCGCCGGGGCGACGACAGCTTCGTCAGGCAAGATGCCGGATAGAACCGCCGCTCTCCGCACCCGGAACTTCCAAGGAACGGAACGATGACTTTCGACGCTCATCTTTCTCGGCCGGTCGTCTATGCCGCGAACGGAATGGCGAGTACCGGACATCCGCTGGCCAGCCTCGCCGCGATCCGGGTTCTCGAGGAAGGCGGGAACGCCATGGATGCGGCCGTGGCCGCCTCGGCCGTACTGAGCGTCGTCGATCCGGCGGCAAGCGGTGTCGGCGGCGACGTCTTCTTCACATACTACGATGCCGGGACCGGACAGCTCGATTCGCTGGTCGGCAGCGGCCGGGCCGGCCGGGCTGCCCATGCCGAGCGCTTCCGCGACGGCATTCCGGCGACGGGGCCGCTCGCGCCCACGATCCCGGGCATCGTGCGCGGCTGGGAAGACGCCCTGAAGCGCCACGGCTCGCGCAGCCTGGCGCGGCTGCTGGAGCCGGCGATCCGTCACGCCCATGAGGGCTTCCCCGTGTCGGCGCGCGTGGCCGGCGCCTTCCGCCGAAGGGAGAGCGCCCTTCTCCAATGCAAGGCCGCAGTCGAATGCTACCGGCGCGGCGGCGACTGGCCCGTCGCGGGCCAGAGGCTTCGACTGCCGGATCTGGCGGCCACCCTCGAGACGATCGCGCGGGAAGGCGCCGACAGCTTCTACAGGGGAAGCCTGGCAGACCGCATCGTCGCTGCCCTCAAGGCCGATGGCGGCCTCTTGGATCACGAAGACTTCGGCACCTACGAATCGCCCTTCGAGGCGCCGCTGACGGTTGATTACCGCGGTTATCGGGTCGCCGTTCCGCCGCCGCCGACGATGGGCGCCATCCTCCTGGCCGAGCTGGCGCTGCTCGAAGAAGTCGCGCCGGAGAGCGGCGCCTGGGATTCGGCCCGGTGGCAGCACCTGCTGATCGAGGTGAAAAAAGCCTCCTTCGCCGATCTCGACGCCTTTCTGACCGATCCGAAGTTCGCCGCCGTGCCCCCCGCCATCTATCTGGCGCCCGACTACATCAGGGCGCGCCGCGCGGCGATTTCGACGACGAAGGCGGCACTCTACCGGCCGGGAAGCGTCGGCCCGGGGCCCGGGCATACGATCAGCCTGGCCGTTGCCGACAAGGCCGGCAATGTCGTCTCCTGGATACAGAGCGTCTTCACCGAATTCGGCTCGTGCTGGATGGCGCCCGGAACGGGCTTCGTCCTCAACAACCGCATGTACGGCTTCTCGGCCGTTCCGGGGCATGTGAACGTCGTGGCCCCGGGCAAGCGCACCGCGCACACGCTGCACTGCCCCATGGTGCTGAAGGACGGCAGGCCGGTGCTAGCGCTAAGCACCCCCGGCGATTACGGCCAGACCCAGTCGAACCTCCAGATGATCACCAACTTCATCGACCATGGCTTCGACGTCCAGAGAATGATCGACGCCCCGCGGTGGCGCAGCATCGAAGGGCTAGAGGTCGCGATCGAAAGCCGCTTCCCCGAGACGATGATCGAGGAGCTGCGTGCGCTGGGCCATGACCTGCGGGTGGTCGAGCCCTGGACGGATCTCATGGGCGGGGCCGTCGCCATCCACATCGATCGCGAGAACGGAACCCTGGCCGGCGCCGGCGATCCGCGCCGCGAATGCTACGCGATCGGATACTGAGGTCGTGATCGTCCAAGGCCAGGCGAAGGGCCGGCGGCGTTAAGCGGAAGGGGGCGGACAGCAAAATGGCGCTGCCCCCTGGGGACAGCGCCTGCCTCTTCGTCATGGACGCCGGGTCCGGGGACCCGACGCCGTAGATCGGGCTCAGGCCGCAGCCTGCATGCCTCCGGTGATCTCGACGAACAGCTTCACGACTTCGTCCTTGAACACGGCCATGTCGGCGCTGCTGGTCGCGCTGATCAGGGAGCGGTCGACGACGATCGGCTGCTCCTCGGTGCTCTCGACCTTGGCGCCGGCCTGCTCCAGGGACTCGCGGACATCCTCGTTAGCGGCAACCTTCCGGCCCTGGGCGCGCTCGGCCGCCACCAGAAGCGACGGTGCGTCACCGACCAGGGCGACCGGCTTGTTGCCGTCCAGGAATCCCTTCAGCAGACGCTTGGTGTGCGGGTTCTGCGCCAGCTTCTCGACGCCCCGCTTCCCGCCCGGCACCAGGAGCGCATCGAAATCGGCCGCGAGCGCTTCGGAAATCTGGGTGTCGATCGGGAAGTAATGTCCCCAGGCCTTGCCGTGCCAGCCATTCACCAGCCCCTGTTCGGGCGAGACCAGCTTCAGCGTGGCGCCCGCTCCAAGAAGCGCGCGCTGCGGCTCGGTCATTTCAATTTCTTCAAATCCATTGGCAACCAGAATTGCGACGGTCTTACCCGCGAGCGGATGATCCATCAGTCGGCCCTCTCCCTTTCGATGTTGAACAATCGGCGGATGCCCCGGGGCCCTGCCCGGGAAAATTCCGACACCCGACCGCGCGCTCAGGACGACCGGCGATCCGTGAGACCGAATCGAAACAGCGGTCAGGCGACCTTTGCGGGTCGCTGCCTCGCCAGTCACGTCTCCAAAAGGAGGTCCTGCGGAACCGTGCGCAGAAGCTTGCTGCGCGATCCGCCTGGAGCGACGCGGATAAGCGTCCGAATGCTTATGAATTCGAGCATAGAGGTGGCCGTTAGGGTCCCGGAAGTCAACGATTTTATGCCGCAACCCGTGTCGCCGCGACGCATGGAAGCCATGCGTCGGAAACGTAAGCGCCAAATCCGGGCGAAGATCCCTCCCCCGCGCGGTGCCGTCCCGCCCGTCACCGAACGGATGCGGGGCCGCGTGCCGCACGGCCGCCCGGTCAGCGGTTGCGCAATGCGTCGATGAGCTGCCGCTTCGTCATTCCGGAGCCGTTCTCGATGCCGAGATCCTCCGCCCGCTGGCGGAGCTCGGCGCGGGACCATTCCTCGTAGCGCGGCGCCCTGCCGCCAGGCGGCCCGCCGCCCCCGCCGGACATGTGGAAGCCGCCGTCGCCCCGGCCCGGGGCCCCATATCGCCGGTCGCCCCTGCCGGTGCGGAGACCGTGCCCCTTGATCATCTCAAGAGCCCCCTTTCCTCGTTCCGTGCCCGGGGTACCGGCAGAACGACAACCCGGCCGCTCCGGTTCCGGCCGCCCCCTTCTCGCCATCGGGTGCGCTTCGTGGCAGCATGGCGTCGGGCGGAACCGGCACATGCGGGAGGGCGGACCAGTGGCTTCGGAAGCGGGATCGTCGGCCAGGGCGTTTCGGATGTGAGCGGCCTTTCCAACTACCGCCTGCTGATCGGGCGCCCGACCGATCTTCGCTTCGACGACGAAAGCCCTCATGTCCATGTCCGGCTTGTCGCCGCGGGGCAGTCCTATCGGGTCTCCATCAACGTCCGTTCGAGCGAGCCGCCGCACGTCCTGCTCTATGCCCGCCGCGATCCGTTCGACCATCCGCTCGTCCGGCGGCTGGAGATGCTGGGCGAAGGGCTGAGAAGCATCCGCCGGAAGCGCCCGGAGCTGGCCGTCGACTATGTCCGCGGCGGCATGATACGGCGCGAGGAGATGACCGAGGCGCCCTACCGCCGCGATGGGCCCGACAATGATCTGCAGGACTATCTGGCGGCCCTGACGCGCGAGGCCATGCGGGACGGGCGGGCGCGCTTCCATGTTTTCGGCGAAAGCTGGGGGCCGCGCCGCAGCCGCGTGGATGCCGTGTTCGGCTTTTCGCCCGACCAGGGCATGCACGACGTCCACATGAACCAGGGCAGCCGGGACCCCTATCGCCGTTTCAACGCGCCGAACCAGGACGGCGCGCTCCTGGTCCGGACGGGCGCGGGCCGGTGGATCGGCATTTTCCTCGCCTTCCAGAACCAGAGCTGGGCCACCGATCCCGAAACCGGGCATCCGCTCGAGGACGAGGAGGCCGAACTGCTCCGGCGCCGGGCCGCGACCCGCCGGACGGCCTGACTTAGCGGCGCCTGGCCAGGTCGAAGCGGGGAACTTCGGATAGGCTTTCCACGGCGAAGCCGGCGGCCCTTGCGATGTCGTCGAAACGGAGAGTCTCCGGGTCGCATCTTGTCGCCAAGCCGCGTTTCGCCAGCCATTCCGCGATCTCGATCTGATGCCGGTCTATCACCTCGCCGTGATCCGGATCGCGCGGTATCAGCACGGGATGCTTGCCGGCGCTCAAGGCCATCAGGGCCGAGCCGCACCCGGCATGGGCGACCACTGCATCCGCCTCGCGCACTGCCTGTTCAAGCTCCGCGCCCGGCACGAACGGCCGGGCCTCGATGGCGAGACCGTCGATAGGGGTATCCCCCGTCTGCCAGAGCACCTCCACGTTCGGCGGGATCACCCTGGCGGCAGCCTCCAGCAGCCGCCGAAACGGCCGTCCGACACCGACGGTGACGACTACGCGCCTTACCGGCCTCGGTTCGGTCTCGATGCCGCGGAAGCCGTCGAACACCGACCCGCCGAAACGCCATCTGCCCGTCGCCACATGCGGGTACTGCCGGTAAAGGCGGATTCCGGGAACGCGCTGCAGGATCCGCCCTGTCAGCGACGGGCGGCTCACCCGGGCGGCGCTTTCGATGTAATGCGTCTCGATGCCCCACAGCACCGCATAGGGAAGGAATGCCAGCGCGATCGCGGACCCGGTGCTGATCACCGACCTGATGCGCTCCTTCCCGCGGATGATGCGGCGGGCATAGCCGAAGGCTCGAAGAACCCCTGCGACATCCCGTTCCATGACCGGCGGCAGAAGGACCTTCCGCTCATCGGCCAGCAGCGTCCGGGCCTGGGGCGTGTCCAGGCACACCCAAAGCCGGTCGGCATCCAGGCCGTCCATCCGCTTCGCCAGGGCATGAAGTTGCGCCAAATGTCCGCCGGCACTCGCGACGAGCAGAGTTGTCATCGGGCGTCATCCTCCCTGCAATCTGACAGGCAATCGGACCGCGACGAACGGCTTCTGTTCCCTGGGCACGAATGGAAACGCAACCGAGGCATTCAGCCCGTTCTATGACCACCCGGCAGATCTACTTCAGCCCTCGAACAATATATGAATTCACCTGAATTCCTGTTGCAGTTACAGACTCTTCCCGACCAAGAACCCTAGAATATATTATCGGCACCGATCGCTTCAATTTTATCAGCATACCATGATCGGATGGATTACGGAACGGATCAATTGGGCATTTGACTGCACCTTCGCGCTAAATCATTATATTTGTTAACTTATCACATCCACCTCATTGCAGTCTCTCGCTTCGACGAGAACCGGCTTGCCTTCCCCACAGGAGAGGACAGGGGACGGGATGATGGTGATACCGCGCCTGGAGAGAGTACCGGACGCAACCGGGGTGATGCCGGACGGCCCGAGCGCGGTTTCCCGGATCGATCCTCATTGCCATGGAGACACGGATGACGGCGCACGCTTATGGGACTGACGCCTTCGTGCCCTGGACCGAAGGCGTTCTCCGTCCACTGACCGAGATCGACGTCGCCAGATGGATGGCGGACCTCGGGTTCCGGATCGTCGAGCACCATGGACGGTTCTGGCTGGCGCTGAAGCCCGGCTTCTATCAGCCGGTGCATCCCCTGGCCGAGCTGTCGGCCGAACAGGCCACGGCGCCGGTCTTCGCCTGCTGGGGCATCCGCGCGAGACTGGCGAACACGGACGCCGCGTTCGCCAATGCGCAGATGCCCGTATACATGCTGCCCGATCTCGCCGGCTGCAATCTCGGGCGGCTTTCGGCGAAACGGCGAAACCAGGTCAGGAAGGTGGAAAAGACGATCGATCTTGTCGCCGTCACGACGCCCGACATCCTTCTGGACCAGGGATACGCCGTGGCCCGCGAGGCCCAGGCCCTGAACCCGAGCAATACGGTCCCCGGAGAAGCTGCGTATCGTCGATGGATCATCTCCCATTTCAAGGATCAGCGGGCCCTGATCCTTGCGGGGCTGTACCAGGGACGCCTGCTGGGCTTCAGCACGAACTGGATGGCGGACGGCGTCTTCTATCAGGACAAGCTGTATGTCGGCCGGGAGGGTCGGGCACGAGACCTAGCGATGGGGCTGAACTACGTCTGCACCATGATCGCTGCCAGACATCCGCAGGCCCGCGAACTCATGTGCGGGCGGGACCTGCCGCAGAATCCCGGAATCGCCGAATTCAAGCGCAGCATGGGGCTTCGGGTCGTGCATCTGCCGGCCCGCGTCGAACTGGCTCCCCTCGTCGGCCCGCTTCTGCGCTCTCTCCGGCCCCACACCTACTACCGGCTGACCGGGCGCGGTACACGCCAGGCGCCGGCCGTCTGAGCACCGGACGATCGGCCCCGATCCGGACGAAGCGTCGTGGTCGGAAGATTCGGTGAGGATCGGGCCGGCGGGGCTGCACGCCACGCCGGCCCTAGAATTCGAGGCAGATCTTCCCGAAGTGCCGGCCCGATTCCTCGTGGCGGAAGGCGGCCGCGATATCGTCGAGGGCGAAGCTCCGGTCGATCACGGGTTCAATGCCCGTCGCCTCCAGCGCGCGGACGAAGTCGGCCTGGCTGCGCCGGCTGCCGACGATCAGGCCCTGGAGCCGCGCCTGCTTCGCCATCAGCTTCGCCGTCGGAATGTCGCCGCCCCGGCCGGTCAGGACGCCGATCAGCGCAATATGGCCGCCGACCGCGACAGCCTCAATCGACTGGGGCAGGGTACCGGGCCCGCCGATCTCGATCACATGGTCGACGCCCCGGCCGCCGGTCCAGGCGCGCGCCCGCTCGCCCCAGTCCTCATGCGTGCGGTAGTTGATCGTGTGATCGGCGCCCATCGCCTTCAGCCGCTCCAGCTTCTCGTCCGAGGACGAGGTCGCGATCACGATCGCGCCCATACGCTTCGCCAGCTGCAGCGCGAAGATCGAGACGCCGCCCGTCCCCATGGTGAGGACGACACTGCCGGCCTTGATCCCGCCGTCCACGACCAGCGCCCGCCAGGCGGTGGCGCCGGCGGTCGTCAGCGTCGCCGCCTGGGCATGGCTGTAGCCGCGGGGCGCCCGGGTGAACCAGGTCGCGGGCCTGACCACGACCTCGCGCGCATAGCCGTCGACGCCGTCGCCCGGCACGGTCCGGAAGTCGCCGACCGGCGGCGGCCCGTCCTGCCAGGTCGGAAAGAAGGTCGACACGACATTGTCTCCGGGCGCGAACTCGGTGACGCCGTCGCCGACGGCCTCTACCACCCCGGCGCCGTCGGCCATGGGAATCAGCCCGTCCTTCGGGCGCAGTATCCCGGTGACGACGCCGTAGTCGTGGAAATTCAGCGAACTCGCGTGCACGCGCACGCGGATCTCGCCCGGCCCCGGCGCGCCGGGATCCTCCATCTCGGTCACCTCCAGGCGGTCCAGCCCGCCCGGCGTCCGCACCCGCACCACCTTTACCATCTGCTCACCTCTATCCTGTGTCCGGGTCCGTCTCCGGCTTCCCGGCTCGGTCCGTACCGGCCATGAATGCCTTGAAGGCGTCCCGATAGCCGGGATGCCAGCGCGACAGGGCCGGACGATTCAGGATGATGTCCTCGGCCGCCCAGCGGATGCGCCGGGCGTCCATCTCCGGCGTCGCCTCGTTGTCCGGGCAGAGAATATAGAAATCCCCCCGGGCCATTCCCTCCGCCAGGGCGTCGACGACCTGCTCGGGCATCCAGGCGCCCGGCGGCTTTTCCGTCGCGCCCCGGGCGCGGGTGAAGCCCGTATAGGTGAAGCCCGGGATCAGCAGATGGGCGGTGACCCGGCCGCCGGTATCCAGAAGCTCATGGGCCAGCGATTCGGTCAACGCCTTCAGCGCCGCCTTGCTCACGTTGTAGGCGGTGTCGCCCGGCGGCAGCGTGATGCCCTGCTTCGATCCCGTGTTCACGATCGCAGCCGGCCGGCTTCCCGCTATCATGCCGGGGACGAAGACCTGGATGCCGTGGATCGCGCCCCAGAGGTTGGTCCCGATCGTCCGCTGCCAGACCTCCTCGCCGGCGAAGAGGGCGCCGCCGCCCTCGCGCCCCGCATTGTTCATCAGGACCGTCACCGGCCCCGCCCGGTCGGCCTCCATCTTCATCCGCTCGACATCGGCGCGGAGGGCGACGTCGGCCGCGACCGCCAGCGCCGTTCCGCCCTCCTCCCGGATCGCGGCGGCGGCCCGTTCGGCACCGTCGCTGTCGATATCGGCGACGACGACCCGCATGCCGGCCGAGGCGAAGCGCCGGGCGGCCGCAAGGCCGATGCCGCTTGCGGCGCCGGTCACGACGGCCACGTGGCCGGGCGCGATCGCGGGATGCTGGTCCATTCGGCTTCGCCTCCTTCCATCAGCCGCCGGGCGTCGGCGCGTTCTCCGGCAGCAGCCCTTCCCGCCTCAGCTCGTCCCACAGCGCCGCCGGCACCTTCGCCGCCATCAGCTCCGCGTTCGCCCGGACGCGGTCGGCGCTCTTCGCGCCGGGGATGACGGCGGCGACCACCGGATGGGCCGCGCAGAACTGCAGCGCCGCCGCCCGGATATCGGCACCGTGGCGCCGGCAGACATCCGCGATCCGGTCGCGTTTCCGGATCATCTCGGACGGCGCCGGCCGGTACTCGTAATTCGTCCCGCCGGCCAGCAGGCCGGAATTGTAGGGGCCGCCGACCACCACGTGAACACCGCGTTCCTCGCAGGCCGGGAACAGGCGGTCCAGCGCCGGCTGGTCCAGCAGGGAGTAGCGCCCGGCCAGCAGGAAGATGTCCGGATCCGATTGCTCCAGCGCCCGCTCGCACGGTTCGGTCAGGTTGACGCCCAGGCCCCAGGCGCGGATCACACCCTCCTCGCGCAGGCGGATCAGCGCACGGGCCGCCCCGTCCATCGCGATGCGGAACTGCTCCTCCCAGGCGTCGCCATGATGGTCCGCCGCGACGTCGTGGATATAGGCGATGTCGACCCGGGCAAGCCCCAGGCGCTGGCAGCTGTCCTCGATCGACCGCATCGTACCGTCATAGCTGTAGTCATAGACCCCCCGGAACGGCAGGGTCTCGACGAAGGGCGGGTTTTCCGGCGGGACTTCGTCGGGCTTCAACAGCCGGCCGACCTTGGTCGACAGCACGTAGTCGTCGCGGGGGAACTGGCGCAGCACCCGGCCGAACCGGTGCTCGGACAGGCCGCTGCCGTAATGGGGCGCGGTGTCGAAATAGCGGACGCCGGTTTCCCAGGCGGCCCTCAGCGCCCCTTCGGCCGTCGCCTCGTCGACGGCCACGAACATGTTGCCGAGCGGGGCGCCGCCGAACCCCAGCGGGCCCGGCGGGGCGAAACGGGTCTGAGCCATGGGCGCCTCCTTAAGACTGGCAGGATGAGTGTTCGGGCGTGGGGAGCGGCCGTCCTGACGGCCGCCTGAACGTCTCAAACCAGCACCGCCCGTCCGCGTTCCTTGATGGGCGGCCGCCTCGAGCGCGCCGCGGGACGCCCGATCCCGATGGATCCGCCGCAGGTCATGAAGGCATTATGCCCCCTGCCATCGGCGACGGAGAATGGACGATGACCGACCAGCTAAAACCGAAGGGCCCCATTGCGATCGACGACCTGCCGTGGACGGAATGGAGCAAGGGGGAGCGCTTCCGGAGCCGCTACCGCGTCCTCTCCGACACCCGCAATGACGGCCGGAAGATCGGCGTCTCCGTCGAGGAGCTGCCGCCGGGAAAGCAGTCCGTTCCCTTCCACTACCATTTGGGCGAGGAGGAGCACATCATCGCGCTGGAAGGCGAAGCGACGCTCCGCCTGGGCGACGAGCGCCATCGGATCAGGGCCGGCGACTATGTCGGGTTCCCGGCGGGACAAACTGCCGGCCACTGCCTCGTCAACGAGGGCGATGCGCCGTTCCGCTTCATCATGATCGGCGACCACGTTCCGGGCGACGTCTGCGTCTATCCCGATTCCGGCAAGGTGATGGTGCGCGCGCTCGACCGCGCGATTTTCCGCAACGGGGAGCGGCTGGACTATTGGGACGGCGAGCGCGCGGATGAGCCCGCCACGGGCGGGGAATGAGCCGCGGGGCCCTTGAACATCCGGCCGACGACGCGCAATGGCGCATGGGTCGCCGGAGGCGACGAAATTCAGGGAATGCTACAGGGGAGAATTGGAGCGGGTGAGGGGAATCGAACCCCCGTCGTAAGCTTGGGAAGCTTCTGCTCTACCATTGAGCTACACCCGCCCGTCCCCTTCTTATAGGCGAGGCGCCGCGGCCGTTCAAGGGCCGCCGACAGGAGGACGGCGAACCTCCGCACATCTTCCGATAGCAAATATCTGGACGGAAACTCGCGCCAGGATGTAGGCCTGTCTGCACGGATGCGGATCATGAGGATCGGCGGGATGGGATCCGGCCGCGCATCCCCGAGGATCACCAACGAGGTTCCACCACCATGCGCCTTCCGTTTCCCAAGTTCCTGAACATCTCCGCCCTTGCCCTGGGACTGGCCGCGGCGGCCACGGGCGCCGTCGCCCAGGACGACGCGCCTCCGGCACCGGAGGCTGCGCCGGAAGTCCGGATCGGGCAGACCATCGACGGCCCCTTCTTCGTGACCTGGGCCGAAGCGACGGTGCGCGAACGGCCGGACGCGGCCTCCCCGGCGATCCGCACCGTGACCTTCGGCGAGAAGCTCCATGTGACCGGCAAGGTGGCCATGTCCGACTGGTTGCGTGTCGCCCTGCCGTCGGGCGAGACAGGCTATGTCTGGGCCCAGGTCCTGGCGCCGATGACGATCCGCCTGGAGGCGCGGAGCCCGCTGGGCGCGGGCGGTGCGGGCATAGCCGGCGGCGATTTCGCGGCGGACGACACAATCCATCTCGGCCCGCTCGGCGCCGATCCGATCGTCCTCACGGGCGAGGTGGGCCCGCGCAACCAGACCGACGAATATGCCTTCGTCGTCGAACAGGCCGCCCATGTCACGATCGTGCTGGACAATCTGGCCAGCGACGCCGATCTGGACCTGATCGACGAGCGGGGCCGGACAGTCCAGTCATCCGCGCTCGGCGGAGTGGAAAGCGACGTGGTCGAGACGGTGATCGGACCCGGCCTCTACACCGTACGCGTGTCGGTGTTCGAAGGCCTGACCGGCTACCGGTTGACCCTTTCCGCCGACATCCAGGCCTAGCCGTCGGGCGCCGCGGCAGGCCGGAGGCCGGCGGACGCGGCTGGAACAACTGTCGATCGCGGTGCCTTACTGCGACAATCCTGCCACCGGCAGGAAAGCGGACGGGAGACGGACCGTGACGGACAGAAGCTACGCATCCACCGCTCATCCGGGCCGCGTCGATTACGACACGGTTCGGCCTCCGCCGCTCCGGCGGATCTCCTGGGGCGCGGTGATTGCAGGTTCGGTCATCGTGATCGCCGTGCACTTCCTTCTCAGCCTGCTCGGCCTTGGCGTCGGGATGACGACCGTCGACCCGGCGGCAGGCGCCACGCCGCAGGCGACCAGCCTCGGGATCGGGGCCGGTGTCTGGTGGGTGGTCAGCAATCTGATCGCCCTCCTCCTCGGCGGCTATGTCGCGGCGCGCCTTTCGGGCGTGACGGTTCGGGGCGACGGCATCATACACGGTGTCCTGACCTGGGCCGTCACCCTGCTCATCACGATCTATCTGCTGACGACGGCCGTCGGCAGCATCGTCGGCGGGGCCTTCACCGTCGTCCAGAACACGGTTTCGGCTGCGGGCCAGGGCCTGTCCCAGGTGGCCCCGCAGATCGCCGAGGCGACCGGCATCTCTCCGGACCAGCTTCAGGCGCGGGTCGAAGAGCTTCTGAGACCCGGCGACCAGGCGACCCCCCAGGATCCCCAGAGCGCACGCCGCGAGCTGATCGGCACGCTGACCCGGATGGCGACCGGCGACGAGCAGGCGGCCCAGGCCGCGCGCGACCGGGCGATCACGATCATAAGCCAGCAGGCCGGCATCAGCCCGGATGAAGCCACCCGACGGATCGAAGAGGTGGAAAACCAGATCCGTCAGACCGTCGGCCAGGCGGCAGAGGCCGCGCCGGAGGCAGCGGAAACGACGGCCAATGCGGTCTCGTCGGCATCGATCTGGGCCTTCATCGCATTCCTACTGGGCGCCGGAGCCGGCGCCGTGGGGGGGATCATGGGCACCCGTCGAGAGGCGTACGTCGACTGACGAGGGCACGGCGCGTGTAAGAACGCCCCCCGCGCGTACGGCGGAAGCGGGTCTGGCCACCGGCCTCACGGTCGGGCAATGTGGTTCCGTTTCCTTCAGCACCGCCGGGTCGATCTCATGCGCCTCCCTGTTTTGGCCGGCTGCGCCGGTCTCGTGGCTCTTCTTCTCTCCCCAGCCGCGCCGGCGGCGCCTGAGAGCTGGGACGAAATCCTGACGGCCGCGAAGGGGCAGACGGTCTATTTCCATGCCTGGGGCGGCTCCGAGGCGGTCAACGACTACATTCGATGGGCGGCGGAGACGGTCGCCGCCCGCCATGGGGTCGAGGTCCGCCACACCCGGATCGGCGACGCGGCCGAGACGGTCAGCCGCCTCCTGGCCGAGAAGAGCGCGGGCCGGACGGAAGACGGAACGGTCGACCTGGTCTGGATAAACGGCGAGAACTTCGCGGCGATGAAGGAGAACGGCCTTCTCGGCGCGCCGTTTGCGGAAAGCCTGCCCAACTTCCGGCTGGTCGACACGGTGGGCAAGCCGACCACCCTCGTCGACTTCACGGTTCCGACCGACGGCCTGGAGAGCCCCTGGGGCATGGCGCAGCTTGTGTTCCTCTATGACACTGCGCGGGTCGGGGATCCGCCCCGCGACATCCGGGGCTTCGCAGACTGGGCGGAAGCGAATCCGGGGCGCTTCACCTATCCGCAGCCGCCCGCCTTCCACGGCACGACCTTTCTGAAGCAGGCCTTGATCGGCCTCACCGATAATCCGGAAGCCCTCCAGCATCCGGTGGACCCCACCACCTTCGACCGTGTCACGGAGCCCCTATGGGCGTTCCTCGACCGGCTGCATCCGCATCTCTGGCGGCAGGGTCGGGCCTTTCCACACGGCGGGCCGGAGCTGATCCAGCTTCTGGGCGACGGCGAGATCGACATCGCGTTCTCGTTCAATCCCAGCGAAGCGAACGCCGCGATCGCCGACGGCCGGCTGCAGGAAAGCGTGCGAAGCTATGTCCTGGCCGGTGGCACGATCGGCAACACCCATTTCGTCGCGATCCCCTTCAATGCCAGGGCCCGCGAAGGGGCGATGGTCTTCGCCGATTTCCTGCTCTCTCCGGAAGCGCAGCTGCGCAAGGCCGATCCGGCCGTATGGGGCGATCCCACGGTCCTCGATCCGGCGAAGCTGGATCCCGAGGAGGCGGCCGCCCTGGCCGCGCTGTCCCGGGGCGCCGCCGGCTTGACGCCGGAGGAGCTGGGCACGCCCCTGCCCGAGCCGCATCCGTCCTGGACCGAGGCGATCGAGGCCGAATGGCAGCGCCGCTACGCCCGCTGACGCTTGAGGGGCCCCTGCCCGGTTCCGAGCGACGGAAGCAGCGGGGCGCCAGTCCGGAACCGCGCTGGCTCGGCGCCGCGCCGGCGCTCACGCTCGCCATCTTTCTGCTGCCCGTTCTCTTGGGTCTTGCCGGGACCTGGGGACCCGCCTTCGGATTCTTGCCCGCGCTCGGGGGCACCCGCACGAGCCTGCAGCCCTGGCGCGAGCTGATCCAGGCTCCCGGCCTGGGCAAGGCGGTCGGGCTCGCGCTCTTCACCGGCTGGACGTCGACGCTGCTGGCGCTGTTCCTGGCCATGGGCGTGCTGGCCGCCTGGGGCGACAGCCGGGCCTTCGCGATCGCGCACCGGCTCATCGCGCCGATGCTGGCCGTGCCGCACGCCGCGCTCGCCATCGGGCTTGCCTTCGTCATCGCGCCGAGCGGATGGCTGTTCCGCGTGGCCGCCTCCCTCTCGGGCGGCGACCGGCCGCCGGACATCCTCCTCGTCAACGACCCGTGGGGACTTGCCCTGGTGCTCGGCCTCGTGCTCAAGGAAACGCCGTTCCTGATGCTGATGGCGCTGGCGGCGATGGGCCAGACCAGGGTCAGGGACAGCCTGAGGGCGGCCCGGTCCATGGGTTACGGCCCGGTCACGGCGTGGGGGAAGGTCGTCCTGCCGCAGCTCTATCCGCTGATCCGTCTGCCCGTCTTCGCCGTCCTTGCCTACGGCCTGTCCGTGGTCGACATGGCCCTGATCCTCGGCCCGACGACGCCACCGACCCTGGCCGTCCTGGTGTTCGACTGGTTCAACGATCCGGATCTCCGGATGCGCTTCATGGCGGCGGCGGGCGCGGTCCTGCAGCTGGGCCTGGTCGTCGTCTCGATCGCCGGCGCCTGGGCGGCCGAAAGGCTGATCTTCCGGTCCACGGCCCACATCCTGGCCAACGGCCGGCGGGGCGGCGGCCGGGCCTTCGGACGGGCCATCGCCGGCCTATCGACGGCCGCGCTGGCCCTGGCGCTCCTGAGCCTTGCCGCGCTCGGCCTCTGGTCGGTCGCCGACCGATGGCGCTATCCCGATCCGCTGCCGGCCGCGTTCACGCCCGACCACTGGGCGCGCAGCCTTCCCGGCCTTGGCCATCCCACCTTAGTCACGGTTACGGCCGGCCTGGGCGCGACCGCTGCCGCCCTGCTCCTGGCGCTCGGCTGCCTGGAGCACGAGCATCGGGCGGGCATACGCCCGGGACGGGGCGCGGCCTGGCTTCTCTACCTGCCGCTCCTCGTCCCGCAGATCGCCTTCCTGTTCGGACTTCAGGTCTTCCTGTCGCTGACCCGCCTCGACGGCACCTGGGCCGCGCTGATCTGGAGCCATCTCCTGTTCGTCCTGCCCTATGTGTTCCTGGCGCTCGCCGATCCCTGGCGCGCGCTGGATCCGCGCTACGCCCGCATCGCGGCGTGCCTGGGCGCGACGCCGGGCCGCATCTTTCTCCGGGTCAAGCTCCCGCTGATGCTGCGCCCGATATGCTTCGCCGCCGCCATCGGCTTTTCGGTCAGCGCCGCCCAGTATCTGCCGACCCTCTTTGCCGGGGCCGGACGGCTTCCGACGCTCACCACCGAAACGGTCGGGCTTTCGACCGGCGCCGACCGAAGGGTGGTCGGAGTCTACGCCTTCGTGCAAATGGGCCTGCCGCTGCTGATGTTCGTGGCCGCGCTGGCCGGACCGGCGCTCGCGTTCCGGAATCGGCGGGGAATGCATCCATGACGGCCGCCGGGCTCCATCTGGACGGGGTCGCCCTGCGTCTTGGTGGCCGGACGCTCATCCCTTCCCTGACCCTCACGGTTCCGGCCGGCGAGATCGTGACCCTGACCGGACCGAGCGGCAGCGGCAAGTCCAGCCTGCTCGATTTCGTCTGCGGCACTCTGGCCCCCGCCTTCGAGCCCGAGGGGCGGATCTTCCTGAACGGCCGGGACATCGGCAGCCTGCCCCCCGCGCAGCGCCGGGTCGGAATCCTGTTCCAGGACGACCTGCTGTTCCCGCATCTATCGGTCGCGGGCAATCTGGCCTTCGCGCTGCCGGCCCGGATCCGCGGCCGGGCGGAACGCCGGGCAAGAATCGAGTCGGCGCTTGCCGAAGCCGGGCTGCCCGGGTTCGGCGACCGCGATCCGGCGACGCTGTCGGGAGGCCAGCGAACCCGGGTCGCCCTGATGCGCACGCTTCTGGCCGACCCCCAGGCACTGCTCCTGGACGAACCGTTCTCGAAGCTGGATCCGCCGCTGCGCGCCAGGATGCGCTCCTTCGTCTTCGGGCACGCCCGCCGGCGCGCGCTGCCGACGCTCCTCGTCACTCACGATCCCGACGATGCCGCGGCGGCAGGGGGACGCGTGATCAGCCTCGGGTATGCAGCTTCCGGCGGGAACAATAATCAAGTTTCCGGCCTTACGCTCGCACGGGGACGAGAGGAGTAATACTTATGAACGTAGTCCGTTACATGAGCGTTATGACGGGGGTCACCATGCTCGCCGGATGTACCGGAATGCCGGTCGACCAAATCAACAGGACGGAAGCAACCGGCGACGCGTTTACAAGTCGTCTGGCGCTTGAGTATCGTGACTTCGCGAATTTCGAATCGGTCCGGATGTATGATTGGACCGATGCCGATTACTTTGCCGAAAAGGGGCTGCTCGCGGCCCAGGGCCAGGCGGTTCCGCCCGAGAACCTGGCCGACTGGGACCTGCCGCAGGACGCGCTTCCGGAACTGACCGAAGCCCGCGCGCGGCTGGTCAGCGCTTTGGACGGCGGGGCCCGCGAGAATCATCCGGTCGAAGCGGCCGTCGCCCAGGCGAAGTTCGACTGCTGGGTCGAACAGCAGGAGGAGAACCGACAGCCGGACCATATCGCGGCCTGCCGGGACGAATTCTACGCGGCGCTCGAAACCCTGGAGGGCGTCATGACGCCGGCGATGGCTGGCGCGCCTTCGGTCTATTTCGTGTTCTTCGACTGGGACCGGGCAGAGATCACGGAGGCCGGGCGGTCGATCATCGACCAGGTGGTCCGCGACTTCCAGGCCTCGGGCCTGTCGCAGATCGCCATCGTCGGCCACACCGACACTTCCGGGGCAGACGAATACAACCTGCGTCTGGGCACGAGGCGCGCAGAAGCGATCCGGCAGGCGCTGGTATCGGCGGGCATTCCGGCAAACCAGATCACGACGGACACCCGCGGGGAAACCCAGCTCCTGGTGCAGACCCCGGACGGCGTCCGCGAACCGTCCAACCGCCGGGCCGAAATCCGCTTCCAGTAGACGCGCGACCGGAGCTCCTGCGGCGCTGAAGCGCGGGAGCTCCCGGACCGGATCCCAGGCTAAAACCGTATCTCCGCCCCGCAGGCCATCCGGCCTGCGGGATTGCCTCTGCTCATGCCTGGACACCATTGGCGGCCGCCGTATATTTAGCCTGTCGAGGCGATGTCCGGCCTCCCGTGGGGCAGAGTTCCATGATGTACACCGCAGAAACGCGTTCGATTCGCGTAACGGTCGAACCGGTCTACCTGGAGGACCAGTCCTCGCCGTCGGACAGCCACTACGTCTGGGCGTATCACGTCCGAATCGAGAACATGGGGCAGCAGACGGTCCAGCTTCGCCAGCGGCACTGGAAGATCACCGACAGCCTGGGGCGGCGGCAGGAAGTCCGCGGCCCAGGCGTCGTCGGGCAGGAACCGATTCTGTCGCCCGGCGAAAGCTTCGAGTACACGAGCGGCACGCCGCTCAACGCACCGTCCGGAATCATGGTCGGCAGCTACGAGATGGAGACCATAGACGGAGATCGTTTCGACGTGGCGATCCCTGCCTTCTCGCTGGACAGCCCCCACGAACCCGCGCGCGTGAACTGACATCCGTTTCCGGAGGACCTGCCCGTGGCCCAAGAAGCCAACAAGAACGAACAATCTCGCGCGCCGGAAATCGGGGCCGTCACTATCCTGGAGCCACAGAACCGCCCCACGCGGAGCGAGGCGGAGGAAGCCGTCCGGACGCTGATCCGCTGGGCCGGCGAGGATCCGACGCGGGAGGGACTGCTGGGCACGCCGGAGCGGGTGGTCCGGGCCTATGAGGAGTTCTTCCGGGGATATGCCACCGACCCCGTGGAACTGCTGCAACGAACCTTCGGCGAGGTCGAGGGCTATGACGAAATGGTCGTCCTTCGGGACATCCAGTTCGAAAGCCACTGCGAGCACCACATGGTTCCGATCATCGGCAAGGCGCATATCGGCTACCTGCCCAACAAGCGGGTCGTCGGCATTTCCAAGCTGGCGCGGGTCGTGGACGCCTATGCCAAGCGCCTGCAGATCCAGGAAAAGATGACGGCGCAGATCGCGAACACCATCGACCAGGTGCTGCGCCCCGGCGGGGTGGCCGTCGTCATCGAGAGCCAGCACAACTGCATGACCACCCGCGGCGTGCACAAGCACGGCTCGACGATGGTCACGTCGACGATGCTGGGCGCCTTCCGGGAGCAGGACAAGACGCGCCGGGAATTCCTGGCCATGATCGGCCTGAAGGGCTAGGCGGCCCCCGCGTCGCCGACATGCCCCAGGATCTCACGGCCATCGACATCCTTGCCCGGCTGGTCGCGTTCGATACGGTTTCCGCCCGGTCCAACCGCGCCCTGATCGACTGGGTCGAGGCGTATCTTGCCGGTCACGGCATCGCCGCCACCATCGTGCCCGGACCGGACGGCAAGGCCAGCCTCTACGCCACGGTCGGCCCCTCCGTGTCGGGCGGCGTCGTGCTGTCGGGACACACCGACGTGGTGCCGACGGACGGCCAGTCCTGGACCAGCGATCCCTTCGCCCTCAGCGAGCGTTCGGGGAAGCTGTTCGGGCGCGGCACCGCGGACATGAAGGGCTTCGTCGCCCTGTGCCTCGCGCTGCTGCCGGAGATCAAGGACCGCCCGCTCCGGCGGCCCGTGCATGTCGCCCTTTCCCATGACGAGGAAATCGGCTGCCTAGGCGCCCCCGCCCTGGTCGCCCATATGCTGGAGCATCTGCCGCGGCCAGAGATCGCGATCGTCGGCGAGCCGACGATGATGCGCCCGGTCAATGCCCACAAGGGCATCAACGGCTACCGCACCACGGTCCGCGGCCGCGCCGGTCATTCCAGCGCCCCGCAGCACGGGGCCAACGCCATCCTGCACGCGGTGCGGGTGCTGGACTACATCGCGCGGGAGGCCGCGGGGCGCCGCCGGGCGCCGATCCTGGGCAGCCGTTTCGAGCCTCCCTACAGCACGTTCAACATCGGCACCATCGAGGGGGGCACCGCAGTCAACATCATCCCCGGCAAGTGCAGTTTCCGCTGGGAATTCCGCACCCATCCCGGCGACGACCCGGAGGCGATCTACCGCCGGATCGCCACCTTCATAGAGGAGGAGGCGCTGCCGACGCTTCGGGACGAACACCCGGAGGGCGCGATCGAGACCGTCCCGCTGGCCTCCGTGCCGGTATTCCAGCCGGAACGGGACGGCGCGGCGGAAATGCTGGCCCGCCGCCTCACCGGCGCCAATGGCACCGGCGTCGTCGCCTTCGCGACCGAGGCCGGCATCTTCCAGGCGGCCGGCATCTCCACGATCGTCTGCGGGCCCGGAGACATCGCCCAGGCCCACCAGCCGGACGAATTCATCACCCGCGACCAGATGGAAGCGGGCGCAGCCTTCCTGCGGAGACTGGCGGATTGGGCCGCGTCCTGACCGGACTCAGGCGCCGGTCCGGGCTTGCCTGCCTGCTCGATCAGGACCGGACAAACAGGCTCAGATTCGACCGGATCGCCGATTCGATGCGGGCGTCCAGGTCCTCCATCGCATCCTCGGTCAGCCGGAACCAGATCTCCTCGCGCTCGGCCAGCGTCGCGTTCTCCGGAACCGTCGTCGTGCGTTCGACCGACGCCGTGGCGTAGCCGCTTGTCGACGGCGTCTGGACTTCGAGGCGGATGGCGAAGTTCGCGGTCAAGCGTTCGGCCTGGTCCACGGTGAAGAGGCCCTGGAGGCCGGGCGTGCGGGCAAGCTGGTCGGACCGGACGCTCGCCTGCTCGATATAGACCCGGGCGACACCCGCCATTCCCATCGGCCGGACCCGTTCGCGCGCCCAGCGCTGCATCACCTGGCTCGGAACCTGGGGGAACAAGTGCTCGATCTGGGGGTCCTGGAGGGTCGGCTGATAGGTCTGGATCACCTCGACCTGCGCGACGTCGAGGCCGATCGCCGGCCGGTTGGCGAAGGTGATCTCCGGAAAGGCGCGGGTCGGCGGCGTCTCGCAGCCGGCAACCGCAAGGACAACGAAGGCGAACGCGGCAAGGCGGCGGGCGGCGCAGCGCAGCATGGTCCGGTCAAGCTCCTCGAGAAATCGGGCAGATCTTCGGGAAGATGGAGAGCGGATGCCCTCTGGGAGCCGGCAGGATCGTTGCCTCAGCGCTGCTCGTCAATGGCGTTGAGATCGGCATCGTCGAACCGGTAGGTCCGGTTGCAGAACTCGCATGTGACGGAGACATGTCCGTCGACCTTGAGGTCGTCCAGCTCGCTTCGGGGAATACCCGCCAAAGCGCCGGCGACCCGGTCGCGAGAGCACCGGCACTTCGCCCGCAGCGCCGACGGCGCCCACACACGCACCCCGTCCTCATGGAACAGGCGGAACAGAAGGTCGTTCGACGGCAGCGCCGGGTCCAGAAGCTCGGCATCGGTCGCGCTGTCCATCAGGATCATCGCCCGCCGCCAGTCGTCTTCCCGGTCGGAAGCGGGCGCCGCGTGGCTCGGGTCGGGCATGCGCTGGAGCATCAGCCCGGCGCCGCGCCAGTGCCCGCCCTGGCGGCCGACCGCGAGCTTGATCCCGGTCTGGAGCTGCTCGGACTGCCGGAAATAATGGGTGACGCATTCCGCAAGGCTCTCACCCGCAAGGGCGACGATCCCCTGGTAGCGCTCCGTATGCTCGCCCTGGTCGACCGTGAAGGCGAGATGCCCCTGCCCCAGCAGCCCCGAAACGCCCGTGGCTGGCGCCGCGGCAAGCCGTTCCCGGTCGAAGCGCGCATATCCGCGGATATCGCCGCCCGAAGTGACGTCCGCGACCATGAAGGCGACCGGCCCGTCCCCCTTGGTCTGGAGCGTGAAGACGCCGTCATATTTGAGCGCGCTGGCCAGGATGGCAGCCAACACGACCGTTTCGCCCAGCATCTGCGCGACGGGTTCCGGATAGGCATGGCTGCCCAGGATCTCGTCCAGGAGGGGGCCCATCCGGACCATGCGGCCGCGCAGACCGGTATTCTCGATCTGGAACGGCTGAACGACGTCGTCGGTCGTCAGCGTCCCCGCATTCACGTCAGACACCAGAGAAGAATTCCCTTCTGGGCGTGGAGGCGGTTCTCCGCCTCGTCCCACACTACGGATTGCGGCCCGTCGATGACACCGTCCGTCACCTCTTCGCCCCGATGGGCCGGCAGACAGTGCATGAAAATGGCGTCCGGATTGGCCAATTTCATCAGGCGTTCGTCGACCTGGTAGGGCCGCAGCAGATTGTGGCGGCTGGCCGCGTCCTTGTCGCCCATGGAGACCCAGGTATCGGTCACCACGCAGTCGGCCCCGCGCACCATGCTGTCCGGGTCGGTGCCGACAGATACGCGGCCGCCATTGCTGTTGGCCCAGCGGATGAGGTCGGCAGGCGGCGCCAGTTCTTCCGGACAGGCGAGGCGCAGCTCGAAACCGAACTGCACCGCCGCGCGGATGAAGGAGCGGGCGACGTTGTTCCCGTCCCCCGACCAGGCGATGACCTTGCCGGCGATGGGGCCCTTGCGTTCCTCGAACGTCATCACGTCCGCCATGAGCTGGCAGGGATGGCTCGTGTCGGTCAGGCCGTTGATGACCGGAACGGTCGCGTGTTCCGCCATTTCGCGCAGACGTTCGTCGCCGGAGGTGCGCAGCATGATCGCATCGACGTAGCGCGACAGCACCCGCGCCGTATCGGCGATGGTCTCTCCCCGGCCAAGCTGAATCTGGTCGCCCGACAGCTGGATGACCTCGCCGCCAAGCTGCTTCATCCCGACTTCGAACGACACCCGGGTACGGGTCGACGATTTCTCGAAGATGAGCGCGAGCGTCTTGCCGCGCAGCGGCTTGTCGCGCTCCCCCCTGGGGTCGTCGCGCTTGACCGCGGCGGCGCGGTCCAGAATGTCCCGGAGCGTCCCCCGGTCGACTTCGTGGAGGTCGAGGAAATGCTTCACTTCAGCCATGATATCAGCCTGCCTTGGCGACCTGCGCGCCGGTTGCCGCCCGGCGGGCGGCGACCGTTTCCAGAATTTCGAGCGCCAGATCGATTTCCGGCTCCTTGATGATGAGCGGGGGCAGCAGGCGGATGACATTGTCGCCGGCCGCGACGGTCAGCATGCCGGCCGCCCGCAGCTCGTCGATGATCTCGGAATTGGGCGGCACGGCACGGAGGCCGCGCATCAGGCCGGCGCCCCGCAGCTCGGAAAAGACGGAGGGATAGCGGTCCACCAGCTCCTGCAGGCGCCGCCCCAGGATCTCGCCGACCCGCTGCACCTCTTCGAGGAATCCCGGCGCCAGGAGAATGTCGAGCACGGCATTGCCGACGGCCATGGCCAGCGGATTGCCGCCGAAGGTAGTCCCGTGGCTGCCCGGCGTCATGCCGACCGCAGCCTTTTCCGTCGCGAGGAAGGCCCCCATTGGGAAGCCCGAGCCGATGCCCTTCGCGGTGCAGACGACATCGGGCCGGATGCCGGCCCATTCATGGGCGAACAGCTTGCCGGTCCGGCCGAAGCCGCACTGGATCTCGTCGAAGAACAGGAGCAGCCCGAACTCGTCGCAGATGCGCCGCAGCTCTCGCAGATAGTCGAGCGGCACGGCTCTCAGCCCGCCTTCGCCCTGGATCGGCTCGACATGGATGGCGGCGGTCTCGTCCGTGATCGCGGCCCGAAGCTCGTTCAGATTGTTCCAGGCGACCTGGTCGAAGCCGTCGGCGAGCGGACCGAAGCCCTTGATCAGCTTCTCCTGCTTCGCAGCGGCGATGGCGGTAAGCGTGCGGCCATGGAAGGCGCCCTGGACCGTGATGATCCGCCAGCGTTTCGGATTGCCCGTCTCGTAATGGTATTTGCGGATCAGCTTGACCGCCCCCTCCCAGGCCTCCACGCCCGAATTGGCGAAGAAGACCGTGTCGGCGAAGCTGTTTGCGACGAGCCGTTCGGCCAGCTTCTCCTGTCCGGGTATGCGGTAGAGGTTGGAGGTGTGCCACACCCGGGCCGCCTGCTCCTGCAGCGTCCGGACCAGATGCGGGTGGCAGTGGCCGAGGGAGACGACCGCAATGCCGGCCGCGAAGTCGAGATAACGTCGTCCTTCGGTGTCGAAGAGGTAAGCCCCTTCGCCCCGCTCGAAGGCAACGTCAGCCCGCGCGTAGGTCGGCATTACTGCTGGAATCATCTTTCCCTCTGGCGAAACAAACGGTCGCAGCCCTCTGCCGCGCCGCACCAATGAAAAGGGGGACTAAACACGGCACTCCCGGCCCTTGTCAACGAAGGCATCAGGCAGGCGAGGCATGCGTTCGCAACGCAGCGTCGCGGTGCGAGCGGATCTAGAGCATGTAGGCGATGTCGGAGGCGCCGGTCGGGTAGGCGAAGACCGCGTCCCTCAGCGTCTCCGCCCGCAGGCCCTGACGGATCGCGAGCGCGAAAAGGTTGATGACCTCCGCGGCGTCCGGTCCCAGAAGATGGGCGCCCAGAATGCGGTCCGTCTCCTCCTCGACCAGGACCTTGAAGCCGTAGGCGGACTCGGCCGCCTGGCGGGCCGTGTACCAGTCCGGGGCGCGCTGCTGGCGCACACGGAACTTCAGTCCCCTCTCCCCGGCCTCGCGTTCGCCCATGCCGACGGCGGCGAGCGGGGGGATGGTGAAGACGACGCTCGGCACGCCGAGATAGTCCGGCACTGCGACATTGCCCTCGAGCATGTTCCGGGCCGCGATTCGGCCGTCACGGCCGGCGACGGGGGTCAGGGGCGGCCCCTTCGCCGCGGCGTCCCCGGCCGCATAGACGGACGGATTGGAGACGCTTTGCAGATGGCCGTTCAGGGCCAGACGCCCCTTCTCCGTCCGGACGCCTGCCGCCGGCAGGTCCAGCGGTTCGAGATCCGGCACCCGTCCCGCCGCGTGGACGACCAGGTCCGCCGGTAGCGTCTCCTGCCCGCCGGGGCCGGTCGCGCGGACGACGAAGGTCGCCCCGTCGCGGGCGACCGAATCGACGCGGGTGCCGGTACGGAGATCGATGCCGAGGGCGCGCGTACGCTCCATGAGCCAGGCGACCAGATCCGCATCGAACGGCGCGAGCGTCCGGTCCGACCGTTCCAGGACGGTCACGCGGGCACCGGCGCGGGCCGCCACATGGGCCAGCTCGGCTGCGATGTAGCCGCCCCCGATGAAGACGATGCAGGCCGGCAGGTCGCGGAGGTTCAGGAAATCCGTGCTGGTAGCAAGCAGCTCCTCCCCCGCGATGCCGAGCCGCATCGGGACGGCTCCGGTCGCGATCAGGATGAATCGGCTTTCGATCGTCTCGCCCGCGATTTCGACGCTGTTCGTGCCGGTGAACCGGGCGCGACCATGATAGGCGTCGATTCCGCTGTCGGCGAAGCTCCGCTCCTTCGCCTGGGGCACGTCCGCAGTGAAGCTTTCCTTGAAGCGGAGGAGGCCCGGCCAATCGATTTCCGGCCGGGCGGGGCCGAGAACGCCCTTGCCGGCGAGGCGCCGGTCATGGTCGATCGCGGCGGCGGCGCCGACCAGCACCTTCTTCGGATCGCAGCCCCGAAGCTGGCACGTCCCGCCGAAAGGCTGGTGGTCGACGACCGCGACGCGCCATCCCGCCCCCCGGCAGCGGGAAGCTGCGGCGGAGGCCGCCGTTCCGGTCCCCAGGGCGAGAAGGTCGTATTGCTTGGCCATGGCTGCCCTCCCTGCGGCGGCGGCTCCGGCTGCGACGCCGCCCCAAGGCTGAAATGCCGGAAGGGAAGTTGTTGTTCTGCCCGCCGCCGGGACAGCCGTCATTGAGGGGGCGTTGCGCCGACCTTCCGCGCGTATCGGGAAACCCGCCGCAGCGCCGCCGACCCGGTCTGGCGGCGCGCCAGCACCACCATCACGCCGATGGTCGCAGCCATGAACAGCACGGGATCGACGACCCATCCCAGCGCCGCGAAGGCGAAATAATAGGCACGAAGACCTGCGTTGAAGTTCAGGACCGCAAGGCTCATCAGGGCGGCCAGATCCTCGCCCAGCTCGGTCGCGAGTTCCGGGGGAACCGGCGGCAATGGCGCGGCGCCGACCAGGGCGACCGTATAGTTGAACTGGCGGAGCGACCAGGTGAACTTGAAGAAGCCGTAGACCAGGATAGCGATCAGAAGCAGGACCTTCAGTTCGAAGACCACCTTCGGCGCCTGTGCCGAGAAGCCCAGCTCGCCCACCACCCTGTGGGCCTCCTCGGCGGCTGCCAGGAGGCCCAGAAGGCCAGCCATCAGCAGCACGGTGGTCGAGGCGAAGAACGAGACGCTGCTGATCAGATGGCCGAGGAGCTGGGAGTCCACCATCCGATTCTCGCGCTGGAGCATGCGCGTCATCCAGGCGGAGCGAACGTCGAACATGTGACGGTTCACGCTCTGCGGCCGCAGATGCGGCAGCCAGTCGAAGACGGCGTTGTATCCGATCCAGCCGATGAAGAAGAGGGCGAGCGCGATCAGGTCGAGATTGGTGAACGGAATGGACATTGTCTGGCGGCGTTCCGGAAGGGTGGAGCGTCGGATCAGAATGCAACGGCCGTGCCGGCCTGTCGCCGCCTGAGTTGCCGCGATCAGTTCCTGGTGCGCCAGCCGGACGCGAGCAGCCGGTCGCAGACGATCCACAGAACGGCACAGGTCCCCGCCACGACCGCGGCGCTGAGCATTACCGGCGCGCTGTGGACGCCGATGCAGCCGGCGCGGAAACCGTCGATGACGTAGAAGATGGGATTGAAGCGGACGATCGCGGCAAACCATTCCGGCAGCCGCTCCACCGGCGCGAAAAGCCCGGAAACGAAGGTCAGCGGGACCAGGAAGAAACCGAAGAACGCCCCGACATGGTCCCATTTGGTCGAGGCGATGCCGACCAGGATCCCCATCAGCGACAGCATGAGCGCGCCGCCGGCCGTGAACAGCACGGCCAGCAGCGGGGCCTGGAACTCGAGCCCGAAGAACAGCGCCGCGACCGCCGCGACCGGGACGCCGGTGACGATGCCGGCCGTCGCGCCGGCGACCGCATAGGCGGCCGTCAGCTCCGAAGGCGTCACGGGCGCCATCAGAAGATCGGCGAACATGCCTTCCAGCTTGTCGAAGACGATCGAGAACACCGTCGTCTCCGCCGCCCGGTTGAGAATCGCGAACTGGACCAGGCCCGGCAGGATGAAGTCCAGGATCGCCTGTCCTTCGGGCGTCGACCGGTCGGGGCCGAGGGCGAAGGCGAAGACGGCGAGGTAGACGACCGTCGAGAAGCCGGCCGCGACGATCGTCTCCAGCCATTCCTTGAGAAAGCGCCAGATCTCGCGCCGATAGAGCGTGAGGAAGCCGCGCCAGTGCACACGCCCAATGGAGCGCGGAGCGGCCCGTCGCATGGCGCCCGGCACCGGCGATTTCTCCGTCGATGCCCCGGGCCTTCCGCCCCCAGTAGCGCCGATCCCCTGGTTCATGCCTTCAGCTTGTAGCCGGTCGCGAGCATCCTGAGCGCGACGGCCCAGAGCACCAGATTGGCCGCCGCCATCACGACGATGCCGGTCCCGAGCGTACCGTCGCTCTGACCGATGAAGCCGTAGCGGAAGCCGTCGATCATGTAGAAGAACGGATTCAGATGCGCCACGAACTGCCAGTCCTCGGGCAGGCGGTCGATCGTGTAGAAGGTGCCGGACAGGAAGGCGAGCGGCGTCACGACGAAGTTGGTGACCGCCGCGATGTGATCGAACTTCTCGCTCCAGATGCCGCCGATCATGCCGAGAAGCGCCAGGAGCATGCTGGCCATCAGCCCGTGATAGACCACGAAGAACGGGGAATGCAGGCCGACCGGGACGAAGAGGCGGATGGCGATGAAGGTGCCGAGCCCGACCACGATTCCCCGGGTGATCCCGCCCGCCACGAAGGCGATCGCGAGTTCGAAGGATGACAGGGGCGGCATCAGCACGTCGACGATGTTGCCCTGGACCTTCGCGATCATGACCGAGGACGAGGTGTTGGCGAAGGCGTTCTGGACCATCGACATCATGACGAGGCCAGGCGCCAGGAACTCGAGGAACGGCACCGTGCCCGCCATCCGGACAATACCGCCGAGCGCGAGTGCGAAGATCGCGTAGAACAGGAGGGTGGTAACGATCGGCGCGGCGATGGTCTGGGTGAAGACCTTGAGGAACCGATGGACCTCCCGCAGGTAGAGCGTCTTCAGGCCGATCCAGTTGACACGCCCGACGGTGCGCGCCCTGGGCCGCAGAGGAGAAAGCGATTGCTGGGTGGTCATGGAAGGGCCGTTCACGCTTCTTCTTCGAATGAAATGTCCCGACGCGGAATCCGCCCCGAAAGGGAAACACGCGGGCACTTCCCCACGGGCCGCCCGCATCTGGCGGCCCGGGAAAATACCGCGCGGGGGCGGTCCAGGCAAACCGGTGGCGCACGGAGCTTCGTCCATGCGAAACTGATCCCGCCATGACGACGCTCACACCCAGGAAGCGCGGCGCGCGGAAGGCGACACCCCAATACCTGGAGCGGGCCGCCCTCCACTATCTGGAACGCTATGCCAGTTCCGCCGAGAACCTCCGGCGCGTTCTGATGCGGAAGGTGGAACGCTCCGCCCGCGAGCACGGCACCGATCCCGAGGACGGCGCGCGGGACATCGACGCCCTGCTTCGCCGCCTGCAGGAACGTGGCCTGCTCGACGACGCGGCCTATGCCGCAGGGCGCACGCGCAGCCTGGCCCGGCGCGGCGACAGTCCGCGCGCGATCCGGGTCAAGCTGTCCCGGAAGGGGGTCCCGGAAGAGACGATCGAATCGGCCCTTGCGGGCCTGCGGGAAGAGGTCCCGGAACCGGAGCTGACGGCGGCCGCCCGCCTCGCCCGCCGACGCCGGCTCGGCCCCTACCGCCCGACGCCGAACAGGGCCGATTATCGCGAGCGGGACCTGGCCGCGCTGGCCCGGGCCGGCTTCACCTTCGACGTGGCCCGCCAGGTGGTCGAGGCGGAAAGCGTGCACGAGCTGGAGGGCATGGCGACGGCGCTCCGCTGAAGGCGAAGCCCGGACGCGGGCCCAAGCGCGCGTCGTCAGGTCTTCTCGTCCGCGTCGTCGTGCCCGAGCGTGCTCCGGGCCTCCTGGTCGCCCGCGTGCTCGACCCGGCGGCCGGGGGTGACGAGGCGCATCGAGGAACGCCCCTCCCGCGATGCCGCAGGATGACCGCGATCCTGCTCGATCTCCTCCGCGAAGGATTGCCCCTCGAGGGAGATCCGGGCCGGAGGCGCCTTGCCCTGCCGATCCTGCCCGAAATACAGCCTGACATGCGGCAACGGGATTTCGATCTTCAGCTCGTCGAAGCGCTTCTTCATCCGGCGGTTGAATTCGCGCCCGACCATCCATTGCTTGCTGGGCCTGGTCTTGAACCGGGCCTTGATGATCACGGCCGAATCCTTGAAGGCGTCGACCCCGATGACCTCGAGCGGCTCCAGGATCACGGGCGCGAATTCCGGATCGTCCTGGAGTTCCTGCCCCAGCTGCTTCAGGACCTCGATCACCTGGTCCGTGTCCTCCCGATAGGCCACGCCCACGTCGAAGACGTAGAAGCTGAAGTCCCGGGTCATGTTCGTGATCGTGGTGACCGAGCTGAACGGCACGACATGGATCTGCCCGGAGAGGTCGCGAAGCCGGATCGTCCGGATCGACATGCTTTCGACGGCGCCCGAGTGACCGCCGCCGAGGTCCACCACGTCGCCGATCGCGATCGTGTCCTCGAACAGGATGAAAAGGCCCGTGATGACGTCCTTCACCAGCGTCTGCGACCCAAAGCCGATGGCCAAGCCGACGACGCCGGCACCGGCGAGGAGCGGCGCGATGTTGAGGCCGAGTTCGCTGAGCACGATCAGGCCCACGATCACGATCATGAGGACCATCAGCCCGTTGCGCAGGAGAGGCAGCAAGGTGCGGATCCGCGCGCTCTGCTCGATGTAATTGCCGGTTTCGTCCGTGCGCGTCAGGTGCCGTTCGATGAGATTGCTGACGATCTCCCAGATCGTGGCCGCGACGGCCAGCACGATGAGGATCCACAGGACCGACCCGGTCGCCCGCCGGCCGATATTGGTGGCCAGCCATTCGAAGCCGCCGAACCCCCAGGCCTGAAGCAGCGCCAGCCCGGCGACGATCACGACCGCGCCCTTCGCGAGTCGATCGACCAGCGGGAGATAGCGGCCGGTGCGCCGGCCCGCCGGACGTCCTCCGGCCGCGTCGGCCCGTCCCATGCCGCGGCGGACCGCGGCCTCTTCGCCGCGGATCAGCAGGCGGGAAACGAGGATGATCACGATGGTGCTCACCGTAGCCCGGACCATGAAGCCGATGCCGCCGCTGATATCCAGCAGGAACACGCCCCAGAACACGGCGATGTAGAGCAGGGCGAATACATACCATGTTTCGGCGAAGGATCGCCGGACGATGGTGAGGACGCCCCCGCCTTCCCTCCTTCCCCGCAGAACCTCGGCGACCCGCCTGCGATTCTGGAGCACGAGGATGACCAGCAGCACGGCGACGACCAGGGCGACGAGGTCAATCAGGAAGCCTCGGACGTCGTAGGGAAGCCCCAGCGTGAGACCGGCCTCGACAATGAAGAAACCCAGGACCGCGGTCACGACCAGCCGCCTGACCCATCTGTAGAGATAGGCGGCGGTTTCGTCGCTGAGCGCGAACAGCCGATGCTGGGGCGCTTGCGGCGCGAGGAACAGCCGTGTCAGGGCCATGATCGCACCGATCGTGATCGCCGCGCCGACGATGCCGATAGTGACCAGCCGCACCTGCCGTACCGGATCCGTCAACGCGAGCGCGACATAGGCCGCGATTGCGAACCCGGCCAGCGGGACGAGACGGAGGACGAAATCCCCGGCAAGCACCAGAAGTTTCCCAAGGAAGCTGGCAGGAGGACGCTGCGTCAGCGCTCGGCGGGGCCCGGCCAGGGCGAAGCGGATCAGCCGGTGCGTGACGATCCCGAGGACCAGCACGAGGCCCATGTTGAGAAAGACGTTGAGCCATCGCACCCGGGCGTTCGGATCGCTGGCCTGCCTTTGGAACCAGTCTGCGACCCGGGGCAGGTCGTTGAAGGCGTTCGCGATCATGCCGGCCTGGGCGCCGATCCGGACCAGCCGCTCCGAAAGGAAAGGCATGACCCTGGCACCAAGGGCCTCCATGACCGTTTCGTGAGGCGGTTCGGCCTCCTCCTCTTCGGTCTGGAGCAGCAGCCGGAGATTCTGGATCAGATCGGTTCGGCGCTGCTCGTCCTCCAGAGTGGCGATCAGATCCTCGATCCGGGCCTGATCGAGCGCCGGATCCTCAGCCGGTGCGGAGACGGCGTCACCCGTAAGGGCGGGGGGTGTTCCGGCCTCCTGTGTCAGCCCCGGCGCGGGCGCCAGCAACAGCGCGGCAAGCATAAGCAGGGGAGCGGCCAGGACAGCCATGGAACTGGAAGATCGGAGCATCGGCAACGGCGCGGTCCTTCGTGTCCCGGCAATGGGGCCATCCGCTCGAACCCCGCCGGGCAACAAAATTTGTCGAAACTGATCGATATCCTCCCGTATCAATAACAGGTGGTCGAATTTTGTTGCCGCCGCGGCTGCCCCATGAGCCCCCGCGTATTCGCGGTCGGCGGGATGCACGGGAACGCGGACGGCCTCTGACCCCTTGATTCGCCGGAAGCCGTGACGCGGAAGTGCGACGATGGCGCGCAGGACCCGGATAGCCGTTCTGAGCGGGGCGACAGCCTTGGTGCTCCTTGCCGCGGCGCTGGTCCTTGTCGTCACGCTGTTAGACTGGAATCGGTTCAAGGGGATCATCACCACCCGCGCCAGCGAAGCGACAGGGCGCGAGCTTGCGATCGCAGGGGACATTTCCGTCGACTGGGGCTGGCACCCGCGCGTAACCCTGGAAGGGGTGACGCTCGAGAATGCCGACTGGTCGTCCGCCCCCTACATGGTCGAGATCCGACGGCTCTCCGTCCGGATCGAGATCCTGGAGCTGCTCCGCGGCCGGATCGTGCTGCCTGAGGTGGAGCTGGACCGGCCGAGGCTGATCCTGGAGCGGAACGACCGGGGCGACGGCAACTGGGCGTTCGAACCCGCCGGGGTGGCGGAAGCCGCAAGCCCGGACGACCGCACCGAGGTGCCGATCGTGGAGCGCCTGGCCATCAGGGAGGGAGAGATCGTATATCGGGATCCTGGCCGGGAGATCGACGTCAGGTCCCGGATCTCGACGGTCGTCGGCACGGCCGGCGAGGGCAGCGAGCAGGTCAATCTATCGGGGACAGGAACGGTCGGAGGCGAGCCCCTGTCCGTCGACATCGACTCCGGGCCGCTGGTCGATCTTCGCGATCCGCACCGCCCCTACCCGCTCAAGGGCACGATCGCGGTCGGGGACACGAAAGCCAGCCTGGAGGGCACCCTTCTGGAACCGGTCCGGTTCCGCGGCATGGATCTCGTCCTGCATGTCCAAGGCGCCAATGTCGGCGATCTGTTCCCGATCATCGGCGTGCCGGCACCGGAAACCCCGCCCTACGACATCCGCGGCCGGCTGACGCGCGACGGCGAGATCTGGCGATTCGAGAATTTCGACGGCACGGTCGGCGATTCCGATCTTGCCGGCACTCTTGACTTCGACGCCGGCGGAGAACGCCTCACGATTACCGGCGACCTCCGATCGCAGCGGCTGGACTTCGACGATTTGGGCGGCATCGTCGGCGCCCCGACCGGTACGGGCGAGGGCGAGACCGCATCCGAAGAACAGCAGCGTCGGGCCGAGATCTTTGCCCGGAGAGACAAGCTCCTGCCCAACGCGCCGATCGATTTCGAAAAAGTCCGCTCGGTCGACGCCCGGGTCACCTTCACGGGCGAAGACGTCCTGGCCCCGAATGTGCCTCTCGAGGGCGTGCGGCTGGGCGTGATGCTCGAGGACGGCGTGCTACGGCTCGACCCGCTGCAGATCGGGGTTGCGGGCGGCCGCGTTTCCGCGACGATCCAGCTGGACGCACGCACCGATACGGTCGTCTCCGACATGGACGTCCATCTCAGCGGCTTCCGTCTGGAGGAAGTCGTGGAAGGCGCCGGGGGCAGCGGCGAGATTTTCGGCCGCACCCAGCTGCGCACCTGGGGCAATTCGATCGCCGATGCGCTGGCGACAGCGGATGGCGATTTCGCGCTCATGATGAACAGCGGAAGCTTCAGCAATCTGGTCATGGAGCTGGCCGGGCTCGATGTCGCGGAAGCCCTGGGCTTCGCCCTCGGCGACGACCAGCAGGTGCCGATCCGATGCGCGGTCCTCGATTTCGAGGTCGCCGACGGGGTGATGCGGAGTCGGACCATCGTCCTGGACACGACCGACACCAACATCATCGGCGAAGCGGTCATCAATCTCGGCGACGAGGAACTGGCCGTGGACCTGGAGGCGCAGCCAAAGGACCCGAGCCTGTTCAGCGCCCGCACGCCGGTCATGGTGACCGGGACCTTCAGGGATGTCTCGGTCGGGATCGATGCGGAGTCGGCAGGTATCAGGGCAGGCGCCGCGGTCGCGCTCGGCGTGCTGCTGACGCCGCTTGCCGGCGTCCTCGCCTTCGTCGAACCGGGCCCGGGCGAAGACAGCGCCTGCGCCTCATTGATCCGGGGCGCGGAAGAAGACACGAACGACCCGCCCGGCCAGTAGTCCGGACGGACGGCATTCCTTCCATCGGGTTCCGTCGATCCGGTTCCTTGCCCGCCCCCTGGACGGCCCATCCCGGACGGCCCACGTAACCTGTTACAGGTTACAGGGCAGAGCCGACGGAGGGACCGGACGTGATCGACCCGAAGAAGCTGCTGGACGACTTTCTTGGCGCGGCCGACGGATCGCGGGCCGGAAGCCAATCCATTTCGGCCCCTTCGGGATTGCCGGGGGGCCTCGCCGCCGCTGGAGCGGGGGCCGGCCTCATCGGCCTGCTCTTGGGCTCGAAAAAGGGCCGCAGGATCGGAGCCTCCGTTCTGGGGTACGGGGGCGCGGCGGTCCTCGGCGGCCTCGCCTACAAGGCGTGGCAGGAGTGGACCGAGAAGCGTGCCCCCTCTCCGGCGCGGACCTCGCCCGACCAGGAGCTGCCGACCCCGCCTGCCGACAGCGGGTTCGATCTGGAAAGCGAGATCTCGGCGACCGGGGCGGACGCACGGATCGCCATTGTCCAGGCCATGATCGCCGCGGCCAAGGCCGATGGACATATCGATGCGGACGAACAGCGCAAGCTCTTCGAGAGGATCGGACAGCTCGAGCTGGACCGGGAGGAGAAGGCCCTGGTCATGGACGAGCTTGCGAAGCCGCTCAACGTCGACGAAATCGCGGCGCTCGCCCGCAGCCAGGAACAGGCGACCGAAATCTGGCTGGCGTCGCGCTTGGCGATCGACCCGGACGACCCGAAGGAAAGAACCTATCTGGAGGAGCTAGGCCGCAAGCTCAGCCTGCCCGATTCGCTGATCGTGCATCTGGAGGCGCAGGCCACCGCGGTACGGGCGGCCTGACTGGCCGTCCCGCGGGACGGCCCGGCAAAGGCATTCCGTCCAGTCCCTATGCGCCGCCGCGCCCCGCGCCGGAAAGGAATCGCGACCGGCAACGGGCTTTCGTGCGTTTCCTCCGGCTCAAGGCCGGATTGAACCCGAGGGAGGCGAGCCCGGACGACGGGCGCGATCCTGCGCTCGGCCCGAAAAATTTCGTCCCCGCCCGCAATTAGCTGATATCTACGAGAGCCATGCCTAGCGAGGAGCGCCACCCTGTATCGCCATGAAGAGTGTCCGCAGCTATATCTGGCCCGTCATTGGTCTCGCAGCTGTCGTTTTTTCGGCGTTCCTGCTCTATCGCGAAATCCGGGGCATTTCGTTCGAGGAAATCGGGGATAGCCTGTACGCCATTCCGGCCCATCGCTGGGCATTGGCCGTCGGCGCCACGCTTGCGGCCTACGGCGCGCTTGCCTGGTACGACCGGATCGCGCTCCTGCATCTCGGCCGCCGGATCTCCTGGCCGTTCATCGCGCTCTGTTCCTTCACCACCTATGCCCTGTCCCACAATATCGGGGCATCGGTCCTGTCGGGCGCGGTGGTGCGCTACCGGGCCTACAGCACCCAGGGGCTGGCCGCGGCGGAGATCGGCATCCTGGTCGCCTTGTGCAGCCTGACTTTCGCGCTGGGATCGATCATGCTGGGCGGCTTCGTCCTTCTGGTCCATCCCGAGTTGCCGCAGCGGTTCTTCGACATCCCCCCCTGGGTGTCGATCGTGGCCGGGGCGGTCATGCTGGCCCTCGTCGCCCTCTATGTGGCCGGATCCTGGCTGCAGCTGAGACCGCTGACCGTCGCCGGATTCCGGATCTATTATCCGCGGCTGAAGGTCGTGCTTCGGCAACTGATCGCGGCACCGCTGGAGATCCTGGGCGCCGCCGCCATCATCTTTTTCGCCCTGCCGGCCCACAGCAATCCCGGCTTCATCATCGTTCTCGGGATCTTTCTTGCGTCCTTTTCGGTCGCCCTCATCTCCCACGCCCCGGGCGGGCTGGGGGTGCTGGAATTCGTCTTCCTGACGGCGATGCCGGACAGCCAGACGGCCGAGGTGCTGGCCGCGCTGATCGTGTTCCGCCTGTTCTACCTTCTGATTCCGCTTGCGATCGCCCTGGTCGTGGTCGTGCTGTTCGAACGGTCCCAGCTTTCGGCACCGCTTTCCGAAGCCCCGCCAGGGGGAGAAGGTAGATGACAGGTCGGCGGAAGCCCGGCCGGGCGTAAGCCATCCGGGACGTCCCAGACGCCCGTACACCCCCGAATCGAAGGGCGGCACCCGCTAAGGATGCCGCCCGACGCCTTGACGACCGCCGGTCCGGCGACGGCTATTCGGCCGCCTGCTCCCGGCCCCGCGGGATGCCGTTCTTCATGCCGCCCAGGACCTCCTCGGCGCTCGCCTTGTAGTTCTTGACCGAGCTGGTCCACTGGCCCCAGACCGACGGGTCGATCCGGTCGCCGTTGCTGCCCAGGTTCCGAAGCCGCCGCTGATCCTCCTCGGTCAGCACCTGCTTCGGCAACGGTTCGAGATGCCGGACGTCGTCGGCGGTCATTCCCAACATCTGGCCGACCCGATTGCCGTAATCGTCGTGGATCAGCAGAAAATGCCAGAGCATCCGCTCCTGAACGTCGCGCTCGCACTGGGCGAGGAGCGTGCCCATATTGTGGACTAGGTCGTCCCGTTCCCAATCCATCATCGTGCAGTAGCGCCCGCGGGCCTGGACGTAGTCGTTCCGGCGCTCGATGACGCAACGGGTCAGCCGGCCGCGGATCTCCGGCTGGTGGTTGGGCATGTCCCGATCCGCCTCGCGCAGGCCGTTGTGTATTGACGGTTCGTAATTCACATGCGGGTTCTGGTCGGGTGAGACGTCCCGGTAGTAGGACATCTCGCCGCCTGAAAGATTGGTCGACACCTTCGCGCTCTTGGGCTGGTTCACCGGAAGCTGCAGGTAGTTGGTGCCGACCCGGTACCGCTGCGTGTCCGAATAGGAGAAGGTGCGCCCGACCAGCATCTTGTCGTCCGAGAAATCGAGCCCGTCCACCAGCACGCCCGTGCCCATGGCGATCTGCTCGTTTTCGTTGAAGAAGTCCTCGACGTTCCGGTTCAGCGTCATGACGCCGGCATGGCGCAGCGGGAAGTCCTTCTCGGGCCATATCTTGGTGTCGTCCAACGGGTCCCAGTCCAGCTCCGGATGCTCGTGATCCTCCATGATCTGGACGTAGAGATCCCATTGGGGATAGTCACCGCGTTCGATCGCCTCGTAGAGGTCCTTCGACGCGGAACCCAGGTCCTGGGCCTGCACCTTGGCCGCCTCTTCCGCGGTCAGGCTGGCGATGCCGCAGCGCGGGTGCCAATGGTACTTCACCAGGATCGTGTCGCCCTGCGCATTCACCATCTTGTAGGTGTTGACGCCGAAGCCCTCCATATGCCGGTAGCTTGCCGGGATCCCGCGCGGGCTGAACAGATGCGTCAGCATGTGCATGGATTCCGGCGTCTGGCTCATGAAGTCGAAGATCCGGTTCGGCTCCTGACGGAAGGTGATCGGATCCGGCTTCAGGGCGTGGATGACATCCGGGAACTTGATCGCGTCGCGGATGAAGAAGATCGCGAGATTGTTGCCGACAAGATCCCAGTTGCCGTCCTCGGTATAGAATTTGACCGCGAAGCCGCGCGGGTCGCGGGCGACCTCGGAGGAATCCCGACCGCCGATCACGGTCGAGAAGCGGATGGCCAGCGGGGTCTTCTTCCCTTCCTGGAACACCTTGGCGCGAGTGTATTTCGAGGCCGGCTCGTCGCCGATCCTGCCCGTCGCCTCGAACTCGCCATAGCAGACGAAGCCGCGCGCATGGACGACCCGCTCCGGAATGCGCTCGCGGTCGAAATGGGTGATCTTCTCAAGGAAGGGATAATTCTCCAGCGTCGCCGGCCCGCGGGGACCGACGGTCCGCTGCGACTGGTTGTCGACGATCGGGTGCCCCTGACGGTTGGTCAGGACGCGTTCGGTGGGCGCCGGCGACAGTCTCTTGCCCGAACCGGATCCCGTGGATTTCTTGGCCATGCTCAACTCCCTTTGGGCCCTGCGGCCCCTGTAGGCAGGTCGGCCGGCCGACGCCGGGGCGTCCGTCGGCCAAGATCGGATATGCAAGGGGAAACACCCCCCGCCCGGCGATGTTTCGCGCTGGCGCGCAGGACCGCAGGTGCCTCCACGGCGGACAGGAATTCTCAGGGGATTCCGGATGCCTGTCCCCTGGCGGAAACGTCCTCCCTCGGCATCAGCAGGGCCATGAGGCCGGCCAGGCTGCTGGCCGTGAAGACCAGTCCGCCCGGCACCCACATGACGAGGCCGCCCAGCTGCTGGTCCTCGATCGGCGTTAGCCCCCAGGGGAAGGCGGTGCCGAGATGGCTGAGGAACAGCGGCGAGGACGCGAAGGTGAGAAGGGCGCCGAGCAGGCTCATCTGGATCGTGGTCGCAAGCCCGGCCGCGGCGACGCCGATTCCGCGCCCGCCCTCGAGCGCACCGATCTGCGCCGCCCAGAAGAGGACCGCCGCGCCGAGCAGCGAGACATGCATGGTCCAGTAGAGGAAATCGTTGCGAAGGCTGGCATCGTAGGGCTGCGGCGCATGCCAGAACCACAGCAGCACCGCAAAGGCGACGCCGGTGACGGGAAGGCCAGACCCCGACCACAGACGACCGGAAAGCCTCCCGGCCAGCGGTTCCAACGGTCGCAGCATCGAACCGCTACGGCCATAGGCGAGGAGCGGCGCCGCCACCAGCATGAGAAGCATGTGCTGGGCGACCCGTGCGGAGAACAGAGCGACGGAAAGCGCGCAGAGCGGCGAAACGAAGCAGAGGACCGTGACCGCCCATCCCGCAGAGAAGGCGGCCTGCTGCTTGCCGGTCGGACGGGCGGCGGCGGGACTGCGACGCACGCCCCATCCATAGGCTGCCGCCACGAGAAACAGGACCAGGACCAGCGGCGGATCGAAGTTCCAGCGCATCCAGAGATCCTGCGGCACGGGCGGCAGACCGCAATAGGCAATCGCGGCGGGAAGATCGCTCGTCATCGCCGGGGCCTTCTCCTGAAGGTGCCATCGGGTCCATCCGCCTAACGGGAGAGATCTCGGCTTTGTTCGCCATCCCCCAAACTGCAACGACCGACGGGCCGGGCTCTCCGTGCCGGACCAGGGGCGATGTGCTAGACTGCCCCTGAAGTCGGAGCGAAGCGCATGCGGCAGCCCCATCGGCGCGAACCGACGGACAGCGCGGCCCAAGATCCCCGTCCCCTCGAACGCGGCCGGAGACGCTACGAGCAATGCGCCTGGGCCGAAGCGTACGAGGCCCTTTCCGGCGCCGATCGGGAAACGCCGCTTAGAGCCGAAGATCTCGAGCGGCTCGCGATGTCGGCATACCTTGCCGGCCGGGACGACGAACATCTCAGGGCACTCGAACGCGCCCACAACGCGTATCTGACCGCCGGCCAATGCGCGCGAGCGGTGCGTTGCTCGTTCTGGCTTGGCTTTCGCCTGCTCATGCGTGGCGAGACGGGGCGCGCGAGCGGCTGGTTCTGCCGCGCCGGACGGCTGCTCGACCGCGAGGCGCGCGACTGCGCCGAAAGGGGCTATCTGCTGCTGCCGCTGGTCGAGCAGCGCCTGGATTCGGGCGACTTCGACGCCGCATACGCCGTCGCGGCAGAGGCCGCCGCGATCGGCGACCGCTGCGGCGATCCGGACCTCGTCGCCTGTGCGCGCCATCAGCAGGGTCGGGCGCGACTGCTGCAGGCGCGGGTCCAGGCCGGGCTCGCGCTCCTGGACGAAACCATGGTCATGGTCACCGCCGGGGAGCTGTCGCCCCTCGTGACGGGCCTGATGTTCTGCAGCGTGATCGGTGCCTGTCAGCAGGTGTACGCGTTCGACCGAACCCGCGAGTGGACAGCCGCGCTGACGCGTTGGTGCGAGGGGCAGCCCGAAATGGTCGCCTTCGCCGGCGTCTGCCAGGTGCATCGCGCAGAGATCCTTCAGATCCAGGGTGCGTGGCCGGACGCGATTGACGCGGCCAGACGGGCCTGCGCCCGCGCACAGGGCACTGACCGGCGGGCGGCCGCCGCGGCGTTCTACCTGCAGGCGGAGCTGCATCGTCTGCGGGGCAAGCACGCAGCGGCGGAAAACGCCTATCGACGCGCCAGCCTGCTGGGCCTGGACCCCCAGCCGGGCCTGGCGCTACTGCGCCTCGCGCAGGGCAGCATCGACGTGGCCGTCGTCGCCATCCGCCGCGTCGCGGGCACGACCACCGACCGGCTGAAGCGCATGAGCCTGCTGCCGGCCTATGTCGAGATCATGCTGGCTGCCGGCGAGGTCCAGGACGCGCACAACGCCTGCCGCGAGCTGGAGGACATCGCCCGATGCCTCGAAACGGAGGTGCCCAGCGCGTTTGCCGCGCAGGCGCGCGGCGCTGTGGAACTTGCCGAAGGCAAAGGCCAAGCCGCTCTCGGTCCGCTGCGCCGCGCCTTCGACCTGTGGCAGCGGATCGAAGCGCCCTACGCCGCCGCGCGCGTGCGCATGCTGATCGGCCTGGCCTGCCGTGCACTCGGCGACGAGGATGGGGCCAGCCTGGAGTTCGATGCGGCCAGAGCCGCCTTCGAGCATCTCGGCGCCACGCTGGACCTCGCGCAGGTCGCCTCGCTGACGAAGGGCGCCCGTTCCGGGGATGGCCATGGGCTCACACGACGCGAATTGCAGGTGCTGAGGATGGTGGCAGCCGGAGGCACCAACAAGGCGATCGCCGCCGATCTGGGCCTGAGCGGACGGACTGTCGAGCGGCACCTGAGCAACATTTTCACGAAGCTCGATCTCCCGACACGGGCGGCGGCGACCGGCTGGGCGTACAGGCATGGCCTGATCTGACCGCGGCTCCGCATATGGGTGGAATCACCCATGCGGTCGCGCCCGCTGAATTGGGCGGTTTGCCCGAAGCGCCATGCCTGCCGACGGCGTAGGGTCGGCCGGTATCGTGCGGGCCCTTGAAGGGTCAACGACCCGGGCCGCCGACCGGCCGGACCACCCATCGGGAAGGAGCAGACACATGTCGGAAGCGAACAAGGCGCAGGTGCGCCGCGTGATCGAGGAGGTCTATAACCGCGGGGATCTCGCCGCCGTCGACACGTTGACGGCGAGCGACCTGGTGATCCACGCAGCGTCCCGGGAAATCCGCGGCCGCGATGGGGCCAAGCAGTATGTCGCGGCGCTGCGCGCGGCATTCCCGGACATCCGTTTCGTCATCGACGACCAGATTGCCGAGGGCGACATGGTCGTGACCCGCTGGACCGCCCGCGGGACCCATGCGGGACCATTCGAGAGCGTTCCCGCGACCGGCCGGAAAATCCGGCTCACAGGCACCGACGTCGACCGCATCGTCGACGGCAGGATTGCCGAATGCTGGGCCGAGGCCGACGAGCTTGGCCTGATGCGGCAGCTTGGGGTGGAAAAGACCTAAGACCGTCGGGGGCGGGACAGCGGGAGAGTCGTGATGCCCAGGACATTCGACGTGATCATCGTCGGCGCACGCTGCGCCGGTTCTTCGACGGCGCTGCTTATGGCCCGGAAAGGCTACCGGGTTCTGGCGGTCGACCGGGCCACCTTTCCGAGCGACACGGTGTCCACCCACATCCTGCACCCGCTCGGGGCGAAGGCGCTGGCGGACTGGGGCCTTCTCGATCGCCTGGCCGCGACCGGATGCCCGCCGATCCAAACATATGCCTTCGACTTCGGCCCCTTCACGATCACGGGCGCGCCGGGCACGAGGGAAGCACCGGTCGCATACTGCCCGCGGCGTACGGTGCTGGACATGCTGCTCGCCGACGCCGCGGCCGAGTCAGGCGCCGAGATCCGCGAAGGCTTCACCGCCGAGGAAATCCTGTTCGAGGACAGGCATGCGGTCGGGATCAGGGGCCGGTCGAGGCATGGCGGGTCCGTCATCGAGCGGGCCCGGGCGGTCGTCGGTGCCGACGGCCGGCACTCCTTCGTGGCCAAAGCGGTCCGGGCCCGGCCTTATAACGAGAAACCACCCTTGCTCGTCGCGTACTACACCTATTGGAGCGGGCTGCCCATGAAGGGCCGGTTCGAAAACTACGTCCGCGACCGACGGGGATTTGCCGCGGCGCCTACGCATGACGGGCTGACGATGGTCATCGCCGGCTGGCCCTATGCCGAATTCGCCGAAATCAGGAAGGACATCGAGGGAAACTATCTAAAGGCGATCGGGCTGGCGCCCGTTTTCGCCGAGCGTCTCTGCGGCGCCAGGCGGGAGGCGCGCTTCCTCGGCGCCGCCGTAGCGAACTATTTCCGCAAGCCCTATGGCCCGGGCTGGGCGCTGGTGGGCGATGCGGGCTACAACCGCGACTTCATTACCGCACAGGGGATGCTGGACGCCTTCCAGGATGCCGAGCTCTGCGCAGCCGCGCTCCACAGGACCTTCGCGGGTGCGCAGCCGTTCGACGCCGCGCTGGGCGAGTATCAGCGCAGCCGCGACGCCCGGGTGAAGGCCATGTACGACTTCACCTGCCAGCTTGCCACGCTGGAACCCCCACCGCCGGAACTGCAGCAGCTCCTGGCCGCGATCCACGGCAACCGGAAGATGATGGACGGCTTTGCGGCGATGAACGCTGGAACGATCTCGCCCGCCGAGTTCTTCGCGCCGGAGAACGTCGCGGCGATGACGACCGTCGCCTAGGACACGATCCGCCGCGCAGCGCCGGAATCTCACCGGACCGGGCAACTGGCCGGAATTGGGCGGTACCGTTTCGGAACTATCGAGTGATCGATTTTGCTGGTGCCGGCGCGCGGATTTGAACCGCGGACCTACTGATTACGAATCAGTTGCTCTACCCCTGAGCTACGCCGGCGAACCCGTCGATGCATTCGCGACGGAAGGCGGGTGCTCCCCCCGTCAGGCGGCGCGCACCCTACTCCGCAGCTTTCGCGACGTCAATCGGCTTGGAACATCCTCTTGCGGGAAAGCCGTCCGACGGTCAGGAGGCGGTCGCGCCGCCCGCGGCCGGGGCGACCGGGAACTGCCGGTCCTGGGCGGCAGGGTCGGCCCGCGCCGGCAGGGTCACGGGCCGCGGTACGGGGGACAGCCGGATGGTGCCGTGCGGCACGCGCCAGCTGAGCGTGCCGAAGCTGCCGCAGTTTCCGCACAGGCCGGTCCAGATCTCCGCCGCCGCACCGCAGTCGGTGCAGGTCCAGGCCGGTTCCGGATCGGCGGACGACGCCTTGGCCAGCCAGTTCCTGGCCGCCGCCGAATCGCCGTGCTCGCTCTGCTCGAGATCGGCGAGAAGCTGGTAGACCCGGCGCGACGGCCGGACCGCCTCGACCTTCAGAAGATGGGTTCGCGCAGACCCCCAGAGCTGAGCGGCCAGCTCGGCCTCCGCGAGCGCCGTCAGCCCGTCGGGATGGTCGGGCCTCAGGCTGTTCAGCCGTTCGAGGCGCTTGACCCGCGCCAGCGCATCCTCGTCGGCGGGCCCAAGCGCGTTGTAGAGCCGGACCAGATCGGGGTGGGGTTCGCGTTCCCAGCCGCGTTCGATCAGTTTCACAGCGGCCTTGCGCTTGCCGGCGCGGTCCAGAAGCGACGCCTCGCGGACCACCGCGGGGACGAAGTCGGGCAGGAGCTGCGTCGCCGTGTGCACGAACTCCGCCGCCGCGCGCAGATCGCCCTTTCCTTCGGCCGCCCGGCTGCGTTCGACCAGCATGGACGCCCGCAGCCGCCGCCCCCTTTCGGGATCGATCACCCGCGCACGGACGGCGTCGTCGAGCGTCCGTAGCGCATCGCCCCAGCGGCCCTGGCGGATTTCCAGATCCATGCAGGTGTGAAGGACCCAGGGCGTCTTCGGCTTGAGCGCCCGTGCGCGATGGGCAAGCGCCAGCGCCCGGGCCGGGTCGTCCGTGCGCAGCGACTGGTTCAGGAGTCCGCGCAGGCCCAGGAACTCCGTTTCCGGGCGTTTCAGCATCGCCTCGAAATACCGCCGCGCCGCCTCCTGGTCGCCGTTGAGCTGGGCCGCCTGGGCGGACAGAAGCATGGTCAGCGGCGGTTCGTGCAGCAGGATGTCGGCCCGGCGGGCATAGCGCTGCGCCGCCTCGGCATCACCGGCGGCCACCGCCACCATGCCCTGGGTGAGCGCACGGTAGCCCTTCTCGCGCCGCGCCGCATGCCGCTTCTGACGCATCCGCCCCGGCGCCCGCAGCACGCCGTGCCAGAGCCGATAGCCAAGCGCGGCCAGCACGACCAGGAGCCCGACCAGGAGGATGAGCACCCCGGTCGAGGTCTCGACCAGGTAGCCGCCCCATTCGATGGCGACACTGCCCGGCCGCTCGACGAGCCAGACCGCGACGGCGATGACGATGGCAAGCTTGAGGAAGAAGAAGAGGGCACGCCTCATCGGTCGCCGCCCTCCTCGCCGGGGAGCGCCGCCGGACCGGCCACGCCGGGCGCGGCTTCCGGTGAACTGCCGCCCGCCAGCCGTGCGATCACGAGATCGCCCAGGCGGCGCAGCGCCTCCTCTGCGGCAAGGCGGGTCCGGGCGTCGCGGAGCCATGGGGACGCGGCCTCGCCGGCCGCCCCCTCAAGGGATTCCAGGCTTGCCACCGCGCCGGCAAGATCGCCGAAATTCAGGCGTCCCTCGGCCCGCGCCAGCGCAGCGTCGAGGTCATCGCCCTCGACCTCGCCCGGAGCCCGACGGATCGTCACCAGCCCCTCGACCGTGTTGCGGACCTGGTCCAGCCAGTCGCCGCCCGCGGCGACCTCCTGGCTGGCGCGGATCCGCCGCGCCGTCTCCGGGAAGGACAGGCGAAGCGAGGTCAGCGTCGGAATGCCCTCTGCCGCTGCCGGCTGCAGCGCGGCAATCGGCTGGGCAAGCTCCGGATCGCCGGCCGCCGCCGCACTGGTGGCGGCCAGCGTTTCGGCGAAAGGCCGCCCGCCGGCGACCGCGTCCCGAAGCTGGGCGACGGCCACGACCAGCGCCTGGGATCGGGTGTCCGCCGAACGCCCGCGCTCGACGTCCTGGAGGACGCCGTCCAGCCTGCGCGCCGTTTCCGCTTGGCCGCTTTCGACCGCCTCGATCCGCTCCGCAAGGCCGGCAACTGTGGCCTGGGCCGATTCCAGCGCCTGGAGCCGGCTGGCGAGCCCGGCGGCCGACGCCCGGTCCGCCTCCAGCGTCTCGATCCGCCGGGCAAGCCCGTCGACCCGCTCGGTCAACGCGGCGAGCCCGGGCGGCGGCACGTCGGCCGCGGCCTCGAGCCGCCCCAGTCGCGCCGAAAGGTCGTCGAGCCGTGGCCCGACCGGCGGCGCCTCCCGCAGCTCCTGCTCCAGCGCACCGATGCGGTCGGCAAGCGCGCCGCTGGCGCCGGAACGGCCGGCGATCTGCTGGACCTGCTGTTCCAGGGTGGCCACCTGCTCGTTGAGATTGGCCAGCGTTTCCGCTTCCCGGGCCAGTCCTTCGCCCGCCTCAAGCGCACCGATCCGGTCGGCCAGGTCCGCGCTCCGCGGTTCGCCCAGGAAGGCCGGGGCCCAGAACGGCTGGGTCACTGCGGCCACCAGCGCCAGCAGGGCCAGGATGACGCCCATCCAGGCGATGCTGCTGCCCGGGCGCGCCTGGGCGCTGGCCGTCGACGGAGACGCTTCCCGGACCACGCCGGCGCCCCCGGGAGCCCGGCCTTCGGCCTCGCCGTTCAGAATCGGACGTCCCGCCGATTCGTCCTGGGCTGCGGCGGGATCCGCGTCCCCATCCGCTGCGCGCCGCTCGCCCGCACCGGCGGCCTCGCCCGACGGCGTCCCGGCCGGTACGGCGGCCGGTGACTGCTGCCCTTCCTCGGGACCCGCCGCGGCCGCGAGCAGCGCCGGGTCGAGGGCGATGCCGTTCGCTTCGGCCGCCGCCAGGATGTCCGCGTGCCGCGGCTCCGGAATGGCACCGCGCTTTTTCCATCCCTGGACGGTGGTCACGGGCACGTCGAGCTTCCCGGCCATCGGCCGGATACCCCCGAAGATGGCGATGACGCGTTCGGCCGCGGTCGGTTCCGGGGCCATTGCCGGCGGATCCTGATCGGTCGGCGTATGCTGAGGCGTATCGTCGGCGGCCATCGCTCGTTCCGGTCGTGTCCGAGAATCCGCCGGAAGATTTCCGGCGGGCTGGTTGGGTGTACTCTGGCGTAGCGGAGCCAGCAGCGAGTCCCGCTCAGGCCGTTCGGCAACGAAAATCTCGCGCCAACGTTCCGCGGCCAGCTTGCGCGCCACGGCGGGGCTGAGGCAGAGAGCCGTGAGCCCGGTCAGGCTTTGTCCCAGTCCCGCCTGATCGACCAGCCTAACAAACAGGTCGGCGCTTCGGGGCGAAAAAAGTAGTACGCCGTCCGCGCCGCCCGTCGCGAGGGCCTCGCGGGCCGGTTCCGGCAGCCGGTCGACGGCTTCCGCCTCGTACAGCACGACGCGGCGTACGCCGAACCCGCTCTCGGCCAGCACCTGTTCGAGATCGACCGCCAGGTGCCGGCCCCCGCCATGGAGGATGAGGCCGTTCCCGGGGGAGATGCGCTCCCGGATCAGCCGGGCCAGGTCTTCGCCCGTGCCTTCCGCCGCCTCGACCTGCGCGAAGCCCGCGTCCCGGGCGGCGGCGGCCGTGGCGTCCCCCACGGCCAGCACCGGCAGATCGCGACGGCCCTCCGCGGTCGCGAAGGCGCGTACGCCGTTGGCGCTGGTGAAGGCGAGCGCCTGGACACCCTCGAGATCGATCGCCGGATCGCTGACAGGTACGATCCTCATCACCGGCGCGACGACCGCCTCATGGCCCAGCTCGGCCAGCGTGCGGGCCAGCGCTTCCGCGTCCGCCGCCGGACGGGTGACCAGCCAGCGGCTCACGGATCGAGGAAGCCCGGACCCATCCGGGCCTTCAGCTCGTTGCCCGCGTCCCGGCCAAGCGATTCTGCCTCGCCAGGCCCGCCTTGGCGGCGCGTCCGGTGGACGACGGACCCGTCGGGCTTCGCAACCAGCGCGTCGAGAACCAGTCGGCCTGCGCCGTCCAGCTCGGCGAGGGCGGCGATCGGCGTCCGGCACGACCCGTCGAGCGTCGCCAGCAGCGACCGTTCCGCAGCCACCCGGCGCTCGGTCGCGGCGCAGTGGAGCGGCGCCAGATAGGCCCGCATCCGGTCGTCGTCGGACCGGATCTCGATCCCGATGGCGCCCTGGGCGACGGCCGGCAGCATGACTTCGGCCGGCAGGACCGAGGAGATGCGGTCCGCCTGCCCCAGGCGGCGAAGCCCGGCGACGGCCAGCAGCGTCGCATCCACCTGCCCTTCGGCCAGCTTGCGAAGCCGGGTATCCACGTTGCCGCGGAAGGTTACGACCCGGAGATCGGGCCGGCGGGCGAGGATCTGCGCCTGCCGCCTGAGCGAGGCGGTGCCGACGACCGCGCCCGGCGGCAGGTCGTCGAGCCCGGCGCCCGCAGCCGCGAAGAAGGCGTCGCGCGGGTCCTCGCGCGGGAAGAGGCAGGCGATCTCCAGCCCCGGGGGCAGCCAGGTCGGCACATCCTTCATCGAATGCACCGCCAGATCGATCCCCCCTTCGATCAGCGCCTCCTCGATCTCCTTCGTGAACAGACCCTTGCCGCCGATCTGGTTCAGGGCGCGGTCCTGGATCCTGTCCCCCGTCGTCTTGATGACGACGATCTCGATCGCACCCTCGCCGGCAAGGGCGGGATGGGCGGCAGCAAACCGGCGTGCCGTCTCGCGGGCCTGCGCCAGGGCGAGCGGACTGCCGCGGGTGCCGATTTTCAACAGCGCTGTCATGGCGCCCGGATTTAGGCCCGGGAACCCGCCCCGTCAATCAGCGGCACGCCCCGTCGCCAGTAGGAACGGCGCCGGCCGGGCGGCGAAGGGCTGGCGGTTCAGGGCCCGGCCCTGCTATCACCATGGTCCATGATCGTGCTTGGCATCGAGACATCCTGCGACGAGACGTCCGCCGCCGTGGTTGCCGCGGACCGGACGATCCTGTCCAACATCGTCTTCTCGCAGATCGCCGACCACCGGCCCTATGGCGGCGTTGTCCCGGAAATCGCGGCGCGGGCGCATCTGAAGCACTTGCCCTCCCTCATCCGGCAGGCGCTGGACGAGGCTGGGCTCGGGCTCGACGACATCTCGGCTGTTGCCGCGACCGGGGGTCCCGGCCTGATCGGCGGCGTGATGGTGGGCGTCATGATGGCGAAGGCCATCGCAGCCGTCCGGGGGCTGCCGTTCCTGGCGGTCAATCACCTGGAGGGGCATGCGCTGACCGCCCGCCTGACGGACGACCTGCCCTTCCCCTATCTTCTGCTGCTGGTATCGGGCGGCCATTCCCAGCTTCTGTCGGTCGAGGGCGTCGGCCGGTACCGCCGGCTCGGCACCACGATCGACGACGCCGTCGGCGAGGCCTTCGACAAGGTGGCGAAGATGCTGGGGCTGGGATATCCCGGAGGGCCTCTGGTCGAGCGGGCGGCGTGCGACGGCGATCCCCGGCGTTTCGACCTGCCCCGGCCGATGGCCGGCAGGCCGGGCTGCGACTTCTCCTTCTCCGGCCTGAAGACGGCGGTGCGCCAGCGTCTGGACGCGCTCGGCCCCGGTCCGCTGAGCGAGAGGGACGCGGCGGACCTTGCCGCCTCCTTCCAGGCCGCGGTCGCCGACAGCATCGCCGACCGGACCGGCCGGGCGATCGCCCTGTTCCGCGAGGCCCACCCCCGGGGCGGGGCCCTGGTCGTGGCCGGCGGAGTCGCCGCGAACGCCATGCTGCGCGACCGGCTGACGACGACCGCCGCCGCGGCCGGCCTTCCCTTCGTCGCACCGCCGTCGAAGCTGTGCACGGACAACGCGGCGATGATCGCCTGGGCCGGGATCGAACGGCTGCACCTGGGGCTTCAGGACGATCTCGGCTTCGCACCGCGTCCGCGCTGGCCGCTCGATCCCTCCGCGTCCCCGGCCATCGGCGCAGGCGTCAAGGCCTGAGCCGGCCGAGCGGCAGCCGCACGGGATCGCGCGCCTTGTTGATGCGCTCCCACCTGCACTATCTTTCCGCGCCAGGAAGGTCCTAAGCGGGGGAGCACAACCGGTGCATTTTTTCATTCACTGCGTCGACAAGCCCGGGCACGGCGCGGTTCGGGCGGCGAACCGCGCCGCGCATCTGGACTATATCGCGCGCCATGCGGAACGGATCGTGGCGGCCGGACCGACGCTGGATGAGGACCAGACGTCGATGACCGGCAGCGTGCTGATCGTGGAGTTTCCGGACCGGGCGGCCGCCGAAGCCTTCTGCCATGACGATCCCTATGCCCGGGCCGGCCTGTTCCAGAGCGTGACCATCGCGCCCTGGCGCCAAGTCTACCCGAAGGCTTGAGGGGGAGACGGCATGGCGTATTGGCTGGTCAAGTCCGAGCCCTTCAAGTGGTCATGGCAGCAACAGGTGGAACACGGCACGACCCACTGGGACGGCGTCCGGAACTATCAGGCGTCCAACAATCTGAAGGCCATGAGGCTGGGCGACCGCGCGTTCTTCTATCACTCGAACGAGGGCAAGGAGATCGTCGGCATCGTCGAGGTGGTAAAGGAGTACTACCCCGACCCCAGCGACGAATCCGGCCGCTTCGGCATGGTCGACGTCAAGGCGGTCAAGCCCATGACCCGGCCGGTCACGCTTGCCGAGATCAAGGCCGACCCTGAGCTTCAGGACATCGCGCTGGTCCGGCAGTCGCGGCTTTCGGTGCAGCCGGTGACCGAGGCGCAGTGGCGTCACATCTGCCGGCTGGGCGAAACCGACCCCGCATGACCGGACGGCCGCTCTGCCGGATCGGGGACATCCCGGATGGCGAAGCCCGGGGCTTTTCCCTGGGCGAAGGCCGCAGCCGCGTCGATATACTGGCGGCGCGCCGGGGCGGGGCGGTGTTCCTCTACCGGAACGCCTGCCCCCATGCCGGCACCCCGCTGGACTGGGTACCGGACCGCTTCATGAGCCCCGACGGAATCCATCTGCAATGCGCCACCCATGGAGCGCTCTTCCGGGTCGAGGACGGGTATTGCGTCGCCGGTCCCTGCGCGGGACGATCCCTCACGCCCGTGCCAGCCGAAATCGGCAGCGACGGCACCGTTCGGGCGACCCTGCCGGGATGAAAGGCGCTATGTCATGACCGCCGGTTCCGCCTACGGTTTCGGCCCCCGGACGGCCGCCGGCGTCGGTTGGTGAGCGGCGCGGCATGCCGGCCTACGAGCTGATCGTCGTCATCGTCCTCCTGTTCGTCGTATTCGCGGCGTTCGCCTACGAACGTCTGCCGAAGGAGATGGTGGCGATCGGGACGCCGGTGCTTCTTTTGGCCTTCGGCATCCTGGACGTCGCCGACGTCCTGGCCACGCTGTCGAACAGCGCGCCGTTCACGATCGCCTGCATGTTCATTCTTGCCGCCGCGCTGGAGCGGACCGGGTGCATCGAGGCGCTGGGCAACACCGCGGTGCGGCTGGTCGGCAAGCGGCCGGCGGCGGGCCTTGCCCTCTTGGTCGGGCTTGCGGTCACGACCTCGGCCTTCGTCAACAATACCCCGATCGTCGTGATCCTGACACCAGTCGCGATGAAACTGGCGCAGCAGCTGTCGATCGCCCCGTCGAAGCTGCTGATTCCGCTCTCCTACGGGGCCATCTTCGGCGGCACCTGCACCCTGATCGGCACCTCGACGAACATCCTGGTCGACGGCGTCGCCCGCCAATTCGGGGTGGAGCCCTTCGGCATCTTCTCGATCACCGGTCCCGGGCTGATCATGGCGGCGGTCGGGGCCACCTACCTGTTTCTCTTCGGCCAGCGCCTGCTTCCCGAACGCTATGCGCCGTCCGCCGCCTTCACGGCGGCGGGATCGCGCCGCTTCCTGACCGAGCTGGTCATCACACCGGGCAGCGGGCTGGCCGGCAAGACCCTGGACGAGGCGCGGCTGGTCGGCCTCAAGGACGCGCGGATCATCGACGTCATCCGGAACGAAGAATCGAGACGCTGGACGTTGCGGGACCTGCGGCTGGCGGAAGGCGACCGGCTGGTGGTCGAAGCGCCGGTCCCGGGGCTGATGGCGCTCCACGACCGTTCCGGGCTGACGATCGAGCCGCTGGCCGCGGTGCAGGAGGTCGCGACCCGGAGCACGGTCCTGGTGGAAGGGATGGTCGGCCCCAGCTCCCGCTTTCTCGGCAAGCGGCTCCGCGACCTCAATATCCGCCGCCGCTACGGCGTCTACATGATCGCGATCCACCGTCAGGGCCAGGATCTGCGGGGCCCGCTCGACCGGTTCCGCCTGCAGGTGGGGGACACGGTCCTGATGGAGGGCCCGGCCGACGGCGTCGCCCAGCTGATCGAAGCGGGCGACCTGATCAATCTGACCGAGCCCCAGGAGAAGCCGTTCCGGATCCGCAAGGCGCCGATCGCGATCGGCGCGGTCGCGGCGGTGGTGGGGCTTGCCGCCCTCGACGTCATGCCCATCGCCGGCCTGGCCCTGATCGCGGCCTTCGTCGTGCTGGCGACGAAATGCCTGGACCGGCGCGACGTGGGCGCGGCGATCGACTGGCGGGTGCTGCTGATCATCGTCGGCATGCTGTCGCTGGGAACCGCCATGGAGAAGACCGGCGCCCTGGAGCTGATCGTCGGCTGGGTCGGCGGGATGTCGGGCATGCTGCCGCCCTTCGCGGTGCTTTCGGCCTTCTATCTTGTCACTTCGGTGCTGACGAGCCTTCTGTCCAACAGCGCGATCGCGGTGCTGATGACGCCGATTGCGATCGGCATGGCCGACGCGCTGGGGGTCGATCCCCGCCCCTTCGTGGTCGCCGTGATGTTCGGCGCATCGGCGGATTTCGCGACACCCATCGGCTATCAGACGAACACGCTCGTCTACGGTGCCGGCGGCTACCGGTATATGGATTTCGTACGGATCGGGGTCCCTTTGAACATCCTGTTCTGGCTGACGGCCAGCTTCCTGATCCCGATCTTTTTCCCGTTCTGAGGAGGCATGATGTACCGGCTCATCGCGATGGCGGCGGGCTTTGCGGCCCTGGCCCTGGGAACCGCCGGCAGCGGGCACGCGCTGACCGTCTCCGACCTCGTCCAATGCGAATGGACCGGCGACGGGGAATGCGACGAGCCGGGCATCGGTACCGGTCTCTGTCCGGCCGGGACGGATACGAGGGACTGCAAGGGGCTCAGTCTCGCCCCCGCCGACGATCCCTTCTTCGGGCACGACGACCGGGTGGTCATCAGGCCGATGCGCCGGCCCTGGTCCGCCATAGGACGCCTGGATCTGGCCGACGGCCACTGCACCGGAACGCTGGTCAGCCCGCGCGTCGTGCTCACGGCGGCCCATTGCTTCTTCGACGACCGAGGCAGCCGGATCGACGCCCTGGAGTTTCGCGCCGGCCAGGACGGGGAATCGGCGATCGCGACCTCCCCGATCGGAAGCTACTGGATTTCCCCGGAATACGACTACGCCCGGTTCCGCGAAGCATCGGGCATGGACGGGCTGGACTATGCCTTCGTCGTGCTGTCCCGGCCCATCGGCCATCAGAGCGGCTGGTTCAGTGCGGGCGAACCGGACAACTTCGTTGCGACGGACCGACGGGGACTCGTGGTGAGCCAGGCCGGATATTCGTCGGACAGCCAGGATCTGATGACCGCCCATGTGGGCTGCCGGATCATCGGAACCGACCTTTACGAGCCGGGGACGATCCAGCACGACTGCGACACGCTCTCCGGCGACAGCGGCTCACCCCTGTTCGTCAAGGACGGGGCACAATTCCGCATCCTGGCCGTCGAGAGTTCGACCTATGCCGGCGACATGCCGATCAATATCGCCGTGGACGCAAGGGTCTTCGCCTCGCGCCTTGCCAGCTTCATCCGCAAGATCGAGGGCGTCACCGATTTTACCGGTGTCGCCCATTCGGACGCCGACTGAGGGGGCGGAGGGGGCCGCTGCCGCCCCCTCGCGATCGATGGCCCATCCTGTCCGGACGGCGGCCGGACCGGCATCCCCCGTCGACGCCCGGGACTTCGCGCCAGGGATCCGGTGCGCCGGCTCGCGGCCGCTACCGGCGGATCAAGCGGACGCCCGGTCCGCGCGGATCGACCCGAGGAACCGGTCGACCTCCTCCGACAGCCGGGAGGACGTGGAGGAGAGAGCGGCAGTCGCCTCGACCACGGTATGAGCTGCTTCACCGGTCCGGCCGGCGGCGTCCGCCGCGCTCGTGATCGTGCCGCAGACGGAATCGGTGCCGGTCGCGGCCAGATCGACGGCACGGGCGATCTCCCCCGTCGCGGCGTTCTGCTGCTCGACCGAAGCGGCAATGGCGGTGATCGCCTCCTTGATCTCCAGGATGGTCGAGCCGATAGCCTCGATCGCCGTCACCGCCTGTCCGGTCACGGACTGCATCGCGCCGATCTGGGCGGCGATCTCCTCGGTCGCCTTGGCGGTCTGGTTGGCCAGGTTCTTCACCTCGCTCGCCACCACCGCGAAGCCCTTGCCGGCCTCGCCCGCCCGCGCCGCTTCGATCGTCGCATTCAGCGCCAGCAGGTTCGTCTGCTCCGCAATGTCCGTAATCAGCTTCACCACCTCGCCGATCTTCTGCGCCGACGTCACAAGGCCCCTGACCGTCTCGTTCGTCCTGTCGGCGTCGGCCGCGGCACGGTTGGCGATGCCGGTCGAGACCGCGACCTGCCCGGAGATCTCCTTGATCGACTGGCCAAGCTGGGTCGCGGCGGCCGCCACCGTCTGCACATTGGCGAGCGCCTGGCGCGCGCCCTCGGCGGCGGCGAGGGACTGGCCACTAGCCTCGGCCGCCAGATCGGCCATGGAATCCGCGGTCCTCGACAGGTCGGCCGCGGCACGGTCGAGATCGGCAACGACCCCGCTCACGCTCTGCTCGAAGAGATCGGCCAGCCGGATCAGGGCCTCCCGCCGCTCCGCCTCGGCCTGGGCGGCCAGCGTCGCCCGCTCGGCCTCCATCCGGCGGACGGCAACAGCATGCTCACGGAAGACCTCGACGGCGGCGGCCATGGCGCCGACCTCGTCCCGGCGGTGGTGGCCCGGCACCTCGACCTCCGTCTCTCCGGCCGAGAGCCGGTTCATCGCCTCCCCGATCCCCTTCAACGGCCGGGCGACCATGCGGTTCAGGAGCCAGACCAGGACCGCCAGAAGCACGACCAGGACCACGGCGGACAGCAGCGTCTGGCTCATCAGCATGCCGCGTACCGACTGGTTCTGGCGGTCCAGGCTCCAGGCGACGGCGATCGCCCCCGTCACCTCCGTGCCACGGAGATTGAGGACCGGCGCGACGACGATGATGTGCGCGTCCTCGATCATGACCGCGGTCTGGCCTTCGGCCATGACGGCCGGCGCCCTGTCCAGGACGCCCGTCAGGTCAGCCGGGACCAGACGCTCGTTGTCATAGGTCAAGAACTGCTCTCCCATGTCGTCGAACGCGGCGACGCTGGCGAGCTGCGTGTCCTCGGCTTCCGCGAGGCCCTTGAATTCCGAGATCACGGAAGCGCCGTCCTTCGCCGAGATGCCGATGCGGACGGCGACCGCCAGCATCTCCGTCTTCACGCGCGCATCGGTCTCGGAGATCTCGACCAGCGTGGCCCGCTGGTTCATCGCCTGCAGCCCGACCAGCACGACGAAGCCGAGGACGAGCGCCGCCGCGAAGGCGGCCGCGAATTTGCGCCCCAATGTCCAGGATGCACGCGCCCTGCGAGGGTGCGCGCCAGTGACGTCCGATACCATCCCTGTCTCCCAGCGAATAGGCTGATGTTTGGTATTTTTGGGGGATCGTGGTTGCGAGCCGTTGGCCGAGGGCTCCGATCGACGGAAGTGACGAGCAATCAACTCCGACAGGATCGTCCCCGGTCCCGGTTCAACGGCCGCCGTCCCCGTTCTGAAGCTCTTCTACCGAGCGGCTCAAATGTTCGGCAAGCGTTCTGGCAAGGCGGGCGGATGCCGCCCGGTCCTCGACCGTCGATGTCGCGATCAGCGCGTCGAGGGCGGTCAGCGCGGTGACCTGACTGACCTCGGCCAGCCGGCCGGCCAGCATGCCGATCGTGCCGCTCCGCGTCTCCGCGGCCATGCCTTCGGATGCCATGATCAACGGGCCTCCCGCCTCATCTCCCATCCAAGCACGGCGGAATGATCCACGCAGGTACATTAACGCACCGTAAAGGCCGGCGGGTTGCAGGGGCCGGTCCGGGTCGAGAAGAGGTTGTCGAGGCCGAAAGTCCCCGGTTATCTTCGACGGAAATCCAAGTGAAACAACGTGTGCGGCCCGCCCGGGGACCGCAGCGTTTCGGGGAGACGTCCTGATCATGACCAATCAGACCAAGATTCCGGTTTCCGAGCAGTGGGCGAAGCGCGCCTGGCTCGATCGGGCCGCGTATCAGGAGATGTACGAGCGGTCGATCCGAGACCCCGAGGGTTTTTGGGCGGAGGCCGGCAAGCGGATCGACTGGATCAAGCCGTACCAGAAGGTGAAGGACGTCAGCTTCACCGGCGATGTCCATATCCGCTGGTACGAGGACGGGACGCTGAACGCCGCCTACAACTGCATCGACCGACATCTCGCGACCCGCGCCGAGCAGACGGCGATCCTGTGGGAAGGCGACGATCCGTCGGAGAGCAGGCACGTCACCTATCGCGAGCTGCACGAGAACGTTTCGCGCCTAGCCAATGTCCTGAAGGCCCGCGGCGTCAAGAAGGGCGACCGCGTCACCATCTACATGCCGATGATCCCGGAAGCGGCCTACGCCATGCTGGCCTGTGCCCGCATCGGGGCGATCCATTCCGTGGTGTTCGGCGGCTTCTCCCCGGACAGCCTGAAGGACCGCATCCAGGACTGCGGTTCCACCTGCCTGATCACTGCCGACGAGGGACTGCGCGGCGGGCGCAAGGTGCCGCTCAAGAAGAACGCCGACGAGGCGCTGGCGAATTGCCCCGAGGTCGACACGGTCATCGTGGTGCGGCGCACGGGCGGGGACATCGGATGGACCCCCGGCCGCGACCTCTGGTACCACGAGGAATGCGCGAAGGTATCGGCCGACTGCCCGTGCGAGGAGATGGGGGCCGAGGACCCGCTCTTCATCCTCTACACCTCGGGTTCGACCGGGAAGCCGAAGGGAGTCCTGCATACGACGGGCGGGTACCTGGTCTATACCGCGATGACCCACCAATACGTCTTCGACTATCACGACGGGGACGTCTACTGGTGCACGGCCGATGTCGGCTGGGTGACCGGCCACAGCTACATCGTCTATGGCCCGCTCGCCAACGGCGCGATCACCCTGATGTTCGAGGGCGTCCCGAACTATCCGGACAGCTCGCGTTTCTGGCAGGTCATCGACAAGCACAAGGTCAACACCTTCTATACGGCCCCGACCGCCATCCGCGCGCTGATGCGCGAAGGCGAGGAGCCGGTGCGCCGGACGAGCCGCGAGAGCCTGCGGCTCCTGGGCAGCGTGGGCGAGCCGATCAATCCGGAAGCCTGGCTGTGGTACCACCGCGTCGTCGGCGACGGCCGCTGCCCGATCGTCGACACCTGGTGGCAGACGGAAACGGGCGGCATCCTGATCACGCCCCTGCCGGGCGCCATCGACCTCAAGCCCGGCTCCGCCACCCTGCCCTTCTTCGGGGTCCGGCCGGCGATCGTCGACAATGAGGGCCGGGAGCTCGAGGGCGCGGCGGAAGGCAATCTCTGCCTGGTGGACAGCTGGCCCGGGCAGATGCGCACCGTCTTCGGCGACCACGAGCGCTTCGTCCAGACCTATTTCTCGACCTTCCAGGGCAAGTACTTCACCGGAGACGGCGCCCGTCGGGACGAGGACGGCTATTACTGGATCACGGGCCGGGTGGACGACGTCATCAACGTCTCCGGGCACCGGATCGGCACGGCCGAAGTCGAATCCGCCCTCGTCGCCCATCCCAAGGTGTCGGAGGCGGCCGTGGTCGGCTACCCGCACGACATCAAAGGGCAGGGCATCTACGCCTATGTGACGCTGGTCGTGGGCGAACAGCCGTCGGAAGATCTCCGCCGCGAGCTGGTGCAATGGGTGCGCAAGGAGATCGGTCCGATCGCCACCCCCGACCTGATCCAATGGGCCCCGTCCCTGCCCAAGACGCGGTCCGGCAAGATCATGCGGCGGATCCTGAGAAAGATCGCCGCCGACGACTACGAGAATCTGGGCGACACCTCGACGCTGGCCGATCCCGGCGTGGTGGCCGATCTTGTCGACAACCGCATGAACCGGGGCTGAGCCGGCCCCGACCCGCTGGATGGAAGGGGGTCGCCGGCCCCCTTCTTTCTTTCGCGCCAAAGGCAGGCGCCGACGCCCCGGGAACATGCGCGCGTCTGCCCCATTAGCCTGAATCCGTCCAACGGAAAGCCCGCAGCCGGCGGGCCCGACAGGAACAGGCTACATGAACGGCGTTGCCTCACGCTTGGGCTGGCTTGCGGTCGCGATCACCGGTGCGGCGGTTCTGGCCTTCGTCGCGCTCAGCCGCGGTGAGCCCGTGAACGCGGTCTGGCTGGTCGTTGCGGCCCTCTGCGTCTATCTGATCGCCTACCGGTTCTACAGCCTTTTCATCGCCCGCCGAGTACTGCGGCTGGATCCCGACCGGCCGACCCCGGCGATCCGGCACAATGACGGCCTCGATTACGTCCCGACCAACCGCTACGTCCTTTTCGGCCATCACTTCGCGGCCATAGCCGGAGCCGGTCCGCTGGTCGGCCCGGTGCTGGCTGCCCAGATGGGCTATCTGCCCAGCACGCTCTGGATCCTGGGCGGCGTGGTGTTCGCCGGGGCGGTTCAGGATTTCATCGTCCTGTTCGTCTCCACGCGCCGCGACGGGCGATCGCTGGGCGAGATCATCCGGTCCGAAATGGGGCCCGTGGCGGGGGTGATCGCGCTGATCGGCGTGCTGATGATCATGATCATCCTGTTGGCGGTGCTGGCGCTCGTCGTCGTGAAGGCACTGGCGGAAAGCCCCTGGGGTTCGTTCACGGTCTTCGCGACGATCCCGATCGCGATCCTCATGGGACTCTACGGACGCTTCCTGCGGCCGGGGCGGATCGGCGAGATGTCCGCGATCGGCTTCGTGCTCCTGATGCTGGCGATCGTGTTCGGACAGACCGTCAGCGCCAGCCCGACCCTGGCGCCGATCTTCACCCTCAGCGGCGAAAGCCTGGCGCTGATCATCATCGGCTACGGCTTCGTCGCCTCGGTCCTCCCGGTCTGGCTGCTCCTGGCGCCACGGGACTATCTCTCGACCTTCCTCAAGATCGGCACGATCGCGGCGCTTGCGATCGGCATCGTCGTCGTCCGGCCGGAGCTGCAGATGCCGGCGGTCACCCGCTTCATCGACGGCACCGGCCCGGTCTTCACCGGCAGCCTGTTTCCCTTCCTGTTCATCACCATCGCCTGCGGCGCGGTCTCCGGCTTCCATTCGCTGATCGCGTCGGGCACGACCCCGAAGATGATCGAGAGCGAGGAGCAGATCCGCTTCATCGGCTACGGCGCGATGCTGACGGAATCCTTCGTCGCTATCATGGCCCTGATCGCGGCGAGCGTGCTCGAGCCCGGGCTCTACTTCGCCATGAACAGCCCGCCCGGCCTGATAGGGGCGACGCCCGCGGAGGCATCGCAGGTGATCTCGGGCTGGGGCTTCCCGATCGCGCCTGAAGTGATCGAAGGCACCGCCCGAGACGTCGGTGAGGCGACGGTGCTGTCCCGTGCCGGCGGGGCGCCGACGCTCGCTGTCGGGATGGCCCATATCCTGTCGGGCGCGTTGGGCGGCCAGGCGATGATGGCGTTCTGGTACCATTTCGCCATCCTGTTCGAAGCCCTGTTCATCCTGACGACGGTCGATGCCGGAACCCGGGTCTGCCGGTTCATGATCCAGGATCTGCTGGGCACGGTCGTGCCGGCGCTCGGCCGGACCGAGCCCTGGTCCGCCAATCTGGTGGCGACCACGCTGTCGGTCGCGGCGTGGGGATACTTCCTCTACCAGGGCGTCATCGATCCTTTGGGCGGCATCAACACCCTCTGGCCGCTGTTCGGCATCTCCAACCAGATGCTGGCGGCGATCGCCCTCATCCTCTGCACGGTCGTCCTCTTCAAGATGAAGCGCGAGCGCTACGCGTGGGTGACGATCCTGCCCGCGGGATGGCTTCTCGTCTGCACGCTGACCGCCGGCTGGCAGAAGATCTTCCACGGCGATCCCGGGATCGGCTTCCTTGCCCATGCCGGGAAGTTCCGGGAGGCGCTGGCCGCCGGCGAAATCCTGGCCCCGGCCGCGTCCGCACAGGAGATGCAGCAGGTCATCCTCAACGACTATGTCGATGCCGGCCTGTGCGCGCTGTTCATCTTCGTGGTCCTGTCCACGGCATTCTTCGGTGTCCTCTGGACACGCCGCGCGCTTGCCAATCCAAGGGCCACCGCCCACGAGATGGCACCCGCCGAAGGAGCGATGGAGGCCGGCCGTGCCTGAGAGGGACGAGGGCAAATGGCGCGAACTCGCCCGGCTCGCCTGCCGGACGGCGCGGCTCATGGTCGGGATCCCGGATTACGAGACCTATGTCCGGCACCGGCAGTCCTGTCACCCGGGCGAACCGGTCATGACCTTCGAGGAGTTCTTCAGGGATCGCCAGGCAAGGCGCTACGGCGGCGGCAAGGGCGGCATCAGCCGTTGCTGCTGACCGCTTCCCGCGCCGCAGCGGCTGGCGGCAGCCCGGCACACCAGTCGGTCCGGGGACCCCGCCCCTCATACGGGGCCGCCAGCCCGGCCGCCATCAGCGTCTGCCGCGCGTCCCTGCCGTCGGCGGCCTCGACCCGCGCCAGGACGCGCCCGCCATACTTGTCGTTGGAAATGTCCCGGAGCAGCACCGTCCCGCTGCCGACAAGGCTTGCGAGCGCCTGCCGCGCGGCTTCGGCCAGCGCCTTCTCGGCCTCGCAATCGCCGCGACGTTCCGGGGTGTCCATGCCGGCAATCCGGACCCGGGTCTCGACCGTCTGTCCGAGCCAGATGCGCGCGCGCACCGCCAGCGTGTCGCCGTCGACAACCTGCAGGACCTCGGCCTCCACCGGTCCCGGAAGCGTGTCGCCGGCCGTGGACGCGGCCGGGCAGGCACCGAGGATAAGCGCAGGGATCCAAGGGAATAGACGCAAGGCTCAGCTTCCGATTCCTATTATCGGAATATTATCCTAATATGCTAGGTGAGACAACTGTGCCCGGGACGCCAGGGGCCGGACAGAAGATCAGAAGTCGCTGCAGCGGCCGTTGACTTCCCAGTCTCCGTAGCGCGTCGGCTCCGGACCGTCCCGGCCGCCGATCTCGCCCGGCTTCTGGACGGGGGCGCCCGCGTCGGGCGACGGGGCGGCCGGTCCGGCTTCGGCTATGTCGGACGGGGGCGCGGGCCGCGTCGCGTCACGGATCGAGTGCTCTTTCATCATTCCCCATAGATAGGGTTCGGCCCGGAGAATTGTCCATGGCTTGTGCCCTCCTCGGCAGTGAACCATATGTTCGTCGCACGCTTGCTACAGCTTCCGGTTTAGAGAGGTCGCACACGGATCATGATGGGTTACATGCGCACGGCGATGCTGCTGGCCGCCCTGACGGCGCTGTTCCTCGGCGCCGGCTATCTTCTGGGCGGGCAGGGCGGAATGGTCATCGGCCTTCTGGTGGCCCTGGGGATGAACGCGTTCGCCTATTGGAACTCCGACAAGGTGGTCCTGCGCATGCACAACGCCCGGCAGGTGGACCGGCGCACGGCGCCCGAATTCTACGGCCTCGTCGCGCAGCTGGCCGACCGGGCGGGCCTGCCGATGCCGAAGGTCTATGTCATCGATACCGACCAGCCGAATGCCTTCGCTACCGGCCGCAGCCCGGAACACGCCGCGGTCGCGGCGACGACCGGCCTCTTGCGCCGTCTCAGCTCCGAGGAGGTGGCCGGCGTCATCGCTCATGAGCTGGCCCATATCAAACATCGCGACACGCTGATCATGACGGTCACGGCCACGCTGGCCGGCGCCCTGTCCATGATCGCAAACTTCGCCTTCTTCTTCGGCGGCATGAGCAGCGACAACCGCAACAACCCGCTGGGCATCGTCGGCGTTCTGCTGACCGCGATCCTGGCGCCGCTTGCCGCCATGATGGTGCAGATGGCGATCAGCCGGTCGCGGGAATACGAGGCCGACCGCGTCGGTGCGGAAATCTGCGGCCATCCCCTGTGGCTGGCGAGCGCGCTGCAGCGGATCGAGGCCTTTGCCCGGGGCATCGTCAATCCCGCGGCGGAGCGCAGCCCGGCGACCGCCCATCTCTTCATCATCAACCCCCTGCACGCCCACGCCGTCGACGGTCTGTTCTCGACCCATCCGTCCACGGCGAACCGGGTCGCCCGGCTCCGCGCGATGGCCGGCGCCGGCCGGGCGCCCTCCGGCCCCTGGGGCTGAACGCTCCCTCGCGAACAAGACAAGGGGGCCGGGGGCGATCCGCCACGGATCACCCGGCCTCTGGATCCGGAAACTCCTCTCCCGACAGCCGATCCGCAATGCCGACCTTTCCCGACGACTTCCTCTGGGGAACCGCGACCGCCGCCTATTCCGTCGAGGGCGCCGTCGCCGAGGACGGGCGCGGCGAGAGCATCTGGGACCGGTTCTGCCGCCAGCCCGGCCGGATTGCCGACGGCAGCACCGGCGCGGTCGCGGCCGATCACTACCGGCGCTGGCCGAAGGATATCGAGCTCATGGCCCGGCTCGGGATCAAAGCCTACCGCTTCTCCATCGCCTGGCCCCGGCTGTTTCCCGAAGGCGGCGGGCGGCTGAACCGCAAGGGCCTGGACTTCTACGAACGGCTGGTCGACGGCGTGCTTGAGGCCGGGATCCGGCCCTGGGCCGTTCTTTACCACTGGGACCTGCCGCAGGAGCTGGAGTTCCGGGGCGGCTGGCGCAGCCGGGACACCGCCCGGCGCTTCGTCGACTACGCCTGCACCGCCGCCGACCGGCTGGGCGACAGAATCCAACACTGGCTGCCGGTGGCCGGCGTCGCGACTACCGCCTGGATGGGACACGCGACGGGCCGTCACGCCCCCGGCCTGGCCGAGCGCCGCGCCTTCTGCGCCGCGCTGCATCACCTAAATCTCGCGCAGGGGCTGGCAATCGGGGCGCTGCGCCGGGAAAACGCCCGATGGCTGATCGGCGCCGCGATCGACTTCCGGTCGATCCTCCCCGCCGACGACACCCAGGGGGCTGCGGACGCGGCATTCCTCGCCGACGCGCTGCTGAACGGCTCGACGCTCGACCCTCTGATGACGGGCAAATATCCGGAGGTGCTGGCAGACGGGATCCGCCCCTTCACGGAAGACCGGGACCTGGACACGGTCCGGCAGCCGGTCGACTTCATCATGCTCGACCATGCCGGACAGGGCTGGGCGGCGCCGGACCGGGACGCCGCGCTGGGCTTCACGCTTTCCCCGAAGCCGCCCGGCGCGACGGAGCGCACGGCCACGGCCGGGGGCGGTCCGTTGCGCGACCTGCTGGCCGCCCTGCGGGACCGCTTCGACAATCCGCTGGTCTATCTGGGCGCGACCGGGCCCGATGCCGAGGCCGGACCGGACGCGAACGGGAACATCCGGGACGCGCGGATCGGCTGGGCGGAGGAATATTTCTCCGCCCTAGCCGATGCGATCGCAGCAGGCTGTGACGTCCGGGGCTGTTTCCTGTGGCCCCTTCTGGACGGCTTCCAGTGGGATGAAGGTTATGAGCGGCGCCCCGGCCTCGTGCATGTGGACCGCCGCAGCCTTGAGCGGACGCCCAAGGACAGCTACCGCTGGTACACCGCCCTTGTCCGGGAGAACCGCTTCTGATGGTCGAAACGATCCGGAAACCCGCGCCCCGCCCGGCGTGGCGCCCCCATGCACGCCAGGCACGGGCGTTGAGCGAGGAGGACATCCTGGCGCGCGTCCTCTACCGCGATCCGCTGATGCTGGTCATCGACAAGCCGGCGGGGCTGCCCGTCCATGCGGGGCCGGGCGGCGGGCCCAATCTGGAGCAGCATTTCGAGTATCTGCGCTTCGGCCTGCCGAAGCCGCCCTCCCTTGCCCACCGGCTGGACCGGGACACGAGCGGCTGCCTCGTCCTCGGCCGGCACCGGAAGGCGCTGGCCAAGCTGGGCCGGCTGTTCGCCTCCGGACGCGCCGAGAAGACCTATTGGGCGATCGTCGAGGGAGAGCCGCCCGAGCCGCAAGGCCGCATCGAGCTGCCGCTTGCCAAGGTGACGCCGAAAAGCGGCTGGCGCATGGTGGTGACGCCGGACGGACAGCCCGCGATCACGGATTATCGGGTGATGGGCAAGGCGGACGGCCGCTCCTGGCTGGAGCTGCGCCCGCGCACCGGCCGGACCCACCAGATCCGCGTGCACTGCGCAGCGCTCGGCTGCCCGATCGTGGACGACCCGGTCTACGGCAGCGGCAGCCTGGGATCGGACCGGCGGTTTCAGCACCTGCATGCCCGGGCGATCCTACTGCCGCTCTATCCCAGCCGGGATCCGATCGCCGTCGTAGCGCCCCCGCCGCCGCACATGGCCGAAACGCTGGCCCGGTGCGGCTTCGTCACCGAAGCGGCGGCCCCGACCGCCGCCTGACCGGAAGGCGTGTCAGGCGTTCAAGGGGCGCGGCAGCAGCTCCCAGTCCAGCTCCACAAGCTGCTCGATCTCGTTTCGGGCATGGGCCAGGGCGAAGGCGCGGTTGGCCAGATCGTACCGTTCCAGCCTGGTGGGAGAGATCGTCTCCAGCATCTCCTCGACCACCGCGCCGTCGATCTTCAGCATGACCCGATAGGCGTTCATCACATGCTTCTCCCATGAGAATGGGTACGGGAGCATGCGGTTGGTTTGGTGAAGGACTGGTTAATTCAGAGAAGGGCGTTCACGTCGCCGACCGGCCGATCCTCGGCCAGCAGCAGCCAGCCCTTGACGACGCGGTAGACGAACCAGACGCCGAGCAGGACCAGGATCGGCACCCCGATCAGGACGATCGAGAGGACGGTCCCGATGATGGCCACGACGACCGCGATCCAGAAGGTCCGGATCAGCCAGTCGACATGGCTGCGGTAGAAGGTGCCGGCCGCGTCGCGACGCTTCAGATACGCGATGACGACGCCGGCCAGGAGCGGTGCCCCGAAGAAGAGCGACAGGGCGTAAAGCCCGTAGGCCGCGTGGACGGTGTTCCTGGTCCGCCGGTCCCGGACGTCGGCCTCCGGGGCGGTCGGAGTCAAGGGCACCCTCCCCGCGTCATTTCTCGAGATCCCGGAACTGGCGGTCGAGCGAGTATTCCGGCGAGGTCACGTGGCGTTCCAACCCCGCCAGCCGGTCCTCCAGCTCCCGGAACTTGTGCCGCAGCGAATGCAGCGTGCGCTCGGGCTGCCCGTGCACGCCGCGCCAGACCTCTTCCTCCTCCTCACTCCTGAACAGCTGGGCCGGCCGCCGCTTCATGAAGAACGCGGCGATCAGATAGACCAGCACGGTCTGGGGCGGGAAGACGACCAGGAACAGCATCACGATCGCGCGGACCTGCCAGTCCTTCAGCCCGAAATAGTCGGCCAATCCGGCACAGACGCCGAAAATCATCCCGCGTTCCGGAATCCGGAACAGCCGGTTGGGGTTGAAGGTCCCGTCATGCGGGGCTTCGCCGGGATTGAAGCGTTTCATTGCTGCCGTCCTCTCCATCCGGGAGCGTCATGGTCCAGGATGGTCTCGAGCGTGGCGATCCGCTCTTCCATCCGCTTGGCGCTGTGCCACAGATCGACGAGCATCTTCTCGTCCTCCGAGGACAGCGTCCGGGTCGCCCGCCACCGGGTCACGTAGTGCAGCACCAGCCAGAGCGGCGCCACGATCGAAACGAAAATCACCAGGGGGACGAAGATCAGTCCGTCCATGCATTGTCTCCGGCTCGCGGGTCCCCTCCGGCCCCGGTCCTTGCGGACCGGGCACCGTCGGGAGACCGGGGAAATCTGATCAGCGCCGGGCGGGGATCAGCGGCGCGCCGCCAACCGGGCCTTCATCTCCTCGAGCTCCCGCTCGACGGAAGACTGGGCCTCCAACTCGGCGAACTCCTCCTCCAGCGTCTTCGGCCCCTTCCGGCCGAGGTCGTAGCTTTCGACCTGGCCTTCGAGGTCGTCCAGCTTGCGCTCGATGGCGGCGTAGCGGGCGAGCGCCTCGTCGATCCGCCCATCGTGAAGCTGGGTGCGGATGCGGATGCGGTCCGTCGCCGTCTGGTGACGGATGGCCAGCGCCTTCTGCTTGTTCTTGGCCTCGGTCAGCTTGGCCTGCAGCTTGGCCATGTCGTCGTCGGTCTTGGCCAGCGCTGCCTCGATCGTCGCCAGTTCCTGCCGCAGCAGCTCGACCGTTTCGGCCGCCCTGGCCTTGGCGATCAGCGCCCCCTTGGCCAGGTCCTCCCGGTCCTTCTCGATCGCCAGCTCGGCCTTGCGCTGCCACTCGGCCTGCGCGGCCTCCAGCTGCTCGATCCGTCGCGTCACCTCCTTCTTGTCGGCAATCGACCGGGCCGCGGCCGAACGCACCTCGACCAGCGTGTCCTCCATCTCCTGGATGATGAGGCGGACGATCTTCTCAGGGTCCTCTGCCCGCGCAAGAAGCGCGTTGAGGTTGGAATTGATGATGTCGCTGAGGCGCGAAAAAATGCCCATGGCATGAACTCCGGGATACCGTGACGGGTCAGGTGAAAAGCGCGGCCAGCAAGAAGCCGGCGCCGAAGAAGATCCAGCTCTCGGCCGGTCGGTTTCTGAGATAGGTCAGGAACCGGTCGCCGGCCCGGCGCCCTTGGCCTGCGCGCGGCCCTTCGTCCCGGCGATAGCGCCGGTTCAGGGAATCGTAGAAGGGATCGTAGCTGCTCATGGTCCGCTCCTGGGGCCAGTGAAATCGGTTTCCGTCCATCTACTGCAGCAGCCGTGCCAGTTCCGGTGCCTGACAGGAAAGCCAAGTTTTCCGCGGAGTTCGGCCGAAACGCCGTCCAATGCGGCTTGCGGGCCAGTGGGATATATTGCCGATAGTTGGCGACAAATGCTAATCTTCGGCGCGTTATGCAAAACGACGATCCGATCGCAAGGCTGCCCCCTCTACTGGGCGAGTCCCCCAGCTTTCTCGGGATGCTGGAACATGTGTCGCGGGTCGCCCCGGTCGACCGGCCGATCCTCGTGATCGGCGAGCGCGGGACCGGCAAGGAGCTGGTCGCGGCGCGCCTGCACTATCTGTCGCGGCGCTGGGACCGGCCTTTCGTGAAGGTGAACTGCGCGGCGCTGTCCGACGAATTGCTGGACAGCGAACTCTTCGGCCACGAGGCCGGCGCCTTCACCGGGGCGACGCGCCGCCATATCGGCCGGTTCGAGCGCGCCGAAGGCGGCACCCTGTTCCTGGACGAGATCGCGAACGCCTCGCCCCGGGTGCAGGAGAAGGTGCTGCGGGTGATCGAATATGGCGAGATGGAGCGCGTCGGCGGAAGCGGAACCCTGCAGGTGGACGTCCGAGTGATCGCCGCAACCAATGTGGACCTGCCCGCCGAAGTCGCGGCCGGCCGGTTCCGGGCCGATCTCCTGGACCGCCTGGCCTTCGACGTCGTCACATTGCCGCCGCTCCGCGAGAGGGTTGAAGATATTTCGCTGCTGGCCGCGCATTTCGGGCAGGCCATGGCCCATGAGGTGGAAGCGCCCGGGTTCCCCGGCTTTTCCGCCCGCGCCCTCGCGGAACTCGAGGGCCATCGGTGGCCAGGCAATGTGCGGGAACTGAGAAACGTCGTCGAACGGGCGGTCGCCAGGGCCCCCAGGCTCGACCGCCCGCTGGAGATCGTCGAGCTCGACCCGTTCCGGTCGCCCTTCCGGCCGGCCGGCGCTGCCGCCGCCTCCCGGGAACGCAGTCGCGAAGAGGATTCCCCTCCGCGCGACCACGCCGGCGACGGGCCGTTCGGCCTGGTCGAGCGGGTGCGCGCGTTCGAGGGCGACCTGCTCCGCCAGGCGCTTGCCCGCAATCGGTTCAACCAGCGCCGGACGGCGGAATTCCTGGGGCTGAGCTACGACCGGCTGCGCCATTACCTGCGCAAGCACGGCCTCGCCGGACGGCCCGACGGACGGCGTTCTGAGCCGGATTAACCTCTACGTAACCCCTCGCGGGATACAAATCCGGCAGGCGCATCACCACGGCGCCCGATCGCCCGGAGTCGTTATTGTATCTCGCCCTTTCCTATTTGCTTGCCGCGGCGGCGGGGTTCATTCTGGCGGTCGCCGCGACACGCGCGCTGCACCGAAGGTCAGCGGCGAGGAGGGCGATAACCCAGCAGGACCAGTCGGCCGCGGCCGACCGCGACGAGCGGGAGGATTCGGCATCCGCCCGGATACGCCGTTACGGGCATGAGCTGAACAATGTCCTGACCGGACTCGGCGGCTTCGCCGAATTGGCGCGCACCCGCCCCAATGACGACCCCGATCTTGCGGCCTATCTCGACCAGATCGTCCTGAACGCCCGACGCGCGGTGCTGCTGACCCGCCGTATGCTGGGTTCCGGCGTGCCGGATGCCCAGACCATCGCGCCGGAGGACGGAAGGCCCGCCGGCACCGTCCTGGTGGTCGACGACGAGGAGACCGTCAGGGACTACGCCGCCCTCGCGCTGGTCGAACTGGGATACGCCGTGCATCGGGCGGCAAGCGGGCCGGAAGCCCTGATGCTGGCGGACGCCCATGCCGGCACCATCGATCTCGTCCTCACCGACGTGATGATGCCGGACATGACCGGGCCCGAGCTGGTGCGCCGGTTGGCCGAACGCCATCCGTCGATCGCGGTCGCCTTCATGTCGGGCTACGAGCATCGGCGCCTCGCCAAGGAGCGCATGATCGACCGGGACGACGTCTATCTTGCGAAGCCCTTCACGCCGGAAGCCCTGGCGGCCACGGTAGCGGCGGCTCTCGCGCGCCGCTTGGACGGGAAGTCGGCCCGGGTAGCCTGAGTTTCGCCCCTCCCCGGCGGACCGGGGCCCGGATCATGAAAATTTTAGCTTTTTTGTCGGCAATCCCGTATTGTGCGGCCGATTTGCCCATCGGGATTGCATGCGCACTGACGTCGAAAACTCGGCCGGCCCGGGACCCGACCATCGCGACCGCCGCCTGGTCGAGCAGGTGCGTCTTCTGCAGGACCAGGCGGACATCTCCTTTCTGGGGAGCGCCATCGCCGCCACCCTCATCTATCTCGCGCTTCTGCCGGCCGGCAACGTCCTGGAGCTTTCGATCTGGCTCGGCGTCCTCCTGCTGCTGACGGGAGCGCGGCGATGGACGACGCATCGCTCCCGCCGCGCCCCGCTCCGGCCGGAAGAGGCCCGGCGATGGCTCGAACGCTTCACGCACCTTACCTTCGCCACCGGAGCGGCCTTCGGCTATGCCGCCCTCGTCCTCACGGCGGGCCAGCCCCAGACCATGTGCCTGCTGGTCTACCTTCTTCTGACCACGCTGGCCGCGGGCACGGTTGGAACCTGCGCCGCCGTGCAGCGCGTGTTCGTCGCCTTCACGGCACCGATGCTGCTCATGCTCGCGCTCCATTTCGCGCTGATGCCGGAGGGCCGGACCAATGCGCTCTTCGCCGGCAGCGCCGTGCTCTACCTCCTGATCCTGACGATCACCGCCCGGCAGCAGAACCGGATGATTCTGCAGGGCCTCAACGTCAAATTCGACAATTTCGACCTGATCGCCTCGCTCAAGACGTCGAACAGCAGTGCCGAAGCCCTGAACCGGACCCTGATGGCGGAAGTCGTGGAACGGCGCCGGGTTGAGGCCGATCTGGCGCAATCCCTTGCGCTCTACCAGGCGACGATGGATGCCGTGGACGAAGGCATCCTGGCGCTGAATCACGAGAACCGGGTTCTGGCCGTCAATCGCCGCTTCAAGCAGCTCTGGCAGGTCCGCGACGAGAGGACACTGGAAGGCGACCTCGACGACCCCGTCCTTGCCCAGGTGGTCGGCCGGATGGACGATCCGGCCCCGTCACAGGGGCTGATCGAGCTTAAGGACGGACGCGTGTTCGAGCGATACTCCGTCCCCTATCGCCTGAACGGCGAGGAGGTCGGCCGGGTGCTGACGATCCGCGACGCCACGGCCCGGATAGCCGCGGAAAGCGAGTTGCGCCGGGCCAAGGAAGCCGCTGAGGCAGCGAACCGGGCGAAGTCCGACTTCCTTGCCCATATCAGCCACGAGCTGCGGACGCCGCTCAACGCCATCATCGGCTTCTCCGAAATCCTCCGACAGGAGATGTTCGGTCCGCTGCAGAATCCGCGCTACCGCGACTACGCCGTCGATATCCACGAAAGCGCGACGCTTCTTCTGTCCCTGATCAACGACATCCTGGACCTCACGAAGATCGAATCCGGCAGGATCGAGCTGTCGGACGACAAGGTGAGCATCCCCCATCTGGTCGCCGACACGCTGCGGCTGGTTCGGGACCGGGCGGCGCGGGCCTCGATCACGATCACCCAGGATCTGCCGGATCATCTTCCGGTCCTGCGGGGCGACGAGCGCGCCTGCAAGCAGATGCTCGCCAATCTGTTGACCAATGCCGTCAAGTTCACCGAGGCCGGCGGCCGGGTCTCGGTATCGGCGGAGATCGCGTCCGACGGGGATCTGACGGTGGCGGTCGCCGATACCGGGATCGGCATGGCGCCCACGGACCTGCCCCGCGCCTTCGAGCCGTTCCGCCAGATCGACAGCCCCATGACCCGCCGTCATGAAGGCAGCGGTCTTGGCCTGCCGCTCGTGAAGGCCCTCATCGAAGCCCATGGCGGGCGCCTGGTCGTCGACAGCGAGCCCGGGCGGGGCACGGTGGCGAGCCTGGTGTTCCCGGCACGGAGGCTTCTCCGCCCGGTGCCGACCGCCCTTCAGGCGGGTGGCGCGGCCGGCTAGCCCGCCGCGGGCGGATGTCCCTGGCCGCCCCTGCCGGGCGACACGGCAGGCAGGGTGAAGGTGACCGTCGTCCCCGCCCCTTCCTCGCTCTCGATGACAAATTGCCCGCCATGAAGCTCGACCAGCCCCTTGCTCAACGCCAGGCCGAGCCCGGTGCCGCGCTGCTTCCCGGACCGGTGGCCATCCACCTGTTCGAAGGGCTGGCCGAGACGGGGCAGATCCTCTGCCGGGATGCCGATCCCCGTATCCCTGACCACGAACCGTACCATCCCGTCGGCGGATTCGACCGACACCTGCACCCGCCCGCCTTCCGGGGTGAATTTGAAGGCGTTGGAGAGGAGGTTCAGCAGGACCTGCCGCAAGGCGCGGCGATCGGCAAGCACCTGGACAGGATCGGCCGGAACGGTGACCGCCAGGGCGACCCCGCCCTCCTCCGCCCAGCGGTTCATGAGCTGCACCGCCTCGCCCACGGCCCGTGCCGGGTCGAGCGGAGCCGGCGCGATGCCGTAGCGGCCCGCTTCGACCTTCGACATGTCGAGCACGTCGTTGATCAGGTCCAGGAGATGACGGCCGCTCTCGAAGATGAGCTGCGCATATTCCGCATATTTCGGGGAGCCGAGCGGGCCGAAGCATTCCGAGCGCATCACGTCCGAAAAGCCGATCACAGCGTTGAGCGGGGTCCTCAGCTCGTGGCTCATATGGGCGAGAAAGCGGGACTTGCTGAGGCTCGCCTCCTCTGCCCGACGCTTCTCGATGGCATGTTTCGTCGCGAGGTCGGCCAGGTCCCTCGCCTGCTGCCCCAAACGCTGCTGGGTCGCCTGCAACTCCGCGATCGACCGGGTCAGCTTCGCCTCGTTGCGCCGCAACTGCCGTTCCTGCTCCTTCAGCGCGGTTATGTCGGTGCTTACGCCGACAATCCCGCCTTCGGCGGTCCGCCGCTCGGTCACCAGGAACCAGCGGCCGTCGCTGAGTTCCTGCTCGCTGGCCTCGCCGGGGGTGCGGTGGCTTGCGAGCCGGCGCCGGATCCACTCCTCGGCCGGCTCGGAGATCCGGAACAGCCCGTATTCGATGCCCGTCCGCAGGATCCGCTCATAAGGCGTGCCCGCGACCAGAAGCGGCGCCACGGGGCGGTACATGTCGCGAAAGGTCTGGTTGCAGAGGACCAGCCGATCCTCCGCGTCCCAAAGGACGAAGCCTTCGCGGATGCTGCAGAGCGCGTCGAGAAGCCGCTGCTCCGCCCGCTTCTGAGCGGTGATCTCCGTCAGGATCGTGACCGTGCCGCCGTGACTGGTTCGGCGCTCGCTGACCAGAAGCCAACGCCCGTCGCTCATCCTCTGCTCGAAAGGCTGGGCCGGGGGATTGCGGTGCAGGGCGACCCGTGCGGCGATCCACGCCGCCGGGTCGGATCTGGCGAGCGGCTCGTCGATGTCGACCAGGCCGACGGCGTGCTCCAGGATCTCGGTGAAGGTCCTCCCGACAAGCTGGCCGGCCTCGTCCAGGGACCGGTACAGCGACCGGAACCGGTCGTTGCAGAGGACGAGCCGGTCATCCGGGTCGTAAAGGGCGAAGCCGTCGGTCATCGCCGAGATCGCCTCGACCAGCAGCTGCTCGGCGCGACTGCGCGTTCCCTCCAACAGGGCGATCGCGGCCCTCTGACCGCTGACGTCCCGTCCCAGGAGGAACAGCGTGCCGTCGGGATCGCGGACGGCGGACCATTGCAGCCAGCAGCACATGCCCGTGCGGGCAAGGCAGCGATGTTCCAGGGACTGGAGAGACCGCCCGGCGGCAAGCCGCTCGAACTCATTGCGCGTCCGCTCCCGGTCGGACGGATGGACGAGGTCCGGGAACGCCCGTCCGGCCAGCTCCGCCGGACGCCAGCCGAGCGTCGCCGTCCACGAGGCGCTGGCCCGGAGGAACCGCCCCTCACGGTCCAGGATCGCAAGAAGATCCGGGGAGGACGCGAAAAACCGGTCGAGAGCCCCGCTCGGGCGGTCGGGCGCCTGTCCCGCTTCCTTGGGAATGTCCGTAGGACCCGTCCGGAAACGCTTCATCTGCGCGTGCTTCCTTCTGTCCGCCGCCAGAAACGATAGCCCCGGCCGCGGCAGGAGCGATAGCCGCCCGAACGGATACTTGGCCCCTCCAGGAGGTATAGGAGCTGCATGCAGCCGCATACCGTGGCTTGACGCGCCGGACGGAAGGGTGAAGCATCGGAGGGCCGGCGCCGGGCAGTTCCGCCCTTCCTCGCCGACCTTTCCGACAGATGTCCACGTCTCCTGGCCTTGGGGCCATTCTCCGCGTCCTGCGCCAAAGCAATTTCGGTATCTACACGGCAGGCAATGCCGTTTCGCTGATCGGTACCTGGATGCAGCGAATCGCCATTGGCTGGCTGACATGGGAACTCACCGGATCCGGAACCTGGCTGGGGATCGTCGCCTTTGCCGATCTCTGCCCCTCGCTCCTGGTCGGTCCTCCGGCCGGCGCGCTGGCCGATCGGGTGAGCCCGCTCAAGGTCACGACCGTCTCGCAGGGGCTGGCCATGGGCATGTCCCTCCTGCTTTTCGCGCTGACCGCGATCGACCTGATGGACCCCTATCTCCTGGCGACGATCGTGTTCGTCAACGGAGTCGTGCTCGGCGTCAACCAGCCGGCCCGGCTGGCGCTGGTACCGAGCCTGGTCCGGTCCGAAGACCTGTCCACGGCGGTTGCGATCAATTCCGTCGTCTTCAACATCGCCCGCTTCATCGGGCCGGCGATTGCGGGCGTCCTGATCGCGACCGTCGGGATCGAAAGCGCCTTTGCCGTCAACGCCGCAAGCTTCGTGGCCTTCCTTCTGGCCCTTTTCCGCATCCGGCTGCCGGCCGAGCCGCGGCCGCCGCGGGGGTCCGCCCGCCCGTCGATCTTCCGCGACGTCGGCGAGGGCATCCGCTTCACCTTCGCCCATCCCGGAATCGGGCCGATGCTTCTGCTCCTGGCCGTAACCGGCGTGCTTATCCGCCCGGTGATAGAGCTCCTGCCCGGCTTCGCCGCCGATGTATTCGAGCGCGGCGCCACAGGGCTTGCGATTCTGTCCTCGTCGGTGGGCGTCGGCGCCATTGCCGGAGGGCTGTGGCTGGCCCGGCGCGGCAGCGCCCAGGGCCTCACCCGGGTCGCCCTCGCCAGCACGCTCGCGCTCGCCCTTTCGACTGCCGCCTTCGTCGCGACCGAGATCTTCTGGTTCTCGGTCCTGTGCCTGGTCTTCGGCGGCCTGACGATGGTGGTCAGCGGCGTGGCCGCCCAGACCCTGATCCAGGTGGCGGTCCCGAGGCTCATGCGCGGCCGGGTGCTCAGCCTCTATGGCCTCATCTTCCGCGGCGGCCCAGCGCTGGGCGCCCTCGGCATGGGCTTCGCCTCGGAATGGGTCGGCCTGCGGCCGCCGCTCCTGGCCGGGGCCCTCATCACCACCCTCTTCTGGTCCGTCGTCTGGCGCCGACGGGGCCGGATCGCCGCCAGCCTGGAGACGCCGGGCGCCTCCTGACAGGGCAAGGGTGTTTATCCAGCATGGAATTGATGGTCGACTGACCTCAAGCGATGGGCGGCACGCTGGGCCGCCCGATCCGGAAAACCATCCCGGAACGATGCATGAGCGTGATCATCAATCCCAGAGGCTCGGGCGGGGCCGGCAAGAGCGAATTCGCCCGGAGAATCATGGCGCTCTACGGCTGGTCCGGCCGGGACGGGACGTCCGGCACGGTCGAACCCGTCTACCGGAAGGGCCGTTTACGCCCGGTGTCCTACCGTCTTCGGCACCCGGCGGGCGGCCGGCCGCTCGCGGTCATCGGCCATTACGAGGCACGTTCCGGCGGCTGCGACACGATCGGCGATCTGAACGAGATTTTCGACGTGGTGGCGGATAATGCCGCCGCCGGATGCGACGTGCTGTTCGAGGGGCTGCTGGTGAGCAGCGAGGTCGCCCGGACCGTGCGGCTTGCATCGGCGTTCGATCTGCACGTGCTCTGCCTGGATACGCCCTTCGAGGAATCCGTGCACAACCTCATCCGCCGCCGCCGGGCGCGACGGGACATCCGGGCTTCGATCGCCGCGAACGCGGCGATCCAGTACCGCCGGGTCAGGGACGCCTGCAGCCGACTGGAATCCCATACGCGGGTGATGCGCCTGCCCTTCGACGACGCGTTCCGCCACGCCTCCGCCCTTTTGGGGGTCGACCGGGCGATGGACGGGATCGACGCCCTGCCGGACGCCGCCGGCAGGGTCAGCCGATCCCACGGCGGGGAATGCGAACTTCCCGATGGATCGAGACGCTGAGCAGCAGACCACAGCCGATGAGCAGCGTCATCATCGCCGTCCCGCCATAGGAGACGAGCGGAAGCGGGATGCCGACCACCGGAATGAGGCCGGAAACCATGGCCACGTTCACGAAGAGGTAGAGGAAGAAGGCGGTGGTGACACCCAGCGCTACCAGCCGGCCGAAATGATTCCGTGACGAAAGCCCGATCGCATATCCGTAGACGAGCACCAGGACATAGAGCAGCAGGAGGGCGAGGGCCCCCATCATGCCCAGCTCCTCGGCCAGCACGACGAAGATGAAGTCCGTGTGCTTCTCCGGCAGGAACAGGAGCTGGCCCTGGGTGCCATGCCCGAACCCCTTGCCGAACAGCCCGCCGGAGCCGAGCGCGATCTCCGATTGCAGGATGTTGTAGCCGGCGCCGAGCGGATCGGCGTGGGGATCGAGGAAGGTCAGGACCCGGCGCTTCTGATAGTCGTGCAGGAACTGCCACCCGATCGGCAGGGCGGCCAGACCGGCCGCCGAGACGACGACGAACTTCCACAGCTTGACCCCGGCGACGAAGAAAATCGCCCCGCTCCCCAGGACGAGCAGCGTGGCCGTGCCCAGATTGGGCTGCAGCAGCACGAGACCGACGGGAATGAAGACCATCAGCAGGGGCGGAACCAGAACCATGGGCCGGGCCACGTCGTCGGGCGTCAGCCCGTGGAAGTAGCGGGCCAGCGCCAGGATGAGCGCGATCTTCATCAGCTCGGACGGCTGGAGGACGAAGAAGCCGAGATCGATCCAGCGCTGGGCGCCCATGCCGATCTGCCCCATGACCTCGACGGCGACGAGGAGGACCAGCACCGTCAGATAGGCGACGTAGGCGATGCGCAGCCAGAAGCGGACGTCGATCATGGCGATCGTCAGCATGACCCCGATCCCCAGGGCGAAGCGCACGGCCTGCCTGATCGCCCAGGGTTCCCAGGAGAGTCCGCCGGCGGAGTAGAGCAAGGCGATCCCGGCCCCACCGATCATGCAGATGATGAGGACGAGACCCCAGTTCGTCAGGCGCAGCTTGTCGACCAGCGCCAGCTTCGGTCCCGCGGATTCCCAACCGGCATCGAATATGGTCATGGACGGAACCGGTAGAGGACGGGACGCATCCCGGTCAAGCCCCATGGCGATCGCGACTGCACGGCCCATGCGCCATGGCTGCCCGTCGAGCATGGTCGCTGCGGGAGGTTCCTCCCTCCTTGCGGCCGGCGGCGCGACGTCCCGACCGATACGATGGCGATCAGCGCATCCTCGAACCGCATGTTCAGCGCGATCACGTCCTCCTTCGGCAGAAGAAACAGATAACCGGTGAACGGATTGGGGCCGGTCGGCAGAAAGACGCTGACCAGGCCGCGGCCCACCTGCTCCCGGACTCGTCCTCGGGCTCGCCCGTCGAGAGCCCCAGCGTCCATTCGCCGCGGCCGGGATATTCGAACAGCACCACGCCGCGGAAGACCTCGGGCGCTTCGTCAGGACCGTCTCGACGACCGCCTTCGTCGGTCCGTAGATGCCTTTCAGGACGGGCAGCCGGACCGGGATGCGGCCGGGATAGCTGGTGGCAGCCATGCCGGCGGCGATCAACCCCGGGACCGGAGACTGAGCGGGAAATCCGCCCCTCCCTTCCGGTCAGTCCGCGTCTGCCGGAGGCGGCGGCGGGACGACCAGCACCTTGTCGATCCGGCGGCCGTCCATGTCCACGACCTCGAACCTTATGCCGTTCCAGTCGAGGCTGTCGCCCGCCTTCGGCACCTGGCCGAACCGGTGCAGGACGAAGCCCGCGACCGTATGGAAGCCGTTGCCGTCCCTCAATCCGCGCAGCCCGGCCCGATCCTCGAACTCGTCGATCGGCATCATGCCGTCGACCAGCCACGAGCCGTCATCGCGCCGAACAGCGTCTTCCCGGCCTTCCTGCCCCTGTTCATGAATGTCGCCGGCGATCACCTCCATGACGTCGGACATGGTGACGATGCCTTCGAGGCTGCCGTATTCGTCGACGACGACGGCCAGGTGGACCCCCGTCTCCCGGAACAGGTCGAGCAGCTTGAGCACCGGCGTCCCGTCGTGAACGACCGCGGGCTCCGTGAGGCATTTCGCGAGATCCAGCGGCTCGCCCTTAAGCGCGAGGTCCAGCATGTCGCGGGTGCGGACGATGCCGACGATCTCGTCGATCTCGCCCCGACAGACCAGGAAGCGCGAATAGCCGCTGGTCCGGATTTCCTGGCGGATAGTCTCCGGATCATCCTCGATGTCGAGCCAGACGACATCCTGCCGGGGCACCATCACGGAACGGACGGACCGGTCGGCAAGGCGCAGCACGCCCTCGATCATCTCCTTCTCGCGGGGATCGAAGACGCCCGCCTGGGTGCCTTCGGTGATCATCGACTTGATCTCCTCCTCCGTCACCGTCGCCTCCGGCGTGCCATGGAGGCGCAGCAGTCTCAGCACCCCTTCGGTCGAGGCGCCGAGCAGCCAGACCACGGGAGCCGCGATCCGGGACAGGGTGCGCATCGGACCGGCGACCACCGCGGCGACGCGTTCCGGGTTCTTGAGCGCGATGCGCTTCGGTACCAGCTCGCCGACGATGAGCGAGGTATAGGTGATGCCGACGACGACGACGGCGAAGGCGATGGCATGGCCATGCCCCGCGAGCAACGGAATCCCGTCGAGACGCTCGCCCAGCCCGCCGGCGAGCGTCGCGCCGCCGAACGCGCCGGCGAAGATGCCGACCAGCGTGATCCCGATCTGCACGGTGGACAGGAATCGGCTGGGATCCTCGATCAGCCGCAGGGCGGTGCGTGCGCCCTTGCTGCCCGTTTCGGCGAGTTGCTGGAGGCGCGCCCGCCGCGAGGAGACGACGGCCAGTTCCGACATGGCGAAGACGCCGTTCAGGACGATGAGCAGCAGCACGACGATGAGTTCAAAGACGTACATTGGGGCCCTTCGAGAGGCGTCACGAGTGAGGTTGTGCCGGGACCGACGGCGTCGTTCGCGGCGCAGTCACGCGCGGTCCCCCGGCTCGGCGCCGGGCGGGGAGGCGCAGCCGGCTGCCGAACGGCAGCGGGGAATGGCGGAAGATCGGGCACACGGCCGCGGCCATGCCGGTCCGTTCCAGGACGTCGGCCGGGGCTGGGAGCGGGGCGCGCTCCGTCAACAGAATTTTTCGGGATTGCCGCAGGACGCCGCCTCCCGGGCAGGCATCCTGCGGCCTACTTGGGCCGCTTGGCGAGTCGCTCATTGGGTCCCCGGCCTGTCGGCGCGGGGGCACTCCGTCTTCTGTTGATCTCTTAAAAGAGATTTCAACCAGACAAGGGCGGTTCGCACAAGCATCTATTCTTCGCGGGCGGAATTCGTAGCACGGCCGGGGGTCTGCCGCATTCCGACGGCCCCGGGTCTCACGCGAAAACTACCGTTGGACCGCATGCGGCTTAGCTGTTATGTACGGGGACGATTCCTGCCTTCAGGACCCTATGCCAGCGTCCCCGTAGCTCAGCAGGATAGAGCAACGGTTTCCTAAACCGTAGGTCGCAGGTTCGAATCCTGCCGGGGACGCCATCCTGCTGAGGTCCATTCCGTTCCCGAATTCTGGCGGGCTGGCCGCGTGATGACCGACGCGCAGGCGGATCAATGCGCCGTTTCGACCAGGACCACGCCTAAGATGATGAGCGCGATGCCGAGAACGCTCTGAAGCATCAGCGGTTCGTTGAAGATCACGCGTCCTGCGATCGCGATCAGGGCCACCCCCAGCGAGGACCAGATGGCGTAGGCGGTGCCGACGGGCACCCCGTTCTTCAGGACCTGGGCCAGAAGCACGAACGCGACGAGATAGGCGCAGGCGACCCCGAGGCTGGGCCCGAGGCGCGAAAAGCCTTCGGACGCCTTGAGGAACAGCGTTCCGCAGACTTCCGCCACGATCGCCCCCGAAAGCAGCAGCCAGTTTCCCATTCCCGATCCGTCCCTATCCGATCTTCGCCCGAACCGCACCGGAATCTTCGCCCGGGCCGCCGCTGCCCGGCGCATCGCCCCCGCGCCGGGAGAGGTTCTCGACCAGGCGGAGCAGCGCGGCCCGTTCTTCCGGGCCCGCCGTCTCGATCCCCAGCAACTCGTTGTACCAGAGCCCGTCGAGCGCCAGCCGCAGCAGGAGGGTGAGCGCCGGATCGGAGCCGTCCGCCGTCATGGCCGCGCCCCATGCCGGCTGCCGCCTGCGATAGGCGTCGAGAAGCGGCGGGTTCGCCGCCGCGGCCGCGGTCAGCGCCGCGGACAGTTCGTTCGCTTCGCGCGCGGCGCCGCCCGCGCCGGGGAAGCATGCCCTGAGATAGCCCCGGATCCAGGCACCGCGGTCGCCGTCCTGTCGGCGGTGACGGTCGATTTCCCCTTCGACCGCCTGGACATATTCCTCCACCAGCCGCGCCAGCAGGGCATCCTTCGACGGAAAATGGTAGAGGACGGCGCCCTTGCTCAGCCCGGCCCGTTCGGCCAGCCGGTCGAAGGTCAAGGCGTCCGCCCCTTCGGTCCGGACGATCAGCGCGGCCATGTGCAGGATGCCGCCGGCCGTCGCCTCGCCCGATCTGTTCCTGCGCGCTTTCGCCATCCGGGATCCTCCGTCCGCTCACGGTTTTTTATACCGTCCGGACGGTATAGTAAATATCGCTGCCGCATGCACCGGCACAGCCGCGCGCTCCCGTGCCTCAGCGCATCCGCGTCCGGGGATAGGGGACGATGTCGATCGGGGCGATCTTGATCCAGGCCGTGCCGTTCTGGTCGCGGTCCTTCACCTCGGTCAGGTGAACGAGCGTGAAGCGCCTGCTGCGGACGGCGCTGGCAAGATCCTGGGCGCGCTCCTCCGGAAGCCGCGTCAGCAGCTCCTTCGGGACCCGTCCGACATTGAACTCCTCGATCAGGCGTTCCAGCAACAGATACGAGGCAAAGGCGGTCGACGCGCTGTCGATGAAGATCGACGACGCCTCCGACATGCGGGGAAGGAAATGGGCAAGGAGCGCCAGGACGGTCGCCGGATCGTGCCGGAAATCGGAGAACAGGAGGTCGACTTCGATGCCGGGATCGAATTCCGGATAGGGCGGAAGCGACGTGGTGACGAGGCTCAGTTCGCGGGCGACCCCGAACCGCTCGGCCATGGCCAGGATGAAGTCGCGGTGCGAGGCATATCCTTGGGCGCCATAGCGTTCAAGGCCCGGTGCCTGCCGTACCTTGTCCCATTGCCTGCCGTCGTCGATCGTCAACAGGGTTCCGGATCCGTTTTCCCGCAGCGCCCGGGCGATCCAGAAGCTGGACACGCCCGTTCCCGTGCCGAGTTCCAGCACCCGCTGCGGCTTGTGCATCTTCACGACGGAATAGAGGAAGAAGCAGAAGTCCTCGGTACCGTAGACGCCCCCCGCATCGCTGGCGAAGCGGTAGAGATCCCCGATGTCGGGCAGGGCCGCGCCCGGCGGCGTGACGGCCGCCCCGGGCCGCGGCGGGCTTCCGGCGTCGTTCATGGGCACCCCCTTCCAGAGCCGAAGGAAAGCCAGGCATACTCACAAGAACAACGGGGAGGCCGGAAAGGAGCGCCCGGCGCCCCGGGCCGGACGAACGGGGACCTGTTCAGCCCGGAACGGGCGCCCGCTCCCGGTTCAACGCGGACAGCGACACGCGCTGCCGGCCCTCGGCATCGAAGTTTTCGGGTGCAAGCCACCGCTCCATGTTGGCGCGCACGGCCGGCCATTCCCGATCGAGCATGGAGAACCAGGCCGTATCCCGGTTCCGCCCCTTCACGATCATGTGCTGGCGGAAGATGCCCTCGAAGGTGAAGCCGAGGCGCAGCGCCGCCGCCCGGGATTTCGCGTTCAGCGCGTTGCACTTCCATTCGAGCCGGCGATAGCCGAGATCGTCGAAGACGTGGCGGAACATCAGATACATCGCTTCCGTCGGCAGGCGGGTCCGCTGGACAGCCGGGGCGTACCAGATGTGGCCGACCTCGATCGTGCCCATGGCGGGGACGATGTTGAGGTAGCTGACCATCCCGACCGCCTCGTCGCTTCGGGCGTCGACGACGGCGAAGAACAGCGGATCCTCGGACGGGCTGCATCTTTCGATCCAGCCGCGGAAGTCGCTCTCGTCGGCAAAGGGACCGCTGCCCATGTAGGTCCACAGGCTATCCCGGGCCGCATCGCCGTGGGCGCTTCGGTAGAGCGCGTCACCATGCCGGGTCGGGTCCAGCGGCTCGAGACGCACGGTTGCGCCCTCGAACACCTTTCGGGCGGGCGGCTGGCCGGACGGCAGCGGATCGACGACAGGTCCGATGGGCAGGGTCACGGGCGAACGTCTCCTGGGACGGCGGGGCGATGGGAGACAGCTTTACCCGGAGACCCGGTACGCGGGAAGCCTTTGCCGATGCGCAAGACGACGAAGGCCGTTCAGCCGGCCGGCCAGCGGACCACCGCCCGGGTCCCATCAGCGTTCGGATCGTAGCGCAATTCCCCGCCGATCTGCGCGGCAAGCGCCTGAATGAGGCGGGTCCCGAGCCCCGCCCCGCCCGGCGGGGGCGGACCTCCGAAACCGACGCCGTCATCGGCCACGGACAATTCGACATATCCGTCGGCCGCGGCAAGGCCGATATCGGCGGTCCCCCGGGAGCCGGGCGGAAAAGCATGAACCAGGGTGTTCGAGACGAGTTCATTGACGATCAGGCCAAGCGGCACGGCCCGATCCATGTCGGCGATCACGGGATCCAGCCTGAAGCGCAGTTCCACCGGCCGGCGGCCGTCCTGGTGGAAGCTCTGAAGCTGTCCGCACAGCCGGACGATGTAGTCGGCAAGGTCGATGCCCGCCATGCTGCGGCTGTCGGTGAGCATCTCGTGAACCAGGGCCAGTGCCCGGATGCGGTTCCCCAGCTCGTCATGCCGGCGCTTGAGCTCCGGCTGAGTGATGCCCTGGGACTGCAGATTCAAGAGGCTGACCACGATCTGCATGTTGTTCTTGACCCGATGCTGCAGCTCGAGCAGCAGGGCCTCCTTCTCAGCCAGCGCCCGCCTCATTCCGTCCTCGACCCGCTGGCGCTGGGTCATGTCGCGGGCGGTCACGACGACCGCGAGGACGGCGCCGTTGGCGTCCTTCACCGGCCGCATGGTGTAGTCGTAGTGCCGTAGGCCGCGCGGCGTCGGCAGGTCCACCTCGGCCATCACGGGCTCGCCGGAGGTCATGACCTGGAGCCTGGTCCGGTCGATCCGCGCCGCGACCGATTCGGGCAGGCCGAAGTCCCAGACCGTGCGGTCCAGCATTTCGGCACGCACCATCCCGAATCCGCGGGCGATCGGGCGACTGGCGTAGAGGCAGCGCCCATCCCGGTCGAGCATGATGATGCTGTCCGCCGCCGCGGCAAGCACCGCGTCCAGCATCTGGGTCTTCTCGGAAAGCCGGGCCAGGGCGACGCGGCGCCCCTCCTCAGCCGCCGCTCTTTCGGTATCGTCCACGGCGAAGACGAACAAGCCATCCACCCTGCCGTCCGCGCCACGCTTGGGCAGGTAGGAAATCCTGTGCAGCCGCATTCCCCGACCGCCGACGGGCAGCCATTCCTCGAAGGCGACGGCCTCTCCGGTGAAGACCCGATCGATCTTGGGCGCGATGGTCCGGTAGGAATCCTCCCCCAGGACCTCGGCCACGGTCCGCCCCTCGAGTTCGGCGCGGTTGCGGCCATAGGCTTCCTCGTAGGCGCGGTTGACCATGACGTAGCGCCGCCCGGAATCGATTTCGGAGACATAGGCCGGGATGGAATCGACCAGCGTCCGCAGCCGGTCCTCCAATGGCTCCTGCCCCTGGCCGCCGACCATGTCGATCACCTCGACGGCGAATTCGGGCCGGCCGCTGGCATCGCGGATCAGGAACATGGTCGATGCCGCCCGCAGCACCGTCTCGTCCCGGCGGATGTAGCGCTTGTCCAGCCGGCAGGCCGGTTCGTGCCCGTCGATCAGGGCACGGAGCGCCCGCAAATCCCGGTCGACGTCGTCGGGATGCATGAGGCTCCGGCGCTCCATCTCCCGAAGCTCGGCCTCCCGGTAGCCGAGCAACCGGACCAGTCCGGGGCTCGCCCTCAGTACCCGGCCGTCCAACCCGACCAGGGAGATGGGCGTTCTGGCGTCGCGCAAGACGCCGTGCCAATAAATATTTTCTGGACTCTGTACCTGCACCTCGGATCCTCGGCTGCTTCCCACCCGGAGCGGCCCACGGCCACCATATTCCGCATCCATAAACGCATTTGGCAGCGGGCGGGGGCATGGGGAACGGCTGCAAAAGGCGGAGCGACCCGCCCGCGTCCTTCGGGCCGCCCGGCCGGGAGCCGAAACGACTCAGGCCCTGAGCAGCGCCACGCCTGCCGCGACGATGCATGACGCCGCGAGCCGCCAGACCCCGAACCCTTCCTTGAGTAGCAGCCGCCCGATCAGGGCTGCGAAGATCACGCTGGTTTCGCGGAGGGCGGCGACGGCCGCGAGCGGCGCCAGGGTCATCGCCCAGACCGCAAGAGCGTAGGCCGCCAGCGACATGCCGCCGCCGGCCAGACCGCTCCAGGCGTTTTCCCGGATGGCGTGCCAGAAGGCGTCGCCGCGGCGGATCCAGACGATCGCGACGAAAATCGGCGCGTCCAGGGTCAGGAGCCAGACGACATAGGCCGCCCCATGCCCGTCATTGGCCCGTCCGCCCAGCCCGTCCGTCAGGGTGTAGCCGGCGATGAACAGGCCAGTGCCGAGGGCGTAGAGGAGCGGCTCCGGCCGCTCCAGAACCGCCGGCCCGCCCCGGAACGCGAGCGCGATGACGCCGAGCGCGATCGCCGTGACCCCGAGAGCGGTCATCAGGCCCATCTGCTCACCGACGATCGCCGCCGACAGAAGCGCGACGATCAGCGGGCCGGTGCCGCGGGAGATCGGATAGACATGGGAGAGATCGCCATGACGATAGGCTTCGACCAGGAACAGCCGATATCCGATATGCAGCAGGACCGATCCGGCGAGAAAGGGCCAGGCGGCTGGCGACGGCGCCGGCACGAACGGCAGAAAGACGAGCCCGATCACCCCGGAGGCGAGCGTGAGCAACCCCATGGCGGAGAGCCGGTCCGCCGACACCTTCACCAGGGCGTTCCACGAGGCATGCAGGACGGCGGCGAGCAGCACCGCGAGAAAGACGGTCCATGTCATGGGCAGGGACTCGCATCAGGGTTGCAACCAGCAGCAAACCCGGAACCGGGACCGTATGGCAATTGCGTTTTTCGGCGGGGTCCCTTTCCCGGCGCGTTCCGCCCGAAAGGCAAGGGAGATCCGGCTGCCCGTCGGCCCGCCCGACCGCAAGCGAGGGATGTCCTTCCGCCTCCGGTCCGGCAACATTTCACGACTCGGTTCCGTTTATCGATGTCATCATGGACCCGTCCGTTGCGATCGAATCCCTCGACCCTGACCCGCCGGCGGCAGCGCGGGAAGCGGGCCTGCATTACGTCAGCGACGACATGCCGGGCATTACTCGCAGGCGTGCCGGCAAGGGATTCGCCTATTACGATCCGGATGGCCGGCGCATCACCGACCGGGCAGAGATCCGCCGCATCAGGTCGCTGGCGATTCCGCCTGCCTATCGGGACGTCTGGATCTGTCCCGATCCCGACGGGCACCTTCAGGCGACCGGGCGCGACGATCGGGGGCGCAAGCAGTACCGGTATCACCCGCGCTGGCGCGAGATCAGGGACGAGAACAAGTACGAACGGATGCTGGCCTTCGGCCAGCATCTGCCGGAAATGCGGCAGCGGATGGACGCGGATCTGGGCCGGCCCGGCCTGCCCCGGGAGAAGGTCCTGGCGGCCGTCGTTCGGCTGCTGGAGACGACGCTGATCCGGGTCGGCAACGACGAATACGCCCGCGACAACAGCAGCTATGGCCTGACCACGATTCGGAACCGCCATGTCGACGTGAACGGAACCCGCATCCGGTTCAAGTTCCGGGGCAAGAGCGGCCGAGACCACGAGGTCGCGTTGAGCGACCGGCGCCTTTCACGGATCGTCCGCAAATGCGAGGACCTGCCCGGCCAGGAGCTGTTCGCCTATATCGACGACGACGGGACGGTCCGGGACGTAACCTCCGACGACGTCAACGCCTATCTGCGGGAGATCGGGGGCGAGGCGTTCACGGCGAAGGATTTCAGGACCTGGGCCGGCACCGTCCTCGCCGCCCTTGCGCTCCAGGAATTCGAGAGCTTCGACAGCAAGGCCGCCGCCAAGCGCAACATCACCAAGGCGATCGAGCAGGTCGCCGCACGGCTGGGCAACACGCCCGCCATCTGCCGGAAATGCTACGTCCATCCGGAGGTGGTTCAGTGCTATCTGGACGGCAAGCTGGTCGCCCAGCTCCGCGAGCGCGTGGAGTCGGCGCTGCGGGAGGGGCTGGATGGTCTTTCGGCGGAGGAGGCGGCCGTTCTGGCCTTCCTGCGCCAGCGCCTCGACGGCGCGCGAGCCGACGGCGCCGGCTAGGCCGGCAGTTCCCTCGCCGCCCTGCGGGTAGCGGCGGCGAGCTTGTCGCCGGCGGTGAGCGCCGCCGCTTCGGCCAGGATCCGGGCGGGCGCGAGCCCGTCGGGGCAGACGAGATAGCGCGGTTCCCAGACCGGGGAGAATTTCTCCCTCGCGCGGCGGAGGGCGGCGAAGTCCTCGCCCCGTTCGCTCTCGTGCAGAAGGAAGGCGCCGAATCTGCTCCAGACGGGGGCCAGCTCCCGCCCTTCGGCAGCCGACAGCGGCACCATGCCGAGATCGAGGGTCTTGTAGCCGCGGTCCCGTGCCCAGAGGATGAGCCGGATCAGAAGGAGATCCTCGGCGAAATCCGGCGCGTCGTCGCCATGACGCAGCAGGTCGACGCCGATTCCGGTGCCGGGCGCGCCCTTCCAGAAGCTGGCGAAGGCGACAGGCCGGCCCTGGCGGCGCAGGACGGCGATGTCGAACCACGCAAGATAGGCCGGGTCGAACCGACCGACCGACCAGCCCTTTTCGGCAAGTCCCCGCCGCCGGAGCCAGGCATCGGAAACCGCCGCCAGGCTCGCCATCTCGGCCGCCGCCTGTCCGGCCGGGATCACCTCGAACGCCAGACCGCTTTCGACGCCCTGACGGTCGATCGCCCGCAATCCGTCGCGGCCGGGATCGTCCAGAGAGAAGTCGGCGAGCGGCACCTGGGCGTCAGCGCCCAGCCTGACCGGGATCAATCCGACATCGAGATAGAGCGGCAGGGTGGCCGGGCGGACCCGGTAGAAGGCCGGATTCGCCCCGTTCCGGTCGCACAGCTCCCGGAACCGCCAGATCAACTCGGTCTGCTCGCCCGCGCTTCCCACCGGATCGCCGAGCGCGATCCAGCTCCTGTCCTGGACGCCGTACATGAGGAACCCCCGGCCGCTGTCGCTGAACAGCAGGGACTTGTCGCCCAGGAACGCCAAGCTGGCGTCCGTCCGGCCGGTCGTGGCCAGAAGACGCGCGATCCGGTCGAAGTCCGCCGGGGAGGCCGGCCTGGGACGGGGCGGCGCCGGACGCAGCGCCAGATAGAGCCAGATGCCGGCAACGCCGACGACGACCAGGGCCATCGCCCTGAGGCTCCGGGACGCATCGGCCGACAGGGCGAACTGCCACCAGAGCGCCCCCGAATAGTCGACATGCTTGAACGAGAAGAGGGCGACCCAGACCGCCGCCGCGACGGCCCCGGCAACGCCAAGCAGCCAGCCATGGGAGAAGCGCAGATTGGCGAGCCGGGCGCGGCGGTAGAAGGCGCTGCGGCACGGAAGCAGCGCCAGGAGAACCAGCCCGGCGAAGATCGCCTCCTCGAAATCCAGCCCCTTGCCGAGCGAAAGGACCACGGCCGCTGCGAGAAACGCCGTCGCCAACCGCCAGGCGGCGTCGAGCCGCCGGTGGAGTCCGCGCGCGAGCAGCAACAGCCCGAGTCCGCACAGGCTGCCCAGGATGTGAGACGCCTCGATCAGCGATAGCGGTAAAGGCCCGTGCAGGAGTTCGAGCCGCCACTGCTCGGCCGGGGTCGCGCCGGAGAACAGCATGACCGCACCGACGGCGAAGACGAGCCCCGCGGTCGCCGTCGGCACCATGCGGTCGGCGACCCTGGCGGCCAGATGAAAGAAATGGACGGCGCGCCGACGGTGCTCCGCCAATTCGCCGATCGCGAGCATCAGGGTCGCGAGGACCATCGGCAGCAGGTAGTAGATCGTCCGGTAGACCACCAGCGCGCCCAGCACACCGGCCGCCGGCACCCGTCCGGCAAGGCCGATGAGGATGATCGATTCGAAGATCCCGATGCCGCCCGGCACGTGGCTGATGATGCCGGCCAGCAAGGCGGCGCAATAGATGCCGAGAAAGGCGCTGAATCCCAGTTCGTGCGGCGGCAGCAGGACGAACAGGGCCCCTGCAGTCAACAGGATGTCGGCCGACGATATGACGATCTGCATCAGGACCAGCCCGGGCGACGGCACTTCGACCGTCCAGCGGCCGACCTGGATGCCCCGGTGCAGCAGCGCCGACATGACCAGCGTCCCGAACAGGAGTGCGATCAGCAGCCCGGCGATGATCTGAACCACCACCACCGGCAGGTGCAGGAGCCGGGCCACCATCTGCGGCTGGAGAAAGAAGCCGGCGCTGCCGACCGCGCACAGGCCGACCGTGAAGGTGACGCTGCAGAACACGATGACCCTGGCCACGTCCGCGACCGGCAGTCCGGCCGCCGAATAGACCCGGTAGCGCACCGAGCCGCCGCTGAGCATCGAGAAGCCCAGATTGTTGCTGATCGCGTAGCCGGTGAACGAGGCGTAGAGCACGGTCCGGAACGGCAGCCGCGTACCGACATAGTGAAGGGCCGAAAGATCGTAGCCAGCGAGGGTCAGATAGCTGAGAATCGTGAGGAAGAGGGCGGCGAAGACCGCCGTCCAGGGCAGGGAACGGAGGTGATCCATCACCTCGTCGTACTGGAAGTCGGCAAGGAGATGGTGCAGGGCGACCAGCGCCAGTGCGAACACCAGGACGCCGAAGACGAGGGTCGCCCGCGCCCTCACCCAGCGCCACCACGACGGCGCCCGGCCTCCCCCGCCTCCGGCATCGGCGACGGAGCGGGTCGGGTCAGCCTGCGTCGAAGCGGAGAGATTTCCGGGGGTCGGGTTCATCGCGCCCATTGTCGAAGGTCATGCTTCTCTAGTCCGGTCGGTCGGCCGACCCAAGCGAAAACATCCACATGTGGCTGAAGTCGGGCCGCGCTCTCCCAGCCCCTGGATGAAGGCATCGCCCCACGGGACATCGCCCGAACCTTTCAGCTTTTTAATGTTCGTGAAAGCTCGCGGTCATCCGCAGGGGAATAGATCCATGGGCCAAGGTCGCCAACGGGCGACAAGAACGGTTCAACCGATCCCATGGAGATGCGACCCATGACCTCTCCCCTGCCCCTTCGGTGCACCGCGCCGCACCAAACCTTACGCGCAGGGGTCGCCGCGCTGCTGCTGGCCGGCACGATCCTGACCGGGACGGCGGTAGCGGTCGAGCGCCCGGTCCTGGCCGCACCGGCGGCCGACGAGTTGCCGGGCAGCTTCGCCAACCTGGTCGAGCGCGTGACCCCGGCCGTCGTCAACATCTCGACCTCGTCCGAGGTCCGTTCGCGGGTCATGCCCCTGCCGCAGTTCCCGCCGGGATCCCCCTTCGAGGACTTCTTCCGGCAGTTCGAGCCCTTCATGCGGAACGGCATCCCACAGCGGCGGGAGGTAACGACGCTCGGCTCCGGCTTCATCATCGATCCGGAAGGCTATGTCGTCACCAACAACCACGTGGTCGAGGACGCGACGGACATCCGCGTGACCCTTCAGGACGGAACCCAACTCGATGCGGAGCTGGTCGGCCGGGATCCGAAGACGGACCTCGCGCTCTTGAAGGTGGACGCCGACGAGCCGTTGCCCTTCCTGGAGTTCGGCGACAGCGATTCGGTCCGCGTCGGCGACTGGGTGATCGCCGTCGGCAACCCGTTCGGCCTGGGCGGGACCGTCACGGCCGGCATCGTGTCGGCGCGCGGACGCGACATCCATGCGGGCCCCTATGACGACTTCATCCAGACCGACGCGGCCATCAACCGCGGCAACTCCGGCGGCCCGACTTTCGACCGGGACGGCCGGGTCATCGGCATCAATACCGCGATCTTCTCGCCCAACGGCGGATCGATCGGCATCGGCTTCGCCATCCCATCGAACCTGGCCCAGCCGATCCTGGAGGAGCTGAAGGAAAAGGGCAGCGTCAGCCGCGGCTGGCTGGGCGTCCAGATCCAGCCGGTGACCCCGGAGATCGCCGAAAGCCTGGCGCTGGACGAAGCGAAGGGCGCCCTGGTCGCTGCGGTGACGCCGGACAGCCCGGCGGCGACGGCAGGTTTCCGGACGGGCGACGTGGTCGTGGAATATGACGGCCGGCCGATCGAGAACGTCAAGGACCTCACCCGTGCCGTCGCGGCCACCGCCGCGGATACGCAGGTCCGGATCGTGGTCCTTCGGGACGGCAGGCGGAAAACGCTGACCGCCCGCATTGGCGAGCTGGACGAGTCGACCGACATGGCCTCGGCCGCGCAGCCGGGCGCGGGTTCGGAGGATCTGCTGGGCCTGAACCTCGCCCGGCTGGACGAAGAGACCCGCGCCAGGTTGCGGATCGACGACGACCTGCGGGGCGTCGTCGTGGTGGGCGTGGACGCCGGACCCGCCCAGGGGGTGTTGCGCAGCGGCGACGTGATCGTCGAGGTCGCGGGCCAGGCGGTCGAGAGCCCGCAGGACGTGGCGCGGGCGGTTTCCTCGGCCCGGGAGGCGGGACGCAAGGCGGTCCTGATGCTGATAAACCGGCAGGGCTTCCAGCAGTTCGTGACCGTCGACTTGCGTCCGGCGTGACCTGAGGCGCGACGAACGGCCGGTGCCGGGAGTCTTCCCCCGGCCGTTCCGCCTCGCCGATGGTTCGACTATCTTCCAGCCATGAAGCTTCTGGTCATCGAAGACGATCGCGAAGCCGCGGCATACATGGTCAAGGGCCTGAAGGAGAGCGGCCATGTGGTCGACCATGCCGCCGACGGCACGCAGGGGCTGTTCATGGCCGGCAGCGAGAACTACGACGTTCTGATCGTAGACCGCATGCTGCCGGGCCGTGACGGGCTGTCCCTGATCGAGGTGCTGCGCGCCACCGGCATCACGACGCCGATCCTGATCCTGTCCGCGCTGGGCAGCGTCGACGACCGGGTCCGCGGCCTGCGCTCGGGCGGAGACGACTATCTGACCAAGCCCTATGCCTTTTCCGAGCTGCTGGCCCGGGTCGAGGCGCTTGGCCGCAGAGCCGCGGCCAATGCCCCGGCGACCCGGCTGGAAGTCGGCGACCTGGTCATGGACCTCCTGACGCGCACCGTCCGGCGGGCCGGCAAGCCGATCGACCTGCTGCCCCGGGAATTCCAGCTGCTGGAATACCTGATGCGCCATGCCGGCAGCGTCGTCACCCGGACCATGCTGCTCGAAGGCGTGTGGGACTACCATTTCGATCCGCAGACGAACGTGATCGACGTGCATATCGCGCGGCTGCGCCAGAAGGTCGACCGCGACTTCGATCCGCCGATGATCCATACGATCCGCGGTGCGGGATACTGCCTGCGTGCCTAGACCGTCCTATGCCCGTCTGTTCCGGACCACGACCTTCCGCCTGACGCTGGTCTACCTGGCGCTGTTCCTGGCCTCGGTCCTGACGATCCTGGGCCTCATCTACTGGTTCACGGCCGGCTACGCGGCGCGGCAGACCAATGCCACGATCGCGGCCGAGATCGCGGGACTGCACGAACAGTATCAGCGGCGGGGACTGGTCGGGCTGGCCGACGTGGTCGCCGACCGGGCAAGGGAGCCGCGGACCGCCGGGATCTACCTGCTGGCAAGCCCGCGCTTCCAGCCCATCGCCGGCAACCTGCAGGAATGGCCCAAGGTCGAGCCCGATGCGAACGGCTGGATGAATTTCGGAATCAGCGGCACCCATGCCGAGGACGGCCAGGAACATCCGGCCCGGGCCATCGCGTTCACCCTGCCCGGCGGCTACCGGCTGCTGGTCGGCCGCGACATGCGCGAACACCAGATCTACAAGGAACGGGTCATCGCCTCGCTGGGATGGTCGCTGCTTCTGACGGTGGTCCTGGGCGTCCTGGGCGGCGTCCTCATCAGCCGGCACATGATGCACCGGCTGGAGGCCGTGAACGCCCTCACCAGAAAGATCATGAGCGGCGATCTGCACGAACGGGTCGGCATCCGGGGCGCCGGCGACGAGTTCGACGAGCTGGCGCGCAATCTCAACGCCATGCTGGACCAGATCGAACATCTGATGGCCAGCATGCGCCACGTCACCGAGAACGTCGCCCACGACTTGAGAACGCCGCTCACGCGGCTGCGGAGCCGGCTGGAGCTGGCCCTCCTGGACAGCGAGGCGGATGCCGACGACTACCGGACGGTTCTTCAGGCCACGATCGCCGAGGCCGACCGCCTCCTGACCGTGTTCGGCGCGCTCATGAGCATCGCCGAGACCGAGGCGGGAACCGTTCACGCCCGGTTCGCGCCCGTCCGGCTGGGAAGCCTGGCCCGCAGCATGGTGGAGCTCTACGAGGTCGTCGCCGAAGAAAAAGGCATGAGGCTGGAGACGGCGATCGACGGCGACCCGGCCGTGTCCGGCAACGACCAGCTCCTGTCTCAGGCTCTCGCGAATCTCCTGGACAATGCGATCAAATATGCCCCGGAAGGCAGCCGCATCACGGTCGCCGTCGCCCCTGCCGTCGGCGGCACCGGTCCGCGGCTGACCGTGACCGATGCCGGCCCGGGGATTCCGGAGGCCGACCGTGACCGCGTGCTGCAGCGCTTCGTACGCCTGGAAAGCAGCCGCAGTACGCCGGGCAACGGCCTGGGGCTCAGCCTGGTCGCCGCCGTCGCCCGGCTGCATCGGGCCCGTCTGACCCTCGAGGATGCGCGCCCCGGCCTCAAGGTCAGCCTGGTCTTTCCGGCGGAGACGGGCGGCAAGTCGGACCGCCGGGAAGCAGCCGGGATCTCGGTGCCGGCGTAGGCCGCCGGGCCCGCCCCTGCATCACCCATCCGGCACCGGCCGGGCATCGCCCGCGATGCGTTCCCACGCCTCACCGCCTGACCTGCACCTCTCGGGCGGGGACCATCCCGGTGCATATTGTTGCCGGAAGAACACATACTTGGTTTATTGTGCCTTTCTTGCAACTTTATTAGTTGCCGCAGGATCAAAGGTTTGGTTAATGTCCCGATCGTGTCCGGCGCCGGGGTAGTCCGTCGAGGACATTGCGCCGATGCATCCTCAAAACCGGCTAATGAGCCAGCACAGGAGGTTGAAGGCATGAAGAACTTACTCCTCGGGAGCACGGCGCTGGTCGGCGCCGGATTGCTGAGCGCCTCCGCCGCCGCTCAGGTGGAATTGACCATTTCGGGCCTCGCGCAGTTCGAAGCCGGCTGGGTCGACGAGGACGACGACGCCGACTCGGAGCGCGATTACGACTTCCGCCAGGACGGCTGGATCCAGTTCAACGCCCGTGGCGTGGCCGACAACGGCCTCGAGTACGGCGCCGAGATCGAGCTGGACGACATCGCGGCCGGTGAGATCGAGCAGGACGAGCAGTACGTCTACATTGCCGGCGACTTCGGTACGGTGCGCTTCGGCGACAAGGAGGGCCCGGCCAAGGAATTCGCCGTCACGGCCCCGATCGGCTTCGGTTCCGGCGGCTTCGACGGCAACTATACGCAATACACCCTCGGCCAGGCGGGCGCATATCTGCTCGACGTCGAAGAGGCGCTGGACTCCGACAACACCAAGATCACCTATCTGACGCCGGAGATCGGCGGCTTCCAGGGCGGTATCGGCTTCGCTCCGGCCGACGCTGCAGGCAAGCCCGGCACCCACCGGACCGCCGCGGACAGCGATCTCGAGAACATCCTGACGGCCGGCTTCAACTACAGCGCCGACTTCCAGGGCTTCGAGGTTCTTGCCGGCGTCGGCGGCATCTGGGGCGGAGGCGTCGATACCGACGACCTCACCGGCTTCAACATCGGCCTGAATGTCGGGTTCGGCGGCATCACGGTCGGCGGCGCCTATGTCCTGCTGACCGACGTTCCCGGAGATCTGGACGAACATTCGACTTGGCAGATCGGCGCTCAATACGAGTTCGGCCCGTGGACCGTGGGCGCCAACGCCGCGTTCGATACGAGGGAATTCGAAGTCGGCGGCGATTCTGACACCCAGATCTACTCGGCGGGCGCCACCTATGCCCTGGCCCCGGGGCTCGCGGTCTACGGCGACATCACTTTCGTCGACGCCGACGCGACCCCGACCGACCCGGAGAACGAAGCGACCGTCCTTCTGGTCGGCACATCCGTGGCGTTCTGACCACGGGGCCGACCTTCAGGAAGAAGTTCCTATGACCTGGGCAGAGGATGGTGCTTGCGCCATCCTCTTTTTTTTGGTTGATCGTAGGCCCATGCGTACGCCTCTCCTCATCGCCCTGTCCGCCGCGCTGCTCGTCACCGCCTGCGGATCCGTCACGCCCGGCGACCGGTCCCAGATTCCCCGGGGCGACCGCCGAGACCGGATGGTGCAGGCCATGCACAAGAACCAGAGCATCCTGGGGCCAGAGGGGTTGAGCCTGTTTGGCGGCGGCGGCAATGACCAGCAGGAAGAGGGGTCCGGCATCGGCGTGAACGGCTTCCTGTGGCGGGCGTCCCTGGACACCCTGTCCTTCCTGCCGGTCACCTCGGCCGATCCGTTCGGCGGCGTGATCCTGACCGACTGGTATACGGCGCCCGAAACGCCGAATGAGCGCTTCAAGCTCAATGTCTACATCCTCGGCCGGCAGCTCCGGGCCGACGGCGTGCGCGTGGCCGTCTTCCGGCAGGTCCTGAACGATTCGGCCGGATGGGTCGATGCCCCGGTCAGCCCGGAAACGGCGACCCAGCTCGAGAACACGATCCTGACCCGCGCGCGCGAACTCCGGGTCGCCTCGGCCAATTCCTGAGGCAGGCGGAGAGACTCATCCGCCTAGGGGATCGAGCAGGTCCCGCCGGATGAAGATCCCGTCCATGGACATGAGCCGGGCCGTTCGGCGATTGAAGTAGCCGGGGAAGAACAGGACCGGCTGGAAGCCCAGCCCGGCCAGCTGGGCGATCATCGCCTGCCAGACGATCTCTCCCTCGTAGACGGGAACGAGCGCCAGCTCCATCTGCAGGCCGACCAGGCGGTCCAGCACAGCTTGCGCGCCGTCCAGGACCGCCGGCTCGAACCCCTGCGTGTCGATCTTCAGGAACGGCCGGTCCCCGTCCCGGACATGGGCCGGAAAGACCCCGTCCAAACGCCGAAGGGGCACGACCGTCGTCCCCCGGTAGCCTGCGCTGTCCAGAAGCTCCGCCATCTCCGGCCGGAATGGCAGGGCGGAACTCATGTCCGACTCGGCGGAGATGTTCAGCGTCAACTCGCCGTCGCGGTCGCCGAGGGCAAGCGGCGCCGGTACTTCCCAGGCAGGATCTCCCGCGGCCGCGGCCGTGAGCCCGGCATGCACCGCGGGCAGCGGCTCGAATGAGACGATGCGCCCCGACCAGCCGCCCTGGCGCAGGCGCCGGGCGTATTGCCCGACATTGGCCCCGACGTCGAGGACGACGGTGACCTCGTGACGATCCAGGACCCGGACCAGCGCCCGGGTATCCTTCGAGGGGGTGGGGGCGGGCTCGGTCATGGCGGAATGCTTCCCGGAATGGTTGCGGTCTGGGACCCGAGGCGGCCGGCCAGCCGGTCCAGCCCCTGCTCGGCCGAGAAATGGCAGCGCACCCGGTCCCACCCCGCCCGGCCCAGGCGGGACCGGAGCTCCGGGTCCCTGGCCAGTTCTTCGAGGGCGGCGGCAAGCGCCGCCGGATCGTCCGGCGGGACGAGCACGCCCGTGCTGCCGTCGACGACCAGCTCCTCTATACCGGGCAGACGCGTCGACACCACCGGCAGGCCGAGTGCCTGCGCCTCCATCAGCACGTTGGGCAGGCCGTCCCGATCCCCGTCCTCGGCGATCCGGCTGGGCAGCAGGAACAGGTCGGCCGCCTCGTATTCCGCGACCACCCGTTCCTGCGCCTGGGGGCCGAGCCAGGTCACCCGGTCGTCGACGCCGAGCCGGCGTGCCAGATCCTCAAGGGCGGGAAGCCCCGCGCCGCCGCCCACATGGACCCAGCGCCAGTTGAGCCCCGGCGGCAGCGCGGCGAGCGCCGAAAGGGCGACGTCCAGCCCCTTCTTGGGCACGGCACGCCCGACCGAAAGAAGCCGGACCGGGTCGGCGGGGTCGGCCCCGTCGCGCGGCGGGCGGGCGGGGCAGGCAGCCGGGAAGCGGGTGAGGTCCAAGCCGTGATAGACCAGCTCCACGCGGCCGGGATCGGGCGCGAGCGCCGCCAGATGGTCCTGCCCGGCGCGGGTACAGGTGACGCCCCAGCGCGCCTCGGCCAGCTTCTCGCGCTTCTCCCAGTCCGGCGTGGTCCAGATATCCTTCGCATGGGCCGAAAAGCTCCACGGCCGCCCGGTCATGAGGGCCGCGTAGCGGGCGACCGAGGCGGGCGTGTGAAGAAAATGGGCGTAAATCCAGCCGACCTCCCCGGGCAGTTCCACCGCCATGACGGCGGCCTGGCCGAACCGCCTCAGCCGATTCCGCGACCGGTCACGGACCAGGTCGCGCGCCCAGACGGCGACGGCCCGCCACCAGCCGGGAAGCCGGACGGCCCGGGCCAGGGCGCGGACGACCCGGAGCGGTTCCCGGTGCAGATATTCGGGCAGATAGACGACGGGCGCCTTCAGGTCCCGGGCGAGCGCGTGAACGGCCGGATCGGTGGGCAGCCGCAGCGAGAAGAGGACGAGGTCGAAGCCGCGGCGCTCCAGCCCGACCAGCTCCTGGGCGATGAAGGTCTCCGACAGCCGGGGCCAGCCCTTCACCACTACCGCGATTCGTGCGGGTCCCCGCGCGGCCGCCCCACCCGGCCCCTCCTCCGCTTCGGCGGCGGAGGAGGTGTCCGGGCGCAGTTCCCGAACCCGGCCGCCGCCCAGGCCGCCCATACCTTCCAGGGTCAATTGCTGTACCTCGCCGGCTCGGTTACCCTCGTCGCCGGTGGGGGAGAGGCGTCAGCCGGAGCCGGCAGATCGGCGGCAACTGGCGGAACCGAGTCATGGACAACAGCATCTTCCGCTTCATCCTTCGCTACAGTGCCCGGCAGCAGGTCGCGATCCTGCTGCTGACGCTCGCCTCGTTCCCTTTCCTCTATATGACGCTCGAACTTCCGAAATGGATCGTCAACGACGCCATTTCGGGGACCGACTTCCCTAAGAACGTACTCGGCATCGAGCTGGGACAGGTGCCCTATCTCCTGCTCCTGTCCGGCCTGTTCCTCCTGTTCGTCGTCCTCAACGGCGCCTTCAAGCTCCACATCAACACGATGAAGGGCCGCCTCGGGGAGCGGATGCTGCGCCGGCTCCGCTACGAACTCTACCAGCGGGTCATGCGCTTCCCCTTGCCCCATTTCCGCAAGGTGAGCGCCGGCGAGATCATTCCGATGATCACGGCCGAGGTGGAGCCGATCGGCGGCTTCATCGGCGACGCTTTCGCCCAGCCGATCTTCCAGGGCGGAACGCTGCTGGTCTATATCGGCTTCATCTTCGCCCAGGACCCGTTTCTCGGCGCCGCCGCGATCGCGCTCTATCCGTTCCAGGGCTGGCTGATCCCCCGCCTCCAGCGAAAGGTCAACCAGCTTGGCAAGCAGCGTGTCCAGACGATGCGCCAGATCTCCGACAAGATCGGCGAAAGCGTCGGCGGCATACAGGACATTCACTCCAACAACACGATCCATTGGCACCTGGCGGATATCGCCCGAAGATTCGGCGACGTCTATGATATCCGGTTCGAGATCTATCGGCGCAAGTTCTTTATCAAGTTCCTGAACAACTTCATCAACCAGCTCACCCCGTTCTTCTTCTATTCGATCGGCGGGTATCTGGTGATCCGCGGCGACCTGAGCTTCGGCGCGCTGATCGCGGTGCTGGCGGCCTACAAGGACCTGGCCGGCCCGTGGAAGGAGCTGCTGGACTACTATCAGCTGAAGGAGGACACCCGCATCAAGTACGAGCAGGTGATCCGCCAGTTCGACGTGCCGGGGCTGATGCCGGCCGATGTCCTGAACCCCGCCATCCCCGACGAGGAGCATCTCTCGGGATCCCTCCGGTTCGTCAATGTCAGCTTCGGGGAGGACGGTAGCCGCGTCCTGGAACGGGTCACCTGCACCATTCCGCTTGACCAGCATACGGCCGTACTGGGCAGCGCCGGCACCGACGAGCTGGCCCTTCTGGTCGCGCGCCTGCTTCGGCCTTCGGGCGGGCGGATCCTTCTGGGCGACGAGGATTACGCCCGCCTTCCCCAGGCCCTGATCGGCCGCCGCGTCGCCTATGTCGGCGCCAACACCTATTTCTTCGGCGGCGACGTGCGGGACAATCTCCTCTACGGGCTGCGCCACCGTCCGATGCGCCCGGCCTCCTACACGCCGGAGCAGGAGGCCCAGCGGCAGCGGCGAGCGGCCGAGGCCGCCGCTTCCGGCAATACCCTATTCGATCCTGCGGCCGACTGGATCGACTACGACGCCGCCGGCTGCGACGGGCCGGAATCCCTTCGCCGGCGCCTACTGGAGCTGCTGGACACGGTCGATCTCACCGACGACGTCTACGGCTTCGGCCTGCGCGGCCGCATCGATCCCGGACAGCGCCCGGATCTGGCGGCGAAGATCCTGGAAGCGCGCGGCACGGTCCGGGAAAAGCTGCGCGATCCCCGCCTGGAATCCCTGGTCGAGCTGTTCGACCCGGACCGCTTCAACACCAACGCCAGCGTCGCCGAGAATCTCCTGTTCGGCACCCCGGTCGGCGAGACCTTCGCGACTGAGAACATGGCCCGCAATCCTTACGTGCTTCACATCCTGGACAAGACCGGCCTCACCCGCGAATTCCTGGAGACCGGCATCAAGGTCGCCCGGGAGATGATCGAGCTGTTCGCGGACCTGCCGCCGGGACACGACTTCTTCGAGCAGTTCAGCTTCATCGGCTCCGACGAGCTGCCGGAATACCAGCCGATGGTCCAGAAGGCCGAGAAGAGCGGCCCGGGCGCCCTCACCCCGGAGGAACGCCAGCGGATCATGACCCTGCCCTTCAAGCTGATCCCGGCCCGGCACCGGCTGGGGCTGGTCGAGGAGGACACGCAGGCCCGCATCCTAGAGGCGAGGCGGTTGTTCGCGGCGGAACTGCCCGACGATCTGAAACCGGCCGTCGAGTTCTTCGACGCCAGCCGCTACAATCGCGCCTCCACGATCCAGGACAATATTCTTCTGGGCAAGCTGGCCTACGGTACGGCCCAGGCCGGCAGCACGGTCGGCAAGCTGATCGGCGCGGTGATCGACCGGCTCAATCTCCGGGAAGAGATCATCGAAGTCGGGCTCGATGCGCCGGTCGGCATCGGCGGATCGCGGCTTTCGGCCTCGCAACGGCAGAAGCTGGCCCTCGCCCGCGCACTGCTCAAGGATCCGGATCTCCTGGTCCTCAATCAGGCGACCTCGTGGCTGGACGGCGTCTCCCAGAACAGGGTCCATGCCAATCTGCTGGCCGAGCGGAAGGGCCGGGGCATATTCTGGGTAGTGCATCGGCCGGCGATGGCGCGATCCTTCGAACGGGTCCTGGTCCTGCGCGCGGGCCAGGTTGCCGAAGAAGGCACCTTCGAGGAACTGAGCCGGGACGGAACCGCATTCAGCGCATTCCTGGCCGCCGAATAGGCGGCCGGGCAAGAAGGGGAGGAACGACGGTGGGACTGACGGAAGAGGTTGAGCTCATGCGGAGAATCCCGCTATTCGCGGATGTGGAAATCTCCAAGCTCAAGCTCCTGGCCTTCACCAGCGAGCGCGTGACCTTCCGCGCCGGGGAGGTTCTGTTCCGACAGAACGACGTGGGCTCCGCCGCCTACATCATCATCGACGGCGAGGCCGACGTGATCGTCGAACGACCGGACGGCCCGCTCACCGTGGCCCGCGTCGGACCCAATGATTTCGTGGGCGAGATCGCGATCCTGTGCGACGTGCCGCGGACGGCGACCGTGGTCGCCCGGACCGATCTCACCACCCTCTGCATCTCGAAGGACCTGTTCTTCCGGATGGTCAACGACTTCCCGCAGATGGCCATCGCCATCATGCGCGTCCTGGCCCGCCGCCTGGAGATGACGAACCGCCGGCTTCAGGAGACGACCGGCTCCGGCCCCGGAATCGCGAACGGGGTGACATGAGCCGCCTCGACAGCTTCATCCGCCGGCTTGAAGCCCAGCGGGCCTGCCTGAACCAGGCGGCACGGCTGATCGCCACGGTTCCCGGTCCGATCCTGGAGTTCGGCCTGGGCAACGGGCGGACCTACGATCACCTGCGCGCAATCATGGCGGACCGGGAGATCTGGGTGTTCGAGCGGACCATCGCGCCCCATCCCGACTGCATGCCGCCGGAGGACCGGCTGATCCTGGGCGACTTCCGGGACACGGTCGATGACGCCCTGCAGCGGATCGGAACGACCGCCGCCTTCGCCCATCTGGATGTCGGCAGCGGTTTCGTCCAGGAAACACGGGCGCTTGCCGCCTTCCTCGCCCCCCGGGTCGACCGCCTGATGTCGGAGGGCGGGCTCGTCGCCAGCGACCAGCCCCTTTCGGCACCGGGATGGGACCCGGTTCCGATCAAGGGCGTCGAGCCTGGGCGCTACCACCTCTACCGGGTCACGAGGCGAGCCCGGAGATGAGCGGCGCGAAGCGAGTGAGGCTGTGGCGGATGGGCCTGGCGACTCTCTTCGGCCGCCCGCAGGGCTTCTTCATTCCCCACCGCTATGCCGACCAGGTTCCCCGAAGCGTGCCTCCCTACCGCCCCTTCGAGGCCCTTCTGGACCGGAACCGGCCGGCCTTCGGGAAGATGCTCGACCTGATGGAGGGGCTGTCCCCGGCGCTGCGGGCGATCGGCAGCGAGCCGCCGCCCGCACCGCGCTGGGAACAGAGCTGGTTTCCGCGGCTCGACGGCGCGGCTGCCTATTCGATCGTCCGGCATTACCGGCCGGCCCGGATCGTCGAGGTGGGGTCCGGCCATTCGACCAGGTTCCTGGCGCGGGCCGCCGACGACGAAGGGACCGCCGTCGCCATTACCGCGATCGACCCCGCGCCCCGCGCCGACCTCGGCCGTCTGCCGGTGACGCTGGTCCCGTCGACCGTACAGGCCGCCGGGACAGCGCCCTTCGCGGCGCTGGCGCCCGGCGACGTGCTGTTCATCGATTCCAGCCATATCGCGATGCCGGGGAGCGACGTCGACTTCCTGTTCGGACGGGTGCTTCCGGCCCTGCCGGCCGGGGTGCTGCTGCATATCCACGACATCTTCCTGCCCGACGGCTATCCCCAGTCCTGGTCCTGGCGGGGCTACAACGAACAGGCGCTTGCCGCCGCGCTGCTGGGCAGCGGCGGATACGAGCCGCTTTTCGCAAGCCACTTCGTCGCGACCCGGATGACGGCCGAGCTAGCCCGAACATCCGTCGGCCGCCTGCCCCTGCCGGAAGGGGCAATGGAAACCAGCCTCTGGCTGCGCAAATCCGCCCCCGCCGTCGGGCCGATGGGCTGAGCGCGCCGCTTCCCCCGCATTCTCACTTGTAGGGATCGGCGGCGTCGCGCAGCCCGTCGCCGAAGAACTGGAAGCACAGCACGACCAGGATCACCGGGACCGCCGGCAGCATCAGCCAGGGATAGAGCGAGACCACGTTGATGTTCTGCGCCTCGTTCAGCAGGACGCCCCAGCTCACGATCGGGGCGCGCAGGCCGAGATTGAGGAAGGAGAGCGCGGTTTCGCCCAAGATCATGCCCGGTATCGCCAGCGTCGCCGACGCAATCAGATGGCTCATGAAGCTCGGCAGGAGATGGCGGGCGATGATGCGTCCGGGACTTGCGCCCATGAGCCGCGCGGCCGTGCAGAAATCCTCCTCCCGGAGCGACAGCAGCTTGGAGCGGACCGCTCGGGCAAGCCCGGTCCAGTCGACGAGGCCGAGGATGATCGTGATCCCGAAATAGATCAGGAGCGGGCTCCAGTTGGGCGGCAGGGCCGCAGACAGCGCCATCCAGAGAGGAAGCTGCGGAAAGCTCTGGAAGATCTCGATGATCCGGTTGATCACATTGTCGATCCAGCCGCCGTAATAGCCGGCGATCCCGCCGATGACGATGCCGAGAAGGAAGCTGATCGAAATGCCGACCAGCCCGACGGTGAGCGAGATCCGGGCGCCGTAGATGATCCGGCTCAGCATGTCCCGTCCCAGCCGGTCGGTGCCCAGGAGGAACAGCGTTCCGCCTTCGGCCGCACACATGAGATGCAGGTCGGATTCGATCATCCCCCAGAAGCGGTAGGGATCGCCGCGGCAGAAGAACCGGATCGGCTGAACGTCGTCCGGGTTCTCGGTGTATTCCCGGCTCATCGTCTCCAGGTTCAGCTTGAACGAATAGCCGTGGACGAACGGCCCGACGAACTCGCCGTCCCGGAACAGATGGACCCGCTGCGGCGGCGCGTAGATATGGCTCGTGTGCCGGGTGTCGAGCGCATATGGGGCCAGGAACTCGCTGACCAGGATCGACAGGTAGAAGACGGCGAGCACGCCTCCGGAGATCACGGCCAGGCGGTGGCGCTTCAGCTTCCACCAGATGATCTTCCACTGCGAGGCCATGTACCAGGCCTCCAGCGCCGGCGACAGCGGCGCCTCCTCTTCCGGATTCCAGGGCGCCTGGTTGACGTAGTGGCCATCGGCGGCCGGGCGTCCTGCTTCGGCGCTCATCGTGCCGCCCCCTCGCCCAGCCTGATCCGGGGATCCAGCACCGCCAGCAGCAGGTCGGAGATCAGGACGCCGATCACCGTCAGGACCGACAGCCACAGCACGAAGGACCCGGCCATGTACATGTCCTGGCTTTGCAGGGCGCTGAGGAACAGGGGGCCGGTCGTCTGGAGCCCGAGCACGATCGAGACGATGGTGGCGCCGGAGATGAGGTCCGGCAGGATGTTGCCCAGATCCGAGATGAACGGGTTCAGCACCATGCGCACGGGATATTTGACGAGCGCCCGGCGCGGCGGCAGCCCCTTGGCGATCGCGGTCAGGTAGTACTGCTTCTGCAGCTCGTCCAGCAGGTTGGCCCGCAGGCGCCGGATCATGGCCGCCGTGCCGGAGGTTCCGATGACGATGACCGGGATCCAGAGATGCTCCAGGACCGAGAGGAACTTCTCCCAGCTCATCGGCTGGTCGACGAATTGCGGGTCCATGAGGCCGCCGATCGACGTCTCGAACCAGACATTCGCGTAGTAGAGCAGCAGGAGCGCCAAGAGGAAATTGGGCACGGCGAATCCCAGGAACCCCAGGAAGGTCAGGGCATAGTCGCCGAAGCGGTACTGGTTGACCGCCGAATAGATCCCGATCGGAAACGCCACGATCCAGATGAACAGGGTGGTGGCGAAGGCGACCACCACGGTCAGGAACAGCCGGTCCCCGACGATCTCGGTCACCGGAGCGCGGTATTCCAGGGAGTAGCCGAAGTCCCCCTGCAGCACGTTGCCGAGCCAGAAGAAATACTGTTCGAACACCGTGCGATCGAGCGCATAGCGCTCCTTCAGATAGTTGATGTAGCCGAGGTCGTATCCGCCCTCCCCGCCCCGGCTCTGCGCCTCCATCAGCAGCGTCGTCAGATAGTCCCCCGGCGGCAGCTGGATGATGGCGAAGCTGATCGCGGAGATCGCGAACAGCGTCGGAATCATCACGATGATCCGTCGGACGACGTAGCCGAGCATCAGCTCCCTCTCCACCCGGCCGGGCGGGCCCCCTGGCGTCCGCCCCCGGTCATTCCGTCGCAAGCCAGAAGGTGTCGGGCCGGTAGACCCCGAAATGGGCGCCCGGGTCCCAGCTGTAGATCCCCTCTTCGGGGACGTTGCGCAGCCTGTTGGACACCACGATGGGCTGCAACACGCCCTGCACCGTGCCGATCGAGGTCACCTGATCGGCATGGATGTCCAGCATCCGCGAAATGACGGCGCCGCGCGCCTCGTCTCCCGCGGTGTGCCGCCACTCGACGAAGAGACGCATCAGCTCCTGCGCCCAGTCCAGATCCGGCCGGATTCCCGCATTGCCGCCGGTTTCGTAATACTGCCCCCAGGCCGGGTACTGCAGCAGGGCCTGCTGCACCGGGGCCAGTTCGATCGGCATTGTGTCCGGCGTGATCAGGGCGTTGTCGAGACCCGACCAGATCGACATCACCGCGTCGCCCGAATAGACCCGGTTGTACCAGACGTCCCGCTGCGATTGGCTGAGATAGGCGCCGACGCCGATCTTCCGCCAGCCGTCGCTGATCAGCTCCATGGCGTCGGCCTCCTCGGTCCGTTCCCCCGCGCCCTCGACGATGATCTCGAGCGGCCGGCCGTCGGGCAGGAGCCGGATCCCGGCGCCGTTGCGCTCCGTCAGCCCGATTTCGTCAAGGAGGGCGTTGGCCTTCGCCGGATCGTAGGTCGCCCAGCGGGTCATCAGCTCCTCCCGGTAGAGCGGGGATTCGGGCAGCGCGGTGTTGTTGCCGGGTCTCGCGAGGCCGAAATAGATGACCTGGTTGATCTCCTCGCGATTGATGCCGAGCGAGAGGGCGCGCCGGAACCGCACATCGCGATTGAGCGCCCGCCATACCGGATCGGCAGCGTTGAGATTGGGGTAGAGCGCGATTTCGGAACCCAGCGCCGTCCGCCACAGGCGGACGGAATAGTCGTTCCGCTCGGCCCCGGCCTTGAGGAAGGTGATGTTGTCGAAACGCAGGCTGCGCGACTGCAGGTCGGATTCCCCGGCCCCCGTCTTGGCCGGGATCAGCGAAGGATCTGCGATGTTGACGATGACCCGGTCGAGATAGGGCAACTGCCGTCCCTCCGGGTCGACGCGATGGTAGAACGGATTGCGTTCGAAGACGAAGCGGTCGGCCGGCGGCTTCGTCCGGTTCACCCAGGGATCCAGCACCGGCAGGTCCGGATTGTTGGCTTCGAACAAGTCGCCCATGACGATGTGCAGCGCGGCCCAGTTGCGTTCGCCCGAAGCCCTGACCTTCGCCTCGAGCTCCTTGCGCGGGGCGTATTTCGCGTGGAACTGCTTGAGGTAATGGGCCGGTCGGAAGATGTAGAGCGGGCTTGCCCCGGCCAGGGCCGGCAGGAAGGCCGGATTGGGCTTGGACCAGCTGAAGCGCACCGTCGTCTCGTCCAGGATCTCGACCGTCGGCAACTCGCCGTCGACCTGCAGCCGGATGTCAGGCCCATAGGGCGTGAGGTCGCGGTTGAGGGCGACGTCCTCCCACCAGTACCGGAAATCTTCGGTCGTAAACGGCGCGCCGTCCGACCAGCGGTGCCCGGGCCGGAGATGCAGGGTGAAGACCCGGTCGTCCTCGACCTCCAGACGCTCCAGTATGTCCGGCTGAAGCTCAAGGTTGGTGTCGTAGCCGACCAGGCGGGCATAGCCGTAGACGTTCATGATGCGGATGTCGCGCGACCGGCGGGCCAGCCACCGGATCTCGCCGCCATGACGCCCGATCTCCTTGTTGGAGAAATCGGCGACCGCCGGAACGGCCGGCAGCCGCTCCGCGACGGGGGGCAGGCGGCCTTCCGCGACCCGGTCGGCCAGGAACGGCGTCTCGACGAAAGATCCGGCCGGCGCCGCCGGGGACAGGAGCACCGAGAACGCGAACACCAGGCGGCCGAGGACGGCAGGCAGCGGCTTCATGACGCAAGCTCCAGCGGCGTAGCTTCGGGATGGGCCCGCACCCAGTGGCCGTTGCCGAGATCGATCATCACCGGGCGGACCCCGTCCGCGATGGTGAAGGGCGCAGGCCAGGCCGCCGGTTCGGAAGCCCGCCCTTCCATCAGCGCCCCGAGGTCCAGGGGATAGCCGGGATCGGGATGGGGCACCGCCGCCAGCAGCGCCTTCGTGTAGGGATGCACCGGGTTCTGGAAGAGGACCTCGCGCGGGGCGGTCTCGACGATGCGACCGCGGCACATCACCATGATCCGGTCCGCCACATAGTCGACGACGGCCAGGTTGTGGCTGATGAAGAGATAGGTCAACCCCAGATCGTGCTGGAGGTCCTTCAGCAGGTTCAGGACTTGAGCCTGCACCGACACGTCGAGCGCCGACACCGGCTCGTCGCAGATGACGATGTCGGGGCGCAGGGCCAGCGCCCGGGCGATCCCGATCCGCTGCCGTTGACCGCCGGAGAAGCTGTGCGGGTAGCGCTGCAGGGACCGCGCGTCCAGCCCGACGAGGCGCATGAGGTCCTTGGCCATCTCCCGCCGGTAGCGGGCGTCGCCGATGCCGTGGATCACCAGGGGTTCGGTGACGATGTCGAAGACCGTCATTCGCGGGTTCAGCGATCCGAAGGGATCCTGGAAGACGAACTGCATGCGCCCGCGGAACTCCTTGAGTTCCCGGTCGCGGAGTGCCAGCACGTCGATCATGCGGCCCCGGTCGTTGAAGCGGACCGAGCCGGAATCGGGCTTCACGGCCCGCATCAGCAGCTTGCTGAGGGTGGTCTTGCCGCAGCCGCTCTCGCCGACGAGGCCGAGGCATTCGCCCCGCCTGAGTTCGAAGCTGACGTCGTCGACGGCGAGCACTTCGCTTTCCTCCCGACGTCCGTAATCGGTGCTGCGAAGGATGAAACGCTTGCCGAGACCCTTCGCCTCCAGAAGCGGCCCCGCCTGGTCCGCGCCTTCCGGCCAGGGCTCCCGCCGGGCCAGGAGTTCGCCGCCCTTCGACCGGATCGGCCGGATCGGTTGCAGCCGATGGGCCCGGTCCATGTCGAAGCGGGGCACCGCCTGCAGGAGCGCCTTCAGGTAGGGGTGCCGGGGGTCGCCGAAGATCTGGTCCGTGGTGCCCGCCTCCATCACCTCGCCCCGGTACATGACGACGACCTCGTCCGCCATGTTGGCGACGACCCCGAGGTCGTGGGTGATGAGCAGGATCGCCATGCCGAATTCGGCCCTCAGATCCTTCAGCAGCTTCAGGATCATCGCCTGGATGGTGACGTCGAGGGCGGTGGTCGGCTCGTCGGCGATCAGGAGGCATGGCCGGGAGACGAGGGCCATGGCGATCATCGCCCGCTGGCGCATGCCGCCCGACAGCTCGAACGGATAGGTGCGAAGCGCCCGCGAGGGATCGGCGAAGCCGACCAGCTTCAGCATCTCCCGGCTGATCTCGACCGCCTCGCCCGCCGGGACGGCGCGGTGCAGCCGGACCGCCTCGGTGATCTGGTTGCCGACGGTGTGGAGCGGCGAGAGCGAGGTCATCGGCTCCTGGAAGATGATCGAGATGCTGCCGCCGCGGATCGCCTGATAGGCCCGGGACGCCGGATCCAGCCGCGCCAGGTCGACCGGCCCGGCCGAACCCGGAGCGTCCAGGACGATCCGGCCGCGCGTAATGCGCCCGGTCCTGGGCAGGATTCCCATGATGCCCTGGGCAAGGACCGACTTGCCCGAACCGCTCTCGCCGACGATCGCCAGGGTCTGCCCCTGGCGGATCCGGAACGATACGCCCTTTACCGCCTGAAGCACGCCGCCCGGAACGGAGAACTCGATCGCCACATCCTCGACCTGCAGAAGATCGCCCATGAACGGTCAGTCTCCTCCGCTTCGGCGGCATGTGGCCGGCGCCCGCCGAATTGCCCGCCCGCTCCTCATGGCCTGCTCCCGAACAGCCGATCGGCGGAGGCCCAGGTCACGGCAGGATGAGCCCGGGTCCGGGCGAAGAACCGGTCGAGGAAGGCCCAGCTCTCGTCATCATGGACCAGATGGTGGGTGAGAAGCCCGACAGGCTCGTCCCCGTCGGCGTGCCCCAGGCGCCGGGCGCTCAGGTGGCTCACGGTCGTCTCCAGGCAACCGACCGTCCCGGCAAAGCAGCGCCGGCGCCAGTCGATGATGTCGACATGGGTATTGACGCGGGCGGGGGCGAACGGCCCCCGGGGCCGCGGCCCGAAGGTGGAAAGGCCGCCGAATCCCAGGGACGGCAGCGCCGCCGCCACCCCCTGGCCGATCCGGTTCCACGGCGGGACGAGGACCGGCAGCGCGCACACCCCGAACATCCGGACCAGCCGGCTCCATCCGAGGTCCAACTCCGCCGCGACCTGCTCCAGCGGCCGGTGGTCCCCCAGTTCCGCCTTCTTCTCGCCGGGCGCGGCGTGGTTGAGATGGGCCCAGCCATGCTGCAGGACGATGACGGACGGCGGCAGGGCCCGGTCCAGCCCCGGTACCGCGTCCCGGGGAATGACGGCGAGCGCGAGCGGAATCCCGTAGCGCCGCGACCCGTCCAGGAGCCGGTCCAGGGCGGGCGTGACGGATACGGCATCGTCGTCGCGCCACCACAGGACGGCCTGGCGCCCCTGGGCCGCCCAGGCGTCCAGCTCCGCATCGAGCGCGGCCCACGCCGCCTCATCCGGATCCCGCCAGTCGGGCATTTTCCGCTATCTCCTTGCCTGTCCCGGGGTGTGGAGCCCCGGACCGGCTTGCCGGCATCGGCTGCCGCCTGACGAGGGAAACGATCAGACGCGCCGCTACGGCGGCACCGTTCATCCGAAATCCGGAACCGCGGGGTGGCGGTGCCTCGAGCGCCCGGTCCACCGCGGCGGCCAGGGTGGCCGGATCGAGGCGGGCTTCCTCGACCAGGGTGGCGAGCCCCCGCCGGGCCAAGAGGCGCGCCCGGACCTCCTGCTCGGTCTCGCCACCTTCAGAGAACGGCACGAGGACGCTGCGGCACCGGGCGGCCATGAGATCCATGACCGTATTGTAGCCCGCCTGGCTCACCGAAACCGCGCAGCGCGAGAGAAGATCCGGGAAGTCGGGCCGCGCCCTCTCGACCACCACATGGGCCGGCGCCGCCGCCACGAGGGCGGCGCGAGTCGCTTCGGGCATCTCCGCCCCCGCCAGGAGGCGCCATTTCCGGCCGCCGCCGGCCCCCGCCCGCGCCGCTTCCAGCGCGGCATGCAGCAGCGGACCGCCGACCGCCCCGCCGCCGGCGGAGACCAGGATTTCGTCGGCGCCGTCGCTTCCCCGCGCGTCCGGCGGGCGCGGTCCCGCGACATAGCCCGTGTAGCGCAGCCTGCCGGACAGCCGGCCGGCATGGGGGAAGGTAGCATCGAAGGGCAGGAAGCGCGGGTCGCCATGGACCAGGATCAGGTCGAACCATCGCGCCGCCAGCTCCGCCATCGCGGCCAGCCGCGCCGGATCCTTGGCGACCAGGATGTCGCGCACCGACGATACGATCCGGGCCGGCGGGCTGCGCCCGGCCGCGGCCTCGATCAGCGGCAGGAGCTCGAACCGGAAGGCACCCCGGCCGAAGGGAAAGCTCTCCACGACCAGAACATCGGGCCGGAGGCGCTGCTCGAGGCCGAGGAGAGCCGCCGCCCGCCGGGCCCTCCAAGCGTCGTCGACGGGGCGCCCGCTCTCGTCCAGGATCGGCCGGAACGAGGCGTCCGCGACCCGGGCCGGCGGCAGCTGGACGACGCGAGCCGCGCCGAAATCGGCGTCCGGCACCGGCCTGCCTCCCTGAGCGACCGTTACCTCGACGCCGGCCTGGGCAAGGGCGCGGACGACGGCCGCCGTCCGCCGGACATGTCCGATGCCGAGAAGATGCTGGACGTAGACGAGAGCTTTCATGACACGAGCGGCAGGTTCAGTCGGGTGACGCGGAGCGCCCCGGAAGGTTCCAGCCGGAACAGGTGGCAGGCCGCCCCGATCAGCTTCGTCGGGGGCGGCCCGGTCATGTCCCAGCCGGTGGCCAGGGCGTAGAGCGCCCGCAGCACGCCCTTGTGGGTGACCGCGAGCGTCGGCCGGCCGCACCGGGCCCGCTCCTCGAGCCAGGGCAGAAGACGGGACTGCACATCGCGGGGGCTTTCCCCGCCCGGCGGGCGCAGGTCCAAGCCTCGCGCCTCCGCCTCGGCCATGGCGGCAGGGTCGCGGCGGCGCAGCTCGGCGATCGTCAGCCCCTCCCATTCGCCCCAGGCCGCTTCGATGAGGCGCTCTTCCCGGAACGGCTCGCCGACCAGCAGCCGCGCGGTCTCGACGCAGCGGACGAGCGGGCTCGACTGCAGGTCGAAGCCTCGAAGACCCTCCGGCAGGCGCCAGCGCGCGACCTCTTCGCGACCGCGCCGGGACAGGGGTATGTCCCGCCGCCCCTGGAGCCGGGCGTGCTCCGACCATTCGGTCGGCCCGTGGCGGAGAACGGCGAGCGCCGTCATCGAACGAGCCGTCGCAATCCGGCATCGAGGCGCGCCGCGGCCGCCGACAGCCCGTGCACCGCGGCGACGCGGCGGCTCGCCGCCGCCCCGAGCGTCCGCCGCCACGCCGGATCGTCGAGAAGACGGGCGACGGCCATGGCGAAGGCAGCCGGATCCCCCGGTGGCGTGACGAGCCCCGTCACCCGGTCCTGCACGATGTCGGCGACCCCGCCGGACGCCCCGGCGACGACCGGAAGCCCCGCCGCCTGCGCCTCCAGGAGCGCCATCCCGTATGCCTCGTTGACCGCAGGCCAGACCAGGAGATCGGCCGCCGCCATCAGCGACGGCATCGCGTCCGCCGGAACCAAGCCAAGATGCCGGACGCGGGCCGGATCGAAGCGGGCGAGGACCGCCTCCCGGGCGGGGCCGTCCCCGGCCAGGGCAAGGCGCCAGGGCCGGTCGGAGATCCGCGCCAGGGCATCGGCCAGAACCTCGTATGAGCGGCGCTTGTCCCCCTCCCGCATCATGCCGACGGCGAGAAGCCACGGCCCCTCCTGCCCCTGCCACCATCGTGCGCGCGCCTCGCCGCGGGCCGCCGCGGCGGCGGCGAAAGGCGCCGCATCCAGGAAGGGCGGGAGCCGCAGCAGCCGGCCCGGATCGGGCAGCACCGGCACCAGTCCGGATGCGTCCACCGCGGACATGGCGAACAACAGGTCCGCCCGTCGGATCGCGGCAAGGGCGGCTGCGTGTCCCTCACCCCAGCAGCCCTCCGCCCGCTTGCCCGCATGGGAGGCTTCGGCCGCGACATAGGGAATGCCCAGCGCGTCCGCGACCGCTGGACCCAGCCAGTCCGGCGCCTTGTGATAGAGATGGTAGGTGAACCAGAGATCAGGCCGCCTGCCCGCCCGCCACCGCGCGACCAGAGCCTCCGCAATCCGCCGGCCCCGTGCGCGGATCCGGGCCTGCCGGCGGCGGTCGGTGCCGTCCGTCCAGCTGCGCAGCCGGGAGGCGAGGATCACCTCGTGGCCCGAGGACGCGAGCGCTGCCATGATCAGGCCCGCCATGCGCCGGTCTCCCGAGGGGACCGGGTGATCGGGGGCCTTCATCGGCGCATAGAAGGCGATCCGCATCAGCCGCGGCCCGCGGCGTTCCGGCGGCCCGCGCCGGCCGGGGCGGCACCGGACGCGGGATCCAGCTCAAGGGATCGGAACGGGCTCATCCTCGACCGCCCCCACCAAGCTGCGGACCATCCGGCTGACATTCTCCAGCCCGTCGAGAAGGCCCGGCATCACGACTTCCGACGGGCGCGGCTGATCGGGCAGGTGGCGGAGGGCGTCCGCCATCCGGTCGGCCTGCCGTTTGCTGTCGTCCTCCAGCATCGCGACCAGCCCGAGTTCGCGGGCCCGGGAAACCCGCATGTACTGCTCCATCCGCGGCGTCGTCCGGGGCACGAGCAGCGCCCGCTTGTCGAACGACAGGATTTCGCAGAAAAGATTGTAGCCGCCCATGGCGACGACGCCGACCGCCTGCTGCAGAAGATTCTCGATGCGGGCGTCGAAGGTGATCACGGCCACGTCGGGCAGCGCCTCGGCCCGGGCCACGAACTGGGCCTGGAAGTCCCGCTGCATGAACGGACCCAGCACGATCAGCGCGGGATAGGGCAGGTTCCGGTCGGTCTCGTAGGCCCGCAGGACCCAGTCGACCATGCCTTCGCCGTCGCCGCCGCCGCCGGGGGTGACCAGGATGAAGGGGCCGTCGAAGGGCAGCTGGTTCTGTGCGGCGCCCGGCGACGCGGCCCGCGCCAGATAGCCGGTATAGCGGGTCTTGCTGTGCACGCTGTCCGGCAGATCCAGCCCTTCCAGCGGATTGCACACCTCCGGCAGCCCATAGATCCAGATCGCGTCGTAGAGGTCCTGCAATGCCGGCAGCACGTTCTTCCGCTCCCATTCCGGAGCCAGCAGCGCCGGTTCGTCCATCACGTCGCGCAGGCCGAGCACCAGAGGCGTGCCGCGGCGGCGCAGCATCTCCAGCGTCCCCTTCACCTCGCCCCGGAGCCCGAGCGGCTCCTTGTCGACCAGGAAGAGGTCCGGATCGAACACCTCGGCCGTGTGCTCGATGATGGAGGCGCGCATCGCCAGCGTGTCGCCGATGTCGATGTGAAGATTGAGCGAGGTGTAGTCCCCGTTGCGCAGCTTGATGACCCCGGGCACCCGGACGAAGTCCACCCGGGTCCGGAAATCGAAGCTGCCGATGATCGGAGATCCCGACAGGATCAGGACCGACATGTCCTTGTGCCTGTCGACCAGATGATGGGCGATCGTCCTGCAGCGACGCAGATGGCCGAGCCCGAAGCTGTCATGGCTGTAGATCAGGATCCGCGTATGGTCATTCCGCTTCGCCATGCGCACGCTGCTCCCCCGGGCTCGATGCATGTGGTTCCGCGGCAGATTGCCGGCGATTTTCTAGCATGGCGGAACGGATGCCGGAAATAATTATCGGCAATCGCGAAATTAAATTATATTTATATCTAAGCTTGACTAAATGCGCCGTGACATCCCGAGCGGGTTGAACGAACATGCAGGGCCGATACCGAATTCGGATGATCGAACCGCCCGGTCGAGCGCCGGACGTCCGGATCGAACGGAGGCATCCTTGATGAAGACACTTGCACGGACCGCCACAGCCCTGTTCTTCGCCCTGGCTGCACCCGCCATGGCGGCCACCCCTCCGGACACCCTCGTCATCGCCAAGAACATCGACGACATCGTCAGCCTGGACCCGGCCCAGGCTTTCGAATTCTCGGGCGGCGAGATCCTGAACAACGTCTACGAGAATCTGGTCCAGTACGAGGCGGAGGACATGACCCGCCTCACCGGCGGCGTCGCCGAAAACTGGACCGTGGCGCCGGACGGCAAGACCTTCGTCTTCCAACTGCGCGACGGCCTCCGCTTCCAGAGCGGCAATCCGGTCACGCCGGACGACGTCGTCTTCTCGCTCACCCGCGTGATCAAGCTGGACAAGGCGCCGGCCTTCATCCTGGCCCAGCTCGGCTGGACGCCGGAGAACGTGGACGAAATGGTCCGCGCCACCGGCGAGCGGGAGGTCACCCTCACGATTCCGGAAAACTATGCCCCCTCCTTCGTCCTGAACGTTCTGGCGGCCCGCCCGGGCGCCATCGTCGACAGGAAGACGGTGCTGGAGCACGAGCAGGACGGCGATCTAGGCAATGCCTGGCTGACGGACAATTCGGCCGGCAGCGGCCCGTTCTCGCTTCAGAGCTGGCGGCCGAGCGAGATGGTCGTGCTTCAGGCCAACCCGAACTACCGGAGGGGCGCGCCGCCCATGGATCGCGTGATCATCCGCCACGTCGCCGAATCCGCGACCCAGCGACTGCTGCTCGAAGCCGGCGACGTGGACATGGCGCGCGACCTGACGCCCGACCAGATCGCGGCGATCGAAGGGAACGAGGACATCCGGGTCGAGACCTTTCCCCAGGCGGCCGTCCATTTCATCAGCCTCAACCAGAAGCATGAGAAGCTGCAGAACCCCGCCCTGTGGAAGGCGATGCGCTATCTGGTCGACTACGAGGGCATGGCCGACACCATCCTGCGCGGTCAGATGCGTATCCATCAGGCGTTCTGGCCCGCCGGCTTCCCAGGTGCCGTGACCGATACGCCCTACAGCTACGATCCGGACAAGGCGAAGCAGATCCTGGAGGAAGCCGGGCTGACCGACAGGCTGTCCGTCACCATGGATGTGATCAGCTCATCCCCCTTCACGGACATGGCCCAGTCCATCCAGGCGACCTTCGCGGAGGCCGGGATCGACGTCGAGCTTCTGCCCGGCACGGGGTCCCAGGTCATCACCAAGTACCGGGCGCGCAACCACGAGATGATGCTGATCTATTGGAGCCCCGACTTCATGGATCCGCACGCGAACGCGAAAGCCTTTGCCTACAACGTCGACAATTCCGACGACCACCCGCAGAGCACCGGCACCTGGCGCAACAGCTGGCTGGTTCCGGAGCTGAGCGCCCAGACCCAGGCCGCACTGACGGAAGAGGACGCCGACAAGCGGCTGGCGATGTACGAGGCGATCCAGGAGGAGGTCATGGAGGCCTCGCCCTTCATCATCATGTTCCAGGCAATCAGCCAGGTGGCGATGCGGCAGGGCGTCGAGGGATACGCCCATGGCTCAGCCCCCGACTTCGTCTATTTCGACCGCGTGACGAAGCAGTAGGCCCGAGCGGCAGACCGGGAACCGGCGCCCCGCCCCTCAGCGTCCGTTCAGCTGATCGAGGAGCACCGGCAGCGCCCTCAGGTCGTAGCCGTTGCCGGCGGCCTCGGCGACCAGGGCATGGGGGTCCGCGCCCGCCAGCGCCTCGCCCAGCGCCACGAGGACATAGGACCTCGTGCCGCTTCGGCAATGGGCGACCACCGGGCGGGGGCTTTCGGCCAGGGCCCGCGCCATGGCGTCGGCGTCTTCCCGGCCGATGGTCGCCGTGGTCACGGGCAGGTGAATATAGGTCATGCCCAGGCGCTCGGCCTCGGCCCGGGCCTCGGCGGCGGTCATCTGCCCCGCTTCCTCGCCGTCCGGCCGGTTGTTTATGATCGTTCGGTAGCCCTGGGCGGCCAGGGCAGCGATGTCCTGCGGCGCGAGCTGCCCCGCAACCGCGACGCCGGGACGTATCTCTTTGGGCGGAGTCATCGGGGATCTGTCCTCGGGATCGTTCGTCCTGCCGTCAGACATACACCGCCGGCCGACGTCTTTCGACCCCTCCCCGCGCCGCCGTCGGCGCGAACCGGGAGCAGTTCGCGTGCTAGCGACGTTTAGATCGCAACCGCACCAATCCTGGGGCGGAAAGCGGGAACAAGCGAAGGGAGCGAAGCGCATGCAGGGTGAGAGCGACCAGCGGATCGACCTCGAGGCCGTGGGCCTGCGCCATCTGGGCCGGGTCCACCGGAACCTTTGCACGTCGCGGCTATACGAGGAGGCGCTTCGGCGGGGCGAGGTCCGGCTGTCCGAGGGCGGGGCGCTCGTCGCCCTGACCGGCCGGCACACCGGCCGGTCGCCGAAGGACCGCTTCATCGTCGAAGACAAGGCGACCAAGGCGGAGATCTGGTGGGGCGAGGTCAACCGACCGGTTTCCGAAGCCGCCTTCGAGCGCCTTCATGCGCGCCTTGCCGCCTATCTCCAGGGCCGGGACGTCTTCGTCCAGGACCTGCACGCGGGCGCCGACCCGGCCTACCGGCTGCCCGTGCGGATCGTGACCCAGCACGCCTGGCACAACCTGTTCGCCCGGAACATGTTCATCCGGCCGCACCGGGACGAGCTGCACGACTTCGAGCCGCAGTTCACCGTCATCCAGGCGCCGGACTTCAAGGCGATTCCCGAACAGGACCAGACCCGGTCGGAAACCTTCGTCTTCATCAGCTTCTCGCGGCGGCTGGTGCTGATCGGCGGGACCTCCTATGCCGGGGAGATCAAGAAATCGATCTTCACCGTGCTCAACTTCCTTCTGCCCGCGCAGGGCGTCCTGCCGATGCACTGCTCCGCCAATATGGGCGAGCACGGCGACGTCGCCCTGTTCTTCGGCCTCTCCGGAACGGGCAAGACGACGCTGTCGGCCGATCCGACGCGGACACTCATCGGCGACGACGAGCATGGCTGGGCGGAGAATTCGGTCTTCAATTTCGAGGGCGGCTGCTACGCCAAGGTCATCCGGCTCGATCCCGCGGCCGAGCCGGAGATCTATGCCACGACGCGCCGCTTCGGCACGGTCCTGGAAAACGTGGTCATGAAGGAGACGGGCGCGCTCGACCTCGACGACGACCGGCACACCGAAAACACTCGCGCCTGCTATCCCATCGACTTCATTCCCAACGCCAGCCGCACCGGGATCGGCGGGACGCCCAGGAACATCATCATGCTGACGGCCGATGCCTTCGGCGTGCTGCCGCCGATCAGCCGGCTGACCGCCGAACAGGCGATGTACCACTTCCTCTCGGGCTACACCGCGCGCGTGGCGGGCACGGAAAAGGGCGTGACCGAACCCCAGGCCACCTTCTCGACCTGTTTCGGCGCGCCCTTCATGCCCCGCCGCCCGACGGTCTACGCGAAGATGCTGGGGGAGCGGATCGCCCGGCACGACGTCCGGTGCTGGTTGGTGAACACGGGCTGGAGCGGCGGCGGCTACGGCACCGGCCAGCGCATCGCCATCGCCCATACCCGGGCCCTGATCCGGGCGGCGCTGGACGGCACGCTGGAAAACGTGCCGGTCCGGCCCGATCCGCATTTCGGCCTGGGGGTTCCGGAAGCCTGTCCCGAAATCCCGAAGGACCTGCTCCAGCCCCGGAACACCTGGCAGGACAAGCACGCCTACGACGACATGGCGCGGGAAGTGGCCCGCCGGTTCGAGGCGAATTTCCGCCAATTCGACGGGGAGGTGGACGAGCGCGTCCGAGCGGCCGCCATCAGGGCGGCGGCGTGAGCGTCGGGCCCGGGGCCGCGGCACTTCCCGGGCAGGCATCGGACCGGACCGGCAGGGGAGAGGCAGCGGCGACGCCCCCGCCCGCGCCGGAACCGCCGTCGAGACCCCGGGGCTGACAGAGGCCGGCCGATCGTGCATAGAAGTCGTCCCTGCCCGAAGGCATTGATCCGGCGGACTCGATGAAGACCATCCTCGTAACCGGCGCGGCCGGTTTCATAGGCTTCCATGTAAGCCGCGCCCTGCTCGCCCGCGGCGACCGGGTGATCGGCTTCGACAATCTGAACCCCTATTACGACGTCCGCCTGAAGGAAGCCCGGCTGGAGCAGCTGTCCGGGCATCCGAACTTCGAATTCCGCAAGGGCAGCGTGTCGGACCGGGCGGCCGTGGACGATCTCGTCGACAGCTTCCCCGAGGTTTCCGGCGTCGTGCATCTGGCCGCCCAGGCGGGGGTCCGCTACTCCCTGGAGAACCCCTATGCCTATGTCGACGCAAATGTCATGGGCCAGGTGGTGATGATCGAGGCGGCACGCCGCTGGCGGATGCTCGACCACTTCGTCTATGCCAGCTCGTCCTCGGTCTATGGCGGAAACGAGACGCTGCCGTTCTCGGTCGACGATCGCGTCGACACGCCGGTATCCCTTTATGCCGCCAGCAAGCGCGCCGGCGAGCTGATCGCCCATACCTACAGCCATCTCTACCGCATCCCGACCACTGGGCTGCGGTTCTTCACGGTCTACGGACCCTGGGGCCGGCCGGACATGGCCGCCTTTCTGTTCGCGGACGCGATCTCGGCCGGACGGCCGATCCGGGTCTTCAACAACGGCAGGATGCGCCGGGACTTCACCTTCATCGACGATATCGTGAAGGGCACGGTGGCCGCCCTGGACCTGCCGCCACCGACCGACGGCAACGCGCCCCCGTTTCGGGTCTACAATCTCGGGAACAGCCGGACCGAGGAACTGAGCGAGTTCATCGACGTTCTCGAAGCGGCCTTAGGCAAGAAGGCCACCCGCCAATACGAGCCGATGCAGCCGGGGGACGTGCCCGCGACCTACGCCGACATCGAGGCAAGCCGCCGCGATCTGGGCTTCGACCCGCGGACGCCGATCACGGAGGGTCTGCCGAAATTCGTCGAATGGTACAAGGAATTCCGCAAGAAATACCCCGCGGCCTGACGATGTCGTCCGCAGACGGAACAGCCCCGGCCGCCGGACCGGCCGGGACGGCGGCAACCGTGCCGTGGCGGTCATGACCCGGGTCCTGGTGACCGGTGCGACCGGCTTCATCGGCAGGACGCTCGTCCCCGTGCTGCTGGCACAAGGCTACGCGGTCCGCGTCGCCCTGCGGGTCGATAGGCCCGTGCCGCCGGGGGTGGAGCGCGCCGTCGTCGGCGAAATCGGGCAGGCCACCGACTGGCGTGCCGCCCTGGACGGCGTCGACGCCGTCGTCCACATGGCGGCCCGCGTCCACGTCATGCGCGAAAGCTTGCCGGACCCGCTGTCGGCCTTCCGCGCCGTGAACGTGGACGGCAGCCGCCGGCTGGGCGAGGCCGCAGCGGCCGCCGGCGTCCGCCGCCTCGTGCATCTGAGCAGCGTCAAGGCGGTCGCTGACGAAAGCGGCCCCGAGCCCCTGACCGAAGAGACGACGCCCCGGCCGTCCACCCCCTACGGCATCTCCAAGCTGGAGGCCGAGCAGGCCCTTCTGGACGCCGCCGGAGAGACAGGGCCGGATGTCGTCAATCTCCGGCTGCCTCTCGTCTACGGGCCGGGGGTCAAGGGCAACTTCCTCAGCCTCCTCGGGCTATGCCGGCGCCGCCTGCCCCTGCCGCTGGCCAGCGTGCGAAACGCCCGCAGCCTGCTTTATGCGGGAAACCTGGCCGATGCGGTCGCAACCGCGCTGTCGACCCCGGACCGATTCCATGGAACCTACATGATCCATGACGGCGCGCCGCTATCCACGCCGGACCTGATCCGGGCGATAGGCTCGGCTCTCGGCCGGGCGCCGATCCTCCTCCCCTGCCCGCCTCGCCTCCTTGAGGTGGCCGGCATGCTTCTCGGGCGCCGGGCGATCGTCAGCAGATTGACGGAGAACCTGGTGGTCGATGACCGGCGCCTGCGGGCCCGTCTTGGCTGGCGTCCGCCTTTTACACCTTCTGATGGATTGCGCGGCACGGCAGAATGGTACAAACGCACTCACGAATGTCGTGACGCGCCCTCGGGAATGCGACTGATGCAGGAGCCTTGAGGATGAAGGCACTCGGCATAAGGCTGAACCGCCCGGGCCTGGCATTCGCGCACGATCTGGCCATGACGGCCTTCGGGTTCGTGCTGGCGTTCCTGCTTCGCGTGGGCGGGGCGACCTGGACGATCTACTGGGACGCGCTCGCCCTCGGCCTGCCGCTCATCGTCCTTTTCGGTGCGCTGAGCTATCTCTATTTCGATCTCTACTGCGGGATCTGGCGCTACGCCTCGACCTCCGACCTGTTCCAGCTCACCAAGGCTGTCACCGTCACGACGCTCGCCTTCGTGATCGCGATGTTCTTCCTGACGCGCCTGGAATCGGTGCCGAGGTCGATCCCGATCATCTACTGGTTCGCGTCGATCACGCTGCTGGGCGGCCCGCGCTTCATGTATCGGATGATGAAGGACCGGCGCATCGATCCGCTGCGGTCCCGGCTCAAGGACGACCGGATTCCGGTCCTGCTGATCGGCACGGACGTCCGTGCGGAGCTGTTCATCCGCTCCCTGGCCGCCGATCCGCATGCCGCCTACAAGGTCGTGGGCGTCGTCGACGATGCCGCCCGCCGCGTCGGCCGCAACATCCACGGCATCAAGATCCTGGGCTCGATCGACGATCTCCGGCACATCGTCGAACGGCTCGGCAAGCAGGGCCAGAGGCCCCGGCGCCTGGTCCTGTCCAAGATGCCCCGGGACATCGAGCCCGCGCTCATGGGGCGCATCCTGGACGAGGCCCAGCATCTGGGGCTTCAGCCCTGCCGGCTGCCCAGCCTCACCGACTTCAAGGACGCGAACGGCGCCGGCGGGATGGAACTCAGGCCGATCGCCATCGACGACCTGCTCGGCCGTCCGCCGACGGTCCTGGACCCCGGTGCCCTCAAGGATCTGATCGCCGGCCGGCGCGTCCTGGTCACCGGCGCCGGCGGGTCGATCGGAAGCGAGCTCTGCCGACAGATCGCCGCCCAGGCACCCGGACTGCTCATCCTCCTGGACAGCAGCGAATACAATCTCTACTCGATCGACCTTGCGATCGCCGAGGAGGAGCCGTCCGTCGCCCGCATGCCCATCCTGTGCGACGTCCGCAACCGCCAGCGGATCTCCTCGATCTTCCAGCAGTACCGCCCGGAACTGGTCTTCCATGCGGCCGCACTGAAACATGTGCCGCTGGTCGAGAACAATCCGGCCGAAGGCGTCCTGACCAACTGCATCGGCACCCGGAACGTCGCGGACGCCGCCCTGGCGGTCGGAAGCGTCGCCATGGTCCTGATTTCGACGGACAAGGCGGTCCGTCCCGCCAATGTAATGGGCGCGACCAAGCGCATCGCGGAATCCTACGTGCAGGCGCTGGACGTGAACGCGCCTCGCCTCGTCGGCGACAGCGGGAGCCGCCCGACCCGGTTCATGACCGTGCGCTTCGGAAACGTGCTGGGTTCCAGCGGATCGGTCGTCCCCCTGTTCCGGCGCCAGCTGGCCCACGGCGGCCCGCTGACCGTCACCCACCCCAACATGGAACGCTATTTCATGACCATCGGCGAGGCCGTGGAGCTGGTGCTCCACGCCTCCGCCTATGGCGCGCGCGAGGGACGGGAGCGCGGCAAGATCTTCGTTCTGGACATGGGCAAGCCGGTGAAGATCGTCGACCTCGCCGTGCAGATGATCCGGCTGTCCGGCCTGCGCCCCGACATCGACATCAAGATCGAATACACGGGTCTGCGCCCCGGCGAGAAACTGTACGAAGAGCTGCTGTACGAGCACGAAACGCCATTGCCGAGCGAGCTGGCGGGGGTGCTCATCGCCTCGCCCCACATCATCGATTTCGCCCTACTGGACCGGATCATGAACGAACTGGCCAACGCCGCCCTCCAGGAGGACATGGACAAGGTGCTCGGCATCCTGAGCAACCTCGTGCCGGACTATTCCCGCGACGAAGCCCAGACCGCCTCTCAAGCCGGAACTCGGCCACCGGCGGAACGGTGCAACGAACCAGCCAAGTAGGATCGAATGAACGAGCGCATCGCCATCGTCGGGCTCGGCTATGTGGGCCTCCCGGTCGCCCTTGCCTTTGCCCGCCGGTTCGAGGACGTCGTCGGCTTCGACATCAACCCGGACCGGATCGCCAGGCTGAAGGACGGAGTGGACGACACGGGCGAAGTCGCGGGCGAGGATCTCGCCCGGTCCGCGATCCGCTTCTCCTGCGATCCCGCGGATCTTGCCGGGACGACCTTCTTCGTGGTCGCGGTCCCGACCCCGATCGATGACCATCGCCGCCCCGACCTCCGCGCCCTTCTGAGCGCCTGCAGGACGGTGGGCGCGGCCCTGCAGCCGGGGGCGGTGGTGGTGTTCGAATCGACCGTATATCCCGGCGTGACGGAGGAGATCTGCGGTCCGGCGCTGGAGGCGGCCTCCGGCCTCAAGGCCGGCGTCGACTTCAAGCTGGGCTATTCGCCCGAGCGCATCAATCCCGGGGACCGGGAGCACACGCTGGAACGCGTGGTCAAGGTGGTCTCGGGGCAGGATCCCGAAACCGCCGAGCGGGTGGCGCGCTGCTACGGCGCGATCGTCGATGCGGGCGTCCACCTGGCCCCGTCGATCAAGGTGGCGGAAGCCGCCAAGGTGATCGAGAACACCCAGCGCGACCTGAACATCGCGCTGATGAACGAATTGGCACTGATCTTCGACCGGCTGGGCATCCGGACCAAGGACGTGCTGGCCGCCGCCGGGACGAAGTGGAACTTCCTCCCGTTCACGCCGGGGCTGGTCGGGGGCCACTGCATCGGTGTCGACCCCTATTACCTGACCGCCAAGGCCGAGGCCGTCGGATATCACCCCCAGGTCATCCTGGCCGGGCGGCGGCTGAACGACGACATGGGTGCCTTCATCGCCCAGAAGCTGGTCAAGCTGCTGGTCAATGCCGGCCATCCGGTAAAGGGCTGCCCGGTCGCCATCCTTGGCCTGACGTTCAAGGAGAACGTGCCCGACCTGCGCAACAGCCGGGTGCCGGACATCGTCCGGGAGCTCCGCGAATTCGGAGTGGAGCCGCGCGTCCACGACCCGCTGGCCAGCAAGGCCGAGGCCATGCACGAATACGGGATCGAGCTGCTGCCCCTCGACGCCCTCAAGGATTCGCGCGCGGTTATTCTGGCTGTGCCCCACCGCGAGTACCTCGCGGACGGCGGCCGCAGCATTCTCGGCTGCCTGAACGGCAGCGGCGTGATCATCGACGTGAAATCGGCCCTCGATCCCGGTCTCGTCCGAGACGGCACCGTGTATTGGAGCCTGTGACCGCGAACAGCGTTCACCCGAAATCGGCCGGCCGAAGGAACTGCCTGCCGCGATCGGCCAGCTTCACGAAGGGCATGAGCGGCGAGACGGAAATCCCGTTGCGCCGCATTGCCCGGTAGACCCAGACGTTCTGGCGGACGATATTCCGGATGCTGCGGTTGCTGATGCCGCCGAGCCGCATCCGCACCAGCACCCGGGGGATGTATCTGGACGGAATCCGGTGCCGGCCCAGGAACCGGAACATCAGCTCGACATCCGCGGCCATGGGGATGCTGAGGTCGAACCCGCCATAGCGCCTGTAGACCTCGCGCCGGACGAAGAAGGTCGGGTGCGGCGGATGCCAGCCGTGCCGGAACAGCTCGGGCTCGGCCGGCCGGGACCGCCAGGAGCGGACCACCCGGCCGGTGTTCTTTCGATCGACATAGACGAGATCGCCGTAGCAGGCCTCGATGCCGGAATCCCGGAACGCCGCCGCGACGTCCGAAAGCACGTTCTGGTCGGCGTAGAGATCGTCGGCATTGAGCAGCCCGATCACCTCTCCCGACGCCAGCGCGATCCCCTTGTTCATGGCGTCGTAGACGCCCCGATCCGATTCCGAGACGACGGCCGAGAGGCGGGATTCCCATTGCCGAAGGACGTCCAGCGTCCCGTCGGTCGACGCCCCGTCGACGACGATGTGTTCGATATCGGGATAATTCTGCCCGGCGACGGAGGAGAGCGTGGCGCCGATGGTCCCGGCGGCGTTGTAGCAGGCGGTGATGACCGAGATCCTCATCGCTTCCCCCTCACCGCAACCGGACGCCGGTCGACGGCCGCGCGGCGGCGGCCCGGGTGATGCCTTCCCGGTAGACCGCCTCCATCCTGGCGACGATCTCGGGCCAGGCGAACTCCCGCTCCACCAGATCGCGGGCCCGGCCGCCGGCATCGGCAAGACGCGTCGGATCGGACAGCACGCGATCGAGGGCCCGGGCCCAGTCGCCGACGGTGCGCGGGACGATCCAGCCCGCGCCGACCTGGGCGGCCCGGAGGAAATGGCAACCGGGCGAAAGCATCACCGGGGTGCCGCTCGCCATCGCCTCCAGCACCGCCATCGAGAAGCCTTCCGCACGCGACGGCAGGCAGAACAGGTCGGCCCGCGCCAGCCAATCCAGCTTGGCCTCGCCGGTCAGCATGCCCGGAAACAGCGTGCGGCCCGAAAGCCCGGCCTGCTCCAGGCGGGCCCGATAGCTGTCCTGGAGCAGTCCTTCGTCGGGCCCGGCCATGACCAGGACCGCCTTCGGATGGTCGGCGGCGATCCGGATGAAGGCATCCAGCAGCAGGTCCCCGCCCTTGATCTCGTGCAGCCGGCCGAGGAAAAGGATGACCTGGCGATCGGAAGGCACGCCGCCGAAGGCCGGCGACGGACGGGTGCGGTAGGCCGCGGCGTCGATCCCGTTGGGCACGATCCGGCAGGGCGTATCCACGCCGAGGGCCCGGTAGCTTTCGACCTCGGCCTCGGTAAGCGCGATCAGCGTCGTCGCGCCGGCCAGCAGGCGCCGTTCCACGAGCCGGATGTAAAGGCGCTTCTTCAGCCCGCGATAGGCCAGCCGCTCCGGATCGAAGACGCCCCGCTGATGGTAGAACAGCGGCACGCCGGCGCGGATCGCCGCCAGCCCCGCGATCCGGGTCGGCGCGACGAAGGGCATCTGGGTGTGGACCAGGTCGACCGTGCCCAATATCCGCTTCAGCGTACCCGCCAGCGCCGGGGTATGCAGATAGCCGACCGTCCGGCCGAGATAGGGTATCGCCCGCAGATATTTCCGGACCGGGTCGACCCGGCGGAAATACCAGACGGTCACGCCGTCGACATCCACCGGCCGGTCGACCGGAACGTCGAGATCCTGGTCGAGATTGCTGTCGGTCGTGAAGACCGTCACCCGATGGCCGCGGGCCACCATGCCTTCCGCGAGCGCCGCCACGGATATGATAGGGCCGCCGATCCGGTAGGCGGGCTTGTAGCCCAGGGTAACGAACAGCGCGTGGAGCGGTCTGTCCGGAACCGGAAGCGGATCGGCTCCGGTCGATGCGTCTCGGCTCTCCATGGCGCTCGCGGGTTCGGCGGGGCGACCCCCAATTGCTTGGAGAATGAACGCCGGTCGCGGCCCGGAGGTCCCGGCGGCCCGAGCTTCCGGTCAGGATCGGCAGGACGCTAGTTGATCAGGACGTTCGCGATCTCGCGAAGCTGGGTGCGCGCCCTCAGAAGAAAGAAGCCCTGGGCCGCCAGATGGTTCGGCGCGAACTGCCCGTCGGGCGCTCCCGTGACGACGACGAGCGGCTGCAGCGCCGCCGCTTCGGCGAAGCTTTCCAGCATTTCCGCCCAGACCGCCGTCAGGTTGGCCGACCGGATGACGTCCTCGAAATCCTCGCCCAGCGCCTTCAGCAGCATGTAGTAGCCGTAGAGCCGGCCCTTGGTAGCATAGAAGATATCGTCGCCCCTCGTGTCGATCAGGAAGCCGCCTTCGCGGTTCAGATGATCGGCGATGATCGCCGAGGACGAGCCGAGATCGGAGGCGAACCGCTCCAGCGTTCGGAGCAGGTTGTCGGCGCGCCGGTCGAAGACGGCGGTGCCGGCCGCGACCCGTCCGTTGTAGTCGATCAGCGCCCGGCGTGCCGCGCGGTACTGGCTGTCGCTCGACGCCACCGGTGCGAGCGAGGCGGAGAAGTCGAAGATCCAGCGGTCCGCCGGATATCGCAGAAGGCCGGCGGCCCGGTCCAGATCCGGGTCGACCTGCGAGGAGCCACGCGCCCGGCCGACCTGGTCGCCCATCTCCACGGCGAAGCGGCCCAGGGTGTAGAAGAGCCCCTGCTGGAAGTTCGGCATGTTGTCGAGGGCGGCGCCCGGCAGGAAGAAGGGATCGTTCGAGGTCCAGCCGTTGACGTCGACCTCCCGCTCGATCAGGGCGGCCGCCATGTCCACCGCTCGGCTGCCGCCCTCGATCGGGTTCGCCGGCTGGAACGTCGGGTCGTCGTCGATCCGGTGCACGACCGCCATGCCGATGAGGTAATAGGCCAGGAAGGCTGCGACCAGCACGAATAGGAAGGGAAGGGCCGCCCGTCGTGCACCCGGGCCCAGGCGGAACCGGCGACGCCGGGCATCGCCCTCCTCGGCACCTTCGAGGCGGACCCGGTCCTCTTCCAGAATATCGTTCTTGGCGGCCATGTCTCAACCTCAGGGCATGGGGGGACGCCCGTCGGGGGCTGCCCCCATCATCTCGCCCGCTCCGCCGGATCCGTCAAGACCGAAGGCCGGGTCGGGTCAGGCCGCCCGGGGCGCCACGTAGAACAGGACCGCGATGAAATGGCAGGCGCTGCCCGTCAGGACGAAGAGGTGCCAGACCGCGTGATTGAAGGGCAGCCGGTCCCAGAGATAGAAGACGACCCCGCCCGTATAGGCGAGCCCGCCGAGGGCGAGCCAGAGAAAGCCGTCCGTTCCCAGCGCCGCGATCAGGTCGCCGACCGCGACGACCATCAGCCACCCCATCGCCAGATAGAAGACAAGCGACCCCCTCGGCCACTCGTCCCGCCGGAAGATCTTCAGCAGCACGCCGGTGACGGCAAGGCCCCAGATGACGACGAACAGGCCCCAGCCCCGGACCCCGCCGAGGCTGATCAGGGCGAAGGGCGTATAGGTCCCGGCGATCAGGAGGAAGATCGCACCATGGTCCAGCATCCGGCAGATCTGCCGGGTCCTGGGTCCGCGGACGGCGTGGTAGAGGGTGGACGCGAAGTAAAGGAGAACCAGCGTCCCGCCGTAGAGGCTGAGGGCCGCAAGGTCGAGCGTCGTGCCGTTGAGGCTGGCCCGGACCACGAGGAGGACCAACCCGGCGACGCTCAGGACCGCGCCGATGCCGTGGGTCACCGTGTTGGCGATCTGCTCGCCGACGGTTTCCTGCCAGTGGCACGGGTCGGTCCTGAGAGCAAGGGGGCGGCTGGTCATCAGGCGACGGGATCGGGAATGGTCTCGAAGTCAGGGGACGGCGGGCGGAACCTCGCCGTCCCTCAAGAACGCGGCGACGCGGATTCCGGATCCCGCCCCCGCCGCTTTTGACGCTCATTCACACCAGAACGGCTTGTTCGCCTCCATCATGGCATCCGACGGGCTGATCCCCATGTCGCGCAGCTCCCGCTCGTCGAGCGTTCCGAGCCGGCGGCGCTGGGCGGCCCGCTCCTGCCAGGTGAGCAGGGTCCGGAAAGCGCGGCCGAGAGCATCCCCGACCAGGGTGGGAAGGCCGGTCCAGCGGGACGCCGGCGCCTCGATTGCGCCGGATGCCGGCACGCCGCATGCCGTGCACAGCGTGGGATGGTTGCCGTGATTGTCGAAACCTGGGGTCATGTTTCGGGTCCTCCTGGCAAGATCGGGCGACCACCTTCACGCCCGATCGCGATCCTGACGACCCGATACTTGCGCTTGCCAATACACGCGGACAAACGATGGTTTCTCGTGCTATGCATTAGTTCAGCTTAGTCATGGGGAAGAGCCGATGGCGCGGCGCCTGCCACAGCTCAATGCATTGAGAGCCTTCGAAGCCGCGGCGCGGCATCTAAGCTTTGTACGCGCAGCGGCGGAGCTTCACGTCACCCCGGCGGCCATCAGCCAGCAGGTCCGGTCGCTTGAGCAGCAGTTGGGCGTCCTCCTGTTCCGCCGCCTGACCCGCGGCATCTCCCTGACCGATGCCGGCCGGGCCCTGCTGCCCGGGGTGACTGACGGCCTGGACCGCCTGGCGCAGGCGGCGGCGGATGCCGCCGGCGGCGGGGTGCGCGGCCGGCTGATCGTAAGCGTTCTGCCGTCCTTCTGCAGGTGCTGGCTGGTCCCGCGGCTCGGCAGATTCACCGAGAGATATCCGGACCTGGAGCTCGACATCCGGGCCGAAGCCCGGCGGGTGGATTTCGACACCGAAGCCGTCGACATGGCGATCCGCCACGGGGATGGCCGCTATCCCGGCCTGCGCTCCGACCTTCTGATGACGGAGGAGGTGTTCCCGGTCTGCAGCCCGGCTCTTCTCGGCGGGCCGAAGCCTCTGCGCCGCCTGGCCGACCTCCGGCACCACACCCTGCTGCACGACGGCAGCAGCGGGATCAACGGGTCCTGGCTTAGCTGGGCGCCCTGGCTGGAACTGGCGGGCCTCTCCGACGTGGATCCGGAGCGCGGCCCCCGGTTCAGCGACAGCGCGATGATCCTCCAGGCCGCGGTCGCCGGCCAGGGCGTCGCGATCGGCCGGTCGGTGCTCCTGGGCTCGGATCTGTGCACCGGCCGCCTTGTCCGACCCTTCGACATCGCCCGCCCGGCGGGGCGCGCCTATTACATCCTTGCACCGGAAATAACAGCCGATATACCGAAGGTTGCAGCCTTCCGGGACTGGCTTTTCGGCGAGGCGGCGGACACGTTTGCGGGCATCGAGCCCGCCGCCGCCGGGCTCGATGGGGGCGGAGAAATTCCGCTGTCACCCCGCCAGTGACGGGTTTATGTTGCGCTAAGTCGGACCTTCCACAGGGAGCGCTTGGAAAAAGCAATGCAGAAAATCCTCTCCGCCCTCGCCTGCTCCACCGCCCTCTTGATGGCGGCAGCCGCGAACGCCCAGGACTTCAATCCGGCCGTGGTCTTCGACATGGGCGGCAAGTTCGACCGGTCGTTCAACGAAGGCGTCTACAACGGTGTCGAGCGGTTCAAGGAAGAAACCGGCATCTCGTACATGGAATTCGAGGTGACGAACGAGACCCAGCGCGAACAGGCGCTGCGGCGCATGGCGCGGGAAGGCGCCGACATCGTTCTCGGCGTCGGCTTCGCCCAGGCCCCGGCGATCGAGGAAATCGCCCAGGAGTATCCCGACACCAAGTTCGCCATCATCGACTCGTTCGTAGACCTGCCGAACGTCCAGTCCTTCGTCTTCAAGGACCATGAAGGCTCGTTCCTGGTCGGCATGCTGGCGGCGATGGCGTCCGAGACCGGCAAGGTCGGCTTCGTCGGCGGCATGGACGTGCCGCTGATCCGCAATTTCGCCTGCGGCTACGAGCAGGGCGTCAAGTACCAGTCGCCCGAGACCGAGATCATCCAGAACATGACCGGTACCACGCCGGCCGCCTGGAACGACCCGGGCCGCGGCGCCGAGCTGGCGCGCAGCCAGTTCGACCGGGGCGTGGACGTGGTGTTCGCCGCCGCCGGCGGCACGGGCATCGGCGTCTACCAGGCCGCTGCGGACGCCGGCAAGCTGGCGATCGGCGTCGATTCCAACCAGAACTTCCTGCATCCCGGCACCATGCTGACATCGATGCTGAAGCGCGTCGACGTCGCCGCCTACAACGCGTTTAAGAGCGCGATGGACGGCACCTGGGAGCCGGGGCTCCGCGATCTCGGCGTCGCCGAGGACGGCGTGGGCTGGGCGCTCGACGAACACAACGAGGCCCTGATCACCGACGAGATGAAGGCCGCGGTCGAGGATGCGCGGCAGAAGATCATCAACGGCGAGATCACCGTCGTGAACTACAACGACAAGAACGCCTGCGAGTATTGAGGCCTGTTCCCGTGACCTGCTACCGGTCATGAACGAGACGCAGCAAGGCCGGATGGCCGGCGGGGACGCCCCGCCGGCCATCGAACTGATCGGCATCAACAAGCATTTCGGTCCGGTCCACGCCAACAAGGACGTGTCCCTGACCGTGGCCCGCGGCACCATCCACGGCATCATCGGCGAGAACGGCGCAGGCAAGTCGACGCTGATGAGCATCCTCTACGGCTTCTACGAGGCCGACAGCGGGGAAATCCGCGTGAACGGGCGGCCGATGCGCATCACCGGGTCCGATCAGGCGATCGCGGCCGGCATCGGCATGGTCCATCAGCATTTCATGCTGGTGGACCCGTTCACGGTGCTGGAAAACGTGATGCTGGGCAGCGAGGGCGGCATTACGCTCGGCCCCGGACGGGCCAGGGCGAAGGCCGAGCTGCAGCGGCTCGAGCGCGAATACAAGCTCGAGGTCGACGTCGACGCGATCGTCGGCGACCTGCCGGTCGGGCTGCAGCAACGGGTCGAGATCCTGAAGGCCCTGTTCCGCGGCGCCGAAGTCCTGATCCTGGACGAACCGACCGGCGTGCTCACGCCCCAGGAGGCGGACGAACTGTTCCGTATCCTTGCCGCGCTGAGGGAGCAGGGCAAGACCGTCATCCTCATCACCCACAAGCTGCGCGAGATCATGGCCATCACCGACCATGTGACGGTCATGCGGCAGGGCGAGGTCGTGGCCAATGTCGCGACCCGCGACACGGACCGCGAGCAGCTGGCCGAGATGATGGTCGGCCGCAAGGTGCTGCTTCGGGTGGAAAAGCAGCCCGCCACCCCGGGCGAGCCGATCCTGGAGGTCCGCAACCTGGATGTCGTCGACCGGCGCAAGGTGCGGCGCGTCAAGGACGTCTCGTTCACCGTCCGGGCGGGCGAGATCGTCGGCATCGCCGGGGTGTCCGGCAACGGCCAGTCCGAGCTGCTGGCCGCCCTTGCCGGCATGGTCCCGCCGGCCCGGGGCGAGATCCTGGTGAACGGCCGCAACGCTTCCGCGGCCGGGTGCGACGCCCGCGCCATGCGCAGGCTCGGCCTTGCCCATGTGCCGGAGGACCGCCATCGCGAGGGGCTGGTTACCAGCTTCCAGGCCTTCGAGAACACGATTCTCGGCTACCATGACGACCCGACCTATACCGGCCCGATCCTGCTCGACCGCCAGGCGATCATCGAGACCTGCGCCCGGCACATGGAGAAATACGACGTCCGGCCGCCGAACCCGATGCTGAAGGCGGCCAACTTCTCCGGCGGCAACCAGCAGAAGCTGATCGTCGCCCGGGAAATGGAACGTGACCCGGAGCTTCTTCTGGTCGGCCAGCCCACGCGCGGCGTCGACATCGGCGCCATCGAGTTCATTCACCGCCGGCTGATCGAGATGCGGGATCGCGGAAAGGCGATCGTCCTCGTATCGGTCGAGCTGGACGAGATCATGTCCTTGAGCGACCGGATCCTGGTCATGTTCGACGGCGCGATCGTCGGCGAAGTCTCCCAGGCCGAGGCGTCGGAGCGCACGCTGGGCCTCATGATGGCGGGTGTGCCGCCGGAGGCGGCGGAACGCGTCGACCCGGCAGACGCCATTCCGGGCATGGGAGCGCAGCGCGCATGACCGTTTCCGCCACCAGCTACGCCGGCCGGCCGGCGACCGTGCCGCGCTGGGTATCGATCGGGCTGATCCCGCTGATCAACCTTGCGCTGGCCTTCCTCGTGTCGGGCCTGGTCGTCATCGCCATCGGCGAGAACCCGCTCGATGCCGTGCGCTTCCTGATCTACGGCGCCTTCGGCTACGAGGCGGCGATCGGCTACACGCTCTACTACGCCACCAATTTCATCTTCACCGGCCTTGCCGTCGCGGTCGCCTTCCATTGCGGACTGTTCAACATCGGCGGGGAAGGCCAGGCCTATATCGGCGGGCTGGGGGTCGGCCTCGTCTGCCTCTATTTCGATTTCCTGCCGTTCTGGGCGATTCTTCCGCTGGCGATCGCGGCGGGCGCGCTGTTCGGCGCGGCCTGGGCGTTCATTCCCGGCTATCTCCAGGCCAAGCGCGGCAGCCATGTCGTCATCACGACGATCATGTTCAACTTCATCGCCGCCTCGCTGATGGTCTACCTTCTGGTCAACGTGCTGATCCAGCCGGGCCAGATGTCGCCCGAGACGCGGCAGTTCCTGCCGAATGCCCGGCTCCCGGCGATGCACGAGATCCTGGCCTGGTTCGGCATCAAGTTCGCCCGGTCGCCCCTCAACCTCAGCTTCTTCTGGGCGCTGATCTGCAGCATCCTGGTCTGGGCCTTCATCTGGCGCACCCGCTGGGGCTACGAGCTGCGCACTGTCGGGGAGAACCCGCGCGCCGCCGTCTATGGCGGCATCTCCCCCTCGCGCAGCATCATCCTGGCGATGCTGATTTCCGGCGCCCTCGCCGGTTTCGTCGGGCTGAACGAGATCATGGGCGTCCAGCAACGGATCCTGCTGAACTTCGTCGCTGGCTACGGTTTCGTCGGCATCGCGGTCGCGCTTATGGGCCGCAACCATCCGGTCGGGATCCTGCTCGCGTCCCTGCTGTTCGGCATGCTCTATCAGGGCGGTTCCGAGCTGGCGTTCGAGATGCCGACGATTACGCGGGAGATGATCGTGGTGATCCAGGGCCTGGTGATCCTGTTCGCGGGCGCGCTCGAGAACATGTTCCGCCCGGCCATCGAGCGTTTCTTCCTGAGGCGGGCCGAGGCGGCCGGGTCACGCCGGCCGGCGCCGGCCGAGTGACCGGGGCGGTCGGACGGGGCAGGCGATAGCAAGGGCGAAGAGAACGGGCCCATGGAATATTTCAATCTCGTCGTCACGCTTCTCGACGCGACCGTCCGGGTCGCGACGCCGCTGGTGCTCGCGGCCCTTGCGGGCCTGTTCGCCGAGCGGTCGGGCGTCGTCGACATCGCGCTCGAAGGCAAGATGCTGGGCGCGGCCTTCATCGGGGCCTCGGTGGCGGCGGTCGGCGGATCGGCCTGGCTCGGCCTCCTGGCCGGGATCGTCACGGCCATCGCCTTCTCGCTCCTGCACGGATATGCCTGCATCACCCATCGCGGCAACCAGGTGGTTTCGGGACTTGCCATCAACATCCTGCTGGCCGGGCTGACGCCGACCCTGGGCATCGCCTGGTTCGCGCGGGGCGGCCAGACCCCGACCCTTTCGGGCGACGCGCGCTTCCAGGCGATCACCCTGCCCTTCGCGCGGGAACTGGCGGACGTGCCCGTGATCGGCCCGATCTATGCCGAGCTGATCAGCGGCCACAACCTGCTGGTCTATCTCGCGATCGCGGCCGTGCCGCTGACCGCCTGGGTCCTCTACCGGACGCGGTTCGGCCTGAGGCTCCGCGCGGTCGGCGAGAACCCGGCTGCGGTCGACACCGCCGGCATCTCGGTTTCGGCCCTGCGCTACCAGGCGCTGATCGTGGCCGGTGTTCTGACGGGGATCGCCGGCACCTATCTCTCGGTCGCCCAGAACGCCGCCTTCGGCCGCGACATGACCGCCGGCCAGGGCTATCTGGCGCTGGCGGCGCTCATCTTTGCCAAGTGGCGGCCGGTGCCGGTGCTTCTCGCCTGCCTGCTCTTCGGCTTCCTGGGCTCCCTGGAAGCGCGCCTTCAAGGCGTGCCGCTGCCGGGCATCGGCCAGGTGCCGGTCCAGTTCATCCAGGCCCTGCCCTACATCCTGACGGTGGTGCTGCTGGCCGGCTTCATCGGCAAGGCTATCCCGCCGAAGGCGATCGGCATACCCTATGTGAAGGAACGATGAGCCAGCCCCTGGAACCCGCCCTGTTCGACCGGCTGTTCGCCGCTGCCGAAGCCGCGCGGGAGAACGCCTACGCCCCCTATTCCGGCTTCAGGGTCGGCGCCGCCGTGCTGACGCCGGACGGGCGGATCTTCGCCGGCGCCAATATCGAGAACGCGGCCTATCCCCAGGGGCAATGCGCCGAGGCAAGCGCAATCGGCGCCATGGGCACGGCAGGCGCCCGCCGGATCGTCGCCGCGGTCGTGATCGGCGGGGAGGAGGGCGACGGCATGCTGTGCACGCCCTGCGGCGGCTGCCGCCAGCGCCTGCGGGAATTCGCCGCCCCCGACACCCGGGTCCATATCTGCGGACCCGAAGGCCTGCGGCGGATCATGACCGTCGAGGAGCTTCTGCCCGCCTCCTTCGGGCCGGAAAACCTGGACGCCTGACGGCGCACGTCCCCGGCCACGCCCCTGCCTCCAGCTCACATCTCCTGGTGATCCATGGATGGGGCATCGCCGGACGGGCCGCCGGCCGGCGGCGAGCCCAGGACGAAGAGGCCCGCCAGGATCAGGACGATGCCGATGCCGCGGGCGATCCAGTCGCCGCGCGGGACCAGCTTCTCGATCCCGACGGCGAGCGCAAGGGCGACCACCGCCGGCAGGTTCATGATCCCGACCGCGAACAGCACCGCCATGAGCGCCCAGCAGCAGCCGACGCAGAATAGGCCGTGGCGGAGACCCATGACCAGGGCGCCCCACGTGCCGGCTCGCCATTCGGACATCAGGAACTGGACCGGTGCCCGGCAGCGTGAAAGGCAGGCGTTCTTGAGCGGAGTCATCTGGTAAAGCCCGGCCGCGACCAGGAGGCCGCCCGAAAGCACCGGCACGGCCCGCATGCTCATCGGCGAAACGAGACCTGCCGACTGCAGCGCCCAATGAAGAAGCGTCGCGACGACGCTGAAGCCCGCCCACACCAGAAGATAGGCGCCGACGAAGGCGAACAACGGCGCCCGGCCGCCCCGGGGCGAGAGCCGGGCGAAGACCAGCGCCATGGGCAGGGCGGAGGGCAGCATCATCGCCGCCATCATCACCGACCACATCATGAACACCGCCGCGACCGTGGCCGGCCTCCAGGCCGTGGACATCGGCATGGCCAGCAGGGCCAGCGGCTGAGTCATCGGATCGGCGACGAGCGCAAGCCAGGCGACGAACGCCCAGGCGGCCAAGGCGACGGCCAGCAGGGCGGCGGCGTGCCGGCGTCCCGCCGGCGGCACCGAGGACGGCGGGATCCGGCCGCTCATCCCGGTCGGGGCCATGGCGGGGCCGGCTCAGCCGACCGCGGTCCGGCGGGGGTCGCCCTCGCGGATCACCCCGGCCCCGGTCAGATGAAGCTCGCACCAATGGGCATAGCTGTCCTCCAGCCGGTTGACGACAGCCCCCGTCGATTCCGACCAGCCGCGCCCGACCTCGTTGCGGGTGTATTCGAATCCGTTGGGCAGCACGATGCCGACCCGATGCTCCTCCCCCGTCACGGGGTTCAGGATAGGCTCGCCCCGGCCGGTCGCCACCCCTGCCGCCTCGCACCGAGCCCGGCGGGCCTCCATGTCCAGGTCGATCGTGATGTCGGTCACGATCGGCTCGTGGATCGTGTCGCACATATGCGCGAAGACCCAGAAGAAGGTGGCCGCCGCCTCCGTGTCCTGACCGGTGATGATCCTGTGGAGCGCATCGCGCTGGGCCGGATCGCCCCGGCGGTCGAGGATCGGCTGCAGGGTGCCGCCGCCCTGATGGACGGCCCCCGGCCAGGCGACGGCGATCACGGCGTTGAGGCCGTCCAGCCGGACCTCGCCGAAATGCCCCCGATCTACCCGGAAGAAGCCGACCGCACGGCAGTCGCCGTGAGTCGGCAGCGCATTGAACTGGCAAGGGCAACCGTAGGAGCAGTTGCAGTTGCCGAACTCCATGCCGTGGAGCTCCCACTCGATCATGGGGCATCTCCTGCATCAGGTGTTCCGGCAATGGCGGGAAGGCGCCGCGGCGCTTCCCGCCGCGATCGGGACATTGAACGGGCGATCGGCCGCCGAATCAATACGTCTTTCGATCCGATACCGGATAGGTCCGAAGGGATGCTGGATCCTTCGTTTCACGCCTGGTGCGATCCTGCGCCATCTTGCGGCCGCCCCGCCCCGCCGCCACAAGACCGTTGCCCCGGCTCTCGAAGGGTGCATTGTGGAGTGGACGTGAAGCTGCCGGACGATTTCCGATGACGATGACCGACGCCGACCTGCCCCGCCGCGCCGCCGAATTCGTGAGGGCCCGTGCCCCGGGAAGACAGCCGCGGATCGCGATCGTGCTGGGCTCCGGGCTGGGGCCGCTTGCCGACCGGATCGCGGAGGCGGTCGCGATCCCCTATGCCGATCTGCCGGGGTTTCCGGAGCCCGGCGTCTCAGGCCATGCCGGGCGGCTGGTCCTCGGCCGGCTGGGCGGACAGGAGGTCGCCTGCCTGCAGGGCCGCGCCCACGCCTATGAGGGGCGGATCGACGCCATGAAGATACCGGTCCGCACGCTGAAGGCCCTGGGTTGCGAGATCCTGTACCTGACCTGCGCCGCCGGCAGCCTGCGGCCGGCGGTCGGGGCCGGGCGGCTCATGACCATCACCGACCATCTGAACCTCATGGGGGGCAATCCCCTGGCCGGCCCCAACGACGAGAGCTGGGGACCGCGCTTCCCGCCGCTGGCCGACGCCTATGACCCGGAGCTCCGCCGCCTGCAGGCCGAGGCTGCGGCGGAGCTCGGACTCGACCTGGCCGACGGCGTCTACGCTGCCTGGCTCGGCCCCAGTTTCGAGACCCCGGCCGAGGTCCGGATGATCCGGGCCCTGGGGGCCGATGCCGTGGGCATGTCGACCGTGCCCGAATGCATCCTTGCCCGCCATTGCGGCCTGAGGGTCACGGCGACAGCCGTCATCACCAATCTGGGCGTCGGCATCGCCGACTATCCGGTCGACCACGAGCAGACCCTGCGAGCGGCGAACGCCGCCGCCGGCGATCTGGAGCGTCTGGTGATACGCTTTCTGGAACGCCTTACCGCCGCCAGCTGATGCCCCGGAGGGTGGATCCGATGTACACGCTCGTCGCCTGTCCCGGTACCGGATCGGCAATCGCCGAAGCGGCGCTCTCCCTGGCCGGGCTGCCCTTCACGATCCGCGAGGCCGATCCCTGGAACGCCGAGGAGGACCGGGCCTTCCTGCGATCGCTCAATCCGCTCGGCCAGCTACCGGTGCTGGTGCTGCCCGACGGCACTGTCATGACCGAAAGCGCCGCGATCGTCCTCCACGCCGCGGAGGAGACGCCGGCAAGCCGCCTCGCGCCCGCGCCCGGTTCGCCGGCCCGGGCCGGCTTTCTGCGCTGGCTCGAATATCTGGTCGCCAGCATCTATCCGACCTTCACCTTCGGGGACGAACCCGGACGATGGGTTCCGGGGGACGAGGCAGCGGCCGCGCTGCGCCGGCGGACGGACGAATACCGGCAGTTCCTGTGGCAGGTCATGGAGGCCGGGATCGGCCCCGGACCATGGGTCCTGGGCGCCGACTTCTCGGCGCTCGACATCTATGTCTCGGTCATGACCCGCTGGCGGCCGCGCCGCGACTGGTTTAAGGAAGTCTGCCCCAGGCTCCACGGAATCGCCGCGGCCGTAGACCGGATGCCGAGCCTGGCGCCGGTCTGGGCGCGCAATTTTTCGCAAGCCGGGTGACCGACCACCGGCCATTCCCGTCCCCGGCCCGTATCCCTCCACCTTCCAAGACCTGGGCTCGCCCGGGCCCAACGCCGCAAGATCTAGGATGCCTCCCGCCCCTGCCCCTGTTCCGCCCTCCACCGTCCGTATCCGGGACGCCCTCAGCTTCGGTCTCCGCACCGTGTTCTTCCGCCCCGGCGCGTTCGTCGACAGCGCCTGGCCCTTCTTCCTCCTGTCCCTCGTCAACTCGCTCGCCTCGATCAGCGCGGACGAGGGATTCGAGTTGGGGCCTGTGGCCTTTGTCGTCGATTACCTCCTCAGCTCGCTCTTCATCCTGTACTGGAGCCGCCGCCTGCTGCTGGAGGACAGCCGCTTCCGACCCGGCATCGCTCACTTTGGCGCCTTCTTCCTGCGGATGATGGCGCTTGGCGCGATCGTCGCCCTCCCCCTTCTCCTGGGGATGACGCTGATCCTCTCCGAAGGCGGCGCCGGAACGACGGCCCTGGGTGGCCTGATCGTCGTGATCGGGACGGCCCTCGCCACCTATGTCGCCATCGGCTTCCTGCCGGTCCTGCCTTCGGCAGCGATCGGCCAGCCGCTCAGCTTCGGCGATGCCTGGCGCCTGACCGCCGGATGCCGCGTCCGGGCGTGGCTCGGCACGATCCTGATCGGGACCGTCGTCGTGCTGCCGGGAAACCTGCTGTCGATGATCGTCGTCTCCTCCCCCTCGGCCCTGATGCCCGATCCGGCGACCCGCCACGTCGTCTCCTTCACCGTCGTCGCGTACCTCCAGCTAGCCGTGCAGGCCGGGTTCGCCGCCGGGCTGTACCGTCAGCTTGTCGGCCGGGATGCCCCGCCCCCGAAGGCGGCCGGGTAGACGCCGCCCGCCCTCGCGCCTCTGGCATGCCGACCTACGGCGATCTATAAACGGAAGGACAACGGAAGCCTTCTGCCGGAGAGCCTGACATGTCCAGCGACACCCCGTCCTTCGCGCTTCCGCCAGAGCTTGCGAGAGAGGTCGAGGCCGCGCGCGGCGCGGCGGCGGATCGGGCGGCCGCGGCGCGGGCGCTGTCGCTCCTCGATTTCACGAGCCTGAACGACGATGACGACGACGGCCGGATCGAGGCGTTCTGCCGACGCGCCCTGACCCCGACAGGAAAGGTCGCGGCAGTGTGCGTCTATCCGGCCTTCGTGCCCACTGCCCGGCGGGTGCTGGCCGGGACCGGCGTCCGGGTGGCGAGCGTCGCCAACTTCCCGTCCGGCGGCGCCGACGCGGCGGCCGCCGCCGACGAGACCCGGACCGCCATCGAAAAGGGTGCCGAGGAGGTCGACATCGTCTTCCCCTACAAGGCCCATTTCGCGGGTGAGCGGGCCATGGCCGCAGCGGTCGTCCGCGCCTGCCGGAAGGCCTGCGGTGACGAAATCCCGCTCAAGGTCATCCTGGAGACGAGCCAAATCGCCGACGCCGCGACGCTGGCAGAGATCAGCCGCATAGCCATCGACGAGGGCGCCGACTTCCTCAAGACCTCGACGGGCAAGCTGGGCGCCGGCGCCACCCTGGAAGGAATCGCGGTCATGCTGGACGCGATCCGGAGTTCCGGCCGCCGCGTCGGCATCAAGCCTTCGGGCGGCATCCGGACGACCGCCCAGGCCGCGGGCTTCCTGGCGCTGGGATCGGCCATGATGGACCCGGACTATCTTGCGCCCGGCACGTTCCGCATCGGCGCGTCCAGCATCATGGGCGACCTTCTGAAGACACTGGGGGTGACGTCCGACGCTCCCTCCGCGCCCCCGCCCGGCAGCTACTAGCGACAGCTTCCTGCCCCGCCCTGCGCCCAACCCGTAATCCCGACGGAAGTCGTTTCGATGCTGCCTCAGGAGATCATCCGCAAGAAGCGCGACGGCGCGGCCCTGACCGAGGAGGAGATTGGGGCCTTCATCAAGGGCGTCACCGACGGCAGCGTGACCGAGGGACAGGTCGCCGCATTCTGCATGGCCGTCTTCTTCCGCGGCATGGCGCTGCCGGAACGGATTGCGCTGACCCAGGCCATGACGCGCTCAGGTACGGTGCTGGACTGGGCGGCGAAGGATCTGGACGGCCCGGTCCTGGACAAGCATTCGACCGGCGGCGTCGGCGACAAGGTCAGCCTTATCCTGGGGCCGGCGGTCGCCGCCTGCGGCGGCTTCGTGCCGATGATTTCCGGCCGCGGGCTGGGGCATACCGGCGGTACCCTGGACAAGTTCGACAGCATTCCCGGATACCGGAGCCAGCCTGACAACGAGACGCTGGAACGGGCCGTCCGCGCGGCCGGCTGCGCCATCGTCGGCGCGACGGACGCGATCGCCCCGGCCGACCGGCGGATATACGCGATCCGCGACGTGACGGGGACGGTGGAAAGCCTGGACCTGATCACCGCGTCGATCCTGTCGAAGAAGCTGGCGGCCGGCCTTCAGGGCCTGGTCATGGACGTGAAATTCGGAAGCGGCGCCTTCAAGGCCGCTTTCGACGAGGCGGTCGAGTTGGCCGAAAGCCTGGTCACCGTCGCCAACGGGGCGGGGCTGAAGACGGTCGCGCTTCTGACCGACATGAACCAGGTCCTGGGCCGCACGGCCGGCAACGCGCTGGAGGTGCGGGAATCGGTCGAATTCCTGACGGGGCGCACGGACGATCCGCGCCTGCGCGCGGTCACGGTCGCCCTGGCGGCCGAGCTTCTGGTGATCGGCGGGCTTGCCGCCGATGTCGCCGAAGCCCGGGCACGGATCGAGCGGGCGATCGCGGACGGCAGTGCGGCCGAACGGTTCGGCCGCATGGTTGAGGCGCTGGGCGGACCCGCCGATTTCGTCGACCGCTACGACGCGCATCTGCCGACGGCGGCGGTCCGGCGCGAGGTCGCGGCGGACCGGGCGGGGCGGGTCGCCGCCATCGACACCCGCGCGGTCGGCATCGCGGTCGTCGAACTGGGCGGCGGGCGCAGGCGGCCGGAAGACCCGATCGACCATGCGGTCGGCCTCTCGGACGTCGCCTCCCTGGGCGAGGAGGTCGGCCCGGGGGCCCGCCCGCTCGCCATCGTTCATGCCCGGAGCGAACCGGACGCCGACCGGGCCGCGGCGGCATTGCGCCGCGCCTTCTCGATCGCCGACAGCGAACCCGCGCCGGAGCCGGTGGTCGCCCGCCGCATAGGCTAGGAATCCCCAGATGAGCCAGAACCTGGCCGCCGGCGCGGTCATGCCCACCGCCGCCCGCGGCATCGCCCTCTACACCCTGGCGACCTTCCTGTTCGCGGTCATGGACGCCATGATCAAATGGCTGGCGGCCGGCTATCCGACGATGCAGATCGTCTTCTTCCGCTGCGTCTTCGGCCTGCTGCCGGTCATGGTCCTGATCCTGCGCGCCGGCGGCTTCCGCCTGATCCGCTCCCGGCGCCCCTGGCTGCAGCTGCTGCGCGGCCTGATCATTCTCTGCACCACGGGGCTGTTCTTCTTCGCCTACAGCCAGATGCCCCTGGCAGACGCCTATGCGATCGCCTTCGCCGCGCCCCTGTTCATCACCGCGCTCAGCGTGCCGATGCTGGGCGAGAAGGTCGGCATCCGCCGGTGGAGTGCCGTCGTGGTCGGCTTCGTCGGCGTCATGATCATGCTGCGGCCGGGAACGACGGACATGTCCGGCTTCTTCTCGCTCGGCGCCCTCGCGGCGCTTGGCGGCACCTTCTTCTACGCCCTTTCGGCGACCTTGATCCGGCTGCTCAGCCGAACCGAAAGCAACGAGGCGATGACGCTCTATTCCACCATAGTCGCGGCCGTCGGAAGCGCCGTCTTCCTGCCCTTCGACTTCCGCATGCCGGAGGGCGCCGACTGGCTGCTGCTGATCGCAATCGGCCTCATCGGCGGAGTCGCGATGCTGATCATGACCGAGGCGTTCCGCGTGGCGCCCGTCGCGGTCCTTGCGCCCTTCGAATACACCGCCATGCTGTGGGCGGTCCTTTTCGGATACTGGCTCTGGGGCGATCTTCCGGATGCCTGGATCGCCGCCGGCTCGACGATCGTGGTCGCCAGCGGTCTCTACATCGTGCACCGGGAGACCCGCCGGCGCGCGGAGGCAAAAGCATGAGCCCGGGCTTGGCCAACGAAAGACAGGGCGGTCCGGATACGGATCCCGCCGCGGGCGTGCCGAAGGCGGAGCTGCACGCCCATCTGGAGGGGACGGCTTCGCCCGCCCTCATCCGTCGTCTTGCCGTCCGGAACGGAATCGCGCTTGCCGACGACCTCATGACCGGCGACGGCCGTTTCGCCTGGCGGGACTTCCTGCACTTCCTCAAGGTCTACGACGCGGCAAGCGCGGCGATTCGCACGGCGCGGGACTACCGGGACGTCACCTTCGAATATCTGCTGGCCTGCGCCCGCGAGGGCGCGGTCTATGTCGAGGTGATGTCGTCGCCCGACCATGCCGCCATGGCGGGCCTGGACTATCTGGGCCATGTCGAAGGCATCGCCCAGGGCATCGAGGATGCCCGGGCCGCGACCGGAATCGAGGCCCGCTGCATCGTCACCTGCGTCCGTCATTTCGGTGCGGAACGGGCGGTCGAGGTCGCGAAGCTGGCCGCCCGCCACCCGCATCCCCTGGTCACGGGCTTCGGCATGGGCGGCGACGAGGCAGGCTTTCCGCCGGAGCTGTTCGACCGGGCCTATCGCATCGCCAGCGAGGAGGCGGGGTTGGCATGCAATGTTCACGCCGGCGAGTGGGGCGGGCCGGAAAGCATCCGACGTGCCCTTGACCTCCCCGTAACGCGGCTCGGGCACGGCGTCCGCGCCGTAGAGGATCCGGACCTTGTCATGCTTCTTGCCGAAAGGGGCATTGTTCTGGAGGTCTGTCCGACCAGCAACATCGCGACCGGCGTCTACCCGGATTACGGCAGCCACCCCTTGCGGCGCCTGGCGACGGCGGGCGTCAGGGTCACTGTCAACAGCGACGACCCGCCCTATTTCGGGACGACGATCGGCCGGGAATACCGGATTGCCGCCGAACGGTTCGGATTCGACCGGCAAAGCCTCTTGGCGTTGACCCGCACGGCCCTCGAGGCGGCCTTCGTCGACGAGACGACGAAAACGCGCCTGTTGGCGCGATTGCCGGGCTGACGGATCAGGGCTTCGGCTTGCGGACGGCGCGCTTGAGTGCGGCTTCCCCGACGGACGAGGCGGCCGTCCGCCGCGCTCCCGTCTTCCGCCCCGTGCGCGCTTTCGGCACCGGCGCCTCGGCCGACGGGGCCGCGCCTTCCTGCTCATCCGTCCCGGTCTGAGCCGTGGACGGGGCGAACTCCCCGGCCGGCTCGTCCGACGCGCCTTCACCGATCACCTTTTCGGCAATCAGCTCCTGGCGCGCCTGGATCCAATGATCATGCTCCCGCCCCTGGGGATAGCCTTCCCGCTCCCAGATCGCATACGCCCTGGCGCGGATCTTTTCCTCGTCGGTCGTATCCATGAGCCGCTTCCTTGCCTTTGGGGTCGACGCCAAGGGAGCGCCCCCGCTTCACGCGGAAGGGCGCTCCCCAGAATGAACCCGCCGACGTCCGGGAAGGTTGCGGGCCGGCTTTACGCCGCGAGCATCTCTTCCCCGTCCAGGGTCACCGCGATGCCGTGGATCACGGACGCGATGCGGACGACGTTCTGCACCATCTCGCGCGTGGCGCCCTTCTTCACCACGACCTGTTCGTGGCTGTCGATGCACATGCCACAGCCGTTGATGGCCGAAACGGCGAGGGAGAAGAGCTCGAAATCCAGGTGTTCGACGCCGGGATTGGCGATCACGTTCATGCGCAGTTTCGCCGGCAGCGTCGAATATTCCTTGTCCGAGGCCAGGTGCACGAAGCGGTAGTAGATGTTGTTCATGCCCATGATCGCCGCCGCTGCCTTGGCTGCGTTCTGGGCCTCGGGGCTCAGGTGCTGGGCGGCTTCGGCGGCGATCGCCTTGATCACCTTGCCGTTGCGGGAGGCAAGCGCCGAGGCGAGCGCCGTGCCCCAGATCTGCTGCGCGCTCAGGCCGGGCGTGGACAGCACGTTGGAAAGGTTGAGCTTCAGGTCCTTGGCGTAGTCGGGGAGCGCCGCCTTCAGATCGTCGATCGACATGGGGCTATGGTCCTTGGAAATGACTGCAGGTTGAGAGTTCGGGACGTTGCCGCGAAAAGGGCGAACGAAAACGGGGCGGGAGGCCGCTGCCTCCCGCCCCCTTCGTCCGGCCTGGGATCCGGCAGCGAAGCGGTCAGGCGACCTTGAGCGTCGCCTGGCCCTTTTCCCAGTTGCAGGGGCAGAGCTCGTCCGTCTGCAGGGCGTCGAGCACCCGCAGCACCTCGTTCGGGTTCCGGCCGACATTGAGGTCGTTGACCGACGCGAAGCGGATGATGTTGTCCGGATCGACGATGAAGGTCGCCCGCAGCGCCACGCCCTCGTTCTTGTCGAGGATGCCGAGCGCGGTCGACAGCTCACGCTTCAGGTCCGCCAGCATCGGGAACGGCAGGTCCTTGAGGTCGGCGTGATTCTGGCGCCAGGCGAGATGCACGAACTCGCTGTCGATCGAAACGCCGTAGACGACGGCGTCGCGGTCCTCGAACTCGCCGTTCAGCTTGCCGAAGGCGGCAATCTCGGTCGGGCAGACGAAGGTGAAGTCCTTCGGCCAGAAGAACACGACTTTCCACTTGCCCGGCGCGGAAGCCCGGCTGATGTCAGCGAAGGCGTTCTTCGGATCGGTCGAGACCACTGCCTTGAGGTTGAAATCGGGGAAGGTATCGCCGACGGTCAGCATCCAGGTTACTCCTGTGTTGGAATTTGGAATGGTTCTAATCAACACGATTGGTCAGGGGTTTCCAATCGATTTAGCGGAATTCTGTGATAGGTTCCGGCTATGAACCGCGCGATTACCCTGAAACAGTTGCGTTACCTGGTTGCCGTGGCCGATACGCGGCATTTCGGTCAGGCTGCTGCACTTTGTCACATCAGCCAGCCGAGCCTCAGCGCGCAGATCCAGCAACTGGAAGAGACGCTGGGCGCAAAGCTGTTCGAGCGGTCGCGCCGGCGCGTCGTGCCGACGCTGCTGGGCGAGACCATGGCCGACCGGGCCCGGCGCGTGCTGGCCGAGGTGGACCAGATGGCGGCGCTCGCACAGGCCGCGGTGCGGCCGCTCGCAGGGCCGTTCCGGCTGGGGGTCATCCCGACGCTTGGCCCCTATTTCCTTCCCCGCGTGATGCCGCGGCTGCGGAAAGCCTATCCGGAGCTGCGGCTCTACCTACGGGAGGACCTGACCGAACGGCTTCTGGACCGGCTGGTCCGGGGCCATCTGGAGGCGGCGCTGCTGGCGCTTCCGGTCGGACGGTCCGACCTGGTCGACCGTCCGCTGTTCGACGAGCCCTTCCTGGTCGCCGCCCCGCAGGGACATGGAATCGCGGCCAAGCGGAGCGTGGACCAGGACGACCTCGCGGGCGAGAATCTTCTGCTTCTGGAGGACGGGCATTGCTTCCGCGACCAGGCGCTCGAGGTCTGCCGGCTTGCCGGCCGGCCGGCCGAGGACGGCTTCGCCGCGACCAGCCTGGAAACGCTGCGCGAGATGGTCGCGAGCGGCATCGGCATCACCCTTCTGCCCTCCCTCGCCTGCTTCGGCCGTCCCCCGGACGATTCCCTGACGATCCGCCCGTTCGCCGACCCGGCGCCGGTGCGCCGGATCGGCCTGGTCTGGCGTCGGAACGCGGCACGGACGGGCGACATCGCGCTACTGGCCGACTTTCTTGCCGGCAACCTGCCTTCGGGCGTGACCCCGGTCCTGGCCGCCCGGCCCGACCAGGGCGAGCGCGTGGCATAGGCGTTGACCGTTGTTCCATATTCGGGATAATTTCCCGGATATGGAACAACATCTCCCGGATCGTCCCTCGATCGACCAGCGGATCGCGCAGCGGCTGAAAAGCCTGCGCCTCGAGCGCGGCTGGTCGCTGGAGGAGCTTGCCCGGCGCAGCGACGTCAGCCGGGCGACCCTCTCGCGGCTCGAAAACGCGGAGGTCAGCGGGACGGCAAGCGTCCTTGGCCGCCTCTGCGCCGCCTACGGCCTGCCGATGTCGCGCCTGATGCACATGGTCGAGGAGGCGTTCGCGCCCCTGCTCCGCCCGGAGGACCAGCCCCTGTGGTCCGATCCCGCGATCGGCTTCCGGCGACGCTCCGTCTCTCCGCCGGCCGCGACGCTCGCGGCGGAAGTCCTGGAGTGCGAACTGGATCCGGGAGTCCGCATCACCTATGACCGCCCGCCCCGCGACGGGCTGGAGCACCACCTGCTGCTTCGCGAAGGGCGGCTCACCGTCGAGCTGGACGGCCGGAGCCATGCCCTGCTGCCGGGAGACTGCCTGCGTTACCGGCTCTTCGGGCCGAGCGTGTTCGTGACGCCCGCGGACAGCCCGGCCCGATACATCCTCGTCATCGTCTGAGATCCCGCCCATGGACCGAACGACAGCTCCGACAATCGCGATCCTCTCGGCCGGCGAGTTGGAAGCCCGTCTCGGCGAATTCGGGGAGCTTCTCCGCGCCTGTGTCGAGGACGGCGCCAGCATCGGCTTCGTCCTTCCGTTCGGGCAGGCGGAAAGCGTGGCGTTCTGGGAACAGCGGGTACTGCCCGGGGTCAGGGAAGAGTCGGTGCTGCTTCTGGCGGCGCTGCTGGACGGCAGGGTCGCCGGCTCCGTCCAGCTTGGCTGCGACACCATGCCCAACCAACGCCACCGCGCGGAGGTCCGAAAGCTTCTGGTTCATCCCGCCTTCCGCCGCCGTGGCATCGCCCGGCGGCTGATGGCCGCGCTGGAGACGCTGGCGATTCGGCACGGCCGGACGCTGCTGACCCTGGACACGCGCACCGGGGACAGCGCCGAGCCGCTGTACCGCTCGCTCGGCTTCCGCACCGTCGGCGTCATTCCCGGATATTGCCGCGACACGATCCTCGAGCGGCTGGATCCGACCACCATCATGTACAAGCAGCTGGGGCAGCCGGCGCATCCCTGAGGCCGCCGGGCCTGTCCCCTCCGGCAAGGCCCGTCATCGGGGACCGGCGTCCCGGGCCATCCGGAAGGACAGCTGGGCCACCAGCCCGGCGCCGAGCAGGGTGATTCCGGCCGCCAACGCGGGATCGCCGCCGATCCCCGCGAGGGAGGCGCACAGTGCGCCGATGACCATCTGCGCGAAGCCATAGAGGCCGGATGCGGAGCCGGCGACCAGCGGATCGACGCTCAGCGCCTGGGCCAGCGCGGTCGGCGACGCGATCCCGCCGCCATATGTCAGGACCAGCAGGGAAAGGACGGTCACCGGCACGCTGAGCGCACCGGTCAGCACCGAGCCGAGGAAGGCGGCGGCTGCCGCGCAGCTCAGAAGATTGCCGAAGACCATCAGGCGAGCGAGCGGCACCTTGCCGATCAGTCGGCTTGCCGTGAGGCTGCCGAGCCACATGCCCAGAAGGTTCAGGGCAAGGTAGAACCCGACTGCGTGCGCCGGCACGCCGAGCTGGTCGACGAAGATGTACGGCGCGGCGCCGACAAAGGCGTAGAGCGAGGTGGTGGCGCATCCGCCGCCGATCGCGTAGCCCAGAAATCTCGGGGACTTCAGGAGATGCCCGTAGCCCCGGATCACGGTCATCACATCGTGCCCCTGCCCGCCGCCCGTTTCCGGCAGGAGACGCCAGGCGAGGAGCAGGTTGACGGCGCCGAGGGCGCAGAGCGCGACGAAGATCGACCGCCACCCCGCGATGAGGGCGAGCCCCGAACCGATGAGAGGCGCCAGGCCCGGCCCCACGATCACCATCATGTTCATGAGCGACAGTTTCCGGGCGGCGTCCCCGCCCGATGCGCTGTCGCGCACGATCGCCCGTCCGAGGACGAGGCCGGCACAGCCGCCCAGGGCCTGCAGCAGCCTGGCGGCGATCAGCATCCGGACCGTCGGTGCCAGCAGGGCCGCGAAACCGGCGAGCGCATAGACGACCATGCCCCCGATCAGCACCGGCCGGCGCCCGAAATGGTCGGAAACCGGACCGTAGATCAGCTGCCCCAGCGCCAGGCCTCCGATGTAGAAGCTGAGCGTAAGCTGCATGGAACCTGCGCTGGCGCCGAGTTCCGCCCCGGCGTCGGGCAGGGCCGGCACGAAGATGTGGAGGGCGAGTGTCCCGCTCAGGGTTATGAGGGCGAGCATCCAGAGAGGGACGCGTGCGGCGACGCCGGACGAAAGGGCCGCCGCTTCGTCGGATCGGGGGGTCATCTCGGCTGGCCTTCTTCGTTCAGGCGGAAGAGCGCAAGACAGACCGCCTCCAGCACCCGTCTCGCGGCGGCGACATCCGCCGGATCCAGCCCTGCCAGGACCAGCCGCCGGACATCCTCGGACACGGTTTCGACCTGCCGGACCAGAGCGCGTCCCGGCTCGGTGATCATGATGGCCTTGGCCCGACGGTCGCAGGCGTCCTCCCGCCGCTCGATCAATCCCGCCTCTTCCAGCCCGCCCAGGATCCGGACGACCGACGAGCTGTCGAGCGACAGCGCCGCCGCCAAATCCTTCTGGCGCATGGGCGCGTGGGCCTGCGAGAGATGCAGAAGCGGCGCCCAGGTCGCTTGCGTCAGGCCGTATTCCTGGAGCCGCAGGTCGACCGCGCGGCGCCACTGCCGCGCGGCGAGGCCGATCAGGCTGCCGAACCGCCTGTCGGAGAGATCCGGATCGGCGCCCTTCCGCGGTCCGCTTTCGGGTAAGCTGGCTTGCATGGCATCCAATTAGTTGTCATGCAAACCATCTGCAAGGCCCGGCGCGGCATGCCTGCCCTGACGGAGGCGGAGGTCAGGAAGGGCGGGATCCGGAAGCGCGACCGGCCTTCCCCAGGTCCGCCGGCTCGCGTCCGGAGAGGCCCGGATCGATATCGTTCCGCACCCGATCCCCCTGTTTTGCCAGGATCCTGCGCCCCCTTCCGGATAGGATCGGATCAATGGTCTGCCGCTCAGGGAGGAAACCATGACTGTCCCGACCCGCGCCCGAGACCGCATCACCCAGTCCAATCCGGCGGGCACCGACGGCTTCGAATTCGTCGAATACGCTGTCCCCGATCCCGCCGCCCTGGCCCGGACCTTCGGGGGTATGGGCTTCAGGGCCGTCGCCCGACACCGCTCCAAGGACGTGACCCTCTACCGCCAGGGCGACGTGAACTTCATCGTCGACGCCGAACCCGACAGCTTCGCCCAGGCCTTCGCCCGGGTGCACGGCCCTTCCGTCTGCGCGATCGCGTTCCGGGTCGCGGACGCCGCCTACGCCCATCGGCGCGCGGTCGAGCTGGGCGCGAAGCCGGTCGAGGGCAGGATCGGCCCGATGGAGCTGAACATCCCGGCCATCGAAGGGATCGGCGGTAGCCTGATCTATCTGGTCGATCGCTACAGCGATGGCGGGACCATCTACGACATCGACTTCGAATGGATCGCAGGGGAGGAACGGCGGCCCGCCGGCGTCGGCCTGACGGCGATCGACCACCTGACCCACAACGTCCATCGCGGCCGCATGGATGTCTGGGCCGAGTTCTATGCCCGGCTCTTCAACTTCCGGGAGATCCGCTATTTCGACATCGAGGGCAAGCTCACCGGCCTGAAGTCGAAGGCGATGACCAGCCCGGACGGCAGGATCCGGATCCCGATCAACGAATCCGCGGGCGTCGCCGGACGCGTCGACCAGATCGAGGAATATCTGAAGGAGTACAAGGGCGAAGGAATCCAGCACATCGCCTTGGCCACCGAGGATATCTACGGAACGGTCGAAGCCCTGCGCCGGATCGATGTCCGGTTCATGGATGCGCCCCCCGATACCTATTACGAGATGCTGGAGGAGCGCCTGCCCGGACATGGCGAGGACGTCGAGCGGCTGAAGCGGAACGGGCTTCTGCTGGACGGCGCGCCCGGAGGCGGCCTGCTTCTTCAGATCTTCACCCGGACCGTGATCGGGCCGATCTTCTTCGAGATCATCCAGCGCAAGGGCGACGAAGGCTTCGGCGAAGGCAATTTCCGCGCGCTGTTCGAGTCGATCGAGCGCGACCAGATCAGGCGCGGCGTGCTGAAGGATTTGAGCTGAGGATCAGTAGTCCCACTCCATCCTGACGCCGACCCGGCTGCTGCTGTCGCCGCCGATATCGCTTTCGATCGTGATATGGGGGGTGACCTCGATCTCGACGGTGGCCCGGCTGCCACCCCCGCTGCCGGTCGACTGCGACCCGGTCAGCCCCTGGCGAACGCCGACGAAGACGCCGTCGGCGATGTATTTGCCGGCGCTGAGGCTCGTTTCTCCGCCGGCGCCGGCTTCGACCGACAGCCGGTCCAGCCCTACGGCGGTGCGGACATCGCCTAAGAGCCCGCCCCCGTTGCTCATTCCGGTCAGCGTCGCGACCGACTGGGCAAGCTGCACGGCCTCGAACGCGTTGAGCTGGCCGGTCGCCTTGCCGAACAGGATGCGGGCCAGGATCTCGTCCTGCGGCAGGTCCGGGTCCGAGGAGAAGCTGATCCGGGGGGCCGAGGCGGTGCCCGCGATCTCGATCCGCGCCAGGATGTCGCCTGCCCTCCCTGCGGCGAGAAAGTCCAGCACCGGGTCGATCCGGCTTCCGCCCGCGAGCGTGACGTTACCCCGTTCGAATTCGTAAAGGTTGCCCAGCAAATCGAAGGTACCCTGGCGGAGGCTGAACCCGCCATCGATGTCCGGCGCCGCGCTGGTCCCCCTGATCGCTAGGTCGCCGCCCATCTCGGCATCGAGGCCCCGACCCCGCACGTAAAGCTGCTGGTTTGCCGTCACCCGGACGTCGAGGGAAGCGACGAATCCGCCACCCTCCGCCACCGCGGCCTCTGCCGCCGCTGCCTCCCGCAGGCGCGCCTCCACTGCCGGAGGGGCGTTGAGCTCGGTCACCGGGATCGTCGGGGCCGACGGCGGCATGGTGCTCGGGATCCGGATCTCCGCCTGCTCCACGGTCACCGTCCCGGACAGGAGCGGCTGCTGGAGCAGGGCGCCCGCGATCGCTAGGTCGGCGCTTGCCCGGGCGGCCACCAGCGCGCTGTCGACCAGGTCGGCCTGCCGGAGCTGCAGCCGGAAATCGGCCGGCAGCCCCGCCGCCGGGTCGATCCTGATCGTTCCCTGCCCGGACAGCGTGCCCCCGTTCGGCGTGAACCCGTCGAGAGACACCAGCCGGATCACGTCGCCTTCGGCCGTGAGCACCGCCTCGATCCCCGAGATGTCCGTGCCGTTCACACTGTTGCGGTAGGTGCCTTCGGTGAGCCGGACGTCGCCCATCCCGACCGGTTTCTCGATGGTTCCGCCGAGGCGAAGGCCGATGTCGACGGTGCCGCCGACCTCGTCCGCGCCGCCCGCCAGCAGGGGATTGGCAAGAGCGAGGTCGAACTGTCCGTCGAGCGTGGCCTCGACCGCCGCGTCGGGACGCAACTCCGGCACGCCGCCCGGCCCGGCCGGCAGGGCAAGGGCCGCGGTCACGGCGAGCTCGCCGCCCCGGGGTATCGTGAGCCCCGTCCGTGCCTCCAGCCGCCCGTTCCGCCAGGATCCGTCCAGCATCACGTCGAGAGGATCGATGCCGGCCGCTTCCGTTTCGGCCATGCGCACGCCCCGGGCGGCGAAGGAGAACCGGGCCTGCGGAGCGGATCGCGATCCGGAAAGCCGGGCCTCCCCGTCGAGCACGCCGCCGAGCCCGAGTTCCGGCGCGGCGAGCGCCGCAAGGCCGAGAGGCAAGCGCGTCACCTGCAGGCGAAGATCGGCGGTTTCACCGTAGCGGCCGGAAAGAGCGATCAGCCCCCTGCGCAGGGCCAGCTCCAAACCGTCGACCGCAAGCCCGGCGCCGCCGAAGGTGAGTGCCGCCGCCTGCGTGAGGCTGACTCGTTCCCGGCGATAGCGTCCCTCGAATGATTCGAGGACGACCCGCAGGTCCTGGTCCCGGCGGCCGATCGTCGCCTCGGCAGCGAGCCCCAGCTGCGCCCCCTCGGCGCGCAGGCTTACCCCCAGGGCGTCCAGCGGTCCCGCCGCCCGGAGCGACACCGTGTCGAGGGACTGTCCGCCGCCCGCCACCCTGCCAGCGGCAAGATCGGCCGCAATGACCGGCCGCGCCAGGGCATCATCGACCGTTGCCCGAAGTTCCGCCGTCCCGATCCGCACCGCCTGCCCGAGCGCAATCCGGCGCGCCTCCAGGCCGGCTTCGACCCGCTGCCGCCCGTCCGTGGCGGAAAGGGCGATGTCGAGATCGGCGCTGCCCGCGAGAGGCTGCCCCGCAAGGCCGGAGAAATCGGCAAGATTGCCGACCCCGCCCGCAATCGTGCCGGACACCAGGCCGGTCGGCTCCAGCCTCAGCGAACCGGCGAGATCGAGACTGCCGAAGGCGACCGACAGCCCGTCGACCGCCGTCGTCCCGTCGGGTGCACGGTCAAAATCGGCCTCGGCGCGAGCGGGCATGCCCTCGACCGTCGCCTCAATCCGCACCGACCCGGCCGGGGCGGCCAGCAGATTCCGTACCGTGAGATCGAGCCTGGCCTCCGGAACGCTGCGGCCCGCGGCCACGACATCGGTCGCGGTCAGGGACGCTTCCGCCGTCGGCTGATCCAGCGGCCCGGAAACATTGCCGGACGCGGCGACCGTGCCGGCGAGGGCCGGGTCCGCCGAGGCCAGGTCGGGCAGGGACAGCGACCAGTCGAAGGCGATGCCGCCGTCCGCGACAATGCCCGCGACCTCGGCCCGCATCCGCTCGGCATCGATCACCAGCCCGGACAGATCGACCGTCCCGGCCGGATCGAAGGATCCGCGCCCGTCGATCCGGGTCCGCGCGCCGAGGAGCCCGTCGACCTGCGGAATCCCGGTGACCGGGTCCTCCAGCTCACCCTTCAGCGTCGCCGTGACGGTCCGGCCCTGTGACCGGGCGTCGAAGTCGAGGAACGCCCGCCCGCTGACCGGCCGCCCCAGAAGTCCCTGGAGTTCCGACAGGTCCGGCAACTCCGCACGGGCCCGGAAACCGGGCGTGGCAAGACCCCAGTCGCTCAGCTCGCCCTCGGCGGTGAGCCGGCCGGACGGAAGGGTCACCTCGAGCCGCTCCACCGACACGTCCCCGGAGGGCGAAAACGCGCCGTCGACAGCCCATTCGACCGAAGACCCGACCAGCGTGTCGACGCCGTCCGCGCCGAGGGTCAGGCCCTCGATACTGCCGCTGGTAGCGAGGCCGATCCGGGTCCCGGCATCGGCGAAGGGTCCGGACGGCCGGACCCGGGCGGTCCCCCGCAACCGGTCGAATGCCGCCCCGGGAAGGGCGACGAAACGCCCATCGACCGCGGCATCCATATCGGGATGGGCCAGCCGACCGGTGATCCGGCCGTCCACCGCCAGGCTGCGCCAGCCGGCGCCGGGCATCAGCCCGGAAACGGCGTCGGGCGACCCCGCCTCGAGTCGGTAGGAAAGGGCGACCGTCTCATCGCCGGGATCGAACGTTCCGTCGACGGCCAGAACGGCTGCCGGAGCCTCGAGCCTGAGCGTTTCGACCCCGATCGGGCCCGTCTCCGGCAGGGCCAGCGAGGCGGTCAGCCGGACTGCGTTGCCGACGAGCGGCTGGAGATCGCCGGGAAGAAGACGGGCGATGTCGGCCTCGGCTTCGATTTCCAGCCGCCGCCCGGCCGGCGCCGCCACGATCCGGGCGTCCGCCCCGGCGCGCACGAGATCTCCTGCCGTCGCGTCCAGCCGGCCCCGCCAGTCGTCGAGCACGCCCCCGCCGGCAAGCGCGATCCGGACCGGCGGAAGGCCGGGCAGATCGGCCAGCCGGGCGATCAGCCCGCCGGCGGGACCGTCCACCTCGAGATCGACCGACAGCTCCTCCGTTTCGGGGACGAAGCGAAGATCGAGGTTCGCCCCGTCTGCGGCCCCGTCTGTCCGGGCGACCGCAAGCCGGGCCTCCAGCCCGTCGGAGGGATCTCCCAGACGCGCCTTGCCGTCCACCCTCAGCGCGACCGCCTGGCCGAGAAGCGCTTCTCCCAGTGCGACCTCGTCGATCGCGAGGCGGTCGAGCTCGACCGCGACCGGCAGTCTCGGCAGCAGATCGCCGGAGGGTTCCTCCGACGGCTCCGACGCTGCCGACGCGACGGGTGCCCGTTCGATCCGGATCGATCCCGCCTCCACAGCTTCCACGTGAAGCACGCGGCCCAGGAGGTCGAGCGGCGACCAGTCGAGCCGGACGCGGTCGACCTGCAGCCAGATGCCGTCGCGGTCGGCGATCGCGAGGTCGGTCACGGTCATGTCGACGGGAATGAAGCCTTCGATGGCGCCGATCCGGATCGAGAAGTCCGGCGATGTCGTGAGGTTCTCGATCATCCGGGCGAGCTGCCGCTTTCCCGGCCCTGTCTGGACGAGGCCCAGCACCAGCGCGATTGCCAGGACCGGGATGCCCAGCAGGGTCAGCGGCAGGAGGATCAGGAGGCGGCGCATGTCAGAAGGACTGTCCCAGGCTCACATAGAGGCCGAACGCGCTGTCGCCTTCGTCCTTGTTGAGGGGCACGGCGACGTCCACCCGGATGGGGCCGAAGCCCGTGTAGTAGCGGGCGCCGATGCCGGCCGACACGCGGAGATCTTCGCCGAAATCGGGATAGCTGCTTTCGTAAACGCTGCCGGCATCGATAAAGGGGACGATTCCGATGGTCTCGGTGATGCGATAGCGCAGCTCCAGGCTCATCTCGATCAGGCTGCGGCCGCCGATCGGATCGCCGTCCGCATCCTCGGGACCGATGCTCTGATAGTCGTAGCCGCGGACCGAGCCGCCGCCGCCCGCATAGAAGCGCTTGTCCGGAGGCAAATCGTCCAGGCCCGCGCCGACGGTGCTGCCGAGGCTGAGCCGCCCGGCCAGGATCGCCCGGCCCTTGGTGCCGAAATCCTCATACGCCGACGCGGTCACGCGGCCGATCGTGAACCCGTCGCCGGTACCGAGCCAGCCCGGGTAGGGCGTGAGGCTCACTTCGAGGCGCATGCCCCGCGTCGGATCGAACAGGTTGTCGGTCGAGTCATAGGCAAGGCGCAGCGGCACCCCGACCAGGAAGAACTCGTCTTCATCCTCGCCGCCCCGGGCGACCCGGGAAAGCTCGAAGGAAAGGCCGGCCCCGAGGGTCAGCCGGTCGGTGACCTGCCGCTCGATGCCGAGCGAGGCCAGGATCGCCTCGCGGTCATAGGCGTCCGGATGCTCGGCCAGGATCGTGAAGTCGGCCAGGAAATCCTGGTCGGTGGTGATGAAATCGGGCTTCCGGAATTGGGTGCTGAGCCGGTAGTCGATCTCCGACACGTCGCCGGCAGCTTCCCCGATTCGGCCGACCGCGCCTTCGATCCGGAGGCTCTCGGCCCCGCCGAACAGGTTGCGGTGCCCCCAATAGGCGTTGGCGCCGAAACCCACATCCGTTGCGTAGTTCGCCCCGAACCCGACGAAGCGCCGGGGACGTTCGACCACGCTGACTGTCACCGGCAACTGCCCCTCGGGCGTCAGGCTCCCCGCCGTATCGATCCGGACCGACGTGAAGACGCCGGCATCGATCAGCCGGTTGCGCAGTTCGTCCAGCCGGGCCGGGGAGTAGCGTTCGCCGGGGATGAAGGGCACCCGGCCGCGGACGAAGGCTTCATCCACCCGTTCCAGCCCTTTGAAGCCGACCTCGCCGAAACTGGCGACCGGCCCGGGATCGAGGCTGAAGGTCACGAACATCTCGCCGGTCGCGTGGTCGACCACGGCCTCGCGCCCGGGGACGGCGGCGAAGGGATGCCCCTGGCGCTGCATCTCCGCGATGATCCGCTCTTCCGCCTCCAGGACCAGCGCGGCGCGGGCCGGATCGCCGGGCCGGATCGGCAGCGCGCTCCGGTCGATCTCGATGGGGCTCGGCCCGCCATCGGGGCTGGTCAGCGCGATCTCAGCGAACCGGTAGACCTCGCCCGGGTTCACGATCAGCGTGACCGCGACCGGCGCGTCCTCCGCCGCCTCCCCCTCCGCGCCCGGAGCGGCCGGTTCCGTGCCCGGCCGGGCGGACGCGGAGGCATCGATCGCAAGCGTCACGTCCCCCTGGTAGTAGCCGAACGAACGCAGGGCCTGCCGCAAGCGGTCGAGATCGCTTTCCGCCCGCCGCCTGAGGCCGGCGATGCCCGATACCGGCCGGTCCTGAAGGGCGATGAGATTGGAGCTGGCCTGGAGCGCCGCCTCCAGCTCGGGATCGCCGACTTCCGTGATCGTCACCTCGTAACGCAGCTCGTCCTGAGCCGGGACTCCGGACGGGAAGGCCATGGCCGCGGCCAGCGCCAGGACGGACAGGAAGGAAATTCGGCGTGAACTCATCGACCCGGCGCTTGTCATCCACTATTGCAGGGGCAATCTTAAGGCCTGCGGCAAAGTCCGGTGTTAGAGACTGGATGCCGCCAACGCAATATTGGCGACCGGCGAACCGGTCGATATAGTGCGCGCCTTGAGGTGGGCCCCGGGGAAGTGGGGACTTTGGCTCTGCCTGCGGGCAGGCTTCTCTGCCATACGCGCGCCCGCATCACCACCCCCCAGATCGGATTTTGCAGTTCATGGATCTCCGTAATATCGCCATTATCGCGCATGTCGATCATGGCAAAACCAGCCTTATCGACGTCCTGCTGCGCCAGTCCGGCGCCTTCCGCGAAAATCAGCAGGTCGGCGAACGGGTCCTCGACAGCAACGATCTGGAGCGCGAGCGCGGAATCACCATTCTCGCCAAATGCACCTCGGTCGAATGGCGGGGGCATCGGATCAACATCGTCGACACGCCCGGCCACGCCGATTTCGGCGGCGAGGTCGAACGCATCCTGAACATGGTGGACAGCGCGGTGGTCCTGGTCGACGCCTCCGAGGGGCCGATGCCGCAGACCAAGTTTGTCCTGGGCAAGGCGCTGAAGCTTGGGCTGCGCCCGATCGTCCTCATCAACAAGGTCGACAAGCCGGACCAGCGCGCGGACGAGGTGCTGAACGAGGTCTTCGATCTGTTCGCCGCCCTGGACGCGACGGACGAACAGCTCGATTTCCCGGTCCTCTACGCCTCGGCCAAGCAGGGCTGGGCTGCGCCCGATCTGGACGCCCCGCGGGAGGACATGACGCCGCTGTTCGATCTGATCGTGCGTCACGCGCCGCCGCCGAAGGTGATCGAAGGCAGGCCCTTCGCCATGCTGGCCACGACGCTCGAGGCCAATCCCTATCTGGGCCGCGTGCTGACCGGCCGGATCCTGAGCGGCACCGTCCGCCCGAACATGACGGTCAAGGCGCTGTCCCGTGACGGCAAGGTGATCGAGACCGGCCGCATCTCCAAGGTGCTGGCCTTCCGGGGGCTGGAGCGCCAGCCGATCGAACAGGGCGAGGCGGGCGACATCGTCGCCATTTCCGGCCTGTCCAAGGCGACCGTCGCCGACACGATCTGCGATCCCGCGATCGAGGAGGCGATCCCGGCCCAGCCGATCGATCCGCCGACCCTGGCCATGACCTTCTCGGTCAATGACAGCCCGCTCGCCGGCACCGAGGGTGACAAGGTGACGAGCCGCGTCATCCGCGACCGCCTGCTGCGCGAGGCCGAGGGCAACGTGGCGCTGCGCATCACCGAAAGCGAGAGCAAGGACAGCTTCGAGGTTGCCGGGCGCGGCGAGCTGCAGCTCGCCATCCTGATCGAGACCATGCGCCGGGAGGGCTTCGAGCTGTCCATCAGCCGGCCGCGCGTGATCATGAAGACCGATCCGGAGACCGGCCAGCAGCTCGAGCCGATCGAGGAGGTGCAGATCGACGTCGACGAGGAGTTCGCCGGCGTCGTCGTCCAGAAGCTGTCGGAGCGGAAGGCCGATCTGGTCGAGATCCGCCCCTCCGGCGGCGGCAAGCAGCGCATCGTCATGCACGTCCCGACGCGCGGTCTGATCGGCTATCATGGCGAGTTCCTGACGGACACCCGCGGCACCGGGATCATGAACCGCATGTTCCATTCCTACGCCCCCTACAAGGGTGCGATCGCCAGCCGCCATACCGGCGTCCTGATCTCCAACGGCCAGGGCGAGGCGGTCGCCTACGCCCTCTGGAATCTCGAGGATCGCGGTCCGATGATGATCGCGCCCCAGACCAAGGTCTACCAGGGCATGATCATCGGCGAGCACACACGCGGGAACGACCTGGAGGTCAATGTCCTGAAGGGCAAGCAGCTGACCAACATCCGCGCGGCCGGCAAGGACGAAGCCGTGCGCCTGACCCCGCCGATCCAGATGACCCTGGAGAAGGCGCTTGCCTACATCAACGATGACGAGTTGGTGGAGGTGACGCCCAAGTCGATCCGCCTGCGCAAGCGCCTCTTGGATCCGCACGAGCGCAAGAAGGAAAGCCGGAAGGCGGAGGCGGTCTAGCCGGACGGGAGCGTTCCCGGCCCCCGCGTCAGGCGTGGCCGGCTTCCCCGGACAGCATGGCGGGGCTGACGCCCAGCTTCGCGATCGCCCTCTCCCACTTCGTCGAAAGGTCCGGGTCGAACAGGATGGCGTCGTCCGGGGGTGCCGTCAGCCAACCGTTCGCCTGCAACTCGCTGTCGAGCTGCCCCGGGCCCCAGCCGGCATAGCCGAGCGCCAGCAGATGGCGCCGGGGCCCCTCGCCGACCGCGATCGCCCGCAGGATGTCGATGGTCGCCGTAAGCGCCACGTGATCGTCGACCCGGAGAGTCCCGTCGCGGACGAAATCGGTGCTGTGCAGCACGAAGCCGCGGCCGCTTTCGACAGGGCCGCCGAAATGCACCTTGAGCCCGGTGAGGTCCTGCCCCGCCGGGATGCCGAGCTGCTCCAGCAGGTCGGGAAAAGTGATCGACGGCATGGCCTTGTTGACCACGAGCCCCATCGCGCCCTCTTCGGTGTGGGCGCAGACATAGATGACCGTTCGCGCGAAACGCGGATCGGCCATGTTCGGCATCGCGATCAGCAGCTGACCGGTCAGAAAGGCTCGCTCGTTGGTTCGGTCCGTCATCGTCTTATGATCATCCTGCCCTGGCCCGGCGCCCCCCCCCTGCGACGAGGCGCCGACTATGACACCATGCCCTCTCTGTCCTATATAAGCACGGGCATCCTGGCCGGAACCCCGATGGATATCGCCGTCTCGACACTTCTTGCGAAACACGCTCGCCGCGCGGCAGGTGCCGTCGCCCTGCTGCTTGGCGCCTTCTGCGCCGCCGCCGGTGCCTCGGCCGCCGAGAGCGGGTGGCAAGCAGCCGAACTGGCGCCGGGCGTGGCCGTCGAGGCGCGCCTGATCGCGGCGACCGACGCGACCGGCTCCCTCGCTGCCATCCCTGCGGGCCTGCATGTCGTCCTGCCGGACGGATGGAAGACCTACTGGCGGTCTCCGGGCGATGCCGGACTGCCGCCGGCGCTGGACTGGACGGGATCGGAGAACCTGAAGGACGTCCGGTTCGATTGGCCGGCGCCGCACCGCTTCACGCTCTTCGGGCTGGAGACCTTCGGCTATGCCGAGGAAGTGGTCTTTCCGCTGACGCTGACCCCGGAGACGCCGGCCCAGCCCATGCGCCTGCGTGCCCGGGCCGACCTTCTCGTCTGCAGCGACATCTGCGTGCCGGCGGCGATGACGCTGGCGCTGGACCTTCCCGCCGGTGCCGCGGCTCCGGACGGCGACGCCGCCAATCTGATCGACCGGTTCGCCTCTCTCGTTCCCGGGGACGGACGGGTGGCCGGGCTTGCCGTCGAGGCGGCGGACCTGGTCGGGGCCGATCTTCTGCGCGTCACGGCAGCGGCGGACCCCGCTCTCACCGCGCCGGACGTCTTCGTCGAGGCAGGCCCGGGCTGGGCCTTCGGCAGGCCCGAGATCGCGCTGCGCGACGGCGGGCGGCTTCTGGTCGCCGATCTGCCGGTGGTCCAGTCCCCGTCCGACGGCACATCCCTCGAATCGGCGCCGGTGACGGTCACCGTCGTCGACGGGCCGCGGGCGATGGAGCGCACCCTTGCCGTCGGCAACGCGCCGGCCGGGGGATCGTCGGCTCCGGGACTTGCGGCGATGATCGGCCTCGCGCTCCTGGGCGGGCTCGTCCTCAACCTGATGCCCTGCGTCCTGCCCGTCCTATCGCTGAAGCTCCTTTCCGTCATCGGACAGGGGGGCCGGTCCAGGGCCCGCATCAGGCTGGGCTTCCTCGCATCGGCATCGGGGATCCTCGTCTCATTCCTAGCGCTTGCGGGGGCGGCCATCGCCGTCAAGGCCGCGGGCGGCGCCGTCGGCTGGGGCATCCAGTTCCAGCAGCCCGTCTTCGTCACGGCGATGATCGTCGTCCTCACCCTTTTCGCCTGCAACCTGCTGGGCTTCTTCGAGATCCCGCTTCCGGCGGGCCTCGCCGACCGCGCCGGCCGGGCGGGACAGTCCGGAACCCTTGCCGGCGAATTCGCGACGGGTGCCTTCGCGACACTGCTTGCCACCCCCTGCTCGGCGCCCTTCCTGGGCACGGCCGTCGGCTTCGCGCTGGCGCGGGGACCGGCCGAGATCCTGGTGATCTTCGCCGCGCTCGGCATCGGGCTGGCGCTGCCCTATCTCTGCATCGCTGCCTTCCCGGACCTGGCCGCCCGGCTGCCGCGGCCAGGCCGCTGGATGATCGCGGTGAAACGGGTCCTGAGCCTGGCGCTGGCCGCCGCGGCCCTGTGGCTGCTGAGCGTACTTGCGGTCCAGGAGGGGCGCATGGCTGCGGTCGCAGTCGGCGTATTCATGGCGCTGATCGTCCTGACGCTCTGGGTGCGCCGAAGGCTCGCCGGCGGCGCGCGGCGCGCCGGCGCAGCCGCTGCCGCCCTGCTGGCCGCCGCGGCCTTCGCGGCGCCGCTTCCCCTGGGCGGCCGGCCCGGCGCCGCCAGCGGCACCGACGATCCGGCCGCGGACTGGGCGCCCTTCGATCGGTCGAGGATCGACGCCCTGGTCGCCGAAGGCCGGGTGGTGTTTGTCGACGTCACCGCCGACTGGTGCCTCACCTGCAAGGCGAACAAGGCGCTGGTGCTGGATCGCGGCGCCGTCGCGGAGCGGCTGGGCGACGGTTCGGTCGTGCCGATGCGCGCCGACTGGACGCGGCCCGACGACGGGATTGCCGCCTATCTTGCCGATTACGGCCGCTATGGCATTCCGTTCAACGCGGTCTACGGCCCGGCCGCGCCCGAGGGGGTCGTCCTCCCGGAGATCCTGACCGAAGCCGCCGTCCTGAACTCTCTGGCGCAGGCGGCGGGCCCGGGCTAGGGTCGGTCCGATCGGCCTTCCTACAGGAGACGCACGATGCCCATCCAGGTCGGCGACCGGATTCCGTCCGTGACGCTGAAGCATCTCACGCCCGACGGCTTGGCGGAGATCACGACCGCCGAGATTTTCAAGGGCCGCAAGGTCGTGCTGTTCGCCGTGCCGGGCGCGTTCACCCCGACCTGCAGCGCCCGTCACCTTCCGGGCTTCGTCGACCTGGCGGACAGGCTGCGCGCCAAGGGCGTCGACGAGATCGTGTGCATGGCGGTCAACGATCCCTTCGTCATGAAGGCCTGGGCCGAAAGCGCCGGGGCCGAGGGAATCACGATGCTGCCCGACGGCAACGGGGAGCTGACCCGGAAGCTGGGCCTGGAGATGGACGCGTCGCGCTTCGGGATGGGAGTGCGGTCGAAGCGCTTCGCGCTGGTCGTCGACGACGGCATCGTCGTCAGGATGGCCGTCGAGGACGGATTGGGGCTCGACGTCTCCAGCGCCGAGAACATCCTGAAGGATCTCTGAACCCGGACCCTCTCGCGGGAGGGCCGCCGGTCACTCCGGCGCCAGCCATTCGATGCGGACGCCGCCGCCATCCTTCGCCAGCGCCGAGTGCAGCGGCGGCAGCGCCTCGCGGAGCTGCTCTTCCAATCGCCAGGGCGGGTTGACGATCACGAGCCCCGACCCGTTCAGCCGGTCGGCCGGACGGTCGCGGTAGAGGGTCATCTCGACGACGAGCATCCGCCGGATGCCGGTCATCGACAGTTCCCCGTGGAAGCGCTCGACCGGCGCGTCGTGCTTGATCGGGTACCAGAGCGCGTAGATCCCCGTCTCCCAGCGCCGATGGGCCGCGCGGATCCCGGCCACCATGCGCTGGAATTCGTCGGCAACCTCGAACGCCGGATCGACGAGCACGAGCCCCCGCCGCTCGGGCGGCGGCAACAGCGCACGCAGGGCCTCATAGGCGTCGCGCCGGTGGATCGAGACCTGGGGGTCTCCCCGGAACAGGCCGCGGAGGGTCGCCTCGTCCTCCGGATGCAGTTCGACAAGCACCAGCCGGTCGCCCGGGCGCAGCATGGCGCGGGCGATCCGCGGCGAACCCGGATAGGCGGAGAGACCGGGACCGGCGCCGTTCTCGGCCCGGACCAGGTCCAGATAGGCGACGAGCGCCGGGCTGGACGGCGACGCTTCGAGCAGGCGGCCGATTCCGTCGCGGAACTCCCCGGTCTTCCCGGCCTCGATCCCGGTCAGGTCGTAGCGGCCGATGCCCGCATGGGTGTCGAGGACGCAGAAGGGCTTTTCCTTCGCGCGCAGCGCTTCCAGCAGCAGCACGAGCACGACGTGCTTGAAGACATCCGCCGGATTGCCGGCGTGATAGGCATGGCGATAGTTCACGGGGGAGTTCCTTAGCGGGTTCCGGCCGCCGAAACCAGCCTCACGCGTCGAGCCGGCCGCGTCCCCGCGGGGCATGGGTTCCGGCAACGACATCCGCCATCCTGTCCTCGCCGTGGCAGCGCAGCACGACGACCAGCCCGTCCACCGGCAGGCCGGCCTCGGTCCGGCTCCAGTCCCGGCTCAGCGCCGCCAGTTCCATCCCGGCGACGGCCGCCTGCGCGGCGACGTAGAGCTCGTTATGGGCATAGCGGTTCCGGTCCCGCAGCACATAGCCCGGCTCGTCGGTGCTTTCGAGGGTGAAGGCGAACAGGCCACGAGGATTGAGACAGCGCCGGACCGCAGCGAAGAGCCCGCCGAGTTCGCCCAGATAGACCAGCACGTCGGCCGCCACGATCAGGTCGTAGCGACGATCGGTCCGCCCGAGGGCGGCCGTCAGCTCGGCCACGGCAAGCGCATCATAGATCTTCCGCGCCCTTGCCTTCGCCACCATGGCCGGCGACAGGTCCACGCCTTCCAGCCATGAGGCGGTGTCCCGGAAGGCCTCGCCGGCCAGGCCCGTGCCGCAGCCGAGGTCCAGGACCGACACGGGCTGCGCGTCGGAACCCCGGACCGCATCGACCGCCTGCCGCAGCAGGCCGGGTGCCCGGTATCCCAGCCGGTGGGTAAGCGATTCATCGAATCGGGGTGCGTACTGGTCGAACAGCGTCCGCACATAGGCCTCGGGCAGCCGCTCAGGCGTCGGCGCCGCCCCCAGGATTGCAAGCCGCACCGAAGCCCCCATACGGTCGCCGGGATCGGCCGCGAGATAGCGACGATAACTTTCGGCCGCGCGACCGTTCTGCCCAAGCTGTTCCAGGGCCTGGCCCAGGCTGAAATGCGCATCGGCATAGCCCGGATCGAGTTCGAGGGCGGCTTCGAAGACGGACGCGGCTTCGTCGGCCGCGCCGTCGGCCAGGAGCGCAAGGCCGATCTCCAGCCGGCGCTCGGCCGTAGGGTTGGACGATCCCATGGATCGATTGTCGGAAGAGGTTGAGAACGGACGAGAACGGGAGGACGATACCGAACGCTGTCGTAAGGGTTGCAGAAGAACCTCGGGTTCAGGCATCTAATCCTGTCGTCGTTGCTTGAAAACTGCATCGCTCGCGGGACGGCCATGCGGTGGCTGCGGAGCCAACACGGCAGGACCACATTCCCGCCGCCTTGCCCGGCTAGCTTCCGGACCCGAGCGCAGACGAGGAGCGGTATCGCGTGTTTCGCGCCCTGGCAGGCAGATTGGCCGGGCTGTTCCGGTTGGTGATCGTCCTTGGCGCCGCACTTGCCGGCACGCAGCTCGCCGCGTTCATGGGCGCCTACGAACAGAATCTCTCCGGCCGCGTGGACGAAGCCGAACGCGAGGTCGAGGCCATCATCGAGCGGGCGCGGCAGGCGGACATGCCGCTCTGGGCCTATCTGGAGGAATTCCAGAACGCATCCAACCCGGTCTTCGTCCGCGAGGGCGGCGCCCTGCAGGCGCGGATCAGCAGGGCCGCCTTCCTGGCCGACGACCTGCGCGCCCTGGACGAAGCGGATGTCGTGCTGAAGCCGTTCGTGTTCCTGGGCCGGATCGATGCCCGGATCGCATGGGACACCTGGGAACGCTTCACCCCCGCCGTGCCGATGAGCGCGGTCGGCCTGATCTATACCGGGATCGCCCTGCTGGTCGGGCTGATCCTGTCGGAACTCCTGATCGCGGCGGTGCGGGCGGGAGGACGGCCCATCCGCCGCCTGACCGGAATGGCCGCGGGCTGACGTCGCCGGGCGCCTCCGACTTTTCAGGGGCCGGGCGGCCCGGCCGGCGCCCTTCGTGCGTTATCTTGCGGATCATCGGAAGCCTACCGTCAACTCAAGGGAGAAGCCGCCGATGCGCTCTTCGCTCATGAAGCCGCTTCGCCTTCTGGTTCTCGCGATCGCCCTCGTCTCGGTCCGGGACGTCTCCGCCCAGGATCTCGACGGCGCCAGGACCTTCCTCCAGGACCTGGCCGATCAGGCGCTTGCCGTACTGGCCCGCCAGGACATCAGCGACGAGCAGGCGGTCGAGGAGGCGCAGAGGCTGCTCCGTACAGGGTTCGATCTGCAGACGATCGGCCGCTTCGTGCTCGGCCGCTACTGGAACACGGCGACCGACGACCAGCGGCGCGAATACATGGCCCTGTTCGAGCGCATGGTCCTGACCACGTATACGAGCCGGTTCAACGAGTACGAGGGATCGACTTTCGACGTCGGCGAGGCCAGAGCGATCAACGAGCGCGACATGGTCATTGCCTCGGTCCTGAACAGGCCGGGAGCGCCGCCCCTCAACATCTCGTGGCGGGTGCGCCAGCGGTCCGACGGCTTCCAGATCGTCGACGTCAGCGTCGAAGGCGTCAGCATGGCCGTGACACAGCGCAACGACTTTGCCTCGGTCATCCAGCGGAACGGCGGCCGGTTCGAGGCCCTGCTGCAGCGGCTGCGCCAGATGGTCGGGTGACGGCCCACCCGCCGGCTCCCTTGGCACCCCGTCAGCCGATCCGCTCCAGCGCCGCCCTCAGATTCCCGCCGCAGGCATCCAGGACCGCGTCCGCCTCCTCACGCCCCAGCCCTTGCAGAACCAGGACCGCCGTCTTGACGTGCCCGCCCGCCGCCCGCAGCGCGTCGCAAGCGGCCTCCTCGCCGCAGCCGGTCAGCGAGACGAGCATCCGCTCGGCCCGCCGGACCAGCTTCCGGTTCGTGGCCTGAACGTCCACCATGTAGCCGCCATAGACCCGCCCCATGCGGATCATGAGCAGGGTCGAAAAGAGGTTCAGCACCGCCTTCTGCGCGGTTCCGGCCTTCATCCGCGTCGATCCCGCGACCACTTCCGGCCCTGTGTCCAGGAACAGCGCATGCTCGGCCTCCGCCAGGAGCGGCGAGCCTTCGTTGTTGGCGATCCCGACCGTGAGCGCGCCCCGCGACCGGGCGGCCTTAACTGCCGCGACGGTGAACGCGGTCGCGCCGCTGGCGGCGATGCCCAGCAGCACGTCGTCCGGCCCGATGCCGGCGCTCTCGACCCCGTCGCGGCCGGCGTCGGCGTCGTCCTCCGCCCCCTCGATCGATCGGGTGAGCGAGGCGTCGCCGCCCGCTAGCAGGAAGACCAGTCGTTCGGTCGGCCAGTTGAAGGTGGGCGTCAGCTCGACCCCGTCCTGGACCCCGAGTCGCCCCGAGGTGCCCGCCCCGGCATAGGCCAGCCGCCCGCCGCGTTCGAGGCGGGGCACGGCGGCGTCGACCACGCGCGAAAGCGCCGGTAAAACCGCCCGGACGGCGGCGATGGCGGCGAGCTGCCCCTCGATCATCGCCTCGAGGATTTCGCCGTTCGACCAGACGTCGAGGTTTTCGAAACGGGAGCTGACGGATTCGGTCTTCACGTGGATTGCGGCCTGATGCCTGAGGGATGGGGCGGCCGATCCTAGCAGAGGCAGGGCCGCTGCGACACGCGTCCGCCGCTACCGTTTCGACGGGCCCGGCGAAGCGGTATCATGGCACGCGTGATCGCAAACCACGTCAAGGACCTTCCCGATGGGCACGCCTCAGTCGCTGTTCCTGGGTATCGATGGCGGCGCGACCAGTTGCCGGGCGCGGCTGGAGGATGTGAACGGCCGCGTCCTCGGCGAAGGCCGGGCCGGCAGCGCCAATCCGCGCTGGGGGCTGGAGGCTGCCATGGGGGAAGTTCTGTCGGCGGCACGGCAGGCGCTGGCCGCCGCCGGTCTCGGAGATGACGACATGGGACGGATCCATGCCGGCCTGGGATTGGCCGGTACCGGCCAGAAGCGCGACCGCGACGCCGTCCTTTCCTGGCCCCACCCCTTCGCCTCGATCACCCTGGAGACCGACGCCCATACCGCCTGTCTCGGCGCCCATGGCGGCGGGGACGGCGCGATCCTGATCCTGGGCACGGGGTCCTGCGGCTGCGCTATCGTCGGCGGGCGTGAGACACGGATTGGGGGCTGGGGTTTCCCGGCCTCCGACCACGGCAGCGGAGCATGGCTCGGCCTGGAAGCGGTCCGGCGGGCGCTTCTGGCCCATGACGGGGTGGGGGAAGCGACTGCGCTCGGGCGGCGGCTGATGGCCCGGTTCGAGAACGACCCGGAGCGCATCGTGGCCTTTTCCCAGTCGGCGCATCCCCGCGAGTGGGCATCCTTCGTGCCCCTGATCCTGGAAGCCGCGGCGGAGCGCGACCCCCTGGCAACGGATCTCCTGCAGCAGGCGGCACGGGACGTCACCCTGCTGATCGAGGCGCTGCTCGCGACCGGGGCGCCCCGCCTCTGCCTAATGGGCGGGCTTGCCCCGTCGCTGGCCGAATGGCTGCCGCCGCCCGTCCGGGGGATGCTGGCGCCCTCTGCAGGCGATGCCCTGTCGGGCGCCCTGCTGCTGGCACGCCGCGCCGCGGGGGCGGAACCGGCGGTCGCCGGCGCCCGGGAGTGCGCCTGATGGGCGGCCGGCGCGGCGCACCGCCCTCCCCCCGTTCGCGGATGGCGGCGGAGGCATTGGAAACCCCGGCGGTCGTGTCCCGGCAGATCGCCGCGAACCGAGACGCCGTGGCCGGGCTGTCGGCGGAGTTGCGGGCGCGCCCGCCGCGCTTCGTCGTCACCTCGGCACGCGGCAGCTCAGGCAACGCCGCCATGTTCGGGAAATACCTGATCGAGACCCGGCTGGGCCTGGTGACCGCGGCCGCGGCGCCGTCCGTCGTCACGATCTATCGCCGCCGACTGGCCATGGAGGACGCGCTCTTCCTCGCGATCAGCCAGTCCGGCCGCAGCCCGGACCTGATCCGGCAGGCGGAGGCCGCGGCCGAGGCCGGCGCCTGCACGGTCGCCCTCGTCAACGACGACCAGTCGCCGCTGGCCGCGGTCTGCCGCCATGTCTTGCCGCTTCATGCCGGCCCGGAGACGAGCGTCGCGGCGACGAAGTCCTTCATCGCCTCGTTGAGCGCGCTCCTGCAACTGGTCGCAGCGTGGCAGGGGGACGAGGGGCTGGCCCGCGCGCTCGACCGGCTGCCGGCGGCGCTGGAGGCAGCGACCCGGCTGGACTGGCGGAAGGCGCTGCCGGTCCTGGACTCTGCGTCCGACATGATGGTGATCGGACGGGGGCTTGGCCTGCCGATCGCCCTCGAGGCGGCCCTGAAGCTGAAGGAGACCTGCGGGATTCACGCCGAGGCGTTCAGCGGCGCCGAAGTGATGCATGGGCCGGTCGCCCTGGTCGAACCCGGCTACCCGGTCCTGGTCTTCAGCCCGGAGGACGAGACCCGCGAGGGCCTGGCGGCGGTCATCGGAACGCTGCGCGAAAAGGGCGCTGCCGTCTTCGCCGCGGAGGCCGGCGCCGATGCGCCGGGCCGGCTGCCGCTTTCGGCCGGCATCCATCCGCAGGTGGATCCGCTGCCGGCGATCCTTGCCTTCTATGGTCTTGCGGCCGAGCTGGCCGTACGCCGCGGTCTCGATCCCGACCGTCCGCGTCACCTCCGCAAGGTGACGGAAACCCATTGAGAGGAAGGAGCAAGCCATGGAGGCGCTGACCGGCGGCCGGATCTTCACCGGCGACCGGATCGTCGAGGACCGAGCGGTGCTGATCGACGAGGGCCGCATCGTCGATGTGGTCCCGGAAGGGTCGGTGCCGCCGGGCGCCCGCCGGACGCCTCTCGAGGGCGGGCTTCTCGCCCCGGGTTTCATAGACGTCCAGGTGAACGGCGGAGGCGGGGTCCTGTTCAACGACGAGCCGACGGTCGAAGCTGTCCGGCGTATCGCGGCGGCACACCGCGCCTTCGGGACGACCGGGCTGCTGCCGACGCTGATTACCGACCTCCCCGAAAAGATGCCCCGCGCGATCGCCGCCGTCGCGGAGGCGATCCGCCTGGGCGTGCCCGGGATCCTGGGCATCCATCTGGAGGGGCCGTTTCTGAACGTGGCCCGCAAGGGCGTGCACGAGGCGGACAAGATCCGCCCGGCGACCGAGGCGGATCTGCCCGTGCTCACCTCGCTCGGCAGCGGCCGCACCGTCGTCACCCTGGCCCCGGAACTGGCCCCGCCCGGGTTCATCCGGCGGCTGGCGGCCGCCGGAGTCCTTGTCTCGGCAGGCCATACGGCGGCGAGCCATGACCAGATCGTGGCCGCCCTGGCGGAAGGGGTTTCGGGCTTCACCCATCTGTTCAACGCCATGACCCCGCTCAGCAGCCGTGAGCCCGGCGCGGTCGGGGCCGCGCTTGCCGATCCCCGAAGCTGGTGCGGGCTCATCGTCGACGGCCACCATGTCCACCCCGCCAGTGCGAAGGTGGCGATCGCGGCCAAGGCGCGAGGCCGGATGATGCTGGTCACCGACGCCATGCCGCCGGTGGGCGCGGACGATCCCAGCTATCGCCTGCGGGGCGAGACGATCACGGTGGTCGGCGGGCGCTGCGCCACCGCCGACGGCACCCTGGCCGGCTCCGCCCTCGACATGGCCTCGGCGGTCCGGAACACGGTCCGCCTGGTCGGCCTGGACCTCGAGGAGGCACTGCGCATGGCGTCGCTCTACCCCGCCGGGTTCCTGGGCATGGATGGGGAGCGGGGCCGGATCGCCCCTGGCTATCGCGCGGATCTGGTGCTGCTGGACGATGCCCTCGATGTCCGCGCCACCTGGATCGACGGCGCGGAAGCGCGGCACTGAGCAGCGTAACTCCTCAGGCGAATTTCCGCTCGGTCAGGAACAGGCGGAGGGCGAAGCCGAGAAAGATGAGTCCCGCCGCGCCGTCGAGAGCCGCGCGGACCTTGCCGCTGCGGAACGCCCTTTGCGCCGCGCCCGCCCCCAAAACCGTCAAGCCGATCATGTAGGCGGCACCCATGACCGCGAGGAGCGCGCCCAGGAGAAAGGTCTGCAGCGCCACGTGGCCGAGTGCGGGCGCGACGAACTGCGGCACGAAGGCCAGGTAGAACAGGATGATCTTCGGGTTGAGCAGATTGGTCAGCAGCGCGTGGACGAAGGTGCGGCCGGGCCGGCGTGCCGGTGCGGCCAGCAGTTCGCCCCGTCCGGCGCTCCGCCACGCCGCCCTCGCGCCGAGGATCGCCTTCGCCCCCAACCAGGCGAGATAGCAGCTGCCGGCCAGCCGCAGCAGGTCGAACAGCGCCGGGGCGCCGGCGATCAGCGCGGATATGCCGGCGGATGCGGCCGTCGCATGGACCAGATTGCCGAGCGTGATGCCGGCCGTCGAGACGAAGCCGGCCCGCCTGCCGTCGGCGACGCTTCGCGTCAGCACCAGCAGCGAATCGGGACCGGGCGCCAGGACGAGGACGACGGCGGCGACGAGATAGAGCTTGAGAAGGTCGGGGTCGAGCAGCATCGCAAACGGCTTCCGGATCGGACAGCCGCAGTCAACCACGTATCGACCCTGCCCGTCGAGTGCGCCCCGTGGATGCCGCCTGTCTATCGGCGCCCGACACCGGTTACGATAATGCGTCCCTATCGTTGCAATCGAAACAATCTATTTATCCCGCCGGACGATTCCTTTCAGACTGAACGAACGGGAATGGCGCTCCGGCCTTTCCCGCGAGACCGGGCCCGGAAATCCTTTCGGCCGGTTGCGCCCGACGACGCTTCGCTCGAGGCCGGTTCAAAGGGCTGGTGCGGCGGTCCGGATACGCCCTGGGCGGGGCCTTCCGCCGAAGGCGGCCCCGCGTCAAGGACCCGGGCCTGAACATGGCGGGGGACCGAAACCGGTCCGGATCCGCAATACGGAACGGGAACCCTTTCGGGCGGAGCGGCACTGATTCCACGGAACGCCCCGGATTTTCGACGGTCAGCAAAGCCGGGGTGACCCTAGGCCCGATCCTCAGGATCGGGCCGCCTTTTTCCCGCCCCTCTCCGCTCCGTCCTCCCCGTCGGCGGCCGACAATCCGGCGCTCGAGCGGATTCGGACAAGTACCTCCACCTTCCCGGCATCGACGCCGCCCAGCCGGCGAGAAATCTCCTCGAGATCGAACCACCGGTCGGGGAGGTCACGAAGTTCGCCCGTGCCTTCGATATAGAGATGGGAATGGTGCTGCGGGACAGGGTCGAAAAACGTCTTGCGGTCGTCCGCAACGATGCGCCGAAGCAGCCCATGCTCGGCAAGCCGGCCGAGCGTGTTGTAGACGGTCGCAAGCGATGTCCGGACCCCTGCGGCGATCGCGGCCGAATGAAGCTGCTCGGGCGTCAGGCGGCGGCCATTGTCGCTCATCAGGAGTTGCAGAAGGTCGGTCCGCTGTCGCGTGACCTTCAATCCGGCATGCCGGAGAAGCCGGGCCGCCGTCGCTCCGTCGACGACGGGCGCCTCCGCGGGATGGGGGCCCTGGCCCGAACCGGAAGCGGGCTGCCGCGGCGCTCCCATCAGCGTCCTCCGCAACCGGCGTCAGCGAATACATCCATGGAGCCTTCTCCCTTTGGCGAAGTGAGAGAGCCCGACGGCTTCGAACGACTCCAATCTTTGCGCCTTGTCCCTCGCTTGTCCAACGGATTGGGACCTGATGCCATGACGCAAAAGGATTAAGGGACCTGCCGGATCCCCGTTTTAGCCCAAAAGAAGACGGGGGCCGCGTCGCCGCGACCCCCGTCCGTTTTCTCCTGCGACGGTCCTGGGCTCAAGCCGCGCGGACCTTGTCCAGGAACTGGTTCACCTGGCTGCGCAGGGTCTCCGCCTCGCGGGCGAGCTGCGAGGCGGCATCCAGCACTTCGCCTGCGGACTTGCCCGTCTCGGCCGCGGCCAGGCTGACCTCCTGCACGTTCTCCGAGACCTCGGTCGTGCTGGACGAGGCCTGCTGAACGTTGCGAGCGATCTCCTGGGTCGCGGCGCCCTGCTGCTCGACCGACGAGGCGATCGAAGTCGCGATCTCGTTGATCGACTGGATCGTGCGGCCGATCGTGTCGATGGCCGAGACGGCCTCGCCGGTGACCGACTGCATGGCCGTGATCTGGGCGGCGATCTCCTCGGTCGCCTTGGCGGTCTGGTTGGCCAGGTTCTTCACCTCGCTCGCCACCACCGCGAAGCCCTTGCCGGCCTCGCCCGCCCGCGCCGCTTCGATCGTCGCATTCAGCGCCAGCAGGTTCGTCTGCTCCGCAATGTCCGTGATCAGCTTCACCACCTCGCCGATCTTCTGCGCCGCGCGGGCCAGCCCCTGGACGGTCTCGTTCGTCCGTTCGGCGTCCGTGACCGCCCGGCCGGCGATCTCCGTCGACCGCTGCACCTGGCGCCCGATCTCCTCGATCGAAGCCGCCAGCTCCTCGGCGGCCGCGGCCACGGTCTGCACGCCGCCCGAAGCCGCCTCGGACGCCCTGGCCGCCCCGTGCGAGACGGTGCTGGTACGATCCGCCGTGCTGCGCATCGAGGTCGCCGTGGCATGCATCTCGGTCGCCGCAGTCGAAACCGCGTCCACCACCTGCATGACATTCGCCTCGAACTCGTCGGCCAGCGCGACCCGGGCCAGACGCCGCTCCTCGGCCGCCCGCTGCCGCTCGGCCTCGGCCCGCGCATTCGCGTGTTCGACCTCGCGGGCGGTATCGCGGAAGACGATGAGCGCACGCTCCATGTCCGTGATCTCGTCCGCGCCGCTGGTCTTGAGCTCAAGGTCCAGATCGCCGTCGGCGACCGCGCGCATGGCGCCGGCAAGTCGCGTCAGGCGGCGGACCAGCCCACGCGCGACATAGAGCCAGCCGATCAGGACTGAAACCAGGATGCTCGCCCCGGCGATCGCCAGGAGCGACATCCGGTTCGCCTGCATGACCGTCTGGGCCGAGGCGCTCGCCTCGTCGGTCGTGGTCTGCGCCGCCGTGGTGATGGAGGAGACCTCGGACTGCAGCTTCTCGGACAGCTCGCGGTTCTGCGCCATCAGCGCATCCGCCCGGTCCTGGATGTCGAGCTCGGCCTGGCGCACCTTGAACAGGCTGTTATCGCCGTTGCCGACGGCGATCAGCCCCTCGAGCGGTCCGGACAGCTCCGAGTAGTCGCCGGCGCGGCTCAGCTTGTCCTGAATGCCCAGGACTTCGCTGATCGAGATGATGAAACGTTGCTCCAGGGCGGCAAGCCGATTGCGGTCGGTCGTCCCCGCCGCTTCGTTGAGCAGGCCCGCGACCAGGTTCGCCTTGGACGACAGCTCGAGCAGCGAGCGGAAGGTCTGCAGGTCCTGGCGCACCAGCGCATCAACATTCTGGGACAGCCCGGCCGTGAGCTGCTCGCTCTTCTCGACCATGGCCTCGTGGGCCTCGTCCGCAAGCTGGTCCAGAATTTCGCTGAGCTGCGTGTTGACCTCGGCAATCTCCTGCCGCGCCGAGTTGGCAAGGACGAGGGAGGCGCCATCGATCCGGCCGACCAGCGACCGGGCGACATTGAAGAGATTGGCGTCGCCGTCGCCCGTCATCAGCACGGTAAGCCGGTCGACGAGCCGGTCGAATTCCTCCTGGGAGGCACCGGCCCTCAGCGTCTGGCGCGCGGCGTTGATCCGCTCCTGCACCTCCTGCTGAGCCGCGGCCAGGCTCGTGATCTCGCCCGTGCCCTGGGCCGAAAACGCCTGCAGGACCAGCGCGACTGACTGGGCAAGGTCGCCGCGCAGCTGGAGAACGGTAGCCAGTTGCCCCGCGGCGGTACCGGTCAGATCCCGGACCGACGTGCTCGTACTGTTGCTGAGATCCAGGCCGGCGCTGATCATCCGGAACTGCGCCTTCTGGATCATCGGCCAGAGCGCGGCGTTCAGGGCATCATGGTGCTCGGCCACCCGGCCGCTCAGCATGATACGTCGGGCCTCGCGCTCCAGCCGCTCGGCGATGAGCTGCCGCTGGGGCTCCAGGCCGCTGGACATGGCGGCGACGTCCTCGCGCACACGCGCAAGCCCGGCCGGATCGAGCTGCAGGCCCTCCAACTCCGCAACGGCGTCGCTCATGACCTTGATGTGGCCGCTGAGCATGATCGCCTGTTTCGTCAGATTGCTGCTGTCCTGCACCGTGTAGAGCACGGGCAGGCCCGCCGTGTAGTTGGTGCTTGCCTCGGAAAGCCGCTGGGCCGCGAGAATCGAAGGCAGATTGCCTTCGGTGATCTCCCTGAAAGCAGTCTGCGCCTTGTCGAACGAGAACCAAGCAAGGCCGCAGGCGACCAGCGTGATCGCGGACACCGTGGAGAACGCAGCGATCAGCTTGCCGCCGATCCCGATGCCGCGCTTCCGAGGAGCCGAATCGGCGACCCCGTCGGTCTCGTTCGCTGCGACGACTGCCGGCTCTTCCGCGGCGTCACTCGTTGTGTGTTCGTCGCTCATTCCAGCCCCCCGAATAGATGGATCCCCATCAGACACGCGAAACAATCATTCCGGTCGGGAATAGGGGCTGCCGAGTAAAATATATGTTAATTCCGTCCAGCATTCACCGCGATCGAAGATCGAGGGCGGAAGCGATCGGGTAATGGCGGATGCGCCCAGTCTTGCCCCTGAGGGCCGTTTCCCGGGCATCCAGGGTCGACACGTCGAGGCCCGCAAGCTGGGCCACGTGATCGGAGATCACGAGTTGGACGCCATAGGTCTTCGTCAGCTCCTCCAGCCTGCTGGCGATGTTGACCGCATCGCCGACCGCGGTCAGCGACTTGGCCCGGCCATAGCCCATCTCGCCGACGATGACCGGTCCGGCATGGATTCCGATGCCGATGCGCAACGGCAGGGGCAGGTCATGCACGAGCGTGCGGTTCAGGATCTCCAGCTCTTCCGCCATCGTCGCGGCGGCGGCAAGCGCCCGGCGGCAGCCTTCCGCCGCGCCCCTCTCGACCCCGAAGACCGCCATCACGCCGTCTCCGATGAACTTGTCCAGCCGGCCGCCGACTCTCTCGATGGCGTGGCCCATGGCTTCGAAATAGCGGTTCAGGATGAACACGACGTCGAACGGAAGCTTCGTGTCGACAAGCGTCGTGAAACCGCGCAGATCGGCAAAGAGGATCGCGATCTCCCGTTCTTCGCCCTGCAGATAGCCGGGGGCGCCAGAGGCGTCGCGCGCGGTCGCCCGCGCCGGCAACAGGGGTGTCACCTCGAGATCCGCCGTCGGATGGACCTGACACGCGAGGCGCACATTCGCCGGCGCGCCGATTCGCGCCAGCACGCGGCGCTCCTCTGCCTGCGGGGGCGGCAGGTTTTCGGCACCCTCCCCGACTCTGATTCGGCAGGTCGAACAGCGCCCCCGGCCACCGCACACGGCGGCATGGGGGATGCCGTTGGCGCGACTCACGTCCAGGACGGACGCCCCCGGCGGCACCTCGACCGTCCGGCCGCCGGGATAGGTGAGCGTCGGCCGCCCGCCCTGGCGAAGAAACGCCTTCCTGGCCTCCCGGGCCAGCAGGACGGCGGCGACGGCCGCGGCGAAGCCCGTCTCGATCCAGAAGGTGCCGGTATCGACGAAGGCCGACGACTCGGCCGTGACCCGGGCGCGTTCCAGGACTGTTTCGGCGAATCCGGGATCGGCGGCGGCGCGGCGCCGGACCTCCATGGCGGCGGCGAGAAAACCGGCCAGGGAAAGGGCGGGCAGCAGTAGGGCGATTCCATAGGCCACCGGCAGGGACCGCCGATACCACCGCTTCAGCCGCAGCCAGTAATGCAGGCCGATGCAGGCATGCCCCCAGGCGATGACGACGAGCCCGGCCTGGAGCAGCCCCTGTCCCGGCGCGCGGACGGCAAGCGCGGTCAGGACCAGGACGTATTCGCTGCGGACGTCGAACAGGTCGGTGACGACCCGCGTGCCCAGCACGTGTTCCGCCAGCATGAGCGGGATCAGGAGCCCGAGGCCGAGCTGCATCGCCTCCCAGAACGGCATTCTCAGCGTCCGACGCAGATAGAGCGCGCGCAGCGCGATCGCCACATGGACCAGGAGAGCGCCGAGCAGGAGAGTCGTCCCGATCCGGGTCCGCCAGGGCGCGATCGACAGAAAGAGCGCCTGGCCCATCGCCTCGACCGAGATAAGGCCGAGCGCATGGTTCAGAAGATGGCCGGTGAGGAAGGCCAGGAGGACGAGCCCGCTCGCGAGGCGCAGCCGGTTGATCACGCCCGTTTGCCCGACGACTGGCGCTCTGCCTGCCGGCACGCTCCGGCTTCCGGAAACCGCGGTCATTCAGTACCCGTCGCCGCCATCGTCCCCACGGTCCTCGTTCGTCGCAGGAGAATCGGCGGGCGGCGGGCTGCAGCCCGGGCCACTGCCCGCTCCCGCCCCCATCAGCAAAAACGCGGCCAGCAGGACCGCAAGCTTGCGTGGCACATGAACCATGGCACCCTCCAGCGCTGCCGGCCGAACGTCCTGGGCCCGATCCCCTTCCACCGCCGGCATCCCGGGGATAGGGTGCCGGCGCCCGGCCGTTCCAGGACGATCATACTCCCGATCGCCCGGTCCGGAACGGGCGGAAACTTGGCGGAGATTTCAGGGAGCCCGTCCCATGTCGCCCATTCCCTTGCTCGTCGCCGGGATCGTCCTCTTCCTGGCGGTGATCGGCACCTGGGCCTTCGTGATCACGAGCGACGTCGACGCCCGGATCGGTTCCGGCGGCTTTGCGCTGGTGATCGCGGCCGTCGTCGCCGGCCTTCTGATGGCAGGCTTTCTCTGGCTGGGACGGCGGGGTCGCGGACGGGACGACTGACCGCGGCCGGCGGCGTCAGCCGCGCGTCGGCCGGCGGACCGCGACAATTCCCGCCCCCTCCGACTCGAGGGTCCGGGCCGCCACGTCGGCGACCGGCTCCTCGCAGACGGTCATCCAATACGCCGTCGAATGGAGCAGCGTCCGGTCGTCGAGCATCATGCCCACATGCCCCGGGAAAAAGACGATGTCGCCGCGCTCGAGCGGGCGGCCGTCGAGCGGGACGGAATCCCCCAGGGTGTCCCGCTGCAGATAGGTGTCGCGCTGAACCCTGATCCCGGCAGCCCCGAGCGAGACCTGCACCAGGCCCGAGCAGTCGATGCCCAGGCTGGACCGACCACCCCAGAGATAGGGCACCCCCAGGAAGCGGCGAGCCGTGGCAAGGTAGTCAGGCGTCACCGAGCCGACCGGCTCGACGGCCGTCTCGTGCACCCAGCCTTCCGGCGCGATGCGGAGATAGCGGTCCCGGCGATCCGTGACCGCGACCCGGGCGCCCAGGCTCAGCGCCTTGAGCGGCGCGGTCTTGACGCTGGGCTCGGGGAAAACGAAGCAGCGCAGGGCCGAAATGCGATGGGTCGGCTCGATCACCTCAGCCGACAACCCGCCCGCCCGGGCATAGCCGACATACCCGTCGGCCTCGCACTGCCCCCAGGCCCAGCCATCCTTCTCCTCGTAAACGACGAAGGTCTCGCCGTAGATCAGCTCGCTCGTCTGCGGCGCGGTCTCGTCCGGCCGGCCGCGCAGGGGCACGATCCCCCGCACCGCCTGCCGGCGGGAGCCTTCGACATAGCGCTCTGCCGCGACCAAGTCCCGAAGATGCGCCGCCGCGAGATCGGGGCGACAGGGATTGATGTTCGGGTCCAGTTCCGCGTCGAGCTTCATGCCATCCTTCATTCCGTCCTTTCGGCCGCGGAAACGATCAGGTCCCCGAACTCGGAGAGATAGGCCGCGCCCTTGGCCGTTCGCTGGACGAGCACGTTCCTTTTGTCGGTCTCGTCCGTCTTCCGCTTGATCAAGCCCAAATCCCCGAGCCGGTCAAGCGCACGCGTGATCGCGGGCTTAGACACGTTGAGCGCCGCCGCAAGCCCCCGAACGGTGTGCGGCGGCGGTGTGAGATAGACGGTCAGCATCAGCGCGAGCTGACGCGCCGACAGGTCCGGCTGCTCGCGCCGGACCGTCTCGACAAGGGTGCGGCGCCACATTTCGAGCGCCTGCGGAGGTTTCAGATCCATCGTCATCGGTCGTCGTTCCGCCTCCGTAAGGATGAGCGCCCGCGCCGGTCCTCGCGGCCGCCTGCCGGCTATCTTCCGAATTGCCGGCCGATGACCGCGAAGGCGGCCCTGAGAGCCATCGCCTCGCCTCCCTTCGGCCGCCCGGGACGATCGCCGGCGTTCCAAGCGAAAACGTCCAAGTGGACCCAAGGGGTCGCTTTCGAAACGAATTTTTCCAGGAAAAGTGCCGCAATGATGGCGCCGGCATATCCGCCCTCGCCGACATTGCCGATATCGGCGACGCTGGACCGGAGATGACGGGCATAGGGCTGATGCAGCGGCAGGCGCCAGACCGGGTCCGATTCGTCCCGGGCGGCGGCCAGGAACGCCTCCGCGGTCGGGTCGTGATTGCTGAACAGGGCTGGCAGGTCCGGGCCGAGGGCGACGCGCGCCGCGCCGGTCAGGGTGGCGAAATCGATCAGGAGGTCGGGCTTCTCCGAATCCGCTTCCGCCAGGGCGTCGCACAGGATGAGCCGGCCCTCCGCGTCGGTGTTGCCGACCTCGACCGTGATCCCCTTGCGGGTCTGCAGCACGTCGAGCGGCTTGAAGGCGTTGCCGGAGACCATGTTCTCCACCGCCGGGACCAGCACGCGCAACCGGACCGGCAGGCCCGCATCCATGATCATCCGGGCGAGCGCCAGGGCATGCGCCCCGCCGCCCATGTCCTTCTTCATCAGCAGCATCCCGGACGCGGGCTTGAGGTCGAGGCCGCCCGTATCGAAGCAGACACCCTTGCCGACGATGCTGACCTTCGGGGCAGCGGGGTCGCCCCAACGGATGTCGATCAGCCGCGGCGCCCGCGACGAGCCCCGGCCGACCGCATGGATCGCCGGATAGTTCCGGGCCAGAAGCTCGTCGCCGGTGATGACTTCGCATTCGGCGCCGAACTCACGGGCGAGCGCCGCCGCCGCCTCGGCCAGTTCAGCCGGCCCGAGGTCCTCGGTCGGCGTGTTCACGAGGTCGCGGACCATCCAGGTCGAGAACGCCGCCCGTTCCACCGCCTTCAGGTCGCAGCCGGCAGGCGGCGCCAACCTGGCCGGTTCCCGGTCGGCCTTCCGGTAGCGGGTGAAGCGGTAGCTGCCGATCGCCCAGCCGAGCGCCGCCCGCTCCGCCCGGCCTCCGTCCAGTCCCTCGAACCGGTAGACGCCTTCGGGAAGGCCGAACGGCAGGCCGGCGAAGGACCAGAGATCCTCGTCTTCGGGCACGCCCAGGACGACCCCGGCCAGGCCCCCGTCGCCCCCCGGCAGCAGGGCCGTCGATCCCGGATCGCCCCTGAAGCCGGTGGCGTCGAGCCAGGCGCCGGTCGTGGCCTCCCGGCCGGCGCGCCATTCGGAAAGCTGCGCCCGTGTCAGGGCGAAGATCGGAACCGCCTGCGGGTTTTCGGTGAAACAGGAAAGCACGTCGATTGGTCCTTGGCCTAAGGGTCGATGCTGAATAACCATGGGAGATAGCAGGCGGGTTGCCAACACCGGCAAGGAGAAGAAGCGACGGCCATGGCAGATACGACCCTGATCATCGGGAACAAGGCCTATTCCTCCTGGTCGCTCAGACCCTGGCTGGCGCTGAAGGCTGCGGAGGTGCCGTTCAGGGAGGTGGTGATACCGCTCTCCCGCCCCGACACCCGCGAGAACATCCTCAAGCATTCGCCCTCGGGCCGCGTGCCCGTGCTCCAGGTCGGCACGCTGACCATATGGGACAGCCTGGCGATCTGCGAATGGGCCGCGGAAGCCGCTCCCGCGGCCGGTCTGTGGCCGGCGGACCGCCATGCCCGGGCGGTCGCGCGTTCCGTGGTCGCGGAGATGCATTCCGGCTTCGCCGCCCTGCGCCAGCACCTGCCGATGGACCTGAAGCGCCGGCACCCGGGCCGCGCACTGCCGGCGGATGTCCGGGCCGACATCGACCGGGTGCTCGACATCTGGCGAAGCTGCCGCACCCGCTTCGGGGCCGACGGGCCGTTCCTGTTCGGCCGCTTCGGCCTTGCCGACGCCTTCTATGCGCCGGTGGTCACCCGCTTCGAGACCTACGGGGTCGAACTGGACACGGCGTGCCGGGCCTATTCCGACGCGGTCCTCGACCTTCCCGCCATGCGGGAATGGCGGAGCGCCGCCGAGGCCGAGCCCTGGGAATTGGGGGCTCCTTGAACGACGGCGGCAGCGGCTTCGGCGGCGGCGCCGGAGACGCCCCGCCCGCCTCCTCCCCCGCCTCTTCAGCCCCGGTCTCCCGGGTTTCCACCTCGGGCACGGTCAGCCCCTCTTCCTCGTAGAACCGGACGGCACCGGGGTGGAGAGGGATCGCGATGCCGTTGAAGGCCCGGTCGATCGTGATCTCGCGGCCGCGCGGGTGGCCGTTCTCCAGCAGCGCCTGCGTCGTCGGATGCCAGAGGGCGCGGGTGATCCCCTCGATCGTGTCGGCGTCGACCCGGGCCGAGGTGATCCAGAGCGCCGGCACGCCCAAAAGGGCCGTCTTGCCCACGCCCCTATAGACGTCGGCGTCCAGCACCGCGCGAGAGAAATAGGGATTCTCCTCCAGCAGGCGTTCGACGGCGTCGTCGGCGAAGCCCAGGAGCCGGATCGGCATCCGCCGGGCGATGTCCTCGATCGCCAGGACCGGCGCCCCGCCGACGAAGGCGTAGGCGTCGATCTCGCGCCGCTGCAGCTTGTCGCCCGCCTCCTCGGGCTTCAGGTAGAAGGGCTCGATGTCCTTTTCCGACAGCCCGTATGCGGCAAGGATGAGCCGCATGTCGGCGAGCGTGCCCGACCCGACATCGCCGAGCGAGACGCGCCTGCCCTTCAGATCGGCGACCGACCGGATGTCGCTGTCGGCGGGCACGACCACGTGCACCAGCTCGTCGTAGAGCCGCGCGATCGCCCGCAGGTCCTTCGCCGGCTCCTCCCCCGCATACATCCCGGTTCCGGTATAGGCCCAATAGGCGACCTCGGCCTGGGCAAGGCCGCTTTCGCTGGCGCCGGAGACGATGTTGCGGATGTTCTCGACCGATCCGGAGCTTGCCTGCGCGACCGCGATCAGCCCCGGCACCCCGCACGACCCGCCCTGCTCGCAGGCCGGTGAACCGGGCGGCTTGGAGATAGCGTTAGCGATGATGCCGCCGATCGGGAAATAGGTGCCGCCGGTCGTTCCCGTGCCGATCCTGAAATATCGGATCCGGTCGTCCTGGGCGGGCGACGCCCCGGCGACCAGGCAGGAGAGGAGGAGCACGGCGAGGCCGGTCAGGCGACCGTGGCGCGGCCGAAAACGGAATTGCAGCAATTTGCGGATCATGGCGGCCGATTTCCTTCGGACTTCCCCGGTCATGGGACGATCATTCGAATGCACGGACGGCCGCGATCAGAGAACGTTCAGAAATACCAACACCCCGACCGCCGCGATAGCTCCGCCGGCGACGCGCAGCGCCGTCGTCGAGGCGGCCTGGACCAGGATCGCCGCGAAGCCCACCCCGGCCGCGACCGCCGTCAGCGATCCGGTGAGGAACCCCGCCCAGACGATCGGCCGGTCCCCGGCCGGACCGGCGCCGGTCTGGCCGAACCAGAGGCCGGCCAGGACGCCCATGAGCAGGGCGGCCATGGCGGGCAGTCTGGCCTGGAAGACGACGAGGCAGGCGAGGATCACGACCGTGCCCGGGACCACGTACCAGCCATAGGGCAGGCGCAATCCGAATTCGAGCAGCAGCGCGCCGGCCAAGAGGCCGGCGAGGACCGACAGCGGAAGCCTCCCGGTTTCCTTCCCGCCGAGCACCGCCGCCCAAAGGCCGGCGGCGATCAACCCGAGCAGAATGAGAAGCGCGCTGAGCGGCGCGATGAATCCGGCCCCGAACGGCCCCCCGAACATCATCCTGTCTCCCTGACATCGAAATCGAACGAAAGCTGGTCATCATCGACCGGCTCGTAGCGTGGATCCAATTCCACCACCACGGGCGTGGTCTGAGGCACGGCGACGAAGGCGCCCTGCTCCTCGTTGGGCAGGCTTTGCCGGCGCGTCATGCGCCAGGCGGTGAAGGCGGACAAGAGCACGCTCACGGCCGCGATGTAGTAGAACAGGCCGTCATTGCCGAGACGTCCCATGACCCAGGACGCCGCCACTGGCCCGGCGATGGCGCCGACCCCGTAGCACAGCAGTAGCCCGGCGGAAGCGGGGACGAGCTGGCTCGGCGTCAGGTAATCGTTCGCATGGGACAGGCTGATCGGATAGAGCGTCAGAGAGAACCCGGAATAGAGCACGACGAGCGGCAGCAGGATCCAGACGCTGACCTGGCCGAGCAGGGCGATCAGCAAGCCGGTGACCGCGGTCGCGGCCGTAAGCCCCAGGATCACCCGCCGCCGGTCGAACCGATCCGAGAGCCGGCCCACCGGCAGCTGGAGCAAGAAGCCCGCCAGGATCGTGATCATCATGAACTGACCGACCCATTCGGCCGAATCCTCGACCCCTCGCGCATAGACCGGCGCCAGCGCGTTGAAGGCGCTGAGGATGAGGCCGGCCCCGAAGCACCCGGCGACGCCGAGGGGCGAGATCCGGATCAGCTCCCGCAGGCGCAGCCGGGCGCCCGGGATCTGGGGCGGGCTTTCGATCCGCGCAAGCGCCAGCGGAACGAGGGACAGGGAGACGGCGATCGCCACGACCGCGAACAGGGCGAAGCCGGATGGGTCCGTCACCCACAGGAATGCCTGGGACGAGCCGGCAGAGAGATAGGTGACGATCATGTAGGTCGACATGACCCGCCCGCGTACCTCGTTCGCAGAGCGGGCGTTCAGCCAGCTTTCCACGATCGTGATCAGGAAAGCCATGCAGAAGCCGGTCAGCATGCGCAGGACCGCCCAGGTGACCTCGTCGAGCCAGAGAGCGTGGACGAGCGCCGAGGCCGAAGCGACAGCGGCAAAGGCGGCGAAGGCACGGATGTGCCCGACCATTTCGACCACGTTCGGGCAGAGCCGCGTGCCGACGACGAAGCCGACCGAATAGAGCGCCATGATCAGGCCGATATGGTCGACCGGCACGCCTTCCTGGTCCATGCGCAGGGACAGCAGCGTCCCGAGCAGGGTCGTGCCGATCAGGAGCACGCCCAGGCTGACCAGCAGCGGCGCAACGGCAAGCAGGACTGAGCGGAAACTGACGGGCATGGCGCGGACGGGAGCCCAGGCGGGAGGCGGGTCTACATACACTCATAAGCCGGGGATCGCGTCGGGGCCAAGGGCCGAATGCGGCGCCCTGTGACGCGCAGGCGACATAAGCTCGAAAGACGCTCTTCCCAGCCTCCGGTGCCGTCGGCTACATCGGATTTCGTCGCCCTTCCCGCCGGACCCCGATCCCCGATGTTCTCGCGCAGAGTTCCATCCCCGAAGCCGCCGCTGCGATGCCCGGCCAGTCCGGCCCGGAGGGAGCGCCGGCCGTGATCGCGCTGTCGCCCGAAATCCTGGATGCGGTCGTCGTCGCCCTCTTTGTCGGCACCTATGTCGGCATGGCCCTGGGGCGGCTTCCGGGCCTGGCGATCGACCGCACCGGCATCGCGCTTCTGGCCGCGACGGGCTTGCTGGTCGTCGGCGCACTGCCGGGTCCGGAACTCCTCGCCGCGGTCGACTTTCCGACGATCGCGATCCTTTTCGGGCTGATGATGCTGTCGGCGCAGTTCGTGCTGGGCGGATTCTACGACCGCGCCGCGGCCGGGATCGCCGCGGCGCGCCACGGCCCGGCGGCGCTCCTGGCCCTAACGGTCGCGGTCGGGGGCACGCTCTCGGCACTGCTGGCGAACGACATCGTCGTCTTCGCCATGACCCCGCTTCTGTGCCAGGGGGTGGCGCGCCGCGGGCTCGATCCGCGCCCCTTCCTGATTGCGCTTGCCGGCGCCAGCAATGCCGGATCGGCCGCAACCGTCGTCGGCAATCCCCAGAACATCCTGATCGCCCAGGCCGGCGGGCTGGACTTCCTGGACTTCCTTCTGGTCTGCGGGCCGCCGGCGACCGCCGGCCTCGCTATCGTCTACGGCACGGTTTATGTCGTCTGGCGCAAGGAACTCCGCCGCAGCCCCCCGTGCGGCACCATCGAGCTGCCGCCCGTCGACCGCCGGCAGACGATGAAGGGGGCCGTCGCCGCGGCCTTCCTAGTCGCCGCCTTCGTCGGCGGAATGCCGCATGCGCTCGCCGCCCTGGCGGTCGCGGCGGCGCTGATCGTCAGCCGGCGCATCGCTACGCGGCGGATGATGACCCAGGTCGACTGGCCGCTCCTGGTCCTGTTCGCCGCGCTCTTCATCGTCAATGCCGCCTTCGCCCGGACCGGGCTCGGCGCCGAGGCGCTGGATTTCCTGGCCCAGGCGGGCCTGCTGCCCGAGCGGCTGTCGGTCCTGGCGCCGCTCACGCTTCTCGCCAGCAACACGGTCGGCAACGTGCCGGCCGTGATCCTGCTCCTGTCCCTGTGGCCGGAGGCGCCGCAGGGCGCGCTCTACGGTCTTGCCCTTCTCTCGACCCTGGCCGGAAACCTGCTCCTGATCGGCAGCGTCGCCAACATCATCGTGGCCGAGCGCGCGGCCGCGTCGGGCGTGCGGCTCGGCTTCGCGGAACACGCAAGATGCGGCGTGCCGATGACCCTCCTCTCCATGGCCGTCGCGGCCCTGTGGCTGGTGGCGGGCGGCTGGATGCCCTGGTAGCGGCAGGGCAGCCGGAAGTCAGCGCGGCTTCAGCTCGAGCGCTACGGAGTTCATGCAGTAGCGGAGCCCCGTAGGCTCGGGCCCGTCGTCGAAGACGTGGCCCAGATGGGCGTCGCAGGCGGCGCACAGGACTTCCGTGCGGGTCATCCACAGGGACCGGTCCTCGGCCGTGGTCACGGCATCGGGACTTATCGGCTGGTAGAAGCTGGGCCAGCCGCTGCCGCTGTCGTACTTGGTGTCCGAATCGAACAGCGGATTGCCGCAGCAGGCGCAGACATAGACGCCAGGGTCCTTGGTAAAGGCGTATTTTCCGGAGAAGGCCGGCTCCGTCCCCTTCCGGCGGCAGACCTGGTACTGCTCGGGCGTCAGCACCTCCTTCCATTCGGCATCCGACTTCTCGACACGGGTGGGCATAGGGGAACTCTCCTTCAGGCACGAGGCAGACGACGTCACCGATGAAATTCGTGCCGCAAGGCGACGGATGCAACAGGTTGCGATAGGGCGGAAGGCGCAAGGCGGCGTCGGGCCGCCGCTCGGTCGCCCCTACCCCCGATTGCCGCCGGTCCTTCCGGCAGGATAACGTGGCGTCGCGCCGGCAGCGGTTTCGGCCGCGCCTTGCAGAACGGAAATTCTTTTCGATGCGGCTGACCGATCCTCCCGCGAAAACGCGTCTCGCCTCGGCCGTCGCCGGCATTCTCGACGGGCTCGGCCTTCCGCTCGAAGACCCGGCGGGCACCCTTCGCTTTACCGGCGACGATCCCGTGGTGCCGTCCTCGTTCCGGATCGGCACGGCGGCGGCCGTCGCCCTTGCGGCCTCTGCCACGATGGCCGCGGCCCTCCACCGGTTGCGCGGCGGACCGCCCCAGACGGTCGAGGTAGACCTAGCCCACGCCGTCACGGAGTGCCGAAGCGAGCGCTACCTGCGCGTCGATGGCGGGCCGGCGCCGGAGCTCTGGGACCCGCTGGCGGGCATCTATGCCTGCGGCGATGGCGGCTTCGTCCGCCTTCACACCAACTTCCCGCACCATCGCGACGGGATCCTCCGGCTTCTCAGCTGCGCGCCCGACCGGGAGGCGGTGGCGGCCGCCATGCTGGCGTGGCCGGCCGCAGGCTTCGAGGCGGCGGCGACGGCAGCCGGGCTGCCCGTCGCCGCGATGCGGTCCTTCCCCGAATGGGACGCAACCGAACAGGGAAGGGCCACCGCCCGCCAGCCGCTGATCGGCCTGCGGCGCGCCGGGGCGGCCGGGCACCGGCGGTTGCCGATCGGAAGCCGGCCGCTTTCCGGCATCCGAGTCGTCGAGATGACCCGGATCATCGCCGGCCCGGTCTGCGGACGGGCGCTGGCCGGCCATGGCGCCGAGGTGCTGCGTCTCATCGGGCCGTCGGTCCCGACGATCACGGCACTCGACATGGATACGGGCCACGGCAAGCGGTCGGCGTGGATCGATCTCGCCGACCCGGCCGGCTGCGACCGCCTGCACGAACTGCTCGCGACGGCGGATGTCTTCGTCCAGTCCTACCGGCCCGGAAGCCTGGACCGGCACGGCTTCGGTCCTGACGAAACGCTGGCCCGCCACCCGCACCTCGTCTACGCCTCCCTCTCGGCCTATGGACCGGAAGGCCCCTGGGCGACGCGGCGCGGATTCGATTCGCTGGTCCAGACCGCGACCGGGTTCAATCACGCCGAAGCCCGGGCCTTCGGCGCGCAGGAGCCGAGAGCGCTGCCCGCCCAGATCCTGGATCATGCCTCGGGACATCTGCTCGCGCTCGGCGTCATGGCGGCCCTGGCCCGCCGGATGGCGGAAGGCGGCGCCTGGCGGGTCGACGTCTCCCTTGCGCGTGTCGGCCATTGGCTGAGAAGCCTGGGGCCCGTTCCCGACGGCGTCACCGCCGCCGACCATGCGGCCGAAGCCGCCCCCGGCTTTCTCGAGGAGGTTTCCTCCGGCTATAGCCGCCTCTCCCGCGTCCGCCCCGCCGCGCGGCTTTCCAAGACGCCGATCCGCTTCTCGCTGCCGTCATCGCCCTACGGCGCAGACGAGGCCGCCTGGCAGCGAGCGGGAGGCTGACCCGCGACCATCGCCGACCGGACAGGCGCTCCGGCCACGACCGGTCATCGGATCGCCCAACCCCCGCGGGGAATCACGGGCTTTCCGTCATCCCCTCGGTCCCGAAGGGCGGAAGGCGCCGGGGCACGGGGGACGACTGGACGATCGAGGTATTGGTCATCGCATAGGGGGTGATGAGGTCGATGATCCGTTCGAGATCGGCGACCGACGGGACATGGACCCGCGCCAGAAAGCAGTCCTCGCCCGTAACCCGGTCGCATTCCGTGATTTCGGGGATGCCGCGGATGATCTTGGCGACGCGCGCGAGCTCTCCCGGAACGGGGCGGATGCGCAGCCAGGCCGTGATCGGGAGGCCAAGGGCGACGGGCGAGATCTCTGCGCGGTAGCCCATGATCACGCCCGCCTCCTCGAGCCGCCTGACGCGCTCCGCGACGGTCGGCGCCGTGAGGCCGACCGCGCGCGCCAGATCGGCCGTCGAGACGCGGGCGTTGGCGACAAGCATCTGCAGAAGCCTTGCATCGACGGCGTCCAGGCCGCCGCTTTCATATCGAATGCGTTTCAAGGATTCCATCCCCGAATCCGAAGGCAATTTACGGCGATACGCCTTCCATCGGCCATGTATTTCCGGCGCCTGCCCGTCGACAATGTGGGGGTGAGGAGGCACCATGTCATCGTCATCGGGCATATCCCGGGCCAGCATCGTCAATCGCGCAGCAGATCGCGTTCCGCCTCACGCCTGGTTCGGCGTCAGCGCGGTCTTCCACTATCTCGGGCCGTCCTTCGCCGTATTGCTGTTTCCGGCGGTGGGCGTCCTCGGAATCGCCTGGTTCCGGATCGCGTCCGCCGCCATCGTCTTCGCCCCCTTCACGAATCCGTTGCAGGTCTTCCGCGAAGCCGACCGACGGACGAAGGGACTTCTGGTCGCGCTCGGCTGTGCCTTGCCGTCATGAACACGTCCTTCTACCTGGCGCTCGACCGGCTGCCGATGAGCCTCGTCGCGGCGATGGAGTTCGTCGGCACGATCGGCGTGGCGCTCTACGGCATGAGGACGGCGAGGAACGGGCTCGCACTCGCGCTTGCCGTTCTCGGCGTCTTCATCCTCATCGACGTGAGATGGGCGTCCGATCCGATAGGCCTCTTCTGGTCGGCCCTCAACGCCCTGCTCTTCGTCGGCTACGTCATCCTGGGGCACAAGGTGGCGGAAGGCGGCGCGGACGAGGGCGTCCGGCGGCTGGGTGCCGCGATGGCGATCGCCTTCGTCGCCCTGATGCCGATCGGTGTCGCGGAAGCGGTGCCGGCCTTCGGCTCGGTCACGCTGGTCATGGCCGGCATCGGCGTCGGCATCTGCTCCTCGGTCATCCCCTATGTCTGCGACCAGCTCGCCATGTCCCGCCTGCCGCGGGCGTCCTTCGCCCTCTTGCTGGCGCTGCTTCCGGCGACGGCGACGGTGACCGCCGCCGTCGTCCTGGCCCAGATCCCGAGCCTTCGCGACCTTCTGGGCGTCGCGTTCGTCATGGCCGGCATCGCCCTTCACAGGCCGGCGGAGCCATAGGCCTGGGGTATCGGCACGGGCCTCGTCCCGCCCTTCCTTCAGGCGGACCTTGCGGCAGCGGCCCCGGACCCCCCTGCGGGAACTTGCGGCAGCCCGCGTCCCCATGGAATCTTTCGGGCATGATGGAGATGGTGAACCTGCCCCTCATTCTCGCAGCCGCCTTCGTCGCTGCGGCCAGCCCGGGCCCGGCGACGCTTGCGATCGCAGGCACCTCCATGAAATCGGGGCGGCGGCTCGGGCTCGCGCTCGCCTCGGGCATCACGACGGGATCATTGACCTGGTCCTGCATCGCGGCCTTCGGCCTCGGCGCCCTCATGCTGGCCAATGTCTGGGTGTTCGAGGCGATCCGTTACGTCGGCGCCGGGTATCTGATGTATCTGGCGTTCAAATCGGCAAAATCCGCGTTGACGCCGGGCGAGTCGGCAGCGAGGCCCCTGTCCGTCACGTCGGCCGGGCGGGCCTTCGGCAAGGGCCTTGCCCTGCATTTGACGAACCCGAAGGCCGTGCTCTTCTTCGGCTCGCTCTACGCCATCGGCATTCCGCCCGGCGTTTCGCCCGCCGTCCTTCTGGCGGTCATGGCCGCCCTCGCCCTGCAGAGCGCCCTCATTTTCCACGGCTATGCGCTGCTCTTCTCCAGCAAGCCCATGATCCTCGGCTACATGCGCCTTCGCCGCTGGTTCGAAGGCGTCTTCGCCGTCGCCTTCGGCGCGGCGGGTCTGAAGGTCCTGACGGCGCGCATTCAGTAGAAAAGCTGTGGCGATCCCTTGCGCCAGCGCCTCACCGCTTCTCCAGCCGCTCGCCGATCTGCCTCATGACATTCAGGCAGAAGGTCAGGTCGTCCAGCGGAATGTCGGCGAGGATTTCCTGCCGAAGCTCGAAGGCGATCCTGTTGATCTCCTCCATCAAGGCCTTGGCCTCCTCGGTCAGATAAATGCGGTAGGCTCGGCGGTCTTCGTCGGACGGACGGCGCTCGACCAGTCCCTGGCGTTCCAGCGCGTCAAGAAGGCGAACGACGGTCGGGGCCTCGACCCCGATGAAGTCGGCAAGCTCGCGCTGGGTCATGCCCTCCGGGCCGCGGGACAGCTGCAGCAGCGTGTTCCAGCGGGATTGCGTCAGGCCGGTGTGGCGCAGGCGTTCGTCGAGCCTGGCTCTCCACCGTCGACTGATCCGCGCGATTTCCTGGGCAAACGCTTCCCGAATGTCCATGGATATGCTCTTCGTCAAATGCGCCTGATCGAAAGTTCCGATCCGCCTGCAGCGCCCGCGTGAGAATGGGTCTTGCCCCCTTCCGGGACGAAGGGACGCCAAACGGCATCGGTGCGCCGATGCGACACGTGCCGAGCTTTGCCTAAGGTTCTAAAGGAACAACCTTCCCCGACCGGCCGGCCCGAGCCGGCCACAATGCTCCTGAAAAACCAATTAACGAGCTGGCGTGCAAACCGGTCCTGCGACGCTCGGGCATTCCGCGCCGGGGGCGATGCCTGCCGCCGTCAGGAGTGCCTTTGCGGTTCCCCCGGAATTGACGAGCGTCCTATCCGGATCGGCGCATCCTTCAGGCTGACCGTAGGGCAGAACGCCTCACGGTCGGACGGAGCTCGTTGCCCGGTCCCTTGACGGTGGAATCTGCGGCCCATCCCGCCTCGCCCTCTATCGCGCGACATAGGCCGCGAGGACGGATTGGAGAGCATAGATGTTCACCGACTTGTTGAAGGTCTTCTTGATCGGCTCGGCGACACCCGACATCCAGATCTTGAGTTCGGCGTCGAGATCGAAGGTTCCCGCAGACTCGATCGAGAACCGGACGATGCTGCGGTAGGGGATCGACAAATACTCGGTCTTGCGCCCGGTGACCCCCTGCTTGTCGATCAGGATCAGACGCCTGTTCGTAAACAGGAAAACGTCCCGGATCAGCCTGTAGGCGTGCTCGATCTGCTCGCCTTCGGCGACCAACGGCGCATAGGTCTCTCGGGCCTTCTCCAGCGAGAACTCGCTGGCATGACCCAGAATTCCAGAAAATATCGACATTCCGACCCCCCGGAAGCTTTTCAGAACCGTAACAATGCGCCGGAAACCCCGAAAATGTACCCCGAATTCCCGGCGCGACATCAGCCTCCCGCGCCGGCAATGGCGCGGGGCGGGAGGTTCGTGCGCTCGGCCTCTCCCATGATCCAATCGCGGAACGCCCGGAAGGCCGAGGTGCGCGCCACTGCCGGCGCGGCGACGAGATAGTAGCCGAACTGCGAGCGGATCGTGAGATCGAGCGGGCAGACCAGCCGCCCCTCGCGAATGTCGTCGGAGACGAGCGGCGTGCGGCCCATCGCGACACCGTAGCCGAGCCGGGCCGCCTCCAGCGCGGAGAACAGCATGTCGAAGGAGATGCTGCGCTCATGCTCCAGAAAGGGAGCGTCCGCCGCCTTGAGCCACGCCTGCCAGTCGTCCCGGTACTGAAAGTTGAAGGAGGTCTTGAGCAGCGTGTGGCCGCGGAGATCCGCCGGCTCCCACAAGCCGCCCATGCGCTCCAGCAGGGCCGGGCTGACGACCGGGGTGATCCATTCGTCGGCAAGTCGTTCGGCCACCGCATCCGGCCAATGGCCGGCACCGTAGAGGACGGCGACGTCCCAGTCCGGCCGCACCGGCTCGCTGATCTGCGCACTCGCGCCAATGCGGAGCGACAGGTCGGGATTGGCGGCCATGAAGGCGGGAAGCCGGGGCAGCAACCAGGTGACCGTGAAGGAAAGCACGGAGGTGAAGGTGAGCGTATCGGACCCGGAGCGCTGGCGCAGGCGTTCGGTCGCGTGATGGAGAGAGGTCAGCACCTCGCGGGCCACCGGCAGATAGTCTCGGCCGGCGCGCGTCAGCCGCAGCCTGTTGCCCTCGCGCTCGAAAAGCTCCTGGCCGAGGAAGGATTCGAGCTTCTTGATCGTGTGGCTGATCGCCGTCTGGGTGAGCGCCAGCTCCTCGGCGGCGCGCGTAAAGCTCAGATGTCGCGCCGCCGCCTCGAAGGCGCGCAACATGCCCAAAGACGGAATGTTCGAGGACAACCTCGACTCCATGAAGAAAATTCATCCGAACACGACAATTCCCTAAGTTGCGTTGGGGATCAAGTGCGGGGAAAATTCGCACCAGATTACCATTATTAACCGACATTCCGGGAGGAACCATGACCAGTCAGACCGCCGAAGGCAGCCGCCTCGCCGCAGCGGCCACCCCGAACGGCCATCTCCGCGACCTGCGCTCGACGCTCGACTGGCTGCGCGAGCAGGGCGACCTGATCGAGACCGACCGGGAGGTCAATCCCGACCTCGAGGTCACCGGCCTGCAGAAGCTGATGGATGGCGGCCTGCCCGTCCTCTTCCGGAACGTGAAGGACAAGCCGAACCACTCCGTCGTGACGAATCTCCTCGGCGACATCGCGACCATGAACAAGATGTTCGGCTGGGAGAACGACACGCTCCGTACGCGCAAGCTTGCCCATGCGCTCTCCCATCCGATCCCGCCGGAAGTGATCGACTCCGCCGAGGCGCCCTGCCACGAGGTGGTGATCGAGAACCCGGAGAATGTCTACGACTACCTGGTGCCGATCCGGCACACGGAGCTGGAGGCCGAGATGACGATCGGCTCCGGCATCCGCTGCGTCTCCGGGGCGGCGTTCGGCGGCGGCACTGATGTCGGCTACAACCGCATGAATTTCCGCTGGGGCAATGTCGGCACGTTCCAGATCTCGCCGGGCTCGCATATGTGGCAGGTGACGTCCGAGGCCTATCGCAAGGGAGAGAAGGTGCCGCTCACCGTCTGCTTCGGCGTGCCTCCCGCATGCACGCTGCTGGCCGGGGCGGCCTTCGACTACGTGATCCTGCCCTATGGTTGCGATGAGCTCGGTGTCGCGGGCGCGGCACAGGGCTTCCCGGTCCGCCTCGTCAAGGCGAAGACGGTCGACGCCATGGCGATCGCCGACGCGGAGATCGTGCTGGAAGGCTATATCGACCCGCGCGACAGGCGCTTCGAGACCGCGGAAGCGGAGGCCGACCAGAGCCAGGGCCGCCACCATTTCCACCCCGAATGGGCGGGCTACATGGGCAAGGCCTACAAGGCCCCGACCTTCCACGTGACGGCGGTCACCATGCGCAAGCCTGCGCCGAAGAGCATCATCTACGCGCTCGGCGCCCACACTCTGGACGAGCACAACATCGATACGACCATCCGCGAAGCGGCGATGTTCGAGCTGTGCAACCGGATGCAGCCGGGCATCATCCAGGACGTCAACATCCCCTACTGCATGACCGACTGGGGCGGCGCCATCATCCAGGTGAAGAAGCGGAACAAGATCGAGGAAGGCTGGCAGCGCAACTTCATGGCTGCCCTGCTCTCCACCTCGCAGGGCATGCGCGTCGTCATCGCCTGCTCGGAGGACACCAACATCTACTCGATGGACGAGGTGATGTGGTGCCTGACGACCCGGGTCAATCCGCATACCGACATCATCAACCCGACGCCAGGAGGCCGCGGCCAGACCTTCATGCCGGCCGAGCGCATGACGGCCGGCGACAAGGAGTGGACGGCCTCCAACACGCGGTACGAAGGCGGCATGGGCATCGATGCCACGGTGCCGTTCGGCTATGAGGAGGACTTCCTGAGGCCGCAATATCCGGTCAACCGGGTGAAGCTCGAGGACTTTCTGACGAAGGAGCAGATCGCGAGCGTGAAGGCGCGGATGAAAGGCTGGACCGAGATCCTGGCGCGGACCGGTCACTGAGGCCCGAGACAATGGATGCGGGCCCGCAGGGGCGCCCCCGCGGGCCCACATCCGAGGTGAGGAGACGACCCCATGTCTGACGTCACGACCGACGTGTTTGGCGGACACGAATTGGAGACGCCGTTCGCGTCCGTTGCGGACCTGCTCCGTCGTTATCGCGACAGGGATCCGAAAAAGACCGCGATCGTCGACCTGGACGGCGGCGGCAGCATCACCTTCGGCGAGCTATGCGACCTGGTCGACCGGATCGCGGCGCGGCTGAAGGCGCTCGGCGTCGGCAAGGGCGACCGCGTCCTACTGCTTTCCGACGAAAGCCTGGAGAAGCTACTGATCTGGCTCGGCGCGTGGCGGATCGGCGCGGTGATCTGCCCGTTGAACATCGAGCTCAATTTCCAGCATCTGGCCCTGCTGTCGCGCATGGTCGACCCGAAGATCGTGCTCCATCATCCGGACATCGACTGCAGTTCGCTCGAAACCGGTGCGCCCTGCATCGCCTTCGGCGCCTGGCGCCCCGGTGGCGAGGCGGACCCGGCCGACCAGTTCTTCGTCTCGCTCGGCGGCCCGGTCGACCCGGCCAGCCTGCCGGAACGCAACGATCCGCAGGACGTGTCGTGCATGTTTTGCACCTCCGGCACGACGAGCGTGCCGAAGATCGTCGTCTACGATCACGCGGCCTATTGGCTGAGCGGGCTTTCCACGCTGGACATCCTGGGCCTGACCGAGGACGACAGGACGCTCGAATACCGCTCCTTCGGCTGGAACTCCGCGCAGATCCTCAGCCTCATGCCGTTCCTGCAGCGCGGGCTGACGCTGCACATCGCCAAGCGCTTCTCGCACAGCCGCTTCTTCGAGTGGATCCAGAAATACGGCATCACCTTCTCGGCCGGCGTGCCGACGGTGGTGAACATGCTCCTCAACAAGCCGCTCGGCTACACGGCGGAGGACCTGCCGACGCTGCGGCTGATGACCTGCTCGACCGCGCCGCTGAGCCCGGACCAGTGGATCAAGTTCGAGCAGATGTACGGCATCCAGCTTCTGCAGCTCTACGGCATGTCCGAAGCGGGCTGGATCTGCGGCAACCGCCACTACAAGTGGAAGCGCGGCACAGTCGGCCTGCCGGCGGTCCACCAGGAATTCGTCATCGTCGACGGCGAGGGCCGGCCCTGCCCGCCGAATGTCGAGGGCGAGGTCACCATCGGCGGGCCGCAGACCGCACTGGGCACGCTGAAGGAGGACGGCACGCTGGAGCCGGTCCGCGGGACGCGGGTGCGCACCGGCGACCTGGCGGTGATGGACGACGAAGGATTCGTCACCGTGACCGGTCGGACCAAGGATCTGATCATCCGCGGCGGCATGAACATCTCGCCGGTCGAGATCGACAACGTCCTGATGGCCTCCGAACTCGTGGTCGAGGCCGCGGCCGTGGGGATCGCCGACCCGATCTATGGAGAGGAGGTGGTCTGCGCCGTGGTGCCCAAGTCGCCCGGCAGCTTCACCCCCGAGATGATCATCGAGCACTGCCAGAAGCATCTGCCGTTGGCCAAGGTGCCGAAGCAGGTCCATGTCTGTGCGGCCCTGCCGAAGAACGACCGCGGGAAAGTGCTGCGCGACAAGCTGCGGGATCTGCTCACGGCCGGCGCGGCCTGACCCGACGGGACCCGGTGACCGGCCAGGCCGGCATCATCGCAGGCCCCATGCGCAACGCCGGACTTCCCTTCGGCCCGGCGGTGCGCCGCATCCCCCACGGAAGGGCCGCGAAGGATTTCGCTCGCGGCCCGGCACCCGGCTCGCCTTCCGTCATGGGCGAAGAGAACACCCCGCAGCGCAAAGGAGCGATGCAGACATGACCGACCGATCGGCACCGGCGGAGGACGGCTTCCGCGTGGAGCGCACCGGCCTTCGCGGCGACATCATCCTCGACCGCCCACCGCTCAACGTCATCGCGATGGCGCAGCGGGACGCGCTCCGGCAGGCCTTCGAGGAGCTCGACGCCGATCCGGAAATTCGGGTAATCGTGCTGCGCGCGGCGGGCGAGAACTTCTCGAGCGGCGGCGACATCCGCGGCTTCCTGGAGACGGATCCCGAGCATCTGTCGCATCTCGCGGACAACGTCGCGGCGCCGGAGCGCTGCCGCAAGCCCGTGATCTGCGCGGTGCGCGGCTTCTGCTTCGGCGTCGGCTTCGAGCTGTCCCTTGCCTGCGATTTCCGCATCGCGTCCGAGACCGCGCAATTCGCCCTGCCGGAAATGCGCATCGGGATGATCCCGGGCTCCGGCGGCTCTGCCCGGCTGTTGCACATGATCGGGATCGCCCGCACCAAGGACATGGTGATGCGCGGCCGCCGCGTTCCGGCGAAGCAGGCGGAGGCCTACGGCTTTGTCACCGAATGCGTGCCCGACGGCGAACTCGAGGCGGCCACGCAACGTCTCGTCGACGAGTTGGCCGGCTTCTCGCCGCTTGCCCAGCGGACCATCAAGCGGGTCCTGAACGACGGCCAGCACCTCCCGGTGCGCGGGGCGATCGAGCTTGAAGGCAACGCCTATGGCCGCCTTCGCAGCTCGAACGATTTCCGGGAAGGCGTGCAGTCCTTCTTCGAGAAGCGGAAGCCGAACTTCACCGGAACCTAGGCGGAAGTCGCGCAGGCCCCGGATGCGGCAACGCCCGCCGTCTCGCAACGGCGGGCGTTGCCGCATCGTCCCTCCGCGGTCCCGTTCAGCGGATACCCAGCTCGTCCAGGAAGGAGAGCATGGCGGCGCGGCTGGCCTCCGGCCGCTCGATCTGCAGAAGGTGGCCGGTTTCCGGAATCGCCTCGTAGCGGTAGCCGCCCTCCTCGGCCAGCGCCTGATTGGCCTTGGCGGTGGGCGTGTTCTGCGGCAGGTCGGGATCCGCGCCGATGAGCTTGACGGGTCCGCCGAACGCCTTCGCCGCGGGCCACAGGTTCAGCGTGAGCGCGGCGAGGTAGATCGACGCCTCCAGTTCGCGCTGGCAGGAGAGCGTGTAGCCCGTACCGTCCGGCTTCGGCCGCAATACGGCGCGCGCCATGTCGTCGATCGCCTGCGGATCCCAGCGGGCGCAGGCACGGCTCTCGCGGAAGAGTTTCGCCAGATCCCCCGGCGTGACGAACTCGTCCGGCCGGTTCGCCGCATAGTCGACGAGCCGCAGTTCGAAGCTGCGCATCGCGTCGTAGAGCCGGTGGCCGCGCGGCGGCACGTTCGGCGGATCGAACAGGATCAGCGCATCCCAGATCCACCCGCGCTCCACCGCCTGCTTCATGGCGGCGCGGGCGGACATGGAATGGAAGACGCCGACGGTTTTCGCCGGGCCATAACGCTCGGTGACGGCGTCGCGCACGGTGCCGATGTCGATTGCCTGCTGCAGGTAGTTGTGGCCGTCGGCGCCCGTCGGCTCGTTCAGGCCGTGATTGCGGATGTCGAACACCACGACATCGTAATCGTCGCAGAGCGGCTGCCAGAAGACGCGGTAGCCGTCCACGGCAAAGCCGTTGCCGTGGCTGATGACCAGACGCGGACCGGTCCCATTGCCGTAGCGACGGACCTGCAGCTCCGCCCCGTCCGTCATGCGGGCGGCGAACCGGTCGATCGGGTCGATATTTGGCAACGCCATGCGGGCGACTCCCTTGCGTGTCGGTGGAAAGGGACCTGGGTCAGTGGCGGTCGAGGAAATTCTTGACCGCAGCCATGAACGCCTCGGGATTCTCCAGCGCCGTGATGTGCCCGGCATCGGGGATCACCACGTGTTCGGCCCCCTTGATCTTCGAGGCAGCTTCCTTCAGCGCCTCGGGCGGCGCGCCCTTGTCCTTGGCACCGCCGAGGATCAGCGTCGGCACCGTGATGCGGTGCAGGTCCGGGCCGAAGGCCAGGGTCTTCAGCGCCTCGCAGCAGCCCGCGTGGCCGACGGGATCGGTCGACCGGATCATCGCGCGAACGCGGTCGAGTACCGGCGGGTTCTTGGCGCGGGTCTCAGGGGTGAACCAGCGCTCGATCGTCGGCTCGACGACGCCGTCCATGCCCTTCGCCGCCGCGGTGTCGATGCGGTACTGGAAGTAGGCTGCGTAGTCCGGCGGCGCGTCGGGGCGGGAGTCGCAGGCGATGATCGAGCGCAGCCGGTCCGGGTGATGGATGCCGAGGCCATAGCCGATCATGCCGCCGATCGAGAGGCCGACCCAGTGGACCTTGTCGGCGCCGACCGCGTCGATCAGGCCGACCGCGTCCGCGATCAGCATCGGGAAGCTGTAGGGACCGGGGGTCGCCGGCGTCTGGCCGTGACCGCGCTGGTCGTAGCGCAGGATGCGGTACCGATCCTTCAACCCGTCGACGACGTCGTCCCAGAGGGTCAGGTTGTTGGCGAGCGCGTGGGAGAACACGATCCAGGGGGCGCCCTCCGGACCGTCGATCCGGCAGTTGAATTCGGCGCCATTCGCAGCGATGCGCATGGGATATCAACCTCTTCGCTTCAGGGAGGGATCTTTGCGGATGCGCCGCCCCGATCAGCTCTTCTCGCCCACGTATTCGATTTCGCCGGCGATCTTGAGCTCGATCAGGACGTTCTCCTCGGCGCTGTCCTCGCAGAGCATCGAGCGGTGGGCGATTCCGCGCGGAATGAACAGCATGTCGCCCGGATGCATCACGCGGGTACCCATCTCGGTTTCCCACTTCAGCGCGCCCTTCACGCAGAAGATGATCTCATGGGCGTCGATGTTACGGTGCCAGAAGCCCATGTCCTCCTTGCTGCGCTTGGAAAGGTCGACCTTGACGGTCTTCGCGTCGTAGAGGCGCAGCGGCTTGCCGTCCGCCAGCCCCTTGTTGGTGGGCTGGAACTTGTCGTCGAAGATATTGAAGAGGCGGAACATCTCCGCCTGCTCCAGCACGCCGCCATTGATCATCGGCGACTGGTCGCGCTGCAGGACGACGTTCACGCCATCGATCGTGATCAGCTCGCGGGTCGGTGTTTTCGACATGTGGTGGCTCCTTCTTCCAGGGCGGTTCGCCCGCTTCAATGAACTTTCGTCGTGAAGCGGATCAGGCCGTCGCGGCTCTCGATCCGCCGGATCTCGCCCAGCTGGACGAGATGGTTGAGATGGGCCAGGGCCTCGCCCATCGCGAAGCTGATCTGGTGCCCGTCCAGATTCGGGCGGAACAGCACGGGGAGGCTCTCGCCGGCCGTCACCGATCCGCGCTCGCGCAGCAGGGCGCGCAGGACATTCAGCCGCTGCTCATGATGGGCCTGGATCTCCCGGACCCGGGCGCCAGGGCCGCGGAAGGGCTCACGGTGCGAGGGCAGGACCACCGCCTCGTCGCTCACCTCGCCGCTGATGCGGTCGAGGGAGGAGAGGAAGTCTCCGAGCGGCGTCGCACAGGGCTCGGACGGCCAGACGCTGACATTGCTCGTGATCTGCGGCAGCAGTTGGTCGCCGGCGATATAGAGGCGCCGCCGGCTGTCGTAGAGCGTCGCGAGATCGGGCGAATGGCCGGCACCGGTCAGCACCCGCCAACGGCTACCGCCGATCACGACCGTATCGCCGTCGCGCAGCCGGGTATAGTCGTCGGGGATCTCGACCCCGAGGTGATAGAGGATGGTGCCGTTGCGGAAGACGTCCAGCAGTTCCGGCTCGATCCCGTTGCGCACGAAGAAGCGGACCCGGAACTCGACGTCGTCGCTGTAGAGGCCGCGCAACGCCAGGTTCGCGGCCATCCATTCGATCTGGGTCATCTGCGGGCGGATCGACCACCGGTCGCAGATCCAGCGGCAGTTGCCCATGTGGTCGGGATGGAAGTGGGTCACGATGAGGCGCGTCACGGGCCGCCCGCCGAGCGCGTCGCGCCAGACGGTCTCGAGGATCGCCCGGGTCTCCTCGTCGCCCCAGCCGCAATCGATCATCGTCCAGCCGTCGCCGTCGCGCAGAAGCCAGAGATTGACCTGCCGCAGTCCCCGGAAGGGGACCGGGAGGTTGATGCGGATGAGGCCGTCGTCGATCTCGCGCCAGCCGCCCAGCTCGACCGGCGCGAAGAGCGTCGGCGACATCGTTTCGTCGGTGCGCCCGGCGGTCATGCCGCCTCGCCGCGCATTTCGGCGGCGGCCTGCAGGACGGCGGCCACGATGCCGGCATAGCCGGTGCAGCGGCAGATGTGCCCGCCCAGGACCTCCCGCACCTCCTGCTCCGTCGGCGACGGATTGCGGGCGAGAAGATCGGTGAAGGACATGAGAATCCCGGGCGTGCAGAAGCCGCACTGCAGGGCATGATTGGCCTGGAAAGCGCGTTGCAGCGCATTCAGCGCGCCGCCTTCGCCGGCAAGGCCTTCGACCGTATCGATCCGGCAGCCGTCGACCTGTACGGCGAGCGCCAGGCAGGAACGCCCGGCGACCCCGTCGATCATGACGGTGCAGCAGCCGCACACGCCGTGCTCGCAGCCGACATGGGTGCCGGTCGCGCCGACAGCCTGGCGCAGGAAATCCGACAGCAGCGTGCGCGAGGTGGCGAGCGCCGTCACCTGACGCCCGTTGAGCGTAATCGTGACCGGCACCCGTTCGTTCTGTCCTACCCGTTGCATTGCAGGGCCTCCTGGATCACGCGAGGCGCCAGCCGCCGCAGAATGTCGCGCCGGTAGCGCGCGCTCGCATGGATGTCGTCATAGCCGCCGAGTTCCCAGGCGAAGCGCTCGATGCGGTCCTGCAGGTCGCTTTCGTCCGCCCTGGGCAGCGTGATGGTTCGCGGCCGGTCGGAAACGCCGCCGACCCCGAGGCGGATATTGCCGTCTCCTGCCACGACCGCGCCGATGCCGACGATGGCGAAATCGCCATGTCGGCGCGCGACCTCCCGGAAGGCGGCGCCCTTGCGGCCGACGCCGATGGGGAAGCGCACCGCCGTGATCATCTCGTCGGCCTCCCGCGCCGTGGTCAGCATGCCGGTCTGGAATTCCGGGGCCTTCAGGCAGCGTTCGCCGCGGCAGGACCGGAGCACCACCTCGCCCTCCAGCAGCGCGAGCGACAAGGGCAGCTCCGAGCTTGGATCGGCATGGGCGATCGAGCCGCAGACGGTGCCGCGGTTGCGCGTCTGGAAATGGCCGACCCACGGGATGGCGCGTGCGATGAACGGCGCCACCTCCTCGAGCTTCGGCCAGGCCTCGAGCCGCGCCTGGGTCACGGTCGCCCCGACCTCCAGCATGTCGCCGACGATGCGAATCTCGCCCAGCTCGGCGATGCGGGAGATGTCGATCAGCACCTCGGGCTGGACCAGCCGCAGGTTCATCATCGCCATCAGCGACTGTCCGCCGGCGAGGATGCGTGCGCCTTCCCCGTGGCGGGCCAGCAGCTCGAGCACCTCGGCGACCGAATCCGCCCGGACATAGTCGAAGGGTCTGGGCTTCATTGCCCGCCTCCCGCAAGCCTGCGCAGCATTCCGACGATCCTTTGCAGAAGGCCCGGCCGTGTCTCCCCCGCGTCCGCCGGACCCACTGCCGTGACCAGACGTTCGAAGAACTGGCCGATGACCATGCCGGCCGCCCGTTCGATCATGCGGCTGCCGACCGCGGCCACCTTGCCGGCCAGGGTAATGGCGTATTCGTAGCGGATCCGCGTGCCGTCCCCGGACGGCTCCAGGGTCACGTCGCCGGCACCTTCCGAGCTGCCGAGCGGGCCCGTCAGGCTGCCGCTCAGCCGGGCGAAGCGCTCGGTCTTCAGGTCGCTCAGGCGCACATGGGCGGTGAACCGGCCCCTGACCGGCCCGACGCCCAGGCTGACCTCCGCTCGATAGACGTTCTCGCCGACGATCTCGACCTTGTGGCATCCAGGGATGACCCGGCGCAGGTTCTCCGGATCGAGCAGCAGCCGCCAGACCTCGGCCGGCGGCGCGGGAACCTGGAATTCGCCCCGGCCGCGCAGCGCCTGCCCGCCCGCGGCGGCAAGCGGTTCAGGCGCCGCTTCGACGAGATCCGGCGGAGGTGCGGGTTCCTCTCCGCTCACGATGGCGTTCAGCCGGTCCGGCGTCGCCGGCAGAGGCACGTCGCGAATGGAAAGGGCATCCGCGATCGCGTTCGCGATGCAGACCGGCGTGCTCATGCAATTGCCTTCCGCCAGCCCCTTGGCGCCCAGCGGCGTGAAGGGCGACGGCGTCTCGATGTGCAGGATCTCGATCGGCGGAACCTCGCAGGCCGTCGGGACCAGATAGTCCGCAAAGGTGCCGGAAAGGAACGCGCCGGCGTCGTCGTAGACGAATTCCTCGTAAAGCGCGCTGGCGAGGCCCTGCACGAAGGCGCCGTGGATCTGCCCCTCGGCGATCAGCGGATTGAGCAGGCGGCCGGCGTCGTGCATCGAAATGTAGCGGTCGACGCGCACCTCCATGGTGACCGGGTCGATTTCCACACCGCACATGTCGAAGACGAAACCGTAGGTCAGGGACGTATTGATCTCGTCCTTGCTCGACGGGGGATCGAGCTGGGGCGGCGACCAGATGCCGGTTTCGCGCAGGCCGGGCTCGTCGTCCTCCGGCAGCAGCACCGGCGACCAGTGCGCCGTGCCCGCCGCACGGGCGAACGGCATGCCGTTGTCGGGGTTGGAACGGGCGAAGACCCGGCCGCCGGCGAATTCGATCTCCTCGGGCCGGACATTGAGCTGCTTCGCCGCGATGCGGCCCACCTTCTCGCGGATTCGCTTTGCCGCCAGATGGGCGGCAACGGCCGTCCCCGGCGAGAAGCGGCAGGAATAGGTGCCGGCGGCAATCGACCACTGGTCCTTCTGCGTATCCATCTCCAGGTTGACGGAGATCTCGCGGGGATCGAGGCCGAGTTCCTCGGCGACGACCTGGGCGATGACCGTCTGGTGCCCCTGCCCCTGGACCGTCACGTCGGCGGTGACGCTGACCGACCCGACCGGATCGACGTTCACGGTGACCATCGAGACGGCGCCGTTTTTCGGTCCGACGCGCTCGCGCACATGGTTCGGCACGAGCGTGCTCAGATAGCCCATGTTGGACATGCCGGGCTCGACGACGGTCGCGAAGCCGATGCCGTAGAGCTTGCCGGCCGCCCGCGCCTCGTCGCGACGGCGCTTCAGGTCTTCCAGACGCCCCTCGCCGACCGCCTTGTCGATCGCCTTCGCATAGTCGCCGGAGTCGTAGAGCGCGCCCGCGGGCGTGCGGTAAGGGAAGCTGTCGGCCGGGATCAGGTTGCGCCGGATGACGTCGAGCGGATCGAGGTCGAGTTCGACCGCGATGCGCTGCACCAGCCGCTCGATGGCGAGATAGAGCTGCGGACCGCCGAAGCCGCGCACCAGGGCCGCCGGCATCTTGTTGGTGAGGACGACCCGGTTGATCAGCTCCACATGCTTGATGTCGTAGGCGCCCGTGACCGCCCCTTGCATGCGGTAGAGCGGCCCCGGCATGGGCGCGCGCAGATAGGCGCCGTAGTCCTCGAGATTGTCGAAGCGGAGCGCCTGGATCCGGCCGTCCGCCGTGACCGCCGCCTCGATCGTGGTCGTGCGATTCGGGCCCGAATTCGCCGCGACCAGATGCTCCAGCCGGTCCTCGACCCATTTCACCGGCCGCCCGCACAGGCGCGAGGCGAGGCTCATTAGCACGATATAGGGAAAAACCGAAAGCTTGATGCCGAAGGAGCCGCCGCTGTCCGCCGGCGTGCGCAGCCTGAGCTTGCTGCCCGGCACCCGCAGCGCCTTCGCCATCACCGGATGGGCACTGAACGGCCCCTGGAAATTGGCGAACACGTCGTAGCTGTCGCTCGCGCGCCGGTATTCGGCGACGACGACGAAGCATTCCATGGGCGTGTAGGAGCTGCGCGGGTAGTCGACGGTGATCCTGACGGTCCGCTCCGCATGGGCGAAGGCCGTCTCCGGGTCGCCATAGACGAAGCGCCGCGAGGACACCTCGTTGGTGCCGGCCCGCTCGTGCAGAATCGGCGCATCCGGCTGGATCGCCTTGTGCGGATCCACGACCGCCGGCAGGCGCTCGTACTCGACCTCGACCAGCTCCGCGCCGTCCTCGGCGGTATACCGGTCGTCCGCCAGCACGATCGCGACCGCCTCGCCCACGTAGCGGACGCGGTCGACCGCCAGGCTCCACTGGTCGATCGGCTCCTTGAGCACGATAAGGAAGGGATCGGAGATCGCCTGGATCTCGGCGCCGGTGATGACCCGGTGGACACCGGGAACCGCCAGCGCCCGGGTGGCGTCGATCCGGACGATACGGGCATGGGCCTCGGGCGAGCGCACGATCGCCGCATGGAGTGTCCCGGCCGGGGCGGGCAAATCGTCGGCATAGCGGCCGGCGCCGGTCAGCAGAGCTGCGTCTTCCAAGCGCCGCATCGGCTTGCCGAGCGGGCCACCACGTGCGGCGGGGCGCGAAGGCGCGATCTGCGCGTTGCGATCTGGGGCCGTGGCCGGAGCGACGGCGGCTCCGCCGCGGGGGGCCTGTTCCTGGAATTTCAACGTCTCACCGTCAGATCGTGGTCAGAGGAGAAGCGGCATGGATCAGGTTGGCCGAAAGGTAACAATGGCCCCGGGAAGGGTAAAGGAGAATTTCGTAATTAAACACCAAAATTCGCAAGACTCGCAATTCGGATGAGTCCTGCTGCAACCCGGACGACCCCTCGCCCGGTTCGAAGGGGAAAAGCCGGGAGGCGCCGCGGGCCGCCCGTGACGGGGCCGGGCGCAACGCGGCGGACCGGCGCCGAGGCTGCGGCCCGCCGCTACTTCATGCGCATGACGACAGCGCTGTCTGACAGGCCCCGGCGGCCATCCTGCACGCCTTACCCGGCGGAGAGGCCGCGCCGCGGCTTGGGCGTGCCGAGGCCCAGCTCCTCCCAGCGACTGTACGCCGCTTTGATTCGCTCCTCGCTCGGCCATACGGTCGGCGGGAAGCGCGCGCCGCCGAGATCGGGGTCGGGGTCGTAGTCGAGGTTGATCGTCGCGTCGATCAGGACGCGGTTCCACTTGCCCGTGCCGAACAGGGCCGCATTGCGGTCGCGGCGACGGGTGGACGGATCCAGGCCCGCGCCGAAAGTCGACGGCATGATGATGACGTCGTCCTCTCCGGCATTGACGCGATAAGCGATCGCCCAGTCGACGGCGGCGTAGTCGTGGATGTCGATGTCGTCGTCGACCACGGTGATGTGCTTGTAGCGCACATGCGCGGCCGAAGACCCCCAGATCGCGTTTGCGACCTGCTTCGCCTGGTTGCGGTATGTCTGCTTGATGCTGACGAGAAGATTGATGCCGGCGTGGACCGGCGGGCAATGGACGTCGACGACGCCCGGCACGCCCGCCCGGTCGAGAACGTTCCATGCGGTCGCTGCGCGCATGATCGAGCTGCACACCGCGTTCTCGGAAAAGCTGCCGGGGAGCGAGCCCTCGATCGTGCCGCGCAGGATCGGATCGTCGCGGTGCGTGATGCAGGTCACGCGCGCCGTCGGCTTCGGCGAGCGGTCGCCCGCCACATAGCCGGTGAACTCGGCAAACGGTCCTTCCATCACATAGTCTTCGGGATCGGTGCTGATCGTGCCTTCGATGACGATCTCGGCCGAGGCCGGCACCAGGAGGTCGGAGGTCTCGCATTTTACGAGTTCCACCGGCTGTCCGCGGATCGCGCCCATGACGTCGTACTCGCAGACGCCGGCCGGCACCGGCTGTCCGGCGCAGAACCCGAGCGAGGGCTCCCAGCCGATGACGAAGGCGATCGGCATCTCCTTCAGGCCCGCCTGCTGATAGGCGGTATAGTGGTTGCCGATATGCTGGGCGCGCCAGAGCAGGATCGGGATCTCGGTCTTGCTTGCGACCATGCCGCGATAGATGCCGACATTCATGACGCCGGTTGCGGGGTGGCGCGTCACGCAGCCGGCATAGGTGATGATGTAGCGCCCGCCGTCGACCGCGTTCCAGCGCGGCGAGGGAAAGTCGAACAGATCGATGTCGTCGCCCTTGAGGATGTTCTGCTTGACGGGCCCGGTCTCGACCACCTTCGGCGCGATCGTGTCCTGCAGCAGCGTGCGGCCGAGCTTGACCAGCTCGCGCGGATGGGTATCGGGGTCGAGCCCGAGCATCATCGAAACGCGCCTGTAGGAGCTGAGCCCGAGACCGTAGAGCCGCCGGCAGCGAGCGTCCGGCGAGTTGTAGCCCTTGATGTTGTTGAACATCAGCGAGGGGCCGTCGCCGGTCCCCTGGGCGAGGCGCATGATCGTGCCGAGCTCGACGTCCCAATCGACCTCCGCATCGATGTCCTTGTGCTCGCCGGCCGCCTTGAGGGCGTCGATCCAGCCGCGCAGGTCACCGAAGCTGACGGGATTTCGGGCAATGGTCATTTTCTGGTCTCTCCAACGAGGTCGGGTCGGCAACGGCCGGGCGGTGGCGGCGCGGCTATCTCAGTTCCATGGCAGGTTCGCGCCGATGCGGTATGCGGGCAGGGCGATGGCCTCGCCTCCTAAGACGGGGCCATGCCGTTGCTGCGGGCGAAGCGGAACAACGCTCACGATTCCGCATCCCTGGGGAGACTGGTGCCGAAGGTCTGGCGGGCGAGCTTCTTCTGCCGCCGTTCCTGCGCGGACCAGACCCACAGCAGCAGCACCATGATGACGAGGATCACGGCGCTGATCGGTCGGGTGAAGAAGACCAGCGGGTCCATGCCGCTGCCGACGAGGGCGTTGCGCAGGTTGTTCTCGAGAATCGGCCCCAGCACGATGCCCAACACCACCGCCGCCACCGGAAATTCGTAACGGACGAGGAAATAGCCGAGGGCGCCGAACAGCACGATCAGCATGACGTCGAAGCTGCTGTTGTTGATGGCGAAACCGCCTGCCGCCGCGAGAACGCTGATCAGGGGGACGAGGATGTGGGCCGGAATCTTCACCACCTTGGCCAGATAGCCGCGAGAGGCGAGGCCGAGCACGACCATCCAGATATTGGACACGAACAGAAGGACGGCGATCGCGATAAAGGTCGAGCCATGGTCGCGGATGAAGAAGGGTCCCGGCTCGATGCCCTGGATCATCAGGGCGCCGATCAGGATCGCCGTGACCGGATCGCCCGGGATGCCGAGAGTGAGAAGCGGCACCATGGCGCCGCCCGTCACGGCGTTGTTCGCGCTTTCGCAGGCGATGACGCCCTTGATCTCGCCCTTGCCGAACCTGTCCTTGTCCGTCTTGGTGCGCAACGCTTCGCTATAGGCGACCCAGGACGCGATGGCGGGTCCCGTGCCGGGCAGGAGCCCGATGAAGATCCCGATCAGCGCCGATTTCAGCGCAAGCCATTTGTGCGTGACATGGTCTCGCACGACGCTCCAGACGGGCGTGCGGTTCGCCGTGCCCAGAATCTCCTGCTTCGTCTGCTTGCGGCTCGACTTGAGCAGCATTTCCGATACCGCGAAAAGGCCGATCAGCGCTGGGATGATCGGTACGCCGGCGAGAAGATCCGGGATGCCGAAAGTGAGCCGGGGTACGCCGCTGATCGGATCGAGGCCGATGGTCGCCACGAACACCCCGATCAGCGCGGCGGCGATCCCCTTCATGAGCGCCCCCGACGAAATGCCCGCCACGCAGACGATGCCCAGCATCGCGAGCGAGAAGTATTCGACGGAGGTGAAGGTCAGCGCGAAGCTGGCGAGCGTCGGCGAGATCGTGACGAGCAGGACCAGGGAGACCAGCCCGCCGATGAAGGAGCTGATCGTCGCGGCTGAGATCGCACGGTCGCCGTGGCCCGCCCTCGCCATCGGATAGCCGTCAAGCGCCGTGGCGGCGTTGCCGGGGGTGCCCGGTGTGTTGATCAGGATGGCCGGGATGGAGCCGGCGAAATAGCCGCTGCAGTAGATGCCGAGGAGCAGGGCCAAGGACGTGTCGAGACCCATGTCGTAGGTCAGCGGCAGCATCAGCGCGACGGCGGCCGGCGCGGTCAGCCCCGGAGCCGCACCGAAAACCATCCCGACGACGGCGCCGATGAAGATGAAGAGATGGACGTTCGGGTCCGCGAGAACGGACAGGCCGCCCAGCAACGCGTCGAGCGAGATCAGATCCATGTCGGCAACAGGATTTCGAAGACGTAACGGAAGGACAGGTAGATCCCGCCGGAAGTGAGTACCGGCACCAGCAGGAGCTGCAGCGGCTTTCGGCAGCCGAGCACGACCATCGTGACCAGAACGAAGAGCCAGGAGCCGAAGCGGAAATCCACGTGCTCGAAGGTCAGGTAGTAGATCGCCATCAGGGCACCGACCGTGACCAGCCGCGGGTCGACGAGGTCCGGCTGGGGCCGAGGCTCCGACCGCAGCCCCTTCACGAACAGGAACACGCCCGCGAGCGTGATGCCGACCGTGCAAAGCAGCGGGAAGAAGTTCGGCCGCAGCGTGTTCATGTCCGGGCCGGGATCGATTCCCGCCGCAAGCCAGGTGAATAGGGCGCCGACGATGGCAAGCACCGCCCCCGCTACGACGTCCGGGTGTCGGAGCACGCGGTTCATCGCCCCGGACCTCACTTCTTGGCCATGCCGATCTTTTCGAGGACAGGCTTCAGCGCCTCGGCCTCCTGGCGCATCTTGTCGCCGAACTCGGCCGGCGGCAGATAGGCGCCGCTGAAGTGGAACTTCGCAAGCAGCTCATCCGCTTCGGCGGAGTCCAGGATGACGCGCACTTCTTCGGCCAGCACGTCGATGACCTCTTTCGGCGTGCCCTTGGGTGCGACAAGGCCGAACCATTGCGTGGCGATCATGTCGTGCCCCTGTTCCCTGAAGGTCGGCACGTCGGGGAGACGGTCCCAGCGCTCCTCGGCCATCAGCGCAAGCGCGCGGATGCCGCCGGACGACTCGGAGATCATGGACGGGAAGTTCGAGCCGGTTGCCGCGACGAAGACGACCTCGCCCGAAAGCACCTTCAGGAGCGCTTCCTTGGCGCTGGCGGAATTGACGTGGGCCGCCTCGAGACCGGCCTTGTCGAGGAAGGCCTCGGTGGCGAGGTGCGGACCGGTGCCCGCGCCCGGGCTCGACCAGTTGACGGTGCCCGCCTTCATCGCGGCGATCAGGTCATCGATGGTCTGGTAAGGGCTGTCCGATCTGACGGCGATGCCGATCGGGCCGTCGGCCACCATTGCGATCGGCTCGATGTCGTCGATCGTGTAGCCGCTCTCGGTCATCAGCGGGCGGGCCGAGATGCTGTCGTTGGCGCCCACGGCCAGCGTATAGCCGTCGGGACGGGCCTGGACCATGTTGGCGATGCCCACGGCGCCGCCCGCGCCCGGCTGGTTGACCACGATCACCGGCTGGCCGAGCTTCTGCTCGAGCGGCGTCGCGATCATGCGACCGACCGTATCCGTCGCGCCGCCCTGCGCGAACGGCACGATCAGCCGGATCGGCTTCTCGGGATACTCTGCGGAAGCAGGAGCCCCCCATGCGCCCAGCGCGAGCGCCGCGGCGGCGACCACGAAGTTCAGGATGCGCTTCATCGACGGTTCCCCCTGTAATTCACGGACGGCGCACGGCTACACGCAGGCGCGGTCTCGCGTTCAAAGGCCAATTCCGCATGTTGTCATGTTCTTCAGAACATTCCAACGTGCTTTGCTGTGTTATTTTTACAAAATACAGACTTCTTTGGTGTTTACAGGATCGCCCCAGCATCCTGCTGGCCTTTCGGAACGGCAAAGGGACATTCCGCTACCATTATGCTCCTTTGACGAGGAGCGCTGCCCTCGGCCGGAAGCGCGGACAACCGTCTATTTCTTCGCCATTCCGATCTTGGTCAGGACCGGGAGCAACTCCGTGCTCTCACGCTCCAGCTGAGCGCGGAACTCGTCGGGCGACTGGTATGCGCTGGAAAAGTGGAAGCGCTTCAGCAGTTCGTCGCTGGACGAGTCGTTGAGGATCCTCTCGATTTCTGCGGAGAGAGTCGCCAGCACATCTTCCGGCGTGCCCGCCGGGGCGACGACGCCGAACCACTGCGTGCGGACGAAGTCGAAGCCCAGCTCCTGGAAGGTCGGAACCTCGGGCATCCGGACCCAGCGTTCGGTGCCGGCAAGGCCGAGGACGCGGATGGCGCCGGCTGCTTCGTCCAACATGCTCGGGAAGTTCGAGCCGGCCGCGGAAACGAAGTCGACCTCGCCGGACAGGAGCTTCACCAAAGCATCCTTGCCGCTTGCCGAGCTGATATGAGTCGCGCTCAGGCCGAACTGGTCCAGGAAGATCTCCGCCGCGAGATGAGGACCGGCGCCGACTCCGGGACTGGACCATTTGAGCTGGCCGCCTTTCATCGCCTCGACCAGGCTCGCCAGATCCTGGTACGGACTGTCCGACCGGACCGCGAAGCCGGTGGGCGCCTCGACCAGCCGCGCGATCGGCGCAAGGTCCTCGAGCGTGTAGCCGCTTTCGGTCATCAGCGGCCGGGCCGCGAGGCTCGAATCCGAGCCGATGGCGAGCGTGTAGCCGTCCGGCCGTGCCTGAACGGTGTTGGCCAGCCCCACGGCGCCGCCGGCACCCGGCTGGTTCACGATGACCACGGCCTGACCAAGGGCCTCCTCGAGCGGCGCCGCAATCATGCGCCCCACGGCATCGGTAGCCCCGCCCTGCGCGAAGGGAATGATCAGGCGGATCGGCTTCTCGGGATAGTCTGCCCAGGCGGGGGCAGCCAAGGCGAACACCAAGGCCGCGAACGCGGGCAGCCGAAACGGTTTCAGCGACAATCGGGTCATCTATTCCTCCCCCTAAATGCCTTCGGCGGCGCCCGTCTCCTCGATGGCGAGGCACGGCCGTAGTTCTTTTCTTTCGAAACTAGCATGAGCCTTCGCAAGCAAACAAGCATATTAATACCATTATGCGATGTAGTCGGCTTTTCGCAGAGACGACGACAGGCGGCGAGCACTACGGACCGTCGGGCGAAAGCGGTCCGGATCGGCACGGCCGCAGGGCCTCAGCCGCGGTCCGCCGGCCGCGACAGCACGACATCGATCATCCATTACGCCGGAGTGGATTTTTCAGGATTCCAGGTTCGAGATACCCGGTCCGGTTGTTCTTCCAGGCGGCCTGCGCCATTTGCCCCCTCAACAGGAGATGGAGCAAGCGCTACCGTGCCGTCGCCTGGCCGCAAGCTCGCCCCCACGAGACCGGGCCGTCGACGCCCACCGCAAACGGCACGGGATGCATTTAAGGAAATGGCCGGCTTCCCGAGGAGATCGGGCACCGGCACGCCATCCGCACGACGGCCTGCCTCTACGATCAACTGCCAATGCCCTTCTTCAGGACACCGAGAGGCATGCACCGTCATCGAACCGGAGATGCCGGCGCCGGCAATGCCGAACGTCGGCCCAGACGGGGCGGCAACGCCCGGAACGCCGAAGGCGTGGCCGGCGACGGTCGTGCCACGGCGTCGCGACCGGACCGGAGAGGACACCCGTCGCCGGAAGGTCATTGAAGGCAAGGAGCCGATAGTCCGGCAGCAAGGCCGCAAAACAAAACGGGGTCCGAAGCGGATCGCCTCGAACCCCGTATCGATCTTGGTGGAGCCAAGGGGAGTCGAACCCCTGACCTCTACAATGCCATTGTAGCGCTCTCCCAACTGAGCTATGGCCCCGAAACTCGCTTTTCGCTGCGGCGTTGGGGTGCCGCGCGGGCCGGCATATTGTCCAGAGCGGGGGTCGGGATCAAGCGAAAAATAACGCCGATCCCGAGATTTTTCGAAGCCCCGCGAACCGCGCCCCTCAGCGGTCCTCGTCGTCGTTGTCGAGATCGACGTCGACGTCGTCGTCGCCCAGCTCGTCCGCGTCCTCCAGGAGCACGTCGTCGCCTTCGGCGTCCTCGAGATCCTCGTCGATGTCGTCGGCCGGGTTGTCCTCGTCGTCGCCGACCGGGATCCGGCCTTCATCGGCCTCGTCCAGGCCGACCTCGTCCTCGTCGAGACCGTCCACGTCCTCATCGGCCTCGACATCCTCGTCGACCTGATCCTCGAAGTCCTCCCCGGGCGCGGCGCGACGGGCGCGAACGGGCTCGAGCTCCTCGACCGCGGCCACGCGGGTCCGGCGGGATTTCAGGAAGGCCTCGGGATCGAATTCCGTGCCGCATTTCGGGCAGATGATCGGGTCGCGACGCATGTCGTAATAGCGCGCGCCGCAATTATGGCAGATGCGCTTGGCGCCCCATTCCGGTTTGGCCACGCCGAGTCCTCCGTCTGGTGTTGATCGCTGAATATGGCCGGTGGCCGCGCCGTTTGCCACGCCGCCGCGCGGCTGTCAAAGCCAAATGCAAGGCAAGGCCCGGCCGCCGTCCGCCGGCCTGGCAAAGGGCGCTGCCGCCTTATCAAGCCCCCCACTTCGTGCTATCGACGGCCCGAAGCCGTGCCACTGGCCTTTCGGATAAGGTAGATACACGATCCTGCCTGCGGAAGGCAGCACCCATCGTCAGAGAACGGAATTCCGGACGCCCGCCCGTGACCCACGCCCCGAAGCCCCTCATCGCCCGCCGCTCCGGCGCCCTTTCCGGCCACATCCGCGTTCCCGGCGACAAGTCGATCTCGCACCGGGCGCTGATGCTGGGCGGGGTCGCCGTCGGCGAAACCGAGATCCACGGCCTTCTGGAAGGCGAGGACGTGCTGGCGACCGCCGCCGCCATGCGGGCGCTGGGCGCCGAGATCGAGCGCGGCGCGGACGGCGTCTGGCACGTCTGGGGCGTCGGGGTCGGCGGCCTGACCGAACCCGCCCAGGTCCTGGACATGGGCAATAGCGGCACCTCGACCCGGCTGCTCGCCGGGCTTCTGGCGACTCATCCGCTGACCGCGTTCCTTACCGGCGACGGCTCGCTGGTCCGGCGTCCCATGGCGCGGGTGACCGAACCCCTGTCCCGGATGGGCGCCAGCTTCGTCGCCCGAAGGGGCGAGCGGCTGCCGCTCGCCGTCATCGGCACCGACCGGCCGGTCCCGATCACCTATGAGGTGCCGGTCGCCTCGGCCCAGGTGAAGTCGGCGGTCCTGCTGGCGGGCCTGAACACCCCGGGCCGCACCACCGTCATCGAGCGTTCGCCGACCAGAGACTACACGGAGACCATGCTGCGCCATTTCGGCGCCGAGGTCCGGGTCGAGCGGGCGGACGGCGGCGGGCACGCGATCTCCCTCACCGGCCAGCCGGAGCTGACCGGCCGCACGGTCCAGGTGCCGGGCGACATCTCCTCGGCCGCCTTCGCCATCGTCGCGGCGCTGATTCGGCCGGACTCGGACCTCGTCGTCGAGAGGGTCGGCATGAATCCGCGCCGGACGGGTCTGATCGACACCCTGATCGAGATGGGCGGGTCGATCGAGATCCTGAACCCGCGCGAAGAGGCGGGCGAGCCGGTCGCCGACCTCCGCGTCCGCGGCAGCGCGCTCAAGGGCATCGACGTGCCGCCGGAGCGGGCGCCCAGCATGATCGACGAATATCCGGTCCTGGCCGTCGCCGCCGCCTGCGCCGAGGGCACGACGCGCATGCTGGGCGTCGGCGAACTGCGGGTGAAGGAAAGCGACCGGCTGGCCATGATGGCCGACGGCCTTGCCGCCTGCGGCGCACGGGTCGAGGCCGGGGAGGAGACGCTGACCGTGCATGGGACCGGCCGTCCGCCGGCCGGCGGGGCGACCGTGGCGACCGCGCTCGATCACCGGATCGCCATGAGCTTCCTGGTCCTGGGCCTCGCGACCGACGCGCCGGTCGCGGTCGACGACGCCCGGCCGATCGAAACGAGCTTCCCCGATTTCGCCGGCCTGATGAACGGCATCGGGGCCCGGATCGAGGACGCGGCCGACACGGACGGAGCCGGCGCATGATCGTCGCGATCGACGGCCCGGCGGCAAGCGGCAAGGGCACGCTGGCACGCCGCCTCGCCGCCCATTACGGGCTGCGGCATCTCGATACCGGGGCGCTTTACCGGGCGACCGGCTGGCGCGTGCTGGCGGCCGGCGGCGACCCGGCGAATGCGGCGGATGCCGTCAACGCCGCCGGCGAGATCCGGCCCGAAGACACAGGCCGGGAGGAACTGCGCACGGATCGGGTCGCCCAGGCGGCTTCGGTGGTCGCGGCAATCCCGGCCGTCCGCGACCGCCTGCTGGCCTTCCAGCGGGACTTCGCCCGCACGCCGCCGGGGGCGGTGCTGGACGGCCGCGACATCGGCACCGTCGTCTGCCCCGAAGCGGACGCAAAGCTCTTCGTCACCGCTTCGATCGAAGCCCGCGCCCGGCGGCGATTCAATGAGTTGCGGGGCCGGGGCGAGGACGTTATATACTCGGCTGTCCTGCAGGATATGAAACAGAGAGATGCGCGAGACAGCGGTCGTGCGGTTGCACCGCTCAAGCCCGCTGAAGATGCGTTTTTTCTGGACACCAGCGACCTTGATGCCGATCAGGCGTTCGCGGCCGCGCTGGCCTTCATCTCCGAAAAGACCGGACGGCGGTAGTCCCGTCCCCGGACGCAGGACGGCAGATCGCACCGGGTAGCCCGCGAGAAGGTCGGGGCCCGGTGAACCGGCGAATGCGCTTTCCATGGCGGGATGACCCGCGGCGTTTCACCGGCCGATCATTCAAGGAGCAGTAATGGCAGAAACCCAAGCCGCCAGCGCCGCCAAGGAGAGCTTCGCAGCCCTTCTCGAGGAGAGCCTGGCCAAGACCGAAAGCTTTGAAGGCACCGTCGTCAAGGGCCGTGTCGTCTCGATCGAGAACGACATGGCGCTGATCGATGTCGGCCTGAAATCCGAAGGCCGCGTGCCGGTGAAGGAATTCGCCGCGCCCGGACAGCCCGCCGACCTGAAGCCCGGCGACACCGTCGAGGTGTATATCGAGCGGATGGAGGACAAGAACGGCGAGGCCGTGCTGAGCCGCGAGAAGGCCCGGCGCGAGGAGAGCTGGACCCAGCTCGAGAAGTCGTTCAACGATCAGCAGCGCGTCACCGGCGTGATCTTCGGCAAGGTCAAGGGCGGCTTCACCGTCGACCTGAACGGCGCCGTCGCCTTCCTGCCGGGCAGCCAGGTGGACATCCGCCCGGTGCGCGACATCAGCCCGCTGATGGGCACGCCGCAGCCGTTCCAGATCCTCAAGATGGACCGCAGCCGCGGCAACATCGTCGTGTCGCGTCGCGCGGTGCTGGAGGAGAGCCGGGCCGAGGCCCGTTCCGAGCTGGTGGCCAACCTCAAGGAAGGCCAGGTCCTGCAGGGCGTGGTCAAGAACATCACCGACTACGGCGCCTTCGTCGATCTTGGGGGCGTGGACGGCCTGCTGCACGTCACCGACATCGCGTGGCGCCGCATCAATCACCCGTCCGAGGCTCTGCAGATCGGCCAGAACGTCCAGGTCCAGGTCATCCGCTTCAATCCCGAGACGCAGCGCATCTCGCTCGGCATGAAGCAGCTCGAGGCCGATCCGTGGGAGGGCGTCGAGGCCAAGTACCCGGTCGGGGCGAAGTTCAAGGGCCGCGTGACCAACATCACCGACTACGGCGCCTTCGTGGAGCTGGAGCCGGGCATCGAGGGCCTGGTCCACGTCTCGGAGATGAGCTGGACCAAGAAGAACGTCCATCCGGGCAAGATCGTCTCGACCTCCCAGGAGGTCGAGGTCATGGTCCTGGACGTCGATCCGGTCAAGCGCCGGATCAGCCTGGGCCTGAAGCAGTGCCTGGAGAATCCGTGGGACAGCTTCTCCGACCGGTTCCCGTCCGGAACCGAGCTGGAGGGCGAGGTCAAGAACATCACCGAGTTCGGCCTGTTCGTCGGCCTGCCCGGCGATATCGACGGCATGGTCCACCTTTCGGACATTTCCTGGGACCGCCCCGGCGAGGAGGCGATCCAGGACTTCAAGAAGGGGGACATGGTCAAGGTCAAGGTCCTGGATGTGGACGTCGAGAAGGAGCGCATCTCCCTCGGCATGAAGCAGCTGGTGGACGACCCGTTCGAGAAGTCGGCCGGCAACATCCGGCGCGGCGACGTGGTGACCTGCACGGTCACGGCGGTCACCGACGGCGGCATCGAGGTGTCGATCGGCGACGGCCAGACCGGCTTCATCCGCAAGAGCGACCTGGCCCGCGATCGTCAGGATCAGCGGCCCGAGCGCTTCGCCGTGGGTGAGAAGGTCGACGCCAAGGTCACCCAGATCGACCGCGCCAGCCGGAAGATCTCGCTCTCCATCAAGGCCAAGGAGGTCGAGGAGGAGAAGCAGGCGATGGCCGAGTACGGCTCGTCCGACAGCGGCGCGTCGCTGGGCGACATCCTGGGGGCCGCCCTCAAGCGGGCCCAGGCCGGCCAGAAGGAAGGCGAGTCGAAGTAACGGCCTTTTTCGAGCCAGGACTTCGCTTCCTTCTCGAAGCATCGGGGCAGGGCCGCCGCGGACAACCGCGGCGGCCCTTGCCATTGGGCAACGCCCCTTGCGCCCCCGCACGGGAAAACCCTTTTCTATGAGGGACTTAGGCTTGCTTTTCCGCCACCCCTCTGGCACGCTTCCCCTTCAAGACTCGCGCACAAGGAGCCGGCGCCGCCAGCGGGCCTCCGCCTCGCCCCAGCCCTTCGGCGACGGTCAACGAGAAGGAACGAGGCGCGTTCGATGACGAAATCGGAACTGATCCTTCGGCTGGCGGAACGCAATCCGCATCTGTACCAGCGGGATGTCGAAAAGATCGTGACCACGATCTTCGACAAGATCTCCGAGGCCCTGTCCCACGGCAAGCGCGTGGAGCTGCGCGGTTTCGGCGCGTTCTCGGTGAAGCGGCGGAACGCCCGCATCGGCAGGAACCCCCGCACCGGCGAGTCCGTTCAGGTCGCCGAGAAGGCGATCCCGTTCTTCAAGACGGGCAAGCAGCTGCGCGAGCGCCTGAACACCGACTGACCCCGCCTCCCCGACGGCACCAACGGACGATCCCTCCCGTGCCCAAAATCCTGCGCTACTTGAGCTGGATCATCACGATCCCGATCGCCGCCCTGGCCATCTCCTTCGCCGTCTCGAACCGGGATTCCGTCGTGCTCACGATCTGGCCGCTGCCGTTCTCGATCGCGGTCCCGCTCTATCTCGCGGTGCTCGGAACCTTCGTCCTGGGATTCCTTGTCGGGGGTGTCGTCGCCTGGGCCAATCAGCATCGCTACCGCCGGGACGCCCGCCGACACGCCGAGCGGCTGCGCGAACTGAGCGCCGAGGTGAAGCGCTATCGCGAGCGGGACGCCCGCGTCCGGGAGGAGGCAGCCCGCGCCGAGGAGGCAGCCCGCCGCCATGCGGCGGCCACGGCCAGCGCCGAGGCGGCGCGACTGGAACGACCGGCCGAGCCAGCCGTTCCCGCCATCCGCTGAGACTTCCGAATCCTGGCGCGGGACCCGGAAGAACCTTCGGTCGAACTGACAGTGAAGTGAGAAGGAGATCCGTTCCTTGCGCATGATCACGAGCGGCGAGGTCGCGGCCGCCCTTGACTTTCCCGGTCTGATCGACCGGCTGGCCGAAGCGTTCCGGTCGGAGATCGCAGTCCCGCTCCGCCACCATCACGCGGTCTCCGTCCCGGGCGGGAGCGAGGGCACCCTTCTGCTCATGCCCGCTTGGCAGTCCGGCCGCCATATCGGCATCAAGATCGTGACCGTCTTCCCCGACAACGGCCAGCGCAGCCTGCCGTCTGTCATGGGCGTCTATCTGCTGCTGGACGGCATGACCGGGGCGCCGGTTGCGCTCCTCGACGGGCCGACGCTGACGACCCGCCGGACGGCGGCGGCATCGGCGCTGGCCGCCAGATACCTGGCCCGGCCCGACGCCCGCCGCCTGGTCATGGTCGGAACAGGCGCGATGGCGCCGCAGCTCATCACCGCCCACGCGACCGTCCGGCCGGTCCGCGAGGTGCTGGTCTGGGGCCGCTCGCCCGAAAAGGCGGAGGCCCTGGCCGCGAAGCTGACCCTTCCCGACGTGACGATCCGCGCGACCGAGGATCTGGAGACGGCCGTGCGCGATGCCGACATCGTCTCCTGCGCCACCCTTTCCACGGAGCCGCTGGTCCACGGCCGCTGGCTCCGCCCCGGAACCCATCTGGACCTGGTCGGCGCGTTCACGCCCCGGATGCGCGAGGCGGACGACGATGCGATCCGAGCGGCGAAGATCTTCGTCGATACGAGGGAAGGCGCGCTTAAGGAAGCCGGCGACATCGTCCGGCCGATCCAGGCGGGGGTCCTGTCCGAAAGCGGGATCGAAGCCGACCTCTTCGACCTGACGCGGGGCACCCATCCCGGCCGCCGGAGCGCCGAGGAGATCACGCTCTTCAAGTCGGTCGGCACCGCGCTCGAGGATCTGGCGGCGGCGCAGCTGGCCGCCGAACGGAGGTAGCCAAGCTTGTCCACGCCCCCCGCCCTCCCGCCCAGCCTCCGGACCTGGCTTTTCGAGACCGTCATGCCCTTCTGGGCGAATGTCGGGGTCGACCGCGCGCATGGCGGCTTCGTCGAGCGCCTGACCCGCGACCGAAAGCCCGCGGACGACGATTACAAGCGGATCCGGGTCCAGGCGCGCCAGATCTATGCCTTCAGCCACGCCCATCTTCTCGGGGCGCCGGCCTGGGCGCTGGACACCGCCCGGGCGGGGTTCGACTGGCTGGTCGCCCATGGCTGGAATGCCGAGGGGGGCGGCTGGCACCACCTGCTGACCCGGGCGGGCGATCCGCTGGACCGCCGGCAGGACACCTATGACCACGCCTTCATCCTGATGGCGCTGTCCTGGTTCCACCGGGCAAGCGGCGACCGCGCCGCGCTGGACTGGATGCAGCGGACGATCGATCATCTGGACGCCCGCATGGCGGAGCCGGCCCATGGCGGATACCGGGAGGAGGCGGGCAGCGGCTCCGGCCCCCTGCCGCGCCGGCAGAATCCGCACATGCACCTGTTCGAAGCCTTTCTGGCCGCCCACGAGGCGACGGGAGACGGCTTCTGGCTCGCCCGGGCGCGCGGCATCGCCGACCTTTTCCTGGACCGCTTCCTGGACCGGGCCACCGGCACGCTCGGCGAATATTTCACCGCCGACTGGCTGCCCGCGCCCGGGGCCGAGGGGTCGGTCCGGGAACCCGGCCATCATTTCGAATGGGTCTGGCTCCTCCACCAGTACCGCCGCCTGTCGGGCGACGAGAGGGTGACGGACGCAGCGGACACGCTCTACCGCTTCGCCCTCGACAAGGGCCGGGACGAAGCGCCGGGCATGGTCCCCGCCACCCTGGACGAGGTCGATCCCGAAGGGCGGATCCTGAAGGACACCAAGCGCCTGTGGCCCCAGACGGAGGCCGTGAAGGCCCATCTGGCCCGGCTGGAGGTCCTGGGCGACCGCGAGGCCGGCCGGAGGGCGGAGGCGGACATCGCCATGATGTTCACCCACTATATCGGCGCCGACCACGCGGTCTGGCGCGATCAGCTGAGCCGGGACGGCGACGAAGTGTCGTCCCACATTCCGGCCAGTTCCCTCTACCATCTGTTCCTGTGCATGGCGGAGGCCATGCGCATCCTGTCGCGATAGTCTTCCGGATCTTCTCATTCATGCGCGTTACCGTCATCGGCGCCGGCATCATGGGCCTCAGCACCGCCTGGGCGCTCGACCGGCGCGGCCACAGCGTCACCGTCATCGACCGGTACCCGGTCCCGAATACGCTCGGATCCTCGGTCGATCAGCACCGCCTCATCCGCTACCCCTACGGCGCCATGGCCGGATACGCCGCCATGGTCGGCCCCGCCTACCGGGCCTGGGACCGTCTGTGGGCGGATCTGGGCGAGACCCATTACGTCGAGACCGGAACCTTGGCGGTCGGCACGGCGCGCCACCAATGGCTGATCGACAGCGTCGAGACCCTGTCGCGGTCCGGCATCGGCTTCGAGGAGCTGACCGTGGACGAGCTGGCGCGGCGCTTCCCGCTGGTCAATCCGGAGGGCCTCGACCGCGCGATCTGGCTTCCGACCGGCGGCGTGCTGCTGGCCGACCGGATCGTCGAAGGCCTGGCGCGGCATCTGACGGCGAAGGGCGTGCCCGTCCTTGCCGAAACGCCGGCGCAGGAAATCGATCCCGAGCGGGCGCGCGTGACGCTCGAGGACGGACGCACGATCGAAGCGGACCGCCTGGTGGTCGCCGCAGGGCCCTGGGTGACGCGCCTGGTGCCCGGCCTCGCCGGACGCGTGACCCCGTCGCGACAGGTGGTCTGCTACGTGAAGCCGCCGGCGGACAAGGCGGCCGACTGGGCCCGGATGCCGATGGTTCTCGACATCGATCCGCGCTGGGGGATCTATGTCATCCCGCCGGTCGCCGGGACAGGCATGAAGATCGGCGACCACGTCTTCTCCCTGACCGGCGACCCCGACCGCGACCGCGAGGCCGCGGTGGGCGAGGAGGCGAAGATCCTGGAGGCGTGCCGAAGCCGGCTGACCGGCTTTGCAGTGTTCGGCATCGACCGGCTGAAGACCTGCTTCTACACGGTCCAGCCGGACGAGAAATTCGTGGTCGAGCCGCTGGGCGCCGCCGCCTGGGTCATGACCGGGTTCTCGGGACACGGCTTCAAGTTCGGACCGCTCATGGGCGAAGCCATGGCCGAAGTCCTGGACGGGCTGCGCGACCCGGCGTCGCTGACACGCTGGGCCGCCGGCGAGACGGCCTGACCGTCCGGAAGCCCCAGGGACATCGCCCATGAAGATCGCCGTCATAGGCGCCGGGATCGCGGGGCTGGCCACCGCCTGGGGGCTCGCCCGGCGGGGACACGACGTCCTCGTCTTCGACCGCGGCCCCATCCCGAACCCGGCGTCCGCGTCGTTCGACGAACACCGCCTGATCCGGCACCACTACCCCGACCGGCCGCGCTATGCCCGGATGGTCGACGACGCCTTCGACGCCTGGGAGGAGCTTTGGCAGGCGCTGGGGCGCCGCCACTATGTCGAAGCGGGCGCGCTGGGCCTGTCGCGGGCGCCGGGCGATTGGACCGACCGGGCAAGCCGGGTCCTGGACGAGATCGGCTGCGCCTACGAGCGCCTGACCCCGACCGAGCTGGCACACCGCTATCCCTTCCTCAGGACGGAGGGCGTGGCCTGGGGTCTCCTGACCCGCCGGGGCGGCCTGCTGCTGGCCGACCGGATCGTGATCGACCTTGCCGATCATCTGCGCGAACGGGGCGTCAGCCTCCATCCCGAGACGCCGGTCACCTCCGTCGATTTCGGCCGGGCGGCGATCACCCTGGCCGGCGGCTTCGAGGTCGCCGCCGATGCCGTGATCGTCGCCGCCGGCGCCTGGACGCCCGGGCTGCTGCCGGAACAGTCCGCCCGCCTTCGCTCCCACCGGGTATTGTGCGTCTATGTCGAGCCGCCCGCCGCTTATGCCGAGGCCTGGGCCGGGGCCCCGGCCATGGTCGATTACGGCTTCCCGGACGATCACTGGTCGGCACCCGGTCTTGCCGGCACCAGGCTGAAACTCTCCGCCTCGGGTCACACGCGCCCGGGCGATCCCGACCACGACCGAGAGATCGAAGCGGGCGAGGCGGAAGCGATGATCGAACGCTACCGGCCGGTGCTGCGCGACATCGACGCCTACCGGGTGCTGGAGGCGCGGACCTGCTGCTATACCTACGCGCCCGAGGAGCGGTTCGTCGTCGAACGCCGCGGGCGGGGCTGGCTGGTCAGCGCCTGTTCGGGACACGGCTTCAAGTTCGGCGCGCTGATCGGGCTGAAGGTCGCCGAGGCGGTCGCCGGCGGGGCCGAGCCGGAGCGCCTCGCCCGCTGGGCCGCGGCGCTGGAGGCTTGAGGCCGGGCGCCCGCAGGGCGTAAGAACCTGGCCTGACCCGACAATCGAGCCAGCCGGAGGCCGCCCTCATGAACGATTCCGCCGCATCCCCCGTCTTCTGCGCGGTCGACACGGGCGATCTCGCCGCCGCACGCGCGCTGGCCGGCCGCCTGAAAGGCCTGGTCGGCGGCCTGAAGCTGGGCATGGAATTCTTCTATGCCAACGGACCGGAAGGCTATCGGACGATCGCCGCGGAGGGGCTGCCGATCTTCCTGGACCTGAAGCTGCACGACATTCCCAACACGGTCGCGGGCGCGGTCCGTTCGCTGACGCCCCTTTCCCCCGCCTTCATGACGCTCCATGCCTCAGGCGGCCGGGCGATGATGGCCGCCGCCGCGGCCGAGGCCCGGGAGGCCGCGGCGAAGCACGGCGTCGGCCGGCCGCGCCTTCTCGGCGTCACCGTGCTGACCAGCCTGGATGGCGACGATCTGCGCGCGACCGGGCAGGACCCCGACGTTTCGGCCCAGGTGGACCGGCTGGCCGAGCTGGCGCAGGAGTCCGGCCTGGACGGGGTCGTCTGCAGCCCGAAGGAGATCGAGCGGCTGCGCCACCGGTGCGACCCCGGCTTCGTGCTGATGGTGCCCGGCATCCGCCCCGCCTGGGCCGCCGCCCAGGACCAGAAGCGGGTGCTGACGCCCGCCCGGGCGGTCGCGCTCGGCGCCGACCATCTGGTGATCGGCCGGCCGATCACGGAAGCGGCCGATCCGGCCGCCGCAGCCCGCCGCATTGCGGATGAGCTGTCGCTGCCCCATTCTTAGGACCATGAAGATTCAGGTGAAGATCTGCGGCCTGAACACGCCCGAGGTGGTGGACGCGGCCGTCGCAGGCGGCGCCCGCTATATCGGTCTCGTGTTCTTCGCCCGCAGTCCGAGGGCGGTCGACCCGGCGCTGGCGGCCGATCTCGCCCGCCGAGTCCCGACCGGCGTGCGCACCGTCGGCCTGTTCGTGGACCCGGAGAACGAGTTCCTGGAAAGCGTGCTTGCCCGGGTTCCGCTGGACGTGATCCAGCTCCACGGCGAAGAGGCCCCGCCCCGCGTCGCCGAGATCCGGGCGATGTTCGGGCTGCCGGTCATGAAGGCGATCCGCATCGCGACCCCGGCCGACGTGGCACGGGCACCGGAATACGAGGATATGGCCGACATGCTTCTGTTCGATGCCAAGCCCCCGGCGAACGTCGCCGCCCTGCCGGGCGGGAACGGGCTGCCCTTCGACTGGTCGCTGCTCGCCGGCCGCAGCTGGTCCCGGCCCTGGATGCTCTCGGGCGGGCTCAATCCCGCCAATCTCGCGGAAGCCGTGACGGCGACCGGGGCCACGGCGGTCGATGTCTCCTCCGGCGTCGAGGACCGGCCCGGCCACAAGACGCCGGCCCTGATCCGGAGTTTCCTGACGACCGCGGCGGGCCTCGGCGGCGGCCCCGAAAACGGCCGGTTCCTCTAGGCTGTCGGCCATCCGGCCACGGCGGACCGGGTGGCGCCTGCAGGTTCCCCCGGGGAATCGAATTGCTGGCATTCCCGGGCCATGCTTGGCATGACAAAAGTCTATGGCTATGGTGGCGCACTGACATCGGCGAGGGCGACCCGATCGCATACGCCCCGGGGCCAGTCCCAAGTCTCTGAACCCTGACGATTGAGACCCTGTGACGACACCAAACACCTATAGCGCCGGCCCGGATGAGGACGGTCGTTTCGGCATCTACGGCGGCCGGTTCGTCGCCGAGACGCTGATGCCGCTGATCCTGGAGGTCGAGCGGGCCTATGCCCGGGCGAAGAACGATCCTGCCTTCCGGGCCGACATGAAGCATTACCTGACCCATTACGTGGGTCGGCCCAGCCCGCTCTATTTCGCGGAGCGGCTGACGGAGCATCTCGGCGGCGCGAAGATCTACTTCAAGCGCGAAGAGCTGAACCACACCGGCAGCCACAAGATCAACAACTGCATCGGCCAGATCCTGCTGGCCCGCCAGATGGGCAAGAAGCGCATCATCGCCGAGACCGGCGCGGGCCAGCACGGCGTGGCCGTGGCGACGGTCTGCGCGCTGTTCGACCTGCCTTGCGTGGTCTACATGGGCGCGGTCGACGTGGAGCGGCAGAAGCCGAACGTCTTCCGGATGCGGATGCTGGGCGCCGAGGTCCGGCCCGTCACCTCGGGCAGCCGGACGCTCAAGGACGCCATGAACGAGGCGCTCCGCGACTGGGTCACCAATGTCGAGGACACGTTCTACATCATCGGCACGGTCGCCGGCCCGCACCCCTATCCGATGATGGTGCGCGACTTCCAGTCCGTGATCGGCCACGAGGTCCGCGAGCAGATCATGGCCGCCGAGGCGCGCCTGCCGGACAGCCTGGTCGCCTGCATCGGCGGCGGCTCGAACGCCATGGGCCTGTTCCATCCCTTCCTGGACGACCCGGAGGTCGCGATCTATGCGGTCGAGGCCGCGGGCCGCGGGCTCGAGACCGGCCAGCACGCGGCTTCGCTGACGGGCGGCCGCCCCGGCGTGCTGCACGGGAACCGGACCTATCTCCTCCAGAACGAGGACGGCCAGATCGAAGAGGCCCACTCCATCTCGGCCGGCCTGGATTATCCCGGCATCGGTCCGGAGCACGCCTGGCTGCACGACACGGGCCGCGTGACCTATGTCTCGGCGACCGACGACGAGGCGCTGGAGGCGTTCCAGCTCTGCTCGCGCCTGGAAGGCATCATCCCGGCGCTGGAACCGGCGCACGCGCTTGCCCATGTCATGCGGGCCGCGCCCTCCCTGCCCCGCGACCACATCATGGTCGTCAACATGTCCGGCCGGGGCGACAAGGACATCTTCACCGTAGCCGAGGCCTTGGGAGCCGAAATCTGATGGCTGCCACCGCCACCGGGCGGCTTGACCGCCGCTTCGAGCTGCTGCGCGCCGAGGGCCGCGGCGGGCTCGTCACCTTCATCACCGCGGGCGACCCGGATCCCGAGACCGGCTTCGAGATCCTGAAGGGCCTGCCCGAGGCCGGCGCCGACGTGATCGAGCTGGGCATCGCCTTTACCGACCCCATGGCCGACGGGCCGGCGATCCAGGCGGCCGGCCTCCGGGCCCTGAAGGCGGGGATTTCGCTGGCGCGGACGCTCGACCTCGTGCGCCGCTTCCGGCAGGGGGACGACGAAACCCCGATCGTGCTGATGGGCTATTACAACCCGATCTATTCCTACGGCATCGACCGCTTCCTCGCCGACGCCAAGGACGCCGGGGTGGACGGGCTGATCATCGTCGACCTGCCGCCGGAGGAGGACGAGGAGCTGTGCCTGCCGGCGCTGCGCGCCGGGCTGAACTTCATCCGCCTGGCGACGCCGACGACCGACGACGAGCGTCTGCCGGCCGTTCTCGCCAACACCAACGGCTTCGTCTACTACGTCTCGATCACCGGGATCACCGGCACGGCCTCCGCGGCCAATGCCGACATCACCGCGGCGGTCGAGCGCCTGCGCCGCCACACGGACCTGCCGATCGCCGTCGGCTTCGGCATCAAGACGCCGGACCAGGCGGCCGCCGTCGCCGCCGTCGCCGATGCGGCCGTGGTCGGCTCGGCGATCGTTTCCCGCATTGCCGACAACCTCGATGCGGAAGGCCGGCCGAAGCCGGGACTGGTCGACGATGTGCTCGGCATGGTCCGCGGACTTGCCGAAGGCGTGCGCTCGGCACGCGCGGCCCGCTAGCGTCCCGGAGGATTCACTCGATGAACTGGCTGACCAATTTCGTCCGTCCGAAGATCCGGGCGCTCGTCAACAAGACCGAGCCGCCGGACAATCTCTGGACCAAGTGCCCGAACTGCGAGGCGATGCTGTTCCACCGGGACCTCGAGGCCAATCTGTGGGTGTGCCAGCATTGCGGGCACCACATGCGCCTGGATCCTGAGCGGCGCCTGCGCATCCTGTTCGACGACGGCAAGTACCAGACGATCGAGCTGCCGAAGGTCCCGGTCGATCCCCTGAAGTTCCGGGACACGAAGCGCTACACGGACCGCCTGAAGGAGGCACAGAGCCGGACCAACCGCAACGACGCGGTGGTCGTCGCCCATGGCCAGATCGGCGGCATCGGCACGGTCGTCGCCGCCTTCGACTTCAGGTTCATGGGCGGTTCCATGGGCACGGCGGTCGGCGAGGGCATCCTGGCGGCGGCGCGTCTCGCGGTGCTGCAGCAGGCGCCGCTGATCGTCATTCCGGCGTCGGGCGGCGCCCGCATGCAGGAAGGCATCCTCAGCCTCATGCAGATGCCGCGGACGACGATCGCGGTCGACCTGGTGAAGGAAGCCGGGCTGCCCTACATCGTCATCCTGACCGACCCCACCACGGGCGGCGTCACGGCGTCCTTCGCGATGCTGGGCGACATCCACATCGCGGAAAAGGGCGCCCAGATCGGATTCGCCGGCGCGCGCGTCATCGAGGAGACGATCCGCGAGACCCTGCCCGAAGGCTTCCAGCGCGCCGAATACCTGCTGGAGCACGGCATGGTGGACATCGTCGTCCACCGCACCGAGCTGCGGGACACGCTGGTCCGCGTCCTGGACCTGCTGCGCCGACCGACCCCTCCGGCCGAGGTGATCGAGCTGGAGCAGCCGGAAGGCTCCGCCGCGGCGAGGGAAAGCGGTGAGCCGGTCCCTGCCCCGTGACGCGACGAAGGACGCCTCTGCGCGCGTAGAGGCCGCCCTTGAGCGGTTCAAGCGGTCCCACCCCCGGACCATCGATCTCGGCCTCGATCGGGTCTTCCGTCTCCTGAGGGCGCTGGGCGATCCGCACCGGGCCCTGCCGCCGGCGATCCACGTCGCCGGGACCAACGGCAAGGGCTCGACCATCGCCTTTTTGCGCGCCTTTCTCGAGGCGGCGGGCTATCGCGTCCATGCCTATACCTCCCCGCATCTGGAGCGCTTCAACGAGCGAATCCGACTGGCCGGCGAACTGATCGCGGACGCCCGTCTGGCCGAGGTGCTGGAGCGGGTCGAAGCGGCGAACGACGGCGCGCCGATCACCTTCTTCGAGGCGACCACCGCCGCCGCCTTCCTGGCCATGGCCGAAACGCGGGCGGACATCGTCCTGCTGGAGACCGGGCTGGGCGGGAGGCTGGATGCGACAAACGTCCTCGATCGCCCGGCGGCGACGGCGATCACCCCGGTCGGCATGGACCACATGGCCTATCTGGGCGGGACGCTTGCCGAGATCGCGGCCGAGAAGGCCGGCATCCTGAAACCCGGCGTGGCCGCGATCCTGGCGCCCCAGCCGGCGGACGCGACGGCGGTGATCGCCCGGCAGGCGGCCGAGGTCAAGGCGCCGCTCTACGCGGCGGGCGCGGTCTGGCACGCCTGCACGGTCGGCGAGGCGCTTTCCTACGAAAGCCCGATGCGTAGCCTGCGCCTGCCCCTGCCCGCCCTCGCCGGCGATCACCAGATCGTCAATGCCGGCACCGCCCTGGCGGTGCTGGACTGCCTGACCGGCTTTCACGTCGCCGAGGCGGCGATCGCCGAAGGGCTGCGTTCCGTGACCTGGCCGGGGCGGCTGCAGCCCGTGACCACCGGCCCGCTCGCCCGGGCGCTTCCACCGGGGAGCGAGCTGTGGGTCGACGCCGCCCACAACCGCGAAGGGGGCGAGCAGCTTGCCCGCTTTCTTTCGGGACGGCGCGATCTTCCGACCGATCTCGTCGTCGGCATGTATTACGACAAGCAGGCATCCGAATTCCTGGGCGAGTTCCGCGGATTGGCCCGGCGCGTCTTCGCGGTGGAGTTCACGGGCGAACAGCCCTGCCGCCCCGCTGCCGATATCGTGGCCGCCGCGGCCGCAAGCGGGATCCCGGCAGAACCGGCCGCGGACGTCGCCGACGCGATCGCCCGGATCGGCGGCCAGCCTGCCCGGATCGTGGTCTGCGGCTCCGTCGCCCTGATCGGCAGGGTGCTGGCGGCAAATCGGGAGAGCGCCGGCTGATAACGGTGATGAGCGGGGTCGATCACGCCTACGCGGACTGCCTGGACCGGATCTTCGAAAGCTTCTTCGAGAGCCGGCCCGCCAGGGCCGGCCGCCACGACCGGGAAACCCGCGATCCCCGGATCATCCTGGACATCGCCCGGGCGGAAGGGCTGCTGCCCGCGCCCGGGCGCACCTTGCGGATCACCGGAAGCAAGGGCAAGGGCACGGTCGCCCGCCTAGCCGCAGCCTGGCTCGGCGCCCAGCCCGCGCCGGGCCTCGGGCGGATCGGCCTCTTCGTCTCCCCGAACGAGGTCGAGCAGCGGGACCGCATCCGGATCGACGGCGAGCCGATCGGAGAGGCCGATTTCGTCCGGATCTACGAAAGCCTGGAGCCCCGTCTCCGCCGCGCCGCCTCGAGCCTCCGCGAGGGGCAGTACCTGTCCCCCTTCGGCACCTTCCTTCTGATCGCGCTTGCCTGGTTCAGGGAGAATGGCGTCGACTGGTTCGTGCTGGAAGGCGGGCGCGGCGCCGCCTATGACGAAGTCGGGCGCCTGCCGGGCGACGTCGCGGTCGTCACCAGCATCTTCCTGGAGCACGCCCAGCAGATCGGCCCGGAACTGCGCGACGTCGCCCTGAACAAGATGGCCATCGCCGAAGGTGCGAAAGCGACGGTCCTGGGACCGGACGTGCCCGCGGTGCTCGACCAGCTCGGCCTCGAATTGCCGCAAGGCGCAGCCGTCGTCGCCCCTCCGCCCGCGGGCGGGGACCTGCCCGGCTGGTGCCGGCTGGACCTCGACATCGCCGATACGGCGTGCCGCAAGCTTCTGGCCCTGAACGGGCTCCGCCCGCTGCCGGCCGAAGTCCCGATCGTCACGGCCTCCTTCGGACAGGTTGCGTTCGAAGGGCGGCCCCTGGTCTATGACGCGACCATCTCCTTCCCGGCCTTCGACCGGGAACATTTCGCCGGCCTGCGCCGGAAACACCCGCGGCTGCTGGTCGTGCTCTCCCTCAGCGACCAGAAGGACGCGGCCCCCTTCCTTGCCCATTTCGAAACCGAAGACGTGACGATCGCACCGATCGCGCTGACCGGGCTCGACCTCCACACCTATCATCGGCTCGAACGGGATCCGCGTCTTGCCGGCCGCGTCGGCTTCACGGACGCGGCCGGCCTTGAGGCGCTGCTTCGGCGGCTGGTGGCGCAGCATCGGCCGGACCTGGTCTACATGCTCGGGATTCAGCCCTTCGTGAGGCTGTGCAAGCAGATGCCGTCGCTTGCATCGGGCATGCCTTCGAAATAGAACGCATTTTCGCGATATTTTCGGGATACGGTCTGCGGCGTCTTCGTGAGACGCCCGAATGTCAGGAATCCTGTGCCCGATGCAGGCAATCGTCACCCCCTCCAGCCAGCCGGAGGAGTATTACGCCGTGGATCTCAGGCTGGCGGCCGAGTCGGTCGGGCCGGAAGCGACCTGCGGCCAAGTCTTCGATCTCCTGGTCAGGAACGAATCCTGGCCCGGCGTCGCCGTGGTGCAACGCGACGGCACCGTTCTGGGGCTGGTCGACCGCACCACCCTTCTCATGACCTTCGCCCAGCCGCTTCTCCGGGATCTGTTCGACCGGCGGCCGATCGCGCGGCTTATGGATCCCGATCCGCTGATGGTGGAGGAGACGGCCGACCTCGCCTCGATCAGCAACAGGATCCGCGACGAAAAGCCCGAGGCGCTGGCCCGGGGATTCGTCATCACGCGGAACGGGCGCTACAGCGGGGTCGGGACTTCGCTTCGGCTCATGACGATGATCGCCGACCAGGCATCGCACCGGTCGGCCATGCTGGAGGAGGCCCGCCACGCGGCGGAGGCCGCAAGCCGCGCCAAAACCAGGTTCCTCGCCAATATCAGCCACGAGCTCCGCACTCCGCTGAACGTGGTGATCGGCTTTGCCGAGCTGCTGCAGAGCGAATTCCTGGGCCCGCTGGGGAACGACCGCTACCGCGAATATGTCGAAGACATCGGATCGAGCGGCCGTCATCTCCTGGAGTTGATCAACGATCTCCTGGATCTGGCGAAGGCCGAAGCGAACCGGATGACGCTCGCCGAGTCGCTCGTGGACTTTCAGGCACTGGCCGCCTCCTCTTTCCGGCTGATCCGGGAGCGGGCGCAGGCGGCCGGGATCACGCTGGTGCTGGACGTGCCAGAGCCGCTGCCGCCGGTCATGGCCGACGAATGCAGGATCCGGCAGGTCCTGTTGAACCTGCTGTCCAATGCGACCAAGTTCACCCCGCCCGGCGGGCGCGTGACGCTGAGCGCCGGGCTCGACCCTGAGGGGCGGCTGTGGGCGGAGGTCCACGATACCGGGATCGGCATGTCGAAGGAGGAGATCGCAACGGCCATGGAGCCGTTCGCCCAGATCGACAACTTCCTCTCCCGGCGGCACCAGGGCACCGGGCTCGGCCTGCCGCTGACGCGACGGCTGATCGAGCTGCACGGCGGCACGATGAGCATCGTCAGCGCGCCGGGCGAAGGGACACGGGTCGCCTTCACCCTGCCGGCGGACCGGCTGTGCCTGCCCGGACCGGCGGCGGTCGCGACAGGCTGACGCGAAGGCGCCCCGGACAAGAAAAAGCCCCGCGGGCGGCATCTCGCCCGCGGGGCTTCTTCGATCTCCGGGCTCTTGCCGGTCAGATCACCGATTCGACCCACTGGTAGAGCGCGCTCTTGGGCAGGGCGCCGATCTTCGTGGCGGCGACCTGACCGCCCTTGAAGAGCATCAGCGTCGGAATGCCGCGCACGCCGTATTTGGACGGCGTCATCGGATTGTCGTCGATATTGATTTTGGCGACGGTGACCTTCTCGCCCATCTCGGCGGCGAGTTCGTCCAGCGCCGGCGCGATCATCTTGCAGGGACCGCACCATTCGGCCCAGAAGTCGACGAGCACAGGCCCCGGCGCCTTGAGAACCTCGGTCTCGAAGCTGTCGTCCGTAACCGCCTTCGGGTGGCTCATAATGTCAGGTTCCTATACTGTCCGGCCACGCGGAAGCGCCGCCGTTCGTGGTTACTTTAACGATTAGATAAGAGCGTCGGCCTTGCAGGGTCAAGGTGCGTACCGATCGAGCAGGTCTCCGTCTAGCGCCATCAGCCTGGGGCCGTCGGTCCACAGAAGGGCGCAGACGACCGGCCGATCCGGGTATAGCGCGGCCAGCGCAGCGCGGTAGGCGGCCATCTGGCGCAGATAGACGGGCGGCACATCCCCGACTTCGCGCGGCGGCGGACGGTTGGTCTTGTAGTCGACGATCATGACAGCGTCCGGCGTAACGCATAGCCGGTCGATCTGCCCCGACAGCGCCTTTCCGCCGACCAGTCCCACGACCGGCGCCTCGGCCCGGCTGCCCGGTCCGAAGATCGCCCGGAACCGCGGATCGTCCAGGACCGCCAGGGTCTCCCGCGCGATCTCGGACCTCGCCTGCGCGTCGAGATCGCGGCCGGCACGGACAAGGAAGCGCTCCGCCGCCGCGGGCCAGCTTTCCCGCGGCAGGTCCGGCAGGCTCTGCAGAAGGGCGTGGATCAGCCGTCCGCGGCGGAAGCGGCGGCCGTCGTCCGCGCCCAGCGGCGAGCGCACCGGCGGCTCCTCCCCGTCGGGGCGGGACGGCGTCAACGGCACGGTCGGCTCGGGCTCGGGCGGCGGCGGGCGGCGCAGCCAGTCGGGCGGCGAGGTCGTTCCGGCATCGCCCGCAGCGTCGGGCGGCGGCGCGGCCACCGGCCGGGTCTGCACGACCCGGTAGCGCAGGATCGTCCCCTCCCCGGTCGCCGCCTCCTCCTGCTCGACGCCCGGAAGGTTCAGGAGAGCGCCCCGGCACAGCTCGTACCAGCAGCCGGCGGGAGGCTCGCTCTTGCCGCGATAGCCGCAGATGTAGAGCCGGTCTTCGGCGCGCGTGAGGGCGACATAGAGCAGACGGCGGTATTCCTGATCGCGCTTCCTGTCGGCCCGCGCCCTGGCCGAGGCGCAGTGCTCCCCTTCCCGGCTCCGGCTCGGCGGCCAGAGCGGGACGGACATCTCCTCGTCCGGCCACAGGATCGGCGGGCTCTTGACCGGCACGCCCATGGTGTCGGGCAGGAAGACGATCGGCGCCTGCAGCCCCTTGGAGCCGTGGACCGTCATGATCCGCACCTGTTTCCGCGCCGAGGCCTCGAGCTCGCGCTTCACCTCCGCCTCGCCGGCACGCAGCCATGCCAGGAAACGCTGCAGCGAGGGCGGATGGTTCGTCTCATAGGCGAGGGCGAGGCCCAGGAACTCGTCGATGGCGTCCTCGGCCTCCGGCCCCAGGCGTCCCAGGATGGCGCGCCGGCCGCTGACCGGATCGCCCGGGCAGGCGGCGGCAAGCAGCTCCGCGAACAGCTCGTAGGGCGGCATGAAGTCGACCCTGTCGAGCATGCGGCCAAGCCAGTCCCGGGCCGCCCGGAAGGCCGGGTCCGCGTCGGCGCGAAGGTTCAGCGCCGACCAGAGGGTCCGGTTCCCGCGCCCGTGGGCGAGCCGGAACAGCTCATCCTCCCCCAGCCCGATCAGCGGTCCCTTGAGGACCGTGGCCAGGGTCAGATCGTCTTCCGGCAGCAGCAGGAAGTCGGCAAGCGCCATCAGGTCCATGATCGAAAGCTGGGCCGTCAGCACCATCCGGTCGGCGCCGGCGACCGGCACGTCCCGTTCCTTCAGCGCCCGCACCAGCTCCAGGAAAAAGCGGTTACGGGTCCGGACCAGGATCAGTACGTCGCCGGCATGGACCGGGCGCCCCTTCGATTCCAGGATCTCGCCCTCGTCCAGCCAGCGCCGGATCGTCTGGGCGATGCGGACGGCAAGCCGGCGCGCCGGATCGTCGCCGCCCTCCTGCTCGACCGGCAGGGACCAGGGCGCCGCCTCCTCGGCCTCGGCCGGCATGAGCGGCGGCCACAGCTCGACCAGCCCGGCGTCGCCGCGGCGGAACGGGATGTGGCGGAGCGCCGCCCCGGGATCGAAGCCGACGCCGTCGCGGGCCGGGCTACCGGCGGCGAACACCGCATCGACGACGGCCAGCACCGCCGCGGTCGACCGGAACGAGGTTTCCAGCGCGACCGTGCGCCAGCCCTGCCGGGCCTCCCCGATCCGACGCTGGAAATGATCGCGCATCCGGGCGAATTCCGCGGGATCCGCGCGCTGGAACGAGAAGATCGACTGCTTCTCGTCGCCCACGGCGAACAGCGTCCGCGTGACCTCCCGGGCGCCGAGCCCGGCGAAGAATTCCTCCGCCAGCGCCGCAACCACCTGCCACTGGTCGGGATTGGTGTCCTGCGCCTCGTCGATCAGCACATGATCGATGCCGCCGTCCAGCTTGAACAGCACCCAGGGCGCGACGCCCGGCTTCCGCAGGAGGCCGGCGGTGGTCAGGATCAGATCGTCGTAGTCCAGAAGCGCCCGCCGCCGCTTCTCCCGGTCATAGGCATCGACCATGGCGCCGGCGATGGTGAAAAGCGCGACCGTGGATTCGGCGACCGCCACGGCGTTGCAGCGGGCCATGCATTCCTTGAGGCGGTCGGCCTCCGCCCGCAGCGCCTCCGCCAGGTCCGGATTGGTCTTCGCCAGCCCCTTCGTCATCAGGGTCTTCCGGATCTCGCCCTCCCGGGTCAGGAACTGGCTGCAGTAGTCGGCGAAGCCATCAACCCGCCGGTCGGGGTCTGCAAGCCAGGCCGCGAGCGCCTGGCCGCGCTTCTGGTCGGTGGCGCTGCCGCCGCACAGGAGCTCCGCCGCCCGGCGCAGAAGATCGGCCTCGAACGCCGACGTTTCGCAGGCGGCCGCAAGAATCCCGGCCTCCGTCGCGTCCGGTGGAACGCCGAGATGACGCCGGACCGCCCGGGCGAGGCCTGCGACGCCGCCATGTTCCGCGATCAGACGGCCGAGACGGCCGCGTTCGCGGGTCAGCTCCGCCATCAGCTCGGCGAAGGCGTCCTCGCTCACCTGGCCGGTGACATGGGCAAGCGCGGCCGCAACGTCGGCCGGCGGATCCTGGAGCAGATGGTTGCGGATCTCGGCCAGCAGCTCCGCCGCCGTGAAGTCGTCCATCAGGGTGAAGTGGGGCGGCAGCCCCGCCTCCAGCGGGAACCGTCGCAGCAGGGACTGGCAGAAGGCGTGGATCGTCTGGATCTTCATGCCGCCCGGCGCGTCCAGGACCCGGGCGAAAAGCTGGCGGGCAAGCTTCTGTGTATCCCGGCCGGGCGGCTCGCCGCACAGCTCGTCGAGGGCGAGCGTCAGATCCGCGTCCGGCATGGTGGCCCAGCGGGCCAGCGTGCGGTTGATGCGGTTCGACATCTCCGACGCGGCCGCCTTGGTGAAGGTGAGGCACAGGATCTTGTCCGGCTGGGTGCCGGCCAGCATCAGCCGGAGCACCCGGTCCGTCAGCACCCGCGTCTTGCCGGTTCCGGCCGAGGCGCCGACCCAGACCGATGCGGTCGGGTCCGACGCGCTCCGCTGAAGCACGACGGGCGACAGTTCCTCCACCTCCGCGACGGTCGTCATTCGCCTCCCTCCCCGCCCGAGGACCATTCCTGCACGCGGGCGAGATGATCATAGACCCCGAAGCGCGGGGCGCGATCGCGCCGGGGCTGCGACAGATAGGGCGTATCCGGCCGGTCGAACCGGGCAATCAGGTCGAGAAGCCCCTGGCGCGCTTCCGCGACCAGATCGTCCAGCGTCCGTTCCTTCGGATCGACCCGCTTGACCTCGCCGGGATTGACGCTGCTGCCGGAGAGGCGCCAATGCGCCAGCTCACGCACCCGGCCGCCCGGTATCCCGGCGAACCCGCCCGCCTCCAGCATCATGGCCTCCAGCGGCAGCTGCGGCGCGTAGCCTAGGACCACCTGCGGGTTCGTCGGCACGATCCCGGTCTTGTAGTCGATGATCGCGAAATCCCCCTCGGCGATGCGGTCGACCCGGTCCGCCCGCCCGCGCAGCTCGAACGGCCCGGCAGGGCCGGGCAGCGTGAGCGAGCCCGCGACCTCCAGGGCCGCCGGGACGACGCCCTGCTCGCGCCGCGCCTGCTCCACCATCAGGAACCAGCGGGCGATCCGCTCGAAGCGCGGCCACCAGAAGGCGCGGACGCCGGGATAGGCAAGCACCGTGCCGAAGGCCCTCCGCCCATGCTCCAGAAGCCGCGCCTCGGCATCGGGCGGAAGACGGTCCGGGCATTCCGCCAGGAACGCGGCAAGCGCCCGGTGGATGATGTTGCCGCGATCGGCGGCCCCCGGGTCGGCCTCTATGGGGTCGAGCGGCAGGAGATCCAGCACGTAGCGGGCATAGATGGCATAGGGATCGGCCATCCAGGTCGCGATGTCGGTCACCGACATGCGGCGCGGCCGAGCCGCGACCGGCGGCCGCGGGCAGGGCGCGGGCCGGGGTCGGTAGGAGTCCGGCGCGTCGAGCGCGCGGGCCCAGGCGTGCCAGCGGCGCGGCTCCGCGATCTTGAGGCCGGCTGCTTCCAGCACGGCATCCAGGCGGAGCAGCCAACGCGACGGCACGGTCGGCGCGCCGTCCACCCGCTCGGCCCGGCTCAGCACGACCTCGGGGCCGGCCATCGCCTGGGCGAAGTCATGGGCCGACTGCCCGATCCGGAACTCCGGCGAGGGCAGGCCGAAGGACCGGCGCATCGGGCGCGACATCCAGGAATCGGCGACCGGATCGTGCGGCCAGGTGCCTTCGTTGAGCCCGGCGAGGATCATGAGGTCCGCCTGCTGCAGGCGGGCCTCCAGCAGACCCCAGATCGACAGCCGCGGATGCTCGCCGTAGCGCGGCCGGACTGCGCGGCCGGCCATCAGGGCGGCGAACAGCGCCGGGTAGTGGCGCCCCGGGAACGGCTGGAACAGCGCCGCCGCCTCCCGCAGCTCGTCGATGAAGGCGGCGGCCTCCTCCCCGTCCTCGTGGCGCCACAGGCGCTCGGCGCCCGTGCGGTCGTCGGCGGCCGCCAGCCCCTCGACGAAAGCGACATGGGCCCGAAGAAGGTCGTCGAGCGACGCCTCCGCAGAGCGGATGAGGTCGAAGAAGGGCGCGGCCAGGGCCGAGATCCCGTCCAGCCAGTCCGCGAGATCCGCCCGCTCCTCCCCCAGCGCGGCCTTGAGGCCGGCGAAGCCGGGCAGCGGCTTCGGCCCCCTGAGCGCGGCCAGCTCCAGCTCCCGCACCCGGGCGCGGAAGCGGCCGGGCGCCATGCCTCCCGACGCCAGCGGATGCTTCAGAAGGGCGAGAAGCGCAAGCGGCGCGGCATCGTCCATCGCGCAATCGGCGGCCAGCCTGAGGAAGGACCCGACGGCGGTGTCGGCGAGGGGCTGCCCAGCGCTATCGTCCACCGTGATGCCCCAGCGGGACAGGGCCATGGCCACCCGCCGGGCGAGCGACCGGTCCGGCGTGACCAGCGCCGCCGTCCGGCCCGGCGTCTCCAGCGTCGCCCTCATCATGAGCGCGATCACGTCCGCCTCTTCCTGGGGAGTCGCGGCGGAAAGCCGGGTCAGCCCGTCGAGAGCGGACGGGTCCAGCCCCTGGGGCGACTGCCAGGCATCGCTGGTCGCAGCCGGACGCATGGCCTCGCGGATCAGGCGGCTGCGGTCGGGGCGGGGGGCGCTGCCCTCCGGCACCGGCCAGTCGGCGACCGCCGACCGTTCGGCGCCGAGCCGATGGAGCAGCTGGCGAAGCGCGAACTGGGGATGGGAATCGGTCAGCGCCTGCCAGCTTTCCTCGTCCATCTCGCGGTCGAGGCCCGGCAGCACGACGGCTCCCTGCGGCAGGCCGGCGATCACCTTCAGGAGATCGGCCGTCGCGGGGATCGAGCCGGTCGACCCGGCGGCGATGACCGGGCCGTCGGGCGGCCTGGCCCGCCAGGCCTCGGCCTGGGCGGCCAGGACCCGGTTGCGCCGGTCGGCGCCCTCGATCACCCCCCGCTCGGCCAGGATCTCGGGCCAGCGCTCGGTGACCAGCTTCAGGAAGTCCAGGGTGAGCTGCCAGTGCTGCGCCAGCTCTTCCGGCACCAGATCGGCCAGCCGGTCGAAGCTCAGCCGCTCGGTCTCGACCTGATCGATCAGCCGGCCGAGTTCGGCGGCGAGCCACGCCGCCTGGTCCGGCGCCACGGTCGGGTCGCCGCGCGCCATGATCAGCCGGGCCAGCAGCAGCTGTCGTTCGATGCCGGAAATCGCCGGCGGCAGATCGAAGGTCTCCGCCAGACTCGGCAGATCCTCCAGGCTGAGGCTGAGCGCATCGGAATCGATGTCGCCGATCGGCGACAGCCGCGGCAGTAGCATCGGCCGGCCGCCGCCCCGGCGCAGGAACGCCTCGCGCAGCGAGCGGCAGGCGCGTCGGGTCGGCAGCAGCACCGTGAAACGGCTGAGCGCCAGCGGATCCTGTCCCGCCTGGTCCAGGATTCCGGCGGCGAGATCGTCCAGGAACGGACGGCCGGGGGCGATCGTATAAAGGTTCAAGCTACCGTCCCGCTTGCTCACGGTAGGGACAGGGCGGCAAGGCGTGCCGCCCAGCCTTCCTGGCCGGTGAGGGTCGCAAGCCGCGATTCGGCCCCGTCACCGAAATCGAGCCGGATCTCGAGCCGTTCGGCCGGCAGCAGCGGCCCCAGCCGGTCCGGCCATTCGACCAGCGCGATCCCGCCGGCGCGGGCCTCCTCCCAGCCGAGCTCGATCACCTCGTCGGGTCCCGAGAGGCGGTAGAGGTCGAAGTGCCAGACGGGCGCCGGCTCCACCTCATAGGTCTGCACCAGGGTGAAGGTGGGGCTCGGCACCTCGACCTCCGCCCCGGCCAGGGCGCGGATCATCGCCCGGGCGAAGCTGGTCTTCCCGGCGCCAAGATCGCCCCGGAGCGCGACCACGTCGCCCGGCCGCAGCAGCGCGGCGACCCGCCCGGCGAAGGCCGAGGTCGCCGCCTCGTCAGCCAAGGGCCAGCTCCGCGTTTCCGGGGGCGTCTGATCGGGTGAGATGCTCATCGGTGCGATTGTCGGAATCGGCGGCCGCGATCGCAAGCGGGAATGCGGGATTGCCGTCGCCCGGATGTCCGGGACGGGACTTGCACCCGGACGCCGATCTTGGCAAGTGAGGGCGTCCCGCCCGTTCCGATGCGGGGAAGGAGGCCCGAATGCCTACCCACCACACCGACGTTGCCATCATCGGCGCCGGCCCGGTCGGGCTGTTCGCCGTCTTCCAGTGCGGCATGCTGGGCATGCGGTGCCATGTGGTCGACGCGCTCGACGTGCCGGGCGGCCAATGCGCCGCCCTCTACCCGGAAAAGCCGATCTACGACATCCCCGGATACCCGGCGATCGACGCGGCGGTGCTGATCGACCGGCTGGTCGAACAGGCGCGCCCCTTCTCCCCGGTCTATCATCTGGGGCAGCGGGTGGAGGCCCTGAGCCCGGCCGGGGACGGCCGCTGGCTGGTCGAGACCGGCGCCGGCACGAAGATAGAGGCCCGGGCCGTCATCATCGCCGCCGGCGTCGGCGCCTTCGGGCCGAACCGCCCGCCGCTTCCGGGCATCGAGGCGTTCGAGGGCAGGTCGGTCTTCTATCTCGTCTCGCGGCGCGAGGATTTCCGCGGCAAGCGGGTCGTCATCGCCGGCGGCGGCGACTCGGCGCTCGACTGGTCCATCCTTCTGGCCGACATCGCCGAACGGGTGATGGTCGTGCATCGCCGGCCGAAGTTCCGCGGCGCGCCCGACAGCGTCGCCAAGCTGCACGCCCTGGCCGCGGCCGGACGCGTCGACGTCGTGACGCCGTACCAGCTGGCCCGGCTGGAAGGCGCGGACGGCAGGCTGGAGGCGGTCGTCGTCGCCGATCTGGACGGCAACGAACTGCGGCTCGAGGCCGACGTGCTTCTGCCGTTCTTCGGCCTGTCCATGAACCTGGGACCGATCGCCCGGTGGGGCCTGCAGCTCGACCGTCACCACATCGTCATCGACCAGGCGACGGCCGCGACCAGCGCCCCGGGGATCTTCGCCATCGGCGACATCGCGACATACCCGCACAAGCTGAAGCTGATTCTGACCGGCTTCGCCGAAGCGGCCTCGGCCGCCCATGCCATCCGGCCGCTCGTCTTCCCGGGCGAGGCGCTGCATTTCGAATATTCGACCACCAAGGGCGTGCCGGGCGCGGCCTAGCGCCCCGGCCCGGGATCACGCCGGCACCCGTCCCCGGTCGAGGCGGGGCAGCCGGGCCATGGCGACGAGGTTGCCGATCAGCACCAGCGCTGCCCCGACGAAGGCCGACAGCGTCCACTCGTAGCCCTCGAGCACGGTCGAGATGGCAAGGGCCACCACGGGGAACATCACCGTGACATAGGAGGCGCGGTCCGCGCCGATCCGGGCGACGAGGGTGAAGAAGCAGGCGAAGGTGACGACCGAGCCGAAGACCGCGAGATAGACCAGCGAGCCGATATAGGCGACCGTCGCCTCGAAGACCAGCGCATCGCCGCGCAGCATGGCGAAGAGGAAGACGGCCGCCGCCGCATAGGCCATGGCATAGCCGGTGCACGGCAGGACCGGGATGCCTGCGCGCTGGTTCGCCCCGCCGATGAGCGCGCCGAGCGCCGAGGCGACGGTGCCGGCGAGCGCGAAGGCGAGCCCGGCCCCCGTGCCGCTGGAGACATCGAATCCGGCCAGGTCCGGAGCGAACATCAGCGCCATGCCGCTGAAGCCGATGAGGGCGCCGACGATCATGCGCGGGCGCAGCGGCTGGCCGAAGAACAGGAATCCGAACAGGATCGTCATGAAGACGATGTTCGTGTTCGTGACGGCCAGCAGCCCGCTCGGCAGATAGCCGGCCGCCAGATAGACCAGCGTGTAGCTGATGCCGATGCTGAGGAGACCCTGCGCCGCCATGCGGCCGTGCTGCACGATCGTGAAGCGCAGGGAGCCGCGGCGCAGCGCCACGAGACCGAGCAGCAGCACGGCCGCGAGCGCGAAGCGGTAGGCGACCGAAAGCTCGGCCGGGACGACGCCCACCTGGAAGGTCAGGACGTACCAGGTGGACCCCCAGATGAGGACGCAGGTGGCGTAGAGGACACCGTTCGGCATGGTGCGGCAGGGCATTCCCGTGTTGCGATGACGCCCACGCTAGGACGCCGCAAGGCGGTACACAACGGGAACATTGTCTGGGTTTAAATTGTCCGGGTTTAATCGGACGGGCGCGGAGGCTCCGGCGGCGGGTGCCGGAACGCCCGGCTAATGCGCCTCCGCCCAGGTGTCGGCGATGCCCGCCTCGGCCACCAGTGGCACGCCCAGGCTGGCCGCCGCCTCCATGACCCGTCGCGCGACCTCGGCCGTCGCCTCGGCCTCGGCCTCGGGCGCCTCGAACAGCAGCTCGTCATGGACCTGCAGCAGCATGCGCGCCTTCAGCCCGGCCGCCGACAGCGCCTCGGGCAGGCGGACCATGGCCCGCTTGATGATGTCGGCCGCCGTGCCCTGGATCGGCGCGTTGATCGCCTGGCGTTCGGCGAAGCCCCGGCGCGCCGGATTCGGGTCCTTGATGCCGGGGATGTGCACCTTGCGCCCGAACAGCGTCTTCACGAAGCCGTTCTCCCGGGCGATCCGGCGGGTTTCGTCCATCCAGGCCTTGAGCTCTGGAAACCGCTCGAGATAGGCCTTGATGAAGGCCGACGCCTCTGCCTGCGGGATGCCCAGCTGGGCCGCGAGCCCGAAGGCGGAGATGCCGTAGATGATGCCGAAATTGATCGCCTTGGCCTTGCGCCGCGTCTCTGCCGTCATTTCGGCAAGCGGCACGCCGAAGACCTGGCTCGCCGTCATGGCGTGGATGTCCAGCCCTTCGCGGAAGGCGGCGCGCAGCGACTCGACGCCTGCGATCTCGGCGACGAGGCGCAGCTCGATCTGGCTGTAGTCGACGGAGATCAGCTTGCATCCCTTGTCCGCCACGAAGGCGTAGCGGATCTTGCGGCCCTCCTCGGTCCGGATCGGGATGTTCTGTAGGTTCGGCTCGTTCGAGGACAGCCGGCCGGTATTGGTCGCGGCCAGGCTGAACGAGGTGTGGATCCGGCCGGTCTCCGGATTGATCTGGGTCTGCAGCGCGTCGGTATAGGTCCCCTTCAGCTTGGCGAGCTGGCGCCAGTCCAGGACCTTCTGGGCGATGTCGTATCCTTGGGCGGCCAGCGGCTCCAGCACTTCCGAGCCGGTGCCGTAGGCGCCGGTCTTGCCCTTCTTGCCGCCGGGCAGGTTCATCTCGTCGAACAGGACCTCGCCCAGCTGCTTTGGCGAGCCGACGTTGAAGGGATGCCCCGCGAGGGCGTGGATCTCGCCTTCCAGCTCGACCAGCCGCTCGGCGAACTCGTCCGACAGGCGTTCCAGAGCCGCACGGTCGATCTTGACGCCGGCCAGCTCCATCTCGCCGATGACGGGGACGAGCGGCCGGTCGATCGTCTCGTAGACCGTCGTCATCCGTTCCTTGACGAGGCGCGGCTTGAAAAGCCGGTGCAGCCGGAGAACGACGTCCGCGTTCTCGGCGGCGTAGGGCGCCGCCTTCTCCAACGGCACCCGGTCGAAGGTGATCTGGTTCCGGCCCGTGCCGCAGATTTCGGCGAAGGGGGTGCAGCGGTGGTCCAGATGGAACTCCGCCAGCTCGTCCAGCCCGTGCCCGTGCGCCCCGCCGTCGAGCACGTAGGACATCAGCATGGTGTCGTCGATCGGGCCGACCCGGATGTCGCGGCGGGCGAGAACCAGATAGTCGTCCTTCAGATTGTGCCCGACCTTCAGGACCGACGGGTCCTCGAGCAGCGGCTTCAGAAGGGCGATTGCCCGTTCGAACGGGATCTGCTTCGGCGCGGCGTCGCCCGCCTCCAGGTTCAGCGTGCCGTCTCCGGATGCGCCGACATGGCCCAGCGGCACGTAGCAGGCAAGTCCCGGCGCGGTCGCGAGCGACAGGCCGACGAGGGCGGAGCCCATGGCGCTCGGCCCCGATCGCTGCGTCTCGAGCGCGACGATGCCCGCCTCGATCGCGCGGTCGATCCAGCGCTGCAGCGTCTCCTCGTCCTGGACCAGCTCGTAGGAGGCCTGGTCGACCGCGGGCGCCGCCGGCGCCTCTCCCGCCACGGCCGCCGGCCCCGCCTCGCCGTCCAGGGCGGCCTGGACGCGGGCGGTGATCGTCCGGAAACCCTGGGCCTCCAGGAACGCCACCAGCTTGCGCCGGTCGGGCTCGTGGACGGCGAGGTCGCTCAGCCCGAGCGGCGGATCGATCGAGTCGTTGAGGCGCACGAGATCGCGGGAGATCCGCGCCTGCTCGGCGAACTGGATCAGGCTCTCGCGCCGCTTCGGCTGCTTGATCTTGTCGGCATTGGCGAGAAGCGTGTCCAGGTCGCCCCATTCGGAGATCAGCTGCGAGGCGGTCTTGATGCCGATGCCGGGCACGCCCGGGACGTTGTCGACCGAATCGCCTGCCAGCGCCTGCACGTCGACGACGCATTTCGGCGGCACGCCGAACTTCTCGCGCACCTCGGCCTCGTCGATCGGCTTGTTCTTGATCGGGTCCAGCATGGTCACGCCGTCGCCGACCAGCTGCATCAGGTCCTTGTCGGACGAGACGATGACGACCTTCGATCCCTCGGCCTTCGCCAGGCGGCAATAGGCGGCGATGATGTCGTCCGCCTCGTAGCCCTCCATCTCGACGCAAGGCAGCTCGAAGGCGGCCGTCGCCTCGCGGATCAGGGCGAACTGGGGCCGCAGCTCCTCGGGCGGCTCGACCCGGTTCGCCTTGTATTCGGGATAGATCGCGTTCCGGAAATTGGCCCGCGCCGCGTCGAAGACGACGGCGATGTGGCTCGCCTTTATGTCCGCCAGCAGCTTGAGCAGCATGTTGGCGTAGCCGTAGACCGCGTTGACCGGGGTCCCGTCGGACCGCCGGTTCATCATCGGCAGCGCATGGAAGGCGCGGAAGATGAATCCGGACGCGTCGACCAGATAGTAGGTGCGGCCGGTTCCGGCGGCGGCGTCCGTGTCGGGCGTGGGCGTGGGCGCGAGCGGAGAGGCGGTGTCGGTCATGGCGGGACTATAAACAGCCCCGCCCGATGATGCCACGGCCGAGCTGCGATGCCGGCGACGCTCGCGCGCGGCCGCCGGCGTCGGCCCGCCTCCTCAGGAGGCCTGCTTCTGCTCGGGCTCCCGAGAGAAGACCCGGCCGCAATACTGGCATTCGACCTGGGACCGGGAGCCGAAGGTGTAGTAGACCATCGGGTGTCCCAGCGGTCCGCCGCCGCCGTCGCAGCCGACGGTCTCGCTATGGGGATCGACATGGATGATCTCGCGGGGCTGCATCTGCCGTCACCTGCACCTTGATATCGAGAGCCGGACGAACCGGGTGGAACGGGAACGCCGCCGGACATCGTTCCGGGCTGTCTTGAAAAACGGCGCATGTCCGTCCAGTTGATCCTGTGGACGGCCGGATGATACCCATGACGGCCGCCCGATCAACAGATTACCGCCGGATTGCCGGGCCCATTCGCCTTCCGAAAGCCCAAAGAGAAAGTCGTCAGATCATGGTCGCCGCGCCCGCCGTCTCGTTTCCCGCGCCCACCGAGCGCGAGCTGCCCGAACTCGCCGTTTCCGTGCGGGGCCTGACAAAGGTCTACAAGGGCAGCGGCAAGGCCCCGCCCAAGGAAGCGCTGAAGGGCATCGATCTCGACATCCCGCGCGGCAGCCTGTTCGGGCTCCTGGGGCCGAACGGGGCGGGCAAGTCGACGCTCATCAACATCCTGGCCGGGCTGGTCACGAAGACCTCGGGCTCGGCCTCGATCTGGGGCTACGACATCGACCGCGACACCCGCCAGGCGCGGGTCGCGATCGGCGTCGTGCCGCAGGAGCTGAACATGGACCCGTTCTTCACGCCGGGCGAGCTTCTGGAGCTTCAGGCCGGGCTCTACGGCGTGCCGAAGGGCGAGCGGATCACCGACGACCTGCTCCGCGCGCTCGGGCTCCTGGACAAGAAGGACGCCTATTCCCGCTCGCTCTCCGGCGGCATGAAGCGCCGGCTGATGGTCGCGAAGGCCATGGTCCACTCCCCGCCGGTCCTGGTGCTGGACGAGCCGACGGCCGGCGTCGACGTCGAGCTGCGCCAGCAGCTCTGGGCGCAGGTCCGGGCGCTCAACGCGGCCGGCACGACCGTGCTCCTCACCACCCATTATCTCGAGGAGGCGGAGGAGCTGTGCGACCGCATCGCGATCATCAACAAGGGGATGGTCGTCGCCAATGACACCACCTCGAACCTGCTGCGGCGCCTGGACAGCAAGACGCTCATCGTTCACCTGACCGATCCGCTGTCGGAAATCCCCGAACCTCTCCGCCGCTTCCAGGTGGAGCTGCCCGAGCCGCACCGCCTGGTCCTGCGCTACAAGCCCAGCGAGACGCGCCTCGGCGACCTGCTGCAGGTGATGGGGGCGGCCGGGGTCCGCATCACCGACCTCTCCACCGAGGAGACGGACCTAGAGGACATCTTCCTCCAGCTGACGCGTGATGCCGGGGCGGACAGCCGCTAGACGGCGGGTCGCCCGCCCGATCCTGTTCCTGATGATCCTGGCCCTGGCGGGCGCATGCGCCAGGGCCTACCAGCCCATGGGACCGGTGATCGGCGATCCGGCCATCACCCCGGACGCGGTGATCGCGGCGGACGGCCGGCGGCTGCCGCTTAGATCCTGGCTGCCGGACGGGGCGCCGCCCCGGGCGGTCATCCTGGCGCTTCACGGCTTCAACGACTACTCTTACGCCTTCGACGACCCGGGCCGGTACTGGGCCGGGCGGGACATCGCCACCTATGCCTATGACCAGCGGGGATTCGGGGCCGGCCCGCAACCCGGCATCTGGGCCGGGACGCCCACGCTGATCCAGGATGCGGGCACGGCGGCGCGGCTGATCCAGGAACGCCATCCGGGCGTCCCCTTCTATCTTCTGGGCGAAAGTATGGGCGGGGCCGAGGTCTTGGTCCTGCTCGGCTCCGCCCACGCCCCGGACGGGGTCGCCGGCACGATCCTGGTCGCGCCGGCGCTCTGGGGGCGCGAGACCATGCCCTTCTACCAGCGCTGGGCGCTGTGGCTCGCGGTCAACCTCTTCCCGGCGCTGGAGCTGACCGGGGAGGGTCTGGGCATCGTCCCCTCGGACAATGTCGAGATGCTGCGCGGGCTGGGCGCCGATCCCCTGGTCCTCAAGGGGAACCGCGTCGATACGCTGAACGGTCTCGTCGACCTGATGACGCTGGGCCGCGCCGCGGCGCCCCATATCGGCGGCCCCGTTCTCTACCTCTACGGCGAGAAGGAGGAGGTGCTGCCGCTCGACACGGTGGACACGCTGCTCCGGGAACTGCCGCCCGATCCGGAGCGCACGGTCGCCTTCTACGAGAACGGCTATCACATGCTGCTGCGCGACCTGCAGCGGGAGGTCGTCTGGCGCGACATCGAGGCCTGGATCACCGATCCCGCAGCGCCCCTGCCCTCGGGCGCCGACGAACGGGGGCGACGGCGGATCGGCGAGATGGCGGTCGCCGGCCCTTCCCGTTGACGCAAGGCGCGGGCGGGGGCCAGGATCGGCGCCGATCCGTCCGTCCCGGCTGTCCCCGAAAAGAGGATTCCCCCATGAAGGCGCGCGTCAAATGGGTCGATGGCATGATGTTCGTCGGCGAGTCCGGTTCCGGGCATGCCGTCGTCATGGATGGCGCGCCCGAGGCGGGCGGGCGCAACCTGGGCGTCCGGCCCATGGAGATGCTGCTTCTGGGGATGGGCGGCTGCACCGCCTTCGACGTGGTCCTGATCCTGAAGCGCGGGCGCGAACCGATAACCGACTGCGTGGTCGAGATCGAGGCGGAGCGCGCCGAGACGGAGCCGAAGGTCTTCACCCGCATCCATGTGCACTATGTCGTGACCGGATACGGCCTCGATCCCGCCAAGGTCGCGCGCGCGATCGAGCTTTCGGCGACGAAATACTGCTCGGCCTCCGTCATGCTGGGGGCCACGGCCGAGATCACCCACGACTTCGAGCTGCGGGAAGCGGGCGCCGGGGCCGGCGAGGCCGCTTCCTGACCCGCCCCCTTCCGGGCGGGTGGTTGAACGTCCCGCCCGGCCCGGCGTTCCTTTGGGGAGCAGGAGCCCGAACCCCATGCCGCCGCCATCCTTCTTCCGCCGACAGTCCCGCTTGGCCTTAGCGCTTGCGATCGCCTTTCTGGCGGCCGCCTGCGCCACCTTCGATCCGACGAATCCGCTGGTCGGGCGCTGGACCGCGGTCGCGCCGCTGGGCGCCGGCGACATGGGCTTCGCGCTCGGGTCCTACGAGTTCCGGCGCAACAGCATGCGCGCCTTCGGGATGGAGCAGCGGGTCGACTATTCCTTTTCCGGCAACTCGATCTTCGTCGTGCCGGAAAGCTTCGGCCCCACCTTCGAGATCGAGATGATCGACCGGGATACGGCGCGCTTCAAGGACCCGATCACAGGTGGGCTCCTGACCCTGCGACGGACGAGCTGACGCGGGGTCCCGCGGACTCCGCCTGCCTCTTCCCGGCCGTTCCGCGCTCAGAGCGCTGCGCTCAGGAGCAGAAGCAGGGCCCCGGCCGCCGCCAGCGCCAGCCCCGGCCAGTGGGACCGGACGCCCATCCCGGCGCCCGGCCGCCTCGGCTCCAGCGTCTCGCCCGCGACGGGCGGCGAACGCCGGTCGCTGAGCCGCCCGCGCCACATCGGCTGCGCCGCCATGTAGAGAAGCCCCAGCACCAGTAGCGCCACGCCAAGCCAGACGACCACCATCCTCCGGCCTCCTATCCGCGCCCCCCTGCCCCGCAGCCGTTCAACCTGCGGATGTCCGGAGGTGTTCCTCCGGCCCACCCCGGCCAGGTCCCTGCCAAAATCCGGTTTGCATCCGCGGCGGTTTGCGGTAATGTCCGCCCCCGTCGCGGACCCGTAGCTCAGCTGGATAGAGCGTTGCCCTCCGGAGGCAAAGGTCGCAGGTTCGAATCCTGCCGGGCCCGCCATTCTCCCCTTCGTACGGCCCGGCCCATTCCGGGCAGAGGGCTTCCGGTTCATTCCGGAGAGATGATTGCCCCTCTCTCTTGCGAATGGGTTCGGCTCCCATTCGACGCGGTCGATCTCTCTGTCGAAGATTCCGAGATCATGATCGAGGAAGCTGACGATCCAGACGTCGTCATCGACTTCCCGGATTCCGATGAGCTGACTTGAGCTGACCGGCGAAGACGGTGCCCAGGTCGATCTTGCCTTTTCCCGTACGGATGCGGCCGCAGCGCGTCACCCCTAGGGGGTTGATCGCGGAACGGGTAGTCGGGCTCGTCGGGCGGGCGATAGAGCCGGGCGGAAGGTGTATGGGCTTCGCCGGAGCCTCGTGGCCGAGACAGACGGCGCATCACCGATGCTAGAATGAGATGCCCGGGAGGGCCCGGTCACAATCTTGAGGTGACGCCAAATGCTGACGATCTGGGGACGCAAGACATCATCCAATGTCCAGGCGGTGATGTGGTGCATCGGCGAGTTGGGGCTTGCTCACGTGCGCCACGATGTCGGACACCGGTACGGCGGCAACGATACGCCGGAGTTTCTGGCGATGAATCCCAACGGCCTGGTTCCCGTCCTGAAGGACGGGGACGGCGAGCCGCTTTGGGAGACAGGCGCCATTCTGCGCTATCTTGCCAGCCGCTACGGGAGCGCGCCCTTCTGGCCGAGCGACCTCCCGAGCCGGGCACAGGTCGACAAATGGGCCGAGTGGGCGAAGATCAACGTCGCGATAAACTTCAGCGTGCCGATCTTCTGGCGCGTTGTGCGGACGGCGCCCAGGGACCGGGACGAGGTTGCCATCCGAAATGCCGTAGAGGCCCTGGGCAGAATGCTCGACATCGCCGAGGCGCAACTGAGAGCGCATGCCTTTCTCGCCGGCGATGATTTCACCCTGGCCGACATCCAGTTCGGCCACATTCTCTACCGCTATTTCGACATGGCGATCGATCGCCCCGAGCACCCCGCGCTGCGGAGCTATTACGAGAGATTGACCGAACGCCCGGCCTTCCGGGAGCACGTCATGGTCTCGTACGAGGACCTCAGGGTATTGGATTAGAGCCCCCTGCGGCGGGAATCGCCAGCCGGGATGATGCCTATCGCCAAGCACAGTCCGCCAGCGTGGTGCGCCGCACGAAGATACAGGGTCTGTTGCACGGGCTCGCCCCATAGTGCTCGGCAAATTCATCGCGCGGCTCATTCCGGAGAGATGGTTGACATACACACTCTCTCGCGCGAGAGGGTTCGGCCTTGGCGAGGCCGCCCTTGCAACTGCGGAATCAGCATGCCGCGGATCTTCCGCTGCATGGGCCGGTCTCCAGCCCGTTCTCACGCAGAGCGGGAATCGTCCCGGAGATGCTGTCCGATGCTTCGGGTTCGGTTCGCTGCCGGCGAATGACGATCGCCCTATGCTTTCGGAGCTCGATTACCGGCGGGGGAACTGTGTCATGCCTGGCCGGTGACACCCTCGGGAGTGTCAATCGTTTTGCCGGGGCTGACTAGGTCGGCTAGATGGGCCGCATTGCTAAATTAAGGAGAGGCATGTGGCGCGGCCAGCGGATAGCTTGTCCGTTCCGCGCCGCATTCTCCGGGATCGTCGCCCCGACCTCGGCGGCGAGCGGGAAACGTTTCGGACGTTAGAGCGGGGGGCGGCTTCGAACCGCAGCATCGTTCGTCCCGGTCCGCTTCTGGTGCAGGGCCTGCCGCGCAGAGCAGCAGCGGGGGCGTCGCGGATAGAACGGCCAGGAGCCCGATAGAGGGAAGCCGCCTCGCTCGGATCCCGCAGGAGGCGGCCGGACGGCAATGGTCTCTCTTGCCTTTTTGCCCGTCCCCGGCATGGCCCTTGCCCGACCGGACGACACATAACCTCAGGGAATACCCAACCCAGAATCCGTTTCTTGTTGAAAAGTGTCCGCCCTCATAACGTTGCTTCACGGCATCGCGTTAGGGAAGGCGGCGCGACTTGGCAGAAGCGGATTTCCTGGTCATCGGCGGCGGGCTTGTGGGGTGCGCGATTGCCTACGGGCTTGCCCGCGCAGGATGCAGCGTGCTCGTGCTGGACGGCGAAGACCGGGACATCCGCGCGTCCCGCGCCAACTACGGCATCGTCTGGGTGCAGGGCAAGGGCTTGGGCCTTCCCCCGTACCAGCGCTGGACACGCCTCAGCTCCGACACGTGGCCCGCCTTCGCCGCGGCGATCGAGGCCGAAAGCGACGTCGCCATCGACTACGAGCGGCCCGGGGGTTTGACCTTCTGCCTGGGCGCGGACGAGTTCGACGAGCGATCGGCCCAGGTCCGGACGATGCGGGAGGAGTTGGGCGAAGCGGAGCCCGACACCTGCATGCTGGACCGCCGGGACCTGCAGCACATGCTGCCGGGCACCCTGCTCGGGCCCCGGGTCAGTGGCGCCGTCTTCTGCTGGCGGGACGCCCATGTCAATCCGCTACTGCTGCTGAAGGCCCTGCAGGTGGCGATCGTCCGGAACGGCGGACGGATTCTGACCGGCCGGCCGGTCGACGGACTGATCGCCAGAAACGGGAGCTTCACGGCCGTCACGGGGTCCGACCGGCACCGGGGCAAGCAGGTCGTCATCGCCGCCGGCACGGCCGCCCCCGGGATCGCTCGGCATGTCGGCCTCAACGTTCCGGTACGTCCCCAGCGCGGGCAGATCCTCGTGACCGAAAGGCTGGCGCCGATCCTGCCCATGCCGACGGTGCCCATCCGGCAGACCGCGGAGGGCACGGTGCTCATCGGATCGACACAGGAAGAGGTGGGATTCGATACCGGCGCCACGGGCGAGGCCGCGGCAAGGATGGCCGCGCGCGCCATCGAGATCCTGCCGGCGCTGCGCGACGCCGTCGTGGTCCGGCAATGGGCCGGCCTGCGGGTCATGAGCCCCGACGTGGCGCCGATCTACGTGCAATCGGAACGGCATCCGGGCGCCTGGGCCGCGACCTGCCATTCGGGCGTGACGCTGGCGGCCGCCCATGCCCTCCATCTCGCCCCCGCCATCGCCCAAGGGGTGCTGCCGGACGAGCTTTCCTTCTTCCACCCGCGACGGTTCGATGTTTCGCAGGCTGCATGACGGCGCACAGCCGGACGCAACCGTCATGGTCGACGGCGTCCCGGTCCCCTGCTTTACGGGCGAGCCCGTGGCCGCCGTCCTGCTGCGGCTCGATTCGATGCATGCGCGCCGGACGCCCTCCGGCGCCCGGCGCGGCCCCCATTGCATGATCGGCGCCTGCTTCGACTGCCTGGTGATCGCCGACGGCGGCCCGTCGCGGCGCAGCTGCCTGCTGCCGGTGCGGGACGGCATGCGGATCACCCGGCATCCCGGCCGGCGGGCGCTCTGATGTCCGGGCGCGTCGACGTCCTCATCGTCGGGGCGGGCCCCGCCGGCATGAGCGCCGCGATTCGCCTGCGGGCGGGCGGCTGGACGGTCGCCGTGGTCGACGACCGGCCGGACCCGGGCGGGCAGATCTGGCGCAATGTCGAGGCCGCGGCCGCGGCGGGCCGCGCGGCGATCCTCGGGCCGAGCTACGCATCCGGCCGGGATCTGGTCGCCCGGTTCCGCGCAAGCGGCGCCGACTACCATCCGTCGACCGAGGTCTGGCGGATCGAACCCGGCTGGCGCGTCTCATGCCGGGGCGACGAAGGCTGCCGGATCATCCAGGCGGAGCACCTCGTGCTTGCCGGCGGCGCCCAGGAACGCCCGGCCCCGTTTCCCGGCTGGACGCTGGCCGGCGTGCTGACCGTCGGCGCCGCGCAGACGCTGCTGAAAAGCACGGGCGACATCCCGGCCGAACCGGTCTGGATCGCGGGATGCGGGCCGTTGCCGCTGCTCTACATGCAGCAGCTGATCGCCGCGGGCGGGAAGATCGCCGGCTATCTCAACACCGCCCCGATGCACAACGCGCTGAGGGGCCTCCGGCATCTGCCCGGCGCGCTTGCCGGTTGGCGGGACCTGGCCCAGGGTGCGGCCTGGATCGCCGCCCTGCGGCGGCGCCGGATCCCGACGGCCAGGATCCGCGCCTTGGAAGCCTTCGGCGCCGGTCGCCTGGAAGGCATCCGCTACGTCACCCTGACGGGACGCACCGTCTCGGCCGCGGCGTCGGTGCTGCTGGTCCACGAAGGGCTGACCCCTGCCCTTCATATGGCCCTGGCGCTCGGCTGCCGGGTCACCTGGGACGAGGGCCAGGCCTGCTTCGTGCCCCGGGTCGATCCCTGGGGAGCGACCGATGTCGACCGGCTGTACCTGGCAGGCGACATGGCCGGGATCGCCGGGGCGAAGGCCGCCGCGCTGTCCGGAACCATCGCCGCGATCGGCATCGACGCGAAGCTTCGCGGCCTGCCGGTCGATCGGGCCGAGGAAGAGGCCGGGCCGTTCATGATGGCCCGCGCCCGGGAACGCGCCGTCCGTCCCCTGCTGGACGCGCTCTATCGGCCCCGGCCCGGGCTGTTCGCCCCGCCCGACCACACCGTCATCTGCCGCTGCGAGGAGGTGACCGCGGGCGAGATCCGCGCCGCGAGCGCGATCGCCGCCGCGGGCCACAACGCGGTAAAGGGGCGGACCCGAGCCGGCATGGGCGCGTGCCAGGGCCGTCAATGCGCGCAGATGGTATCGATCTTGCTTTCGGAGCAAACGGGGGCGCCGGTCGAAAGCCTTGGCCTGCCGAACGTTCGGCCACCGCTGAAACCGGTGACGCTGGGTGAGATGGCGGCAATGGCGACGATCGAAGCCGACTGCCGGGAGCCCCCTTGGACCTGAACCCAGCAGCATGCCGGCCGATCCGGCGGAATCGAGGTCATGCCATGAATTATATCCCGAGAACCAAGGATTTCTGGGCCGGCGCCCTCTTCGTCGCGCTGGCGCTGCTGGCATTCCATTTCGGCTCTTCGCTGGCCCTTGGGACGGCGCGGCAGATGGGGCCCCGCTATTTTCCGGCGCTCATCGCCTCGGGCCTGCTCCTGATCGGCGGCGCGACGATGGTCAGGGGCCTGATGCGCGACGCGGAGGTGATCGAGCCCGCGCGCATGAGGTCGTTCATCATCCTGCTGGCCGTCCTGCTCTTCGCTCTTCTCCTGCGCCCCGCAGGCCTCGTTGCCGCCGTCGTGGTCATGGTGACGGTCGCAGGCCTTGCCCGGCGCCCGACCGTGCATCCGCTCCACTCCTTCGCGATCGCAGCCCTGCTTTCCGCATTCGCCTGGGCGGTCTTCATCCGGGGACTGGCGCTGCCCCTGAAAACATGGCCCTTCTGACATGGAAACGATCGACCAGATCCTCTTCGGTTTCACGGTCGCGCTGACCTACGAGAACCTGATCTACTGCCTTATCGGCACAGCCCTCGGCACCGCCATCGGCGTCCTGCCGGGCCTGGGACCGACGGCAACCATCGCCCTCCTGCTGCCGATCACCTTCTCCCTGCCCGCCACCAGCGCCATCATCATGCTGGCCGGCATCTATTACGGGGCCCAGTACGGCGGGTCGACCACCTCCATCCTGGTCAATTTGCCGGGCGAGGCATCCTCGGTCGTCACCTGTCTCGACGGCCACCAGATGGCACGCAAGGGGCGCGCCGGCCCGGCGCTCGCCATCGCCGCGATCGGCTCGCTGTTCGCCGGGATCGTCGGCACCGCGGTGCTCGCGCTGGTCGCGCCGCCGCTGGCCCGGTTCGGGCTGGCCATCGGCCCCGCCGAATATTTCTCGCTCATGGTGTTCGGCCTGATGGCGGCCGTCGTCCTGGCACGCGGCTCGCTGATCAAGGCGCTCGGCATGATCCTGGCCGGCCTGCTGCTCGGCTGCATCGGGACCGACATCAACACCGGCGCCTCGCGATACACCTTCGGCACCTACGAACTCAGCGACGGCATCGATTTCATCGTCATCGCCATGGGGATCTTCGGCCTTGCCGAGATCATGAGGAATCTGGAGGTACCGGCCGACCGGTCGCTGATCGAAAAGCCGATCGGCCGGCTCATGCCCAGCCGGGAGGAATTCAGGCGGTCGGTCGCTCCCATATTGCGCGGAACGGCCCTCGGCTCCGTGCTCGGGGCGCTGCCGGGCGCCGGCGCCGTCATTTCGTCCTTTTCGGCCTATGCGCTGGAAAAGAAGCTCTCCCCGACGCCCGAGCGCTTCGGGGAAGGGGCGATCGAAGGGGTCGCGGCGCCGGAATCGGCCAACAACGCCTGCGCGCAGACCTCGTTCGTGCCGCTGCTCACGCTCGGCATCCCCGGGAGCGCCGTCACGGCGCTCGTGCTCGGCGCGCTGATGATGCAGGGGATCACGCCCGGACCGCAGGTGATGACCCGCAACCCCGAGATCTTCTGGGGGCTGATCGCCAGCATGTGGATCGGCAACGTCTTCCTGATCATCCTCAACCTGCCGCTGCTCGGCATCTGGGTGCGGATGCTGCGCGTGCCTTATGCCGCCTTGTTCCCCGCGATCATGGTGTTCAGCGTCATCGGCGTGTTCAGCCTGTCGAACAGCACCTTCGATCTGTACCTGCTCGTGATCTTCGGCGTGCTGGGCTACGCGTTCGCGAAGCTCGATTGCGAGCCGGCGCCGATGCTCCTAGGCTTCATCCTGGGACCGATGATGGAGGAGAATCTGCGTCGCGCGCTCCTGATGTCGCGCGGCGACTTCGGCATCCTGGTCACGAGTCCCGGCAGCCTTGCCCTGCTGCTCGTGTCGGCTGCGCTTCTGGTCCTGAGCGCCGTGCCCATGCTGCGCGGGAAGCGTCAGGCCGTCTTCTCAGAGGCGGAGGACTGATCTTAGGCGGGCAGCGACGCCCACGGATGGCCGTCGACCGCTTCCGCCTCGCGCAGGGCGACCTGGGCGAAGGTGTTGACGAGCGTCGAATTGCGCATGTCGACGCGGCGGCACAGCACCAGACGGAGCGGGATGGCCGGCCGGAACGGGCGGATCGCCACGCGGTTGCCGATGCCGTAGAGGTGGATCGGGTGGATGAGCGAGACGCCGAACCCCGCCGCCACCATCTCGCATACCGTCAGCGACGCCGACGTTTCCATGACGACGCGCGGCTTGGCGTTCTGCGCCCGAAGACTGCTTTCGACCGCCGTGCTGGTGTGGTTGGAGCTGGCGAACGAGATGAACTCGATCCCGTCGAGGTCCGCCGCTTCGACCCAGGGCTTGGCCGCGAGGGGATGGCCGATGGGCATGATGCACACCAACGCCCGTTCCATGAAGGGTTCGGTGATGATGTCCGGGTCCGTGACCGGGGCGTTGACCAGCCCGATGTCGATGGTCCGGGTACGGATCCGGTCGGCGATGAATTGGGAATGGCGGGCCACGACCGTCAGATAGACGCCGGGGTGGATCTTCAGGAAATGCTTCACCACCTCCCGCAGGAAGGACCCCGCAAGCGCGGGCATCACGCCGATCACCAGTTGCCCCTGCTCCTCGCGCCGGATCAGCTCGACCGTGCGTTCGATCTGCTGGACGCCGGCAAAGATCCGGTCGATCTCCTCATAGAGCCGCCGCGCCGCCTGGGTCGGCACCAGCCGCCCGCGGGTTCGCTCGAAGAGGCGCAGCCCGGTATCCTCCTCGAAATGAGCCAGCAGCTTGCTGATCGCCGGCTGGGACACATGCAGCATCTCCGCCGCCCGTCCCACCGTGCCCGCCTTCATCATGGCGTTGAAGGTCTCGACCTGCCTCAGCGAAATCGGGCGCGCCATGCATAACCTCTGGGAATGCCGCACGAAGAAAAGTGACTTTGATGTAAAAGTCTAGCGCCGATAGCCTCGATCCCCAAGGGAGCCTTGAACCGGACGGAACGAGCGCCGGGGACATGGGGACGATCCACGGTCGCCATCCCCCCGCCGAATGCCCCCCGGCCGGCGGCTCGCGACCCGGCGGACCTTTTCCGGTCCGCATGTTCCCCGAGGATGAAAGGCAGACGGCAGCAGCATGTCCGGTCACTCCCAGCAAGCGCTCGAAATCCTGAAGGACGCAATCGTCATCGACGGCCTTGGCGGTGCCGTCGTCCATCCCACGCCCTACGTCGCCGAGGGCACCTACGAGGAGAAGCTGGTCAGCTACGGCTGGACGGCGATGAACGCGACGCTGGTGTCGGAGCCGGCCTACACGGCGACCTTCGAGGAGGTCCTGGCGTCGATCTACGAGAACCTGCTTTATCTGGAGATCAGCCCCAAGCTGCGGCTGGTCGAAACGGCCGCCGATATCGAAACGGCCAAGGCCAATGGCGAGCTGGGCCTGATCTTCGGCACGCAGAGCGGCAACTGCATCGGCCAGGACCGCAAGCGGGTGCGCCTGCTGCACAAGCTGGGCCTGCGCATCCTCCAGCTGACCTATATGGAACGCAATTTCATCGGCGACGGCTGCTTGGAGCCGGAGAACCGCGGACTGACCCATTTCGGCATCCAGGTCGTGCGCGACTGCAACCGCGTCGGCATCCTGGTCGACTGTTCCCATGTGGGCATCCGCACGACGCTCGACGCCGCGGCCTATTCCTCGAAGCCGATCGTCATCTCGCACACTGCCGTACGCGCCATCGCGGACAACCCGCGCTGCGTCACCGATGAGCAGATGAAGGCGGTGGCCGAGGGCGGCGGGGTCGTCGGCATCACGCCCTATGCCCCCTTCATCCGCACCGACCGGTCGCCCACGGTCGACGACTACATCGACCACATCGACTACGCGATCCAGCTGCTCGGGCCGGATCACGTCGGAATCGCCACGGACATGTTCGACGGCAAGACCAAGGTGAACTGGGCGACGCCCTGGTATTACCCGGAGATCGCCCGGAACGCCAATTACGTGACCCGCCGGATCGAAGGATTCCGCACGAAGAGCGAGCTGATCAACGTCGTCGAACTTCTGGTGAAGCGGGGATATTCGGCCGAAGACATAAAGAAGGTGCTTGGCGGGAATTTCCTCAGGGTCATGAAGGAAGTCTGGAAGTAGATCGGCCGACGATCTCACGAGCCAACGACAACACCATCAACGGAACTCAGGAGGCTTTCACATGAGATCTACGTTCCTCAAGCCGCTGCCGCGCAGGACCCTGGCCCTCTGCATCGGCGCCACGCTCGCCTTCGGGGTGCTGCCCTCCCATGCGCAGGAGGACTACCCGACCAAGCCGATCACCATGATCATGCCCTTCGCCCCCGGCTCGGGCTTCGACACCATCGTCCGCTACGTCTCCGGCGAGTTGTCGGAGGTGCTCGGCCAGCAGGTGGTGGTCGAGAACGTGCCCGGGGCCGGCGGCGTCGTCGGCTCGGAACGGGCGGCCCATGCCGAACCCGACGGGTACACGCTGATCTTCCATTCCGTGTCCTCGGCCGCGGTCAACGCTGCCATCTACGGCAATCTCAACTACGATCCGGCCGAAGACTTCGTCGCGATCTCGCTGATCTCGACCTACCCGACGGTGATGATCACGAACAACGAATTCCCGGCCGCGAACATCGAGGAGTTCATCCAGGTCCTCAAGGACCATCCCGGCGAATACAACTACGGATCGTCGGGCGTCGGCAGCGGCATCCATCTCGCCGCGGAACTCTTCAAGACCAAGGCCGGCGTCGACATTCTGCACATCCCCTTCAAGGGTACGTCGGAGACGATGAAGGAACTGCTGGGCGGCCGCATCCAGATGACGATGGGCGCGGTGCCGTCGGCGGTCGGCGCCATCCAAGAGGGGCAGGTCCGGGCGCTCGCCGTCTCGAGCGCCCAGCGCTCCTCGGTGTTGCCGGACGTCCCGACTCTCCAGGAGGCCGGGCTGGAAGGCTACGACCTGCCGTACTGGAACGGCATCTTTGCGCCGAAGGGCACGCCCCAGCCGATCATCGACAAGCTGGCCGCGGCCGCGAAGGAGGTGATGGCCCGTCCCGCGACCCAGGAACGCATGCGCGAGCTTGGGGCGGAAAGCGTCGGATCGTCCCCGGAGGAACTGGACGCGTACTGGAAGGAGCAGCTCGCGATCTATGAGGAGGTGGCCCGGGCGGCGGGCGTCGAGAAGCAGTAGCCGCATCCGTCGCGAGGAGACGTCCCGCCCGAAGGCGGGGCGTCTCGCCTCCCGCCCGGCCGGCCTTGCCGGCACGGGAACCGCCCAACGACACCGGGAGTCCTCCCCGTGACCCGATCCTCCCCCGTCAGCCAGCGCCTGCAGTCGTCGCTCTCGCCGGAGATCCAGGAGCTCATCTCCATTCCCCGGCTGCAGCGCGAACTGGTACCCGGCTTCCCTTACATGCTGCGGGCCAGCACGGCCCATCTGCTGATGCTCGACGCGTGCGGCCTCATCGACCGGGCCTCCGTGCGCGAGATCGGCCGGGCGCTCCTCCGGATGGAGCGGGAAGGCGCCGACGCCATCGTTCCGAACGCGCTTCTGGAGGACGCCTATTTCAATTTCGAGGCCCGGCTGATGGAGCTGGCCGGCGCCGACCATGGCGGTCTGCTGCACGTGGCGCGCAGCCGCAACGATCTCGGCGCCACCATGGAGCGGATGCGGGCGCGGGACGTACTGCTCGACGCGCTCGACCATGGCGCGCAATTGCTTGCGGCCCTGGCCGAAAAGGGTCACGCCCATGCCGACACCCTGATGACGGGTTATACCCATCTGCAGCCGGCGCAGCCGATCACTTTCGGCTACTATCTCGTCGGCGTCGGCAACGCCGTGCGTCGCGACCTGGATCGCCTGCAGCAGACGTGGGACCGCCTCAATCTCTGCCCGCTCGGGGCCGGCGCGCTGGCTGGGACCGGTTTCCGGATCGACCGCCATCTGAGCGCCCGGCTGCTCGGCTTCGACGGGCTTCTGACGAACGGTCTCGACGCCGTGTCCTCGCGCGATTTCGCCGCGGAAATCCTGGCCGCGCTTCTGGGCGCCAGCACGGTGCTCAGCCGGATGGCGACGGATCTCTATGTCTATGCGACGCTGGAATTCGGCCTGGTGGACTTCCCGGACTCGGTCGCCGGGACGTCCAGCATCATGCCCCAGAAGAAGAACCTGGCATTTCTAGAGCACATGCGCGCCAAGCCCGCGCATCTTCTTGCCGGGCTCACCTCCATCACCATGGCCGTCAAGGGCACGCATTTCTCCAACACCATGGACGGAAATCGCGAGTCGATGCGGCTTGCCTGGGAGGCGATGAACGAGGGCGTGATCGCACTTCGGCTCGGCCGGCTTGCGGCATCGAACGCCCAGCCGAACGCCGCGACGATGGCGGCGTCGGCGGCCGCAAACTTCTCCTGCGTGACCGATCTTGCGGACCTTCTGGTGCAGAGGAACGGGCTTTCCTTCCGCGAGGCCCATCACGTCGTGGGGGCAGTGGTGTTCGATGCCCTCAAGCGCCGGATTCCCGCCTCCGCGATCGATCGGGCGATGGTCGCCGATGCCATGCGGCGGGTCGCCGGCAAGGACCTCGCGCTCAGCGAGAGCGATATCCGCGACAGCCTCGACCCGCGGCAGTCGGTCGAACGCCGGGATCTCCCGGGAGGCCCCGCGCCCGGCCAGGTGCATGCCATGGCAGAGATGCTGGCGGACGACGCGCGCCGCCACGCGGACTGGGTTTCGGCGAAGCGCGACACGCTCGCCCTCGCCGCCGACGACATGGAAGAACGGCTCGCCGCTCTGACCAAGTAGCCCTGAATTTCCCGGGAAGGCCGAAAGCCGCCGACGGTATCGAGCGCCCGGCTGCCCTCGTCCGGGAATCATTCTCTGGACGCCTGACCTCATGACAATTCGTCGCTTTGGGCGATCCCTCCGGCCCGTCTAGGTTGCGGGCACGATCGGGCTCTCCCCTGGCCGGGGCGCGTCCGTTCGGCTATGAGCTTGAGGGAAGGGAGTCCGCGGGAGCGGAGCAAGGGCAAGGGTGCACCCGCAAGTGCCGCATCGGAATCCGGAGCTGGAGCGCTTCGTCGAAACGCTTCGGGCGGAGGGATTTGAGGGAGAGATCGAGACCGGCTTCGCCGCGCGCGAGGTCCTGTCGACGGACAATTCGATCTATCGCGTCCTTCCCCGCGCGGCGGTCTTTCCCCGCCGGACGGAGGATATCGCGATCGCCGTCCGGGCGCTGGCCGCGTCCGGCGGCGGGCTCAGCCTCACCGCGCGCGGCGGCGGCACCGGAACCAACGGCCAGTCGCTCAACGACGGCGTGGTCCTGGACACCTCCCGCCACCTGACCCGCATCCTGGACTTCGATCCGGAATCGGAGACGGTCACCGTCGAGCCGGGCGTAGTCCTGGACCAGCTCAATTCCTTCCTGGCGCCCCACGGCTTCTTCTTCCCGCCCATGGTGTCGACCGCCACCCGGGCGACGATCGGCGGCATGATCGCAACCGACGCGTCCGGCAAGGGATCGCGGATCTACGGGCGCACCTCCGACTACGTCCTGGGCATGGACGTCGTCCTGGCCGACGGGACGGAAGCCAGGGTCGAGCCCCTGGACGAGCCCGGGCTTCGGGAGATGCTGAAGCGCCCCGACCGGCTGGGGGACGTCTATCGGCGGGTGCATCCCGAGCTTGAGGCGGCCCGGCCGGCGGCCGAGGCGGTCTTCCCCAGGATGAACCGGGGACTGACCGGCTACAATCTGAAGGAAGCGCTGCCCGATACGGGCGGGATCAATCTCTGCAAGCTCATGTCCGGGTCGGAAGGCACGCTGGCGCTGACCGGCCGGGTGACGCTCAAGGTGCGGAGAAAGCCGCCGCGATCCGGCTTGGTCGTCCTGTTCTACGACGACTTCGCAAAGGCGCTGGGCCATGTGCCGAAGCTTGTCGAGGCCGACCCGCTGGCGGTCGAGATCCTGGACGACAAGATCCTCTCGCTCGCCCGGCAGGATCCCGTCTGGACGCAGTTGGGCGCCCTGTTCGGCGAGGGCGTGGACGACAGCGTCAAGGCCGTCAACTTCGTCGAGGTCGTGGGCGAGACGGAGGACGAGGTCGCAGCCGCCATCGCCCGCATCGAACGCCATGTTGCCGGCGACCGCACGGCCGGCCTGGCGCGGCCGGTCCTGGACCCGGCGGCGATCCGGGCGGCATGGTCCTTGCGCGAAAAGGCGGTGGGGCTGCTGGGCGCGCTGGAGGGCCGGCGCACCGCCATCCCCTTCGTCGAGGACACGGCCGTCCCGCCCGAGAATCTCGCCGCCTATGTCGCCGAGTTCCGCGCCCTTCTGGACGGGCACGGCGTCGCCTACGGCATGTTCGGCCACGCCGATGTCGGCTGCCTGCATGTGCGGCCGACGATCGACATGACAGACCGGACCGACCAGCAGCTCATCCGCCGGATCTCCGACGAGGTCGCACGGCTGACGAAGGCCTATGGCGGGCTTTTGTGGGGCGAACACGGGCGCGGCGTCCGGGGCGAATATTCGCCCCTCTTCTTCGGGCCCGAGCTCTATCCGGTGCTGCGCCGGGTGAAGGCGGTGTTCGATCCCGGCAACCGCTTCAACCCGGGCAAGCTGGCCGTGCCGGAGGGCACGGAATCGGCCGTCGCCCGGATCGACCAGGTGCCGTTCCGGGGCAGCCTGGATGCGACCATCCCCGCCCCGGCCCGGCAGAGCTTCGCCAAGGCGGTCGCGTGCAACGGCAACGGCGTCTGCCACAGCTGGAACCCGGCGGATCCCCTGTGCCCGTCCTACAAGGCGACGCGCGACAAGACCCAGTCGCCGAACGGGCGTTCGGCCCTGTTCCGCGCCTGGGCCCGGGATCCGTCGCCCGAAGCGACGGCGGCGCTGAAGGCCTCTCTCGACACCTGCCTCTCCTGCCGGGCCTGCGCCAGCGCCTGCCCGGTCAAGGTCGACATCCCGACCATGAAGGCGCGGTTCCTCGAGACCTATTACCGGACCCATCGGAGACCGCTGCGGGACCGCATCGTCCGGGTGCTGGAGCCGGCGATCCTGACAGCCCGGCGGGTCCCGCGGCTTGCGAACCTCATGCTCCACAATCCGGTGTCGGCCGCGCTTACCCGCGCGCTGGGCTTCGCCGACCTGCCGGCTTTCGCCGATCCGCTCGAACGCGCGCTCAAGCGGGACGGGGTGGAAGCGGCGACCGACGCCCGGCTTGCCCGGCTTTCGCCCGAAGAGCGGGAGAAGGCCGTGATCCTTCTGCCCGACACCTTCCTTGCCAGTTTCGATACGGGGCCTATCCTGGCCGCGGCGAAGGTGCTGCGCGCGATCGGAAGGACGCCTTTGGTCGCGCCCGTCCAGGCGAACGGCAAGGCGCTGGAGGTACGAGGCTTCAACGGGGCCTTCGCCCGGACGCGCGACCGCCTGCAGGCCCGGCTCGCCGGATATGCGAAGACCGGCATTCCCGTCGTCGCGATCGAGCCCGCGACGCTGATCCAGGCCCGCAGCGACGGCGCGACGGCGCTGCTCCCGCTCGACCGGTTCCTCCGGGACCATGCCTCCGCGCTACGCGCCGCCGGGGCCGTTTCGGGCCCGCACCGGCTGTTCCTCCATTGCACCGAGAAGACGGCCGACACCGGCACGGGCGGCCGCTGGCAGGAGGTGTTCCGGGCGGCCGGGATCCCGATCGAAATCGTGGACGCCGGCTGCTGCGGCATGAGCGGCCTGTTCGGCCATGAGCGGGAGCACCGGGATCTTTCCCGCCGGATCTTCGAACTGAGCTGGGCCGGCCGCCTGGACGACGGGGCTGCCATGGCGACCGGCTTCTCCTGCCGCTGCCAGGCAAAGCGCTTCGCCGGCGCCCGTCCGCCCCATCCCGTGGAGATCCTGGCCCGCGCCCTATGAGGGGCAGCCGGGGCGTCGCCCCTCGGTCAGGCCGCCGCCATCTCGGGCGCCGCCTCTTGGGCCGGCGCGGCCCGGACGGGTCCGTTCTGCGCCTCCCAGAGCGTCCGGAACTTCGGCTGCCGCTCCAGGAGATCGCCTAGCGTCCCCTGATCGACGACCATCCCATCCTCCATCATCACGATCAGGTCGAAGCGGTGCAGAAGATGCAGGCGGTGGATCGAACTCACCACGCAGGCATCGGGGAATTCGCCCAGCAGCGCGTCATAGAGGCGCGCCTCGGTCGCCGGATCCAGGCTGCTGGTCGGCTCGTCCAGCATGATCAGGCCGGACTGCCGGGCGGCCAGGATGCCGCGGGCAAGGGCCAACCGCTGCCTCTGGCCGCCCGAGAGGTTGGCCCCCCGCTCCTCGATCGGCGTCTCCAGCCCCTGGGGCAGGCGGGCCACGATCGGCTGCAGCTCGGCAAGCGCGACGGCGCGGGCCACCTCGTGCTCCTCATAGCCGAGGCCGAGCGTGACGTTGTGGGCGAAGGTGCTTTCGAAGATCTCCGGTTCCTGCGGGATCAGGGTGGCGACCGGGCCCAGGTGCCGGAGGTCCTCCCGCTCCTGCCCGTCGATCGCGATGGAGACGCGGTCCGGCTGGTAGAGCCCGGCCAGAAGCCGCATGGCCGTGCTCTTGCCCGACCCGCTTTCGCCGATCAGGGCGATGCGCTGGCCCCGGCGGAAGGTGAGCGCGACATCCGTGAGGCCGGACGGCCGGTTCTCGCCCCCGCCCGTATAGGCGAAGGACAGGCCCCGGACCCGGATCTCCCGCCAGTCGGCCGGGATCGGGGTGACGTTCGGCGGCCGCACATCGGCGGTTTCGATGTCCGCGACACCGGCATAATCCGTCTGGAAGCGCACCAGCTCCTGCCAGTGGAGGGCCATGGTGCCGATGACGTTGCCGGCCTGCTGCGAATACTGATGGACCAGCACGGCGGTGCCCAGCATGACCGGGCCGCCCGTCCGCCAGGCGAGCCAGCCGTAGAGCCCGACCAGGCCGCAGCGGATGGCGTTGTTCAGGATGTCGACGACGCACCACTTCGCCTCGTTGACCACGACGCTTCGGCGCAGCGGCTTGAAGACGGCGGCGAGCCGGCTGTTGATCAGGGCCTGGGTCGGCCCCTGGAGGCGCAGGGTCAGCACCGTGGAGATGTTGCCGAGGCAGTCCACCAGCGTCGACAGGAGCCGCCCTTCGGCATGGTTCTCCCTGCGGGCGAGCGCGATCATGATCCGGTCGAAGCGCAGGATCACGCAGACGATCAGGAGGTAGCCCAGAATCGCGGCCGTACCGGTGAGGGTCGAGACCAGGCACAGGGCGACAATCGGCCCGATCAGGTTCACCGCATTCTGCAGATAGATGAACTGGGTCTGCGAGAAGCCGAACAGCGCCATCATCGCCTTGTTGACGCGCTGGATCGTGTCGCCCGAATGGCGCTGCGCGTGCCAGCCCATCTGAAGCCCGGTCAGCTGCGTGTACATGTGGTTCGTAAAGGTGCCGCGCACCGCGATCGCGACGAACCTTTCCAGCACCCGGGCAGGCCCGTGGAGCACCCAGGCGGCGACCGCGGCGCCGAAGGTGAGCCCGAGATAGACGCCCGCCTCGTGGAGGCCGTCGGCGCCGCTGCTCTGCAGGGCATTGACGGCCTGGGCGCCGAAATAGGGAATGGCCAGCTTGATGAGCTGGGAGCCGACATGCAGCGCCATGAACAGCACGACCAGGGGGCGCTTCCCCCCGGCATAGGTCCACAGGCCGCGATAGAGCCCGGCGATGCCGCCGAGCACGGAATTTCCCGATGAGTTGTGCATGGAATGGTCCGCAAATGGACGACCCCCGGATGCCGGGTCGGTCACGGCGCGGACCCTACGATCGTATGGTTAACGGCAGCTTAAATGCACATGCGATTTGTTAAGTATACTTAATGTTAGACTCCCGCCGGCTTCAGCGCACCCCAATCCCGTCGCCGGCGGGCGCGCCGTCCTCCTCCGCTTCCTCGTCGTCGAACAGGATGCGTTGGGCGTCCCCCTCCAGATCGTCGAACTGGCCGGACCTGAGCGACCAGAAGAACGCGAGCAGGCCTAAGAATCCCATGGCCAGGGCGATCGGCAGGAGGAAGAGCATCTGGGTCATCGGCGCGCCCCCCATTGCAGGCGGAGCGCGTTTCCGACCACCATGACCGAGGACGCCGACATGGCGATCGCCGCGACCAGGGGCGTGACGAAGCCCGCCACCGCCAAAGGTACGGTCACGACGTTGTAGAGGATCGACAGTGCGAAATTCTGCCGCACCAGGCGCCGGGCGGCGCGGGCAACCTTCAGCGTCTCGGCGACCGGCATCAGCGTCTCCCCCTGGAACACGGCGTCCGCGGCGACCTGGCTGATGTCCGCGGCGCTTGCTGGCGACATCGAGGCGTAGGCGGCCGCCAGCGCCGGCGCGTCGTTGAGCCCGTCGCCGACCATCAGCACCTTGGAGCCGGCCGCGGCCAGGCTGTTCAGCCGCCTGACCTTGTCCGCGGGCAGGCATCCGGCCTGCCAGTCATCGATGTCGACCTCCCGGGCAAGCCGGCTGACGACCTCGTGCCGGTCGCCGGACAGGAGCACGATCCGGCAGCCCGCCTCACGCAGCTTCGCGATCACCTTGGCCGCCTCCGGGCGCAGCCGGTCCTGGAACGTGAAGCGCACGGGCTCGTGCCCCGGACGGGTGAGCCAGATTTCCGACCCGGCATCCTCCGGCCCGGCCTCGGCCAGAACGCCGCACCAGAGGCGGCTGCCCAGCCGGACGGTCACCCCGTCGACCACCGCCTCGAGCCCGCAGCCCGGCTGTTCCCTCACCTCTCCGGGCAGGGGCGCGTCCGGATCGGCGAGGCTGAGCGCACGGGACAGCGGATGGCGGCTCGCCTTGGCGATGCCGGCGGCAAGGCGCAGCGCTTGCCGATCGATCGCGTCCGCATCGACCAGCTGCGGCCGGCCAAGGGTCAGCGTGCCCGTCTTGTCGAAGACGACGGTGTCGATCTCGGCGATGCGCTCCAGCGCGGTCGCGCTTTTCAAAAGGACGCCCCGCCGGAACAGCCGCCCGCTGGCGACGACCTGCACCGCCGGGACGGCCAGCCCCAGGGCACAGGGGCAGGTGACGATCAGGACGGCGACGGCGTTGAGAAGCGCCGGCTGCCATTCGCCCGCCGCCAGCATCCAGCCGATGAAGGTCAGGAGCGCCAGCCCGTGCACCACGGGCGCGTAGAATCTGGCCGCCCGGTCGGCCAGGACGACGTAACGGGCCCGCCCCTGTTCGGCCGTTTCCATCAGCCTCACGATTTCGGCCAGCACGGTCGCTTCCCCGACCGCCGTGATCCGGACCTTGAGCGGCGCCGTCGCGTTGACGGTCCCGGCGAAGATGCGGGTGCCCGGCTCCACCGGCACCGGCCGGCTTTCGCCCGAGAGTGCGCTCATGTCGATGTCGGAGGCGCCTTCGGAGACGAGGCCGTCGGCCGCGATCTTCTCGCCGGCGCCGACCAGCAGCGTCATCCCGGGCGCAAGCTCCGAAACCGGCGTCTCCACGACCCTGCCGTCGTCCCGGACCACCTTGGCCGAACGGACGCCGAGAGAGAGGAGATGGGCCGCCGCCGCCCGCGCCCGCCCGCGCGCCCGAAGATCCAGATAGCGGCCGGCCAGCAGGAAGAACAGCAGGCAGACGGCCGCGTCGAAATAGGCATGCTCGCCGCCGCGAACCGTCTCGAACAGGCTCATGGCCGTCGCCAGCAGGACGCCCAGCGAGATCGGCACGTCCATGTTGACATGCCCCTGCCTGACGGCGTTCCAGGCCGAACGGTAGAAGGGCCGGCCGGCATAGACGATGGCCGGCAGCGCGATCAGGGCCGAGAACCAGTAGTGCAGGCCGCGCATGGCCTCGCCCATCTCGGCAAGGCCGCCCCAGACCGCCACCGATAGCGTCATGATGTTGCCGGAGGCGAAGCCGGCGACGCCCAGCGCCCGAAGCAGCTCCCGCTCCTGCCCGTCGCCCTCGTCCTGACTGGCGGCCGGGTCGAACGGGGTCACGCCGAAGCCGCGCCGAGCCACCAGGGCCGCGAGCTCGTCGCCGCGCTCGACGCCGCCCCGCCAGCGGATCAGGAGCCGCCGGGTCGTGAAGTTGACGCGGGCCTCCACGACGCCGGGCTGCGCCTTGAGTGCCCGCTCAATCGCCTGGATGCACGACGCGCATTCGATTCCGCTGACCAGCAGGAGCAGACGGCGGACCCCGCTCTCCGCTTCGGTGGCGACGAAGGCGGAGCAGTCCGGCACCGCGTCCGCGGCCGGCTCGTCGAAGACCGCGACGGTCATTTCAACACCACCCGCTCCACGACCTGGAAGCTGTCGGCACCCCGGGTCGCGAGGACCGCCAGCTCCCAGAGCCCGTCCTCGATCCCGGTCAGCTCGGCCCGGTAGACGCCCGCGCCGGCGGGCGCGAAGAAGAGCGTCCGGTCGCTGCGGTCCGTGGTCCGGCGCGCCAGACGCCCCGCCAGATCGGCGTCCGCGACGGGCCGGCCTTCGCCGTCGACCAGGGTCAGGATCACGGCCGGTCCGTCCTCCGCAAGCTCGATCCCCGCCTTCCAGCCCAGCGCCTTCTGGGCTTCCGCCCGCTTCAGCAGGGCGTTGTGGGCAATCCCCTTTTCGAAGGCGTTCGCCGTGTCGGTCCCGGGGTCGCTTCGGACCGCGAGCGCGACGAAGAAGACGTCCGCGATCAGGAAGCACAGGAAGACTCCGAAGAACGCATACGGGATCCAGCGTGTGCTCCGGCTGTTTTCGGCAGCGTTGGTCATGGCGTCATGGTCCCTCGAAACGCGCCGGGGCGGTGGCCCGGTAATCTCCCCCGGCGCTTTCCAGTTCGAATTCGAAATCGACCGGCCCACCCGTCCAGGCGCTCTGCGGAACGGTGACATAGGCCCTGAGCGAGGCGACGGAATCCGGCGCGACGGTGACCGCCCTGCCGCCCCGGTCGTCGGTCCCGACGAAGGCGATCTCCGCCCCCGGAAGTCCATGATGGCCGATCACGACCGTCTGCGGCTTCTGGGTGCGGTTGAGCAGCTTGAGCGTGTAGCCGTTGCGGATCGAACCGTCCGACAGCGTGACGAAGAGCGGGTTGCGGTCCGGCAGGGCGCTCGCCTCCAGCGGCGTCCGCGTCAGCAGGGCATAGAGGATGGCAAGGCCCACCAGGGCATAGACCGTGGCGTAGAGCATGGTCCGGACCCGGATGTAGCGGCGCGGCGCGTGGCCGCCCTCGGCGCTTGCGGCCAGGTTGCGTTCCGTATCAAAGGCGATCAGCCCCGCCGGCGAGCCCATCCGGTCCATGATGGCGTTGCAGGCGTCGATGCAGAGGCCGCAGTTGATGCAGCTCACCTGCAGGCCGTTCCGGATGTCGATGCCGGTCGGGCAGACCTCGACGCATTGGCGGCAGTCGATGCAGTCGCCCTGTCCCGGTCGGGATTCGCCGGGCTTACGCTTGCCACGGGGCTCGCCCCGCCAGGCCCGGTAGGAAACCGAGACGGTGTCCGGGTCCATCATCGCCCCCTGGAAGCGGGCATAGGGGCACATGAAGGTGCAGACCGTCTCGCGCGCCCAGCCGGCAAGCACGTAAGTCGTGCCGGTGAGAAGCGCGATCGTCGCGTAGACGCCGACGCCCGCGGTCCCGGTCAGGATCTCGCCCATCACCGTCGGCGCGTCGTTGAAGTAGAGGACCCAGGCGCCGCCCGTCAGCACCGCGATGACGATCCAGGCGGCATGCTTGGCGACCCGCTTCGCGATCTTGGACGCGGTCCAGGGCGCGGCGTCGAGCCGGAGGCGCCGGGCGCGGTCGCCCTCGATCCAGCGCTCGACCAGCATGTAGAGATCGGTCCAGACCGTCTGGGGGCAGGCGAAGCCGCACCAGACGCGGCCGAACAGGGCGGTCAGGAGAAAGAGCCCGACCGCCATCATGATCAGGATGCCGGTGACGACATAGACCTCCTGCGGCCAGATCTCGAAGAACAGGAAATAGGCCTTGCCGTGCGCAAGATCGATCAGGAAGGCCTGGTCCGGCGCGTGCGCGCCCCGGTCCCAGCGGATCCAGGGCGCGATCCAGTAGATGCCGAGCAGGACGATCAGCACGATCCACTTGGCGCGGCGCACCGGGCCCGTCACCGCCTTCGGCACGATGGGGGACTTCGCGCCGAAGGCGGTGCGCCGGGAAACCCTCGTTTCGGAGACGCTTGCCATTCCTTTCCGCCTATTCGCCGCCGCCCAGCGAGTGGACGAAGACGGTCAGCTTCTTCAGGACCTCCGGACTCAGCCGGTCCTCCCAGTGCGGCATGACGCCCCGCCGGGAATAGGTGACCGTCCGGATGATGTCCTCCCGCTCGCCACCATAGAGCCAGATGCCGTCGCTCAACCGCGGCGCCCCCATCTCGCGGCTGCCCTCGCCGCGTTCGCCGTGGCAGCTCGCGCAGTTGGCCGCGAAGATCTCGGCGCCCCGGGCCGCGCCCTCGGTCGCCGGCGCACCCGAGAGGGTGAGCACGTAGTCGGCGACGTCCGCGATCTCGTCCCGGCTCAGCAGCTGGTCGGCACCGAAGGCCGGCATCTCCATGAAGCGGGTTTCTGGATGGGTCGAGCGGATGCCGTAGCGGATCGTCTGCTCGATGTCGGCGGCGGTTCCGCCCCACAGCCAATCGTCGTCGATCAGCGACGGGAAGCCGGCCTGTCCCTGCGCGCCCGTGCCATGACACTGCGCACAGTTGTCGAGGAACGCCGCCCGGCCGCCGGCCATGGCGTAGCGCAGCAATTCGGGATCGGCCTCGATCTCCTCCACCGTGCTTGCCTGGATGCGGGTCTCGAACCCGGCACGCGCCGCGTCCGAGGCGGTCAGCGCCTCGGCGACGGCACCGCGGGAACTCCAGCCGAACAGGCCCCGGGTGAAGCCGTCCATGGTCGGCCATGCCGGGTAGACGACCCAGTAGCCGACGCTGAAGACGATCGTGGCCGCGTAGATCAGCAGCCACCAGCGCGGCGGCGGGGTGTCGAGCTCGCGGATCCCGTCCCATTCGTGCGGCGTCAAGGGTTCGCCGCTGAGGGAGTCGATCTCTGGTCTGTGGCTACTCATCGCGGTTGCTCCCCTCCTCCAGAGGGATACGGGCCTGGGCCTCGAACCTGGCGCGGGCGCTCGGCCGGAAGACCCAGACCGCGACTCCCACGAACAGGGCGAAGAAGAGGAACAGGCCGAAGATGCGGGCCAGCTCGGAAGCGGTGGCGTAGTCCATGGGGATCGATCCCGCTCAGCGGTTGAAGTCGTCGTCGTGGCGGATCGACGGGAAGTCGACCAGCGTCCCGAGCATCTGCAGATAGGCGACGAGCGCGTCCATCTCGGTGACGGCCTTGGGATTGCCGTCGAAGTCGCGGACATTCGCGCCCGGATAGCGCGACTGCAGATCCGAAGCGTCGCCGTCCGGCGAGGCCTGGAGCCGCAGGTCAGCGGCCGCCTTTTCGATCATCTCGTCGGTATAGGGCACGCCGACCGCCCGGTTCGCCCGCAGGTCGTCCGCGATGCCGCGGGCGTCGAGGACGGTATCGGCCAGGAAGGCGTAGCCCGGCATGACCGATTCCGGCACGACCGAACGCGGGTCCTTCATGTGAAGGACATGCCACTCGTCGGAATACTTGCCGCCCACCCGCGCGAGGTCCGGGCCCGTCCGCTTGGACCCCCACTGGAAGGGGTGGTCGTACATGCTCTCCGCCGCCAGGCTGAAATGCCCGTAGCGTTCGACCTCGTCGCGGAGCGGCCGGATCTGCTGGCTGTGGCAGGCGTAGCAGCCTTCGCGGATGTAGATGTTCCGCCCGGCCAGCTCCAGCGGGGTGTAGGGCCGCATCCCCTCGACCTTCTCGATCGTGTTCTCGATCAGGAAGAGGGGCGCGATTTCGACGATGCCGCCGATGGAGACGAGGATCACGATGGCGGTCAGAAGCGCCATGGAATGGCGGGTGATCCGCTCGCCCAGCTTGTAGATGAAGGTCATGCCGCGACTCCTTACGCGGCGGCGGCGATCGGCGCCGGCACGAGGCGCGGCCCGGCGATCGTCCGGCCGAGGTTGTAGACCATGACGACCACGCCCGTGAGGAAGAAGATGCCCCCGAGTGCGCGGATCACGTAGTAGGGATGCATCGCCGCGACGGTCTCGACGAAGCTGTACTGAAGGAAGCCCAGCTCGTCATAGGCGCGCCACATCAGCCCCTGCATGATGCCCGACGCCCACATCGCGGTGATGTAGAGGATGATGCCGATCGTCCCCAGCCAGAAGTGGAGCTCGACCAGCCTGATGCTGTAGAGGCGCTCCCGTCCCCAGAGCCGCGGCACGACGTGATAGAGCGCGCCGAAGCAGACGAAGGCGACCCAGCCCAGCGCCCCCGAATGCACGTGGCCGACGGTCCAGTCGGTATAGTGGCTGAGTCCGTTGACCGCCTTGATGGCCATGAGCGGCCCCTCGAAGGTGCTCATCCCGTAGAAGCCGACGGCAACGACCAGGAAGCGCAGCACGGGATCCGTGCGCAGGCGGTCCCAGCGGCCGGCGACGGTGCCGATGCCGTTCGCCGTGCTGGCCCAGGACGGCATCCACAGCATGAGCGAGAAGGTCATGCCGAGCGTCTGCGCCCAGTCCGGCAGCGCCGTGTAGTGCAGGTGGTGGGGACCCGCCCAGATATAGATGAAGATCAGGCTGAAGAAGCCCAGGATCGACAGGCGATAGGACCAGATCGGGCGCTCGGCCTGCTTCGGGACGAAGTAGTACATGATCCCGAGGAAGCCGGCGGTGAGGAAGAAGGCGACGGCGTTGTGGCCGTACCACCACTGGGTCATCGCATCCTGCACGCCCGAGAAGAGCGAGTAGCTCTTGGTGCCGGTGAGCGACACCGGGACCGCGAGATTGTTGACGATGTGCAGGATCGCGATCGTGACGATGAAGGCCAGATAGTACCAGTTGGCGACGTAGATGTGCTTCTCCTGGCGGCGGGCGATGGTGCCGAGGAAGACCACCAGATAGACGACCCAGACGATCGTCAGCCACAGGTCGACGAACCATTCGGGCTCGGCATATTCGCGGCCCTGGGTGACGCCGGCGAGATAGCCCACCGCGGCCAGCACGATGAAGAGCTGGTAGCCCCAGAACACGAATTCCGCGGCGAAGCCGCCGAACAGCGGCGCCCGGCAGGTCCGCTGCACCACGTAGAACGAGGTGCCGATCAGCATGCAGCCGCCGAAGGCGAAGATGACCCCGCTGGTATGGAGCGGCCGCAGCCGGCCGAAGGTCGTCCAGGGCTGATCGAAGTTGAGGTCGGGGAAGGCGAGCTGCAGCGCGATGAACACGCCCATCGCCATGCCCACGACCGCCCATATCAGCGCCGCGATGATGAACTTTCTCACGACATCGTCGTGGTAGCGCGGCGCTCTGGCTGTCGCCGTAGGTTGCATCTTCAGGAATCCTCCAGGGTCGCCGCCCCCCGGGGCGGTCTGGTCGACCCTGCTCATAGAACCCCGGTGCCCGGTCTTCTTTGATCTGGATCAAAGAGAGGGAGGGCGGCGGCCTCTATAGACGGACAGTCGCGCCCGGCGAACCGCCCGGCGCCGCAAGATCAGGGAGAAAGCCCCTTGCCCAGAGATATCGACATCGTCGTACCCCCTGCACAGCGGTACACCGTGCCGCTGGCCGAGTCGGGCCTGTTCCAGGTCCTCTTCGCCTTCTCCATGGGCTGCCTCGCCCTGTTCGGCGTCCTCCTTGCCGGGGGGGCCGAGGACGGCTATGCGCGCTTTGCCGGGTTGCTGTTCATGGCCTTCGCCGGCCTGACATCGGTCCGCTACTTCGCGCGCCGAGGCTGATCGGGCCAAGGATACGTCTTCCCTGCCCGGCGGTGGATCGGCGGATCGTTCCGGACACTTAACATTCGGGCCCGGAAATCGGATAAAGTCTCTCCGCCGGGCCCGCGGTTCACGTCCCGGGCCGGCGACCGGCCCGCGTCATGCGCGTGCCCCAGCCAGTGAACGGGAGGCGAATCCAGAATGTCCATCCAAGAGAACGCGGTTCCGGCCGTGCTGAGCGAGTCGGAGAAGAAGCTGAAGTCGACGGCGTTGGTCGTCTACGTGCTCTATCTCCTATCCTGGATCATCGGCATCACCGGGCTGATCGGCGTCATCATCGCACACATCAAGAAATCCGATGCCGCCGGCACCGCGTTCGAAAGCCACTTCTCGAACCAGATCAAGATCTTCTGGATCGGCCTTCTGCTCGCAATCGTCGGGGCGCTTACGACCTTTTTCGTGATCGGCTGGCTGATCCTAGGGATCGCGGCAATCTGGGTCCTGTACCGCACGATCAAGGGCCTGCTGCGGGCTATCGACGGGAAGGCCTACGGCTGACCGTACGGGGACAAGCCGTCGGCGGTCCTCGGCGACGGCTTACGGCCCCGATCCGGACCCGGATCCTCGGGCGGATGTGGCCTGCCATATTTCACAGAAATGACATGCTATATGACGCAACACGCATAGCACATATGTGTTTTTGAATTTGACAGCCGGCCCGGGATGGGGGAATTCTCGGGTCCATGGTCGTCGGTCGACCCGCGGCAATTTGACGGGAGCAGCTTGCGCCGCGTTACCAAACGCTAAAGCGCCACGAAGCGACTTCGTGGTCCCCTCACGAGACGAAGGAGACCCGGATGACACGAATGTCCCATTTCCCCCGCGCCTTCCGCACCGGCTGCCGTAACGGCTGACCTTTCCCCCGCGCGCGGGACATGCCTTCCCATGCATCGCCGTTCCTTCTTCCGAAAGGCCCGCAGCCGACGGACGGAACCCGATCTCGCCTCCGCGCCCTGAGGCATGGATGCGCGGTCCGCCCGGGCGGGCGACGCCGCCGAAGCCGCGCCTCCGGCCGGATCGGGGCCCGAGCTCCCATGTCATCGTCGGCCGCCTTGCAGGCCGCCTGGAAGGCGCCGGCTCTCCCCGACCCCTCCACCCCTGATCTGCAGAGTCCTGAAGCATGACCAAGCTACGCACCCTTGCCCTATCCTCGGCCCTGATCCTCGGTTCCGTCGGCGCCGCCGGCGCCGACCCGATCCGCGTCGGCGTCACCGCCGGGCCGCACGCCGAAATTCTGGAAGTCGTCAAGCAGGTCGCGGCCGAGCGCAATTTCGAGATCGAGGTCGTCGAGTTCACCGACTACGTCATCCCGAACGACGCCCTGGCCCATGGCGAGATCGAGGCCAATTCCTTCCAGCACGAGCCCTATCTCATCAACCAGATCGAGAAGACCGGCTGGGACCTCGTGCCGGTCGCGCTGACGATCGCCTCGCCCATGGGCTTCTATTCCGAGAAGTACAAGAGCTTCGACGAGATCCCAGACGGCGCGCTGGTGGCGATCCAGAACGATCCAACGAACGGCGCCCGGTCGCTCTACCTCCTGCAGGCGCACGGCATCATCAAGCTGAGCGACGATGCCGGGCTGGACGCCGGGCCGGCGGACATCGTCGAGAACCCGAAGAACCTTGAGTTCATCGAACTGGACGCGGCGCAGTTGCCCCGCTCGCTGCCGGACGTCGACGCCGCGGCCGTGAACAACAACTATGCCGTGCAGGCCGGCCTCGATCCGATGAAGGACGCGATCATCCTGGAGGACCTGGAGACCCCCTACACCAACATCCTGGCGGTCCGGGCCGAGGACAAGGACGAGCCCTGGGTCCAGCAGCTGATCGACGCCTATCACTCCGAACCGGTCGCCAAGTTCGTCAACGAGCGCTTCAAGGGCACCTACGTTCCGGTCTGGTAAGCCTGGTCCGGACAGTCGACGGGCGGATGGGAAGAACCCCGTCCGCCCTGCCGGCACCCGGGCCAAGCGGGTGCCGGAACCAACAGCCTACAGCCAAGGGCCCCGCGGCTTCGCCCGCCCGTGTCCGTGAAGCGCATACCCATGAAGATACTCGTCACCGGCGCCTCGGGATTCCTCGCCACCCGCCTGATCGGCCGTCTGCTCGAAGACGACGCGCCACTGGCCGCGCTCGGCGGCAAGGTCGGGCGGATCCATGCCCTGTCCCGCCGGCCGCCCGAGATCCGGGACGACCGCGTCGAGCCCGTCGCCGAAGACTTCACGACCAGCGAGCGGCTTCCCGCCCTGATCGCGGAGGCCGATCTCGTCTTCCATCTTGCGGCCGTGGTGTCAGCCGAGGCCGAGACGGATTTCGACAAGGGATACGCCGTGAACGTGGACGGCACGCGCCGACTGCTCGAGGCGTGCCGCGCCAGGGCCGCGGCCGGCCGGCCGGTCCGGCTCGTCTTCTCCAGCTCCGCCGCCGTCTATGGCGGACCGCTGCCGCCGCTCGTTCCCGACGACCATCATCTGACCCCGCAGACGTCCTACGGCGCCCAGAAGGCGATCGGCGAGCTGCTGGTCGCGGACTATACCCGCAAGGGCTTCGTCGACGGCCGGTCCGGCCGCATCGGCATGGTGATCGTTCGCCCCGGGGCCAACAAGGCGGCATCGGGCTTCGCCAGCGCCATCATCCGCGAGCCGCTCGAGGGCCGCGACTATGTCTGCCCGGTGCCGCCGGAGACGCGCATCTGGGTGAACACGATCGACGTGGTGGTCGAGAACCTGATCCGTCTCGCCGCGCTGGACGGCAACGCGCTAGGCCCGGTCCGCTCCGTGGTGCTGCCCGGCATGGCCGCCACGGTCGGCGATCTGCACGCAGCGCTCGCCGCCTTCGATGCCGAGGCGGCGCGCCGGGTCCGCTTCGAGCCCGACCCCGCCGTCATGGCCATCGCGTCGGGCTGGCCGGGCGGCCCGGTCGGGGAACGCGCGCGCCGGCTGGGTCTTCTCGACGAATCCGGCGTCGATCAGGCGATCGCCCGCTATGCCCGGCAGGCGAAGGGGCAGACGTGATGGCACTTCCGACGGAACAGACCCAGGTCGTCCTCGTCGCCCGGCCCGCGCCCGCCGTCACCGCCGACCTGTTCGCGGTCCGGCGCGCGCCGGTGCCGCGGCCCGGACCCGGTGAGCTGCTGATCCAGGTGCTGTGGCTTTCCATCGACCCCGCGATGCGCGGCTGGATCGCCGACGCCCCGAACTACCGGCCGCCCGTTCCGCTGAACGAGGTGATGTTCGGCTTCACCGTCGGCCGGGTCGTCGAAAGCAACCATCCGGACTATGTCCCGGGCGAGCTGGTCTACGGAACCCAGGGCTGGCAGGAATATGCGGTCAGCGACGGCAGCGACATCGACCACAAGGTCGATCCGGCCTGGGGATCGCCGTCCGCCGCGCTGGGCGTCCTCGGCCATACCGGTCTCACCGCCTATCTCGGCCTGCTCGACGTCGGGCAGCCGAAGGAAGGCGAGACGGTCCTGGTGACGACCGCGGCCGGCGCCGTCGGCAGCGTCGTCGGCCAGATCGCCCGGCTGAAGGGCTGCCGCACGGTCGGCCTTGCCGGATCCGACGAGAAGGTGCGGCTCTGCCGCGAATTCTACGGCTTCGACGCCGCGATCAACTATCGCAGCGCCGGAGACCGGCTTGCCGACCTGGTCGCCGAAGCCTGCCCGGACGGAGTCGACATCTTCTTCGACAATGTCTCCGGCCCGCTTGCGGAAGCCGTCTTTCCCCTCTTGAATACCCGCGCCCGGGTCGTCCAGTGCGGCACGATCGGCATCGCGTCGGACGGGTCGGCCAACGGACCCAGGCCGGGACGCACCGTGCTCGCGAAAAGAATCCGGTGGGAGGGCTTCCTCGTCCTCGACCACTTCGACGCCTTTCCGCGCGCACTCGCCGATCTCGGCCGCTGGGTCGCGGACGGCCGGATCCGCCACCGCGAGGACGTCGTCGAAGGCCTGGCCTCGGCGCCGGACGCCCTCTGCGGCATGCTGGCCGGCCGCAATCTCGGCAAGGTCGTCGTCAAGGTAGCAAGAGACACAGCGAAGGCTTGAACTCCATGAACCCCGCCCCGTCCCCCCGCACCGATGCCGCCTCCCGCTTCTCCCCCGAGGAATGGGCGCTCCGCCAGGATCTCGCCGCCTGCTACCGGATCGTCGATCACCTCGGCTGGAGCGAGATCGTCGTCAACCACATCACGGTCCGGCTGCCCGGGCCGGAGCACCATTTCCTCATCAATCCCTACGGCCTGACCTACGACGAGGTCACGGCCTCGAACCTGGTCAAGATCGATCTCAACGGCAATCCGGTCGGAGAGGCGACGCACCCGGTCAACCCGGCCGGCTTCGTCATCCACAGCGCGATCCATGCCGCCCGGGAGGACGCCATCTGCGTTCTCCACACCCACACGACCGAGGGGCAGGCCGTCGCCATCAAGAAGGGCGGGCTGAACTTCAACAGCTTCTATGCGGCCCAGCTCTACGGTCGCGTCGGCTATCACGACTTCGAGGGCCTGTCGCTCTACGAGGACGAAAAGCCGCGCCTGCTCGCCAGCCTGGGCAGGAACACGGCGCTCATCCTCCGCAACCACGGCCTGCTCACCACGGGGCGCTCGATCGCCGAGGCGTTCTTCAACATGTGGCGGCTGCAACGCGCCTGCGAGGTGCAGGTCGTGCTCGATTCGATGCGCGGCGAGGACAATCCAATCCCGGCGGAGATCGCCGAGAAATGCGCCCGGGATGCCGACAGCTTCGGCCCGGGAAGCGTGTCCGAGCAGTTCTTCCGCGCCATGGTCCGCAAGGTCGAGCGCATCGACCGCAGCTTCCGGTCATAGCGACGGGCCGGGACCGGGCCCCGGCGACGTCCTCCGGCGGGAGGACGCCTCGGGGCCGGCGCGACCCTATTCCGCCGGCGCCGGGCTTCCGATCTCGGAGGTGCAGCTCGGGCACCGGCTCGCTTTGATCGGGATGGTGCTGTAGCAGTAGGGGCATTCCTTGGTCGTCGGCGCGGGCGGCTCCTTGCCCACGTCCTGGGCCCGCCGAAGCTGGTTGATGGCCTTGACCAGAAGGAACACCGCGAAGGCGATGATCAGGAAATTGATCACCGTCGTGATGAACAGGCCGTAGTTCAGGGTCGGCGCCCCGGCCGCCTGCGCTTCCGCCAGGCTGGCGAACTCCTGGCCCGACAGGCTGATGAACAGGTTGCTGAAATCGACCTGCCCCAGGATAAGGCCGATCGGCGGCATGATGATGTCGTTGACCAGCGAGGTCGTGATCTGGCCGAACGCCCCGCCGATGATGATGCCGACGGCAAGGTCGATGACGTTGCCCCGCATCGCGAATTCTTTGAATTCCTTCAGCATGTCCCCCTGGTCTCCTCTTCGGCGCCCCCGCTACCTGGGGCCTGCGGATCCCGGCCGCCCCGGCCGGGCGCGGCACGGCTATCATCGGATAATCTAGTCTCCTCGCGGATACACGGCTATGGTATGCTTCCGGAAGGGAACGAAAACAGAACCGGCGATCCGTGGACAGCGCATTCGGGGCAGACTTCCTGCAGCCTGACGCCAATGGCCGCCCCGAGCGGACCCGGCAGGTCACACGCGGCGTCCGACGCGCGCTCGCCGCGCTCGGCCATGCCAGCGTGACGGAGTTCGTCCTGAAGACCGGCCGTCGGGCCGACATTTTCGCGGTCGACGCGAAGGGCTTCATCACCATCGTCGAAGTGAAGAGCTCCGTGGCCGATTTCCGGGCCGACCGGAAATGGGAAGGCTATGGGGAGTTCTGCGACCGCTTCTACTTCGCCGTGCCCGACGGCTTCCCGCAGGAGCTGATTCCCGATCATTGCGGGCTGATGATCGCCGACGCCTACGACGCGACGGTGCTGCGCGAGGGGCCCGCGACGCCGCTTGCCCCGGCGCGCCGCAAGACGCTTCTGCTGCGCTTCGGCCGGCTGGCGGCCGAACGCCTGCACAGGCTCGAGGATCCGGTTCCCTAGTCCCGGCTGCACCCCCTCGGCGGGGCCCGTCCACCATCATCTTAGTTTCGCCACGATCCGGGGCCAGTCTCCAGAATACCAACAGGCTCCGAACGGAAGGGGCGCCCGCATCGCCTCTCCCGTCGCCTGAAACACCAAGGACGGTCCCCGGACCATCCCCAGCCGTCCCCCCCGGCTGGCCATCGCTTCGGCCATCGCATTGCCCCCATGCGATGGCCGTTTCTTTTGTTCCCGGTGCCCCCGGGATGTTATAGCACCGGCCATGCCCGAAGCGCCCGCCGTCCCCATCGCCCTGACCGGAGAGGATCTGTCCTGCCTGCGCGGCGGCCGGATCGTCTTCGCGCGCTTGGGCTTCCGGCTGGAGGCGGGCGGCGCGCTGGTGCTGGTCGGCCCGAACGGCAGCGGCAAGTCCACGCTTCTGCGCCTGATGGCCGGCCTGATCCGGCCCTTTTCCGGGCGGATCGCCTGGGCCGGGCCCGGCGAGGCGCCCGCCGTCGCCTATGTCGGCCATACCGATGCCGTCAAGCCGGCGCTGTCCGCGCTGGAGAACCTGACTTTCTGGGCCTCGCTTGCCGATCCGGCGGACGCCCGGGTCCGCGCCCTCTCCGCGCTGGAAGCCGCCGGGCTGGACGCCATTGCCGAGGTTCCGGGACGCTATCTGTCGGCCGGCCAGAAGCGGAGACTGGCTCTGGCGCGCCTCGACGCCGCGCCGGCCCGGCTGTGGCTCCTGGACGAACCGACGGTCGGGCTGGACGCCGCCGCCGTCCGGCGCCTGGAGGAGCGGCTGGACCGCCACCTGGCCGAGGGCGGGATGGTGGCTCTTGCGACCCATACGGAGATCCGACTGCCGCGGACCGAAACCCTGGATCTCGGCGCCTATGCCGTACCCGTCGGGGAGGCCGTGTGGTGAGGCGCTTCCGTTCGCTCCTGATGCGGGACCTGAGGCTTGCCCTGCGCGCCGGGACCGACGCCACGGTCGCTGTTCTGTTCTTCGTCCTGACCGTCACGCTGTTCCCGATGGCGGTCGGGCCCGAGCCGAACACGCTGGCGCGCATTGCCGCGGGCGTCATCTGGGTCGCCGCGCTGCTGGCGTCGCTTCTGTCGCTGGAACGGCTGTTCGCCGCGGATCACGAGGACGGCACGCTCGACCTCCTGGCGCTGTCGCCCCTGCCGCTGGAGGCCGTGGTCGCGGCCAAGGTGCTGGCCCACTGGATCGTGACCGGGCTGCCGCTGATCGTCGCAGCGCCGATCCTTGCCGTCCTTTTGAACCTGGACCGGGAGGGCTTGGCCATCCTAGTCGCGACGCTTGCCCTCGGCACGCCGACGCTCAGCCTGATCGGCTCGATCGGGGCGGCCCTGACCCTCGGCTCGAGGCGCGGCGGCGTGCTGATCTCGCTCCTGATCCTGCCGCTCTTCGTGCCGGTGCTCCTGTTCTCGGTGCTGGCGATCGACGCCGTCCTTGGCGGCTTTTCGCCGCGTCCCCATCTCCTGCTTCTGGGAGGCATGCTGGCGGCGGCGCTGCCGCTGGCCCCGGTCGCCGCGGCGGCGGCCGTGCGGCAGGCGCTGGAATGACGACCTCCCGCAGCCCGAGTCCTGATACTATCTATCCCGAAATGGTCCCGAACCGCCGGCTCTCATGCATCGCTTCGCCAACCCAGCCCGCTTCCTGCGCCTGAGCGCCCGACTCGTTCCCTGGTGCGCCGGCCTGACGGTCGTGCTGCTCGCCCTCGGCCTCTATCTCGGCCTGGTCGCGTCCCCGCCCGACTATCAGCAGGGGGATACGGTCAGGATCATGTACGTGCATGTACCGGCCGCGTGGATGTCCCTGTTCGTGTACGCGAACATGGCCGCGGCCGCGGCGGTCGGGCTGGTCTGGAAGCACCCGCTTGCCGAGCTCTTCTGCAAGGCCGTGGCGCCCATCGGGGCCGGCTTCACGGCGATCTGCCTCGTCACCGGCAGCCTCTGGGGTGCGCCCATGTGGGGAACCTGGTGGGAATGGGACGCACGGATGACCAGTGTCCTCATCCTGTTCTTCCTCTATCTCGGCTACATCGCCCTCGTGAACGCCTTCGACGACGAGAACCGCGGGCTCAAGGCCGGCGCCGTCCTGCTCCTGGTCGGGGTGGTCAACCTGCCGATCATCAAGTTCTCGGTCGACTGGTGGAACACGCTGCATCAGCCGGCGAGCGTCAGCCGGCTGGGCGCCCCCACGCTGGCGTCGTCCATGCTGGCGCCCCTCCTGGTTATGGCGCTCGGCTTCACCTGCTATTATCTGACCGTCGCCCTGCTGCGCACCCGGGCCGAAATCCTGAACCGCAAGATCCAGACGATCCGGATGGCGCAGGCAGCGGCGGGGACGCACAACGCCGAACCCCGTGCGGCACTGGGTCGCGGCCGGTAACGCAACGTGCCCGACGTGATATTGAGCGCGCAATGAGCGAGTTCCTGGCCATGGGGGGCTATGCCCCCTACATCTGGATTTCCTATGGCATCGCGGCCGCCGTCATGGTGGGGCTGCTGATCGCCACCCTGCGCGCGCTGAGATTCCGGGAGCGGACGCTGACGGGGCTGGAGGCCCTGCGCGGCCGCCGTCGCAGATCCCCCGGCGAGGCGGGGGAAAGGCAGCCATGACCCGAAAGAAGCGGCGTCTCATGGTGCTGGTCCTGTGCCTCTTGGGCCTCGGCACTGCGACCGGTCTTGCGCTCACCGCGTTCCAGGACAACCTGCTGTTCTTCTACAGCCCGACCGACCTGGTCGAGCGCGAAACCCCCGACCGCCGCTTCCGGCTGGGCGGCCTCGTCGAGGAGGGCAGCGTCGAGCGGCTGTCCGACGGGGTGACAGTGCGTTTCGTCGTGACCGACACGGCCCACCGGGTGCCCGTCTCCTATTCCGGCATTCTTCCCGACCTGTTCCGCGAGGGACAGGGCGTGGTCGCCCAGGGCCGGCTGACCGCAGACGGCGTCTTCGTCGCCGACGAGGTCCTGGCCAAGCATGACGAGAACTACCACCCGCCCGAGGTCGACGACGCGCTGAAGAGCGCCGAGGATTTCCGCGCCCGCGCCGCCGGCACGCTGGAGACGGGGCAGTGATCGTCGAGCTTGGCCATTTCGCCCTGGTGCTGGCGCTGCTGGTCGCGGTCCTGCAGGCGACCCTGCCGCTCTGGGGGGCGGCGACGCGCCATCCGGGGCTGATGGCCGCCGGCGGCACCGCGGCGAGCGCTCAGTTCGGCCTGATCCTCCTCGCCTTTCTGGCCCTGATGCACGCCTATGTGACGTCGGACTTTTCGGTCCTCAACGTCGTCGAGAACAGCCATTCGGCGAAGCCGCTGCTCTACAAGGTGACGGGCGTCTGGGGCAACCACGAGGGCTCGATGCTGCTCTGGGTTCTGATCCTGGCGCTGTTCGGATCGATGGTCGCCTGGTTCGGGCAGAACCTGCCGCCGACCCTGAAGGCGCGGGTGCTCGGGGTCCAGGGGCTGGTTGGCGTCGGCTTCCTGGCCTTCGTCCTGTTCACGTCCAACCCGTTTCTCCGGGTGCATCCCGCGCCCCCGGACGGCAGCGACCTGAACCCGCTCCTGCAGGATCCCGGCCTCGCCTTCCATCCGCCCTTTCTCTATCTGGGCTATGTCGGCTTCTCCATGGCCTTCTCCTTCGCCGTCGCCGCGCTCATCGAGGGCCGGGTCGACGCCGCCTGGGCGCGCTGGGTCCGGCCCTGGACCCTTGCCGCCTGGTGCGCGCTCACGCTCGGCATCGCGCTCGGCTCCTGGTGGGCCTATTACGAGCTGGGCTGGGGCGGCTGGTGGTTCTGGGACCCGGTCGAGAATGCGAGCCTCATGCCCTGGCTGTCCGGCACGGCGCTCCTGCATTCGGCGATCGTGGTGGAAAAGCGGGACAGCCTGAAAAGCTGGACGATCCTTCTGGCGATCCTGACCTTCGGGCTCAGCCTGATGGGAACCTTCCTCGTCCGCTCGGGCGTGCTGACTTCGGTTCACGCCTTCGCGCTGGATCCCGAGCGGGGCGTCTTCATCCTCGGCCTCCTGTTGCTGTCGGTGGGCGGGGGGCTGCTGCTCTATGCGCTTCGGGCGCCGGTCTTGAAAGCGGGCGGCCTGTTCGCCCCCGTGAGCCGCGAGGGCGCGCTCGTGCTCAACAACCTGCTGCTCTCGACCGCGACGGCGACCGTCTTCATCGGCACGCTCTACCCCTTGTTCCTCGACGTGGTCGGCGGCGGCAGGGTGTCCGTCGGACCGCCCTACTTCAACGCCACCTTCATTCCGCTGATGGTTCCGATGGTGGCGGCGCTGGCGGTCGGTCCGCTCCTGTCTTGGAAGCGCGGCGACCTTGCGGGCGCGCTCGGCCGGCTGAAGATTGCGGCGCTCATGACCGTGGTCGTGGTCCTGGCGACCGTCTACGCCATCCAGGGCGGCCCCGTCCTTGCCCTTCTGGGCGTGGCCATGGGCGCCTGGGCCTTGTTCGGCGCGCTGGCCGAGTTCGCAGACCGCATCCGCCTTCTCAAGGCCCCGCTGGACGAGAGCTGGCGTCGCGCCCGCGGCCTGCCGCGCAGCGCGATCGGCATGACCATCGCCCATGCCGGCCTCGGCATCGCCATCCTGGGCATGACCGGCTCCGCCGCCTTCGTCAGCGAACGGATCGAGCTGCTGCGTCCCGGAGAGGGCCTGGAGATCGCAGGCTACGAGGTGGCCTTCGAAGGGGTCACGGAACGCCAGGGCGCCAACTATGTGACCGAGCAGGGCGCATTCAGGCTGCTCCGCGACGGACGGACGGTCGCAATCCTCGAACCGGAGAAGCGCTGGTACCCGGTCGCGCGCATGCCCACGACCGAGGCCGCGATCCATACGACCTGGTATTCCGACGTCTATCTGGCGCTGGGCGATCGCAACGCGGAAGGCGCCTGGACCGTCCGGCTCTGGCACCACCCGCTGGTGCCCTGGATCTGGCTGGGCGCGGTCGTCATGGCGCTCGGCGGCATCGTCTCGCTCACCGACCGGCGGCTGAGGGTGGGCGCACCGAGACGGCGGGCGGCCGGCGCTGCCGTCGCCCAGCCCGCGGAATAGGCAAGCCATGCGGCCATGAAGCGCGTTTTGTTCATCCTGCCGGTCGTGCTGTTCGCGGTCGTCGCCGGCGCCGCCTTCCTGCGCCTTCAGGGCGGCGCCCCGTCCGAGCTGCCGTCCAATCTGATCGACAAGCCGGCCCCGGCCTTCGAACTGCCGCCCCTGCCCGGCCGCGAGGGCGGCCTGTCGCGCGCGGATCTCGGCGGACGGCCGGTGCTGGTCAATTTCTTCGCCAGCTGGTGCGCGCCGTGCCTGGCCGAACATCCGCTGCTGACGCGCCTTTCGGAAGAGGAAGGCATTCCGATCTACGGCGTGAACTACAAGGACCCGCCCGAGGACGCGCTTGCCTGGCTGGAACGCCACGGCAATCCCTTCCGCCTGATCGGGGCCGACGCGACCGGCAGGACCGCCATCGACTGGGGCGTCTACGGCGTGCCCGAAACCTTCGTTATCGACGGCGACGGCCGCATCCGCTACCGCCACGCCGGCCCCCTGACCCCTGAGCTGGTCGAAGGCACCCTGTTGCCGTTGCTGAGGGGGCTCTAGATGACGAAGATCCGCAATGTGGGGCGCCGATTGCGGCAGGGCGTCCTGGCCTTGGCGTTCATGGCGGCCGCCTTCCCCGCGGTCGCCGTGGACCCGGCAGAGCGGCTGGACGACCCGGCGCTTGAGGCGAAGGCGCGCGAGATTTCCAAGGAGCTGCGCTGCCTCGTCTGCCAGAACCAGTCGATCGATGATTCCAACGCCCCCCTCGCCCGCGACCTCCGGATCCTGGTCCGCGAGCGGCTGACCGCCGGCGACAGCGACGAAGAGGTGATCGCCTTCGTGACAGAGCGCTACGGCGACTACGTCCTGCTGCGCCCGCCCTTCCAGGCGAACACGCTGGTCCTCTGGCTCGCGCCGGCCATCCTGATCGTCGCGGGCGGGAGCGCCATCTTGATCCTGGCGCGCCGCCGCCGGACGGCGGCCGTTGTCGCACCGCTGACCGAGGCCGAGCAGCGGCGGCTCGAGACGCTGCTGGAGGATGGGGAGAGCCGGTCGTGACCTTCTGGATCATCGCCGCCCTGATGGCGGCCGCCGCCGTCGCGGTGCTGCTGCGCCCGCTCCTGCGTCGGGATGCGGCGGTGGCGGCGCGCGCCGATTACGACCTTGCCGTCTATCGCGACCAGCTTGCCGAGCTCGATCGCGACCGGGAGCGCGGACTGGTCACGGCGGAAGAGGCCGAGGCGGCCCGGGTCGAGATCGCTCGCCGCATGCTGGCCGCGGCCGACGGCGAGCGGGCGGCGCCGGCGGCAGGCCGCCGTCAGGCGAAGATCGCCGCCGTCCTGCTCACGGTGCTGGTGCCCCTGGGCGCGCTCGCGCTCTATCTGCCCGCCGGCAGCCCCGAACTTCCGTCGCTTCCCTTCGCCGGACGCCAGGCGGAGGAGCGCGTCGTCCGGGAGGCGATCGCGCGCGAGGCGGAGGAGCTGGCTCGCCGGCTGGAGACCGAGCCGAACGACGTCGCCGCCTGGATCGAGCTGGGCGGCCGGATGATGGCGCTCGACCGCCCGGGCGAGGCGAGCGAGGCCTATGCCCGCGCCGTCGGCCTGACCGGCGGCGATCCGGATATCACCGGGCTTTACGCCGAGGCGCTGGTCGCCGCGGGAAGCGGCATGGTCACCCAGGAGGCGCGGCTTGCCTTCGAAAGGGTCCTGGCGCAGCGGCCGGACGATCCCCGCGCCCGCTTCTATCTGGGGCTGGAGCGGTCCCAGGCCGGCGACCTGCCGGCGGCGCTGGACCGCTGGACGTCGCTCCTCGCGGATTCGCCGGCCGACGCACCCTGGCGGGGCCTGGTCGAGGAGCAGGTCCGCATGACCGCGGAGCGGCTAGGCCGGGACGTTCCCATTCCCGCCCCGCCGGCCGACGCGCCGCCCGGACCGGACGCCGCCGACATGGCAGCAGCCGCCCGGATGACCGAGGCGGAGCGCGAAGAGATGATCCGGGGCATGGTCGACGGCCTGGCCGCCCGGCTGGAAGAGACGCCCGACGACCTGGACGGCTGGCTCAGGCTAGGCAACGCCTACCGCGTCCTGGGAGAACGGGACAAGGCGGCGGATGCGATGGGGCGCGCCGCCGCGCTCGCCCCCGACGATCCGACGGTGCTGGCGGCCTACGCCGACGCGCTGCTTGCCGCATCCGACGGCCCGGACGTGCCGCCCGAGTTCGTGACCACCATGGAACGGCTCTATGCGCAAGACCCCGACAATATCCGGGCGCTGTGGTTCATGGGTGGCAAGGCGCTGGCCGAAAACCGCCCCGAGGAAGCCGCCAGGCTGTGGCGCCGGGCTCTCAGCAAGGTCGAGCCCGGGTCGGAGGAATACCGGATCATCGAGGAACGTCTCGACGCCCTGGAACAGGGGGATTGAACCGGCTGCCACGGTATCGACAATTTTCCCTTTCCAGCGGAACCGGCCGGCGATAGCTTCTGCCACGTGAACGGAAATTCGACACCCAACGCTAATCCCGCGCGCAACGACCCGCCTGCCATTCTGGTCGAGGACCTCCACAAGCGCTTCGGCGATCTGGAGGTGCTGAAAGGGGTTTCCCTCGAGGCCCGGCAGGGTGACGTGATCTCGATGATCGGCTCTTCCGGTTCGGGGAAGAGCACGTTCCTGCGCTGCATCAACCTGCTGGAGACGCCCGACGAAGGGCGGGTGCACGTCAATGGCGAGCTGATCCGCATGGAGCGGGACCGCCACGGCTACGGACGTCCGGCGGATCCCCGGCAGGTCGAGCGGATCCGCGCCTCTCTCGGCATGGTGTTCCAGAGCTTCAATCTCTGGACCCACATGACCGTGCTGGAGAACGTCATCGAGGCGCCGATCCACGTGCTGAAGATGCCGCGGCGCGAAGCGATCGAGATCGCGGAGCATTTCCTCGCCAAGGTCGGCATCGCGGACAAGCGCGACCATTACCCGAACCACCTCTCCGGCGGCCAGCAGCAGCGCGCGGCCATAGCCCGGGCGCTGGCCATGCGGCCGAAGGTCATGCTCTTCGACGAACCGACCTCGGCGCTGGACCCGGAGCTGGTCGGCGAAGTCCTCCGCGTGATCCGGCAGCTTGCCGACGAAGGCAACACGATGCTGCTGGTCACCCACGAGATGCGCTTCGCCGAAGAGGTCTCGAGCAAAGTCCTGTTCCTGCACCAGGGCCGGATCGAAGAGGAAGGTCCGCCCGAGCAGGTCTTCCGGAATCCCCGCTCCGAACGCTGCCGGCAGTTCCTGTCCAGCAATTTCTGACCGGAATTCGGCTTGATTCTACGGGGAATTGTCGGAGAAATAGTCGGATCGGGGCACAAAAACACCCCAAGAGGAGGCTCAACTTGAACAAGTTCCTTTCCATCGTCAGCGGCGCGGCGCTGGCCCTTTCCGCCGCTGCCGGCGCGAATGCGCAGGACGTCCTGCGGGTCGGCACCGAAGGCGCCTACCCGCCCTACAACGCGACCGACGCGTCGGGCAACCTGATCGGCTTCGAAGTCGATCTCGGCAACGAGATCTGCAAGCGGCTCGGGATGACCTGCGAGTTCATCGCCCAGGACTGGGACGGCATCATCCCGGCCCTGCTGAACGGCCGCTACGACGTCATCATGGCGGGCATGTCGATCACCGAGGAGCGCCGCCAGCAGATCGCCTTCACCCAGTCCTACGTCACCACGCCGGCCTGGTTCATCGGTCCGAAGGACAGCGACCTGCAGCAGGCGGAGACGATCGAGCAGGTCCGCGAGGCGCTGGACGGCAAGGCCGTCGGCGTCCAGGTCGCGACCATCCACCAGAACTTCCTGCAGGACGAGGTCCCGGGCGCGGATATCCGCCTCTACGACCTGCAGGACCAGATCGCCCTCGACCTCGCCGCCGGCCGCCTCGACGCCGCGCTGGCCGACAGCACGGCCTGGGCGCCGTTCCTGAACTCGCCGGAAGGCCAGGATTTCGAGATGTTCGGCCCCTCCCTGACCGGCGAAGATTTTCCGATCTTCGGTGAAGGCATGGGCATCGGCCTGCGCAAGGACGACACGGAGCTCGAGGCCCGGCTGAACCAAGCCCTGTGCGAGATCAAGAAGGACGGCACGATGTCCAAGCTCGCGGTGCAGTGGTTCGATGTCGACATCGCCGCGCCGCAGACGGGCTGCGAAGGCTGACCGGACGTTTCGCTGACGCACGGGAAGCGGCCAGCGCCGCCGGGTGCTGGCCGCTTCCGCCATTCCGGGACCGGAAACGATGAGTCTGGACCTCCTGGCTTTCGGCGACGCCGGCTGGGGCGACGAGATGCTGCGCGGCGCAGGCATGACGATCCTGGTCGCCGTGCTGGCCTTCGCCTTCGGGATCGTCGTCGGCACGATGGTCGCCATCGCCAAGCTGGGCCGCAACCGCGTCCTTCGCGGCGCCGGGGACGTCTATACGACGATCGTCCGGGGCGTGCCCGAACTCCTGGTCATCTATCTCTTCTTCTTCGGCTCCAGCCGGGTGATCATGTCGGTCGCCCAGATCTTCGGCTATACGGGCTATCTGGAGCTGAGCCCGTTCATGGTCGGGGTGCTGTCCGTCGGCGTCATCTCCGGCGCCTATTCGGCGGAAGTCATCCGCGGCGCCATCCAATCCGTCCCGCAGGGCCAGATCGAGGCGGGGCGCGCCTTCGGGATGAGCCGGCGCCAGATCTTCTTCCGGATCACCCTGCCCCAGATGATGCGGCTGGCGCTGCCGGGGCTGGGCAATGTCTGGCAGCTCACCCTCAAGGACACGACGCTGATCTCCGTGACCTCGCTGGCCGAGCTGATGCGCATTTCGACTGTCGCCTCGAACTCGACCCGGAGCCCGTTCATCTTCTACATCACCGCGGCCGTGCTCTATCTCGTCCTGACCACGGCGTCCCAGACGCTGTTCCAGAAGGCGGAGCGGCATTACGCACGCGGGGTGAGGAGGGCCTGAGGCATGGACTTCCAGCTCATGGCCAACAGCGCCGGCCAGCTCCTCGCCGGCATCCCGGTGACGCTGCAGCTCGTGCTCCTGTCGCTGGCGCTGGGCGCCTTCTGCGCGACGGGCATGGCGCTGATGCGGCTCTCGTCCAACCCGCTCCTGTCCGGGTTCTCCTACGCCTACATCTTCGTCTTCCGCGGGACGCCGCTTCTGGTCCAGCTCTATCTCATCTATTTCGGACTGAGCCAGTTCAAGTTCCTGCGGGACAGCTTTCTCTGGCCCTTCCTGCGCGAGCCGTACTGGTGCGCCATCCTGGCGCTGACGCTCAATACGACCGCCTATGGGGCGGAGATCATCCGCGGCGGCATCCAGTCGGTGCCCTGGGGCCAGATCGAGGCCGCGCGGGCCTGCGGCATGTCCCGGTTCATGACCTTCCGGCGCATCGTCATGCCGCTTGCAATCCGCCAGGCCCTGCCGGCCTACGGCAACGAGATCATCCTGATGGTGAAGGCAAGCTCGCTTGCCAGCCTGATCACGCTGATGGACATCACCGGCATCGCCGCGCGCATCATCTCGCGCACCTTCAAGCCCATCGAGGTCCTGATCGTCGCCGGGGCGATCTACCTCCTGATCAACTTCCTGGCGACCCGCCTCGTGAAGGCGGCCGAATGGAAGCTGACGCCCTATCTGCGTCCGCGCGGATGACGGCCCCGCCCGCGCGGGAGCCCCGCATCCTTGGGGAGATGACGCAATCAATACGTTCGTATTAAGCTGATCGTCGACACCGGTTCCGCCCGGCGGTCGGCTGGTACCGCCGGTCCCCATCGCTCCCGTCAGGGAAAGGAGGACGCGTGATTACGGTTGACTCGATCCTTCGCCAAAAGGGCACGGAGGTGGTCACGACCACACCGGAGACCACGCTGCAGGCCGCGATCCGGCTGCTGGCCGAGCGCCGCATCGGCGCCCTGGTCGTGAGCCGCGACGGCGCGACCGTCGCCGGCATATTGTCGGAACGCGACCTCGTGCGCACGCTGGCCGAACGGGGCCCGGACGCCCTTTCCGCGCCGGCCGAACAGGTGATGACCCGCGACGTCGTGACCTGCACGCGCGAGGACGCCGTCGACACGCTGATGGCGGTGATGACCGGCAGGCGCATCCGTCACATCCCGGTCGTCGAGGACGGCCGTCTCTGCGGCATGATCTCGATCGGCGACGTGGTCAAGAGCCGGATCGAGGAAGTGGAATACGAGGCCCAGAGCCTGCGGGAATATATCGCCGGCTACTGACCGGCCGCGGGCGTCACGCCGCGGCCGGCGGCTCGTACTGATAGAGCCACGTCTCGCTGAGCGGCCGGCCGTCAAGCGCCAGATACATCCGAAGCTCGACCGGGTCCCCGCCCTCGACCGTCAGGTCGAACTGGACGCGCCAGCGATCGGTCCGGGGCACGGGCTCCGCGAAGACGTAGGAGATGCTGCCGCGCGAGGCGTCGATGACGGGCGCCGGCTCGTCGCCCTTTCCGATCGCCTTGAGCGCGGATCCTTCGAACTCGACGACGAATTTGTGGACGCCCTGCGGCCGCGGCTTGCCCGGCTCGCCGCCGCGGCCGATCCGGGTCGCGACCGTGCGCGCCGTGCCGGCGGCGGGATAAGGTTCGTCGGCCAGCCAGTGCAGGCGATAGCTGAAGGCAAGCGCGCTGCCGGCGGTCGCCGGCTCCTCCGGCACCCAGAAGGCGACGATGTTGTCGTGGATCTCGTCGTCCGTCGGAATCTCGACGAGCTGCACCGACCCGCGCCCCCAGTCGCCCAGCGGCTCGACCCAGACGGACGGCCTCAGGTCGTAATTGACGCCGTCCAGATAGTTCTCGAGGCTGCGGTCGCGCTGAAGCAGCCCGAAGCCCCGCGGATTTTCGTCCATGAAGCTGGAGGTGACGACCCGGCCAGGATTGTTGAGCGGACGCCATATCCGCTCCCCGGCCCCGGTCCAGAGGGCGAGCCCGTCGGAATCATGGACCTCCGGACGCCAGTCGACCATGCGGCCGCGGTTGTATTCGGCGTACCAGAACATGGAGGTGAGCGGTGCGACGCCCAGCCGGAAGATGTCCTCGCGGAGGAACAGGGCGTTCTCCACATCCATGACGACGCCCTCGCCGCGCGTGATCGCGAAGCGGTAGGCGCCGGTGATGCTGGGCCCGTCCAGCAGGGCATAGACCAGGGCGGGCTCGGTCTCGGACGCCGCCGGGGCAATGTAGAAGGAGACGAAATCCGGGAATTCCTCCGGACCCGGGGCGGCGACGTCGACGGCGATCCCCCGCGCCGACAGCCCGTACTGGCCCAGTTCTCCGATCGCGCGGAAATAGGATGCGCCCAGGAAGGCGACCCAGTCCTGGGTCTTCCAGTCGTCGCGCGCGCGGCTTTCCTGCAGCCGGAACCCGGCGAAGCCCGAATCGGGAGGCAGTCCCCGGGCGATGCTGTCGGCCGGCATGTCGAAATAATCGGGGGAATACAGGATCTCCCGCGCCTCGTCCCCCTCGACCACGTGCATCCGCACCTGCTTCTGGAAGAACTGCCCCAGATGGAAGAAGGTCGCCGGATAGACGCCCGGGCCGTCGGCGAACAGCGCGTTCTCGGCCCGGAAGCGGATCTTGCCGTGGGCATCGTAATCGATGTTCCGGACGATCTCCGGCGCCGGACGGTAAGGCGGTTCGTAGGGGCGCAAGGCCCTCTGCCGCGCCGCTTCGACCAGGGTATCGAAGCTGAAGGGCTGGGCCGGGCCGAATTCCAGTCCCGAAGGCGCGGCAAGCGCCCGATGGCCCGGACCGGCAAGCAGAGAGAAGGCAGCGGTCGCTGCGGCGGTCCGCAACACGTCGCGGCGGCTGGCTGATGTCGTCATCAGAGGAATTCTCCTGGAACGCTCCTGTCGTGCGGCCGGCGGGACCCTAGATCGGATGCCGACCCCTGCGCAAGGTACAAACGGATGAAGACATGCCTCGTTCTTGACATTGCAAGACAAGCACCCGATCCGTCTTGCGACATCCAAATATTGCCCCAATGTGGCAGCAGAACGACAAATCACGAGGACAGTAAACCCGGCCCCCGGAATCCCCCGCCGGGATCCGCCCCCGCTCAATCCTCGTCCGGCTCGACCTCGAAGGATATGCGCAAGGCGGCCTCGAAGCCGGTGCCGCCGACCCGGAAGATCCAGCCGCCCTCGACCTCCGTCATCGGCACGCCGGCCGCCCCGTCCCGGAATTCCTCCCCGGTATAGAGCGCGAGCGTGAGCTTCGGCTCCAGGACCGCCCGCACATAGTACTGCTTGCGGAAGATCACATTGTCCGAGAAGCCCAGTCCGAACAGGTCCCGCTCGCCGACATAGATGTCGAGCCGCATGACGATGTCGCGCGTCGCGCCGGGCGGGGCGCCGGGGCCGGGATCGATCGCGCTCGTGTCCAGCCAGCCTTCGCAGATCAGCCGGTCGGGCCCGGCCCACCCGAAGGCCGGAGACTCGTCGCCGAGATCCGGCCGGGAGAAGGGACCGTAGCAGTTCTCCGCCTCGGCGCTTTGGTGGAACAGCTCGAAATCCACGCCGCGCGGCTTGACCGAAACGCCGAAGAACACCTCGCTCTTGCCGATCAGGTCCAGCCCGCGGGAGACCTTCGCCTCGAGCAGGTTCAGGCGTACGCGGACATCGCCGAAGAAGAAGCGGGTCGCGATCTCGAACGCCTCGCGCGAGGTCACGAGCGAATCCGGTCCGCCATGGCATTTGTGGACGAAGCTGCGCGGCGCGCCCGGCATCTGCGCGGAGGACTGCTTCACCAGGCCGTCGCTCCGGTTGTAGTTGGGCCCGAACTCGCCGGCGACGGAGAACAGCCGGTTCATCCAACTCGAGGCCGCGACACCGTAGCTGCGGTAGTTCGTCCCGACCACGGTCAGCAGCCGTTCCGGCGGGAAATGCCGGGCGAAGTTCAGGTACCCGGTGGCGTTCTCCGGGTCGGCCTGCCGGTCCGGATTGAAGTGCTCCAGCTCCTCCTCCGCGCGGATCGGCAGCCATTCCTTCAGGATCTGGAACGTGATGCCGCGATGGGGCGTGCCCAGGGTGACGATCTTGTTGATGCATTCCGCCGGCGCCCTTCCCTGTTCGGGAAGGATCCGCTGCACCGCCTCACGGACGATGAGACCGCCCATCGAGTGGGCGAGGATGTTGACCTTCGGCACCTTGCCGCCGCCGTCTTGGGCGAGCGCGCGGATGAAGTCGATGAGGCGGACGAGCGCCGCGCCGTAGGTCCTGAACATCCGGTCGTTGAGGTCGTAGTAGCGGAAGACCCACAAGGTCTTCAAAGGATCGCCCTGCCGCGCCGGATCGAGAAGCGTCAGCGCCATGGCGGGATCGATGACCATGCGGTCGCCCGAGAAATAGCGCGCGTCCAGATGGCTGAGCGCGTCCGGTATCGTGCCGGGCAGCGCCTCGACGGCGCTGCCGTAATAGCCGACGACGTTGGTCGCGTCCCGGTACTGCCAGCGCGACTTCATGAACCGCAGGATCAAGCCCTCGTAGATGTAGTTCTCGCCGCGCTTGTGCGGATAGACCGTCCCGTCGTTGAAGCCCTGATAGGCGATGCGCTTCTCGTCCTCGACCCCGAGGCCGCCGAAGCCCCGGATCAGGATGAGCGGCTGGGCCCGCCTGGTCGGCCGGCCAAGAGCTGCGGTCGCGGTTTCGGAATGACCCGGTCCGGTCGGCATAGCGTTCCTCCCCTCGACGAAGCCGATGCCTCCCAGCGGCAGTAACGATGCCCGGCGCCGAATTTGTCGGGACCTGCTCCCAATTCGTTCCCTGCTCAGCCGAATTCGCCGATTGACCCCTTCTCCTGCCTTGGAGGACCATCGGAGCAGCCAGAAAACGATGTGCCGACGACGGCACGCGTGACCTTGGGAGGCGTAACGGGATCGGACCGGGCCGCACGCTGCCCGGTCGTCAGCCGCCCCTCCGGCGGATCATCCCGCTTCGATCTTTCCTTCCGCACCCGATGGACCGACCCGATGCCGCGGGACGGCCCTGGCGCCGGACCCCGCATCGCGGGCACTGCGGATCGCACCCCGCTCCCTTCAGGACCCTGCCCGGCCGCCCAGAGGCGAAAAGAAGGCTCCGACCCGGCGGCGCAGCAGCCAGCGCTGAACATCGCGAGGAGGGAAGCAAAGATGAAGTTTCATGCCAAGGCATCGAACCAGAAGGACATCGTAGTCCCGGAATCGCCGCTCTATGCCGGCAAGTTCGGGCGCATGTTCCGGAACCTGCCGGCCTGGGAGCCGGCGGGCGGAACGGAGGACGACAAGATCGCCTTCATCGAGAACCTGGCGAACGAGGCCTTCGAGTTCGCCGGCCCCAATCCGGAGCTGGACAATCCGGACATCCCCGCGGGCTACACCTATCTCGGCCAGTTCATCGATCACGACATCACCTTCGATCCGACGTCCAGCCTGCAGCGCCGCAACGACCCGAACCGGCTCGTGAACTTCCGGACGCCGCGCTTCGACCTGGACTGCGTCTACGGCCGCGGGCCTGCCGACCAGCCCTACATGTACGATGAGGACCGCAACGGCGAGACGACCCGGATGCGCATCGAGAAGCGGCGCGGGGGCGAGCCGTTCGTCCCCGGGAACAATCCGCCGCCGCCGACGGACGAGGACGACCTGCCGCGCGACGTGCGGGGACCGCAGAACCGCCGCAAGATCGCGCTGATCGGGGATCCCCGGAACGACGAGAACATCATCGTCTCGCAACTGCAGCTCGCCCTGCTGAAGCTGCACAACGCCATGGTCGATCGGGCGATCGACGCCGGCGTTCCTCAGGACCGGGTTTTCGAGGAGGCCCAGCGGCTGACCCGCTGGCACTATCAATGGGTCGTCGTCAACGACTTCCTGAAGCGCGTCTGCGGCGAGGAGGTGGTCGACACGCTCCTGGGCGAGCATCCGGGACGGCCCAGGCTGGAATTCTACAAGTACCGCTATGCGCCCTTCCTGCCGATCGAGTTCTCCGGCGCGGCCTACCGATTCGGCCACAGCATGGTGAGAGGCGCCTATTTCCTGAACGACCAGCTGACCGCCATCACCCAGAACCGCCCCATCCCGATCTTCGGCGCGGACGACGAACAGGATGCCGACCCCGACACCCTGGCCAGCCTGCGGGGCTTCCGCAATCTGCTGCGCGGCTGGCGCTTCGGCCTGCCGTCGGGTCAGAACGTCGCCCGGCGAATGGGCATCAGGCCGATCCGGGACGACCGCGACGACCCGCTGTGGCTCTATATCCTGAACGAGGCGCAGGAGCAGCATGGCGGGCGACGGCTCGGCACCGTCGGCGGCCGGATCGTGGCCGAGGTCTTCATCGGGCTTCTGGCCGGCGACAATCTTTCCTATTACAGCCAGAATCCCTTCTGGCAGCCGGAGCTTCCGGGCACGGACGGGACGTTCCAGCTTGCCGACCTGCTGCGGGCGGCGGGGGTCGCGATGGCGGCGTCCGACCCGCCCTTCCCGGTCCAGCTGCCCCAGGCCTGACGCGCAGATCGGGGACCGGGGGCGGCCCGCCTGCCGGTCCCCGGCCCTCCCCCTTCCGGCGGCCCGGTCGGCTTCCGCACGAAGGACGCCCGGCGGCCGTCGCCTTCCGCCCGGACAGCGGCGATATGCCCCGGGGCCCGAACCGGCGCCTTTCCGAGGATGACCTTTGACGTCCGCGCCGCGGCGACGTATCAGCGCGGGGTGAACGTCTGCAAGGACGGCAGATCCCGTGCACGCCGCAAATGGCCGGTTCCGTGCCCTGGACTGTCCGCCGGACATCTGAAGGAGGAGGCCACCCGTGCCGCTGATCAACGAGAATTCCCGCGGCGTCTTCGTCATCGCCGCGACACCGTTCGCCGACGATCTTTCGGTCGACGTCGCCGGCATCGGCCGGTTGACCGAGTTCTATCGGAAATCGGGCGCGGACGGGCTGACCGTGCTCGGCATCATGGGCGAGGCCCCGAAGCTTTCCAGCAGCGAGGCGCGGACGGTCGCCGCCGAATTCATCCGCCAGGCGGGCGACCTGCCGGTCATCATCGGCGTCTCCGCCCCCGGCCTGGCCGCCATGTCCGAACTGACCAAGGCGGTCATGGACATGGGCGCCGCCGGCGTGATGGTCGCGCCGCCCTCCACCCTGCGCACCGACGACCAGATCGTGTCCTACTACCAGATGGTGGGGGAGACGCTGGGTTCCGACGTCCCGGTCGTGCTTCAGGACTATCCGTTGACCACGACGGTCCAGATGCCGGTCGCGGTCCTGAAGCGGATCTTCGAGACGGTCCCCAGCATCAAGATGCTGAAGCACGAGGACTGGCCGGGACTGGCCAAGATCAGCGCGCTGCGCGCAGCCGAAGCCGCCGGCGCCCGCCGGGTCTCGATCCTCACCGGCAATGGGGGCGTCATGCTGTTCGAGGAAATGCAGCGCGGCGCCGATGGCGCGATGACGGGCTTCGCCTATCCGGAGATGATGCGCGACGTCGTCCGCTACGTCACGGCCGGGGAGATCGATCGGGCCCAGGACCTGTTCGACGCCTATCTGCCCCTGGTCCGCTACGAGCACCAGCCGGGCCTGGGCCTCGCCGCCCGGAAATACGTGCTGAAGCAGCGCGGGGCGCTGGCGTCGGACAAGCTGCGCCGCCCGGGCCCGTCGCTGTCGGACGCCGACCGCGCCGAGATCGATCGCCTGATGGCGCGGCTGGACCGCCGGCTGAAGGAGCTGGGCTGAAGACGCCCCGCTCTCCTGACGCGAAAGGCCCCGGGGTGTCCGCCCCGGGGCCTTTTTCGTTCGGCCGGCCTAGTGATCCCGGTGGCCCGAGAAGGCGATCTTGTCGACGAAGGCGAGGATCAGGGCGGAGACGAGGAACGTCAGGTGCATGCCGACCAGCATGCCCAGCTTGTCGTTCGGGATCGACTGGGCCTCTACGAACGCCTTCAGGAGATGGATGCTGGAGATCGCGATGATGCTGACGGCCAGCTTGATCTTCAGGGTCCCCGCGTCGACCTTGCCGAGCCAGGCGAGCGCCTTTTCCTCCCCGCCCACATCGAGCCGGGAGACGAAGCTCTCATATCCGGACAGCACGACCATCACCAGCAGATTTCCGACCAGCACCAGATCGACGAGCGCGAGCCCCGTCAGCACCAGCGTCGTCTCCTCCATGGTCAGGAGCATGGGAAGGAGATGGAGAAGTTCCTGGAAGAACTTCACGGTGAAGAACAGGAGAATGACGATCATGCCCAGATACATCGGGACGAGCGTCCAGCGCCCCCAGAATAGGAGCCTTTCGATTATTCGTTCTATGCTGTTCATGGTCGGTTCGGGGACGAAATGAGATGAAGGCGGGAGAGATACCCGATCCGCCCGCCTTTCCACAATCGCGGACTTCGTGCCGATCGCGTGAAAAATCCGGACATTCGCAGGGGCGGCGGACCGGCCCGGCCGTCGCCCGACGATCCCGAATCAAAGGGCGAGGATCTCTCGGAACTCAGGACCGCCGGCCTTGTTGTCCAACATATCTGGGCTCCGGCCGCAAGCGCGGCCGGCCCGTTGTCGTCGGAGGGCGCGATGAAGTACCGAACCCTGGACGAGATCCGCCAGAGCGGCCCCCTTTATCAAGATTCTGACCTCAAGATGTCCCGCCGGGCGCGGCTGGAACGTTGGGCCGCGCTTCTCGAGCAGCATCCGGAACCGGTTTCCGTGCTGCATGAGACCGAATATCAGCCCCGCCCGGTCCGCGACACCATGCGTGCGGATGGGTCGGCGCTGGCGGTGGCGTTCCAGGATCCGCTGCTGCGGGTGCAGGGGCTGACCGGCGACACCTATGGCGAGGCCGTCCGCTTCTTCGGTCTCTCGGACAGCGAGGCGCACCACATCCTCTGCTACTGCCACTACTGCATGACGGCAGTGCCAGCGAGTCAGACCGCCGCCCGGGTGCGTGCCATCGCCGGCCGGCCCAGCATCGCGGCCATCCGGTCGCTGACCTGGATCGCCGGCACCTGCGCCGGGCTCGTCGCGTTGGGAGCCGTGGCCCTGACGCTCTGAGCCGGCCGTCCCGAGGAGGGAAGCCCGCGCCCCGTCCTTGCACGAGCCGGGAGCGGCACGCGGGACCATGGGCGCCGCCTTGGGCACCGTCATCGCGGCCTCGACGACCGGTCCTCTGCCGTCGCCGGTCGGGACTCCGCGCCCGGGCGGCTTATGCCGGTTCCCGCCCCGGGCGTCGGTTGGGTCCGGTGCTGTAACTCGGTCACGTGACGTCGCAAAGCGTCGGTGATCCGGGCGCTCGCCTCCTCGCCCGTGCCCTCGCGTTCCAGACGGGAGGGCGCAAGCGGATCGCCGAACGCCACCGTGATCCGGCCCAGCCGCGGCAGGAGGCGGCCCGGCGGATAGGCCTGATAGGCGCCGTGGATCGCGACCGGGATGACGGGAACCGGGTAGCGTTCCAGCAAAATGCCGATCCCGGGCTTGAAATCCTGCACCTCGCCGCTGTGCGACCGCTGGCCTTCGGGAAACCAGACCAGGCTTTCGCCACGCTTCAGCACGGCGGCGCCGAGCGCGAGGCTGGAAAAGGCACCATGGCGCGGATCGATGGGTACGGCCTGCGCCAGTCGGCTGACCCGGCGGGTCAGCGCATTGCCGAAGGCGACGCCCGCGTCTCCGGCCCAGAAGGTCCGGCGCAAGCGCCCGTAATCGAGGGCCGCGGCCACGACGAAGGGGTCGAGAAAGCTGCCATGCGTCGGCGTGAACACCGCCTGTCCCTCGGGCAGCCGATCGACCCCGTGGGCCTGAAGGCGGAACAGATGGCGCATGATCAGGCGGTCGATCCCGTGCAGGACGCGCGCGAACCTGGCCTCGGCCGGGCCCAGCGGCTTCAGCCACCGTTTCTGGTCGTCGGTGAGATGCGCCTCCGGCCGGTCCAGGATCGATAGGCTGAACGCCGTCTCCCCCGACCCCGATGCCTCGGCCACTTCGCGCAGCAGGTCGCGGACCGTCTCGATCCGTGCGATCGTCTCTTCCGAAAGCTCCACACCCGTCCGCTGTCCGATCTCCAGCGTGAAGGTGATCCATTCCATCGAGTCGACGCCGAGATCGAGCTGCGGGCTGCTGTCCGGCGTCAGCCGGCGATCGGCGTAGCGGCCGGCAAGCCAGTCCCAGGTCGAACGCGCCGCCGGATTGCCGAGCAGCGCCCGGTCCTCCGCCGACATCGCCTCCGGCGCAACCGGCTGCGCGGCCTCGATCCCGATGTCGCCCTGCTTGGCCCGGTCGAAGCGTTCGGCCAGGAGATGGCGGCGCGGCTTGCCGAGACGCGTGCGCGGCAGCGGTTCGGGGGTGATCGCATAGTCCGCAAGGCGCTGGTAGGACGGAAGCCGACGGGACTGCTCGCGCAACGCGGCATCGACCGCCTTCGCGGGGTCGCCGTCCGGGCCGATCGCGTTCGGATTCGGCACGATCACCGCGACCAGCCTGCCGTCCTTCTGCAGCACCCCGATCTCGCGGATCACCGGGCTTGCGAGATAGGCGTCCTCCACCGTCTCGGGCTGGACGTTCTTCCCGCTCTCCGTGACGATCATCGTCGAGGCGCGACCGACGATGCAGAGATACCCGTCGTCGAGATAGCCGAGATCGCCGGTGCGGAACCAGCCGTCCTCGGTGAAGGCCTTCCCGGTCTTATCGGGCAGATTCCGGTAGCCGGCAAACACTCCGGGCCCGCGGACGAGGATTTCGCCATAACCATGCGCGCCGCCGTCGTCCTCTGCCGCCGGCGGCTCCTTGCCGCCGCTTGCGATGCGAAGCTCGACGCCGGGAACCGGCCGCCCGGCCGTCTCCAGCCTTCCCTCGCCGGGCAGGTTCCAGGTCAGCATCGGGGAGGTCTCGGTCAGGCCGTAGCCGCTCGCGACCTGCCAGCCGAAGCCTTCCAGGCGCCGGGCCAGGTCGGGATCGAGTGCCGCGCCGCCCGAAACCAGGAGCCGCAGATCCGGGGCAATTCGCGCGCGCAGCGGGCGGAACAGCGCCAGGCCGGGGCGGAGACCCAGATGGCGCCCCAACCACATGCTGGCCGCGAGCCCGGCCCGCACCAGGCCCGCGGCGATCCGGCCATAAGCCTCGATCCGTGTGCGCACGGCCGTGTCGAAGGCGCTGTAGAGGCGTGGCACGCCCATGATCAGGGTCACCGACCGATCCCGCATGGCGCTTGCGATCTCCGGGCCGGTCAGCGATCGCGGCAGCACGATCGGCAAGCCGAGCGCCAGCGGCGCCAGCATGCCGAAAACGAAGGGATAGACGTGATGCAGCGGCAGCGGCAGCAGCACGCGGTCGTCCGGGGTGGCCAGCTCCGCCGCCACGATCGCATTCAGCTGAAAGACGAGATTGGCATGGCTGAGGGGGACGCCCTTGGGCGGGCCGGTGGTGCCGGAGGTGTAGAAGAGGGCCGCCAGGTCGCCCGGTTCGACCGGGGGCAACGGGCGGCCCGCGCCCGCCGTCAGTCGACGCCAGCTTCGTTCGTCGTCGGCATCGTCCAGGACGACCGGTCGGGGCCGGGCGTCGGCATCGTCCCGCCGCAGCCGGCCGGCACCGCTTGCGGTCACGAAGGCGAACCGGGCGCCGCTGTCCTCCAGCACCCGGTCAAGCGTTCCATCCTCCAGCTGCACATCCAGCGGGACGATCACGCCACCCGCCCGAATCACCGCCAGGCAGGCCGCGATCCATTCTGCGCTGTTGCCGGACAGAAGGGTGACGGCGTCGCCTTTCCGCAGACCGGCCTGCGCCAGCCCCTGTGCCAAGGCACCGGCACGGTCCGCCAGATCCCCGTAGGTCCAGGTTTCGACAGTCCTGCGGCCGGGCACCACGACCGCCGGCTTGTCGCCATGGGCGGAGAGCCTGTCGATGACGTCCGACAATGTGCGGAACATTGCCGCCCCCATCGGCCGGTCGCTATGCGCGCGATGTCCGGGCATCGGTTCCTTTTCGGCTGGCTGCCGCCCGTCTCAGGGGTGGGCAAGCGGCGGGCGCGATCCGAATGCCAACGTGTGGTGCCGGCGCCGGTTCCCCCGCCTTACGGGCGGAACCTGGGAGGGTCCGGTCTGTTACACGGGGGTATTCCCTGGCGACCGGCGGGCCGCATGCCCAGACGGGCGGACCCCGGAGCGCCTGACGAGGGCGAAGCCTTGACGGCATGGCTCAATCGGCGGAGTCGATCGTCGCCCCGCCGTCGTCGGTCTCGGGATAGACGCCGATTTCGCGCCGGATCTGTTCGACGACCAGAAGGCAATTCTCGTCGTCGCCGTTATCACGCAGGGAAACGGCGCCCTTCATCAGGCTCTCGTATTTCGTGCGATCCTCGTCGCTCAACTCCGCCGTCTCGACATCCTGCTGCAATCGCTCGAGTTCGGCAGCGCATCCGTCTTGGGCGTTCGCCGCAACGGGCGCCAGCGCCAGCACCGCCGAAAGGCCGAGCAGAGCAAGCAGACGATCGGTCATGTGTCTCCTTCGCCTCCGGGACGGTTAGGGGATTTGAGGATTCATCACAGCTAACCGGCCGTACCGGGCGAGGTTCCGGACGGGCAGCGGCTATCCTGCCCATGGGCGACCGCCGTCCGACGGGCGGCGCCTCTCAAGGGCGCGGCATCGGACCGGCCGCGGCGAGACCTTCCTTCCGGATCATCGTGGACATCGGGCCGATCAGCGCCGGCGATGCGGCCCATGACGTGTTCAAGGTGCTGCAGCGCCGCGCCGGCGACCGCCCGGCTTGCCGGATCGGTCGTCTATTCGGTGAGGCGGCCGCCCCGGTGATTGAGCGCCATGGTGGCCCTGTAGGTCGACGGGGAGCGTCGGCCGGGCAGGTTCGCCTCCAGCACCAGCTGTTCGACGAAGCCCTGGTTGACCTCGATCTCCACGCACTGGTCCAGCTTGTCGACGATCCAGAGGCGATACCCTTCGGCCTCCTTTTCCTTGTAGCCGCAGTCATCCGCGGGGATGCTGCGGGGAAGCGCCGGAAGCAGCATGATCTTCGGCTTGGGAAGGTCGTAGCAGTGGCCTTCATAGGCATAGCCATAGATGATGCCGATGGATAGCGGCCGGTCGTCCGCATCCTCGAAGTCGAAGGACGCAGAGATATAGACCACCCCCATCGCCTTGATCTGCATCGGCATGAAATAGGTGAACTTGACCGGGAAGGCGAAAGGTGAAAATGGCGGCCATGCATCGACATGCGACGGGTCGACCGCCCTCAGCTTCGCCTCCACCTGCCTCGACTCCTCCTCGCCGATGTCGTATCGGCCGGACTGCGAGATCGTGACGTCCGTATTGTCGATCGTGAAGGTGGTCGGCCTGGCCGGGTGCCCGATATCGGAGAATCCCGGAATGCCGTAGAGGCGCACCTGAGTGGCGTGGTAGGCGTTGTCCGGAAAGGTGAAGGTCGGCTTGTGGAAGTCGCTCATGTCCTTCGTCCCCTGAATGACCTGCCGCTACAGAATCTCTCGCCAGCGAAAATTGGCTTCGAAGCCCGCGGTCAGGTCCGGTTCGCCGTCTAAGGCGGATTCGAGGACCGCCACGGCAATGCGGTCGAAACTCAGATGGTCGGGGTCCAGCATCCGCCATGCCCGGGCCAGCACCAGCCCGACCTCGTCACGGGCCCGGGCGAGGGCGGACTTGAATAGGAACGGGCGGGCGCGGTAGGCCGATGCGGTGAGCGCGGTGAGGCGGTCGAGCAGGGCCCCGTCGAAATCCCTGACATCGATGTCGAGAAGCCGTGCGTCGGCCAGCCCCTCCTCCACCAGGAGGGCGTGGAACCGATCGACAAGCGTGTCGAACATCGCGCCGGTAAACGGTCGCGAGCGGTCGTGCACCTCGCTCGTCACTTCCGACAGGCGGCGCGAATTGCTGGCAAGCCTGATCTGCCGCTCGCCGGTCAGTTCCACGATCCGGTTCAGCTCGTTCAAGGTCAGCAGGTTGCCGTGGCAACGCCTGAGCAGCCGTTCGAGCCCGGTGTCGAAATGAAGGAACGACAATAGCGATACGAGATCGGCAGAGGCCTCGTGAAAGGCGCCGAAGTCGCCCGTATAGGCCAGGTCTTCCGGCACGCCCATCAGGGAGAACAGGATGGCATGGCCGACTTCGTGCGCGATCGTGTCGAAATTCAGCGCGAAGGGATATGTCCTGCCGTCCGGCCCGCGTTCGACGCCAAGCTCGAGGAATCCGTAGCCGGACTGGGCGTTCTCCCAGTCGAGCCAGGGGATGATCTCCAGCTGTTCGTAAGTCTCCGCGAAATGCCAGACGAGCGGCCGGCCCAGATAGCTCTCCCAGATGTCGAGGACGCGGCTGACCGCGGCAAAGGCATGGGCGGCCACGAATTCGCGCGTGCCGGGCTGAATATGGTCGAAATGACCGTCCGGCCCCGCCGCTGCCGGCGGATGGGTCAGCCCCACGAAGGGCGGCAGATAGGGAAATTCATAGGGATCCTTCGCCAGGGCGGCGTCGCGGACATAGACGCGCGCGTCAGACGGCCCGGGCTGCAGGGAGGCCGGATCGGTGGAAATCCAGACAGTCTCCGGAGTCGCATAGCCCGGCACGTGCGGCGCCTGAGGGTAGATCAGGAATCTGGTCCCGAGGCCCGTGCCCTCCTTGCTCTCGTCGCGAGGCATGATCGGGGGTCCCCCCTCGCCATCGCTACGATAATCGCTCCCGCGGGGGCGAGGAAGGACGGATTTCCGGACTCTCCCTGTCCCTCAAGCCGGGTCAATGCCGCAATGGCGCAGATCCCGCAGGAACGCCGTGGTCGTGACGAACGCTGCGGCAGGCGGGACCGGCATGCCGGTCGCTTCCAAGTCATGCAGGAGGCGGAGCGCCCGAAGGGCGTCGTCCCGCTTCTGATCGACGAAGGAGCGCCGGATCCCGTCCGCGAGCGCCAGCCGGTCCGAAAGGGGGAGCGCGCCGCCGAACGCGCGGTCGACCATGCCGGCGACCGTTCGGTCGCGGAAGTTGAGGGAGCGGGCCGCGCCTTCCAGGACAAGACGCGTCCCGCGGTCGATCAGGCCGCTTCGCTCGGCATGCCGGACAGTGATCGTCAGGTCCACGAGCGACCGCGTGAGCGCGCGAGAACCTAGCTCACGCGGGCCATGCAGCACCGCGACCGCATCGTCCGGCAGCAGGGGAAACCGCCGGTACCAGCGAAAGATCAGGCCGACGCCGATCATGCCCTGGCGGCTGAGCTCTGCCGCGCGGAGAGCCCCGAGGCTGGCGGCCCCGAAGACCGGGAAGCCGCGCGCCATCGCCCAGAGCAGCTCCTTGTGCCGCACCGCCGGCTCGCCCTCGAAGACACCGTCGATCAGCAGGATTGCCGAGGGGCGGAAACGCAGCACCGCCGAGACGACCGAACCCTGGGCCGCGGGCGGACAGAAAACGGCCGCGAGATGCCGCCGCGCTTCCTCGACGGCCAGCGTCGGCCCAAGGAAGACGACCGGCCTTGCATCGCCCGCGCCCGATCCTTCCACCTCAGCCCTCCGTCAATGGCCGAAGCTCCGGCACGACCACGCGCACCGCGGCGATCCCGCGGCACGGACGGGTGTCGAGCGGCGTGCACAACACCGAGGAGATCCCGGCCCCCGACAGATGCCGGAGGAGGCGATCCAGCGGATCGCCCTCCGTTGCCGGGGCCCGTTCCCGCAGGGCGGCGAAGTCCATCGGCTTCGGGCCTTCGGCGAGGAGACGGCGATGCCCATCGATGAGGCCCCAATCCGTGTGGCGCGGGAAGGAGGCGCGCGTGATGTCGTCGCGGGCGCCGGAAATCGCGGCAAGGCGCGACTGCGCCGCTTCGAGAAGGGCCCGCCGGGCGGCCGAGACCGGATCCGGATCGGCGGCAAAGCCGTCGGCCGGATAGGGCGTTATCAGCGGGAGGCTGCCGTCCTCCATCACCTGGCACCAGACGACCGGAACGCCGGCCATCCCCGGCGCGGACCAGAACGCGCAATGGAGGCCGGCCGCCCTGACCCTTTCCACGAGTTCCTCCAACTCGGCGTCCCCGGCGGTTCCGGGATCGATCCGGAACCTCTGGAAGAACCCATGCACGCGATGCGCCCGGGCGACCGCGTCCCGTTCCAGGCATTCGAGAAGCCCGTGCAGTACCGCCGCGCGTTCCGAGAACGCCGCGGCAAGCCCCGTCGTGGACGCGAAGAAGAGGCCGTCCGATGCGACCGGCGGCTCGACATAGGCCGTGTGGACCATCTCGAGCGGCAGCCATGCGGGTCCGCCCGTGAGGAGATCGGTCGCCCGGGTCCAGGCCGTCTCGATTCGGGGCCAGTTCGCCGGCGCATTCGGCAACACATGCCGAGCAAACAGTTCATGGGCGACGCCCAGCTTCTCCGCAGAGGCCCTCACCGGGCGAAGGCGGTCGATCCGCTCCGCGAAGAACTGTTCGGCCGCCTCCATGATGGCCGACACCGCCGCAGCATCGCGGTCACGCCCCTTCCCCTGGGTCACGGCATTGGCGAGGCCGAGCGGCCGCACGGCCTGGACCACCGGTATTCCGATCCGGTCGAGGCCGGTGATGTCCCCGATCCGGGTGATGCCCAGCACCGAGAGCCGCGGCAGCAGGAGCCGGAGGGCGCGGCCCGGATCTTCCCCCCGCCGGGCGTCCTCGTCCGCGGTGCGGCCGTGCGAGAGCGATGCCCTGTCGGGCCCGCCCCTCATCGGAGCGCGGGGCCGTTCGCCCGGTGCGCGATGGCGTCCAGAAGAGTTGCCATTTCGCCCCCCTGCTCCACGCCCGCCATCGCCGACCGAAGGACGTTTACCGGCACCGGCGCCACGCGATCCGAAAGACCGAGCGCGAGCACCGTGTCGTAGGCGCGGAGGAAAAGCATTGTCGCCCGCTGCTCCTCGGCGACTTGCAGCGCCCGGTCGAGCAGTGCCGCGACCTTGCCGCCGGGAAAGCCGATTTCGGCCCCGATCAACGCGCGGCGGCGATAGAGTTCCGGAACCCAGTAGAGATGGCCTGTCAGCTCCGCCTCCCGCAGGGCCTCGTCGACGACATCGAGCGCCGAACCGCGGTCCGAAAGCCTGACGAGGATTTCGGCCAGCATTTCGGAATAGACCGGGAAGTCCTCTCGCGTCCCGATTTCACGCTGGATGGCGAACCCTTCTTCGGCCATCTTCCGGCCACGCTCCGGCTGCCCGAGATTGGCATTGCGCCACCCGTCGAAGATGAGCGCCTTCGCCGACAGGGAGGGCAGATCGTGCTTGCGCGCAAGCCGCCGCATGGCGGCGGTCGTATGCCGCAGCCCGCCATAGTCGCGCCGGTAGCGTTGCAGCATGGCCATGATGTCGTAGGCATGCGCGATGCTGCCGATATGGGCGATCCTATGCGCCCAGCGGACCCCGGCCTCGGCCGAGGCGACGGCAAGCGTCGGGAATCCCTTGAACCAGAGCGACAGCCCCTTCTGTCCGAGCCCGCAGACCCGCGGATCGTGCCCCCCGTAGAGCGTGCGGCTTTCGCGTCCGCTTCCCGCCTGATAGAGGGCCAGTCCCGCATCGACGGCGGCGATGCAGGTATCGTGGCGACCGACATTGAAGTCGATGGCCCAGACGCAGTGCTGGACCTGCAGCTGCACCTCGGGATCCTCGACGCGCCGGAGATCCGACATGACGGCCGCGGCGCGCTCGCACTGGATGCCGAAATCGGCGCCGGTGTACCACCAGCCCCAGTAGATCGGAAACCATGCCGCCTGCTCGTCGGCCGGGCGGCGCCGGACGATCTCGATCGCGCGCTCGTAAAGCCGGCACGCTTCCCGGGATTTCGTTCCCTGGGTGCTGGTGAGGACCGGGCCCAGCGCCGCCATCGCCGACAGCTCCAGGCGCTCGCGCTCGTCGTCCGGCCCGATCCGCTCCAGGAGACCGAGGGCGCGTTCCAGCAGGTGACGGGCTTCCACAACCGCCGAGCGGGCCGAGCTGTCCTTTGCGGCCAGGATATAATGGCCGACCGCCTCCTTGAGCAGCCCCGCCCGTTCCGCATGGTCTGCAAGGATCGCGGGGCCCATCGGCACCCCTCCGCCCTCGCCGCGCGTCGCCGCCAGATAGATCCTCCGGTGCAGCGCGGTCCGCGATTTCCGCAGGAGCGCGCCGTACAGGGATTCCTGAATCGCGGCGTGCCGGAATTCGTAACGGGGCGCCGCGCCCTGCCGTCGGCGGACCAGGATCTGCGCGTCGACCAGCCGGGCGATCGCGGCCTTCAGGCGGTCTCCCGGGAGGTCGGGCAGGACCGCGCCCAGCAGTTCCTCGTCGAAGGAATATCCGATGACGGACGCCGCCTGGGCGACCGTCTTCACCAGGCCAGAGGTGCCCATCCTTGCCGACAGAAGGTTCTCGAAGCTGGAGATGCGGGCGCTCGAGAGGAGGTCCATCCAGCCGGCCTGACGCGTGGCCTGTGCCCCGGCGAGCCAGCGCGACAGTTCCTCAAGATAAAGCGGCACCCCGTTGGTGCGCTGATGGATCAGAGAAACCGCCGCGCGTGGAAGGGGCGCCGCCTTCACCTCCGGCAGGAGATCGGCAAGAAGTTGGCCCGCTTCGGCCGCCGACAGGCGATCGAGGGTGATCTGCGTGACATGCGGTTCGGGATCGAGCCACGCCGGTCGCTCGCGAGTCGTCAGGATCAGGAGGACCGGCTTGTCGCGGATCCAGCCGGCCAAGTCCCGCAGCAGATCCCGCGAGGTCGGATCGATCCAATGGAGATCCTCGACGGCGATGACGATCGGCCCCGCCCGGGTCCAATCCTCGACGCAGCGGCGTACCGCCCAGACGATCCGCTCACGGAACTGCTGGGGGCCGACCTCTCCCATGCTCTGCTTCGACGGCACGTCGGCGCCCGCGGCGAACGCGATCCTCTCGATCGCGAGGGCGTCGGAAATGCCTTCGCGCCGCATCAGCGAGGCAATCTGCCGGAACGTCGGATCGGTCGTCCCGGCGGCCGCACCGGACGCCGAGCGGAGAAGATCCACGAGCGGCGACAGCGCGGCATGCGCCCCGCGCCGGGAGCATTGGAAGACGATGAGGCGGGCGCGCTCCGCGCGAATCCGCCGGAACAGCTCGAAGGCGAGGCGGGACTTGCCGATTCCCGCCGGTCCCCTGAGCACCAGGGCCCGGCCGCGGCCGGCGACCGCGCTTCGCCACGCCGCGAGCGCAGCCGCAAGCTCGTCCTCGCGCCCGATCATCCGATGGCTCCATCGGCCGAGCGCGAGAAACCGCGTGGCGTTGATTGTCCGGCGACGCGCGCCCCAGATCTCCTGCTGTTCGTCGAAGCCCTTGAGACGGCGGGGGCCGAGATAGCGGAAGGCGAAATGCCGGCGCGCGAGGCGCCGCGTGCGCTCGGAGACCACCACGGAGTCCGGCTGCGCGATGGACTGGAGGCGCGACGCCAGTACGGGCGCAACGCCGGTCACGCCTGCGGAAATGCGGCCCTCCGTCGCCTGGATCACGACGTCGGAGGTCGCGATCCCGACGCGCACGTGCAGGTCGCCCCAGCCGGCGTGAGCCGCAAGCTGCCGGCAGGCGTCGACGATGTCGAGCCCGGCATGAATCGCTGCCGTTGCGCAATCCTCCAAAGGTTCGGGATAGCCGAAGAAGGCGAGCCCGCCATCGCCCAGGACCTCGCTTACCGACCCGCCATGGGCGCTGACGGCCGCGCATGACCGCCCCTGGAAGGCCCCGATCACATCCTGGAAATCCTCCAGGTCGGAATGCGTGAGAAGCCGTGTCGAGTCGATCAGGTCATAGAAGAGCGCGGTGATCTCCCGCCGCTCGCCGAAGGGGTGCGCGCCCGACGGTTCGCGGCGCGCCCCTTGTCGATCGGGCGCGTCGTCGCGCGTGGATTCGCGGATCCGCTTTGCGCGAGGCATGGACGAAGGCCTTCGCGGGTGTACCGATCCCGGCAGCAGGCCTCATCCTATCAACAATGGGGCGGCCCGGCCATCGCCCGCGCAGGCCTCGATTGAACGCGCGCCCCTCGCGCTCACGCCGATCCTGCCGATGGCCGCGAATCGCGGCCGTCTCACGCGGCGGGGGCTGGCGCGAGGGGCCGCGGGATCTCCCGGATCGGCAGGTGGACGATCGCGCTGAAGGCACCCACGCCCACGCCGATCCACCACACGGCCTCATAGCTGCCATAGGCGTCGTAGAGCCGCCCGCCGAGCCAGACGCCCACGAAACTTCCGAGCTGGTGGCTCAGGAACACGATGCCGTAGAGCGTGCCCATGTAGCGCAGCCCGTAAAGATGCGCGACCAGGCCCGAGGTGAGAGGCACGGTGGCGAGCCACAGGCTGCCCATCACGGCCGAGAACACGAGCACCGTGGTGGGTGTCATCGGCGTCAGGATGAACCAGGCTGCGGCCAGGGTGCGGCCCGTGTAGACCCCGGCCAGCAGGTATTTCTTGCTGAAGCGCTTCCCGGCCCAGCCGGCCGCCAGCGTCCCCGCGATGTTGCCGAGCCCGATGATCGAGATCGCGACGGCGCCCAGCGCGTTGGTCGTCGTGATCCCCATCGCGTGCAGCACGCTGTCCAGCCTGATCGGCCCGCAGACCTCCGCCACGAAGGCGGGGAAGTGGGCCGTGATGAAGGCGAGCTGGTAGCCGCAGGAGAAGAATCCCAGGAAGATCAGCGTGAAGCTGGGGTCCCGCAGCGCGCCCAGCACCGCCGCCCCCATGCTCTGCTGCAGTTCCGCCTTGGAGGCGGGGGCCGGCGCGCGCATCCACGGCAGCACGAACAGCACCGCCAGGATCAGCGCGGCGAAGGTCAGGAACACGCTCTGCCACGGCATGAGCGCCAGGAGGCCCTCGGCCAGGGGCGGTCCCAGCACCTGCCCGGCGGACCCCGCCGCGGTCACGATGGCAAGCGACATGGAGCGGTTCTCATCCGACGACGCCCGGCCGACGACGGCCAGCACCACCCCGAACCCCGTTCCCGCGATGCCCATCCCGACCAGCACCTCGTAGAGCTGGTGCTGGATCGGCAAGGTCGCGCCCGCAGACAGCACGAGGCCCAGCGCATAGGCCAGGGCGCCGAGGACGATCGCCTTGCGGTCGCCGATCCTCTCGGCCACCGCGCCGAAGAACGGCTGGCCGAACCCCCAGGCGAGATTCTGGATCGCGATGGCGAGCGAGAAATCGGCGCGGGGCCAGCCGAATTCCATGGCGATCGGAAGCTGGAAGACGCCGAACGAGGAGCGGATGGCGAAGCCGACCAGCACCACGAGGCAGCCAGCGAGAAGGACGGGCGTGATCAGCGGAGAGCGTTGGGCCATTCAGCTTCTCTGCTTCACGGGAGGAGCACTGTCAACCGACAGATCCGTGCGGGACCGTCCGGGGACGGGCCGATCGGCCTCAAGAGCCCCGCCCGGTCACCGCCTGCGGCCGCATCTGCATGCCCGCAAGAAGATCAATGTCCCGATGATACGCGCCGGTCAGCGGCTCGGCATCAGGGAAGTCGACGACGGCATCCCGCCCGTCGGCTTCCTGCACTTTGCTCTGGAATAAATCGACCGGAACAGAGGACCCTGCAGACCATCGACAAGCCTCATCCGGCATGAGGTTGCCTGCGGTCTGCCGCCCATGTCTTCGGGCCGTATGATGGAGGAGTGGTGGAGCCGAAGGGAGTCGAACCCTCGACCTCTAGAGTGCGATTCTAGCGCTCTCCCAACTGAGCTACGGCCCCACGCATTGGTATGGCTCCGGGGTTGGGAAGGCCCGCAAGCGGGCCCGGTATCCCGGAGCGGCGCGAAATATGGTCCGCCCGCCCCGGCCTGTCAAGCGCCGAGACGGCGGGACCTCTGGAATTCTCCCGCACCGTCTTGTCCGATAGGAAAGCCGTCGATAGTTTATCCCGCACCGGCCGATTCGGGCCGCGACCACGGCTCATGGATTGACACATGATCATTCTCGATCCGCTCATCCGGATCCTTCACATGGCACTGGACCTCTACATCTGGGTCCTGATCATCTCCGCCATCCTGAGCTGGCTCGTGGCCTTCAACGTGGTGAACACCAGCAACCGGGTCGTCTACGTCATCGGAGACGTCCTCTACCGCCTGACCGAGCCGGCGCTGAGGCCGATCCGCCGGTTCATCCCGTATCTCGGCGGGATCGACGTTTCGCCTGTCGTGCTGATCCTCGGGATCGTCTTCGTGCAGATGGTGCTGCGCAATCTGCTGGTGGCCCTGCACGGTGGCGCCGCGTTCTGACGTCCCGTTCGCCTCGGCGGCCGCGGACGGCGTCCGGATTTCCGTCCGCCTTTCCCCGGGCGCCAAGCGCACCGCCATCCAGGGCACGGCGCCGGACGCGGACGGCGGCACCGTGCTCAAGGCAAGCGTGACCGCGGTCCCCGAACACGGCAAGGCGAACGAGGCGCTGATCAAGCTTCTGGCGAAGGAATGGCGGCTGCCGAAAAGCAGCTTCTCTATCCTGTCCGGCACAACCGACCGGCGGAAAGTGCTTCACATCGCCGGCGAGCCCGGCATGCTCATGGACCGCATCGCCGGCGCCGGACGGAACTGAGGAAGGCCGGGCCGGCCAGAACGGCCGGCCCGCTACCTTGAACCTCTACCGGGCCAGCTTCCTGATGTCGGCCGCGAGATTGTTCATGCGAACCATCTCGTCGTTCAGGTCGTCGCCAAGCTTCTTCAGCTTTGCCGCCAGCGGGCCCGACTCGATGAACTCCTTCACCCCGGCCGGGTTCTTGGCCTTCTTGAAGGACTCCTGCTGTTCGGCCACCCATATGCGGAAGGCGGGCAGCGCCCCTTCGCCCGGCGTGAAGATGTGGGCCAGGGCTTCCTCCGCGGCGTCGGCGGCGAATTTGATTCCGTCGCGGTTCTTGAACAGCGTCTTGCCCTGCTTTTTCACCTCGGCCAGCTGCTTCGCATACGCCTGGATCTCGGTCTTGAACTTGTCGATCGCGCTCGCGGCAGCCGGCAGCGGCTTGCCGGTGGCCCCCGAAAGCTTGAGCGCCTTGTCCGTGGCGAACCACTTGACGCTGGCCTTCGTCGTGAGAACGGGCGTGGTCAGGTCCTTGAAGTACTTGCCCAGAATGTCGGTGAGCGGACGCGGCGAATTCTGGAGCGCATCCTGCATCTCCTTCGCGAAATCCTGCTGGATGCCCTCGAGGACGTTCTGCAGCGTGGCGATCTCCCGCCCGTAGTCGCCGCCCTTGTCGGCGACGTCCGCCTTCTGCAGCAGCTTGACGTATTCCGTTCGCGCCTTGTCGAAATTCATCAATGCCTTGTTCAGCCCGTCCAGCGTGGGCTTCTTCAACTGGTCGTCCAGCGCCTTGCAGGCCGATTCCATGCCTGAGGACTTCCGGAAAACGCCGAGGAACGACTCGCTGGGCTTCTTCTTCCCTGTGGCCGCCTCGAAGGCCTTTTTGGCGTTCTGCCACGCTTTCAGATAGGACATGGGCGCTGGTGCTCCGTCTGTTTTGGCATTGGTATTGCGGGGTTATCGGCTCCCCGCTTAATCCGTTACCATAAAGAAATGAAATTTTCCTGAAGCATGTCGGCAGCCGGCCCGATACGGACCCTCCGCTCTCCCCGGTCCTTCATATGCCTTGCGATCCGCAGCCCATCGGGTCTGAATGTTTCTGGAGCCGGTCGCCCAGGGTCGGCCCGAAAGGGAGGCTTGATGGTCGGATCGATGTGGTCTCTGGTCGCGGCGGGGGCGTTCCTGCTGCTGACCCATTTCGGAATTGCCAGCACCGGGCTGCGCGGGCGCCTTGTCGACGCCATGGGCGAGGGACCGTATCGGGGCGTCTTTTCGCTCGTCGCGTTCGCGGCGCTCTTCTGGCTCATCCTGGCCTACAATGCGGCACCCCCCTTCCCCGTCCTCTGGGATCTCCATCCTTACGGATCGTACCTTCCCATCATCCTGATGCCGGTCGCACTCGTCCTGCTGGTGGGCGGCCTGAGCGCGCCCAACCCGACCGCGGCCGGATGGGAACGGGACCTCCACGAACCGGAGCCCGCCCGCGGCGCGCTCCGCATCACGCGCCACCCGGTGATGTGGGCCTTCGGCCTCTGGGCGGTCGCTCACATGGTGCCGAACGGGGATCTGGCCTCGGTGCTGTTCTTCGGCTTCCTGGCGGTGCTGGCCCTCGGCGGGACGATCTTCATCGATGCCAGGAACCGGCGCAGCCGGCCGGCCGTCTTCGCCCCGTTCGAGCTGAAGACGTCGAACCTTCCGTTCCTCGCGATCCTCCAGGGCCGTCAGGAACTGGGCCGTGCCGTCCGGGAGCTCGGCTTCTGGCGGCTGGCGGGGGCCGTCGCGCTCTATGCCGCGCTTCTGCACGGGCACCGCTTCCTGTTCGGCGCGGTGCCCTTCCCTGCCACTTGAGACGGGAGCGAGCGGGACGGCCGGCTATTTGCCGGCCATCGCCCCCAGTCGCAGGCGCAGCGCGTTCAGCTTGATGAAGCCTTCCGCATCGCGCTGGTTATAGACTTGGTCCTCCTCGAAGGTGACGTAGTCGAGGCGGTAGAGGCTGTTCGGGCTCTTGCGGCCGACGACCGTGACATTGCCCTTGTAGAGCTTCAGCCGGACGACGCCGTTCACCCGCTCCTGGGTCTTGTCGATCAGGGCCTGCAGGGCCTCGCGCTCGGGCGAGAACCAGAAGCCGTTGTAGATCAGCTCGGCATAGCGGGGCATCAGCTCGTCCTTCAGATGCGCCGCACCGCGATCGAGGGTGATCGACTCCATGGCCCTATGGGCGACCGAAAGCACGGTGCCGCCCGGAGTCTCGTAGACGCCGCGGCTCTTCATGCCGACGAAGCGGTTCTCGACCAGGTCGAGCCGCCCCACGCCGTTGCGGCCGCCCAGCTCGTTCAGCCGGGTCAGGAGCGCCGCCGGGGACAGCCGCTCGCCGTCGATCGCGACGGCGTCGCCGCGCTCGAACTCGATCTCCACATAGGTCGGCTGGTCCGGCGCCCTTTCCGGGCTGACGGAGCGGGTGAACATCTCCTCGGCCGGCTCGACCCAGGGGTCCTCCAGCGCGACACCCTCATAGGAGATGTGCAGCAGGTTGGCGTCCGTGGAATAGGGCGGCTCGCCGCGCTTGTTCTTGGCGATCGGGATCTGCCGCTCCTCGGCATAGGCCAGGAGCTTGGTCCGGCTGTTCAGGTCCCATTCGCGCCAGGGAGCGATCACCCGGATATGCGGATTGAGGGCGTAGTAGCCCAGCTCGAAGCGGACCTGATCGTTGCCCTTGCCGGTCGCGCCGTGGCACACGGCGTCGGCCCCCACCTGGGCCGCGATCTCGATCTGGCGCTTGGCGATGAGCGGACGGGCGATCGAGGTGCCGAGCAGATACACACCCTCGTAGAGCGCGTTGGCCCGGAACATCGGGAAGACGAAATCCCGGACGAACTCCTCGCGCAGGTCCTCGATGAAGACGTGCTCGGGCTTGATACCCAGCATCAGGGCCTTCTGGCGCGCCGGCTCCAGCTCCTCGCCCTGGCCCAGGTCGGCGGTGAACGTCACGACCTCGCAGCGATAGGTGTCCTGCAGCCAGCGCAGGATGACGGAGGTGTCCAGACCGCCGGAATAGGCCAGGACGACGCGCTTGATGCCTTTGCTTTCTTCGCCGCTCATTTCGGAAGAACCCCAATGCCGGAACCGTTCAGGGGCGGCACATTAGGCGCGAAGCTTGGGGTTCGGCAAGGCCCGGCGACATGTCGCCGGGCCCCGATCCGGCGCCTGCCGGGAAGGGGCCGGCCGGCTGGCCGCTCAGCCGACGATCTCGATGACGATCCGCCGGATCTCGGCCCGGGACAGGCCCGGCTCCTTCGGGGCGGCGTTGACCGCCCTTTCGGGCAATCCGGCACCGGCCTTGGCCGGCCTGGAAAGCTTGTCGTCATGTCTCGTGTTCAGCATCTCTCTCTGTTCCTTGTGGTTTATGGGCGGGGCGTCCGGCGGGGCCCAACGGGCCCTGGTCTGCCGGCGGACGCCTCCCGCGCATTGTTCGAGAAATGAAGACGGCATGGGCTTGCGGGGAGGCGCTTCATCGCCTCCGCCATCCGCATCGCCTGTCTTCAGGAGGGACCGTCCGGTGGCTCCGGACGGTCGAAAGGGGTCGGGACTATGCACACCGGCCCAGGCGTCGATCGCACGACCGACTCATCCCTATATGGGAAGGCGGCGGAGGGTTTCAATCCCCGCCCGCCGATGCCGGGTTCAGCCCGGCGGCGCCTGCCCGCCCCCGGCCGTGCCGCCGTCCGAGGTCTGCCGCGGCCAGCGGACATAGGCCAGGACCCAGAGCGCGATCACGCCCGCATAGGGGATCAGGAAAACGAGCGCCCAGAGCGGCGAGCGCCCGGTCCGCAGGAACACCAGGCCGAAGATGCAAAGCGTATAGGTGATGACGAGCGAGACGATCAGGTGGCTGAGCCACGGCGCCATGTCGCCCAGGAAGAAAAGCTGTTCGCCGATCGACTGCATGGCTCAGCGCCTCCGGCGCCGGCGGGGCGCGGGCGGCATGGTCGGCCAGCGCTGGAAGACGAGGGCACTGCCGGTGACCGCCGGACCCAGCACCGGCACGAACATGGCCAGCGACCAGAGGCGGCTGAGACCCGCCCGACGCAGGAGCCGCACGAGTGGCCACTGGGCCAGCACGGCCATCATAAGGTGCAGGATCAGGGGGTCGCGATACCAGGGTCCGGCCTGGCCGCCGGCGATCCCGATCGTTTCGTATAGGTCTTGCAGCACGGCGCTTACATCTCGTTGGCAGCGTTCCCGACCGCCGAAATGCACGCTACCGGCTGCATTGTCCAGAGGCGCGATGGCGCAGCGCCGACGCCCGGCCGGCGGACCGCGCGTCGGCGACCGTACGGATCATGCCAGCCGGGCGGTCAGCGTGATCTCGGCCCCGGCAAGCAGCTTCGAGACCGGGCAGTTCCTCTTCGCCGTTTCCGCCAGTTCCCGGAACTTCGATTCGTCGATGCCGTCGATCTGGCTTTCGTTCGTGAGCTCGATGCGGGTGATGGAGAACCCGCCGTCGCTGCGGTCCAGATGCACGCTCGCCTCGGTGCGGATGCTGCGCGGCCGGAACCCGGCATCGCCCAGCACCTTCGAGAAGGCCATCGAGAAGCAGCCGGCATGAGCCGCGCCGATCAGCTCCTCCGGATTGGTCCCGGGTCCGTTCTCGAAACGGGACTTGAAGCCGAACTCGCCGCTGAACGCCCCGGAGCCGAGCGTCATCGTGCCGCTTCCGTCCTCAAGACCGCCCTTCCATTCCGCCCGGGCTTTCCTCACAGCCATGGGTCCTCTCCCTCTCTGGTCGATGGAGGCCTGAGGGGCATGTTCCGCCCCTCCTAGAGAAGATGGCCCGGACGGCCGGAAAGTCGATGCCCTCGGGAGCGGGCATCCTTCCGCGGGGCTGGCGCTTCGACCGGCGGCGGATCACGCCGCCGCGTCGCTCGCCTGCGCCCGGTTGCGGCGCTGGCGGACGCTGTCGGACTTGAGCTGCCCGCACGCCGCCATGATGTCCTGGCCGCGCGGCGTACGCACCGGGGTCGAGAACCCGGCCGCCGACAAGATGTCGCCGAAGCGGCGGATCGCCTCCGGCGTCGAGCATTCGTAGGGAGCGCCGGGCCAGGCGTTGAACGGGATCAGATTGACCTTCGAAGGGATACCGTCCAGAAGCCGGATCAGCTCGCGGGCGTCGGCCGGGGTGTCGTTGACCCCCTTCAGCATGACGTATTCGAAGGTGATCCGCCGGGCGTTGTTGACGCCGGGATAGTTCCGGCAGGCGTCCAGAAGCTCGCGGATCGGGTATTTGCGGTTGATCGGCACGATCTCGTCGCGCAGCTCGTCCGTCACGGCGTGCAGGCTGACCGCCAGGTTGACGCCCAGCTCCTCGCCGCAACGGCGCATCATCGGCACGACGCCGGAGGTCGACAGCGTGATCCGCCGCTTGGAGATGGCGAGGCCGTCCCCGTCCATCACGATCCTGAGGGCACGGGCGACGTTCTCGTAATTATAGAGCGGCTCGCCCATGCCCATCATGACGATGTTGGTGAGCCGCCGGTCGCCCTCGTTCCGGCCCCAATCGCCGAGCTGGTCCCGGGCATGCATCACCTGGCCGACGATTTCCGCCGCTTCCAGATTGCGCACCAGCCGCTGGGTCCCGGTGTGGCAGAAGCGGCAGGTCAGCGTGCACCCGACCTGGGAGGAAACGCACAGCGTCCCGCGGTCCTCCTCCGGGATGTGCACGGTCTCGATCTCCTGGCCGTCGGCCATCTTCAGGAGCCACTTGGCCGTGCCGTCGAAGCTGTGCTGGGCGCGCGTCTCGGTCAGGCGCTCGATGACATAGGCGTCCTCGAGCCTGGCGCGGAGAGACTTGCCGAGATCCGTCATCTGCGAGAACTCGACCGCCCCGGCCGTGTAGATCCATCGCCAGAGCTGCTTGGCACGGAACGCCGGCTCGCCGAGCGTGGCAAGCTCGTCCGCCAACTCGGCGCGGGTCAGGCCGACCAGATTCTTCCGGCCGTCGGCGCGCGGCGGCAGGGGAGCGAAGATGGACGCGTGGCTGTCGATGCCCATGGTCACTTCCAAATGGCGACGGCCCCTCCATCACGGAAGGGGCCGGCGGAAATTCTATTCCTGGTCGGGACGGCGCCGAGGCGCCGGCCCCCGTCTCACGTCAGGCCGCAGGCCTGGGTGATCTGCTGATAGGCGGCAGTGAAGCCGAGCAGGCTGTAGGTGTCGGTCGTCGCCGTACCGCGGCTCGACGTCCCCCGGACCACCATGGTCGTCCCCGCCCGCATCGCGGCCACCAGCTCCCGGTCGGTCTGGCTGTCGCGAGCCCAGGCGGTGTCCTGGTCGGTGAAGAGCTCGAAGTTCCGGTCGCCGATGGTCGCCCGGACCGTGCTGCCCGACTGGTAGGTGTAGCCGGTGATGATGCTCACCACGTCGCGGCTGTTCTCGCCCGGCCGGTGGGTGACGAGAAGGAAGATGTCGCCGCGGGTCGTGTAGTTGCCTTCAGCCTTGGTCGGCTTGCTGGCCATGTAGCAGACCTTGTTGCCGTTCTCCATGTAGGTGAAGGTGTGCCAGTCCCGATGGCTCTCGAGGTACTGAACCTCCTGGGCATCGGCAGAGCCGGCGACGAAAGACCCGGTCGCGGTCACGGCCAGGGCCACTGCAACGAGAGCGATTCGAGCAACGTTCAGCATGGCGCCACACTATATTTATTTTGGGGCGGGTTACCAGGGGCGAAGTTACGGGCGGACGTCGAAACTTCGTAACGGCCACCCAAGAAATGCGCGCGGGCAGGCAATTGGAGGGGCGGGCCGGCGGGGCCGGAGTCCCGCAAGGGACCCCTGTTTCCCATGACCCAACACCGACGGCGGCGCCGTCGACTTGACAGGCACCGCCTTCGACTTGCCCTGCCGCCGGCACGGGGCCCCGTCATTCGGCCCTGCGCTTCCGGAAGGCCGGCTGGCCGTGGACATGAGGCGGCAGAGGTTCGGTCGGTCCGCCCGGGCGCAGCGGCCGCGGCGCGAACCGGCCAAGGCTGATCAGCCGGTCGTACATGACGAGCGCCCCGGCCAGGGACAGGTTGATCGAGAACCGGGTCGGGATCTTGACCACGAAAGCGCAGCGCTCGACCAGCTCGGGCGACAGGCTGCCGCGTTCGGGGCCGAGCACATAAGCCGCCCGCCGCGGGTGCCGGAAGCTCGGCAGCTCGATCGAATCGTCCATCAGCTCGATGCCGACCAGATCGCAGTCCCGGGGCAGGGTCAGGGAATCCACGTCGGGAAAGGTGTAGAGCGGCATGTTCTTCGAGGCCTCCGAGGTATCGGCCTCGCGGAAGCCCTGCACGTCGGTGACCGGCGCGATCGTGAAGGCGAAGCTTGCGCCGAAGGCGTGCGCCGTCCGCATCAGCGCCCCCACATTGGCCGGCTTGCTGATCCCTTCGACCCCGATCCCGAAATACCCGCGCATAGACAGAACTTCCTCAACTCGAACCGCCGGGCACCTTGCACGGGCTACGGCGCCAAGGCAAGGTGTGCGCCGGCCCGATACAGAAGACGAACGTAGCGACGGCACGGCACCATGCCACACGATCATTGCCACGGCCATGTGGCGGCCCCGGGGAACGACAATTCGGCCGGCACCGCCGATCTCGACCGCAGGGGCCAGCCGATCCTGGTCCAGGTGATTCGGGGCGGCATGACCGAAAGCCGCCACCGGGCGCTGGCCGTCATTGCCGACCGGAACGGCCGGATCCTCGACTACTGGGGCGACTTCGAGCGGGCGATCTATCCACGTTCGGCGGTCAAGCCGCTGCAGGCCCTGCCGCTGATCGAGAGCGGGGCCGCCGACGCCTTCGCGCTCGGCAGCGAGGAGCTGGCGCTCGCCTGCGCCTCCCATTCGGGGGAGCCGGTCCATACGGAAGCCGTGGCGGCCTGGCTCGAGCGGATCGGCTGTTCGTCCGCGGACCTGGAATGCGGCGCCCACCCGCCCTACGACACCGAAACCGCGCGCGAGCTGGTCCGCCAGGGGCGCGAGCCGACGCCGCTGCACAACAACTGCTCCGGCAAGCACACGGGCTTCCTGACCGTCGCCCGCCACAAGGGCGAGCCTCTTTCCGGCTACACGGCCTTTACCCACCCGGTGCAGCAGCGGATCCTGGGCGTTCTCGAACAGATGACCGGGCAGGACCTGGGCGACGCCCCAAGGGGCATCGACGGCTGCTCCATCCCGACGATCGCCGTTCCGCTGGGCGCCCTTGCCATGGCCATGGCCCGGCTGGCCGACCCCGTCGACCTGCCCGACCGGCGGGCGGAAGCGGCGCTCAGGATCCGCGCCGCCTGGGGCGCCCATCCCTACCTGATCGCCGGGCGCAACCGCTTCGACACGCTGGCCATGACTGCCGGCGAAGGACGGTTCAGGGTCAAGGCCGGCGCCGAGGGGGTTTCCTGTGCGGCCCTGCCGGAATTCGGCATCGGCATCGCGGTGAAGATCGAGGACGGCGCGGGCCGGGCGGCCGATGTCGCCATGGCCGCCCTGCTGCGCCATGTCGGCGCGCTCGGCGACGAGGCATGGGAATCGCTTGCCGGCACCCCCGCCCGTCCCCGCCTCGCCAATGTCCGGGGCACGACCGTGGGCGAGATCCGGACCGGGGAGATCGGATCTTGAGCGCTCCCGCGGACCGGCTGGTCCACGCCCAGTACGAAGCCTATCCCTACCCGGCCCGCGACCCGCGGGACGAAAGGAAGCGCCTCATCACCGGGTCGCCCAGCGACCTTGACGAGCTGAGGCATCACCTGTTCGCGGGTCGCATCGACGACGGGCGGCCGTTCCGGGCGCTTGTCGCCGGCGGCGGCACCGGGGACGGGCTGATCATGCTGGCCCAGCAGATCCGGGATGCCGGCCTGGCCGCGGAAATCACCTATGTCGACCTGTCCGAAAGCTCGCGCCGCATCGCTGAGGCGCGGGCGGAGATCCGCGGCCTGACAGACCTCATACGCTTCCACACCGGGTCGCTCCTGGAACTCGAGCGGATCGCGCCCGGCCCCTTCGACTACATCGACTGCTGCGGCGTCCTGCACCACCTGGCCGACCCGGCGGCCGGGCTCGCCGCGCTCGCCGCGCGGCTGGCGCCGGGCGGCGGCATGGGCCTGATGGTCTACGGGACCCTGGGACGCACCGGCGTCTACCCGCTGCAGAGCGCGCTGCGGCGCCTTGCCGGCGGCCTCCCCGATCCGGAGCGGCTGGCACTGGCGAAACGCCTGGTCGGAAGCCTGCCCGAGACCAACTGGTTCCGCCGCAATCCCTTCCTGGCCGATCACCGGGCGAGCGACGCCGGCCTCTACGACCTGCTTCTGCACAGCCGGGACCGCGCCTATACCGTGCCCGAGCTGTGCGAGCTGGTGGAAGGCCAGGGCCTCACGATCGTCAGCTTCATCGACCCGGCCGCCTATGATCCCGCCTACCTGATCTCCGATCCGCGGCTGCGCGCGCGGATCGAGGGGATGGACCTTCGGGAGAGGGCCGCCCTGGCGGAAGAGCTGTCGGGCGCGCTTAAGGTCCACGTCGTCTATGTGAAGCGCCGCGACGAAGCTGCGGGCGCGGCCGCCTCTCCCGATAACCCGGAGATGCGGCCGGTGCTGCGCGGGATCGCCCCGGAGGCGCTCGCCCGCGGCCTGAAGCCCGGCCGTCCGCTCACCGTCGACCGCAACGGGCTCAAGTTCAGCCTGCCCATGCCGCCGCTGGCGGCCGCCATCTGCGCCCGCATCGACGGGAAGCGCTCGATCGCCGACCTCTACCAGGAGATCGCCGGGCTGCAGGGCGGAGCCCTCACCTGGGACGCCTTCAAGCGCCAGTTCGACCAGCTCTATGGCGGCCTGCACGGCTTCGGGAAGCTCTTCCTCCGGGCCTGATCAGGGGCGCCAAAAAGGCTTCCGCATTTCCCGGTCCCGGGTCACCGGATCGATCCCGATATCCTGCAGCAGGTGATCGTCCAGCCGGGACAGCGACCGCCGCGTGCGCATCCGGCGATGCCAGAGGGACAGAACGACGCTTACGCGGTCGAGAAGACGGGAATGGCCCGACACCGGCCGACGCGCGGCGACAAGGCCCGGATCGTTCAATGACGGCATATTCGCCTTCCTAATGACTGGAGACGGGAGGGCGATGCTCCAGGATCGCCAATAGACAGCACTGTCCGCCGAATCCGCGGCGCTGACAAAAGATCGTTTTTCATGCTACTCATTAGGCTGGCTAATGGGCTTCAAGGGTTCCTCATGACACGCCTGCCCTCTCTCAAGGCGCTTCGCGCGTTCGAGGCCGCCGGCCGCCACATGTCCTTCACCCGCGCCGCCCAGGAGCTGCACGTCACCCAGGCCGCGGTCAGCCACCAGATCAAGGCGCTCGAGGAAGAGCTGGGACTTCAGCTCTTCCGGCGCGGGCACCGGGGGCTTCTCCTGACCGATGCGGGCCAGGCCTATCTGCCGGAGCTGCGCGCCGCGTTCGAACGCATAGCCCTCGCGACCGAGCGCCTGCGTGCCCAGGATGCGTCGGGCGCGCTCACCGTCAGCGTCCTCCCGTCCTTGGCCGCCCGCTGGCTGGTGCCGCGGCTGAGCCGGTTCCGGCGGCGCCATCCGGAGATCGACGTGCGCCTTTCGGCGACGGATCAGTTGGCCGATTTCGACCGCGACGACGTCGATCTCGCCATCCGCTACGGAACGGGTCAGCAGCCGGGGCTGGTCGCGGTCCGCTTCCTGACGGAAGAGTTCTTTCCGGTCTGCAGCCCGACTCTTCTGGAGGAGACGCCGGGCGGGCCGCCGCCTCTGCGGCAACCTTCGGATCTGCGCTGGCACACGCTGCTTCACGACGACATGCGGATGGACTGGGCCATGTGGCTGATGGCGGCGGGGGTGGAGGGCGTGGACCCTCGCCGGGGGCCGGCCTTCACCGATTCGGGCCTGCTGCTGCAGGCCGCCGTGGAGGGCCAGGGCGTCGCTCTCGGCCGGAGCGCGCTTGCCGCCGACGACCTCGCGTCGGGCCGGCTGGTCAAGCCTTTCGAGATCAGCCTCCCGGCGGAGTTCGCGTATTACATCGTCTATCCGGAACGCTCGGCCCATCGGCCCAAGATCGTGCAGTTCCGGGACTGGCTGATCGAGGAGTCGACACGTGACGGCAACGCAAGCGGCATCGTGCCAGCCGCCTGACCCGGAGGCCGGGATCCGGCCGGCGCTCGACCTCGTCTCCCGTACGCTCGGCGACGACATGGCGGGGGCGTATCTGTTCGGCTCGGCCACCGCCGGCGGGCTCAGGCCCGACAGCGATATCGACATGCTGGTCCTCACCGGCCGGTCCATGCCCCCCGACGCCCGGAAGCGCATGCTGGCGGGGCTCCTCGCGCTGTCCGGCCCGCGCGCCGCCCATGGCCCGTCGAGGAACCTGGAAGTGACCGTCATCGTGCTGGACGACATCGCGCCCTGGCGTCATCCGCCCAGGAGCGATTTCGTGTTCGGCGAATGGCTGCGCGGCGAATTCGAGGCCGGGGCCGTGCCGTCGCCGACCGTCGATCCCGACCTGACCCTGGTGCTGGCGACCGCACTCGACAGCAATCGGATCCTGGCGGGTCCCCCGCTCGCGCGGTTCCTTCCCGCGATCCCGGCCGACGACGTCCGACGGGCCATCGCCGACAGCCTTCCCGCGCTTGTCGCGGCGCTGTCGGGCGACGAGCGCAACGTCATGCTGACGCTCGCGCGGATGTGGGTCACGCTGGCGACGGGCAAGATAAGGCCGAAGGACGCCGCCGCCGAATGGGTGCTGCACCGTCTGCCGGAGGAGCATCGCCCGGTGCTGGCGCTCGCGCGGGAAGCCTATCTGGGCGACCGCGGGGGCGAGGCCTGGGCCGATCGCGGGCAGGAGGTCGAAGCCTTCGTGTCCTACGCCCGCAAGCGGATCGAAGAACTGGCGCAGCCGCGGCTCGAGAGCGCCTAGGGATCAGTCGTCGAACGCGCCCGCAGCCTCGACCACGCCGGCATCGTACGCGTCGAGAAGAAGATCCCGGAACGCCGCCATGGTCAGCACGGGTCCGCCCCGGGGCAGCATGCCGGCGACGAATCCCCGCTCCCGGAACGGCGCCAGCAGCCCTTCGTCCCCGGACAGGACATGGATCGGCACGGTCGCCGGGGCGCCGGCGCCCGTCACTACCGGCGCCGGCTGATGGTCGCCGACGATGATCGCCAGGGTGCGCCGGTCGACGAAACGTTCGGCCCAGGCCGAAAGCGTCTCCAGCGAATAGGAAACTGCCTGGACATAGGCCGCGCGGATCGCTACGGGGTCCCGCCACACCACCTCGGCCGGGCGTCCCCGCCCGACGAAGCGGCCGAACACCGAGCCGTCGCCGAGATCCGCCCAGGCGACCACCTCCGGCACCGGGGTCCAGGGCGCATGGCTGGAGATGAGCGCGACCACGGCGAAGAGCGGCGCCCGGGCGCCGCCCTGCCGTTCCTGCCGTTCCAGAAAGGCGAGCGCGAACTGGTCCGGCACCGTGCCCCAGTACCAGGGCGGACCGGCATAGCCCATGGCGGCTGCGGGGTAGAGGGCGTCGAACCCCATCAGCGCCCCTTCGGGCCAGGGCCGCGTGATCGCCGGCATGACGCCGGCGGTCCGGTACCCGGCCCGCCCGAACAGATGGACGAGGCTCGGCCGGTCGCCCGCGAGAAGAAGCCGGTAGGAAAGGTCGTCGCGTATCTCGATCCCGCCCAGCAGGGTCGCGTGGGCAAGCCAGGACTGGCCGCCGACCGTCGGCGACACGAGCTGGCCCGAGAGCTGGAAGACGCCCGCCCGTCCGGCCCGTGCCGCGAAGTCCGAAAGGCGGGAGCGGATCGGGGGCGAAAGTTCGGGATCGTCGATCGCCGACATGCCGTAGCTTTCGACGAAGATGACGACGACATCGGCCCCGCCCAGCCCGGCGAAAACGGGCACGGCGTCCCGGTAGGGATCGCCTTCGAGGGCCCGCCGGAACGCGCCCATCCGCGCCAGCGTGGCGGCGGTTCCCCGGGCTTGGGCCACGACGGTCCGCGCGGGCTCGAACGTGACCGGACGCCAGAAGCCGGCAGGAAGCGCCCATTGGATGCCGCAGCAGGCGATCGCCGCGACGGCGAGTCCCCCGAACGCGACGCGGCCGGCCGGCCGCGAAAGCACCGATGCGGCCCGCCCCAGCGCCCACCAGAACGCGAGGGCAAGTCCGCCGAGGATGGCGGCGAGCACCGGAATTGCCCCGCCGCCGAGAGCGTCGCCCGCCACTTCCGCCAGCGCCGGGGCAAGCGGCAGGTCTAGAACGGGATTGAAGGCGCGCCCCAGGCCGGCCCGGGCCACGCGATCCGCCAGGACCAGAAGCGAAAGCGACAGCAGCAGGAAGGTCAGAAGGGCACGCGCCCGACGGCCGCGGTAGCGGCCGAGGACGGCAAGGGCGAGCGCGGCTTCCAGGGAAAGGCCGGGGTAGGACGGACCCGCCCCCGGGAGAGGCAGCGGCGGAGCGAGCACGAGGCTGGCTCCGGCCCAGACGGCGAGCAGCGCCAGCCCGGCACGCCCGGTCGAATCCCGCCAGCCGATCGCCTGGCCCTTGTCCATCGCTCAAGGATAGCAGAGACGGCGCAGAGACGAGGATTCCCGAAGGGCGGCGGCCTTCCTCACCGGGCGATCCGTTCCAGGATCGGAACCAGGCGGTCCATCGCCTTCGTCAGATGGGCATGGGAACCGGCGAAGCAGAGCCGAAGGTAACCCTCCCCGCCCGCGCCGAAGGCGGAACCGGGCGCGAGGCCGACCCCCGCCTCGTCGATCAGCCGCTTGGCGAGCGCGATGCTGTCGGCTTCCCCCTCGACGCCGAAGAACAGGTAGAAGGCCCCCTCGGGCTTCGCGACCGAAAGCCCGTCGATGCCGGCCAGACGGTCGCAGACGATGTCGCGCCCGCCGCGGCACCGCTCGACGAGGGCGGCGACCGCCGCCTCGCCCTCCGTGAGGGCGGTGACCGCGCCGTACTGCAGGAAGGCGGGCAGGCCGGAAGTGTTGAACTGGACCAGGTTCTCGATCGCCGCCCCCAGCTCGGCCGGAGCGACCATCCATCCGATCCGCCAGCCGGTCATCGACCAGTTCTTGGAAAAGGTGTTGACCACGATCAGCCGGTCGTCGGGCCCGATGATCTCGAGGAAGGAGGGCGCGACGGCCCCCGGTCCCCGGTCGTAGACGAACCGGCCGTAGACCTCGTCGGCGATGATCCAGAGCCCCCGCGCGCGGGCGAATTCGACGACCCGGACCATGTCCTCCCGCGGCATGATCCAGCCGGTCGGGTTGGACGGGGAGTTGATGAAGACCGCCCGGGTCCTTGGCCCGCACGCCGCGAACAGCCTGTCGGGATCGAGGCGCCATCTGCCGTCCGCGGCCTCCATGGGCACGGCCCGCACCACGCCGCCCATGATCCGCGCGGCCGAGTAGACGTTGGGCCAGACCGGCGTGACCACGACGAGTTCGTCCCCCGGGTCGATCAGCGCCTGCATGGTCAGCATGATCGCCTGCATGCCGGAGGCGGTGACGGTGATCCGGTCGACCGCCACTTCGGTCCCGTAGAGCCGGTGCAGATAGTCCGAAAGCGCCTCTCGCAGCGGCGGGATGCCGCGTTGGTAGGTGTAGAAGGTATGGCCGTCGCGAAGGGCACGGACGGCCGCCTCGGAGATGAAGTCCGGCGTCGGCAGGTCCCCTTCGCCGAACCACAGGGGAAGAAGGCCCTCCCGCTCCCGCCCGTAATTGGCGACGGTGAGGATGCCGCTCTCCGGCAGGCCGGCGATCTCCGGCCTGATCGACGCAAACGTTCCCGAAGGCGGTTTCCGACCGTCCATAACGGCAATCCCCCACTGATCCCCGCGAAAGGCCCGGGTTCCGGGCGCGATCCTAGCAGCGGCCCCGGGTACGGAATAGTGCCGTCTGGGGGCTCAGCCCTCCATCGTCCGGGCGATCCAGCGTTCGAGCAGCCGCACCGCGAAGCCGGTTGCGCCCTTCGGGCAGAGCGGCTGGTCCTTGCGGGCCTGCGTCTGCATGCCGGTATCGATATGCGCCCAGGGAACGTCGCCCACGAAGTGCCGCAGCAGCGTCGCCCCGTGGATCGCGTCCGCCGATTCCTCGTCAGGCGCGACCTGGCGCAGGTCGGCGATGTCGGACTCCAGGTTCGGCACGTAATGCGGATCGAGCGGCATCCGCCACAAGCGTTCCTCCTCCGCCTCGCCCGCCTCGATCAGCGCCGCGGCGAGGGCGTCGTCGCCGGAGAAGAGCCCGGCGAATCCGCTGCCGAGCGCCCGGACGATCGAGCCGGTCAGGGTCGCGATGTCGACCACCGCCCGGGGCCGGAACCTGTCGACGGCATAGGCCAGGGCGTCGGCCAGCACCAGCCGGCCCTCAGCATCGGTGTCGATGACCTCGATCGTCCGGCCGGAAAGCGAGCGCACCACGTCCCCGGGCCGGAACGCGCTGCCCGACAGCATGTTCTCGGCAAGGGCGACGACGCCGACCGCGTTCACCCGCGCCCGGCGGCCGGCAAGCGAGGCCATGGTGCCGATCACCGCCGCGGCGCCCGCCATGTCGCCCCGCATGTCCCACATCCCCTTGGCCGGCTTCACCGAGATCCCGCCCGTATCGAAGGTGATTCCCTTCCCCACCAGCGCGACCGGGGCCGCCTTCGGATCGGAGGCGCCGCGCCAGCTCAGCACCAGAAGCTGCGGCGGCACGGCGCTGCCCCGCCCGACGGCGAGCAGCGCGCCGGCGCCGATGCGCTCGAGCTCCGCCTGGTCCAACGCCTGCACCTCCAGCCCCAGGGCGTCCAGCGAGCGGACGCGTTCGACGAACGCCTTCGGCGTCAGCACGTTCGCGGGCTCGTTCACCAGGTCGCGGGCCAGGAACACGCCGTCCGCGACGGCCGAAAGGGGACGGAACGCCTCTTCGGCGCCCGGAAGGTCGGCCACCTGCACCAGCAGCGACAGCACCGCCGGGCGGTCGTCGGGGCGCGCCCGGGTCCGGTAGCGGTCGAACCGATAGGCGCGGAGGCGCGCCCCATAGGCGATTTCGGCCGCGATCTCAGCGCTGCGCAGGGAACTGCCGTCGAGCGGATCGACCGCGAAGACCGCTTCCCTTGTTCCGGTCGCCTCCAGCGAAGCGACCGCGACGCCGCCGAGCTTCCGGCACGCCAGGGGATCGAGCTCCGACGGCTCGCCGAGCCCGACCAGCACCAGCCGGTCGGCGCCGGCATCCGCCGGCAGCACGAGATCCAGGGTTTCGCCCCGCTTGCCGTCGAAGCCTGCGTCGGCCGCCGTGCGCAGCACGAAGCCCCGGGTGCTGTCGTCGACCGCGGCCAGCAGCCCCGTCGGGGCACGGCGCGTCGTGAAACCGACGACGAGGGTGCCGGTCCCGGGAAGGGCCGGCCGGGCGAAAGAAATCTTCATCGGTACGTCAGCGGGTTGCAGGACCGACTGTCATCAATCTGACTCGGAACTGTCATCTAGACCCATCGGTCCTCCCCCGCAACCGGGTGGGGCCCGCCTGGCGCGCGCGAGATCCAGCACGTCCCCGACGCCGAAACACAAGGGATGGCCGTCGAGATCTCCGGGCGAGAACCACCGGGCCTCGGCGGCATCGTCCGCCGCGACCGGCTCTCCCGGCGCGGCCCGCATGAGCACGGCCAGCATGACATAGTGGAACCGGATGCCGCCGCTTCCGTCCCGGTCGACATAGTCGACGGCGGTCAGGATCTCCGCCGGCTCGGCCCGGATGCCCGTCTCCTCCAGGAGCTCGCGGCGGGCGGCGTCGAAGACGGATTCGCCGAGTTCGACCTCGCCGCCGGGGAAGCCCCAGTGCCCCGCTTCCGGCGACTTCGCGCGCCGGACCAGAAGCACCCGGTCCCCATCCCGGGCGATCGACAGCACGGCGATCCGCGGCGCATCGGGATAGGCGCGCGAGGAGCCGCCGGTCACGACGCCAGTTCGGGCAGATCCCGAAACAGGTCCAGGGCCTCCGGATTGGCGAGCGCCTCCCGGTTCTTCACCGGGCGGCCGTGGACCACGTCCCGGACCGCCAGCTCGGTGATCTTGCCGTTCTTCGTGCGCGGGATGTCCCGGACCTGGACGATCTTCGCCGGCACGTGGCGGGGAGAGGCCCCCTCGCGGATCCGTGTCTTCAGCCGCGCGACGAGATTCTCGTCCAGCGTCAGCCCGTCGCGCAGCCGGACGAACAGGACGACCCGGACGTCGTTGTCCCATTCCTGACCGATGACCAGGCTTTCGACCACCTCGTCCAGGGTTTCCACCTGCCGGTAGATCTCGGCCGTGCCGATCCGCACGCCCCCCGGATTCAGGGTGGCATCCGACCGGCCATAGATGATCAGCCCGTCATGGGCGGTCAACTCGACATAGTCGCCGTGCCACCAGATCCCGGGATAGCGCGAGAAATAGGCGTTGCGATAGCGGCTTCCGTCGGGGTCGTTCCAGAAGCCGACGGGCATGGACGGGAAGGGCCGGACGCAGACAAGTTCGCCCTTCTCCTCCCGGACCGGCCGCCCGGCGTCGTCGAACACCTCGACCGCCATGCCGAGCCCCCGCGCCTGCAGCTCGCCGCGCCACACCGGCCCGATCGGGTTCCCGAGCGCGAAGCAGCTGATGATGTCGGTCCCCCCGGAGATCGAGGCGAGGTGGAGGTCCTTCTTGATCGCGTCGTAGACATAGTCGAACGCTTCGGGAACCAGCGGCGACCCGGTCGAGGTCAGGGTCCGGAGCGCGCCGAGATCGTGGCTGTCGGCCGGCCGGTAGCCGCCCTTGGCAAGGGCGTCGATATATTTCGCCGAGGTGCCGAACAGGGTCACCTTTTCGGCTTCCGCATAGTCGAACAGGGCGTTGCCGTCCGGGTGGAAGGGCGAGCCGTCGTACAGCACGAGCGTCGCCCCCGTCGCCAACGCCGAGACCAGCCAGTTCCACATCATCCAGCCGCAGGTGGTGAAGTAGAAGACCCGGTCGTCGCGCCGGATGTCGCAGTGCAGGCGATGTTCCTTCAGATGCTGCAGCAGGGTTCCGCCGGCGCCGTGGACGATGCATTTCGGCACGCCCGTCGTGCCGCTGGAATACATGATGTAGAGCGGATGGTCGAAGGGAAGCCGGACGAAGGGGATCTCCCCCGCGGGCTGGCCCGCGACGAAGGCCGAAAGGTCGACCGCCCGGTGCAGCCGCGACAGGTCGACGTCTTCCGAGACATAGGGGACGACGACGCAGCGCTGGACCGTAGGCAGCCCGTCCAGGATCCGCGCGAGCTTGTCGAGCACGTCGATGGTGCGGCCGTTGTAGTAATAGGCGTCGACGGAGAACAGGACCTTGGGCTCGATCTGGCCGAAGCGGTCCAGCACGCCCTGTACCCCGAAATCCGGCGAGGCCGAGGACCAGACGGCGCCGAGCGACGTGGCCGCAAGCATGGCGACGACCGTTTCCGGCATGTTCGGCATGAGTCCCGCCACGCGGTCGCCCGGACCGACGCCGAGCGATTTCAGCGCGCCCGCCATGCGGGACACGGCATCGTGCAGCTCGGCCCAGGTGAGGCGCCGTTCGACCTTGGTTTCGCCGCGGAACACGATCGCGGTGCCACCGTCGCGCCGGCGCAGCAGGTTCTCCGCGAAATTCAGCCGGGCATCCGGAAAGAAGCGGGCCCCCGGCATGCGGTCGCCATCGGCCAGGATCCGCGCTCCCCGGGTTTCGGCAACGACCCCGCAATAGTCCCAGAGCGTCGCCCAGAACGCCTCGGGACGGTCGATCGACCAGCGGTAGAGCCCGGCATAGTCTCGGATCTCGATCCCCTCGCGACGCGAGACTTCCTTCATGAAATCCGTAATCACGGCGCCGGCGACCCGTTCGGACGACGGCGTCCAAAGCGGTTGTTGATCTGAATTCATTTGTCCAAGCCCTCCCAGCTTGCCGGATGTTCGCCGCTCAAGAGGGCCAAGACAAGTCCCGGCGGGAGCGGTGCACGGCTCCGGGTCCCCGATCCCGGCACGACCGGTGGGCGGCTTTTCCCCGTGTTCCGTTTCCGATAGCCTTCCTCACCCGCGTTGCGACATCCCGGACTTTCCATGATCACCACCATCGCTTTCGACGGCGACGACACCCTCTGGCACAACGAGCGGGCCTTCGCGGTCACCCAGGAAAAGTTCCGGAGCGTGCTCGCCCATTACGCCCCGCAGGGGGACATCTACGGCCGTCTCTACGAGACCGAGGTCCGCAACCTTCGCCTGTTCGGATACGGGGTGAAAGGCTTCACCCTCTCCATGATCGAGACGGCGATCGAACTGACGGAGGGGCGGATCGACGCCAGGGACATCCGGACGCTGCTGTCGCTGGGCAAGGAGATGCTGGAGCATCCGGTGGAGCTGCTGCCGGACGTCCCGGCAACGATCGAGCGGCTGAAGGACCGTTATCGCCTGATGGTGATCACCAAGGGCGACCTGTTCGATCAGGAGAGCAAGCTGGCACGCTCGGGCCTGGCGGAGCATTTCTGGCGCATCGAGATCGTGTCCGAGAAGGACCAGGCCTGCTACCGCGCGATCCTGGACCGCCACGGCATCGCGGCGCAGAACTTCCTAATGGTCGGCAATTCGGTGCGGTCGGACATCCTGCCGGTGCTAGCCATCGGCGCGCGGGCCGTGCATGTTCCGCACCCCCTGGTCTGGCAGCACGAGGTGGCGACGCCGGACGAAGGCACGGACTTTCCGGTCCTGGGCTCGGTCGGCGAGCTGGAAAGGCTGCTGGCGGAGCTGGAAGCCGGTACCGCCGCCTGATAGGTTTGCAATTTAGTAATTTTTAACCCACTTGATCCAACACTTCCACGGCCCCCTGCCGCTGCGATTCCGGGACCGGCCAGCGGAACTCGTGAAAACGGAAGACGTGAATGGCATCGATTGAGCGTGGCGCCCCGTCCAGGAGCCCGGCCAACAATGGCGCGGCGAATCAGGAACACGCGCTGCTGGACTTTGCGCAGCGGCTCGACCGACACCGCGAGGGGCGGATCGCCGTTCACATCCACCTGTCCCGCCTCCAGTCGCACAACCGGCGGGAGCACCACGTCCGGATCGCCGTCGATACCTTCGAAGAGCTGGTCAAGCAGTTCGACGGACGCATCTTCGTGCTGGCCAACCAGGACATCATCTTCATCTGCAAGGGCGTCCGGGTGGAAGACCTGGACAAGGCCGTCCTGAAGCTGCGCTACCTGTTCAGCGAGGATCCGCTGACCCGCCTCTCCGACGCCAGCAGCGAGGGCGGCTTCTGCACCTGGTACCGGCTGGAGGAGGATTACAAGCGCTTTCTGGCGCTGGCGACCCGGATTCACGAGCTTCACGAGGCGCATCAACGGGATTCCGCCAGCCTCAGCGCTTCGTCGGCAGAGGCGCGGAGAAAGCCCCGGCGGCCGCTCACGCCGCGGATCCTGACCAAGGTGGTCGAGCTGCTGGAGAACGCGGACCTGTCGTCGCTGGTGCGCAACCAGTCGATTTGCGCCTTTGTCGCCGACCAGCAGATGCAGCCGGTCTTCGACGAGAAATACGTGTCGATCGGCGATCTCGAACGCCTGATCCTGCCCGATTTCTCGATGATCGAGGATCCCTGGCTGTTCAAGTACCTGACCCAGACGCTGGACAAGCGGATGCTGTCCCAGATCCAGCGCGAAATCCAGGGCAGCGACCGTGCGTTCAGCGTCAACCTGAACGTCTCGACCGTCCTGTCGCCGGATTTCCAGAAGTTCGACCAGAATATCGGCGTCGGAGTCCGCGGCCGGCTGGTGATCGAGCTGCAGAAGGTCGACATCTTCGCCGACATGGGCGCCTATCTCTTCGCCCGGGACTATCTGCGCGAGCGCGGCTACAAGATCTGCCTGGACGGCCTGACCTATCTGACCCTGCCCTATATCGATCGCGAGCGGCTGGGCCTCGATCTCATGAAGCTGGCCTGGTCGAGCGAGCTGGTGGACGGCCTGCGCCCTGAAACCCTGAGCGAGCTCGAAAACCATATCCGGCAGGCGGGCCGGGCGCGGATCATCCTCAACCGCTGCGATTCGGAGGCGGGGATCGAATTCGGCCGCCGGATGGGCATTTCGCTGTTCCAGGGCCGGCATGTCGACCAGCTCCTGAACCAGAACCGGCCGCTCAGCCAGCGCCTGGGATCCGTGCGCTACCGCTGAGAAGGGGCGCCGCTCACCCGCGCGGCGCGTGCTTGTTCAGGATCCGCTGCAGCGTGCGCCGGTGCATCTTGAGGCGCCGCGCCGTTTCCGAGACGTTGCGGTCGCACTGTTCGAAGACCCGCTGGATATGCTCCCAGCGCACCCGATCGGCCGACATGGGATTGTCGGGGGGCGGCGGCAGCACCTGGGCGTCGTCGGCCAGAAGCGCCGCCTCGACCTGGTCGGCATCGGCCGGCTTGGCGATGTAGTCGACCGCGCCCGCCTTGACCGCCGCGACGGCCGACGCGATGTTGCCGTAGCCCGTCAGGACGACGATCCGGGCATCGGGCCGGGCCTCGCGGACGACCGGCACCATCTCCAGCCCGTTGCCGTCTCCGAGACGCATGTCCAGGACCGCAAAGGCGGGAGCGACCTGCCGGATGAGATCGGCGGCATCGGTCAGGTTTTCGGCCGTGACCACCTCGAAGCCCCGCCGTTCCATCGCCCGCGCCAGGCGCTGCCTGAACGGGGCGTCGTCGTCCAGGATCAACAGGCTGCGTGACGCGTTGCGCTGCGGCAGCGGCCGGGTTTCTTCCGTTGTCATCGATCCATCCCGCATATTCATGCTTCAAACATAATTCTTGGCCAGCGAACGGCAACCACCGCACCGCCGTCGCGACCGTTCGCGAAGCTGAGCTGGGCCCCGCTGTGCTCCAGGAGCGTGGTCGCGATGAAGATGCCGAGACCCATGTGGAGCGTGCCGTCCTCGTCCCCCTCCCGGACCGACAGATAGGGCTCGCCGATCCGGCTCAGAAGGCCGGGGGGGAATCCCGGCCCGTCGTCGGCAATGGTGATGTGCGCCTCGTCCGCGGTCCAGTCGCAGCGCACCGTCACTTCCCGCCGCGCGAACTGGATGGCGTTCTGCAGAAGGCTTCCCAGGCCGTGGAGCAGCTCCGGGGCGCGGCGCACCACCACCGGCGGCGAACCGTCCGCGGCCGGCGCCGGCTCCTCGATCCTCAGCGCGATCCCCGGGCGCTGGAACGGCTGGGCCGCGGCTTCGACGAGCGCCGGCAGCGACAGCCTCTCGTAAGGCGCGCCGCCGTCGATTTCGGGACGCCGCGCCAGTTCGGCCAGGATCTGGCGGCAGCGTTCGGTCTGGCTGGACAGGAGCGCCAGGTCCTCCGCCCAGGGGCCGTCCGGCGGAAGCTCCCGCGCCAGTTCCTTCGCGATGACGGCGATCGTGCCGAGCGGGCTGCCGAGTTCGTGCGCCGCCGCCGCCGCCAGAGCCCCAAGGGCCGAGACCCGCTGTTCGCGGGCCAAGGCCATCTGGCTTGCGGCCAGGGCGTCGCCGACGCGCCGCGCCTCTTCCGACACGTTGCGGACATAGGCGGCGACGAAAATCGCGGATACGCTGAGGGCCAGCCAGACCCCTATCTGGTAGAGTGACGACGCGGGAGCGATCTCCGCCGGTCCCGGCAGCGGATAGTGCCAGAGAGCCAGCACCGCCGTGCACAGAAGCGTGAGGGCGGTCAGGCGGATGATGCTGCGCCGGGACAGGATCGTGGCCGCAACCGTAAGAGGCGCCAGAAGCAGCATGCAGAACGGGTTGAGCAGACCGCCCGTCAGCGACAGCAGGACCGCGAGCTGGACCTCGTCATAGGCAAGGTAGAAGGCGGCATCCCGATCCTCGAGCCGGACCCGCGTCCGCCCCTGGAGGACCGCCGCAAGATTGAGGAGGACCGAAACGCCGATGACCGCAAGCGTCGCCACGATGGGCAGCTGGTAGCCGAGGACGTAATGCGCGCCGAGCACGGTTACGAGCTGGCCCGCAACGGCCACCCAGCGGATCAGGATCAGCGTCCGCAGGCTGATGCGTCCCCCCGAGCGATACCCGAATCTGGGCCGGTCCGCCGCGGTCGCGGGACCCGCCGCCGGGCGTCCGACATCCGCCCCGATCCGATCGCCGGGCCGCTCCCCGGTCACCTGTCGCGCCATGCCTGACACCTTCGCCATCAAGGTCGAGCACCTGACGAAACGCTTCAACGGCACCACCGCCGTCGATTCGATCAGCTTCGCCGTTCCTTACGGCACCACGACCGCCCTCTTGGGCGGCAACGGCGCCGGCAAGACAACCACCATCTCCATGCTCCTCGGCCTGCTGATCCCGGACAAGGGGACTGTCGAGGTGCTGGGCACGGACATGCTCACCGCCCGTTACCGTGTGCTACCCCGGATGAACTTCTCCAGTCCCTATGTCGATCTGCCGCACCGGTTGAGTGTCCGGGAGAATCTCGCCGTATATGGGCATCTCTACGGCGTCCATGGCGTCGCGCGGCGGATCCGGGACTTGGCCGGGGAGCTGGACTTCGCCGAATTCCTGGACCGGCCCACGGGCAAGCTCTCGGCCGGCCAGAAGACCCGGGTGGCGCTGGCCAAGGCCCTGATCAACGAGCCCGAGGTCCTGATGCTCGACGAACCGACGGCCTCCCTGGATCCGGATACGGCGGACTGGGTGCGGTCCTATCTGGAGCGATACCGTCAGAGACGCCGCGCGACCATCCTGCTTGCCAGTCACAACATGTCCGAGGTGGAGCGGCTTGCGGACGACGTCCTGATGATGAAGCGCGGCCGGCTGGTCGACCGGGGAGCGCCGGCCGACCTGATCGCCCGCTACGGACGGACGACGCTGGAGGAGGTGTTCCTGGACATCGCCCGTTCCGGCGGCCGGGCGAGGGCCGCCGAATGACGGGCGCGCGAAAGGGTCGGCCGGAGGGCGGCTCCCTGCGCCGGATCGGGGCGATGATCCTGCGCTACTGGTATCTCTTGCGGGGGTCGTGGCCGCGGCTTCTGGAACTGGCCTACTGGCCGACCATGCAGATGATCGTCTGGGGCCTGGTGACGGTCCATCTGATGCGGGACAGCAACTGGATCGCCCAGGCGGGCGGCGTCCTGATCTCGGCCGTGCTGCTGTGGGACGTCCTGTTCCGCGGCCAGCTCGGGCTCTCGGTATCGTTCCTGGAAGAGATGTGGAGCCGCAATCTCGGCCATCTCTTCGTAAGCCCCCTCAGACCCGCCGAATGGGTCGTCTCGCTGATGGCAATGAGCCTGGTGCGCACGCTCATTGGTGTCGTGCCCGCGGCGCTCCTGGCGATACCGCTCTTCGAGTTCAACGTCTTCACGCTGGGGCTGCCGCTGATCGTCTTCTTCGCCAACCTGCTGGTCACCGGCTGGTGGATGGGGCTCGTCATCACGGCCCTGATCCTGCGCTTCGGGCTGGGCGCAGAGGGGCTGGCCTGGGCCATCGTCTTCCTGTTCGCCCCGATCAGCGCCATCTACTACCCGGTCGACGTGCTGCCGGCCGCGATCCAGTGGGTCGCCTACGCCTTCCCGCCCGCCCATGTCTTCGAGGGCATGCGCACCCTTCTGTTCCAGGACCGGTTCGCGACCGGCCACCTGGTCGCGGCGGTCGCCCTGAACGCCCTCTATCTCGCCCTGTCGGGCCTTTTCTTCCTGGCCTATTTCCGCCACGCCCGCCGGCACGGATCGTTGTTGCAGCAGGGGGAGTGACGTTCCGCGAGAGGCCCGCATCTGAACAGCGAGGAGAGCCGACCGATGAAGCCAAGCCTCACCGTTCCGCTGCTGGCCGCCGCCGTCCTGGCCGGTTCGGGCGCGGCCGCCGCAACGCCGGTCGATCTTGAGCTGGTCCTGGCGGCGGACGGGTCCGGCTCCATCGACGAAGGGGAGATGCGGCTGCAGCGCCAGGGCTATGCCGACGCCGTGACCAACGCCCGGGTGCTGGACGCCATCCTTTCCGGCATCTACGGGCGCATCGCGATCGCCTATGTCGAATGGGGCGGGCCTCGCTCGCAGCACACGATCGTCGACTGGACGCTGATCGAGGACGAAGCCTCGGCCCGCGCCTTCGCCGAGGCGCTGACCGCCGCGCCCCGGGCGGCCGTGGGCTGGAATTCGATCAGCGGCGCGATCGATTATGCGGCGCGGCTGATCGAGGAGAACGACTATGAGGGGATCCGCCGCGTCATCGACGTCTCCGCCGACAGCAGCCACAGCGGCGGCCGGCCGGTGACCGCGGCCCGCGACGACGCGGTCGCGGCCGGAATCACGATCAACGGCCTGGTGGTCGCCTCGCGCGACGGCAGCATGCCGGGTCCGGACGCCCCGGCGCTGGAAGCCCATTTCCGGCGCGAGGTCATCGGCGGCCCGGGGGCCTTCGCCATGACCGCCGACGACCGGACCGGCTTTGCCCGCGCGATCCTGGAGAAGCTTCTGCTTGAGATCGCGGGATCGCCTCCGTCCGGGATCAGGTCGGCGTCCGTTCCGCCCGCGCCGGACCGCTGACCCCCGCCTCGGCGAAGGTGGCCATCCCGGTGTGGCAGTCGACCGCCGCCCGGACGACATTGATGGCGAGCGCCGCCCCCGAACCCTCGCCCAGCCGCATGCCGAGGTTGAGGATCGCGTCCCGGCCGAGCCGGTCGAGCAGCTTCTGATGCCCCGGCTCGGCCGAGACATGGGCCATGAGGCAATGGTCGATGGCCTTGCGGTCCATTGCCCATAGGACCGACGCGGCCGCCGTGCAGGCGAAGCCGTCCAGCAGGACCGGTGTCCGGGCAAGCCGGGCGGCGATGATCGCGCCGCAGATCGCGGCCAGTTCCAACCCGCCCAGGCAGCGCAGCACGTCGAGCGGATCCTTCATGAAGGGCCGATTCACCTCGATGCCGTCCTCGACCGCCCGGATCTTCCGCTCGATCCCCTCCGCATCGACCCCGGTGCCGGGCCCGACCCAGTCGGCGGCGGACCCGCCGAAGATCGCCGTGCAGATCGCCGCGGCCGAGGTCGTGTTGCCGATCCCCATCTCGCCCAGGCAGATCAGGTGCAACCCCGGTTCGACCGCCATCATGCCGTAGGCCATAGCCTGCAGACAGGCCTCGTCGGACATCGCCGGCCCCCGGGTGAAGTCGTCGGTCGGGTTCTCCAGGTCCAGCTCATAGACCCGAAGGTCGCTGTCGGCGATCCGGCAGAGCTGGTTCACCGCAGCCCCGCCGTTCTGGAAGTTGGTCACCATCTGGGCGGTGACGTCGACCGGATAGGCCGAGACGCCCCGGGCCTTCGCCACGCCGTGATTGCCCGCGAAGATCGCGACGCGCGGATGCCTCATGTCGGGCGGGTGGCGGCCTTGCCAGCAGGCGACCCAGTAGGCGATGTCCTCAAGCCGGCCAAGCGCGCCCGCCGGCTTGGTGAGCTGGGTCTCGCGCAGGCGCGCCGCGGTCCCGGCTTCAAGATCCGGTCCCGGCAGCTTGCGGATCAGATCGCGGATCTCTTCGAAGGAAATGGCGGGAGAGGCTTCGGTCATCGGGTGCACCATCGGGAAGACGGGCCCCGTCTTGCCACGGAACACCCCCGCTGGTCAAAGCCGGCCGGGCCAGACGGCGCGATCGATCGCCGGGCGGAACGTTCCCGCTTGCCGCCCGCAGGCGCCCGCCCCATCCTCACCCGCACCATGAACGAGCGCATCGAGACGACGAGGGCGGGATCCCTCATCAGGATCTGGGGCCAGGATCTGGCGGCGGCGACGATCTTCCTGACCCGGGTGCCAATTCCCTGGCGGGGGGCGTGGCCGCCGGGGATCGAGAGCCGGAGCCAGCGCGCCTTTCCTGTGATCGGCGCCGCGATCGGCCTTGCGGGAGGCGCGGCCTATGCGCTCGCCGCCTGCCTCGGCCTGCCGCCCCTTCCGTCCGCCTTCCTGGCCGTTGCCGCCCAGACGGTCCTGACCGGCGGTTTCCACGAGGACGGGCTGGCCGATGTCGCGGACAGCGTCGGGGGGAGGAGCCGGCAACACCGCCTGGACATCATGCATGACAGCCGGATCGGCAGCTTCGGCACCCTTGCGCTGATCCTCGCGATCGGGCTGCGGGTCGCCGCGATCGCCTCGCTGGCCCACCCCGCGGCGGTGGCAGCGGCGCTGCTTGCCGCGGGCGCGGTGTCGCGCGGGCTGGTGCTGACGATCATCCAGTGGCTGGCGCCGGCCCGGACCGACGGGCTTGCCGCCGCCGCCGGTCGCCCGGGGGCCCGCAACGCGGTCGCCGGCTTGGCCCTCGGCCTCGTCGCCGCGGCCCTGGCCATCGGCCCGGGCGGGGCGTTCTTTGCCCTTGCCGCCGGGGCGGCGGGCGCCATCCCCGTCCTTGCCTATGCGCGGCGGGCGATCGGCGGCCATACCGGCGACGTGCTGGGCGCCATCCAGCAGACGGCCGAGATCGCGATCCTGCTCGCGCTCGTCGCCCGGTCATGACCCTGACGACCCGCTGGTGGTGGATCCGTCACGCCCCGGTCGACAATCCCGACGACCGGTTCTATGGCCAGTTGGACCTTCCGGCCGACCTTTCGGACCGGCCCGCCCTCGAGGCGCTGGGCCGGCGATTGCCGAAGGACGCGCTATGGCTGGTCACGCCGCTTCGCCGGACCGGGGAAACGGCGGCGGCGCTGATGCGGGCCGCCGGGACCGGCCCAGTCCGGCGGGAAGTCGAGCCCGCGCTGATGGAGCAGAATTTCGGCGACTGGCAGGGCCGCACCCGGGCGGAGGTCTGGGCGACCATCGGCCCCGGACACCCGTTCTGGCTGGATCCTGCCGGCAGCCGCCCGCCGGACGGCGAAAGCTTCCTCGACCTCGCCGCCCGGGTGACGGCCGCCATCGAGCGCTGGTCCTCCACCCATCGCGGACGCGACATCGTGGCGGTCGCCCATGGCGGGACCGTCCGCGCGGCACTCGCCATGGCGCTCGGCCTTGACGGCGACAAGGCGCTGGCCTTCGCGGTCGATCCCCTGTCGCTGACCCGGCTCGACGTCGTGATCAGGGCGGACGGGCCGCCGGCATGGCGCGTCGGCGGCGTCAATCTGCCGCCCGGGGCGTCCGGGGCGGGGCGCTGATCAGTCGCCCGCCGCGCGCAGCCGGTCGACGACCGCCCGGACCCGCGATTCTTCCGCCCACATTGCGGCGCTGCGGCCCGTGAAATCCGTCCGGGTCGGATCGGCCCCGGCCTCAAGCAGCCGGTCGACGACGGCGAGATGGCCGCCGCGGGCCGCCGCCATCAGCGGCGTCACGCCTTCGCGGTTCTGCTGGTCGACCGGCGCTTCCGCATCGAGGAGCGCCTGCACGACGTCGACATTGCCCGAACCGGCCGCCCAGTAGAGCACCGTGTTGCCCAGCCTGTCGGTCAGGCCGACATTGGCCCTGGCGTCCAGCAGGATGCGGACCAGGGCGATGTTCCCGGTACCCGCGGCGAGCATCAGCAGCGTCCGCCCGTCCTGATCCTGAAGATTTGGGTTCCCGTCCTGCGCCAGCAGCCGCCGGAGCTCGTCTACATTGCCCGTCCTGACCGCCTCTATCAGAGCCGGCGGGCGATTGACGGTGATCTGCGCCGCGGCCGGCAGAACCGCCATCAGGCCGGTCGCGAGAAAGAGAGCAAGCAGCGATCGATAGAGCATTCCGAATGCCTCGATATGAGTCGCCGACACTCTAAGACCCGAGGCGCCGCGATACCACCCGCCGAACGGCGGATGCCCGACCCATGGCCTCCGAACGTTACATGAGTATCGATTGATGACAACGAAGGACGATCGGACATGGCCGAGACCGGTCCCGCGAAGGTTCGCGAAGCCGTGGGAATTTTCGATTCCGCCGACGAGCTGCAGTCCGCCGCCGACGCCCTGCGCGAGGCGGGGTTCGACCACTCCGACCTCAGCCTGATGGCCAGCGAAGCGGCGATCCGGGAAAAGCTGGGCGACCGGTTTCGGCGTGTCGAGGACCTGGCCGGCGATCCCGAGACGCCGCGGGCGGCCTATGTCGGCCGGGAGGAGACCGGGACCGGCAAGGGTGCCCTTGCCAGCGGCCTTGCCTATGTGGGCGCCGCGATCGCGACCGGCGCCGTCTTCTCGTCCGGCGGCGCGCTTGCTCCGGCGATCGCCGCCGCGGTCGCCGGCGGGGCCGGCGGCGGAGCGCTGGGGGTCGCGCTTTCCAAGGTGCTGGGCGACCAGTACCGGACCGAGCTGGAGGAGCACATGGAGCGCGGCGGCCTTCTGCTCTGGGTGAACATCCGCCGGCCGGAGGACGAGGAGCGCGCCTGCGACATCCTGCGCCGTCACGGCGCGCGCAATGTCGAGGTCCATGAGGTTCCGGCGGTGGGAACGACAGGCGCCTGACCTGGGGCCCGGCGGTCGGGCTGGCATGGAGGGAGGCGGCTGCGGTAGGGTCTGCCATGAATTTCCCCCGCCTGCTAGGAGGACATGATGGACAGCCTTTCCAGCCCGCAGATCCCCACCCTGCCCAGGCTTGGCGAACCGGCCCCGGTCTTCGAGGCGGAGACGACCCATGGCCGGCTGAGCCTCGAGGATTTCCGCGGCAGCTGGGTGATCCTCTTCTCCCATCCCGCCGATTTCACCCCGGTCTGCACGACCGAGTTCATCGAGCTGGCCAAGGTGGCGCCCCGCCTGAGGGAGAAGGGCGTCGAGCTGCTTGGCCTGTCGATCGACTCGATCTACAGCCACCTGGCCTGGATCGAGACGATCAAGGAAAAGTTCGGGCAGGAGATCCCCTTCCCGGTCATTGCGGACGGCGACCGCAAGGTCGCGCAGCTCTACGGAATGATGATGCCGGCCCAGTCGGGGACGGAGACCAGCCGCTGCGTCTTCTTCATCGATCCGAACGGCGTGGTCCGGGCCATGATCTATTATCCGCTGACGACCGGGCGGAACGTCGACGAGATCGTGCGGGTGGTCGAGGCGCTGCAGCTTACCGACGAGCAGAAGGTGGCGACGCCCGCGAACTGGCGGCCCGGCGACAAGGTCATCGTGCCGGCCCCGCGGACGGTCGAGGATGTGGCGGCGCGCAAGTCGGCCGGCCACGACTATGTGGACTGGTGGTTCACCATGACCGACGCCAAGCGCTGACGCGGGGAGGACGGCGGGCGTGGCCTGCATCAATCCGGACGGCACCTTGAGCGAGGTGGCCAAGGCGGTGCTGGCGGCCCTGCGCCGCCCTCACCGTCCCGAAGACCTGGCCGCGACGACCGGCCTGCCGCTCTACCGGATTCGGGCGACGTTGCGCGAAACCGGCCGCGCTCGCCTCGTCGCCGAGCGGGACGGCGTCTATGTCCTGACCGAATTGGGCGAAGAAGCCCTCGAGCTGGACGCGGCATGAGAGCCCCGGATTATCCTGTGATAAGAACCGAAGGCCCCCGCCGTAACTTTGACCCGAAAGGCTTAGCGTCCCGCTTTTATCCAGCCCGGAACTTGGTATAACTCGCCGATGGCAATACGTCGTTTGGCCAGGTTCCCGACCGGAGGCTCCCGTTCCATGAAGGCCCGTTCCCGCCGCGCCGTGCTGGCCCTGCTGCTGCTTGCAAGCTGCTCGGGCCCTAAGGACGAGCCCGTCCCGACGCCGGTTTCCTACGGCCTGTTTCCGAACCTGATCGACTACCGCCCGGCCTATCCTCCCGGTACCTGCATGACCGAGGAGGAGATGCTGGCCGACCAGTTCATCAAGCTCCGCACCGAGATCATGATCACCGGCCTGTCGTGCCAGGCCTCCTATCAGGATCCCGATCTCTATACCCGCTACGTGGACTTCACCTTCGAGCACCAGGACCGCATTCTCACTTCCCAGAAGGTGCTGGGCAACCTTCTGGGGCGGGTCAGGCGGGGACGGGACGATCGCCTGTTCGACACCTTCCAGACCGAGCTCGCGAACACCGAAAGCCAGAACGTCACCAAGGTCTCGACCCAGCGCTACTGCCAGGCGCGCTGGGAGCAGTTCAACACGGTGCTGAGCTACGACGAAGGCGAGATGGCCGCCTATCTGCAACAGGCCGTCGAACACTATCGCGACGCCTATACGGCTTGTAACTGAGGCGCGCCCGGTCAGCCGGGTCCAAGCGGGCCGCGGCGCGGGACGGCCGTTCGTCAGGCGGAACAATCGGGCAGGCCCGGCGATTATCGCGGGGTAGCGGCCGGCCGAATTTCCCTCGGGTCCGGCCGATGTCCCCCGTGCCGGAAACGCCCTTTTGACCAGCGCTCCCGCAACGATCCGCAGCCGGAGGCCGCCCGCCCGGTCCCGCCGGCTGGCCGCAGCCGTGATCGCCGCCGCCCTTCTGGCCGGGGGCGTCGCTGGCGATGCGACGGCAACCGTGGACGAGGCGCTCGAGCGGGAACTGGGCGGGCCGCTCGCCGGCGCCTCCCCGAAGCGGCTGACCGCCGCTGTCGCGAACGTCATCGACAGGCTGGGGCCTGCCGAGCTGCACCAGGCGGTCGACATCATCGCCGCGGCCGCGGCGGAGATGCCGGATCGGGCAGCGGTCGAGGCGCTGGTCCGGACCGGGCGCGAAGCCGTCAGGCAGGTCGCCGCCGCCCATCCCGGCGCCGTCGAGGACTGGTGGCTCAGGATCATCGAGAACAGCCTGGGCACCGCTGCGATCGAATCCTTCGCGGCATCGCGCCACGGCGCCGACGGCGAACCGCCGGCGATCGGGCTTCAGCCTCCGCGGAAGCCGGAGCCGGGCCTGGCAGATCTCCGGATCGTCCCCGTCCGCAGGTTCGCATCCGGCGCCGGGCCCGCCGAGGACGGGACGCGCCTTGGCGTTCTGCCACCGCCTCCTCCGGCCCGGGTCGCGCCGGACCGGGCCGTTTCCTCCCGGCCGGCGAACCCGATCGAAGGCCTGAAGCGCGATGCCCGAGGCCTGTTCGAGGCGCTGTCGGGGCTGCTGACGAGCCCTGCCCCGCCGAAGCTCACGCCCGGCGATCCCTGCAAAAACCAGTCCGGCCGCAGCCTGGACGCCCGCAGCATGCGCTGCATGGACTGAGCCCCGGGCCCGGGTCAGTCGGTCGCTATGGCGCGGCCGGTTTCGGGGTCGAACAGATGAAGCTCGCCGGGAGCGACCGCCAGGTTCAGCCGGTCGCCTTCGGTCACCCGGGCGCTGCCCGGGAGCCGCGCCAGGACCAGGTCTCCCTCCCCGGCGATTCGGCCATGGACCACCGTATCGGCGCCCAGCCCCTCGACCAGTTCGACCGCAAGCGGGATGGTGCATTCGTCCGCGGTACCGTTTGCCAGCGACAGATGCTCCGGCCGGATCCCGATCGTGACGCGGCGCCCCGCGAGGCCGCGGGCGCGGACCGCCCCGATGCTCTGCCCGCCGGGGGCGAGGACCGCGACGCCGCCCTCCGTCACCCGCCCGGGCATGAAGTTCATCGGCGGCGCCCCGATGAACCCGGCGACGAACATGCTGGCCGGACGGCGATAGATCTCGAGCGGCGTTCCGATCTGCTCCGCCACGCCGCCGTTCATGACCATGAGCCGGTCGCCCAGGGTCATCGCCTCGACCTGGTCATGGGTGACGTAGAGGCTGGTCACCCCCAGCCGCGCCTGGAGACGCTTGATCTCCACCCGCATCTGGGTGCGGAGCTTGGCGTCCAGATTGGACAGGGGTTCGTCGAACAGAAAGACGGCCGGCTCCCGGACGATCGCCCGGCCCATGGCGACGCGCTGCCGCTGACCGCCGGAGAGCTGGGCCGGCTTGCGGTCGAGAAGGCCGCCGATCTCCAGAAGCTCCGCCGCCTCGCGCACCCTGCGCTCGATCTCCGCCCTGGGCAGCCTCTTGATCTTCAGGCCATAGGCCATGTTGTCGAAGACGGTCATATGGGGATAGAGGGCGTAATTCTGGAAGACCATGGCGATGTCCCGGTCTTTCGGCTCAAGGCCATTGACCGTCCGGCCGCCGATCGCGATTTCGCCCCGGGTCACAGCCTCGAGGCCGGCCACCATGCGCAGCAGGGTCGACTTCCCGCAGCCGGAAGGCCCCAGCATCACCAGGAACTCGCCGTCCTCGATCCGGCAGTCGATGCCCTTGATCACTTCCGCGCTATGGCCGGGATAGGTCTTGCGGACCTGACGGATCTCGACCGTTGCCATCGTCCTATTTCTCGCTTTCGATCAGGCCTTTAACGAACCACCGCTGCATCAGCACGACGACGATGATCGGCGGGATCAGCGCCAGGATCGCCGTGGCCATCACGAGATGCCACTGGGTATCGGCATCGGCGAAGGAGATCATCTTTCGAAGCCCGATGATGATGGTGTTCATCTGGTTGTCGTTGGTGACCAGGAGCGGCCACAGATACTGGGTCCAGCCGTAGATGAAGAGGATCACGAACAGGGCGGCGATGTTCGTGCGCGAGAGCGGCAGCAGGAAATCCTTGAAGAAGCGGAAGGGACCCGCGCCGTCGACCCGCGCTGCTTCGACAAGCTCGCCCGGGATCGTCAGGAAGAACTGGCGGAACAGGAAGGTGGCCGTTGCCGACGCCATCAGGGGAAGCGTCAGCCCCGTATAGGTGTCGATCAGGCCCAGGCTGACGATGACCTGGTAGGTCGGCACGATCCGCACCTCGACCGGCAGCATCAGCGTGATGAAGATCATCCAGAAGAACGCCATCCTGAGCGGGAAGCGGAAGAAGACGATCGCATAGGCCGACAGGATCGAGATCACGATCTTGCCGACCGCGATCGCGAGCGCCACGACGGTCGTGTTGAAGAGCAGCCGGCCGACGTTCACCCCGCCGATCCGCCCGACGCCGCCGAACAGGGCCTCGCCGTAGTTCTCGATCAGGCGATCACCGGGCAGGAGCGGCAGCGGCGGGCTCAGGATCGTCCGCAGCGGATGGGACGAGGCAACGAAGGTGTAGTAGATCGGGAAGGCGACGATGACGATCCCGACGATCAGAACGAAATGCGCCATCAGGCGGGACAGGGGGCGGTTCTCGATCATCCGACGCACCGATCACGCATAGTGGACCCGGCGTTCGATGTAGCGGAACTGGACCACGGTCAGTGCGATCACGATTGCCATCAGAATGACCGACTGAGCCGCGGACACCCCCATGCGGAGATTGACGAAGCCGTCGTTGTAGACCTTGTAGACCAGCGTTTCCGTCGCCCGGGCCGGGCCGCCGCCGGTCACCGCGTGGATGATGCCGAAGGTGTCGAAGAAGGCGTAGACGGTGTTGACCACGAGAAGGAAGAAGGTCGTCGGCGCCAGGAGCGGGAACACGATCGTCCAGAAACGCCGTCCCGGCCCGGCGCCATCGATGGCCGCAGCCTCGACCAGCGAGCGCGGGATCGCCTGCAGCCCCGCCAGGAAGAACAGGAAATTGTAGCTGACCTGCTTCCAGGCCGCTGCCGCGACCACGAGGATCATGGCCTGCGTTCCGTCGAGCAGCGGGTCCCAGCGCACGCCCAGGTCCCGGAGGAGATAGGCCAGCGTGCCCATGGCGGGGTTGAAGAGAAAGAGCCAGAGCATACCGGCGATCGCGGGCGCCACGGCATAGGGCCAGATCAGCAGCGTCCTGTAGAGCCCCCGCCCCCTGACGACCCGGTCGGCCATGACCGCGAGTAGCAGCCCCGCGACGAGGGCAAGCGTCGCCGTCGCGATGCTGAACACGGCCGTGACCTCGAGGGAGTTGAGATAGCCCGGATCCGCAAGGACGCTCCTGAAATTGTCGAACCAGACGAAGCGGCTGGAAAGGCCGAAGGGATCCTCGCGCAGCATCGACTGGCGGATCGCCTGCGAGGCGGGCCAGAAGAAGAAGACAAGGGTGATCGCGATCTGCGGCGCCAGCAGGAAGTAGGGCAGCACCCTGTTCGGAAAAACGACTCTGTTCACGGGGTAACCGGTCTCTCCGGGGAAAGCGGCGGGCCTTGCCATCGGGCAAGGCCCGCAAGGGAGCAAGGGGAGAGCAGGGATCCGGGGCCGCACCCCCCGCGCCCCGGATCCGTCTCTCCGGCGTCAGAGCCGTCTAGAGGCCCAGCGCCTGCCGGATCGCCTCATTGGAGCGCTCGACCGCCCGGTCCAGCGCCTCCTGGGCGGTCTGGCGCCCGGCCAGCATGGCCTTGATCTCCTCGTTCTGGATATCCCGGACCTGGGGCAGGTTGATCAGGCGAACGCCGCGCGAATTGTCGGTCGGCTCCTTGCCCATCATCTGCTGCAGCGGCGTTTCGCGGCCCGGATTGGCCTCGTAGAAGCCGGACTGCTTGGTCGCCTCGTAGGCCGCCATGGTGACGGGCAGATAGCCCGACTCCTGGTGCAGCCGCGCCTGGATCTCGGTCTGCGACAGGAAGTTGAAGAACTCGGCCACGCCCTTGTACTCCTCGTCCGAGAAGCCGGCGAAGACCCAGAGGCTGGCGCCGCCCGGGATCGTGTTCTGCGGTGCGCCTTCCGCCTCGGGATAATAGGGGAGCTGTCCGGTTCCGAAATCCAGTCCCGAGTTCAGGACATCGCCCAGACCGCCCGAGGATTCGGTCATGATCGCGCATTCGCCGCTGAGGAACAGCTGCTTCGCCTCCGATGTCCGGCCGCCATACTTGAAGACGCCTTCCTGCTGCAAATCGGCCAGCGACTGGAAGAACTTGACGTGGAGCGGCGAGTTGATCAGCAGCTCGACATCGGCGCCGCCCAGGCCGTTCTGCTTGGTGGCATAGGGCACGTTGTTCCAGGCACTGAACGTCTCGAGCCCGATCCAGGTCGGCCAGGTCGTGGTAAAGCCGCAGGACCAGCCGCTCTCCTTGATCTTACGCGCGGCGTCGAAGACGTCGGGCCAGGTCTCGGGTGGGCTGTCGGGGTCGAGGCCGGCCTGCTCGAAAGCGGCCCGGTTGTAGTAGAGGATGGGCGAGGAGCTGTTGTACGGGAAGGACAGCATCGTCCCGTCCGGGGTGCTGTAATAGGCGACGATCCCCGGGAGATAGCGGCTCTTGTCGAAGGCGTATCCGGCCTCTTCCATCACCTCGGCGACAGGCTTCACCGCGCCTTCGGCATTCATCATGACGCCGGTGCCGACGTCGAACACCTGGATGATGTGGGGCGGCTGCCGCGCCCGGAAGGCCGCGATGCCGGCATTGAGGGTCTCGGGATAGGTGCCCTTGAACACCGGCACGACCCGGTATTCGCTCTGGCTCTCATTGAACTCCCGCGCCAGCGTCTCGACCACCTCGTTGTTGGCGCCCGTCATGGCGTGCCATCACTGGATCTCCGTCTGAGCCTGGGCAGAAGCCGCCCCGGCGAGAAGGGCCGCCGCCGAAACCATCAGCGAAAATCGGATATTCATTCGCAGACTCCTCCCGAATGAAGACGGGCGTTACGGCCGGCGCCGTTGCCGTCAATTGTCGCTTGTTTGGAATCCCATATTACCGGGTCTGCCGCCGAATAGAATGCTTATTCCATTCCGTCGTTCAGCCGGCCCACCCGGCGCACGGCCTGCCGCCAGCCGGCGAACAGACGCTCCCGGTCCGCCGGATCCATCCCGGGCTCGAACCGCCGCTCCAGCGACCATGCCCGGCTGACCGCCTCCAGGCCCGGATAGACCCCCTCATGCAGCCCGGCCAGGAAGGCCGCGCCCAGCGCCGTCGTCTCGGTCACCTGCGGCCGTTCGACCGGTAGGTCCAGCATGTCGGCCAGGAACTGGCATACCCAGTCGTTGACGGCCATGCCGCCGTCGACCCTGAGGGCGCTGGGGGCCGCACCGGCGTCGGCGGCCATGGCCTCCATCAGGTCCCGGGTCTGGAAGGCGACGGATTCGAGCGCCGCCCGGACGATATGGGCCCGGCCGGTGTCGAGGGTCAGGCCGAAAATGGCGCCCCGCGCATCCGGGTCCCAGTGGGGCGCGCCCAGCCCCGTGAAGGCCGGGACCAGGTAGACCCCGTGATTGTCCGGCGCCTCGACGGCAAGGCTGGCGGTCCGGCTGGCACTGTCGATCAGGCCGATGCCGTCGCGCAGCCATTTGATGGCCGCCCCGGCGACGAAGATCGCCCCTTCGAAGGCATAGGTCGGCTTGCCGTCCAGGCGGTAGGCGGTCGTCGTCAGCATGCGGTGCCGCGACCGGGCCGGGCGTTCGCCGATATTGAGCAGGGCGAAGCAGCCCGTGCCGTAGGTCGACTTGATCATGCCCGGCTTAAAGCAGGCCTGGCCGAAGGTCGCCGCCTGCTGGTCGCCCGCCATGCCGGTGATCGGCAAGGCCGCCCCCAGCAGCGACACCTCCGCAACACCGAAGAGAGCGGCATTGTCGCGCACCTCGGGCAGGATTGCCCGCGGAATCCGGAACAGCCGCAGGAGATCGTCGTCCCAGTCCTGGGTGGTGATGTCGAACAAGAGCGTGCGGGACGCGTTCGTCGCGTCCGTCGCATGGACCCGGCCGTCGGTGAAACGGTAGAGAAGGAAGCTGTCGACGGTGCCGAAGGCAAGCTCGCCCTTTTCTGCGCGATCCCGCAGCTCGGGCGCGCGGTCCAGCATCCAGGCCAGCTTGGAAGCGGAGAAATAGGGATCGATCAGGAGACCGGTCTTCTCTTGGACCATCGGCTCGCAGCCGTCCTCCCGGAGCCGGCGGCACACCTCCGCGGTGCGCCGATCCTGCCACACTATCGCGTTCATCACCGGCCGGCCGGTCGCCCGCTCCCACAGCACGGTCGTCTCGCGCTGATTGGCGATGCCGATCGCCGCAACCGCGTCGATCCCGACATGGGAACTCGCAACCGCCTCGCGACAGACCGAAAGCGTGTCGCGCCAGATCTCCTCGGCATCGTGCTCCACCCAGCCGTCGGCGGGGTAGATCTGACGCAGCTCCCGTCGTGCCGACGACACCGGCCGGCCGGCCGCGTCGAACAGGATCGCCCGGCTGGACGTCGTGCCCTGATCGATGGCGAGCACGTAGCGCTTGGCGGCCATGGCTCCGCTCCTCCCCGCTCGTTCGGCTTTCCTTCGACTATGGAAACCAGGGTCCCGCCAAGTCAATGCTTGGCCGGGACCGCCGGACCGGTCATTCTCCCGGCCAATGATCCCGGACTTTCTCCTGAAACCGGCCCGACACGGAAGGCCGGCGCCGCTTGCGGTGCCCGGTATCGAGGCCGCCATCGACCTCAAGGTCAATCCGCGGGCGCGGCGCATGACCCTGCGCGTCGATCCCGCGGACGGCACCGTGCGGGTGGTCGCGCCCCAGGGGATCGCGCCCGCCGAGATTGTCGATTTCATCGCCCGCCACCGCGACTGGCTTCAGGCGCGCCTGCAGGCGGTGCCGCCGCCCCTGCCCTTCTTGGACGGCGGGGTCGTGCCCTATCTCGGCCTCGACCACCGGATCCGCCACGAGCCGGCAGGCCGCAGGACGGTCCGGCGGGAAGATGGCCTCCTGATCGTCGGCGGCGCCGCCGAGCATCTCTCCCGCAGGGTCGCCGACTGGCTGAAGGCCGAGGCGCGGCGCGAGCTGGCCGCGCGGTCGCGGGCGCTTGCGGCACGGCTGCCCGCCCGGGTTGCGTCGGTGACCGTGCGCGACACCCGTTCCCGCTGGGGAAGCTGCTCGTCCACGGGGCGGCTCAACTTCTCCTGGCGGCTGATCCTGGTGCCCGAGCCGGTGCTGGACTACGTGGTCGCCCACGAGGTGGCGCATCTGAAGGAGATGAACCACGGCCCCCGGTTCTGGGCCCTGGTCCGGCAGCTGCATCCGGACGTCGACGCCTGTCGCGACTGGCTGAAGCGGCACGGCGCCCGCCTGCACCGCTACGGCTAGCCGCCCCGCGCGGCCGCGGCCGGAGACGGCGCTAACTCAGCGCCACCATAGGTTGCCGGTCGTGGGAGAGAGCCTTCTTCGGGCGCCCCGTCATTGCGCCTTCGTCCGGACCCGCGCATGCGCCGGCCTCAGGACGCGCAGCGCTTCCGGCATGGTCCGGTCGACCCATGCGGCGATCGCCGCCCGGTGCCGGACGACGATGACGCCGGCGGCGATGACCGACAGCCCCAGGGCCGAGAGCGCGAAGGGAAACAGGATCGAGTCCCCGAACACCTCGTCCGCCAGATATCCGAGATAGAGCGCCACGCCCAGCCCCCCGAACACGGCATAGGACGGCCGGGCCAGGAAGACCGAAAGCGCGATCAGCGCCAGGCTGACCAGGCCGAAGATCCCGGCCCGCGGATCGTCGCCGATCGGGAAATCGAGCAGCACGAGCGGCACGGCGATCCAGAAGGTGAAGCCGCCGCCGATATGCAGCCAGAACGCCGGGCCACCGGCCCCGCGGATGTCGAGGATCCAGGCAAGGACGATCATGCCCAGCCCGAAGACCAGCGAGACCCGGTGCGCAATGTCGGAATCATAGCCGTCGGCGCCCAGGAGAGCCGGGGTCAGGTCCATCGACAGGAACCATGCGGCGACTGCGACCGGGACGACGATGAAGTCGAACCGGTACCGCCTGTACGCCAGGACACCCGCCAGGATGACGGCAAGCTCGCTGGGGACGAAGCCGCCGCGGAGCCAGTCCGATACGCTGAAGCTGAGATAGTCCGCATAGGATCCGGGTTCGGTGAAAACCAGCCAGCCGAAGGCCTCCTGCAGCCCGAATACGGTGAGCGGCACCAGGGCGACCGCGATCGCGATCAGAAGGCCGCCCGGCGTGGCGAGACCGCGCCGTCGGAGCCAGGCGCCGAGTGCCCAGCCGCCGAGTCCGTAGGCGGCGCCGGTCAGGGCGAGCGCGAGCCCGCCGAAGGTCCTCCAGGCGATGGTGGTGAAGAGGGTGAGGGACGACATGACGATCAGCGCCCCGCCGTACCACAGCACATGGGCCGCATCGAAGCGCGGCCGCGCCTCGGCCCTTTCCGACAGGTACTGCCAGAGACTTTCTGCCTGCCCGGCGGTCAGCACCCCCGATTCGGCGGCGCGAGCCAGATCCTGCCGCGTGATCCGCATGAAATCGATGTCCCCTTCCCCTCGACCCGGCGCCATGGTCGGCCGGGCCGCAGGACGGGTCAAGCGGCGGCAGCCGCCTTGTCGATGAAGCGGGCGAGCTCCAGGTCCCGTTCGGACAATCCGTCCACCTCATGGGTCGACAAGGTCACGTCCACCCTGTTGTAGACATTGAACCATTCCGGATGGTGGTCCATCTTCTCGGCCTTGAGGGCCACCCGGCTCATGAAGCCCCAGGCCTGGTTGAAGGTCTTGAAGGTGAAGCTCTTGCGGATGGCGTCGCGGCCCTCCACCTCCTGCCAGCCGGCGAGGTCCCGGAGAGCCTGTTCGCGTTCCTGCCCTGTCAGCCTGCGGGTCATCGGGCAAGGTCTCCCAATTCCTGGTCGTTTCTAGGATGATTTCACGTGGTGCGGCCCGCCCGCCCGTGTCAAGCCGAAGGTGCCGAACGCCCCATGAACCGCTTCACCGTCCCTCCGAGCCTGGACGACATCGCCGAGCTGGCCGATGCGGCACTCGAGCAGATCCCGCCCGAGCTGTCCCGCATGGTCAGGGGTGTGGCGATCCGGGTCGAGGACTTCCCCGATGAGGAAACCTGCCGGGACATGGAGCTGGAGAGTCCCTTCGACCTGCTGGGCCTCTATGTCGGCACCCCGTTCGGCCAGCAGAGCGTCGCCGCCAGCCGGACCCATACCGATCTGATCTTCCTCTACCGCCGGCCGATCCTCGACTACTGGTGCGACAGCGGCGAGGACCTGCCGCACATCGTCCGCCACGTGCTGATCCACGAGATCGGACATCATTTCGGCTTTTCCGACGAGGACATGGAGGCCTTGGAGGCCCAGGCCGACGACTAGGCGTGCGACCCGTCCGCCATCAGCCGGGCGACCTGTTCCTTGAGCCAGGGCAGCACTTCGGCCTCGAACCAGGGGTTGCGGCGCAGCCAAGCGGTGTTGCGCCAGCTCGGGTGCGGCAACGGCAGGAAGCCCGGCACATAGTCGCGCCACGCCCGGACCGTTTCCGTCATGGTCGGCTTCCGTCGATCCCCGAGATAACGCGCCTGCGCATAGCTCCCGACGAGCAGGGTCAGCCGGATCCCGGGCAGAAGCGGCAGGAGCCGCGGATGCCAGAGCGGCGCGCATTCCGGACGCGGCGGCCGGTCGCCGCCCGACGGCAGGACGCCCGGATAGCAGAAGCCCATGGGCACGATCGCGACCCGACCTTCGTCGTAGAAGGCATCGCGGTCGATCCCCAGCCAGTCGCGCAGGCGGTCGCCGCTGCGGTCGTTCCAGGGAATCCCGGTCTCATGCACCCGAGTTCCGGGCGCCTGGCCCACGATCAGGATCCGCGCCGAGGCGGCGGCGCGGACGACCGGCCGCGGCCCGAGCGGAAGCGACGCCTCGCACAGCCGGCAGGCGCGAATCTCCGCAAGCGCTGCGGAAAGGCGATCGGGCGGTCCATCCCGCCCTTCGACGCCGGCGGGTCGTCCAGCCATCTTTCCGGCAACCATGTCGTCCCCTAAGATCCTGTCACTCCGGGTGCCGTACCGGGAGACGAACAGGTCCCCGGTCAGGGAAATTCCGGCGCGGATTCCGCAGCTTCCCGCTCTATGAACTCGCGCCGATGCCCGCAAGAGCGTTAGAATGGGCATTATCTCTGGAGGGACTGCCCGGCGCGGGCGTGCCGAGGACACCCGCAGCGACTGCCTCCTTCGATCTCCCGATGCGCGCCGCCTATCCGGCGGCGGCAAGACGGGCCTTTCAGGGCCTTATGCGGACAAGTTAGCCGAACACGAGGGAGAGTCACCATGGACGTCAGACTCATGACCCTGGATTCCGGCAACCGGGAGGTCGATGCGGCTGCCGTGGACGCGCTTGCAAGCGCCTTGCGAGGCCGCGTGCTCGACGAGACGACGCCCGGATACGACGAGGCGAGGACGATCTGGAATGCCATGATCGACCGGCGTCCGGGCCTGATCGTGGAATGCGCCGGTGCGGCCGACGTGATCGAGGCCGTCAGGTTCGCAGTCGCGCATGGCCTGCTGGTTGCGGTTCGCGGGGGCGGGCACAACATCGCCGGGAATGCGGTCTGCGACGGCGGTCTCGTCATCGATCTTTCGCGGATGAAGTCGGTGCGCGTCGATCCGGCAGCCGGGCGCGCCTGGGTCGAGCCCGGCGTGACGCTGGCGGAACTGGACAAGGAAACGCAGGCCTTCGGACTGGCGGTGCCGACCGGCATCAACTCGACCACCGGCGTGGCCGGGCTGACCTTGGGCGGAGGCTTTGGCTGGATCACCCGCAAGTTCGGCCTGACGATCGACAATCTCCTGTCGGTGGATGTGGTGACGGCAGAAGGCAGGCTGGTCCGGGCCAACGACACCGAAAACCCCGATCTGTTCTGGGCGCTGCGCGGCGGGGGCGGAAATTTCGGCATCGTCACGGCGTTCGAATTCCAGCTCCACGCCCTGGGCCCGCAAGTGCTGGCCGGGCTGGTCGTCCATCCTTTCGACGATGCCGCGGGCCTGCTGAAGGACTATCGGCGGATCGTGGACACGGCGCCGGACGACCTGACCTGCTGGGTGGTCATGCGACAGGCCCCGCCGCTTCCCTTCCTTCCTGCCGAATGGCACGGCCGTGAGGTCCTGGTGCTGGCGATGTGCTACGGCGGCGACGTCGCGGCCGGCGAAGGCGCCACGGCCGAGCTGCGCTCGCTGGGCCATCCCTTGGCCGACGTCGTCGGACCGACACCGTTCATCGGCTGGCAGGCGGCCTTCGATCCGCTGCTCGCGCCCGGCGCACGGAACTACTGGAAGAGCCACGATTTGACCCGGCTCTCCGACGAGGCGATCGACGTCCTGACCGCCGCCATCGGGGAACTGCCCGGACCCGAATGCGAGATCTTCATCGGCCATGTCGGAGGAGCCGCGGGCCGGGTGGCCGTCGAGCGGACGGCCTTTCCGCAACGCCATGCCCACTTCGTCATGAATGTGCACGCTCGCTGGCGCGAGCCGTCGGAAGATCCGACGTGCGTCGGCTGGGCCCGGAAGCTTTGGGCCGCCGCCGCTCCGCACGCCGCCGGTACCGCCTATGTCAATTTCATGCCGGGCGACGAGGGCGACCGGGTCGCGGCGGCCTATGGCCCGAACTACCATCGCCTGGCAGAGATCAAGCGCCGCTACGATCCGGCGAACCTTTTCCGCATGAACCAGAATATCCTGCCGGTGTGAGGATGCGACCGACGAGCGCCCCCGGCTTCGGAATGGCGGCCTTTGCGCCCGGACCGCTCCGATTCCGGGGGGTGTCCCGGCCGGTATGCTCGGGACGGGCGACCCTGCGGCCTCGGCTCCGGCCGTCGGCGGAGGAAGAAGGTGGATATCGGGACGTGGCTGCGCGACCTGCAGCTCCCTCAATACGAGCAGGCGTTCCGGGATAACGACATCGACGCCGGCGTCCTGCTCGAGCTGACCGCGGACGACCTGATCGGGCTCGGCGTCACGTCGATCGGCCACCGGCGCAAGCTTCTGGCCGCGATCGCGGCCCTGCGCGAAGAGGATCCGGCCCGCCGGGTGGCCAGCAGCCTCCAGCCGGCGGCGCCTCCGGCTCCGGAAGGGCTGCGCCCGGACGCGGAACGGCGGCAGATCACCATCGTCTTCGTCGATCTGGTCGGCTCGACGGAACTCTCGACGCGCCTCGACCCCGAGGACATGGGCGCGCTGCTTCGGGAATATCTGGACACGGTCACCCGCGCATTCGCCCGTTTCGAAGGCCATATCGCCAAGTTCATGGGCGACGGGGTCCTTGCCTATTTCGGGTGGCCCGCAGCGCATGAGGACGAAGCCGAGCGCGCGGTACGCGCGGGAATCGCGGCCATCGAGGCCGTCGGACGTCTCCGGGCCTCGACCGGCGACCCGCTTGCCGTGCGGGTCGGCATCGCGACGGGCGTGGTCGTCGTCGGGGATCTCATCGGAGAAGGCGCTTCGCGGGAGGAGACGGTCGTCGGCGAGACCCCGAATCTTGCGGCCCGCCTGCAGGCGCTCGCGCAGCCGAACGAGGTGGTCATCAGCGAGGGTACGCGGGAGCTTCTGGGCGCCCTGTTCGAGGTCGAGGATCTGGGGATCCGGTCGCTCAAGGGGCTGGCCGCGCCAGGTCGCGCCTTCCGGGTGCTCGGCCCCGGTCGCGCGGCGAGCCGGTTCGAGGCGCTCCACGCCAAGGAACTGGACCCGATCGTCGGACGCGAAGCGGAGCTGGCCGTTCTTCTCGACCGCTGGCGGCGGGCCAAGGCCGGGGAGGGGCAGGTCGTGCTCATATCCGGCGAGCCCGGGATCGGCAAATCGCGGATCGTTCTGGCGTTCGGCGAGGCGCTCGGCCGCGAGCCGGTCGCCACGCTGAGCCATTTCTGCTCCCCCCACCACATGGACAGCGCGCTCTTTCCGGTCATCGGCCAGATCGAGCGGGCCGCCGGCTTCGCTCCCGAAGACGGGCCGGAAACGAAGCTGGCCCGGCTGGAAGCGTTTCTCGGCCCCCATGCCGACCGGCTGGGTGCGGAGGCGATGGCGCTTCTGGCCTCCCTCCTGTCGCTGCCGGTATCCGCGGCCGGGGCGGCCCTCGACATGACGCCCGAGCGGCGCAGGCATCGCACCCTCGAGGTCCTCCTTCGGCTGTTCGAAGCCCTGTGCGACCGGCAGCTGGTCCTGGCCGTATTCGAAGACGTGCACTGGAGCGACCCGTCGACGATGGAACTCGTCGATCTCGTCGTCGAACGCGTGCAGCGCTTGAGGGTCCTTGTCGTGATCACCTTCCGGCCCGAATTCGTCGCGCCGTGGACGGGCCAGGCACACGTTACCGCCCTCTCGCTCCCGCGGCTCGTCCGGGGCGAATCCGAGATGATCGTTCGCCGCATCGCCGGCGGGAAGACCTTGTCGGCGGACGTGCTGCAGCAGATCATCGGCAAGACCGACGGCATTCCGCTCTTCGTCGAAGAGCTGACCAGGACGGTCCTCGAATCCGGGCTGTTGCACGACCATGGCGGCCGCCTCGATCTGCCGGGCGCGCAGGCGGCGCTCGCGATCCCCTCGACCCTCCAGGATTCGCTGACGGCCCGGCTGGACCGTCTGGGGCCGGCAAAGGTGCTGGCGCAGATCGGCGCCTGCATCGGCCGCGAGTTCGACCATGACCTTCTGGTCGCGGTATCGCCTCTACCGGAACCGGACCTCAGTCGGGCGCTGGACAGGCTGCTTGCATCGGACCTGGTGGTCCGGCGCAGCCATCCCTCCGGCGTCACCTATGCCTTCAAGCATGCGCTGATCCAGGACGTTGCCGCCTCGACCCTGCTCAAGAGCCGGCGCGCGAAGCTTCATGCCCATATCGCCGCTGCCCTGGAATCGCGGTTCCCGGCCGTCGTGGAGCGCCAGCCCGAACTCCTGGCCCGCCACCTCTCCGAGGCGGGGTTCCATGAGCGGGCCGTGGACTGGTGGCTGCGCGCAGGGCGGATCGCTCGGGGGCGCTCGGCCAACAAGGAAGCGATCGGTCATTTGACGAAAGCGCTGACGTCGCTTTCGTCGACATCTCAGGGGGAGGCTCGCGACCGGCAGGAACTCGAGGTACAGGTGACCCTCGGCCCCTCCCTGATTGCGACGGAAGGCTTCTGCGCGCCGCAGGTTGAGACGGTCTATGCCAGGATCGAGCAGCTTGCCCGGCACCTGGGACATGAGCGCTATCGGGCACGGGCCTTGCGCGGCCTGTGCTACGTCTATCACGTCAGGGGCGACCTGCCCCGTGCTCAGGAGATCGGCGAGGACCTGCTGAATCTGGTCGAGCTGCATGACGATCCGATACGGCAGGCCGATGCCCATCACGCCCTGGGGTTCACCCTGTTCCATACGGGTCGACATGACCTGGCCCGGACCCATCTGGAGACGGCCAGAGCCCAAATCGAACGCGCCGGCGGCCCGCACGAGGCATTCGCGTCCGGGTTCAACATCTATGTCCACGGACGGGCGTACGCTTCTCATGCAATGTGGCATCTCGGGCTCGACGACGCCGCGCTCCTCGTCATGGAGCAGGCGATCGGGTTCGCCCGGCAACTCGACCACCCCTTCAGCCTGGCCGTTACGCTCGCCTACGCCGCGATGCTCCATCAGTTCCGGGAAGAACCGGCAGCCGTACGGACGCAGGCCACGGCCGCCCACGCGCTCTGCGCCGAGCACGGGTTCAGCTACTATCTTGCCTGGGCCACGATCATGAACGGGTGGGCAATCGCGCAAGAAGGCAGCCTGGGCGAGGGCATCGCCCGCCTGCGCGAAGGCCTCGACGATTTCTGCGCGATCGGCGCCGGGCTGAGGCTTCCATACTATTTCTGGCTCCTGGCCGGGCTCCATACGGCATCGCAGCAGCTCGACGAGGCAGGCGCCACCCTCGCCAAGGCGGATGCCGCTGCGCGGCGCTACGGAGAGTCCTGGGCCGACTCGCGCCTCCGCCTTCTGGAAGGCGAACTGTCGCTCCTTTCGGGTCGGCGGGAGGCTGCCGAGGCCTGTTTCAGGCGTGCCGTGGGCATCGCCCGGGCGCAGGGCGCTGCGTCCCTTGCCCGTCAGGCCATGGCCCGGCTTGGCCACCATCTGCGCCAGGAGGGCCGCTCCGCCGAGGCGGAGGAAATCCTGTCCGGCCACGAAGCTTCCCGGGAGCCCGGCGTCGATCCGGGATCGATGGACGCGACCCGGCCGCGCTGATCCGGATCCGGACGGACCAGTCGCCCGCCTGCCTCAGGGCAGGTCCTGGTCCAGCAGCTGCCCGACGAGAGCGGGCACCAGCTCCGTCGCCGGTCCCGTCTCCACCACATCGAACAGGTCGGCGACCTCCGACCGTTCCTTGTTCAGCTCCAGCGTGAAGGCGCCGGCGTCGAGGGCCGCGTGGACAAACCCCGCCGCCGGATAGACGCTGCCCGACGTGCCGATCGAAACGAACAGGTCGGCGCGGGCGAGCGCGTCCAGGATCGTCTCCATCCCGAACGGCATCTCCCCGAACCACACGACATGCGGCCGCAGCCCGCCCACCGCGCCACAGCGGGCGCAGGCGGAATCTACGCCCAGGTCGTCCGTCCAGTGAACGACGTCCCCGCAGCCCTCGCAACGGATCTTCATGAGCTCGCCATGCATGTGGATCATCCGGCGGCTGCCCGCCCTTTCGTGCAGGTCATCGACATTCTGGGTGACGATCAGCACGTCGCCCCGCCATTCGCGCTCCAGCCGGGCGAGCGCCGCATGGGCCGCATTCGGGCGCACCGCCGGGTCGACGAGCGTCCTGCGCCTTGCGTTGTAGAAGTCGTGGACCAGGCGGGGATTGCGGCGGAACGCCTCGGGCGTTGCGACGTCCTCCAGGCGGAAGCGGGTCCAGACCCCGCCGGCATCGCGGAACGTATCGAGGCCGCTTTCCTTGGAGATGCCGGCGCCGGTCAGGATGACGATCCGGGCGCCGCGGGCAAATCGGGGAATCGGGAACGACATGGAGACCAGAATGACGCATCCCGCGCGGCCCGAAAACCTCCGGCGCCATCCGCGCCTTGACCGGCGGCCCGGCATCGGTCAACAGACCCCTTCTGCTTCTCCACGGAACCGCCAGCCCATGCTGAAGATCCTCTTCGTCTGCACCGGAAACATCTGCCGTTCGCCCACCGCCGAAGGTGTCCTGAGGCACCGGCTGGAACAGGAGGGCCTGTCCGACCAGGTCGAGACGCTGAGCGCCGGGACCCACGACTACCACGTGGGCGATCCGCCGGACGCCCGCGCCCAGAGGGCCGCAAAGACCCGCGGCTACGACCTTTCGCGGCTCCGTGCCCGGCAGGTCAGCCCCGACCATTTCCGGGATTTCGACCTGGTCCTCGCCATGGACCGAAGCCATCAGCTGGCGTTGCGCCGGATCGCGCCGCCCGAGGCGCAGGACCGGATCCGCCTGTTCATGGAGTTCGCGCCCGGCGCCGGGGAACGGGACGTTCCAGATCCCTATTACGGCGACGCCAATGATTTCGAACTGGTCCTGGACCTGGTCGAGGCCGGGGTCGAGGGTCTCATCGCGGCGATCAAGCGCGGCGAGCTGGCGCGCCGGTGATGGACGGGCCCGACCTCGACCGCCTGTTCGGCCGGGTGGAGGCCGCAATCGGCACCCGGCCGCGCCGGGCCGTTGCCCTGTCCGGCGCTTCGACGGTCGCGGTGATGAGGCTGGAACTGCCGGACGGCGGATCGATCGTCGCCAAGGCCGGAAACGGCCATCTGGCGCTGGAACGCTGGATGCTGGACGAGCTGAGCCGGGATTCCAGCCTGCCGCTCCCTGAGGTGCTCCACGGCGCGGACGATCTTCTGCTCCTGAGCTGGATCGACTCGGCGGGCGGCGCGCCGGATCCGGCGGCCGAGATCCATGCGGCCGAACTTCTCGCTGCGCTCCACACCGTGCCGCGGGCCCATTTCGGATATGCGCGGGACACGGTGATCGGCCAGCTTCCGCAACCGAACCCGCCGGGCGACCGCTGGATCCCCTTCTTCCGCGACCACCGGCTGCTGCACATGGCGGTGAAGGGGCATGAGGAGGGCACCGTCACGACCGCGCTCAGGCGCCGGCTGGAGACGCTGGCGGCGCGGATCGAACGCTATATCGACGAGCCGGCGCACCCGGCCCTGCTGCATGGCGATCTCTGGACCGGGAACGTCCTCCATCGGGGTGGGCGGATCGTCGGCCTGATCGACCCCGCGATCTATTACGGGCATCCGGAGATCGAGCTGGCCTTCACGACCCTGTTCGGGACCTTCGGCGAGCCGTTCTTCCGCCGCTATCGCGAGCTGGCGCCCCTGGCCGACGATTTCTTCGAGATCCGGCGTGACATCTACAACATCTATCCCCTGCTGGTGCATGTCCGCTACTGGGACACGGCCTATGCCCGTCCGATCGAGGCGACCCTGACCCGGCTGGGGATCTGACGCGCGGCGTTCAGGCGGCCGGGATGTGGACCGTGAACCGAGCGCCGCCCTGGGAACGGTTCTCGGCGAAGATGCGGCCCCGGTGCGCCTCGACGATCTGTCGCGATATCGCGAGGCCGAGGCCGGAATGGGTCCCGAACTTCTCGCCGGCCGGCCGTTCCGTATAGAAGCGGTCGAAGATCGCCTCCAGCTTGGAGGGCGGTATGCCGGGACCGTCGTCCTCCACCGTCACCTCGACGATCTTGCCGATGCGCCGCGCGGCGAGCGCGACCACGCCACCCGGCGGCGAGAACGAGACCGCGTTGGTGATCAGGTTCCGGAACACCTGGACCAGACGGCCCTCCAGCCCCAGGACCTCCAGCGGCCCGTCGTCCTCGATCGTGAGGGTGAAGGCCGGACCGCCCTCGACCTCGGTGGTCGCGCGGTAGAGATCGAGCAGCATCTCCAGCATCTGCCTCAGGTCGACCAGTTCGGTCTCGGCCCGGGACAGCTCGGAATCGAGCCGCGAGGCATCGGAGATGTCGGTGATGAGTCGGTCCAGGCGCTGCACGTCCTCGACGATGATCGCCATGAGGCGCCGCTGCTGGTCGGGGTCCTTGACCCGGCTGACGGTCTCGACCGCGCTGCGGAGCGAGCTCAGCGGGTTCTTGATCTCGTGGCTGACATCCGCCGCGAAGCGTTCAATCGCGTCCATCCTTGCCCAGATGGCGGCGGTCATGTCGCGGAGTGCGGCCGAGAGATCCCCGATCTCGTCCTTCCGGTGGGTGAAATCCGGGATCACCTGCTGCCGCCCGTGGCTGCGCCGCACCTGTTCGGCGGCAAGCGCCAGCCTGCGGATGGGACGGGTGATGGTCCCGGCGAGATAGAGCGACATGAGGACGGTGACCGCGAAGGACACGCCGAAAATCTTCAGGATGTCCTCGCGCAGCGACTGGATCGAACGATCGATCCGCGAGGTGTCGCGGGTCATCATCACCGCGCCCAGCACGGCGCGCAGCCGCTGCACCGGCACGGCGACGCCCAGGATCTGTCCGCCCCCTTCCCGCGACCAGACCTTCTGGCCGATGCTGCCCCGAAGCGCCCGCACGGCCGGGGCATAGTCGCCGGCCTCCTGGCTCTCGTCCTCCTGGTAGACCGGCCATCGCTTGCGTTCGGGAAGTTGGTCCGTCACCCAGGCGTAGACGGTGTCGAAGGTGTCGCGCAGGCGGCTCCGCTCGACCACGGGCTGCAAGGGCACGATTTCCACGAGGCCGCCGCGCCCGCCCAGCATCCGGCTGTCGGCGATGAGGGAGCCGTCCTCTCCGAACAGGCGCGTCCGGGTGTCCGTCGTTTCGAAAAGGCGGCGCACCATCTGCCGGCTGAGTTCGGGGTCGAGCGCCTGCCGGTCGTTCGGCGAGCCGACCACCGCCCCTTCCGCCAGCCCGCCGGCGAAGATCAGCGCCTCGGTGCGCATCGATTCCAGCTCGGACTGGATCAGCCGCTCCTCATACTGGCCGAGAAACAGGAGTCCGCCGACAAGGATCAAAAGCGCCAGGACGTTGAGCGCCAGGACCCGGGCGGTAAGCTTGGAAATCCAGGGGCCGCGCGGCTTCAGGGCCCGACGTATGGCCCGGGCGCGCGCCCGGCCCCGCCGCACCTGCTTGGCCGCGGCCGGCTCGACCGCCCGGCCCCGTGCGACGAGAACGCCGTCGCGCTTCAGCCCGGACGGGAGGGGAGAGTCCATCTGCGCTTCGGTCAACCCTCTTTATAGCGGTAGCCGACGCCGTACAGCGTCTCGATCTGGCCGAAATTATCGTCCACCGCCTTGAACTTCTTCCGGATCCGCTTGATGTGGCTGTCGATCGTCCGGTCGTCCACATAGATGTGTTCGCCATAGGCCGCGTCCATGAGCTGGTCGCGGCTCTTCACATGGCCGGGCCGGATGGCAAGCGCCTTCACCAGCAGAAACTCCGTCACGGTCAGCTCGATCGGGCGGCCCTTCCAGAGACAGGCGTGGCGGTTGCTGTCCAGGGTAAGGTCGCCGCGGGTGAGCACCGCGCTCGGATCACTGCCGCTCGTCGAATGGGCGAGCTGTTCGCGCCGGAGCAGGGCCCGGATGCGCTCGATCAGCAGGCGCTGGGAGAACGGCTTCTTGATGTAGTCGTCGGCGCCCATGCGCAGGCCGAGAAGCTCGTCCACCTCGTCATCCTTAGAGGTCAGGAAGATGACCGGCATGCTGGAGGTCTGGCGCAGGCGCGACAGCAGCTCCATGCCGTCCATGCGCGGCATCTTGATGTCGAGGACGGCCAGGTCCACCGGGCGCGCGCTCAGTCCCCGGAGGGCCTCGTCGCCGTCGGAATAGGTGCGCACGTCGAAGCCTTCGGCCTCAAGAGCGATCGATACCGAGGTCAGGATGTTCCGGTCGTCATCGACCAATGCGATGGATTGCCCCACTGCCTACTCCGTCGCTGTCGCGGGCGCTTCTCGCCCTTCTCGTCTTGGGCGCACCGATGCCCCGGCAATATGGCGCATTTGAGGCTGGCTTGTCACGGCCGGCGGCCGGATTCACCGGCCGGCAGGGGGACAGCGGCTAATCCAGGAACCGGCCGGTCGGGACGGAGAGTTGGAGCATCAGGACCTCGGTGCCCGGGTTCTCGTCGCCGAGGCCGCCGTTCGAGACATGGAAGCCCGAGACACCGATCTGGACGCCGCTGTCGAGCCGGTATCCCAACTCCAGCCCGCTGCGGAACTGCACCGGGGATCCCAGATCCTTGCCGTCGCCGTCTGTATAGAGGCCGATGCCGGTGAAGGGCATCAGGACGAACCGGTCGGCGAGAACGAAGTCCAGCCCGAACCCGACATAACCGAGCGCGCCACCGTCGCTGGTGATCATGCCGCCCGCAAAGGGCGCGATCACGTCGAAATAGCGCTGGCCCGGACGCCATTCCAGGCCGAAGGCGACCGATTCCTCCTCCTGCTCCAAGACGTCGAAGATGCCGGTGCCGATCGTGAACCGGCTGAGATCGTCGGCCCGCACGGCCCCCGGCACGAGCAAGATCGCAAGCGCCAACAGGGCGGCCACCCTTCTGACCGGCATCTCCCTCCCCGGCAACGGTTCGTCAATCGGGATTCCATTAGCTTCCGAATGCGCCTCCCGCAAGCGGCATGCGGGCCTTTCGGGGTCGCGGCAGAACTAATGCTTCAAAGCAGAGGTTCGTTCCCTCAAGCGAGGGTCCGGAACCGCTGCGTCGCGTCGATCAAAGCCGCCCGGATTCCCGGCTCCATCGCCGAATGGCCGGCATCGGGCACGACGACGTAGCGCGCCTCCGGCCAGGCAAGGCGAAGCTCGTCCGCCGTCGCGATGGGACAGACGACGTCGTAGCGGCCCTGGACGATCGCGGTCGGAATGTGGCGGATGCGGTTGACGCGGTCGAGAAGCAGGGTTTCCGGATCGAACAGGTTGTTGCGGAAGTAATGGGCTTCGATGCGCGCGAGGCCCAAGGCATGGGCGTCCTCTCCCGCCGCGGCCACGGTATCGGGATTGGGCAGGAGCGTCGAACAGGCACCCTCGTAGATGCTCCAGGCGCGGGCGGCCGGCAGATGGACGGCGGGGTCGTCATGCATCAGGCGGCGATAGTAGCCTTCCAGGAGATCGCCGCGCTCCGAATCCGGGAGGAAGCCGGCGAACTGGGACCAGGCCTCAGGGAAGATCATGCGCATGCCGTAGAGGAACCAGTCGACCTCCGACCGGCGCATCAGGAAGATGCCGCGCAGCACCAGCGAGATGCAGCGTTCCGGATGTTCCTGGGCATAGGCGAGAGCCAGGGTCGACCCCCAGGACCCCCCGAAGACGTGCCAGCGGGCGATGCCGAGGCGCCGGCGCAGATGCTCGATGTCGGCGACCAGGTGGGCCGTCGTGTTGTTCCGGGTCTCGCCGAGCGGACGCGACCGGCCGGCGCCCCTCTGGTCCATGATGACGATCCGGTAATGGGCCGGATCGAAGAACCGGCGATGCATGGGCGAGGCGCCGGCACCCGGCCCGCCATGCAGGAACAGGACCGGGACGCCGTTCGGATTGCCGCACTGCTCCCAGTAGATGCAGTGGATCGAATCGACCTGTTCGTGTCCGGTCTGGTAGGGATCAAGGGGCGGATAGATCGCGTCTCGCGGCATCGGGTCCTGCGGCTCGCCACGGGGTCGGTGGATCGAGTTTAGAACAGAGGGGCGGCCCGCGCAAAAGGGCCTGTCCGGCAAGGCAACCGGTTCTGCTAACCTTACCGGATGAAGAATTTGAACGCCCTTCACCCGTTCATCCTTCTCTTTTGCCTGCTGACCGGCGGCATCGCTTCGGCAATGCCGGGGGAACCGCCCGGGCTTACCCGGGACGGCGAAGCGCGGGTCGTCGAAATCATCGACGGCGACACGGTCGTCCTGGCCGACGGAAGCGAGGTCCGACTCGTCGGCCTGCAGGCGCCGAAGCTGCCTCTCGGCCGGAAAGGCTTCGTCGAATGGCCTTTGGCCAAGACCGCGCGCGAGACGCTCGTGGAACTCGTGCTCGACCGGACAGTTACCCTGGCCTATGGGGGGCGGAGGCAGGACCGGCACGGACGCCGCCTCGCCCACCTGATCCGCGACGACGGGCTGTGGGTCCAGGGAGCGATGCTCGAGGCCGGCATGGCGAGGGTCTACACCTTCCCCGACAACCGGGCGGCGGTTGCGGAGATGCTGGCGCTGGAACGCGCGGCCCGGTCGGCCCGGCGCGGCATCTGGGATCATCCCTACTACGCCGTGCGGTCGCCCGAGGAACTCGGCCGCGACATCGGAACGTTCCAGGTGGTCGAAGGGCGGGTGATCGAGGCCGCCGTGGTGCGCGGCCGGGTCTTCCTCAATTTCGGCCGAAACTGGCGGGAGGATTTCACCGTGGTGATCGCGCCGGCCGACCGGCGCACTTTCGAGCGGGCCGGGCTCGATCCGGGGAGCTGGGGCGGCCGGCGCATCCGCGTGCGCGGTTGGGTCGACGAATATAACGGCCCGGAGATCGAAGCGACCCATCCCGAGCAGATCGAGCTTCTGGACCCGGAATGAGCCGCGTGCCGCAATCCGCCCGTCGATCCTTTCCTGGCGCCTGCCTGCTCCTGGCCGCGCTCGCGATCCTGCTTGCCGGCTGTGCCGGGAACCCCGCCATCGGGCGTCACCAGCTGTCCTTGATCTCCCCGGCGGAGGAAGCGCGGATCGGCGCCCGGCAGAACCCGGAAGTCGTCCTCACCTTCGGCGGCGTCCACGGCGACCCCGAGCTTGCCGCCTATGTCGACCGGATCGGCCAGCGCCTGGCGGCGCAGACGGGCCGGCCAGACATTCCGTTCACCTTCACCGTGCTGGACACGGAGCTCGTGAACGCCTTCGCGCTGCCGGGCGGATATGTCTACGTCACCCGCGGCCTTCTCGCTCTTGCCAACAGCGAGGCAGAGCTGGCCGGCGTCCTCGCCCATGAGATCAGCCACGTCACCGCCCGTCATTCGGCGGAGCGCTACAGCCAGTCGACCCTGGCCCAGCTCGGCATCGGCCTGGTCGGCGTGCTGACCGGCGGCCATACGGCGCAGCTGGCCGGGCTAGGCGCCCAGGCCTATCTCAGCGCCTACAGCCGCGACCAGGAAAGCGAGGCGGATGCCGTCGGGATCGGCTACCTTTCCGCCGCGGGATACGATCCAGGGGCCATGGTCAGCTTCCTGCAGCAGATGGACCGGAACGACCGGCTGCGCAGCCGGCTTTCGGGCGAGCGCAGGCAGGTCGCGTTCTTCTCCACCCATCCCCGGACCTCGGATCGGGTGGTCCAGGCCATGCGCATCGCCGGCAGCGCGGCCCCGACCGGCGTCCGGCGGGAAGAAGAATATCTCGCGATGATCGACGGCCTTGCCTACGGGCCGCGCGGGGGACGGCTGCGCGGGCAGCGCTACGGCGACGCGACGCTCGGCATCCGATGGGACGCTCCGGAAGAATTCGAGCTTCGGCAGGAAGAAAACACCGTAATCGGCGTCGGCCCGGCCGGCAGCCGCATCCTCTTCGACACCAAGCCGCACGACCGGTCCGTCTCGGCCGGCACCTATCTCACCCGGGTCTGGGCGATCGGCATCCGGCTGGACCGTCTGGAGGCCATCGACGTCAACGGCCATTCGGCGGCGACCGGCACCGTCCGGTTGCGCACGCCCAACGGCGCACGGGACGTCCGGCTGGTGGCGATCGAGGCCACGCCCTCCACCTTCGCCCGTTTCCTGTTCATCACCCGGCCCGGGACGACGGAGCGGCTGGCCGTTCCGTTGCAGCGCGCCACCTACAGCTTCCGCTCGCTCGACCGGACCGAGGAGAGGGCGTTCCGGCCGATGCGGATCGAAACCGTCACGGTTCGGCGCGGCGACACGGTCGAATCCCTCGCCCGGCGGATGCCGTTCGACGACGACCCGATGGCGCGGTTTCTGGCATTGAACGGGCTGGATGCGCCCGTGACCCTGGCGCCGGGCAGCCGGGTCAAGCTGGTCGTGGACTGATTCAGGCAGGCGTTCCGCGCTCCGGCCCCTGCGTTCAGGCTTCCAGGAGCTCCAGCAGTTCGCCCGATGCGTCCAGGCAGGCGGCCACCAGCTTGCCGCCGCGCCCGCAACCGCCGTCGAGCGTCACCTTCAGCTCGTCTACGGCAACGCCGTTGAGGGCGGGATCGTAGCCGCGGACGATCCGGTTGAAGCCTTCGAACGGCGCGCTGAGGGCAGTAAAGCCGGCGGTTCCCCACCAGAAGCTGTCGCCCTGGGCGCCGAGCGGCCGGGCGCCGTCGATCCCGGCGGAGACCAGCAGCACGCCCCCGTCGTCGGTGAAGGCGGCGCGCCTCAGCGCGGCGAACAGGTTGTTGTGTCCGGGGGCGGCGCGCATCGTCTCCCGCAAGCGGTTGGTCCAGCGGGTTAGCTGCACTGCGCCGTCCCGCGCCGCCGCCAACCCTTCCTGCGCGTTGCCGCCATAGCCCTCGAGCGTCGCGGAAACGCCCTGGGTCAGCATCCAGCGCAGCACCTCGACCGGATTCGGCGCGAACTGGAGCTGCAGCAGCTTCTGCCACATCTCCTCCTGCGCGCCGCGAAGATAGACGATGTCGCCGACCAGCATTCCCGGCATGGCCAGGAGAGCGCGACGGAAGCCCAGCAGCTCCTCCACCGTGGCCATCACCTGCGGGTTGCGGCCCAGCATGTTGCCAAGATAGACGAGGCGGTCACCGGGCCTGAAGCGCGGGCCGATATGGTCGTGCAGTGCCGCCAGCCGATCCACCTCGGCATGCACGGCGCTGACCGCCCAGATGTGCCGAGGCCGGCCGAGCCGGGCAAACTTTTCGTTATCGGGCTTCACGTTCGGAAGAAAGCCTGTGTCGCGACTGCTGCCAGCGGGGCTCCGAGTGTAGCCGTATCGGCCGCCAAGAAAAGCGGCAATTCCGGTCCCCCGCGCACCGAACGCAACGGGGGCGGCACCGGTGCCGGCGCCGCCCCCGCGATGTCGGAGTGACAACTCAACGGAATGCTCAGGCTGCCTTGCTCAGCACCTGCTCGAGCCGCTCCGTCGCCTTCTGCTCGTCGATCTTCTCCACCGCCGCCAGCTCGCGGGCGAGCCGCTCGAGCGCCGCCTGGTAGATCTGCCGCTCGGAATAGGACTGCTCCGGCTGGTCGCTCGCCCGGTGCAGATCGCGCACGACCTCCGCGATCGAAACCGGATCGCCCGAGTTGATCTTGGCCTCGTATTCCTGGGCCCGGCGGCTCCACATCGTGCGGCGGATGCGGGACCGGCCCTTCAGGGTCTCCATCGCCGACTTGATCAGATCCTTGGAGGACAGCTTGCGCAGCCCGGCCTTCTTCGCCTTCGAGGTCGGAACCTTGAGCGTCATGCGCTCCTTCTCGAAGGTGATCGCGTATAGCTCGACGGCCATGTCGCCGACGGTGTGGGTCTCGATCCCGGCGATTCGGCCGACGCCATGGGCCGGATAGACCACGTAATCACCCACGCTGTACTCAAGCTGCTGCGCCATTTCTGCGAACTCTGTCCCACTCTTGCGACCTCGGGCAGGCGTATGCTCGACACCGTCCCTCGGACAAAGACCCAAATCCTGGTGCGACGAACAGGCACCCCCGGTCGCAACGGCGACACTCCGCGGCTGACAGAGCCTATCGGGTCGGGATGACGCGGCGTCGGTAAACCATGCGATGCCCGGCCTGCGCACACGGGGGGCCAGGCACAGCGAAATATAGTACGTCGAGGCCCCCCGATGAAGGTGGCCGCGTCGATTTGTTGCAGATTTTTGGCGCCCGTCCGTGCAGAACAGCTATGCGCGATTGCGATAAGTTACGCGATCAGTCGCCGCTGCCCGGCTCGCTGCTGAAGTGCTTCTCGAACTTGTCGGGCACGTCCTTCCACCGGTCGGCGTCCGGCAGCGGGTCCTTCTTGCGCGTGATGTTGGGCCAGATCTCGGCATATTGCCGGTTGATCTCCAGCCACTTTTCCGCCGCGTCCACCTCGGTGTCGGGCTTGATCGCCTCGATCGGGCATTCCGGCTCGCAAACGCCGCAGTCGATGCACTCGTCCGGGTGGATGACGAGCATGTTCTCGCCTTCGTAGAAGCAGTCGACCGGACAGACTTCGACGCAGTCCGTGTACTTGCACTTCACGCAGACTTCCGTAACGACGTACGGCATGATCTTCCTCCAATCGGCCGCGGCTGTTTACGACGCGGCGTCTTCCTCTGGCAAGCCGTAGCGCGCGACCACCCGCTTCCGTGCGGCGCCGCTGTCCTGATCGGAAACGTAGAGAAGCCCGGCGATGCGCCGCAGCAGGCTGGCTTCCAGATCGTGCAGCCGACCGTCGGCATAGGCGACGTCCCACAGCATCTCGATCAGCTGCACCCGCTCCGCCTCCGTGCAACGCTGCCGGATCGTCGCCGTATATCCATAGGCTTCGACGGAATGCACGGCCGCCCGTTCGGCATCGGCGACCAGCTCACACGCCTCCGCCTCGCTCAGGCCGAAGCGCCAGCGGACCAGATCGACGATGCGGTCGCGCTCGGCGGGGCTGATCGCGTCGTCCATCTGGGCGGCCTCGACCAGCAGCGCCGCGGCGGCGGCCTGCAGTTCGCCCTGCCGCACGGGACGATCCGGGTGGACATCCCGGTCGGCGAAGAAGTCCAGAAGACGGGTGAGCATGGGCCTTCGCCTAGCACTCTCCGGGCGCGCTGCGCAAGCCCCGCGCCCGGGTTTCAGATATCCGCGTCGGGGGCATCGAAGGCCCGCAACCGGTCGATGTCACGACGCTCCTTCTTGGTCGGGCGCCCCGCCCCCGGCTCCCGCAAGGGCGGCGCGCCGCGGCCGCCCATATCGCGCGGAAGGGCCGTTTCGGGCGTGGGCGGCGCCAGGTCCTCGTAAAGCGTCTGCGCCTCCGTCGCCGGGCCGCGCCGCTGGCCCAGCGCCACGACCCGCACCACCCGGACATGCCGGCCCTGCACGAAGGTCAGGACCTGGCCCGGCCGGACCGCCCAATGGGGCTTGGCCACGACGGTGCCGTCGACCCTCATCCTCCCGTCGGCGACAGCCTTGGACGCGAGAGACCGGGTCTTGAAGAAGCGCGCGAACCACAGCCATTTGTCGAGCCGCAGGGAATCGCCCGGACCGCTCACCGCCCTTGCCCTCCCAGCGCGCGAAGCTTGGCGAAGGGCGAGTCCTCGCGCAACGGCGCGGGCCGGCGGGCCGGCGGGTTCCGCTTCTTCGCCGGCCGTCGCCGCCACAGGGCGACGCCGGAATCGTCGACCACGGCGCGGTATCCGAGCGCCGTCAGGGCGTCGCCCAGCTCGGCGGCGGGCAGCCCGGCAAGTTGCGCCAGCTCGGGATCCGCCGCGAAGGGGCCGCTGCGGTAGAGCCGCCCGGCGGCGATGCCGAGGGCTTCCAGCCGGTCCGCGCGGATCGCCCGGCGGCCGGCGGGCACATAGCCGATCGCCCGGTAGAAGTCCGGGGGCACGCCTTCCGCCACCGCCACGGACTGGCTGCCCTCCGCCGGCAGCGGGGCCGGCAGCGGCAAGCCGTTCGCCACCGCCCAGAGCAGGCCGCGCATGGCAACGGCCCGGGGCTTGAGCAGCGACGGCAGGTAGACCTGGACCGCGCCCAGGCGGACGCCCGCCTTCGCCAGCGCCCGTCGGCCGGTCTTGTCCAGGCTGCGGATCAGCGGCTCCAACGCCGTGCGGGAGGCGGAGCCGAGCCCTTCCCAGAGCTGGAAGGCGATGCCCCGGGCGCCGCCCGTGAACCCGGCCGAACGCAACGCGAAGAGCGGGCCGAGGGCGGCCTGGATCCGGCTGCCCGTCCAGGCCCTGAGCCGGGCCTCGATCCGGTCGCGGGCGTCCGTCTCCAGAAGGTCGTTGCGGCTGACCTTCACGGCCGGGGTCAGCGGGTCGGGACCGGCCGCCAACCGGGCGACCGGATGGCCGGACCATCGGATGATGCCAAGATCGTCGAGGGTGAAGGCCTCGTCATCGTCCGCCTCCAGCCGGCGGACGCGCGCCGCGATTTCGTCGCGCAGAGCGCGGCGGGAGGCGGCCAGCAGGGCGCGGGCGTCCTCTTCATGCACGCTGACGTCGGGCATGAAGGCCAGACCGTCGAGGCGCCCGACATATTCCCCTTCGACCAGCACCTCCCCGTCCCGGCCGACCGCGCCGATCAGGTCCCGCGTCCCCTTGAGGCTCTTGGCCAGCACGGTCGAACGGCGGTCGACGAACCGCTGGGTCAGGCGCTCGTGCAAGGCGTCGGACAGCCGGTCCTCGATGGCCCGCGCGGCCTCCTGCCAGCGCCGCGGTTCGGCCAGCCAGTCTGCGCGGTGCGAGATGTAGGTCCAGGTCCGGACATGGGCGATCCGCGTGACCAGCGCGTCGATGTCGCCGTCCGTCCGGTCCAGCCGGACGATCTGGTCTGCGACCCAGTCGCGCTCCAGCCGCTCGGCCGGGCCGGTCAGCTGCCGGTAGATCCGCCGCAGCAGCCGCGTATGGGCATCGGACAGGACCTTGCGGAAGTCCGGGATCTGGCAGACTTCCCAGAGCAGCCTCGTCCGGTCGGGCGTCCGGGCGATCCGCGCGATCTCCGGGTCTTGCGCCAGCACCGCCAGGGCCTGCTGGTCGTCGGCCTCGGGCGCGCGGCGCAGCTCGCGGCAGGGAGGCGGCCGCTCCAGGCTTTTCAGCAGGCGCCGCGCATCGGCGAAATCCAGGTCGGAATTGCGCCACATGAGCGAGGGCAGCGGGTCGAAGCTGTGGCTCTCCACCGCCTGGACCAACTCGTCGTCCATGGTGCCGGCGTCCTCGGTGGTCCCGAAGGTGCCGTCGGCCATGTGCCGGCCGGCCCGGCCCGCGATCTGCGCCACCTCGGGCGCCCGCAGGCGGCGCACCACCTGCCCGTCGAACTTCGCCAGGCGGGCGAAGGCGACATGGTCGATGTCCATATTGAGGCCCATGCCGATGGCGTCGGTCGCGACCAGATAGTCGACCTCCCCGGCCTGGTACATGCCGACCTGGGCATTCCGGGTGCGGGGGCTGAGCGCGCCCAGCACGACGGCCGTGCCGCCCCGCTGCCGCCGCAAGAGCTCCGCCATCTCGTAGACGTCGGTGGTGGAGAAGGCGACGACGGCGGAACGCGGCGGCAGCCGGGTCAGCTTCTTGTGCCCGGCATAGGTGAGACGGGAGAAGCGCGTGCGCTGGATGAACTCCGCCTCGGGCACCAAGCGGCGGAGGAGCGGCCGAATCGTTTCCGAGCCGAGGAACATCGTCTCCTCGGCGCCGCGGGCGTGCAGCAGCCGGTTGGTGAAAACGTGGCCGCGTTCCGGATCGGCGCAAAGCTGGATCTCGTCTACGGCGAGGAAGTCCACCTCCCGGTCGAGGGGCATGCTTTCCACCGTGCAGACGAAGAACTGAGGGTTCGGCGGGATGATCTTCTCCTCGCCAGTGACCAGCGCCACCTTGGCGCGCCCCTTCAGCTCGGCGATGCGGTCGTAGTTCTCGCGCGCGAGAAGCCGCAGCGGAAACCCGATCATGCCGCTCCGGTGCCCCAGCATCCGCTCGATCGCGAGATGGGTCTTGCCGGTGTTCGTGGGTCCGAGAACGGCGAAGATGCGCCTGTCGACGGCGGGAGTCATGGTCTGAAGATCGAATGTCGCCCCACGCATTGCAAGTTCGAGGTGACCGCCGACACCCGCAGCGATAGTATGATCTTCCCGGCAGCGCCACCTTTACGGGTTCCGGCCTCTGGCCGCCGCCCAAATTGCCGCGCATTCGTCGCGGGGACGGCCGTCCTCTTATTGACGATCCGGGTGGGACCGCGCCGGCCGGCCCTTGTAGCTGTCCCGTCCCTTGCACATATCAGCCGGCACCGGACTTGTTCGAAAATGCGCAAGGTTCTTGAGAGATGAGCGAGGGGATGACCACGGACGCGACGGAGGAACGCGGCCCGACCACCATGCAGTTCCAGGCCGAGGTGAGCCGGCTTCTTGAGATCGTTGCCAAGAGCCTCTACAGCCACAAGGAGGTCTTCCTCCGGGAACTCGTCTCCAACGCGTCGGACGCCTGCGACAAGCTTCGCTATGCGGCCCTTACCCGCCCGGAACTGGCGGCCGACGACCCGACATACCGGATCACCCTGTCGGTCGACCGTAAGGCCCGCACCCTGACCGTCGCCGACAACGGCATCGGCATGGACCGTCAGGACCTGATCGACAATCTCGGCACGATCGCTCGGTCCGGAACGCTGTCCTTCGTGAACGGGCTGTCCGGCGACGCGAAGAAGGACATGGCACTAATCGGCCAGTTCGGCGTCGGCTTCTACTCGGCCTTCATGGTCGCCGACCGGGTCACCGTCGTCAGCCGCAAGGCCGGGGACAGCCAGGGCTGGCGCTGGGAAAGCGACGGCAAGGGGGCGTTCACGGTCGCCGAGGCGGAAGGCGCCGGCCGGGGCACGAGCGTCATCCTGCACCTGGCCGAAGGCGAGGACGAATATCTCGACGAGGTCCGGCTCCGCCGGATCGTGAAGACCTATTCCGACCACATCGCCGTGCCGGTGATGCTGGCCAAGGCCGAAGGCGAGCCGGAGCAGATGAACCGCGCCGCCGCCCTGTGGACCCGGCCGAAGAGCGAGATCACCGCCGACGAGTACAAGGAATTCTACCACCATGTCGGCCATGCCTATGACGATCCCTGGCTGACCATCCATTACCGGGCCGAAGGCGTCCTGGAGTATACCGGGCTTCTCTTCGTGCCTTCGGTGCAGCCCTTCGACCTCTTCAATCCCGAGCGCAAGCATCACCTGAAGCTCTATGTCCGCCGGGTCTTCGTCGCCGACGAGGTCGAGGGCCTGCTGCCGCCCTATCTCCGGTTCCTGCGCGGCATCGTCGACAGCGAGGACCTGCCCCTCAACGTCAGCCGCGAGATGCTACAGTCGAATCCGATGGTGTCGCGCATCCGCCAGGGGCTGACCAAGCGGGTCCTGTCGGAGATCGGGCGCAAGGCGCGGGAGGACGCCACGTCCTACGCGACGTTCTGGAACAGCTTCGGCGCCGTGCTGAAGGAAGGCATCTACGAGGATTTCGAGAACCGGGACACCCTTCTGGAATTGGCCCGCTTCCGCTCGACCGCGGCGGACGGGCTGGTCAGCCTGGAGGACTATCTCGGGCGCATGAAGGAGGGGCAGGACGCGATCTTCGTCATCACCGGCGACGACGTGGAGTCCCTGTCCCGGTCGCCCCAGCTCGAAGGCTTCAGGGCCAAGGGGGTGGAGGTCCTGCTGCTCACCGATCCGGTCGACGAGTTCTGGGTCACCGCCGTCGGCAAGTTCAAGGACAAGCTCTTCAAGTCCGTGACCCGCGGGGGCGCCGATCTCGGCCGGATCAAGGGCGGCGAGGAGCGGAAGGACGAGCCCGCGCCCGAGGGCATGGACGAGCTGATCGCTCTCTTCAAGGACGCCCTGAAGGACGAGGTCAAGGACGTCCGCCGGTCGGAACGTCTGACCGACAGCCCGGTCTGCCTGGTGGCGGACGAGAACGACATGGACATGCACCTGGAGCGCCTTCTGAGGCAGCACAAGCAGCTCCAGAGCACGAGCAAGCGCATCCTCGAGATCAATCCCGGCCATCCGCTGGTCGCGGGCATCGCTGCAGTCAAGGACCGGGAGCAGGTGCGCGAGCTGGCCTTCCTGCTTCTGGACCAGGCGCGCATCGTGGAAGGCGAGGCGCTGCCCGATCCCCTCGCCTTCGCCCGCCGGATGGCGTCGGCGTTGCAGCGCGGCCTCACGCCGGCCTCCTGACCCGCTTCCCGGTCCTCCCGGCGATCGGGCTTGCGTCGATGCGCCCGCCGCCGGGATAAAGGGCCCCATGACCAAACGTGATTCCGCCGCCGATCGTCCCTGGTTCGAGACCTTCTTCGACGGCCTCGCCCTCGATGTCTGGCGGCGGGCGGTTGCGCCGGCGGAAACCGCCGCCCAGGCAAGGACGATCGCCCGCTGGCTCGATATCCGCCGCGACGATCGCGTCCTGGACGTCCCCTGCGGCAACGGGCGGCTTTCGATCCCGCTTGCCCGCAAGGGCTATCGGCTGACCGGAATAGATCTCTCCGCCGAATTCCTGGACGAGGCGCGGGCCGCCTCGGACGCGGCCGGGCTTTCGGTCGACTGGCGGCTCGGCGACATGCGGGAGATCCCGCCCGACCCGCCCTTCGAGGGCGCCTTCTCCTTCGGCAACAGTTTCGGCTATCTCGACCACGGGGGAACCGACGCCTTCGCGGCGGCCGTCGCCGGCGCGCTCCGCCCGGGCTGCCGCTTCGTCCTGGACACCGCCATGTCCGCCGAGAGCGTGCTGCCGAACCTGGCGGAACGACTGTGGCAGCCCGTCGGGGACATGCTGATGCTGGTCGAGCACGGCTACGACGCGGCCGAGAGCAGGCTGGACACCGTCTACACCTTCGTCCGAAACGGGCGGACGGAAACCCGCCGGGCGGCCCACTGGATCTACACGGTCTCGGAGATCCGCCGGATCTTCGGCCGGCACGGGCTGGAGACGCTGGCCCTTTACGGCGATCTCGACGAGACGCCCTTCGCCGTCGGCGATCACCAGCTGTTCCTGGTGATGGAGAAGCGCTGAGGGTGCATCCCATGCCCCTCGCCCGTTGACAGACGCATCCGATATCGGAAATATTGTAGGATATGCGTCGGCGGACCGTCCCGGTCCGGGCCCGGTGCGTTCCGTGCCCCAGAGGCACCAAATCACCCGGAACAAGGGAGAGGTTAATGTTCAGGACGATGACATCCCGACTCTGGATTCAGGTCGCTCCGTCGAGCGGCGGTCCTGTCAGCACCTTTTCCTGGCTGTCGCGGCCTTCGGCCCAACAGCGTTCCGGGGGATTTCATGAGCGGGTTTTTCAAGATTCCAGGCGGACAGATCTACGTTGAGTATGCAGCTTGGGCGCGTCCGGACGGTTGGTTCCACGTCCGGCGGGAAGGCCGGGAGGTGATCCTGTGGATCGGCCGGTTCAACGTCATTCTCACGCCCCGTTCCTGGGCGCCGCGCGGAAGGAGCCTGCCTGATGGCCGGCAACGAGCGTGCGGCCGCTGATCGCGTCGGCGATGCATCGCCCGAGATCCGCATCGACCGCCTGATCGAGGTGCTGGAGGAGTTCCGGCGCCTCGATCCCGACATGCCGATCCAGTACGCCCTGTCCTTCCTGACGATCGCCCGCAACGAAGGCATCTCCATTCGCGAGCTGGCCGAGCGGCTGGACGTCGCCCAGTCCTCCGCCTCCAGGAACGTTGCGGCGCTGAGCGAATGGCACTCCTTCCGGAAGCCGGGCCACGACCTCGTGACCTCCCGGGAGGATCCGCGGGAACGGCGCCGCAAGATCGTGACGCTGACGGCCCGGGGCCGCGAACTGCTCGACCGGCTGGACGCCCTGCTGCGGGGGGACCGGCCGCGCGGCATCATGTCCGTCACCCGCCTTGCCGGTGGGGAGCAGCGCGCGCCCGCCGGCGGCCTTGCCCGGTCGAAGGGCGGCATCTCCTGACCGGGCCGCCCCGGCCGGGACCCGCGATCTCCCCCTTCGTGCCTATGGCGCCGCCCCCGCTTCCCGGGGTAAGTTCCTGGGCCCGGTCCCGAAAGGCGTCCGGACAGTGCACGGCGTTCAGTCGAAGGGTTCCATGTCGTTTTCCCTGCCGAAGGTGATCGGCCATCGCGGTGCCGCCGGTCATGCGCCCGAAAACACCCTTGCCGGCATCCGCAAATCCGCGGAGCTCGGCGTGCGGATGGTCGAATTCGACGTCAAGCTGACCGGCGACGGTGTCCCGGTCGTGATCCACGATGACACGGTCGACCGTACGACCGACGGCACGGGACCGGTGCGGGACATGACTTTCGACCGCATCCGGTCGCTCGACGCCGGCATCCGCTTCGGCCGGGAGTTCGAGGGCGAGCGCGTGCCCAGCCTGGACGAGGCGCTGCGGCTCTGCGTCGAGCTGGATCTCGCGATCAACATCGAGATCAAGCCCTGCCCCGGACGGGAGGCGGAAACGGCCGAGGTGGCGCTGACCCGGGCGCGGGCGCTCTGGCCCGCGGAACGCCCCGCACCGCTGATTTCGAGCTTCGCCCTGGAGAGCCTTCGCCAGGCGATGGAGACCGCACCGGACTGGCCGCGGGGCTATCTCATCTGGGAACGCCCCGACGACTGGCGCGACAACGTCGCGCGGCTGAGGCCGGCGACGCTGAATGTCTGCCACGAGAAGGAGACGCCCCGGACGATCGCCGACTATCGCGAAACAGGGCTGCCGGTCCTGGCCTATACGGTGAACGAGGCGCCGCGGGCGCGGACGCTCTACGGCCTCGGGGTCACGGCAGTCTTCAGCGACCGCCCCGACGAGATCCTGGCGGTCGCCTGAGCGCCGGCAGGGTCCCGGACCGGCCCGCGGGCGGCGGACCGGGGCCCGCGATCTCAGGTCAGTTGGCTACCTCGGACTTGGCGGGGGCCGGCATGCCGATCGCGTGGAACCCGCCATCCACGTGATGGACCTCTCCGGTGACGCCGCCGGCCAGCGGGCTCAAGAGGTAAAGCGCGGCGCCGCCGACCTCCTCCATCAGGATGTTCCGCCGCAAGGGTGCATGATCCTGGGTGAACTTGAAGACGTAGCGCGCATCGCCGATCGCGCTGCCGGCCAGCGTCCGCATCGGGCCGGCGGAAATCGCGTTCACCCGAATGCCTTCCGGCCCGAGATCGCTGGCGAGATAGCGGACGCTCGCCTCCAGCGCGGCCTTGGCCACGCCCATGACGTTGTAGTTGGGCATGACCCGTTCCGCGCCGAGATAGGTCAGCGTAAGCAGGCTGCCGCCCCCGGTCATCAGCGGCCGCGCGCGCTGGGCGACGGCCGTGAAGGAATAGCAGGAGATCCTGAGCGTGCGGGTGAAGTTCTCGACCGTCGTGTCGAGATAGCGGCCCTTCAGCTCATGCTTGTCGGAATAGGCGATGGCGTGGACGACGAAGTCCAGGCGGCCCCATTCCGATCCGATCGTGTCGAAGACCGCATCCATGCTGGCCTCGTCCTCGACGTCGCAGGGAAGGACGACCGAACTGCCGAGCGACTGAGCCAGGGGTTCGACCCGCCGCCGGAACGCTTCGCCCTGGTAGGTGAAGGCCAGTTCCGCCCCCTGGCGATGAACGGCCTGCGCGATGCCCCAGGCGATCGAGTGATCATTGGCCACGCCCATGATCAGGCCGCGCTTGCCGGCCATCAAACCCGTTTCGGTCATTACTTTTTTTCCCGAATGATGCGAGGCCGGATCAGGCGTCCAGGCGCTTGAAGGCGAGGGTTGCGTTGGTCCCGCCGAATCCGAAGCTGTTGGAGATGACACAGTTGAGCCCCGCCCGGTCCTGCCGGGCGAGCGCGATCTTCATGCCTTCGGCTTCCGGATCCAGCTGGTCGATATGGGCGGAGGCGGCGACGAAGTCTTCTTTCAGCATAAGAAGCGAATAGATCGCCTCGTGAACGCCGGCGGCCCCGAGCGAATGGCCGGTCAGCGACTTGGTGGAGCTGATCCAGGGCCGTGCTTCCGCCGGCACGTCGCCGAAGACCTCGCGGATGGCCTGGAGCTCGCGCACGTCGCCGATCGGCGTCGACGTGCCGTGGGTGTTGATATAGTCGACCGGGCAGTCGACGGTCGCCAGGGCCTGGCGCATGCAGCGCACGGCGCCCTCGCCCGAGGGCTGGACCATGTCGTAGCCGTCCGAGGTCGCGCCATAGCCGACCAGCTCGGCGTAGATCCTGGCGCCGCGGGCCTTGGCGTGCTCCAGCTCCTCCAGCACCACGACGCCGCCGCCGCCGGCGATGACGAAACCGTCGCGGTCGACGTCATAGGCGCGCGATGCGCGGGACGGCGTGTCGTTGAACTTGGACGAGAGCGCGCCCATGGCGTCGAACAGGACGCTGAGGGTCCAGTGCAGTTCCTCGCCGCCGCCGGCAAAGACGATGTCCTGCTTGCCCCACTGGATCAGCTCGGCCCCGTTGCCGATGCAATGGGCGCTGGTCGAGCAGGCGGAGCTGATCGAGTAGTTGACGCCCTTGATCCGGAACGGCGTGGCCAGAGTCGCGGAGTTGGTCGACGACATGGTCCGGGGCACCATGTAGGGGCCGACGCGCTTCGGCCCTTTCTCCCGGGTGATGTCGGCGGCCGCAACGAGGTTCGAGGTGGAGGGCCCGCCCGATCCCATGATCAGGCCGGTGCGTTCGTTCGACACCTCCGATTCCTCGAGGCCGGCATCGGCGATCGCCTGTTCCATGGCGATGTAGTTGTAGGCCGCGCCTTCGCCCATGAACCGCTTCAGCTTGCGATCGACCACGTCGTCGGTGTTCAGCTTGACCGAGCCGTGGACATGGCTGCGGAAGCCCAACTCCTTGTACTCCTCGGAGAAGACGATGCCCGACTTGCCGTTGCGCAGACTTTCCAGCACCTCGTGCTGATCGTTGCCGATGGGCGAAACGATGCCGATCCCGGTGACCACCACGCGTCGCATGAACTGCTCCCAGAAATGCTTCCCGGTCGCGAGCGGCTAGAGCTGCTCGGTCGCGGTGAAGAGGCCGACCCGAAGGTCCTTCGCCTCGTAGATAGTCTTGCCGTCGACCTGAACGATGCCGTCGGCGATGCCCAGCACCAGCTTTCGGTTGATCACCCGCTTCAGGTCCAGCTTGTAGGCGACCTTCTTCGCCGTCGGCAGGATCTGGCCGGTCAGCTTGACCTCGCCGACGCCCAGCGCGCGGCCGCGGCCGGGCGCACCGATCCAGCCCAGGAAGAAGCCCAGAAGCTGCCACAGGGCGTCGAGGCCGAGGCAGCCCGGCATCACCGGATCCGATTCGAAATGACATTCGAAGAACCAGAGATCGGGGCGGATGTCGAATTCAGCCTCGATCTCCCCCTTGCCGTTCGCCCCGCCCTCGTCCGAGATCCGGGTAATCCGGTCGAACATCAGCATCGGGGGAAGCGGCAATCGCGCATTGCCCTCGCCGAACAATTCACCGTGGGCGCACTGCAGGAGTTCTTCGTAGGAGTAGCTGTTCTTACCGGTCACGTCTTTCTGGGCCTGGTTTCTTGGCGAAGCCGGAAACGGCGAATGTAAAGGATTTCGATAGACGCACAAGGTTTCAATCGGAAGATCCGTCGAAGGTTCCCTTCCGAAAGGGGTGGATGGGCCCAGCCGGTCAGCCGAACGCCTCGTCCGGATAGATCCCCCAGATCTCGGTCCGCCGGAGCCACCCGCGATAGCCGGAAATGTCGCAGTAGCACCAGGCGCTGTCGGCCCGGCCCGCCTCCGGGCAGCGCAGGAGCCGTCCGATCACGCCCGGCTCCACCCGGGCGACCACCGGCGAGTTTCCGTCGGGGTCGGCGTGGAGATTCCGCGGCTCGGCACCGGTGACCACCAGGCTGCGCCTGCCCGACAGCATCGATTGGTGCACCCATCCTTCGGCGCCCTCGACGTCACGGATCCGGCGCCAGGTGTCGAACTCGGCGATGACCTCGACCGGGAGATCGCGCCGGACGAAGACCCATTCGACGGGATAGCGCGATCCCGGACCGGTCCGGACATTGACCTCCCCCGAGCCGAGCGTGACGAAGCGCGGCACGGGCAGGCCGCTGTCGGCCGACACCGCGCCGGCGCCGAGAAGAATCCCGGCCACCAGCGCCAGGAAAGCGGTCAGGCGGAAAGACATCAGGGACGGTAAAGGCTCGAGAATTCGGGCGGAAAGCGGGGCCGATTATACGGCCCGCCCCTTGGCCGGGGTCAAGGCGATGCCGACAGGCGGAAGGCGACCGGAGGCGCGCCCTCTCTTCCGGTTCGGTCTGGACGACCGCCCGGCCGCTTGGTATGGGCAGGATCGCTACGCCCGTCTTCTTCGGCGAAAGGTCGACGCCATGCCGGACCGCAGGAAGCCGCTCGTCATCGTCACGCGCAAGCTGCCGGACGTGATCGAGACGCGCATGATGGAACTCTTCGATGCCCGGCTGAACATCGAGGACCGCGCCATGACCCGGGACGAGCTGATGGCCGCCATGGCCGAGGCCGACGTCCTGGTCCCGACGGTCACCGACACGATCGACGCCGGCGTGATCGAGGCTGCCGGCCCCCGCCTGAAGATGATCGCCAGCTTCGGCACCGGGGTCGATCACATCGATCTCGCCGCGGCCCATGCCCGCGGGATCGTCGTGACCAACACGCCCGGCGTCCTGACCGAGGACACCGCCGACATGACCATGGCGCTGATCCTGGCCGCGGCACGGCGTCTGGTCGAGGGCGAGCGGCTGGTCCGGTCGGGCGAATGGACCGGCTGGAGCCCGACCTCCATGCTTGGGCATCGGCTCTACGGCAAGCGCCTCGGCATCATCGGCATGGGCCGCATCGGCCAGGCGGTCGCCCGGCGGGCCCGCGGCTTCGGCCTTTCGATTCATTATCACAATCGGCGGCGGGTCCATCCGGAGATCGCGCAGGAGCTCGAGGCGACCTATTGGGAAAGCCTGGACCAGATGCTGGCCCGCATGGACATCGTCTCCATCAACTGCCCGCGCACTCCGGCGACCTACCACCTGCTGTCGGCCCGCCGGCTGGCGCTGATGAAGCGGGACGCGATCCTGGTCAACACCTCGCGGGGCGAGGTCATCGACGAGGCGGCGCTGACCCGGATGCTTCAGCGGGGCGAGCTGGGGGCGGCGGGGCTGGACGTCTTCGAGCACGAGCCCGCGGTCAACCGGAAGCTCCTGAAGCTGCCGAACGTCGTGCTGCTGCCGCACATGGGCTCGGCCACCCTGGAGGGCCGCATCGACATGGGCGAAAAGGTGATCGTCAATATCCGCACCTTCATCGACGGCCACCGGCCGCCCGACCGCGTGATCTCGACCGAGTTCTAGGACGGCGCAGGGCTCAGACGAAGATCAGGGCGCCGTCGGCCCGGGCGTCGCCGAGCAGTGTCACGACCCCGGCGATCTCGATCCCGAGCGCCGGATCGAGATCCGCGGCGACCAGCCCTTCCGCCCTCAGCCCCATCTCGCAGGCGATGAAACGGACCCCCAGCTCGGCGCAGGCGTGGAGCAGATCCTCGAAGGTCCCGATCCCCCGCTCGCGCAGATGGGCGTCGCGCCGCTCAGGATCGCCGTCGAGCCGCCGCCAGCCGCCGGGAACGAGCGCGTGCACCGCGCCGCCCGTGAAGAACAGCGTCGCCGGCCGCCCGGTCGCCGCCGCGGCGCTCGCCATCACGAGCGCGTAATGAACCCGGTCGTAGCGGCCGTCGAAGACGACGACGGACAGCTTTCCGATGCCGTCAGCCATGATGGGACAGGTCCCGGATGCGGGGCGCCCGTCCGCAGAGCGGACAATCGGGATCCGGCCGCACCCTCACCTTGCGGAAGCTGCTGGCGAGCGCGTCGACCAGCAGCAGATGTCCGGACAGGCTGTCGCCGATGCCCAGGATCTCCTTCAGGATTTCCGTCGCCTGCAGGGTTCCCATCATCCCGGCGAGCGCGCCCAGCACGCCGGCCTCGCTGCAGCTCGGCACGGTGCCCGGAGGCGGCGGCTCCGGAAAGAGGCAGCGATAGCAGGGATGCCCGTCCCCGAGATGGGCCTTGTAGGTGCCGAGCTGCCCTTCGAACCGCAGAAGCGCGGCCGAGACCAGCGGCCGGCGGGCCAGGAAGCAGGCGTCGTTCAACAGGTAGCGTGCGGCGAAATTGTCGGTCCCGTCCGCCACGATGTCGTAGGCGGAAACCAGCTCCAGCGCATTTTCGGGCCCGAGCCGCGTCTCGATCGCCTCGACCCGCACCTCGGGATTGAGCGCCATGATGCGCTCGGCCGCGCTTGCGACCTTGGGCCGTCCGACGGAGCCGGTGTCGTGGATGATCTGGCGCTGCAGGTTGGAAAGGTCGACGCTGTCGTGATCGACGATGCCGAGCGTGCCGATCCCGGCCGCCGCCAGATACATGAGCAGCGGCGCCCCGAGGCCGCCTGCGCCGACCACGAGCACCCGGGCATCGAGAAGGCGGGCCTGCCCGACGCCGCCGACTTCCGGCAGGATGATGTGCCGGGCGTAGCGCCGGATCTGGTTCTCGGTGAAGTCCATGGGGGAGCGTCCCTATATCCTGCCGCCTCTTTTGCCACGACCGCCGCCGCGGACGGAAGGGCTTCCCGGACCGTTCCGACGCGATCGCGGCCTCATCGGCGTGGAGCGGGAACCTGCCGCGCCGATCATACGGTTAAGGCTATCACGCGTACCCGGACATCGCCGGGCGCTCCACGGATCTACGGAGACTCTCATGCCCAAGGTCCTGATCGGCGCGGCCTCCGCGCTGGCCCTGCTTCCCTTCCTCGCGATCGGTCCCGCCGCCTACGGCCAGTCGGCGACGGAGCCGACCCAGGAAGGCACGACGGCGGACTGCCCTCCGGGCAGCACCGATCCCGGCTGCACGGCGATCACCCCGCAACGGGGCGACGACGACGAATCCGCAACCGAGGATGACGCCAACACCGACACGGACGGCTGTTACCGGACACATGAACCCGGAAGTTCCGAGATAACGTGGGATAAGGCGAGATGAGCCGAGACGGGCTAAGGATTTCCGCGGCCCTCGGTCATCCGCGCGCCGCTCCGCCGCCTGCAAAGCGCTGTCCGAACAAGCGGCACCTGGCGCACCTCCGGGACACTTGAACGCGGAACTGACATTCCTCCGGCTCGGAACCTCTGACTGGGCTCTTAACCGGCTTCTGGTCCCTGCCGCCGGGAATGACTCGGAGTACCGGCCGAGCGCGTGTAGGAGCGCCAGTTAAATCCATTTTTGTGAATTCCGGGCAATGCAGAGGCTGGAGCCGGAGTACCGTCAAGCCCGCTGTTTACCTTCATGGGGAGCGGCCGCCGCTGCACGCAACTCCTCCCGGACCTGCACCGCGATCAGTTTAACCATCCTCAGCCGCTCTTCCGGATCCTCTTCGGCGGCAACGATCTGGTCGTGTTTGGCCGCCGCAATCTCCGCAAGGGCAGACATTGGCAGATGGCTGCCCTCTTCGCGATGGACCCGTTGAATGGCCTCGAACAGGCGGCCGAGCAGCCGGCCATCGGTGGTGGGTTGCTGCGCTGAAACGGGCGGCATGGGCGCCGTCGGTCCTTGTGTCTCACTGGCCATCATCGGCCCGTCGCCGGTCACCAGCCAATTCACCGACACCCCCGTGGCACGCGCAATCTGAACGATGCGGCCGAGCCGGGGTTCATGATCCCCGCTGAGGTAGTTCTCCAGGGTCCTTCGAGGCATACCAGCCCGCCGGGCCAGCTCATTGCCATTTCCGGCTAACGCGACGCATCTGCGCAGCCGCTCGGCAAAGGCTCTTTTGTCGACCAGATCCTCTTCGGAGTTCATGACACAAACTCCGAAATCCCGGCAATTCGGACACCAACGCTTCGGAGTTCCGGAAAGCTATTTCGGATCAATATGTTAGCCACATATGGCGCAGCTTCCGCAAAGCGCGAACTCCGAAGAGCCACACATGGCTTGACCTGTTGGGCAAAAGTGGTCAATATTACCTCCGAACCGAACTAATAACCCCTGTCAAAACCCGGCCTGGCGGGGCCGGGTCTAACGAGCAAGTGAATGGCAACCGTCCGACTACCGAACGGCGACTGGCACCCTGAGGAGATCAAGGCAGCCGTAAGGATCGCAGGCTGGACGCTTTACGCCCTTGCCCGCGCCAACAACCTGCCCGAACACTCGTGCCGTCACGCGATCCGGTCGCCGAACTACGACGGCGAACTGGCCATCGCGAAGGCTCTAGGCGTTTCGCCGCGCCACTTGTGGCCAAGTCGCTGGGCCGCCGACGGCAAGCGGATCCCCCAGGTCCGCCAACGCCGCAAATCTAACCCCCGCCATGACCCCCGTCACTGTCAAAAGCAGGAGGCAGCATGAACAGAACTCGCATCGTCGCAAAGCGGTTGGCGCGCCTTGAGCATGTTTACGCCGACGCCGTCGCCGAACATCAGGAAGCGGACCGGCAGGCCGAGGCGTTGGAGCGCCTGGTCGACGAGACTGGTGACGCCCTGACCGCGGTCGGCAAGAAGTTGCTGTCAATCGCCCGCGGCGAGGCAGCGGTCGACGATGTCGAGAAATTGATCGCCCACTCGGACGAGCTGCGCGCGGTCTATCTGGCGCGGGTGCGGGCGCGCAATGCGGCCTACCTCCGGCGGCAGTTCGCCCTTGATGCGGTCCGCCGGATCGAGGGACGGCTGGAGCGGACCGAGCGGCGGGTGGCGTGATGAAGTCCCTGGGTCTTCAGACGATCCCGCTCGCCTCCATTCAGATCGGTGAGCGGCTGCGGCCGGTGGACGAGGCGCAGGCGCAGCTTGTCGCCGAGAGCATCGCGCAGATCGGCCTGCGACAGCCGGTCGAGGTGCGCAAGAAGGGGCGTAGCAACAGCTGGATCCTGATCGCTGGCCGGCATCGCCTGCGCGCGGCCGAACTGCTGGGCTGGACCGAGATTGATGCTCTGTGCTTCCAGGCCAACGATGACGAGGCAAGGCTTGCCGAGATCGACGAGAACCTGGTCCGACATGAGTTGAACCCGCTGGACCGGGCGGTCTTCCTGGCCGAACGCAAGGCCATCTACGAGCGCCTGCATCCCGAGACCCGGGCCGGTGTCGCGGGCGCCGAAGCGAAGCATGGACGTGCAAACGAAATCATTTCGTTTGCAGCCGACACCGCGACCCGCTGCGGGATCTCGCGTCGGACGGTCGAATTGGCGGTGTCGATCGCGACCCGATTGGCACCGGAGGTCCGGGCACGTCTCGCCGGGACCGAGATCGCCCGCAAGCAGAACGAACTGCTGGCGCTCTCGAAGCTGCCACCGGAGGAGCAAGCCGCCGTCCTCGGTCTGATCCTGTCCGAGTCTCCCCAGGCCAAGACCGTAGCCGCCGCGGTGAAGCTGTTGGGCGGTGCCCGATCGGTCGAGAGCACTCCGGCGGATGCCGGCTTCCAGCGTCTCCTCGCCGCCTGGAGGCGGGCCGGCCGGACGGCGCAGAGGGCCTTTCTGGAGCATCTGCGCGAGACCGGGGACATCGACGATCTGCTCGGTGTCGCGCCTGAGCTGGATGAGGCCGCGTAATGGCTAAGCATCCACGGGACCGCCAAACGCTGGACCTGCTGGCTTGGCAGCCGCCGCAGCAGGTGAAGGCTTTCGCGCCTGAAAAGGTTCGGGCGGCCACTCTGCGGGCGGCAGTCGCCAAGGGCCTGTCGCTCGCCCTGAAGGAGTGCGGCAAGAGCCGGGAACAGATCGCCGAAGAGGCGTCCGAGTATCTCGGCGAAGCCATCAGCAAGAACGTGCTGGATGCCTATGCATCCGAAGCCCGTGAAGATCACGTCATCAACGTAGTCCGGTTCCTGTCGGTCGTCCACGCGACCCGGGACTGGCGCCTGCTGCAGATGCTCGTCGAGCCCTTCGGTCTGGCCGTGATCGACGCGCGCTACCTGCCAGCGATCGAGGACGCGGTTCTCGACGACAAGATCGCCGAATTGAGGCAGCGCCGCGAGTTGGCACGGCGGCGCTGGAAGGGAGCCTGAAATGTCCGTGGATGAATGGTTCGTCACGGCTGAGGCGGCTGGGCTGCCGGGAATGCCGGGGACCGACCGCGGGGTCCAGCTCCGGGCCAAGGCGGAAGGCTGGGACCGGCCGGACCGGAAATGGCATCCGGAGCGCAATCCGAACGGGCTCTGGCGCAGGCGGGCCGGACGCGGCGGCGGGCGTGAATATCACGTCGCATTGCTGCCGACTGCGGCTCGGGCCGCGCTGCTCAAGAAGCGCAGCGGCATGGCCGAGCCCACTCGGGCAGCGGCCAAGGCCAAGCTTGCCCGCGACGAGGCCTGGGCTCGGTTCGAGAACCTGCCCGAGCATCGCAAGGAACGGGCCAGGGCGCGCCTGCTGGCGCTGGACACCGTCCGCACCATGATCCTGAGCGGCACCTCCAAGGAGGTCGCGGTCCAGCTCGTCGGTGACCAGCAAGGGTTCGGCAAGACCGCCTATTATTCCTGGGAGGCGATGGTTGCTGGCGTGCCGCGGGAGGATTGGCTGCCGCATCTCGCCGATCACCGCACCGGCCGGACTGCTCGGGCGGAGATCTCGCCCGAGGCCTGGGAGTTCTTCAAGGCGGACTATCTGCGGCCTTCCCAGCCTGCGCTCTCCGCCTGTTACCAGCGGCTCAAGGATGCGGCCCGGTCGAAGGGCTGGACGATCCCGAGCCTGAAGACGCTCCAACGCCGGATCGCGCGGGAAATCAACCCCGCCGTGGTCATCCTGGAGCGCGAGGGAGCGGACGCGCTGGCGCGGGTGATGCCGGCACAGCGTCGGGATCGCAGCGTGTTTCATGCGATGGAGGCGATCAACTACGACGGCCACAAGCTGGACGTTTTCGTCAACTGGCCAGACGGCCGGGTCGGCCGGGCGATCCTGCTGGCGATGCAAGATCTCTACTCCGGCAAGATCCTGGCGTGGCGGCTCGATCGCAGCGAGAACGCGCACGCCTTCAAGCTGACCTTCGGCGACATGGTCGAGCGTTGGGGCATCCCGGACCACGTCTACAGCGACAACACGCTGGCGGCTTCGGCGAAGGACCTGACCGGCGGCAGCCGCTTCCGATACCGCTTCAAGATCCGCGAGGACGATCCGACCGGGCTGTTCACCGCGCTCGGGGTCGAGCTGCATTTCACGCGGCCACGACATGGCCAATCGAAACCGATCGAACGCGCGTTCGGGGAACTGGCCGAGTACATCGCCAAGGCGCCGGAGTGCGAGGGCGCCTATACCGGCAACAACCCGGTCAACAAGCCATCGAACTACGGCCAGCGAACGGTGCCGTTGGATCTGCTGATCAAGGTTTGCGAGCGCGAAATCGCCCGGTTCAACGCGCGCAGCGACCGAACAGGATCCACTGCCCGCGGCCGATCCTTCGACGCGGTCTTCGCCGAGAGCTATGCCAAGAGCCCGATCCGCACTGCCGCCGGCCTGCCGCCGGAGATGCGCCGGATGTGGCTGCTGGCCGCCGAGGGGATCACCTGCCGCCGGCCCGACGGCTCGATCCACCTGCATGGAAACCGCTACTGGCACGAGCGCCTGGTCGGACTGATCGGCAAGAAGGTCGTGGTTCGCTTCGACCCGGACCACCTTCACCAGCCGCTTCACGTCTACCGCCTGGATGGATCGTTCGTCTGCTCCGCGGAGTGCGTGGCCGATGTCGGCTTCAATGATGCCGAGGCAGCAAAGCAACGCGCCCGCGAGGAGCGCGACTACCGGCGCAAGGTGCGGGAGATCGCTGAAGCGGAGAAGCGCATGCCTCTCGACCGGCTGGCCGCCCTGCTGCCGGAGGCCCCGGCGGCGGCGCCGATCGAGAACCGGGTCGTGCGGCCGGCAGCGTTCCGCGGCGGCGCGGCACCGGCGCTCGCGGTCCAGGCCGACGACATCGCGGACGAGGAATTTCGAGAGACCTTCGCGCAGGGGGTCAACGCCCTGCGCCTGGTGAAGTGAGGGCGCGCCCGCTGCAACCGGAACGCGCCCTCGGACAACACAACCACAGGAGCAATCTTACATGATCACCGCAAGAGCCGAAACGACCCTCGACATTCCTTCGGAACAGGATGCCCTGCGCGCCGATGTGCGCCGGCTGCTGGAAGCCGAAGGGCTGTCTCAGGCGGCGGCCGCACGGGAAGCGGGCATTGCCTACAGCACCTTCTCAGCTTGGCTGGCCGGCACCTATGAGGGCCGGAGCGACAAGGTCGCCGGAGATGTCCGGAAGTGGCTGGAGGCCCGGACCGAACGCAAGAAGGCATCGGCCGTGATCGTCGGGTCGCCGGGGTTCCAGCCGACCCCGACGGCCAACGAGTTCATCGCGGCCATGCAGTACGCCCAGATCGCGGTCGACATGACGGTCCTGGTCGGAGGACCCGGCGTCGGCAAGACGACGGCTCTCCAGCACTACGCGGCGACGAACCCGAACGTCTGGATGGTCACCATGGAGCCGACCACGGCCAAGCCGTCGGCCATGCTCCAGGAGATCTGCGACGTGATGGAGATCGCCGAGCGCTCGACCACGAAGCTGTCGCGGGCGATCGGCAAGTTCGTCTCCGGCAAGCAGGGGCTTCTGGCGATCGACGAGGGCCAGCACCTATCGTCCGAGGCGCTAGACCAGCTCCGGTCGATCCATGACCGTTATGGCGTCGGGATCGTGATCGCCGGGAACGAAGCGATCGTGGCCAGGCTGGAAGGCCAGAAGGCCGTCTACGCCCAGCTTTACAGCCGGGTCGGCGTCCGCATCAAGCGGCCCACGGCACGGGTCGCCGACATCGAGGCGATGATCGCTGCCTGGGGCATCACCGATGACGAGCAGGTCAAGCTGCTGCGAGTGATCGGCCGCAAGCCAGGGGCTCTGCGCAGCCTCGACAAATGCCTCCGCCTGGCCAGCACCCTCGCTGCCGGTGGCGGCGAGGCGATCAGCGCGAAGCACATCAAGTCGGCCTGGGAGCGCCTGGCTCCCGAGGCCGCAGCGTGAGGCGGCGGATGCTGAGCACCGATCTGCAAGCCCTGGCCGATCAGTTCGCCCCGCGCCGCCAGCGTGGTGTCGAGCTGACACCAATGGCGGTAGCGGCTCTGGTGAGCGCGCTGGAAGCGGCCGCTCATCAGGCCCGCGCGCTGGAACGGAGCCGTCTGTCGGCGTCCGCGCGCGTCACCGACCGCGAATTGCCCGCGAACGTGACGCGTCTTCACCCTGCCCGGCCGGTGCCCCCGCGCGCCCCCGTCGGAGGTGACGCGGCATGAGCAGTCCCCTTGGACAGACGATCGAGTTCGAGATCGGCGGTGAGTATCGGCGCGGCGAGGTCAAGGCGTTCCAGCAGATCGCGGACGATCTCTGGGTCTACTGGGTCGACGTGGGCGGCGGCCGCATCGAACGGCATGTCGCCGGCCGGCGCCTAGTCATCGAACCGACCGCGCTTGCCGCGCGGATCGTCGCAGGCAGGCCGGTCCACGGAATGTCGGTCAACGAACAGCTGCGCGCGCTCGCAGCAGCTGTTCTCGAGACCGCCATCGCCGAGGAGCCGGTGCGATGAAGATCCGCACCCGTCGCCGTCTGCGCCGTCTGCGCAATCAGGCTTCGTTCTTGCCAGCCCTGCTCGTTGCAGCCGGCCGGTTCCTGTTCACAAGACCAAACTGAGAGGCTCGCCCAATGACCACCTCCGTCGAGATCCCACCCGGCTACATGAAGGATGCCGAGGGGCGCTTGGTCCCCGAGGCTGTCGTCAAGCCCGAACACAAGCAGGAAGACCGGCTCGTCCGCGACTTGATCAACGACGCTATGGGCCTCAACAAGCAGCTCGCCGCATTCCGGCAGCGCGCGCATCAGGACATCCAGGCGCACCTGCAGCTGATCGCCGAACAGTATGGCGTCACCCGCGGCGGCAAGAAGGGCAACGTCACCCTGACCAGCTACGACGGCTCACTGCGCGTCCAGCTGGCCGTGGGTGAGTTCATCGATTTCGGCCCTGAGCTGCAGGTCGCCAAGCAGCTCATCGACGAATGCCTGACGAGCTGGAGTGACAACGCCCCGGACGAGTTGAAGGCGATCGTCACCGACGCGTTCAAGGTCAACAAGGAAGGCAAGCTCGACAAAGACCGCATCCTCGGCCTGCGCCGGTTCCAGTTCGATGACAATCGCTGGAAGCGCGCGATGCAGGCCATCTCCGTCAGCGTCCGGGTCACCCGGTCGAAGGAGTACATCCGCTTCTACCGGCGGCCGGCGGCCGATCAGGACTTCGTCCAGATCCCGCTGGCACTGGCGAACGTGTGAGGCTGGCCATGGCGCATGCCTACTGCTGGCGATCCGGAGAGATCGGCATCGGCCGGTCGATCCCGGAGGGGATGCTGCCGCTCGCCCGCGGCCCGGCCAAGGTTCTTCGGGGGGCGCTCCAGGCGCGCGCCCGGATTGCCTATGACAACGTCACGCTCCTCGTTCCGGGTATCCCCGAGGCACCGGACGAAGCGGCGGCGCTTGCCGCCGCACAGCGGTTCTCGACCTTCCTCACAAAAGGCGAGCCCGATCTGGTCCCGGCGCTCACCGCGCAACCGATGGAGGGATGAGCCGTGACGAAGCTCTCTTGCCCGGTCCAGGGCTGCTCGGGCCAGCGCCGCCAGGGTCAGCTCGTATGCCGTCGGCATTGGCACGACCTGCCCAGGGATCAGAGAGGCGCGGTCTGGGACGCCTGGGACCGCTACAATGCAGCTCTCAGGGACAGCGATGCCGATCCCAGTGAGAAGCGTCTCGCAGCCAGCCTGTACCGCGAGGTGACCGAGAAGGCGATCGCCTTCCTCGAAAGCCGAGGACGGGGGAAAGGCTGATGTCAGCCGGCCGCGTCGACGCATGCCTCGCGTTATGGCGCCTTGTGGCGAGCGTTCGCCAGCAGCGTTCCATCCCGGCCGCGATCAAGCTCGCGGTGCGGGACTGGGCGCTGCAGGCGACTGCTGCGCTTGAGGGGCGGCCGGTCTCGGCCGGGCGGTTGGACCAGGAAACGGCAAAGGTCATTGTCTGGTCGCTCCTCGACGCGCTCGACGGAGCGGGTATCGCTCACCGCGATATTGCCGCCTGGTTCAACACCCACGCACGCCGGAGCGTGCGTCCCAATGCCGTCGGCGATGTGCTGGCCGCGTCCGTGCCGGAAGGCTTCCTGCTGATCTCCGAGCAGCGCCTAAAACACCTTTCAGATGGCTTAGAGAAATGACCGACCTGAGCAAGATCCGGGCGCGGCTCCAGGCGCTGCGCAACATGACCGTCGACCGCGGCTGCACCGAGGCCGAGGCGCTGGCCGCGGCGGCCAAGGCCGCCGAGCTGCTGGCCGCCAACAATCTGACCGAAGCCGACCTCGACACGCCGGTCTATGACGAGCTGGCGATCGCGCTGGGCAAGCGGAGGACGCCGCTCGACAGCATATGGAAAGCGGTCGCGACATTTGCAGATTGCCGGGGCTGGCTCTGCCGCCGGGGCGACCGCTGGCACTATGTCTACTTCGGCCGGGAGAGCGACGTCCTGGTCGCCGAGTACGTACACGAGGTCATCCGCCGGGCCTGCGACACGGCAGTCGCAGCATTCCGGCGCAGCGAGACCTACCAGCGGAGGCGCACGGCGAAGACCCGGAGCGCCGCCATGAAGGCGTTCCTCGAAGGTTTTGGCCGGGCGCTCGTCGAGAAAATCGGCCAGGGTCTGTGGCGGCGGTACTGCCGCCAGGTCGGGGAGGATCGGGCGCTTGAGGCCATCCGCGCCAATGGCGAGGCGCTGTCGGCCGCGCTGGCAGCCCGGGGAGTCCGCTTGCAGGGCCTGCGCCCGATCGCCCGTTCGACCGGGCGGTTCCGCGACGAGGCCAGGAGGGCCGGTGTGTGGGCGGGGAGAGACGTCAGCATCGACGCGGCGGTCGCCGCGTCGGGGACGTCCACGGTCGCCGGGTTGCTGTCATGAGCGATGGATCCACCGGGCTGATCCGGGCCGTCCAAGCGAGCCGGCACAAGGTCGCCGGCCTGGACGATGACGGCGCCTGGCGCGATTTCCTGGAGGCCACGACGGGAAAACGGTCCTTGCGCGAGATGACCGGCCGGGAGCTGGGCCAGGTGCTGGATGCCTTGGTAAAGCGGGGAGCGCAGCGGCCAAATGGCTGGCGGCCGACGTCGCACCGTCCGGAGGTCCGCAAGATCTACGCTATCTGGGGCGACATGTGTCGGCACCGGATCCCGCGCCAGCCCACCCGTGAAGGGCTGGTGCAGCTCCTGAAGAGGGAACTCCAGAAGGATGCGCCAGAGTTCCTCACCCCTACGGAAGCTGCGCGGATTATCGAGGCGCTGAAATCCTGGCGCGATCGGGAACTGAGGGCGCGCCGGCGATGACCGAGCCCACCCTGCGCCAGCGGTATGGCTACCTTCCCGCGGCTCTGGTGCTGGTGCTGGAGGCGGTGGGCGAGGACGTCATGCTGCGCCTGGTCGCAGGGTGCGGCGGCACGCGGATCTGGCTGGCGCGGCCGCCGCGGCCCGACAGCCGTCTGGCGCTGGCCGTCGGCATGGATGATGCCATGGCAATCCACCAGGCGGTCGCGGCCAAGGGCATCACCCATATCGACGTGCCCCTGATGACGCGCACGCTGGAACGTGATCGGCAACAGCGCATCTTGACCTTGAGGGCGGAGGGCACCAGGATCGCGGACATCGCCCGCACGGTTGGCATGTCCGAGCGAGGCGTCTATCTGGCGCTCGCACGAGCAAGGTCCGAGCAGGACGACCGGCAGCTCGAACTCTTCGGCACCTGAACGACTTCAGGCGTACCCTCCCAAATCCCGCGCGCATGATCGCCCCCAGCTTTGCCTGGGGGTTTTTCGTGTCCTCCAGGCGCCATGTTCGCTTGGAGGGCCCGGCGCATGATGGGGCGCTATTACGATCACTATTCCGAGATCCCGGAGAGCGATTGGCCGTGGCGCTATTTCCGGCCGGTCGAGATCGCCTGCAAAGGTGATGGCGCCATCCTGGTCCAGGACGAGGCGATGCATCGGCTGGAGGCCCTGCGCGAGCGCTTGGCGCGGCCGCTGATCATCAACAGCGGATTTCGCTCGCCCTGGTACAACGCCGCAAAGGATGGGGCGCCGCGCTCCCAGCACCTGGTCGGCAAAGCCTTCGACATTCGGCTCCCCGACGGCATGGCGCACGAGGAGCTGATCGCCGCCGCGATGGCCGTCGGCTTCACCGGCATCGGCCGCTACCCGACCTTCGTCCATGTCGACGTCGGGCCGGCCCGTCAATGGACAGGCCCTTGAAGTCTGTCCGCCCATCACTTCAACGGAGTGTGAACCGATGAACAGCCTTCTCCAGGGCCGCGCCTTTGGCTTGCTTGCAGGCATCGGCGTGGCCTTCCTGCTGGCGGCCTGGGCCGTCACCCTTGATCCGTCGGGGTTCGGCATCCGGGCTCCGGAACTGACGGTCGCCGCGGTGGCGGCCCTGGTCGTGGCAATTGCGCCGACCCGCTTCCTCCGCACGTTCCTGCATGGTCGGCAGATCGGTCTGACGGCGATCGCCATTGTGGCCGCCTTCATGTCGGTGTCATGGGCCGGCGCCGCCTGGGCCGCCGCAGCTGCCGGGGCCGATACCACGATCGATCTGACAGCAATCCTCTACTACGTCATCGACCTTGCGGCCGCCGCATTGTTCGCCGTGCTCTCCTGGGCCGGTGGCCTGTTGGCACGGAAGTTGAAGCTGGAGGCCGACAGCGAGGTGCGGCGCTACCTTGATGAGGCCATCAGGCGAGCGATCGACTACGGCGTGAGCCGTGCCAGAGAGTTCGGCAAGGATCTGAGCGAGGTCGACGTTCGGTCCGAGATCGTGGCCGACGCGGTCGATTATCTGATCCCGAAGATACCGGACGCGCTGAAGCGCTTCGGCATCACGCCGGACGCGCTCGCCGACATGGTCAGGGCGCGCCTGCCGGCATGAGCATTCTGGCGGGGCTGCTAGACCTGCTGCGCTCGTGGGGGGAGATGCTGCGGCAGCATCTCCCTACCATCGGCGCCTGGTTTGCCGGCCGCGCCTCGGCGGAGCGGGACCAACTCGCCCGCCAGGCCGAGCGCGCCGCGGAGCAGGTCCTTATCGGAGCCGAGCCGACGCCGTCGCCCGACCGCATCCTTGAGGACATGCAGAATGGCCGGTTCTAGGAGGTTCGCCTCGCTCATGGCCCTGGCCGTGATGTCCGGCTGCGCCTGCCAGCCGGCACCAGCGGTGCCGGCCTGGCCGACCGCCGGTCCGAAGGTCGCGGCCGAGCTGCAGCGGCTCGATCCGGACGAGTATCCGGCGACCTGGGAATGGCTCGGCCGCCTGCACAAGCTGTGGCGCCAGCTGGAGATCTACTGAAATGGACATCATTGACCAGGCGCAGGCGCTGGCCCTGCGCGCTACAGAAGCAGCCGTGCGGCAGGCGCGGACCGCAGAACCCCGACGCGATGCCGACAGCTGCACCGAATGCGGCGACGACATCCCCGCGGCCCGGCGCGCCGCGCTCGGCGGGACGGATCTCTGCGCCTTCTGCGCCGGCCAGCGGGAGAGGCGGAAGTGATGCCGGAGTGGCTGAGAGAATGGTGGCCCGTCATTGCGTTCCTGGTGCCGCTCCTGCTGGTCGTGATCGCCTGGGCCATCCGCAAAGGCCTGGTGACCCGTGACGAGTTCGAGACCCGGTCCGCGCAGCTCGTGGCGGCCATCGAGGCCGAAGGGAAGAACCGGGTGGAACTGGCGTCGGCAGTCAGCCGCATCGAGCTGAAGTTGGGCCAGCTCACCACCCGCGACGACGTCCACAACCTCAATGTCGCGCTCGCCGAGTTCAAGGGTGACCTGAAGGCGCTGGGAACCGGCATGACATCGCTGGGAGATCGCCTCGACCGGGTGGACCGCACGCTGGCGCGTCATGAGCAGATCTTTTCGGAGGCAGCCCGGAAATGAACGGCTTCGGATCGGCGTGGATCGAGCATCTGCGGATCGCGATCCTGCGCCTGTTGAATTCCACCAACGGCTATGGCGCGACCGAGTCGCTCCTGCATGACGCGCTGCGCGGACCGGACCTTCGCTTCGGCGTGTCGCGCGACCAGGTACGCGCACAGATGGCATGGCTTGCCGAACAAGGCCTGGTCACGATCGATGTGTCCGATGCCGGAAAGTACGCGGCAGTCCTGACCTCGCGGGGCCAGGACGTTGCGGAAGGGCTGGCCGAGCATCCGGGCGTCAAGCGCCCCCGCGCAGGCGCTTGACATGGCCAGACCGTCCAAGGTCGATCGCCTGCCCGTCGAGATCCGCGACGAGATCGCGCGTCTGCGCGAGCACGGGAGGACGATCGACGAGATCCTCACGCACCTCCGGCAGCTCGGGGTCACTGACCTGTCACGTGGCTCTCTCGGTCGGCACGTGCAGAAATGGGACAAGATCCAGGCGCGGCTGCAGGAGAGCGCGAAAGCGGCCGAGATGATCATGGGGGCGCTGGATCAGGACGGCCGAGACGAGCGGCTCACCCGGTTCAACATCCGTCTCATGCACGCATCCCTGAACGCTCTGCTGGTTCCCGAGGAGGATGGCGAGATGCGCCGCTTGGAGCCTGAGGAAGCGATGCTGCTCTCCACCGCCATCCAGCGGCTTGCTCAGGCCGCGAAGACCAACCAGGACGCGGCGCTGCAGATCCGTCGCGAGATGGCGAAGAAGGCGGAGGAGGCCGTCGAGCGCGTGGCCGCGAAACGCGGTCTCTCGCGGGACGTCATCGCCGAAATGAAGGCCGAGTTCTTGGGCATGGCGTGATGGTCACGGCGCCAGATGCGGATCTACGCAAGCGGCTGGCGGACGAGCCGCTCCTGCTCTCGTACCAGCAGGATCTGCTGCGGACGACGTCGCTCCACAACGTCGTCATCTGCGAGAAGAGCCGACGCATCGGCTTTACCTGGGCGATTGCCGCCGACGCCGTCCTGACTGCTGCGGCCGGCAAGGCGGACGGCGGCATGGACGTCTTCTATCTCGCGTACGAGAAGGAGATGACGCGGGAGTTCATCGACACCTGCGCCGCCTGGGCGCGCCTGTTCGACAAGGCCGCCTCGGCCGTCGAGGAGACGGTCTGGGAAGGCGAAGGCGACAAGGCGGTTCTGGCCTTCCGGATCAAGTTCGCGAGCGGGTTCGAGATCGTTGCCCTGTCGTCCAAGCCGCGCGGCCTGCGCGGCCGGCAGGGCTACGTGATCATCGACGAGGCAGCCTTCCACGACGATCTGCCCGGCGTGATGAAGGCGGCGCTGGCGCTCCTGATGTGGGGCGGCAAGGTGCTGGTGATCAGCACGCACAACGGCGTCGACAACCCCTACAACGAGCTGGTGGAAGAGGCCCGGTCCAGGCGCAAGCCCTATGGCTTCATCCGGGTCACGTTCGACGACGCGCTTGCCGCCGGCCTCTATCGCCGGATCTGCCTGGTTACCGGCAAGACCTGGTCGGCCGAGGCAGAGACCGAATGGCGCAACGGCATCGTCGCCAGCTATGGCGATGCCGCGGACGAGGAACTCTTCTGCATCCCGGCCGAGGGCGGCGGCTCCTGGATCCCGCCGGAGCTGATCGCGGCCGCGGCGCATAAGGACGCCGGCAATCCTGATCTCTACGGCGGCGGCGCGGCCTATATCGGCAACGACATCGCGCGAAGAAGCGATCGCTGGGTATCGACGGCCCTCGAACGGCTGGGCGACGTCCTATGGCTGCGCGAGGAGCGTGTGCTAGCGAACGCGTCGTTCGCCGTCCAGGACGAGGTCCTGGACGAGATGGTCGCCCGCTATCGGCCGATCCGGATTGCAATGGACCAGACTGGGATGGGCGAGAAGCCCGTCGAGGACGCGCGGCGCCGCTACGGCGAGCTGCGCGTCGAGGGCGTGCTGTTCTCGGGCGACCGTCCCCTGGCGCTGGCGACGGCAGCCCGCCGGGCGTTCGAGGACGGCCTCATCCGCATCCCCGACGATCCGGAGCTGAAGGCGGACCTACGCAAGATCAAGCGCGTGGCCGGCGCGACCGGCGCACCACGCCTGCAGACCGGCCGTGACCGCTCCGGCCACGCCGACCGGGCCTGGGCACTGTTCCTGGCGATCGCCGCGGCCGAGACCGAACCCACCCGCTTCGACTACCGCCCCGTCCGCCCAGTTGATGACAACTGGTCCGACCGGCCGACCCGCTTCGGGGTCGGATGGCGCGCACGCAGAGGACTGTTCTGATGGCAAGACCCGTGCTCCTCGGGCCTGATGGCCAGCCGATCCGCCGCGAGATCCTGAGGCAGGAGATATCGGCCCCAACGCTGACCGGGATCCGCACGATCTGGAACGACACAGTCGCCTCCGGACTGACGCCGATGCGGCTGGCAAGCCTGCTTCAGCGGGCGGCCGAAGGCGATGCCGGCGACTACCTGACGCTCGCGGAGGAGATGGAGGAGCGCGAGCCGCACTACGCGGCGGTTCTCGGCATCCGCAAGCGCGCGCTGTCGGGCCTGGAGCCGGCGGTCGCGGCTGCTACGGACGATCCGCGCGACGTCGCGATCGCCGACGAGCTGCGCAATCTGGTCTCCCGGCCGGCGTTCGGCGAACTGGTCGACGAGCTGCTGGACGCCCTGGGCAAGGGCTACTCGGTCTGCGAGATCATCTGGGAGACCGGGCGACACTGGCGACCGACGCGGTACCTCTACCGCGATCCGCGCTGGTTCCGCTTCGATCGGACCGACGGGCGGACGTTGCTGCTGGTCGACGACGGGGCGCCGTTGGGCCGACAGTTGGAACCGTACAAGTTCATCACCCATGTCCCGCGGCTCAAGAGCGGGCTGCCGATCCGGGGCGGCTTGGCGCGGCTGGTCGCCTGGTCGTTCATGTTCAAGTTCTACGCGCTCAAGGACTGGATGGCCTTCGTGGAGCTGTTCGGGCTGCCGCTCCGCCTGGGCCGCTATGGCAAGTCCGCGACGGAGAAGGACATCGACACGCTCTGGCGCGCCGTCGCCAACATCGGGACCGACGCGGCCGCGGTAATCCCCGAAGAGATGCGGATCGAGTTCATCGACGCGGCGAAGGGTCAGGGCGGGCACGAACTCTTCCAGCGCCTGGCCGATTGGATCGACCGGCAAGTCTCGAAGGCGGTGCTGGGCCAGACGATGACCTCGGACGACGGCTCCAGCCGATCCCAGGCCGAAGTGCACAACGAGGTCCGCCACGACATCCTCCGGGCCGACGCGCGGCAGCTTGCCATCACCATCAACCGCGACCTAGTGCGGCCGTTTGTCGACCTGAACTGGGGACCGCAGCAGCACTATCCGGTCGTCAGCTTCCCGGTGATGGAACCGGAAGATCTTCAGGCGCTGGTAACGGCGCTGAAGGAGCTGGTGCCGCTCGGTCTGACCGTCGAGACGTCGGTGATCCGCGACAAGCTCAACCTGCCGGATCCCGAGCCCGACGCCGAGCTGCTCGCCGCCCCGGTGGCCGCGCCGACCGCGGCCGAGAACCGGGACCATGCGGTCGGTTGCCCATGCTGCGCTCCCGCCCGGGCGAGCAACGCCGAGACGTCGGCCGAGGATGTGGTCGACGAAATCGAGCGCGAGGCGCTGGCGGAGTGGGACCAGCAGCTGGCGCCCGTCATTGATCCCGTGCGCCAGCTCCTCGAGGAGTGTTCCAGCTACGAGGAGGCCCTGGCCCGGCTGCCGGAGCTGCTGGGCAGAATGGATAGTCGCGCGCTGGTCGAAGCTTTGACCCAGGCGTTCTTCTCGGCGCGCGCGGCCGGCGACGTGGACGCCTGACATGGCCGACCGCTTCACCCTCAAACCCGGCTCCCTCTTCAACGCCGGGCCGTCGCCGGAGGCACGCCGGTACCTGCGCGCCAAGGGCTGGAGGCCTGCATTTTCGTACAAGGATGTCTGGGGCGAGGAGCACGCCTTTGCCTTCACCGTGGCCAAGGCAATGACCATGGACGTCCTGCGGACCATCCGGGAGGCGCTCGAAACGGCGTTGGAAGATGGCGTTCCCTATGCCCAGTTCCAGCGCGAGCTGACCACGCAGCTCCAGGCCCTCGGCTGGTGGGGCAAGCAGGAGATGGAGGACCCGGCCACCGGCGAGCGTCAGCTGGTCCAGCTCGGCAGCCCGCGGCGGCTGCGCACCATCTACCGCGCCAACCTGCGCACCGCCCGGGCGGCTGGCCAGTGGGAGCGGGCGCAGCGGACCAAGGAAGCCCTCCCGTACTTCGTCTATGAGCTGGGGCCGTCCGAGCGTCACAGGCCTGAGCATGCGGCCCTGGCCGGCCTCGTGCTGCCGATCGACGATCCGTTCTGGGACACGCACATGCCGCCCAATGGCTGGGGCTGCAAGTGCCGGGTCCGCCAGGTCGGCCCGGTCCAGTTGCGGCGCGAGGGGTTGCGGGTCGGCATGGCGCCGACGGTTCCGACCCGCACCTGGCGCAACAACCGCACAGGAGAGGTGCTACAGGTCCCGCAAGGGATCGACCCGGGGTGGGACACCAACCCCGGCAAGGCGCGGCAGCGGAACCTGGAGCGGATGCTCGCCGACAAGGTCGACGCCATGCCCGAAGACCTGGCGCGGGTGGCCCGCGCCGATCTCGAACGAGACGGTTTCGTCGCCGAGGATTGACCGGCCGCGTCTGAAGCGCCAGGATCATCGCGTCGGCATTTCCGCCCCGATCGCCTCTGAAATGCGCGATCGCGCGTCCTGGCCGCCTTTTAGGCCTCTTACCGGCCTCTTAGAACCGCCCCCACGCACCACGGATCTCCCCAGAGGCGCCTGAAGCACTTCAGGCGTACCCGGGTGGCGCCGATCGCGATGATCGCGGTGATGAAGACCGCGACCGTCACCTCCGCCCTCTCGATCGCCATCAATGGCCAGCTTCCGCTGGAGGCTGCGCCTGAGTGGATCCAGCTGCTGCCGGCCGGCCCGACCATCGTCGGCCGCGACGGCCGCAATTGGGTGCTGCCCGAACCCGCGGCACTGATCGAGGCGCACCGGCGCCTCGGCCGCTCGCTCGTAATCGATTGGGAGCACGGGTCGGAGCGGAAGAGCCCGGCGGGCGAGCGCGCGCCGGCGGCGGGCCACATCGAAGAGCTGGAGGCGCGGCCGGATGGGGTTTGGGGGCGGGTCGTCTGGACGCCGCAGGGCGCGGAAGACGTCCGCACCGGTGCCTATCGCTACATCTCGCCCGTCTTCCTCCACGACAAGGCAACCCGCCGTATCGTCGAGCTGCGCGGCGCCGGGCTCGTGCATGAGCCGAACCTTCCCTTGGCGGCCCTCAACAAGGCCGATCCCTCACGACTCGGAGTGAAGAGCATGGACCTCTCGCAGGTGTATGCCGCCCTCGACCTGGTCGACGGCGCGAACGAGGATCAGATCCTCGCCGCCGTCACCAAGCTGAAGGCGGACAAGGAGAAGGCCCTGAACAGGGCCGAGAACCCGGACCTTGCCCGGTTCGTTCCGCGGGCCGACTACGACCAGGCCCTGGAGCGGGCGACCAACGCCGAGGCGACGCTGAAGCAGCTCCAGGACCAGGCGCGTGATGCCGAGATCGAGGCGGTGATCGATGCGGCGCTCAAGGACGGTAAGATCGTGCCGGCGAGCGTCGACTACTACCGCGCCCAGTGCCGGCGCGAGGGCGGGCTCGACGAATTCAAGAACTTCGTGTCGAGCGCGCCGAAGATCGTCGCCCCCAGCAATCTCGACGGAAAGCCGGCAGCGCCCGAGGGGGCGGCCACAGCGCTCAATGACGAGGAGCGGGCCGTGATCCGCCAGCTCGGCATCACCGAAGAGGCTTACCTCAAGACGAAGGGAAGCAACTGACATGACAGCCCTCACCAAGGGCCGGCGGACGCCCAGTCGCGCCGGCAACCGGATCGCCCATCCGCTTGCGGCGGGCGCGAAGGTCTTCGCGGGCGGCATCGGTGTGCTGGATGCCGGCTATCTCAAGCCGGGTCGGGCGGCTACCGGCCTGATCGCGGTCGGCGTGATCGAGGACGACGCCGACAACTCGGCCGGTACCGACGGCGACGTCGTTGTCACCGTCTCCCGCGGCACCTTCCAGCTCGACAACGACGGGACCGATCCGGTCGGTCGGGAGCACATCGGCCTTAATGCCTACATCGTCGACGACCAGACCGTCGCCGCCACCGACGGCGAGGGCACGCGGTCCATCGCCGGCAAAATCATCGACGTCGACGCCGCTGGCGTCTGGGTCGAGTTCTAAGGGGGACCCATCACAATGCGCGTGATCACGCCGCAGCTTCTCCACGCCGCATCCGTCGGCTTCCACACCGCTTTCAACCAGGGCATCGAAAGCGTCGAGAGCACCTGGCCCAAGATCGCAATGGAGGTGCCGTCCTACGGTCGGGAGAACATCTATCCCTGGCTGAAGAACCTGCCGGGCACCCGGGAGTGGATCGGCGAACGGTTCATCAACCGATTGGAGGCAGACGGTTTCCGGGTCGTCAACAAGACCTTCGAGAGCACCTACGGCGTCAAGCGTCCCGACATCGAGGACGATAATCTCGGTGTCTACGCGCCAGCCTTCAGGATGCTGGGCGAAGCGGCGGCCGAAACGCCGGACCGCCTAGTCTGGGACCTGCTGCCTGCCGGCTTCAGCACCGTTACCTGGGACGGCCAGTACTTCTTCGACACCGACCATCCGGTCCTGGACAAGGACGGCAAGGTGACCAGCGTCTCGAACTTCGGCGGCGGATCGGGCGCGGCCTGGTACCTGGTCTGCACGCGGAAGGTCCGGAAGCCCTTCATCTACCAGAAGCGCACGGAAATCGAGTTCGCGAGGAAGGACAAGCCCGAGGACGAGCACGTCTTCATGGCCGACGAGTACCTCTACGGTGTCCGCCTCCGCTCGGCTGCCGCCTACGGCTTCTGGCAGATGGCCTACGCCTCCAAGCAGGAGCTGACACCCGAGAACTTCAACGCCGCCTACGATGCCATGTGCGCGATCAAGGGCGACTACGGCCGGGTTCTCGACAACAAGCCGAACCTGCTGGTCGTCCCCACCAGCCTGCGCGGCGCCGCCAACGAGGTGATCAAGGCGGAGCGCCTGGCCAACGGCGCCACCAACACCAACCGGGATCTCGTCGAGATCCACGTCGAGCAGCGGCTCTAAGGGGAGGCGATCATGGCCGATCACATCCGCATCATCGCCAAGGTCGACGGCTTCCGTCGCGCCGGCATCGCGCACAGCACCGAAGCACGGTTCTACCCGAAGGCCCAGTTCACGGCGATGCAGCTGGACCAGCTCCGGACCGAGCCGATGCTCGTCGTCGACGAGATGGATCCACCGGCCGCTGAGAACGCCGAAAGCGGCAGCAAGACGGCGGCCGGCCGGGCCGGCCGGTCGGGCGGCAGGGAATAACCTGCGGCGAGCCGGCCGCTTGCACCCCGGCGGTGGACAGGGAAGCCGCCGCGGGAGGCCACGGAAGTCCTGCCGGGTTCGGGCCTGATCTCCGACCCGGCAGGCACGGCATCAAAGGTTGTCAATGACCTACGCGACCCTCCAGGACCTGATCACAGCCATCGGCGAGGACGAGCTGATCTCGATCGCGGACCACGACCGCGACGGCACGATCAATGCCGAGGCCGTGGAGCGCGCCCTCGCGGCCGCGTCGGCCCTGATCGACAGCCATCTGGCAGTCCGCTGGCCGACGCCGCTCGCGTCGGTACCGGATCTCATCCGCGATCTCGCCATCGACATCGCCATCTACAAGCTCGCCGGCCCGAGCCGCGGTCTGACGGACGAGCAGCGGCAACGGTACGAGGACGCGCTGAAGCTTCTCGGACGCCTGGCCGACGGCAAGGCGACCCTGGACCTGCCCCCGCCGCAGCCGACCGTTTCCAAGACCCCGGTCCTGATGTCCGGATCGAAGCGGCTGTTCAGCCGTGACCGTCTGAGAGGGCTCTGAACATGGCCGGGACGGCCCTTCAGATCGACCTCCAGGCGATGGAGACAGTCCGGCGCAGGATCCAGGCGCTGGGCTCTACCGACCTTTCGCCCCTGGTCGCCGACATCGCCGCGACAGTCGAAAGCCAGACTCGCCGGCGCCTCGGCAAGGAGAAGCGCGCGCCGGACGGTTCGGCGTGGGCACCGTGGTCGGAAGGCTATCGCGGCCGCCGGATGCTGGAGCGCTCCGGCGCCCTGATCGACAGCATCCATCACAAGCTCTACGGCGACCAGGCCGAGGTCGGTTCCAACCTGGTCTACGCGGCCATCCACCAGTTTGGCGGCGCCGAGGTCGGCAAGGCGATCCCGGCGCGGCCCTATCTCGGGCTCTCCGACGACAACATGGACGAGCTGGCCGAGACCGTGGACGCCTGGATCGAGAGGCAGTTTCGATGAGCCGCCTGGTTGCCTACCGCGCCGCCGTCGTCTCGACCGTCCGCAGCTGGCTGCCGGATCTTGCCCGGTGCGAACCGCATATGGGCCGCTTCGACGAGAAGGAGCTGGCACGCCTTGGCGTCAACACGCCGGCCGTCCTGGTGGCGGTCCTGGGTGCCCCGTCCGCGACAGACGTCGGCAACGACGAGCGCGACCAGGTCGTGCGGACCGCTGCGATTGTGGTGACCTCCGATCGGCGCGACCTGCCTCGCGACGAAGCGGCCCTCGCGATTGTCGAGGCTCTGCTGGTCCGGATCCCGGGGCAGCGGTGGGGGCAAGAAGACTGCCACATGGTCCAGCACGCCACGGTGAAGGCCGAGAACCTGCACTCCGGTGAGATCGACCGGCGGGCAATCGCGCTCTGGGCGGTCACCTGGGACCAGACGATCCGGCTGGGCGAGGACATCTTCGCCGATGAGGGCACGCTGCCGGCGGAGGTCTACGTGAACGGCGAACCGCTGGTGACCGAGCCGTGAGCGACCCGTTCGAACTGGCTGAACTCGCCCGGCGCCTGGCCAACCTGATCCGCGTCGGCACCGTCGCGGAGGCAGACTATGCCAGGGCGCGGCTGCGGATCGCACTCGGCGACATCACCACGGGATGGCTGCCGTTCGCAGTATCGCGTGCCGGCGACGACCGCAGCTGGTCGGCGCCCAGCATCGGCGAGCAGGTCCTGGTGGTCTGCCCGAGCGGCGATCCGGTCCAGGGCATCGTGGTCGGTGCGCTGTACCAGGCGGCCCATCCGGCGCCGGCCGACCAGGTCACGATCCATCGCACGGTCTACGAGGACGGCACCGTCGTCGAGTATGACCGTGCCGCCCATCGGCTGATGGTACGGGTGGTGGGCGACCTGCGCGTCGAGACGGCCGGCCGGGTTGAGATCGCGGCGGAAGGACCGGTTGCCGTCAGCTCGGCGGCCGAGGCCTCGATCACGGCACAGGGGCCGGTTTCGGTCAGCTCGGAAGCCCAGGTCTCTATTGCGGCGCCGGCCGTCGCCATGACGGGAACCGGCGGCAATTCGGCGACCGCGAGCCTGACCGGTGATTTCACGCTCCGGGGCCGTCTGGAGGTCGAGGGCAGCATCCACGCCACCGGCGACATCCTGGCCGACGGATCCAACTCCAACCACCACACTCACTAGAGGACGGCATGACCCGCCATACCTACATCCTGCAACGCGACATCCCCCGGATCGGCAAGGCCGGACGGACGGTCGAGCTGACCAACGCCCAGGCGCTCTATTTCCGCCTGGATGGCTCGATCAAGCCGGCCGACACGGCGGCCGCGAAGCCGGCCGCGAAGCGCAAGCGCGAGGCCGCCGGAGCCTGACATGCAGGGCATGTCCGCGACCGCCGGGACGGCAAGCCAGGGGCTCGACCACCTGGTCCAGTCGATCCGCGACATCCTGACCACGCCAGTCGGCACCCGGGTCATGCGCCGTGATTACGGGTCGCGGCTCATGGACCTACTGGATCGCCCGACCGAGCCGGGGATCGAGGTCGAGATCGTGGCGGCAACCGCCGAGGCGCTGTCCCGATGGGAGCCGCGCTTCCGCCTGGACCGCGTCGTCGTCCGCGACATCACGGAAGGACATGCGACGCTTGAGATGACGGGCACCTATCTGCCCGACGGTCAGGCTGTCCGCCTGGAGGGCATCCAGCTGTGAGCGTGGGCAGCGCGATCGACCTGTCCAAGCTGCCGCCGCCGCAGGTGGTCGAGGAGCTGGACTACGAAGCCATTCTGGCGGCGATGAAGGCCGATTTCATCGCCCGCTGGCCGAACTTCAGCGCCGACCTGGAGTCGGAGCCACTGATCAAGCTGCTGGAGGTGGCGGCGTATCGCGAGCTGCTCGTGCGCCAGCGCGTCAACGAGGCGGCCCGGAAAGTGATGCTGGCCTTCGCGCGCGGCAGCGACCTCGACCATCTTGGAGCGCTTTATGGCGTCGAACGGCTGCTGGTCGACCCCGGCGATCCGGCGGCCTCGCCGCCGGTACCGGCACAATACGAGCTGGATGACGCCTTGCGCTTCCGCATCCAGCTCGCTCCGGAGGCGATGTCGGTCGCGGGACCCGATCTCGCCTATGTGTATCATGCCCGGTCCGCCTCGGCCGACATCAAGGACGTGTCGGTCGAGAGCCCGACGCCGGGCGATGTCGTGGTCACGGTGCTGTCGGGCCATGGCGACGGTGCGCCGGCGGCGATGGAGGTGATCGACAGCGAGACCGTGACGCTGTCCGGCGGAGCAGCCGTCATCCACCCGATCCCGGGCGCCAACGCCGTGCGGGTCAAGAGCGCGGACGGTTCGACCGTCTGGGCCGAGGGCGTCGACTATCTCTACGATCTGGTCACGGCCCGGCTGTCGCGGATCGCCACCGGCGGCATCGCGGCCAATGCCACTCTGACGGTCGAGCATGTGACGCGCGGCGAGGTCGAGCTGGTGCGCGACCGGCTCAACAACCGCCAGCTTCGCCCGCTCACGGATCGGGTCACAGTCCAGGGCGCGACGATCGTCGACTATCAGGTCGCCGCCTCGATCTGGATCACCGACGGGCCGGAGGGCGAGCTGGTGCGCCAGGCGGCGGTCCAGGCGGTCACGGCCTATGTAGCCGGCCGTCATCGCCTGGGCGCTCATGTCACCCTGTCCGGTCTGTTGGCGGCCCTGCATGTCGAGGGCGTCTGGAAAGCCGAGATCATCTCGCCGACCGGGGACGTCGAGGTGACGTCGGCCGAGGCCGCCTGGTGCACGGACATCGACGTGATCGTGGGAGGCTACGGTGGCTAGCCTTCTGCCCCCCAATGCGACGGCGTTGGAGCGCGCGGCCGAGGCGGCGACCGCCCGTGTGGGCGAGGTCGAGGTGCCGATCGCGACCCTTTGGGATCCGGATCGCTGCCCGGCCGCCTTGCTGCCCTACCTCGCCTGGGCGCTGTCCGTCGACGACTGGTCGCCGGAATGGCCCGAGCGGATCAAGCGCGCCGTGATCCGGGCGGCAATTGCCGTGCATCGGACGAAGGGCACCATCGGCGCGCTGCATCGCGCCCTGGAGGCCATGGATCTCGACCTGATCCGCGTCATCGAATGGTTCGAGGAGGAGCCGGCCGGCGAGCCCTACACCTTCCGCGTAGAGGTCGGCACGATCAGCCGCGGCCTCTCGGAGGACGAGTGGGACGCCATTCTGGCGGCGGTCCGGAAGGCGAAGAACACCCGGTCACACCTTAAGGACCTCCGCGTCTACCTGCAGGTGCAGTCGACGGTCCCATACGTCGGTGGGGCCTGCCTCGGCGGTGAGAGCGTCACCGTCTACCCCTACACCATCACGGAGCGCGAGCAGCTCGGCGCCGTGCCGCTTTTCGCCGCCGCGTACCAGAGCGTCGAGACCACCACTGTCTACCCAGGGACCTGAGCCACATGGCGGACTACTACACCATCTTGACCGATATCGGCCTGGCCAAGCTGGCCAACGCCGTGCCGAGCGGCTTGCCGCTGAGCTTCGCGGAGGTGGCCGTGGGCGATGGCAACGGCACGGTCTACAACCCGGCGCAGGGGCAGACCGCGCTTGCCCGCGAGGTCTACCGCATGCCGATCAACCAGATCTATGTCGACCCGAACAATTCGGCCTGGCTGGTCGTCGAGGCCGTGATCCCCGCCTCGGTCGGCGGCTGGTATGTGCGGGAGGTCGGGATCTACGACGATGACGGCGACCTGATCGCCATCTCGAAATTCCCCGAGACCTACAAGCCGGCGTTGGCCTCCGGGGCGGGCAAGGATCTCTACCTGCGGCTGATCCTGGAGCACAGCAACGTCGGCAACGTCACGTTGCAGATCGACCCGGCGATCGTCCTGGCGACGCGGAAGTACGTCGATGACCACGCGGCGATTACCGCAACGACGAGCCGACGCGGTCACGTGGAACTGGCAACGGACGCGGAAACCCAGGCGGGCACGGACACGCAGCGCGCTGTCACCCCAGCGTCGTTGTCCGCGCGGACGGCGACGGACGAGCGTACCGGCTTGGTGGAACTGGCGACAGCAGCGGAGGTCCAGGCTGGTGTGGACACCCAGCGCGCCGTCACCCCGGCCGGACTTGCGACCCTTACGGCCGCGTTAGATCGAGCCGGACTGATCAAGCTGGCGAGCGGGCTTGCGACGCGAGAGGGGGTCGAGGGCAACACCGCTATCACCCCGGCCGGGTATCACGCACAAGGCGTTCAAGGGAACGGTTGGGGTTACACCCGGCTTCCGGGACGCATCCTTATCCAGGCGATGCGAGTGTACGCAGAGCAACCCCAAAGCTCATTCACGTGGCCAATAGCGTTCTCCAGCCCGCCTTGGGCGATTTCCGCAACCGACGACTCAAACTCCTTGAGCAGCATTCATACGCTGGGCGCGACGAATGGCGCGAGTACTACCACCGTGACCGTCTTCAGCAGGCGAGCCGACAACAACGACACCCACGAGCCTTCGGCAATCTTCATCATCGGCATAGGACCGTACTGAGATGGACTTTCTTGCAACATTCGATCAGCACGGACTTCCGACCGGCTTCTATGAAGTCGAGCGCTCTCACCTGGCCCCAACTGGAGCGGTGCCGATTTCCGAGGCGCAGTGGAGGGAGTTTCTTGACAATCCCGGACGGCGGCGCTGGAACGCGCAAGCACAGACCGTAGAACTCTACGAACCGCCCCCGCCTCCTCTCGATGAGTTGAAGGCGCGAGCCATCGATCAGATCGACGTCGCGGCCGGCAGCGCTCGCGCGGCCTGGGTGTCCAAAGGCGCGCATCTTGACGCGGAATACCTGCGCGCGGTTGAGCAGGCCGAGGCGTATCAGGCGGATCCGGACGGCAGCTACCCGGCACTGCAGGCCGACATCGACGCCGGCACCCAGGACCCCCGGCTCGGCCGCACCGTCCAGACTCTGGCCGAGGCCGCCGACCTGATCCTCTACACCCGTGGCGTCTGGATGGCCGCGCTCGATCAGATCCGCGCCACCCGGCTGTCCGCTAAGGCCGCGGTCCGGGCAGCCACCACCGCCGAGGACATCGAGGCGATCGTGGCCTCGCTTTCCTGGCCCACACCTTCCACCAACAGCGGGAGCACAAGCTGATGCCCGAGCAGTTCCTCCACGGCGTCGAAATCGTCGAGATCGACGCCGGTACCCGACCCATCCAGACCGTCAAGTCCAGCGTCATCGGCCTCATCGGCACCGCCGCCCAGGGGCCGGTCAACGAACCGGTCCTGATCACCGGCTCGCTGCGCCAGGCGGTCGAGATCTTCGGCGAGGCCGACGGGCTGGGCACCATCCCGGACGCCCTGGACGCAATCATGGACCAGACCGGCGCCATGGTGGTGGTGGTCAATGTCTGCGATCCCGAGGTCCACACGACGACGGTCCCGGCCGCCAATGCCACCTTCCCGGCGACAGGCATCCTCGCCCTGCCGCACCGCCATGTGTCCGCCGTCACGGTCACCAGCCCCGACGGCGAAATCACCTACGTCGAGGGCACCGATTACACCGTCGACGCGTCGGCCGGGACCGTCCAGCGGCTGGCCGACGGCGCGATCGGCGCCGCCGCCGAGGTCAAGGTGGGCTACACGTATGTCGACCCGAGCAAGGTCGAGCTGGCGGATGTGATCGGCGGCGCGACGGCCACCGGCTACACCGGCGTCCATGTGCTGCGGACCGCCGAGAACGTCGTCCATGTGGTCCCGCGCATCCTGATCGCACCGGGCTTCACGTCGATCCGCCCGGAAGGCAATGCCAACCCGGTGATCGCGGAACTGCAGGGCATTGCGGAGCGGCTGCGGGCGATCATCGTCGCCGACGGACCCAATACGACGGACGCCGACGCCATCACCTATCGCGAGGACTGGGGTAGCGCCCGGATCTATGTCGTCGATCCGTGGTGCCTGGTCTGGGACACCGCCACCAACGCCGAGCGGCAGCAGCCGGCCTCTGCCCGCGTCGCCGGAGTGATCGCCCGCATGGACAACGATCGCGGCTTCTGGTGGAGCCCGTCTAACCAAATCATCAACGGCATCATCGGCACGGCACGGGCGATCGAGTTCGGCCTGTCGGACGTCAACTCGGTCGCCAACTACCTCAACGAGAACGAGGTGGCGACGATCGTGCGCAAGGACGGCTATCGGCTCTGGGGCAACCGGACCTGCTCGGCCGATCCGAAATGGGCGTTCCTCAGCGTCCGGCGCACGGCCGACATGGTCTACGAGTCAATCGAGCAGGCCATGCTGTGGGCGATGGACCGGCCGTTCTCGGCCCAGCTCCTCACCGACATCGCCGAGAGCGTGAACGCCTATCTGCGGCGGCTCGTCGCCCAGGGCGCGCTGCTGGGAGGCAGCGTCTGGATCGACCCCGAACTGAACACCAGGGAAGCGCTGGAGGCCGGCCAGCTGACCATCGACATGGATCTGGAGCCGCCGGCCCCGCTGGAGCACCTGACGATCCGGGCGCACCGCAACAACGGCTACTACGAGGAGCTGGTGGCGAAGGTCGCCGGCACGCTCGCGGCCTGACCGACGACGGAGTAAGCGCATATGCAGCCGAAAACCCTGAAGAACTTCACCTGCTACGTCGACGGCCGGGGCTATGCCGGCCGGATCAACGAGATCCAGCTCCCGAACCTCACGCTCAAGACGGAAGAGCACCGGGCCGGCGGCATGGACGCGCCGATCGAGGTCGATCTCGGCATGGAGGCGCTTACCTGCGAGCTGACCTTCGCGGAGTACGATCCGGCCCTGTTCGGCCTGTTCGGCCTGGTCGAGGGCGCCAATGTCGGCTTGACGCTGCGCGGCGCGCAGCAGGGAACCGACGGATCCGTTGAGGCCGTCATCGTCACGCTGCGCGGCGGCTTCAAGCAGCTCAATGCCGGTACCTGGACGGGCGGCTCGAAGGCCACGCTTACGGCGTCCGTCTCCGCCAGCTACTACCGGCTCCAGATCGGCGCCGCGACCGTCGTCGAGATCGACATCGAGAACATGGTGCGCCGGATCGGCGGCACCGACCAGCTCTCCGGCGTCCGCCGGGCGCTCGGGATCTGATAGGCAGAGGTCCAGTCCGTGAAGACGATCAAGCTTGACGAACCGGTTACCGTCGACGGCCGGGAAGTGACGGAGCTGCAGCTCCGGAAGCCGAAGGTCCGCGACATCCACGCGGCCAGGCGCAAGGGCAAGACCCAGGAGGAGATCGAGCTGCATCTGCTGGCCGATCTATGCGAGGTCCCGCCGGATGCGATCCTCGACCTTACGATCGGCGACTACGCGCTCCTGCAGGAGGCAATAGCGGATTTTTTGCCCGCTGGGGCGTTGGCTCGGATGATGGCCTACGCCGGGCGATGATGTTGCTGTCCGCCGTCACGGGCTGGACCCGGACCGAGATCATGGGCCTGGATCTGGACGAGTTCGCGGCCTGTGCGGCGGACGCCGTGGAGATGATGAAGGGGCGGGCGGGCTGAAGCGGTTCAGGTCCGCCCGAAACCGAGCAGCCTGGCGAGGCCGAGAACAAGCCACAGAACGACGATGAGGGCGAACATCACGCCAAGTCCAGCTCCCAGCGCTGCCTGCCCCTCATAGCCGAACGCCAGCCCGATCAGCCAAGCCGCCGCCATGAACCCGAGGAAGTAGAACAGCCGCTTCATGGATAAGACCCTCGCTCTTTCGATCGTCATCGGCGGCGCGCTCGCGGCAAGCCTACGTGGCGCCGTGGGGGGGACTGTAGCACAACTTGACCGACTGGGAACCGCCCTGGACGCCGCGCAGCGCGAGAGTGCCGAGGCGGCCCGCGCCGTCGACCAGGTCGAGCGGACGATCTCCCAGGTCGCCGGCTACCGCACGCTCGGCCGCGAAGTGCTGGCGGCCGGCCGGGCTCACCGCGAAGCCGAAGCCCGCGTCCGCGCTTTGGCCCGCGAACTCGCCCAATCGGAGCGGCCGACGCGGGCGCAGGAGCAGGCGCTCGCTCAGGCGCGGCGCGAGGTCGAACGGACGGCGGCAGCCGCCGAGGCAAAGCAGGTCCGGTTCCGGGCGCTCGGCAACCAGCTCCGGGAGGCCGGCGTCGACACCCGCAACCTGGCCGCCGCCGAGCGGCGGCTGGCCGGGGATCTCGCTTCGGCCCGGGCGCGGGCGGACGAGACGGCCGGTGCCGTCGGGCGCCTCGAGGAGCGGATGGAGCGGGCCGAGCGGCGGTCGAAGGCATGGAGCGAGATGCGCAATGCCGGGCTCGCGATCGGCGCGCTCGCCGGCGCCGTTTCACCCATGGTGCGGGCGGCCGGCAATCTGGAAGAGCAGCTCTCCGCGTTCGGCCTGGTTGCCGGCGTCAGCGACGAGCAGCTGACCGCGTTGCGCGCCACCCTCCGCGGTCTGTCCCGCGAGGTCAATCAGTCGACGGATGCTCTGCTGGCCGGCGTCGGCATCCTGGTCGGCCGGGGCATGGACTACGACGCCGCCGTCGCGGCCATCGGCGCAATCGGCAAGACTGCAACCGCGACCGGCTCCAGCATCGAGGACATGTCGGGCCTCGCCTTCTCGGTGATGGAGAACCTGAAGGTTCCGGCCGCCGAGCTGCAGCAGGTGCTCGACATCATGGCCAAGGCCGGTGACCTCGGCGGCTTCGAGCTGAAGGACATGGCCAGCTACTTCCCCCAGCTCACCGCCTCGGCGGCGGCTCTCGGCCTGGAAGGGGCGAACGGCGTGGCCACCCTGGCGGCGGCGCTGCAGGTGGCGATGAAGGGCGCCTCGGACGCCGGAACGGCCGCGAACAACTTCGCGAATTTCCTGCAGAAGGCAACGGCGCCCGAGACGGTCCGGAACTTCGAGAAGTTCGGCATCGACATCAAGCAGGCGATGCAGGACGCCCTGCTGGCCGGCGAGAACCCGATGGAGGCAATGGTCGATCAGATCGGCCAGGCGATCGGGGCGGATCTGGAGGGCGCGGTCGCAGCCGCCCTGGCCGATGGCCAGTCCTTCGAGCAGGCGGCCGCAGCGCTGGAGGAGAGGTTCAACCTGGGTCAGCTGTTCGGCGACGCCCAGGTGCTGAACTTCCTGGCGCCGATGATCGCCAATATCAGGGACTACCAGCGGATCCGCGACGAGGCGTTCAGCGCCGACGGCGTTGTCGACGAGAAGTTCGCGCGGATGACCGAGAACTTCAACGCCGCGACCAAGGGGTTCGGCGTGGCGTGGGCGAATTTGAGCGAGGCGTTCGGCAGAAGCCTGCTCCCGGTTCTCACGCCTGCGCTCAACGTCCTGTCATGGCTGGTGAACGGCCTAGGAGACCTGATCGATCAGTTCCCCCTGGTCACCAGCGGCATCACCGGCCTGGTCACCGGGTTCATGCTGTTCCGCGCGGCCTCGGCCGGCGTATCGCTGGCGCTGACATTCCTCAATGGCGGCATCCCGGCGCTAGTTGCCAGGCTCATCGGCCTGCAGGGCGCCAGTGCCGCGGCGGCCGCGGCGCAGGGCGGGCTCGGGCTGTCGGCCATGGCCACCTCGGCCCGCATGGGCGCCGCCGGGCTGCTGGGCAGCGTCGGGGCGCTCGGCCGGGGACTGCTCGGCTTTGCCCGGACGGCCATTCCGGCGGTGATCGGCGGCCTGCGCATGCTCACCGTGGCCATGATGACCAACCCGATCGGCCTTATCGTCGGCGGGATTGCGCTCGCGGCCGGCCTGATTATCAGCAACTGGGAGGCGATCGGGCCGTTCTTTTCCCGGCTCTGGCAAGGTGTCCAACAGGCGATCGCCAGCCCGTGGGAAGCCATCAAGACCGCCCTCAGCTGGTCGCCGCTCGGCCTCGTGGTCAGCAACTGGCAGCCGATCAGCCAGTACATGTCCGATCTCTGGGGCGGGATCGTGAACATGATCTCCGGCATCCTGGACTGGATCACCTCCAAGCTCGAATGGGTCGGCTCGGCGGTGAGTTCGCTGACCAGCTGGTTGGGCGATGACGACGAGACCCCCGCGACGGCACAGGCGACGTCGCCGAGCACGCCGCCGCCGGCACTCGCCCCGATGCCGGCGGGGCCGACGCCGTCAGTGGCTCCCGCCGGCATGGCCGCCGCCGGGGGGCCGATCACGATCAACGCGCCGATCACCATCCATGCCGCGCCGGGCATGGACGAAAACCAGATTGCGGCCCTGGTCCGTCGCGAGTTGGAGACGGCCGGGCGGCGGGCCGAGGCGGCGCGACGGGGAGCACTGCACGATGGCTGATGTCATGATGGCGCTCGGGCCGTTCCGGTTCGCCCTGGCGACGGCTGCCTGGCAGTCCTTTCGGCGTAGCACCAGCTGGCGCTGGGCGAGCATCGATCGCCACGGCCGCCAACCCGCCCGACAGTATCTCGGGCCGGGATCGGAGACGGTAACGCTCTCCGGCACGATCTATCCCCACTTCCGCGGCGGCCTTGCCCAGGTCTCGGCCATGCGCGCCATTGCCGGCCTGGGCGAGCCTCTGCTGCTTGTCGACGGCACGGGCGGCATTCACGGGAGCTGGTGCATCGAGACGGTCGAGGAGGAGCGAACGATACCGCTGGCCAACGGCGCGCCGCGCCGGATCGACTTCACTCTGACCCTGGCGAGCTACGGAGAGGATCGGTGAGCGCGACCTATCTGACCCGCGACGGGGACACGCTCGATTGGATCTGCTGGCGCCACTACCAGCGCCAGTCCGGGGCCGTCGAGGCCGTCCTGGAGGCCAATCCGGGCCTAGTCGATTTCGGCCCGGTCCTGCCGGCCGGGCTGACGATCACCCTGCCGGACCTGCCGCAGGCCAGCACCCAACCCGTCGTCAGACTGTGGGACTGAGATGCGGCCGCTTTTCCAGGTGCTGGCCAATGGCGTCGACATCACGGCCCACATCCGCGACCGGCTGGACGTCCTGCGGGTGACGGACGAGGCCGGCGTCCAGGCCGACACCGCCGAGATCACGCTCGACGATCGCGACGGGCTCGTCGCCCTGCCGCCGACGGGCGCCGAGCTGACCGTCGCGCTTGGCTACCAGGAGACCGGGCTGATGCCCATGGGGCTCTATACCGTCGACGAGATCGAGCTGACGGGGTGGCCGCGGCGGCTCTTGATCCGGGGCAAGGCCGCGGACATGCGCGCCAGCCTCAAGTCCCAGAAGACCAGGTCGTGGCATGAGGTCACGCTCGGCGACATCGTCAGGACGATCGCCGGCGAGCACGGGCTCACCCCCAAGATCGCGGACGCGCTCGCCGGCATTCGCTACAGCCACGTCGACCAGACCAACGAATCGGATCTCCATTTCCTGACGCGCCTGGCGCGTGAGCATGGCGCAATCGCCAAGCCCGCCGCCGGCAATCTCGCCTTCGTGCCGCGCGGCGAGGCGAAGAGCGCCTCCGGCCGCGGCCTCCCGGCCGTCTCCATCACAGCGGCCGACCTTTCCGACTACCGGGTCACGCTGGCCGATCGGGGCAAGTACGGGTCGGCCCGCGCCTTCTGGCGCGACCAGGCGGCCGCCCGCGACGTCGAGGTCGTGGTCGGGTCGGGGGAGCCGGTCTTCACGCTCCGCCATCCCCATCCCGATGCCGCGCAGGCCCGCGCCGCCGCCCAGGCCAAGCTTGACGCGCTTGCCCGCGGCAGTGCCACCCTGTCGGCCTCCATGGTCGGGCGGCCTGAGCTGGGCGCCGAGGCCAAGCTGACGATTGTCGGGGTCCGCAGCGGTGTCGATGGCGCCTGGGTGATCACCAAGGCCGAGCACACGCTCGACGCCAATGGCCTCCGAACCGCGATCGAGGCCGAGACGCCGAAAGAGGCATGATTTCCGCCCCGTCGGCCGACGGCCGGCGGGGGGATGGGCGTGAAGGCGCCCAGAGCCGCGGGACGGCCATCCCGCATGGACCAGACCGGCCGAGCCTGGCCATCCCCGCACCCGCCACGGGCGGGGAGCTTTTAGCGATGCAGAGGACATGGAGTCCATCACCAATGTTCCCGGGCAGGAAGTTCGCCCACTTTCTCCTCCGGCCGCCTATGTCGGCGGCAAGCGCAACCTGGCGCGCCGTATCGTTCCGCTGATCGAAGCGACGGCCCACGACACCTATGCCGAGCCCTTCGTCGGCATGGCCGGCGTCTTCCTGCGCCGCAGCCGGATCCCGAAGGCGGAGGTCATCAACGACGCCAGCCGCGACGTCGCGACCTTCTTCCGGATCCTGCAGCGGCACTATCCCCAGTTCATGGACATGCTGCGCTTCCAGGTGACATCGCGGGCGCGGTTCGAGCAGCTCGTGAAGACCGATCCGGAGACGCTGACGGATCTGGAGCGGTCAGCCCGCTTCCTGTACCTCCAGCGGCTCTCCTTCGGCGGCAAGGTCCGGGGCCGCACCTTCGGCGTCGACGTCGGCCGGTCCGCGCGCTTCAACCTCAACACCCTCGGCCCGCAGCTGGAAGAGCTGCACGAGCGCCTGGCCGGCGTCATCATCGAATGCCTGGACTTCGAGGCGTTCCTCGACCGCTACGACCGCCCGGCCACGCTCTTCTATCTCGACCCGCCCTACTGGGGCAGCGAGGACTACTACGGATGGGAGCTGTTCAGCCGGGCCGACTTCGAGCGCCTAGCCGCTGCCTTGCGCCGGCTGAAGGGGCGGTTCATCCTGTCCATCAACGACCGGCCGGAGGTCCGTGACCTCTTCGCCGGGTTCGAGCAGCGGCAGGTCGAGACCACCTACACGGTCGCCGGCCGAGGCCGGACCAAGGCTGTCCCGGAGCTGATCATCACGGGCGGCCTCTGAACCATCTCGGAGGGGGATCTCAGAACTAACTGAGACCCCCCTCAACAGCACCAAGGAGCGCCCTCAATTTGTTCCGCGTTCAAGTGTCCCCAATTCCGGTTTGATGTGTCCGGCTACAACGGCAGTGGCACGGACGGAGGCACCGGGACTGGGAGCGACGGCTCCGGAGCTTCCGGCGGAACGGGTGACGACGGGTCGGGGGCGTCGACCGGAGGGGACGACGACGGCGGATCCGGCGGCTGAGGCTGCGACATGAAAAACCCCGGCAGGTTGCTGCCGGGGTTTTTTCGTCGGTCCGGCGACGGGGCCGGAAGTCAGTCCAGCCCCTCGAACAGGGCCGTCGTGAGATAACGTTCGGCGATCGACGGGACGATCACGACGATCTGCTTGCCGGCATTCTCGGGCCTCGCGCCGACCTCGAGCGCCGCCGCGAGCGCAGCGCCGGAGGAAATGCCGGCTGGAATCCCATCCAGCCTGGCCGCCTTGCGGGCGGTCTCGAAGGCCCGCTCATTGGCGATCTGCACCACCTCGTCGATCAGCTCGGTCTTCAGGATCGGCGGCACGAAGCCGGCGCCGATGCCCTGGATCTTGTGGGGGCCGGGCTGCCCGCCAGACAGGACCGGGCTGTCCTCCGGTTCGACGGCGATGGCCTTGAAGTCCGGCTTGCGCGCCTTGATCACCTCGGCGACGCCGGTCAGCGTTCCGCCCGTGCCCACGCCGGAGATCAGGATGTCGACGCCGCCGGCCGTGTCCCGCCAGATCTCCTCGGCGGTCGTGCGTCGGTGGATCTCGGGATTCGCCGGATTCTGGAACTGCTGCGGCATCACCGAGTTGGGAATTTCCTTGAGCAGCTCTTCGGCCCTGGCAATCGCCCCCTTCATCCCCTGGGCGGCCGGGGTCAGGTGAAGCTCCGCGCCCAAGAGCTTCAGCATCTTGCGCCGTTCGACCGACATGCTTTCCGGCATCGTCAGGATGAGCCGGTAGCCTTTCGCGGCGGCCACGAAGGCCAGCGCGATCCCGGTATTGCCGGATGTCGGCTCGATCAGGACCGTGTCCTTGTTGATCCGACCCTCTGCCTCCAGCGCCTCGATCATGGCCCGGCCGATCCGGTCCTTGACGCTCGACAGCGGATTGAAGAATTCCAGCTTCGCCAGGATGTCCGCCTTGACGCCGTATTCGTCGCGGAGGCGCTTGATCCGGACGAGCGGCGTCGCGCCGATCGTGTCCAGGATCGAATCATAGATGCGTCCCCGGAACTCCGGGCTGGACGCCCCTGCGCTGCTGGTCGCGGCCACCATTACACACTCCTGATATGTGAAAATCGATATTCCACACCAAACGTCGACAACTTATCCGCTTACGCGCCGATCTCAAATGGAAAAATCCAGCACGGTCTCGCTCGCGCGGGGAATGCCTTCGCTCTGGGCCCGGCGGCACAGATCGTCGATGGTCGTCTCGTCCAGCCTGGACATGAAGCTTTCCTGCATTTCCATCCACATCGGCCGGACGATGCGATGGCCGAGCTCCGAGCCGGCCGGGTCCTCGACCGGATCGGCGGCCGTTTCCATCGAGCGCACGACCCGGACGATCTCGCCGATCGTGATCCGCCGGCGCTCGCGGGCAAGGCGGTAGCCTCCGCGCGGCCCCCGGACCCCCGACAGCACGCCGGCGCGAACCAGCTGCTGGAGCACCTGTTCCAGATACCGGCGCGGGATGCCCTGGCGGCGGGTGATTTCGCTCGACTGCACGGGCTCGTCCCCGGCGTTGTAGGCGATGTCCAGCACCGCCTCGATGGCGAACAGCAGTTTCTTCGACAAGCGGAACATCTAGCTTTCCGTTTCCTGCAACATCCCCGTCGAACCGAATCCGGCCTCGCCCCGCTCCGTGAGCGGCAGGGCGTCGCGCTCGTCCCAGTCGACGGCCGCATGGGCGGCCACGACCATCTGCGCTATGCGCATGCCCCGGGTAACGGTGACCGGTGCGTCACCCAGGTTGATGAGGATCACCCCGATCTCGCCCCGGTAGTCCGCGTCGATCGTGCCCGGGCTGTTCAGCACGGTCAGCCCGTGCTTGAGCGCGAGACCCGAACGGGGACGGATCTGCGCCTCGTAGCCGGGCGGCAGGGCGATCGCGATTCCGGTGGGGACGAGCCGACGCTCGCCGGGGCGAAGAACCAGGTCGGCGTCGATGGCGGCAAGGAGATCCAGCCCCGCCGCCCGCTCGGTCGCGTAGGCCGGCAGCGGCAGGTCGGTCGCGTGGAAAAGGCGCCGGACGGGGACGGATACTCGACTCACTGTGCGCTCCCGAAATGATCTGCGATCCGCCGGGCCAGCCGGTCGCCGACATCCCGCTTGCTCATGGTGGGCCAGGTCTCGCTGCCCTCGGCCGTGACCAGGTGGACCGTGTTGGTGTCGCCCCCGAAGGTGCCGGTGCCCGGCGACACGTCGTTGGCCAGGATCCAGTCGCACCCCTTGCGCGCCCGCTTCGCCGCGGCATGCTCGAGCACCTTTTCGGTCTCCGCGGCGAAGCCGACGACCAGCGCCGGCCGATGCGGCGAGGGCGCGGACAAGGTCGCCAGGATGTCGGGATTCTCGACCAGGGTGAGCTGCGGCGGCCCCTCGCCGCCCTTCTTCAGCTTCTGTTCGGCCCGGTCGCCGACGCGCCAGTCGGCGACGGCCGCGGCGCAGACGACGATGTCTACCGGCAGCGCCGCCTGGCAGGCGGCCAGCATGTCGCGGGCCGTCTCGACCGGAACGGCGGTGACGCCGGGCGGCACCGGTTCTGCCGTCGGCCCCGTGACCAGCACCGTTCGGGCACCGAGCCGCGCGAGCGCGGCGGCAATGGCGTGGCCCTGCTTCCCGGACGAGCGGTTCGCGATGTAGCGGACGGGATCGATCGGCTCATGGGTCGGTCCGCTGGTGACGAGCGCTGTCCGTCCTTCGAGCGGCCCGCAGCCGAGCTTCGCTTCGATCGCCGCGACGATCTCCAAGGGCTCGGCCATGCGGCCGGGGCCGGTCTCGGCCTCGGCCATCGGCCCCTCGTTCGGCCCGACCATGGAGACGCCGCGGGCGGCAAGGGTGGCCACATTCGCCCGGGTCGCGGGATGCAGCCACATCTGCACGTTCATCGCCGGCGCCACCAGGATCGGCCGGTCCGTCGCCAGCAGCACCGTGGAGGCGAGATCGTCCGCCAGACCCGTCGCCATCCGGGCGAGAAGGTTGGCCGTCGCCGGCGCGACCACGACCAGGTCCGCTTCGCGGGCGAGCCTGATGTGCCCGATTTCCGATTCGTCGCTCAGCGAGAAGAGATCGACATAGGCCCTTTCCCCCGCGAGCGCCCCGACGGCAAGCGGCGTCACGAATTCCGTGGCGCTGCGGGTCATGATGCAACGGACGAGGACACCCCGCTCGCGCAGCCTGCGAATGAGGTCGAGCGCCTTGTAGGCGGCGATCCCTCCGGAAATGATAAGCAGGATGCGTTTGCCCCGTATCACGTCGCCGTCCGTCCCTGGCCGTTCACCGCGTTCCCCCTTTTAGGGGAAAATCACCAAAAACCACATTCAAAGACTGTGGAATGATCCTAAGCGGCCGGGCCGATCCGGGCAAGTGCTAATGCCGTTTCCGGCGGGTGCCGGACAGAAGAAAGCGCCGGCCTCGGGCCGACGCCTCCATCTTCCGATGGGACGGGACAAGGGGCGGATGGGCGCGTCCCCAGGCCGCTGCGAACCGCGGACGTGCCGGGTCTATTGGGACGAATCCTCTATCGCGTCGCCCGAATCCTCGATGTCTTCGCCCATACCCCGGATGGTGTTGTCACAGGCGCCGAGGACTGCGATGCCCGCAAGGAGGGTGGCGATCAGGGCAAGCCTGTTCAGGACATTGTGCATAAAGCGGGGCCTCCTTCACTTAAAGCCATTCCGCATACGCTTGGCGGCACCGGGGGGACCCGGTGCCGCCGGCATGCCAGAATGAAACAGGAAGCAGGGGGCGTAAGTTCCTGGCGGCGGCCCGTGCGGGCTAGATCCGCCAGCCGCTGTGGATCGCGGCGATGCCGCCCGTCAGGTTGCGCCATCTGGCGCGGGCCAGGCCGGCCGCCTCCATCCGGGCCGCGAGATCCTGCTGGGACGGGAACTGGCGGATGCTTTCGACGAGATACTGATAGCTTTCCCGGTCCTTGGCCACGATCTGCCCCATGCGGGGAATCACGTTGAAGGAATAGAGGTCGTAAAGCCTGTCCAGGCCCGGGATCACGACGCGGCTGAACTCCAGGCAGAAGAAGCGCCCGCCCGGCTTCAGCACGCGCCGAGCCTCCTCCAGCGCGCGGTCGATGCGGGTCACGTTCCTGAGGCCGAAGGCGATCGTGTAGACGTCGACCGAGCGGTCGCGCACCGGCAAGGATTCCGCGTTGCCGACGGTGAAGGACAGGCCCGTGGCGATGCCCCGGTCGATCGCCCGGTCGCGTCCGACCCGCACCATGTTCTCGGTCAGGTCGCAGACCGTCACCCGCGCCCCGGCGCCGGCGCGCTGGAGGAAGCGGAACGCGATGTCGCCGGTGCCTCCGGCGACATCCAGGAGATGCTCCCCCGGCCGCGGCCGGATCATGTCCATGAACTGGTTCTTCCAGATCCGATGGATGCCGCCGCTCATCAGGTCGTTCATGAGGTCGTAGCGGTTCGCCACGCCGGCGAACACGCCCCGGACGAGCGACGTCTTTTCCGCCGGATCGACCGGCCTGTAGCCGAACCAGCGTGCTTCCGGATCGCGGACCGGCCGGCCGGCGCTTTCGGCAGGAGAAGAGGGAGTGTCTCTCATGGTCGCGGACCATAGCGCGGGCGCCCGCTTCTTGCTATAGGCAGCCGTCATGCCGGAGCTCCCAGAAGTCGAAACGGTCTGCCGCGGCCTGGCCGCTAAACTGGAAGGGCGGGCGCTGGTGCGCGTGGTCCAGCGGCGGCCCGATCTGCGCTATCCCCTGCCCGAACGCCTGAGCGAGCGCCTGACCGGCCGGCGGGTCGAACGGTTGGAACGCCGGGCCAAGTACATCCTGATCCATCTCGACGACGGGATGACGGTGCTGATCCATCTCGGCATGTCGGGCCGGATGACGTTCGGCCCGGCGCCGGCAGGCCCGCCGACGGCGCACGACCACATCATCCTGGAGACCGACGACGGCACGGTCGTCACCTTCAACGACGCGCGCCGGTTCGGCATGCTCGACCTCGTCTCCCGGAACGCCCTCGATGTCCACCCGGCGCTGGCCGGGCTGGGGCCGGAGCCGCTGGGACCGGACTTCACGCCCGGCAGTCTGTCCCGGGCGCTCGCCGGCCGGGCCAGCCCGATCAAGATCGCGCTTCTGGACCAGCGCGTGGTCGCCGGGCTCGGCAACATCTATGTGAGCGAGGCGCTGTTCCATGCCGGGATCTCGCCCCGCCGGCAGGCGGCCAGCGTCGCCGGACGCCGGGCCGAACGGCTGGTGCCGGCGATCCGCGACGTGCTGACCGCCGCCATCGCCGCGGGGGGCTCCAGCCTCAGGGACTATGTCCAGGCATCGGGGGAGCTGGGCTACTTCCAGCACAGCTGGGCGGTCTACGACCGGGAAGGCCAGGCCTGCCCGGGATGCAGCTGCGACGTCGCCGCGACCGGCGGGATCCGCCGCATCGTCCAGTCGAATCGCAGCACCTTTTTCTGCCCGCGCAAGCAGCGGTGATGATATGAAGAAGGCCATGTTCCGCTACGCGCCCACGCTTGCCGCCGGTTTCTTGGCGATGATCCTGGCGACCGCCCTTCCGGCGGCGGAGCAGTTCGCGCGGTCGATCACCGACCTGCCGCTCGTGCCGGGCCTGGCGGAGCAGGCGGAAAGCACGGTCGTCTTCGACAAGCCGAACGGCCGGATCGTCGAGTTCACGGCGACCGGCGCGGTCGACCCGGAGGCGGTGATCGGGTTCTACGCCGAGACCCTGCCCCAGCTTGGCTGGCGCCAGGAGCAGGCGACCCCGGGCGCCGCCCGGTTCGTGCGCGAACGCGAGATCTTGTCCATCAGCGTTGCCCCGCGCGGCGGCGTGACGGCGGTCCAGTTCTCGCTGGCGCCGCGCTGACCGGCACGGCGCCCGACCGATTGGTTCAGCGACAGGAGCGCTCTTGATCCCATGTCCTACGAGAACATCATCGCCGAGACCCGGGGCAAGGTGGGGCTGATCACGCTCAACCGGCCGGGCGCCCTCAACGCCCTCAACGACGCGCTGATCGGCGAGCTGGCCCAGGCCCTCGACCGCTTCGAAGCCGACGACGGAATCGGCTGCATCGTCCTGACCGGTTCGGAGAAGGCCTTCGCCGCCGGGGCGGACATCAAGGAGATGGCGTCCAAGACCTTCATCGAGGCCTTCGGCGGCAATTTCGTCGAGAACTGGCAGCGCCTGGCCCGGACCCGCAAGCCGGTGATCGCCGCGGTCGCCGGATACGCGCTCGGCGGCGGCTGCGAGCTGGCGATGATGTGCGACTTCATCCTGGCGGCCGACACGGCCAAGTTCGGGCAGCCGGAGATCCAGATCGGCACGATCCCGGGCGCCGGCGGCTCCCAGCGGCTGACCCGGCTGGTCGGCAAGTCGAAGGCCATGGAGATGTGCCTGACGGGCCGCATGATGGACGCCCAGGAAGCCGAGCGGGCGGGGCTGGTCAGCCGCGTCGTTCCCGCCGCCGAACTGCTGGACGAGGCGCTGAAGGTCGCCGACAAGATCGCCTCCATGTCCCGGCCGCTGACCATGATGGTCAAGGAGTCGATCAACCGCGCCTACGAAACGACGTTGTCGGAAGGGGTGCTGTTCGAACGCCGGCTGTTCCACGCCACCTTCGCGACGGAGGACCGGAAGGAGGGAATGGCCGCGTTCATCGAGAAGCGGCAGCCGGACTTCAAGCACCGCTGACTTTTTTCGTCGCGCCTTCCGCCTTGACGGCCCCTGGCCGGCGGATTATAAGGCGCGCTCATTTTCCGGGCGACAATCGTCCAGGACGGGTATTCAGGCATGGCCAACCACAAATCAGCACAGAAGCGGATTCGCCAGACGGCGCGCCGCACCGAGGTGAACAGCGCGCGCATCAGCCGGATCCGCACCTACGTGAAGAAGGTCGAGTCGGCCATCGCGGCGGGCAACAAGGAAGCCGCCGCCGAGGCGTTCCGAGCCGCCCAGCCGGAACTGCATCGCGGCGTGACCAAGGGCGTCCTTCACAAGGCGACCGCGAGCCGCAAGCTGTCCCGACTCGCGCAGCGCATCAAGGCTCTCTGAAGCAATCGCGACCGAAGGGCCGCGCCGGAGCATCCGGCGCGGCTTTTTGCGTTGCCACGAATGTCCTTTCGCGGACGCCATTCGTTCCGATCATTCGCCTAGCCGTGAACGATTTTTGCTTTTTTTCAAGAGTCCCGTTTTGTTCCATTGCGAGTCGTCGCTCCCGCGTTTATTGTCCGTAGATGCGGTTCTGTAGTGGTAACGCACAGCAACGCACTATGCTGAACGAGTTTCCGGCCCATACGTCGAATTACCGGGCTAAATACTCACCGACCGATAATAAATAACAAACTGGCCGGCAGCTTCATCGATCGAAAACTTGTCTTGACAAACGGGAGGCGATGCGGCGCCTTCGGTTGGGGGAAATTTGTCTATGATCGACGCGGCATTTGTAGACGACTCTTCCGGACATTCCGTCGCCTGGAGTCCGTAGCTGACAAAGCCTTCCAGAGTCGCTACGACCGGAACGGAGTTGCGAGCGGCTTCTCCTGGGATTTGCAGGCAGGCGATGCGCCAGACATTGGGTCAGCGGCGCTTGAGGATTGAAGACGGTATGTCGACGGGATTGGCGATCGAGCAGCAGTGGGCGAGAGTCCGCGGGAGACTGCGCGACGAGGTGGGCGAAGCGGCGTTCCGAAGCTGGCTTAAACCATTGACCCTGGCCGAAGTCGATGACGGCGAGGTCCGCATCACGGTGCCGACGCGCTTCATGCGCGACTGGGTCATGACCCATTACGCCGACCGTATCCGGGCGCTGTGGAGCGTCGAGAACGGTGAGATCCAGTCGGTCGACATCGTCGTCGCGCCGACGCGCACCCCCGCTCCCGCCCGTCCCGAATCGCCGGCCGATTCGGCCGCCGAGCCGACGCTGGAACCGGTCCAGTCCGCCCTCGCCGGGCCGAACGACAGCACCGCGGACATCGGCGCCCCGCTCGATCCGCGCTTCACCTTCGAGAATTTCGTAGTCGGCAAGCCGAACGAGCTGGCCCATGCCGCCGCCCGCCGGGTCGCCGACGCCGCGACGGTCACCTTCAACCCGCTTTTCCTCTACGGGGGCGTGGGGCTGGGCAAGACGCATCTCATGCATGCGATCGCCTGGCACATCCGCAAGAAGCATCCCGGGCGGCGGGTCCTTTATCTTTCCGCCGAGAAGTTCATGTACCAGTTCATCCGGGCGCTCCGGTACAAGGACACCATGAGCTTCAAGGAGATGTTCCGGTCGGTCGACGTGCTGATGATCGACGACGTCCAGTTCATTTCCGGCAAGGATTCGACTCAGGAGGAGTTCTTCCACACCTTCAATGCCCTGGTCGACCAGAACCGGCAGGTCATCGTCTCGGCCGACAAGAGCCCGTCGGACCTCGACGGGATGGAGGAGCGGCTCCGCTCCCGGCTAGGCTGGGGGCTGGTCGCCGACATCCACCCGACCACCTACGAGCTGCGTCTCGGAATCCTGCAGGCCAAGGCCGAGCAGCAGCGGGCGCAGATTCCGCTGAAGGTCCTGGAATATCTCGCCCACAAGATCAGCTCGAACGTGAGGGAGCTGGAGGGCGCGCTGAACCGAATCGTCGCCCATGCCGAGCTGGTCGGCCGGCCGATCACGCTGGAAAGCACCCAGGAGCTTCTCTACGACCTGCTGCGGGCAAGCGACCGGCGGGTCACGATCGACGAGATCCAGAAGAAGGTCGCCGAGCACTACAACATCAAGCTTGCCGACATGCATTCGGCCCGGCGCGCCCGGTCGGTCGCCCGGCCGCGGCAGGTGGCGATGTATCTGGCCAAGCAGCTCACCGCCCGCTCCCTGCCCGAGATCGGCCGGAAGTTCGGCGGGCGCGACCACACGACGGTGATGCACGCGGTCAAGAAGATCGAGGAGCTGTGCGCGGCGGACCGGTCCTTCGCCGAGGACGTGGAGCTGCTCCGGCGGATGCTGGAGAGCTGAGGCTTGTCGCTTAGCCGGGCGGCATCGGTCCTGTATAAGCGGCGTGGTTGAAGCTGCCGTCGACCCGCCGATGACCGTGCCCCTTTCCGTCACCCGATCCCAGGCGCTTGCCTTCCGGCTGGACCGTCAGCACCTGCTGGCGCCGGCGCCCGACGCGCTGGCGGCCGCCCGCACGCTGGTCGGCGCGCAGGCCCAGGTGCATTCGGCCGCCATCCTGCAGCTGCGCGCCCGCAGCCCCGATGCGACCGAGGCATCGATCCGCGCCGCCCTGTTCGAGGAGCGCAGGCTGCTCAAGATGTGGGGCCAGCGCGGCACCCTGCACCTGGTGGCGTCCGACGATGTCGACCTCATCCTCGCCGTGCGTCAGACGGTGGTGGAGAGCTACCGCCGCTGGGGCATGAACGAAGGCCTGACGGCGGAGCAGGTCGACGCGCTGGCGGCGGCGATTCCCGAGGCCATGGCGAACGGGCCGGTCAGCCGCAACGACCTCGCCTCCGCCCTGGTGCCGCGGCTGGGCGAATGGGCCCGCCCCTGGCTCGAGCACAGCTGGGGCGGCGCGATCAAGCTGGCCGCCGCGCTCGGCTATGTGTGCCACGGACCGGAGCGGGACCGTGAGGCTACCTTCCTGCGCCTCGACCACTGGATTCCATTGGCCGAATTCGATGCGGCACGCTGCCGGGCGGAGCTCCTGCGGCGCTACCTGACGGCCTTCGGCCCGGCGGGCCCCCGCGATTTCGCGAAGTTCACCGGTCTTCCGGCCGCTGCCGTGCATGCCGCCTTCGACGCCCTGCGGCCGGAGCTTCTGCCCGTCGCGGTGGAGGGAAAGCCCGCCTGGGCGCTGGCCGCCGACCGGGAGGCGCTGGCCGCGGCGGAGATGCCGCCCGGAGAGATCACCGTCCTGCCGCTGTTCGATCCCTTCCTGCTGGCCCATGCCGACACGACGGACATCGTCCCGGCGCGCCACCGTTCGCTCGTCTATCGGACGGCAGGCTGGATCTCCGCCGTGATCCTACGGGAGGGGCGGCTGGTCGCGGTCTGGACCCATCGGCGCCGCGGCACCGCCTGGGACGTCGCGGTCACCCCGCTCGCACGATTCGGCCGGCAGCCTCTGCGCCGGGCATTGCGGCGCCTCAACCACATGGCGGCCGCGGTCGGCGTGAACGAGATCTCGATCCGGGTGGAGGCCGGCTGACGGGGACGGACCGGACGGCCGGGCACGGGCGCATGGGAGATCTGCACGCAACGCATTTCCCGATCCGGATGTGCGGGTTATTCTGAATTCCACAGCGCCGATTTGAGCTTCAGCTTGCGGGCGCTTTAGAAATGCGGCTAAAGCGAGGTTCCGACGTCCATTCCGTCGCGCCCGTTCGGCCGCGGCGTTTTTTTATGTCAACCGGGGCGCGGAATGACCCAACATACAGGCGTATCGAGCAGGGACGGCGTCCCGACGGCGGTGGAGCCCGCCGCCGGCACGTTCGGCCGTCTGCGCGGCCTGACGTCCTGCCCCGAACAATCGAGGATGAAGTCATGACAGCAGGTTTCAAGCGCGCGCTCGCCACCGCGGCGGCCGCTTTCGCCATCGGTGCCGCCCATTCTGCGGCCGCCGAGAGCATCAAGGTCGGCGTGAGCGCCGGCACCCATGAGCAGGTGTTCGAGGTCGTGCGGGACATCGCCGCCGAGAAGGGCCTTGAGATCGAGATCGTGACCTTCAACGACTACGTGCTGCCGAACGAGGCGCTGTCGCTCGGCGATCTCGACGCCAACTCCTTCCAGCACGAGCCCTACCTGGAGGTCCAGAAGGCCGAGCGCGGCTACGACCTCGTCCCGGTCGCGAAGAACTTCGTCGAGCCCATGGGCGTCTACTCCGAAAAGTACGAGAGCCTGGACGCGCTGCCGGAAGGCGCCACGGTCGCCATTCCGAACGATCCCTCGAACGGCGGGCGCGCGCTGCTGCTGCTCCAGCGCGAAGGCCTGGTGCGGATCGACGAGGCGGCGGGCCTGACCGCCGGCGTGGCCGACATCACCGAGAATCCGAAGAACCTGCAGTTCTACGAACTCGACGCCGCCCAACTCCCGCGCTCGCTGGCCGACGTGGACGCCGCGGCGATCAACACCAACTACGCGCTCGAGGCCGATCTCAATCCGCTCGAGGACGCGATCGCGATCGAGGACGCCGAGAGCCCCTATGCCAACCTGATCGTCGTCCGCTCCGAGGATCGGGACGCCCCCTGGGTGAAGACCCTGATCGAGTCCTACCAGACGCAGGAAGTGCGCGACTTCATCGTGAATACCTTCCAGGGCGCGGTCGTGCCCGCGTTCTGATCCGGATCCCGTCCACGAAGTCGCCGACCGGGCGCCCGGATCCCCGACGACGGGATCCGGGCCGCCCCCTGGCACGTTCCGGGACGAGGCGGTCCCGACAGCATCCCGTGAGACGGCACATGACACGACAGACATCCGGATGGGGATTCGCGGTCGAATCCTTCGACCTGGCGGATAACGGCAGCATCCCGAACAATCCGCACCTCCCCGCCCTCATCTACCGCTCGGTCCTGGCAGAGCCCGGCGACCCGGCCGCGTTCGAGCGCCTGTTCGCGTCGCACGGCTGGAGCGGCAGCTGGCGGAACGGCATCTATGCCTTCCACCATTACCACAGCACCGCCCACGAGGTTCTCGGCATCGCCGCCGGCAAGGCCATGGTCCAGCTGGGCGGGGAGAACGGCACGGTCGTGCCGATCGGCCCCGGCGACGTGATCCTGATCCCGGCGGGCGTGGGCCACCGGAACGTGTCCTCCACTCCCGATTTCCTGGTGGTCGGCGCCTATCCCGCAGGCCAGGAGCCCGACCTCCGGCGCGGCGAGCCGGGCGAACGGCCCCAGGTCCTGGCCAATATCCGTCAGGTGCCGCTGCCCGGTTCGGACCCGGTCGCGGGCGCCGACGGCCCCCTGGTCCGGCGCTGGTTCAGCCGATCGCATTCCGGATGAGATAGGCGGCGAAGTCCGCCGGCTTCAGCTTGACCTCGCCGATGTCCTCGCCGGCCAGCGCCTTGGACACCAGAATATGGTTCTGCACATTGGTGGCCGAGACGCGGAAGATGCCGCGCGCGCCCTTGAGGCGCGGGTAGTATTCCGGATCGATCAGCTTCTCCTTGCGGGCCAGCCGCTCCAGCACCTCGTTCTCGGTCAGGTCCTGGGCGTCCTCCTTCTTGACGACCGTCCAGTCGCTTTCCCCGGCCCAACCGGCCTGGACCACCGCCTTGACCGGCTCCTCCGTGACGCCGACCTTGAAGACGTGCTTGCTGAACCCGACGTCCGACGCCCATTTGCTGAACGACGGACTGCGCGCCACGAAAATCACAGCCATATCACCTGCTCCTGCTGCCGCCGTTCCGGGCCTGCCGGCCCGTCGGTCCCCCTCGCGCGGTCGCCCGGAGGAGGGGCGTGACGCCGTATAGCCTGTGTCGCCGCCGGCGTGAAGACGGCTGATCGCCGGGGTCCACCATGGCGCTTCGCAAGCGCCGGCCGTTGCTGTAACAAGCGTTACAGACCTTGAGCCTGGAGGGAAGGTGGCGACGACCATTGCCGAGCGCATCCGCGCCGATCTCGGCCAGTTGACGCGGACCGAGCGGCGCGTGGCGCAGACGCTTCTCGCAAACTACCCCGTGGCCGGCCTCGAGACCGTCGCGGAATTCGCCCGGCGCGCGCGGACCAGCGGCCCCTCCATCCTCCGTTTCATCGCCAAGCTGGGCTTCCCCAGCTATGCCCAGTTCCAGCGCCAGCTCCGCAGCGAGCTGGAGGCGGTCGCCCAGTCGCCGCTGAACCGCTACGGCCGAATCCGCACCCAGGCGGATCCCGGCGGGTCGCCGGTCGCCTTCGCCCGGCAGACCTGCCGCAACATCGAGCGTGCGGTCGAACTGCTGGCGCCCAAGGAATTCGAGGCGGTGGTCGATCTCCTGGCCCAGGAACGCCGTCCGGTCCTACTGATCGGCGGCCGCTTCAGCGGCATGCTGGCTCTTGCCACTTACCAGTTCCTGCGCGAGATGCGGGCCAATGTCCGCTTGGTCGAAGGCCAGACCGCGACCTGGGCCGAACATCTCGTCGATGTCGACCGGCGATCGGTCGTGCTTGCCTTCGACTTCCGCCGCTACCAGCCGGATGTGATCGCCTTCGCCCGCCAGGCGGCGGCCCAGGGCGCGACGGTGGTCGCGTTCACCGACGAATGGATGTCCCCGGTCGCGGCCTTCGCCGACCGGGTCGTCACGGCGCCGGTCGCCGTCCCCTCGATCTTCGATTCGACCATCGCCACCCTGGTGCTGGTGGAATCGATGATCGCCCGGCTGGGCGAACGGATGGGCGAACCCGTGCGCCGGCGCATTGAGAAGATCGAGACGATCCGCTCCGCGACCGGTCCCGCCTCACCCTGAGGCGGCGGCCAGCTCGGCGACGAGCTCATCGGTCGTGGCCTGGCGGCAATAGCCCCGGAACGAGCGGAGCGCGAAATCGTGCCGCTCGGCGCTGTCGGTCGTGCATCCATCGACTGGGCAGACCATGGCGAAACCGCGGTCGGCGCCGTCCCGCACCGTGTGGTCCACGCACTGGTCGGTGAGGAAGCCGGTCACGACCACGGTGTCGAGCCCGATATTGCGCAGGACGTATTCGAAGACGGTCGAGTTGAACAGGCTGGACGAGGTCTTGGGCAGCACGATCTCGTCGTCCGCGGGGGCAAGCTCGTCGATCACCTCCGCCTCGCGGCTGCCGGGGCCGAAATGGAAGCCGGTCTGCTTGTAGTCCAGGCTACGGTCGCGGCCGTCCCGGGTCAGGCTCTGGATGACCGTGTAGATCACCTCGCATCCGGATTTCCGACCGGCGTCGACGAGACGCCGTATGTTCGGGATCACGATGTCGCGTGCCGTCCGGTGGAAATAGGGCCGGTCGGAAGCGGCGGCGCTGTTGTAGATCCCCTTCTGGACGTCGATCACCAGGATGGCGGTCCGGCCCGGATCGAGGGGACGGTTGCGGTCGGAAATGGGTCCGGTCATGTCGTCCTCCGCCAGCGGGCTAGTCCGAGGCGTGAGCCGCCCGGAACCGGGGCAGCGCGGCTTCGAGGCCGCGGCAAAGCCGTTCGGCCCAGCGGCCCGCGGCGCCGGGCTCACCCGCCAGATCCTGCCGCACCTCGAACTCCACATAGGGAAGGCGCCGGCCTTCCGCATGGACCGGAAGGGAATAGTCGTTCGCCATGTCGACGCGGTAGGGCTCGTTCGCTCCGACCTCGAGGTCCGGCACGCGGCGCAGTTCGGCCAGCACCTCGCGGGCGAACCGGTCGTCCTCGCCCCAGATGACCCCGACCTGCCAGGGCCGGTCGGCGGGCCGGGCGCGAAGCCGGGGCGTGAAGCTGTGCATGGCGACGAGGACCGTCGCCAGCCCCCGCGCCTGCCGGTCGTCCAGCAGGCGGGCAATACGGTCGTGATAGGGGTTCAGGATCTCGCGGATGCGCAGCTCCCGCGCCGATGCCGGCAGATTCTGGTTGCCGGGAACGACGGTGCCGTCGCTGACGGGCGCGATCGAATCGGCGGCATGGGGGCGCCGGTTCGCATCGATGACCAGGCGCGAATAGCGCTGGTAGACCAGCGGCGCGTCGAGCCGGGCGCTCATCTCCCGGGCGATCGCCAGGGCCCCGATGTCGATGCCGATATGGCGGTTCAGCTCGGCGTCGGGGAGGCCGAGCCGGCCGAGCGCCCGGGGCACCGCGTTGCCCGCATGGTCGCAGAGGATGACGAAGGGCGAGCGGCCCTGCGGCCGCTCCTCGCCGACGGGGGACGGGTCTCCGCCCGTCAGCAGCCCTGCGGCCGTCGCGGAACGGCCGCGGATGAAGTCGGTGTCAGCCACGGGGATGGACCTCAATAGGCTTCGGCATAGAGGCGGCAGACCTCGTCCATGTCGCGCCCCGCCAGATGGTCGATTTCGCCGCGCTTGTGCATGAGATAGGCGGTCAGAAGCTCCTCCGGCAGCCAGCCCCGCGCAATTTCGTCGGCCTCCAGCGCGTCGAGCGCCTCTCCCAGCGACCGCGGCAGGTCCTGGATGCCCAGCCGGCGGCGCTCCCGGGCGTCGAGCCGACCGGGATCGCCGTCGATCAGCACCGGCGCGGGCAGGTTTTCGCGCAAGCCCTGAAGCCCGGCGCGGACGATCATGCCGAGCTGCAGATAGGGGCTGGCGGCCGCGTCGGCCGCGCGGAACTCCAGGTTGAAGGCGGACGCCACCTCGGCCCCCGGCGTCTCGGGCACGGGGCAGATGCGGATGCACGCCTCCCGGTCGCGGAAGCCGAGATTGCCGTAATAGGCGCTCCAGGAATTGGGCTTCAGCCGCTCGTAGGAAAGGACGCTGGGTGCGGTCAGGGCGGCGACCGCGCGGATGTGGCGGAGGACGCCGGCGGCGAAGCTCGCCGCCGGGGGGCTGAGGCCGCCCGGCCCGTCGGCGGCATAGGTCACGGGACTGCCGTCCCGGTCGCGAAGGCTGAAATGGATATGGACGCCGTTGCCGACGATGCCGCGCGTCACGATGGGCGAAAAGCTGGCCCGGTGCCCGAAGCGGCGGGCGACCGACCGGCAGATCTCGCGCAGCTTCACCGCCCGGTCGGCGGCCTCCAGTCCCGGCGCCGGCGTGACCGTCACCTCGAACTGCCCGGGTCCGAATTCCGGCAGGAAGGTCTCGGGCCCCAGCTTCGCGGCGCGGAGCGCGCCGATGAAGGTCTCGACGAAGGGCTCGACGCCCCGCAGGGACGACAGCGCGTAGGAGTCGCCGACGCGCACCTCCGCGCCGGCAAGGTGGAATTCGTGCTCGAAGCTGGCGACGAGCCGGAGTCCGGTTTCCGTTTCCAAGTCGCCCAGCGCCGATTTCAGGAAGCTGCGCGGACAGCATTCCCACGGCCGCCCGTCCATGTGCCGGATGTCGCCCAGGATGAAATGCTCGCCCGGGCCGCCGTCGCCATAGTCCAGCTTCACCTCGCCGGCCGGATCGGGAACGAGCATCAGGTCGCCGAGCGGCCCCCAGGGGGTCGCGGGAATGCGACCGAACGCGTTGATCATGATGTTGGTCGGCGTCCAGCCGACGCCGGACTTCCAGCGGTCCGGCAGGTCGGCCGCGGGGAATCCCTTGCCGCGCACCTGTCCCGCGATGTCGCTGCAGCATACGAGGACGATCGGCTCACGCTGAACCTGCACCTTGTCCCTCCCTCGCCGGGCTTCTGCCCCCTCTTCTCGCAATCGGCCGAAGCCGGAGCCGGGGTCTCGCCCGGCTCCGGCACCGGATGGCTCAAGGACGCCAGATCTCCTTGACCGAGAACTGACCCCCTTCCACGCCGATGATCGAGACCGGCTTCGGCGGGACCATGTTCTCCCTCGTGTACGAAATCGTTCCGGTGACGGCCGGATAGTCCCGGGTCTGGGCCAGGGCGTCCCGGACGGCCGCGGGTTCGGCGCTGCCCGCCCGCTCGATCGCGGCGACGACCAGGCCGACCGCGTCATAGCCGAGCGGCGCGAAGGCGTTCTCCGGCGCGTGGCCGAATTTCGCCGTGTAGTCCTGGATGAACTGCGCCACCTCCGGCCGGTCGTCGGCAAGATAGGTGTGGGTCGAGAAATAGACCTTGTCGGCCAGCTCCGGACCCGGGACGTCGATGACCAGCGGCGTGTCGAAGCCGTCGCCGCTGACGATCGGCAGATCCAGGCCGGCCTCGCGGATCTGGCGCACGGTGACGCCGGCCTCGCTGGGGATGGCGCTGATGAAGACGCCGTCCGGCAGCGGGTCCAGCGCCTGGAGCCGGGCGATCTGGGCCGAGAAGTCCTTGTCGCCCATCATGAAAAAGTCCTCGGCTACGATCTCGCCGCCCAGGGTCTGTATGCGCTCCTTGAAGAAGGTGCTGAGGGCGCGGGTGAAATCCATGCTGTCGTCGGTCCACACCGCGACCCGCCTGAGGCCCAGGTCGTTATAGGCGTAGTCGGCGATGGCGAAGGACTGGTCGTCGTCGCCGAAGGCGGTCATGAACATGTGGTCACCGACCCAGGTCGGCAGCATCGGATGGGTCGCCCCGGAGGTGACGAAGGGGATGCCGGCCTCCTGGAAGGTCGGGGCCGCGGCCATGACGAAGGTCGTGTCGCCATAGCCGATGCCGGCGACGACCCCTTCGGAAACCGCCTGCTGGGCCGCCGTCGCGGTCGCCTGCTGGTCGGTCCGGGTGTCGTAGGGCACGATCTCGATCATCCGGCCGCCCAGGACACCGCCCTTCCCGTTCACGAGCTCGGCCTGGAGCTGGGCACCGTTCAGGGCCGGCGCATCGATCGACGACATGCCGCCGGTCAGGTTGTAGAGGGCCGCGATGCGGATCGGCTCCTGATCCTGCGCTTGCCCGATGCCCGCCGCAGCGACCGAGAGCCCGGCGGCAAGGGTCAATGCCTTCAATGCTTTCATCGGATGGCCTCCTCGCGTTCGTTGCTGGGTTCTGTTCTGAAGGGCGCCGGCCGCTTCCGGCCGAAGCGCGGCTCCCGCCCGCCGAAAAGTCCTGCGGGGCGGAGAATCATCGACCCGATCAGCAGCAGGGCGACGATGATCTGGGTGAGGCCGTAGAGCCCGGCCGCCTGTTCGAGCGGCCGCAGCGCGTCGGTCAGCAGGCTGAGCGCCAGGGCCGCGATGACGGCGCCGGTCAGGCTGCCGGTGCCGCCCAGAACGACCATGGCGACAAGCGTGAAGGCGAGCGGGATGCCGAAGGAAGCGGGAGTCAGGTTGCCGACCAGATGGGCCCAGAGCGCTCCCGCCGCGCCGGCGCAGGCAGCGCCCAGCGCGAAGGCGGCAAGCCGCGACGCGGCAAGCCGGATGCCGATGCTGGCCGCCGCAAGCTCGTTGTCCCGGACGGCCATCAGGCTGCGGCCGACCGAGGAGTGCTTGAGCCGCCAGCAGGCGACCAGCGTGACCACGACGCCGGCATAGATCGACCAGACCCCGCTCAGGCGCGGAATGCCACTGAGGCCGAGGGCGCCCCGGGTCAGGCCGTCGGCATTGTTGATGAGGACGCGGACGATGATGATAAGGCCGAGCGTCGCGACCGCGAGATAGTGGCCCCGCAGCCGCAGGACCGGGAATCCGACCACGACCGCCACGGCGGCGGCCCCCGCCGCCCCGGCGATGGTCGCCGGCAGCAAGCCCCATTCCGCCCCGGCTAGCCAGGGCGGCAGGTCGGGCAGCATGAAGGCCTTCCGGTTCGCCGGATAGGTCAGGACCGCAGCGATGTAGCCGCCGATCATCATGAAGGCCGGATGCCCCAGCGAGAACAGGCCGGTCAGCCCGTTCGAGAAGGAGAGGCTGACCGCCAGCATCACGTTGATCCCGGCAAAGCCGATCAGCGTTAGCTCGTAAGCGCCGAGGGTCGCGTTCGCCAGCGCGGCCGCGAGGCCGAGGCCGGCGACCAGAACGAGGAGCTCCAGGCGGCCCCCGGTCATGCGCGCTCCTCCTCCGGGCGGCCGAGCAGCCCGTTCGGCAGCACAAGAAGGATCAGGATCAAGAGCGCGAAGACGAAGGCGTCCCGGAAGGAGGCGTACTGGGGCGGCAGGAGCCCGACGAACAGCACCTCCGCCATGCCCAGGAGATACCCGCCCAACATGGCGCCCGGAACCGAGCCGACGCCCCCGATCACCGCGGCGACAAAGGCCTTCAGCCCCGGCACGAAGCCGAGCAAGGGGTCGATCTGGCCGTAGCGCCCGCCCCACATAAGCCCGGCCAGGCCGGCGAGCCCGCCGCCGATCACGAAAGCCGCCAGCACGACCCGGTCGATCGCGATCCCCATGAGCCGCGCCACGTCCGGGTTTTCCGCGGTCGCCCGCATGGCCATGCCGAGGCGGCTCCTGCCCACGAAGACCGTGAGCCCGGCCATCAGCAGGACCGAAACGAGAAGGATCGCTAGGTCCAGCATCGAGGCACGGGCGAAGCCGAGATCGACCTGTCCGCGCAACCCGCCCGGCAGGTTGAACGGCCGGGGCTGGGCGCTCAAGAGAAGGATGCCGGCGTTCTGGATCAGGATCGAGACGCCGAGCGAGGTGATGAACCCGTTGACCTGCGGCGCCCCGCGCAAGGGGCGGAAGGCCGTGAGCTCGATCGCCACGCCCATGAGGGCGCCCGCCGCCATGGCGGCGAGCAGGACCGCCCACAGCGGCAGACCGGTGTAGCCGATGAGCGCGAAGGCGGTGAAGGCCCCGATCATCGCCACGTCACCATGGGCGAAGTTGATCAGCCTGACCATGCCGTAGATCATCGAGAAGCCGATCGCCACCAGCGCGTACATGCTGCCGAGGATCAGGCCGTTCAGGATCTGCTGGGCCAGGTAGCCGCTCAACTGCCGACCTCCATGCCGAGATAGGAGCGGCGGACCGCGTCGTCCCGGGCCAGCTCCGCCGCCGGGCCCGAGAGGATGATGCGTCCGGTTTCCAGGACATAGGCGCGATGCGCGATGTCGAGCGCCATGCTGGCGTTCTGCTCTACCAGAAGCACGGTCGTGCCCGCCCGGTTCAGCTCGACGACGATGTCGAAGATTTCCTCGACCATCCGCGGGGCGAGCCCGAGCGACGGTTCGTCCAGCATCAGGAGACGCGGCCGGGACATGAGCGCCCGGCCGATCGCCAGCATCATCTGCTCGCCGCCCGAAAGCTGCCCGGCGGCCATGTCCCGCCGCTCGCCCAGGATCGGGAAACGCCGCTCCAGCCGCGCGAGATCCTGGGCGATGCCGTCCCGGTCGCGCCTGAGATAGGCGCCGAGCAGCAGGTTCTGCCGTACGGAGAGCGAGCCGAACACCTGCCGCCCCTCCGGGCAATGGGCGACGCCCAGCGCGACGATGCGATCGGGGGAGAGCGTCTGCAGATCGACTGTCCCGCCCTCTCCCGCGAGGCGGATCCGGCCCCGCCGCGGGCGCAGGAGGCCCGAGACGCCGAGCAGGGTCGTCGTCTTGCCCGCCCCGTTCGCGCCTAGAAGCGCGACGATCTCGCCCGCGCGCACGACGAGGTCGATGCCCTGGACGGCCCGGGAGGCCCCGCGCCAGATCTCGACGCTGTCGAGCTCAAGCATCGTGCCGCTCCCTGCGCCGGCCGAGATAGGCTTCGATCACCTGCGGGTCGGCCTGGATCTCCCCCGGCGTTGCATCGGCCAACAGCCGGCCCCGGTTCAGCACCTGGACACGCCGGCAGAGCGACATGACGAGGCGCATGTCGTGTTCGACCAGCACGATCGCGATCGGGCGCGACCGGTGGATCCCGGCGATCAGCTCGGCAAGGGCCTTGGTCTCCGTCGGATTCATCCCGGCGGCCGGTTCGTCCAGCAGAAGCACCTTCGGCTCGGTCGCCAGCGCCCGGGCGATCTCCAGCTTGCGCTGGCTGCCGTAAGGCAGCTCCCCGGCCCGCGCCTCGGCCAGGTCGGCGAGCCCGACGAGGCGAAGCAGCGCTTCCGCATCGGCCCTGATCCGAGTCTCGCGACGGCGGACGGAGGGCAGGCCCAGCATGGTCGCGACCCAGCCCGGGCCATGATGCATGTGCAGGCCGGCGGCCACGTTCTCCCAGACCGTGAGGTCGCGGAAAAGGCGGATGTTCTGGAAGGTCCGGGCGATTCCGCCCCGGGCGAACTGGTCGGCGCGCCTTCCGGCGAGATCGCGCCCGCAGAGCCGGATGCGCCCGCCGCTTGGCCGGCTGACGCCGGACAGGAGGTTGAAGGCGGTCGTCTTGCCGGCGCCGTTCGGGCCGATCAGTCCGACGAGTTCGTCCGTCTCCAGCCGGAGGGCGTAGTCGGCAAGCGCAGTGACCCCGCCGAACCGCTTCGACAGCCCTTCGACCTCCAGCACGACCGTTTCCGATCCCATGCCCGTGGTTCCGGCCCTCCTCGTCCCGGCGCCGAGGGCAGCCGGGAAGCGTTGCTGCGCGACCGCATTCCTGAAACATACGTTACAGGCTGGGCCCGAACCACTCAACCTGTACTGTATGTCAAAGGTCCGGGCCGCAACCGCGGGCGCCCCTTTCGCCCGCTCCACTCAAGGAAGTCCTTGCAAGCCCTGCACCGGACCGGACGAAAGCATGCCGGCGGAGGCACGCGACAGTTGGTCGCGCACCGCCAAAAGGGTTAACATCGATGCCGTGTCAGACTCCCCGTTCCGCGCGCTGGCCGGACGGGGCATTCGAGCGGGGCAGGAAGATGAGCTGGCAACCAGCACCCGGGCCGGATGTCGAAGAAGCGATGTGGCAGTCCGTCGAGGCCGTCGTCGTTCCGCGCACGGCCGATCTGGGCGGGCTGGAGGTCCGGCGCGCCATGCCGTCGATCCGGAGGCGTTCGGTCGGTCCGTTCATTTTCATGGACGGGTTCGGTCCGACCATGTTCGGCCCCGGCGACGGTCTGGACATCCCGCCCCATCCGCATATCGGCCTCGCGACCGTCACCTATCTCTTCGATGGGGAGCAGGTGCATCGGGACAGCCTGGGCACCGTCCAGACGATCCGCCCGGGCGACGTGAACTGGATGACCGCCGGACGGGGCATTGCCCATTCCGAACGCACGCCGCCCGCGCTGCGTGCAGGCGGATCGACCCTGTCCGGCATCCAGACCTGGGTCGCCCTGCCCGCCGCGTTCGAGGAGGTGGCCCCCTCCTTCGCCCATCACCCGGCGGACGATCTGCCGCTGATCGAGGATACGGACCTGCGGGTGAGGGTGATCGTCGGCGCGTTCGAGGGGCAACGCTCGCCCGTGGCCACCTTCTCCGAGACGCTTTATCTCGACGCCGCGCTCGATGCGGGCGGGGTCCTGGCGCTGCCGCCCGAATGGGAGGAGCGCGCGCTCTACGTCGTCTCGGGCCGGGTCGAGATCTCGGGCGACGAATTTCCCGCGAACCGGCTGCTCGTCCTGCATCCCCGGGAGACGGTGGCGGTGAAGGCGCTGGAGCCGGCGCGGCTCATGGTCGTGGGCGGCGAGCCGCTGGACGGGCCGCGCAAGGTCTGGTGGAACTTCGTGGCCCGGAGCCGGGAGAGGATCGAGCAGGCCAAGGACGACTGGCGCGCCGGCCGTTTCGGCACCATCCCGGACGAGACCGGATATCTGCCCTTGCCGGAGCGCTGATCGCTGCCGGCGGCGGACCCGGGCCGCGCCCGGCGGCCGGGTCGATATCGTCCCCGATCCCCGATTGAGGGATCCGAGCCAGGGGAGGTCAGCATGGCCGACACGACAGGCACGAGTGCCGGGTTCGACCCGGCGGCCGGCGAGATCCGGAGCAGATGGGGCTGGTTCGTCGCGCTGGGAATCGGACTCCTGCTCCTGGGCGGGGTCGCCTTCGCCAATCTGGCGCTGGCGACCGTGGCGTCCATCTTCTTCATCGGCGCCATGATGCTGACCGGCGGCATCATCGAGCTGGTCCACGCCTTCCGCGTGAGGACCTGGGGCCAGTTCTTCGTCTGGTTCGCAAGCGGCCTGCTCTATGCCGTGGCGGGCCTCTTCGCCTTCCTCGACCCGGTGCTGGCATCCGTGGTCATGACGCTTCTGCTGGCGGCGTCGCTGATCGTCGCCGGCGGGCTCAGGATCTGGGTCGGCCTGAGGTCCGGGCCGGAGGCCGGCCGGGGCTGGATCGTCGCCGCCGGCGTCTTCACGCTCCTGACCGGGGTCGTCGTCGCCATCGGCTGGCCGGGAAACAGCCTCTGGGTCCTCGGCATCCTGCTGGCCGTCGATCTCATCTTCCAGGGCTGGGCCTTCATCGCCTTCGGCCTGGCGGTGAAGCGGCTCGGCCCCTTGGGGACGACGGAACGCCACGGCGAGGCTCCTGTTTGACGCAGACGAAAGGGCCGGGACAGATCCGGCCCCGCCTTGCGCTTGAGGAGACATCACGATGGCGAACGGGAAACTCGACGGCATGAAGGTTGCGATCCTGGCCACCGACGGTTTCGAGCAGGTCGAGCTGATGGAGCCGCGGAAGGCTCTGGACGAGGCCGGCGCCGAAACCAAGGTCGTGTCGCCCAAGGACGACATGGTCCGCGGCTGGGACTTCACCGACTGGGGCGACGAGGTTCCCATTGACGTGCCCCTCGACCGGGCGGATGCGGAAGAGTTCGACGCCCTGGTCCTTCCCGGCGGCGTCATCAATCCCGACGCCCTGCGGATGAACCCGAAGGCGGTCGCGTTCGTGAAGTCGTTCTTCGACGCGGGCAAGCCGGTGGCATCGATCTGCCACGGCCCGTGGAGCATCATCGAGACGGGCGCCGCCCGCGGCCGGCGGATGACGTCCTGGCCCTCGCTCAAGACCGATATCGTCAACGCCGGCGCCCATTGGGTGGACGAGGAGGCGGTTCTCGACCGCAACATGGTGACCAGCCGCAATCCCGATGATATTCCGGCCTTCAACCGCACGATGATCGACCTGTTCGCGCGGACGTCGGGACAGGCCACCTGAGGAGGAACGGAATGGAGCGTCGCGGCTTCGGCGCGGGCGGTCGCCCGGTTTCGGCCGTCGGCCAGGGCACCTGGTACATCGACCGGGGCGACCGCGGACGCGCGGTCGCCGCCTTGCGCCGGGGGCTCGATCTCGGCATGACCCATATCGACACCGCCGAGATGTACGGCGATGCCGAGACCGTGGTCGCCGAAGCGATCGCCGGGCGGCGGGACGAGGTGTTCCTGGTCTCCAAGGTCCTGCCGGAAAATGCCTCGCGCAGCGGCACGCTGGCCGCCTGCGAGCGGTCTCTCGTCCGGCTCCGCACCGACCGGCTGGACTGCTACCTCCTGCACTGGCGCGGTGGCCTCCCCCTGGGGGAGACGATCGACGCGTTCGAGCGCCTGGTGCGCGAGGGCAAGATCCTCTCCTGGGGCGTCAGCAATTTCGACGCGTCCGACCTGGAGGAGATCCGGTCGATTGCGGGCGACGGGCGGATCGCCTGCAACCAGGTGCTCTACCACCCGGGCGAGCGCGCGATCGAGCACGCGGTCCTGCCCTGGTGCGAACGGCACGGGGTCGCCGTCGTGGCCTACAGCCCCTACGGGCATGGCAGCTTCCCTCGCCCGGAGTCCGCCGCGGGCCGAGTGCTTCAGGAGATCGCGGACGCCCACGGCGCGACGCCGCGCCAGGTCGCGCTGCGCTTCCTGCTGCGCCACCCGTCCGTGTTCGTCATTCCGAAGGCGGCTGATCCGGACCACGCGGCCGAGAATGCCGGGACCGGCGCGCTCGATCTCTCGCAAGCGGAGCTCGACCGCCTGGACCGGACTTTCCCGGCCGGACCGCCGCCGCGATATCTGCCCATGATCTGAGGCGCCGCCGCTATTCCGGTTTCCCGGCCATGCGGTAGCGGAAGTCGCAGCGTCGGGCACCCTGCATGATCGTCGTCGTGCGGTCGAGAGTGATGCGGGGGTCGTAGCCCTGGCAAAAGGTCCCGTCGCGCTGACAGGACAGGATGTCGCCGATCTCCGCCAGCCCCATTTCCCGGTACATCTCTGCATAACGGCAGCGGGTCACGTCGTAGTCGAATCGGTTCCCGCTCCGCTCCAGGACCTCGACCTCGAGCGCCCCGTCCTGCTGCCATTGGGGCAGAAGCGCAGCGAAACCTTCGAGGTCGGTCTTCCCGCCCGCCCGTTCGGCATACCGGCGGCCCGCCTCGACCGCGGCCTTGGTGACGGCGGCGCGCAGCACGGCCCTGGCCTCGTCCCGGCCGAAGCGGGCAACCATTTCCTCGTAGATCGGCTTGATGATCTCGGCCTCGATCCGTCGGCGGGTGAGGATCCCGAGCGCGTCGATGGATGCCTGCGCTTCGGCCGTGAGACCGGCCTTTGCGGCGGAGGCTTCGCCGCCGCTGGTCGGCACGTCGGACATGAGTTCGTCTCCGGTCCTGTTCCGCTTTCGCGCCGGGCGTACCCTGGCCGGCCCGGCGCGAGACCGGTCCCCATGTTTCCAGGCGTGCCCCTGAAAGTCGAGCCTGCCGGCCCCCTGATCCGTTCAGAAGGACGCACCCCGTATCCGGGAGAGAAATCCGATGACCGCCCGCGATGCCCGCGTTGCTCATGACGCCCGCCACCGGAAAGCGACCGACCCGGTCTGCGGCATGGCCGTGGACCCGGAACGCTCTCCGCATCGGGCCGCCTTCGGCGGGAGGACCTATCATTTCTGCTCGGCCTCTTGTCGCGCCCGGTTCGTCGCCTCGCCCGAAGACTATCTGGAGCCCGGATCCGGCGAGCACGCCGGATCCGCCGGGGGGACGCCGAAAGGGGCCGTCTACACCTGCCCGATGCATCCCGAAATCCGACGGCCGGAGCCCGGCAACTGCCCCATCTGCGGCATGGCCCTGGAGCCGGAGATCCCGCAGGTCCGGACCGGTCCCGATCCGGAACTCCGGGACATGACCCGCCGGTTCTGGATCGGAGCCGCCTTCGCCCTGCCGCTCGCGGTTCTGGAAATGGGCGGCCATTTGCTGGCGGGCCTGGGCCTTCATCCGGCGGCCGGACGCTTCGGTCCCTGGCTGCAGCTTGCCCTTGCCACGCCCGTCGTCGCCTGGGCCGGATGGCCGCTTCTGGAACGCGGCTGGCAATCCTTCGCCAGGCGGCGGCTCAACATGTTCTCGCTGATCGCGCTCGGCGTGCTCACGGCCTATCTGTTCAGCCTGGTCGCCACCATCGCCCCGGGCCTGTTCCCGCCGACCTTCCGTGACGGAGAAGACCGGATGCCGGTCTATTTCGAGGCGGCCGCGGTCATCACCGTGCTGGTGCTCCTGGGCCAGGTCCTGGAGCTTCGCGCACGCGAGCGGACGGGCGGCGCCATTCGCGCGCTTCTGGACCTGGCGCCGAAGACCGCCCGTCGGATCCGGAACGACGGAAGCGACGAGGAAATCCCCCTCGACGCCATCCGGGAAGGGGACCGGCTTCGGGTCCGCCCCGGCGACGCCGTGCCCGTGGACGGGACGGTGCTGGAGGGCGAAGGCCATGTCGACGAATCCATGATCACCGGCGAAAGCATGCCGGCCGCCAAGGCGCCGGGATCGGCCGTCATCGGCGGCACGATCAACCGGGCGGGCGCGCTGATCATCCGGGCCGAGAAGATCGGCGCCGACACCATGCTGTCGCGGATCGTCGCCATGGTGGCGGAGGCGCAGCGCAGCCGGGCCCCCATCCAGCGCCTGGCCGACGCGGTTTCGGCATGGTTCGTGCCGTCGGTCATCGCCGTGGCGATCCTGGCCTTCGCCGCCTGGCTGACCTGGGGTCCCCCGCCTGCCCTCGCCCATGCGGTGGTCGCAGCGGTTTCGGTCCTCATCATCGCCTGCCCCTGCGCGCTCGGCCTCGCCACGCCCATGTCGGTCATGGTCGGCATCGGCTGCGGCGCCCGGACCGGCATCCTGATCCGCGACGCGCAGGCGCTGGAGCGGTTCGAGAAGGTCGACACGCTGGTCGTCGACAAGACCGGCACCCTGACCGAAGGCAGGCCGCGCCTGACCGGCCTCGTGACCGCGCCGGGCTTCGGCGAGGATGAGCTGCTGCGCCTTGCGGCCTCGCTGGAAAAGCCGAGCGGGCATCCGCTGGCGGCGGCGATCGTCGCTGCCGCGAAGGACCGCTCCCTCGTCCTCGAGGAACCAGCGGATTTCCATGCTTCGACCGGCAAGGGCGTCGCCGGCACCGTCGGCGGGCGACGGATCCTGCTCGGCAACCGGCTCCTGATGGAGAAGTCCGGAATCGATCCCGGTCCGCTGGAGGCCCAGGCGGAGACGCTGCGGCAAGACGGCGCGACTGCCCTGTTCGCCGCGGTCGACGGCGGCCCGGCCGGGATCGTTGCCGTCGCCGATCCGGTCAAGGCAACGACGCCCGACGCCCTTGCCCGCCTGCGGGAGGACGGCATCCGGATCGTCATGCTGACCGGCGACAACCGGACGACCGCGGCCGCCGTCGCCCGACGGCTCGGCATCGACGAGGTCGAGGCCGAAGTTCTGCCGGACGGCAAGAACCGGGTCATTAAGCGGCTGCGGTCGGAAGGCGCCGTGGTCGCGATGGCCGGGGACGGCGTCAACGACGCGCCGGCGCTGGCCGAGGCCGATATCGGCATCGCCATGGGCAGCGGCAGCGACATCGCGATCGAAAGCTCCGGCGTCACGCTGGTGAAGGGGGATCTTGCGGGCATCGCCCGGGCCCGGGCGCTCAGCCGGGCGACCATGCGGAACATCCGACAGAACCTGGTCCTGGCCTTCGTCTACAACGCTCTAGGCATACCGGTCGCGGCCGGCGTCTTCTATCCCGTGTTCGGCTGGACGCTGAGCCCGATGATCGCCGCCGCAGCCATGGCGCTCAGCTCCGTCAGCGTCATCGCCAACGCGCTGCGCCTCGGCCGGACGCCGCTCTGACGGCGGCCGCCCGGACAGGCCCCGGGGCCGTTTCCACGGCCCTTCCCACGCTTGTCTCCACGGGGGCCCGCTAGGGTCCGCCCCGATCCGGCCGCGCGGGGCACGCGCACCCTGCCGTTCGCTGAGGGCCGTGCCCCCGCGGCGGCCAGCCGACCGACCCATCACTGCGGGAGAGCGACCATGCCGACTATCGCCGCCATCCACAGCGTGACCGACCCCTTCGACCCTGCAGACCTGGAGACGGCCAAGGCCCGCCAGCAGGCGGCATGGTCGTCCGGCGACTATGCCGTCATCGGGACGTCGCTTCAGATCGTCGGAGAGGCGCTTTGCGAGGCGCTGGATCTGCGTTCGGGACAGAAGGTGCTGGACGTCGCGGCCGGCAACGGCAACGCCTCGCTGGCCGCGGCCCGGCGCTGGTGCGATGTCGTCGCCACCGACTACGTTCCCGCGCTCCTGGAGCGGGCGCGGGAGCGTGCGCTCGCCGAACGGCTGGCGATCGTGTTCCGCGAGGCCGACGCCGAGGCCCTGCCCTTTCCCGCCGCCAGCTTCGACGCGGTCCTGTCCACCTTCGGGGTGATGTTCACGCCCAACCAGGAGAAGGCGGCGGCGGAGCTGGTCCGCGTCTGCCGGCCGGGCGGCCGGATCGGCCTTGCCAACTGGACGCCCGCAGGGTTCATCGGGCAGCTCTTCCGGACGATCGGCCGACACGTGCCGCCGGCGCCCGGCCTGAAGTCCCCGGCCCTATGGGGCACGCCCGAGCGCCTGGCCGAGCTGTTCGGCCCCCATGGCGTCGAGATCAGGGTGACGCCGCGCCACTTCACATTCCGCTACCGCTCGCCGGAGCACTGGCTGGGCGTGTTCAGGACCTGGTACGGTCCGGTGCTGAAGACCTTCGCTGCACTCCCACCCGCGGGGCGGCGGGCGCTGCAGCAGGAGCTGCTGGACCTAGCTCACCGGTTCAACCGCTCCGGCGACGGATCGATGGTCGTCCCCGCGGAGTATCTGGAAGTCGTGATCACCCGTAACTGAATGCCCGGCGGAAGGCCATGGTTCCCGGCGAACCTGACCTTTCCCGGAACGATTCCGCATACCATGATAACTCCATAGGGTCCGGCGATACCTCCGATGCCCGGCCCGCGAGGCGCCGCCGCGCTTGTATCCTTTCCGAAACGTCAATGGAGGCGAGACATGGCGGACATCATCGGCGGACTTCCTCCCCATACCGGCGCCGACAATCATCTGGTCGGAACCGCTTCGGGCGACACGATCTACGGCGACCCCTATACCCGGGACATCGGCCCGCTCACCCGCGGGCGCGGCGGTGACGACCGGATCGAGAGCGGCGGAGGTCCGGGCGCGTTCGATTACCTCTACGGCGACGCCTGGGAGATCGCCGGGACCGGACGTGGCGGACACGACGTGATCGAGAACACCGCCAGCGTCGGGCTGGTCTATGGCGACGCCGTCGACATGTCGGGCCGTGGACGCGGCGGCGACGACACGCTGATCGGCGTCGAGGGCGAGAACCATCTCTACGGCGACGCGGTCGACATGTCGGACCGGGCGAGCGGCGGCGAGGACCGCCTGATTTCGCTGAGCGGCACGACCAATTTCCTCTATGGCGACGGCGTGCGGCTGAGCGACCACGCCCGCGGCGGAGACGACTGGATCACCGCGGCGAACGACTTCGTCTATGGTGACGCCCAGAAGATGACGGGGCACGCCAGAGGCGGGGACGACCGCATCGACGGCGTTGGGGATACGATCTACGGCGACGCCCAGGAGATGACCGATTGGGCCAAGGGCGGGGACGACCACATCACCGGCACGGCCGCAGGCGGCGACATCTGGGGCGATGCGTTCATCCTGTCCGGGAACGCGAGAGGCGGCAACGATGTCCTCATTGCCGACAGCCGAGGCAACCCGTTCACGGGGATTTCGCTGCACGGCGATGGCGGCCGCCTGACGGACAATGCCCGGGGCGGCGACGACGTCCTCATCGGCGACATCGGCGACGACTTCCTCGACGGTGACGGCTTCCTCGCGGACAACGGCCGGGGCGGCGACGATTATCTCGACGGCGGTGCCGGGAACGACCGCCTGAACGGAGGCAGCGGAGACGATTACCTGATCGGAGGTCCGGGTCACGACACCTTCTATTTCGGAAACGGATTCGGACGCGATACGATCGAGGATCTCGAGGCCGACGAGGAACTCGTCTTCGAAGGCTACGCCGACCGCTTGGCGGAGTTCGAGGTGACCGTCGTGGACGACCTCACCGTGATCGGGATCGACGACGACAGCGTGACGCTGCTCAGCACGAATGGGCTGGGCTCCGGCCAGGTCGTGGGCGACGATCTGGTCTTCGTCGCCTGAGGCAGAGCGGGTCATGGCCGGTCGCCTCTCGCGGGCCGCCACGACCCGCCCGTCACGCCAAGGGCCTAGGACCGGTCCCCCCCCCCGTCGTCGGATTGGGTGTCCGCCGGGCACAGGCCGGGCAGGAACGGCTCCCGCACGGTGCGCGCAGGCGGCGGCCGGCGGGCGAGGCCCCGGCTCCGCTGGCTTTCGAGCCATCGTCCGATCGCCGCCACGACATGCTGCCGTTCCGCCTCGTCCAGGTCGTGGCCGCGAGCGATGCCGTGCCATTTCTCCAGGCACGACCGGCAGCAGGTCGCCGTCGCGTGCTGGGCTATGAAGACCGGATGCCCGCGCCAGGGAGTCTGCTTTCCGTCCTTCTCCGGCTGCGCCGGGGCCAGGCGCCGGTCGACGAAATCGCGGGCGTGCGCCAGGACGGCCGCCATTCCCTTCTCGCGAAGATAGGCGGCCTCCTGCGATCCCAGGCGGAATCGCCGCCGGAAGGGCGACCGCTCGAGCGCGGCGAAGATTTGGTCGAGCTGTCTCGTCATCGGCGCGTCCAGGCCTGCTTCCCCTTTCCCGGGACCGATCCGCCGGAACCGGGCCTCCCGCAAGCATAACGCCCCACCGGCGAGGCTTCACTCATGCTTTCGGATTAACGGAGGTCGAGCCGGCCTACGCTCATCGGATAGGGTGGATGACCTGCAGGGACGGAGACGGGTGACGATGACGGTCAGCTACGAAGCCGCCGTGAATGCCGAGGGCGGGCTCGAGCGGGATGCTTCCCGGGCCATCGTGCCGTGGTGGAGCTTCACCAAGACGCTGATCGCCGCCTGCGCGCTGCGTCTTGCGGAGGACGGCCACCTCGCGCTCGACCGGCCCCTGCCCGATCTGCCCTATACGCTGCGCCAGCTGCTGCAGCATCGCGCCGGCATCGGCAATTATGGCGGCCTGCGCGATTATCATGAGGCCGTGGCCCGGGGCGACGCGCCCTGGAGCGACGACGAGCTCTTCGCCCGCGTGCCTGCCGACCGGCTGCTGTTTCCGCCGGGAACGGGCTGGTCCTATTCCAATGTCGGCTATCTGATCGTCCGCCGTGCGATCGAGGGCGCCTGCGGCTCGGGCCTGGACGAGGCCCTGCGGGGACTGGTTCTGGCGCCGCTCGGCCTCGGTGTTGCCCGTCTTGCCGAAACGGCTGCGGACATGCGCCTCATCGTCTTCGGGACGGGACGGGACTATGATCCCGGATGGGTCTTTCACGGCGTCGTCATCGGTCCCGTCGCGGAAGCGGCGCTGGCGCTTCACCGGCTTCTGGACGGCGGCCTGCTCACGCCCGCCTCCCGGGCGGCGCTGCTCGACCGCCATCCGATCGGCGGCGCCCTGGAAGGCCGGCCCTGGACGACGACGGGCTACGGGCTCGGCCTCATGACGGGTACGATGATACGGCCCGAGATGGCGGAACCGCTCCCCGTCGCCGGCCACTCCGCAGGCGGCCCGGGAAGCGTCGGCGCCGTCTACCGGAGTGTCGGCCGAAACCGCGCCCGCACGGCAGCGGTTTTCGTCGCCGGATCGGACGAGGGCATTGCCGAGGATCGGGCGCGGGCCCTGCTGATCGACGCCGGCGCCGCCTGATCCCGCCGGCTCAACCGCCGACGGCGGCCGCCCTTCCGGAAATCCGGTCCCCGCCGGTCGAGTCCAGCGCCGCCGCGATGCGCCGCGCCGTCTCGCGGGCGCTGCGGCCGACGCCGATCAGCGTCGCCGAGGCCTTGCCCGTCCAGCCGCCATAGCCGAGGAACCAGAGGCCGGGCTCCCGCACCGAGCGCGTGCCGTCGAGCTCGACCCTTCCGTCTGCGCCAACGATCCCCAGCCCCGCCACATGGGCGAGCGCCGGGCGAAAGCCCGTGCACCAGATCACGGCATCGACGGCGATCTCCGTGCCGTCGGACCAGACGACACCCGTTTCGGTGAACCGCAGGAAAGGGCGCACCGCATGCAACACCCCGCGGTTCCGGGCGTCGATGACGGACGGTACCATGACGATGTCGCCCAGGTCGCCCGGCACCGGGTCGGGTTCGCGCCCCTCTTGGCGCGCCCTGATCCGTTCCGTCGCCCGGAGGAACAGCACCCGGCCGTCGACATCGTCTGGCAGGAAGCGCGGAGGCCGCGGGGTCACCCAGATCGTTTCGGCAACCCGCGACAGCTCGGCCAGGATCTGCGCCGCGGAGTTCCCGCCACCCACGACGAGGACGCGCCGGCCGGCGAAGGGCTCCGGCGCCTCGTAGCCTGCGGAATGGATCTGCAGGTTCCGGAACCGGCTTCGACCCGGATAGTCGGGAATATAGGGGTGGCGCCATGTGCCGGTCGCGCTTACGACCATGCGGCCGATCCAGTCTCCCTGGTCGGAAAGCGCCCGGAACCGCCCGTCCGGCATCTTTTCGACCGACCGCACCGCTACCGAACGACGGACCGGCAATCCGTAGCGTCCCTCATAGGCCGCCAGATAGGCGACGACCTCGTCCCGGCCGGGGTACTCCACCCCGTCGCCGGAAAAGAGCCAGCCCGGCAGGGAGGACCAGACCGCCGGCGAGAATAGGCGGAGGGATCGCCACGCATGGCGCCATGCCCCGCCGGGGCCGTCCTCGGCGTCGAGGATGACGAAGGCGAGCCCGGTGCGCCGGAGATGATAGCCGAGCGCGAGCCCCGCCTGCCCCCCGCCGATGACGACGACGTCCGCCTGCCCGGCCATGGCGCTTGTGTTACCGTCCGTCATCTATTGCGGCTGCCGCCAGCCTTCGGCCTTCGGAGGGCGCCTTCAGGCCGCTCTCGCGGCGTTCGCTGTAGCGGTCGGTGAGATAGGCGCTCCGGTCGCGGATGAGCAGCGTGAACTTGACCAGCTCCTCCATCACGTCCACGACCCGGTCGTAATAGGGAGAGGGCTTCATCCGGCCCTCTTCGTCGAACTCCTGGAACGCCTTCGGCACCGAAGACTGGTTCGGAATGGTGACCATGCGCATCCAGCGGCCGAGCACGCGCAAGGCGTTCACGGCATTGAAGGACTGGGACCCGCCGCACACCTGCATGACCGCGAGCGTGCGTCCCTGCGTCGGCCGGACGCCGCCGCTCTCCAGCGGCAGCCAGTCGATCTGGGACTTGATGACGCCGGTGATCGTGCCGTGCCGTTCGGGGCTGCACCACACCTGCCCCTCGGACCATTGCGAGAGCGCGCGCAGCTCGACGACCTTGGGATGGTCGGCGGGCACGCTGTCCGGCAGCGGCAGGCCGCGCGGGTCGAAGATGCGGGTCTCCGCGCCCATCCGCTGCAGAAGCCGGGCCGCCTCCTCGGTCAGGAAGCGGCTGTAGGACCGCTCGCGCAGCGAGCCGTAGAGCAGCAGGATACGCGGCGGGTGCGTCGAGACGCGCTCCGGCGTCAGCCTGTCCGGGTCCGGGATGTCGGCGAAGCGTGCATCCAGGGCGGGAAAGATCGGCTCGTCCCGGGCGCCGGCGTCCATCATGCCCGTCCTCGTCCGGGGTTCTCGTACCAGGACCGCGTGGCCTTCACGATGCGCACGACCGACAGCATCACCGGCACCTCGACCAGCACGCCGACCACGGTGGCGAGCGCGGCGCCCGACCCCAGCCCGAACAGGCTGATGGCCGCGGCGACCGCCAGTTCGAAGAAGTTCGAGGCGCCGATCAGCGCGGCCGGCGCGGCGACGCACCAGGCGACGCCGAACCGGCGGGAGAGCCAGTAGGCCAGCCCGGCGTTGAAATAGACCTGGATCAGGATCGGCACGGCCAGCAGCAGGATGACCAGCGGCTGCGCCAGGATCCGTTCGCCCTGGAAGCCGAAGAGCAGCACCAGCGTGGCCAGGAGCGCCACGAGCGAGACCGGCTGCAGACGGTCGAGGACCCGTTTGAGGGCGGTTTCGCCCCCCGACGCGAGCAGGCTGCGGCGCCACAGCTGAGCCCCGATCACCGGGATGACGATATAGAGCACAACCGAGAGGAGCAGCGTGTCCCAGGGCACCGTGATGGAAGCGACCCCGAGCAGCAGGCCGACGATCGGGGCGAAGGCGAAGACCATGACCAGGTCGTTGAGCGCCACCTGGCTCAGGGTGTAATGCGGCTCGCCCTCGCACAGGTTGGACCAGACGAAGACCATCGCGGTGCAGGGCGCGGCGGCCAAGAGGATCAGGCCCGCGATATACGAGGCGATCTGGTCCTGGGGCAGCAGCGGCGCGAACAGATGGCCGATGAAGACCGTGCCGAGCAGGGCCATGGAGAACGGCTTCACCGCCCAGTTGATGAAGAGGGTGACCCCGACGCCGCGCCAGTGCTCCCGCACCTGTCCGAGGGCGGTGAAGTCGATCTTCAGCAGCATCGGCACGATCATCAGCCAGATCAGCACCGCAACCGGCAGGTTGACCCGGGCCAGCTCGACCGTGGCGATGGCCTGGAACAGGTCCGGTACCAGGTGGCCGAGGCCGACCCCGGCCACGATGCAGAGCGCCACCCAGACGCTCAGATAGCGCTCGAACGTGCCCATGGCGGGGCGGGCCGGGGCGACCGGCTGCTGAACGTCAGTCGTCATCGGGATTCCTTCATGTAATGCGACGGCCCGCGGCGTCGACGACCGGCTCCCCATCCTCCTTGGCGAAGGCGCCGCGCTGCGGGGCGGGGAGAATTTCCAGCACCGTCTCCGAGGGACGGCACAGGCGGACGCCGAGCGGCGTCACGACGATCGGCCGGTTGATCAGGATGGGATGGGCCATCATCGCGTCGAGAAGCTGATCGCCGGTGAGCGCCGGGTCATCCAGCCCAAGCGCCTCGTAGGGCGTGCCCTTCCGGCGCAACACCTCGCGCACGGGCAAGCCCATCCGGCGGATGAGGTCGGCCAATTCCGCGCGGCCGGGCGGCGTCTTCAGATACTCGATGACGGTCGGTTCGACGCCCGAGTTGCGGATGAGCGCGAGCACGTTCCGGGACGTTCCACAGCCCGGATTGTGGTAGATCGTGATCGCGGTCATGCCGTTGCTTCCCCGGATAGCGCATCGGCCCTGCGACCGATGTCCTTGAGCTTCTGCTGCAAGCTCATCCGGTCGATCGAGCGCATCGGCAGGTTCACGAAGATGCCGATGCGCCGCTGAAGCATCCCGTGGACCTCCGCGACGAAGGCGCGCTTCTCGGCTTCCGTACCCTCGAACGAGGACGGGTCCGGGACGCCCCAATGGGCGGTCACCGGGTGACCCGGCCACACGGGGCAGACCTCGCCCGCGGCGTTGTCGCAGACCGTGAACACGAAATCGAGGGACGGGACCCCGGGACGGGCAAACTCGGCCCAATCCTTCGACCGCAGGTCATCCGTCGGGTATTTCAGCGACTGCAGGAGGTCCAGGACGTAAGGATTGATCCGGCCGGAGGGCTGACTGCCCGCACTGAAGGCACGGAATCGCCCCTGACCTACCCGGTTCAGGATGCATTCTGCCATGACGCTGCGCGCGCTGTTGTGCGTGCACAGGAAAAGCACGTTGTACGGGCGGTCCTCGTTCATGGATCTCTCCGTCTGTTCGCAGAGCACCGGCGAAGGCGGCTGACGCCAGCTGCCTCGTTAGATCAGGGATTGAGGATTGCCGGTCAGCCGCAGCACGGCTTCGTGGCCGGCTCCGGCTTTGGCGCAGACGCCGGTCGGGCGGTGCAGCAGACAGCGTCCCCGGCGCCCTCTGCCAAGGTGGCCGGGCGGGCATTGCGGCCGTCCGCGGCAATCTCGCCGCCGCCATAGACGGCGCTGCCGCCATAGGTATGGAAGACCTCCCAGGGGACGCCCGCCGGGTCGGTCACCCAGGACTTCTCCGACCGGGCATAGCAGCAGGTGGTGTGGCCTTCCTCGACGACCCGGGCATCGGCCGTGCGCAGGCGTCCGTAGACGTCCTCAAGCTCGGCCGCGTCCTCGACCTGGATGCCCAGATGCTCGATCCCGGGTCCTGCCCCGCGGGCACTGATCGCGAAGTTGACCCGGGGATCGTCCAGCATCCACTTCGCATAGTCGCTCTTCAGGACCGAAGGTCCGGCGGCAAACAGGGTGGAGTAGAACCGGACCGCCTGCCCGAGGTCCTCAACGGCGACGTGGACGTGCAGACGCTTCATGGGAACCTTCTCCGTCGGATTCGCTGTTGGCGGGAACCGGTGTCGGCGCGCATTCCGGGCCGCACACGGCCGGATTGGCGGGTTGGCCGCAGCAGTTCTCGGTGAGGTAGCCAAGGACGGCATTCATGCGGTCATAGTCCGCGGAGTAGATGAGCGACCGGCTCTCCCGCCTTTGCCGGATCAGCCCCGCATGGGTCAGCTGCGCCAGGTGAAAGGACAGGGTCGCGGGCGGGACCCCGAGGGCTTCGGCGATCGCTCCGGCCGCCCGGCCCGCCGGTCCGGCCTGGACCAGGAGCCGGAAGATCTCGAGCCGGGTCTCCTGGGCCAGCGCCCCCAAGGCCCCGAGCACATCCTTCTGATCCAATGTCGTCATAGCCCACGCGAGCCACCCGGTGCTTCGAGCCCCGGCAATGACTTCCATATTTCCAATATCATCAAAGTGAAGAGGTCGCGCGGTTCTGTCAACGAGGATCGGACATGGCGGATCAGGGAACGGCTTCGACAGGCAGGCCGGCCGCCCGCCACTCGGGAAAGCCGTCCTCGAGGCGGCGGACCCGGTAGCCCAGGCGGCGGAGCTCGGCCACCGCCTCGAAGGCCAGGACGCAGTACGGTCCCCGGCAATAGGCGACGATCTCCCGGTCCGGTCGCAGGTCGGCCAGACGCCGGTGCAGGTCGGCCAGCGGGATGTTGATCGCGCCGGGCAGGTGACCCAGCGCGAACTCGTCCTCCGGACGGACGTCGAGCAGGGTGACGCCGCCCTCCTCGAGCCGCTCGGCCAGCTCTTCCCGGGAGACCGGCGTCACGCCGTCGAGCCGGTCGAAGCAGGCGGCAAGGATCTCGCGCACCTCCGCGACGTTGTGCTCGGCAACGCGGCGCAGCGCCGCCAGGAGCTCGATGATCGGTCCGTCACCCAGCCGGTACAGCACCCGCTTGCCGTCGCGGCGCGCCCGGGCGAAGCCGTGGCGCCGGAGCTGCTGCAGGTGCTGGGAGGCATTGGCGACCGAAAGCCCGGCCAGCTGCGCCAGGCTCTCGACCGAGCGTTCCCGCTGCGACAGATGCTCCAGCAGCTCCAGGCGGTGGGCATGCCCCAGCGTGCGGGCCAGTTCGGCCACCTGCTCGAAAACCTGCCGCTTCGGGTTGGACATTGACACTCCGCGGCTCCATCGAGATCATTCAAGCGAATAATTGAATGTCCCTCGCGCTCGCGTCAAGAAGGGCCCCCATGCACCTGCCGTCCGGCCGCAAGCGGCGGTCCCGCGCCGACCGCGTCTCATCCGCCCGCTCCGCGAGGGTGCGATGATCGGCCGGCCCATGCATCGGCAGGTGCTGCTCCTGGCCGGAGCCCAGGCCTTGGTCCAGACCGCGTCGGCCATCGTGATGACCGTCGGCGGCCTTGCGGGAGGGATGATCGCGCCGTCGCCCGGGCTGGCCACGGCGCCGATCGCGGCCATGTTCCTCGGAACGGCCGTGGCGACCGCGCCCGCGTCCCTGTGGATGGCGCGTGCCGGGCGACGGCCCGGCTTCGTCGCCGGGGCGCTACTCGGGTCGGCCGGCGGCGTTCTCGCCGCGCTCGGCCTCTGGCTCGGCTCGCTGCTTCTGCTCAGCTGCGGCACCTTCCTGGTCGGCACGTACCAGGGCTTCGCGCAGTTCTACCGGTTCGCGGCGGCCGAAGTCGCGGACGAGGGGTTTCGGCCCCGCGCGATCTCGCTCGTGCTGGCGGGCGGCATCGTGGCCGCCGTGCTGGGTCCCCTGCTCGGCCGCGTCGGCGGACCGCTGCTCGACCCGGACTACACGGGCTCGTTCCTGCTGCTCGCGGTCGTGTCCTTCCTCGGGGCGGGCACTCTGCTGGGCCTGCGGACGCCGCCGGCGACCCGGTCGGAGGCCACCGGGGCGGGACGGCCGCTCCTTGCCGTCGTCCGGCAGCCCACATATCTCGTCGCGCTGTTCGGCGCCGCCACCGGCTACGGCGTCATGATCCTGGCCATGACGGCGACGCCGCTTGCGATGGTCCACCACCACCATTCGCTGACGGACACGACGCTGGTCATACAGCTCCACGTCCTCGGCATGTTCCTGCCGTCCTTCTTCACCGGCGCCCTGATCGCCCGGTTCGGCGTCCTGCAAATCATGCTGGCGGGAACCGGGCTGCTCGCGGCCCATGTGGGCGTCAGCCTGTCCGGCACGGGGGTCAACGCCTTCGCCGGCGCGCTGGTCCTGCTCGGGGTCGGCTGGAACTTCCTCTTTGTCGGGGGCACGACGCTCCTGACCACCACCTACGGCGCTGCCGAGCGGGGCCGGGCGCAGGCGGTCAACGATATGGCCATCGTCGCCGTGGGGCTGGCCTGCTCGCTGGGGGCCGGGGCGCTCCTGCAATCGCTCGGCTGGCAGCGGCTCAACCTGGTACTGCTGCCGTGGCTTGCCGTTGCCGCTCTCGCGCTCCTCTCTCTCGGCATCAGCCGCAGGCGCGCGGCGCGGTCCGTCTCCGTCCGATGACGGCCGGTCAGCCCTGGATCAGATAGGCGCCGGGCGGAACCCGGTACCGGAGCGCCCCGCAGGGACCGGGCGGCGGCTGGTGGCCCGGCGGACGATCCGGATACCAGATCCGGCATTCCCCGGGCGGCGGCAGGTGACCCGGCGGGACATGGACCGGCGCTGCGTCGTCATGGGCGGGGGCGATCACGATGGGCGACGGATAGCCGACGGTGCAGGCGCCGAGCAGCGCGCACAGGACGGTGGATTTCACGACACGGATCATGAACGGACCTTCGTTGCAGAATTGGAACCACCATCGCCGCGGAATCGGGCAGGAACGTGGTCGGGCGCAGGTCACACACGGGACCAGGCAAGGCAACCGACTGCGACCAGGTCGCGGCTGACGAGGAGCGCGCCTTGCGCGTAGAGGCTGCGCGGGTTCGATCCCGGTCCGAGGTCGATCGCAAAGAGACCGCCCGCGGCGTCGCTCCAGAGAATTCTCGCATCCATGGCGGCGAGCGCGGCGAAGGCTTCGGCGCGGGTGACGTCCGGCCGGAAGACGACGACGGCCGTCGTGACATCCGGCGGCGGTCGGGCGGCGACCGCCCCGGCCGCCAGCACGGCGAGCGTAAGCGCGACCGGCGTCGCCGCGCGCCGTTTCCCGGCGGGCGGCCGCCCCGGACCGGCCCCGCGCCGGAGAAGCCAGCCGACCGCGATGAAGGCGATGCCGAAGACGAGGAACCAGACGAGATCCCAGAGGAGCGGGTTGCCGCTGTCCATCCGGATCCGGTGGATACCGAGGATCCAGTGGGAGAGGATACCGTCGATGACGTGCCAAACGCCGAATCCGATCAGGAGATCGGCGGCCATCCGCCGGTCGGCGCCGGGCGACGCGAAGGCGTGCCGCGATCGCCAGAGAAGCCACAGCCCGACCCCGCTGACGGCGTACATGACGAGATGAAACAGGCCGTCCGCCAGGACCTGCACGCGCAGGTCGCGGAACGCCGCCCCTTCCAGGGCGCTCAGCAGGTGATGCCACTGCAGGACCTGGTGCAGCAGGATGCCGTCGAAAAGACCGCCGAACCCGAATCCCAAGAGACGGCCCGCCCAGGCGAACCGCCCGGTGAACGTGCCGGGGTCGGGCGACCGGTCGGTTCCGTCGGGCATGGGGCTTCCTTCATCGTCCGTTCCGGCGGCGGGAAGCGCCAGGACCGCCGCCGCCCCTTCCGCAAACATCGGGCGGAACCTGCGGTTCCCGGCCGAAGGAGCCGGTCGGGGGCAGGCTCCATCGATCAATGGGCCAGCTTCAGCCCGACGATGCCGGCGACGATCAGGCCGATGCAGGCGAGGCGCAACGCGTTGGCCGGTTCGCCGCAAAGCATCATGCCGGGAACGGCCGTGCCGACCGTGCCGATGCCGGTCCACACCGCATAGGCGGTGTCGAGCGGAAGCGCCTTCAGCGCAAGGCCGAGCAGGCCGAGACTCGCCGCCATCGAGGCGATCGTCAGCAGGGAAGGAACGGGGCGGGTAAAGCCCTCAGCATGCTAAAGCCCTCAGCATGCTTAAGTCCGACAGCCCAGCCGATTTCGAGCAGGCCGGCGATGAAAAGAACGGCCCAGGCCATGACGACCCCTTCGATTCCGGGCCGGGTCGTCCCAACCGATAATCCTTGGCATAAGGTGAGGTCGTCCCCACGGGCGCAGGCCATAGCTGGGGCAAGCGGAAGTCGTCTTCAAGACCATGCCGGCCCGCGCGGCGGCTCAGCCGTCCCAGCCCAGGCCCTTCGAGATCTTGCGGGCGGCGCTTCCCAGAAGGTCCACATAGCGGTCGAGATCCGGCCGCTGCGTGCGGAAGGCGGGGGCGGCGATGTTCAGCGCCGCGATCACGGTGCCACCGACCGCCCGCACCGGAACGGCGACGGAGCACAGCTGCTCGCTGACCTCGCCACGGCTGATACAGTATCCCTGGTTCCGGATCGTCTCCAGCTCCCGCATCAGTCTCTGGCGGTCGGTTATGGTGCGCCCCGTGAGGGGCGTCAGCTCGTCCGGGATCAGTTCGGCCTGCAGCTTCGGCGGCAGGAAAGCCAGCAGCACCTTGCTGGACCCGGCGTAGAGCGGCCGCCGTCGGCCGATGGTGGCGTGCACTCTGAGATCGCGGGACGGTTCGAACTTCGCTATGCACAGCGCCTCGTCGTTGTCCCGGATGCGGAGCTGGACCGTTTCGTTCACCTTGGCACCCACCGATTCCAGGATCGGGCTGGCCAGCTTGACGAGGTCGATCTGCGTCGTCGCCGCCGTTCCCAGCACCAGCACCGCATTGCCGAGTCGGTACCCGCCCTCGGCCGTCTTCCGGACGAAACCGCGGTGTTCCAGTGTTCGTAACATTCGTAAGATTCTGGGCTTAGTTTCTCCCAGATTCCGGGCGATCTCACTCAGTCGCGCATCGGCGATCCTCGCCACCTCCATCAGCACCTGCAGCGCCAGATCAACAGACTGCAGAAGATCGGTATTCCCGGACATCCTGCTTCCTTCACGACACTGGAATGCCGGACCTTCCGGCCGCCATCGGGGTCGAAACGATCCGTTACGACAGTCGTAACATAACACGTTACCGTTTGACAGCCTCGATCGGCATCGGAAACTGTATCCCCATTCGGCGCTCGCCGATCCCGACAGAAGCGCGGCCGAACCGCGCCGCCGCTTTCGAGCAATCCGAACAGGGGAGGAGAATCAAGTGGTCCTGACTTCCACTCGTCATGCCGTGCGGAAGGCCGCGATCGCGATCGCGATCGGCGTAGCGGTCCCCGCAGCCGCCCTTGCGCAGGACGCGCGGCTTTCGATCGGCATGTCGACGACGCCGACGACGATCGATCCGCACGAAGACAGCTCGGCGCCGAACAATGCAACCTCCCGGCACATCTGGGACAGCCTGATCGACCGCGGCGGCTCCGCTGAGAACAAGCCGCAGCTCGCGACCGAATGGCGGGCCATCGATCCGACGCACTGGGAGTTCAAGCTGCGCGACGGCGTGACCTTCCATGACGGTTCCGCCTTCGATGCCGAGGACGTCGTCGCATCGCTGCTCCGGGCGCGCGACAAGCCGAGCCAGAGCTTCGCCGCCTATACCCGCAACATCGCGAACGTCACCGCGCTCGATCCGCTGACCGTCGTGGTCGAGACGACCATTCCGGATCCGCTGATCCTCAATTCCCTGAGCCGCATCCGCATCATCAGCGCCGACTGCGCCGACGCCGCCGTCGAGCAGTTCGAGAGCGGCGAGTGCGCGGTCGGAACCGGCCCGTTCAAGTTCGCCTCCTATTCGCCTGGCGACCGGCTCGAGCTCACGCGGAACGACGACTATTTTGCGGGCGCCTCGGAATGGTCGGCCGTGACGCTGCGCTTCCTCCCGGACGACGGCGCGCGCCTCGCCTCGCTTCTGGCGAAGGAGATGGACATCATCGAGGCCCTGCCGGCCGACGGCCTGGGGCGCGTCGAGGACGATCCCGAGCTGAAGGCGATCCGCGGTCAGTCGACGCGCCTGGTCTATCTGGGCATGGACGTGTCGCGGGATCGGTCCCCCTTCGTCAGTGCCAAGGACGGCTCCGAACTGGCCCAGAACCCGCTCAAGGACGAGAGGGTGCGCCGGGCGATGCTGATGGCGATGAACCGTCCGGCGATCGTCGACCGGGTCATGCAGCAGAACGGCACCGTCGCCGACCAGTTCGTCCCGGAGGGCTATTTCGGCCATTCCGATGAGGTCGAGCGGGTGGAGTACGATCCCGAGGGCGCCAAGGCGCTGCTGGCCGAGGCCGGCTATCCCGACGGCTTCAAGCTGACCCTGCACGGCCCCTCGGGGCGCTACGTCAAGGACAGCGAGGTCCTGCAGGCCGTGGGGCAGATGCTGGCGCGGATCGGCATCGACACGAGCGTCGAGGTGCTGCCGTGGTCGATGTATTCCGACAAGTATTCGAACGGCGCCTACAGCATGTATCTCGCCTCCTGGGGCGTGAACACGGGCGAGGTGTCGAACCCCGCCGTCGCGTTTGTCGCCTCCCGGAACGAGGAGAAGGGCACCGGCCGCTACAATGGTGGCGGGATCAGCGACCCGGAGATCGACGCGCTCCTGGACGAAGCGACCTCGACGCTGGACGAGGCGAAGCGCCGGGAGATCCTGGAGAAGGTGTCGGAGCTGACCTTCGAGCGGCTCTGGGTCCTGCCTATGCACTACGAGAACGTGGTGCTGGGGGCGAAATCCTCGATCGACTACAAGCCGCGCGGCGACAAGTACACGTTGGCCTACGAAGTCACCTCGGCCGACTGAGCGGGCCACCCCGCGGCGCGGGGACGCGCAGACCCCGCGCCGCCGGCCCCTTCTTCCCAAAGGAGACAAGCAAGGTGCAGGAATTCGGTTCAAGCGACGCCGCTGTCCGGGCGCAGGCCGTCTACGACTACGGTCCGACCGCGATCTTTGCGTCCACCGCCGACCCGCGGTTCCACATGCTGCTCTACGTGCCCCCGGCGGCCGCGGAAGGCCGCAAGGTCGACCTGCTGGTCGCCGTCCACGGGACCGGGCGCACCTCGGCCATCGACTTCCGCGACGGATTTGCCGAGTTCGGCCTCTATCACGACTGCGCCATCCTCTGCCCGATCTTCCCGATGAACGTCCTCGGCGACGGCGCCCGGTCGGGCTACAAGCTGATGGAGGAAGGCGACATCCGCTACGACCGGGTCCTCCTCTCGATGGTCGCCGAAATGGCCGAGAAATACGGGCAGGACTGGTCGACCTTCGCGATGTTCGGCTATTCCGGCGGCGGCCAGTTTACCAACCGTTTCGCCATCCTTCACCCCGAGCGGCTCTGGGCGGCCTCGATCGGAGCGCCGGGCTCGGTCACGCTCATCGACCCCGACCGCGACTGGTGGGTCGGCATCCGGAATCTGGCGGAGCGGTTCGGACGCCCGTTCAATCGCGAGGCGTTGGCCAAGGTGCCGGTGCACATGGTCGTGGGCGATGCTGACCTGGAAACCTGGGAGATCACCCACAAGCCGGGCGGCCGGTACTACATGGAAGGCGCGAACGATGCGGGCGAAACCCGCCCCGCCCGCCTGCGTACCCTTGCGGAGTCGTTCCAGAAGGCGGGCGTCGACGTGACCCTCGAAGTCCTGCCCGGCATTTCCCACGACCGCATGAAGGTCCTGGGCAACGTCAAGGCGTTCCTGGCACGAGTGCTGGCCGACAGGCGCGCCCGATGAGCAACGCCACGATCGTCGCGCCCCAGCCCGAAGCGGCCGAGGCGGGCGCGGTCGTCCTGGAGCGCGGCGGAAACGCGGTCGACGCGGCGCTGGCCTGCGCCTTCGTCCAGGGGGTGGTCGATCCCCAGATGGCGGGCATCGGCGGCTTCGGGTCCATGCATGTCTACATGCCCCGGAGGGGCGTACACGACATCCTGGAATTCTACGCCCGCGCGCCCCTCGCCGCGACGCCGGACATGTGGGCCGACAAGGTCGTGGGCGAAAGCCGCGACGGCTTCGGCTTCATCCTGGAAGGAAACATCTCCGACATCGGCTATCTCGCGGTCTGCACGCCGGGATCACTCAAGGGCTACGAGACGGCATTGCGCGACTACGGGACCTTCGACTGGATGGACGTGATCGCGCCCGCGGTCGACTATGCCCGCAACGGCTTCATGATCCGCAACCACATGCACTGGTACTGGACCAAGGACCAGACCGCGGACGGCTTCGCCAACACGATCGACAAGCTGGCGTTCTCCCCGACCGGCAGGCGCGTCTATTTCCATCCGGACGGGCGCCTGCGGGGCGTCGGAGAGATCCTCCGCAACCCCGACATGGGCGACACACTGGAGCGGATCGGCCGGAGCGGCGGGTCGGACATCTTCTACCTCGGCGAGATCGCTGAGCAGATCGCGGACGACTTCGCGGCCCATGGCGGCCTGATCGGCCGCGACGATCTCGCCCGCTACGAGCTTTCGAAGACGAAGCCGATCTGGGGCGAATATCGCGGCCATCGCATCGCCACCTCTCCGCCGCCGGGGTCGGGCTTCTCGATGCTGGAACTGCTGCACATCCTGGAGAACTTCGACCTCGGCTCGATGCAGCATGGCAGCACCGAGCACGTCATGCTTCTCTTCGAGGCGATGAAGCGCATGACGATCGACAAGGACGCCCATATGGGCGATCCGCACTATGTCGACGTTCCGGTCGCGGACCTGATCTCGAAAGAGCGCGCGGCGCGCCATGCCGCCTCGATCCGGGCGGGCGAGCGGGCCTGCGTCGACCGGATGACCGACCGGAGCCAGCGGGATACGACCCATATCTCGGTGATCGACAAGGACGGGAACGCGGTCGCGATGACCCACACGCTCGGCAGCCCGTCCGGCGCGATCACCGACGGGCTCGGCTTCATGTACAACGGCACGATGAGCCGCTTCAGCCCCTTCCCCGGGCGCCCCGGCTCGATCGCGCCGGGCAAGCGCCGGCCGAGTTCGGCGGCCCCGACCATCGTCTTCCGCGGCGACGACCCCTACATCGTCATCGGCGCCCCGGGCGGCAGCTACATCGCGCCGACCGTCGCCCAGGGCATCATGAACATGATCGACTTCGGCATGAACGTGACCGAGGCGGTCGCCGCCCCGCGCATCGTCGGGGTGTCGAACAAGATCGACATCTGCAACCGCATCCGGCGGTCGGTCGAGGCCGATCTCATCCGGTCCGGCTACGAGGTCGCAAGGTCGCCCCAGACCTACGCCTTCGCGGCGCTTCATGCTATCCAGATCGAGAACGGCTACTCGAAGGGGGCCGCGGACCCGCAGCGTGACGGACTGTCCATCTCGGTGGCATAGGCGGAGGCGAGGGTGGCCACGACCCTGATCCGGCGCATGATGCAGGCGCTGTTGGTGATTTTCGCGATGACGGTCATCGTCTTCGTCGGCGTAAGCGTCATCGGCAATCCGGTGGACATCCTCATCAACCCGGATGCCAACCAGGCCGAGCGGGCGCGGGTGATTGCCCATTACGGCCTCGACCAGCCGCTGTGGCGCCAGTACCTGGCCTTCCTGCACGGGCTCCTTCAGGGGAATTTCGGCGAGAGCTTCGTCTACGACCGCCCGGCGCTCGGTCTCATCCTCGAGCGGCTGCCGGCGACGCTGGAGCTGGCGATCGGCGCCCTTCTGATCGCCCTCGTCATCGGCCTGCCGCTCGGCCTCTATGCCGGGCTTTATCCGAACCGCATCTCGTCCCGGGTCATCATGTCGGGCTCAATCCTCGGCTTCTCGCTGCCGACCTTCTGGGTCGGGCTGGTGCTCATCATGGTCTTCGCCGTGGAGCTCGGCTGGCTGCCGTCGAACGGGCGCGGCGAAACGGCGGAACTGCTGGGCGTGAAGTGGTCGTTCCTGACGGCCGACGGGCTGAAGCACCTGCTGCTACCGGCGTTCAATCTCGCCCTCTTCAAGGCGTCGCTCGTCCTCCGGCTGACGCGGGCCGGGGTGCAGGAGGTGCTGCCGCAGGACTTCATCAAGTTTGCCCGCGCCAAGGGGCTGCGCGAACGGCACGTGATCTTCGGTCACGTGCTGAAGAACCTGATGATCCCGGTCGTCACGATCATCGGGCTGGAATTCGGATCGCTGATCGCCTTCTCGGTCGTGACCGAAAGCATCTTCGCTTGGCCGGGGATGGGCAAGCTGATCATCGATTCGATCAACCTGCTCGATCGCCCGGTCATCGTCGCGTACCTGATGATGATGGTCCTCCTGTTCGTGGTGCTGAACTTCGTCATCGACGTCTGCTACACCCTGCTGGATCCGCGCGTCCGGCTGGATTCCAAGGCCTGAGCCCATGACCGCCGCCCCGGAGATCACCGATCCGCCGGTTCCGCTCGACGAGGAGAGCGGGCTTCGCAGGAAGCTTCGGATGTTCCTCATGTCCCCCGGCGCGGTCCTGGGCCTGGTCCTGCTGGTGGCCGTGATCCTCCTGGCGGTGTTCGCGCCCCTGATCTCGCCGCAGAATCCCTATGACCTGACGCAGCTCGACGTCCTGGACGGGCGGCTGCCGCCGGGGTCGGAATCCTTCAGCGGCATGACCTATCATCTGGGCACCGACAGCCAGGGACGCGACATCCTGTCGGGTATCCTCTACGGCCTCAGGACCTCGCTTCTCGTCGGCGTGCTTTCGGCCCTGGCGGCGGCCGTCATCGGCACCTCGGCCGGACTGTTCGCCGCCTATATGGGCGGGCGCGTCGAGACGCTGACGATGCGCCTCGTCGACCTTCAGCTGTCCTTTCCGACGATCCTGATGGCGCTCATGATGCTGGCGGTGCTGGGCAAGGGCGTCCTGAACGTCGTGATCGCGCTCATCATCGCCGAATGGGCGACCTATGCCCGGACCGTGCGCGGCACGGCGCTGGTCGAGCGGGAGAAGGAGTATATCGAGGCCGCCCGTTCCCTCAGGGTGCCCGGCTGGCGCATCCTGTTCCGCCATCTCCTGCCGAACTGCCTGGCGCCGGTCATCGTGATCGCCACGATGCAGGTCGCGCGGGCGATCGGGCTCGAGGCGACGCTGTCCTTCCTTGGCCTCGGCGCCTCGGTGACGCAGCCCTCGCTCGGGATGCTCATCTCGAACGGGTACCAGTACATGCTGTCCGGCCTTTACTGGATCAGCTTCTATCCCGGCATCGCGCTGCTCGTGACGATCGTCGCGATCAACCTCGTCGGCGACCGGCTGCGCGATGTCCTCAATCCGAGGAACGCGTAGTGCCGCCGATCCTGCAGGTGAAAGACCTGGTTACCGAGTTCGGCCCGCCGGGCGGGCCGTCGCTGCGCGCAGTCAACGAGGTCTCCTTCTCCCTCGAGCGCGGTAGGATTCTGGGGCTGGTGGGCGAGAGCGGGTCCGGCAAATCCGTGACCGGCTTCTCGATCATCGGCCTCCTGGACCGTCCTGGGCGCATCACCGGCGGCCAGATCCTGTTCGACGGGACCGACCTCACGAAGCTCTCGGGCGAGGAGATGCGCCGCCTGCGCGGCCGCAGGATCGCCATGGTCTTCCAGGACCCGATGATGACGCTCGACCCCGTGCTGACGATCGGCCGGCAGATGGTCGAGGCGGTGCTGGCCCATGAGGCGGTCTCGAAGGAAACGGCCCGGCAGCGAGCGCGCGACGCGCTGGGCCTCGTCGGCATCCCGAGCCCGGAAGAGCGGCTTGCCGCCTATCCGCACCAGTTCTCCGGCGGGATGCGACAGCGCGTGGCGATCGCGATCGCGCTTCTGCACCGGCCCGACGTCATCATCGCGGACGAGCCGACGACGGCGCTCGACGTCACCATCCAGTCCCAGATCATCGCCGAGTTCCAGCGGCTCGTGGAGATGAACGGCACGGCCGTCATCTGGATCACCCACGATCTTGCCATCGTGTCGAGGCTGGCCGACGACATCGCCGTCATGTATGCGGGCCGTCTCGTCGAAACGGGTGCGGCGAGCGACGTCCTGTCCGACCCGCGCCATCCCTACACCAAGGGCCTCATCGCCTCGGTGCCCAGCGAGAACAGGCGCGGCGAGCGGCTGGCGCAGATCCCCGGCATGACGCCGAGCCTGCTGAGGCTGCCGCAGGGCTGCAGCTTCCGCCTGCGCTGCGCGCGCGCCACGGAGGCGTGCAAGGCGATGCCGCCCCTGGTCGAGGAGAACGGCCGGGCATTCCGCTGCATCCATCCCGTTCTGGAAGGAGCCGCCTGATGCAGGACCGGGCGGATGCCCTGATCGAGGTCAGGGAGGTGACGCGCCGCTTCGGGCCGAAGCCCGATTTCGCGGCGAAGCTTGCGCTCCGGCTGGGCCTGGCCAAGCCGGCGCCCGTCGTCCATGCCCTCGACCGGGTCAGCCTGAAGATACGGCGGGGCGAGGTGATCGGCCTCGTCGGCGAGAGCGGATGCGGAAAGTCGACCCTGGGCCGGGTGATCGCCGGCATCATCCAGCCGTCCGAAGGCGAGGTGCTCTGGCAGGGCACCTCGCTGAACGCGCTGCCGCCGGGGAAGCGCAAGGCCGCGGATCTCGCGATCCAGATGATCTTCCAGAACCCGATGGCGGCGCTCAATCCCCGGATGACGATCGAGGAGATCGTCGCCGAGGCGCCGCGGACCCACGGGCTCGCGAAGCGCGGCGACGGCGCCTATGTCGACCGCTACCTGGCGATGGTCGGCCTCGACCCGGCGACGAAGCGGCGCTACCCGCATCAGTTCTCGGGCGGGCAGCGGCAGCGGGTGAACATCGCGCGGGCGCTGGCGGTGCAGCCGCAGTTTCTCGTGTGCGACGAAAGCGTGGCGGCGCTGGACGTGTCGATCCAGGCGCAGGTCATCAACCTGTTCATGGACCTGCGGGAACAGCTGAACCTCACCTATCTGTTCGTGAGCCACGATCTGGGCGTGGTCGAGCACATCTCGGACCGGGTCGCCATCATGTATCTCGGCCGGATCGTCGAGGAAGCGCCCGTCGAGGAAATCTTCCGCCGGCCGAACCATCCCTATACCAAGGCGCTCCTGTCCGAGGTCCCGCGCATCGAGCGGGCCAAGCGCCGGTTCAAGCCGGTGGCGGGCGAGCTGCCGAGCCCGCTCGACCCGCCGAAGGGGTGCCATTTCCACCCGCGCTGCCCCTATGCGACGGACCGGTGCCGCATCGAGGTTCCGAAGAAGATCGAGATCGCCCCCGGCCACCATTCGGCCTGTCACCTGAACGCCGCCTGAGCGGCTGCGCCCCCGCGAGCCGGCAGCCCCCATCCCTGCAACCGGCAGGAACTGGGTGCTGCCGCGTTCGATTTGGACATAATGGGCCGCCCTCTGCAGCAGGGGTCCCGACAGGAAGGAGCGGCCAATGAACGACGAGACGCGGTGCGTGATCTCCCCGCCAGTTGAGACGGACGGTTTCGACAGCCTCGGCGTCCCGATCTATCGCGCCTCGACGATTCCCTTTCCGGACGCCGAAAGCTATGACACCCGCCATCTCCGGGGCGACGAGGGCTACAGCTACGGCCTGTCGGGCACACCCACCACGCGAGCGCTCGAGAGGAAGATCACGGCGCTGGAGCAGGGGGTGAGAACCTTCCTGGTGCCGTCCGGACAGGCGGCCATCTCGATCGCCATCCTGTCCTTCATCGCGGCCGGCGACCGGATCCTCATCGCCGATACTGTCTACCCGCCGCTGCGCGACTTCGCCGTGCGGGACCTGGCGAAGTTCGGCGTCGACGTCGTCTTCTACGACCCGACCGCTCCGGAAGAGGTCGAGCGGCTCATCACGGACAGGACCCGAATCGTCTGGGCGGAATCCCCCGGATCCACCACGATGGAGATGCAGGACATCGCCCGGATCTCCGAGATCGCCCATCGGCACGGCGCGCTGGTCGGCTGCGACAATACCTGGGCGACACCGCTCAACTTCAAGCCCCTGGCCCATGGCGCCGACATCGTCGTAGAAGCCCTGACCAAGTATTTCTCCGGCCATTCCGACGTGCTGATGGGGTCGATCACCCTTCGCGACGCCGGGGCCGCCCGGACCGTGAAGGACACGTTGAGCCGCCTGGGGGTGGGCGTCTCCCCGGACGATTGTTCGCTGGTCCTGCGCGGCATGGAGACGATGGCGGTCCGCCTACGCCAGGCCGCGCAGGTGGCGCGCGACCTGGTCGACTGGATCGCCGGCCAGCCGACGGTCGCGGAGATCCTCTATCCGCCGCTTCCGGCATCGCCCGGCCACGCCCTGTGGCGCCGGGATTTCCGGGGCGGAAGCGGCGTCTTCAGCATCGTCTTCAAGCCGGAGGCGGTGCCCCACGTCCATGCGGCCCTCGACACGCTGAAGGTCTTCGCCATCGGGGCGTCATGGGGCGGGACCCGCAGCCTGGTGGCGCCGATGCGCGTCAGGCAGTTCCGCACGGCCCGGCCATGGACGGGCGACGACCTCGTCCTACGGATCAGCGTCGGGATGGAAGCGGCCTCGGACCTTATGGAGGACCTCTCCCGCTTCTTCGACTGCCTGAACGGTCGATCCGCCCCGGGCCCGGAGGCGCAATCGGGGGCGTGACGCGCCGAAATGCAAGTCCGCCAGGACCCGGAGGCCCGGCGCCCACCCCCGTCAGGCGCGCGCGGCCCGTTGCGCCACCGGGCGACAAGTCCGCGGGGGCCCGGAAGATCGAGCCGTCGACCCCATATTTCCTTTGCTTGTTTCGGACCTGAAACGGCCGTAGGAAGGGCGATCATGAGTGCACTTCGCCCCGCCGCCCTTGCCCTAACGCTTTTCATCACGGCCGCCTGCGTGAGCTACACGGCCGAAGGCTACCGCCAGATGATCGGGCAGTTCCTCTATGGATCGGTCGACAATGTCGCGATGCAGTGGGGACCGCCCGAAAGGGTCTATTCCCTCACCAACGGCGACACGGTCTATGAATGGCTCGTCCTGGAGCCCGTCACGACCGATCCCTATACGCGGCAGATCCCGACATCGACCGTGACCAGGGGTCGGGTCGTCGTCGACGGCCCCCACGGGCCGGTCGAGCGCGAAATCGACATGCGGGTTACGACCTACCGCACCATCCTGGAGCCCGGAGAGCATTACGTTCGGGAATGCACGACGCGATTCGCCGTCGATCCCTCCGGCGTCATCGTCGATGCGGAGTTCGACGGGAACGGATGCGTCGCGCCCGTGAAGGACGGGCGCCTGGCGCTTTCGCCGCCGAGCGACGCGGCCATCCAGTATGCGGGCCATCTCGCCCTGTTCCACGGCATGCCGATCAGGGACTTCATCGCGGCGAACGGGAAGCCCGAGGATTCGGCCGGGCTCCTGAACGGCAACAGCGTCTACCGCTTCGTCAAGGAACACACCCGCCACTACGGGCCAACGACGCGCAACCTTCCGATCAGGACGGTGAAGGAAGGAAAGGTCACGCTGGAAGGGCCGAACGGGCCCTTCACCAGGGACGTATCCTTCGAGGAGACGACCTACGAGACGGTCCGGGTCGAGCGGAAACCCGTGACCTTCTACTGCCACGCGGTCTTCACGGTCGACCCGCAGGGCATCATCGTGGGCTCCAGCCATATGGAAGACGAATGCGACCTGGAATGGGCTCGCTTCCGCAGGCTCTGAACATGCGAATGGCGAAGGGGTCGGCTCCTCGGCCCCGCTCCCGGAGCCGCGTGCCGGACCACCCGGGGCGCATCGGCGAAAGGCGCGGCTGAGCAGGCCGGCTTTCCCCGACCTTCCTTCCCGTTGACGCGAGGGGAATCTCCTCGATCCGCGGGGCTTGAGGACCGCTCCGACCGTTCGATGGTTGTTCAGCGAGAGGCCGTCGCCCCGCCGCGATCGGAGACGGGCCCGGGGATGCCCCCCGCGAAGGAAGCGCATGGGACTGAGATGACGCACCCGGTCGGAATCGCCTTGGGCAGCATCGCCGTCGGCGTGGTCGTGCTCGGCGTGAAGTTCCTGGCCTATGCCGTGACGGGCAGCGTCGCGCTTTATTCCGATGCGCTCGAGAGCATCGTCAATGTCGGCGCGGCGACAGCCGCCCTCGTCGCGCTGCGCATCAGCGCCCGCCCCGCCGACGCCCGGCATCCCTTCGGCCATCAGAAGGCGGAATATTTCTCGGCGGTGCTGGAGGGGGTGCTGATCGTCGTCGCGGCGCTGTCGATCCTGCGCGAGGCGTATTCCGGGATCCTGGCGCCCCGGCCGCTCGACGCGCCTGTCCTCGGCCTTCTGATCAACGGCCTGGGGACGGCGATCAACGCGGCCTGGGCCGCCGTGCTTCTCCGCACCGGCAGACGCTGGCGTTCGCCGGCGCTGGTCGCGGACGGCCAGCATCTCTTCACCGACGTTCTCACCTCCGGCGGGGTGCTGGTGGGCGTCGTCCTGGTGGCGGTCACGGGCTGGCTGGTGCTCGACCCCCTCATCGCCGCCCTGGTCGCGCTCAACATCCTCTGGACGGGCTGGCGGCTCGTCCGCGCCTCCGTCGGCGGCCTGATGGACGAGGCGCCGCCGGCCGATGTCATGGCCGAGATCCGGCGCATCGTCGCGGAACAGGCCACCGGCGCGCTGGAGGTCCACGACTTCAGGACGCGTCATGCCGGGCGCGTCACCTTCATCGAATTCCACCTGGTCGTTCCGGGGGACATGAAGGTCGCCGAGGCCCACGACATCTGCGACCGAATCGAAGCGGCGCTGGAGCGGGAGGTGCACGACACGGAGGTCAGCATCCATGTCGAGCCGGAGCACAAGGCCAAGCACCACGGCGTTCCGGTCATCTCCTACCGGGCGGAAGCGTGACCGGTTCCGGGACGCCCCTCGGGGCCTACCGGCCCCTTGCCGATCCGGGCCTCACGGGCGGCATCCAGGGCCGAAGAGAGGCGTCGGCGGGGGCGAAGGCGTCGATCGCATCCCGGTAGTTCATGGTCATGTCGATGTCGTCCCAGCCCTTCAGAAGCTTGGTGCGACGGACGGGATCGATTTCGAACGCGATCGTTTCCTCCCCGACCGTGATCGAGCCCCTATCGGTTGCGGCACGCCCTTCCCGATGCAGAATCGCGCGATCGGCCGAGGGCAGCCGCCTGGGCACCGGCAGACCGGGCGGCCGAAACGGCCGCCCGTAGACGCACCCTCACACGTCCAGATTCGCGACCTTGAGGGCGTTGTCCTGGATGAATTCGCGCCGCGGTTCGACCAGGTCGCCCATGAGGGTCGAGAAGACGTCCTCGGCCTCGTCGGCGTGGCTGATCTTCACCTGCAGCAGCGACCGGACGTTCTGGTCCAGGGTCGTCTCCCAGAGCTGCTCGGGGTTCATCTCGCCCAGGCCCTTGTAGCGCTGGATCGAGACGCCCTTGCGGCCCAGCTCCATCACCCGGTCGCAGAGATCGACCGGGCCGGCGATCGTCCATTCCTGGCTCTTGTGGACGAGGCGCGCATGCTCGCTGTAGACCGACGCCAGGTCGGCCGCCAGGCCGTCGAGGCGGCGCGCCTCGGGCGAGCGCATGACGTCACCGTCGATCCGGCGGGTTTCGGTCACGCCGCGCAGCTTGCGGGAGAAGACGAGGCCACCGTCCTCGCCCACATCGCCCTTCCAGCCGCGCTCCAGCACCGGCGCCAGCCGGTCGAGACGGGCGGCGATCCTGGCCGCGACGTCCCGCGCCCGGTCGGGATCGGTGAGCAGCGACGGGCTGAAGCCGCCGGCGATCGCCGCCTGTTCGGCGACCTCGCGGCTGCCGACCCGGTGGATCAGCGGTTCCACCAGGTGCTTCACGTCGCGCGCCCGCTCGACCAGCGTGCGCAGATGGTCGCGGGCGACCTGGCTGCCGTCGGCCTGGATCAGGACCGTGTCCTCCATGCCCTGCTCGATCAGGTAGCGCTCCATCGCCGCGTCGTCCTTGAGATAGATCTCGGACTTGCCGCGCGCCGCCCGGTAGAGCGGGGGCTGGGCGATGTAGAGATAGCCCTTCTCGATCACCTCAGGCATCTGGCGGTAGAAGAAGGTGAGCAGCAGGGTGCGGATGTGGGATCCGTCCACATCCGCGTCGGTCATGATGATGATCTTGTGGTAGCGGATCTTCGAGATGTCGAAATCGTCGCGGATCCCGGTGCCGAGCGCCGTGATCAGGGTCCCGATCTCGGCCGAGGACAGCATCTTGTCGACCCGCGCCCGCTCCACGTTCAGGATCTTGCCGCGCAGCGGCAGGATCGCCTGCATGCGCCGGTCGCGCGCCTGCTTGGCCGAGCCGCCGGCCGAATCACCCTCGACGATGAACAGTTCCGATTCCGCCGGATCGCGGTTCTGGCAGTCCGCCAGCTTGCCCGGAAGCGAGGCGATGTCGAGCGCGCTCTTGCGCCGCGTCAACTCCCGCGCCTTGCGCGCCGCTTCGCGGGCGGCGGCGGATTCGACCACCTTCTGGATGATCTTCCGCGCCTCGTTCGGATTCTCGCCGAACCAGGTGGAGAGCGCCTCGTTGACCACGCTTTCGACGACCGGCCGGACCTCCGAGGACACGAGCTTGTCCTTGGTCTGGCTGGAGAATTTCGGATCCGGCACCTTGACCGACAGGACGCAGGTCAGCCCCTCGCGGGCGTCGTCGCCGGTCAGCGCCACCTTCTCGCGCTTCGCGATGCCGCTTTCCACCGCATAGGCGTTGATCTGCCGCGTCAGCGCGGCCCGGAAGCCGGCGAGATGCGTGCCGCCATCGCGCTGGGGGATGTTGTTGGTGAAGCAGAGCGTCGTCTCGTGGAACGCGTCCGTCCACTGCATCGCGACCTCGACGCCGATGCCGTCGCGTTCGGCGCGCACGGTGATCGGCGGCTTGTGCAGCGGGGTCTTCGAGCGGTCGAGCCAAGCGATGAAGGCTTCGAGCCCGCCCTCGTAATGCAGCTCCACCACCCTCGGTTCGGCCTCCCGCGCGTCGACCAGGCGCAGCTTCACCCCGGAATTGAGGAAGGCCAGCTCGCGCAGGCGTCGTTCCAGCGTCGCGAAGTCGAATTCGCGGTTCGTGAAGATCTCGGGCGAGGGCAGGAAGGTGACCGTGGTGCCGGTGCGGCCGTCGTGGTCGCGGATCGGGGCGAGCGGTGCCTCGGCCTGGCCGTTGCGGAAGCGCATGAACCATTCCCGCCCGTTGCGGCGGATGGTCAGCTCCAACCATTCCGAAAGCGCGTTGACGACCGAAACGCCGACGCCGTGCAGGCCGCCGGAAACCTTGTAGGAGTTCTGGTCGAACTTACCGCCGGCATGGAGCTGGGTCATGATGACCTCGGCCGCCGAGACCCCCTCCTCCTTGTGGAGGTCGACCGGGATGCCGCGTCCGTTGTCGGAGATCGTCGCCGAGCCGTCCGCGTTCAGGATCACCTCGACCGTATCGCAATAGCCGGCCAGGGCCTCGTCGATCGCGTTGTCGACCGCCTCGTAGATCATGTGGTGGAGACCCGACCCGTCGTCGGTGTCGCCGATATACATGCCCGGACGCTTGCGCACGGCCTCAAGGCCCCGCAGCACCTTGATGCTGTCGGCGCCGTACTCCTCGCGGGCAGTCTCGGTCAGGATCTCGTCAGCCATCCGTCACGTCTCTCTCAATCACTCAGCGCCGTGATGCGGGCATCCTCGATGCCGAAGAACCGGGCCCGGCCGCCCAGCTCCGCAAAAAGTTCCCGGTCGGTCCCGGTCAGCCATGCCTGGGTCCCGAGGGCCAGGATCTCGTCGAACAGCGCGGCGCGCCGGCGCCGGTCCAGATGGGCCGCCACCTCGTCCAGGAGGAGAAGCGGTGCCGCCCCGCGTTCCGCCGCCAGGAGCCGCGCATTGGCCAGCACGATCCCGATCAGCAACGCCTTCTGCTCGCCGGTCGAGCACTGCGCGGCCGGCATGTCCTTCGCCCGGTGGCGCACCGCGAGATCGCTGCGATGCGGCCCCTCCGTCGCCCCGCCGGCCGCGGCGTCGACCCGCCGCATCTCGGCAAGCCGCGCCTTCAGCCTCTCTTCCGCCGCCAGCGCCGGCATTTCGTCCAGCCAGCCCTCGACCGTGCCCTCGACCGCAAGGGTCGCCCGGGGAAACGGGCTTTCGGCCAGCGTCCCCTCGTCCCCGGCCGCCATCAGCCGGCCGACCACCTCCTTCCGCGCCGCGGCGATCGCCACGGCGTTTCCGGCCATCTGCTCCTCCAGCGCGGCGAGCCAGGCGGGATCCGCCCGGCGCCCGCCGTCCCGCTCGTCCTTCAGGAGGCGCGAGCGGTCGCGCATCGCCTGCTCATACGCGCTGAGCGCGCCGGCATGGTCCGGCTGGAAGCCGAACACCAGCCGGTCGAGAAAACGTCGGCGCCCGGACGCCCCCTCGATGAACAGCCGGTCCATCTGCGGGGTCAGCCAGGCCAGCGTCACATGGGCGCCCAGCGCCGCCTGGCTGGGCGCCGCCTGCCCGTCGATCCGTACCAGCCGCCGCGACCCGGCCTCGCCGGCCTGCGGATCCGACCCGGTGCCGATCGCGACCGGCCCAACCGGCGTCTCCAGGCGGGCATTGACCGCCCAGGCCGACCCGTCGCCCGCCTCCCTCCGGCGCACCTCGGCCAGGGTGGCGCGGCGCAGCCCCCGGCCCGGCGCCAGGAACGACACGGCTTCCAGGAGATTGGTCTTCCCGGCGCCGTTGGGGCCGGTCAGCACGACCGGCCGGCGATCCGTTTCGAGTCGCGCGTCGGCATAGCATCGGAAGTCGCTGAGCGTCAGCCGAGTAACCGCAAGGCGCGCCACGCCCGGCCGGTCTTCCTTCTCCTGCCGCGGCGCCTGCGCTCCTGCCCGTGCAACCACGATTTTCCGTCGAACCCGCTACCTTCGGCCTAGACCCGCATCGGCATGAGCACGTAAAGCGCGCTCGTGTCCGCCGCGTCACGCACGATCGTCGGCGACGCCGCGTCGGCCATGCTGAACTGCGCGTCGTCACCCTCGATCTGCTGGGTGATGTCCAATAGATAGCGAGAGTTGAAACCGATTTCGATGGCCGGGGCGTCATAATCGACCTCGATCTCCTCGGTCGCGCTCCCCTGCTCGGCCGAGGTGGCGGACAGGGTCAGCATTCCGTCCCGGAGGCTGAGCTTCACGGCCCGGCTCTTCTCCGTCGAAATGGTGGAGACCCGGTCGACCGCGGCGGCGAAGGTCCGGGCGTCGACCGTCAGGATCTTGTCGTTGCCCGTGGGAATCACCCGCTCGTAATCGGGGAAGGTGCCGTCGATCAGCTTGGATGTGAGGACGATGCTGTCGAAGGCGAAGCGGATCTTGGCGTCGCTCAGGCTGACCTCGATCGTCTCGCCTGCCTCGTCCAGAAGCTTGCGCAACTCCGTCACCGTCTTGCGCGGCACGATCACGCCCGGAATGCTTTCCGCCCCGGCGGGCAGCGCCATCTCGACCCGGGCGAGACGGTGGCCGTCGGTCGCGACCGCGCGCAGGACCGCTAGCGGCTCGCCCTCGCCCGGCGCCCGGCTGGCGTGGAAATAGATGCCGTTCAGGTAATAGCGCGTCTCCTCGGTGGAGATGGCGAAGCGCGTTCGGTCGATCATGAGCTTCAGGTCCCGCGCCGGCAGGGCGAAGCGGTTCGGCATCTCCCCGCCCGCCATGGTCGGGAAGTCCTCGACCGGGAGCGAGCCCAGCTTGAAGCTGGACCGGCCGGCCCGGAGCGACAGCGGCGCGTGCAGGTCGCCCGACCACTCCAGCTCCACCTGGCTGCCGTCGGGAAGCTTGCGGACGATGTCGTAGAGGGTATGGGCCGGCGCCGTCACGGCGCCTTCCCGAACGACCTCGACCGGCACGGATTCCACGATCTCGAGATCCATGTCGGTCGCGGTGAGCGAGAGCGTGCCGCCCGTCGCGCGCATCAGGACATTGGACAGGATCGGAATGGTGTTCCGCCGTTCCACGACGCTCTGCACGTGGCCGAGGGACTTCAGCAAAGCGGCGCGTTCGATCGTGAGCTTCATCTGGGACCCGAGCGATTTGAAAACCGGCAACCGCCGGCTGAAGGAAAATCCGATCGGCCGACTGGCCACGGGGCCGCGTACTATAGCCTAAAGGCGGCGTTGCTTCGAAAACTTTTCGCAAAATGGGAGGGCGCCCGGGGCCCGGCTTTCCCGGGCCGGCCCGGCGCCCTTCCTCCGCAATCCCGGGTTGAGGAGAAAGCCGTCCGCACGAGTCCCGCCGGGCCGCCGGATCCCCGCTCGCGGGGGACCTGCGAAATTCTTCGAAACGCCCCATTTCGTCTTGAATCCGCTTGAATCTTCGGGAATGAACGGGACATGACGAGCAGGATGAGCGCCGGCGAGCGGCCGAAGGCCTCCTCCGGGAACCGCCCCCGCCGGCGCCCCGGACCGAACGACACGCCGAAGAGGCCCCGCCGACCGGCCCGCCCGAGGCGGGGTGACGGCCTTCTGCGCACCCTTTTCAAATGGACCGCGGTCGCCGCGATTTGGAGCGTGATCGCGCTGGTCGGGGCGATCGCCTGGTTCGCCCACGACTTGCCGGCGATCGACCAGGTGGCGATGCCCGAGCGGCGCCCGGCGATCACCATCCTGGCCGAGGACGGCTCGCGCCTCGCCCGCTACGGCGACCTGGTCGGCGAGGTCGTGCCCGTGGAGCGGATGCCGGCCCATGTGGTCCAGGCGGTGCTCGCCATCGAGGACCGGCGCTTCTACAGCCATTTCGGCATCGACCCCATCGGCCTCGCCCGCGCCGCCGTCGCCAACTGGCAGGCCGGCCGCATCGTCCAGGGCGGGTCCACGATCACCCAGCAGCTCGCCAAGATCCTGTTCCTCACGCCCGACCGGACCTACCGGCGCAAGATCCAGGAGGCGTTGCTCGCGATCTGGCTGGAGATCAACTATTCCAAGGACCAGATCCTCTCCGCCTATCTGAACCGGGCCTATTTCGGCGCCGGAGCCTACGGCATCGAGGCCGCGGCCCGCGGCTATTTCGGCGTTCCCGTGACAGAGCTGAACCTGCGCCAGGCGGCGACGCTGGCCGGACTGCTCCAGGCGCCGTCGCGCTTTTCCCCGGCCAGTGCCCCCCAGCTGGCGGAGGCAAGGGCCGAGATGGTGCTGAACGCCATGGTCGACGCCGGATATCTGAGCGAGACGGAGCTGCAGCGGCTGGCGTCCCTGCCCCCGGTGCCGCGCCGCCGGCCGGGCGCCGGCCAGGGCGGCCGCTATTTCTCGGACTGGGTCGCGGGCATGGTGCCCGACTTCGCCGGCACCGGACTTTCCGACCTTTTGGTCGAGACCACGCTGGACCCGGAGCTGCAGCGCCTGGCCGAGGCCGTCGTCCGCAGGCATCTGGAGGAGTCGGGCGAGGAAGGAAGGGTCAGCCAGGCGGCCCTGGTCGCCATGCGGCCGGACGGCGCGGTCGTCGCCATGGTCGGCGGCCGCTCGTACCAGGACAGCCAGTTCAACCGCGCGGTCCAGGCGCGGCGGCAGCCGGGATCGGCGTTCAAGCCGATCGTCTACCTGACGGCGCTGCAGCAGGGCCTGCGACCCTACGAAACCGTGATCGACGCGCCGATCAATATCGCCGGCTACAGCCCGCGCAACTTCTACGACGGCTATCTGGGAGAGATCACGGCGACCGAAGCCCTGGCCAAATCGGCGAACACCACCGCCGTGCGGATGCTGGAGCGCGCCGGTATCGACAACGTGATCGCGGTTGCCCGGCGGCTCGGGATCACGAGCGACCTCAGGCGGGACCTGTCGCTGGCGCTGGGATCAAGCGAGGTCACCCTTCTGGAGCTGACCACCGCCTTCGCCGTCTTCGCCCGGGACGGCATCGGCGTGTGGCCCTACGCCATCATGACCATTCGCGACCGCGACGGCACGCCGGTCTACCGCCGCCAGGGCGAAGGCCCGGGCGAGGCGGTCATGCCCTGGCATGTGCGCGAACTGAACCGGATGCTGAGCGCCGTGATCGAGATCGGCACCGGGCGATCGGCCAAGCTGGACCGGCCGGCCGCCGGCAAGAGCGGCACGAGCCAGGATCATCGCGACGCCTGGTTCGTCGGCTTCACGGCCGATCTGGTGGTCGGCGTCTGGGTCGGCAACGACGATGGCCAGCCGATGCAGCGGGCGACCGGCGGCGGCCTGCCCGCACGGATCTGGCGCGACTTCATGATCCCCGCCCACGAGGGCCTGCCGCCGAGGCCCCTGCCCGGGCTGGAGGGGCCGGCGCCCGAGCCCATGCCGATGCCCGAGGCGCCGGTCATGGTCGCCCATCCGGCCCCGCCGGCCGAGGAGGGGGGCATCACGGGGCTTCTGCGCCGGCTTCTGGGCAATTAGGGCCCGCCGCTCTTCCGCCTCCGGCCACGGCTTCAGCAAACGACGGTGCGAACGAACCGCGTCACCGTGCGGGCCTCGTTGACATAGGCGTAGGGCTGGGCGCTGCTGTAGATGGCAAAGCCGCCGGCCTCGACGACCCGGTCGCCTTCGCCGAGCTCGATGCGCAGGCGGCCCCGGGTCACGAACACCATCTCGTGCCAGCCCTCGGGGTCCGGCTCGGCCCGGTAGCGTTCCTGCGGCGCCAGCGACCAGGACCATAGCTGGGCCTCGCGACGGGCCGGCGCGCTGCCCAGAAGCACGGCGAAGCTTTCTGCGCCCAGACCGCGCCACGCCACCTCGTCGATCCGGCGGCTTTCCGCCCCGGGATCGCTGACCAGCGCCACGAAAGTCGTGCCGAGCGCGTGGGCCAGGCGGTCCACGGTCGCGAGGCTGACATTGGTGTCGCCCGCCTCCAGATTGACGATCATGCGCCGGCTCACGCCCGAGGCATCGGCCAGCGCGACCTGGCTCATCCCCGACTGCTGCCGCATCCGGCGAAGGTTGCGGCCGAGATGTCTCAGCACGTCGGATCGGGGAGATTGATTGTGCATCATATTGCGCATAGAGATGTGCAGTATGATGCACCTGCCGATTCCGCGCAATCGCCCGGCCGCCCTGCCGTCACGCCAGGAGCTGGCGCTGATCGCCGTCACCATGCTGTGGGGGACGACGTTCCTCATCGTCCAGATCGCGATGGCCCACAGCGGCCCGCTGTTCTTCGTCGGCCTCCGCTTCGTGACCGCCGGGCTCGCGTCGCTGCTGCTGTTCCGGCGGATCATGGCCGGGATCACGATGCTCGAGCTCGGCGCGGGCGCCGCGATCGGCGTGTGCATCTTCTTCGGCTACACGCTCCAGACCTGGGGGCTTCAGACGATCAGCAGCAGCAAGTCCGCCTTCATCACCGCGCTGTACGTGCCGATGGTGCCGCTGCTGCAATGGCTGGTGCTCAGGCGCCCGCCCCACCTCATGAGCTGGGTCGGGGTGGTCCTGGCGTTCACCGGCCTCGTCCTGCTTGCCGGCCCAGAGGCGGGCGCGATCGGCCTCAGCCCCGGCGAGGTGGCGACGCTGCTGAGCGCCGTCGCCATCGCCGGCGAGATCATCCTCATCGGCCGGTTCGCCAATCATGTGGACAGCCGGCGGGTGACGGCCGTGCAGCTTCTCGCCGCGGGTCTTCTCTCGCTGGCCGTCATGCCGGCCGCGGGCGAGACGGTGCCCGCCTTCTCCTGGGTATGGGCCGTCGCCGCGGTCGGCCTCGGCCTTGCGAGCGCCCTGATCCAGCTGACGATGAACTGGGCGCAGAAATCGGTGTCGCCGACCCGGGCGACCGTGATCTATGCCGGCGAGCCGGTATGGGCCGGCATCGTCGGCCGCATCGCCGGCGAGCGCCTGCCCGCCCTGGCCCTGGCGGGGGCGGCCCTCATCGTCGCCGGGACATTGGCGAGCGAGCTGCGGCCGTCGAACTGGCGCAAGCGGTGCGGCCCGGCCGAGGGCTGAGGCCGTCCGCTTTTGCCCGGCCGACCCGCCGGGCGGCGGGTTCGGCGCGGGACGAAATGAAGCCGCCTTGCCAGGTCGGGCGGTTTCATGCGCCATAATGGCGCTCCCGCATGTCCCAGGCTGCGAGCCCATGAACGGCGTGATCTTCATCCTGACTTTCGCCGCCGCGATCGGAAGCGCGATCGTGGCCGGCATCTTCTTCGCCTTCTCGACCTTCGTCATGACCGCGCTCGGCCGCATTCCCGTGCCTGCCGGGATCGCCGCCATGCAGTCGATCAACCGCGCGGTGCTCAACCGGGCGTTCCTGACGGCCTTCCTGGGCACCGCGGGGATCAGCCTAGTGCTGGCGGCGATGGCGCCGTTCCGCTGGTCGGCCTCGGGAACCCCGCTCGTCCTGGCCGGCGGCCTTCTCTATCTCTGCGGATCGCTTCTGGTGACGATCCGCAGCAACGTTCCGATGAACGACGCCCTGGCCCGGGTGACGCCCGAGAGCACCGAGGGCGCCGAGCTCTGGGCCCGCTATCTCGTGAAATGGACCGCCTGGAACCATGTCCGGACGGCGGGTTCGCTGGCCGCATCGGCCGCGTTCATCGCCGCGCTCTGCCGGCAGGCGGCGGGATAGAGCCGGCTCTGCCCCGTCGGACGGGCAGGGGTCCCCTGTGCTATCATCGCCCCGGATGCGGATCCGGTCCCGCCGGGAGGCGACGAGGCATGGACACCGAGGCATCGGTCGCGCGGCACTACGCGCAAGAGGAGCTGGAGCGGGTGATCGACCGGGCGCTTGCCGCCGCGGGCCTGGATCCGACCCGGCCGAGCGCCGACGATCTGGCCGCGGTCGATGAGTTCCACATCGGCGGCCGCGCTGCGACCGCCGACTTCGCCGCCGAGCTCGGCATCGGACCGGGCCGCCATCTTCTCGACATCGGCTCGGGCCTCGGCGGACCGGCCCGCTATTTCGCGCTAGCCTATGGCTGCCGCGTCACCGGCATCGACCTGACCGCGGATTTCGTCCGCGTCGCCGCCGCGCTGGCGGAACGGGTCGGGCTGGGCGGTCTCGTGACCTACCGGCAGGGCAGCGCCCTTGACCTGCCCTTCGAGGCGGAGAGCTTCGACGGCGCCTACATGCTGCACGTCGGCATGAACATCGAGGACAAGGCGGCGCTGTTCGCCGGCATTCGCCGGGTGCTGAGACCGGGCGGGGTGTTCGGCATCTACGACGTAATGCGCTTCAGCGAGGGCGCGATCCGCTTCCCGGTCCCGTGGGCGTCGGAGCCGGGCACGAGCTTCGTCGAGTCGCCGGAACGCTACCGCACCCTGCTGCGCCGGGCCGGCTTTGAGATCCTGAAGGAGCGCGACCGGCGGAGCTTCGCGATCGACTTCTTCAACGAAATGCGGGCGCGGGCGGCGAAGGCGGGACCGCCGCCCCTGGGCACCCATCTGCTGATGGGTGAAGCCGCGCCGCAGAAGATCGCCAACATGATCGATGGGCTGGAACGGGGGCTGATCGCCCCCGTCGAGATCGTTTCACGCCGGACCTGAACCTTCAGGCCGACTTGCGGCGGCGGGACGCCCGCTTCGGCGCAGCCGGTGCCGGCTCTTCCGCCGCCGGGCGCTTGCGGCCAAGGCCGATGCTCTTCGCCAGCTCGGACCGGGAGGCGGCGTAGTTGGGCGCGACCATCGGATAGTTGGCCGGAAGGTCCCACTTCGCCCGATATTCTTCGGGGCTCATGTTATAGGCCGTGCGCAGATAGCGCTTGAGCATCTTCAGCTTCCGGCCGTCCTCGAGGCAGATCAGGTAGTCCGGCGTCACGGACTTGCGGATCGGCACCGCCGGAACCGGCGTTTCCTTGGCCTGGGCGGGTGCCGCGCCCACCGTTTCGAAGGCCCGATGCACCGCGGCAATGGCCCCGACCAGCTCCTCGGGAGTCGCGGGGTTGTGCGCAGCCCAGGCGCTCACGACATCCGCCGTAAGCCTGACCAGATCCTTGTGCTCCATCGATATCCAGCTTTCGGAAGGCAAAGAAGAAGAATGCGCTTTATATCGAATAAAAACTCGACGACAACAAGGGATCCATGAAGATCTGTGAGAAAAATCGGATCTCTATTTCTCGACTGTTGCGCACCGACGCCAGTTCCGAGGGCGGCGGCCAAGCCCCCCGGATGCAGCCCCTTCGGCATACCATGGACGGTGCCCCTATCAGGCCCGATTGACAGTCCGCGCGCGCCGCCGCACCTTGCCGCCATGGCAAGCATCCATGCCACCTGTGTCGCTCTCGAGAACGGCTCCGGCACTTCGCCCGGTCTGATCGGCGTTCTGCTGCGGGGCCCGAGCGGCAGCGGCAAGTCCGACCTGGCCCTGCGGCTTGTTGACGCAGGGGCCCTTCTGGTCGCCGACGACCGGGTCGTACTGGCGCACGAGGACGGAGCGGTCGTCGCGCGGCCGCCGGCCGCGCTCGCCGGGCTCCTGGAAGTGCGCGGCGTCGGTCCGTTGCCGGTTCCGGCGGCGCCCGCGGCCCCGGTCCGCCTCGTCGTCGACCTGGTGCCGCCGGATCGCGTCGAGCGGCTGCCGGACCCGCGGCGCTGTTCCTATCTGGGAATCGAGCTGCCCCTGTTCGCGCTCGCCCCGTTCGAGGCCTCGGCTCCGGCGAAGCTGCGCCTGCTGGCCCGGGCAGCGGGCACGAGCGAGGCGTGGCCCGCGGTAGCGCCATGATCCAGCTTTCGGCAGAGAACGCGACCGGCGCGGCGCCGGCGGAACAGGCGCGGCGCGTCGTGCTGATCACCGGCCTGTCCGGGGCCGGCATGACGACCGCGCTGAAGTCGCTGGAGGATCTGGGGCACGAGGCGGTGGACAATCTGCCGCTTGCGCTGGTCTCCCCGCTCATCGACCAGAAGGCTGGGCCCGGCCGGCCGGTCGCCATCAGCATCGACAGCCGGACGCGGGACTTTTCGGCCGAGGCCCTGGCCGATCACCTGGCGGCGCTCAAGGCGCGTCCCGAGCTCGACGTCCGCCTGCTGTTCATCGACTGCGACCCGGACGTGCTGCAGCGTCGCTTCACCGAAACTCGGCGGCGGCATCCGCTGGCGATCGACCGCCCCGTCGCCGACGGGATCAGCCGCGAGCTGCAATTGCTGGCGCCCCTGCGCGACCTCGCGGATGTGGTGATCGACACCTCGCTCCTGACGATTCACGAGCTGCGGCGCCTGGTCTCGGCCCAGTTCGCGCTGAACGCGGAGCCCGGGCTCTACGTCTTCGTGACGTCGTTCGCCTTCCGGCGCGGCCTGCCGCGCGAGGCCGACCTGGTGTTCGACGTGCGCTTTCTCGACAACCCGCACTGGGATCCGGAGCTACGGCCGCTCACCGGCCTGGACCGGCCGGTCCAGGAGGCGATTGCCCGCGATCCGGACTTCGATCGTTTCTTCGACGGGCTTACGGGGCTGCTCGGCCCCCTGCTGCCCCGCTACAACCAGGAGGGCAAGAGCTATCTTACGGTGGCGGTCGGCTGTTCCGGTGGCAAGCACCGGTCGGTATACGTCGCCGAGAGGCTTGCCGGATGGCTACAGTCCCAGGGATACCGGGTCGGACTGCGGCATCGCGACATTCCCCCACCCGGCTGAGCCGGCGCGCCCCGTTGCATGAGGGCCAAGCATTGGAGGATAGGGACAATGGTACGATCCCATTGGAGCCGAAAACCGGCGACGGAGCGGCGCAGCCAATGATCGGCATGGTACTGGTCACCCACGGCCGGCTGGCCGAGGAGTTCGTCGCCGCCCTGGAGCATGTCGTCGGCAGCCAGGAGCGGATCGAGACAGTCTGCATCGGGCCCGAGGACGACATGGAGCAGCGCCGCCTGGAGATCCTGGAGAAGGTCGCCCGGGTCGACGACGGCGGCGGCGTGGTGCTGTTGACCGACATGTTCGGGGGCACCCCGTCGAACCTCGCGATCTCGATCATGGACAAGGCCAAGGTCGAGGTCATTGCCGGCATCAATCTGCCGATGCTGATCAAGCTCGCCTCCGTCCGGCACGCCGAGCCGCTGGCCCTGGCGGTGCGCCATGCCCGGGAAGCCGGCCAGAAATACATCAACGTCGCGTCCAGCCTGCTGGCGGAAGGGAAATGATGGACGCGGATACGCCCGCCCGGCCCGAGCGGCCACCGGCGCAGCGGGAGGTCGCCATCCTCAACCGCCGCGGGCTTCATGCCCGCGCCGCCGCCAAGTTCGTGAAGCTGGCCGCCCAATTCGACGCGCGCGTCAAGGTGGCGCGGAGCGGCATGGAGGTCGGCGGCGACAGCATCATGGGGCTGATGATGCTGTCGGCCGGTCCGGGCGCCATGATCACGCTGACCGCCGAGGGCCGGGACGCCTCCGCCGCGCTCGACGCCCTGCAGGAATTGATCGCACGCAAGTTCGATGAAGATTGACAAGCCCGGCACGCCACCGCCCGAAGCGGACCAGTCCAGAGCCCCGACCCGGGCGGAGACGGTGTTGCGCGGGCTGGGCGTGTCGCCGGGGATCGCCATCGGTCCGGCCCATGTGGTCGATGCCGGCTTCGTGCCGGTCCCGGAATATGTCGTGCCCGCCGCCGAGGCCGGGGCGGAGCTGTCACGCTTCTCCGAGGCCGTTGCCAAATCCCGGCGTCAGATCAAGAAGCTGCAGGCCAAGGCCGCCGCCCTGCCGGAGGCAGCGGCCGAAGAGATCACCTATCTTCTCGAGGCGCACGCCGCGATCCTCACCGGATCGCGCCTGATCCGCGGAGTGGAGCGCCGGATCGCCGAGGACGGGGTGAATGCAGAATACGCGGTCCAGAGCGAGATCGCGGAGATCGCCCATCATTTCGGGGCGATGGACGACGCCTATCTGGCAGCCCGCATCCAGGATATCCGGGAAGTCGGCGGAAGGCTGATCCGGAACCTGACCGAGCGCCCCTTCCAGACCTTCAGCGGCACCCCCGACGGCAGCATCCTGATCGCAGAGGAGATGACCCCGGCCGATACCGCGCTCATGGATCCGCGCCGGGTGGCCGGATTCTGCACGGCGCTGGGCGGCGCGGAGGGCCACACGGCGATCATGGCGCGTTCGCTCGGCCTGCCGGCGGTGCTGGGCGTCGCGGGATTGCTCCGCGGCGTCCGTTCGGGCCAGACGGTGATCGTCGACGGGACGGCGGGCGAGATCATCATCGAGCCCTCGGCCGCGACGCTCGCTGAGTATCAGGCCCGGCAGGAGATGCTGGCGGCCGACCGCGAGCAGCTGAAGACCCTGATCGACCTGCCGGCCGTGACCCGCGACGGGGTGGAGATCCGGCTGATGGCCAATGTGGAGCTCCCGCGCGAGGTGGATACGGCGCGTTCGGTCGGGGCCGACGGCATCGGCCTTCTGCGCACCGAGTTCATGTTCATGAACCGGGCCGACCTGCCGTCGGAGGAAGAGCAGTACAGGGTCCTGCGGGAGATCGTGGCCGGGATGGGCGGCCGCCCGGTCACCATCCGCACGCTCGACGTCGGCGGCGAGAAGCTGGCGACCGCGCTTGGCCGCCACTTTACCGAATGCGCGAACCCGGCGTTGGGTTTGAGGGCGATCCGGCTCAGCCTTCGGGAACCGAAGATCCTGGACACCCAGCTCGCGGCCATCCTGCGCGCCGGCGCCCATGGCCCGATCCGGATCCTGCTGCCGATGATCACCTCGCCGGCCGAGGTGCGGGCTGTGCGGGCCGCCCTGTCCCTGGTCGCGCGACGCCTGAAGCGCCGGCGGGTTCCCTTCGCCGACCCGCTGCCGCCGCTGGGCGTGATGATCGAGGTGCCGGCGGCGGCGCTGGGCGCGGACGCGCTGGCCCAGTCCGCCGACTTCTTCGCGCTCGGAACCAACGACCTGATCCAGTATACGCTGGCGATCGACCGGGGCGACGAGTCGGTCGCCCATCTCTACGACCCGCTGCATCCGGCGGTCCTGCGCCTGATCCAGTTCGCCGCCGATGCCGCGCTGCGGGCCCGGATTCCGATCAGCGTCTGCGGCGAGATGGGCGGCGAACCGCGCTACGCCGCATTGCTGACGGGGCTCGGCATCCGCGATCTGTCCATGGCGCCGTCGAAGATTCTGACCGTCAAGCGCCGAATCCGGACGATGGATTCGGTGGCCGCCTGCCGCCGCGCGCGAATGATCCTGGACCAGAGCGATCCGGGGCGGATCGCGGCGCTGCTGGACGACTTCAACGAGGCGGGCTGAACGTTCCGGGGACGGCCGGTCAGAAGGTCCGGCGCAGGCCCCAGGACAGGGCGTGACGGTCGGCGTCGCCGGCGTAGTCGCCCACATAGCCGGCGAAGGCGTCCCAGCGCTCGCTCAGCTCCAGCGACAGCCGAAGGCTATGGTGCAGGCTTTCCCCGTCGATGCTGACGGCGCTGATCGGAACGACGTCGCCCTCGGTCGTCTCGTCCATGGTAAGGGTCCGGTGCCAGACCATGGTGCCCGTGGCCTCGAACGGAATTTCCCCGATGTCGAAGCGGCGGCTGACGTCGACGCCGATCCGGGCGTCGAGCCGGCGCAGGCGCGGGCTGTCCGAGATCGCGCCGAGGACGTCGAGGCCGCCGGACAGGTCGCCGACGTTCAGGAAATCGGCGCTGACCGTCGGCTTCACGTTGAACCCGGCCCAGTCGAGGTCCAGACCCATGTTCACCCGGGTGCCGATCGTCAGGTCGTTGCGGGCGAACTCGGAATCCGGGCCCAGCGAGGACCGCGTCTCGGTCCAGCCTCCGCCCAGCGAGAGGTCCAGGAAGAAGTTCGGCTGGAGATAGCTGGCATAGAAGGTGCCGGCGCTGCCGAGGCTGTTGCCGGAGCCCCCGCCCTCCCACCACTTCACTTCTCCGGTCGAGGCGGCGACGGCGCCGCCGACGACCCAGTTTTCGCCGATGGTCATGTCGATGCCGGCACTTCCGCCGAGGAAGCGCTGCGCAAAGCCGAGCCCGCCGGCATCGGTTCCCACGTCGGTCCTGCGCCCGAAACCGCGGGTCCAGAGGCCCAGATCGCCGATGCCGCTGGTGAAGAGCGGAATGTCGCGGGCACTGGCCACCATGTCCGTGAAGCTGGCGGCGGTCAGCGTGCTGCCGCTGGGACCGCCCATGTTGCTCGCCGGCAGACGGGCGGCTTCCGGCCGCTGCGACCGGAGGCGGGCCATCCGGCCAGCCGACAGGTCATGCAGGCTTGCGACCTGATCCGCGCCAACCGTGGCGGCGACGTCGTAGCGCGGCCTCTGTTCCCCGGCAACCGCACCGCCAGCCGCCAGGAACGCCACGATAGCCGCAACCAGGGCATTGACGGTTGTCCGGCGCATTCCCTTCCCTTTTCCGGAGACCGGCCTCGCCAGGCCGGGTCGACCGCAGGGTCGGCGGAAAGGGAAAAGATTTGGTTAATATGATCTAATATTCCGTTTTCGTAACAAATTATTGCGTTCGCGCCCTAGCCGCCGCCGGCCCGGAAGCAAACATAAAGATATCTTTATGCTTGTATGGATCTGTCCCAACTGATAGAGGTTGAGGCAACGTTCCGGGCGGACCCGAACGCCCATCCCATTCCCTTGCCTATTTCGAGGAAAGCAGGAGCCACCATGCCGGACGCCAGCGGGTTCACCGATTACAAGGTCAAGGACATCTCCCTTGCCGGCTGGGGCCGGAAGGAGATCGCGATCGCCGAGACCGAGATGCCGGGGCTCATGGCGTTGCGCGAGGAATATGGCGCGACGAAGCCCCTGAAGGGCGCGCGGATCGCCGGCTGCCTGCACATGACCATCCAGACCGCGGTCCTGATCGAGACGCTGACCGCGCTGGGCGCCGAGGTCCGCTGGTCCTCCTGCAACATCTTCTCGACCCAGGACCAGGCGGCGGCGGCGATCGCCGCCGCTGGCATTCCGGTCTTCGCCTGGAAGGGCATGACGGAGGACGAGTTCTGGTGGTGCATCGAGCAGACCATCATCGGGCCGAACGGCTGGCGCCCGAACATGATCCTGGATGACGGCGGCGACCTGACCCAGATCATGCACGACAAGTACCCGGAGCTTCTGAACGACGTGAAGGGGCTGTCGGAAGAGACCACGACCGGCGTGCACCGGCTTTACGAGATGGCCAAGAAGGGCACGCTCAAGGTGCCGGCCATCAACGTCAACGACAGCGTCACCAAGTCCAAGTTCGACAATCTCTACGGCTGTCGCGAAAGCCTGGTCGACGGCATCAAGCGCGCGACCGACGTGATGATGGCCGGCAAGGTCGCGGTGGTCTGCGGATATGGCGATGTCGGCAAGGGTTCGGCCGAATCCCTGCGCAGCCAGGGCGCGCGCGTGATGGTCACCGAGATCGATCCGATCTGCGCGCTGCAGGCGGCCATGGAGGGCTACGAGGTCGTCACCATGGACGACGCGGCCCCGGTCGGCGACATCTTCGTCACGGCGACGGGCAATGTCGACGTGATCACGCTGGACCACATGCGGCAGATGAAGGACCGGGCCATCGTCTGCAACATCGGCCACTTCGACAGCGAGATCCAGATCGACGCGCTGCGCAACTATCAATGGGAAGAGGTCAAGCCCCAGGTCGACGAGGTCGTCTTCCCCGACGGCAAGCGCCTGATCGTCCTGGCCAAGGGCCGGCTGGTCAATCTGGGCTGCGCCACCGGGCATCCCAGCTTCGTCATGAGCGCGTCCTTCACCAACCAGGTGCTGGCGCAGATCGAGCTCTGGCAGAACCACGCCCGCTACGAGAACAAGGTCTATGTGCTGCCGAAGCACCTGGACGAGAAGGTGGCGCGGCTGCATCTGAAGAAGCTGGGCGTTCGCCTGACGGAGCTGACGCCGAAGCAGGCGGAGTATATCGGGGTGACGGTCGAGGGGCCGTACAAGCCCGACTACTACCGGTACTGAGCGGTTCGGGAGGCCGGGGCCGGACCCCGTCCAGGTCCGGTACGACAGGCGGGCACTGCCAGCTTGTTTCGTCTCAGAGGGTTCACGTACAGTCTCGCGCGTGGGTGTGTTCCTGACCTCAGACTGTCCGACCAGGCTCTGGGCCCGATCCGTGCTCCTGGGTACGGGCGCGCTGTGCGCGCTGCTTCCCGCCTGTGCCGAAGCGCAGGGCGCGGAGGGCGCGCCCGGCGCGTTTCTCCCGTTCCCCGGGCTGCTTCTGGCAGCGGCGCTCGCCGCCGCAGCGCTCGGGCTCGGCTTTCTCCGTCTCCGCCGTCGGATGGAGCACGATCGGGCCGAGGCAGTGCGCCTCACGGCGCTCGCCGCCGCCGCGCCCGGAACATGGTACGCCTGGGATTCCGCCGGCACCCTTTCCGCCGGTCCCGGGACCCTGCCGGCAGGCCTGGCAACCGGACCGGTCGAAAGCTTCGACGACATCGCGGTGATGCTGGAGGCCGCCGACGCGACGGCGCTGAAGGCGGCCTTCGACCGGCTGCGCCGGTCCGGGACCGGCTTCGACATGGTCGTCGCCGCGGCCGCGGGCGGACGCTGGCTGAAGATCGCCGGACGGCGCGGAAGCCCCGTCGACGGGGCCGGTCCCCTGGACGTTCTCTGGATCGAGGACGCGACCGCGGCGGAAGAACGGCGTCGCTACAGCGAGGCGGCCGCCGACGAGGCCCGGCGCCTGGCGGCCGAGGCCGAGGACAGGATCGCGGAGCTGCGCGGCATGCTGGACGCGCTGCCCCTGCCGGTGTGGCTGCGCCGGACCGATCTCAGCCTTGCCTGGATCAACCGGGCCTATGTCGATGCGGTCGACGGAAGCTTCGACGAAATCCTGGCCGAGCAGCGCGAGATCGCTGCGGGCGCGATCCCGGAAGGCGGCCGTGCGCTGGCCCAGCGGGCGCTGCGGCTGGGCATCGCGCAGTCCGAGAGTCGGCACGTGGTCGCCGGGGGCGAGCGCCGCCTCATGGAGATCGTCGAGACCCCATTAGGATCGGCGGATCGGGCCGGCTTCGTCCTCGGCTATGCGCTCGACGTGACCCAGATGGAGGAGGCCCATGCCGAGCTGGAGCGCCATGTCGCCGCCCATGCCGAGGTGCTGGAGCAGCTGAAATCGGCGATCGCGATCTTCGGCAAGGACCGCCGGCTCAGCTTCTTCAACCAGGCGTACGTCTCGCTGTGGGATTTCGACGAGGCGTGGCTCGACACCGGGCCGACCATCCAGGAGATCCTGGAGGATCTACGCGAGCGCCGACGGCTTCCCGAGCACGCGGATTTTCTCAGCTACAAGCGCAGCCAGTCGGAGCTTTTCACCTCCCTGATCGAGAGCCAGGAAGAGCTGATGCATCTCCCGGACGGGACGACGCTGCGGTCGGTGATCACGCCCCACCCGTTCGGCGGCCTGCTCTTCGTCCAGGAGGACGTGACGAGCGCGCTGACGCTCGAGCGGAACTACAACACCCTGATGGCCGTCCAGCGAGAAAGTCTGGACAATCTTGCCGAAGGCATCGCCGTCTATGGCGGCGACGGACGCCTCCGGCTCAGCAACCCGGCGTTTCTCCGGCTGTGGGACCTATCGGAGGACGACGTCGAGGGCCATCCCCATGTCTCGGAGGTCATCGACCGGACGCGGCGCTTCTATCCCGACTGCGTCGACTGGCCGGAGCTTCGCAAGGATCTGATCGGCCGGGCGCTCGATCGGATGGAGCGGAAGGTCCGCTTGGAACGCACCGACGGCTCCGTCCTGCAGGTGGCGACCGTTCCCCTGCCCGACGGGGCGGTGCTGAACAGCTACCTCGACATTACCGACAGCGTGCGGGTCGAACAGGCCCTGCGTGCCTCCAACGCCGCGCTGGAGACGGCCGACCGGCTGAAGTCCGATTTCATCGCCAACGTGTCCTACCAGCTGCGGACACCGCTGAACGCGATCATGGGTTTCGCCGAAATCCTGAACAACGGCTATTTCGGCACGCTGAACCCGCGCCAGGCCGATTACACGCGCAGCATCGTCGACGCCTCCCAGCGCCTCCTGTCGCTGATCAACGACATTCTGGATCTCGCGACCATCGAGGCCGGCCACATGGCGCTCGACCGCCGGCCGGTCGACGTGAAGACGATGCTGAAGAACGTCTACGACCTGACCCGCGAATGGGCGGGCAAGCAGAATCTGAAGGTCAAGATCGACTGCGAGGACGGCATCGGCCGGATCGACGCCGACGAACGACGGCTGAAGCAGGCGCTCTACAACCTCGTCAGCAACGCGATCAAGTTCACCCCGGCCGGCGGACGGATCACCCTGTCCGCCCGGCGGGAGGGCGGCCGGCTGTACCTGGCCGTCTCGGACACCGGGATCGGCATCCCCGAGGCCGATCAGGAACGGGTGTTCGGCCGGTTCGAGAAGGCCCACCCCCTGTCGCGCCAGAGCGGGGTCGGCCTGGGCCTGCCTCTGGTCAAGAGCTTCATCGAAATGCACGGCGGCTCGGTCGCGCTCAGCAGCCGGCCCGACGAAGGCACGACGGTCGTATGCATCCTGCCGGCGGAGCCCGGCCCACCGGCCGGGCAACCGGCGAGAACGGCCCGGAAGCACCCGAGCGCCTTCAACTGATCGCCTGGCCGCCGCCGGAAATCCGGCATGAGGGAGATTCCGGACGAAAAGAAGGCCGCCCGGAGGCGGCCTGAGTTTCGGGAGGAAACCCTGAAGGATCCGGCCGGATCAGGCCTTCTCCTGCTGCATGGCGAGCGCCCCGGCACCGCCCGGCGCGCCTGCGCCGGTCATCCCGGAAAGCCGCATCGCGCCCACACCGAATTCCGGATACGCTTCCATGCCCAGCTCGGCCTGGTCCATTCCCATCGTTTCGTCGGCGACGGAGGGACGGATCCCGATCGTGTACTTGATCGCGAGCCAGACGATGGAGGAGGCGACGACGGTGAACACGCCGTAGGCGACGATGCCGATCAGCTGCACCGAGAAGGAGGCGTCCGCGTTGCTGAGCGGCACGGCGATCGTGCCCCAGATGCCGGCGACCAGGTGGACCGAGATGGCGCCGACCACGTCGTCGATCTTCAGCCGGTCGAACATCGGGACCGCCAGGGTGACGAGCAGGCCGCCGATCGCGCCGATGATGATCGCAAGCCCCGGCGCGGGCGAGGACGGATCCGCCGTGATCGAGACGAGACCGCCGATCGCGCCGTTGAGCGCCATGGACAGGTCGACCTTCCGATAGAGGACCTGGCAGGTGATCATCGAGGCGAGCACGCCGCCGGCCGCCGCGAGATTGGTGTTGAGATAGACGCCGGCCATTCCCACCACGTCCGCCGCCGATCCGAGGGCGAGCTGGGAGCCGCCGTTGAAGCCGAACCAGCCGAGCCAGAGGATGAAGGTGCCGAGCGTGGCGAGCGGCAGGCTGGAGCCGGGCATCGGGTTGATGCCGCCGTCGGGACGGTACTTGCCGTGCCGCGCGCCGATGATGATGGCGCCGGAAAGGGCCGCCCAGCCGCCCACCGAGTGCACCAGCGTCGAGCCGGCGAAGTCGGAGAAGCCCATCTCGCTGAGCCAGCCGCCGCCCCAGACCCAGGATCCGGCGATCGGGTAGATGAAGGCCGAAAGCAGCGCCGAGAAGAGCAGGAAGGGCCAGAGCCTGGTCCGCTCCGCGACCGTGCCGGAGACGATCGAGGCGGCCGTCGCGACGAAGACCATCTGGAAGAACCAGTCGGAGCCCGAGGCATAGCCCGCGTCATAGCTGGGCACCTCGGCGAGCGCCGCCGTATCGTCGGCCGACCAGATGGAGAAGCTTCCGATGTAGAGGCTGTCGCCGCCATACATCAGGTTGTAGCCGACGAGATAGAAGACGATGCCGGCGATGGAGTAGAGGGCGATGTTCTTGAGGCAGATGGTCGCCACATTCTTCGAACGGACAAGCCCCGCCTCCAGCATGGCGAACCCGGCCGCCATGAACATCACGAGCGCGCCGTGGATCAGGAAGGAAAAGCTGTTGAACACATAGACGGCTTCCGGTGTGACGGCCGCCGGTGCGACGGCCGGCGCCGCCTCCTGGGCCGCCGCAGGCAGAGCCGCCGCAATCGCGAGCAGCAATCCGCCGACGCCCGTCCGCGCCATTCTCGTCATCTGAAAGGACATTCCCTTTATCTCCCGTTGATCAAAGTGCCGCCGCGTCGATCTCGCCCGTCCGGATCCGGACGGCGTGGGCGATGTCCAGGACGAAGATCTTTCCGTCCCCGATGCGGCCGGTGTGGGCCGACACCTGGATCGCTTCCACCACGCGCCCGACCAGGTCGTCGGACACCGCCACTTCGAGCTTCAGCTTCGGCAGGAAGCTCATCGCGTATTCGGCACCGCGATAGACTTCGGTTTGGCCCTTCTGGCGGCCGAACCCTCTGACCTCGCCAACTGTGAGCCCCTGGATCCCGAGCCCCGTCAGGGCATCGCGGACCTCGTCAAGCTTGAACGGCTTGATGATTGCCACCACTAATTTCACGGCTTCTGCCTCCAACCGCCTACCGGTCCTCGGGGCAATACGTTTCAACTTCCGTGCCAGAGGCCCGAACCCATTGATGCAGCACGAAAAATGCGCCGGGGGACCAGGCGGGAAGATGCCTGGACACCCGGCGCATGTCGGGATTTGCGCATTTTCTGGGCAAATAGTCGGGGGTGCCTGTTTGTTAGGCAGCCCCGGTCGAATCAAGCCCCGTCCGGCCCTGCTCCGGATCAGGCGGCTGCGTCGCGGCGCGCAGTCTCCCAGGCCAGCAGCGCCTGCTTGCGCCCGGCGCCCCAGCGGTAATTGTGGATCAGGCCAGATTTCCGGATCACCCGGTGGCAGGGGATGAGCCAGGCGACCGGGTTCTGCCCTACCGCACGGCCGACCGCCCGCACCGCCCCCGGCTGCCCGACCGCCCGGGCCACCTGCTCGTAGCTCGCGACCGTGCCCGGCGGAATGCGCAGAAGCGCCTGCCAGACCTTTATCTGGAAGTTGGTTCCGCGCAGAAGCAGCGGAATTCCTCCGCGGGCAAGCGGCTGCATCAGGCGCTGCGCCACCGGGGCGGTTGCCGCCGGATCCTCGATCAGCGTGGCCGCTTCCCATTCCCGGCGGAACTCGTCGATCGCCGGGCGGCCGCTTCCGTCGGTCGCGAAGCTGAGCCAGCAAACGCCACGGTCGGTCAGGCCGACGAGCACCCGGCCGAGCGGCGTGTCGTGGAAGCCCCAGCGGATTTCGAGATCGCGGCCACGCATCTTGTATTCACCGGGGGACATGGCCTCGCAGGAGAGGAACAGGTCGTGCAGCCGGCCCGGGCCCGAAAGCCCGGTTTCGAGCGCCGCGCCTAGCACGCTCTCGTCCTGGGCCAGCAGATGCTTGGCATGCTCCAGCGTCAGATATTGTGAGAACCGCTTCGGGCTGATGCCGGCCCAGCGCTTGAACACCCGCTGGAAGTGGTGCGGGTGGAGCCCGGCCAGCGCCGAGACCTCCTCCAGCGTCGGATGTTCGGGGTAGCGTTCGACCAGGAACTCGATCGCCGCCGCGATCGCCGCATAATGCGGCGCATCCTCCATCGGGGCCGCGGTTCCGTTCGGGTGGGCGAGATTCTGGGTCATGGGACTGCCGTCTCTCATCGGGATCGTGAGGCCCGATCCTCCTCCCGCCCCCGGCCCGCAACAACCCGGTTCTTGCGGAGCTCAGAAGACTGGCGGCCGTACCGGCTGGCGCTGGCGGTCGAGCGCGGCGCGAAGCGCCCGCGCGAAGTCCAGACGCTCCTCGGGCGACAGGAACGACCCGACGATCACCGCCTGGCCATGGCTGGTCAGCGTAACCTGGCTCTCGTGCCGCGGCGGATCGTCCATGTTCACCCGCAGCCAGTAAGGCTGGAACTGCCACGACCGCCGCCCGCCCCGGTGGTCCACCTTCTCGACGATCAGGGCGCCCTCGGTCAGGCGCACCTGCTCGTACATCCGGGCCCGGCGGTAGTTCTGGCGGAACGCGAAATAGAGCACGACCACGTCGAGCCCGTAGAAGCCGAAGATCGGCCATGCGCCGCTGAAATAGAAAAAGCCCCCGATGGTCGCGCTGATGGCGGCGACAAGGGACATGAGGATAAAAAATCCCCCGCGGCTGAGGCTGCGGTTCGGGTGCAGGATCGCATCGAAGTGAACGGCCGATCCGGGCATCCCGACCGTGTCTTGAACCGTGCTCATGTCGGCCAATCTACCGCGCGGTGGGAAAGGGTAAAGCCCTCAGCGACGGCGAGCTTGCCAGAGCCGGCCGGCCGGATACAGTGCCGGACATGAAGCCCGCCGATATCGATACCTTTTTCAGCCGTCTGGCCGCCGCGAACCCGGAGCCCAGGAGCGAGCTGAACTACGTCAATCCCTACACGCTCCTGGTGGCGGTCGTGCTGTCGGCCCAGGCGACCGATGTCGGAGTGAACAAGGCGACCGAACGGTTGTTCCGGGAGGTCCGCACGCCCGAGGCCATGCTGGCCCTGGGCGAGGACGGGCTGAAGGAGCACATCAAGACGATCGGCCTGTTCAACACCAAGGCCAAGAACGTGATCGCCCTCTCCGAAATCCTGGTGCGGGACTATGGCGGCGAGGTGCCCGCCGACCGGGAGGCCCTGGAGAAGCTGCCGGGTGTCGGCCGCAAAACGGCCAATGTCGTGCTGAACGTCGCTTTCGGCCAGCCCACGATCGCCGTCGACACGCATATCTTCCGGGTCGGCAACCGGACCGGACTCGCCCCGGGGAAGACGCCGGAGCAGGTCGAGAACCGGCTGCTTCAGGTCGTGCCCGAACGCTGGCGCCTGCATGCCCATCACTGGCTGATCCTGCACGGCCGCTATGTCTGCAAGGCCCGCAAGCCCGACTGCCCGGACTGTCCGGTCCGGGATCTCTGCCTGTTCGAGCCGAAGACGCAGCCGGCGTGACGGCCTCCCGGCCGCAGCGCCGGCCGTCGCGTCAGTTGCTCTCGCTGTGGGCAGTGTCCCGGGCGGGCGCCGGGGCCGGACGGGGGGTTTCGTGCATCGGCGTGACCACGCTCGACTCCAACGGCTCCATCGTGCCGATCACCCGGCCGCCGGCTTCGACCTCCAGCTCGCCATAGCGGACGGTGCCGGAAACGACGCCGCTGCCGCGCAGGCGCAAGCGGCCCTTGACGCTCAGCTCGCCCTCGAAGGTGCCCGCGATATAGGCCTCCTCGATCTGGGCGCTGCCCTTGAACACGCCGCCATCCATGACCTCGATGGTCCGGCAGTCGGAGATCTTCGCCTCGATCCGGCCCTCGACGACCAGATGGTCGCAGGCGCTGATCTCGCCGGACAGCGAGATGTCGCGGCCGACGATCAGCTTGCGGCTGTGCTCGGACTGGGCCTGGGCGGGCATTCCGCCCGTCGGTTCGCCCGGCTCGCCGAAGCGGCGGCGCGGCGCCCCCGGAATGTCGACGATGCGGCGCGGAACATCGGGCTTGAACGGAGTGGAAGGCGGCTTGTTCATGGACATGGCAGATCCTTCGGATGACGGGGCATTGGCCTCGCCACCATGGGCGGAGGCTTCCGGCAACTTCTCCGGCCCGCCGATATCCGCATTCGGGCGGGTTCCGGGATTCGGGTTCTTGCGACGAAACACCAGCGACAGCTCCCCAATTGGTACTTCGGTGACGGTCTACCTGCCCAATGAGGCAAAATCGTAGCACCAGGCGATGACGGCCGCCACGAATGATCGCGCCTGGCGTCAGTCGTTTTCCGCGATGCGCTGGAATACGTGAACCATGAAGGCCGTCGCGATGACCGGCATCAGAAGATTGACGACCGGTACCGTCACCAGGATCGCGACGATCACCCCGGCGACGAACAGCCGGAGCGAATGACGCCGTCTCAGGCGCCTCACCTCCTGCCGCGGCATGCGCCGGATCGCCACCAGCTCGAAATATTCGCGCCCCAGCAGATAGCCGTTGAGGCCGTAGAAGACGATCAGGTTTATGAGCGGCAGGAAATAGACGAGCAGCAGCGCCAGGAGATTGAGCGCGACCAGGACGACGAAGAAGCGAAGCGCGGTCGCCACCTGCTCCAGCACCCCGGGCGAGCGCGCCGGCGCCAGCCGGGGATAATGCCGCTTCTCCACCGCCTCGGCCACGCCTTCGAGGAAGAAGCTCGTCACCACGCCGACCAGCGAGGGGAAGAAGAGGAAGGCGACCACCAGCACGCCGAGCCCGCCCAGGATGTTGATCACCGTCTCCAGAAGCGGGATGCGGGTGAACTGCGCCTGGTCCAGCCCCCAGCCGACCCCGACGGCGAGGAGAACGATCATGGCCAGCGTGATCCCGATGCTGAGCCAGAGGGTGCGTCGGACGCGCGGATCGTCGAGCTGGCCGAAGGCACGGGTCAGGGCGGTGAACATGGGCGGTCGGCTCCGATCTGCCTGCGGAGGCGAGGCGCCGGGCCGGCGCCGGAACGCTGAGGCATCGGCAAGGTTTTTAGGCGAGGGTCCGGACAGCGGCAAGCCGGCTACGCTTGCCGGACGGGTCGCCGCCATTATACTCCCGCGCATCCCGGTCCCGTCCGGCCAGCAACAGCGGAGATCCCATGACCACAGCCCATGACGTGGTCGGCATCGGCAACGCCATCGTCGACGTCATCAGCCACGCGGAAGACAAGTTCCTGGAACGCAACGGGCTGGTCAAGGGATCGATGACCCTGATCGACGAGGCCCGGGCCGGCGAGCTTTATGACAGGATGGGACCGGCGATCGAGATCTCGGGCGGGTCCGCCGCGAACACGATCGCCGGGGTCGCCTCGCTGGGCGGCAAGGGCGCCTATATCGGAAAGGTCTGCGACGACCAGCTGGGCGACGTCTTCGCCCACGACCTGCGGGCGCTGGGCGTGGCCTTCGAAACGAAGGCGATCACCGGCAGCCCGTCGACGGCCCGCAGCCTGATCCTGGTCACGCCCGACGCCCAGCGCACGATGAACACCTATCTCGGCGCCTGCGTCGAGCTTGGTCCGGACGACATCGACGAGGCGACGATCCGCGGCGCCAAGGTGACCTATCTCGAAGGCTATCTCTGGGACAAGCCGACCGCCAAGGAGGCGTTCCTGAAGGCGGCGCGCATCGCCCATGACGGCGGCCGGAAGGTGTCGCTGACCCTGTCGGACAGCTTCTGCGTCGAGCGGCACCGCGCCAGCTTCCGCGACCTGATCGACGGGCACGTGGACATTCTGTTCGCGAACGAGCACGAGATCATGGCGCTCTACGAGGTCGACACGCTGGAGGCCGCGATCGAAGCCGTCCGCGGCGCCTGCGAGATCGTCGCGATCACCCGCAGCGCCCGGGGATCCGTCGTTCTTTCCGGCCCCGACGCCTTCGAGGTGGCGGCCGAACGGGTCGGGAAGGTGGTCGACACGACCGGCGCCGGCGACCTTTATGCGGCAGGTTTCCTCTACGGCCTGACCAGCGGCCGGCCTCTCGCGGAATGCGGCCGGATCGGCTCGATCGCGGCGGCCGAGGTCATCAGCCATTACGGCGCCCGTCCGGAAACGCCCCTCGACCGGCTGGTGGCGGAACGGTCCGCCGCGAATCCGGCCTGAGGCGCCCGAGGCACCGACCGTCCCGGCGCCCGGAACCCCGCAACACCGCCTCTCGTTGGATGGGCGAGGCCGGACCCTCCCGGCCGGCCTGGTTCTCCAGGAGGCCTTTTCCATGCTCATCCGCGACGTCATGACGCGAAACGTCCAGGCGGTGACCGCCGATCTGACGATCCGGACGGCGGCCCGCATGATGGACGATCTGAACATCGGCCTGCTGCCGGTCAGCGACGGCACGAAGCTGGTCGGCGTCATCACCGACCGGGACATCACGATCCGGGCGACCGCCGCCGGCAAGGCGCCGGACGACTGCATGATCGGCGAGGTGATGACCGACGAGCCGCGCTGGTGCCGAGAGGACAGCACGGTCGAGGAGGCGATGGAGCAGATGGACCGGATGCAGATCCGCCGCCTGCCGGTCGTCGACGACGATCTCCGGATCCTGGGCATCGTCTCGCTGGGCGACCTGGCGACGGAGCTTCGCCGGGCAGGGCCGGTCGCGGACACGCTGCGCCAGGTTTCCGAGCCGTCCGAGCCCGACCGCCCCGCCGAGTCGCTGCCCTGAGAGCCGGCGGACTTCTCGCCCGCCGCGGCCCTTCAGGGGGCCAGCCACCACGCGTCGACGGTGGCGATGGCGCCGTAGAGCGGCTGGTAGTCGACCCGGCCGAACGGTCCCCAATAGGCGATGTAGTCCTGGGCCGTGAAATAGAGCGGCACGACGTACCATCCCCACAGCAGGACGCGGTCGAGCGCCCGGGTCGCGGCCTCCAGCGCCTCCTGCGTCGGCGCGTCGGCGACCGCGCGGGCGAGAGCGTCGACCACCGGGCTCCGCACCCCGGGATAGTTCCGCGTGCCCTGGGCCTCCGCGGCCGCGCTGCCCCAGTACTGGCCGTACTGCTCGACCCCCGGGGACAGGGAAACCGCCCAGCGATGGACGATCATGTCGAAGTCGTAGGCCTGGACGCGGCCCGTGTATTCGGCGCTGTCGACGGTGCGGATGGACGCCTCGATCCCGATCCGTCTCAGCGCGCCGGCGAAGGCGAGCGCGACCCGCTCGTCGCCGGCGTCGTTGAGCAGGATCTCGAAGCGGAGCGGCCGGCCGGTTTCGGCATGGACCCGCCTTCCGTCCCGGACGATCCAGCCGGCCTCCTCGAGAAGCTGGGAGGCGCGGCGCAGATTGGCGCGGTTGTTGCCGCTGCCGTCCGTTTCGGGAAGCCGGAACGGCGTCGTGAAGAGGTCCGGGGGAAGCTGGTCCCGGAACGGCTCCAGAAGCGCGAGCTCCGCGCCTTCCGGCACGCCGGTGGCAGCAAGCGAGGAATTGTCGAAATAGCTGTCGATGCGATCGTACTGGCCGGCCAGATAGGTACGGTTGACCGCTTCGAAGTCGAAGGCGTGGGCGATCGCCTCCCGGACCCGCACATCGGCGAAGATCTCGCGCCGCGTGTTGAAGGCGAAGCCCCGCATCCCGTTGGCCCGGCCGTGGGGAGCCGCCATCATGGTGACGCGGCCGTCCCGGGCCGCCGGAAAATCGTAGGCGATCAGCCAGCGTTCGGGGTTGAACTCCAGGCGATAGTTGTATTCGCCGGCCTTGAACGCCTCCAGCGCCACCGCCTCGTCGCGGTAGTAGTCGTAGCGGATCGCGTCGAAATTCATCTGGCCGCGGAAGAACGGGAGCCTGCTGCCCCACCAGTCTTCGACCCGTTCATAGACGATCGACCGCCCCGGATCGACCGACCGGATCCGGTAGGGTCCGCCGCCGAGCGGCGGTTCCAGCGTCGTCTTGGTGATGTCGTGCGCGGTCCAGTACGCCTTGCTCAGGACCGGCATCATCGCGAGGACGATCGGCGTCTCCCGGTCCGTGGCTTCGTCAAAGGTGAAGCGGACGCCCCTCTCTCCGACCGGTTCCACCGATCGGACCCGGCCGTAGACGACGCGCCGCTGCGGGTTCGAATGCGCCTTCAGGGTTTCGTAGCTGAAGATCACGTCCTCGACCGTGATCGGCGATCCGTCGTCGAAGCGGGCGTCGGGATGAATCTGGAACTCGATCCAGCTGCGGTCCTCCGGCGCGCGCACGGTTTCGGCGACATAGCCGTAAAGCGTGAACGGCTCGTCCCAGCTGCGCGCCATCAGCGTCGGGAAGACATATTCCGTGAGTCCGGCGGCCGGCCGGCCGAGGACGATGAACGGGTTCAGACTGTCGAACGAGCCGACCGCGCCACGCCGCAGCTCTCCCCCCTTCGGAGCGTTCGGGTCGGCATAGGGCAGATGGTCGAAGTCCGGCGGCATGGCCGGCTGGCCGCGCATGGCGATGCCGTGCGCGGGCTGCGGCTCAGCCGCGGTCGCGGTCGTTGCGGCGATGCCGGCCAGTGTGGCGGCGAGGAGCGCCAGGAGGCGCAGGCACCGGATCGGAATCATCAATGGATCGCTTCGTCTGCTGCGGAACCGGGATGGATGCGTTCGCCAGTGTCATCACGCGACCATGGCCTGCGCAAGGCGTTTGACACGAGGCTTTCCGTGGCTTCAATGACGCCTTTGCGCCTAGAATGGCCGACCTTTGGGGGGTGTCCCCCGTTCAACATCCAATGAAATCGGATTAGAGCTCCTATGGATCTCCAGAAAATTCCGTCCGGCCGCGACGTGCCCTGGGACGTCAACGTGATCATCGAGAATCCGCTTGGCGGCGATCCGGTGAAGTACGAGCTGGACAAGGAAACCGGCGCCATGTTCGTCGATCGTTTCCTGCACACGGCGATGTACTACCCGGGCAACTACGGCTTCATCCCCCACACGCTTTCCGGCGACGGCGATCCGGTCGACGTGCTGGTGGTCGGCCGCGTCCCGGTGATGCCGGGCGCCGTGATGCGCTCCCGCCCGGTCGGCGTGCTGGTCATGGAGGACGAGGCCGGCGAGGACGAGAAGATCCTGGCGGTGCCGGTCGACAAGCTGCACCCCTATTTCACCGACGTTGCCAGCTACAAGGACCTGCCGGAAATCCTGCTGGACCAGATCGCCCACTTCTTCACCCACTACAAGGACCTGGAGAAGGGCAAGTGGTCGCGGATCCTGCGCTGGGGCGACGCCGAGCAGGCCGCCAGCATGATCCAGGCCGGCGTCGAGCGCGCCCGGAAGGGGTGATCCCAGTGGCCGGCCGCCCGCGCATGACCCTTCACGTCGGGGACATCACCCGGCTGGAGGTCGACGCGATCGTCAACGCCGCCAATGAGACCCTCCTCGGCGGGGGCGGCGTGGACGGGGCGATTCACCGGGCCGCCGGCCCCGGACTTCTCGAGGAATGCCGCAGGCTGGGCGGCTGCCCGACCGGCGGGGCAAGGATCACCGGCGGCTATCGCCTTCCGGCCCGGCACGTGATCCACTGCGTCGGCCCGGTATGGCGCGGCGGCACCGCCGGCGAGGACGAGCTTCTGGAGAGCTGCTATCTCAACGCTCTCCGCCTTGCCGTCGAGCACGACCTGCGGACGATCGCCTTTCCGGCCATCAGCACCGGCGCCTATGGCTTCCCCCAGGACCGCGCCGCCGAAATCGCCGTCGGCGCCGTATCCGGGGTGCTGGCCAGGACCCCGACGATCGAAGCGGTGACCTTCGTGTGCTTCAGCGCGGCGGCCGCCACGCCCTACCGCCGGCGTCTCAAAACGGACTGAAGCCGCGCTTCCGCCTTCCCTTCCGGCGCCCTTCCCCCCATCATCGACCGGTCGAGCCGACGATGACGGGAAGGTCCGCCGATGAGCGTCCGCAATCTCGACCACCTGTTCAAGCCGAAGTCGATCGCGCTGATAGGAGCGAGCCGCCGACCCCGGTCGGTCGGAGCGGTCCTGGCCCGCAACCTGCTGAACGGCGGCTTCGACGGCCCGGTCATGCCGGTCAATCCGCGCGAGCAGTCGATCCGGTCGACCCTGTCCTACGGCAGCATCGATGCCCTGCCGATGGTCCCGGACCTGGCGGTGATCGCGACGCCGCCGCAGACGGTCCCGGGGCTGATTGCCGAGCTGGGCCGCCGCGGCACGCGGGCCGCCATCGTGATCACCGCGGGCTTCGGCGAAGGCCACCGGGCCGAGGGCAAGGCGCTGCTGCGGCAGACGCTGGAGGCGGCGCGCCCCCATCTGCTGCGGATCGTCGGGCCCAACTGCCTCGGCGTCATGGTCCCCGGACGGGGTCTCAATGCCAGCTTCGTCCATACCGATCCGCTGCCCGGCGACATCGCCTTCGTGACCCAGTCGGGCGCGGTCGCAACCTCGGTGGTCGACTGGGCCAGCCACCGCCGCATCGGCTTCTCCCATGTCGTGTCCCTGGGCGACATGGGCGACGTCGATTTCGGCGACATGCTGGACTATCTGGCCGTCGATCCGGGCACGCGGGCGATCCTGCTCTATGTCGAAAGCGTCACCAACGCCCGGAAATTCATGTCCGCCGGCCGCGCCGCCGCGCGCGCCAAGCCCGTGATCGTGCTGAAGTCCGGGCGCAACGAGGCGGCGGCCCGGGCGGCGGCGTCCCATACCGGCGCGCTGGCCGGGTCGGACGCGGTCTACGACGCCGCCTTCCGGCGGGCGGGCATGCTGCGCGTCTTCTCGATGGTCGAGCTGTTCGACGCCGTCGAGACCCTGGCCTCGGGCCTGCGCATCGCGGGCGACCGCCTGGCCATCCTCACCAATGGCGGCGGCATCGGCGTGCTGGCGACGGAGGAGCTGGTCGACGCGGGCGGCCGCGTCGCCGAACTTTCGGACGCCACGATCGCGAAGCTGAACCGCGTCCTGCCGCCGACCTGGCCCATGGGCAATCCGGTCGACATCATCGGCGATGCGCCCGGGACCCGCTACGCGGCCGCGCTCGAGGCGCTTCTGGAGGATCCGAACAAGGACGCGGTCCTGGTCCTGAACTGCCCGACGGCGATCGCCGACAGCGTCGAGGCGGCCCGGGCCGTGGTCGAAACCCTGTCCCGCGCCGGGCGCCGCCGCCCGCCCGTGCTGACGAGCTGGCTGGGCGAAGGCGCCGCCGCCGAGGCGCGGCGCCTGTTCGCCGGCCACCGGATCCCGACCTACGAGACGCCCGGACAGGCCGCCCGGGCCTTCATGCACCTGGTCCACTACAAGCGGAACCAGGTGCTGCTCATGGAGACGCCAGCGGCGGTTTCGGAGGATTTCCGGCCCGACATCGACGCGGCCCGGGCGGTGATCCGGGACGTCCTGGACGCCCGGCGGTCCTGGCTGACGGAGCCCGAGGCCAAGGCCGTTCTGGCCGCCTACGGCATCCCGGTCGTGAACACCCTCACCGCCGCCGATCCCGACGGCGCTGCCCGGGCCGCCGAGGAGATCGGGCGCCCCGTGGCGCTGAAGATCCTGTCGCCCGAGATCACCCATAAGTCGGATCTGGGCGGCGTCCGCCTCAATCTCCTGTCCCCTGACGCGGTGCGCATCGCCGCCGAGGAGATGCTTCGCACGATTTCGGCGGCCGCGCCGCACGCCACGATCCTGGGCTTCACGGTCCAGGAGATGGCGTCCCTGAAGGATCCGCACGAGCTGATCCTGGGGATCGCGCCCGACGCGCTGTTCGGCCCGGTCCTCCTGTTCGGCCAGGGCGGCACGGCAGTCGAGGTGGTCGACGACAAGGCGGTCGCGCTGCCGCCGCTCAATGCGGTCCTCGCCCGGGAGATGATGGAGCGGACGCGGGTCTGGCGGCTGCTCCAGGGGTACCGGTCCCAGCCCAGGGCGGACATCGACGCGATCGCGCTCACCCTGATCAGGCTGTCCCAGATGGCGAGCGACCTGTCGGAAGTGGCCGAGCTGGACATCAACCCCCTGCTGGCCAACGAGACCGGCGTCCTGGCCCTGGATGCCCGGATCCGGATCGTCCCGCCGGTGCCGGCCGGCACGCCCAGGCTGGCGATCCGCCCCTATCCGCAGCGGCTGGAGAAGGAAGCCCGCCTGCGGGACGGACGGCGGTTCCTGCTGCGCCCGATCCGCCCGGAGGACGAGCCGATGCTGCAGGACATGCTTGGCCGTTCCACGCCCGAGGACATCCGACTGCGCTTCTTCACCCCGATGCGCCAGCTGACCCATGAGGTCGCGGCGCGGCTGACGCAGATCGACTACGACCGGGAGATGGCCTTCGTCGCGATCGGGGACGAACCGGACGGCAAGGGACGGAGCCTGCAGGGCGCGGTGCGCATCTCGGCAGACCCGGACAACGAGACGGCGGAATACGGGATCATGGTCCGCTCGGACATGAAGGGGCAGGGCCTGGGCTATCTCTTGATGACCGAGATCCTGGACTATGCGCGGGAGCGCGGCATCGGGCAGCTCTACGGCGAGGTCCTGCGGGAGAACACGACCATGCTGAGGATGGCGGAGGAGCTGGGCTTCCAGCGAAGCGAGGTGCCGGACGAGCCGGGCGTCGTGCGGGTCAGGATCGATCTGAGAAAGACCCGGCCCGGGGCGTGACCTCTTCTCCCCCGCGCGGGGCCGCCTTGCCGGGGGATCAGCCGGGGCTCGCGTCCAGGGCGTATCCCGCCGAGCGGACGGTGCGGATGAGATCGGGTTCGAGATCGCCGTTCAGCGCCTTGCGCAGGCGGCGGATATGGACGTCGACGGTGCGCGGCTCGACATAGACGTCGTGGCCCCAGACCATGTCGAGAAGCTGCTCGCGCGAGAAGACACGCCCGGGATGCTGCATGAAATGGCGCAGCAGCCGGAATTCGGTCGGTCCCAGGTGGATCTCCCGGCCGTTCCGGCGAACCCGATGGGCCGCAAGATCCATCGTGACGTCGCCGTAGCTCAGTTCCTCCTCCCCGATCGCCGGCGCGGCGCGGCGAAGCACCGCGCGGATGCGGGCGAGAAGCTCGGTCATGGAGAAGGGCTTGGCGAGATAGTCGTCGGCCCCGCTGTCGAGGCCGCGCACCCGGTCCGATTCCTCGCCCCGGGCCGTCAGCATGATCACCGGGATGCTGCGGGTTTCCGGCTTGCGCTGCAACTGGCGGCAGATCTCCAGCCCGGACCGATGCGGCAGCATCCAGTCGAGAAGGATCAGGTCGGGCCGCTCCTCGGTGGCAAGAAGCAGGCCTTCCTCCCCGTCATGGGCGGCCCGGGTCCGGAAGCCTTCCTTCTCCAGATTGTAGGTGAGGAGCGTGACCAGGTCGGTCTCGTCCTCGATCACCAGGACCAGAGGCTGATTGCGGGAGCGCATCAGCGATCATTCTCCTCCTTGCGGTCGTCGGGCGTGACCACGGCATAGCTGGAGGTGTCGCCCTTCGGCCGGGTCTCGCGGATGTAATTGCCGGTGATCAGGAAATGGATCGTCTCGGCGATGTTGGTCGCGTGGTCGCCGATCCGCTCGATGTTCTTGGCGATGAAAAGGATATGCGTACAGGGCGTGATGTTCCGCGGATCCTCCATCATGTAGGTCAGGGTCTCGCGGAACAGGCTCGTATACAGATCGTCGACCTCCTCGTCGCGGGTCCAGGCCGCCAGCGCCTTGTCGAGGTCGCGGTCGGTATAGCCGTCGAGGACGTCCTTGATGATTTCCTGGACCAGGCGGCCCATGCGGGGGATGGCGGTGGCCGGCTTCACCTGCGGAACCTGGGCCAGCGCCATGGAGCGCTTGGCGACGTTCTTCGAGTAGTCGCCGATGCGCTCCAGATCGGCGGCGATCTTGAGCGCGGAGATCACCTCCCGCAGGTCGCCCGCCATCGGTTGGCGCAGCGCCAGCATGCGTACGACGTCCTCGCCGATCTGGGTCTCGTACTCGTCCAGGCGTACGTCCCCCTGGATGACCTGGGCGGCCATGTCGCTGTCGCGGCGCGCGACGCAGTTCACCGCGGCCTCGAACTGGCTCTCGGCGACGCCGCCCATCTGCACGATGGTCCGCTTCAGGTTCTCCAGCTCGTTCGCAAAGGACTTGACGATATGCTCAGCCATGACACGCGCTCTCCTGCCGGATGCGGACGATCCCTCAGCCGAAGCGGCCGGTGATGTAGCCCTGCGTCCGTTCGTCCTTCGGGTTGGTGAAGATCTCTTCCGTCGCCGTATGCTCGACGAGATCGCCCAGATGGAAGAAGGCCGTCTTCTGGCTGACCCGGGCCGCCTGCTGCATGTTGTGGGTGACGATCACGATCGTGTAGTCGCGCCGCAGCTCGTCGATCAGCTCCTCGATGATCGCGGTCGCGATCGGGTCCAGGGCCGAGCACGGCTCGTCCATCAGGATCACCTCGGGGCTGACCGCGATCGCGCGGGCGATGCACAGGCGCTGCTGCTGGCCGCCGGAAAGGCCGGTTCCGGGCTCGTTCAGCCGGTCCTTCACCTCCTTCCACAGCCCCGCGCCCTCGAGCGAACGCTGGACGATCGCCTCCAGCTCGTCCCGGCTGCTGGCCATGCCGTGGATGCGCGGCCCGTAGGCGATATTGTCGAAGATCGACTTCGGGAACGGGTTCGGCTTCTGGAAGACCATGCCCACCCGGGCCCGGAGCTGGACCACGTCCAGGCGCCGGTCGTAGATGTCCTCGCCGTCGAGGGTGATCGTGCCGGACACCCGGGCGCCCTCGATCGTATCGTTCATACGGTTGAGGCAGCGCAGGAACGTGGACTTGCCGCAGCCTGAGGGGCCGATAAGCGCCAGCACCTCGTTCTCGGGAATGTCGATCGAGACGCCGTGCAGCGCCTCCTTCTCCCCGTAATGCACCCGGACGTCGCGGGCGGCCATCTTGATCCCCGGCGCCGCCGAAAGTGCCGGGGCGGCGCCGTCCCGCCGGTCGGCCAGTTGGGTCGCGGTCGCGTTCATAGCATCACCACCGTCTTTCGAATCGCTTGCGGAGCCAGACGGCCAGGCCGTTCATGGCGATGAGGAAGGCCAGCAGGACCATGATCCCGGCCGAGGTCCGTTCGACGAACGCCCGTTCCGGGCTGTCCGCCCAGATGAAGATCTGCACCGGCAGCACGGTCGAGGCATCGGTGAAGCCGCTGGGGGGCGTGACGATGAACGCCACCATGCCGATCATGAGCAGCGGCGCGGTTTCGCCGAGCGCCCGGGCCATGCCGATGATCGTGCCGGTCATGATTCCGGGCATGGCCAGCGGCAGCACGTGGTGGAGCACGGTCTGCAGGGGCGAGGCGCCCATCCCGAGCGCCGCCTCGCGGATCGAGGGCGGCACCGCCTTGAGGGCGGCGCGGGCCGCAATGATGATCACCGGCAGCGTCATCAGCGCCAGCACCAGGCCGCCGACGAGAGGCGCCGACCGCGGCATGCCGAAGGTCTGGATGAACACGGCAAGGCCGAGGAGGCCGAAGACGATCGACGGCACGGCCGCCAGATTGTTGATGTTGACCTCGATGAAGTCGGTGAGCCGGTTGCGCGGCGCGAACTCCTCGAGATAGACCGCGGCCGCGATGCCGATCGGGAAGCTGATCGCCAGCGTGACCAGCAGCGTGAAGAACGATCCCTTCACCGCCCCCCAGATGCCGGCCATTTCCGGGTCGCGGCTGTCGGCGGAGGTGAAGAAGGCGGTGTTGAACCGCGCCGCGACCAGCCCCGCTTCCTCGAGCCGCTCATAGGCCGCGATCTGGTCGTCGCTGAGTCCGCTGCCCGTCCGGCCCTTGTGGTGCTGGTCGACCTGGTCGGAGAGGGTGAGAGCGACGGCCACCGTCTGCCCGATGAGGCCGGGATCGTCCAGGACCATCTCCCGCAGCTCGTAGCCCGCGGCCGGGCTCAACAGATCGCGCAGCGCGCGGCGCTCGCGCCGATCGGTCGCCTCGGGGAACAGCCTGTAGAGCGCCTCGTTGGCGAGGCCCTGATAGTTCGCGCCCATCAGCGCCGCGCGGTCGCCCCCGGCGTCCAGCTCCGCCGGGTCGAGGAAGACCTCCAGCTCTACCTTGGTCTGGACGAAGGCGCTGTATCCCTTCGAGACGATGTCGACGAGGATGAAGGCCAGCATGCCCATCGCGATGAGCACGGCAACGAGGCCGTAGGTCTTGAACCGGCGTTCCCTGGCATAGCGGCGGCGCAGCCGGGCGACGGCCCGGTCCGAGCGATGGTAGCCGATATAGCCGGGCGCCCTCGCGGTCCCGGTCGGGGCGGCGTCAATCATATTTTTCCCTGTACTTCTTGACCACGCTGAGGGCGATCACGTTCAGCACCAGGGTGACGACGAAGAGCGTCAGCCCGAGCGCGAAAGCCGAGAGCGTCTTGGCGCTGTCGAATTCCTGGTCGCCCGTCAGGTTGGTGACGATCTGCACGGTGACGGCCGTTACCGCCTTCAGCGGGTTGAAGGTGAGGCTGGCGAACAGGCCGGCCGCCATCACGACGATCATGGTCTCGCCGATCGCCCGGCTGATCGCCAGCATGACGGCGCCGACGATGCCGGGGAGCGCCGCCGGAAGCACCACCTGGCGGATGGTTTCGGACCGGGTGGCGCCCAGCGCCGACGACCCGTCGCGCAGCGCCTGCGGCACGGCGTTGATGACGTCGTCGGAGAGCGAGGAGATGAAGGGGATGATCATCACCCCCATGACCATTCCGGCCGTGAGAGCGCTGTTCGCATCGATGCCGAGCCCGATCGACGCGCCTGCCTCGCGCAGGAGCGGCGCGATCGTCAGCACGGCGAAGAAGCCGTAGACCACGGTCGGCACGCCGGCCAGGATCTCCAGAAGTGGCTTCACCGTCGCCCGCACCCGCCGCGGCGCGTATTCGGCAAGATAGATCGCCGACAAGAGCCCCAGCGGAACCGCGACCAGCATGGCGATCAGGCTGATGAGCAGCGTCCCGGTGAAGACCGGCACCGCCCCGAACGCGCCCGAGGATCCCGCCTGGTCGGCACGGATCGCCGTCTGCGGGCTCCATTGAAGGCCGAACAGGAATTCGGTCACCGGTACCCGCGCGAAGAAGCGCAGGCTTTCGAAGAGCAGCGAAAGGATGATCCCGAGCGTCGTGAGGATGGCGATCATCGAGCACAGGATCATGAACACGGTCATGATCCGCTCCACGGCGTTGCGGGCACGGAACTTCGGCGCGATGCGGCTGCGGGCGAAGACCATGCCCGCGATCGCGACGGCGAGGGCCACGACGGCGATCGCCCAGTCGGCGATCCGCTGAAGCCGGACGAGGCGTTCGGCGGCGGCGAGCAGCACCGGATCCGACGCGTCGGCCTGGAAGCGGCCGCCGGCCAGGTTCTGGATGCGGGCATGCAGCAGGTTCTGCTGCGCCGCCGACAGGCCCTCGGTCACTTCCGGCGGCAGCCCGCCCATGATCACGCGGTCGATGACCACAGGTCCCAGGAACAGCCACAGCACCAGGAGCAGCAGGGCCGGTATGCCGCACCAGAAGGCGACATAGAGCCCGTAGTAGCCCGGCACGGAATGAAGATTGGTGAGCCGCCCGCCCGAGGCGGCGAGGGCCCGCCCGCGACCGACGAAATAGCCGACGACCGCAAGGACAAACAGAATGGCAAGGACGGCTGTAGGAGACATTCTTCAGGTGCCTGCGGGCAGCGGCGGATCCGGAAACATCTTCCGGGGGCGGGCGCTGCCGGCCCGTCCCCGGAAACGCGCTGACCTACTTCGGCGCGGCCATCGCGGTCAAGTTGAGGGCCTGCTCGCGAACGGTCTCGGCCTCCTCTTCCGGCAGCGGGATCAGGCCGCGGTCGGACAGGTATCCCTCTTCGCCCATGGCCCGCTCGCTCGTGTATTCGGCGACGAATTCCTTGAGGCCCGGGATGACCCCCACATGGGCGGCCTTCACGTAGACGAACAGCGGACGCGAAACCGAGTAGCTGCTGTCGGCGATGTTCTCGAAGGTCGGCTCGACCCCATCGACCCGGGCACCCTGGATGCTGTCCTGGTTGGCGTCCAGGAAGGAGAAGCCGAAGATGCCGAAGGCGTTGGGTTCGTTGTTGAGACGCTGGATGATCAGGTTGTCGTTCTCGCCGGCTTCGATGAACCGGCCGTCCTCGCGCATGGACTGACAGACGGCGGCGTGGCGATCCTTGTCGCTTTCCGCCAGCGCGGCGATCGCCGGGAACTCGCCGCAGCCGACATCCATCACCAGCTCGACCCAGGCGTCGCGGGTGCCGGAGGTCGGCGGCGGACCGAAGACCTGGATCTCCACCTCCGGCAGGGACGGATCGATCTCCGACCAGCGCTGATAGGGATTGGGGACGATCTGCCCGTCGACCTCGACTTCCTTGGCCAAGGCCTGGAAGAGCTGGGCCTTGGTGATGTCGATCGCCGGGGCCTTGCGCGAATTGGCGAGCACGATGCCGTCATAGCCGATATTGATCTCGACCACCTCGCCGACGCCGTTGGCCACGCACTTCTCGAATTCGGAGGGTTTCATGGCGCGGGAGGCGCCGGTGACGTCGGGATGGGCCTCGCCGACGCCGGCGCAGAACAGCTGCATGCCGCCGCCGGTGCCGGTCGACTCCACCACCGGGGCGGGAAACTGCCCGGCCCGGGCGAAGTTCTCGGCAACCGCCGTCGTGAACGGGAACACCGTCGAGGAGCCGACGATCATGATCTGGTCGCGGGACTGGGCGTGGGCGGCGCCCGTCAGCGCCACCGCGGTGACAGCCGCGAGGAAAAGGGACTTACGCATAACCTGGTGCCTCCAGAAGTCGGTGCGCGAGCGAAACCTGCGCTTCCGCGTTCCTGCGATACGCGTCGGCCTCGCACCGGGCAGCGACCTGCCGCTGCCCTCCGGGGCGGAACCTACGAAACCGGTGCGGATGCTTTTACTACAACCGGGTTACGCTTTTGTGACAGCGGCGCCGGCCTGTTCGATCCATCCGGCCGGGCCGGAAAGGCCGCCGGCCGCCGGCGCCAGCGGCAGCAGAACGGTGAAGGTGCTGCCCTCCCCCAGCCTGCTTTCGATCAGAAGCCGTCCGCGATGCCGGCTGACGATGTGCTTGACAATGGCAAGCCCCAGCCCCGTGCCGCCCATGGCCCGGCTGCGCGCCGCATCGACCCGGTAAAAGCGCTCGGTCAGCCGCGGCAGATGCGCCCGGTCGATCCCCTCGCCCTGGTCGCGCACGGTGACCGCGACGAGGGGCGCCCGGCCGGCCGCCTCCTGCACCGTGACGGCGACGACGACCTCCGTTGCCGGACGGGTGTACTTGACCGCGTTGTCGACCAGGTTCTGGAACACCTGGGTCAGCTGATCCTCGTCCCCGGGCAGCCCGGGCAGGGTTTCCGGCGCATCCAGCCGAAGCACGACTTCCCGGTTGGACGCCTTGAGCTCGAGGGCGGCGAACACGCCGCGCAGGACTCGCAGCAGGTCGACCTTCCCCGAGGGCAGCGTATGCTCGTCCACCTCGATCCGCGACAGGGAGAGGAGATCGGCGATCAGCCGCGACATCCGGCTAGCCTGCTCGTGCATGATGGCGAGGAAGCGCGCCTGGGCTTCCGGATCGTCCCGCGCCGGGCCGCGCAGCGTCTCGATGAAGCCGATCAGCGTCGACAACGGCGTGCGGAGTTCGTGGCTGGCATTGGCGACGAAATCGGCGCGCATCTGCTCCGATCGGCGGATCGCCGTGATGTCGTGGAGCGTGACCAGCGCGCCCGGCGACGCGGCGCCCTCCCGGTCTGCGGGATCGTTCGGCGGCCCCGCCCGTTCGAACCGGACGACCCGGAGTTCGAAGACCCGGCCGACCGGCAGGGACTGCGCATGCTCCATCGACCGCTCGCCGCCGTCCTTCAGGACCGAGTCGACCAGCGCAAGCACCGCCGGATGGCGCAGGGTTTCGGCGAGGTCGCGGCCGACCATCCGCTCCCCGAACAGGGCGCGCGCCGCGGCATTCGCCCGGGTGACGTGGCGCCCCGCGTCGAGCACCACGACCGGATCCTGCATCCTTTCCAGGATGACGGCCGCCTCCTCGACCTGGGCGATCATGCGCCGGGTACGGGCGCGCCATCCGCGCTGGAGGCGCGAGACGTTGCCGATCAGCGCGCGGCCGAGATCGGTCTGCGGGCGCGGCGGACGCGTGCGGTCGTCGTCCGATTCGACCGCCAGATGCTCCAGGTAATCGGCGATCCGCACCGCCTCGCGCTGGTAGTAGCGGAGGATCGCCGCGTTGCAGGCGGCGATCGCCGCCAGCGCCACGAGCGCCGTCCCGACGCCGACCAGCCCGGCCGCGGCCAGCACCGCCAGGACGAGGGCGGGCGGCGCCGCGAACAGGGCGCAGGTCAGAAGATAGCGTCCGGAAGCGAGCGCGGGCTGCGGCATGACCGGGACAATAGACCAGGGGCCCCGCCTCGGGCGAGGCCCCTTCGGTCGTCCGGCCTCAATCGGTCGTGAGCGATTCGTGCGCGGCGAGCGCCGCGGCGTTCACGAGGTCGTTCACGGTCGCGCCCATCTGCACCACCTGGGCCGGCTTCGACAGGCCGATCAGCAGCGGGCCGATGACCGTGCCGCCGCCCATCTTCTGAAGAAGCTGCGCGCCGATATTCGCCGCGTGCAGCCCCGGCATCACCAGCACATTGGCCGGTCCGGTCAGCCGGCAGAACGGATAGAGCCGGCGCCGCAGCTCATCGTCCAGCGCGACCTCCGCGGTCATCTCGCCGTCATACTCGAAATCGACGCCGCCTTCGGCCGCCCGCTGGTCCAGCCGCTCGACCGCCTGGCGGACATTCTCGTTGATGACCCGGGCGGGCTGCCCGAAATTCGAGAAGGAGAGGACGGCGACCCGCGGCTCGTGCCCCATGCCGCGGGCACGGGCGGCCGCCTGGATCGCGATCTCCGCCAGCTGGTCCGGATCGGGCCGTTCGTTAACGGTCGTGTCGGCGATGAACACGGTGCGGCCGCGCAGGATCAGCACCGAAAGCCCGAAAAGGATGCTGTTCGGCCGCGGCTCGATCACCCGCGTGATCTCGTCGAAGCAGACCGAGAAGTTGCGGGTGAGCCCGGTGACCATGGCATCCGCGTCGCCCAGGCGGACCATGCAGGCGGCGAAGATGTTGCGGTCCTGGTTGACCATGCGCTGGACGTCCCGCCGCAGCGCGCCTTTCCGCTGCAGCCGTTCGTAGAGGAAGTCCATGTAACGCTCGTTGTGCTCGCTGAGCCCGGCGTTGTGGATCTCCAGATCCTCCGCCCCGGCGAGGCCGGCGCTGCGGATCGTCTCGCGGATACGGTCCTCCCGGCCGATCAGCACGGGCGTGCCGTAGCCGGCGTTGCGGAACGCGATCGCCGCCCGGATCGAGCGCTCCTCCTCGCCCTCGGCGAAGACGACGCGGGCCGGGTTGGCGCGCACCTGCTCGAACGCAAGCTGCAGGCTGCCGGCGGTCGGGTCCAGCCGCGACCGCAACAGGCGGACATAGGCATCCATGTCCGTGATCGGCTTGCGGGCGACGCCGGTGTCCATCGCCGCCTTGGCGACCGCCGGCGGAACCGTGGCGATCAGCCGGGGGTCGAACGGCACGGGGATGATGTATTCCGGGCCGTAGCGCAGCCGGCGGCCGGCATAGGCCGCGTCGACCTCGTCCGGCACGTCCTCGCGGGCGAGCGCCGCCAGCGCGCGGGCCGCCGCGATCTTCATCGCGTCGTTGATCTCGGTGGCCCGCACGTCGAGCGCCCCCCGGAAGATGTAGGGAAAGCCCAGCACGTTGTTCACCTGGTTCGGATAGTCCGACCGGCCGGTGGCGATGATCGCATCGCCGCGCACGGCCTTGATCTCCCCCGGCGTGATCTCCGGATCGGGATTGGCCAGCGCGAAGATGATCGGATTGGGCGCCATGGAGCGGATCATCTCGGGCGTGACAGCGCCCTTGACCGAGACGCCGACGAAGACGTCGGCGCCCCACATCGCATCCTCGAGCGTGCGGGCGTCGGTGTCCACCGCGTGGGCGGACTTCCACTGGTTCATGCCCTCGGTCCGGCCGCGATAAATCACGCCCTTGGTGTCGCACATGATGATCTGCTCGGACGGCAGGCCCATCGACTTGAACAGCTCGATGCAGGCGATCGCGGCCGAACCGGCGCCGTTGATCACCATCCGGACGTCCTCGATCCGGCGCCCGGTCAGCTCCAGCGCATTGATCAGGCCGGCGGCGGCGATGATCGCCGTGCCGTGCTGGTCGTCGTGGAAGACCGGAATGTCCAGAAGCTCGCGCAGCCGCTGCTCGATCAGGAAGCACTCGGGCGCCTTGATGTCCTCGAGATTGATGCCGCCGAAGGAGGCGCCGAGGAACCGCACGCAGTTGACGAACTCGTCGACATCGGTCGTCGAGACCTCGAGATCGATCCCGTCGACATCGGCGAAGCGCTTGAACAGGACCGCCTTGCCCTCCATGACCGGCTTGGACGCGAGCGCGCCCAGATTGCCCAGCCCCAGTACGGCGGTGCCGTTCGAGATGACGGCGACCACGTTGCCCTTGGCCGTGTAGTCGTAGGCCGCGGAAGGATCCTGGTGGATCCTGAGGCAGGGCTCCGCGACCCCAGGCGAATAGGCCAGCGCGAGATCGCGCTGGGTAGTCAACGGCTTGGTCGGCGTAATTTCCAGCTTGCCGGGGCGACCCGACGCGTGCAGGGCCAGCGCTTCCTCACCGAGCGATTTTCCGGACATAGGCGTCTTCTTCCTCTTGCCTCATCATGCCGCCGGGGCGGCCCCTTCCTACACAGCGTTGCCCGGTGTTCGCCGGGACATTCTTCCGCAATGCCGGCCAATGGGCAGGCTGGACGGGCTCACGTCAACCCTCAGAGCGTGCATCCCCGCATTGCGGCGAACGGGGGCGGCGCCGCAAAAGCAACATAATTTCAATAGGATGGAACGTAGGGGCCGCAACTCCTGTTGATAGGACAAGGGTGGACGCCCCGCCTTTTCCTCCAAGGCGGCACGCAAGTCTAATCCGGGAGAGTATCGACATGCACAGGATCATCGGTGTGATTTTTGCGGCCCTGCTCATGGCCGCGTGCGGCGAAACGACCACCGACCGCGCCCTGTCCGGGGCCGGCATCGGGGCGGCGGCCGGCGCCGGCGCGGGTGCCCTGACCGGCGGCGGGATCGGCCGCGGCGCGATCATCGGCGGGGTTCTCGGGGGCGGCGCGGGCGCCCTGACCGACGAGGACGACATCAATCTCGGCCGTCCGGCCTGGGACTGACGCGTTCGACATATACGGTTTGCGACGGGAGCCCGGCGGGCTCCCGTTCCGCGTTTTCGGCGCGCTTTCCGCCGTGCTAGGCTTCCGGCCGATTCCCACCCGATCCGGATGCCAAGACAATCGATCCCGTGCCCGATTCCTCCGTCTCCTCCCCCGCCCCCGACACCGCCGCCGTCACGCCGATGATGGCGCAGTACCTGGAGGCCAAGTCCGCCTATCCGGACTGCCTCCTGTTCTTCCGCATGGGCGACTTCTACGAGCTGTTCTTCGAGGACGCGGTCAAGGCGGCGGCCGCACTGGATATCACGCTCACCCGGCGCGGACGGCACGACGGCGAGGACGTGCCCATGGCCGGCGTCCCGGTCCATGCGCATGAAAGCTATCTGGCCCGTCTGATCCGCAAGGGCTTCCGCGTCGCCATCTGCGAACAGCTCGAAAACCCGGCCGAGGCGCGCAAGCGGCCCGGCAAGAGCATCGTGCGCCGGGACGTCGTGCGCGTCATCACGCCCGGCACCATCACCGAAGACAATCTTCTCGAGGCCCGCGCCAACAATTATCTGGCGGCGGTCGCCGAGGCGGGCGGGGGCCTGGGCCTCGCCTTCGTCGACATCTCGACCGGCGAACTGGCGATCGAGCCGACCGCGCGGGAGCGGCTGGGGGCGGCGCTGGCCCGGCTCGACCCGGGCGAGCTGCTGCTGCCCGAGCGGCTGGCCCAGGCGCCGGAGCTGTCCGAGCTTCTTCGCGAATGGCGCGACCGCTCGACGGTGCAGCCGAACAGCCGCTTCGACAGCGAGAACGCCCGCCGGCGGCTTGAGGAGCTGTTCCAGGTCGGCACGCTGGACGCCTTCGGCAGCTTCAGCCGCGGCGAGATCGCGGCGGCCGGGGCGCTGGTCGACTATATCGACCTCACCCAGAAGGGCCGGCTGCCCCGGTTGTCGCCGCCGCGCCGCCTGGGCGACGGGGCGGTCATGGAGATCGACGGGGCGACCCGGCGGAACCTGGAGCTGACCCGGACCCTGTCCGGGGACCGGGCCGGCAGCCTTCTGGCCACCATCGACCGGACCGTGACCGGTGCCGGCGCGCGGCTGCTGGCTGCACAGCTGGCGGCGCCGCTGACCGATCCCGGCGCGATCGACCGCCGGCTGGACGCCGTGCAGTTCTTCACGACCGAGGACCGGCTGAGGGAGGAGCTGAGGCAGATCTTCCGGCGCTGCCCGGACGTGGAGCGGGCGCTAGCCCGGCTGACCCTGGGACGGGGTGGGCCACGCGATCTGGCCGCCGTGCGCGACGCCCTGGCCCAGGCTGCGGCGGTGAAGGACCTCCTGGCCGCCCCCGGCCTGTCGCCGGTGCCGCCCCTGGTCACCGAGGCCGCCGCCGATCTGGGCGACCAGGGGGCGCTGGTCGACCGGCTGACCCGCGCGCTCGCGCCCGAGCTGCCGATGCTGGCCCGCGACGGCGGCTTCGTCGCCCCCGCCTATTCGCCCGCCCTGGACGAGCTGCGCATGCTGCGGGACGAGAGCCGGCGGCTGATCGCCGGTCTGCAGAGCCGCTATGCCGAGGAGACCGGCGTCGCCGCGCTCAAGATCCGGCACAACAATGTGCTCGGCTACTACATCGAGGTCACGCCGACCCATGCCGAGAAGCTTTCGGCGCTGAACGGCACCTTCATCCACCGCCAGACCCTGGCGAGCGCCGTGCGCTTCACGACGGTCGAGCTTTCCGAGCTGGAGCGGTCCATCGCCGAGGCCGCGGACAAGGCCCTCGCGCTCGAGCTGGAGCTGTTCGAGGAGCTGGTCGGAGAGGTTCTGGGGCGGGCCGAGGCGGTCGCCGCCGCCGCCCGGGCGCTGGCGACGCTGGACGTGGCGGCGTCCCTGGCCGAGCTGGCGGTCGAACGCCGCTACTGCCGGCCGGTAGTCGACCGGTCGCTGGCCTTCGAGATCAGGGGCGGCCGCCACCCGGTGGTCGAGGCGGCGCTGGACGCCGCCGGATCCGGCAGCTTCGTCGCCAACGACTGCGATCTTTCGCCCGAGAACCGGCTCTGGCTGCTGACCGGCCCGAACATGGCCGGCAAGTCGACCTTCCTGCGCCAGAACGCGCTGATCGCCGTCCTGGCGCAGATGGGATCCTTCGTTCCGGCAGAGTCCTGCCGCATCGGGATCGTCGACCGGCTGTTCAGCCGGGTCGGCGCCAGCGACGACCTGGCCCGGGGCCGGTCGACCTTCATGGTCGAGATGGTCGAGACCGCCGCCATCCTGAACCAGGCGGGGGAGCGGGCGCTGGTCATCCTGGACGAGATCGGCCGCGGCACCGCCACTTTCGACGGCCTGTCCATCGCATGGGCGACCGTGGAGCACCTGCACGAGCTGAACCGGTGCCGCGCCCTCTTCGCCACCCACTATCATGAGCTGACCGCGCTCGCCGGCAAGCTCTCGGCGCTGTCCTGCCATTCCATGCGGGTCAAGGAATGGCAGGGCGACATCGTCTTCCTGCACGAGGTCCAGGCCGGTGCGGCCGACCGCTCCTACGGCATCCACGTCGCCAAGCTGGCCGGGCTGCCGCCCGCGGTGATCGCGCGCGCCGAGTCGGTGCTGGAGAGGCTGGAGCGCGGCGACAAGGGCCGGGACGCCGGGCGGCTTGCGGAGGACCTGCCGCTGTTCGCCGCCGCCGTCCCGAAGCCCGCGCCGGCCGGACCGTCGCCGGTCGAGGAACGGCTGAAGGCGCTGAACCCGGACGAGCTGACGCCACGGCAGGCGCTGGAGGCGCTTTACGAGTTGCGGGCGCGTCTGGACGAGCAGTCCCTTCAAGGCTTTTGACCGGAACCCCGTCCTCTGCCATCGTCGCTGATCCGTGTCCGGAACCGGCGGGGAAGACCGTCCGTCGGCGTTCGTGCGGTTGAAGGAGAGCGAGGTACGTTTCGGCCGCCATGCTGACCATGTTCAAGTCCCAGGCCCGCAAGGAGGCGGCGCCCGCCCTGATTCCGGAACCGGAGGAAGGGCGCCGCGTCCGCGATCGCCGCGCCATTGTCCAGCCGCGCAAGCTGGCCGCCCGCCTGAACGCGCTGGTCGACGAGCACGGCGCCGACGGGCCGAAGTTGCGCCTGGCCCTTCTGGGCGAGCTGCGCGAGACGCTGGCCGCCGGACGGGCCGAGATCAAGCGGCGCTTCCTGGAGGATCTCGGCGGCGGCGACGCCTGCGTCGTCGAACATGTCTATCTGGTCGATCAGGTGATCCGCGCGATCGCCGACATCTGCGAACGGGTCTATCCCTCCCCGAACCCGACCGTGGGCGAGCGTCTGGCGCTCGCCGCCGTCGGCGGCTACGGCCGCGGAGAGCTGTCGCCCAGCTCGGACATCGACCTCCTATTCGTCCTGCCCTACAAGCGCACGCCGCGGGTCGAGCAGATCGTCGAATACATCCTCTATCTGCTGTGGGACCTGGACCTGAAGGTCGGCCATGCGGTGCGCTCCGTCGACGAATGCATCCGCTCCGCGCTCGGCGACATCACCATCCGGACGAGCCTGCTGGAAAGCCGGCCGCTATGGGGCGACCGCCGCCTCTATCTCGAACTGAGGCGGCGCTTCGTGAAGGAGGTGGCGACCGGGACCGGTCCGGAATTCGTGGAAGCGAAGCTGGCCGAGCGGGACGCCCGCCACCAGCGCCTAGGCGACAGCCGCTACGTGCTCGAGCCGAACATCAAGGAAGGCAAGGGCGGCCTCCGCGACCTGCAGACGCTCTACTGGATCGGCAAGTATCTCTACCAGGTCGACGGCGTCGACGGTCTGGTCGAGAAGGGCATGCTGACCCAGGAGGAGGCGGATGGCTTCGCCAAGGCCCAGACCTTCCTGCGCACGGTGCGCTGCCATCTCCATTACCTGACCGGACGGGCGGAGGAGCGGCTGACCTTCGACACCCAGACCGAGATCGGCCGACGCATGGGCTACACCGATCATGCCGGTACTTCGGGCGTCGAGCGCTTCATGAAGCACTACTTCCTGATCGCCAAGGAAGTGGGGGCCCTGACCCGGATCTTCTGCGCCGCGCTGGAGGCCGAAAGCCAGCGCCGGCCGCGCCGCCTGCGGCTGCTGCCGGTCGGGCGCAAGACCCTGGACGGCTTCCTTCTGGAAGGGGAGCGGCTGAACGTCGTCGATGACAAGCAGTTCCGCAGCGCGCCCGTGGACATGCTGCGCCTCTTCCATTCGGCCCAGGCGCACGGGCTGGACATCCACCCCCATGCGCTGAAGCTGATCACCCGGTCGCACCGGCTGATCGGGCCGAAGCTGCGGCGGGACCCGGAGGCGAACCGCCTGTTCCTGGAGATCCTGACCTCGCCCAAGGACCCGGAGCTGGCGCTGCGCCGGATGAACGAGGCCGGCGTCCTGGGCCGGTTCCTGCCGGATTTCGGCTGGGTCGTCGCCCAGATGCAGTACGACATGTACCATGCCTACACGGTCGACGAGCACACGCTGTTCGCGATCGGCATCGTCCACAAGATCATGACCGGGCAGCTGGCCGACGAGCTGCCGGTCCAGACCCGCACCGCGCGCAAGATCGCCTCGCGCCGTGCGCTCTACGTCGCCATGCTGCTCCACGACATCGCCAAGGGCCGGGGCGGCGACCATTCGGTCCTGGGCGCGAAGGTGGCGCGCCGCGTCTGCCCGCTTCTGGGTCTGGACGACGAGGAGACCGAGACGGTCGAATGGCTGGTCCGCTGGCATCTGCTGATGAGCGATACCGCCTTCAAGCGCGACATCGAGGATGACCAGACGGTCCGCGACTTCGCCGCCCGGGTCGAGAGCCCCGAGCGCCTGCGCCTGCTTCTGGTGCTGACCACGGCCGACATCAAGGCGGTCGGGCCGGGCCGCTGGAACGCCTGGCGCGGCATGCTGCTGACCCAGCTCTTCTACCGCGCCAAGGAGATGCTGTCCGGCGGCTTCGAGACCGACGGGCGCGAGCAGCGGATCCGGGCGGCCCAGGCGGCGCTGCGCGCCCGCCTCGCCGACTGGCCCGAGGCCGATGTCGACGCCTTCGTCGCCAAGGGATACGCGCCCTACTGGCTGTCGCTGGACGTGGAGAGCCATACCCGCCACGCCCGGCTCCTGCGGGAGGCGGAGGCGAGCGGCCGGGCGCTGACCGTCGACACGCGCGTCGACAAGGCCGCCGCCGTGACCGAGGTCACGGTCATCGCCCCGGACCATCCGGGCCTCTTCTACCGCGTGGCCGGCGCCTTCGCCCTGGCCGGTGCCACGATCCTGGAGGCCAAGATCTTCACCCTGTCGAACGGCATGGCAGTCGACATCTTCTCGGTCCAGGACGCTGCCATCGGGACGGCGTTCGATGCCCCCGACAAGCTGGCGCGGCTGGCCGTGACGATCGAGCAAAGCCTGGTCGGCCAGGTCCGGCCCATGGCCGAGCTGGCCAAGCGCAAGCCCGCCTTCCCCAGCCGGACCCGGGTCTTCAAGGTTCAGCCGCGGGTGCTGATCGACAACGAGGCAAGCCGCACCCACACGGTAGTGGAGGTGAACGGCCGCGACCGGCCGGGATTACTCTATAACGTCACCCGCGCCCTGACGAAGCTCAACCTGCAGATCTCCAGCGCCAAGATCTCGACCTTCGGCGAGCGAGCGGTCGACGTCTTCTACGTCAAGGACGTGTTCGGGCTGAAGGTGACCCACGAAGCCAAGCTGGCCCGGATCCGCGAACGGCTGCTGGAGGCGCTGGTCGATCCCGAGGAGATGCCGGCCGAGCTGGCCCCGCCCATCCGTCCGCGACGCTCCGCCGCGAAGGCCGAACCGGCGAAACGCACCGGCCGCTGAGCCGAGCGGACCGTCCGGCCGCCGCCTTGGCGCCGCCGCGAAATTCCGTTACAGGACGCCCCCATGTCCCTTATGCGCGCCATCGCCACCGTCGGCGGCCTCACCCTCCTGAGCCGGGTCACGGGATTCGTCCGCGACATCCTGACGGCGGCGGTGCTGGGCGCGGGTCCGGTCGCCGACGCGTTCTTCGTCGCGCTCAAGCTGCCCAACTTCTTCCGCCGCCTGACCGCGGAGGGAGCGTTCAGCGTTTCCTTCGTGCCTCTGTTCTCGGCCGAGCTGGAGCGGAACGGGCGCCCTGCGGCGGTCGCCTTCGCCGAAGAGGCGCTGGCGGTGATGCTGACGATCCTGGCGCCGTTCACGCTTCTCGCCATTGTCGGCATGCCGGCGCTCATGCTCGTGCTGGCGCCCGGCTTCGCGGACGATCCCGAGAAATACGCGATGGCCGTCGAGTTCTCGCGGATCACCTTCCCCTATCTGATGCTGATGTCGCTGACGGCGCTGATGGGGGGCGTCCTCAACTCGGTGCACCGGTTCGGTCCGTTCGCGGCCGCACCGATCCTGTTCAACCTGACCCTGATCCTGTTCCTGGTGACCATCGCTCCGCTGACCGCAACGAGCGGCCACGCCCTGGCCTACGGCGTCGTGACCTCGGGCATCCTGCAGCTCGTCTGGCTGGCCTGGTCCTGCCACAGGGCGGGGATCTCGCTCCGGCTCCACTGGCCGCGGTGGTCGCCCCGCCTCTCCCGGCTGTTCCGGCTGATGGCTCCGGGCGCCGTCGGCGCCGGCGTCATGCAGATCAACCTGTTCGTCGACATCATCATCGCCTCGTTCCTGCCGACCGGCGCGGTCAGCTATCTCTACTATGCCGACCGGCTGAACCAGCTGCCGCTGGGCACGATCGGGATCGCCGTCGGCACCGTCCTGCTGCCGGTGCTGTCCCGCCAGGCGGAGGCGCAGAAGGACACGGGCAACAGGGCCGAGATCCTGGACACCCAGAACCGCGCCATCGAATACAGCCTGTTCCTTGCCCTGCCGGCCGCGGTCGCGCTGATCGCCATCCCGCAGCCGATCATCATGGTCCTGTTCGAGCACGGGGCCTTCGACGCGGCGGACGCCCGGGCCACGGCGACGGCGCTCGCGGCATACGCCATCGGCATCCCCGCCTATATCCTGACCAAGGTGCTCTCGACCGCCTTCTTCGCCCGCCAGGATACCGCGACCCCGGTCAAGATCTCGATCGTGACCGTGGTCTCCAACGCCGTGCTGGCATTGGCCCTGATCGGCAGCCTGTCCCATGTGGGGATCGCGCTCGCGACCGGGCTCACCGCCTGGATCAATGTCGGGCTGCTGGTCCGCGGCCTGCGCCGGCGCGGCGCGCTTGCCGCCGACCGGCGGCTGCTGCGGCGCGGGGCGGGCCTGGTCGCCTCGGCGGCCGTCATGGGCGTCGCCCTGCACCTCGCGGCGGGGCTGCTGGCGGCGTCGCTCGCGGACGAACTTGCGGTCAGCGTGCCGGCGCTGGCGCTCCTCATCGTCTTCGGCGCCGCGGTCTATTTCGCCGCCGCGATCCTGACCGGGGCCGTCCGCCGGGACGAGCTGGTCCGGATCCTGCGCCGGTCGCGGCAAAAGCCCGCTTGACCGGGTGCGCGCCCGGCAGCGATAACCCGGGTCTGCCCCAATCCTCTGTCAACCGTGAAGCGCGACCCCGCAAGATGAGACGGATCTTCTCCGGCATCCAGCCGACCCACAAGATGCACCTCGGCAACTATCTGGGCGCCGTCCGGAACTGGGTCGCGCTCCAGGACGAGGATTACGAGACCATCTACTGCGTGGTCGACCTCCACGCGCTGACCGTGCCGCAGGATCCTGAGGCGCTGCGCGCCCAGACCCGCGAGCTGGCGGCGACCCTGATCGCCTGCGGCATCGATCCCGTACGGTCGACGCTGTTCGTCCAGAGCCAGGTTCCCGCCCATGCCGAGCTTTCCTGGCTGTTCTCCTGCCTGACGCCGCTCGGCTGGCTGAACCGGATGACCCAGTTCAAGGACAAGGCGGCGAAGCAGCGGGACAACACGATGCTGGGCCTCCTGGCCTATCCCGTGCTGATGGCCGCCGACATCCTGGCCTACAAGGCGACCCACGTGCCGGTGGGCGACGACCAGAAGCAGCATCTGGAGCTGACGCGCGAGATCGCCGGGTCGTTCAACCACCGCTACGGCGTCGAGTTCTTCCCGCTGACCGAACCGCAGATCCTGGGGCCGGCGACCCGGGTGATGAGCCTGCGCGACGGCACCAAGAAGATGAGCAAGTCGGACGAGTCCGACTACAGCCGGATCAACCTGACGGACGACGCCGACACGATCGCGCTGAAGTTCCGCAAGGCGAAGACAGATCCCGAGCCGCTACCGAGCGAGCCGGCCGGGCTCGACGGCCGGCCCGAGGCGAAGAACCTGGTCGCGATCTACGCCGCGCTTGCCGGAATCAGCATTGACGAGACCCTCCGGCAGTATGGCGGCGGCCAGTTCTCGACCTTCAAGAAGGACCTGGCCGAGGTCGCCGTGACCGCCCTTGCCCCGATCGCCGACCGGCTAGGCCGCCTGATGGCCGATCCGGCCTATGTCGACGGCGTTCTGCGCGAGGGCGGGGCGAAGGCGGCCGCGACCGCCGAGGGCGTCCTGCGCGACGTGAAGGACATTATGGGGCTGGTCCGGATCTGACCCCCGCGCACCGGCACGCCCGAGTCGCAGCGGAGCGGAGCGCCGGATCGGCGTTCCGGCCGCCGGCCGGGGTCCGCCGGGGCCATCGGTTCCACGATACGCCGCGAAACAGCGCGTAAGGCTTGCGCCGGACCGCACAAAGGCTAAGGTTCACTCCGGTCTCGCGCGGGGCAACATTCCCGGTCCTTCATGCAAGTCTACCTGCCGATCGCCGAAATGTCGGTCAATCTGCTGCTCGTGCTCAGCATGGGCGGGGCCGTGGGATTCCTCTCCGGATTGTTCGGCGTGGGCGGGGGCTTCCTCATGACCCCGCTCCTGATCTTCATCGGCGTGCCGCCGGCGGTTGCGGTCGCGACCCAGTCGAACCAGCTCGTCGGCGCTTCCGTCTCGGGCGTCCTCGGCTACTGGCGCCGCGGCGGCGTCGACGTGAAGATGGGGCTGGTGATGCTGGCCGGCAGTACGCTGGGGTCCGCGATCGGGGTCTGGATCTTCGGCATCCTGCAGCGCCTGGGGCAGATCGACCTCGTGATCTCGCTCTCCTACGTCCTGTTCCTGGGCGTCATCGCCATCCTGATGCTGGCCGAATCCCTGCGCGCCATCTTCAAGAGGCGCCGCGGTGCGCCGCAGCGGGGCAAGCTGCACCGGCACAACGTGCTGCACGGCCTGCCGTTCAAGATGCGCTTTCCCAAGTCCAGGCTCTACATCTCGGCGCTCCTGCCCGTAGGGATCGGCGTGATCGGCGGGCTTCTGGTCGCGATCATGGGCATCGGCGGCGGATTCTTCATGGTGCCGGCCATGATCTATCTCCTGGGCATGCCGGCCTCGCAGGTTGCCGGCACCTCGCTGTTCCAGGTCATCTTCACGACCGCGATCACCACCTTCCTGCAGGCCTATCAGAACCAGACCGTCGACATCATGCTGGCGCTCATGCTGCTGGCCGGCGGCGTCATCGGCGCGCAGTTCGGGACGCGCGCGTCGACGCTGCTGCGGGGCGAACAGGCCCGGGCCATCCTGGCCCTGATGGTGCTGGGCGTCAGCCTGAAGCTCGCCGCCGACCTGGTGGTCGAGCCGGAGGAGATCTACCGGATCGACCGCATCGAGGTGTCGGACAGATGACCGCGGTCCCGGCCTGCCGGCCCTTCGGCGCGCTGGCCGCGGCGGCCCTGCCGCTGGTCGCGATGGCCTGTCTCCTGTTCCCGGCCGGATCCCGCGCGCAGGAGCTGGTCGCCGACATCTCGGACCACCTGATCGCGATCTCCACCGATTTCACCGGGGCGGAGGTCGTGCTGTTCGGCGCCGTCGACGGCGCCGGCGACGTGGTCATCGTGGTGCGCGGACCGTCGCAGGATCTGGTCGTCCGCCGCAAGGAGAGGACGGCCGGGATCTGGGTCAACCGCACCTCGATGAGCTTCGCCGACGTCCCCAGCTTCTACAGCGTCGCCGCCAGCCGGCCCCTGGCCGCCGTGGCCGACGACCGGCTGCTGGAGCGCCACGGCATCGGCCTGCGCCATCTCCGGCTGACCCCGGTCGATGCGGAGGATGCGACGGCGACCGAGGTCGCCACGTTCCGCCGCGCCCTCATCCGGGCCAAGCAGCTGGAAGGCACCTATGCGACCGATGTCGGGGAGGTCAGCTTTCTCGGCGACCGCCTGTTCCGCACCAGATTGACCTTTCCCGCCAACGTACCGACAGGGCAATATATCGTCAGCGTCTACCTGATCCGGGACGGAGCGGTGGTGAGCGCCCAGACGACACCGCTCGTGGTCAGTAAGATCGGGCTTGGCGCCGACATCTTTACCTACGCCCAGCGCCAGAGTGCCGCTTACGGCGTGCTCGCCATCCTGATCGCCGTGGCGGCCGGCTGGCTGGGCAGTCTCCTCTTCCGGCGGAGCTGACGCCGGACCTCACAGTTCGGGGGAAAACCCTATGACGACCGAGACCGACACCGCCGCCACGAGCAGCGTCAATCCGGGACGGGTGTTCTTGGTGGTGGTCGACGATACGACCGAATGGCGCGCCGCGCTGCGTTTCGCCTGTCGCCGCGCCCAGCACACGGGCGGCCGGGTGGCGCTGCTCCATGTCGTCGAGCCGACCGATGTCCAGCACTGGATGACGGTCGAGGAGGTGATGCGGGAGGAGCAGCGCCAGGAGGCCGAACAGCTGCTGCAGCGGATCGCCAAGGAGGTGAACCAGCTGGCCGGAAGCCTGCCGGTGCTCTATCTCCGCGAGGGCGTGCTGCGCGACGAGCTGCTGACGCTGATCGACGAGGAGCCCACGATTTCGATCCTGGTTCTCGGCGCCAATCCGGGGAGCGAGGGGCCCGGGCCGCTGATCCAGCATTTGACCGGCAAGCGCATGGGGCAGCTGCGGATTCCGGTGACGATCGTACCCGGCAACCTGACCGACGACCAGATCGACGCCCTGGGCTGAGGAGGCGGGTGTCCGTCCGCTTGCCATTTTTCGTCCGGCCGCCGCATCGCATCTCTGGGCTGGAAAGTCGTTCCGGCACAGGAACATATCGACGTTTTTTCAAGGAGTCGGGCAGGGCCGGACCCGCCCCGGAATGCCCGCCATGTCGTGCACGGGCTTGATTGCGCGCGGGATTCTGCCCAAGTTCGGAGATCTCACCATCCGTAGCTGGGTGAGGTGGAGGTAACGCATGTTCATCCAGACCGAACAGACGCCCAATCCGGCGACGCTGAAGTTTCTGCCGGGACGGGCCGTGCTGGGGACCGGGACGGCGAACTTTCCGTCGCGCGAATCGGCAGCGGCGTCGCCGCTGGCTGCCCGCCTGTTCGAGATCGACGGTGTCACCGGGGTCTTCTTCGGCTCCGACTTCATTTCCGTCACCAAGGTCGACGACAAGGACTGGTATCTCCTGAAGCCGTCGATCCTGGGCGTGGTGATGGAGCATTTCACGGCCGGCCGTCCGGTCCTGGCCCAGGAAGCGGCAGAACCCGCCCATGCCGGTGGCCCGGAAGACGACGAGCTGGTGGCCCAGATCAAGGAACTCCTGGACACGCGGGTCCGCCCGGCCGTGGCCCAGGACGGTGGCGACATCATTTTCCAGGGCTATGAGGACGGGGTGGTCTACCTGCATCTGCAGGGCGCCTGCTCCGGATGCCCGAGCTCGACCATGACCCTGAAGGCGGGGATCGAGAACATGCTTCGCCACTACATTCCCGAGGTTCAGGAGGTGCGCGCCGTCATGTGACGGCGCTTCCTTCGACAGTCTCGATGAAAGTCGCCGGCCGGCAGCCGGCCGCAAGTCGGCCGGACGGATCACGGTCTGCGCATTCCGGAAGAGATTGCCGATGACAGACGAGAAATCGCGCCGGCCCGCCAGGCAATCGCCAGGCCTGATCATAGGGATGGTGCTGGCGATGTTCGTGGCGACCGGTCTTGTGATCAAGCCGGGCGCCGGCCGGACCGACGGCCCCGTCCGTCCCGTGCTCCATGCCGGGACGGTCGAGCCCGTCGGCCCCGCCGACGCGGAAATCGCCGAGAAGGCCGCCGCAACGGTCGTCCTGGTCCGGGACGACTCCGGCGCGGCCGCCCGGGCACCGGTCGAAACCGTGGCCGCGACCATGGCCCCGCCCTTCGAGCGGAGTGCGATCGAGATCCTGCGGGTCCGAAGCGCCACCGACCTATCCGCGAAATTCGCCGAGCTCAACTATTCGGTCGATGCCGTGCGCGAGCTGGGCGCCGAGGTGCCGCGGATCTCCCTCGCCTCCTTCCCCGCCGACCTGGGCGAACTCGAGTCGATCGAGGAACGCAAGGCCCTGTTCTTCGGGTCCATGCTGCCGCTGGTCCTGCAGGTGAACGAATCCATCCTGCGCGACCGCTGGCAGCTCCTTGCCCTGCGGGACCGCCTGGACGCGGGCGAAATCCTGTCCGGCGCCGACCTGATCTGGCTCACCCTGCTGGCCCAGCGCTATGGCCTGGAGCGCATCGACATCGACGAGCTTGTCCTGCGCGTCGACATCGTTCCCCCGTCCATGGCGCTGGCGCAGTCGGCGGTCGAAAGCGGCTGGGGCACGTCGCGCTTCGCGGTGGAAGGGAACGCGGTCTTCGGCCAGATCACCTTTGCCGCGACCGGGATCGTTCCGCTGAACCGGAAGCCGGGCGAAACCCACCTGTTCGCGGCTTTCGACGCGCTTATCGACGGAACGCAGTCCTATGTCCGGAACCTGAACACCCATCGGGCCTACGCGAAGTTCCGCCAGCTGCGCGCCGAGCAGCGCGCCCGGGGCGAAAGGCTGGACGGCAGCCGGCTTCTCGACGGGCTCCTGCGCTATTCCGAACTGGGGCAGGACTATATCGACTATGTGCGCGGCGTGATCCGGGCGAACGACCTGGACCAGATGGACCATGCACGCCTGGCGGCGCCGCAGACCCTGATCGCATCCTCCATCTGAGGCAAGGGCGGCCGGGCCGCTGCGGGCGCCGCCGTCAGGCGGCCGGCGCCATCATGATCCCGTCGAGCACGCTGTCGCTCAGCATCGGGAAACGCTCCGGCTGGGGCAGGTTGTAGTGCCACCATTCGTTCTGGTAGTGCTGCCACCCGGCGGCAGCCATCAGGCCCAGGAGCAGCAGCCGGTTCCGCTGCGCCGTCGCCGATATCTCGAGATTCCCGTGGTGGGACAGGGGCGTGACCGCGTCGAAGCCCGTGCCCATGTCGAGCGGGCGCCCGTCCGGGCCATCCAGGGTCAGGTCGATCGCGACGCCGCGGCTGTGGCTGGAGCCCTTGCGCGGATCGGCGACGAATTCGGGATTGGGCACGGCGTTCCAGAGCCGCCACTGCGCCTCGACCGGCCGGAATCCGTCGAAGAGACGCAGGCGCAGGCCAAGAGGGCGCGCAAGCTCGATCGCCCGCCGAAGCGCTTGCGCGGCCTCCGGATGCAGGTAGCAGAGGGGCCGGGCATAGATCGGCCGCCCGGTCAGATTGTCCGCCGTCGCATAACGGATATCGAGGACGACGTCGTGATCGGGCGGGCGGATGTCGACAAGCGGCATGATGGCTCGGACGTGAGGTCGTTGACGTGGTATCCCTCCCGGTGCCGGGCTTTCGTGAAGGCGGCACGCGGGATATCGCTCCGACGTAGCGGATCGGCCCGGGTCTTCGCAAGCCGGTATGCGGGCCGGCGGCATGGGATGCCGCGGCCGGACGAGGATTGACCCTTGCCGGGTCTTGAAGGCGGGAGTTCTGGGGTGATCGTTCTGGGCGTGGATACCGGCGGTGCGGCCTGTTCGGCCGCGATCTGGCGCGACGGCACGACCGCCGCGGCCGACATCCGGGAGATGGCGCGCGGCCATGCCGAGCGCCTGGTGCCGATGATCCTGGACCTCTGCGCCCGGGCGAAAATCCATCCCCGCGACATCGACCTCTATGGTGTCACGGTCGGACCCGGCGCCTTCACCGGCCTCAGGATCGGGCTGGCCACGGTCGCCGGCCTGGCCCTTGCTTCGGGACGGCCGATCGTGGGCGTCGACAGCTTCGATGCCTTCGCGGCCATGACCACCGCCGAGGAGCGGGCCGGCCGGACCCTTCTGGTCGCGATCGACAGCCGGCGTACGGAGATGTTCGTCCGCACCTTCCGCGAGGATCTCACCCCCCTTTCGGATCCCGCCTGGGCGTCGCCCGGCGAGCTGGCCGGGTGCCTGCCTCCCGGGCCGCTTCTGGTCGCGGGCGATGCCGCGCCGGCGGCGCTGACCGGGCTCGCCGCGCGGGACGCGGTGGCGGCCCGCGGCGCCGGCCGGATCGACCCGGCCCTGGTTGCCGCGCTGGCGGCACGGGACGAGGCGAAAGCCGGGCTGCTTCCGCCGGAGCCCTTCTATCTCCGGCCGCCCGACGCCATTCCGGCGGCGGATCGCGCCGCCACCGCGTCCGGACGGCTGCCGGACCGGACCTGACCCGATGGCGATCCGTACGGCCGGCCCCTTCGACCTCGAGCTTCTGGCGGCCCTGCACGCCCGCTGCTTCGAGGAAAAATGGACGAGCGAAGCCTATGGCCGGCTGCTGGCCGGCCCGGGCGTCACGGGGTTCCTCGCCGTGGCGCCGGACGGCGCGCCCTGCGGCTTCGCGCTCGTCCGCGCCATCGCCGGGGAAGCCGAGGTGCTGACGATCGGCGTTCTGCCCGACTACCGACGCCAGGGCCACGGCCGTGCGCTCGTCGACGCCATGATCGACGTGGCGGAAGCCGCCGGGGCCGAGCATCTGTTCCTGGAGGTTGCCGAGGACAACCCCGCCGCCCAGTCGCTTTACCGTCGGGCCGGGTTCGAGCCGATCGCCCGGCGACCTGAATACTATGATGCCGAAAGAGGACGGATCGACGCCCTGGTCATGCGGAGGACCTGCAGACTTTAGGCCTTCCTGACGAATAGACGATGCGGGCCAAGAGCGTCGTTTTCGTCTTCCGGCACCATGCGGATCACGACATGCCCATGGTCCTGCACGGTCCGCGGCACGTTCTCGAGCGGTTCGGCACCTTTCAGGCGGATTTCGACGACTTGGCCCGAATCCATGCGCTCCAGGAGCAATTTCGTCCTAACAAAGGTAAACGGACAAACCTCTTCGGTGATATCGAGGAAATAATCCGCGTCCTTTGACACATTCATGATTTCTCTATCCTGCTATGCGGAACCGTTGTTGCAACACTATGCCACCGCATCTATAAAACGTGGCGGATTCTTTATGGAGCGGCGGCGATGAGCGAAGATTTGCCCGCGGATGAACTGTTGACCCTGACAACTCAGATCGTGTCGGCTCACGTCCGCAACAACACCGTTTCGAGCCAGGACCTTCCGCGGCTGATCGAGCACGTCTACCGGGCGCTGGCGGCCGCGCGCAGCAGCACCGCCCCGGCGCCCAAGCCGGAACGGCCGCAGCCGGCGGTTCCGGTGAAGAAGTCGGTGACCCCCGACTACATCATCTGCCTGGAGGACGGTAAGCAGCTGAAGATGCTGAAACGGCATCTGAAGACCGCCTACAACATGACGCCGGAGGAATATCGGGAACGCTGGGGCCTTCCGCCCGACTATCCGATGGTGGCGCCCAACTACGCCCGCCAGCGCAGCCGATTGGCCAAGGAGATCGGCCTCGGAACCCGGACCCGGCGCGGGGAATGACCCCCCGGCCGACAGCCTTCGACTGCCTCTGTCACGGATCTATCATATATTCGCAGCCAGACCGCAGCCGGGCCGGGCTATAGCATCGAGGCAAGTTGATTCCCGTCCGGCAACTTTGTTAAGGGGTTCGGAAGTGGCGTCACCCGAGGCAACTGCTCCTCCGAACGGGGAACCAGGATGATGGCTGAGACGACCCCTGTCGGCGATTACCCTTGGAGCTTCCGGACCGGCAGCCTGGAAGTCAGGCTGGCGGAGAGCGCGGCCGAGGTCGAAGCCGCCCAGGCCTTGCGCTACCGGGTCTTCTACGAGGAGATGTCGGCCAAGCCGACGGCCGAAATGGCGTCGAGCCGGCGCGATTTCGACGCCTTCGACGAGGTCGCCGATCACCTTCTGGTGATCGACGCGACCGAGGGCGCCGGGGCGAAAGGCGTCGTCGGCACCTATCGGCTGATCCGGCGGGAGGCCGCGAGCCGCATCGGGTCCTTCTATTCCGCCGGCGAATACGACATCGCGCCGATTGTGGCCTATCCGGGGCAGGTCCTGGAGCTCGGGCGGTCCTGCGTATCCGCCGCGTACCGCACCGGCCAGACCATGCAGCTGCTCTGGCGCGGGATCGCGGCCTATGTCTTCCAGCACGACATCGAGATCATGTTCGGCTGTGCCAGCCTGCCGGGCGTCGACCCGGCCGAACTCGCGCTGCCGCTGTCCTATCTCTACCACTATCACCTGGCGCCGCCGGCCTTGAGGCCGCGGGCGCTGGACGAGCGGCACACCCCGATGCGGCTGCTCCCCGTCGACGCCGTCGACCAGCGGGCGGCCCTTTCGGCCCTGCCGCCGCTGATCAAGGGCTATCTGCGCCTGGGCGGCTTCGTCGGCGACGGCGCCGTGATCGACTACCAGTTCCATACGACCGACGTCTGCGTCGTGGTCAAGACCGATCTCGTCACCGAGAAATACTATCGGCATTACGAAAAGCGCGAGCGGCGTCCGGTCCTGGCGTATCAGCGGAGCTGACGCGGCGCGCCATGGGTTCGACCGTGCTCGGCATCAGCCGCCTGGCGGCCTATCTTGCCTGGACCCTGCTGCTCATCCCGGTGCAGGCGGTCGCGGTTGCGTTCCGCCTGCCGCTGCAGCGCCGCCTGCCCCGCTTCTATCATCGCGCCTGCTGCCGGATCCTGGGGCTCAGGCTGGATGTCCGGGGAACGCCCAGCACGGCCCGGCCGACGCTGTTCGTCAGCAACCATTCGTCATATCTCGACATCACCGTGCTGGGCGCCCTGGTCGAGGGCAGCTTCGTCGCCAAGACGGAGGTCGGGACGTGGCCGCTGTTCGGGCTTCTGGCGAAGCTGCAGCGGAGCGTCTTCGTCGACCGCCGCTCGCGCAACGCCGACCGGCACCGCGACAGCCTGCGCGAACGCCTGGAGGCGGGCGACAATCTGATCCTGTTCCCGGAAGGGACGTCCAGCGACGGCAACCGCACCCTGCCCTTCAAGAGCGCCCTTTTCGCCGTCGCCGCCACCGAGGTGGACGGGCGCCCGATCACCGTCCAGCCGGTATCGGTGACGGCGACCCGGCTCGACGGCATCCCGCTGGGCCGGGCCTTCCGGCCCTTCTACGCCTGGTACGGAGACATGGACCTCATGCCCCATCTGTGGCAGATGATCCGCCTGGGCGACCTGACGGTCGCCGTCGAGTTCCACGAGCCGGTCAGTCTGGCGGCGGTGGCGAGCCGCAAGGCTCTGGCCGATCATTGCTGGCGTGCGGTGGCGAACGGGGTGGCCGCGGCCAATTCCGGCCGGCCGGATGTTGCCGCCAGCGCTTGATTTTCCCGCCGACTCGGCTCAGTTGTGAGGATGTCGCGGGGCTTGCCCCGCCTGTTTCGGGATTGAAGGACCCTCGGGGGACGGTGACGAAGAAGCTGTTCATCAAGACCTATGGCTGCCAGATGAATGTGTACGATTCCGCCCGCATGGCGGACGTCCTGGCGCCCCTGGGCTACGCCCCCGTGGATTCGCCCGACGATGCCGACATGGTCATCCTGAACACCTGCCACATCCGCGAGAAGGCGACGGAAAAGGTGTTCTCCGACCTGGGCCGCCTGCGCGAGCGCAAGCGCCAGCGGCTGGACGACGGCGGCAACGACATGGTCATCGCCGTGGCCGGCTGCGTCGCCCAGGCCGAGGGCGAGGTCATCCTGGAGCGCGCACCCTTCGTCGACATGGTGTTCGGGCCGCAGACCTATCACGAGCTTCCCGAGATGGTGGCGCGCGTCGCGCGCCGGACCGGCCGGGGCGTGCTCAACACCGACTTCCCGGCCGAAAGCAAGTTCGACTTCCTGCCCGAGGAGAGCCACGGCCAGGGCGTTTCCGCCTTCCTGGCCGTCCAGGAGGGCTGCGACAAGTTCTGCACCTTCTGCGTCGTGCCCTATACCCGCGGCGCCGAATTCTCGCGTCCCGTCGCCCAGGTGGTGGACGAGGCGCGGCGGCTGGCGGCCGGCGGCGCGCGCGAGCTGACCCTTCTGGGCCAGAACGTCAACGCCTATCACGGCGAGGGGCCGGACGGTGCGATCTGGGGGCTCGGCCGGCTGATCCGGGCGATCGCCGAGATCGAGGGCATCGAGCGGATCCGCTACACGACCTCACATCCCCGGGACGTGGACGACGAGCTGATCGAGGCCCATGCAACGGTCCCGCAGCTGATGCCGTTCCTCCATCTGCCGGTCCAGAGCGGGTCCGACCGCATTCTCGCAGCCATGAACCGCAAGCACGACGCCGATACCTACCGGCGCATCGTCGACCGGCTGCGGGCGGCGCGCTCGGATCTCGCCCTTTCATCTGACTTCATCGTCGGGTTCCCGGGCGAAACCGACCAGGACTTCGCCGACACGCTGCGCCTCGTCACCGAGATCGGCTTCGCCCAGGCGTACAGCTTCAAGTACAGCGCCCGGCCGGGCACCCCGGCGTCCGGCCTGCAGGACCAGGTGCCCGAGGCGGTGAAGAGCGAGCGCCTTGCCGCCCTGCAGCAGCTCCTGGACGCGCAGCAGATCGCCTTCAACCGGCGCATGGTCGGCGACACGGTCGAGGTGCTGTTCGACCGGCGAGGCAAGAATCCGGGCCAGCTCATGGGCCGCAGCCCCTTCATGCAGTCCGTCTACGCCGAAGCCGGCGACCGGCTGCTGGGGCAGATCGTCCCGGTCCGGGTGACCGGCGCCCATGCCAACAGCCTGTCCGGAGAGATCGAGACCGGCATCTACGTCTCCGGGCCAGGAACGGCCGCGATGCCGGAAGGGGCGCGCGCTTGACCACCGTCATCGACCAGACCGTCACGGTCGCCTTCGACGACAACCGTCTGGTGCCTCTGCTCTATGGCGAACGGGACAGCCATCTGGCCCGCATCGAGCACCTTCTGGGCGTGTCGCTGGCGTCGCGCGGCAACCAGGTCACGATCCGCGGGCCGGAACCGGCCGTGCAACGCGCCCTTCTGGTGCTGAACAGCCTGTGGAGCCGGCTCGAAGGCGGTCTTCCCGTGGGCGCGGCGGAGATCGACACGGCGGTTCGCTTCGCCGGCGAGGAGCCGTCCGCGGATCCGGGCTCGCCGCTCGGCAGCTTCAACCGGCCGGAGGCGGGAATCCGCACCCGCAAGCGCCTGATCTCCCCGCGCACGGTGACCCAGGCCGCCTATATCGAGGCGCTGGGGCGCTATGAGCTGACCTTCGGGCTGGGGCCGGCCGGGACCGGCAAGACCTATCTCGCGGTCGCCCAGGCGGTATCCATGCTGACCAGCGGCCAGGTCGACCGGATCGTCCTGTCCCGCCCGGCGGTCGAGGCCGGCGAACGGCTGGGCTTCCTGCCCGGCGACCTGAAGGAGAAGGTGGATCCCTATCTGCGGCCGCTCTATGACGCGCTGCACGACATGCTGCCGGCCGAGCAGGTGACCAAGCAGATCGACAACGGCACGATCGAGATCGCGCCGCTTGCCTTCATGCGCGGGCGTACCCTGTCGAACGCCTTCGTCATCCTGGACGAGGCCCAGAACGCGACCTCGATGCAGATGCGCATGTTCCTGACCCGCCTGGGTGAGCACAGCCGCATGGTCGTCACCGGCGACATCAGCCAGGTCGACCTGCCGCCGGGCACGCGATCGGGCCTGAGAGACGCAATCGACATCCTGGAAGGGGTCGAGGGTATCGGATTCGTCCGGTTCAGCGACCGGGACGTGGTCCGCCATGCGCTGGTCACCCGTATCGTCCGCGCCTATGATGCGTTCGACCGCGCCCGGAAGGAGGCGGGCCGATGACCGGGAACGACTTCATGCCGCCGGGCGCCGAACGGCCGATGGACTTGGCCGTGACCGTCGAGGACGAACGGTGGCTGACCCTGTTCGAGGATCCGGAGCAGGCGCTCGAGCCCTTCGTCCGCGCCGCGCTCGACGCCGGCGAGGGGGCCGTCGACGGCTCCCGGGAACCGGTCGAGATCGGCCTCGTCCTGACCGACGACGAGGAGGTCCGGCGGCTCAACCGCGACTATCGCGGCAAGGACCGTCCGACCAATGTCCTGTCCTTCGCCCTGACCGAAGGCGAGGAGATGCCCGAGACCGGCGGCCCCGTAATGCTGGGCGACATCGTGCTCGCCTACGACACGGTGATGCGCGAGGCCGAGGACCAGGGGAAACGCGCGGCGGACCATGCCCGCCACCTCGTTGTCCATGGCATCCTGCACCTTCTGGGTTATGATCATCTGACCGACGAGGAAGCCCACCGCATGGAACGGCTGGAAGCGTCGGTCCTGGCGCGGTTCGGCCTTGCCGATCCCTACGCCGAAGACAGTCCGACGGGCGGCCCGACGGCCGACCGGACGGCTACATCCCCACGACCGGAATGACTGATACCTCAGTTAGTAGACAGCCCCGCGACGGCGGGGCCGACCAAACAAGCCAAACGCTCCCTGGACTGTTCCGCACCTGGTTGAAGTCAAGCCTGCGCGGCAAGTCTGACGCCAGCTGGCGCGATACAATCGAGGAACTGATCGAAGACCAGAGCGAGCCCGACCTGCCGGCGGCGGCCCACGAGCGCACGCTGCTGGGCAACATCCTGCGGCTCAAGGACCTGACCGCCTACGACGTCATGGTGCCCCGCGCGGACATCATGGCACTGGAGGTCGACACGCCGCCCGACGAGGCACTGCAGATCCTGTCCCGCCGCATCCACAGCCGCGTCCCGGTCTACCGGGAGAGCCTGGACGACGTGGTCGGGGTGGTGCACATCAAGGACGTACTGGCGAGGGTGGCCGCCAAGGAGCCTTTCACGCTGCAGGACATCCTGCGCGACGTCATGATCGTCGCCCCGTCCATGCGGGTCCTCGACCTGCTGCTGGAGATGCGGCAGAACCGGCAGCACCTGGCGCTCGTTATCGACGAGTTCGGCGGCATCGACGGGCTGATCACGATCGAGGACCTGATCGAGGAGATCGTCGGCGAGATCGAGGACGAGCACGACATCGAGGAGGCGCCGAGCATGGTCGAGCGGGCGGACGGGACGTTCCTGGCAGACGCGCGCCTGCCGATCGAGACGTTCGAGCAGACCTTCGGGCCGGTGCTCGACGATGACGAACGCGAGGACATCGACACGCTGGGCGGGCTGGTCTTCTCGCTGGCCGGCCGGATCCCGGCGCGGGGCGAGCTGCTGACCCATCCGAAGGGCCTGGAATTCGAGGTGGTCGACGCCGATCCGCGACGGATCCGGCGGCTGCGCATCCGCCGCACCGAACCCGAACAGATCGCCGAAAATGGCTGAGCCGGCCGTGGCCACCGGGCCGCGGGCCGCCGCCGCGCCGCTCTCGGCCGCGGCGGCGGCGCTGGCCGCGCTCACCGGCTGGCGCCGGGCCCTGGCCGCCATGGGCTTCGGCGCGCTCGCCGCGCTCGCCATGCCGCCGGCCTGCGCCGTGCCGGTACTCCTGGTCGCGTTTCCGGGTCTGCTTTGGCTTCTCAGCGGCGCGCGCAGCCTGCGGCAGGCCTTCGCCATCGGCTGGTGCTTCGGCTTCGGCCTGTTCGTCGTCGGGCTCTACTGGGTCACCTTCGCGCTTTCGGTCGACATCGCCAGCTTCTTCTGGCTGATACCCTTCGCCGCGGCGGGGCTGCCCGCCCTGCTGGCCGCCTTCCCGGGTCTTGCGACGGCGGCGCTTCACCTCTTCGGCCTTTCCGGGCCGCCGCGCATCCTGGTCTTCGCGGTCCTGTGGGCCGGGGCGGAATATCTGCGCGGCCATCTCTTCACCGGCTTCCCCTGGCATCTCGTCGGCTATGCCTGGACCGGCTGGCTTCCGGTCCTGCAGAGCGTGGCGTGGATCGGCATCTACGGTCTCGGCTTCCTCACGGTCGCGGTGGCCGCCATGCCGGCGGCCCTGGCCGAGACGGCCGGCCGGCGCATGGCGGCGGCGTGCCTCGCCGCGGGCCTGCTGCTCTTCGTCGGGATCGCCGTGGCGGGGTCCGTGCGTCTGGCCGAGGCCGGCGACGAGACGGTGCCCGACGTGATGCTGCGGCTGGTGCAGCCGAACATCGACCAGGCCGACAAATGGGATCCCGAGCTGCGCCAGGAGATCTTCCGCAAGCATCTGGAGCTGAGCGCCTCGGCCGGCTGGCAGCAGGTCACCCATATCGTCTGGCCTGAGACGGCTGTCCCCTATCTGCTCAACCGCGAGCCGGCGGTGCGCGAGGCGATCGCCAAGATCAGCCCGACCGGAGGCGCGGTGCTGACCGGCGCTCCGCGGCTGGTCGAGAACGGCGGCCCGCGCCAGCTCTTCAACAGCATTCTGGGGATCGACCGCAGCGGCGCGGTGATCGCCAGCTACGACAAGTTCCACTTGGTCCCGTTCGGCGAATACGTGCCGTTCCGGAACTGGCTGCCGATCACCAAGATCACCCACGGGCAGATGGACTTCTCGCCCGGGCCCGGCCCGCGGACCCTGACCGTGCCGGGCGCGCCGCCGTTCAGCCCGCTGATCTGCTACGAGGCAATCTTCCCGGGCGCGGTCGCCGACCGGACCGACCGGCCGTCCTGGATCCTGAACGTCACCAATGATTCCTGGTACGGCCGGACCGCAGGTCCCCACCAGCATTTCGCGATTGCCCGGACCCGGGCCGTCGAGGAGGGGCTGCCGCTCGCCCGCGCCGCGACGACCGGGATCAGCGGCGTCGTCGATCCCTATGGACGGATCGTCGCCCAGCTGCCGCTGGGCGAACAGGGCGTGATGGACGCCCCGCTGCCGGAAGCGCTGCCGCCCACCCCTTACGTGCGGTTCGGGGACAAGGCCTTCTTCGCGCTGCTGGCGCTGGGGCTCGTCCTCGCCTATGCGGGCCGCCGATCCGTCCCCTGAACCTTCCGCGGCGCCGGACGTTTTTAGCCAAATCCGCCGAGTCGCGGTCCGAAAAGATCTGGCACCGCCCGGTTGTTCTACCCAGATACATACGACGGTATGTCTTCTTTCCGAAAGGTTGGCGAGACCCGACATTGCCTGAACAAACGCCCACGAAGCGGCCGGTCGGACGGCCGCGGATCGACAAGCCGCATCCGATCGACGTGCATGTCGGACATCGGATCAGGTTGCGCCGGACGCTGCTCGGCATGAGCCAGGAAAGGCTGGGGGAGGCGATCGGCCTGACCTTCCAGCAGGTCCAGAAATACGAGCGCGGGGCGAACCGCGTCGGCGCGAGCCGGCTTTTCGACCTGAGCCGCGTCCTCGACGTGCCCGTCTCCTACTTCTTCGACGACGCCCCGCCGGCGCCGGATAACGGGCGCCAGGAGCCGCGTGAGGCCGACGGGGGCGGCGGCCAGGATCCGATGACCAAGCGCGAAACCCTGGAACTCGTGCGCGCCTATTACCGGATCACGGAGCCGGCGGTGCGCAAGCGGGTGTTCGAGCTGACCAAGGCGATCGCCAGCGACTATCAGGCCGAGGAGGAACCAGGATAGCAACCCGGCGTTCGTCGCACGGCGACGCTGCTGACGGCGCTTGCGCCGCGATTCGCGGCGCGAACGCCCTATTGACCGCGGTCGTGTTCCTTGTCAGAACGCGGTGTCGGCCCTGCGTTTCCGACCCATAAGCACCTTCACCGCGACCCATCTCACAGGATCAGCCGTGCGCCAGGGTAATTACATCTTCACCAGCGAGTCCGTCTCCGAGGGTCACCCCGACAAGGTTGCGGACCGCGTTTCCGACGCCATCGTCGACACCTACCTGACCGCGATGCCGGAGGCTCGCGTGGCGGTCGAGACGCTGTGCACCACCAACCGGATCGTCATTGCCGGCGAGGTGCGCGGTCCGGAGACCGTGACAGCGGGCGTGCTGGAGGATGTCGCGCGGCAGGCGGTAAAGGACATCGGCTACGAGCAGGACGGCTTCCACTGGGAGACGGCGGAGGTGACGGTGCTCGTCCACCAGCAGTCGGCCGACATCGCCATGGGCGTGGACGCGGCCGGCAACAAGGACGAGGGGGCCGGCGACCAGGGCATCATGTTCGGCTTCGCCTGCCGCGAGACCGAGGCGCTGATGCCGGCGCCGATCTACTACGCCCATTCCATCCTGAAGAGCCTGGCCGAGGCGCGCCATTCCGGTGCCCAGCCGGGGCTGGGACCGGACGCCAAGAGCCAGGTCAGCCTGCGTTACGAGAACGGCCGGCCGGTCTGCGCGACCTCGGTCGTCGTCTCGACCCAGCATGCCGCCGATCTGGACCAGGACGCCGTCCGCGAAATCGTGCGCCCGCATGTGCTGAACGTCCTGCCGGAAGGCTGGATGTGCCCGGAGGAGGCCTTCTACGTGAACCCCACCGGCCGCTTCGTCATCGGCGGCCCGGACGGCGACACCGGCCTTACCGGCCGCAAGATCATCGTCGACACCTATGGCGGTGCCGCACCCCATGGCGGCGGCGCCTTTTCGGGCAAGGACCCGACCAAGGTCGACCGGTCGGCCGCCTATGCCGCCCGCTATCTCGCCAAGAACATCGTCGCGGCCGGGCTTGCCGACCGCTGCACGATCCAGCTCAGCTACGCGATCGGCGTCTCCGAGCCGCTGTCGGTCTACATCAACACCGAGGGCACCGGCGTCGTCGACGAGGAGAAGCTGTCCCGCGTCCTGCGCGAGCTGGTCGATCTTCGGCCGCGCGGCATCCGTACCCATCTGGGCCTGAACAAGCCGATCTACGCCCGCACCGCCGCCTATGGCCATTTCGGCCGGGCGCCGGAAGCGGATGGCGGCTTCTCCTGGGAGCGTCTGGATCTGGTGGACGAGCTCCGGTCCGCTTTCAATTGACGCCCGACCCGATGACCGCCGGTTCCCCCCCGGAACGGAAGCGGACGCTTTACGGCCGGCGGCAGGGGCGCAAGCTCCGCCCTGGCCGCGCCGCCTTGCTGGACGAGATGCTGCCCCGTCTTTCCGTGCCGTTGCCCGCGGAAGGGGCCGCGCTCGACTGGCGCGGACTGTTCCCGCGCCCCGTCGAGGATCTGTGGCTTGAGGTCGGCTTCGGCGCCGGCGAGCATCTGGCCTGGCAGGCCGCGCGGCACCGCCATGTCGGGCTGATCGGGTGCGAGCCCTTCGTCAACGGCATCACGACGCTTCTGCGGGCGGTCGAGGACATGGGCCTGGACAATGTCCGGGTCCATGCCGAGGACGCCCGCCAGGTCATCGACGCCCTGCCCGACGCCAGCCTGGGGCGCTGCTTCGTGCTGTTCCCCGATCCCTGGCCGAAGAAGCGCCATCACAAGCGTCGCTTCATCCGGCCGGAGACGCTGGACGCCCTGGCCCGGAAGATGAAGAACGGCGCCGAACTCCGGCTGGCGAGCGACAACCAGCCGCTCGTCGACTGGATGCTGTGGCACGTCCGCGCCCATGGCGCCTTCGAGTGGATGGCGCGGGGGCCCCGCGACTGGCGCGAACGGCCGGAGGACTGGCCGCCCACCCGCTACGAGGCCAAGCAGTTGCACGGTACGCCCGTATTCCTGCGGTTCCGCCGGCTGCCCCGGCGCTGAGCGCGGGGCAAAAGAAGGGTTGCGGCCCGTCCGGGAATGGCTATATTTGCGCTAGCAACATCCCATATACGGTTCGGCACGGTAGCCGTCCGATAGAAGGGTGGGCCGTTGGCCCGCCTTTTTTGTTCTGGGGGTATGGGAACCGGCCCCCGGGACAGGAACGGCTTCTACGGTTTCGGAAATTTTGGTCGGGAATGGATCGGACGGCTGAGGTCGAGAGGATCATCGCCCCGTCGCTGGAAGCGATGGGATACGAGCTGGTGCGGGTTCACCTGACCGGAGGCATGCGGCCGACGCTGCAGATCATGGCCGAGCGGGTCGACCGCGCCGCCATGACCGTCGAGGATTGCGCCGAGATCAGCCGGGCCGTGTCCGCGCTTCTGGACGTGGAGGACCCGATCGAGGGTGCCTATACGCTTGAGGTCTCGTCCCCCGGCATCGATCGGCCGCTGACGCGGCTTTCGGATTTCGACCGCTTTGCCGGGTTCGAGGCGCGGGTCGAAACGCGCGTCCCGGTTTCGGGACGGAAGCGGTTCCGCGGACGCCTGCTGGGGATCGAGGGCCGCGAGGTCAAGCTCGAGGTGGCGGTCGACGCGCCGAAGGACGGATCGGGCGAAGAACGGCCGACGAGCGAGACGGTCGGGGTGCCCTTCGACGACATCGCCCGCGCCAAGCTGGTCCTGACGGACGAGCTGATCGCCGCATCCGGCGGGCGCGGCTGATCGTCGGGCGCCGGGTTGCGGATGCCGCGAGCCAGGAAGAATCAAGGATAGCCGGGAAGACATCCCATGGAACTGCTGCAAGTCGCCGACGCGGTCGCCCGCGAGAAGAACATCGAACGCGATGAGGTTCTGGCTGCCATGGAGCAGGCCATCCAGAAGGCCGGGCGTTCCAAATACGGGCAGGAGCACGACATCCGCGCCCATGTCGACCGGCGGTCGGGCGACATCAAGCTGATGCGCTACCGCGAAGTCGTCGAGACCGTGGAGGACGAGGCGACCCAGATCAGCCTCGAGGAGGCGCGCGAGCTGAAGCCCGACGCCGAGATCGGGGAGTTCCTGACGGACGAGCTTCCGCCGATCGATTTCGGCCGGATCGCCGCCCAGACCGCCAAGCAGGTCATCGTCCAGAAGGTCCGCGAGGCGGAGCGGAAGCGGCAGTACGACGAGTACAAGGACCGGGTCGGCGAGATCGTCAACGGCCTCGTGAAGCGGGTGGAGTACGGCAACGTCACCGTCGATCTCGGCCGGGCCGAAGCGGTCATCCGCCGGGACGAGCTGCTCCCGCGCGAGCATTTCAAGGTCGGCGACCGGGTCCGGGCCTATATCTTCGACGTCCGGCAGGAGCCGCGCGGCCCGCAGATCTTCCTGTCGCGGTCCCATCCGCAGTTCATGGCCAAGCTGTTCGCCATGGAAGTGCCGGAGATCTATGACGGCATCATCGAGATCAAGGCCGTGGCCCGCGACCCGGGCAGCCGGGCCAAGATCGCCGTGGTCAGCCACGACAGCTCAATCGATCCGGTCGGCGCCTGCGTCGGCATGCGCGGCAGCCGCGTTCAGGCTGTGGTCGGCGAGCTGCAGGGCGAGAAGATCGACATCATTCCCTGGTCCAGCGATCCGGCGACCTTCGTCGTCAACGCCCTGGCCCCGGCCGAGGTCAGCAAGGTGGTGCTGGACGACGAGCAGGGCCGCATCGAGGTGGTCGTTCCCGACGAGCAGCTGAGCCTTGCGATCGGCCGCCGCGGGCAGAACGTCCGCCTGGCGTCGATGCTGACCGGCTGGGAGATCGACATCCTCACCGAGGCGGAGGAGAGCGAGCGCCGGACCGAAGAGACCCGCCAGCGCAGCCAGCTTTTCATGACGGCGCTTGACGTCGACGACGTCATTGCCCACCTGCTGGTTGCCGAAGGGTTCACGCGCCTGGAAGAGATCGCCTTCATCCCGCTCGATGAGCTGACCGACATCGAGGGATTCGACGAGGATATCGCCCAGGAGCTGCAGAACCGCGCCCGGATCTATCTGGAAGAGCAGGCCAAGGCCAACGAGGCGCGCGCGGTCGAACTGGGCGTCAGCGACGAGTTGAGGTCGATCGAGGCCCTGGACGCGGCGGCGCTGGTCAAGCTGGGCGAGGCGGGGATCAAGACCCTCGACGATCTGGCGGATCTGGCCGGGGACGAGCTGCTCGAGATTCTCGGCGGTTCGATGACCGAGGATCAGGCCAACGAGATCATCATGGCCGCCCGTGCACATTGGTTCGAAGGCGAATCCGAAGTATCGGCGCCGGAGGCCTGAATTCGACGTTTTAAGGAGATCGCGCCCTATTGGTCAGCGCCGTACAGATGACGATCGGCCCGGCCGACGACGACCGCAAGGAGGAACACGGTTCGCGGCGACGTTGCCTTGCGACCGGCCGTTCCCTGCCGAAACCGGCCCTGATCCGCTTCGTGGTGGCCCCCGACGGAACGGTGACCCCGGATCTGGAGGAGCGGCTGCCGGGACGCGGGCTCTGGGTTTCGGCGGACCGGGACGCGCTGGAACGGGCGGTCGCCAAGCGGCTGTTCACGCGGGCGGCGCGCATGCCGGTGCAGGTGCCGGACGGGCTTGTCGACGCGGTCGAAAGGCTATTGGCGCAGCGCTGCGTGCATCTGATCGGGCTGGCGCGCCGGGCCGGGCAGGCACTGGCGGGGTTCGAGAAGGTGCGGGCCTGGCTGAAGGGCGGCGAGGCGGCGGTGCTGCTTTCGGCGCGCGACGGCGCGGCCGACGGACGGACCAAGCTGCGGGCCCTTGCGGGCGGGCTGCCAGTCGTGGAAGTGCTGGACACGGACGAGCTTGCGTCCGCCTTCGGGCGGGACCGCGTCGTCCACGCGGCGCTGGCGCCGGGCGGACTGGCGCAGAAGCTGCTGAGCGAGGCGGACCGGCTTGCAGGGCTGCGCCGAGAACATGGGCCGGCTGTGGTGCGGGCTATTGACGGGACAAGGGCCGGGGCGGAGGATGCCCGGGCCGCGAAGGGACAAGGGCGGACACGCTGACGATATGACCGATAGCGATACCAAGGATCAGGACCGCAAGACGACGCTCAGCCTCGGAAACCGCGGCAAGCTCGGCCTGTCGAAGGGAGGCGACGCCAATCAGGTGCGCCAGAGCTTCTCCCATGGCCGGTCGAAGACCGTTCAGGTCGAGGTCAAGCGCAAGCGCGTGCTTGACCGCGGACCCGCGGCCGGCCTGGCCGATGGCGGCGCGGCTGCCCGGCGGGCAGCCGAAGGCGTCGCCGGGAAGGGCCCGGGCGCGTCCCGCGGCAAGCCCGGGCAGCCGCGCACGCTGACCACCGCCGAACGCGAGGCCCGCGAACGGGCGCTCCGCGCCATGCGCGAGGAGGATGCCCGTCGCCCGGCCGCACCGGCCGAGCCCGCGCCGGTCGAGGAACAGGCCGAATCCGCCGCGGCCCCCGCGCCCGAGCCGGAACCCGCGGTCCAGGAACCGGTCGTTCTTACGCCCGAGGAGCTTCGCCGCCGCGAGCTTGAGGAGCTGCGCCGGATCCAGGAGGACGAGGAGGCCGAGAAGCGCCGCCGCGAGGAGGCCGAGAAGGCCCGGGCCGAGGAAGAGGCCCGGAAGCGCGAGGCCGAGAAGGCCCAGGACGAGCGTCGCAAGGCGCTTGCCGAGCGCACCGTCCAGGCGGCCGTCGCCAAGGTCGGCATCCTGCCGAGCGAGGACGAAGACGACCGCGGCCGCGGCCGCAAGCCCGGCAAGGGCGACGTCCGCCGTGCCGCCCCGTCCCGGGGCAAGGGCGACCAGCGCCGCCGCGGCGGGAAGCTGACCGTCGTTCAGGCGCTGAGCGACGAGGGTACCGAGCGCACGCGCAGCCTTGCCGCCATGCGCCGCGCCCGCCAGAAGCAACGCGGATCCGATTTCGCGCAACCACAGGAGAAGGTCGTGCGCGATGTCGTCGTTCCGGAAGTCATCACGGTCCAGGAACTGGCGAACCGGATGGCCGAGCGGGGCGCCGACGTCATCAAGGCGCTGATGCGCATGGGCGTCATGGCCACGATCAACCAGTCGATCGACGCCGACACGGCGGAGCTGGTCGTGACAGAGTTCGGCCACCGCGTCCGCCGCGTCGCCGAGAGCGACGTCGAGATCGGCCTGCATGGTGAGGAGGACGCGCCGGAGAGCCTGCTGCCGCGGCCGCCCGTCGTCACCATCATGGGCCATGTCGACCACGGCAAGACCTCGCTTCTGGACGCGTTGCGCCGGACCGACGTCGCCGCCCGCGAGGCCGGCGGCATCACCCAGCATATCGGCGCCTACCAGGTCGAGATCCCGAGCGGCGAGAAGATCACCTTCATCGACACGCCCGGCCACGAGGCGTTCACCGAGATGCGTGCCCGCGGCGCCAACGTCACGGACATCGTCATCCTGGTGGTCGCGGCCGACGACGGCATCATGCCGCAGACGGTGGAGGCGATCCGGCACGCCAAGGCGGCCGAGGTGCCGATCATCGTCGCCATCAACAAGATCGACCTGCCCGACGCCAACCCCGACCGCGTCCGCAGCGAGCTGCTGCAGCACGAGATCGTGGTGGAAGAGATGGGCGGCGACGTCCAGACCGTGGAGGTTTCCGCCAAGACCCGGCAAAACCTCGACAAGCTTCTGGAAGCGATCCTGCTGCAGGCGGAGATCCTGGAGCTCAAGGCCAATCCCAACCGGGCGGCCCAGGGCACCGTGGTCGAGGCCAAGCTGGAGAAGGGCCGCGGCTCGGTTGCGACGATCCTGGTCCAGGCCGGCACGCTCAGCGTCGGAGACGTCTTCGTCGCCGGTTCGGAATGGGGCCGCGTCCGCGCGCTCATCAACGACCGCGGCGAGCACATCCAGAAGGCCGTGCCGGCCCAGCCGGTCGAGGTCCTGGGCCTGAACGGCACGCCGCTGGCCGGCGACGACTTCGCCGTGCTGGACAGCGAGGCCCGCGCCCGCGAGATCGCCGAGTTCCGCGACCGCAAGAAGCGGGAGGCCCAGCAGGTCGCCGCCGGTCGCGGCACGCTGGAGCAGATGTTCTCCCGGATCGCTGCCGGCGAGGCCAAGGAGCTTCCGGTCGTGGTCAAGGGCGACGTCCAGGGCTCGGTCGAGGCGATCGTCGCCAGCCTGGAGAAGGCCGCCGGCGACAACGCCGAGGTCAAGGTCCGCGTCCTGCATTCGGCGGTCGGCGGGATCAACGAAAGCGACATGACGCTGGCCAAGGCGACCGGCGCCATGATCATCGCCTTCAATGTCCGCGCCAATCCGCAGGCACGCGAGATCGCCCGCCGGGACGGCATCGAGATCCGCTACTACAGCGTGATCTACGACGTCATCGACGACGTGAAGGCGGCGCTGTCCGGCCTCCTGTCGCCGGTCACCCGGGAGACCTTCATCGGCAATGCCGAGATCCGCGAGGTCTTCAACATCACGAAGGTCGGCAAGGTGGCGGGCTGCATGATCACCGACGGCGTGGTCAAGCGCGGCGCCGGCGTCCGCCTGCTGCGCGACAACGTCGTGATCCACGAAGGCACGCTGAAGACCCTCAAGCGCTTCAAGGACGAGGTCCGCGAGGTTCGCGAGGGCTACGAATGCGGCATGGCCTTCGAGAACTACGACAACATCCAGGTCGGCGACATCATCGAGTGCTTCGAGCGCGAAGAGGTCGCCCGGCAGCTCTAGCCGGGACGACCTCCTCGACGCCGGACGGGCCGGAACGGCTCCCTTTCCCTTGCGGGGAAGGGAGCCCGTCGGCATTCGCGCGTCGCCCGATCAGACCCGGAAGGGCATCCCATGCGCACCCATTCCCCCAAGGCTCCCTCTCAGCGTCAGCTTCGCGTCGGCGAGGAGATCCGCCACATGCTGTCGGCGATCTTCATGCGGGGCGAACTGCATGATCCCGACCTGCACGACATTTCCCTGACCGTTTCCGAGGTCCGGGTCAGCCCCGACCTTAAGAACGCGACCGCCTTCATCATGCCGCTGGGCGGCGGCGAGCTGGAGGTCGTGCTGGCGGCGCTGAAGCGCGCCGCCCCGTTCCTGCGCACCCAGCTGGCGCGGGACCTGCGCCTGCGCTACGCGCCGCGCCTGTCGTTCCAGCCGGACACCTCCTTCGACGAGGCCGACCGGATCAACCGCCTGCTGCGTTCCGAACAGGTGGCCCGGGACATCCGGGCGGGCGCAGAAGACGAAGGCGAGGAGAGCGACGAGGAGGCCGGCGACAATGGCGCGTAGGCGGAAGGGCGATCCCGTCCACGGCTGGCTCGTCGTCGACAAGCCGGCCGGGCTCACCTCCACCCAGGTCGTGTCCCGGGCGCGGCGGCTGCTCAACGCGGCGAAGGCCGGCCATGGCGGCACGCTGGACCCGATCGCGACCGGTGTCCTTCCGATCGCCTTCGGCGAGGCGACGAAGACGGTCAGCTATGCCATGGACGGGCGGAAGGTCTACCGCTTCGCTGTCCGCTGGGGTGAATCCCGCGACACGGACGACATCGAGGGCAAGGTTACGGCCACCAGCGACCGTCGTCCGACTCGGGACGAGATCGAGGCCATGCTGCCGCGGTTCACCGGCACGATCGTGCAGACGCCGCCGGCCTTCTCGGCGATCAAGGTGGCGGGCGAGCGCGCCTACGACCTGGCCCGCGACGGCGAAACGGTCGAGCTGGCACCGCGCCAGGTCCGCATCGACGAGCTGAAGCTGATCGAGCAGCCGGACCGGGACAGCGCGATCTTCGAGGCGACCGCCGGAAAGGGCACCTATATGCGCGCGCTGGCGCGGGATTTCGGGGCGTTCCTCGGCGTTCCGGCGCATCTGACCGCGATCCGGCGCATGGCAGTCGGGCCGTTTACGCTTGACGACGCGGTCACACTCGAACATTTAGAAGCGTTGGCCGGTGAGGCCAATGCTGAAAGCGTCCTTCTTCCTGTCGCGACCCCGCTGGACGACATCCCGGCGGTGGCCTTGACGGAAGCGGAAGCGCATCGGATGCGCTGCGGTCAGACCGTGACGTTGTTGCGGCGGTCGGATTGGGAACGGCTCCAGAAGGTGAGCCGTCCGGCCGGCCCCGACGACGTCGAAGGCGCCGACCCCATCGTGCTTGCGGTTCTGGGCGGAACGCCCGTCGCCCTGGCGCGCGTCGACGGCGCGGAACTGCATCCGGTGCGCGTACTCAACCTCGCATGAAACAGGAGTAACGATGTCGATTACCCAAGAGCGCAAGCAGGAGCTCATCAGCGAGTACGCCACCAAGGAAGCCGACACCGGCTCGCCCGAGGTGCAGATCGCCGTCCTGAGCGAGCGCATCGCCAACCTGACCGAGCACCTGAAGACCCACAAGAAGGATTTCCACTCCCGTCGTGGGCTTCTGATCATGGTCGGCCGGCGCCGCCGCCTGCTGGACTATCTGAAGAAGAAGGACGCGAGCCGTTACGAGAATATCGTGAAGCGTCTGGGTCTGCGCCGCTGACGGCGCGGGCGATCTGGAACGGCCAGGCGATGCGAAGTGTCATCCCGCAAACCGCCGGCCCGGCGCTTCAGGCCCCGCACGACGGCAGCCACGGCTGTCGTCCCTTGTTGATGTGATGGCAGGAGGACGCCGTCGGCCCATCCCGGGACGACGGCGTCCGACGTTTTTAAGCAAAGGAGCCGATCGGATAGCGCTCCAGCCCGCCTGCCCAATCCGGGGCACGGGTGTCCGATGGAAGGAAGATCGATGTTCAACGTCTATCGCAAGGAAATCGACTGGGGCGGGCGCAAGCTGACGCTCGAGACCGGCAAGATCGCGCGCCAGGCCGACGGGGCTGTCGTCGTGACCTATGGCGAGACCGTGGTGCTCTGCACCGCCGTCGGCGCCAAGGAGGCGAAGCCCGGGGTTGATTTCTTCCCCCTGACGGTCAACTACCAGGAAAAGAGCTTCGCCGCCGGCAAGATCCCCGGCGGCTTCTTCAAGCGTGAAGGCCGGCCCAGCGAGAAGGAGACCCTGGTCTCGCGCCTGATCGACCGGCCGATCCGGCCGCTGTTCCACAAGAACTACCGCGCCGAGACCCAGGTCATCGCCACCGTGCTGAGCCATGACCTGGAGAACGACCCCGACATTCCGGCGATGATCGGCGCCTCGGCGGCGCTCACCATCTCCGGCCTGCCGTTCCTCGGCCCCATCGGCGGCGCCCGCGTCGGCTACATCAAGGGCGAATACGTCCTGAACCCGCGGCTCGACGAGATGAGCCTCTCGGAGCTGGACCTCGTCGTCGCCGGCACCCAAGAAGGCGTGCTGATGGTCGAATCCGAGGCCGGCCAGCTCAGCGAGGAGACCATGCTGGGCGCGGTCATGTTCGGCCACCGCGAATACCAGAAGGTGATCGACGCGATCATCGAGCTGGCCGAGATGTGCGCGCGCGACCCGCGCGAGATCGCCGAGGAGCCGGCCGAGGTCGAGATCGTCCGCAAGAAGCTGCTGGACGGCGGCATCGGCGAGGAGCTGGCCCAGGCCTACCGCATCGTCGTGAAGCAGGACCGCCATGCCGCCATCCAGGCGGTGAAGGAGAAGGCGCTGGCCCAGCTCGGCGGCGAGGAAGCGCTGGTCGCCGTCTTCCCGTCGGTCTTCAAGGCGCTGGAAAGCGACATCGTGCGCGGCAACATTCTAGACACCGGGATCCGCATCGACGGCCGCGACACGAAGACGGTCCGCCCGATCGTCGCCGAGGTCGGCGTACTGGGCCGGAGCCACGGCTCGGCCCTGTTCACCCGCGGCGAGACCCAGGCGCTGGTCGTCACCACGCTGGGCACCGGGCAGGACGAGCAGATCATCGACGCGCTCGAGGGCGAGTACCGCGAGCACTTCATGCTGCACTACAACTTCCCGCCCTATTCCGTCGGCGAGGTCGGCCGCATGGGCAGCCCCGGTCGGCGTGAGATCGGCCACGGCAAGCTGGCCTGGCGGGCGATCCGTCCGGTCCTGCCGGAAAAGGAAGCCTTCCCCTACACGATCCGCGTCGTGTCCGAGATCACGGAATCGAACGGTTCCTCGTCCATGGCCACGGTGTGCGGTTCGTCCCTGTCGATGATGGACGCGGGCGTGCCCCTGGCGCATCCCGTCGCCGGCATCGCCATGGGCCTGATCAAGGAAGGCGACCGCTTTGCGGTCCTGTCCGACATCCTGGGCGACGAGGACCATCTGGGCGACATGGACTTCAAGGTGGCCGGCACCGAGAAGGGCGTGACCGCGCTGCAGATGGACATCAAGATCACCTCGATCACCGAGGAGATCATGAAGATCGCCCTGGCCCAGGCCAAGGAAGGCCGGATGCACATTCTGGGCGAGATGGCCAAGGCGCTGCGGGACGCTCGCACCGAGGTCAACAAGAACGCCCCGCGCATCACCGTCATCAACATCCCCAAGGAGAAGATCCGCGAGGTCATCGGCACCGGCGGCAAGGTCATCCGGGAGATCTGCGAAACGACCGGGGCCAAGGTCGACATCGAGGACGATGGCACAATCAAGGTGGCGGCGGTCGATGCCGGCTCCGCCCAGGCGGCCATCGACTGGATCAAGGGCATCGTCGCCGAGCCGGAAGTCGGCAAGATCTACAGCGGCAAGGTCGTGAAGGTCGTCGATTTCGGCGCTTTCGTGAACTTCCTCGGCAGCCGTGACGGGCTTGTCCACATCTCCGAGCTGAAGCCCTTCCGGGTGAAGCAGGTGACGGACGTCGTCAAGCAGGGCGACGAGGTCAAGGTCAAGGTCATCGGCTTCGACGATCGCGGCAAGGTCAAGCTCAGCATGAAGTCGGTCAACCAGGAGACCGGCGAGGAGCTGACCGAGGAGGAACAGGCGGCGGGCTGATCCCGCCCCTCTCCCTCGATCACAAGCGAGATGCCCGGGGGCTCGCCCCGGGCATTTTCGTTTGTCCCCGGCCCTTCCCGTCAGCCCCGGAGCAGCCGGCTGGCGCCGGCGATGGCGAGCCCCAGCAGCGCCACTAGGCCCAGCGCCCCCGGCAGGGTCGCGATCTCGGCCGCGAGGCCGATCACCGGCGGCCCCGCGAGCAGGCCGAGATATCCGAGCGTCGCCACCGCCGCGATGCCCGTCCCGGGGCTGGAGCCGTGCGCCCGGCCGGCCGCGCTGAACACGACCGGGACGACATTCGAAAGGCCGAACCCGACCGCCCCGAAGGCCAGGATCGCCGCCGCCGGATGGTGCAGCGCGAGCCCGAGGCCGAGGCCCGCAGCGACGAGCGCACCGCCCGCCGCCAGCAGGATTGAGGGACCGAGCGCGGCAACCAGCCGGTCGCCGACGAAGCGTCCGGCGGTCATGGTCAGCGAATAGGCGGCAAAGCCGTAGGCCGCCGTCCCGGCATCGGTGCCGAGAGAGTCGCGCATGTAGACTGCGCTCCAGTCGACCATCGCCCCTTCCGCAAGGAAGCTGCAGAAGGCGACCATCCCGAGACCGATCAGGACGCCGCTGGGCCAGGCGAAATTGGCCCCGTCGACCGTCGCGTCGGCCGAGGCCGGCAGCATGCGCCGCAGCGCCGGCACGAGCAGCAGCGCCATCGCCACCGGAACGCCGATCCCGTGCTGCCAGGGCGTCGCCCCCGCCGAAAGCACGACGCCTGCGCAGGCCGCCCCGATCAGCCCGCCGAGGCTGTAGAGAGCGTGGAAGGAGGACATGATCGGGCGGCGGCGAAACCGCTCCACGGCCACCGCCTGGCCGTTCATCGCCACGTCCATGGATCCGGTCGCGGCGCCGAACAGGACGAGGCCGAAGACGAGCGTCACGACGTCGGGGGCGAGGACCGGCAGGGGAAAGGTCGCGCAGTAGAGAAAGCCGGAAACGGCCGTCACCGCCCGGCTGCCGAGCCGGCGCATCGCCATCCCGGCCAGCGGCATTGCCGCGACCGCGCCGAGCGCCATGCCCAGGAGAGCAAGACCGAGCGTGCCGTCGCCGAGCCCCAGCCGGCTCTTCGCCTCCGGCACATGGGGAACCCAGCTCGCGATCACGACGCCGTTGACGAAGAAGACCAGCGCGGTCGCCCAGCGGGCGGCGGCGATCCCGGCCTTGTTCACGGGAGCGGAGCGGTCCATCGTCCCCTGCCCTCCTTGAGGCCGGGGTAGGCGCGGGAGCCTGCCGGCCCCGGACGCGGACGGGCAATCGGTCGGTTGCGGGATGGGAGGGACGCTATCCGGCGCTATCGGGAAGCATCCGCCCGAGCGGACGGCCGCCGAAAATGTGGATGTGAAGATGCGGCACTTCCTGGTGGGCGTCGGCGCCGGCATTCGCCAGGATCCGGTAGCCCGGCTCGGCGACCCCGAGTTCCCTTGCGATACGCCCCACGGCCCGGAACAGCGCCCCGATCTCCTGGTCGCTGGCATTGGCCGTGAAATCGTCCATCGACACATAGGCGCCCTTCGGGATCACCAGCACATGGACCGGCGCCTGGGGATTGATGTCGTGGAAGGCCAGTACGTGATCGTCCTCGTAGACCTTCCGGCACGGGATCTCGCCGCGCAGGATCCGGGCGAAGACGTTGTCAGGATCGTATGCCAATCGTCCCTCCTTCTCGAGGCAAGGGGTTGGGGTAGAGATGACGGTCAGCCCCCTTTGGGGCGGCTCTTCTTCTCGTCGATCCCGCTCGTCCCCTCGCGGGCCGCCAGCTTCGCCCAGACATCGGCGGGCGTGACGCCGACATCGGCCCAGAGGACCAGCAGGTGGTAGAGCAGGTCCGCGCTTTCGTCGGCAAGCTTGCCGGGATCGCCGCGCATGCCCTCGATGACGGCTTCGACCGCCTCCTCGCCCAGCTTCTGCGCCATCTTCGCCCGGCCCCGGGCGAACAGCCTGGCCGTGTAGCTGGTCTCCGGATCGCCGCCCTTGCGGCTGGCGATCAGGGCATAGAGGCGTTCCAGGACCTGCGGATCGGCGGTCATTGCCGCACCTCGCGCATCGGCAGTCCGGCCGCCGCCATGTAACGCTTGGCTTCGGCGACCGAGTAGAGGCCGAAATGGAAGATCGAGGCGGCCAGCACCGCCGTCGCATGGCCGTCGCGGATGCCCTCAACCAGGTGGTCCAGCGTGCCGACGCCGCCCGACGCGATCACCGGAACGCCGACCGCGTCGGCGACGGACCGGGTGAGCGCGAGATCGAAGCCCGATTTGGTGCCGTCCCGGTCCATGGAGGTGAGCAGGATCTCGCCGGCGCCGTATTCGGCCATCCGCCGGGCCCATTCCACTGCGTCAAGGCCGGTCGCCCGGCGCCCGCCATGGGTGAACACCTCCCACCTCCCCGGCCCGGCGGCCTTGGCGTCGATCGCGACGACGATGCACTGCCGGCCGAACTTCTCGGCCGCCTCGCGCACGAATTCCGGCCGGGCGACGGCCGTCGTGTTGATCGAGACCTTGTCGGCGCCGGCCAGAAGCAGCTTGCGGATGTCCTCCAGCGTGCGCACGCCGCCGCCCACGGTCAGCGGCATGAAGACCTGTTCTGCCGTCCGGGCCACGACGTCGTAGAGGATGGACCGGTCGTCGCTGGACGCGGTGATGTCGAGGAAGGTCAGCTCGTCCGCCCCGGCGGCATCGTAGATCCGCGCCTGTTCCACGGGATCGCCCGCGTCCTTCAGGTCGACGAAGTTCACCCCCTTCACGACCCGCCCGTCCTTGACGTCCAGGCAGGGGATCAGGCGCATCTTCAGCATCAGGCCCCCTTCTCGCCCCGCAGGACGGCAAGCGCCTGGCGCGGGTCGATGCGGCCGTCATAGAGGGCGCGGCCGCAGATCACGCCGGCAATGCCGGAATCGGCCTCTTCCCGGATGGCGCGGAGATCGTCGAGCGTGGTCACGCCGCCCGACGCGATCACGGGGGTGGTCAGGGCGAAGGCCAGGTCGGCCGTCGCCTCGACATTCAGCCCGCCCATGGCGCCGTCGCGGTTGATGTCCGTGTAGATGATCGCGGAGACGCCGGAATCCTCGAATCTCAGCGCCAGCTCGAGCGCCCGGACGCGACTCGTCTGCGCCCAGCCCTCGACGGCGACGAAGCCTTCCCGCGCGTCGATGCCGACCGCGATGTGCCCGGGAAAGCGCCGGCAGGCCGCCTTGACCAGCGCCGGGTCCTTGAGTGCCACAGTGCCGAGCACGACGCGCTTCACGCCCCGCTCCAGCCAGTGCTCGACCATCTCCAGGCTCCGGATGCCGCCGCCGAGCTGGATCGGCAGGTCCACCGCCGCCAGGATGCCTTCCACCGCGGCGGTGTTCACCGGCTTGCCGGCGAAGGCCCCGTTCAGGTCGACGACATGGATCCATTCGAAACCCTGGCGCGCGAAGATCGCGGCCTGTTCCGCCGGGTCCTGGTTGAACACGGTCGCGGCATCCATTTCGCCGCGCACGAGACGGACGCAGGCGCCGTCCTTGAGGTCTATCGCTGGGTAGAGAATCATCCTGGACTTCGCGGGGCTTCGTCTGCCGGTTGCGGGGTCGTCTGGCCGGATTGGCGCAGTATCTTATAGAAGTACAGCCCGGCGATCGTACGTCCTTTCACACGGGCGTAGACGGGATTCGTGCCCCAGTGGACATATCCCAGCCGGTGATAGAGCTGGATGGCGGCGGTCTGGGTTTCCCGGACGTCGAGCTGCAGAATCTCGTAACCGCCGGCCAGGGCCTCGGCCTCGACCGCTTCGACGAGCTTCCGTGCAAGACCGTGGCCGCGGGCCCAGGGGGCCACAAAGTTGGAGGTGAGGGTCGCCGTATAGCGCTGGGCTTCGTTGTTGGGCGGCGGCCGGACCAGCTGGGCCGAGCCAGCGATCACGCCGTCCAATCGCCCGACGATCAGGGTGCGGCCCGGTACGGCGAGCACGCCCCGCCAGTACCGTTCCATGACCTCGCGCTCGGGCGGCTCGACCCAGCCGAAGCCGCCGCCGTCCTTGATCGCAAGATCGGTCGCGTCGCAGAGGTCGTGCAGATCGGCGCCCTTGAACCGGTCGAGCTTGTCGACCGTGACCGCTGGGCTGAGCGTCGTCGCGGTCATGGCCGCCACCCCAGGAAGTTGGCGATCAGCCGCAGGCCGCCGGACTGGCTCTTTTCGGGATGGAACTGGGTGCCGACCAGATTGTCGCGTCCGACCACGGCGGTGACCGGCCCGCCATAGTCGACCGTCGCCAGGACCAGAGCCGGGTCGTCCACCGCCATCCGGTAGGAATGGACGAAATAGGCGTGGACGCGCCCGCCCGCGCCGTCGTCGTCCAGTCCCGCCAGGATCGGATGGGCGGCGCCCGCCGGCGTCGGCTCCAGCTCGTTCCAGCCCATCTGCGGGACTTTCAGCGACGGGTCACCGGGCGTCATCTGCACGACCGCGCCCCCGATCCAGCCGAGGCCGGGATGTTCCCCATGTTCCCGGCCGACAGTCGCCATGAGCTGCATGCCGACGCAGATTCCGAGGAACGGCCGTCCCCGGCCCAGGACGGCTTCGTCCAGCGCGGCGCGCATGCCGTCGACCGCGTGAAGCCCGGCCATGCAATCGGCGAATGCCCCGACGCCCGGCAGCACGATGCGGTCGGCGACCCGGACCCGGTCCGGATCGGCGGTGACGGCGATCTCGGCATCGATCTCCGCCTCGCGCGAGGCGCGCTCGAACGCCTTCGCGGCGGAGCGCAGATTGCCGGAGCCGTAGTCGATGATGGCGACACGTTCAGTCATGGGTCTCGTTCATCGCTGGGGAGAGTTCCCGGCCAGGGAAGCTCCGTCCTTCCGAAGGCCGGCGCTCAAAGCGACCCGCCGAGCGTGCCCTTGGTCGAGGGAACGGCGTCCGCCCGGCGGGGATCGATCTCGACCGCCCGGCGCAGCGCCCGGGCAAGCGCCTTGAAGCAGCTCTCGACGATGTGATGGTTGTTGATGCCGTAAAGGTTCTCGACGTGGAGAGTGATCCCGGCAGCCTGGGCGAAGCCCTGGAACCATTCCCGGAACAGCTCCGTGTCCATGTCGCCCAGCTTGTCCCGGGTGAAGTCGACCTTCCAGACCAGATAGGGCCGGCCGGAGACGTCGAGCGCGACCCGGGTCAGGGTCTCGTCCATCGGGATCGTCGCCTCGCCATAGCGGCAGATGCCCCGCCGGTCGCCCAGCGCCCGGGCAAGCGCCTGCCCGATCGCGATGCCCGTGTCCTCGGTCGTATGGTGGAAGTCGATATGCAGGTCGCCTTCGGCCCGCACCGTGAGGTCGATCAGGCTGTGCCGCGACAGCTGTTCCAGCATGTGATCCAGGAAGCCGATCCCGGTCTTCACGTCGTAGCTGCCGACGCCGTCGAGGGCGAGCTCGACGCTGATCCGGGTCTCGTTGGTCGTGCGCTCGATGGAGGCGCGCCGCTCCGGGGCTGACTGTGCTCTTTCCATGGGTCACCTTCTAGCAGTTGCGCAGGGGCCGGACCAGTGCGATGGGCCCTCGAGGCGGCGGCCTTGATCCGTCCGAAGTCCGGCCCAACATAGGCTCATCAAAGGCTGGCGTCTTCACCCCGCCTGCCGACCGTCACGTTTCAGGACATCCATGAATTCTTCCGACCCGATGAAGTGGCATGGCACGACGATACTGGCCGTGCGCAAGGACGGCCAGATCGTCATCGCCGGCGACGGCCAGGTGACCGCCGGAAACACGGTGATGAAGGCGAGCGCCCGCAAGGTGCGGCGGCTCGCTGGCGGGCGGGTGCTGGCCGGATTCGCCGGCGCCACCGCCGACGCCTTCGCCCTGTTCGAGCGACTGGAAGCCAAGCTGGAGCAGCATCCCGGGCAGCTCACCCGGGCCTGCGTCGAGATGGCCAAGGACTGGCGGACCGATCGCTATCTGCGCCGCCTGGAGGCCATGATGGCGGTCGCGGACCAGGACGTCTCGCTGCTTCTGTCGGGAACGGGCGACGTGCTGGAGCCGGACGACGGGCTGATCGCCATCGGCTCGGGCGGACCGATCGCGCTGGCGGCGGCGCGCGCCCTCTATCCGATCGAGGGGCAGGACGCCGCCTCGATCGCCCGGCGTGCCCTGGAAATCGCCGCCGGCATCGACATCTACACCAACACCAACATCGTTCTGGAAACCCTTTGATGGCTGCCTTCAGCCCCCGCGAGATCGTCTCCGAACTCGACCGCTACATCGTCGGCCAGCACGACGCCAAGCGCGCCGTGGCCATCGCGCTCCGCAACCGCTGGCGCCGCCAGCAGTTGCCCGAGGGCCTGCGCGAGGAGGTGCTGCCGAAGAACATCCTGATGATCGGGCCGACCGGCGTCGGCAAGACCGAGATCGCCCGCCGCCTGGCGAAGCTGGCCGACGCGCCGTTCCTGAAGGTCGAGGCCACCAAGTTTACCGAGGTCGGCTATGTCGGCCGGGACGTCGAGCAGATCGTCCGCGACCTGGTCGAGATCGCGATCACCATGACCCGCGAGAGGCTGCGCAAGGACGTCGCCGCGAAGGCCGAGCTGCGCGCCGAGGAGCGGGTCCTGAACGCGCTGGTCGGCGAGAGCGCGAGCCCGGAGACCCGCCAGAAGTTCCGCAAGATGCTGCGCGAGGGGCAACTGAGCGACCGGGAGATCGAGGTCCAGGTGGCCGACACGGGTTTCGGCGCCTTGCCCACCTTCGACATTCCGGGCATGCCCGGCGCCCAGATGGGCATGCTCAACCTCAACGACATCTTCGGCAAGGCGTTCGGCGGACGCACCAAGACCCGCCGGATGACCGTCGCCGAAAGCTACAACGTGCTGATGGCCGAAGAGTCGGACAAGCTCTTGGACCAGGAGAAGGTGACCAGCGAAGCGATCCGCTCCGTCGAGCAGAACGGCATCGTGTTCCTCGACGAGATCGACAAGATCACCGCCCGGTCCGAGCGGGTCGGCGCCGATGTCAGCCGCGAGGGCGTTCAGCGGGACCTGCTGCCGCTGATCGAGGGGACCCAGGTCGCGACCAAGCACGGCACCGTGCGCACGGACCATATTCTGTTCATCGCCTCCGGCGCGTTCCACCTGTCCAAGCCGTCCGACCTGCTGCCCGAGCTTCAGGGTCGGCTGCCGATCCGGGTCGAGCTGCAGGCCCTCACCCGGGACGACTTCAAGCGCATCCTGACTGAGCCGGACTACAGCCTGATCACCCAGTACAAGGCGCTCATGGAGACCGAGGGGGTGACGCTGCAGTTCGAGGATGCGGCGATCGAGGAGCTGGCCACGCTGGCGGCGGAGATCAACCGTACGGTCGAGAATATCGGCGCGCGCCGGCTGCATACCGTCCTGGAGCGGCTTCTGGACGAGATCAGCTTCACCGCCAGCGACCGGTCGGGCGAGACGATCGTGATCGATTCCGCCTATGTCCGCGAACGGGTCGGCGACCTGGCCCGGAACGCCGATCTCAGCAAGTTCATTCTCTGACGCCCCGACGAAGCGGTGCCGAGGCCGTCAGTCCCGGCGCCGCTTCAAGAGGAGGTAGAGCGCGCCCGCCCCGCCGTCCCTGGGCTGGGCCGGGGTGAAGGCCAGGATCTTCGCCCGCAGCGGATCCTCGTTCAGCCAGCGCGGCACGGAGCGGCGCAGGATCCCCTCCCCGCCGCCGTAACCTCCCTTGCCGGTGATCACCAGGAGCATGCGCCGGCCGAGCCGGTAGCCCTCCAGCACGAAGCCCGTGAGCGCGTCATGGGCCTCGGCCTGGGTCAGCCCGTGGAGGTCGAGCCGGGCCTCGATCGAAAGCCGGCCCCGCCGCAGCCGGTCGGCGGTGCGCCGGTCGACGCCGGGAATGCGCTCGGGATCGATGGGCGGCAGGGGCGGCGGCGCAATGCCGGGCGGCTTCGCCGCCGTGGCGGCAAGGGTCGCCCGGATCGCGCGGATTTCGGGCGCCGGCGGCGGTTCGGCGGCCTCCGCCGCCTCGGGCGGCTGCTTCAGCGGCGCGACGTCGCGCATCGCCAGCCGCCAGAGCCGCAGCTCGTCGGCCGTGGGTTTCCGGATACGGGCCATGAGAGATTGCCGGGGTCAGCCTTCCTGAACGTCCAGGAGCAGGATATGAAGCCGCCGCGGCCCGTGGGCGCCGAGCTGGATCTGCTGCTCGATATCGGCGGTTCGCGACGGGCCGGTGATGAAGTTCACCGTGCGCGGCATGGCGCCCGCCGCGCGCAGCCGGTCCCAGCCGTCCTCGTAGGTGGCGACCACCTGGTCGCGCCGAAGGACGACGATGTGGTTGTCCGGCAGGAAGTTGAGCCCGGTCGGGGTTTCCGGTCCCGAGACCAGCATGAGGGTTCCGGTCTCGGCAATCCCGGCCAGGGCCGGGGTGACCGAGGTCAGGTCGTCGGCGCTCGCGGCGCCCCGGGTCACGTCCAGGGTCGGCGTCCGTTCCCACGGCACGGCGTCCAGGACCGCGGCCGGCGCTACCCTCGCCGCGGGCCGCAGATTGTGCCCGGCAAGGAAGCGCAGGACCGCGTCCGGAATCTCCTCCGGGGACGACAGTCGTTCCACCGTGGCGGCGACAGCGGTCGCCTGGGCGACGAACAGCTCGACCAGCCCGTCCGGACCGACTGCGGTCCGCGCCGGGATGAGGTTTCGCGGATGATGGTCGAGGCGATGCCGGACCGTCTCCTCGGCCTCGGCATCCCGCGGGCTGCGCCGCAGCGAGCGGCGGATCGCACCCAGGATCTGCGAACGGGGATCGGTCAACGGACGTCTCCCGGGGAATTCGGCCGCCGACCTTCGGCATAGAGCTGGAAGAAGGTCTTGCCCTCCGGCGCCGGCAGATCGCGCCAGTCGGTCCAGCCGTCGGCGAAGGGCAGCCGGACGAGCCGGCCGCGATCCCGGCCGAGCCGTCCGAGAAGGCGGGCCGCCAGCGCCGCTCCGGTACGGTAGAGGGACGGCCTTCTGGCAAGCCAGGCCCAGGCCCCCAGGCCGTAGCGGTAGGATGTCGGGGACAGCGCCGCCGCATGCTCCTTCTCCCGCCAGTGCCGCATGATCTTCGGCAGGGGGATCTTCATCGGGCAGACCGCTTCGCACCGGCCGCAGAAGGTGGACGCGTTCGGCAGGTGGCGCGCTTCCTCGAGGCCGAGCAGGCCCGGGGTCAGCGCCGCCCCGATCGGTCCCGGCACGATCCAGCCATAGGCATGGCCGCCGACCGCCGCGTAGATCGGGCAGTGATTGATGCAGGCGCTGCAGCGGATGCAGCGCAGCACTTCCTGGCTTTCTGTGCCGAGCAGCGCCGAGCGGCCATTGTCCACGAGCACGACGTGGAATTCTTCGGGCCCGTCGGGATCGCCCGGCCGCCGCGGACCCGTCGAAAAAGTCGTGTAGGAGGTGAATTCCTGGCCCGTCGCCGAACGGGCGAGCAGGCGCAGGATGGTCGACACATCCTCCAGCGTCGGCACGACTTTTTCGAGCGAGGCCACGACGACATGGACGCGCGGCAGGGACTGGGTCAGGTCGCCGTTGCCCTCGTTGGTGACGATGACGGTCGACCCGGTCTCGGCGACCAGGAAGTTCGCGCCGGTGATGCCGACATCCGCCTCCAGGAACTTCCGCCGCAGCACCGCGCGGGCCTCGTCGGTCAGGTCCCGCGCCTCCTCGAGCGGCCGGCCCGGGTCGAGCCCGCCATGGGCCCGGCGGAAGCTTTCCGCCACCTGGTCCCGGGTGAGATGCACGGCAGGCGCGATGATGTGGCTCGGCGGCTCGCGCCGGAGCTGGATAATGTATTCGCCGAGATCGGTCTCGACCGTTTGCAGCCCGTGCTGCTCCAGGAAGGGGGTGAGGCCGATCTCTTCCGTCACCATGGACTTGCCCTTGGTGACACTGCGCGCGCCGGCCTGCCGGCAGATGGCGAGCACCGCTTCCCGCGCCTCCGCCGCGGTGCGCGCCCAGTGGACATGCCCGCCATTGGCGACGACCCGGGCCTCGAACCGTTCCAGGTAGACGTCGAGATGGGCGAGGACATGGTCCTTGATGCGGCGACCCTCCTCGCGCAATTCCTCCCATTCCGGCATCCTGGCGATGGCTGCCGCCCGGTTCCCCTGGAAGCCGGACTTCATCGTCCCCAGCGCCTTGCGCAGCCTGGCGTCGGCGAGCGCGGCGCGGGCGTTCTCGGGAAAGGCGTGGGCGGTCGGCTGCATGGGACGCGGGCTCCGTTCTCAGCGGCCTTCGCCGATCGCCGGGCCGTCGGTCATTCCAGCCAGGACTTCGGCCACGTGGCGGACCTCGACGGCCATGCCGTCCCGCTTCATCTTGCCGGCGATGTTGAGCAGGCAGCCCATGTCGCCCGCCAGCAGCAGTTCCGCCCCGGTCGAGGCGGCCGCGGCCGCCTTGTCCGCAACCATGCGGTTCGAGATTTCCGGATACTTGACGCAGAAGGTGCCGCCGAAGCCGCAGCAGATCTCGGCGTCGGGCAGCTCTTTCAGGATCAGCCCCTCGACCGAATGCAGCAGGGTCCGCGGCTGCTCCTTGACGCCTAGTTCCCTCAGGCCGGAGCAGCTGTCGTGATAGGTGACCGTGGCCGCGAGCCTGGCGCCGTCGACCCGGGTCATGCCCCGGACATCGACCAGGAACGAGACCAGCTCGTAGGTGCGGGCGGCAAGCCGGCGCGCCCTTTCGCCCCAGTCCGGGTCGTCGGCCAGAAGCTCCGGATAGTGCAGGCGGATCATCCCGGCGCAGGATCCCGACGGGGCCACAACATAGTCATAGGGCTCGAACGCCTCGATGACCCGGCGGGCAAGGTCGGCCGCGTCCGCCCGGTCGCCGGAATTGTAGGCCGGCTGGCCGCAGCAGGTCTGGACCTCCGGGACCGCGACCGTACAGCCGGACCGCTCCAGCAGGGCGATGGCCGCGAAGCCGACCGTCGGCCGGAACAGGTCGACGAGGCAGGTGACGAAGAGCCCGACCCTCGGACGGGTCCCCCGGCCGGAGGCGGCGTCTGTCATGGGGTGCTGAGATTCGAACGGCATGGAACCAGCGGGTGCAGCGGACGGCCGGGCCGGACACGGATCGGTCCGGCGTCCGCTAGCATGACTGGTAATACCAGTTGTGACAACCCGCCGGTCGATTCGGCGGGCCGGTCAGTTCGGTGTCGCCGTCTCGACCAGGGTCCAGTTCGGGTCGGTCGAACGGGTATTGCGCGAGAAGGTCCAGATGTCGGTGATCTCGACCGCCTGGTCGGGATCGCCCTCGATCACCTCGCCGTTCCGGTCGCGGGTCACGTTGATCTGCCGCGTCGTGAACTTCACGGTCACGTAGACGGTACGGCCTTCCACCTTCCCGTCCAGGATCTCCGCGGCCTTCATCTCCTCGACACGGGTTTCCAGCGAGGTCCCGCGCGCCAGCCGGTCGCGGATCGCCCCGCTGAATTCGTCATAGAGGTCGTCGGAGAGGAGCGGCCGAAGGGTCGCGGTATCACCCTTGGCGAAGGCGTCCACGATCATGCCGAAGGCGATCTTCGCGCCTTCGATGAAGCCCCGCGGATCGAAGCTGGGATCGGCGATCCGGACCTGTGTCAACCCGTGACGGGGCCCGGGCTGCATGTCGGCGTCCTGAACGTCCCGGCCGGGCAGGGTCACCACATTGTCCTGCGCGGGCTCGGCCGGGCGCTGGGCGCCGGTCGAGAAGGGATTCGGACGCTGCTGCTCGTTGCCGGTGCGGCGGCCGAGGACGTTCCTCAGGCGGAACACCAGAAAGGCGGCGATCATCGCGAAGATGAGAATATCGATGAAATACAAGCCTTCGCCCATTTGTTCTCGTGTGCCGAATGCCGCGAGACCCCCGCGGGTGGAAGGGTTTTGCTGGACCTCGAAACGTCCCGGCACTACCTCAGACGGAGCCGGCAACCTTCTCGGGAGATTTCCGGACCAGGGAGCCGGTCTGACCGGCCGGTCTTTTCCTTCTGAGAGATAGGCCGTCGGGGTTGAAACGGCAAGGAAAAGTCATGCCCCTCGTTCTTCTGGCGCTTCTCGTGCTCCCCATCGCCGAGATCGCCGTGTTCATCCAGGTGGGCGACCTGATCGGCCTTTGGCCGACGGTGCTGGGCGTCGTCCTGACCGCATTCCTGGGCGCGGCCATCCTGCGCCGCCAGGGGATGCGGACCCTGCAGGATTCCCAGAACGCCCTGCGGCGGGACGAATCCCCGGTTCGGCAGCTTTTTCACGGCTTCTGCCTGTTCTTGGCCGGCGCTCTCCTGCTGGTGCCCGGATTCATCACCGATGCGATCGGGCTTCTGCTCCTGATCCCGCCGGTCCGGGACGTCCTCGGCCGGTGGCTCTGGGAGGTGCTGCGCCGAAACGCCTCGGTCACGGTCTCGATGCAGGGAGTCCGCAGCGGCGGTCCCCGCCGCGGGTCGACGATCATCGAGGGGGAGTACCGGGAAGTGGACCCCGCACCGGCCGAGCCCGAAATCCTGCCGCCCGGGCCGAATCACCGTCCGACCGGCCGCGAGCCCTGACGGGGGCCGGGCCGCGGTTGTCCCGCACCGCGGTTCCGTGCTAGCGAGAGCCTATAGCCCATACCGATCCGAAGAGACTTCAGGGAGCGCCTCGATGAGCGACACCAGCAACCCCACCACCGGCCAGGGCAACGGCCCGGCGGAGGCCGCCCGTCCGGCCGTGCCGCCGATCCAGATCGCCGCGCAATACGTCAAGGACCTGTCGTTCGAGAATCCGAACGCCCCGCAGAGCCTGATGTCCGCGCAGACGGCGCCCCAGGTGTCGGTCAATGTCGACGTTCGCACGAACCAGCTGAACGAGTCGACCTGGGAGGTCGTGCTCAACATCCGCGGCGACGCCAAGGCCGGCGACAGCCAAGCCTTCATCGTCGAACTGGCCTATGCCGGGGTCGTCGGGCTGAACAACGTGCCGAAGGAGCACGCCGCGCCGATCCTTCTGATCGAGGTGCCCCGCCTGCTCTTCCCCTTCGCCCGCGCAGTCATCGCGGAGGCGACGCGGAACGGCGGCTTCCCGCCGCTGCTCGTGCAGCCGATCGATTTCGCCGAGCTGTTCCGGCGCCAGCTTCAGAACCTGCGCGAGCGCCAGCAGTCGCAGGGCGCCCCGGCGGCCGGCGCGCCGAACTGATCCGTCAGCATGTCCCCGGGCGCCGTCGGCTTGTCCGCCACGGCGCCCGTCACTCCGCCGCTTCCGCCGCAAGCCACAGCGGGTTCTTGAGCTTCTTCAGGAATTCCGCGTGGGCCGCTAGCTCGTCCTCGGTCGGCGCGTGCGGCCGCGGCGCTCGCAGCGTGCGCTGGGCGGCGGTCGTGAGTGCCGTCGCCTCCCGGGTTTCGGTCAGCACCAGGCCCGGCTGCCGGCCGCCCATCAGCTCCAGATAGACTTCGGCCAGAAGCTGCGCGTCGAGCAGGGCTCCGTGCAAAGTTCGGTTGGAATTGTCGATGCCGAAGCGCTTGCAGAGCGCATCCAGGCTGGCCTGGGCCCCCGGAAAGCGCTTCTTGCAGAGGGCCACCGTGTCGAAGGAGCGGCTCATCGGCAGGGACTGGAAGCCCAGCCGGGCGAGTTCGGCATTGATGAACTTCATGTCGAACTCGGCATTGTGGATGACGAGCCGCGCGTCGCCGATGAACTCCAGGAATTCCTCCACGATCTCGGCGAAGACCGGCTTGTCGGACAGGAATTCGTCTGTGAGGCCGTGAACCGCCAGCGCCTCGGCGGGCATCGGGCGCTCCGGGTTGATGTAGCGGTGGAAGACCCTGCCGGTCGACACGTGGTTCAGCATCTCGACGCAGCCGATCTCGACGATGCGGTCGCCGGTCAAGGGATCGAAGCCAGTGGTTTCGGTATCGAGCGCGATCTCACGCATGCACAGTCTTCCTGACGACGGAACGACGACGGGGCCGGGGCGGCCAGTTGAGCGGCCTTGCGGCGCGGGCAAAGCTTACCAGCCGTTCCAGCGACCGCAAGGTCGTGCGCCGGCCGAGCCCGGTCGGGATCACGAAATCGGCCAGGCGGCGCTTCATCCGGTCGGGCATCTGCCGGGCCAGGATCCCGCGGAACTTCTCCTCCGTCATTCCCGGCCGGGCCAGGACGCGCTGGCGCTGGATGAAGAAGGGCGCGCTGACGACGGCCACCAGATCGCAACGCCGGTCGCCCCCGGTCTCGAACAGAAGCGGCACGTCCAGCACCACGACGTCCACGCGCCGGGCAGCGCAGCGCCGCAGGAAATCCTGCGTCGCCCGGTGCACCAGCGGATGGACGATCGCCTCCAGCCGGGCCAGGGCCTCGGGATCGCCGAAGACCCGGGCGCCCAGAGCTTGGCGGTCCACCCGGCCGTTCCGGACCACGCCCGGAAACGCCGCGGCGATCGCGGGCACGGCGGCACCGCCCTGGTCCAGCAGCCGGTGGACGGCGGCATCGCTGTCGTGAACGGGGATGCCCATCCGCCGCAGCATGGCGGCCGCCGTCGTCTTGCCCATGCCGACCGACCCGGTGAGCCCGACGATGACCATCGCGACTTCAGGCCGACAGGACGGCTGCCCGCAGCGCGCCGTCCACCGTCGGAGGCACGCCGAACCACGCCTCGAAGCCCGGTCTCGCCTGGTGCAGCAGCATGCCGAGCCCGTCGACGACCGGGTTGCCGCGCCGCCGCGCCTCGGCAAGAAGCGCCGTTTCGAGCGGCGCATAGACGATGTCGGTGACGAGCGCGTCCCCGGGCAGGTCGTCGAGCCGGAGCTCCAGCGGCGGCTGCCCGGTCATGCCGAGCGAGGTGGTGTTGACCACGAGCGCCGCCTGGCCCAGCGCCGCCTCGCGCTCCGACCAGTCGACCACGGCGACCCGGTCGCCGAAGGCGTCGGCCAGGGCCTCCGCCTTCTCGCGTGAGCGGTTCGTCACCCGGACCTCCGGCGCGCCCGCATCCAGGAGCGCGACCAGTACGGCACGGGCGGCGCCCCCGGCGCCGATCATCACGGCCGGTCCCCGATCGGCGCGCCAGGACGGGGCGGCGCCTGTCAGGTTTTCCAGAAATCCGTAGCCGTCCGTGTTCGACCCGGTCAGCGTGCCGTCCGCTTCGACCACGATCGTGTTCACGGCGCCTATGCGCCGCGCCTCTTCGCTTGCCCGGTCGACCAGGCGCAGCGCCGCCTCCTTGTGAGGCACGGTGACGTTGCAGCCGCGGAAGCCCAGAAGCGGCAGCGCCCGCAACGCCCGTTCGAAATTTTCCGGCGCCACCGGCAGCGGCACATAGGCGCCATCGATGCGGTAGCGTCTGAGCCAATGGCCGTGAAGGGCCGGGGACCGCGAATGGGAAACCGGCCAGCCGGCCACGCCGGCGAGCCTCGCCTTGCCGGACAGGCTCATATCCGCAACACCCCCTGCACCCTCAGGTAATCGAGCAGCGGCAGAAGCGGCAGCCCGAGCACGGTGAAATAGTCGCCCTCGACGCGGGCGAAGAGCTGTGCCCCCAGCCCCTCGAGCTGGTAGGCGCCAACCGATCCCAGGACCGCCGTTCCGGCGCGGGCGAGATAGTCGTCCAGAAACGCGTCCGAGAAGTTCCGCATCGTCAGCGTGGCCCGGTCCGTCCGGTGCCAGATCCGCACGCCGTCGCGCACCACCACAGCGGTCGAAACCAGCCGGTGGGTCTTGCCGCGGAGCGCGATCAGCTGCGCCCGGGCATGGTCCGGGTCCGGCGGCTTGTCGAACCAGGTCCCGTTGCAGTCCAGCATCTGATCGGCGCCGATGACGAGCGCCCCCGGGTGCCGACGGGTGACCCGCATCGCCTTCATCTCGGCCAAGGCTTCCGACACCTCCTCGGCCCGGGCTCCCTCGGCCCTGAAGGAGGCCTTCACCATGTCCTCGTCGACGGCGGGCGGGTCGATCTCCACCTCGACGCCCGCCCGGGCCAACATCTCCCGGCGCGTCGCGCTGCCGGAGGCGAGCACCACCCTCTGGCCGGAAACTTCGCTCACCGGAACGACTCCCCCTGCCGGCGCCGGGCCATGAGCGAGAAGATCTCGGCCGCCGTCTCCTCTATCGCCCGGCGGGTGACGTCAATCACCGGCCAGCGCTTGCGGTTGAAATACCGGCGCGCCTCCATGACCTCGGCCCGGACCACCTCGGGATCGACATAGTCGGTGGTGCCGCCCTGGTTCAGCATCCGCATCCGGTTCCGCCGGATCTGGACTAGGCGGTCGGGATCCTTGGTAAGCCCGATGATCAGCGGGTCGGTCAGCTGCTCCAGCTCGGGCGGCAGCGGGACGCCGGGAACGAAGGGGACGTTGGCCGCCTTCAGGCCGCGGTTCGCGAGATAGAGGCAGGTCGGCGTCTTGGAGGTCCGGCTGACGCCGACCAGGATCACGTCGGCCTTGTGCAGCTCGCCCGCCGACTGGCCATCGTCATGGCCCAGCGCGAAGTCCATCGCGTCCATGCGGCTGAAATAGGCGGCATTCAGCATGTGCTGCCGCCCGGGCCGGCTCTGGCTCTGCATGTTCAGATGGCGGGCGAAGGCCATGATGATCGGGTCCAGGACCGAGATGCAGGGGACGTTCAGCCGCATGCAAAGGTCGTTGAGGCGCTGGCGCATGCGCTCGTCCACCAGCGTGTAAACCACAACGCCACGGTTCCGCTCGATATCCTCCAGAACCAGGTCGAGCTGCCGGTCGGTCCGGACGAGGTTCCAGAAATGCTCGATCGGCTCCACCCCCTCGAACTGGGCGACACAGGCCCGGGCGACGCTCTGGATCGTCTCGCCGGTGGAGTCCGAGACGAGGTGAAGATGGAAGGTCTTGGGGCTCATGATCGGTGTTTTACCAGCGCACGGTGGAAAGTCCGCCTGAAAATGTGGATGGCCGGCGCCCGCGTCGACCCTTCGGGAAATGCGCCCCCGCCCTCCCCGCTTCCGTCCGGCCGCCTGCTCCCTCGTGGACGGATAAGGCGCCTCGGACGTGAAGAATGTTGACGGCCGCGTCCTCCCCCCGCTTATGCACAAATGCCGTCGCGCCGCGACTCGTCGGGCATGTTCGCACCGGTGCCGAATGTCCCCGACTTGCCGGGTTAATCCACTGCCTGAGGAAAAATCTGTGGATAACATCCGCGGACCACGTATCCCCGTTATCCACAGGGAACCACCTCATCCACATCTTTTCGGAATCGGGATCTCTTATGAGGGGAAAACTATGGCATAAGGCCAGTCCAGCCCTCCGACCCGAACGGCAAGGACCGAGACACCGCCCGTGACCAGCTTTGCAGCCCAGCCCAAACCGTTCCTGCATGCCCTCAAGGGAGATACGGCCGACCGACCGCCCTTCTGGCTGATGCGCCAGGCCGGACGCTATCTGCCCGAATACCGCAAGGTCCGCGCCCGGGCCGGCAGCTTCCTCGACCTGTGCTACACGCCGAAGCTGGCCGCCGAGGTCACGCTGCAGCCGCTCCGCCGCTACGGCATGGATGCGGCGATCCTGTTCTCCGACATCCTGGTCGTGCCGCATGCGCTGGGGCAGGAACTTGCCTATGTGGAAGGCGAAGGCCCGAAGCTGGCGCCGATCCGTACGTCCGCGGATCTGAAGCGTCTGACCACGGGCCGTCTGCACGAGGTTCTGGGTCCGGTCTACGAGACGGTGCGTCTCGTGCGGGCGGAACTGCCCGAGGAGGCCGCGCTGATCGGTTTCGCCGGCGCACCCTGGACCGTCGCGACCTATATGGTCGAAGGCGGCGGCAGCAAGGATTTCGGCCATGTGAAGCGCTTCGCCTATGGCGATCCGGGCGGCTTCGGTGAGCTGATCCGCCTTCTGGTCGAAGCGACCACCGATTATCTCTCGCGGCAGATCGAAGCGGGGGCCGAGGCCATCCAGCTTTTCGACACCTGGGCCGGCGCCCTGCCGGAGGACGCCTTCCGGCGCTGGGTCATGGAACCGACCCGGGCGATCGTCGAGGCGGTCCGGAAGAAGCATCCCGGCATCCCCGTGATCGGGTTTCCACGCGGTGCCGGGAGCCTTTACGAGGCCTATGCCGAAACGGCCGGCGTCGACGCGCTCGGGCTGGACACGGCGGTCACGCTCGACGAGGCGCAGCGGCTTCAGAAGCGCGTGACGGTCCAGGGCAACCTGGATCCGGCCCTGCTGCTGGTCGGCGGCGAGGCGCTGGAACGCGCCGTCCACGACCGGCTGGCCGCGCTCGGCGCCGGACCGTACGTCTTCAATCTGGGCCATGGCGTCATGCAGGCGACCCCGCCCGAGCATGTGGGCGCACTGGCTGAGATGATCCGTCGCTGGCCGGAAACGCGGAAGGGGCTCTGAGCTTGCCGGGCCACGTGCTAAACCTTCGCCCATGACCAACGCCTCCACCACGCGGAAGACCGCCGTCGTCCTTTTCAACCTGGGTGGCCCGGACAACCAGGACGCGGTTCGGCCGTTTCTGTTCAACCTGTTCTACGACCCGTCGATCATGCGGGTGCCGAATCCGCTGCGCTTCCTGCTGGCGACCCTGATCTCCCGGCGCCGTACCCATGAGGCGAGCGAAATCTACGCGCAGCTCGGCGGCGGCTCACCCCTCCTCCCGAACACCGAGGCCCAGGCGCGGGCGCTCGAGGCGGAGCTGTCCGATCTCGGCGAAACGCGCGTGTTCATTGCGATGCGCTACTGGCATCCGATGAGCGACGAAACCGCCTATCAGGTGAAGGATTTCGACCCGGACCAGGTGGTGCTGCTGCCGCTCTACCCGCAGTTCTCGACGACGACGACCGCCTCGTCGCTCAGGGTCTGGCGCCAGGCGGCGAAGGCCGCCGGGCTCGACAAGCCGACCCGTCTCGTCTGCTGCTATCCGGACGAGCCCGGCCTGATCGACGCCAATGTCCGGCTGATCGAAGCGGCCTGGCGCGAGGCTTCGGCATTCGGGCGGCCGCGGCTCCTGTTCTCGTCGCACGGGCTGCCGGAAAAGATCGTCAAGGACGGCGACCCCTACCAGTGGCAGTGCGAGCGTACGGCCGCCGCAATCGTCGAGCGCCTGGGCATTCCGGACCTGGACTGGGTGACCTGCTACCAGAGCCGGGTCGGGCCGCTGAAATGGATCGGCCCCTCGACCGAGGACGAGGTAATCCGCGCCGGCGCCGACCGGGTGCCGCTGATTGTGGCGCCGATCGCCTTCGTCTCGGAGCATTCGGAGACCCTGTACGAGATCGGGATGCAGTACCGGGACCTTGCGCGGGAAAAGGGCGTGCCCTTCTTCGCGCGGGTGCCTGCCGTCGGCGACGACGCGGCATTCATCCGCGGGCTGGGACGGCTGGTGCGGGAGAGTCTCGGCCGGCCGCCGGCCATCTGCTCCGAGAACGGATCCCGCCTCTGCCCCGACTGCTGGTCGGGCTGCCCGGTCGGCAACATTTCCTGAGGATCGAACGCGATGCTCTACCTGTGGGTCAAGGCCCTGCACGTCCTATCCGTGATTGCCTGGATGGCGGGCATGTTCTACCTGCCCCGGCTGTTCGTCTATCACACCCAGGTCGCCCGGGGGTCGGAGGCGGCGCAGAAATTCATGGTGATGGAGGAGAAGCTGCTTCGCGTCATCATGAATCCGGCGATGATCGCGACCTGGGTCTTCGGCATCGCGCTCGTCATCATCGATCCGGGGCTGCTGTCCCAGGGTTGGCTTCACACCAAGCTGCTGGCCGTCTTGGGCATGACCGGCCTGCACATGGCCTTCGCACGGTGGCGGCGGCAGCTTGCGGCGGGAACCAGCGACCGTTCCGAGCGTTTCTTCAGGTTGATCAATGAGGCGCCGACCCTGCTGCTGGTCGTGATCGTCGTCATGGTCGTGGTCAAGCCCTTCTAGCCGACCCTCCTGGAGGCGCAGTTTTCCTCGGCGTTTCGGGCTGACGGCATGCGGGTTGGACCTGTCGCGGTTTATTGACTTGCATGCCCGATTTCTGTAACCATTCTATCGTCTCAAGGCCGGTTCATAGGCATCTCTCCAAAAAAAGATTGCTGGTGCGTCGTCGCGGATTTCGGCAGCTGCACCCGGCCACCCTCCCAGAACTGAAACTCTCGCGTCTTTCTTAACGCGTACCGTTCGAACCCTTAACCGGGCCTCCGCATGCATCTGCAAGAGCTCAAAGTCAAATCGCCTGCCGATCTGCTGGCGTATGCCGAAGAATTGGAAATCGAGAATGCAAGCAACCTGCGCAAGCAGGACATGATGTTTGCCATTCTCAAGCAGCTGGCCGACAACGACGTCGGCATTTTCGGTTCCGGCGTGCTGGAAGTCCTGCCCGACGGCTTCGGCTTCCTTCGTTCCCCCGAGGCGAACTACCTGCCCGGCCCGGACGACATCTATGTTTCCCCCAACCAGGTCCGGCGTTTCGGCCTGCGCACCGGGGACACCGTGGAAGGTCAGATCCGCGCGCCCAAGGATGGTGAGCGCTACTTCGCGCTGACCAAGGTGAACTCGATCAATTTCGAGGATCCGGACAAGGTCCGCCACCGCATCAATTTCGACAACCTGACGCCGCTCTATCCCGACGAGCGGCTGGTCATGGAGGTCGAGGACCCCACCAAGAAGAACTTCACCTCGCGCATTATCGATCTTGTTGCGCCGATCGGCAAAGGCCAGCGCGCCCTGATCGTGGCGCCGCCGCGCACCGGCAAGACGGTGATGCTGCAGAACATCGCCAATTCGATTTCGGTCAACCATCCGGAAGCCTATCTCATCGTCCTGCTGATCGATGAGCGGCCGGAAGAGGTCTCCGACATGGACCGCTCGGTGAAGGGGGAAGTGATTTCCTCGACCTTCGACGAGCCGGCGGCCCGCCACGTCCAGGTGGCCGAGATGGTGATCGAGAAGGCGAAGCGGCTGGTCGAGCACAAGAAGGACGTCGTGATCCTGCTCGACTCCATCACCCGCCTCGCCCGCGCCTACAACACGGTGGTTCCCTCCTCCGGCAAGGTGCTGACGGGCGGCGTCGACGCCAACGCCCTTCAGCGGCCGAAGCGCTTCTTCGGTGCGGCGCGCAATATCGAGGAGGGCGGATCGCTGACGATCATCGCCACGGCGCTGATCGACACCGGCAGCCGCATGGACGAGGTGATCTTCGAGGAGTTCAAGGGCACGGGCAATTCCGAGATCATCCTCGACCGCAAGCTGGCCGACCGCAGGACCTTCCCGGCGATCGACATCGGCAAGTCCGGCACCCGGAAGGAAGAGCTGCTGGTCGACCGGGCCACGCTCAGCAAGATGTGGGTGCTGCGTCGCATCCTGATGCCGATGGGAACCACGGACGCGATGGACTTCCTGATGGACAAGCTGAAGCACACCAAGGTGAACGCCGAGTTTTTCGAGAGCATGAACCAGTAGGGTTCGCGGAACACCGGCGTTTCACGTGAAACAGCCCTGACCGACGAAGCCCCGGCCGCTGACAGGCGCGCCGGGGCTTCTCATGTTCGGCAGGGACCGCCGGGTCGTGCCGCCGGATCAGGTCAAGAGGATCGTCGATCCCGTGGTCTTCCGGGATTCGAGCGCCCGGTGGGCTTCCGCCGCGTCCTTCAGGGGGAAGCGTTGCGACGTCGCGATCTCGACCGCGCCCGACCGCACGACCTCGAACAGCTCCGCGGCCGCCGCCAACAGGTCGGACCGGTCCGCCATGTAGGTGAATACGGTCGGTCGGGTGACGTAGAGCGACCCCTTCCCCGCCAGCCGGCTGAGATCGAAGGGCGGCACCGGGCCGGACGCGGCGCCGAACAGGATCATGAAGCCCCGCGGCCGCAGGCAGTCGAGGGAACCTTCGAAGGTATCCCTGCCCACGCCGTCATAGACGACGGGGACGCCCTTCCCGCCCGTAATCTCCTTCACGCGCGCGACGAAATCCTCCTCCCGGTAGAGGATCGGATGGTCGCAGCCGTGCCGGCGGGCAAGATCGGCCTTCTCCGGCGATCCGACCGTGCCGATGACGGTTGCGCCCAGATGCTTGGCCCATTGGCAGGCGATCAGGCCGACCCCGCCCGCCGCGGCGTGGATCAGGATCGTCATTCCCGGCTCGACCCGGAAGGCCGAGCGCAGGAGGAACTGGACCGTCAGCCCGCGCAGCATCATCCCGGCCGCCTGCTCGAAGCCGATCTCGTCGGGAAGCGCGACCAAGCGGTCGGCGGCGATGATCCGCTCCTCGCAATAGGCGCCCGGAGCCTGGGAGATATAGGCGACCCGGTCGCCGGGCTTCACGTCGGTGACGCCCGGCCCGACCTCGATCACCTCGCCCGCGCCCTCGACGCCCGGCGTTATCGGCAGCGGCAGCTTGTAGAGGCCGGTGCGGTGATAGGTGTCGATATAGTTGACGCCGACGGCCCGGTGGCGCAGCAGAACCTCGCCCGGGCCCGGGCGGCCGGTCTCGACCGGTTCGAGGCGGAGCGTTTCCGGCCCGCCCGTCTCATGAACTCGGATGGCATAGCCCATTATTAGCGTCCCCCTTCTACATCGGCTGACCAAGGGCTTCCGTCGGGACCGTTCGGGCAGGTCCGCGCTTCCGCTTCATCCGCGTGAAGCCCCCGGTGACGGTATATGCCTGCCCCGGGCTTGTCATCCGGGGACCGGGCGCCCCTCGTGGCGGAGAAGCCAGCGCTTGATGCCGAGCCCGGCGCTGCCGTAGCCGCCGATCGCGCCGCCGCTGGCGATCACCCGGTGGCAGGGGATCAGGAGGCAGATGGGGTTGCGGCCGCAGGCGTTGCCGACCGCCCGCGGTCCGGTGTCGAGGCTGATCGCGAGCCCGCCATAGGTCGCGACCTCTCCCCAGCCGATCTCCCGCATGGCCTGCCAGACCCGAAGCTGGAACGGCGATCCGGCGGGCCTGACCGGGAGATCGAAGCGTTTCAGCCGACCGGCAAAATAGGCTGCGATCTGGCGTTCGGCTTCGTCCAGCAGCGGGTCCGGGTCGTCCCCGGCCCCGGCCGCGAAGTCAAGGCCGGTGATCGCCCCGGCTTCTGCCGTTACGGTCAGCGGCCCGACGGGGCTCGGGACGGTGCGACGGACCATGGCCTATTCCAGCAGGCCCGCGAGGGCGGAGGCATCGGTGACCGGTGCCTCGCAGGCCATGCCCCGGCATAGATAGGCCGTCGCGCGGCCGTCGAGGGCGGTCTTGCCGGCCGCTGGATGCCCCGTCGGGAGGCTTTCGCCCGGACCGACGACGGTGAGCAGGCGATCGGGCAGCGACCGTTCCAGAACCGCGCGGCAGAGGGCGCGGGTGTCGGAAGACGAGCGGTCGCCGACGATCACGACCTGGAGCGCCCGGCCCAGGAACTCGGCATTGTTGAGGAAGGTCGCCAGCGGGAAGAAATTCCGGGTCAGCTCGCCGGCGAAGGCCCGCACGGTCGATTCCGCCCGTTCGGCATAGGCCGTCTCGCCGGTCAGCAGGTAAAGCCGGGCGAAGACGCCGACCAGCGTACCGTTGCCGGAGGGCGTGGGGTTGTCGTAGGCGGTCTTGGTCCGGACGATCAGGGCTTCCGCATCGTCGGCCGTCAGGAAATAGCCGCCCCGGTCGTCGTCGCGGAAATGCCGCTCGACCGCGTCGACCCAGCTCCGGGCACATTCCAGATAGGAGCCCTCGCCCGTCGCCTCGAAAAGCGACAGGGCGGCACGGCTCATCTCCGCATAGTCGTTGAGCGTCGCGGGCGGTCCGAACCGGCCGGCCCTTGCCGCGTGGCGGAGTCTTCCCGAGATCGTCATCCGGTCGCGGATGAAGGAGAAGGCCCGTGTCGCGGCCGCGATCCAGGCCGGGACCTCGAACACCATGCCGGCTTCGGCCAGCGCCGCGATCATCAGCCCGTTCCAGTCGGCAAGGACCTTGTCGTCCCGCCCCGGCCGCACGCGGCCCTCGCGCCGGGCAAGAAGCCGGGTGCGCAACGAGGCGAGCCGCGCTTCCGTCGCGGCATCGGCCGGCTCAGGCCGGTGCCGGCGGTTGAGGATCGTCTTTCCTTCCCAGTTCCCACCGGGGACGACGTCGTAGAACTGGCCGAACAGGGCCGCGTCGGATCCCAGGACCTCCTCGATCTCGGCCATGTCCCAGACATAGAAGCGCCCCTCCTCTCCCTCGCTGTCCGCGTCCAGCGTGGCGGCGAAGGCTCCGCCTTCGGCGACCATCTCCCGCAGCAGCCAGTCGATCGTCTCGCGGACCCTGGCCTCGTAGACCGGATCGCGGGTCTCCTGCCAGACCAGGGTCAGGAGTTCGACCATCTGGGCGTTGTCGTAGAGCATCTTTTCGAAATGGGGCACGAGCCACTCGGCATCGGTGGAATAGCGGGCGAAGCCCCCGCCCAGATGGTCGTAGATCCCCCCCTGGCACATATGGGTCAGGGTCGTGGTGACCGCCCGGCGATAATCTTCGCGGCCCGTGCGCTTCCACGCCCGCCACAGGAGAGTGAAGATCGCGGTCTGCGGGAATTTCGGCGCCTGGCCGATCCCGCCATACCGGAGGTCGACTTCGTCCAGCAGGCGCTCGGCGACGGCATCCAGGGATTCTCCGGGCACGCCGGCGGCGGGAAGGTTCATCGACATCCGGGCGAGCCCGTCGCGAAGCGCCGCGACATTCGCCGCGACCTTGTCCGCTTCGTTCCGGTATATGCCGGCGATCGCCTGCAGGACTTCCGGAAAGCCGGGCCTGCCCCAGCGGGTCGTCGGCGGAAAATAGGTTCCGCCCCAGAACGGGTCGCCGTCGGGGGTGAGAAACATGGTCAGCGGCCAGCCGCCCTGCTGTCCCATCATGGCGAGCGCGGCCTGGTAGATCTGGTCGATGTCTGGGCGTTCTTCCCAATCGACCTTCACATTGACGAATTCCCGGTTCATGAGGCCGGCGATGTCGGCGTTCTCGAAGCTCTCATGGGCCATCACGTGACACCAGTGGCAGGCCGCATACCCGACCGAGAGCAGGATCGGCTTGTCCTCCCGGCGGGCCCGTTCCAGGGCCTCCGGCCCCCAGGGCATCCAGTCGACCGGATTGTCGGCGTGCTGCAGCAGATAGGGGCTGATCTCTCGAGCCAGTCGGTTACGGGCCATCACGGGGGTTCCGGCAGTGGTCTGGAGTCGGGCGGCGCCTCCGCTATAGTGTGGGCATTCGGCGGCGCGACCCAAGGCCTAAACGGCCTTGGACGCCAGAAAGCGAGCGGAGCGGCCCCCATGAAATTCTCCATCGACATCGAATGCACGCCCGAGGAAGCCCGGGCCTTTTTCGGCCTGCCGGACGTCAAGCCGATGCAGGACGCGTTGATGGCCCAGCTGCAGGAGCGGCTTTCGGCCGGGCTGGCCGCGACCGAGCCCGATGCCCTTCTCCGCTACTGGCTGCCGCTCGGCATGCAGAATCTCGAGCAGTTCCAGCGCGCCTTTTGGTCGGGCATGACCCCGGGCGAGCGGTCGGGCGACGAGTCCAAGAGCTAGGCCCCGGAACGCTATCCTTCCCATGGCATCGACGATCTTCGCCCTGTCCAGCGCGCCCGGCCGTGCCGGTGTCGCCGTGATCCGTCTTTCAGGACCGGCTGCGGGAAGCGCGCTTTCGGCGCTGACCGGCCGGCCCCTGCCGCCGGCCCGCCAGGCGACGCTTGCCGCGCTGGTCGATCCCCGTTCGGACGATCTTCTGGACCGGGCGCTGGTCCTCCACTTCCCGGGCCCGGCCAGCTTTACCGGCGAGGATGTCGTCGAGCTGCACGTCCATGGCGGGCGGGCGGTGGTGGACAGCGTCTTCGATGCGCTGGCGGCGATGCCCGGCCTGCGCCCGGCCGAGCCCGGGGAATTCACCCGCCGGGCGTTCGAGAACGGCAAGCTGGACCTGACGGAAGCCGAAGGCATCGCCGATCTAGTGGACGCCGAGACGCGCGCCCAGCAGCGCCAGGCGCTTCGCCAGATGGACGGCGCTCTAGGTCGGCTCTATGACGGCTGGCGCGCCCGGCTCAGCCGGGCGCTTGCCCATATCGAGGCCGATCTCGATTTCCCGGACGAGGATCTGCCCGAGGGCGTTGCGGAGCAGGTTCGGCCCGAACTGGCCCTGCTGATCGCGGAAATCGGGCGGCATCTCGACGACAACCGCCGCGGGGAGCGGCTGCGGTCCGGCGTCCAGATCGCGATCCTGGGCCCGCCCAATGCCGGGAAGTCCAGCCTGCTCAATGCGCTGGCCCGGCGGGATGCGGCGATCGTGTCCGAGCGGGCCGGGACGACCCGGGACGTGATCGAGGTGCATCTGGATCTCGGCGGCTATCCGGTGATCGTCGCCGACACGGCCGGCCTGCGCCAAGCATCGGACGAGATCGAAGACGAAGGCATTCGCCGCGCCCGCGCGAGGGCCGAGCAGGCCGACGTGAAGATCCTGCTGTTCGACGCGCTGGACTGGCCGGAGCTGGACCCGGAGGTGACGGGCTTGGCCGACGGCGACAGCCTGACCGTGCTCAACAAGGTGGACCTGCGGCCGGATCTCGACCTGCCGGAAGGGTTCATCGGAGTTTCCGTCCGCACGGGCGAAGGCATGGGAGGGCTGCTGGGACGACTGGAGGAACTGGTCGCCGACCGGCTGGGCGGCAGCGGGGCCCCGTCCCTCACCCGGCTGCGACACCGGCAGGCGCTGGAGGAATGCCGGGAGGCGCTTTTGCGGGCCGAGGGCGCGCCGCTTCCGGAACTGGTCGCGGAGGATGTCCGGCTGGCGTTGCGGGCGCTCGGCCGCATCACGGGGAAGGTCGATGTCGAGGATCTGCTGGATATCGTCTTCCGGGATTTCTGCATCGGCAAATAGCTGTTTCACGTGAAACAGACGGTCGCTGCTGCTTTGACTTGAGCCAGGCGCGGCCCTAAATTCCCCGCCCATGAAGAGTTATGACGTCATCGTGGTCGGGGGCGGCCATGCCGGCTGCGAAGCCGCCGCCGCGGCCGCGCGGACCGGCGCGGCGACGGTGCTGGTCACCCACAAGGTCGAAACGATCGGAGAGATGTCCTGCAATCCCGCGATCGGCGGGCTGGGCAAGGGGCATCTCGTCCGCGAGATCGATGCGCTGGACGGGGTCATGGGCCGGGCGATCGACCGCGCCGGCATCCAGTTCCGCGTGCTGAACCGCAGCAAGGGCCCGGCGGTGCGGGGGCCCCGCGCCCAGGCCGACCGGAAGCTCTACCGCCAGGCCATGCAGGAGCTTCTGGCCGAGCAGGACGGGCTGGAGATCCTCGCCGCCTCGGCGGAGGACCTGGCGCTCGACGGAGACGGCCGCGTCTGCGGGCTGGTCCTGGCCGACGGCCGGACGATCCGGGCGGGCGCCGTCGTGCTGACGACGGGCACCTTCCTGCGCGGCCTCATCCATATCGGGGAGGAAAAGATCCCGGCGGGTCGCGTCGGCGAAGCGCCGGCCATCGGGCTTTCCGAGACGCTGAGCCGCGCCGGCTTCGCCATGGGGCGGCTCAAGACCGGGACGCCGCCACGGCTCGACGGGCGGACGATCGACTGGGCGGCGCTGGAGGTTCAGGAGGGCGACGATCCGCCGACCCCCTTCTCCTACCTGACGGAAAGGATCACGACCCCGCAGGTCAACTGCCACATCACCTATACGACGCCGGCCGCCCATCAGGCGATTCGGGACAATCTGCACCGCGCGCCCATGTATAGCGGGCAGATCGACAGCGTCGGCCCACGCTACTGCCCCTCGATCGAGGACAAGATCGTCCGCTTCGCCGACAAGGAACGGCACCAGATCTTCCTGGAGCCCGAAGGGCTGGACGACGACACGGTCTATCCGAACGGGATCTCCACCTCCCTGCCCCGGGACGTCCAGCTCCAGGTGCTTGCCGCCATCCCGGGCCTGGAGAACGCGGTGATGCTGCGGCCCGGCTATGCCATCGAATACGACTATGTCGACCCGCGGGAGCTGAAGCCGACGCTGGAGACCCGGCGCGTCCCGGGCCTGTTCCTCGCCGGGCAGATCAACGGCACGACGGGATACGAGGAAGCGGCGGCCCAGGGGCTGCTGGCCGGCGTCAACGCCGCGCTTCTGGCCGGTGGTGGCGGGCGGGAATTCGTCCTGGACCGGGCCGAGGCCTATATCGGCGTGATGGTCGACGACCTGATCACCCGCGGCCTTTCCGAGCCTTACCGGATGTTCACGTCGCGCGCGGAATACCGGCTGCTCCTCCGCGCCGACAATGCCGACCAGCGCCTGACCGGGCGGGGCATCGAGATCGGCTGCGTCGGCGCCGTGCGCCGGGAAGCGTTCGGCGCGAAGCTCATGGCCTTGGAGGCGGCGCGGGCTCTGGTCCGCTCGTTGAGCCTGACGCCGAACGAGGCCGCGCAGCACGGGCTTTCGGTGAACCGGGACGGACAGCGCCGGACGGCTGCGGACCTGCTTCGTTATCCGGGCATCGACCTCGGCGTCCTGTCCCGGATCTGGCCGGAGCTCTCGGGCTTCACCGCCGACATCGCGGAACAGATCGAGATCGACGCGCGCTACGCCGGCTATATCGAGCGGCAGGAGGCGGACATCCTGGCGTTCCGCAAGGACGAATCCCTGGTGCTGCCGGACGACATCGACTACGACGCGATCGGCAGCCTGTCGAACGAGATCCGGCAGAAGCTGCGGGCCGGCCGGCCTGCGACGCTGGGCGCGGCGGCGCGCATCTCGGGCGTGACGCCGGCTGCGCTCATTGCCCTCTTGCGGCACGTCAAGCGGCGCGACGAGGCGCTCCGTGCCTGAGCCGCTGAGCCCGGAGGCGTTCCGGCTGCGGACCGGAGTTTCACGTGAAACATTGGCGCGGCTCCAGATCTATGCGGAGCTGCTGACGCGGTGGCAGCGCCGGATCAATCTGGTCGGGAACTCGACCCTCCCCGATCTGTGGCGGCGGCACATGCTGGACTCGGCCCAGCTCCTCCCCCTCATTCCGAAGGAGGCGAAGGTGCTGGTGGACCTGGGCAGCGGCGCCGGGTTCCCCGGGCTGGTGCTCGCCATTCTGGGCGTGCCCGAGGTCCATCTGATCGAGAGCGACGCCCGCAAGGCCGCCTTCCTGCGCGAGGTTTCACGTGAAACATCGGCCGGGGCGACCGTGCACGCCACCCGGATCGAGGCCGCATCGGCGCCCAGGGCCGATGTCGTCACGGCCCGGGCCCTTGCGCCCCTGCGGACCCTCTTCGAGTTTGCGGCGCGTTTCGCCGACGAGCGCACGGTCCTTCTCTTCCCCAAGGGACAAGATGTGGGCAGGGAATTGACCGAAACCCCTAGAGAGACGAAGATGCAGATCGATGCTGTGCCCAGCATCTCCGACGATTCCGGTACCATTCTCCGTATCACGGGATTAATGCGTGTCTGACATCGATACCCTGGAACGGCCCGCCGAACGCCCGATGTCCCAGGACAACCCGGGCCGTACCCGGACGCGGATCATCGCCATCGCCAACCAGAAAGGCGGCGTCGGCAAGACCACGACCGCCATCAATCTAGGCACGGCCCTGGCCGCCTGCGGCAAGCGGGTGCTGATCATCGACCTCGATCCGCAAGGCAATGCCAGCACCGGGCTCGGCCTCACCCGGGCCCAGCGCGGAAAGGGATCCTATGAGCTCGTTTTCGGGGAGATCGACATCCGTCGGGATTCGGTCGCGTCCGCAGTGCCGGGCCTTTCCGTCGTTCCCTCCTCCGTCGACCTGTCCGGCGCTGAAATCGAGCTGGTCAATGCGGAGAACCGCGAGTACCGGCTGCGCGAGGCGCTGCGGCAGGCGCCGAGCGACTTCGACTTCATCCTGATCGACTGCCCGCCGGCGCTCGGCCTCCTGACCCTGAACGCGCTGGTGGCGGCCGATGCGATCCTGGTGCCGCTCCAGTGCGAGTTCTATGCGCTGGAGGGCTTGAGCCATCTGTTGAAGACGGTCGAGCGGGTCCGGCGGTCCTTCAATCCCCGGCTCGAGATCCAGGGCGTGGTCCTGACCATGTTCGACCGGCGCAACAATCTCTCGGAGATGGTGGCTCAGGACGTCCGCAGCTATTTCGGCGACAAGGTGTTCGATACCGTGATTCCAAGAAACGTACGGGTTTCCGAGGCCCCGAGCCACGGCAAGCCGGTTCTTCTCTATGATCTGAACTGCAGCGGCGCCCAGGCCTATGTCCATCTGGCGGGCGAGGTCCTGAAGCGCGAGAAGGGGCTGTCGGCGTGAGCAGGGAAGAGACGGCCCGTAAGCGCAACAATCTGGGACGCGGCCTGAAGGCGCTGTTCGGGGACGAGGATCCGACGGAGGAGATCCAGGCGGCAGGCCGCGGCGAAGGCGGTCGGGACAGGCGCGTCCTGCCGATCGAGTTCCTGGAGCCCAATCCCTACCAGCCGCGCCGCACCTTCGACGAGGAGGCGCTGGCGAGCCTGGTCGCGTCGATCAAGGGGCAGGGCATCGTCCAGCCGATCCTGGTGCGTCCGGCGCCTGGCAGGGGCGAACGCTACCAGATCATCGCCGGCGAGCGGCGCTGGCGCGCGGCGCAGCGGGCGCGGCTGCACGAAGTCCCGGTAGTGATCCGCGAGCTGACTGATGCCGAAGCGGCCCAGATCGCGATCATCGAGAACGTCCAGCGCGCCGACCTGACGCCGATCGAGGAGGCCGAGGGCTACCGGCGCCTGATCGCGGAATTCGAGTATACACAGGAAGACTTGGCCCGCACCGTCGGCAAGAGCCGGAGCCATATCGCGAACACGCTGCGCCTCCTGGACCTGCCGGGCGACGTCCGCGCCCTGGTCGAGGACGGGAAGCTGACGGCGGGCCACGCCCGCGCCCTTCTCGCGTGCCCCGACCCGTCGGCCGCGGCCCGGCAGGTCGTCGAACGCGGATTGAACGTCCGTCAGACGGAGGAGCTGGCCCGGCAGGGTGGCGCCCCGCGGCAGCGGCCGAGGGGCAAGTCCGCTGCCGGCGCGGCGGCGGAGAACCGGGTCGTCGATCCGGACACGGCCGCGCTCGAGCAGGAGATGTCGAACATCCTGGGGCTTCGCGTCACGATCACCGGCGGAAGCGGCGAGTCGGGCTCACTGACCATCCATTACGGCACGCTGGAGCAACTCGACGACGTGCTGCACCGGTTGAGCCAGGGCCGCCGGTTCTAGGGGCCAGCCGGGTTCAGGTGCGGCTGCGGCCCATCACGGCGAGCTGCAGCAGCACCCGCGCGCACAGGGTTTCGGCGGGAAGGCCGGTGCGCTTGCAATCGGCCTCCGCCTCCATCAGGCGGTTGAGCGCCTCGGCCAGGCGGCCGGTGCCCCAACGCTGCATCTGCAGCCTGAATCGAGGCTGGACCTTGAAGAAGACGGGGGGCCTCAGCGCCGCCATCGCCTGTTCCGGGCTGTCTCCGGCGGCGAGGCGCGAGGCCGCCAGATGCAGGCGCAGGAAGTGGCGCTGCGCCGCGCGCAGGATCGCGACCGGCGAATTGCCTTCCGCCAGCGCCTTTTCCAGGACCCGGTCGGTCGCGGCGCGATCGCCGTCGCCCACGGCGAAGACGAGGTCCTCGAGCGACTGCTCGGCGCTGTCCCCGACGCAGGCCTCGACCGCCGCCACGTCGATCCGCCCGCCCTCTCCGGCATAGGCGATCAGCTTGTCCATTTCGCGCCGGGCAAGCTGGCGGTCGCCGACGAGGCGTTCGGCCAGCAGTGCCTCGGCGTCCGGATCCAAACCCAGGCCCGCCTCCCCCGCCATCTGGCGGACCAGCCGCGCCGTCGTCTCTACATCGGCGACGTAGCAGGGCAGCGCCGCCGCGTTCGCCGCCGTTTCGCAGAGCTTCCTGAGGCTCGAGCGCGGACCGAGATCGCCCGCCTCCAGGACTGCCAGGCTGTCCGTCTCCGGGCCGTCCAGGACCGCCTTGACGGCCATGGACGCAGCATCCCCGGCATCGCGCACGCGAACCGCGCGACGTCCGCCGGTGAGGGCGAGAGCGCCCATCTCGTCCGCCAGTCTCCCCGGGTCCTTCGGCAGGTCCGCGCCGGCGATCTCGCCGACCCGGAACGGGTCGTCCAGGCTGCCGGCGACTGCCCGGACCAGGCTGTTCGACCGCTCCCGCACCAGCCCGGCATCCGGGCCGTAGACCAGGACGACGCGGATCCCGGGATCCGGTTCGCGGGCGAAGCGGTCCAGCCGGGCGGTCGGGACCTTCATCCGGGATCAGGCCTCGCGGTTGAAATGCAGCGCGAGCCGCGTCCGGATATCCTCGCTGATCTGGCGCAAAGCGCGGTCGCGGGCGTCGCGTTCGGCGCTCAGCGTGGCGAACTGGTCCAGAAGAAGGTTGTAGCTGGTGATCGTCTGCACCGTACCCGAGGTGACCGGCTGGCCGTCCCTGTCGACCAGGCGGAAATTCGCCGAAACGACCAGATTCGCGCGCGTCGCCGTGTCGTCCTTGCGGATGCCCAGGTCCTCCTCCACCTCGGACACCCTGACGTTCAGCGTGTAGAGCGGGCGGTCGGGCCGCCCGTCCGGATTGAGGCTCCGGATCAGATAGTTGCGGAGGATCTGTCCGGTCCGGTTCGGGATGACCGCGACCCTGATCTGGGCCAGCTCGGCCGCGACCGTCTCGCCCGCGATGCCCGGAGCCGTCCCGTAGATCGGCTGGTAGCCGCAGGCGCCGGTGAGGGCCGCGAGCGAAAGGATGGCGGCCGCGCCGCTACGACGCCACGACATTGACCACCCGGTTCGGTACGACGATCACCTTGCGCACGGTCAGCCCCTCCAACGCACGTCCGACATTCGGGTCGGCAAGGGCGGTCTTCTCGGCGTCCTCGCGGGCCATGTCCCGTGGCAGCTCGAGGGTCGCGCGCAGCTTGCCGTTCACCTGGACCGCCACGGTCACCGTGTCGTCGACCGTCAGGCTCGCGTCGAGGGCGGGCCAATCGGTCTCGGCCACCAGGCGCTCGTGGCCCAGGCTCTGCCACAGCTCCTCGGCCAGATGGGGCATCATCGGGCCGATCAGCAGGACGGCGACCTCCAGCGCCTCGCGCAGAGCCCAGGCGAGATCCGGCGCGATCGCGCCCTCCGCGGCCTCGTCGGCGATGGCGTTGGTCAGCTGGCGGATACTGGCGACGGCCTTGTTGAGACGGAAATTCTCCAGGTCGTCCGTCACCGCCGCGATCGTCTTGTGGGTGGCCTTGCGCAGCTTCAGCGCCGGCCCGGAGAATGCGTCCGGCTTGGGCGTCCCCGGTCCGGGTATCCGGCCGACCAGATCGTCGACCAGGCGCCACAGGCGGTTGACGTAGCGCCACGCCCCCTCGATGCCGGCATCGGTCCATTCTAGGTCACGCTCGGGCGGGCTGTCGGAAAGGAGCAGCAGCCGCGCCGTGTCCGCGCCATAGTCCCGGACGACCTGTTCCAGGCCGACGACGTTCTTCTTGGACTTGCTCATCTTCTCCAGGCGGCCGCGCTGGACCGGCGCGCCGTCCGACAGGCGGAAGGCCTGGCCGTCCCGGATCTCGACCTCCTCCGGATAGAGCCACTGACCGTCCGGGCCCTGATAGGTCTCGTGGACCACCATGCCCTGGGTCATCAGACCCGCGAACGGCTCTTCCGCGGTCAGGTAGCCGCACTGCTTGAGCGCCCGGGTGAAGAAGCGGGAATAGAGGAGATGCAGGACCGCATGCTCGATCCCGCCGATATACTGATCGACCGGCAGCCAGTAATCGACCTTGGCCCGGTCGAAGGCGTTTTCCGCCTTCGCGTCGGCGAAGCGGGCGAAGTACCAGGAGGATTCGAAGAAGGTGTCGAAGGTGTCCGTCTCGCGCCGCGCCTCGCCGCCGCATTGCGGGCAGGACACGTGCTTCCAGGTCGGGTGGTGTTCCAGCGGGTTGCCGGGACGGTCGAAGCTGACGTCGCGCGGCAGCTCGACCGGAAGGTCCTTCTCCGGGACCGGCACGACGCCGCACTTCTCGCAGTGGATCATCGGGATCGGGCAGCCCCAATAGCGCTGCCGCGAAACGCCCCAGTCGCGCAGGCGGTAGCGCACCGTCGCCTCGCCGGCGTTGCGGCCGGCCAGCGCCCCGATCGCGATGTCCTTCGCCTCTGCCACGGACAGCTCGGTCCGGTCCGTCAGGTCGCCCAGCACATAGCGGTACGCCTTCAGCTCGGTATCGCTGTAGGCAGTGTTGGCGACATGGAACACCCTTCCCTGTCCCGGCAGATCCTGGATCGGATCGTCGTCGAAGCGGGCGCGTACGTCCTCCGGCAACGCCTCGAACTCCGCGTCGGAAAGTACGCGTACGTCCGTCGGCCACAGGACCGGCCGGACCGGCAATCCGTATTTGCGGGCAAAGTCCAGGTCGCGCTGGTCGTGGGCCGGGCAGCCGAAGATCGCCCCCGTCCCGTATTCCATCAGCACGAAATTCGCGACATAGACCGGCAACTCGACCGACGGATCGAAGGGATGAACGACCTTGAGCCCGGTATCGAAGCCGCGCTTCTCGGCGGTCTCGATCGCCTCCTCGCTGGTGCCGAGGCGCCGGCATTCGGCAATGAACTCGGCAAGCTCAGGCCGGCCCCGGGCCAGCTCGTCGGCCAGCGGATGATCGGGGGAGATCGCGCAGAAGCTGGCGCCGAAGATCGTGTCCGGACGGGTCGTGAAGACCTCCAGCTCGCCGTCGCGGTCGGTGAAGCGGAAGCGCATGGTTGCGCCGACCGAGCGGCCGATCCAGTTCTCCTGCATCAGCCGCACCCGCTCGGGCCAGCGGTCGAGCTGTTTCAGCCCGTCCAGGAGCTCGTCGGCGAATTTGGTGATGCGCAGGAACCACTGCGTCAGCTGGCGCTTCTCGACCAGCGCGCCGGACCGCCAACCGCGGCCGTCGATCACCTGCTCGTTCGCCAGGACGGTGTTCTCGACCGGATCCCAGTTGACCCAGGACTCCTTCCGGTAGGCCAGGCCCGCCTTGTAGAAGTCCAGGAACATCTTCTGTTCGTGGCGATAATATTCCGGCGTGCAGGTCGCGACCTCCCGGCTCCAGTCATAGGACAGGCCGATGAGCCGAAGCTGGTCGCGCATGACGCGGATGTTCTCGAAGGTCCAGTCGGCGGGATGGACCTTGTTCGCGATGGCGGCGTTCTCCGCCGGCAGGCCGAACGCGTCCCAGCCCATGGGATGCAGGACGTTGTACCCGCGTGCGCGCCGGTACCGCGCGACCACGTCGCCGATGGCGTAGTTCCGCACATGGCCGACATGGAGCCGCCCCGAGGGATAGGGGAACATCTCCAGGACATAGTATTTGGGCCGCGAGACGTCCTCGCGCGCATTGAAGCAGCCGCGCTCGTCCCAGACGGCTTGCCACTTCGCCTCGGTTTCCTTGAAATTGTATCGGGCCATCGGAGCTTCGCATCCAAAAGGGGGCCGCGGCCACAAGCGCCGCCTCGGGCCGGCTGAACCCTGGGTTCTAGAGGAATTGACCCGGCAAGGGCAAGGCCCGCCCTCAGACGACGCGGATCACGTCCATCGCCACCAGGTCGCCCAGAAGCTTCGTCCGCTGAGCCTCGGGAATTTCCGGGAAGGCCGCCGCGAAGTCCGGCTCCCCGAACCCTTCGCGGTCCAGCATCCACTGGATGGGACGCTCGGTCCCGGGCGGAACGGCGACGCCCTGCTTGCCGTCGGTGAGCACGAAGGTGCTGCCCTTGCGCGCGAGGCGGATGCCGTTGCCGGCGCGACGGTATTCCTTCGCGAGCGCGTCGTCGGGAAGGGTGACGGTCTCGCGATTGAAGCGGAACCCGGCGATGAATTGCGCGAACCGGTCGACGACCTCCGGGGTGCGGCAGAATTCGGCGAAACGGTCGCCGAGCTGCGCCAGATGCTCGGCAAGCTCCTTCCGGTCGGAGGGCAGGTTCTTGCGGAACAGCGGGTCCTGGACCGCCCGGTCGAAAAGCTGGGTCAGCACGTCGAGCCCGATCACTCCCGTCGCGCCGAAGGCGATATGGACCGTGGCCTCCGAGGTCGCGAGCGCGTCGTGGTACCAGCCGCGGGGCAGGTAGAGCAGGTCGCCCGGCTCCAGCGTGACCTCCTGGGTCAGCGGGCCGCGATGGGTGTTGTGGTATTCCTGGGGCAGCGACTTGAAATAGGGATGCGCGATCGGATCGTCGATCGACCGGCCGTAGAGCTTCCAGGTCTTCCGTCCGGCGACGTGGACCGCGAAGACCTCGTGCGTGTCGAAATGGGTCCGGAACGCCGGATGGGCCTTCCAGGAGCAGTAGAGATTGGCCTGGACCTTGGCGTTGAGCGAGGTCTCGAGCGCGCTCGCCACCGCCCGCAGCTCGGGCGTTAGCTGGTCGATATCGTTGCACACCATCGAGGCGCCGCGGCGCAGCCAGGCCTTCACCTTGGCCGGATCGGGCATGAGCAGCTGGGTCTTGTCGCGGCCGATCTCCGGCACGCAGTATTCCTTGGGGTCGACCGGCTGGTGGTCGAGGACGAGCAGCAGCGACTTCGACGACCAGATGCTGGTCTGGTTGACCAGGCCGGTCAGGATCTGCCAGTTCATCACGCGGGCGAACTTCTCCGGATCGCCCTTGATGTGAAGCGGCTTCTTGAACCTGTATTCGCTGAAGAACGTCTCCGGGGTCACCGGAGCGAGAAGGTCGGCAAGCGTCTCGATCGGATTGCTCATCTAGAGTGCCCCCAGGAACCTCGTGAACCCGAAGGTTGGATAGCAGAAAATGGCTGAGTCGACCACCAGCGCAGAACGCGCGATCGCCGACAACATCGCGGAAATCCGCGGGCGAATGGACGCAGCGGCGCGCGAGGCGGGCCGCGATCCCGGCGGGATCTCGCTCGTCGCCGTCAGCAAGGTCCAGCCGCCCGAACGGGTCGCCGGGGCGCTTGCCGCCGGTCATCGCCTGTTCGGGGAGAACCGCGTCCAGGAGGCTAAGGCCCGTTGGACCGAGCCGCGGGCCCGCCATCCCGACCTGAAGCTGCACCTGATCGGGCCCTTGCAGACCAACAAGGTGAAGGACGCGGTCGCCCTGTTCGATGCGATCGAGACGGTGGACCGACCCAAGCTGGCCCGGGCGCTGGCCGAGGAGATGGCGAAGACCGGCCGTCGGCCGGAGCTGTTCATCCAGGTCAACACGGGCGAAGAGCCGCAGAAGGCGGGCGTGCTGCCGGCCGAACTGGATGCGCTGGTCGCGCTTTGCGTCGACGAGCTGTCGCTCCCGGTCACGGGCCTCATGTGCATCCCGCCGGCGGACGAGAATCCGGCCCTGCATTTCGCGCTCTTGGCCGACATGGCGAAGCGCCACGGCCTTGCCCGGCTGAGCATGGGGATGAGCGGGGATTTCGAGACCGCGATCCGCTACGGCGCGACCCATGTCCGGATCGGCACCGCCCTGTTCGGCGAGCGCGTCAAGCCGGCGGCGTGACGATCAGCCGGGCGTCACGGCCGCAGGCGGCGAGGAGCCGCAGCAGGTCCTCCCGTTCCAGGGCGACGCAGCCTTCCGTCGGGGCGTAGCCCGGCCGGGCGAGATGCATGAAGACCGCGCTGCCGAGGCCCGGGACCGGCGGATCGTCGTTGTGGCCCAGGACCACGACGATGTCGTAAACCCCGTCCTCGCGCCACATCCGCTCGTGCCGCGCCGGATGGGGCAGCCTGACCGGGCGGTTGTAGTCGGGGGAGGACGGATCGTCGCACCAGCCGTCCTCGGGGCCGATCGGCGCGCAGTCCAGCGCCGTGGAAGGCCGGGCGATGCGGTCGGCCCGGTAGAGCACACGCCGCAGCGGGAATTCCCCGACCGGCGTTGCCCCGTCGCCTTCGCGCTTGTCCGTGCGAACGCCCCCCTTGCCGAGGGCGCAGCGCGCCCGCTCCTGCCCCCAGGAAATGTAGCCCTCGGGCGATACGGTTATGATCATGGCCCTCTATGCCCGGTCCCAAACCTCGTCCGGGAGAAGGTGCCGCGATCAGGAGCGGGTGTCGAGCCCGGCCGAGCCGGGTGCAGGGGCTGTGCCGGCGGACTGGCGCCGATAGAGGTCGAGCGCCCGCATCATCGCGTCCGGCACCTGGTGGACCGGCACGATCTGGGCGTTGTCCGGAAGCTCGGCCATCTGCGGCGCCGCAGGCTCCCGGGCGTCGCGCGCCGGAGACGCGCCGGCTTCCGGCAGCCCGTTCTTCGCCTGGAGGGCGAGACCCGCGGCGCTGTCCCGGGCAAGACGCTGAAGCGCGCCGTCCAGCCCGACATCGATCGCGACCGGTGCGCTGGGATCCGCCTCGATGGTCCGGGTGGCCGCCGGACGGGCGGCGTTCGACAGCGGGATGAACCGGCCTGACGGCTGGGAGCGCGGGGTCAGGGGGAAGCCGTTCGGCAGGATCCGGGTGCCGCGTCCGGCCGAGACCGGGGCCGCCAGGGCGGCGGCGGTATCGGCCTCGGCCATGAGGAGAGGCTGCGTCTCCTCCGCCGGAGCGGCATCGGGCCCGTTATCGGAGACGGAAGCCTGCTCTGCAGCCGGCGTCGCGGCGGTTTCGGGCGGCAGCTCCGCATAGACGGGCGCCGGGACATCGCTTCCGCCCTCCCCGTCCTCCCCCCGGACGAGAGCCAGGACGTGCCCATCGATCGACTTGCCGGAGGTCTCGGCGATGATCGCGTCGGCGGCGTTCAGGGCCATGCCGATCGGGCCGCCGAACAGCGTTCCACCTAGGATCCGCGCTTCGGGTCGGATCGTGTCGCCCGTGATTTCCCGGTAGATCGTCGAGACGATCGGGATGTGCTGCAGCGGATTGATGATGTCGACGAAGTCCCAGAAGCTCATCGCCTCGCCGGACGTGCCGCCGGTCGGGCCCACGTCGTCCGCACGCTTCGCCGGCGGCCAGTGGCGCCGGGAAGGTTCGGTGAAGTCGACGGATGCGGGATGGCTCATGGGACGGTTCTCCGGGGGGCATCCACGCAATAGCCATGCCAGACCGGAAACCGGGATCTTCCGCCGCCTGCCTCGCGCCGAAGCCGGATTTCGCCCGGCAAGCTTTGCCGGGTCCGGCAGACTCTGCCGGATCAGAGCAGGTGCCCGCTCCTCAGCTTCTTCGTATTGAGATAGAACTCGTTGTGACCGTTCGCAGGGAACGCATGGGGCACCCGCTCCACGACCTCGATGCCGCAGCGGGCCAGCTGCTCGACCTTGTCGGGATTGTTGGTCATCAGCCGTACGCGGTGGAAGCCGAGCTGCCGCAGCATCTCCGCGGCCGGCAGATAGATCCGCTCGTCGGCGTCGTAGCCCAGCATCTCGTTCGCGTCGACCGTGTCGAAACGGGCGTCCTGGAGCCGATAGGCGCGCAGCTTGTTGACGAGGCCGATGCCCCGCCCCTCCTGCGCGAGATAGAGCAGGATTCCGGCGCCGTGGCGCGCGATCTCAGTGATCGCGCCGCGAAGCTGCGGGCCGCAGTCGCAGCGGAGCGAGCCCAGGAGGTCGCCTGTGAAGCATTCCGAATGCAGGCGGATCAGCACGGGCTCGGCCGGATCGGGATCGCCGATCACGATCGCCAGATGCTCCTGGCCGCCATCGGTCGGGCGGAAGGCCACGATCTCGGTCCGTTCGGCGCCGTCCAGCGGGACCCGCGCGTCGGCCACCCGGCGCAGGCTGCGGGCGGCGTGCCGCTCGTAATGGTCGATGTCGAAGGCGCTGACCGACAGGAGATCGGTCTGGGCAAGAAGCCGTTCGGTGCCGAACGGCCGCTCGACCGGGGCAACCAGGGCCGACGGCAGGAGCCGGGCCAGCTTGGCCAGCCGGGTGACGGCGACGGCGCCGTCCCGGCTGTCCGCGGCGATCGCGACACGCGGGATGCTGGCCAACTCGGACGCGTCGACGGCGCGGGAGGGATCGCTGAGCCGCCGGACGAGGTCGGCGTCGAGCGCCGGTCCGGGGTCGAGCCGCATGACCCCCTCGACCTCCCGGCTGAGCCCGATGGCGGCGGCCCGCTGCAGCGTGATCACGACCGAGGGCAGGACGCCCGTCAGCTCGCGCATGCGGGCGATGCCTTCGGCGGTCACGCTCTCGCTCGCCTGGATGAGGAGCGCCGGACCCTGATCCGGGCGCACCAGCACGAGGTCGCCGCGTCTCAGATCCGAAACGGCACGGTCGACCGCGCGCAGGCTGGCCTGGCGGTCGCCCCCCGGCGCCTTCGGGGAGGAGGATGCTTCGGCGGAGGGGGATGGATTGGCTGGATCGTTCGGCATGAGGGAATTGTCTTGAGTGCGGGCGGAGCGACGCCCATGACCCCTAAATGAGCACGGCGGGGCGTCGTGGCAAAGCCTCCTTGCAGTGGAATAACCCATCTTGACCCTCTCGGCTCCCTCGGCAGGGGCGGACAAGCGCCCGGCCGCGACGCGGAATCGCGCGCCCGGCGCGGCTTCGTTGCGCCGTCGATACCAGCCATTCTGCGTGATAACATGGCCCCGCAAGGCGCCCGGCCGGCGGCCAGGACCGGGTCGGGCCGCGCCAGAGGACGTGCATGACCGCCAACAAGAAGAAGATCCTGATCGTCGACGATGACGGCGCGCTTCGGCTATCCCTTGCCGAACAGCTCCAGCTTCTCGAGGAGTTCGCGACGGTGGAGGCCGAGACCGCCGCCCAGGCCCTGGAGGCGACGAAGGAGACCTATTTCGACTGCATCCTGCTGGATGTCGCCCTGCCTGACATGGATGGCCGCGACCTCTGCCGCGTCCTGCGCGCGAACGGGGTTCGAAGCCCGGTGATCATGCTGACGGCGGCCGGCCGGGACAGCGACACGATCCGGGGGCTCGACAGCGGAGCGAACGACTACGTCACGAAGCCGTTCCGGCTGGGCGTGCTTCTCGCCCGCATCCGCGCGCAGCTCCGGCAGTTCGAGCAGAGCGAGGACGCCGTCTTCACGATCGGCCCGTATACCTTCCGCCCGGGGGCCAAGCTTCTCGTCGACGAGAAGCGGAACCGCAAGGTGCGGCTGACCGAGAAGGAGACGGCGATCCTGAAGTACCTCTACCGGGTTGGGCAGAAGGTGGTGCGGCGCGACGTGCTGCTGGGCGAGGTCTGGGGATACAATGCCGGCGTCACGACCCACACGCTGGAAACCCACGTCTACCGCCTGCGCCAGAAGATCGAGCGCGACCCATCGAATGCAGAGATTCTGGTCACCGAGCCGGGCGGATACCGGCTCGTTCCCTGAGACCGCCGCTGTGACGACCCGCACAGACTCCCGCCCCGACCGGTGCTCTGATCATCCTGGGCGGTACCTGGCTTCGGCCAGTCGCATCAACCAATGGGAGATTACGCCCGCCTGATGAGCCATCGACGCGAGTTCTTCATAAAGTTCTGGGGTGTCCGGGGCAGCCTGGCCTGTCCCGGTCCGGGCACGGTGCGCTATGGCGGGAACACCTCCTGCATGGAAGTCCGGTGCGGCAGCCACCGGCTGATCTTCGACGGGGGCACCGGCCTGCGCGCGCTGGGCTGCGAGCTTGCGCGGGATCTACCGCCGCGCATCGACGTGTTCTTCACCCATACGCATTTCGACCATGTCTGCGGCGTTCCGTTCTTCAAGCCGGCCTACATGCAGGGCACCCGGGTCGAATTCTGGGCCGGGCATCTGCTCCCCGAACGGACCCTGAAACACGTGCTGTGCGAGATGATGACGGCGCCGCTTTTTCCGGTGCCGCTCGAAGTCTTCGCGCGTTCCCGGTTTCACGACTTCCCCTGCGGCACGACGCTCAGGCCTGCGCCGGGCGTCGTGCTGACGACCTGCCGCCTGAACCATCCCAACCGGGCCTGCGGCTATCGCATCGACTATGCCGGCAAAAGCATCTGCATCATCACCGACACCGAGCACGTTCCCGGCCGGCTGGACGAGACGATCGTGGAGTTCGTCCGCAACGCTGACATCATGGTCTATGACGCCATGTTCACGGACGAGGAATTCCCTGCCTATGTGAACTGGGGGCATTCGACCTGGCAGGAGGCGCTGCGCGTCGCGGAGGCGGCCGGTGTCGGCGTCGCCGTCCCCTTCCATCACGATCCGGACCATGACGACGCGTTCCTGGACCATCTGTCGGAGCTGGCGTCCGCGATCCGGCCGGGGACGGTCTTTGCCCGGGAGGGGCTGGTCCTCGCGCCGTGAGCGGCCCGGGCCGGCCTAGCCCAGGGGTCCTGCCCGGCCGGCCGCACGACTTCGGCGAGGCGAGGTGGGGCCGGCCCCGCCGCCGTCACGGCGTGGGATCGGTGGCCGGGGGCGTCTCCGCGATTCCGAGCGCGACCAGGTTGCTCAGCGTCGTCTCGCGAAGGGTGAGCCCGTTCCGCCGCGCCGCGGCCGCCGCCCGCTCCGCGATGTCGTCGAATCCGGAAAGCGAGGATTCCAGAGTCAGCTTCCTGCCGCTGCCGCGCAGCGTCATCTGCATCCAGCCGCGACCCCGGTCGCGTCGGGTCGAATAGTAGCGCAAGGTCAGGTCGCTGAGCTCGGGCCAGGCGATGGCGCCGCCGAGCGGCCCGCGCGCCACGATGCCCTGGTCGCCAACCTCGAAGACGGTGAGGTGCCGCTGCGCCGTGCGGAGCACGAACACCCCGAAGGTCGCGCATGCCCCGGCCAGCAGGAGCGATACCGCCCAGTGCGGGTCCAGGGCCGCAAGCGGCGCGCCGGTCAGGACAAGCCCGGCGATGCCGCGGGCATAGTCCATCGCCAGGCTTTCCCCGGGATAGCGATAGGTGCTCATGGCGCCGATACTATACGCCGCGGGCCGGGCATGCCGGAAATGCCTAGAGGTCCAGGTCGACCCAGACCGGCACGTGGTCCGAGGGCTTCGGTTCCCAGCCCCGGGCCTCCCGGAGGACGCCGTAGCCTTTCAGTCCGGACGCGAGCGGCGGCGTCACCCAGACATGATCCAGCCGGCGCCCGCGGTCCGACACGTCCCAGTCGCGCGCCCGGTAGCTCCACCAGGTGTAGAGCTTGCGGTCCTCCGGCACGAAGCGGCGGACGGCGTCGACCCAGCCGATCGACTCCTGCATGGCGGTCAGCTTCTCGACCTCGATGGGCGTGTGGCTGACCACGTCAAGAAGCTGCTTGTGGCTCCACACGTCGTGCTCCAGCGGGGCGATGTTGAAATCGCCGACCAGGATCATCCGGTCGTCCGGCTGCCGCGCCTGCGGCCACCAAGCCGTCATCTCGTCAAGAAACTGGAGCTTGTGGGCGAATTTCGGATTCTGCTCCGGATCGGGAATGTCGCCGCCGGAGGGGACATAGAGCGAATGGACCTCGATCCCGCCCGGCAGGCGCGCGGCGACGTGGCGGCAATCCTCCTTGCCGCACCAATGGGTCACGGCATGGGCCTCGATCGGCAGGCGGGAGAGGATGGCGACGCCGTTGTAGCCCTTCATCCCGGCAACCGCGATATGCCCGTAGCCCCGGTCGATGATGGGCTGCCGCGGGAAGAGGTCGTCGATGCATTTCGTCTCCTGCAGGCAGAGGATGTCCGGCTGCGCCTCCTCGAGAAGGCGCAGCACGAGGTCGAGCCGGAGACGAACGGAGTTGATGTTCCAGGTGGCGATACGCACGGGGGGAAGGACCTGCCAGTTTCGAATCGTTCTGAACGCCGTTCCGCTTCTACCCGAGACGGGCCGCGAAAGCACGCGCCCTCGTCACCGGCAGGGTACGGCAGATGTTCATGATTCGTCCAGGTTCCAGATATGTTCGCGATTCATCCGCCCTTCGGTCCCGTTCGGGATCGTCGGATCGGCGATGAGGGCTGGGTCAGGCCGGGTCAGGTCAGGTCTACTCGGCCGCGGGCGGACGGTAGCGGGCAGCGGCGCGGGCGCGGACGGCCTCGCCGAAGGCCGTGAACAGGGTGCGGGAGTCCTCGTTCTCCCAGAAGCGCCATTCCGGGTGCCATTGGACGGCAATCGCGAAGCTGGGGCACGACCCCTCGGGCGTCCGGCAGACCCGCACCGCCTCGATCTGGCCGTCCGGCGCCACCGCTTCGACGGCAAGGCCGTCGGCCAGGCGGTCGATGCCCTGGGCGTGGATGGAATTGACGCGGATCTCGGTCTTGCCGAGCAGCCGCCGCAGCATCCCGTCGGGCTCGATCGTCACGGGATGGGCCGGGCCGTACTGCACCTCGACCGGACGGCTTTCGTCGGCGCGGTGGTCGAGCCGGCCGGGAATCGCGTGGACCTCCTGATGCAGGGTGCCGCCCAGCGCGACGTTCAGCTCCTGCAGGCCCCGGCAGATGGCCAGCAGCGGCACGCCCGCGGCCAGGGCCTTTCGGATCAGCGGTAGCGTCGTCCGGTCACGCGCCGGGTCGGCCAGGGGCGCGGGATCCAGGACCGGACCGCCGTAATGCTGCGGCTCGATATTGGAGGGGCTGCCGGTGATCAGAAGGCCGTCGACCCGGTCCAGCAGATCGTCGAAGTCCCACCATTCGCCCAGTGCCGGGATCACGAAGGGAACGGCGCCCGCCCCTTCCGAAACGGCGCGGACATATTTGTCCCCGACGATGTGAAAGGGGTGGGATCCGATGGTCCTCATGCAGCAAGGAATGCCGACGACCGGCAGGGGCGACAGGCTCATGATCCCTCTTCGGCTTCCGTCATGGGCCGCGGGTCCGCAGATGACGGCGCGGCCGTCCGCGCCTATTCTGCTCTTCATGGACGGCGCTGTTCAACTCCTGCTCGGCTACAAGGGCGCTGCCGTCGCCGCATGGCTGGTCCTTCTGTTCGTGCTGGAACGGTTGCTGCCTGCGGTTGCCCGCCCGGCGGAGGCCGGCCAATCCCCCTGGCGGCGGCTCGGCCGCAATGCCGGGCTGTGGCTGGTCAATGTCGGGCTGTCGCCGCTGGTCGTCCTGCCGGTTTCGGCCTGGGCCGCCGACATCGGCCCGGGCTGGCGTCCCGGCTGGTGGCAGGGCTGGGGCGGACTTGCCCTCGATCTCGTGCTGCTCGATCTCTGGATCTACTGGTGGCACCGGGTCAATCACGAGATTCCGCTGCTCTGGCGGTTCCACGAGGTCCACCACCTGGACCGCTGGCTCGATTCGACGACGGCCCTGCGCTTCCATTTCGGCGAGGTGGTGCTGTCCGCCCTCGCCCGCGCGGTCGTGATCGTGGCCCTGGCAATCCCGCTGACCTCGGTCGTCGTCTTCGAGGCGCTGGTGCTGGTCGCGTCGGTCTTCCACCACTCCAACCTGCGGCTGCCGTCCCGGCTGGAAGCCGCGCTCGCGCGGGTCGTCGTCACCCCGTCGATACATTGGGTGCACCATCACCGGCGCCGGGCGGACACGGACAGCAATTACGGGACGGTGCTCAGCCTGTGGGACCGTCTGTTCCGATCGCAAAGCCCGACCCGCCGCACCCCGGACCTCTCGATCGGGGTCGAGGCGCGGGAGGAACAGCCGCTGCCGCGGCTCTTCCTGCGTCCCTTCCGGCGCGCCGAAGATCCGGCCGCACGCCCGCTGCCGCGGCGGCGCTGACGGGCGTCCGACAACGGCTCTGCGTCAAAGGGTCCGGGACCGGGGGAAAAATTACACTTGCGTCGGCGGATTATTTCGACCACATAGGGGCCTCTCCCGAGGGGAGCCTGTTTAGGCGGTCCGATGTTGCCGGTTGCCGGCCGTGGGACTTCCTAAACAGGTTGCGTACCGGGTCATCTGCTGACTGGAGGACAGACCATGGCCGATCAACCGGCTGTCTTCCGCTTGGGGATGGACTTGGGCAATCGCGCCGACGCCATCGTCTGCGCGCCGAAAGACGTTCCCGCGGAAAACACCACCGACATCGCCGTTTCCCGCCCGACCGTGTCGGACGAGAACATGGACCATTTCATCGTCCGCGACGGCAAGTGCTTTGCCGGCACCCATCTGATCATCGATCTGTGGGGCGCCTCGCGGCTGGATGAGCTGGAGCATGTCGAGAAGACGCTCATCGAGGCGGTGGAGACCGCCGGGGCGACGCTTCTGCACATTCATCTGCACCATTTCACGCCGAATGGCGGGATTTCGGGCGTTGCCGTGCTGGCGGAAAGCCACATTTCGATCCACAGCTGGCCCGAGCGCGGCTATGCCGCCCTCGACGTCTTCATGTGCGGCGACGCCGAGCCGGAGAAGACCATCCCGGTGCTGCGCCGGGCTTTCCAGCCGCAGGAGGTCATCGTCTCGAACCTGCTGCGGGGCGAGGTCACCGCGGAGCGCATGCCCAACGAGCGCGAGGACGAGGCGGCGTGACCGGCGAATGGTTCACCGAGACGCTCCACCCGGCCGTCGCGCAGCGCTTCCGGGTGGAGAAGGTCGTCTATCGCGACAAGACCGAGCACCAGGATCTCGTCATCTTTGAGAATGCCGCCTTCGGGCGGATCTTGGCGCTTGACGGCGTCATCCAGACGACGACGGGCGACGAATTCGTCTACCACGAGATGCTCGCCCATGTGCCGATCCTGGCCCATGGCCGGGCCCGGCAGGTGCTGATCATCGGCGGCGGCGACGGCGGGATGCTGCGCCGCTGCCTCATGCATGCCGGCGTCGAGAAGGTCACGATGGTCGAGATCGACCGCTCGGTCGTCGACCTCTGCCGCGAATATCTTCCGTCGATCAGCGACGGCGCCTTCGACGATCCCCGGACCGACCTCGTCATCGCCGATGGCTGCCGGTTCGTGAAGGAGACGGACCAGCGCTACGACGTGATCATCGTCGATTCGACCGATCCGATCGGGCCGGGGGCGGTCCTCTTCACGCCCGAATTCTATGCCGACTGCAAGCGCTGCCTGACGCCGGGCGGCGTCTTCGTGAACCAGAACGGCGTGCCCTTCCTGGACGAGGGCGAGCAGCCCCGCACCTATGCGAAGCTGCGCGTCCTGTTCCGGGACGTCTGGGCCTATGGCGCCCCGGTTCCCACATATTACGGCGGCCTCATGACCTTCGGCTGGGCGAGCGACGACCCGGCGCTGCGGGCACTGCCGGTGGAGGAAATCCGTCGGCGCTTCGAGGCGGCCCGGATCGAGACCCGCTGGTACACGCCCGAGCTGCACGCCGCGAGCTTCGCGGTGCCGCGCCTCGTTCTCGACATCCTGGAGCGCTGACGGACCGGGCCCCCGGGGCCCGCCGTCCCCATTCCGGTTTTCCGCTCACCGGCTGGCCCTTCCAGGGCCCGGGTTGTCATGGGTCTCCTGGTGCCGGCCGCCCTCGCCGGGCTGTTCGCGAAAGCCCCTTGAGGTCGGCCGAGGCCCGGGATGCCGAGGGACTTCTTGCCGTCACCTACGGCCGCCTCCTGCGCTACCGGGCCCGGCCACGATCCGGCTCGACCCGGCGTCCGCGGCGGTGACGGGGCGACCGGATCTCGATCCGCGTCGACGACGACCTTCACCGTGATCCCGTTCGACCGCTCCCGCTCCTGACCGCGGCGGGCCGGCCGCGCCGGATCAGCGCCGGGGGACGACGAAGAGGCGCCGGTCCAGGCTCATCCCGGTGCGGATCTCCGAAAGCGCCACTTCCGTCCGCTGACCCTGGGCGTCCAAGACCACCCATCGCCGAAGCTGCAGCGGGTTCCGGGAGAAGACCAGGGTCAGGGTCCCCTGGCCGGGGTCCTCCGTCTGCACCAGGTCGATCTCGATCGAATGCTCGTCCTGCCGGACCCCGGTCACGGTCACGTCGCCGGACAGCCGGATGTTCTCGCGGGTGATGAAATCCGCGATCGTGCTGCCCAGCATCACGTCGCTTCGCTGCCCCAACTCCTTGTCGTAATAGGTGAGCCAGAATCCGTCGGCGACGTAGAGATAGGGCTCACGGTCGTATTCGATCCGCATGCGTCCGGGGCGGGACAGATAGAAATCGCCTTCGGCCATTGCTCCCATCCCGGTCACCTGGACGAAGCGCGCCTGCATGGTCGTGATGCCGTTCAGATAGTCCTCGACCCGGGCGATTGCGGTCTGGTCCTCCGGGCTGAGGCGGAGCGGCTGGGCTGCCGCCAGAACGGGCGCGAGCGCGAGGACGAGGGCGGCAAGGGCGTGGTACAGCTTCATCATGCGTCCTAGGATGGCGTGTCTTGATGGCCGAAACAGGGCTTCGCCGCCAACGCTATGGGAGGCTGCGGGCGGCCGCCAGCGAAAAGCCCCGGGTCGGCCGGACCCGGACGACCCGGGTCAGTGGTCGCCGTGGTCGCCGACCAGGACCTCCCGCTTGCCGACGTGGTTCGCCTGGCTGACCACGCCTTCCTGCTCCATCTTCTCGATGATCCGGGCGGCACGGTTATAGCCGATCTGCAGGTGGCGCTGGATGAAGCTGGTGGACGCCTTGCGCTCCCGGGCAACCAGCGCGACGGCGCGGTCGTAGAGCTCGTCGCCCGACCCTTCCCCGTCGCCGAAGCCCATGGCGTCGAAGTCGCCGCCGCCTTCGTCGTCCTCCATGATCGCCTCGTTGTAGGTCGGCTCGCCCTGGGCCTTGAGATGGGCGACCACTTGCTCGACCTCGCTGTCGCTGACGAAGGGGCCGTGCACGCGCGTGATCCGGCCGCCGCCCGCCATGTACAGCATGTCGCCCTGGCCCAGCAGCGTTTCCGCCCCGCCCTCGCCCAGGATCGTGCGGCTGTCGATCTTGGAGGTGACCTGGAAGCTGATCCGGGTCGGGAAGTTCGCCTTGATCGTGCCGGTGATGACGTCGACGGACGGCCGCTGCGTCGCCATGATCAGATGGATGCCGGCGGCGCGCGCCATCTGCGCCAGACGCTGGATCGCCGCCTCGATGTCCTTGCCGGCGACCAGCATCAGGTCGGCCATCTCGTCGACGATGACGACGATATAGGGCAGCTCCGTCAGGTCGAGCGGTTGGTCCTCGAAGATCGGCTTGCCGGTGTCGGGATCGAAGCCGGTCTGGACCCGCCGCATCAGCACCTCGCCCTTCGCCCGGGCCTCGCGCAGGCGCTGGTTGTAGCCCTCGATGTTGCGGACCCCCAGCTTGGACATGTTGCGGTAGCGGTCCTCCATCTCCTTGACCGTCCATTTCAGGGCCACGACGGCCTTCTTCGGATCGGTGACCACGGGCGAGAGGAGGTGCGGGATGCCGTCGTAGATCGACAGCTCCAGCATCTTCGGGTCGATCATGATGAAGCGCACCCGGTCCGGCGGCAGCCGGTAGAGGAGCGACAGGATCATGGTGTTGACCGCGACCGACTTGCCCGAACCGGTGGTGCCGGCGACGAGCAGGTGGGGCATTCGGGCAAGATCGGCGATCACCGGCGCGCCGCCGATGTCCTTGCCCAGCATCAGCGCCAGCTTGTGCGACGACCGGTCATAGGCGTCGGAGGCCAGAAGCTCGCGCAGGTAGACGGTCTCCCGCTTGGCGTTCGGCAGCTCGATACCGATCGCGTTCTTGCCCGGGACGACCGCCACGCGGACGGAAACGGCGCTCATCGACCGGGCGATGTCGTCGGCCAGGCTGATCACCCGGCTGGACTTGGTGCCGGGCGCCGGCTCCAGCTCGTAAAGGGTGACGACCGGCCCCGGATTGACCTTGACGATCTCGCCGCGCACGCCGAAGTCGCCCAGAACCCCTTCCAGGATCTCGGCATTGCCGCGCAGCGCCTCCTCGTTCACGGTCGCCGTGCGCTGCCCGGGCTCCGGCAGGTGCAGGAGGTCGAGCGACGGCAGCTCGTAATCGGGCGGGCCTTCGAATTCCAGCGCAGGCTCCCGCTCCGCAGCGGCCCTCCTGCCCTCGGGCAGCGGCTTCGGCTTCGCCGTGACGACGGCGACGGGCTTTTCGCGGCGGGCGCCTTCGGGCGCCGGTCCGGCGATGCCGACGGGCGTGCGCATGGACGGCTCGGACCGTCTCGGCTCCTGCCCCGATGCTGCCGCTGCCGCCCGGGGGGCCGGCCGCTCGCCGGAAAGCGTCGGCTCGCGCCGCACAAGGTCGCCGGCGGCCCGCGCCGCCCGGCCCGCAACCGCGACGGAGGCGCGCAGACGCTCGCCCCCGCTGAGCGCGCCGTCGCGGGCGGCCTCGGCCATCCGGCCCAGGCCGCCGCCCAGGTTGCGCCATTCACCCGGCTTCAGCCCGGTCGCGAAGGCAAGCGCGGCAAGCGCCAGCGCCGCGGCGGCGAGCGCCAGCCACCCCGCGGCGCTGCCATCGGCGGATACGGCGTGCGACAGGGCGTCCAGCAGAAGGCGGCCGGCCGCACCGCCCAGCGTCACCCCCGGCGGCCAGCCGAGAAGGCTCGGAAACGGGGCGAACGCGATGGCGGCCAGGAGCACGCCGAGGAGCAGCAGGAGGATCCGGAGCCAAAGCCGGCCCGAGTCCAGGTGGCGGATGACCCGCCAGCCCCAGACCATCGGCATGATGGCAAGGAAGAAGGACGCTAGGCCCAGGCTCTGGATCAGAAGGTCGGCCAGGTGCGAACCGGCGGATCCCAGGAGATTGGCCACGGGCGCGGCCTCGCCCCGACTGCCCGGGGCGGTGTTCCAGGACGGATCCGTCGGGTCGTAGGTCAAAAGCGCGATCAGGAGGGCGGCGCCCGCCCCGATCGCGAGCGCGCCGCAGCCTTCGGTCAGGCGCCGCTTCAGGAAGCTCCCGACGCCGGCCGGCAGGAATGACGGCCGGCTGCCCCTTCCGGCTGCCCGGGACGTGGGTCTGGCCATGGGCTAACTCCCCGTCCGCCGTTCCGCGACGCGGTCCTCGCCGGCAAGGATCTCGGCAAACCGGCCGAGCGCCTCGGCGACAATGTCCGTCTCATGCACCAGGGCTACCCGGACATAGGGTGCGCCCGGGTTGGGCCGGCCCTCCCCGGCCCGGGTGATGTAGGCGCCGGGCAGCACCTTCAGCCCGGCGCGGGCCCAGAGGGCGCGGGCCGCGGCTTCGCCGTCGCCGACATTCAGCCACAGGAAGAACCCGCCCGGCGGCCGGTAGAAGCCGAAGCGCCCGTCGAGCGCCCGTTCCGCGGCGTCGATCTTGGCGCGGTAGCGGGCGCGGTTCTCGGCGGCATGGGCGTCGTCGTCCCAGAGGGCGGCGGACGCCTCCTGGATCGGCACCGGCATGGAGGCAGCGGAATAGCTGCGCAGGCGCTGGAAGGCGCGGATCAGCGCCGGGTCCCCGGCGACGAAGCCCGATCGCAGCCCGGCCGCGCTGGAGCGCTTGGACAGGGAGTGGAAGACCATGAGGTTGTCGAGCGCGCCGCCGTCCATGCCCGCCGCGACCTCCAGCACCCCGCAGGGAGGCTCGGCGTCGTAGATCTCGGCGTAGCATTCGTCGACCGCCAGGATGAACCCGTAGCGGCGGGCGAGCGCGATGGCGCGGGCGAGATAGGCGCGGTCGGCGGCGACCCCTTGCGGATTGGCGGGGCTGCACAGGTAGAAAAGGCGCGTCCGCCGCAGCAGCGCGTCGTCGAGGGCGTCGAGGTCGGGAAGGAAGCCCGTCGCGGCCGTCGCATCCAGGAAGACCGGCTCCGCCCCGGCCATGACGGCCGCGCCCTCGTAGCAGGCGTAGAACGGGTTCGGAAGAAGCACGGCCGGCGTTCCGCCGCCATCCCGGCCGGGCATGGCCAGCAGCGCCGTGAGAAAGAGACCCTCCCGGGTCCCGGACAGGGGCAGGATCGATCCGGGGTCGAGAAAGTCCCCGGGCAGGCCGTAGCGCCGTCCGAGCCAGCCGCGCGCGGCCTCGCGCAGCCGCTCGGTGCCGGCGATGGGCGGATAGCGGTTCCAGCTCCCGCTCTCGCGCGCCAGGACCTCGGCGATCATGGGGGGCGGCGCATGCTGGGGCTCGCCGACCGAGAGCGCGACGGGGCTGACGCCGGGCGGCGGCGCGACTCCGTCCAGAAGCGCGGCGAGCCGGCCGAACGGATAATCCGTCAGCGTCTCCAGGCAGGTGTTGATCATACGCGTGGCCAGCTACTCTCGGCGGTCGGGTCCCGGGCGGAAGGTGCTGCGAATGTACCCGTGCCGCCCCCGCGAAACAAGATTCGGGCCGCTCGACAAAAAGCAACCGATTTCATGGGTTTCGCCGGGGTCGCTCAATCCGATCTTCAAATCCGGACGCAAGATCCCGTCACATGCTTGCCCGGTTCGCCGGTCTCGTCGCAAGATCCGGGCGATCGCGACGCCGGGGCACCGGGTCGCAGGGGCTGGACAAGGCGGCGCCGGCGGTCGAAAAGACGGACGCTATGACCCAAAACTCATCCAACGACTCCCCGATTCACGTCCAGGTGCTGATCGTCGGCGGCGGGCCGGCCGGGTTGGCCCTGGCCGCTGCCCTTGGTACCGCCGGCGTGCCTGCGGCGATTCTCGACCGGGAAAGCGCGAGGACGCGCACCGACGCCGGCTTCGACGGCCGGACGACGGCGCTGACCTACGGCTCGATCCGGGTCCTTCAGGGCGTCGGCGCCTGGGAGACGATGGAGCCGCATGCCTGCCCGATTCTGGCGACCCATGTGGTGGACGGCCGGTCGCCCCTGTTCCTGCACGTGGAAGGCGACGACATCGGGGACCATCCCTACGGCTACAACATCGAGAACGGCTGGATCCGCCGCGCCCTGATCGAGCGGGTGCGCGCCTGCCCGGACATTCTCGACCTGTCGCCGGCCTCGATCGCCGGGTTCGAACGGACGCCCGGCGGCATCGTCGTCACGCTCGAGGACGGGCGCCGGATCCGGACGGACCTCCTGGTCGGGGCCGACGGCCGCCGCTCCGCCGTGCGGACATGGGCGGGTATCCCCGTCAACCACTGGACCTACGACCAGATCGCGATCATCTGCACCGTCACGCACGACCGGCCGAACGGCAATGTGGCCGTCGAGAACCTGTCCCCGGCGGGGCCGTTCGCGCTCGTGCCCATGAACGACGACGAGGAGGGGCGGCATCGGACGGCGATCGTCTGGTGCGAACGCAAGCACGACGCGCCCGCCTATCTCGCCCTGGACGACGACGCGTTCGAGGCCGAACTGCAGCGGCGCTGCGGCGACCGGCTCGGCACCGTCCGGCTGATCGGCCAGCGCTCGTCCTGGCCGCTTTCGGGCCTGCATGCCCGGACCTATGTCGCCGACCGGATCGCCTTGATGGGCGAGGCCGCCCATGCCGTCCACCCGATCGCGGCCCAGGGCCTCAATCTCAGCATGCGGGACGCGGCGGCGCTGGCGGAGGTGGTGGTGGACGCCCACCGGCTGGGGCTCGACGTCGGCGCGCCGGACCTGCTCCGGCGCTATCAGCGCTGGCGGCGCTTCGACAATCTGGGGGTGATCGCTTACACCGATACCTTCTTCCGGGCGTTCAGCAACGCCAATCCGGTGCTGAAGCTGGGCCGCAATCTGGTGCTGGCCGCCGTCCACCGGGTGACGCCGCTCAAGCGCGCGATCATCCGCGAGGCCATGGGCGTTTCGGGCCGGCCGCCCCGGCTGGTCCGGGGCGAGGTGCTCTAGGGCGACACCGGACCATCAGCCGAAGGTAGGTCCGCAGGCCCGCCGGATGGCGAGCTTGGGCCGGGACGGCCGCAGGGCAGCCCGCAGCGGAAAACCGCCCCTCGCCTACCGGCCCGGCGCAGCGGAGGCCGGCGGGATGGCGAAGGCCTCCGCGGGCAGTCCCTCCGGGAAGCGGGGCAGGCCGTCCTCGGGCACCGGGACGGCGGCGGCGCTGGTCCATAGGTGGAACCGCGGCGGCAGGCGTTCCGGCTCGTCCAGCGAGCCGGTCGCGAACAGGACCATGCCGGGCAGGTCGTCGTAGAGAAGGAACAGGGTTGAGCCGCAGGCGCCGCAGAACTGGCGTCGCGCCCGGTCGGAGGAGCGATAGACCAGGGGCGATCCGCTGATCAGGACCGATCTTCGCTCCTCCACTGCCGCCCAGATGATCGCCGGGCCGCCGGACATGCGCCGGCACGTCTCGCAATGGCAGTAGCCGGCGCCGAAAGGATCGCTGACGCGGTAGCGGACGGCGCCGCACAGGCAGCCGCCGTCGAAGGTGCCGGGCACAGGCGTCCTGAACTGGTCCATCTGTCGTGACCTCCGGCCGCACAAACGTCCGGGAACGGGGTCGTGATCCCGTCCCGTCCCGGCGTCAGGCCGCCTCGGCCAGGGGGTATTCCATCAGCGGCTCATAGACCGAACCGTCGGATCCCAGATGGCTGCGGTAGAGAACGAACCGGCTGACCGGGATCGGACCGGCGCGGAACAGGGCGTTCTCCTCCAGCCACCGTCCGATCCGGTCGGTGCGGCTGTCGGCCTTCAGCCGCGCCAGCGTGACATGCGGCCGGAATTTCCGGTCGTCGGGGCTGAGCCCGGCGGCCACCAGCGCCCGGTCGATCTTGTCGTGCAGGAACTGGATGGCGTCGGACCGTTCGACCCCCGCCCACAGATTGGCCGGCCGCTTGACCGGGCCGAAATAGCCGACCCCCTCCAGCCGCAGCTCGAATCCCGGGGCGACCGTCCGGCCCAGGGCGGCGTCCAGATCCTCGACCACATGCTCGTCCACCTCGCCGATGAAGCGCAGGGTGACGTGCAGATTCTCGGGTCTGATCCAGCGTGCTCCGGGAACGCCGGACTGCAGCATGACCAGGCGCTCGCGGATGTCGGGCGGCAGGTCGAGGGCGGTGAAGAGACGGATCATGGCGCTCCTCCGTCCGTTCGCCGGCAGGGCCGGGTCAGGGGCAGGGGTTCGGATTCTCCGCGTGGACGGCCTCCAGCTCGGCCAGTACCGCTTCGTCCAGTTGAACGTCCCGCGCCGCCATATCGGTCCGAAGCTGGTCCAGGCTCGTCGCGCCCAGGATCGTCGAGGTGACGAAGGGCTGCCGCATAACGAAGGCGATCGCCATCTGCGCCGGGTCGAGCCCGTGCCGGCGGGCAATGTCGAGATAGGCCCGTGTCGCCGCCTCCCCGCGGCTGTTGCCGTAGCGGGACGGGCGCGGGTCGATGGCGCGGCGCGTACCCGGCGGGATCCGTCCGTCCAGATACTTGCCGGTGAGGGTCCCGGCGGCCAGCGGCGCGTAGGCCAGGAGGCCGCAATCCTCCCGGATCGCGCATTCCGCAAGCCCGATCTCGAAGGATCGGTTCAGGAGGTTGTAGGGATTCTGGATCGATACCGGTCGCGGCAATCCGTGCGTTTCGGCCAGATGCACGAAGGTCATCAGGCCCCAGGGCGTCTCGTTGGACAGGCCGAAATGGCGGATCTTGCCCTGACGGATCAGCTCGTCCATGACCTCCAGGGTCTCCAGCGGCGGGGTCATCGGCGCGTCCGCGTCATGAACGTAGCCCAGCCGGCCGAAGGTGTTGGTCTTCCGGTCCGGCCAGTGGAGCTGGTAGAGGTCGATATAGTCGGTTCGCAACCGGCGCAGGCTGTCCTCCACCGCCTGGACGATGTTCCGCCGGTCCAGCCGGGGGTTGCCGTCGCGGACATAGTGCAGATGGCTGCCGGGGCCGACCACCTTGGTCGCCAGTACGATCCGGTCCCGGAGACCGCGGGACTCGAGCCAGCTTCCGATATACCGCTCGGTCAGCCCGTACGTCTCGGCCCGCGGTGGCACGGCGTACATCTCGGCCGTGTCGAAGAAATTGACGCCCTGGTCCACGGCGTAGTCCATCTGGGCGTGGGCCTCGGCCTCCGAGTTCTGGCTGCCCCAGGTCATGGTGCCAAGGCAGATCGAGGTCACGGTGAGGTCCGTCCGGCCAAGCCGTCGCAGCTGCATGTGAGGGGCTCCGGAAAATCGAGGGGATGTGGGATGGGACGGCCCGGGCCGGTGCGCCGGACCGTGCCGGGATCAAGGAATCACGCCCGCCGGTATAGCGGCCGCGGTCGGGGCAGGAAAGAGAAAGGCCCGAGCGGCGTCAGCGGACGGCTGCATTCCGAAGCCCGGAGTCGTCGATCAGCTTAATGACATGGGGCACGATGCGCTCGACGATGGCGGCGACCCCCTGGCCGTTCGGATGGATGCCGTCGTCTTGGTTCAGGTCCTTCACCATGGCGACGCCGTCCAGGAAAAACGGGTAGAACTGCACGTCGTATTCCTCCGCCAGTTCCGGGAACACGGCGTTGAACCGTTCGCCATAGTCCTCTCCCAGATTGGGCGGCGCATACATGCCGGCCAGCAGCACCGGTATCCCGCGCTCCTTCAGGGTCGCCAGGATCCGGGCGAGATTTTCCCGCGTCGTCGCGGGGTCGAGCCCGCGCAGCCCGTCATTCGCGCCCAGTTCCACCAGCACGAGATCCGGGTCGTCGGACAACGCCCATTCCAGCCGCGCGAGCCCGCCGGCCGTCGTGTCGCCCGAAACGCCGCCATTGATGACCTGGACGTCATAGCCTTCCGACAGGAGCGCCGCCTCGAGCTGGACCGTGAAGCTCTCGGCCTCGGCAAGCCCGTACCCCGCGGTCAGGCTGTCCCCCAGCGCCAGGAGCCGCACGCCGTCGGCGCGCGACTCGACCGGGCAGAGGAGGCTGGTTACAAGAAGAAGCGACAGCGTTGCGGCGTTGAAAACGCGGGCGATCACGCCATGTACGCTGGAAGTCGACACCATGGACGGGGGCTTTCCTCATGGATCTGCGCGAAGCGACGGACGGCAGGCAGGCGATCGTGCTTCGTGGAATCCACCTACACTTGGAAAGCTCCGCGGGTCGCGTCAACATCCTGCGCGGCATCGACCTGTCGGTCGACCGGGGCGAGGTGGTCAGTATCGTCGGCCCGTCCGGTTCCGGAAAATCCAGCCTGATGATGATCCTGGGCGGCCTCGAGCGGCCTTCAGCCGGAAGCGTCACGGTCGCCGGGCATGAGCTTTCCGGCATGGACGAGGACGCGCTGGCCTTGTTCCGGCGCGACCATGTCGGCATCGTCTTCCAGAATTTTCATCTGGTGCCGACCATGACCGCGCTGGAGAACGTGGCCATCCCGCTGGAATTCGCGGGCCGTGGCGATGCGTTCGACCGGGCCGCCGAGGGGCTGCGCGCAGTCGGGCTGGGCCGGCGGCTGGACCATTATCCCGGCCAGCTTTCGGGCGGCGAGCAGCAGCGGGTCGCGCTGGCCCGGGCCTTCGCCGCAGGGCCCGACATCATCCTGGCGGACGAACCTACGGGCAACCTGGACGGCGAAACCGGCCGCCATGTCATCGACCTGATGTTCGACCTGGCCCGGAACCGCGGCGCGACCCTGGTCCTGATCACCCATGACCCGGCCCTGGCCGACCGTTGCGACCGGATCGTCCGGCTGGTCGACGGGCTGATCGTCGCGGAAACGGCCGGGATGGCCCCGGCCGGTCGGGTTCGGGTCGGCTCCTGATGGCCGGCGCCGGGCTCGCCTTCCGCCTCGCCCGGCGCGAGCTGCGCGGCGGGCTCAAGGGATTCAGGATCTTCCTTGCCTGCCTCACGCTGGGCGTGGCAGCAATCGCCGCCGTCCAGTCGCTGTCGAGCGGGATCCTGGAGGGCCTGCGCGAGGACGGCCGGGCCATCCTGGGCGGCGACGTCGCCCTGCGCACCCAGTTCCAGCCGGCGGAGCCCGGGCAGCTTGCCTGGCTCCGGGACAACGCCGTCGTTTCGGAAAGCGTCGAGATGCGGGCCATGGCCCGGACCGGCGCCGGCGACAGCACGCTCGTCGAGCTGAAGGCCGTCGACGATCTCTACCCGCTCTACGGGACCCTGACGCTGGCCGGCGGCGGCGATGCGGCCGCAGCGCTGGCCTCCCGCGACGGAATTCCCGGCGCGGTCGTCGAAGAGACGGTGCTGACCCGGCTCGGCGTCGCCGTCGGCGACCGGGTGGCGGTCGGCGACGCCAGCTTCGAGATCCGCGGCGTCATCGACCGGGAGCCCGACCGCGCCGGCGGCGGCTTCGCCCTCGGGCCGCGGCTCCTGATGTCGGTCTCGGCCCTGCCCGACACGGGCCTGATCCGGCCGGGCAGCATGGTCGGCTACCACTACCGGCTGGCGCTGCCGCCGGGAAGCGAGGTCGGACGCTTCGTCGAACGGGTGCGGACCGAATTCCCCGAGGCGTCCTGGCGGATCCGGACCTTCGACGATGCGGCGCCGCGGCTGGCCGAGATGATCGGCCGCCTCACCCTGTTCCTGACCCTGGTCGGCCTGACTGCCCTGCTGGTCGGCGGCGTCGGCGTCGGCAATGCCGTGAAGGCCTATCTCGAGGGGCGGACCGCCACGATCGCCACCTTCAAGTGCCTCGGCGCGTCGAGCCGGCTGGTCTTCGCGACATATCTCGCGCAGATCATGACGCTGGCGGCCGTCGGGGTCGCGGCCGGGCTCGTCATCGGCGCCGCCGTGCCGCTGGTGGCGGGCAGGCTCCTCGCCGATCTTCTGCCGATCGACGCCCGCATCGGCATCTATCCCGGGGCGCTCGCCCTGGCGGCGGCCTTCGGCTTCATGACCGCCCTCACCTTCTCTCTCTGGCCGCTGGCACGGGCGCGCGACGTGCCCGCGGCCAGTCTGTTCCGGGACCTGGTGGCGCCCTCGGGCATCAGGCCGCGGCCCGCCTATGTGGCGGCGACCGCCGCAAGCGCCGCCGTCCTCGCCGGGATTGCCGTGCTCGGGGCCCAGGAGAAGCTTTTCGCCCTGTGGTTCGTACTGGGCGCGGCGGCCACGATCGCCGCCTTCCGGGCCGCCGCCTGGACGGTGATCGGGATGACGCGACGACTCGGCCGGCCGCGCCGTCCGGGGCTGCGTCTGGCACTTGCCAATCTGCACCGCCCCGGGGCGCCGACCGCAAGCGTCGTCCTGTCGCTCGGCCTGGGCCTGACGGTGCTGGTCGCGATCGCGCTGATCCAGGGCAACATGGCCCGGCAGGTGACCGACAGCCTGCCGGAACGGGCACCCGCCTTCTTCTTCATCGACATCCAGCCCGACCAGATCGGCCGCTTCGCCGAAACCCTGAAGACGGTCGAGGGGGCGGAGGACTTTGAGGCCGTGCCGTCCTTGAGGGGGCGAATCGCCGCGGTCAAGGGAAGGCCGCCCGAAGAGGCGCTGCTCGATCCCGGCGAACGGTGGCTGATCCGGGGCGACCGGGGCGTGACCTACCGCGCCGAGCCCCGGCCTGGGGATCGGCTGGTGGCGGGCGAATGGTGGCCTGCGGACTATGCCGGCCCGCCGCTCGTCTCGCTCTACGAGAATATAGGCCGGGCCTTCGGTATCGGCGTTGGCGACAGAATCACGGTCAACGTGCTGGGCCGGGACATCGAGGCCGAGGTCGCGAATCTCCGGGCGATCGACTGGGAAAGCCTCTCGATCAACTACACCATGATCTTCTCGCCGAAGCCGCTGGACGCCGCACCCCATACCTATCTGGCGACGGTACGGGCAAGCCGCGAAGCCGAGGGCGCGCTTCAGCGCGCGGTGACGGCGGGTTTCCCCAACGTCACCACCGTCAGCGTCCGCGACGCCCTCGACACGGTGAACCAGCTTCTGGTCCGGATCGGCACGGCGGTGCAGTCGGTCGCCGCGGTCACGCTGGTCGCGGGCACCCTGGTGCTGGCCGGGGCGGTCGCGGCCGGCCACCGCCGCCGCGTCTACGACAGTGTCGTTCTCAAGGTCCTGGGCGCCACCCGGGCGGAGATCCTGCGCGCCTTCCTGCTGGAATACGGGCTTCTGGGCGTGGTCACCGCGGTGATCGCGGCCGGGATCGGGACGGTCGCCGCCTGGGGTGTGCTGACCTGGGTCATGGAGGTGGACTGGGTCTTCCTGCCGACGGCGGTCTTTGCGACGGTGGTCCTGTCGGCCGCCGTCACCATCGCCTTCGGCTTCGTCGGCACGTGGCGGGCGCTCGGCCAGAAGGCGGCGCCCCTGCTCAGGAACGAGTAGCCGGGAAGCGGCCCGGATTACCCCGGCATTCGCCGCCGGACGCGAGCGTCGATCGCCCGGGAACAAAAATGGATTTAGATTGAATCACCTGCCGCGATCGCCGATATCATACGTCGTAATTTGAACGTGCCACCGGTGAGGTAGACGATGGCTCTCGGTCAACAGAACCGCTACACGACAGTCCAGCGCCCGCACGCGATCGACCAGGGTGCGATCGATGTCGGCCTCCGGCAGTACATGCTGGGGGTCTACAACTACATGGCCACCGGCCTGGCCATCAGCGGTCTGGTCGCCTGGATCATCGCCAACGTGCCGGCCGTCCGGTCGATCTTCTACACCACCGTGGACGGCCAGGTGGTCGGGCTCTCCGGCCTTGGCATGATCGGGGTCTTTTCGCCGCTGATCCTGCTCTTCGCCGCGAACTTCGTGGCGCGGACGGGCAAGGCGTCGACCGTGCAGGCCCTCTACTGGGCGTTCGTCGCACTCCAGGGCATCAGCCTTTCCGTACTGCTGCAGGTCTATACCGGCGCCAGCGTGGTGCGGGTCTTCTTCATCACGGCGGCGGCCTTCGCCGGGCTCAGCCTCTACGGCTACACCACCCGCCGCAACCTGTCCGCCTTCGGCAGCTTCCTGCTGATGGGCCTCATCGGGCTCTTGCTGGCGGCAATCGTCAACATCTTCCTGCTGAGCGATATGCTCCAGTTCGTCATCTCGGCCGCTGGCGTGCTGGTGTTTGCGGGGCTGATTGCCTACGACACCCAGGCGATCAAGGAGACCTACCGGGAGGACATGGACAGCGAGACCCTGACCAAGACCTCGGTCTTCGGGGCGTTGCAGCTCTACATCTCCTTCCTGAACCTGTTCCAGTTCCTGCTCTACTTCCTCGGCAACCGCGAGTAGGCGGGACTTCGACCCACCGGGACCCGGAACGACCGCCCGGCGCGCCAGCGCCGGGCGGTTTCCGTTTCAGGAACAGGGATTGGCCAGCACCGGGCAGGTCCGTTCGGGCGGCATGCGCACCGTCACCGTCGTCCCGCGGCCGGGAATGCTGTCGATCGACAGGCTACCGCCATGCTGTTCGGCCAGGGCCTTGGCGATGGGCAGACCCAGCCCCGTGCCCTGCAGGCTCTGGGTATGGCGGTTTTTCACCTGGCCGAACTCCCTGAGCGCGATCGGGATCTCCTCCTCGGTCATGCCGATGCCGGTGTCGGTGACCGTGATGGCGATGCGGTTGTCGCTGGTCAGCCCGGCCCGGACGCGGACATGCCCGCCGGCGGGCGTGAACTTCACCCCGTTCGAGACCAGGTTGAGCAGGATCTGCCGGATCGCCCGGCGGTCGCCCAGCAGGGCCGGCAGGGCTGGCATGAACTTCCAGTCGATCGCGACTTCCCGGTTCCGGGCGAAGAGATCGACCGACCTGACCGTCGTCCGCACCAGGTCCGCGACGTCGATCACCTCCTCCTGCAACGTGAAGGCGCCCGCTTCCAGGCGGGTCAGCTCTAGGATGTCGTTGATGAGATCCAGGAGATGGCTTCCGCTGGTGAAGATGTCGGCCGCGTATTCGGCATATTTCGGCGGGTCGACGGGGCCCAGCAGCCCTTCCTTGATCACCTCCGAAAAGCCCAGGATCGCGTTCAGCGGCGTGCGCAGCTCATGGCTGAACTTGGCGAGGAAGTCCGCCTTGGAGCGGTTCGCCTGTTCGCTCGCCTGCATCGCCTGCAGAAGCCGCTGCTCGTTGTGTTTCTCCTCGGTGACGTCGAGGACATAGGCGCCGAGAAGGACTCTGTCTTCCGTCGGATTGGCAACGGTCCAGGCGGTCTCGCGCAGCCAGCGCATCTCGCCCGTCTGCCCGTGGGCGATCCGGTATTCGACGACATAGCCCGCCCCCGTCTGCCGCCGCCTCTCCTGGGCTGCGAGATAGGCGGACAGGTCCCCGGGATGGACATGGGAATGCCAGCGGGCGACATCCCGCGCCTGGTCCCGGGGCAGGCCAGTCATCCGTTCAGCATCGACGCCCAGGACCTCCTGGACTCCCCCGTCGAAGCCGGCGAGCCCGTCCCCCCGAACGCCCATCAGGAAGATGGTGCGGGGCATCTTCTCGAGCACGGTCCGGAACAGCACCTCCGCCTGTCCGGGCGGGAGATGCCCGACGGCCAGCGTCGCCTCGCCCTCTTCCTCGATCTCGACCAACGAGAAATCGCACATCAGGAGAAGTCGCCGGCCGTCGCATTCCAGCGTCACATGACCGCTTCCATGATCAACCGGCTTCGCGGGGTCGAGCGTCACCCGGGAGGGTGCGGGGGATCCCATCCATCGGCGCAGGACGTCATTGGCCCAAATGAGTGTTCCGTCCGACCTTCGCAGCAGCATCGCCGGCTGTCGCAGCAGATCGAACACCTGCATTTCCTTCAGCGTACGGCCGCCTTCGGGCATGCGTCTTCCTTGTTCAGGCCACGCGCGACACCGAAGGGTACGGCACGAGTCTTAACGGTCCGTGCATAACCGCCTGGGAAACGCACGCTATGAGTGTGGCCCATGGGTCCGGTCTTCTCTGGAACGCGCGCGAGACAGGGTCGTTCATCACGAAGCCATGGGGGGTGCGGTGGCCACGGACTTCCAAGCGATCGTCGTCGGCACGGGTTTCGCCGCCAGCTTCTTCCTGCACCGCTATCTGGCGCTCGCCCCCCCGGACGCCCGCGTCCTGGTGCTGGAGCGGGGGCGGGTCAACGACCATCGCTGGCAGGTCGCGAACGGCCGCAGTTCCGACCTGTCATCGGCGGAGTCCTTCCGCCATTCGGGCATGGCGGGGAAGAGCTGGAGGTTCACGCTCGGGTTCGGCGGCGGCTCGAACTGCTGGTGGGGCAACGCGTTCCGCCTTCATCCCAATGATTTCCGGCTGCGTTCCCTCTACGGCGTCGGCCGCGACTGGCCGCTGAGCTACGACGACCTGGAGCCCTACTACCAGGCGGCCGAGGAGATCATGGCCGTATCGGGCCCGCCGGGGATGGCCCGGGTTCTCCCCCGCACCCAGCCCTTCCCGCAGCCGCCGCATCGCCTGAGCCGGGCGGAAACGGCGCTGCAGCAGGCTTGGCCCGGCCTGTTCTTTCCAGTGGCCACGGCGCGGGCCCGTCTCGCCACTTCCGGTCGAAGCGCCTGCTGCGCCAACGGGGTTTGCGAAATCTGCCCGGCCGACGCCAAATTCACCATCCTGAACGGGCTGATGTCGCCCTATCGGGACCCGCGAATCACGCTTCTGCTGCGTGCGGAAGCGCTGGCGGTCGATATCGGGGCCGGCCGTGCCGGCGGCGTCGTCTACCGGCACGAAGGCCGGGAGATGCGGGCCCGGTCGGATCTGGTCGTGCTGGGGGCGAACGCCATCTTCAACGCCTTCATCCTCCAGCGGTCAGGATTCCGGGACGCGATGCTCGGTCGCTGCCTGCACGAGCAGCTTGCCGTCACGGCGGAGGCGTTCCTCGACGGTCTCGACCATTTCGACGGCAGCACCTCGGTCAGCGGGCTCGGCTACATGCTCTATGACGGCAACCACCGCCGGCATCTTGCGGCGTGCCTGATCGAGACGGTCAATGTCGGCCAGCTGCGAGCGGAGCCGGGGCGCTGGCGGCAGGTGCTGCCGCTTCGCCTGATCATCGAGGACCTGCCCCGGCCCGAAAACCGGGTGGAAGCCGCCGACGGGGAGCGGCCGACCGCCGTCTTCGAAGGCTACAGCCCCTACGCGCTCCGCCGTCTGAAAAGCCTGCGGCAGGATCTGGAGCGCGTGCTTGCCCCGCTTCCGGTCGAACGGCTGGAAATCGCCGCGGAACCCCTGGCAACCGAGGCGCATATCCAGGGCACGACGGTCATGGGGGATGACCCGGCGGACAGCGTGGTCGACCGCGACCTCGTCCACCACAGGGTCCGCAATCTGCTGGTCCTCGGCAGCGGGGCCTTTCCCGCCTGTTCTCCGGCCCATCCGACCCTGACCATCTGCGCCCTCTCCCTGCGCGCGGCCGACCGGGTCCAGGGCGCCGACCCCGTTGCCGTCCACGCGCGGCGGGGCGGGTCCTGACCCGGAATCGACGGAACGACGGACCCGCTTCTTCGCTTAACCGGGGCGAAGCCATCTTCGAAGCGATGGGACTCCCCCATGTTCACCTATCGGCTCAGAGCCTTCTCCATGTTCGGCTTCGACATCTATGTCGATGCCTCGTGGATCCTGCTGGCGGTCCTGGTAGTCTGGACGCTCACGGTCGGGGTCTTTCCGGTCATGGCGCCGGGTCTTGCCCCGGCGACCTATTGGTGGATGGGAATCGCGGGGGCGATCGGGCTCTTCGCCTCGATCGTGCTGCACGAGTTGGGGCATGCGCTGGTTGCCCGCCGCTACGGCATGCCGATCGCGGGCATCACGCTCTTCATCTTCGGCGGCGTCGCCGAAATGAGGTCCGAGCCGCCGGGGCCGAAGGCCGAATTCCTGATGGCGGGGGCGGGTCCCCTGGTCAGCATCGCGCTGGCGGTCCTGTTCCTTGTTCTGAGCGCCGCCGGTCCGGTCGCCTGGGTGGCGCTGACCGCCTATCTCGGGACGATCAACGGGATCCTTGCGGCCTTCAATCTCATACCGGCCTTCCCGCTCGACGGCGGACGGATGCTGAGAGCCGCCCTTTGGGGCTGGAAGCAGGACCTCAGATGGGCGACCCGCGTCGCCGCCGCGGCCGGCAACGGCTTCGCCATCCTGCTGATCGCCTGGGGCGTGCTGGGCGTCGTCACCGGCGATTTCGTCGGCGGCATGTGGCGCTTCCTGATCGGCCTGTTCCTGCGCGGCGCGGCCACCACCGCCTATCGGCAGGTTCTGGCCCGGGAATCCTTCGCCGGAGCGCCGGTCTCGCGGTTCATGACCCGCAACCCGGTGACGGTCGACCCGGAGCTGACGCTCCGCCATCTGGTCGACGACTACTTCTACCGGTACCGGCACAAGCTGTTCCCGGTGGCGAGGGAGGACGGCGTGCCGCTCGGCGCCGTCAGGACCGAGCACGTCGCCGCCGTCCCGCGCGAGGAGTGGGAGCGGCGGACGGTGCGCGAGGTCATGGAGGCGCTGGGCGAGGCGAACACCATCGACCCTGATGCCGATGCCTTCGATGCGCTGGCCCGGATGCGGCTGAGCGGTCACAGCCGCCTGGTCGTGCTCGAGGGGGACCGGCTTGCCGGCATCCTTGCGCTCAAGGACCTTCTCGAGTTCCTGGCGCTGAACCTGGAGCTGGAGGCCGGCTCGGGACGGCCTCCCGCACGGCCCCGTCCCGGGCCGCCGCGGCAGGCCGGTTCTGCCTTCCGGCATTGATCCGCCGAGCGAGGCCCATGGCGTCGAAAGGCGCCCTGACCTTGGCGTCGTTGTCGAAATAGACATGGACCTCCCGCCCGCCCGGCGCCGGCGGCGCGGAGCCGGCGGTCCGGACCGCGTCGTCCGGCTCGCCCCCCGCCGCCCAGCGGCGAACCCGGTCGGCCCAGCGGTCCAGCGCCGCGTCCGAATAGCCGCTGGCATAAAGCTCCTCGGAGCCATGGAGCCGGAGATAGACCAGGTCGGAGGTCACATCCTCCATATAGGACCAGGCGACCGCGTCCGCGAAGACCAGCGCGACCCCGTGCCGGCGCAGAAGGTCGATGAAGCGCGGCGTCCGGAAGCTCTCGTGGCGGACCTCCAGGGCGTGGCGCAGCGGCCTCCTCCGGTCGGTTTCGGTCCAGGCCCTTCCGTCCAGCCGCGCATCGTGCCGCGCCGCAAGGCGCGCGGCGGCGGCGCTGTCGCGGGGCAGCAGGGCCAGGAACTCCTCAAGCCGCGCCTCGTCGAAGCGGAAGCGGGGCGGCAACTGCCACAGGATCGGACCCAGCTTCCCCTCGAGCCGGAGCAGCCCGGAGGCCAGGAAGTTCGCGAGCGCCGTCTCGGCGTCCTTCATCCGCCGCATATGGGTGATGTAGCGAGCGCCCTTCACGGCGAAGACAAAATCCTCGGGCGTCTCCTCGAACCAGCGCCGGAAATCCGCCGGCCGCTGCAGGCGGTAGAAGGTGCCGTTGATCTCGATGGAGCGGAACCTGCGGCTCGCATATTCCAGCTCGCGGCGCCGGGGCAGCCCCTGCGGGTAGAAGACGCCGCGCCAGGGCGCGTATGTCCAACCCGATATGCCGATCCTGACCTGTGCCATCGGCCCGCCCGTCGAAACCGATCCCCGTTTCGGGAACCCGAGCGCAGCCGGCCGGTTCCCTTGCCAGGGAGTCCGGATCCGGCCGCGCGCCGCGCCCGCCGGGCATGGCCAGGAGAAGTCCTTCATGCCAAGAGCGCCTTACCGTCAGAACGTACACGGCCCGGAACGCTGGGCCTCGATCGCCGGCGGGCTTGGCCTGCTGGCGCTTGCTGCCCGCCCTCGCCGGCCCGTTCCCCGGCTGCTGATGGCCGTCTCCGGCCTGACCCTGGCTGGCCGGGGCCTGACCGGATACTGCGCCATCAAGGCCGCGCTCCGGAACGGCGGGACGCGGGAGGCGATCGGCGACGGTGCCGAGGGATCCCGACGATCCTACCCGGCGGCGGCGATGACCCGTCCCGTCCAGGCCCCGGCCGCCGGGCGGGATCTTCCGGCGCCCGCGCCCGTGCGGACCGCCGATCCGGTCGACGTGGCCCTGGAACTGACCTTTCCCGCAAGCGATCCGCCGGCCTTCGTCGCCAGCCGTTGAGCCCGCATGCTCGGGCTTGTCAGGCTTGGGCGCGCGATGCGACCCTGCCCGACCCGGGACAAGGGGCGGGACAAGGGTCATGACCGGAAGCGTTCACGAAGCGGGGGCGATCGGCACCTTCGACTATGTGATCGTCGGTGCGGGCAGCGCCGGCTGCGTGCTCGCCAATCGGCTGAGCCGCGATCCGGAGGTGCGGGTCCTGCTGCTGGAAAGCGGTGGCCGGGACGATTGGATCTGGTTCCATATACCGATCGGCTACCTGTTCGCCATGGGCAATCCACGGGCCGACTGGTGCTTCCGGACGGAACCCGAACCGGGGCTGAACGGGCGCTCGATCGCCTATCCGCGCGGCCGGGTGCTGGGAGGCTGCTCTTCGATCAACGGCATGATCTATATGCGCGGCCAGGCCCGCGACTACGACCAGTGGCGGCAGGCCGGGAATATCGGCTGGTCGTGGGAGGACGTGCTGCCCTATTTCATCCGCGCCGAGGATCATGCCCGCGGCGCCGACGAATTTCATGGCGCCGGGGGCGAGTGGCGGGTCGAGGAGATGCGGGTCCGGTGGGAAATCCTGGACGCGTTCCGGGCCGCCGCGGCCGAGACGGGAATTCCGCCCACCGACGATTTCAATCGGGGCGACAACGAGGGCTGCGGCTATTTCCAGGTCAGCCAGCGACGCGGCATCCGCTGGAGCGCGGCCAAGGCCTTCCTGCGCCCGGCGATGTCGAGGCCGAACCTGACCGTGCTGACGGGCGCGCAAGCGGACCGGATCCTGATCGACGGCCGCCGTGCCTCGGGCGTCGAGTTTCGTCACGAAGGCATCCGCCGGCGCGCCCTTGCCGCGGGCGAGGTGATCCTGGCCGCGGGCGCCGTCGGCACGCCCCATCTGCTCATGCTCTCGGGCATCGGGCCCGCCGCTCATCTGCGGGAGCATGGCCTGGCCGTCGTCCACGAACTTCCCGGCGTCGGCGGCAACCTGCAGGACCATCTGCAGATCCGGATGGCGTACAGGGTGTACGGTACGCCTACGCTGAACGAGCGGGCGAACAGCCTGGTCGGGCGAATCGGCATGGGCCTGGAATATGCGCTGTTCCGACGCGGCCCGCTGACCATGGCGCCGAGCCAGCTCGGCTGCTTCGCCCGAAGCGATCCGTCCCGCGAGACACCGGATCTGGAATTCCACGTCCAGCCGCTCAGCCTGGAGGCCTTCGGGCAGCCGCCCCATCCGTTTCCGGCCTTCACGGCCGCCGTGTGCAACCTGCGCCCCGAAAGCCGCGGCGTCGTCAGGCTGAAAAGCCCGGATCCGGCGCAGGCGCCGGCGATCCGTCCGAACTATCTGTCGGCGCCGGCCGACCGGCAGGTCGCGGTGGCGGCCGTGCGGCTCACCCGCAGGATCTGCGGGGCACCGGCCCTCGCCCGGTTCCGGCCCGGCGAGTTCAAGCCCGGCCCGCATCTCACGACCGACGAGGAGCTTCTCCGCGCCGCGGGCGACATCGCCACCACCATCTTCCATCCGGTCGGCACCTGCCGGATGGGAGGCGACGCCCTGGCCGTGGTCGACGACAGGTTGCGGCTGCACCGCCTCGACGGGCTGCGCATCGCCGACGCCTCCATCATGCCGACGATCGTCTCGGGCAACACCAACGCGCCGACCATGATGATCGCCGAGAAGGCATCCGACATGATCCGCGCGGATCGCCGCCAGGGGGTGCGGGCCGCCTGAGCCCCCGTCTCACGCCGAGGCCGCTTCGGGCGTCCCCTTCTCCCGGCGCCGGGCATGGAGCTGGGCCGCAAGGCCGGCCATCAGGGCGCAGAGCACCGCGATCCCGACCGGGGCCGTGCCCCAGCCGTCGAACAGCATGGCGGCCAGCGTCGCCGTGATCATGATCCCGAGATTGAGCAGGCTGTTGCTGATGGCGGCGACGGTGCCCCGCTGCGCCCCGCTCAGGCCCGCCAGCACCGACTGATGGTTCGGGCCGGCGATGCCGAGCGACAGCGCCCAGAGCCCGATCGTCGCGACCAGCCCGGGTACCGGCATCACGGGGCCGAACATCAGGAAGGCGATCGCGACCGTCGTCCCGGCGATGCCCAGCTGGATCATCAGATGCGGATTGCCGACGATGCGGGCGGTGAGCGGCACGAGCAGGTTGCCCAGGATCGAGAACGCGCCGAAGCCCGCGACCATCAGCCCCAACTGCTCGACGGGCAGGCCGTAGCGCCTGCGGATCACCTCGCCCAGCACGGTCGAAAGGCCGACCGGGATGCCGAGCCAGAGGAGCGACCCCGCGAGCCGCGGCGGAATTCCGGGCAGCCGCGCCCCGGCGGCCAGCATCGCGAGAAGGCTGCCCCTCGGCGCCGTCTGCGGCCGGGGCCGCAACTGGCGGGTCGCGATGGCGAGCGCGGCAAGGAGGGCAAGCACGGCGATCGCCCGGTAGCTGTCCTGCCAGGCCGTATTCGCGGCGAACCAGCCCGCCATGGCCGGGGTCATGACCAGCCCGATGGTCAGGCCCAGAAGGGCGAGGCCCATGACGGCCGGGCGCCGCGCTTCGCCGACCTCGTCCCCGACGATGGCGAAGACGTTCGGCGCCATGGCCGCGGCGGCCAGGCCGCCGACCGCGGAGCAGGCCAGCGCGACCTGGAAGCTCGGCGCCACCGACACGCCGAAGGCCGTCGCCGCGAAGGTCACCAGGGCCGGGACCATGACCTGCTTGCGTCCGAACCGGTCCGAGAGCGGCCCGAGGAACGGCCCTAGAACCGCATAGACCAGGGCATAGGCGGCAAGCAGCCAGGCGATATTCCCCGGCGCCACGCCGAAGCTTTCGGCCATCGGCACCATCATCGGGCTTGCGACCACCTCCTGGGCGCCGACCAGGAACATGACCAGCATCAGCGGTCCGAACCGCCGGGCGTTCTGCAGCATGGGTCCTCTGACCAATCCGGAGCTGAATCGGGTGAACGGGGGAGGGCGCCGGATGCGGAGCCCTTGTGGCAGGGCTCGCCGGATCCGGACGCCCGTGCCGGCGGAAGGTAGGGATCCCGGGCCGGGGAGTAAAGGCCCGTGCCCGGTCGGGTCCTGCCGGTCACAGGACCAGAGTGACGACCAGCGCGACCGCGCCGGCCGCGACGATCCCGGCGCTTGCCCAGCCGATGGCGGCCAGCCATCGCGGGCTCCGCTGCCCGCCCATGGCGCGACGGCTGCGGGCCATGCGGACGACCAGGAGAATGCTGGGCACGGCAACGATCCCGTTCCCGACGGAGGCCCAGAACAGCATGTCGACGGGGTTGAAGCCGACGAAGGCGAGCCCGCTGCCCAGCAGGACCGCGATCGCCAGCACCGCGTAGAACCCCCGGGCGACCCGCGGCGACCGCTCCAGCGACGCGGGCCAGTTCAGGACCTCGGCAACCGCATGGGCGCAGGAGGTCGCCAGGACCGGAACGGCCAGCATTCCGGTGCCGATCACGCCCAGGGCGAACAGCCAGGAAGCGGCCGGCCCGGCGACGGGCGCCAGGGCGGCCGCCGCGTCGTCGGCGGTGGCGATCCGCCTGATCCCGTTCTCGAACAGGGCCGCCGCCGTGGTCAGCGTGATGAAATAGGTGATGAGCTTGGACGCGAAGGCGCCGGCGATGACGTCCGTCCGCGACTGGGCCAGTTCCTCCGCCGTTGCGCCCTGTCGTTCGGCGACCGTGCGACGGCCGGCGGCGTATTCCTCTTCGGTTTCCTGGGCCACCTGCCAGAACAGGAAATAGGGGGAAACCGTCGCACCTATGATGGCGACGAGCACGGCCAGATAGTTGCCGGACCATTCGATTCGGGGCACCAGGGTGCCGATGGCCGCCTGCCGCCAGTCCGGGCCGGACAGCAGGCCCGCCGCGATATAGGCGAAGAGGGCGACGCACAGCCAGCGCAGCACCGTCTGGATGCGGCGATAGGGGAAGCGGAACAGCAGCACGATGACGGCGACCGCATAGGCCGGCGCCCAAAGGAAGGCAGGCCCGCCGGCAATCATCGCGGTGACGGCCCCCATGCCGGCCAGATCGGCGCCCAGCGTCACGATGTTGGCTATGACCAGGGCGAGGCTGAGGACGACCAGCGCCCAGCGCGGGAAGATTTCTCGCGCGGCGCCGACGAGCCCCCGGCCCGACACCATGCCCAGGCGCGAACACAAGAGCTGGACGCCCGCCAGCAGCGGCAGCGCGAACAGGGACGTCCACAGGGTGAGATAGCCGAAGGCGGCGCCGGCCATGGCGAAGGTGACGATGCAGGACGGGTCGTCATTGGCGGCGCCGCTGATCAGACCAGGCCCGATCCGGCCGAACTGCCGGCGCCAGGTCGCGGCGCGGGCGGGACCAAGGGGCGGGCCGGCATCGGCCCGCTCTCCCTTTCTGTCGGGCATGGCGCTCTCCGGTCGGGCTCCGGCGCAACGGCGCTGAGCTTCTGTCGCGAGAAACCCATGACGCGGGCATGATGGGGCCGGTCCGGTCCCGCCCGGTGGTTCGGGCCGGGCTTGACCTTCCCGTCCCTGGAAGGTCCAGGATGATCCGCGATCAACCTCCGACGGGAGCCACGAGACATGTTGCGATACCGGGTTTCGGGAATGACCTGCGGCCATTGCGCGAAGGCGGTGACCATCGCGGTCGAGGCCGTGCCGACGGTCCGGCGGGCGGTGGTCGACCTCGACCGCGGCGAGGTTGCGGTCGAGGCCGAGGACGTCCGCGACCAGGCGGTCCGGGCCGCGATCGCGGATGCCGGATACGAGGTCCTGGAACGCCTTTAGCCATGGCCCCCCGGGCCGGCGCCCCGCAGCGGGTGCCGCTCAGACCGTGACGGCCCCGTAGGGGGAGGCGTCGCGGGCGGCGGTCAAGGCCGTCGCCCACCAGGAGAGCCGCGCGGCCATCAGGGCCAGCGCCTTCGATGCCGGTTCGCGATCGAGGGGATTGCCGCTTTCGTCGAACCGGCTCCGCGCGTTGGCGAAGCTCACGCTGTCCCGGATCGTCACCGCATGAAGTTCGGCGAAGACCTGCCGGAGCTGCTCCACCGCGCGCAGGCCGCCGGAGATCCCGCCATAGGAGACGAAGGCGACAGGCTTGGCCTGCCATTCCTCCCGCACCGAATCGATCAGCGCCTTCAGCGGCGCCGGATAGCCGTGGTTGTACTCCGGCGTGACGACGATGAAGGCCTGCGCTGCGCCGAGCCGCGCCTTCAGCTCGGCCATCGCCGCGCTGTCGCCCGGGTCGAAGACGGCCGGATCGATCGGGTCCAGCGCGAAGTCGCCGCGATCTCCGAGCTCCCGGATGATCCAGTCGACGACCGTGTCGCAGAACCGGCCCTGCCGGGTGCTGCCGTAGATGAGGGCGGTCTTGATGGGTTGGGCCATGGGGGCGACTCCCGTTGTTTTCCGACGATTCGCTTCGATGAGTCGTATGGCTACAATCTCAACCTAACTTGAGGTCAAGAAGGTTTGCGAGCGGTGGCTGGATCGGCGCGAGGCAGGATCGGAGAGGATCTGAGCGTGGGCGAAGTGGCGGCGCGGGCCGGTGTTCCGGTCTCGACGCTCCATTTCTACGAATCAAAGGGTTTGATCCGGAGCACGCGTACCCGCGGCAACCAGCGCCGCTATCCGCGCTCCGTCCTGCGGCGGGTCGCCATCATCAAGGTGGCGCAGCGGACCGGGATCCCGCTCCGTGAGATCCGCGAGGCGCTGTCCTTGCTGCCCCAGGAATGCACGCCGACGACGGAGGACTGGCGCCGGCTTTCCGAACGGTGGCGGACAAATCTGGACGCCAGGATCACCATGCTGACCCGCCTGCGCGACCAGCTCGACGGCTGCATCGGCTGCGGCTGCCTGTCGATGAGCGCCTGCCCGCTGCGCAATCCGGGCGACCGCCTGAGCGAGCAGGGGCCTGGGCCCCGCCTGCTGGAGCCGTGACGCTCGTCCTTCCCCCCGGTCGTCGGCGATCCTGGCCGGATCTCAGGTCCGGCTTCCGCAGCCGGGCCAGACATAGGGCAGGTCCGGCGGCTCGGTCCAGCCGTAGCGGCCGTAGAATACAGGATCCTTGCGCAGCAGGTTGCTCCGGTGCGCGGCATGGAAGGCCTCGTCGCCCAGCCAGGGCGGAAATACGACCGGTCCGTCGATCGGGGCCGGGAGCATGCCGTTCCGGAACCCGCGGGCGGCCCAGATCTCGATGGCCAGGTTGTGATAGAGGCGAAGCGCATTCTCGTACCCCGTCCACATGATCTTGGCCGGGTGATTGACCCATCCGCCCGAGGATCGTCGAAAGGCGTTCAAAATCTGCATCGCCTCGACCCGCTGCTTGCCGAGGCGCCTTGAATCCAGGCATTCCAGCGAGCGCCGGAACTCCGGGTAGGGTAGGAACGTCTGCATGATCTGCCTAGTTTCGGCCGAAGGGGGCGGCCGCCGATCAGCCCGGATGTGGGGACCGGCGGGCCGGCAATCCAGGCCTTTCCGGAGGTTGGCACCAGCCCGAACAGGGGAAGCCGGATGACAGACACCGTCGCGACGGACCGCGTCCAGCCTTCGGCCGGGAGCCCGGGCGAACCCCATGCCCGGCGCTTCCAGGAGGTCCTGGAGGATCTAGAGACCGGCCCGGCCGGTCTCGACCAGGCGGAGGCGCGACGGCGCCTGGAGGTTTACGGGCGCAACGAGCTTCCGCCCGCCCGCGGCCGCCATCCGCTGCTGCGCTTCCTGTCGCAGTTCAACAACGCCCTGATCTATTTCCTCCTGGCCGGCGCCGTGGCGGCCTGGATCCTCGGCCATTCGGTCGACGCGGCGGTCATCGTCGCCGTGGTCCTGGTGAATGCGATCGTCGGCTTCGTGCAGGAGGGAAGGGCGGAGCAGGCGCTCGACGCGATCCGCGGCATGATCTCGCCCCGGGCCACGGTGATCCGCGACGGGGTGCGTGAAAGCGTACCCGTTTCCGATCTCGTCCCCGGGGATGTCGTGCAGCTGGAGGCGGGGGACCGTGTGCCGGCCGACCTGCGCCTCTTGCATACGCGGGGGCTCCTGATCGACGAGGCGCTTCTGACCGGGGAATCGGTCGCGGCGGCAAAGCGGGAGGATCCGGTGCCTGCCACAGCCGCTCTCGGCGACCGCGCCTGCATGGCCTATTCGGGTACGCTGGTCGCCGCCGGTCAGGGCAAGGGCGTCGTGGTGGCGACCGGGCTCGGCACCGAAATCGGCCGGATCAGCGCCCTCCTGGGCGGCGTCCGCGAGACGACCACCCCACTTCTGCGCCAGATCGACCGGTTCGGCCGCCTCTTCACCCTGTTCGCCATCCTGGGCGCGGCGCTCCTCTTCCTGTTCGCGGTCACCCTCCGCGATTATGCGTGGCCGGACGCCCTCATCGCCGTGGTCGCCCTGGCGGTCGGGCTGGTTCCGGAGGGGCTGCCCGCGGTGATCACGATCACGCTTGCGATCGGCGTCCGCCGGATGGCGGCGCGGAATGCGGTCATCCGGCGGCTGGCCGCGGTCGAGACCCTGGGCGCGACCTCGGTCATCTGCACCGACAAGACCGGGACCCTAACCCGCAATGAGATGACGGCGAGGCGGGCGGTCGTTCCGGGACACGAGGCCCTGATCGGCGAAGGCGATAGCCCGGGCGGGCCGGGGACGTTGGCCTGGGATGCCCCGGGACAGGAAGGTCCGGTGCATATGCTGATCCTTGCCGGAACGCTCTGCAACGACGCGCGTCTACGGGAAACGGGGGGCGGCCCGGCTGTGGTCGGCGATCCGATGGAGGGGGCGCTGCTGGTCCTGGCGCGGAAGGCAGGGGCTGACCCGGGTCGGATCCGCGCCGAATGGCCCCGGATCGACGTCATCCCCTTCGATGCTCAGCACCGGTTCATGGCGACCTTGAACCGGGCGCCCGACGGTGGGCGGATCCTGCTGGTCAAGGGCGCGCCCGAGCGGGTGATCGGGATGTGCGCCTTCCAGGCCGGCAACGGCCGAACGGCAGAGCCCGTGGATCACGCCTACTGGGCCGCCCGAATCGCCGCCGCCGCCGCCGCAGGGGAGCGGGTGCTGGGTTTCGCCATGAGGCCGGCTGTCGCCACGGGCGACCGCCTGTCCTTCGACGATGTCGAGGAGGGTTTGCTCTTCCTCGGCATCGTCGGCTTCATCGACCCCCCGCGGGACGAGGCTCTGGCGGCCATCGCCGAATGCCGCTTGGCCGGAATCCAGGTGAAGATGATCACGGGCGACCACGCCGCCACGGCCGGGGCGATCGCCCGGCAGCTCGGCCTGGCGGAAGCGCCGCACGTCCTCACCGGGCGCGAGCTGGACCAGCTCGACGACGAGGCGTTCGGGCCGGCGGTAATGGAGACGGCCGTCTTCGCCCGGACCAGTCCGGAGCACAAGCTGCGCATCGTGCGGGCCCTGCAGGCGCATGGGGCCATCGTCGCCATGACCGGGGACGGGGTGAACGACGCCCCGGCGCTGAAACAGGCCGATGTCGGCGTCGCCATGGGCAACAAGGGGACGGAGGCGGCGAAGGAGGCGGCCCAGATGGTCCTCCTGGACGACAATTTCGCCTCGATCGTCGCCGCCGTCCACGAGGGCCGGACCGTCTACGACAATATCCGGAAGGTTCTGTCCTGGACGCTGCCGACGAACGGGGGCGAGGCGCTGACCGTGATCGCGGCCATCCTGTTCAACTTCACCATGCCGATGTCGCCGGTCCAGATCCTGTGGATCAACATGATCCTGACGGTCACGCTCGGCCTCGTCCTGGCGTTCGAGCCGCCGGAGCCGAACGTCATGCAGCGGCCGCCAAGGCCGGCCGGCGCGGGACTTTTGTCGCCGTTCCTCCTCTGGCGCATCGTCTTCGTCTCGCTGCTCTTCGTCGCCGCCGCGCTTGCCGTCTTCTTCTATGCCAGGGGCCGGGGGCTGGACCTGGAAACGGCGCGCACCATGGTCGTGAACACGATCGTGGTTCTGGAGATCTTCTACCTCTTCAACGTGCGCTACCTGCACATGACCTCCTTCACCTGGCGCGGCGCTCTCGGCACGCCGCCGGTGCTGATGGCGATCGCGACCGTGGTCGTCGCCCAGCTCGCCTTCACCTATCTGCCGTTCATGCACCGCATCTTCGCCTCGCGCCCCATCGCCTTCGCCGACGGCGTGCTGATCGTCGCGCTCGGCGTTGTCTCGATGGCGATCCTCGAGGGCGAGAAGCAGGTGATGCGGAAACTGGGGAAGTCGACCCTTTGATGGGGAAAGGCCTTAAGGCGCGGCCCGGCGCCAGGCCTTGAGCCAGGACCCGACGACCAGGACGACGCCGAGCCCGAGAAGCGCAAATTCGGTGAGCCGCTGGACCTCGAGCACGCGGTCCTGGCTCGCGGCGTAGCCATCTAGGAAGGGCTGGCCCACATAGGGAGCGTTGTCTTCGGGCGAAAGGAACATCCCGACCAGTTGGCGGGCGATCTCCAGATTGGCGTGGACGCTGTAGGCTTCGAACAGCACCTGCTCCAGGCCCGGCTGGTCCGCGCGGATCGGCGGCACGCCGAAGGAGGGGTCCAGATAATAGGTGACGCCGTCGACCGTGAACCGGGTCACGACATGGCCGCTCAGGCCATAGGCCTCGGCCTCGATGCCGGCCTGGCGGAGCGCCCGGTCGGCGACATAGGCATAGGCGTGGCACATGCCGCAGCGGATCCCGGCCGCGGTCAGGACGCCGATCTTCGAGCCATCGACGAGGCCGAGCCGGGCCAGGACCGGCCAAAGCCAGAGCTGCGATCCCTGCGGGTCCTCGCAGAACCATATCGCGGCGCGAAGCTCGGCCGACAGGCGCCCGGCGAAGTCCAGGTCGCTTTCGCCGGCGCGGCGCAGGAGACGCGGGTCGTCCCAACCGGTGAGCGGCGGCGAGGCGGCGTTCGTGTTGATGGAGCGGTAGTATTCGCCCGGATCCGGCGGCCGCGGCCCCCAGGGCCCGAAAGCCAGGACGAGCGCCAGCACGATCAGAACGGCGCCGGCCAGGGGCAGGCGCAGCTCTCGGAACGGCCAGCCGGGTTTCCGGTCGACGATCGTGGCCAGCGACTGCTCCATTCCCCGACCCCCGTCTCTTGTCGGCGCGGCAAAGTCCCCCTCGGCGTCGTCACGCCATAATCGCCGTTGTTCCACCAGTTCCAGCCGCCCTAAAACGCCGGCCCGCCCATGAAGGTTTCGGGGTAGAGCCCGGAAAAGGTCCGGCGGCTTACGGCCGGCCTTTCTCCGGTACGCGGAAGCCGCGGTCCGAATCCTGTCGGCCGGACGCCGGCGGACCCGTGCGGATCCTCCTCCCGGCGGCGCCAGCGCGCCATGAAGGCTGGGAAGGGCCGGCGGCCGGGCAGGGCGTTGTAGGCCGCCTCCAGCCCTGCGAGCGGGCGTTCGATCACGGGTTTCAGCGCCAGGGGCACGCGCATGACTAGGCTGTTGCACAGCAGGAAATAGCCGGGACCGCCGAAATAGCGGACGCGAGCGGGCGCGAATCCCGGGGCAAGCGCGGCCAGCTCCTCATGAGTCAGGGCCCGCTCCGTCTCGGCCTGGAAGTGAGGGTCGGCCCGGTACCAGAGCCGCCGCAGCCCCTCGAGGAAGCAGGCGGCATTCGGTTCGACCAGCAGGAAGGTTCCGCCCGGCCTCACCAGCCGTTCCACATTGGCAAGCGCCGTGGCCAGGTCCGCGACGCAATGGTGGAGCCCGCCCACGACAAGGGCGCAGTCGAAGGGCGCGGGGACATCCATCGGCTGCGTCAGGTCGCACTCGACCGAAGGGCGGCCGGTAAGGCGCGTGTAGTCCCGGCAGGCGGAGGGCGAGACGTCGAACCCGGTCACCTCCGCGCGCGGGAACCGGCGCAGGAGGGCGAGCGAGTTGTGGCCGGATCCGCTGGCAAGGTCGGCGACGCTCCGCCCGTCGAGGTCCAGCCCGTCGAAAAGCCAGTCATAGATGAACCGCTCGCGATACCGGATCGCGGTCGCATCGTAGTAATGTGCCGTGTAGGCATCATGGATGCGCTCGTAATGGGCGCGCTGCAGATCGCCTGCGTCCATCGCCTTCGCCCTCCGGCAGCCGTCGACAGGGGCCGTCCGCGGCCGGTGTCGGCCGGTCGACACTATCGCAGTGGCCGCCGGCCGCCAACCGGCCCGTGCGGGCAAGACGCGGATTGCCTTGGGCGGATTATGGTCATAAACTTGTACCGGAATACCGAATTGGATCGCATGAGAAGGCCCCGTGATCAAGCCGCCGAGCAGGTCGTCGAGATGCAGGCGCATCGGCGCGGTGCCGCCGCATGCCGGCCTGGTGCCGGACAGCCAACGGAGACGTCATGATCCGGAACGCCAGCGTCGTCGCGCCCGATAGGCGGGATCTTCTCACCTTCAGCCAGCTCCGGATCGGGGACCGCTTCCGCTCCCGCAGCCATCGCATGACGCTTGCGGACATCCGCGCGTTCGCCACTGTCTACGATCCCCAGGTCTTTCACGTCGACCCCGAACGCGCGGCCCAGACCCTGTTCGGCAGGCTCGTCGCCAGCGGCTGGCATACTGCGGCCGTGACCATGCGCCTGTTCGTGGAGGCGGTGCCGATCGCGGGTGGGCTGATCGGCGCCGGCGTGGGGGAGATCCGCTGGCCGCGCCCGGTCGTGCCCGATGACGAGCTGCATGTGGTCGTCACGGTCGAGACTTTGAGGGAATCCCGCTCACGGCCGGATATCGGCCTCGCCGGCGTCCGGGTCGAAACCCGCAACCAGAACGATGAAATCGTGCAGATCATGCGCCCGCAGCTTGTCGTCCCGAGGCAGGACGACGCGGCGGATGCCGGATCGGCCTTGGGGAAGGAAATGTCATGAGAAGACTCATCGTCGCGCTGACCGGCGCCTCCGGCGTCATCTACGGGGTGCGTGCGCTTCAGGTCCTGCGGCAGCTGCCGGACGTGGAGACGCATCTCGTCATGACGCCGTCGGCCGTGCGGACGCTGCTCGAGGAAACCGATCACACGGCCGACGAGGTGCGGGACCTTGCGGACAAGGTCTACAGCCACCGCGACATCGGCGCGGCGATCTCGTCCGGGTCGTTCAGGGTCGAAGGCATGCTGGTCGCGCCCTGCTCGATCAAGACCTTGAGCGGGATCGCCAACTGCTACAACGACGAACTGGTGGTGCGGGCGGCCGATGTCTGCCTGAAGGAGAGGCGGCGGGTCGTCCTCCTGCTTCGCGAGACGCCGCTGCATGCCGGGCATATCTCGCTCATGGACCAGGCGACCCGCGCCGGCGCCATCGTCATGCCCCCGGTGCCGGCCTTCTATCACCGGCCGAAGACGATCGACGACATTGTGAACCAGACGGTCGGGCGCGCGCTGGACCTGTTCGACATCGACGCGCGCATCGTCAAGCGCTGGCGCGAGGACGAGCCGGCGAGCGGCCGGGCGACGCCTCTCCCGGACGACGCGGGCTGAAGCAGGGCGGGGTCGGCGACGTCCGGACCCGGGCCGGTTCAGCAGGACAGATCGAAATACCCGTAGTCGACGGGCGCTCGGGGCAGCCGGCCCGGGCGCGCATCGATGATTTCCGTGTAAAGCCGGAACCAGGGCGTGAGCCGGACGTCCGGCCCGCCCGGGACATGGCCGGGCGGAAGCCAGCGCGTCTGTGCCACCTCCGCCGGATCGGGATCGACCGGCCCGTCATAGACGCCGGCGAAGATCTCGACGCGCTCGTGCTCGATCAGGAAGCCGCCCCCGGCCACCGGCACCTCCGCCCGATAGCGGACGACGCCGACCGGCGTGAGAGGCGTCGTGATCCCCATCTCCTCGTGCAGGCGCCGCTGTGCGGCCGCCGCCGCGCTTTCCCCGGGAAGGGGATGGCTGCAGCACGCATTGCTCCACAGCCCGCCGCCGTGATACTTCGCGACCGCCCTCTGCTGTATGAGCTGCCCGCCGTCCGGGCTGTGCAGCAGGACCGAGATGGCGGCATGGTAGCGGCCCTCCACATGCGCCTGCAGCTTGTCCATGGTCGCGACGACGCGATCGGTTCCGGGATCGAGCAGCGACACCTGCACGGAACGCTCGGCTGGGGTCATGATCTGCCGCCGGCACGTTGCGCCGCCTCGGCAACGGATGCGATCGCGCGCTCGATGTCCTCGTCTCCCATCGCGTCCCGGGACCCGGTCCGCCCGGCATAGAAGCCGACGACCGCCCTTGCCGTCGCTAGCGCGTCGAAATCGCCGCGCGGGCTCCCGTCCGGCAACAGCCTCGCCAGCATGGCCTGCTGCAGCTGCTCGGCCGCCAGCTCGGCGGATTTCACCCGATTGCGTACGGAGTCGAACTCGCGCCCCAGATCCGCTTCCGGCATGATCTTCATGGCGCGGCGGATCTGCCGCAGGGGCACGACCACCTCCCGGCGCAGACGTTCGATCTCGCCGTCCAGGGCGGCGATGTCCTGTTCGGACGGCGTCGGGGCGCCCCGGCAGGCGGCGAAGAGGCACAGCAGCAGCACGTTCACGTCGACGCCGCAGCGGTCCTGCAGCAGCAGGCAGGATGCCGGGACCGTCGGCTGGCCGTAGACATCCAGGGAAAAGGCCCAGTGCGGGCCGGTCAGGTCGATGGGACGATCCATATCGCTTTGGGGTGGTAGGTTGCTGCCGGCGCGGGGGACTCGGTCGGGGACCCCGGTCGCCGGACGCTCTATCTTCGGCATTTCGACGGCAGTCTAGTACGCCGGACCGCACCCGGCAACGCCGGGCGGCATTTTGGTAACGTAATGCCACGAACGATCTCGGCCGGGGACGCCCATAGGGGGCGCTGGGCTGCGCAAGATTCGCTTTCGTTTCGCATTCTTGTGGACACAAAATCACTATCTGGTATAGGTATACGCGTTTATCAGCTCGCCAGACGTCACCCGAGCTGGAACGAGCCTGAGTCAATCAGGCCAGTCCCCGTCGCAGCCGATCGCTCTGAGCTCGGAAGCCGGGCGTGAGCGGGTCGGCGCCCAATGGAAGGAAATGCCCATGACCGATACTGCCTCCGAGAATCCGGAGATCGTGAGCAAGCTGAAGCCGCGCGCCTTCGGTGATCTTCGCGGATGGATCGAGGCGCTGCGCCAGGAGGGGGAGCTGCACGAGATCGATGCCGAGGTGAACTGGGACGGAGAGCTGGGGGCGATCGCCCGGCGGGCCTTCGGCACGGGCGACGGGCCCGCGCTGCTGTTCAAGAACATCAAGGATTACGGGCCCAACGACGACGTCTGGTCCCGGCAGCTCTTCACCGGCGGGCTCTCCAGCTACCGCCGTATCGCCATGATGCTGGGCCTGCCGAAGACGGCGTCGGTTCGGGATCTGATCCTGGCGACGCAGCACTATTTCAGCCAGCGGGTGAAGCCGGCGACGGTCGAGACCGGTCCGGTCAAGGAGGTGATCTACAAGGGGGACGAGATCGACGTCTACAAGCTGCCGGTCCCCCGGTGGCACGGCCTGGACGGCGGGCGCTACATCAACACCTATCAGGGAACGGTCACGATCGATCCCGATACGGGGCAGCACAATATCGGCATCTATCGCGGCATGCTGGGCCAGAAGGATACGATCCCGGTCCTTCTCTGGAAGGCGCAGCACTGGGGCCAGCATTTCCAGAAATGGGCCGAACGCGGCATGAAGATGCCGGTCGCCCATGTCTATGGCTGGGAGCCGGTGCTGCCCTATTGCGCCTCGGCCCCGATCCCGACCGGCGTCTCCGAATACGAGGTCATGGGCGCCATCCGCGGCGAGCCGGTGCCGCTGGTGAAGTGCGAGACCAGCGACATTATGGTGCCGGCCAGCGCCGAGCTGGTCATCGAAGGCTATATCGATGCGGATCCCTCGACCTTCGAGATGGAAGGCCCGTTCGGCGAGTACACGGGCTATTTCGGCGGCGACCAGGGCCCGAAGCACGTGACCAAGGTCACCTGCGTCACCATGCGCCGGAATCCGATCTTCCGCGGCACGCTCGAGGGCACGCTGCCGAAGATGCTGAACGAGAACTCGGTCACCAGCTCGGTCCAGCGCGCCGGCGTCGCCTGGAACGTGCTGAAGGCGGCGGGCGTCCCGGGTGTCACCGACGTCCACTGCTCGGCCGCCAACAACGGCACGACGCTGATCATCCAACTCAAGCAGACCTATCGCGGCCAGGCCAAGCAGGCGGCAGCCGCAATCTGGGGCTCGAACTCCTCGCACCTGCGCTACAAGCACATCTGGGTCGTGGACGACGATATCGACATCCGGGACTATGGCGCGCTCGACTGGGCGTTCGCCTATCGCGTCAACGCCGCGGAGGACGACATCGTCTTCTTCCCCGGCACCTTCGGCTCGCTGCTCGATCCGTCGACCCGGCTGGAATACCGCGATCCCATCAAGTGGGGCACCGGCAAGTGGTGCCGCGTCCTCATCGACGCGACCCGGAACCTCGATTTCGAGCCGCAGGAACAATACAAGGGCGACCGCTATCCGCCGACCGTCCGTCCGCTGCCGGAGCACGCGGAACTCGTCGCCCGACGCTGGGCCGAATACGGGTTCAAGACGGAGTGACCGAACGGGATGGGGAGAGGGGACGGTGCGCCGTCCTCTCGTCTCCTGACCCCGATCGTTGGGCGGCTGGCCGAGATGGCCGGCCGCCCGCATTTCATCCCCATGACCCCGGGCGGGTCAGGCCGCCCCGGTGGCGCAGGGGCCGTGGAGGCGACCCCCGTCAGGGAAGCGCCCGCAACGCCCTGCGGTCGATCTTCATGAGCGTCGTGCGCGGCAGCTGGTCGACGAAGCGGAAGTCTTCCGGCACCTTGTAGCCGCCCAGCACGCGAACCCGTTCCTTCAACGCCTCCACCAGGGCGTCGTCGGCTTGGGTGTCGGTGCGCAGGACGACGAAGGCTCGCGGCTTCGTCATTCCGTCCTTGTCCTCATAGGCCACCACCGCCGCTTCGAGAACGGCCGGATGCTCGGTGATCGCCGCCTCGATCTCGATCGGCGAGACCCACAGGCCCTTCACCTTGAAGACGTCGTTCTCGCGACCGGCGAACCAGAAGAAGCCGTCCTCGTCGAAATAGAGGTTGTCCCCCGTCCTGGTCCACGGGCCGATGAAGGTTTCCCGGGACTTGTCGAACTTGCGCCAGTAGAAGAAGCACGCGGTCCGGCTCTTCACCCAGGCCTCGCCAGCGACGCCGGGCTCCACGATGTCTTGGCCGTCGGGGCCCACCAGACGGATTTCATAGCCGAAGACGGGCTTGCCCAGGCTGCCGCGCTTGAACTCCTTCGGCCGGTTGGCGATCCACTCATAGGTCACCTCGGAGCTGCCGATCGAATCCAGGATCTCCAGCCCGAAGAGCCCGCTGAACCGGTCGAAGATCTCGGGCGGGATCTTCTCGGACGCGCTCACGACCAACTGCAGCCTGCCGAAATCGGGCTTCAGGTCATTGACGCGGCAATGTTCCAGAAGGTTCTTGATGACCGTCGGCACGGTGATCAACTTGGTCGCCCCGGCGGTAGTCACGCCGTCGATGACGGCCTCCGGCGTCGGGGGACGGCGCTGCAGCACGGCGGTCGCGCCCCAGTAGAGGGGAATCAGGATGCCCGGCCAGAGGCCGTGGGTGAAATATTTCTTGGAGGTCGCGAAAACGACGTCGTCCGCCTTGTACTCCCAATAATGGCCCTGCCGCTCGGGCACCAGGAAGAAGTCGTGGCAGAGATGGGTAATGCCCTTCGCCGTCCCCGTCGTCCCGCCGGAATAGAACATGTAGCAGACGTCGTCACTGTGGCGGAGCGGCGCCGGCAGGCTGTCCTCGGCCGCCAGCACCCGGCCGGCATCGACCACGGTCCGGCCTCCGAAGCCGACGGCAGGGGCTTCGGCTCCGCCGCGGACCACGATCGCCTCCAGCCCCTCCGGCAGGTCGTCCGCAATCTCGGCCAGCTTCGGAAGCTGTTCGGAGTCGATGAACAGGCCCCGGGCATCCGTGTCCCGGAGGAAATAGAGAAGATCCTTCGTCTTATAGAGATCGGAGACGGCGGCCGGCACGATCCCGGCCCTGACAGCGCCCAGCCAGATCGCGATATATTCCAGGCTGTCCGTTCCGAAGAGTAGGATCCGGTCGCCGGTCCGCAGCCCCAGATCGCGCAAGCCCCTCGACGTCCGCCTGACCAGGTCGCGGAGCTCGCGATAGCTGACCGCGCTTCCGTCCACCAGGATGGCCGGCTTGTCGTCGGTCGCCGTGCCGGCATGACGGCCGAGGAGCATTTCAGCCGCGTTGAAGAACTCCGGAACGGCGGGATCCTGCCATTCCCGCCAGGCCTGCGAATAGATCCGGTCGTCGAAACGCATCTCGGTCCGCGCTGTCATCTGCTGCTCACTCCACTGTGCGTCGTCCGCGGCAGATCCCGGATGGGCTGCCGGGCTCTCCCTCCCGTTGATGGTCCATGAGCGTACGCTGGCGTCGCTGCCGTTAATGAAAGCATCGTAATACCAGAATACCAATATAAAACTCGCGCACCAGAGCCGTCGCTGCAAGATTCGGATGTTCGCAGGCTGTAAATTCGGCATTTTCGTACTTGACAGTCGAAATGCAGGGTGATGCATTGGCGGTACGAACCAGAAAAACGATCATGGGAGGCCCTTCGATGCTGCGCAGATCGGTCCCGGGATCACGGAACGGCGGAGCGGAGGAGGCGTCCCAACCGGCCCCGCGCTCGTGCGCGCCGTCCCGGAGAGGGCCGATGACCGTTCCCGACGGTGCCCTGGGGCGCAGGATCGCCTGGGCGGGCATGCTCCTCGCCGGGCTCTGGTCGATCGTCCAGGTTTCGTTCGTGTTCATGGGGAACTATGACGAACTGGTCCTCATGCCCGCGCACCTGGCCTTCGCTCTTGCCGTCACCTTCGCCCTCTATCCGGCGGTCTCGAAGAGCCGGAAGACGGACGAGGCGAGGGAGGCCGGCGGCGACCGCAACCCGGTCGATGCCGCGATCAGCATCCTTGCCATCGCCGCCTCCGCCCTCGTTCTCGCCTACTATCTCTGGAACCGCGAGGCGCTGGCGCTCCGGATCCCGCTGGTCGACAGCCTGAGCTCGGTCGATACGGCGGTCGGCCTCGCGATCGTCGTCATGGTCGTCGAAGCGGGTCGCCGGGTCGCCGGGCTCGGCATGACCATCGTGGTGCTCGTCTTCATCGCCTATGCCTTCGCCGGCCCCAGCCTGCCGACGGCGCTCAGGCATTCCGGGCTCTCCCTGGCCGACTTCCTGGATCTGCAGGTGCTGACGACGGAAGGCATCTTCGGAACCCCGATCGGCGTCTCGGCGACATACGTCTTCTATTTCATCCTTTTCGGCGCGTTCCTCGAAGCCACGGGCGGCGGCCAGCTCTTCATCAACCTGGCCATCGCCATGACCGGCAAATATCGCGGAGGAGCGGCGAAAGCGGCCACCACGGGTTCGGCCCTGCTCGGCATGACAAGCGGCAGCGCCGTCGCCAATGTCATGGGGACGGGCATCTTCACGATCCCACTCATGAAGCGGACCGGCTACAAGCCCCATTTCGCCGGTGCCGTGGAGGCGCTCTCGTCTACCGGCGGCCAGCTCATGCCGCCGATGCTGGGCGCCGCGGCCTTCATCATCGCCCAGAATCTGGGTGTGCCTTACAGCGCGGTCGTCATCGCCTCCGTCCTGCCCGCCATCGTCTACTATCTTGCGGTCTTCCTGGCGGTCGATCTCGAGGCGCGATACCGCGACATCCGCCCGATCCCGCCGGAGGACCGGGTTCCGCTGGCAAAGAGCCTGCCTCAGCTCTACCTGCTCCTGCCGCTGGCCTATCTCATCTACGCGGTCATGAGCGGCCGGCAGCTCATGGCGGGCGCGGTAGAGGCGGTCGGCATCAGCATCGCCGTCAGCCTGTTCTCGGCCGCGTCGCGGCTGGGCCCGCGACGGATCCTGAAGGCCCTGGCGGAGGGCGGATCGCGGGCGATCACGGTCGCCATTCCCTGCGCGGCGGCGGGGATCGTCGTCGGGATCGTCGTCCAGACCGGAATCGGCGTGCGTTTCACCGAACTGCTGGTGGCGCTGTCCGGCGACAATCTCCTGATCTGTCTCGTGGCCGTATCCGTCGGATGCATCGTCATGGGGATGGGACTGCCGACGACCGCCGCCTACATCATGGGAGCGACCCTTTTCGTTCCGACGCTCATGCAGCTGGGCGTCAACCAGATGGCCGCCCATCTGTTCGTCTTCTACTTCTCCTGCCTGTCCATGATTACGCCGCCGGTGGCGCTCGCCAGCTTCGCGGCGGCCTCGATCGCCGGGACCTCCTCGTCCAGGGTCGGATGGACGACCGTCCGGCTGGCCGTTCCGGCCTATCTGGTGCCCTTCGCCTTCGTCGTCGAGCCCGCCCTGATCATGGAAGGGGACGCCGTGCCGACGATGGTGTCCTTCGCCACGGCGCTGATCGGCGTCTACGCGCTGGCGGCGGCCAATGTCGGCTACATGCGGCGGAGGAACCGGCCGGTCGAACGCGTCCTGCTGATCGGTGCGGCCGTGGCGCTGATCTATCCCTCCCTCTGGGTGAGCACCGCAGGCGGGATCGTCCTGGCCGCCATATTTCTCTGGCAGGGGGCGACCCGGTCCGTCGAACCCGTCGGCGCAACAACGTCCGGGACCCAACCCGGCTGAACAACGACAAATGTTAGGGAGTGCGTAACCATGAGTGCATACAAGCCGTCGCGCCGGGACGTGATTGCCGGATCGCTGGCCGCTTCGGTCATGCTGGCCGGCGGGCGGTCCTTCGCCCAGGCCCAGGACATCGACATGGGCACCATGGCGGCGGGCAGTGCCTGGTACCAGTACGGCATTCAGATCGCCCAGTTCCTTCAGCCGGCGCTTCCGGGCGGCGGCACGGTGAACGTCCGCCCCTATGCGGCCGCGGTCGGGAACATCAAGCTGATCAACGAGAACCAGCGCATCCAGCTCGGCATGACGTTCAGCACCAATCTGCGCTGGGCGCTTGCCGGCATGACCGATATTCAGGACGCGACGGCGGAGAATGTCCGCGCCCTCGCCGGCGGCCTGGACCAGTACTATATCGTCATGCTGGCCCGGAAGGGCACCGGATTCGAGAATCTGTCGGAGGCGCTTGCGGCGAAGAAGCCGGTCCGGATCTCGTGCCTCCAGCCGGGTTCGATCGGCGAGGTGAGCGCACAGATCCTGCTGCGCGCCCACGGCATCGACGAGGCCACGCTGAACGGTTACGGCGGCTCGATCAACCGCGGTGCCCTGCAGGCCGCGGCCGACGCGCTGGTGGAAGGGCGTGCCGATGTCTGGGTCCAGCCCGTGACCCCCGGGCATCCGAAGGTCCAGGAAGTCGCGTTCAGCCACGACATCGAATGGGTCCGCATCTCGGACGAGGCACTGCAGACCATGGTCGATCTCGGCTACCAGCGCGCGGTCCTGCCCGCCAATTCCTTCGACGGCATAACGGAGGACCTGACCCTGCCCGGCGCGACCACGGTGCTGATCGTCAACGCGGGCATGTCCGACGATCTCGCCTATGCGATGACCAAGGCGCTCATCGAGAATGCCGATGCCCTGAAGGAGCAGAATGCGGCTCTTTCGCCCTTCGATCCCAAGATCGCCTGGCGGCCCGAAACGCTCGGCGGCGCGCCGCTTCACCCCGGGGCCGAGCGGGCATACAGGGAAGCCGGGCTGATGGGCTGAGCGGTCGGATGCCCGACCGGGGCGTCTGCCGGCCTCCGCCGCAGCCGGCAGCGCCGCCGGAAATTCTGCTGGCCCTCCGATCTCCGCTCTATTTACAATGGAAATACGTGGAAATTGCAGGCATTCAGAACTATCTGTTCTGCCGACAATAGACCGTTGGAGAGACAAATCCGTGCCTTCCGTCGACCGTGGCCTGGAAACCCGGGAGCAGTTCCCGAGCGAGCTTGTAACCGTTGGTCCGGCATCCCTCGCGGATATTCCCCGGGTGGTCGACATCGATGTCGCGATCACGGGACACCCGAAAGCGGAATTCTGGTACTCGTTCTTCAGCAGCCAGGGGACGAATCCCAAGAGCGCCTTCCTGGTGGCGCGGCGCGACAATGTCGTCGTCGGCTACATCATCGGGACGGTTCGCGCCTGGGAATTCGGCTCGCCGCCCGCCGGCTGGATTCACGCGATCGGCGTCGACCCGTCCGCCCGCAAGCACGGGACGGGCACGATGCTGTTCCGGGAAATGGTCGCCTTCCTGCGGGAATCCGGTGCGGATACGATCCGCACGATGCTGCACATCGACGATCATGTGCTGATGTCGTTCTTCCGGATGCATGGAATGGCCGCGGGCCCGTACATAGAACTGGAAATGTCGGCCGACGAATCATGACGATCCGCCAGATGAGTCCCGATCAGGGGCAAGGACAGGGCCGATGAAACTACAGCAGGCGACCCGGTACGCGATCTGGGCCGTCGTCGAAACCGCGTCCCGAAAGGGCGAACTGGTTTCGGCCGCGGACCTGGCCGCGAAATATGGCGTGTCGCAGCATCACCTCGCCAAGGTGCTGCGGACGCTTGCCCATGCCAAGATCGTGAGTTCCATCCGCGGCCCGGCCGGCGGGTGCATGTTCGTCGGCGATGCCAGGCGCATCACGCTGTACGACATCGTCCGCCTGTTCGAGAACGACTGGTGGAGCAACGAGACGGCCGGCGAATCCCGGGGGACGACCGTCGCCGACGAGGTGTCCAGGGTTCTCGGCGAAATCGACCGGATCACCTGCGCCACCCTTCGGTCGGTCACCATCCAGACCATCATCAACAATGCCGAACGGGCCCGCCGGCGCGAAGCGCCGGTCGAATCGGTGAACGGCGGCAGGGCCGGCTGAGCGGGCATGGCGCGGCCAGGGGCCGCGCCGTCCCGGACACTGGAGGCGCCGGCGTCCTGCTGTCGCGCGCAGGCCGATCCGTCGGTGCCGCGTTCCGAACGGGATCGTCCGGACGGCGGTCAGCCCAGATGCCAGCGCTCGGAGAACATCTTGCCGCCGACCATGCTGCGCGCAGCGTCCGAATCGGCGAAATCGGCATAGAACAGGGCCGACGCTTCCCAGGTACGGCCGCGGACGTTGCTCGAATGCGTATGCGTCGCGACCAGATGCGCAAGCTCCACCGGCAGCCCATGGGCGAAGATCTTGTGGGTCGCATAGACCGCATGCGGCACGTTCCGGCCGAGCGCGCTCGACTGTCCGGGCAGCGGCTTCGCCTCGCCCGCGCTATCGACCCCGCTGTCGGGCAGCGGCTCCGATTCCACCGCCTTGCTCACGTCGTGAAGCAGGCAGGCGGCGACCAGAAGGTCGCGGTCGTAGCTTCGCCCGTGCATCGTCCGCGCGATCTCGCAGATCTGGATCGCCATCTGCGTCACGCCGCGAACATGCCCGACCAGTGACCGGTGCTTCTCCGCGCTGGTGTTCTTCGGGATGTCGTGGAGATCGGACCAGGCCATCTCCGCGGCGACCTCGCACCAGATCCTGCCGACGCCCAGGCGCAGCTTCTCGTCGGAAATCTCGAGGATTTCCGGAAAGATCTCCTCGATGTCCGATTGGGTCAGTTGCTGTGGCACGCGAAAACTCCCCCTAGATGGTTGTGCCCGGCGATCGGGCTTGCTTCTTTCCCCCGCGTCTTCTCGCCCAGCGGAGGCGTCAGTCCTCCGCCTCGACGAGGATCTCGTTGCGCCTCTTCTTCATTGCCGGCAGGACGATGGTCAGCACCAGAAGAACGGCGACCGACAGCATGACGAGGCTGATCGGCCGCGTGACGAACACGGATGCGTCACCGCGGGACAGCAGCAGGGCCCGCCGCAGGTTCTCTTCCATCATCGGCCCGAGAATGAACCCGAGCAGCATCGGCGCCGGCTCGCACCCGAACTTCAGCAGCAGGTATCCGAAGGCACCGAAGATGACCATCAGCATCACATCGAAGGTGCTGTTGTTGAGGCTGAAGACTCCGATGCAGCAGAACATGAGGATTGCCGGGAAAAGGACCCGGTAGGGCAGGTGGAGCAGCCGGACCCAGATGCCGATCATCGGCAGGTTCAGGATGACCAGGAATACGTTGCCGACCCACATGCTGGCAATGAGCCCCCAGAACACGTCCGGATTGCGCGTCATCACCTGCGGGCCGGGCGCGATCCCGTGGATCATCAGCGCGCCCAGCATCAGCGCCGTGACGGCGCCGCCCGGAATGCCCAGCGTCAGGAGCGGGATGAACGCGGTCTGGGCACAGGCGTTGTTGGCAGATTCCGGGCCGGCCACACCCTCGATCGCGCCATTGCCGAAACGCTCCGGATGCTTCGAGATGCGCTTTTCCAGGGCATAGGACATGAAGGACGAGATCACAGCGCCCGCCCCCGGGAGCGCGCCGACCAGGGATCCGAGGGTGGTGCCGCGGAGGATCGGTCCGACCGAACGCCGCATCTCTTCCCGGCTCGGCCGCAGCTGGCCGATCGGCCGGCTCAGCACGCTGCGATCCTGCGGCTTCTCCAGGTTGCGCATGATTTCGGCCAGGGCGAAGACACCCATCGCCACGACGATGAAGTCGATGCCGTCGCCCAGCTCGTGAAATCCGAAGGTGTAGCGCGCCACGCCGGTGTTCACGTCCGTGCCGACGCAACCGAGCATGAGGCCCATAAAGATCATCCCGATCGCCTTGATGAGCGACCCGCTCGAAAGCACGACCGCTGCCACCAGCCCGAGGACCATCAAGGAAAAATACTCCGCAGGTCCGAAGGAAAGCGCGGCCTTGGCGAGCGGCGGCCCGAACAGGGCGAGGCACAGCGTGCCGATGCAGCCCGCGAACAGCGATCCGAGCGCCGCGACGGTCAGCGCCGGCCCCGCCCTGCCCTGCCTCGCCATCTGGTAGCCGTCGAGACAGGTGACGACCGACGAGGCCTCGCCGGGCAAGTTCACAAGGATCGACGTCGTCGACCCGCCATACTGCGCGCCGTAATAGATGCCGGCCAGCATGATCAGCGAAGCCGCAGGCGGCAGGCCGAAGGTGATCGGCAACAGGATCGCGATGGTCGCGGTCGGGCCGAGCCCCGGCAGCACACCGATCAGGGTGCCGAGCAGCGTGCCCAGCAGGCAATAGAGCATATTTTCGGCCGACAGCGCGACGCTGAGGCCGAGAGCCAGATTGTCCAGAAGTTCCATCTCACGCCGGCCAGGTTTGCAGGGGAAGACCAAGCGCCCATACGAAGATGAGCCAGGAGAACGCCGTGAGCGCCGCCGCCAGGGCGACGAGCTCGACCAGACGCATCCGCGGACCGGCAAGGCTCGCCACGGCGATCATCGTCACGGTTGCGATGACGAAGCCGAACGGCCGGAGCAGCAGCCCGAACAGCAGCACGGAGAGCAGGATCAGCACCGGCTTCACTGCGCCCGCTTTGACCGGGTCGGTTTCGGTGCCCAGTCCCCGGAAGGCCACGATCGCGCCGATCACCAACAGGCCGCCGGCCGCAAGGGTCGGGAAGTAGCGTGGCCCCATGCGGCGCACGTCGCCCATCGCGAGATCCGAGCCGAAATAGATCGCAAGGGCCCCGACAAGCATGAATGTCACGCCGGCCCAAAAATCCCTGGATCTAGGTATCTTTATGGTCATGGCCTTCTTTCTGCTGTTCTTCAGGGGCGTTTCGAACCGGTCGCGAGGCGGTGACGGGGAATCAGGACCTCGCCCTGGAGAATGCGACGGGCCGTGCGGGAATAGGAAGCCTCCGACAACCGACCTTCGGCGTCGAAGGTGATCTTTACCGGGAAAATCCCGCTCGGGTGGCCGATCCGCACGATGTCGTCCGTGTCCGTCCGGCAGACCTCGTTGACGATGGTGCCCGGAATCCGCGCGGCCGAAGCCGTGCACACCGCGCCCGTCGAGGCGAAGGCCTTGTGCAGGCGGGGCGGCGGCCCGATCACCCGGCGCGCGACGAAGCTGACGTCCTCGGCGTGGACGGGCTGCTTGGTCATGTAGTTGACATAGCCGGCCGGCCGGGCGACGGCGACGGGTGTCGGCAGCCGCGAACCCGGCGCCAGGCCGATATGCCGGGCGGCCGCGTTCCGGATCGCCCAGAAGCGGTTGAGGATTTCCTCGGTGAACGCCTCCGGTCCCTCCGTCCCGGCGATGCCCGCCTCGGCGGCATGAAAGAAGCAGGTCGCCTTGGCGATATCGACGATCGAAATCTCGATCGACCGGCCGAATTCCGGGATGTAGAGGCTGTCGCGCGGCTGTCCGGTCGGCAGCACCCGGCCGGTCGTGGCTCCGGCGGTCTGCGAGTAGTCCATCCGGATCTCGGCCGCCGTGCCCGGAACCCCGGCGATGGCGTAGTCGCCTGCCACCGCCGGCCGGCCGTTCCGGACCGGGACCCGCGCGATCAGGATCTGGCGCGCATTGGTGTTGTATATCCGCACCTCCGTTTCCGGCTCCTGCGCCGGGGCCAGCCCCCGCTCGATCGCGTAGACGCCGACCGCGGCCGACAGATTGCCGCAGTTGCCGGAAAGCGCGACATAGGGCTCGTCGATGCCGACCTGGGCGAAGGTATAGGTGCAGTGCGCTCCGAAGGCTTCGCCGGGCCCGATGATGCAGACCTTGCTCGTCAGCGGATCGGCGCCGCCGAGGCCGTCGATCTGGCGCGGATCCGGGCTTCCCATCGCCGCGAGGATCAAGGCGGCGCGATCTTCGGGATCGGCCGGGAGGTCGGCTTCGTCGAAGAAGACGCCCTTGCTCGTGCCTCCCCGCATGATGACGCAGGGGACCCGGATCTGCTCGTCCAGCAGATGGCCCGCCATCACGCGCCCCGCCAGTTCGGCGCACGCTTCTCGGCGAAGGCCCGGCGTCCCTCGATGCGGTCCTCGGTATTGCGCAGCAGGCCCCAGAGCAGCCGCTCGACCTCGAGCCCCTGGTCGACCGGCATCGACTGGCCGAGAACGGCGGCCATCTTCGTCGCACGCACCGCCAGCGGCGCGTTCCGGCAGATCTGCTCGGCGATCTCCTCGGCCTTGGCCATCAGCTCGTGCGGCTGGCACAGATCGCTGACGAGGCCGATGCGATAGGCCTCTTCCGCGCTGACCCGGTCGCCGGTGAGCAGCATCTTCATCGCCACCGCCGGCGGCGCCACGCGCATCAGCCGGATGGCGCCCCCGGCGCCGACCATCGAGCCGACCCGCACCTCAGACTGCGCGAAGACCGCATTGGTCGAGGCGATCCTGAGATCGCAGGCGAGCGCCAGTTCCAGGCCGCCCCCGAAGGCATAGCCGTTGATCGCCGCGATCACCGGCTTCCAAAGGTTCTGCAGCGGCCGCCACAGCTCGTCGCCGCCGGCTGCGCTGAAATGCGTCGCCGCGAAGCTGCCGTCCGGCGGCATCGTCTTCTTTAGGTCGGAGCCGACGCAGAACGCCTTCTCGCCGCGCCCGGTCAGAATGGCGACCCACGCGTCGTCGTCCTCCCGGAACGACCGCCACGCCTCGACCAGCCCCGCCCTCGTCTCCGGATCGATCGCGTTCAGCTGGTCGGGCCGATCCAGCGTGATCGTGAGGACATGGTCCTTCTTGGTGATGGCGACGCTCATGCTTCACTCCTCGTGAGAACCCTTATCGCTGATTGGACGTCCGCCGCGGCGGCGAGATTGCGCCAGGTCCGGAAGGCGTCGCGCGCGGCATCCTGGGACAGGCCGGCCTCCCGGGCGCAGTCGCTGAATTTTTCCGAGAGATCGTCCCAGGACAGCTCCTTCTGCGGCGAGCCGGACGGACGATCGATGCGCACCGTCTCGCTGGTCCCGTCATGGAACTCCACGGTCACCTCCACGAAGCCGACCGTACCGGCGCTGCGGATGGCGGGATCGGGGTCGTCGCCGAAGCAGCGGGGATCCTCGATCTTGGAAACGCGCGGCAGCAGGGCGCGAATCCCCGGCCGGTTCGGCCCCTCGTCGCTGAAGGCAGTGAGATCGAAGCGGCCGTCGAGGATGCCGGCGGCGAGCGTGTAGTCCATGCTGAACTTCGCTTCGAGCCCGGTCCTGGGATCGTCGTGGATCAGCGGCCGCAGCGCGCCGGGCGCGACACGGCAGACGACGCTCTTCACTGTCTCGGGGGACACGGGGCGCCGGCGGCGTATCTCCAGCATCCCGTCGATCGCCCGATGAAGCGCGTAGCAGCAGGGGTACTTCTTCAGCGCCAGGCCCGGCTCGAGAAGGGCGAAGGGGGCGCCCAGCCCTTCCGTGATCCGCGCGACGTCCGAGCGTTCCGTCCCGTAGGTCGAGAAGAAGCCGGACGGCGCCTCGAAGGCCGCCGTGGCGGCGGTCATGCCGGCTTTGGCAAGCGTGATCGCGGTCACGGCATTGTGCGACGCCCAGCCGGCGTGGAACGGCTTCGTCATCGTGCCGAAGTTGCACTGGAGACCGCTGCTCATCGACGCGACGATGCCGAAGGCGGTGCGCATCTCGCGCTCGTCGACGCCAAGGAGCCGGCCCAGGGCCGCCACAGCAGAGAAGATGGCCAGCGTGCCGGTCGCGTGCCAGCCACGGCGGTAATGGCCATTGCCGATGGCAATGCCGATCTTCGCGCCGACCTCCAGGCCGATCACATAGGCCTCCATCAGCGCGCCTCCCGGCGTGCCGGCCGGCGCCGTCGCAAGCAGGGCGGGAAGGATCACCGTGCTCGGATGGGCGGGCATGATCGACAGCACGTCGTCGAAATCGAGTGCATGGCCGAAGGTGCCGTTCACCAGCGCGGCCACCGCCGGATCCGCGGAAAGGGACGTGCCGACGATCGGCGCCGTGCCGGGCGCCCGCGCGGCCAGAAACCGCTTCAGGGGCTCGGCTTCCTCGCTTGCCGCCCCGGCCAGCATGCAGGCCGCGGTATCGACCAGACACTTCGCCGCCTTCTCGAAGGCGGCGGCCGGGATAGCCTCCGCCGGCAGACCGACCACGAAGGCGGCAAGTTTCGCCGTCACGCCGTCGGAGGCGTCCGGATGAGGCCGTCCATGCATCAGACCAGCACCCCCTCGCGGATCAACGCCTCGCCCTCCTCCGCGCCGATCCCCAGCAGCTCCTGCAGCACTTCGCGGGTGTGCTCGCCCAGCAAGGGCGCCGGCGTGCGCAGCTCCACCCGGGACTTGGAGAAGCGGTAGGGGGGCGCGTTGTAGATCGTCTCGCCCATCTCGGCGTGATTGAGCTTCACCCAGTGACCGCGATGCGCCAGTTGCGGATCACGGTCGATCAGGTCCGCCGCGTCGCGCACCAGCCCGGCCGGAACGCCCGCGCTCTGCAGGGCGGACATCAGCTCCTCGCCGTCGCGCCTGGCCGTCTCCTGGCCAAGCAGCCGGTCGAGATCGCTCCGGTCCCGATACCGGTCGGCAGCCGTGCTCCAACGGTCGGATCGGGCCCAGTCCGGCTGCCCGAGCACGTTGACGAGAGCGGCCCATTGCCGGTCGTCGGTGACCGCGATCGCGATCCAGCGGTCGCTTCCCGCCACCGGATAGACGCCATGCGGCGCGACGCCGGGCCGGTCGTTGCCGCTGCGGGTCGCGACCCGGCCGTTCACCGTATAGTCCAGCACTGCCGGCGCGAGGAGGGCGATCGTCGGTTCGGTCTGGGCGATGTCGATGTACTGGCCCTCGCCGGTCCGGCGCCGATGGCGCAGGGCGGCAAGCACCGCAAAGACCGCATGGCACGGGTTCGGCATGTGGTCCGGATAGTTGGTGCCGGTGCCGGCCGGAAGACGGTCCGGCAAACCCGACAGATGGTGCAATCCGGACAGCGCGCCGATCGTGAGCCCATAGCCGAGATATCGGCTGTGCGGGCCAGTCGATCCCTGCATCGACATCGAAAGATACACGATGTCCGGCTTGACCTCGCGGATGCTGGCGTAGTCGAGGCCAAGCCGCTCCATCACGCCCGGCGTGAAGTTGTTGGCGACGACATCGCTCTTCTCCACGAGCTTCAGCACGATGTCCCTGGACCGCGGGTTCTTCAGGTTCAGCGCGAAGCTGCGCTTGCTGGTGTTGCGGTCGGAGAAGTAGCCGCTGCGGTTGACGCCCTTGATCTTGTCCTTGAAGGGTGGGGCGACGCGAAGGCTGTCGAGCCTCTCGCTGCTCTCGATCTTGATCACGTCGGCGCCGGCATCGGCCAGCATCTTCGTTGCGAAGGAACCGGCACCGATCCAGGTGAAATCGGTGACGCGAATCCCCTCGAGCGGTCTGCGTCCAGCCATCATCGTACTCCTGCTCCGGCGGCGGGCCGGCCGCCGGCATGAAGGTCAAGTTCCGCCAGTATCTCGGCCGTATGTTCGCCGAGCTTCGGCGCCGGTCGGGCGATCGCCCACGGCGTCGTGCTGAGCTGATAGGGGGCGCCGGGCGCCAGGAACGGCTCCGCCCGCAGCGGGTGGGTCATTTCGGTGAAGAAGCCCCGATGGCGGAGCTGCGGATTGGTCAGGAGATCGGCCGGCGTGCTGACGGGCGCGATCGGCACGTGCTTCTCCTGCCCCTTCCGGTACAGCTCCTCCATGGTGTAGCGGCGGGCGAAGGGGATGAAGATGTCGGCGAAGATCTTCTTGGCCTCGTCCGTGCCCAGGAACTCGTGCGTGAACCAACGCTCCTCGCGGAACTGTTCGGCGCCGGGAACGCCCTCCTCCTCGAACCAGTCGCAGCTCAGCCGCCAGAAGCGGTTTCCGCCGACGCCGCCGGCCATGAAGTAGATGTAGCCGTCCTTGCAGGGAAAGACGCCGGTGCCGGCGTGGCGCTGCTTGCCGCCCCAGCGCTTCTTCACCGTGCCCTCCAGGTCATAGAACTGGGCGGCCGTTTCCAGCGCCATCACCACGCTCTCCTGCATGGAGACGTCGACATGCTCGCCGGTTCCGGTCTGCTCGGCGGCAAGCAGCGCCATCATCGAGGCGGTCGCGCCGTAGAGATTGGCCGCGGCATAGGCCTGATTGCCGTAGCTGGTGATGGGAGGGGTATCCGGGTAGCCGCCGAGATAGAGCAGCCCTCCCATCGCCATGCCGATGATGTCCTCGGCAACGTATTGCGCGTAGGGGCCGGTCTGGCCGAAGGGCGTGATGCTCGTCATGACCAGGCGGGGATTCCTGGCCGAAAGCGTGGCGTAATCGAGTCCCCAGGCGCTCATCGTCCCCGGCCGGAACGTCTCGATCACGAGATCGGCGGTATCGGCAAGCCGCCGGAAGACCTCCCGGTCCCTCTCCTGCTCAAGATCGAGAACGATCCCCCGCTTGCTGGTATTCGCGTAGGCGAAGGGCAAGCTTGCCTCGATGTCGACCTTGTCGTCGACGAAGGGGGGTTCGCGGCGGAGTGCCGTTCCTTCCGGCGGCTCGATCAGAATGACGTCCGCACCGAGGTCGCCGAAGAGTTTTCCGCAGTAATTGCCAAGCGGACCGGACAGATCCAGTACTCGCAGCCCGGCTAATGCACGCGACATGATGCTTTCCTCAGTTCCAAGCAAGGGGTTCAGGCGACGAGGCGGGCGTCGTGACCGGATCGTACAGCGCCCGGATGTCGGCCAGTCCGGCGACGGAGCGGGCGCGGCCGAGCAGGTCGTGCGCCTCCCGGTCGTCGAGGGCGAGAGCGGCGCAGCCCAGGAACTTGGCGGCCTGTTCGTCCGGGGAGAGCGGCCATTCGGGCGAACCCGGCGTGCGCTCGTAGCGTCGCCTGATCGTCCCGGCCGTTGTCTCGACCACCAGCTCGGTGAAGCCGGTGAGCCCGTTGAACATGCCCTCATGCGGTATCGAGAAGCGGCGGACCCGCGCCATCAGCGCCTGGGCTTCCGGCCTGCGCACCTGGTCGTCGGCAAAGGACGCCAGCGAAAGATCGCCGTCGAGAAGGGTGGCGGCGATCGCATATTCGATGCTGAACCGCGCTTCCGAGCCGGTCGTCGGAGCCCGGTGCTTCAGCGGATGCTCGACGCCCGGCAGGAATCCGACCTCGACCGAGACGATCTCGTCCTTCTTGAGGCCCGTCTCATCGATCAGCGCCTGCAGCGCGGCGACCGGGCGATGCACGGCGTAGCAGCACGGCCAACGCTTCACGAAAATGCCGTCGGCGACGATGGTCCAGCGCTCTCCCAGGCTCTCGAGCGAGTCCTGGGTAAGCGGGCTTCCACCCCGGCCGTAGACGGCAATGAAGTTCTGCGGTCCGTCGAGAATGGCGGCATCGGCGGTGAAGCCGCATCTGGCGAGATGCACGGCCTCGATCGCGGCGCGGGCGGCATCTCCGGCATGGAGGGGCTTCGCCATCGTGCCGAAATTGCGCGTGAGGCCGCTCGCCCGGCTCGCCGCAAGGCCGAAGGCGCGGCAAAGCGCCTCGCGATCGAGGCCCAGGAGCCGGCCGGCGATCGCGGTCGCGCCGAAAATCCCGGCGGTGACGGTGGTGTGCCAGCCATGGAGATAATGACCGGGTCCGAGCGCCGACGATATCCGGCTTGCCACCTCCAGCCCGATCGCATAGGAGGCAAGCACACTGCGGCCGCTGGCGCCGGTCGCTTCGCCGATGGCGACCGCGACCGGCATCAGGGTGCAGCTCGGATGTCCCCGGAGCGCCGGCGAGGAGTCGTCGAAATCCAGGGCATGGGTATGGACCGCGTTCAGGAACGCGGCGTCGCCTGCCCTGACCTTCGCCCCATCCCCGCCCCAGACGGAGGCTTCGTGCTCTCCGATCGCCGGGACGATCGTCCGGGCCAGGGCTGCGACGGGATGCCGGCTGCCGGCGAGCGCGACGCCCAGCGTGTCGACCAGGGCGTCGCCGGCCCGGGCGATCGCCGCATCGGGCACGGCGTCATCCGCGAAACCGGTCGCGAATTCGGCGAGCCGCCCGGTGATCATGCCTCGCTCCGGCCGCCCGCCGGCCTCGTGGCCCGGATCAGCTCGGCGACATGGGGCAGCGCATCCAGATCCCGCGCAAGGCCGAAAAGATCCCGGGCCCGGTCCTCTCCGAGGGCGCGTCCCGCGCAGTCCAGAAACTTCGCCCGGCGCTCGTCGTCGGACAGCTTCCAGTCCGGTGATCCCGGAACACGGTCGACCCTCATCTCGAAGGTCGATCCGCCCGCCTTCACCGTCACGTCGGTGAAGCCGACCACGCCCGAGAAGACACCTTCGGCCGGCACCTGGTAGCGGCGGACGCGCTTCATCAGCGCACGCACCGCCGGACGATGCACGGCCTCGTCCGTGAAGCTGTCGAGCGTCAGGGTTCCGTCCAGCACGGTCGCCGCTGCGGCATATTCGATGCTGAACTTCGCTTCGAGACCGGTCTGCGGATCGCTCTTGATCAGCGCCCGGTCCGAGCCGGGGGCGAAGCCGACCGCGATCTCCTCGATGTCGTTGGCGCCGAAACCGTTCGCCGCCATCAACTGCAGCAGGCCGCCGATTGCCCGGTGGTTGCAGTAGCAGCAGGGCCAGCCCTTGACGAAAATGCCCGGCCGTTCGGCCTCCCACTTCGAGCCCAGCTCATCGACGAGGGTTGCGAGGTCCTCGCCGTCGCCGAAGCCGTAGGTCTGGAGAAAGCCGTTGTCGCCGTCGAAGATGGCCGGGTCCGCGGAAAAGCCGTTGCGCGCCATCCAGGCGGCCGTGATGCCGACCCGTGCGGCGTGGCCGGTGTGGAACGACTTCGTCATCGTGCCGAAATTCCGGACGAGGCCGGAGGCCATCGAGGCCGCGATGCCCCAAGCCGTGGCGACGGCATCGGCGTCCAGTCGCCACAACCGGGCCGCGGCCGCCGTTGCGGTGAAGGCGCCGATCGTCGCCGTCGAATGCCAGCCCCGCAGATAATGGTGATGGCCGATGGCCCGGCCGAGCTTGCCGCCGATTTCCAGCGCCACGGCGTAGGCCGCGAGCACGTCCCGTCCGGATGCGCCTTCCGCCTCTCCGACGGCGAGGACCACCGGCACCAGGGTCGCGCTCGGATGGCCGCGCATGCTCGGCAGGCTGTCGTCGAAGTCGAGGACATGTGCCGCGACGCCGTTGGCGAAGGCCGCTTCGGACGGAGAGGAGCCGGCATCCGTCCCGAGGATGCTGGAAACCGGGCGCGCCCCGGCCTCGCAGGCCCAGCGTCGGGCGATCGCCGCCGTTTCCTCGGAAACGCCTGCAAGCGTCACCCCGATCGTGTCCGTTATGGCGTCCCGGGCCGCGGCGAGAATGGGGGCCGGCAGCGCGTCGGCGCCGGTCGTGGCGAAAGCGGCAAGCTTGCCTGTCAGCATTTGCGTCAGTTCCCGGAGTGATCGCGCTTGCCGAGCACGGCGCGGGCGATCAGGTTGCGCTGGATCTGGGTGGTGCCGCCGGCGATGGCGAAGCCGCGCACGTCGCGATAGATCCGCTCGAGCGGGTATTCGCGCGAATAGCCGTTCGCACCCATGAGCTGCATGGCGTCCGAGATGACCTGCAGGGCCGCCTCGTTGGCGAAGGTCTTGGCGACCGCCGCCTGGGATTCCGAGGGGAAGCCGCTCGCCGCCGAGGCCGCCGCGCGATAGATGAGCAGCCGCGCCGCGTCGAGCCGGACCTTCATGTCGGCGACCATCCAGCGCAGGCCCTGAAGATCGGAGAGCTTCTTCGAATAGGCTTCCCGGGTCTTGATGTATTCGACTGCCTCGTCGAAGGCGCGCTGGGCGGCGCCGATCCCCATCGCGGCATTGCAGCAGCGCGAGAAGCTCATGGAGAACAGCGAGGCGTTGAGGTCGCCTTCCGACATGCGCTGCTCGACCGGAACCCGGCAGTCGCGGAACAGCAGCTCGGTCGACGGGCTGCCGCGGTGGCCCATCAAGGGTTCAATCTTGCCGATCTCGACGCCTGGCGTGTCGCGCTCGATCAGCAGCAGGCCCTTCTTGTTCTCGTCGGTAAAGGTGACGTTGGTGATGAACAGGCCGGCGACGCTGCCGCGCGATATCCAGCACTTGTTGCCGTTGACGACATAGTGGTCGCCGTCGCGCTCGGCCTTCGTTCTCAGGCGTCGGGCGTCGGAGCCCGCGCCGGGCTCGCTCATGGCGTGCGAGGCATGCAACTCGCCGCGGGCGATGCGCGGCACATATCGTTCCTTATGTTCCGGGGTGCCCAGCTGGACGATCCGGTTTCCCTGCGCATTGGCGCTGAAGACGAACAGGCTGGTGTTCACGCAGCCCCAGGCCAGTTCTTCCAGCACGATCACGAGATCGAGAAGATTGGCCCCCGCCCCGCCGTATTCCTCGGGGAGAATCAGGCCCATATAGCCGTGCTCGGCCAGGAGGCGGATATTCTCCCAAGGCACCTCTGCCTCGGTATCCCATCGCGCTGCCTTCGGTGCGAGTTCGGTACGCGCCAGCCGGCGTGCTTCATGCTGGAAGCTGCGCTGCTCTTCGGTCAGGTCGAAATTCATGGGAGTCCATCGGGGTAGGAGAAGGGGGGAAGGGGCCGGCGCCGGTTGCCCGGCGCCGGCCGTTCGCTGATGCGACGGTCGGATTATTCGGGCTGGATCCCGGCGGCCTCGATCACCAGCCGCCACTTCTCGATCTCGGCCGTCAGGAAGGCCTTGAACTGTTCGGGAGTGGTCGGATAGGGCTCGGCGCCGTCCTGCTGCAGGGCCGCTCTCACGCTCTCGCTTTCAAGCGCCTTGCGGACTTCGGCATTGAGCCGATCGATGATCGGCTTCGGCGTCCCGGCCGGCACAAGCAGGCTGTTCCACGACGAGGCCTCATAACCGGGGACCCCGGCCTCGCCGATGGTCGGGACATCGGGCAGCGAGCTCGTCCGTTCGCCGACCGATACGGCGATCGGGATCAGCGCGCCCGACTCGATATGGGACGCAACCGATACCGCCGTGCCGAACAGGATGTCGATCTGCCCGCCCAGCAGATCCGTCAGCGCCGGTCCGGTGCCCTTGTAGGGAATGTGGGTGAAATCGACGCCGGCGAGCGATTCGAACAGTTCGGAGGCGAGGTGACCGCCGCTGCCGACACCCGGAGAGCCGACATTCACCGACCCCGGCTCGGCCTTCGCCTTGGCGAGCAGCTCCTCGACCGTCTTGAAGCCGGCGTTCGGGTTGGCCACGAGAATGTAGGGGATCCGGGAGAGCATGCTGACCGGCTCGAGATCGGCCAGCGTGTCGTAAGGAAGATCGTCGCGCAGGCCCGGATTGATCGACAGAGTCGTCGATCCGAGCATCATGGTGTAGCCGTCGGCCGGTGCATTCACCGCCAGTTCGGTGCCGATCACCGTGCCGCCGCCGCCGAAGTTCTCGACCACGATCTGCTGGCCGATGTTCTTCGACATCGCCTCGGCGACAAGGCGCGCGACCAGATCGGTGCCGCCGCCCGGCGCGAAAGGCACGATCAGGCGGATCGGCTTGTTCGGATAGTCCGCCGCCGCGTCCTGGGCACTGGCCGCGCCAACGAGGCCTACGGTTGCGACGGCCGTCGCGACAAGCAGTCCGGCGCCCGCGCCGAACAGGGCCTTCATGTTCATTTCCTCATCCTTCCCGATTGTTTATGGGCTTATGGCCGGGCGCGAGATCGCTCCGGATCCCGCGCCCGCTGGGCAGAGTCCGGTTCTTTTCAGGATTGCCGGACCTTGTTCATGTCATTCGATCGAGATGTTCGCGGCCTCGATGATCTCGGCCCATTTCGCGATCTCGTGGGCGATGTGATCCTTGAACTCGGCCGCGGTGCTGCCGACGGGCGTGGATCCCTCGCTCTTGAGCCTTTCCACGATCGCGGGCATGCGCATGACCTCCTGGACCACGGCGCTGAGCTTTTCGACGATTTCCGGCGGCGTGCCCGCAGGCACGAGCAGGCCATTCCAGGCCGTGATCTGGACCTCCGGCAGGCCGACCTCTGCCATGGTCGGGACGTCGGGCAGGGTGTCGACCCGCTCGGGCGTCGTCACCGCCAGCGCCTTCAGACCTCCGGATTCGATGTGCTCACGGGTCGAGATCGCGGTCGCGAACGACATGTCGACGCGGCCGGCAAGCAGGTCCGCCATCGCCTGCCCGCTTCCCTTGTAGGGAATGTGCAGGATGTCGATGCCGGCCTCGCGCTTGAACAGCTCGCCGGCAAGATGGGGCGAGCCGCCCGTGCCCGAGGAGGCGAAGGTCAGTTCGCCCGGCTTCTCCTTCGCGAGCGCGATCAGTTCTTCCACGGTCGAGACCGGCAGGTCCGCCGTGACCACCAGCACGTTCGGGGCGTAGGAAACGAACGAGACCGGCTCGAAGTCATTCACCGCATCGTAGGGCAGATCCTTCATGAGGCTCGGATTGACGCCGAAGGTGCTGGAGCTGCCCATCACCATCGTGTAGCCGTCTGGCTCCGCCTGCGCCGCGGCACCCGCCCCCACCGATCCGCCGCCGCCGGGAAGATTCTCGATGATGACGCTCTGGCCCAGGAGTTCCGTCATGCCCTCGGCGACGATGCGCGCCGTCAGGTCGACGCTGCCCCCGGGCGCCAGCGGCACGATGATCCGCACCGCCCGGTCGGGGAAGGTCCCCGCATCCTGCGCCAAGCCGATCGACGGCGTGCCGGCCAGGGAAAGGGCCGCGGCGAGTGCAAGGCAGCTCGTCATGCAGCGGCGGCGCGAAACGTCCCGAATGCCTGGACCGGGACGCGTATCGGTGGTGATCATCATCTTCCTCCCCTGGTTAGTCGATTTTTCCATCGATCTTCGTGGGACGATGCTAGAAAGTGAAACGCGTTTTGTACAGTAGTTTTGAAATGCGTTTCGTTTTTTGGTCCAATGCCGACGAGCGGGCGACGGGGGTAGATGGCGGGGTGAGGAACGAGAGCCGCCGCCCGAGGGCGGGAAACTGCGGCGCGCATTGGGGCCGTCCGAACGGGAAGGGCAACGCCTGTTCCTTGGCCGCGACGGTCTCAGCTTCGCGCCAAGCGGGGAATAACGGCCGGGTCGACCAGCCGGATCGGGTTTCCGTCCAGGAAGGCTTCCACGTTCTCGACCGTGTCCTCGTAGAACACCTGGAACAGCTCCTTCACCGTGTAGCCGAGATGAGGTGTCAGGACCACGTTCGGCAGACGGCGCAACGGGTGGTCGTCGGGCAGAGGCTCAATCGCGAAGACGTCGAGCCCGGCGGCGATTCGCCCCTCGGCAAGGGCCTCGATCAGCGCCTCCTCGTCGACGATGGGCCCACGCGCGGTATTGATCAGGAAGGCGCCCGGCTTCATCAGGGCGAGTTCCTGCCGCCCCACCATGCCGCGGCTGCGCTCGCTCAGCACGACATGGAGGCTCAGAACGTCGCTGCGGGCGAACAGCTCGTTGCGCTCCACGCGTGTCGCGCCCAGCTCTTCGGCCCGCGCATCCGTGAGATTCGGGCTCCAGGCGATCACCTCCATACCGAACGCCCGGCCGATCGGCACCATGCGCGAGCCGAGGCGCCCCAGGCCCAGGAGGCCCAGCGTCTTGCCGGACAGCACCGTGCCGAGCGTTTCCTGCCATCCGCCGGACCGCATCTTGGTCGCCTCGAGCGGGATGTGCCGGGCGAGCGAGAGGATGAGCCCCCAGGCCAGCTCCGGCGTCGCATGATGCCCGGTGCCTCGCCGGGTCGTTCCCGACACCGCGATGCCCAGTTGCGTGGCGGCCTCGATGTCGAGGGTGCGATGCTGCCCGCCGGTGATGGTGATCAGCTTCAGATTGGGCAGCCGCTCGAGCAGTTCGCGGGGGAACGCCGTCCGCTCGCGCATCGAGCACAGGATGTCGAACGGCTGCAGCGCTTCGGCCGCATCGTCGATGTCCCGGAACGGCCGGCGGAACACGGTCACCGAGCAGCGCCCCTCGAGTCTCGACCAATCGGCGAGGCCGAGCGCGACGTTCTGGTAATCGTCAAGGATTGCGAGGCGCATTTCTCCAGATCCACGGGCAAAGGTCATGGGGGTCGGCGTTCGCGGGGAATGGGCCGTGAGGCCCTACAAGAGACATGCCGGGGCTGCTTTTGGAAAGCTGTCGAGGAGACCCGCAGCGGACAGCGCGGACTCCGCCGATCCGCGGCAGGGTACCGACCCTCGTCGGCCGGCGATCCCGCAGCAGCTCCCTGGGCCGTGCCGGCAGGTGCGAGCGTGCCTTATCGCTGACCACCCGGTTCCCTTCTTTTGCTGGCCTGGCATCCCCTTCAGCTTGGGATCGTAGAAAACGAAACGCATTTTGTACAGTGGACTATGAACTGCGTTTCGTTTAACGTCGCTCCCCAAGCCGAATGGAGTTGCCATGACACGGGTCGTCGAGCGCGTTCTGGCGCTGATGGAGTCATTTGACGAGCAGCGGCCGTCAGCGCCGCTGCACGAGATCGCGTCGCGCGCCGGGCTGCCGAAGACCAGCGCGTTCCGTCTGCTCTCCGCCCTGGTCGACGCCGGCTACGTGATTCAGGTCGAGAACCAGAACTATTGCCTCTCTCACAAGGTGATGCGGCTGGCCTCGATCGCCCAGCGGACCTTCAGCATCCGGGACGTCGCCCGGCCAGTCATGCTGGAGACGGTCGAAGCCACCGGAGAGACGGTGGATCTCAGCGTTCTGAGCGGAATCAACCGGGTGTGCGTCGATGTGCTGGAAAGTCCGCAGCCCCTGAAGAGCATCATCAGCCCCGGCGAAACCGTCCAGCTCGGCGCGGGTGCCACCGGCAAGCTGCTGCTCGCCTACAACGAGCGGCAATTGCTCGACCAGGTGATCGCCCAGGGCAAGCTGATGCGCGACCGCGAAGCGCTAATGGCCGATCTTGCCGCCATCCGTCGGCAGGGCTTCGCCCATTCCGCGGGCGAGCGTGTCGAGGGCGTGGAGGCGATCGCGGTGCCGTTGCGCGATCACCTGGGTGCGGTGCGCTACTGCCTGACGCTGACCGGCCCGGCATTCCGCTTCGCAGGCAAGCATGAGCATTTCGTCGAGGTGATGCGCAGCGCCGGCAACCGCATCTCCGAACAGCTCGGCGCGCCGCAGGCCCGAGGGGTCGCATGCGGCGCCTGAGCCGCCAGCCCAGGACATATGCCCCTGGCGGCAGCAGCGCCGCCCGGGGATCCCGTCGCCCTTTCGTCAGCCTTCACCAGCAAGAGGACCGATCTTGACACTTTCCGATAAAATCGCGATTGCCGGCGTCGGCGCCACGCCGCAAGGGAAGCTGCCCGGGCGCACGCCGCTAGATCTCGGCATCGAGGCATTCCGTGCGGCTCTCGACGACGCCGGCCTGAAGAAGGACGACGTCGACGGCATCCTCACCATGCCCGGTACCACCTCGCCCGAGGGGAGCCTTCATTACCTGCGCTTCGGCGAGGCCGTCGGCATCAACCCCCGATACACGGGCAGCATGACCATGGGCGGGGCAACCGCCGGCTGTCTCGTCCAGATGGCCATCCTCGCCGTCGCAGCCGGGCTCGCCAACACGGTCGCCTGCGTCTTCGGTGATACGGCGAAGACCGGGGGCAGCCGGTTCGACCGGGCGAGCGGCGGCGAGACCAGCTGGGGCACCTGGGGCATGATGAGCGCCGCCGCGAATAGCGGCATCGCCGCCGACCGGCACATGCACCTCTACGGGACGACCAGCCGCCAGCTGGCCGAAGTCGCGGTTGCCTGCCGGTATCACGCCTCGCTCAACCCGCATGCGGTGATGCGCGAGCCGATCACGATCGAGGACCATCAGAATTCGCCCTGGATCGTGCGGCCGCTGCACCTGCTCGACTGCTGCCTGATATCGGACGGCGCGGTCTGCGTGATCGTCACGTCTGCGGAACGCGCACGCGACCTGCGCAAGCCGCCGGTGCTCATCGCCGGTTTCGGACAGGCGCACACGACCATGAATCTCGAGCAGGAGGATTGGTGGTACGTGCCGCACCAGAAGCGCGCCCTTGCCGACGCCTTCAGGATGGCCGGCTGTACCCCGAAGGACATCCAGGTCGCTCAGCTCTACGACAATTTCACCATCTCGGTGTTGCTGTGGCTGGAGCATGCCGGCTTCTGCAAGCCGGGCGAAAGCGGCGCCTTCGTCGAGAACGGGCGCATCCGCCTGGGCGGCGAGCTGCCCGTCAATACTGCCGGCGGCAACCTGTCGGAAAGCTACATGGAAGGCTGGCTGCACATCGTCGAAGGCGTTCGCCAGGTACGGGGCGAGTGCGGCCCGCGCCAGGTTCCGAATGTCGAACACTGCCTCGTCACCGGCCGCGGCATGATCCTCAACTGCTCGAACGCCATGATCCTCCGGAAGGACCAGCGATGACAAAGCCCACCCCGGTTCCGACGCCCCTATCACAGCCCTTCTGGCAGGCCGGAGCGAATGGCGAGCTGCGGATGCAGCGGTGCCTCGCCTGCGGCCACATCCGCTTCCCGATCGGCCCGGTCTGCACATGCTGCCTCTCGCCCGATGCCGAATGGGTGCCGGTGAGCCGCCACGGCAAGGTCCTGTCCCACCTGGTCTTCCATCGCGGCTACTCCGCCGACTGGCGCGAAGAGGTGCCGTACAGCGTCGTGATGGTCCAGCTCGAGGAAGGACCGCGGCTGTTCCTCGACGTGATCGATCCGGACAAGATCTATGTCGAGACCGATCTCGTCGGCCTTGAGGTCGACATCACCTTCGAGGTGATGGCCGACAATATTGGCGTGCCCCGCGCGGTACCGCGGTCCGTTCCCGCCGCCTGGGCGCATGCGGGCCAGGCGCCCGACGGAGACGCGGGAAAATGAGCGCCGGGGCCGGTGGACCTTGCGCCACCGCCCCGGGGCCCGGGGAATTGGTCGCCGTCGCGCCCGGCATTCACTGGACGCAGATCCCGATCCCGGGAATGCTCCGGACCGTCAATGCCTGGCTGTTCGAGGACGATGACGGCTGGACCGTGCTCGACTGCGGGTCGGACACGCCCGCCGGACGGGCGGCCTGGGACGCCCTTCTTGCCGGCCCGCTCGGCGGGGAGCGTTTCGCCCGGATCATCGTGAGCCATGCCCATCATGACCATATCGGGCTGGCGGGCCCGCTCGCCCGCCGCCTGGGCGTAGCGGTGTGGACGAGCGGCGCCGAGTGGCAGGCGGCCCTTCGCAGGCGGCAGGAATCGACCGCCGGGCATGACGGCGTTCTTGCCTATTACCGCAGCCTTGGCTGCACGGAGGCCGATGCGCGCGGCTATATCGAGACGCGCGCCACCGGCACCCGCAACATGACCGACCTGCCGGAAGACTGCATCCTGCTGGGCGAAGGCGAGGAGATCCGGCTTGCGGGAAGGCCGTGGCGGGTCATGACCGGCGGCGGGCATTCGCCGGAACATGTCGTGCTCCATTGCATGGCGGACGGAATCCTGGTGACGGGGGATCAGCTCCTGCCGCGCATCACGCCCTTCATCGGCGTCGATCCGTCGGACCCGTTCGCCGATCCGCTCGGCAGCTATTTTGCCGCCCTCGACCGGTTCGCCGCGATCGACGACGGCACGCTGGTCCTGCCGGGCCACGGCATGCCCTTTGAGGGGCCGGCCTCTCGTGCCGCGGAAACCCGCCTGCATCATGAACGGCGCCTTGCCGCCATCGAAGCCGAAATCTCCCGCCCACAGACGGGATACGACGTCGCCCGCGTGCTGTTCCCCCGCGCGATGGGCGGCGCCCACGAACGGCTCGCCATTTCCGAAACCGTCGCGCATCTGAACCACGCGGTCGTGACCGGACGCCTGACCCGCGAAACTGGCGCGGACGGCGTTCATCGTTACGCGACTGCCTGAAGCGGCGGGACGCGGCCTCCATGCGGGCCCCGCCCGGCGGTCCGGTGGGCGCGCTTTCGCAGCAACGGAAGCCTCGCCGCCGGGTGCCGGCCGGCTCGACCGCGCATGCGGCGGATGACCCGGACCGACGCGGGGACCCGGCGAGGAGCCGATTCCATTTTTTTCCGGCATCTTGTATGCCAAGCGCTGGGCGGTCCGTCTTCTGCCCAGCGCAATTGCCGCTGGAATCGGGTCGGGCGGTCGTTTCGCCGACAAGGAGATGAGGATGACGCGTGTAGTCCACCGCGTGCTCGCACTGATGGAATGCTTCGACGAGAAGCGGCCTTCCCTGCCGCTTCAGGAGATCGCCGCACGGGCGGGCCTGCCGAAGCCGACCGCCTTCCGGCTGCTGTCCACGCTCGTCGACGCCGGCTATGTCGTGCAGCTCTCGAACCAGGACTATTGTCTGTCACACCGCCTGATGCGGCTTGCGGCGGTCGCGCAGCGCACCTTCAGCATCCGCGACGTCGCCCGCCCGGTGATGCTCGAGACGGTCGCCGCCACCGGAGAGACGGTGGACCTCAGCGTTCTCAGCGGCATCCAGCGCGTCTGCGTCGATGTGCTGGAAAGCCCGCATCCGCTGAAAAGCATCATCAGCCCGGGCGAGACCGTGCCGCTCACCGCCGGCGCGACGGGCAAGCTGCTCCTCGCCTATAACGAGCCGAAGCTTCTTGGCGAGGTGATCGCCGCCAGCGACGAGCCGATCGACCGCAAGGAACTGAGCGAAAAGCTCGAGGCGGTTCGGCGCCAGGGCTATGCCCATACCCGCGGCGAGCGCCTGGAAGGCGTGGAGGCGATTTCCGTGCCGCTGCGCAACCACAACGGCGAGGTCCACTACTGCCTGACCCTCACGGGCCCCAGCTTCCGGTTCGACCCGCAGCTCGACCGCTTCATCGAGATCATGCTCAAGGCCAGCCGCGACATTTCCGGCCGGCTCGGCGCCGACGTGGCGTGACGCCTCATTTGGGCAGCGCCCGATAGACGAACGGTGCGATCAGGAGGGTTGCGAAGTTCCGGAGCACCTGGCAGGCGACCACGAACGCCGCGAGCACGTTACAGCTCCTCTCCGGGCAGACGCTGCTCGGCGCCGGATCGACGATGACGGCAGCCTCCGGGACCAGCGCGGTCCTGGCCGGCGCCCGGCCGACCTTCACCGCCAATGCCGGCGTCAACACCATTACGCTGGCCGACAACAGCTCCGTGCAGGGCCTCACCGTCGATCACGTCGCCAATAACCACACAGCCGCCATTGCCGGCACTGGCGTCACTGATGTGCACGTCGCCGACAACATCCTCACGGCGGACGGATGGTATGGGTTCGGTGTGTATCTACGCAACGGGACCGGCGGCACCGTCGCCCGCAACACGATCACGACACAAGGGCAAGATGGCAACGGGATCAGGTTCGAAAACCAGGCCGGCGGCACCGTTCGAGATAACGTGATCACGACGAGCGGATCACAGGCCACCGCCGTGATTCTGGGCAATGTCTCCGACACCACCATCGCCGCCAACACGATCCGCACGGGCGGCGATAGGGCCATGGGCATCGATTTTTATGACAGTGCGAACGTCGTGATCCACGGCAATGACATTTCAGTGAGCGGCAACTTCTATTCGGGTATCGCTTTAAGGCGCACCCGGCAGGCCACGGTGACCGACAACAGGATCGCGGCCACGGGGACCAACCGTCAGGGCATAGGTCTCATCGAAGCCCATGACGCCACGATCTCGGGCAACGTGTTTGAGGCCATAGGCCCGAACAGCTCTGCCATCCAGATTTACGACACCCAAAACGCGTCCGGCAGCGGTAATCGCTGGGGCGGCTTGGGTGGCGGCACTTTGTGTGACGCAATCGGTACCAACACGAACTCCACGATCGCCTTCGACGATGCCGGTGGCGGCGCGCCCGGAACCTGTCCGTGAACCCGCGCGGCGCGTCCCGCCGGCCTGGGCGGCGCGCCGCAGACCGCGAGCCCGGCGACCGCAAGAGCGGCCGCCGGCTTGCCGGCGCGGTGGACGATCATCGGGCGAGCGCGCCTGGGGGCGTTTCCGCCACCCGTCTTGATGCGGGCGAAGGGATCGGACAAGACCCGACTTAAGACCCCGAGCCGTCGACCGGGCGTAAATTCGCGATAGATGACGCATAGATGGCAGGCAGCCCATTTAACCAGTGGTTGTGCTCGGCTTCTCTACCTGCGCTAACCGGATAGGGAGGCAAGCTTTTGTCCACGAAACCTAACTGTCAGCCGACTCGTCGGCCTCGTACCGAAAGCGGAATTCAGATCAGTCTTCCTGGAAGGCCGCTGTCGACCGAGGTCGTGTGAAAACGCGATTGCCGATGCGGGGTGCTGTGTTGCGCGACAGCGATGGCGCGCCGGCAAGGCCGAACGCTTCCAGATCCAACTCGTCGATGAAGACATCGATGACGCGGACCGGATTGTCCGCCGTCACATAGTCTTCCAGACCGTCGGACAGCAGTGTCGCTTGACGCCGATCCTCGCCCTCAATGAAACGCTTCATCCCACCCCCGCTGATCGGGAATCACTTTATCGGATCAACGCGTTTCCACACAGGCTGCACCCGTTGCCGCCCGGGCGCGCATCGTGGGGAAAGACTTGATCAAACCCTCAGCGGACGCACAGTTCAGCCAGATCGAGTGACGAAGGCACAGCATCGACCGATCGCTCGCGGAGGCGATGAAAGCCTGCATGGACGGCGCGCGATTGAATTCGGAACAAGCGTGTAACAATAGGGCCGGAAGCGTCACCCGCCATGAAATCGATGACCGCGCCATGAACCTTGCCTCACCCTGGATATTGCGGGCCCTGCAGCTCTTCAGTGCTGCGGCGATCTCGCTGGTTGTGGCGGTGGAGTTGGGATTGCACAACCCTTTTTGGGCAGCGATGCCGGTCTGGGTCGTGGCACAGCCATATCGCGAGGATCTCCTGCTTCGTGCTGCGCTTCGTGTGGGAGGAACAGTTCTTGGCGCTGCCCTTGCCTGGTCAGCGCTGATGCTGCTGCCTGACGACAGCGCGCGGGTTCTTGTACTTGCGCTTGCTGTCGGGATCGGGGCCGCTGCGACATATTGGATCGGCACGGCCTACAGCTACGGCGTGCTGCTTGCGGCGATCACGGTCGCAGTGGTGCTGGTCCCGGCGATGGACCATGCGGTTGATGCGGCCGCTCTTGCTCTGGATCGCATTTGGTGCACGCTGATCGGCGTTGTATCCGTCACCGCAATCACCTTTCTGTTCACGCCGAGCCGGGCCGGGCCGCGACCACCCCGTCACCCGCCTGCCATGCGTTTGGTCGCGCTGCACGGGGTGATCGCCGGAGCAACGGCTCTGCTGAGCGGCGTGCTCGTGCTGCTTGTCGGTGGACCCGCAGGCGTGGGGGCGGCACTCTCCCTATGCATCTTCAGTCTCATTATCGGTTCAAGCCGCAACCCTGCACCGATACTGACCTATATGCCACCCGGTGCCGCAATCGGCGTTCTGGCAGCGCTTGCCTATCGTGGCGTGGACATGATGCTGCCCGACCCGGCTGGCATGGCGCTGATACTCGCAATGCCCTTTATTACTACCGGCGCCGCGCTCCGCAGCCATCCCCGCACCGCATTGCTGGGGCTGGATGCGAACATGTGCTTCCTGCTGGCAGCAGAGGCCGGGACCGCAGGCCAAGGCTTCGGTGCCCATTTGCAGGGCGGCTTGGCGCTCGTTATTTCTGCCTTTTCACTTGCAGCCCTGTTCCGTCACATTGGCACCCTGTACATGCGTGACGATAGCTGACACCCGGCCATCGCCGCCTGACCACGCTCGCCTGCCGGCGCGCCATCGCTGTCGCGCAACACAGCACCCCGCATCGGCAATCGTGTTTTCACACGACCTCGACCCTTTGCGGTCGTTACGGCGCCGCTATAGAAGGCTGACGGGAAAGCCGTACCTGCAAAAAGAACGGGGGGTGATGGATGCGTGTTCTGTCATTGAATGCTTGGGGAGGCAGGGTTCACGATCGACTTATCCCCTATCTCAGGGACACCGATCCGGACATTCTGTGCTTACAGGAAGTGGTCCGAACTCCAACGGCGGAAGAGGAGTGGCTCATCTATAGAGATCACGGCGTGGACCTCCCGCAACGAGCCAATTTGTTTCAGGAGGTGGCCGATGTACTCCCCTCACATCAGGCCTTCTTCTGCCCGGCCGCTCGCGGCGACCTATACGATGGCGAGAGGCGTATCCCCTCCGAATGGGGATTGGCGACCTTCGTCCGCCGGACCTTTCCAGTGATCGGACAGGCGCAGGATTTCGTGCATGGTGAATTCGCGCCGACCGGCTGGGGCGACCATCCGCGGTCGCGAAACGCTCACGTTGTGCGCCTCTTCGACTATGACGCTCCGCGCGCAATCACCATCGCCCATATGCACGGCCTGCGCGATCCGAATGGCAAGGAGGACACGCCGGCCCGTCTTGCGCAGGCCAATCGGTTTGCCGAATTGATCGGCCGGACAAGAGGAGAGGGCGACAAGGTGGTGGTGTGCGGTGATTTCAATGTGCTCCCGACGAGCGCGACCTTCGCGGCGTTAGGCGCCCTTGGACTGAAGGACCTGGTCACCACGGGGGGATATACGGACACCCGCACGTCTCTGTACAAGAAGGCACCCCGGTATGCCGATTACATGCTCGTCAGCGCCAACGTCACCGTGCGCTCTTTCGATGTCGTAAGGGAGCCGGAAGTCTCGGACCATCGAGCGCTTCTCCTGGACTTCACATAGGATGTGCGGCGACGTCGCCTTTGCGCACGGCGCGATCACGATTCTCGGCTGATCCGTGACCGAAACCCCAGGAGGCGCTTCGGGCTGGCGCGGCGCCCCCTCTCCACGGAGGCTCCGACGACCTATGAGGCGTGGATCGTGACCCTGGCCATTCAGATCCTGAACGCCACGGCCGCGGGGCTCGATTCCAAGGAAGAACTGGCCGAGATGGCCGCCACCGCGTCCAAGATGCCGATCGACTTGCGGCTCAAGCTCCTCACGACCGGGAGCGTCCTTCCCGAGGGATCAGACACCCACAAGCTGATCGCCTCGGCGCTCGGCGATCTCGACCGGCCGATGCGTTCGCCGCTAAAGCCAGCGGCGGACGCGCGATGTGTAGGCGAGATAGACGTTGCCGAACTTGCGCTCGAGATAGGCCTCCTCGCGGGCGACCACCCCGTAGCGGATGACGAGGAAGAACGGCACCAGCAGGATGAGGAGCCACAGGCTGTCGAGGCCGAGGGCCAGGCCGACGAGGCCGAGCAGCATGCCGAGATAGATCGGGTTGCGGCTGTGGCGGTAGGGGCCGTCAGTGACGATCCTGGTGGTCGGCTCGGTGGTCGGGATCTGCGTCCCGGCCCGGCGGAAGGTCGTCGCCGCCCAGATCAGCAGGGCCAGGCCGGCGAGGAAGACGAGGCCGCCGGCCCAAGCCGCCGGCAGGAACGGCAGCGGGTAGAGCCAGTCGAGCGCCAGGCCGGTGACGACCGTCAGCGCCCAGGCGATCGGCGGGCGCACCGCCGCCCCGGAACTGTCGCGGAAATTGCCGCCACCCTCGTCCATCCTGCCGCCCCTACGTCCGCCCGGTCCCGCCCGGGAATTCTAGCGCATCGCGCGGCGGCCGGCACGCGGCGGCTGACTAGATCGCTCCCCCCCGCCATCGCGGCTGCCTCGGCCCATACTGGCCGGCATGGCGGGGCGCAGGACATTTCCCGGACAGGCTCCTAACCGCCGTGGGCCGGGGTCGCGCGAGGCGCGGCACGAAAGTTTTGAGGACATTCCACAGCTGCCCCAGCAGCGAGCCGAGGGCTCAGGGGCTTTCCAAACCGGAGAAAACCGTGTTCCGCCGTCTGACCGAGAGACGACTGTCCCAGCGTTGCACCAACGACCGGCACGCCGTCCTGGCGCATGCAGGGCGCGCGCTGGCCGGGACGGAGCGGGCCTGGCCCGTTGCCCGCGCCAGCTCAGTGCAGCCCGTGTGAAGGCTTCGGGTCCGCCGGAGCCGGAAGCGCATCTAGGAAGCTCGCCAACGCCTCCGCGGCCTCTGACCGAGCGGTCCACCGGTTGCGGCGAGGCCTTTCTTCGTCTCGGTTCTCGCGTAGCCGTGCCACGCCCCGCGGCACCACTCGTGCGATCCCGGCGTCATACGACGGTAACGGATTACGCTCCCCGCATCTCACGATGCGGCGTAACCGGGTGCTGTGATGTGCCACTTAGTCTTGGTTTAGGGAGGAACCGGGATAAAGCGGGATTTGCCGGGACATGGCGGGATATCTCGGAACCCGAAAGCCGCACGAAGCTTGACGTTTTGCGGGATGGTGACGTTCCGGCCGGTGGGACGCGGCATTTGGACCGTCGCGCCACATAAACGATCCGACTCGGCGGGTTGCGCCAGATAGGTTTGGGAAGGTGGGCCAACCTCTCAGAGAGGCCATTTCTGGCCGATTTTTCAGAGGGTTGGGCTGTTAAACAATGTTTGACCCAGGGTGGCCGCCGACCCGCTTTATGCCATTTATGGCCGAAATAAATTTCCGTGTTGAAGCGACGTTTCGGACTTCCCGTGAAAGGCGCGGATTGCCTTGCTTTTTTGAGCACTGAAGCTGCTCGGATGCTGCTCGGAAGTCGGAGCTCCAGAAATTTATGTTCCTAAACTGGCTGTGTTAGGAACGTAAATTGGCCGATGGTCGGCCAGATCAAAGAAAAAGGCGGAGCGCTCGGCCCCGCCTCAATGCTCATCAGACCGGATGTGGCCGGTCAACCGGTCTTCACGCCGAGGCTCGTCAGCACGCGCCGCGCTTCGTCCAGCGTGGGGCAGCCAATGCCCGCCGGAAGATGCTTCGGCAGCTGCTGAACGGCCTTGGCGAGCGACGGCGCCCGCTGCTTGCGGATGACGCGCATCAGCGGCAGCACCCACGGCGGCGCCGCGTTGGAAGCGCTCGGCGCGGGGGGCGGTGGCGGTGGCGGCGCGACCGCTGGCATGGCCGCCTGATCGTCGCCAACGGCGGGCGCCGGTCCCTTCAATACCCGATCTATGAGCTCCTGGAACGCGCGCCTCGGCAGGCTGGCGAAGTGATAGACGATCCGACCGCCGTCCGGTCCCGCGCGCATCAGCCATCCTTGCGCCCTGGCGGCGCGCGTGATCGCCGCCTTCGTCGTCGGCAGGCCGGGCAGCCGGAGTGCCGCCAGTTCGGCCGCCGTGAACCATTCCCTGATCCGCCCCTGGTCGCGCAAGACCTGGACCATGGCGGCCTCCAGGAAGATCAGCCGCCGCCGCATCTGGGCAAGCTCCGACGCCGGAAGCGTTGCCGTAAGCGGCAGCATGTCGATGTTGTCGTTCATTGATGCTCTCCCTTTCCATCGGACGTGAAAAGGGGGCGAGCCGATGCCCGCCCCCTCCGCGCGTGCGCATGTCGGTCAGGCCGAAGCCTTGGCGCGCACCCGGCCGCTCTTCTCGGCCGGATCGGTGGGGGCGGTCTCTGTAAGCTTGGGCGTGGGGGCGGCAGTGCTGCGCGGCCGGGCTGACGCCGGGCCGAAGGCGCCTTGCGCCACCAACTCCAGTGCGCCGTGCTTGCCCGCTTCGAGGCCGCGCTGGTAGGGCTCGCCCATGGCCTGGGCGGCATCGAGCATGATCTGGCGCACGCCGTCCATGATCGTGGAGAAGCCGCAAAGGGCGTCCTCAGGAACGGTGAACTCCTCGGAGCGCTCGCCGACGACGGACGAGACGAAGGCGAGGATGCTGGCCGCCTGATGCAGGGCGGTCTGCGGATCGGTCTCGGGATCGATGAAGGCGTACACGGGTGATCTCCTACAGTTGCTTTCGAAGGCAACCCGCCCGGATCATCCGGGCGAGCCGGGAGTTCGAAACCGCTGTAGGAACGGCGCGACGGCTTTTAGGTATTAAAGGCACCAGTCCCTGGTAAGGGCCCGAGTCCTCGCCACCCTGGACATCTGCCGCCGCCCCCCGGCCGAAACCGGTATGCGACCCGCATTGCTGCGGACATGAAAAAGCACCTTTGACGGTCAAAGCCGTCCGGCGGTGCAGCCGCCTACAGAATGGGTTTCGACGCCCATGGATGCAACGGTAATCCCACCTTGATTCCGCCGTCAAGCGTGATCGTTTCGGGATCGACTCTCCACCGGCTGGCAGGATCGCCGTTAAACGGCTATTAAACGGCCAAGGACTCGCGTTCCGCTCCGAGCGGTAGCTTGAGGGCCCCCAGGGCAAGAATGCGCATCACGCGCGCCCGAGCGCGTTGCGGCAAAATCTTCCCAAAGAGAAACATAGAATAACCCTGGCGGCGGAAGTCGTTCCGCAGTGCAGCGGTAGTGCTAAACAGGTAGTGCTTCGTCATTGTCGGAACCGGTTCCGACAATGACGGACGCGGCGACAGTATGGCACTCAACGGCATCAAAGTTCTGATCGAAGCGGTCGATCGGGTCACAGCTCCGGCCCGCCGGATCGGCGCCGCCGTCAACCGGATCTCGGCCAGTCTCGGTCTCCGTCAGCTAGGGGACCAACTCGGCAAGGTGGTATCGGGCATGGGCCGCGTCGCTCAGGCGGCCGGCGCCATGGCGCTCAAGATCTCCGCCGCTGGGGCGCTCTCCGCCGCCGGTCTCTGGGCCATCTTCAAGCGCACGTCCGACGCGGGCGACGCGGCGGCGAAGGCCGCCCAGCGCATCGGCATCTCGGTCAGGGGCTATCAGGAACTCGGCTACGCGGCCGGGCTCGCGGGCTCGAACGCCGAGGAGCTGGGCGACGCCATGACCGAGCTGAACGGCAAGATCGCCGACGCGGCCGGCGGCAACAAGGAACTCCGCGAAGCCTTCCGCAAGATGGGTGTCCAGATCCGCGACGCCAACGGCCAGATCCGGCCCACGGAAGCCATCTTTGCCGACATCGCCGCCGCGTTCGCCCGCGTGCCGGACGGCGCCCAAAAATCCGCCGCCGCCATGGCGCTCTTCGGCGAGGCCGGCGTCAACCTGATCCCGCTGCTCAACGGTGGCGCCGACGGCTTGCGCGAGGCGGCCGAGGAGGCCCGGCGCCTCGGCCTCATCGTCGACGACGAGACCGCCGAGGCCATGGTGCTGTTCAACAAGAACCTCGCCACGCTGATGGGCTCGATCACCGGCGTCTACAACGCGATTTCGGCCAAGCTGCTGCCGATCATCAATCCGCTGGTTAAGCGCGTCACGGACTGGATCGTCGCCAACCGTGCGCTGATCGCCACGCGCGTGCAGGCGTTCGTCGAGGCGCTGCCGGCCCGGATCACCGCCGTTCGCAAGGCGTTCGATCGGGTCTATGAGCGCATGAAGCCCGTCATCTCGGCAATCGCGGACATCGTCGAGCGCACCGGCCCGCTCAATGCCGTGCTCGGGGTCACGGCCGGCATCGTCGGCGGTCAGCTCATCGTCGCCATCGCCGGTCTGGTCGGCGCCTTCGCCCAGCTTGCGCCGATCGTCGGATCCGTCACCGTGGCGCTTGGCAAGCTCGCCTTCGCGCCGATCGCGGCGGCGGCCGGCACCTTCGTCACCGCGATGCAGGCCGGCGTCGGCGTTATGGGCGCGTTCAACGCCGTGCTGCTGGCCAATCCCATTGACCTGGTCATTGCGGCCGTCGCCGCGCTCGCCGGGGCGGCGTACCTGATCTGGAAGCACTGGGAGCCGATCAAGAAATTCTTCTCGGACACCTGGGGCGATGTCCAGCAGAGCTTCCAGAAGTTCTCGAACTGGGTAGAGAACGGGTTCAGCAAGCAGCTGGAGCGCGCGATGGACGCCGTGTGGGAACTGGTCCGGCCGATCATCGAGATGATCACGTCCGCGATCGACGGCGTAATGTCGGCGGCCGGCGCCGTCGCGGATCTCGGGGGCAAGGTCACCGGAGGCGTTTCCCAAGCTGTCGATGCGGTCGGCAGCGGCGCATCATCGGCCTTGGACTGGGCAATGAGGCAGGTGGGCTTCGGCGGAGGAGACACGCCCGCGCCGGCCGGCGCGCCGGCGGTCCAGGGCCCCTTTGCCAATGGCGCGCCGGGGCAGCGGGCGGACGTCGGCGGCAGGGTCGACATCGTGGTCACGCAGGAAGGCCGCCCACGGATCACCAACGTTCAGTCGAATGACAGCCGGATCACCTATGAGGGCGAGGTCGACGCCGGTCACTTCATGGCGGCGCTATGAAGACGGCGCCGGTGCATGTGGAGCGGCAGAGACCGCCCAGTCTCGCGAACGTTGATCCCGCAACCGAGCTATCACCGGGTCTCACGTTCGGGGATCTGATCGCCTACGTCGAGAGCTGCGGCGGGCGAATGCCGGTGCCCTACAATGGAAACTCGGGTGATCTGGCCAAACTCTTAGGCGTGCGGCCATTCCTTGAAATCATTCTACGCGGCGAAGAGAACGTTTACTTCTCCAAGTATCCCACTCTTAATAAAGACAAATTCCCTTCAATCAGTGAAGACGAAGCGATGGCGCTGGCACACCGGTTCGGTGGCGGTAGCCTTCCGGTTCCATCACTGAAGTCCCTCCTCTGGGCTTGTCGCCAGGATCTCGCACGTCAACTGCGCAAAGAGGGCACTCCAGCGTCGGTAATCGCGCGGCGGTTTGCCGTCACGCCTCGCGCCGTCCGCATGTGGACGAAGGACAGCGAAAAGGCGGCTGTGAAGGCCATGCCCCGTTTCGCGGTCAGGGTCGAACGCAAATCACCGGAAGATGCGCTGAAATACTGGCATTGGAGGTGGTACCGCCACATCGATCCGCAAGAAGCATTGGCGGTGTATCGAAGCGTAGGGAACTACAATGCGGCGGCTCGCAAGCTCGACATCAGCGGGCATGTTTTGAGGCGCATCATTGCTGTCGCCGAGTTGGAGACTTCGGGCAATGGCTAGAGGTCGCTTCCGCGTCCGCATCATCCGCGCCGGTCTGTCGCTCAACGGCAACTATTACTCCGCCGCCCTGTTGCGCGGCGCCGCTTCCCAGTTCAATGGCGTTCGCGTCTTCGCCAAGAGCGACCGCGAGCACCTCGCCATGGGCGGCAAGGACGTGAGTAACCTCATCGGCCGCATCGTCGCCCCGGAATTCCTGCCGGGCGCGACACCCGACACCGGCGAGCTGGTCGGCACGCTGGAGCTGATCGACCCCGACAGCGAAATCGGCCGCAAGATCACCAAGGCCGCCGAGCGCGACATGCTCGACCTGTTCGGCCTGTCCATCGACGTGGAAGGCGTCTCCGAGGCCGCGACCGTCAACGGCCGCCGCGTCCGCGTCGCCCGCTCGTTCGAGAAAGTCCACTCCGTTGACCTGATCGTCGAGCCCGGCGCCGGCGGCCAGGTCGTCAACCTCATCGAAGCCGCCGGGCCAGCAGAAGCAAAGGAAGTCATGACCCGCGAACAGATTATCGCCCTCATCCGGGCCAAGCGCCCGGAAGCCCTTCAGGGCAAGGACCCCGACACCATGAGCGACGCCGAACTGAGCGAGATGCTCGCATCGCTCCTCGAACCGGCCGAGCAGGACGGCGGCGGCGACCGCATGGCCGAGGCGGCCGTCGAGGCGCGCATCCGCATGCGCGAGCGGATCAACGCCTCGCGTCTGCCCGACAATGCCAAGGCGCGGCTCATCGGCGAGTTCACCGCGCGCGGCACCTTCACCGAGGCCGAGGTCTCCCGGCGTATCCAGGACGAAGGAACGTATCTCACCCGCGCCACCGGCATGGGAGGTGGCCACGTCACCGGCCAGGGCGATCCTTCGTTCATCGAGATGGGTGAAAGCCGCCGGGAGAAGGTCGGCAAGATGCTGGACGCCTTCTTCGATCCGAAGAATTCGTCCGTCATCAGCATCCGCGAGTGCTACGTCGACATCACCGGCGATCGGCACTTCACCGGCCAGCTCCGCAACTGCGACCAGGTGCGGCTGCGCGAGGCCCTCGGCACCGACACGCTGGACGTGGTGCTCGGCGACGCGATCGGCCGGCGCATGGTCCAGGAGTACCAGACGAACAGCGTTTATGACGTCTGGCGCGACATGGTGACCATCGTTCCGGTGCAGGACTTCCGGACCCAGGAGCGGGTGCGGTTCGGCGGCTACGGCGATCTTCCCGCCGTGGCGCAAAGCGCGCCCTATCTCGACCTCGCCAGCCCGACCGACGAGAAGGCGGAGTACGCCGTCACCAAGCGCGGCGGGCTGGAGACGATTACGCTGGAGGCGATCACCAACGATGACGTTGGCCTGGTCCAGCGTGTGCCGTTGAAGCTCGCCCAAGCGGCCAAGCGCACGCTCTCCAAGTTCGTCCTCTCCATCCCGCAAACCAATCCCGTCATCTACGACGGCATCGCCCTGTTCCACGCCACCCACGGCAATCTCGGCGCCGCTGCGCTGTCCTCGGATGCGGTCGGCGCCGGCCGTGTGGCAATGAAGGCGCAGAAAGAGAAGGACAGCAACGAGAAGCTCGGCATCGGGCCGAGCTTCTTGTGGGTGCCGGACGAGTTGGAAGAGGACGCCTGGAACCTGTTCCGCCGAGCCACGAACCTGGACGCCGACTTCATCCAGTCGCTCCAGCTCCAGGTGCGGCCAGTGTGGTGCTGGGAGGATGCCGACGACTGGTGCATGACGGCGGAAACGCGCGACGTGCCGTTCGTCGAACTCGGCTTCCTCGGCGGCCGGGAAGATCCCGAGTTGTTCGTCCAGGACAGCCCCACGTCGGGCTCGATGTTCAGCCATGACAAGCTGACCTACAAGATCCGCCACATCTATGGCGGCGTCGTGGTCGATTTCCGGGGCGCCTACAAGTCCGTCCCACCGGCGGCCTGAGGCAGCGATGAGCGAGGAGCAGAAGGACGGCCGTTCGGCCTTTGACGCAGCGCTGGTCAAGATCGCTGGAGCGCTCACAGGCGAGAACATTGCCGACGCCGAGAAGATCGTCGAGGCAGCGCGCCGCATCGTCTGGATGCGGCACTTCGCCGGTGCGGCGCCCAGCGCGGTTGCGGCGATGCTGCATGCACCGTCCGGCGCCCGCTTCGCCGCGCAGGAGGTGGTTGCCGCGTCCGGCGGATCATTGCTTGTGGCCGAGGAAGTATTCCTGGAGCTGCGCATGTGCCTGTACATCTCGACCTACGGCAACGTTCCAGGCACCCAATTTGTGGAGGAGGCAAAGCGCTATGGAGGCCCGCCGGCCGGTCATCGGCACTGAGGCGGGCGTCTGCACGAACCCGCGTCAGGGATGGCACTTGATTGGCGCCTGACGCGGTAGGGCCGGGGGACACGCGGGACCCCGGCCCGTCCTGGCCAATACATAGCGGGGTATGGTCACCAGCCTACGGTCATCTTCGCGTTTCGTTAACCATGTCTGTGTAGCGTCTACCACCGTGACGTTGTGCCCCGGACCCCAGCAAGAACCGAATGCGTCCCTGTCAATCGCTCGCCGCAGATCGGCGGCTCACGATCCTTCGGTTGCTGGCCGTCCAGGCCGACCAGACGCCCACTCTCGCCCTTCTGAAATCGCAACTCCGAGTGCTCGGCTATGTCGCTTCCAGCGCCGAGCTTGTGGGCGACGTTGCACGCCTCGAAAAGCGCCGTCTCGTGGCGCGTGTGAAGGTGAGCGAAACCCCCTCGGTTTGGCTCACTCAGAGCGGCTTATTGGCCGCGTTCGGCGTCACAAAACTAAGTGACGTTGGGCACAAGACTAATTGGCGCGCCACACTTGCCCGCGCCGCCGGCTCCCCTTGGATTGAGGATCACTCCCATGCCCCTGCTCCTCCAGGCCATTTGCCGCCGCCGATGGCGCTTCGGGCGCAAGCGCGCCACCGCGCCCCCCGTTAGAGCATCGATCCCGTGCTGGCTGAACCTCCCTTCGAGGAGGAGATTACGATTTCCGGATTGCGGATCAGCCGCCTGGACATACCTGGATCGCCCCGCCGAAGCGGACCGGCGGCCTTCCGTCTACCGGCCGGCGGGTCCGTCCCGTCCGGCATCCCCCGACGTCCCGGCTTCCGCCAGCAGCCAATCCTTGAACCGCCTTATCCTGCGGACGGCCCCGGCACCCGGGGCATGCACGATGAAATAGGCGTTCCGCTGGCGCAGCACCTGGCCGAAAGGCTGCACCAGCCTGCCCGCGGCGACGTCGTCGCGGGCCAGGAAGGTGGGCAGCAGCGCCACGCCCATGCCGGCGGCAGCCGCCTCGATGATCATGAAGAAGTGCTCCAGGCCCGGCGATTGCGTGACGTCGGGCGGCGGCAGCCCGAACGCCGCGAAGTAGGCGCGCCAGGCATCGGGACGGGTCGTGTGCTGGAGCAGCCGGTGCGCCGGGAGATCCTCCGCCCCCCGCAGCGGCGGGCCGCGCTCCAGGACCGAAGGGGCGCAGAAGACGCCGACATGCTCGGGCATCAGCGGCGTCGCCTCGGTGCCGGGCCAGCCGCCCCGGCCATAGCGCACGGCGACGTCGACCGGCTCCTTGGCGAAGTCGACCAGCCTTTCGCTGGTCGTGACATCCACCAGGATATCCGGGTTCGCCGACTGGAAGCTGGGGAGCCGCGGCACGAGCCAGCGCAGGGCGAAGGTCGGCAGCACGCTGACCGACAGCACCCGGCCGCCCGACTGGCGCACCGAGCGGGTGGCGGCCGCGATGCGGTCCAGCGCCTGGGAGACCTCGTCGTGGAAGGCGGCGCCGGCAGGGGTCAGCTCGATGGCCCGGCCCGCACGCCGGAACAGGCGGACGCCCAGCTCGGCCTCCAACCCCTGGACCATCCGGCTGACGGCGCCCTGGGTCACGTGCAGCTCCGCCGCGGCTCGGGTGAAGCTCAAATGCCGGGCCGCCGCCGCGAAGGTCCTGACGGCGTTCAGCGACGGGAGGAAACGGTCGTGCATGGCCCGAAGCCTGAATGAGTTGAACTCATAACAGGAGGGCGGATTTCTCGTTTGTCAATGCCGGGGCCGATCGGGTCTCCTAAGGACGCCTAGCAGAAGCTGTTTGGCCGTCTATTTCTGGTCATTCCCGCGGAAGCGGGAATCCAGGTTTTCTGCGCTGTTTGGGACTGGATTCCCGCTTCCGCGGGAATGACGGATAAAGAAGCTTTTCTAGGCGATCTAGATACGATCAGACCCGAGCCGACCAATCTTCGGAAGCAATCATGAGAAATCTTACGCCGTTCCATATCGCCTTCCCGGTCGATGACCTGGAGGCGGCACGCCATTTCTACGGGACCGTGCTCGGCTGCCCGGAGGGGCGGAGCAGCGACAGCTGGATCGACTTCGACCTGTTCGGCCACCAGATCGTCGCCCATCTGAAGCCGCGGCATGCGGAGGATTTGGGCGCGCACCACAACCCCGTGGACGGGCACGACGTCCCGGTCCCGCATTTCGGCGTGGTGCTGGAGATGGACGAGTGGCAGGCGCTGGCCGACAGGCTCCGGGCCGCCGGGACCAAGTTCGTGATCGAACCCTATGTGCGATTCAAGGGCCAGGTCGGCGAGCAGGCGACCATGTTCTTCCTCGACCCGGCCGGCAACGCCCTGGAGTTCAAGGCCTTCGCGGACATGTCCCAGCTGTTCGCGAAGTGACGATCGGTCGCTTTCCGGCGCGGCCGGGCGATTTCCGCCCGCCCCTGCTGCGCCGGCTCCGATCCGCGCGGTGACGTAACGCTTGGGGTTGCGCGATCCTGGCGGGGACCCGGCCCGTCTCAGCTTGCGGAGCCGCCGGTCCCCGTAGATCGGGGGAGGAGAGCGCGGCGCGCCATGATACGCGCCGGGCTGAAAGGACGCCCGATCGCCTTTCAGCCGGTGCCGGCTAGCGCCCTCCGAACAGCGCCCTCAGCTTGTTGCGGAGGATGATCAGGATGAGCTTCAGGACATTGAGCTCGTTCGACTTCCGCGGCGCCTCGCGGGGCGCGGTGGCCAGCGGCGCGGGCTCCCCGGAGCGGGCCGGCGCGGCGGCCTCGCCGGAGCTGGCCTGGCCATCCGCCGCGGCGCTTTCGGCCGGCGCCGGAGCGGCTGGCGCCCGGGAGGCGTTGAGCTGCTCTTCGAGGTTGGCGGTGAAGTCCTTGCAGATCTGATCGGCCACGGCCTCGACGATGCCGCCGCGGGCGAACTGGGCGAGCGAGCCGGACAGCGTGTAGTCGACGAACACCGAAACCTGAGTGTGGCTGCCGCCCTCGACCTCCTCCAGCTTGTAGGTCACCGTGCCCTTGGCGCGCGAGCTGTGGTTCTTGTCGATGCCGGTGCCGGTGATCGTGCCGGTGTAGTTCGCCTCGTCGACGGCAATGGTCATCTCGCCGCCGAAATCGGCGCGGACCGGGCCGAGCTTCACGCGCATGCGCCCCTTGGCGCTCTGCGGCGAGGCCTGTTCGGTCAGCGTCGCGCCGGGAATGCAGCCGACGACGGCCGGAAGATCCTGGAACTGCGCCCAGACGACCGGCCGCGGATGGCTGATGGTAAAGACTTGCTTGATCTCTGCCATAATCTGCTCCGTACCGCGGATGCGGGGGGCCGCCGGAGGCGGCCTCCCCGTCTCCTTGCTACTTCTCGGCTCCGCACCAGTCGTAGATGCAGAGCGCGATGACCTTGATCGCCGTGATGTAGTCGTCGATCGAGACGTACTCGTCGTTGGAGTGCATCACCGCTGTCGAGCCCGGCCCGAAGATGACGGTCGGCGTTTCCCCGTAGGAGTTGAGGAAGCGCGTGTCGGCGGCGCCCTGGCGGCCGCTGATCTCCGGATCGCGGCCCGTCACCTCCTTGTAGTTCTTCGAGACCAGATCGACGATCGGGTGGTCGCGCGGGATCTCCGAGGCTTCGGCGTCGTAGCCGACGAAGCGGACGACCGGCGGATGGTCCTTCATCCACTCGTCCTTGGCGGCGGCCTCGGCGATCTTCTCCACCAGGCTCCGCTTGACGCCCTCATGGTCCTCGCCGGGCACGGTGGCGATGCTGCCCTTCAGCAGGCAGGTCGCCGGGAAGGCGCTCGGATAGTTGCCGGCCTGGAAGCTGCCGATCAGGCAGGGCAGCGAATCGAGGGCATTCGGATAGAGCGGGTGCTTGACGGTGGCGACGCGGTGGTCCTCCAGCTCCTGGACCGCCTTGACGATCTTGTAGCCGAGCTCGATGCCGCTGATCCCCTCGTAACGCTTCTGCACGCCGGCGGGCTTGCCCTCGATGGCGATCTCGAACCAGATGCGGCCGATGCAGGCGGGCTGCACCGCGAGATCGCTGGTCTCGCCCGAGATGCCGGCATCGGCCTTGTAGCCGCGGATCACCGTGTCGAGCGTGCCGTGGCCGGAGACCTCCTCGTCGATCACCACGTTGACGAGGACGTCGCCCTTGAGCTGGACGCCGGCGGCCTTCAGGAACTCGACGGCGAGGATGTGGCTGGCGACGCCGCTCTTCATGTCGGCCGAGCCGCGGCCATAGATCCGCCCGTCCTTGATAGAGGCCGACCAGGGATTGTCGCTCCACCCCTCGCCGTTGCCGACGGGGATCACGTCCGTGTGGCCGTTGAGGAGCAGCGAGCGGCCGCCGCCGGTGCCCTTCAGCGTCGCGACGATGTTCGGCCGGCCCTCATAGCCGCGATCGACCGGGCGGTAGCCGGGGTGCTTCTTCAGCTCCTCCCAGTCGGTCTCCCACATGTCGACCTCGAGCCCGATCCCGCGCATGTAGTCGGCGACGAACTTCTGGATCGCCGCTTCGTCGCCGGTCACGCTCGGGATGGAAATCATCTTCTGCAGGAAAGAGACCGCCTTGTCGCGGTTGCGGTCGATCAGATCGAGGACGGCCTGGCGGCTGTTGGTGCTCACGCTGAAACTCCGTAGGTATGAGGTCTGGCGCGGGGATGCGTGGAACGGACCGGCGGGCGGGGGATGGCGCCCCCGCGGCCGCCGGGCAACGGCTTACGGCATGAAGCTCGGAAGCCAGAGAACGAGCTCGGGCATGGCGATCATCAGCCCCATCAGCAGGATGTTGATGAGGATGAAGGGAATGGCCGCCTTGTAGATGTCGCCCATCGTCGTGTTCTTCGGGGCGATGCCCTTCATGACGAACAGCGACAGGCCGAATGGCGGGGTGATGGTCGCCATCTCCAGATTGACCATCATGATGATGCCGAACCAGATCGGATCCCAGCCCATTTGCTTCACGATCGGCAGGAAGATCGGAATGGTCACCAGCACGATCGAGGTCTGCTCGATGAACATGCCGAGGAACATCACGATCAGCTGCATCATGATGAGCAGCACGATCGGGTCCACCGGCAGGTCGCCGGCGAGCCGGGTGATCGCGGAGGTCGCGCCCGAGAAGCTGAGCAGCTGGCTGAAGCCCGCAGAGCCGGTGAGGATGATGAGGATCATCACCGAAAGCTGCGTCGCCGAGCCGATGCCCTTCTTCAGCACTTCCCAGTCGAGCTTGCGGTAGGCGATGGCGAGCACGAAGGTCAGGAAGGTGCCGATCGCCGCCGCCTCGGTCGGGGTCGCCGTGCCGAAGAAGATCAGGGCGATGATGATCACGACCACCGAGAAGGGCGGCACGAGATAGAGCAGCGCATCCTTCACGCGCTGCCCGAGCGGCACCCGCGGCGCCTCGTAGGCGGGGGCGATCTCCGGCTGCAGCGCCGAGCGGATGACGATGTAGCCGATGCAGAGGAGCGCCAGCAGGATGCCGGGCAGGATGATGGCGATCAGGATCTTGGCGACCGAGAAGCCGCCGAGGCTGGCGAGGATGATGGCGAGCGTGCTGGGCGGAATGAGGATGGCAAGGCCGCCGCTCGCCAGGATCGGGCCGATCGACATCGACTTGGCGTAGCCGCGCCGCTCCATCTCCGGGGTCAGCGTGGAGCCGAGCATGGCGACGCTGCCCATCGCGACGCCGGTCAGCGTGCCGAGCAGGGCGCCGGCGCCGACCGCGAGCACGGCGAGCCGGCCGGCGATGAAGCCGAGCCATTGGTCCAGCACTTCGATCATGCGTCCGGCGATGCCGGAGTGGAACATGATCGATCCCATCAGGATGAACATGGGCAGCGGCACCAGCACGAAGGTCGAGATCGAGCTGTCGATGCTGAGGATCAGCTGGTTGAAGCCGGAGGTGCCGCCCCAGAGGAAGTACACGCCGGCCATGTTGACGATCAGGAAGGCGATGGCGACCGGCAAGCCGATCAGCATGAGCCCGCCCAGGCCGGAAAAGAACACTAACAGATAGCCCCACCACTCCATGGTCGATCAAGCCTCCATTCTCGGCAGTTCGGGGGTCTCGACCTCACCCCGGTAAAAGCGCATGGCGCGGCGGATGAACTCAATGCCGAGGAGGAAGCATCCGAGCGGGATGACCGCGAGGTTGACCGCGCGCGGGATATCCAGTTCTGCGGCGACCACGACGCCGCGCTGGACCGACAGGTTGATGGCGATGATGGAGAAATAGGTGACCGCCAGACAGGCCGCCGCGCCGACCAGCGAGGCCATGACCTGAAGCGCGCGGCGCGCCTTCTCGTTGAGGCTGTTGACGAAGATCTCCACGGTGACGTGGCCGTCTTTGCGCAGCACCCAGGCGGCGCCGAGAAAGGTGATGTAGACCATGAGCGTACCGCTCACCTGGTCGATGCCGAGAATGCCGTGGTTGACGGTTACCCGCAAAGCCACCTTGGCGACCGTCGCCAGCATCATGAGCGTGAGAAGCACGCTCGCGATGACGGCGAAGAATCCCAGCAATAAATCGAAAGCTCCTCCCAGTTTCCTCATGGGCTCGGCCCTGGTCATTCTTGTTCGCTGAGTCACGGCGGATCGCGCGCCCGCCGGGACGGTTACGGTTTACGCTGAATCAGCGTTTCGGCGCGGGCGAAGGCCTGCGGATCCATCACGTCCTGGTAGTAGGCCCACAGCGCCTCCTCGGCGAGGGCGGTCCAGCGCCGGCCTTCCTCGTCCGAGAGCGTGATGACCTCCATGCCGCCCGCCTTCATGCCGGCGATCTGCTCCTCGAGGTTCTGCGCAAACCAGCCGCGCGTCCATTCCTGGGTCCGCGCCATGGCCTGGAGCAGAATCTCCTGCACCTCCGGCGACAGGCCGTTCCATCGGTCGAGGTTGACGTTGATGCTGACCCCGCTCCGGTACATCGGATGGTCGATCAGATACTTCGTCACCGTCTGCCACCCGTAGCGGGTGAAGGCGTCGGCCACGGGCCAGCTGAAGCCGTCGACCGTGCCGCGATCCATGGCGAGGAAGATCTCGCTCGGCGGCAAGGTGATGGACTCGGCTTCCGCCGCCTTGATGAAATGGCGGGTGAGCGGCGCCACGCGGAGCTTCAACCCCTTCAGGTCGTCGAGTCCCTTCACCGCCACCTGGGTGCTGAGATAATGGGCCCCGACCCCGATCGCGCCGGCCGCATGGCCGAGATAGCGCACGCCGTGGGGCTCGTAGAGGCCGACCATGAAGTCATAGAGCTCCGAGCCCGGCCCGCCATCCGGCGTCTCGAACGGAGACAGCTCGGTGACGTCGCCGCCCGGCACCACGCCGGCCCAGTAGTTCGGCGCGCCGTACCAGACGTCGAAGACGCCGTTGATGAGCGTTTCGGGCTGGTCGAACGGCGGCAGCACGTCCTCGGCGCCGATATACTCAACGACAACCTTTCCGGCACCGAGGTCGTTGACGACCTCCTTGAACTTGTGCCCGACCTCGGCGGAGGGGGAGAAGCCCGGCGACCAGGACCCGATCATGCGCAGGGTGACCGGCTCGGCCCTTGCCGGAGAGGAAATGGGGGCGAGCAGCGAAACACTGAGCGCCAACGCGCCGAATCCGATCGAAACGGCCGCCCGCGTAACGAGGTGCATTCTCTTCTCTCTAGAGAGACGGAGACCAGGAGATGGAGAGAAGCCGGGCCGCGTTCCCTTTGCGACCCGGCTTCTCAACGGCATCAGTTCTTCTTGCGCTCCAGCAGCCGCTCGGCCGTTGCGAACTCCTCCGGGTCCATCACGGTCTGGAGGTAGCCCCAGAGCGATTCCTGGGCGACGTCGGTCCAGCGCGCGGCCTCCTCGGCGGAGAGGTCGACGAGCTCCATGCCGCCTTCCTTCATCTTGGCGATCTGCTCGTCCTGCTTCTCGGCGAACCAGCCGCGGGTCCAGGCCTGGGTTTCGGCAGCCGCCTTGGTGATGATGTCCTGCTGCTCGGGCGACAGGTTGTTCCAGCTGTCGAGGTTCATGTCGATGGCGACGCCACTGCGGTACATGGGCGTGTTGATCATGTACTTCGTGACCGTCTGCCAGCCGTAGTTGGCGAAACCGTCCGCCACCGGCCAGGTGAAGCCGTCGACCGTGCCGCGATCCATGGCGATGAAGATCTCGCTCGGCGCCAGCGTGATGGACTCGGCGCCGACGCTCTGCACGAAATAGCGCGTCAGCGGCGGCACGCGCAGCTTCACGCCCTTAAGATCGTCGACCCCGGAGACCTTCTTCTGCGCATGCAGGAAGTGCGACCCGACGCCGACCGCGCCGGCGGCATGGGCCAGATAGCGGACGCCGTGCGGCTCGTACATCTTGACCATGAACTCGTAGAGCTCGCTGCCCGGACCGTTGTCGGGGGTCTCGAACTGGGAGAGCTCGGTCACATAGCCGCCGGGCACGACGCTGGCCCAGTAGTTCGGCGCGCCGTACCAGATGTCGAAGACGCCGTTGATGAGCGCCTCCGGCTGGTCGAACGGCGGCAGCACGTCCTCGGCGCCGATATACTGGACGGTGATGTTGCCGCCGGAAAGCTCGTTGACGAGGTCCTTGAACTTGTGTCCGACATCGGCATAGGGCGAGATGCCCGGCGCCCAGGCCCCCACCATGCGCAGGGTCACGGCATCCTGGGCGACAGCGGCCGTTCCGCTGAACGCCACCACCGTCAGCGCGACGGCGCTCGCCGCGAAGTTACGAAGTGTTGAGAACTTCCTCATCAAACTCCCTCCCTTTCCGGCTGGACGCCGGCGCGGCTCATCGTCGCCTTGACCTAAGACCATCCTTCGCGCCGGCCCCGCGCATCTCCTTCCGCGAGGACCACGCCTCATCAGGAGCGGAAGATTAGTGCGTTAGGGCGCATCCTGTCTACAACCTTTTTGTTATTGCATACAAAGCCGCGGTTCAGTAGCTTTCATACGCCGAATTCGACCCGCTCGTATTTTCGCCCGCGGGAAATAATGCAGCGAGGGAGGAGACCTAAGCGCTACTCCGGCTGGGTGGCCGCTCGCTGCCGACGCAAGGTCCGGAGAGGGAAATCCGCTGATGAGGCCGTCCTCCTTTCAATATTACAGAGCCAGCAGCGTGGAGCATGCGCTTGAGCTGCTGGCCGAGTTCGGCGAAGACGGCCGGCCGCTCGCCGGCGGCCAGAGCCTCGTGCCGATGATGAATCTGCGGCTGGCCCGGCCGGCCCATCTGGTCGACATCAACGACCTGCCGCTGAACCGGATCGAGATGCTGGGGCCGGTCATGCGCGTGGGCGCGCTGGTACGGCACCAGCAATATTTCACCGATTCCAACATCAAGGCGCATTTCCCCGCCTTCTACGAGGCGGTGCACTGGATCGGCCACCCGACCATCCGCAGGCACGGATCGATCGGCGGCAGCATCTCGCATGCCGACCCGACCGCCGAGCTGCCCGCCATCTCGGTCCTCTACGACGCCGTCATTGTCGCGCGGTCGCAGGATGGCGAGCGGCGGATCAACGCCACGGACTTCTTTAAAGGCGCCTTTATGACGGATTTGAGGCCGGGTGAGATGGTCACCGCGGTAGAGTTCCCGGTACCGCCGCCCGCCTCCACCGGTGCCTTCGTCGAGCTGGGTGAGCGGCGCGGCGATTTCGCCACCGCTGCGGCCGGCGTCGCCATCGAGTTCGACCGCCAGACGATCACCAAGGCGGCCGTGGTCTGCTCGGGCGCGGAACTGTTTCCGATCCGGGCCCGCCAGATCGAACAGTTTCTCGCCGGTCGTCCGCTCCGCGATCCCGGCGCGGCGGAAGCCGGACGGATCCTCGCCGCGGCGGTCGATCCGGTCAGCGATCACATCGCCGGCGCGGACTACCGCAGAAACCTGATCGGGGAGCTCACGAGGCGCGCCATCGAAGCGGCCTGTTCCAAAGCGCTGGACAAATGATGACCGAGATCACTCTTGAGGTAAACGGCACCCGGAAAACCGTGACGGTGGAGCCGCGGCGCCTTCTCGCCGACGTGCTGCGGGAGGAATTCGACCTCTCCGGCGTCCATATCGGCTGCGCACACGGGGCCTGCGGCTGCTGCACCGTCCATATCGACGGCGTCCCGCGCCTGTCGTGCCTGACCTTCGCCATACAATGCGAGGGACGCGCCATCTCCACCGTCGAGAGTCTGGGCGGCCCCTCGGCCGAGCACGCCCTGCAACAGGCGTTCAAGAGCGAGCACGGCCTGCAATGCGGCTATTGCACGCCGGGATTCCTCATGACCCTCGTGCCGTTCGTCAACAGCATGGTCGAGGAAGGGCGGATGCCGTCCGACGACGAGATCCGCGAGGCGATGAGCGGCAACATCTGCCGCTGCACCGGCTATCACGGCATCGTGGCGGCGGTTCGCAAGGCGATCGGCGACCAGTTCGGGAATGGGAGGCTCTAGGATGACCGTCGCGGAACGCCCCAAATTCGTCGGCGCGCGCGTCCAGCGGTTCGAGGACACGCGCCTGCTGTCCGGCGCGGCGCGCTATATCGCAGACATTCGTCGCCCGGGCATGCTGCATCTGGCGCTGGCCCGCGCCCAGTCGGCACACGCTCGGATTCTCGAGATCGACAGCTCGGCGCTCGCCGATATCGGCTTCGAGACCCACATCTTCACGGCGAAGGACCTCGGGGGCCTCTCGATCAAGGCGCACCAGGACTATCCGGAGATGCAGTACTCCGAGCAGCCGATCCTCGCCGACGGCAAGGTCCGCTTCGTCGGGGAGCCGGTGGTCGCGGTGCTCGCCGAGGACGCCTACAAGGCCGAGGATGCGGCCGAGCAGGTCTTCATCGACTACGACCCGTTGCCGGTCGTCGCCAATATCGAGCAGGCGCGCGATCCCTCGATTCCCCCCATCTTCGACGGCTGGAAGAGCAATGTCTTCGTCGAGCGGCAGATGAAGGGCGGCGACATCCAGGCGGCGCGCGCCGCCGCCGCCCATGTGATCAAGCGGACCTACGTCAACCAGCGTCAGGCCGGCGTGCCGATGGAAGGCCGCGGAGTCGTCGCCGAGTACAACCCGGCCGACCGCGTGCTCACCGTCTGGTCGTCGACGCAAATCCCCCATCTGCTGCGCACCTATTTGTCGGAGGAGCTGAACTGGCCGGAGTCGCGCCTGCGCGTCATCGCGCCTGATGTCGGCGGCGGCTTCGGCGTCAAGGGGCAGGTCTTCGTCGAGGAAGTGCTGGTGCCGTGGCTGGCGCTGAAGACCGGGCGGCCGGTGAAATGGGTCGAGGACCGGCGCGAGCATCTCGTCGCCAGCATCCATGCCCGCGACCACGTCCATACGCTCGAGGCCTATGTCTCCGCCGACGGCCGGCTGCTCGGCCTCCAGGCCGATATCAGCGTCGATGTCGGCGCCTATTCGACCTTCCCCTTCACCGCCGCCGGCGACCCCGGCATGGCGGCCAAGGTGATGCCCGGCCCCTACGACTTCCAGGCCTTCGAGGCCACGTTCCGGGGCGTCGCCACCAACAAATGCCCGCTCGGCACCTATCGCGGCGTTGCGCGGCCGTCGGCCGTGTTCTCGCTGGAGCGGCTGATGGACGACATCGCCGCCGAGCTGGGGCTCGACCCGGTCGAGCTGCGACTGAAGAACATCATCCGCACCTTCCCCTACACGAACGCCCTGGGCTTCAGCTACGACGAGGGCGCCTACGCGGAAGCCCTGGAAAGGGCGCGCGACCTCCTTGCCCAGGACCGGGCCGAGGCGGAGGCGTCGCGACAGTCGAGCACAAGGCGCGTCGGCGTCGGCTTCGCCTGCTTCGTCGAGCAGACGGCGCACGGCACGCCCGATTTCACGCGCCGGCGGGTGCCGATCGAGACCGGCTACATCGCCGCCCGGGTGGAGATGTCGCCCGATGGCGAGGTGACCGTCGATCTCGGCCTGCAGAACCACGGCCAGGGCCATGAGACGGTGATGGCGCAGGTCGCCGCCGACGCGCTCGGCGTCGCCCCGGAGAACGTCTATGTCCGCCATGGCGACACGCTGACGACACCCTATTCCGTCGGCACCTGGGGCAGCCGCGGCGGGCCGCTCGGCGGCGGCGCGGTGCACCGGGCCTCGCTGGAGATCGCCGGCAAGCTGCGCGCCATCGCCGCGCATCTGCTGCAGGCGAAGAAGGAGACGATCGCGCTCGGCGGCGGCAGGGCCTATGTCGAGGGCGACGAATCCCGCTTCATCGAAATCCAGAAGCTCGCGCGCATCGCCCTGCGCAACGTCGATCAGATGCCGGAGGGCATGGAGCCCGGGCTGATGGCCGAATGCAGCCTCGACGGTCCGCGCGACGGCAGCTATTCCAACGCGGTCCACGCCGCGGTGGTGGAGATCGACATCGCCACCGGCAAGATGAAGCTCCGCCGCTTCGTCGTCGTCGAGGATTGCGGCACGGTGCTCAATCCGCTGATCGCCGACGGCCAGATCCGCGGCGGCGTCGTCCAGGGCATCGGCTCGGCCATGTTCGAGCATTTCGTCTATGACGACGAGTGCCAGCCGCTGACGACCAGCTTTGCCGACTATCTGATGCCGCTCGCGCCCGAGATCCCGAACATCGAGGTGCATCACATCGAGACGCCGACCCCGTTGACGCCGCTCGGCGCCAAGGGCCTCGGGGAAGGCGGCGCCATCGGGCCCGCCGCCGCCATCGCCAATGCGGTGGCCGATGCGCTCGGCGTTCCGGTGCACGCGACGCCGCTCAACACCAATGCGATCTGGAAGCTGGCGGCCGGCATCCGCGGCGAGGGATAAGCCCCCCAACCCCTGAACCAAGAAGGGCGCCCTGACGGGAAAGCCCCAAGGCCACGTAGAGCATCCCCGCAAAGCAAAAGCTTTGCGGGGATTTTTTTGATGGAGAGATCACCGGCGGCAGGCCGGAAGATGCTACGGCGTCCGGCTCGGAACACCGAGGCCGCGCTTCACCGCCGGGCGTGCCAGGCCGCGTTCCAGCCAGGCCGGGACCAGGGTGAGGCTGTCGAAATCGACCAGCTCGCGCGCTTCGTAGAAGCCGATGAGGTTGCGCACCCAGCCGAGGAGGGAGATATCGGCGATGGTGTAATCCTCGCCCATGATCCAGTCGCGGCCGGCGAGCCGGGTTTCGAGGACGCCGAGCAAGCGCTTCGACTCGGCGCGGTACCGTTCGAGTGGGCGCTTGTCTTCGATCTGCCTGCCGGCGAATTTGTGGAAATAGCCGACCTGTCCGAACATCGGCCCGATCGCCGCCATCTGGAAGAAGACCCATTGGATGGTCTCGTAGCGCCGCGCCGGCTCGGCCGGCAGGAGCTTGCCGGTCTTTTCGGCGAGATAGATGAGGATCGCGCCGGATTCGAACAGAGCGAGCGGTGCGCCGTCCGGCCCGTCGGGATCGATGATGGCGGGGATCTTGCCGTTCGGGTTCAACGACAGGAATTCGGGCGTCCAGGTCTCGTTCTTGCCGAGAGCGACCAGATGCGGCTCGTAGGGCAGCCCGATCTCCTCCAGCATGATGGAAACCTTGACCCCGTTCGGCGTCGGCGAGGAGTAGAGCTGGAGCCGGTCGGGATGCCGTGCCGGCCAGCGTGCCGAGATCGGGAAGACGGACAGATCGGGTATGGGGATCTCCATTGTTGGAAGGTTGGCAGGCCTGCGCCGGCATCCGCCCGGCAACGTCGCACGCGTCGCCTTCCCCGCCTGGCCGGCGCAATGATGGCGGGGCTCGATCGACAGGAGCCTATCTTCTTATCGTGATTCGGAGAGGATGCGGTCGGGACGACAGCCCCCCGGCTGTTCGGCGTCGTTCACCTATTTGCGCATGAAGACTGGGCTGGGTCGGTATTGGCGTGCAAAGGCGGCAACTCCTCGCGGAATGCGAGCATTGATCCTATCACGCGCCCCGCCGCTTGCCCAGCGGACGGCAGGGAACGAACTCGGCCGCCGGCCCGCGCGAGATGCCGCCGCCCGAGTGGCCGTGGGAGCCTGGCGCGGGTTCGGTTGGGTTTGGAGCGGCCGACAGACTCTGTTCGGCCACCCTTTGTGGTCATCCCCGCCTCCGCGGGGGCTGGGATGACGGATAAAGAAGGCGTTGCCGGCGAGCTCAAACCGGCGATGGTGGAAACAATTCCAAATCCGAACCGAAACCCGCTCTAGCTCTTGCGGTTCGACAGCCTGGCCGGGTTTCCCACCACGATGGCGCCGGGCGGCACGTCCCGCGTCACCACGCTGCCGGCGCCCACGATGGCATCGTCCCCGACGGTGACCCCCGGCAGGATGATGGCGCCGCTGCCGATCCAGACGTTCTGGCCGATGCGCACCGGGACTCCGCTCTCGTATCCTTGCCGCCGCAGGGCTGGATCGCGCGGGTGGTCGGCCGTGAGGATCTGGACGAAGGAACCGATCTGGCAAGCGTCGCCGAGCTCGATCGGCGCGACGTCCAGGAACACGCAGCCGAAATTCACGAAGATCCCGCGCCCGAGGCGGATGTTGTAGCCGTAATCGCAATAGAAGGGCGGACGGATGACCAGCCCTTCGCCAGCGCCGCCGAGGAGCTCGCTCAGGATCGCGGTGCGGTGCTCCGCCTCGTCGGCGCCTGTAGCGTTGTAGGCGCGGAGCAGCCTGTCCGCGCGCAGATTGTCGGCCGCGAGCTCCGGCCCGACGGCGCGGTAGAGTTCGCCCGCGAGCATCTTCTCCTTTTCGCTTCGCCCGTCAGATCCCGTCATGAGGTTGCCCTCCATCCGTGCCAGAGCCTTCCCAACGGATATGGCCGCTCGGAAGTGCCATCCGGATCTTGGCTGACGGAGGGGAAGCCGATCCCCCGCCTTGGGCGCCGCATCAGGAGCGAACCGGGGTCTGAACGAGACTGGAGCCGTCCCCTCCTCCAAAGAGAGACGCCCCGCGGGTACCCGCGGGGCGTCTCTACAACGCTCGTCATGGACCATGCCCGGCGGGGCGGCTTAGACTCCCCGGGCACGGAACGCTCAGTAGCCCAGGCGGGGATTGATCCGGTGCAGAGGCTGCTGGCCGCCTTCGATCCTCCGGATGCTCTCGGCGACGTCGCCGGCCGCGCTTTCGGGCACGGTGATGCTCGCGAGATGCGGCGTGATGAAGACGTTCTCCATGTCCCAGAACGGATGGCCGGCCGGAAGCGGCTCAACGGCGAAGACGTCGAGCGTCGCACCGCCGATCTGGCCGGAGCGCAGGGCCGCGATCAGCGCCGGCTCGTCGACCACCTCGCCGCGCGAGGCATTGACGAACTTGGCGCCCCGCGGCAATGCGTCGAACACCTCGGCCCCGATCAGCCCGCGCGTGGCCGGCGTCAGCGGCATCATGTTCACGAGGATGTCGAGTTCCGCGAGGAACGACGTCCAGTCCGCCGGGTCGCTGTAGCACCGGACGCCCGGGATCACCTTCTCGGCACGGTCCCAGCCGCGCACGTCGAAGCCGACGGAGGCGAGGCCCTCCGCCACGGCCGAACCGAGGGCGCCGAGGCCGAGGACGCCGACACGCGTCGTGTGCAGCGGACGCGGGTGGATATAGAGCCATTCCTTGCGGCGCTTGGCCTCTTCGAAGCTCGGCATGTCGCGGGCATAGCGGATGACGGCGAAGAGGACGTAGCTGCGCATCATCGCCACCATGCCGGAATCGGACAGCCGGCAGATCGGCACGTCGGGCAGGTCGGTGCGGCCGGTCAGCGAATCGACGCCGGCGCCGAGGTTGACGACCAGCTTCAGATTGGGGAAGGGCTGGAAGAACCCGGCCGGCGGCCGCCAGACCAGCGCATAGCGAATGTCGCGGACGTCGCCGACGTCCGGATAGACCCGGAAGTCGAGATCCGGCAGGTGGCGCTTCAGGGCCGCAGACCATTCGCCGGGATCGTCGAACTCGCTGTAGAAGACGAGCGCGCCGAGATCGGCCTTGGTCTCCGGACTGGAATCGGCAAGCGTAACGGTCTTGGACATGAGACCCCCTGATGGTTTCTTTGGCCAGCAGACCCCTGTCGTCGCCGGTCCCACGCGGGGACCGGCAACGGATCGGGTAACCGGGAGATTGAGGATTGGCTGTCGGTGACGGCGGCGGAGGGCCGCCCGGCGGCCTGGGTCAGAGCAGCTGGCTGGGCAGCCAGGTCGACAGTGCCGGGAACATCACCAGGAGGATGAGGGAGAAGATCAGGCCGATCAGGAAGACCGTGTTGGCCCGAATGACGGCGATGACATCCTCTCTTCCTATTTGCGCCGCGATCAGCAGCGCCAACGCCACCGGCGGCGTGATCTGGCCGATGACCACCGTCAGCACCATCAGCACGCCGAAATGCACGAGATCGACGTCCATCGTCAGCAGTGACGGCAGCAGGATCGGCATGATCATCGGGATCAGCGGATCAAGGATCATGCCGGCGATCAGCGCCAGAAGGAGCAGCACCAGCATCTTCGGAATGGCGGCTTCGAAGGGGAACAGCACATTGAGGAAGTCGGCCAGCGCCAGCGGCACCCGCGCCTGGGACAAGGCCCAGCCGAGCGCCACCGAGAAACCGACGACGATCAGCACCTCGCCCGTCAGGATGGTCGACTGCACCATCACCCCGCGCAGCTGCCGGAACGACAGGGACCTGTAGACGCCCATCGCCAGGATCAGCGCGTAGGCGACGGCGAAGGCGCCGGCCTCGGACGGCGTGAAGAAGCCGAACACGAGGCCGCCGATGACGAGCACGGGCAGGCCCATCGGCAGGGCCGCGCGCACCCCGGTCCGCATCAGCTCGCTCCAGACGAAGCTCTGCATCGGCTTCCAGCCCTTGCGCCGGGCCAGGCCGGTGACGATCAGCATGAGGACCAGCGCCATCAGGATGCCGGGCACGATCCCGGCGAGAAAGAGGGCGCCGAGCGAGGTTCCGGTGACCGCCGAATAGAGGATCATCGGCGAGCTCGGCGGGATCAGGATGCCGATGCCCGACGAGGTGGCGGTCAGCGAGGCGGAGAACGGGCCGGGATAGCCGTTCTCCTTCATCTTCGGGATGATGATGGACCCCGTGCCGGCGAGATCGGCGACCGAGGTGCCGATCATGCCGCCGAACATCAGGCTGGAGGCGATGTTGACGTGGGCGAGGCCGCCGCGCATCCATCCGACCATGGCACCGGCAAAATCAAACAGGCGGTCGGCGATGCCGCTCGCGTTCATGATGCCGCCGGCCAGGATGAAGAGCGGCAACGTGATCAGGATGTAGCTGCCGAGACCCGACAGCGTCTGCTGCGGCAGCGCCATGTCCCACCCACCGCTGAGCGCCAGGAAGGTCACGACCGAGGCCGCCATGGCGATGATGATCGGCATGCCGATCACGGCAAGGACGCAAAGCGTCAGGATCGTCGCAAGAGCTAGCAGCAGCATCTTACTCCCCTTTCCGCTTGAAAATCTGGATGAGCAGGGTCGCCGCGAGGCCCAGGGTCCCGAAGAACAGGCCCGATATCGAGACGGCCTTCGGGATCTGCAGGACCGGCGACAGATCGCGGCCGAAGATCATGAGGTAGCGCCAGGTCAGCCAGGAGAAGTAGAGCATCAGCCCGGCCCCCAGCAGACCGCAGATCAGGGCGAGCACGCGGGCGCCGGATCCGGACAGCCTTGCCGAGACGATGTCGCAGCAGATCAGCGACCGGTTGACTGCGGCCAGCACGATGCCGACACCGGCGAGCCAGACCAAGATGTTGATGACCACCTCTTCGGTCCAGGGCAACGGCGTGGCGAACAGGTAGCGCCCCAACGCGTTGGCGAGGACGAGGGCCGCAAGCGCGGACATGAGCAGCACGGCTCCCCATTCCAGCAGAGCCGTGGCGAGCCTGCCGAGCCGGCTCGGGTGCATTTGCACCGGAGCCGGCATGGCCTGCAGGTCGGCAGCGTCGCTCATGGACGCTTCCCGCCTGTGCCGTCGGCGACGCGCCGCTTGAAGAGCGAGCCGTAGCCGGGCTTCGCCCCGTTGACGTCCAGCAGCTCCAGGCAGTGCCAGAAGGAGGCCTGGACGGCGGAGATCACCGGCTTTCCAAGCTCCTGCTCCAGCCCCTCGATGGCCCCGACGGACCAGAAGTTGGTGCAGGAGATGAAGATCGCGCTCGCTTCCGGCCGGTCGACCGAACGGACGAGATCGCAGACCCGCTCCAGCGGGACCTCGGCGAGCGCCTGGTCGCTGTCGATGCGGAGGTTGTCGTGGCCGACGACCGGATGCCCGTTCTCCTCCAGGAAACGGATCGCCCGCTGGTGGACGGCATCGACATAGGGCGTCGCCAGGGCGACCGGGCCGGCCTTGACCTCCGCGAGGGCCGCAAGGGTCGCGGTCGATGCGGTGGTGACGCGCGGCCCGGGCGCCCAGCTCTTCAGCTTGGCGATCAGGGCGTGATCATAGGCGGTGCCGTGGAGGAACGAGGCGCTCGTTCCTCCGAAGCACAGCAGATCGATGGGGGCGGAGGCGAGCAGGCGCGCGGCCTGCTCCAGCTCCGGGGCGTTCATCATCTCCTCGATGCCCTCGACGGTCACCTTCGGCAGCTTGATGCGCGCGGTGTGGATTGCGACGCCTTCGGCGGCCATCGCCCACATCTCGGACTCCATGACGATGCTCGACGCCATGAAGATCAGGCCGATGCGGGCGCGCGTACCGTTGCCGTCATAGCGGAAGGGTGGATAGGACACGCCACTACCCCGTTGCAGCAGGCTTTCCGTCACCGTCATCGAATGAGGCTCTTGGCTTTTGCCATGAAGTCCTCGCCGACCATCTTGCCGATCTCGGCGTGGATCGGCTCCGCGGCGGCCTGGAAGGCGGCGATGTCCGGCGTGTTGATCGCCACGCCGGCGCTCTCGAACTCGGCCGCCAGCTCGGCGTCGCTCTTGTCCGACAGCTCCCGCGTCTTCTCGGCCGCGGCCTGGGCGGCGGCCAGCACCTTCTGCTTCAGGTCGTCGTCGAGCGCGTTCCAGGTCTGGCCGTTCATGGCCAGCGTGATCGGCGTGTAGACGTGGTTGGTCAGCGAGATGTACTTCTGGACCTCGAACAGCGAGAACTCCTTGATGACGGAGAGCGGGTTCTCCTGCCCGTCCAGCACCCCCTGGCGCAGGGCGACATACGTGTCCCCGAGCGGCATCGGCGTCGGCGCCGCGCCCAGCGTCTTGAACATCATGATGCGGGCCGCGCTCGACGGCGTGCGCAGCTTCAGCCCGGCCAGATCCGCCGGGACGTTGATCGGCCGCGCATTGTTGCTGATGGCGCGGAAGCCGAGCTCGCCGAACGCGATGACCTCGAGGTTCGCGGTCTCGCGGAACGAGGCCTTCAGGAGATCGCCCAGTTCGCCGTCCAGCGCGTTGCGCGCGGTCGCCTTGTCCTTGAACAGGAACGGGGCGTCGAACAGCGCGAACTTGCTGTCGAGCTGGACGATGGCGTCGGAGCCCAGCGGGACGACCTGGACCTCGTTGACGCGCAGAAGTTCCGGCAGGGCGTTCTCGTCGCCGATGGCGCCGCCGTCGAAGAACTCGATCGTGACCGCATCGCCGGCGATCGCCTTCAACTCGTCGCGGAACGCGGCGAGCATGATGTTGGTCGGGTCGCCCGGCGTCGTCTCGACCGCCAGCCGCAAATTGGTCTCGGCCTGGGCGCCCGTCGCCAGCATGGTCAGCCCGACGGCCGCAGCGATGCCGAATCTGCTCAAATAACTCATGATTGCTCCTCCCTCTAGGACTGTCTCAGGCGAGACATCCTCCACCTTGGGTCGACTTCTTTAAGCAGTCATTAATTGTGGAAGACTTTTGCGGATCGCGCACATTACATGCAGATCGAAAGTAAACTCCACCCACCGACGCACTTTGACATGCTCGAAAGACGTCATTCCGCATCGGTTAAATTGATTTCAACAGAGACGCCTGGCCTCTGCGATCGCGATTGGGACCGGGTGTTGCTTCTAAGCCTTTCCTCTCGCACTAAATCCTCAATTTCGACATGGCTATCTTGAGTAAAGTTATGACATCAGTAAAATACATTTATCTTCTGCTCTAGATCGGGTTTTCTGATGTCGTTTTCCTTGCGTGCCCTTCGCTACATCGTGGCGGTCGCCGATGCGCGAAGCGTCACGGAGGCCGCCAAGGCCCTCGGCGTGTCGCAGCCGGCCATCTCCGCTGCGCTTGCCGAGGCCGAGGCCAGGCTGGGCATCCAGATCTTCGTGCGCCATCACGCCCGCGGCGTCACGCCGACCGTCGCGGGGCAGCGCTTCGTCCACGAGGCGCGGCTGCTGATCAAGCACGCCAGGGATTTCGAGCAGAGCATCGGCTCCCTCGGCTCCAGCATCACCGGCGAGATCACCGTCGGCTGCTTCCTGACCCTCGCCACCCGCTATATGCCCAGGCTCCTCGCCGAGTTCTCGCGCCGGCTACCCGGCATCACGGTCCGGCTCGAGGAAGGCACCCAGCAGGAGATCATCGAGGGGCTCCTCACCGGCCGCATGGAGGTCGCCCTCTCCTATGCCTATGCGCTGCCCGCCGAGATCTCCGGACAGCGCCTGATGGAACTGCCGCCCTATCTGCTGCTGGCGGCGAATCACCCCTTCGCCAAGCGCAAGGCGGTCAGCCTCAGGGAAATGGCGGACGAACCCTATATCCTGCTCGATCTGCCGCATTCGCGGGCCTACTTCACGAATCTCTTCGCCGCATGCGGGACGACGCCGCTGATCGCCTACCGCTCGAAATCCTACGAGCTGATCCGCGGTCTGGTCGGCCACGGCCTCGGCTACACGATCCACAACATGCTGCCCGGAACGCTCGTCACCTATGACGGCGGGCGGGTCACCGCGCGGCCGATCGTCGAGGATCTGGCGCCGGTCGAGGTGATGACGCTGCATCTGCGCAGGCAGACCATGCGCCCGGCCGTGCGCGCCTTTGCGGACTTCCTGTCGGAAGCCTTTTCTCCGAACGGGATGTTCTGATACCGGCGAGCGCCTGGAAGGGGGTTCTCACGAAGGGCACGAAGGAGCCGGCGCGGGTCGGATCAAAGACGCGCCGGTATCAAACGGTTTCCTCAACTGTGGAGGGCTCCCGCTCGCTCGCGTCCGCCGCCGGGACTCCCGCGGCGTTTTCCGACCGATCGCGATACAGCGCCGCGCGCACCAGCAACGTCAGGGTGACGGGCGTCGTTACGGTCACGAAGACGGCGATCAGGACTTCGTGCAGCACCGGCCGGGTTTGCAGCACCGAAAAGCAGATGATCGACCCGATCAGCACGCAGCCGGTTCCCAGGGTCGTACCCAATGTCGGAGCGTGGACCCGGTCGTAGAAGCTCCCGAGCCGCAACAGGCCGAGAGATCCCGTCAAGGTCAACGCGGCGCCGGCCAAGACGAACAGGGCCGTCAGAAGCGCGGCCCAGCCCGGCAGATCCCCGGCATGGGTCATTCGATCACCTCGCCGCGCATCAGGAACTTGGCCAATGCCACCGTCCCGGCGAAACCGAGCAGGGCGATGACCAGCGCCGCCTCGAAATACACCGTGCTCCCGGCGCGGATGCCGAACGTCAACAGCAGCAGCATGGCGGTCACATACAGGGTATCCAGACCCAGCACCCGATCCTGCGCCCTCGGCCCCCGGAGCAGGCGGAAGGTCGCACAGGCCATGGCCAATGCCAGAAGGATCTGGGCCAGGCCGATGGACCATGTCAAAACCGCCGCGCTCATTCGAAGATCTCCATCAGCAGCTTTTCGTACCGATCCTTGATCGTCCGGATCCAGACAGTCTCGTCGACCAGATCGAGAACGTGGATCATCAGGATTCCCTTGGCGGAATCGAAGCTCACCCACAGCGTGCCGGGTGTGGCGGTGATGATGCACGCCAGGACCGCCAGGCCGTAACGGGAACGCAGATCGAGCGGTATGTTCACGAAGCCTGACGTCTGGTCGCGCCGCCCCGGGTGGAGAATGATCCTTGCGACGGCGATGTTGGAGCGCACGATGTCGATCAGGACCAGCCAGGCCAGCCGGAGGGCAGCGCCCGGGCGGCGAATCCTGGGTTCCGGCGGCAGCAGCGCCGTCAGCACCCAGGAGCCGCCGATCGCGAGGAAACTGCCGAGAAGGATATGACCCGCCCCGAGCGACTGGTTGAGCAACAGCCACATGATCAGCAGGAAGCCGGACAGTCGCGGGAAGGGCAGAAAGCGCGTCATATGCCGTCCTCCCCATGCGCCGCCGGAGGCTGCAGGACATGCCGGATGTAATCATGCGGGGCGTGCAGGGATCGGGCTGCGGCCTCCGTATAATGGGTGACCGGTCCGGCCTGGACCATAAGCCCGATGCAGAGGAAGAGGAGGACGGCAACGGGCGCCATTTCGATGACGCGCACGCGCGGCACCTCGCGCTCGAGCGCCGGCCAGAACGTGCGAATTCCCGCGCGCGTCAGCGCGATGATCGCCGCGAGGCCGGAGAGGATCAGCAGGACGAGCAGCGCCCATGAGATGCCCGGTGCGGCGCCTCCGGCCCCCAGCCCGTCCGGGTTCAGGAGCGCCGTCAGCATGGCGAACTTCGCGATGAAGCCGGAGAGCGGCGGCAGCCCGGCAAGCACGAGGGCGCAGCCCAGGAAACCGAGGCCGAGCAGCGCCATGGTCGCGGGAATCGGGACGCCGGCGTGCTCCTCTTCGTCGTCCTCCTCTTCGTCGCCCTCTCCGAACGCCTCGATCGTGACGGCAAGCATGTCCGCCGCAGGATCGCGACCGCGTTCGACCAGTTCGATCAGCAGGAAAAAGGCGCTGATCGCCAGCGCGGACCCGACCAGGTAGTAGAGCGCGCTGGCGATCGCCGCCACCTGGCCGGTGCCGATCACCGCCAGCAAGGTGCCGGACGACACCAGCACGGCGAAGCCGGCCAGCCGCGGCATATCCTGCGAAGCGAGCATCCCGATCGCACCGAAAACGACGGTCATCATGCCGCCGAACACCAGCCAATCGCGGCCGAAATAGGCGGACTCGCCGGCCCCCTCGCCGAAGAGAAGCAGCCACAGCCTCAGCACGACGTAGACGCCGACCTTGCTCATGATCGAGAAGATGGCCGCGACCGGCGGGCTGGCCGCGGCATAGGTGGTCGGCAGCCAGAAGCTGAGCGGCCACATGCCCGACTTGACCAGAAACGCAATGCCGAGGATGGCGGCGCCGGCTTCCAGCAGCATCCGATCATCCGGGGCGACGGCGGGCACGCGGATCGCCAGATCGGCCATGTTGAGCGTCCCCGTCACGCCGTAGATCAGGCTGACCCCGATCAGGAACAGGAGCGAGGCCGCCAGATTGATCGCGATGTAGTGCAGCCCCGCCTTGACGCGGACGATGCCCGAGCCGTGCAGGGCCAGGCCGTAGGAAGCCGCAAGGAGGACTTCGAAGAAGACGAACAGGTTGAAGAGATCGCCGGTCAGGAAGGCGCCGTTCAATCCCAGTAGCAGGGTCTGGAACAGCGGATGGAAATGGACGCCCGCACGGTGCCAGCGCGCCAGCGAGAAGATCAGGGCTGCCGACGCCAGGACGCTCGTCAGGACCAGCATGAGCGCCGACAGACGGTCGACCACCAGCACGATCCCGAACGGGGCCGGCCAGTTGCCGAGCAGGTAGACGCCCACCGGGGCGGCTCCCGGCTCCGGCGACGGGGTGCCGACGAGGCGCATCAGCGCAATCGCCACGGCGACCAGCGCCAGGGTCGATGCGATGTTGAGCAGCGCCTTGAGCGTGCGGCGGCGCTCGCCGAGCAGGAGCATCAAGGCTGCGGCGGCCAATGGCAGGACCACCGGCGCGATCGTCAGATGGTCGATCCAGCGGCTCACGGTTCCCGCTCCTTGCCGTCGACATGATCGGTTCCGGTCAAGCCGCGCGACGCCAGCAGGACCACCAGAAACAGCGCCGTGGTCGCAAAGCCGATGACGATGGCTGTAAGGACCAGGGCCTGCGGCAGCGGGTCCGCGAACTGCGCGGGATCGCCTGCCATGCCTTTCTCCAGCACCGGGGGCATGCCGACCCGCAGCCGCCCCATGCCGAATATGAAGAGATTGACCGCATAGGACAGAAGACAGAGGCCGATGATCACCTGAAAAGTGCGCGGCCGAAGCAGCAGCCACACGCCGGAGCCGGCCAGCACGCCGATGCCGAGGGCGACGATGAGTTCCATCAGCCCTCCTCGGCGGGTTGGGCCGCGGATGCGGCGGCGGCTCGCTGGTGACGGATCGACTGGTGCGCCAGTGAGATCAGCACCAGGACGACCGCACCGACCACAAGGGAGAACACGCCAAGATCGAAGAGGATGGCGCTGGCCAGCGGGACGGCGCCGATGCCGGGAAGATCCGCATAGGCGAAGTGGGAGGTCAGGAACGGGCGGGCGAACAGCCAGGCACCGGCCCCGGTGCCGGCCGCCAGCAGAAGCCCCAGACCCATCCAGCGCACGGGATGGATCCGCAGGCGCGGCTCCACCCATCGCGTCCCGCCGGCCATGTACTGAAGGATGAACGCCACCGCCATGGTGAGGCCGGCCACGAACCCGCCGCCGGGCATGTCGTGTCCGCGCAGGAACAGGAAGACGGCCATCATGCCGATGACGGGAAACAGCAGATTCATGATCAGTGCGGGGACCATCAGATCGTCGGCGACGCCATCGCCCCTCCGACGATCCGGATGGTTGTCCTCATAGGCGTTCTGAAGGCGCTGCTGCTCGGGAGCGTCGATGCTCTCCGGCGCCGGACGGAACCGGCGCAGAAGCGCGTAGACGGTCAGCGCCACGACGCCCAGCACCGTGATCTCGCCCAGCGTGTCGAAGCCGCGGAAATCGACCAGAATGACGTTGACGACATTGGTGCCGCCGCCTTCGGTATAGGCGTGCTCCAGAAAATATGCCGAGATGCTGTCGGGCAATGGCCGCGTCATCGCGCCATAGGCCAGCATCGCCAATCCGGCTCCCGCGAGGATCGCGATCGCCAGATCGCGGATGCGGCGCATCCTCGCCGCGGCCGTCACTTCAATTCCCGACCCGACTCCCTCGATGCGCTTCGGCAGCCAGCGCAGGCCCAGGAGAAGCAGCACCGTGGTGACGGTCTCCACCAGGAGCTGCGTCAGGGCCAGATCGGGGGCGGACAGCCAAACGAAGGTGATGCAGGTGACCAGCCCGGCTCCGCCCGTCAGGATGAGGGCCGCCACCCGATGAAACTTGGCCTTGTAAGCGGCGCCTACGGCGCAGGCAGCGCCGACCATCCAGACCAGGGCCAAGGCCGGGTCGAAGCCGGGCGATGCAACCTGCCCCGGCTCGCAGTGCGTCGATCCTTCGACAGGCTCAGAGCCTGCCCCCGCGGAGGCGGGGGATGAGGTCCGGGAGAAACGGCACCTCTCCCGGGACAACGCCCAAGGGCTCAAGCCCGGCGACCGCGGAGCTTCAGACCCGATCGAAATCCGCTGTAGGGCGGCAAGCCTTTGATCTGACCCGCGTCATCCCTGGCCACCGTCGCAGGGGCGCCACGAAGGCATGAAGAAGGGATATTGACCACCAAGACGCCCTCGCAAGTTTCATTTGGATGGCAAACGCCGCCGCCATCAAGCCTGCTGCGGTGCCTTCAGATGGCTTCTGTGCGCCGCGCCCGGGGAGGTTCGGGCCGCGCCATGTCGGGATTCTGACGTGACTCGCCGACTATACCGCAGGCGCGATGCGGAGCAGACGTCCGGATGCACGGGGCAATGGCTGGCTCCGTGCGGGACAGGAGAAAATGGGTTGACGACCCGCACCCCGTCGGGTCCGACCCAAATGCCCGCTCCGGGCGTTATCTCGCGACCTTGATCTGCGGCAGGTCCCGACTCAACTCGCGAAAGCCGACGCCGTAGTACATGTTCCGGGCGGCTGGGTGCGCCGGCGCGCCAAGACAGGCGGCCAGCATGCGGTTCGCGCCGGCCGCCCTGGCCAGATGCATGCCGTACAGCTGCAACGCGGTGCCCAACCCCCGTCGCCGGAAGTCCCGGTGTGTGCCAACGGGCTCGAATTCAGCGGTTTGCGTCGAATCGTCCAGCCAGATGATCGCGGTCGCGGCCAACGTGCCGTCCGGTGCCTCGATCAGCACATGCAGATCGGCCCGATACGGCCAGGTCCGCCGGACCCGCTCGAACGCCGCCTCGGTGAAACTGGACGGATGCCACGCGTCCCGATGCGCCTTGACCGCGTCCGCCACCGAGACGTCCTCGGCCGTCAGAAACCGGAATCCCTTGGGCAGCACCGGATCCGGCACGTCCGTCAGCTCCCGTACATTGAACTGCACCCAGGACCCGTTATCCGAACCGGTTTCCGCGTCGAACTCGTACCCGTGCGCGGCGACGGTGGCGTGCGCCTGTACATCCGCGGACTGTACCGTCAGCAACCGGTCGACGTCGCCCGCCAAATCGTCGTACCAGTCCAGGATCTCGGTCAGCAGCTCCGGCCGGTCCGGATGCACCTGCCAAATCAAGTTGGCCGCCTTGACCTCAAGGAATTTCCCATCGCTGCGCGGGACCCGGTAAGGCAGATACACCCACGCCCACGCGGCCAGCCGGCCGTCGACGAACCACAACCGGTGCCGCCAGAACTGGTTGAGCGCGTCGAAATCCTTGGCCCAGACCCAGGCCAGTTCACCAACGGTCGCGTCGCCGTTCACCAGTTCCGGCCGCAGTGCGGTCACCTGCTGGGCCAGGCCCTGCATCAGCCGGAGTTCAGTCGGGCCAAGATCTCCCATGCGAGCACCTTGGCAGGGCCGGACCGTCCTGTCGAGGGAATGCGGTCAGGACTGCGCAGACCGGCAACGACGCTCAAAATGCGTAAGTACGCCCGCTTTGTCCCGCAAAGCGGTCCAACACTGCTTCGATACTCGGCCATAGATTATCCCGACGCGAGCGGTCGCCAGGTTCGCTGCGGCACCCGCCAGTCGATGCCTTCGAGCAGCATCGCCAGTTGCGCCGGTGTCAATGCCACCTTGCCCTCCTTCGCCGAGGGCCAAACGAACCGGCCCCGCTCCAGCCGCTTCACGAACATGCAGGCCCCCTGACCGTCCCACCAGATCACCTTGATCAGGTCACCGCGCCGGCCGCGGAAGACGAAGAGATGCCCAGCGAACGGGTCCTGCTGCAGCGTCGCTTCTACCTGCGCCGCCAGCGCCGCGAAGCCACGGCGCATGTCCGTCACCCCTCCCCTCTTGGGGCCTTGGCGGCTCCCGTCGAAGCCGCTGGGGACTGATGCCGGTCGGGTCAAGCACCCGCCGGTACGGACAGGTCCGTCAGACAGTCCCGGGGACCATCACTCGCGGAGCTTGAATCCGGGGCCCGCCGGGCTGCTCAGGCGGCTGCGGCGTTGAACTCGGCGATCATGGCGTCCCAGACGGGCACCATGTCCATCAGCCCGTTCCAGAAGGCGCGATCGCGGCGCCGGTCGAAATCCTCCAGCGACACGCCCTGCTGCTCCACCCAGGTGTAGTAGCCGAGATTGAAGATGCGCTCCCGCTCCGTCCGGGTGAGTTCGAGCAGCGAGTCGGTCGCCGCGCCGGCGAGATGCTCGCCGAAGGTCTCGGCCGCCGCGATCTCGTCGAAGCGGCCGGAGAAGACGCCCGCAAGGGTCTTCTGGAGCTGCGAGCCGTACATCGAGGCGCCGTCGGTGGCGACGGTCAGCACCGCCTCATCGGCCCCGAGCCTCAGATGCTTGGACAGCTTGATCGCCGCCACGACATTGGCGATCGCGGACAGCCCCAGATGGCCGAGCGCGGCGATCAGATCCTCCGAGAGGCCCTTGCGCTCGCCGAGGAAGCGCCGGCCGGTCTCGCTGTTGAACAGCAGGTTGAGGCGGTCGGAGGCGCGGTCGGAGACGCCGATGACATAATCGGTGTTGAACACATTGTGGATCAGGGGGACGTGCTTGTCGCCGATGCCCTGGATGTTGTGCTCGCCATAGCCGTTCCGCAGCAGCGTCGGGCACTCGACCGCCTCCACGGCCGCGATCTCGAGACCCAGCCGCTCCTTCAGGTAGTCCCCGGCGGCCAGCGTGCCGCCCGAGCCCGAGGCGCAGACGAAGGCGCGGGCGTTCAGCCTGCCCTCGCCCCTGACGGAATGGAACACCGCTTCGAGCGCCGGCCCCGTGACGGCGCGATGAATGATGTAATTGCCGAACTCGCTGAACTGATTGAGGATCACGTTCTGCGGATCCTGCGCCAGCTGGTGGCAGGTGTCGTAGATCTCCTTCAGATTGCTTTCGCTGCCCGGCGTCCGGATGATGTCGCTCGGATCGGCGATCCATTTTTCGAGCCAGCGGAAGCGCTCCAGGCTCATGCCCTCCGGCAGCACGGCAATGCCGCGGCACCCGAGGATGCGCGAGATCGCGACGCCGCCGCGGCAGTAATTGCCGGTCGAGGGCCAGACGGCCCGCTGGTTCTCCAGATCGAAAAGGCCGGCAACCAGTCGCGGCACCAGGCAGCCATAGGCAGCCAACACCTTGTGCGCCCCGATCATCGGGAACCGGTCGCCCGTCACCACGATGATCCTGGCCTCGACGCCGGTCAGTTCCGGCGGCAGGACGATATGGCCCGGCACCGCCGCCCGGCGGCGGCGGTCCGGGCCGTTGTACCAATGCACGCGAAAGAGGTTGAGCGGATCCGGCGCGTCGGGATCGACGCTCTCCAGCGCCGTGAGCACGGCGCCGTCGATGCGGCCCGGATCGGCCAGTTCGGAGATGGTCGGAAGACGGATGCCGGCCTTGCGGAAGCGGTCCACCGTGCGCGCATGGACCGCCTGATCGGCAATTGTGCGGGTAAACGGATCGGCCGGCATCGTCGTCTTCTCGTCCGGTGGTGGGTTTACGTCAGTGCGCGGCGAGGACCGGCGCGGCACCGTCGGAATTGAGGAGCGTCTCGTAGAGCTCCGGATCGGTCGCCCCCTCGGTGCCGAACAGAAGCACGTTGGCGCGGCCGTCGAGCCCCAGCCGTTCGCGTATCGCCGCATCGCCGGCCGAGGCGAGCAGGCCGGCAAGGCCCGCCGCACCCGATTCGCCGATCCTGACCGCCGGGTCGCCGGCGACCGGCCGGGCCAGCTGCTTCAGCGCGACGACGGCCAGCTCCTCGGGCACGTCCAGATAGAAATCGGCGCTCTTCTCCAGGATCTCCCAGGCGACGACGGAAGGCTCGTAGCATTCGAGCATGGCCATCACCGTGGCCTCGCCCGGCTCCATGGCCAGCCGTTCGTCCTTCGCCGCGCTGCGCTGCAGGCAGTTGGCGCGCGACGGCTCGACGACGACCAGCCGGGGCCGCTTGTCGCCGAAACGGTCGAGAAGGTAGCCCGCGACGACGGCCGCCAGCCCGCCGACGCCGCCCTGGACGAAGACATGGGTGTAGGGCTCCCGCGCCTCCGCCATGATCTCCTCGAGCATGATCGTATAGCCCTGCATGACGAGCCCCGGGATTTCCCGGTAATCCTCCGAGGAGAAATCGGAGACCGTGGTCCAGCCTTCGCGGTCCGCCGTCGCCCTCGCCTCGGCCACCGAGTCGTCGTAATTGCCCTTGGTGCGCCGGATCTCAGCGCCGAAGGCGGCGATCGCCGCCTCGCGCCCCGCCGACACGCCGCTGTGCAGGAAGATGACGCAACGGCATCCGAACATCTGCGCGCCGGCGGCGACAGAGCGGCCGTGATTGCCGTCCGTCGCGCAGCACACGGTCATGGTGCCGGCGATGGCCTTCGCCTCGTCGCCGAGCAGCGCTTCCGGGGCGATCGGCCGCCCCAGCACCTTCTCGACATGCCGGCGCACCAGGCGCGCGACCGCATAGGCGCCGCCGAGGGCCTTGAAGCTGTACAGGCCGTAGCGCTGGCTCTCGTCCTTCAGCGACAGCCCGCCGATGCCGAGCTTCGCGGCGAGATTGGGCAGGCGGACGAGCGGCGTCGGCTGATAGATGGGGAAGGCCGGCAGGTACTCGCGCACCTGGTCGGGCGCCTTGACGCCGACGATCTGCGCTTCCTCCTGGCTCAGCGCGCTGTTGCGCTTCGCGGACCTGTTTTCGATCAACTCCATTTCGCTTCCTCACTGACCAGAAGTTGCCTGCCTGGCGCCTCGTCCGAAGGCCGGCTCGTATCGACAGTTGCCCGGTGGGGTGCCGGAGAGGCGCGTCGCGCCCCGGCTCCTACCTCGTGTTCTCGGCTTCCAGCGCCAGCAGGACGTCTGCCGCCGAGCCCGCGAGAAGATCCACGTGCTGACGCATCAGCCGATGGGCTGCCTCCTCGTCCCCCGCCTCGATCGCATCGACGATCGCCGCATGCTCGATCACCGATCTCTGCATGCGCCGGGGCTGGAACGTGATGTGGCGCCGATAGACGTTGACGCGGTTGCGGAGCTTGCGGCTCTCCTCATGGAGGAAGGCGTTGCGCGAGGCCCGATAGATCGTCTCGTGGAACAGGTTGTTCATCACGAAGAAGCGCTCGTGCTCTCCGGCCTGCGCGAATGCCGCGCATTCGTCGTTGCAGCGGCGCATCTCGGCGCATTCCTCCAGCGTCACCCGGCGGGCGCAGAGGCGGGCGCACAGGCCCTCCAGCTCGGCCATGACCTGGAACATCTCGATCAGTTCGGCGGTCGTTAGCCGTCTGACGGTCGCACCCTGATTCTTGCGGATGTCCACGAGCCCGCTGGACGCCAGGTGCCGCAACGCCTCGCGCACGGGCGTCCGCGACACCTCGAAGCGCCGGGCCAGCGCCTGCTCGTCCAACCGATCGCCGGGCCTCAGCGCTCCGCTCAGGATGTCATCCTCGAGGGCACGAATCACATTGGCCGAGGACGGCCGAAGCTCCTGGACGTCTGACTCATCCGTCATAGCAAACTCCCGAATCGACGCCCCCGATGATAGACCAAATGAAAGCAAATATTTACGTTGTTGTCGGAGGAGTCGCCCGAGAGGCCCGGCCCGGTGACGGAAGGGCAAACGTCATTTCTGCTTGACCGTGATGACCAGGCAGGTGCTCTGCTCCTCCCCCTCATTGATCGTGTAGTGCGGATCGCCGGGTTCGAACAGCACCGCTTGGCCCTTCGTCAGGGTGAAGCGCTCCTTGCCGGTATCGAAGGTCATCTCGCCCTCGACCACGTAGAACACCTGCGACCAGTCGTCGTGATGGTGCAGTTCGCCCCCGCCCCCGATCGGCGCCCTCGACACCTGCACGCAGAAATTGCTGTCGGCGAAAGGCACGATATCGACGACCTTCAGCCCCCCGAAATGGTTCGGGGGGGTGATGCCCTCGGCATTGCCGTCTTTCCAGATCTTCATGAGAAATCCTCCTCTTCGAGTCCCGTCGGCGCCGCGGCGCCTAGGAGATGTAGGCCATGTAAGGGCTGATGACGCTGCGCACCGGAACCTGGATCAGCGCCGGCTTCTTGCTGGCGATCGCCTCCTTGACCGCGGCGGCGAGCGCTTCGGCGTCGCGGCAGAGATAGCCGCCGCAGCCGAGACCCTGCGCCACCTTCGCCCAGTCGCGGCGCGGCAGGCCCATCTCGTAGGTCTCGCCGAAGCTCTGCTCCTGCGGCAGCGCGATCGCGCCCCAGCACTCGTCGTCGAGAACGACGATGATGAAGGCCCGCCCGTAGCGTTCGGCCGTGTCCAGCTCGGTGACGTGATAGCCGACGCCGCCATCACCCACGAAGACGATGACCGGAGCGTCCGGATCGGCGAAGTTCGCGCCGGCGCCGTAAGGCACTTCCGCGCCCAGCGCGCCCGACTGTCCGGCCCGGAGATAGCGGCCGGGCGCGGGGATGCGCAGCCGCGCATCGGCCCAAAAATCGACGTTGCCATGGGAGGTAACGAAGATCGTGTTGTCCGGCGCAGCCCCGCTCACCGCGTCGATGGCGACGACCGGATGGAGCCCGGCATCGGCATTCTCGCCCCGCTGGCCCTCGCGCTCCCGGTTCCACTCGCCGAGCAGCGCCTCCACCCAGGCCCGGTCGGTCGCGAGCGCCGGCGCCTCGGCCAGCACGGAGAAGAAATGGCTCGGCGAAGCGGCGACCGCGAGATCGGCGCGGCGGTTGCGGCCGAGCAGCTCGGGATCCGACGCGACCTGGATGATCCGGGCGCCCGCGCCGACATTGTCGCCGAAGTCGAGGTCGAATTCGAAGTGATGGCCGACGAGAATGATGCAATCGGCCTCGTCGAGGGCGCGGCGCAGCGCCCCGTTGCAGGCCGTGTAGCCCGGACCGACCCAGTTCGCATGCCGCTCATCGACGATGCCGCGGGCGAGACGCATAGTCGCGAAGGGCAGGAAGTGCCGCTCGACGGCCTCGACGATCCGGTCGGAGCGATCGAAGAAGGTCTCGTCGCCGAGAAGCAGCAGCGGACGCTTGGCCCGCGCGAGGGCGCCCTCGATGGCCACCTTCGCCTCGGGCGAGACTCCCGCCTGGGCCGGGCGCGGCGGAGGCGCCGCGATCGCATCGGGATCGGCATCGACGGCCGCGGACAGGACGTCGGTGGGCACCTCCAGGAACACCGGGCCGGGCCTGCCCGCCCACATCTTGCGCCAGGCGATGTCGAGATATTCGGGCAGGCGGTTGGCGTCGGTGCAGCGCGCCGCCCATTTGGTGACCGTCTTCAGCGTCGGCAGCACCTCGTAGGACATGCCGGCGCCGCGCTCGAAGGTCTTCGTCGCGGCCTGGGCGCCGATGATGATCAGCGGCGTTCCGGCCATCGTCGCGACCAGCGCCGGGGTCACGGCATTGGTCACACCCGGGCCTAGCGTCACGACGGCCACGCCGGGCCTGCCGGTGACCCGCGCATGCGCTTCCGCCATGAAGCATGCAGCAGCCTCGTGCCGGGTATGGACAAGCTGCAGACCCTGATGAGCGCAGGCCCGGTAGATCGCGTTGATCGGACCGCCGGACACCGAGAACACATTGGTCGCGCCGGCCGCCTTCAGCCACTTCACAACGGACGCACCGCCATTGAACTGCTTATTCATTCCAGCTTCCATCGAACGATTGTTTGACTAGTACGCCCGCGACTTGCCGCCATCGAGGGCGATGGCGGTTCCGGTGATGAAGCCCGCGCGCTCGGAGGCGAGCGTCGCGACGATGGCGCCGAAATCCTTGGGGTCGCCGAACTTTCCGACCGGCACCTCGTCCAGCCAGAGCTTTTCGGCGGCCGCGCGGTCGAGGCCGTCGCGCTCCATGCTCGACCGGATCAGATATTCCATGCGGTCGGTCGCGAAGGGCCCTGGGCAGAGGCAGTTGACCATGATGCCCTCATGGGCGAATTCGATCGACAGCGACTTGGCGAGGCCGACGACGGCAAGACGGATGGAGTCCGAGAGCACCATGTTGGGCTGCACGATCTTCACGCCGACCGTGGTGATGAAGATGATCCGGCCCCAGCCGCCGGCCCGCATCGGCGGCAGCACGGCATGACAGAGATCCACCAGCGGCAGCAGGCTCTCGTTGAGCGCCTCTTCCCAAAGGGAGCGCGGCGTGTCGAGGAAGGGGGCCGAGGCAGGGCCGCCCGTGTTCCCGACGAAGACGTCCAGCCCGCCGAAGGCGGCGACGACCTGATCGACGGCGGGGGCGAGCGTCTCCCTTCTGGTCAGATCCATCGGAACGGCGATCGCCTCGGGCGCCCCGGCATCGCGCAATTCGGCGACCAGATCCTGCATCGCCGCGACATTGCGGCCGGCCACGGCGACGCAGGCGCCTTCGCCCGCCAAGGCAAGCGCGGAAGCGCGGCCCAAGCCCCGCGACGCTGCCGTCACCAGAGCGCGCTTTCCCTTCAGACCGAGGTCCATCAAGCCTTCCCCTCTCATAAACCTGATGTCGATTTGCCTAACATCGAGTACATACCCTGTCAATGATGTAGACGATCAGAATGTTTTTGTATACATCATAGCCGCAGCAGCTGCTGCGACCTGCCTTCGGCACGCGTCTCGGCGATGGCACCCGATCTCAAGGAGGAAACCGTGACGGATACCCTGCCGCTCATCCCGATCGTCTGTGGCAACAAGATTCTGACCGAGGGATCCGACGGCGTCGGCGAGACCACCGATCCGGCCACCGGCGCCGTCATCGCCCGATTCGCCCGCGCCGGCGAGGCGGAGGTGGAAATGGCCGTTGCCGCTGCCCGCGAAGCCTTCGACAACGGCCCGTGGCGGCGCATGCGGCCCTTCGAGCGCGGCCGCATCCTGCAGCGCATCGGCGAACTGATCCTTGCCCGCCGCGACGAGATCGCCCGCAAGGAAACCATGGACAGCGGCAAGCCGCTGCGCGACGCCTATTGGGAGGTCGATTGCTCGGCCCGCTTCTTCGAGTTCTACGGCGGCGCCGTGGACAAGATGCACGGCAGCTCTATCCCGCTCGGGCCGGACTGGTCCGACTGGACGGTCAAGGAGCCGGTCGGCGTCAGCCTGCACATCATCCCCTGGAACTATCCGTTCCAGCTCATCGCCCGCGGCGTCGCCCCGGCCCTCGCCGCCGGCTGCGCCGTCATCATCAAGCCCTCGGCGGAGACGCCCGTCACCGCCTATGAGTTCGTCAAGGTCTGCCAGGAGGCCGGGCTTCCGGAGGGCCTGGTGAACCTCGTCAACGGACGCGGCTCGGTTGCCGGCGATCTTCTGGCGCGCCACCGCGGCGTCGATCAGATCACCTTCACCGGCTCGGTCGCGACCGGCGAGCGCGTCATGGTCGCGGCGGCCTCCCACGCCATTCCCTGCTCGATGGAGCTCGGCGGAAAGTCGCCGCAGATCGTCTTTGCCGATGCCGATCTCGACAAGGCTCTGCCGATCATCGCCAACGGCGTCTTCACCCATTGCGGCCAGGTCTGCAACGCCGGCACGCGGCTCCTGGTCGAGCGCCGGATCCACGACCGCGTCGTGGAGCGGCTGCATGGGATGGCCTCGGCCATGACGCTGGGCGCGGGCATCGACGATCCGGACATGGGCCCGCTCATCAGCAAGGCGCACCAGCAGGTCGTCGAAAGCTACTACGAGATCGCCCGCAAGGAGGGCGAGCTGCTGCTCGGCGCCGAGAAGCCGACGGCGCCCGCCCTCGCCGGCGGCGCCTTCGTCCGCCCGGCGCTGGTGGTGGGCGCGACCAACGAGGCCCGCATCGCCCGCGAGGAGATCTTCGGGCCGGTGCTGACGGTCATCCCCTTCGATTCGGCGGAGGAGGCGGTCCGGATCGCCAACGACTCGCCCTTCGGGCTCGTCGCCGGCATCCATACGACCAACATCAGCGCGGCGCTCAGCGTCGGCGAGAGGCTGCGCGTCGGCCAGGTGTGGGTGAACTCCTTTGGCATCGGGCTCGACGTCGAATTCCCCTTCGGCGGCTACAAGTTCTCGGGCTTCGGCCGCGAGAAGGGGCTGGAGGCCCTCGCCGCCTATCAGCAAATCAAGAACATCGCCATCCATCACCCGATGCCGGCGTCCTGATCGGCGATCCCGGTCGGGAGCATCGGAGCCGGCGCCGCATGGCGCCGGCTCTTTTCATTTCGGCGCCCCGTCGAAGCCCGCCGGTTCGGCTGGCTGCGGCCTACCGGATCGTCCGGTCAGCGGGAGCGATGGCGCCCGCCCCGCGGCATCTCAGGGGAACTCGATATAGAGGACCTCGCAGAGATCGACCTCGTAATATTCCCGCTTGTAGCCGTTCCCATCGATGATCTTCACCTTGAACAGGCATTCATCGTAGCCGTATCCGATCATGTTGATCCTGAGTTCCGAATAGGGATCCATGACGTCGCTGCCCAGAACGTCTTCCTCCCACCCGGAGCTGCTGCTGGGCGAGACGTAGATGTAGTGGATGAAGTTGCCGCCGTTGTTGCGGATGTAGAAATCCTGGATCTCCGCAGAAGCGGACGATGCAAGCAGCGCGCCGCCGCAGGCTGCCGCGACCGCGGCGGACCGCCAGCCGAAAACCATGGCGTTGTCTCTCCCGACTCCAAGGCGCTGCCCCCGCGGCGCGCTTCGGGACTGTGTATTCCGCCCCGCGGATGTGCGCAATACGCCCTGATTTTTAGACGTCGGCCGAACGGCCGCCTCGTCTGGTCAGAGCGTCGCCTCGATCAGGAAGGGGCCCCGGCGCGAAAGCCCGGCTTCGAGCAGCCGGACGAATTCCTCGGCCGTCTCGGCACGGGCGGCCTCGACCCCCATGCCCCTCGCGAGCGAGCACCAGTCGAGCGCGGGATCGTCGACCTCCAGCATGCGGCGGGCGTTGCGACCGAACTGGTTCACGCCGACATTGCGCATCTCGCCCTTGAGAGTCGAATAGCCGCGGTTGGCGAAGACGATGGTCAGGATGTCCAGGTTCTCCCTTGCCTGGGTCCAAAGGCCCTGGACGGTGTACATGCCGCTACCGTCCGCCTGCAACGCGACCACCTTGCGGTCCGGGCAGGCGATGGCGGCCCCGACAGAGAGCGGAATGCCGATGCCGATGGCTCCGCCGGTGAGCGGCAGGTGGTCGTGGGGCGCCATGGTCGGTGCGAGCTCCGCAAGCCGGCCCGCAGAGGTGATGGACTCCTCGCAGATGATCGCCCCCTCCGGAAGCGCCCGAGCCACCGCGACCGAGATGGCGTCCGCATCGAGATCGCCGGTCGGCGCGGCCAGGGCGCGCGCGGTGAATTCGCCGATGGCGGCCGGCGCCACGCGCGCAACGCCCAGCTCGTCCGCCAGCATCTCGAGCACGGCATGGAGGTCGTGCTCATGGCCCGCCAGCTCGATGACCGCGCAGCCGGCAGGCAGCAGCATGCCGGGCTTCCCCGGATAGGCGAAGAAGCCGACCGGGACGCGCCCGCCGATGCAGATCACCGTCTCGAACTCCTCCAGGGCGGCGAGGGCGAGCTCGATGTTGTAGGGTATCGGGCGGGGAGAAACGCGGCCGGCGCCCCGTTCCCAGCGCGCCGCCTTTTCGGTGAAGAGCGCCGCCCCCGTGCCGGCGGAGATCCTGCCGGCGATTTCGAGCGCGCCGGCCCGCATGGCCCTGCCGCCCAGGATGAGAGCCGCCCTCCTGCCGCTCCGCAGCGCCGCCGCGGCTTCGCGGAGCGAATCCGCCGAAACCTGCGGCCGGCTCGGCAGCCGGATCGGAACCGGCGCGGCGTCCGCCACTTCGCCCCATGCCGCATCGGCGGGCAGGATCAGCGTCGAGACGCCGGGTTGGATGACCGCCGCGAGATACGCTTCCTCGGCCTTGGCGCGGATCTCGTCGGCATCCGCGACCCGGCCGACCCAATGCGACATCGGGCGCGCCAGGCTCTCGATGTCGCTCGTCAGCGGCGCGTCGTATCGGAGATGATAGGTCGCATGGTCGCCGACGACGTTGATCATCGGGGTGCGGGCGCGCCGCGCATTGTGCAGGTTCGCCAACCCGTTGGCCAAGCCCGGCCCGAGATGGAGCAAGGTCGCGGCCGGCTTGTCCGCCATGCGCGCATATCCGTCGGCCGCCGCCGTCACCACGCCTTCGAACAGGCCGAGGACGCAACGCATCTGCGGCTTCCGGTCGAGCGCAGCGACGAAGTGCATCTCCGATGTGCCCGGATTGGCGAAGCATACATCGACGCCATTCGCGAGCAGGACGTCACACAGCTGGTCGGCACCGTTCATCTGCTGCCCCTTTTAGTTCCTGTTTGCCTGCACCTAATGCGGGTTTCGCTTCGGTTTGGAGTCGTCTCCGCCATCGCCGGCTTGAGCCCGCCGGCAACACTTTCTCTATCCGTCATCCCCGCGGACCTTCAGGTAACGCCGAAGGCGGTAAGGCGGGGATCCAGTCCCAACGGCGCAGGAAACCTGGCTTCCCGCTGGAGCCTGTCCCCGCGGAGGCGGGGGCGGGAATGACCAGAAAGGGTGGCCGAACAGAGTCTCTCGGGCGCTCTAAACCCGAACCGAAACCGCTCTAGTTCCGCAGCCGACGAGATGTCGGCCTCAAGCCGCCGCATGGGAGACGAATTTCGTCACGAGGTAAGGCTCCACGGCGTCCGAGCCGCCTTCCGATCCGTAGCCGGAATCCTTGATTCCGCCGAACGGAACTTCGGGCAATGCAAGGCCGCTGTGATTGATGGTCGTCATGCCGGCCTCGACCCTGAGGCCGAGCGCATGAGCGGTCGCGGCGGAGCCGGTGAAGGCGTATGAGGCCAGGCCGTAGGGCAGACGGTTCGCCTCCTCGATCGCCTCGTCCAGCGTCGAGAACGGATTGATGACCGCCAGCGGCCCGAACGGCTCCTCGTTCATGACCCGGGCGTTGCGCGGCACGTTCGCCAGCACGGTCGGCTCGAAGAAATTGCCCTCGTTGCCGATGCGCCGCCCCCCGGCCCTGAGTTCCGCGCCCTTCTCGAGCGCATCCTGGATCAGCCCTTCGAGGGCGGGAATCCGCCTCTCGTTCGCGAGCGGCCCCATCTGGGTGCCTTCGTCCAGCCCGTTGCCGACCTTCACGGCCCTGGCGGCGTCCACGAACCCGTCGAGGAAGCGCTCGAAGACCGTCTCCTGGATCAGGAAGCGCGTGGGAGACACGCAGACCTGGCCGGCATTGCGGAATTTCGACGCCGCCAGCACCTTCACCGCCTTGGAGAGATCGGCGTCCTCGAAGACGATGGCCGGGGCATGGCCGCCGAGCTCCATCGTCGCCCGCTTCATGTGCAGACCGGCCAGCGCGGCGAGATGCTTGCCGACCGGGGTCGAGCCCGTGAAGGAGATCTTGCGGATCGTCGGATGCGGAATGAGGTATTCGGAAATTTCGGCCGGAACGCCGTAGACCAGGTTCGCCACCCCGGCCGGCAGGCCGGCGTCTCCTCGGGGCCCTTGACGATGATCGAGCAGCCGGCGGCGAGGGCCGCGGAAAGCTTGCGCACCACCTGGTTGATGGGGAAGTTCCAGGGCGTGAACGCGGCCACGGGTCCGACCGGCAGCTTGACCGCCATCTGCATGACGCCCGGCGCGCGCGCCGGGATGATCTGGCCATAGGTGCGGCGCGCCTCCTCGGCGAACCAGTCGATCACGTCCGCCCCCGCCAGAACCTCGCTCCTGGCCTCGGCCAGCGGCTTGCCCTGCTCGCGCGTCATGATCCACGCGATCCGGTCCGCGCGCTCGCGCAAGAGGCCGGCCGCCTTGCGCATGATCTTCGAGCGCTCGAAGGCGGAGGTGGCGCTCCATACCTCAAAGCCGCGGCCGACCGCCGCAATGGCCAGGTCGAGATCCTCGCGGGTCGCATGCGCCACCGCTCCGATCGTCGCGCCGGTGGCCGGATCGACGACGGGAATGGTCCGGCCTTCCTTGCCGGGGCGCCACTCGCCATCGATCAGGAGCTGGGTGTCGGGATAGGTCGCGGCTGCATCGGTCATTTCGACAAGTCCGTTCGAATGGGGCCCGCGCCGTCGGGGCGGGCGGGGTGTCCTGGGAGGATGATCGGAGAAAAGCCTGGATCCCGGTCTGCGCCCGTCCAGGCCTCAGGGCGTGGGCGTCATGGGCGCCCTCATAGGTGCCGACCGCCGCCAGGCTCTGCGCGTAGCGGCACCGCCGGCGAAGGCAGCGTTCTGTCGCATTCGTTGTCCTGCTGAAAGCATCATGCGGCGCACCTTATACCTTTCCAACCCGCAAGGCATAGCATCGCTCATTATCTTGAGCGACAGCCGGACAAGATATTGTCCATCATAGATAGGGCGGCGAGCAGGCCGAAATCACGACCGTCCGCCCTGACGAGACGTTGCGGAAGCGATGCGGAATGCGGCTGTCGAAGAGATAGGCTTCGCCGGCTTTCAGAACGCGCACCACGCCCCCGACCGTCACCTCCAGCTCGCCCTCGATGACATAGCCGCCTTCGCTGGACCCATGCTGAAGCAGCGTTTCCCCGGTATCGGCCTCTGGCTCGTACACTTCGTGGAGGATCTGCAGATTGTGCTCACGCGCATTTCCGATCTGCCGGAACGTCATCCGGCCGGTATGGTCGCCGATCGCGTTCACCGCCACTTTCGACGTAAGATCAACGAGTTCGTCCGACGTGAAGAACGGACCTGGCGGAAACTGGCGCTCCGGCTCGAAGAAGTCGGCCATGCTCACGCCGAGGCCGTTCAGGATCTTGCGAAGCGTCGCGACCGAAGGGCTCACCTTGTTCTTTTCGACATTGGAGATCTGCGCGTGCGGAACGCCGGCGCGCTCGGCGAGCTGTCGCTGAGACAGCGCGGCAGCCGACCGCATCGCCCATAGACGAGCGCCGATATCGAAGCGGGGCTCCACCCCGCGCTCCTTCCCTCCCCCAGAATCGACTGCTTTCGTCATCCGCGTCGCTTGGACAAGTTTTTAACCGGTCGAGCGAACGACCCATCACATCCTTACTTTGAGAAACAGCCGGACTTTCTCACTTCTAAATCCCGAAAGCCGATCGCGCCCGCCCGTCCCGCTTCCCAGAAAGCCGATTTCTCAAGCAATTTCAGTTGGATAGCGAACACCCGCGGCCCGCAAGTCAAAATTTTGAGCGGGCCTCATTGACACGAGGCTCGAATCTGGAAACTCTGTATATCAGATGGATATGACGTATTCAAATAGAATACAAACGGACGGTGGAGTCCGGCCGCTATCGACGGTCTTGAAGACGCTGGGCCTGCTGGAGGTTCTCGCCTCGAGCCCGCGCGGCATGAGGCTGCCCGAGATCGCGAACGCCATGGGTCTTTCGCGCCCCACCGCCTATCAGCGCCTTCTGACGCTGGTGGAGGCCGGATGGGTCGAGCAGGACGACCAGTCGCGCTATCGGCTGTCCATGCATGTCTGCCGCTTTGCTGCGGCGGCGCTGGAGCAGGCCGATCTTGGTTCGCGCGTGCGGCCGATCCTCGAAGCGCTCGTCCATGAGGCGAAGGAGACGGCCTCGCTCGCGGTGCTTGATCGCGGCGTGCCCTGCATCGTGTCCCGCGTCGAGTCGGACAGCCTTCTGCGGGCCGAACAGAAGATCGGGACCACCTTGTCCCTCGAGGGCTCGGCCTCGGGGCGCATCCTGACCGCCTTTGCCGACGAGGCAACGCTGCGCCGCCTGAGGGACAGCGGCAAGGCTCTGGCATCGGAAGACGTTCTGGCCGCCGCGCGGGCGGAGGGATACGCGCTGTCCAGCGGCTATACCCGGACCGGCGTGATCGCCATCGCCGCGCCCGTCTTCGACATTCACGGTCGGTGCACGGCTACCGTCTCGCTAGTGATGCCGCAGACGCGGTTCAGGCTGGATGACGCCAAGGGCCCGCTTCTCAAGGCGGCCGAGGCAATCACGAAACTGCAGCAGGGGGCGCGATAATGAGGATGGCGGACTTGGGCGAGGCATGGGTGCAGGAGGCCATGCCGAAGCCAAGATCCCGGCACGAGATGATGAGGCCGGAAAGGCTGGCTGCCGTCCAGCCGAGCCGCATCAGCATTTCCCGTGCGCTCATGAACAGGATGCTGCGCGAGCGCTGGGACATCTCGGTCGAACGCTTCGACATCGACGAGAACGCCTCGGGCACGGCGGTCTACTCCGTCAAGACGCCTCGCCAGGAATTCAGCTTCATCGCCTTCTCCCGTCCGCCGAGCCGAAAAGCCCGCACCGGCCGCATCATCGGCCAAGCCTGGGACATGATGGGGACGCTGAACGAAGGCCCCGCTGCGGAAGCGGATATCGAATCCGCCCGCCAGGAACTGCCGAAGCTCTACCGGGGCCGCGCCACCCCGAACGCGCTCGTCTGGTGCCGCTCCAACCGTTCGATGCGCGTTTTCGACCAGACGCTGGCCGCCCTCGCGGCCGGGCAGCAGCCCTCGATCGAGGAGCTCTCCCAGGTCTGCTACCTGATGAGGAACACCGGTCTGGACGGAAACGGCACGTTCGGCACGCGTTCCTTTCCTTCGCTGGGGGCCGACCATGCGCTTGGCGGGCCGTTGCAGGCCCAGATGCTCACGGCCTACCTGATGCGGGAATATTCCTGCGACCTGGTCGAGCATCTCGCCCGCCTCAAATCGGAAAAGGCGGTGCCGCTCGACCCTGCGATCCGCCGGTATCTCGGTGTCGGCAACGGCTCCGCTCTCGGGCTCATCTTCTTCGTCCACCGCCATCCGCAGCTCATCAGCAGCTGGATCGGGGCGCGTGAAGAAGCGATCGCCAAGGCCCGCGCGCTGGAGCTGGGCAAAGGCGATCCGCGGATCGACCGGCTCCTTGCTCTCGTGCGGCGCGCGATCACCTTTCGCCGCGAGGACAGAATGGTCTACGAGACCTTCACCTCCAGCACGGAGGTCGCCGACGATCTGGAGACGGTGGCCGCCGCGCTGGTCGAGCTGCGCGACACCGGGCTCGTCGCCGGCGAGCGCCGAAGGTTTCCGCTGGACGCCCTGGCGCAGCGCTTCGAGACCGCTCTGAGGCCGGAATCCTTCGAAACCTACCTGTCGCTGCTGATCGAGCTCGTTCCCGAGGAGGCCGATGCGCTGGTCCCGACCATCGGCGGCCCCGACGAGATGACCGTCACGCCTGCCGAGACGGTGGCAAGCCTGATCCGGCTCATCCGCGAGCAGTATCAATGGGCGCTGGACATCGATATGTCCGGCCCGGACGCCTACAAATATGTCTGGTACAAATCCGAGACCGCCGAGGAGCCACGGCGCGGGGCGCGCGAAGAGGTGCCCGAAGCGCTCGATCTCGGGCTCGACGTGTGCGGCGGCATCCAAGCTCTTCTGGCCGATCTTGCAGAGCAGGATCCCGGGCTCACCATTGCCCGCTTCCTGATAAAATATCCGGACCACCGCCATCTGGTCGCCCGTATCCAGACCCTCCGGCACCTCCGCTACCACACGCCGATGGCGAACATTAACGCGGAGGACTTCACCCCCATAGATCTCGTGCGCCTGATGAATGTCGGCATCCACGGCATCGACAAGACGCGCGACTTCCTGCGCCGCAACCTGCGCGGCGTCCTCTATCACGGCGCCCCTACCCCGGCGGAAATCCGCGCCGGCCAGGAAGGCGCCTGGGCCTATCCTGCGGAGCCTCATTCATGAGCAGTTCGGAAACGGCGGAAGTGCTGCGCATCATGCCGCGCGAGATGCGGCTCATGACGGAACGCATCCTCTCCCTCACCGGCCTGCCCAAGGGCTTCTTCCTGGCCGCCCAGGATCTGGTGATGTACTCGCAGAAGCTGGGGCTCGGCGGCTTCGCCCTGCTGGAATCCCGCTTCGAGCTTCTCAAGTGGGCCGACCCGGCGCGCATCTCCATCCTGTCTGAGGAGGGAGAAAACCTCCGTCTCGACGCGGGCGGACAGCATGCCTGGGTCGTCGTTCCCTGCCTCGTCGATCTGCTGGGCGAGGTTGCGCAGCGTTTCGGCGCCGCGCGCATCACCGTCGCCAACGCCGTGGACGCCGCCGAGCTGCAAGTCGCGGCGGCTCTCGGCGCGCGCAGCGGACTGTCCGTGCGCGCTGCTGCCGGCGGCGAGCCGCTTTTCACGGCCTCGCCCATGGCTCTCACCGGCGATGTCGGCCGGGACGAGCCCCTCCTTTGGGACCTGCTGCAGAACGGCACCCCGATCGAAGCCGAGCTCTGGTGGCGCATCTACCATCTGGCGCAGAAGGCCCTCACGCCCGACAGCGTCGTCTCGCGGCGTCATGCCGGCCCGCTCATCGTCAACGACGACGGCACCATCATCGGCCGCAAGGACAATGACGACGAGACGGACATCAGTTTCCTCACATCGCCCACGGCGGGCGAATTCCAGAGGGGATGCACGGCATCATGATCATAGACGGGTTGCAGTGCGGCCATTTCGACCGCGAGGCCTTCAAGTCGCTGCAAAGGGCCGGGGTCGGCGGCGTGGTCGTCACCTGCGGCTTCTGGGAAGGAGCCGTGGAGTCGCTCGATTCCATCGGCAAGTGGCGCGATCTGGTGCGCGAGAACGCGGATGTCGCGGAAATCGCCACCACCGCCGCTGCCGTGAGGCGGATCGGCGAGGCGGGCAAGGTCGCGGTCATTCTGGGCTTCCAGAACTCCAACCTCTTTGAAGGCCGCATCCGCTTCGTGGAGCTGTTCGCGGAGCTTGGCGTCCGTGTCGTCCAGCTCACCTACAACAACCAGAACGAGCTGGGCGGAAGCTGCTACGAGGCCGATGATTCCGGCCTCGCCCGCTTCGGCAGGGAGGTCGTGCGCGAAATGAACGCCGCCGGCATCCTGATCGATTGCAGCCATGTCGGCGACCGCACCACGCTCGATGCGATCGAGGCTTCGGAAAAGCCGATTGCCGTCACCCATGCCAACGCCCGCTCGCTGTTCGATCACAAGCGCAACAAGTCCGACGCCGTCCTGAAGGCGCTGGGCGAGACCGGCGGCGTCATCGGCTGCGCGGCCTACCGCAACATCACCGGCGACGAATACTGCAAGTCCATCGAGGCGTGGTGCGGCATGGTCGCCCGCACGGTCGAGATCGCCGGCATCGACTCCGTCGCCATCGGCACGGACCGCAGCCACAACTTCACCGCGCCCGACTATGCCTGGATGCGGCAGGGCCGCTGGACACGCGGCATCGATTACGGCGCGGGTTCGGCCGCCCATCCCGGCAAGGCGCCGCCCCCGGACTGGTTCCAGACGGTCGAGGACATGCGGGTCATTCCAGACGGCCTCCGCGCCGTGGGCTTCTCGGAAGAAGAGGTCGCGAAAATAACCCACGGAAACTGGCTTCGCCTCTACGAGGCGACCTTCGGAACCCCAAGAGAGGAGGAATTGACATGACCAGCCAAAGGCCTGGCGCGCCCCCGCTTTTCGCGCCCGACCGTCGAACCTTCCTGAAGGCCGGCGGCGCAGCTTTGACCACGGCGCTCGCCATGCCGTACATCGCGCGGGCGCAGGACAACGTGCTCTACGTCAATACCTGGGGCGGCCCCTGGGAGGAGGCGGCCAGAGCCCATCTCTTCGACCCCTTCACCGCCGAGACGGGCATCGAGATCCGCACCGTCTCGCCGGTCTCCTTCGCCAAGCTTGCCCAGCAGGTGCAGACCGGCATCTACGAGTTCGACGTCACCACCCTCGGCGGCGGCGAGTTGGTGCGCGCGAACCAGGCCGGCATCATCGAAGAGTTGCAGGCTCCCTATGAGGGCGGGCTTTTCGAGAACGGCGTCGCCTCCCACGCCTTCGCCACGGTAATCGCCTACAGGACCGACAAATTCCCCGACGGCGGTCCGCAGAACTGGGCGGAGTTCTGGGACGTGGAGCGGTTCCCCGGCTCCCGCTCGCTGCAGCGCTACCCCGCCCGCGTGCTGCCGATCGCCCTGCTCGCCGACGGCGTGGCGGTCGAGGATCTCTATCCGCTCGATATCGACCGGGCATTCGCCTCCCTCGACCGGATCAAGGATCACATCCTGGTCTGGTGGACGGCGGGAGCGCAGTCCACGCAGCTCCTGCGTGACGGCCAGGTCGACCTCATCGGCATCTGGCACGGCCGCTACTTCGAGGCCGAGGATGCCGGCGCGCCGGTCGCCATGACGTGGAACCAGGGCGAGATCGACCGGGCGTACTGGGTGGTGGCGAAGGACACGCCGAACGCCGAGAACGTCAAGAAGTTCATCGAGTTCGCCACCAGCGCGAAGCCGCTCGCCGGCTTCGTGACCCAGGCGGACTATGGCCCGCTGAACCCGGCCGCTAACGAGTTCATCTCCGCGGAGGACGCCAAGCGCATGCCGACCTCGCCGGAGAATTACCCGCAAACCTTCGAGCAGGACATCGCCAATCTCGGCGCCGATCCAGCCGAGATCGCACAGCGTTTCGAGGAGTGGCTTGCCACTTGACGCCACGGGGTCGGGCGGACAAGCGCCCGGCCCCGTCCTCCGGCGGCGGCTGAGTTCTTGAGAGTCCGGCTCGCTGACAAAGACAACAAGGGGAGCAGCAATGGGGGCAAGCGTCTCCAGACTGGTTGGAAGACCCAATGTGTGGCCGTGGCTGCTTCTCACGCCGCTCGCCGCCTATCTGGCGATCTTCTTCCTGGTGCCGCTCATCGACGTCGCGATCATGAGCGTCACGGAGCCCCGGCTCTCGCTCGCCAATTACCAGCGGGTGCTGACGGGCGCGCTTTATCAGCGGGTCTTCTTGAACACCTTCATGACGGCGGCTCTGGTCACCCTGGCCTGCCTGTGCGTCGGCTATCCGCTCGCCTATCTCATGAACCATTCGAAGCCGCGCACGGCGATGCTGATCCTTCTGCTCGTGACCATGAGCTTCTGGACCAGCTTCCTCGTGCGGACCTATGCCTGGATGGTTCTGCTCGGCAACAACGGGCCGATCATGGCCCTGCTGGGCGCCATTGGCATCGAGAGGCCGCCGCAGCTTCTGTTCACGCGGTTTTCCTCCACGCTCGCCATGGTGCACATCCTGGCGCCCTACATGATCATGAACATCTATTCGGTGATGCGAAAGATCGACCCGGTGCTCATCCGGTCGGCCGAAAGCCTTGGCGCGCGCGGCTTTGCCCTCTTCCGCCACGTCTATCTGCCCCTGACCGCTCCGGGCATCGCCAATGGCTGCGTTCTCGTCTTCGTCATCTGCCTGGGCTTCTACGTCACCCCGGTGCTGCTCGGCAGCCCGCGCGAGCAGATGATCGCCGGCCTGATCGGCACGCAGATCGAGGAGTTCCTGGCATTCGGAATGGGATCGGCGATGGCCATGGTCCTGCTCGCCATCACCCTCGTGATCCTCACCGTCTACCACCGCCGCTTCGGCCTGGACAAGCTGTGGGGCTGACATGAACGGTCTCCTGCGCCTGCTGGGCGTCCTCGTCGTCATCTTCATCGCCGCGCCGCTCGTCATCGTCGTGCCGATGTCGTTCTCGGATGCGCGTTCGCTGCAGTTCCCGCCGCCAGGGTACTGGCTGGGCTACTATGAGGCCTATTTCAGCGACATGAGCTGGCTGCGGCCGACCTACAACAGCATCCTCATCGCCACCGCCACGATGGTGCTGACCATGGTGCTCGTGGTTCCGGCCACCTTCGCGCTGGTGCGGCACCGCTTCGCAGGCAAGAGCATCGCCGACCTGATGATGCTGATGCCGCTCGCCGTGCCGCATATCGTCATGGCGGTCGGCTACTACTCCTTCCTGGGCGAGCTCCGCCTCGTGCACACCCATCTTGGCGTCGTGCTCGCGCATACCTGCCTGTCGGTGCCCATCGCCTTTCTCGTCCTTTCGGCAAATCTGAAGGGGTTCGACCGGACGCTGGAGCGCGCGGCGCAAAGCCTGGGCGCCAGCCCCGCCAAGACCTTCATCCATGTGACGCTGCCGATCTTGAGGCCGGGCCTCATCATCAGCGCGCTGTTCGCCTTCATCCAATCCTTCGACGAAACGGTGGTGGCGATCTTCATCTCCGGCAGAAACGCCGAGACGCTGCCCCGCAAGATGTTCGACAGCATCCGGCAGGAAGCGGACCCGGTCATCGCCGTGATCTCCACCCTGCTCTTTGTCGCCGTCCTGCTGGCTTTGGTGGCGCCCACGGCCTGGAGCGGCATCCGCAAGCGCCTCCGGGCGAAGGTCTCCCAAGCCGCGTCCCCCGCCGGACGGTAACCCGGGATTACATCATGTACAGCTACCTGCAACTCAGCGGCATCACCAAGAGTTACGGCGAGTTCACCGCCCTCGAGAAGGTCGATCTTTCGGTGGAGAAGGGCGAGTTCGTCACCTTCCTCGGCCCCAGCGGATCGGGCAAGACGACGACGCTCATGATCATCGCCGGTTTCGAAAAGGCGACCGCCGGCGACGTGCTGATCGAGGGCAAGTCTCTTTCGGGCCTTGCCCCGCATGAGCGCAATATCGGCATCGTCTTCCAGAACTACGCGTTGTTCCCGCACCAGACCGCAGCGGAGAACGTCTATTTCCCGCTCCAGATGCGCGGCATGAAACGCGCCGAGGGCTTGGCGAAGGCGGGCGAGATGCTGGATCTCGTCGGCCTGAAGGGCTTTGCGCAACGCTATCCCAAGGAATTGTCGGGCGGCCAGCAACAACGCGTGGCGCTGGCCCGCGCGCTCGTGTTCGAGCCCTCCCTTCTGCTTCTCGACGAGCCCCTGGGCGCGCTCGACAAGAATCTGCGCGAGCAGATGCAGATCGAGATCAAGCGCATCCAGCGCACCCTTGGCGTTACGACGATCTTCGTCACCCACGACCAGTCCGAAGCCATGTCCATGTCGGACCGGATCGTCGTCTTCGAAAGGGGGCAGATCCAGCAGGCGGCGAGCCCGCTGGAGATCTACCACCGCCCGCAGACCAGGTTCGTCGCAGGCTTCATCGGCGAAAGCAATCTTATCCCGGCGAAGGTCACGGGTGCCGACAAGGCGGAGAACACCGCGCTCGGCATCTGCGAATTCGCGCCGACCGGCCAGGTGGCGAACGGGCAGGATGTGACGCTGCTGATCCGGCCGGAGCACATACGCCTGTCCCGCAATCCCCTGGAGGGGCGGAAGAATGTGCGCATGAAGGTCGATACGATCGTCAACTACGGCGACAACGCGCTGGTCATCGGCCGCGTCGACGATCTTGCCATGCGGGTTCGGGTCCTCGGCTCCGACGTCGTCATCATCAAGGAGGGCGAGGAGTGCTGCATCAGCTGGCAGCCCGAGGCGGTCTTCGTCATCGCTCGCTGACGCAAGCCGCGCCCTGGAGCGCGGCGGGCACGACGGTACAAGGAATGGGGCTCTTCAAATGACATCGGTAAATGACGGCGCCGAAACCGCCCGGCTTCTCGAACGGTTCGGCGTGGGCCGGCGCGCCAGCCTCGCCGTCGTCCATGACGGCACCGGCTATTTCGCCGTCACGCCCGAAGCGCCCTATGACGGCCGCTTGAGCACGGCCGAGCAGACGCGGCAATTGCTTGCCAAGGCCGAAGCCCGCCTCGCCCAGATCGGCAGCGGCAAGGATCGGCTCGTCTTCGTGGCGATCATTCTCGCCGACATGGCCGACTATGAGGCGATGAACGCGGTCTGGGACGATTGGGTGAAGGACATCGAGCCGCCCGCCCGCGCCTGCTTCGAGGCGCGGCTGGCCAGCCCCGACCTCAAGGTCGAGATGATCATGATTTCCTCGGCTGAACGGTGACGGGAGCATCGGCCAAGGGCGCTGCCATGGCCACTCGGCCTGAACCGACGAGCATTTGAAGAACACCGTCCAGCGCGCCCGTGAAAGGCCGACTGTGACCGGTTGACCGACGGCGTAAGGTGCCGTCGGGCCTTCACCCTCTCGCGCTCCCACAGGGGAGAGAGGGAAATGTCGGGCGATCCTTGCCCTCCCGCCCCTCGGTCGTCTGATCGGTCGTCTGATGCACTGCGTTCAGCGCTGGATGAGGGGCGGGAGGGAGCTCCGCAACACCACGCCGTGCGACTGCTCCGGCAGAGCCGCCGCGAGATCCGGCGATTGCGTGATCGAGGCCGATGTCCTTGAGTTAAAGGTTCATCCTCAGCCGGAATCGCATTATATTTTCAGGGTTTCGTGCCGTACTTGCTGCTGGGATGGGTCTAGGTCACCCAGCCCCCTTTGAGCGGCGTCTTCCAATGCGAAGCACGCGCACGGAAAGCATTCAGATCAAAAATGCACTTATGCGACCCTCAATTGAAGGCCGCGATATTACTTTCATTTCTATGCAAAATTATTTCTTCATTTTGGAACCAAAAAGAAACAAGGGGATCGATTCATGCACAATGAAGTTGATGTGCTATGGACTTCTGGGTGGGATTCAACATTTCGCGTAATTTTTGCATCGGCAATAAGGAAACTTACAGTTAAGCCCCATTACATCGCCGATCGTGAGCGCCCGTCAACGTCAGTTGAACTTAGGACGATCGAGGAACTGCGATCTCTGATCCTGAACCGGTTCCCGGAGACCAAGATTCTGCCCGCGACAGTGGTCGCCAAGGAGGAAATTCCGGAAGAGGCATCGATTACCGATGCATACCTCAGAATGAGAAAGGCGAGCCACCTGGGCAGCCAATACGATTTCTTGCCGCGATATGCCCGATCGGGTCACTTTGCCGAATTGGAACTGTGCATACACCGCGACGACAAGGCCTACCGGCATGTCGCGCCATACTGTGTTCCAATCGAGGAAAGCGGCGATACTTACTACAGGATTTCCGAAAAATTCGCTTCGACAGATGCAGCGCTGGTCTTTGGGCGATTCCGCTTCCCGATACTGCAGTTGACCAAGCGCGATATGAAGGACATTTCCGGCGCCATGGGCTTCTCCGAGATCATGGAGAAGACATGGTTCTGCTATACGCCGACTGCGGACGGAAAACCGTGCGGCCTGTGCAATCCCTGCATGTCTACGATCCAGGAAGGGCTCGGACGGCGGATACCGCCGATCTCGAGATTGAAGTACTACTCCAAGCCGATCAAGGATCTAGTCCCGAACAGCATCAAGCAAAGGATAAAGCAGGGACTCAAGAGGCTCCATGGTGGAGGGCAGAGACTAAGTTCAGAGCCTCCGGCGGAGACATTCTGAATTCGAACCCCAGTGCCAAGCAGACAGGCGGCAGTATACAGCCTCACCGCTGATAGTGGCGCCTTGGATGGTCAGGAGGGATCTGCCGTGCAGTTGATCTATGAACCGATCCGCCACTGGCCACCGCAAGCCTGGCTCGCCGAGTGCGAGGGAGCGACCGTGCGCATTCGCCACGGCCTCCGCGTCGAGACGACCCAGGACTGGTTCTGCGAGGCGGTTTGGGCTGGGCATTATGAGGATGGCGATTTCGACCGAACGGACCTCGTTGCAGGCAGTGGTGGCAGGCTTAGAAACGGAGAACTGACCTTCGTCTCGTCGGGCGCGACCGTAGACCGGCTGCAAGTGTTCCATAGGGACGGCGCAGCCCTGGTTTCGAACTCGCTCGTATGCCTGCTCGTGGCGGCCGGGCTCTCGCCTGATCCATGCTACTCTGGCTATTATCGCGACTTCCGCAGCATCGTGGGTGGGCTCACCCGGTACAAGCGAACGCTTCAGACCTCCGGCGGGTCCGTTGAGCTTGTCTACTTTGACAATCTCGTGTGGGACGGACACGCGCTTGCGCGGCTGTCCAAGCCGGTCGACAGATGGGACTTCTCGAGCTTCGGCGCGTATAGGACGTTCCTGGCGACGTCGTTGGCGGCCGTCGTGAACAATGCTGGTGCAGCGGCCCGGCGGCATCCCTACACGCCGCTCGGCACGCTGTCCTCGGGCTACGACTCGTCGGCGGTAGCTGTGGTGGCCCGAGAGGCCGGCGTGCGCGAAGTGTTGACCTTCGATCGGGCACGCGGAGGCCTCGACGACAGTGGCGCAGCCACGGCCGCGATCCTTGGGCTCACGGTTGCCACTGTCGGCCGGGATGCCTGGCGGCGCGAGACGCTGCCCGAAGTGCCGTTCTTGGCAGCCAATGCCTATGGCGAGGAGGTGCACTGGAAAGGCGCCGAACAGCTCCTGCACGGCCGGGTCCTCTTCACCGGCTTCCATGGCGACAAGGTCTGGGCCAAGGACACCAAAGACCTCGGTGCGGATATCGTCCGCGGTGACCCCACTGGGCTTGCGCTCACCGAGTATCGGCTGTGGGCGGGGTTTCTGCACTGTCCTGTCCCGTTTTGGGGGGTTCGCCAGATCCGGGAGATTCACGCGATCAGCCATGCCGCCGAGATGGAGCCGTGGGACGTTCCCGGCGACTACAGCCGCCCGATCTGCCGCCGCATTGTCGAGGAGGCAGGAGTTCCCCGGGAGGCGTTCGGGATGCGCAAGCGCGCGGCTTCGGTCGTGCTCTGGAACCCGTCCGAGGGCTTTCTCTCGCCAAAGTCCATGGAGGATTACCGGTGCTGGCTCCGCGCCTCCCAGGCGCTTTGGATTCGCAGGGGACGCCCACCGCCGCTCGTCGCTAAGCGCTTGCACGAAGCCGCTGGCCGGGCGACCGCCCGACTGCCGGCCGGGTTGCGCGACCGGCTCGGCCGGCTTCCCGGCGGGTGGCACATTGCGGCCCTCGATCAACCCTATCTGTTCCGCCACCTATTCCCATGGGCTGTCGACCGCGCCGCCGCGCGCTACGGCTGACCGGCCTGCAATCGGCATCGAGGTTGCGCGCCGATCGTCCCTGCTGTTAAGCGTTCGAAGCGCCGGCAGCCTCGCCAAAGGTGTCCGGTAGACGGTCCTTTCCATACCCGCTGACGAATAAGAACGGCACCTCGCGGACGGTAAGAGCAGCCGCGACATCGTCCACCGGCTGTCCCCGTAGGTTGCCGCTGAACAATGACGGGAGCATCGGCCATGGACACCCGACCTTGTACCGGCGAGCATTTAAGAACGCCGCCCCGGCATGGGGCTGCCCCCGCCGCTCAGGCTCATCCCAGCCGCGAGATCCAGTCCCTCCGCAGGATGAGGGCGGGTCAGCCCGTGCGCCAATTGTCGGGCCGGATGGCCGTTTCGTTCAAGACGGCTCCCCCTTCCCGACGATCATGCGATCAGGTCCTGCCGTTCATGTCGGCGGACCGGAATTGCGGCCGCCCTTAGGGCGGCCGGGACATGGAACGGAGCAGGAATGAAACCGCGCATTTCGGTGATTACGCTTGGCGTCGAAAATCTGGAACGGGCCGTCGAGTTCTATCGCGACGGTCTCGGCCTGCCGACCGAAGGCATCGTCGGCAGGGAATTCGAGCATGGGGCCGTCGCCTTCTTTGACCTTCAGTCGCAGGTGAAGCTGGCGGTATGGGCCCGTGACGATCTGGCCCACGATACAGGGCTTCCGAAGACTGCTCCCTGCCCGACGGGCTTCACGATCGGGCACAACGTGACCCGGAAGGACGAGGTGGACGAGGTGATGGAGCAAGCCCGCAAGGCCGGGGCAAGGATCCTCAAGACGGCCCAGGACACGTTCTGGGGCGGCTATGCGGGCTACTTCCAGGATCCTGACGGGCATGTCTGGGAGATCGTCTGGAATCCTGCCCTCATCCCAGCGGATTGAGCGGGGGACGTTACCCTCGGTCGCCGCCGGAGCATTGTTGCAAGGAGCCTGACTTCCCGGACGGTCCGGGGCTCCCGGTGAACATCATGGCAGGCGGGACAGCGCCGCCTGCCATCTCTTTTTGCCTGCCCGTCAGGCAAGCGGTTCGAGCTCGCCCAGCAATGTCGGCAGATACTCGGCAACCGTCGGATGAATATGCACGGTGCGCGAAATGGCCGTGTAGGGGGCGTCGGCGGCCATCACATCTAGGACGGCATGCACCACCTCGTCACCCCCAAGCCCCAGGATTGCGGCGCCGAGCACCTTCTTCGTCGCGGCATCGACCACCACCTTCATGAACCCCAATGTCTCGCCGCGCTCGCGCGCCCGGCCAACGGACGTCATCATCCGCTTGGCGGCGAGCGCCCTGATGCCCGCCGCCCGCACCTCGCGCTCGGTCATCCCCACCCGGCCGAGCGGCGGGTCGGTGAAGAGCGCATAGCAGGGAATGCGATCGGAGATGCGACGTGGATCGCCGTCGAAGAGATTTGCCGCGACGACTTCGAAGTCGTTGTAGGAGGTGTGAGTGAAGGCGCCACGGCCATTGACGTCGCCCATGGCCCAAATGCCCGGGACGTTGGTGCGACACTGGTCGTCGACAGCAATGAATCCTTTCGGATCCGTTTTCACCCCCGCCCGCTCGAGACCGAGGTCATCCGTGTTCGGTCGCCGACCGACCGCGAGCAGGAGGTGGCTGCCCCGGATGCTCGGCGCGCCGGCGCTGCAATCGAGGTGCATGATGATGCCGTTGCCATCCAGGTCGACGGACAGGCACTTGGCATTAAGGCGCACTTCGATCCCCTCGGCCTCGAGGATCTCCCGCACGGCGTCCGACACGTCCGGGTCCTCGCGGGCGATCAGCCGGTCGGCCATCTCCACCACCGTCACGCGGGCGCCGAAGCGGCGATAGGCTTGCGCGAATTCGAGGCCGATGTAGCTGCCGCCCACGACCAGAAGATGCTCGGGCAGAAAGTCGACGTCCATCATCGAGCTATTGGTGAAATAGGGGACGCGATCGAGCCCGGGCATGGGCGGAATGAGCGCGCGGCCACCCGTGTTGATGACGATCTTGTCGGCCTCGAGGACCTCGCCGTCGACGCTCACCGTCTTCGGCCCGGTAAAGCGCGCATGGCCGCGATAGACCGTCGTATTCGCCAGACCTTCCATCCAACCCGTGACGCCATCGCGCGATTTCGCGACGATGGCGTCCTTGCGGGCCTTGACGCGCCTCATATCGACCTTGATCGGTCCGCCGACATCGACACCGTACTCCGCCGCGCGCCGCGCCATGTGGGCGACATATGCGCTCGCGACGAGCGTCTTCGTCGGTACGCATCCGGTGTTGACGCAGGTACCCCCGAAATCCTTGCGCTCGATGACGGCGACGCGCAGGCCTTGCTTCGCAAAGCGCGCCGCCAGCGATGGGCCGGATTGACCCGTGCCGATGATAATGGCGTCGAACTTGTCGGGCATCATGGGTGACTCCCTCTGGCTCTCCGTCCGTTTTGGGCTGGTGTCGCGGCCTGCGGCATGGACGCGGGCGGCAAGCCGCTTCAGGTTCCGATCTCCGTGCCCAGCCTCTTGGGCACGCAAGCCTGTGGACCAGTCATGCCGACGCTCAACGCGTCGGCGGCGCGTAACGGTTCGCGCCGCCAGGGCCAGCGACCCTCGATTTCCAGCACAAGGGTCCAGCTCAGGAACGTGCGCACCATGACGAGGCCCGCCAGCACGCCGAGGCTTGTGAACGACGGCTCGAGCGCGATGGTCTTCACGATGTCCGCCGCCACGAGCATTTCGAGGCCGAGCAGGAGCGATCGGCCAATACGGACCTTATAGCTTTCGTAATGCTGCTCGTTCATGTGCTGCCGCAGAAAGCGGGACGTGGACCATGCGATACCGGCGACGATGAGCAGAACCCCAAAGACATCGATTCCGATGCCGATGAGGCGAATCCAATCACCGATCACCGCCTCGAGGCCCCGCACGGTTGTGAACGGCTCATCCATCGTCACGCCTCCGACAGCACGCGGTCGTGCCGGGCCGCCTTTGCTCGATGGTCATTTCCGGTCGGCGCTGTCAGTCGATGCTTTGCCGAGACATCATCGCTTCCTTGTCGCGCCTCTGCCGCGACAGCCAGCCCGGCATCCTCCCGCTGCACCGCCACGGTCGAGTCGCCGAGGACCTGCTGCACGCGACGGGCGTCCCCCGGCTCATGAAGAATGACGCCGTCGAGCGGACCGAACTCGCCCCGCCAGGGGGCCAACTCGATCGCGCGGCAGGCGTTTTCGTAGCCCGCCTCCCAGCGCCTGCGAATGCCCGCCGGGCTGAAGTCGACATCCTTGGTGTGATCCTCGCTGCCGACGCGGGGCGCCAGCAGCCGGACGACATGCATGCGCGTGAGGCAGCCATAGCTGGCCAGCTCGCGGACCGCCGCGCTGTTGCGAACCTCTTCCGGGAGGTAGCCGACGAGCTCCTTGATCACATGGCGCAGGCGATGGGTCTGCAACTGGCGGGCGATGTGGTTCGCCACTCGACTGGAATACTGGATGTCTTTTTGCCGGTGCAGGACGTCCCAGATCGTCTCCGGCTCTGGCCCCGTCGGATTCCACATATGGACGGCAAAGATCAGAGAATTCTGGCGGGGATCGTCGTCGAAGACCACTTCGGTGGGCGTGTTGGAGAGAATTCCGCCGTCCCAGTAAAGCTCGCCGTCGATGCGGACGGCCGGGAAGGCCGGCGGCAATGCGCCGGATGCCATGATGTGCTTCACGCCGATCTCAATGTCGCGGCCGTCGAAGTAACGCATCTGACTGGTGCGCACATGGGCAGCGCCGACCGTGAGCCGGGGCCTGCATCGATTGATAAGGCGGAAGTCGACGAGGTCGAGAAGCGTCCTTTCGAGCGGGGCAGTCGAATAGTAGCCGGCGCGGTCCGCGCCCAGAGGAACACGTACTCCGCAAAAAGCCAGCGGATTCGGCTCGAAGAAGCCGGGAATGCCGTAACTCAAGGTCTTCCAGTAGGACAATGGCTGAGCAGCCCAGATCGGCCATGCATGCCAGAGCGATCTATCCGCCATCCGCTGCCAGAATTCGTCGAGCGCCGACAGGCGATTGCCGGCTTCGTTTCCGGCGATCAGGCTGGCGTTGATGGTGCCGATCGAGGTGCCGATGATCCAGTCCGGCTCGATTCCGGCCTCGTGCAGGGCCTGGTAGACGCCGGCCTGATAGGCGCCGAGCGCGCCGCCTCCTTGGAAGACCACGACGACTTGGCCCGGCAAGGGTGCCGGAGGACTGCTCCGGTGCGCTCTGACTTCTTTCGCAGCGGCGACCTCTCTCGCGGTAGCATTCATTTCGTCCTCCTGATCACGGCCGGATCGATCGCAGGAAATGGGGGGCTTCAGCGCATCAATTCGAGCCTCTCATTGCGCCGTCCATCCGCCTTCGACCGGAAGCGCGGCACCGGTGATCGACGCCGCCGCCTCGGTGCACAGAAACACCGAAAGCGCGCCGATCTGCTCGGTGGTCACGAACCGCCGGGTCGGCTGCGCGTGGAGCAGGACAGTCTTGACGACCTCTTCCTCGCTGATGCCGCGTGCCTTCGCTGTCTCCGGGATCTGCTTTTGGACCAATGGGGTAAGCACGTAACCCGGGCAAATGGCGTTGACCGTGATGCCATGCTCGGCGGTCTCGAGCGCCACGGTCTTCGTCAGCCCTAGGACACCGTGCTTCGCGGCGACGTAGGCCGCCTTGAACGGTGAGGCGACGAGGCCGTGCGCAGAGGCGATGTTGATGATGCGGCCCCACTTTCTCGCCTTCATGGCCGGCACGACGGCGCGGATGCCGTGGAAGGCCGAAGACAGATCGATGGCGATGATGGCGTCCCACTTGGCGACGGGGAACGTCTCGACCGCCTCGACGTGCTGGATGCCGGCATTGTTGACGAGAACGTCGACCTGGCCGAAAGCCCTGCGAGCGCCCTCGACCATGGCGACGATCTCGTCAGGCTTCGACATGTCCGCAGCGGAGTAGGCAGCCGCAACGCCGTAGTCCTCCTCGAGCGCCGCCCGTGTCCTCTCGATCTCCTCGGCGTCGCCCAAGCCATTGAGCATGACGTTCATGCCGGCCTCGGCGAAGGCCCTGGCGATGCCGAGCCCGATGCCGCTGGTCGACCCGGTCACGATCGCGCTCTTCCCGGCGAGCTCGCCGCGCTGTTTGGGCATGCGTTCCGCGTCCGTCCGTCCGGACATGAGCTTAGGTTTCGATCCTTGGGCCTGCATATGCGTCTCCTGCGGCTCGTTCGCCGCGTACGTATTTGCGACCTCGCAAGGCTAAGACGCCGGCCGTGCGACCGGAAATGCCCGTTGGCTACTGTTTCGATAGCTTGAAGTTATGGCCACGGCCTCGCCCTGTCGGGCGTCGCCGTGGTCGGCGTGTTGTCAACGCGCCCCCGGCCATTGTCATGGACGAAGGCGATAACTGAAACGCATCGATTCGAGAGGCACTCGGCATTTCATTTCGCACGCCGGCACCGGCAAGGTGTGGCGATGGCGTGGCACGGGCAATGCCGGCGATCGGTGCTACGCCTCGCCCTTGACCGCCGGCGGGAGCAGATCATGACGCCGCGCACGTACATTGCCTCTCCGACGCATGCCCGGTCCATGGAGCGCCAGCAGATGACGATCTGGCGATCCGTCATCATCGGCGTGATCGCCTTCCTCACGCTCGTCGACCTGTTCGCGACGCAGGCCATCCTGCCTTCGCTCGCCAAGGCCTACGGCGTGTCGCCGTCCGCCATCGGCTTTGCCGTCAACGCCAGCACCATGGGCATGGCGGCGTCGTGCCTCGGGGTCGCGCTCGTCAGCCGGCACCTCAACCGCAGGCTCGGCATTTGGGTCAGTCTGGCATTGCTGGCGATTCCGACATCGCTGCTCGCCATCGCGCCGGATCTCGCCACCTTCGCGGCATTGCGCATCCTGCAAGGTGTCTTCATGGCGGCGGCCTTCACGCTGACCATGGCATATTTGGCGGAGCATTGCAGCGCGGACGAGACGGCGAGCGCTTTGGCCGCATACGTCACAGGCGTGGTCGCCAGCAATCTGGTCGGCCGTCTGGTTTCGGCTTCGGTCGCCGATATCTTTGGCCTTGCGACGAACTTCTATCTGTTCGCCGTGCTCAATCTGGCCGGCGCCGCGCTCGTCGTCCTCAACCTGGACCGCATGTCGCCGATGGCGGCCGCGGGGCCGGCGCGCTCGCCGTTGGCGAGCTGGGGCGATCACTTGCGCAATCCGGCCCTGCGCGCAAGCTTCGGCATCGGCTTCCTGATCCTGTTCGCCTTCATCGGCACGTTCACCTACGTCAATTTCGTGCTCGCGCGTGAACCCATCGCCATCGGTCCGATGTCGCTCGGATTCGTCTACCTCGTGTTTCTTCCGGCGATGTTCTCGACGCCTCTCGCTGGCCGGGCCGCGCTGCGTTTCGGCGCGCGACCGGCGTTGTGGGGCGGGTTGCTCCTGGCGGGGGCTGGTTTGCCGCTTCTGCTCCTTCCGAACCTGGTCGGGGTGCTCGTCGGGATGGTGTTCATCGGGGTGGGGACCTTCTTCGCGCAAGCGATCGGGACCGGGTATGTCGGTCGCGCGGCCACGACCGACCGCGCCGCCGCCAGCGGGCTCTATCTCGCCGCATACTATCTTGGCGGGCTCGTTGGCGCGGCTGTCCTTGGGCAGATCTTCGACCGCTATGGCTGGGCGGCCTGCATCGCCGCCATTGCCGTGTCGCTGGCCCTGGCGGCCTTGCTCGCGAGCCGGCTGAAGATGCCGGGCCTGCAGCCGGCCCCTGTGCCGGCTGCCTAGCCGCAAGCATGGAGAACGGCGATGAGACTACTCGCTTTCGTGGCATTTGCGGTCGGTCTGAATTCGGCGGCGCATGCGCAGACCGTCGACTCAGTCCGATACAGGCTCGAGGTCGCGCTTGCCTGGAGCGCCGAAACCCACCCGGTTGACTTCCCTCCCGGCGCTCATTTCTCCGATCTCATCGGCGTACCGCACGATGCTCGATATACGCTCTTCGCCGATGGGCGGACGGCCTCCAGCGGCCTCGAGCTGCTCGCCGAGAACGGCCGTACATCGATTCTTGCCGCCGAGTTCGATGAAGCCTTACGACGAGGGCGGATCGGCGCCGTCTTTCGCGGTGAAGGGCTGTCCAGTCCCCCCGGTGTCATCACCACGACATTCGAGATCGATGCCAAGCACCGTCTCGTGTCCTTCGCAACGATGATCGCGCCCAGCCCCGATTGGTTCACCGGGCTGTCGAACATCGACCTGATGGCCGACGGCAATTGGACCGATCGGCTGGAGCTTGCGCTTTGGGCTTGGAACGCCGGAACAGATTCCGGACGAACCTACACGGACCCCGATGCCGACACGCAGCCGCGCGAATCCGTTCGCCTGCTTATGTCGCCGCATTTCCTCGATGACAGCGGTCTCAAGAGAGTAGGTACCGCGACTTTTCTGCGTCTTGGAGATCCCCACTGAAGGTGCGCGACAGAGAGATGTGCGTGCCGGAAGAGCTGGCGTCACCTCGCGCCGGGCCCGGGTGGCGGGGCGCTGCACTGTGACGCCCGCACAACTTGCTACCTTGCCGCCACGCGCGCGGTGATGGAGGCGATCACCTCCGACGCCTTTTTGAACTGGGCGTCGCGGTCCTCGATCCGATGGCGGCACGCAATGTAGGCAAAGTCCGTGTAGGCGGCCCAGACCTGGTTCTGCTCGTCCTGGATGACCAGAAGGCGGACCGGCCAATCCAGGCCGGAGAGCGGGTTCGAGGTCATGAACTGCGTGCCGAGCGGCGGGTTTCCGAAGACCAGCAGCGTCGACGGCCGCAGCGCGATCCCGGCGTTGGCCGCCAGTTGCGACTGATCGATTTCCGCGAAGAACATGATGCCCTTGTCGGCGATGTCCTGCTTCAGGCGGGCGATCGTCTCATCCACGGGATAAGCGCTTCTGACCTTGACGATGCCGTCCTCCGCGCACGCCTTCTGCTGCAAGCCCTCGGCCCGCGCCCCGGCGTATGGCGAAAGCAGCAGGGCGAACGCAAGGAATGCCGGCGAGCCGATCTTGGCGATTCGTGCAAACATGGAGGGCTCCCCTTGGTAGCCGGTCACGTGGGCGCCGCGTGACGCTCGGCCCGAGTATTGACGATGCGCACGGCCGCGTGGAAATGCCGATCGGTTACCAAATCGATAGCCGGAGGTTATGGCGCCCTGCTCGAGGTTGGCCGCCGCCGCTGTGCTTGACCCGCCGGCAGGTTGGCCGCCGCGTTGTCATCGGAGCTGGGCCGGATTTGTCGATCCCCTAGTGCACCCCGGCAGGTTCGCGCGCCTCCGGCCACTTGTACGCGCGAATGGCGCGGGTGAAGCCGGCGATCGCGGGCGAGAAGCGCCGCCCGGCCATGGACACCAAGGACACCTCCCGCACGACCTCGGGCTCGACTACCAGGCGCGTCTGCAAGCCCGGAATCGTCGGTGAGAACTCAGGGATGAAACAGATGCCGAACCCGGCGGTTACCATCATCTGGATCCAGTCTTCGCGCTCGCTCTGGAACCCGATCCGGACTGCAACGCCCCGCTCGCGGCATCGCTCGGTCAGATAGTCCCGGTATTCACAGTTCGCCCGCAACAGGTAGGTCTCCCCAGCGATATCGGCGACGCGCACCGCGTTCATCCTCTCGAAGCGGTGCCCGGGCGGAAAGGCGATCAGAAACCGCTCGCGATACAGCGGATGAACGTCGATACGTTCGCTGTAGGGCTCCGGCTGCGCCGTGACCGCGACGTCAAGCTGGCCTTCCATGATGAGTTCGGAAAGCCGCCCGGGCGTGGCTTCGACGAGCCGCAGCTCGCAACCCGGATGCGCGGCGCGGAAATCGGCGAGAAAGCCCATGAAGCGCGCCGGCCCGACGGTGCACATGATGCCGAGGTTGATCGGCGCGTGCTCAAGGCGCAGGAAGCGCTGCGCCGTCGTCCGCGCCGCCTCGGCATCGGCCAAGAGCTGCTCGAGATGCGGCTTGATGAGTCGTCCGAAGTCGGTGAGATGCGTGAGGCTGCGCTCGCGCCGCAAGAGAATCCCGCCAAGCTCGTCCTCGAGCCGCTGGATCGCGCGGGTCAGCGCCGGCTGCGAGACGTGGCAATTCTCCGCCGCGCGGGTGAAGTTGAGCGTGTCGCAGACGGCCAGGAAGTAGCGGACCTGATGCATTTCCATGGCGCGAGGCCCCCATGGCTGCTGCCAGTGCGCGACGACTGTCGACGATAGAAGAAGGATAGCACGCCGACGGCGTCGCGTCCGCGCTTTCCGGCCGCACACAGCGTCCTAAGGAGGCGGATCGGCTTCATGGCCACCCATGGGGAATGTGGCGACGAGCTGATGGCTAAGCCGCGCGCCGAATCTTCGCACGAGAGACGATGGACAAAAGGGAGTTGGGCGCGGCGCCGGGACGTGCCGAAGCGCCGCGCCTGAACCGGATCCGCCGAGGGCGGCGATCACATGTTCTTGTCCGTCGGGTCGTTGAGGATATCCGCGGAGATCAGCACGACGGGCGTTTTGCCGGTGTTCTTCCACTAGTGCGCGACGCCCTTGGTTTCGGGGGACACGTCGCCGGCCTTGTGCAAGATCGGCACGGCGCAGTCGCTCGAATACTCGAAAATCTCGCCTTCGACGATGTAGATCAAAGCCGGCCGCGCGGCATGGCTGTGCCAGGGCACTTCGCCGCCCGGCTGGATCACGAGCTTGCGGAGGCGGAACTTGTGGTCGTCCAGCGCTAGCTTCTCCGTCGCGAGATCGATCGACGCAAGCACCATGTCCGAGACGCCCTTGGGCGGGATCGTGACCGGCTTCACGATATCGACGCCTCTCTTATCGGCGGGACATTCGCCGGCGAGGGCTGTCGTCGAAACGGCGAACAGGGCGCCGGCAGCGATGCCGGCGACCGTGAGACCGCGCCAGATCGGTTGGCGCTTTTGGCTGTTGGTCCTCATGTCATGTCGCTCCATTCAGCCGCGTTGGGTGCAGCCGCCAATTGGCCGCGAGCGGCATCAAGAACGATCAAGCAGAGGCGCGCAGGATGGAAATGCCGAGAAGTTCTCGATTCGATGCCGTGGAGCTATGGCCCCTGCGCCAAGCGGTGCCGGCCGGACTGCTGTTCCTGACCGCCGCGGCCAGCACCGACCTGCGCACATATTCCAGCCGCGCTGCTTCAAGGTCCGATTGGGTTTCGCAGGGACTCAAGCAGACCCTGCGTGCTGGCTTCACGCCCGGTAAAGGCGCAGAGCGGCCCTCACCTGTCGTGAGGACCGCTCCAGTCGTGTTTACGTGGCGCCGAACCCTGCGTGGTAGGTGACGTTCCCTGAAGGAGTGGCCCCATCCAGCGTGAGCTGCATGAAGTATTCGGCCGGAACGCCCTCGAATCGCAGGCCCGGATCGTTCTCGAAACCGAAGCGCTTATAGTAGCCCGGATCACCGAGAACCACGCACCCCTTCGCACCCGCTTGCGCAAGGCGGGTGAGACCATCCCGGATCAACGCCCCGCCGATGCCTTCTTTCTGCCGGTCAGGACGGACCGAGACAGGCCCCAGACCGTACCACCCCTTGTCCGCTCCATCGATGGCGACCGGTGAAAAGGCAACGTGCCCGACGATTTCGCCATCCGCAACGGCAACGAGGGATAGCGTCAAAGCCCCGGCGCTGCGCAGCGCGTCGACGATTGCCGCTTCGGTCTGGCTGCTATGTTCGATCGGCTCGAACGCGGCTTTCGTGATCCGTCGAATGGAGTCGATGTCTTCGGGGCGTTCCTGGCGGATTTCCATAGTCTTCCCCTTTTTACCGCTAACGGTTGTCATATTGCGGGCGGACGGCCCTCCGGCCGTTCTCCGAAATTCGGTAGGGGCTGGATGATCGAGATTCGATCAGGCGCTTGCGACGGAGTTTGGCGAAAACTTCAAGCGTGCAGTTGGCGAGGACATGACCGTCGCGCGTGAAACAATACACCTGAAGGATACGGCCCCTCTCGTCACGTTCGTGACGGATGAAACCGCCTTGGGCCAGCGCGTGTAGCACGCGCTGCTCATCTCGTGAGATGTTCATTGATAAGCCTGTGGTAGAACCGTACGCGCATCCACGCACCAAGGACGACAAACGCCCTTGGAGACGGATGCTGCTGGATGTCCCGATCAGTCGAGACGGTCCGCGGTTCTCACAAGCTCCAACATCTACAATTCCTGTGCTCCGGTGGGTCGAGCGCTGGCTAAATAACTCGCCGGCAAGTCAGGCGTCAACATGCTGCGAGGGCGGGCTCCGAACCGAGCAGCAGGATCTAAGTGCGACCCCGTTGTGTAATCGGCCAGGACATGCTGAGGCGGTTGCCGCCAGCCTTCGGATGCCGGAGGCGCCGCCGCATTGGTCGGCCCGTGCGCTTTCGCTGTGGCAGAACGCTGAGGAATTCTGCGGCCTGTCAGCTGAAACGCGGATAGCGGTAGTCACTAGGTCTCGTGGACAAAAGGGAGCCACTGTTTGATTGAGGCGATGGTGATGAAGGCGAGGAACGAGCTGGCGGTCTTGTCGTAGCGGGTTGCAACCCGGCGCCAGTTCTTGAGCTTGTTGAACATCCGCTCGATCAGGTTGCGCAGCTTGTAGAGTTCTCGGTCGAAGTGTGCGGGGATGCGCCGATTGCGCTTCGAAGGGATGACGGGCTCGACACCAATGGCGGTCAGCTCTGAGCGGATCGCATCGCTGTCATAGCCTTTGTCGGCGATCATCGCCTGGATGCGCTCGACGGTCATGCGCAGCAAGGTCATGAAACCTTGCGTATCATGTGCCTGGCCGGGTGTGAGGGTGAAGCCGAGCGGGCGGCCTTTGCCGTCGCACCGGGCGTGGATTTTCGTTGAGACCCCGCCGCGGGAGCGCCCAAGCGCTTCTTGACTTTGAGCCCCCTTTTTATGCCGACGGCGCAGTGGTGCGCCCGGATGATGGTGCTGTCGACCATGTGCGCCCGTCGGTCTAGCTCGGCCAGGTCGGTCAGCGTCTTGAGCAGCGAAGCGAAGACGCCTGTTGCGATCCATCGTCGGAAGCGACGAAAGACGCTGTTCCACTTGCCGTACGTGTCGGGAAGGTGGCGCCATTGTGCGCCGGTGCGTGCTACCCAGAGCATTCCCTCGAAGTACCGCCGGTTGTCCTGTGCCGGACGCGCCCATCGCCCACGCTCAGGCGGCAACAACGCTCCGATGATCGCCCATTCCTCGTCCGTAACCCCGAACCGTTCGTTCAACGATCCGCCTCCCCCAAGATGAATCGTTCAATCAACTCTCCATTTCGTCGTCAAGCGTTTCTCCCTATCCGGCTTAAGCAGGCAGCAGGTAGCTGTAGTTGAAAATCCACCATAGAGCGGCCAGGACTGGTGGTCGCGCCCGGTGCGCCAGGTGGGGTTGAAGGGACGGAAGAAGCGAAAGAAGGTCGATCCGGGTCGGGGCTGCCCCAGTTCCAGCAGAAGTTCGGCATCGAGCAGGCGTGCATCCAACATCTCGCCACGCTGCGGTGGCCGGACGGCTTCGTCTGCCCTTCTGTAAGGGCACCCTGGGCTAACAATGCCACCGGCGTCCGCGTGTGGGACGCGCGAAGTCCGACTTTTAGAACTCCGCACACCTGCGACGTGCTTTTCTAGACGCGTCAAGTGTCATGACGCTGTACTTTCCTCGTGATGAAGATTCCCCGCTCTCTGTTCGATACTCAGAATCTCCAGCCCCGGCAGGCATTCGGGGCCTGGCGGGAGTCGATGGACGTCGCGTTCGACGTACGTCTCAGAGGCGAGGCGGATGAAAGGTTTCGTGGCAAGGTCGACGCCTTTCTGTTCGGAAACGTCCTGGTCGGCACGGTACGGAGCGTTGCGCAGGACTTCGATCGGTCCCGCACGAAAATCGGGCGCGACCTGTCGGATTATTACATGCTGCAATTCTATCTTGAAGGAAGCTGCGGCGAGAGAGAGGGCGGCTCGGACCGCCAAACGCGGCCGGGCGATCTTTTCATCGTGGATGCGGCGCAGCCGCTGGCGACCTCGGCCACCGATTTCGGCAATATCAATCTGATCGTTCCTCGGCGCCTACTGGCGCCATTGCTGAAAGCGCCGGATGAACAGAGCATGCGCATTTTGCGGGGCGATATGCCTCTGGTGGCTCTGTTCCGCGACCATCTTCGTGCGCTTTACTCTCAGGCGGGTGCACTGCGTATGGAGCAGGCGCACAGCCTCGTTCGTCCGACGCTCGATCTGGCTGCATCCGCCCTCAATGATGCGGTGACCGAAGAACAAGGAAATTCGGTGAACGCCGTGCTATTTGCAGCGATCCGCCGCCATATCGACGCCAATATCGGCAATCCGGAGCTTTCTCCCGAGAGGGCCGCCGCTGTCTTCGGTATTTCTCGGCGAAAACTGTATTATCTGTTTGAGCGGGTAGGCGGGTTTGCCGCCTGCGTCCAGGAGGAACGGCTGCGCCGGTGCCACGCTGCGCTGATAGCCCCCGCCAACCGGGACCGATCGATCGCGGAGATCGCCGCAGCGCACGGTTTCACAAGTCCCGCCAGCTTCAGCCGCGCGTTTCGCCGCGTGGTCGGCATGACCGCGCGCGAGGTCCGGGACCTCGCCGCGCAGGGTATGGCGATGGAGCGTTCGTCGAAGCGCCGCGGCGACGACTGGTCGCGGTGGATCGCGCAGGCGCGATAGTGCGACGCGCGATCATCTCATCGCCGTTCGAATTTGCACGGACGGCCAATCCATTTTGCACGATTTGTTAAATCGCCGACCCTGCGGGCCTTTCTCGTTGCGCCATCCGCTCTGGGCCCGATAGGCGTACCCAAAATTGGAACGACATCCACGTGGGGCCAGCAGGTTGCGTCGCGCATCGGCCGATAAAGACTTGGAGACAGGGGCGGCAACTGCGGCGCGCCACGCCAGGCGCCAAGAGGTGGCGTGACGTGGTGCGGGATCACCTCGCGGTTTATCGATGGAGATGGCCTTCAGACCAGTAGAGCCGATCGCCCGGGCGGTCTCGACACGCATTCCGATTGAGATCGGGACTGCCTCTCTGCCGGTGCGGCATCGTGGTCCGGGCATGCCACTTTCGGCCCTGTCGCCAGAGCTGGAGATTTCGGCGGCCATGACCTGATCAGACGCGCCGATCCGGCCGGCGCCGGACGTCATCGCCCGACCGCGCAGTTTCGTGTGCGTCAGCCCCTGCCCAATCGACTTGAACACCTTTGAGGCCGTCTCAATGCGCCTGCATGCTTCATCGCGTCACCGCTTCGCGCCCGTCACTCTCCTCGTGGCCGCTTGCGCTGCGCTCCCAACCGCCGCTGCGTCCGAGGATCAGCCCAAATGGGGCGCGCATATCGATCTGGAGGGCAAGCTCGGCACGGACCGCTCGCTGGGTGAGGCCGACCTGTTCGCGCCGCTGTGGCAGGACAACAGCTCGCTGCTCTTCGCCGATATCCGCGTCCGGCTCGACGACGATAACAGCACCGAAGGCAATTTCGGCTTGGGTTATCGCCATATGCTGGCCAATGGGTGGAACCTGGGCGGCTACGGTTATTTCGATCTCCGCCGCTCCGACCACAACAACACCTTTCGCCAGATCACACTTGGCCTGGAGGCGCTGAGCGCCGACTGGGATCTGCGCACCAACGCCTATCTGCCGGTTGGCGACCGCAGCAAGGATCTCGGCACGCGCGGCGGGGCGCCCTTTGCCGACCTGAACGGGACGACCATCGAGGTGGTGACGCCCGGCGGCGTGCGGCGCGAGGAGCGGGCGCTGGGCGGCTTCGACACCGAGGTCGGCTGGCGCCTGCCGCTGTTCGCGGCCGCGGACATGACGCAGCTCCGGGTCTATGGCGGCGGGTTCTGGTTCGATGATGCTGTGGCGGATGCCATTGCCGGCCCGCGTGCGCGGCTCGAGCTGACCCTGGACGAGGTGCCGGGGCTATGGGAGGGGGCGCGGCTGACGCTGGGCGGCGAGGTGCAGCACGACGACGTGCGCGACACCCAGGCCTTCGCCAGCCTGCGCCTGCGCATTCCCCTACAGGCCGCGGCGGCGCGCGGCCGGCTCAGCGCGCAAGAGCGGCGCATGACCGATCCTGTGGTGCGCGACATCGACATCGTCGCCCAGGCCGCGGAGCATCGTACGCCGGAGCGGCGCGAGGCGGCGATCAACCCGGCCACGGGTCAGCCCTACGGCCCGGCTATACGTGTCACCGCCGCCGAGGACTACAAGGCAGCCGTCACCGATGCCGGCGCGAACGCGGTGATCGTGGCGGATGGCGCAGACGGCATTTTCAACAACGCGACGTCGATTCCGAGCGCATAGGTCACGATCGTCATCTCGGCCATGCCCCCCGGCGCAATGGCCAGCAGGATCGCGCTGAAATCCTGCCGGGAGACGCCGGCCACGGCCGCGGCCGTGGCGACGGCGGCGGCGACCACCAGGATGGCCCACGACACACCGAACGCAAGGGTCACGCGCATCTCGGCCCAGCGGATGCCCCGGAAACGGGCACCGGCGATGCTGCCGATCACCACCTGCACCGCGATCACCAGCCACGCCGGCGGCGCTGCGGTCGTGGCCCCGCCGAGGTGCAGCGCCGCGCTCAGCAGCATGCTGAAGATCATCACGTTTGAGGGAATGCTAAAGCGCCGGCCGAGCACATAGCCGCCGAGTCCGCAGAGCGAAAGCAGGGCCCAGTCCAGGGCGTCGCCGATATCGGCCGGTCGATATCCGGCACCGGCTGCGGTCCCGAGATCGACGCCGTTGACGATCTGCAGGATGGTGGGCACGCAGAAGACGACGGCGACCACGCGGATCGAGTGGATCAGGAAGAGCGACCGCAGATTGCCGCCCAGGGAATCGCCCATCAGGGACATCTCGGTCAGTCCCGCAGGGGTGGAGCTGAAGAAGGCCGTCGCACGGTCCAGCCCGAACGCGAAGCGCGCGATGAGGTACCCCGTCAGCGTTGTCGCGATGCCGAAAAGGACGATAACGGCCAGGATGCCCGCCCAGCCGCCGGCCTGTCCCAGGATGGCGGGCGTGAACGCGCTGCCCGCAAGGACGCCGATCACCGGCCGGGCGACGTCTCGCACGGTACGGTGAATTTGCCAGGGAACGCCGAACATGGCGGAGACCGCGGTCGCGGTCATCGCCCCCAGCATCCAGGGCAGCGGCAGATCGGCGAACCAGAACAGCAGGGCGCCGGCGAAGCCTATGCCGAAAGAGGCGAGCCCCTCCGCCGTCGCGAACGCGAGCGCCCTCGGCGATCCCTTCGGTGTCTTGAGCGAGAGCTGCTCGGCGTCCACGGGCGACCTCCGATCGTCATGCATCCGGCGCGGGCGGCAGTTTGCGCAAAGGCGAGGGGCTGCCCGATCGGTCGGCGGCGCGTTGCGGCGGGCGCCCGGGCGGTTCCCCCGACCGGCTGCGACTCCTTCGCCGCTGAAGGCGCGCCTCCCGAGAGGGCCCTGGTCGTCACCTGCGTCCACTGCCACGGGGCCGTCTTGGTGTGCGTCGATAGCGGTGATGCTAGGGAAGGAAGCGCGTCCTGTACAGAGAATCGTGAAACGCATTTCGTATCGTGGAGCGGAGGACGCCGCTTGCGTGGTTTCCGGCTCATCTCCGCCTTCCGGGGAAGGCTTCGATGAGCCGGAAACCTGGGCCCGGTCGAGCGGGCTCCTCCTTTGCCGGTCACGCCGGACGCGTGCCGTCGGCGCCGATGCCGGCGGGGGATCAGCCCCGCGCGAATTCCAGCAGGTCGGCGTTGATGATGTCGGGATGCGTGGCGAACATGCCGTGCGACAGGCCCGGATAGGTCTTCAGCGTGCCGTTCCGCAGCAGCTTGATCGCCTTATGCGCCGAATTCGCGATCGGCACGACCTGGTCGTCCTCGCCGTGCAGCAGGAGGACGGGCACCGTGATCTCCTTCAGATCCTCGGTGAAATCCGTGGCGGAGAACGCGGCGATGCAGTCGTACTGCGCCTTGGCGCCGCCCGCCATGCCTTGCCGCCACCAGTTGTCGATCAGCCCCTGGATGACCTTGGCGCCCGGACGGTTGAAGCCGTAGAACGGCCCGGACGCCACATCGATGAAGAACTGTGCCCGGTTCGCCGCGAGCGCAGAGCGGAAGCCATCGAAGACCTCCATGGGCAAACCGTCGGGATTCGCCTCGGTCTTGAGCATGATCGGCGGCACGGCGCCGACCAGCACGGCCTTCGCCACGCGGCCCGGCTCGGCGCGGGCGACATAGCGGGCGACCTCGCCGCCTCCGGTGGAATGTCCGATATGGATGGCGTTCTTCAGGTCCAGAGCGGCGGCCAGTTCGGCGACGTCGGCGGCATAGGTGTCCATGTCGTTTCCGGTGTCGGTCTGGTCCGATCGGCCATGGCCGCGTCGGTCATGGGCGATCACGCGGTAGCCCTGGGACAGAAAGAACAGCATCTGGTTGTCCCAGTCGTCCGCCGAAAGCGGCCAGCCGTGGTGGAACATCACCGGCTGCGCGTCGCGCGGGCCCCAATCCTTGTAGAAGATCCGGGTGCCGTCGCTGGTGGTCAGGATGTTGCTGCTCATGATCTCTCCTTTCGCCTGTTCGCGGGGGGCGCTCGCCGGGATCGGGAGGCCCGGGGGGGCCAGGGATCGCCGTCGCGCCGGTATGCAGGATACCTCGCCCGCACCGCGGGATCCCGAGGTCCCGACTGTGATGACGCTTTCTGCGCCGTCGTCGTTTCGACATGGACAAAGCTAGCGGGTCGGGGCAGGGTTGAAACTTGGCGGAACCGACAATCAACAAGGCATAACCGACAAGATGGCGCAGGGAAGCCTGGTGGCCGAAATCGGTCTTCTCATCTATCCGGACTGCCAGCTGGCGGCGGTGCACGGGCTGACGGACCTGTTCCGTATTGCGGGGGAATGGGCGGCGCGGATCGTCGAGGACGAGGTTCCTGAGATCCGCGTGTCGCACTGGCGGGCCGGGGACGAAGGTCCCGTCGCCTGCGTCTGGGACAGTCACCCCGGGGCGCCCCACCGGCTGACCCATGTGATCGCGCCGCCCAGCATCGTCATGCCCGAGGCCATGCGCCCGATGACCGCGGCCGCGGCCTGGATGAACGCCTGCCATGCGGAGGGGGCGATCCTGTGCTCCGTCTGCGCCGGGGCCTTCGTGCTGGCCGAAACCGGGCTGATCAACGGACGCCGCGCCACGACCCACTGGGCCTTCGCCCGGCAGCTGGCCGAACGGTTCCCCGAGATCGACCTCGCCGAAGAACGCATGGTGATCGACGAGGGCGACATCCTGACGGCGGGGGGCATTCTCGCCTGGACCGACCTTGGCCTGACGCTGGTCGAACGGCTCATGGGCCCCGGCGTGATGCTGGCGACGGCGCGCTTTCTGCTGATCGATCCGCCGCGGCGGCACCAATTGCCGTTCAGCCAGTTCGTTCCGCGGTTCGACCACGGCGACGCGGCGGTGCTGCGGGCGCAGCAGCATATCCATGCCCGTCATGCCGAACCGCTGGCGGTGGCCGATCTCGCGGCCCTGGCCGGGCTGACGGAGCGCACCTTCCTGCGCCGGTTCAGCGGCGCCACCGGGTTCCGGCCGGTCGAGTACGTGCAGCAGGTGCGGGTGGCCAAGGCACGCGAGGCGCTGGAACTGACGAAGCGGCCGGTCGACCGGATCGCGTGGGAGGTCGGTTATGGCGACCCGGCCGCCTTCCGCAAGATCTTCCAGCGCATCACCGGCCTGACGCCGAACCTGTACAGGCAAAGGTTCGGCATCGTGCGGTAGCTCGTCCTCCCGACGGGCAATCTTGCAGGCGCGAAGGGCCGTGCCCCGAACGATGGCGCCCATGGGGCCGGGCTCACCGGCATGCTCGATCCGATGAATGAACGGGTGGCGCCGCGGCGCACCGCCCGTTCCGTTGCGCCCGGGTGCGTGCGGTCACTTCGCGGCGACAAGCGCGTCCCGCGCCGCGCTGTCGATCGTGTCGGCGACGATGTCCGGCTGCGTCATGTAGACGGCATGGCTGGCCGGCACCTCGACGGTCGTTGCGCCGATCCGCTCGGCCATGTGACGCAGCATCGCCAGGTCGAAGGCCCTGTCCTCGGTCGCGATGACCGCCCAACTCGGCTTGCTGCGCCACGCCGCGTTCTCGAGCACGGTCGCAAAGACCGACATGTTGATGGGCACCTGCGAATCCCGCATGAAGGCGGCGTCCGCGTCGCTGGCGTCATGGGCGAAGCCGGCCGTGAACTTGTCCGGATCGATGAACCCGTATCCGTCGGCGCCGACATTGATGACGAAGTCCGGCGTCGGGGCAAAGCCTTCATACTGCTGGGCGGTCGTCTCGCCGGCATCGGGCGACAGGGCCGAGACATAGACCAGGCCCGCAACATTCGGGTGCGTGCCGGCTTCCGTGATGATCGTGCCGCCCCAGGAATGGCCGACAAGGATCGTCGGGCCGTCCTGCTGGTCCAGCACGCGACGCGTCGCCGCGACGTCGTCGGCAAGGGAGGTGAGCGGGTTCTGCACGATGGAGACCCGGTAGCCTCGCGACGTCAGCCGGTCATGGACGCCGCGCCACCCGGAACCGTCGGCGAAGGCGCCATGCACCAGCACGACATTCCTGACGGCTTGGCCCTGCGGAACGGCTTCCTGGGCGGAAGCGCCGGCGGCTGCGGCAAGGCTGGCGGCGGCCGCCGCGGCCCGGATGAGGGTCCTGGTCTTCGCGGTCATGGGAGCACTCCTTTCGATCAGTGGCGATAATTTTTATCGCGATAATATCGATCTGTGGTGAGGTTCGAACCCTTGTCAACAGAAAATTTATCGCGATATATATTGTTACGATTTCAGCCCGAACAGGCATGCAAGGAGCACCCATGCCGTCCCCCTCCGCGAACCCGCCCGTGCCGCTGGACGCCCAGCTTTGCTACGCGATCTATTCCGCGGGCATTGCGATCCAGCGACTCTACAAACCCTTTCTCGACGGGCTCGGTCTGACCTATCCCCAATATCTCGTTCTCAACGTCCTTTGGCGCGAGGACGGGCAGACGGTCGGCGCGATCGCCGAGAAGCTGGCATTGGAGCCGAGCACGCTCACTCCGCTCCTGAAGCGGCTCGAGACGGCCGGGCTGTTGCACAGGACGCGAAACCCGGACAACGAGCGCCAGGTCGTCGTCGCCCTGACCCGGGAGGGAAAGACGCTCGAAGACCGGGCCGGTTGCCTCGGCGATGCCCTGCTCGCGGCATCGGGCCGGACGCCGGAGGATCTGGCCCGGCTGAACCGGGACATTCGGAACCTTCGCGACCGCCTCTATGACCGCATCGGGGAATGGAACGCGCCGCTGTGACCGAAACGCGGCGCGGCGGAACGGCGGGCGTTCGGCCAGGCCCCCGATGTCCGACCGGCCCGTGCGCCGCAGGCGGCGCTCGTACCCGACACATGGGTGGCATCGCCCGGCAGGCCCGCAGGCTGGAAGGTCACGCCGCCCTTGAAGGGATATTCGGGATGGACGACCCTTCGCGGTGCTATGCGATCATCACAGGCGCGACCCGCGCTTCGCCGACGGTCGTCAAGTCGTCCGTTAGTTCACGACCGAGATAGCTCATATAGGCGGCAGGCTGCCCAACGACACGCGGTTTCGCCAGTGCGAAAGGCCGCAACCCGAACCTGTCGGCAATGGCGAGTTGAAGGTCCCCGCCGATTGTCGGGCTTTTATCGCTCGCTATCCGGTCTTCAATCACGAAACGCGGCGCGCGTGAAATTGGGCGGCCCGGCACAGCCTCACCGCTAAAGGCGTTCGCGATTTCGTCGCTAAGCTCTGTTTTCTTGTCCCCCAGATATACGAAGTCGTGGGTGCGCAAATTCTGGTGCGCCTCTACTCGGATCTCGTAGACATTCTGAACGAGTTCGGGGCGGAAAAGGACAATCTCCAACTGCTGCGTCTTATGACAGAAACCGAACACGGCCACTTCGAAGATCGACCGTCCAATCAGACCATAGTCCGCGAACGTCGCCTTCAGGTACGCTAAAATCTGGCGGGCGATGTCCTGGATCGAGGGAATATACTCCGTCGGCGATACGAGATTCGAAAGTAGCGGCACAAGTCCGAGATAAGTGTTTTGACCCATAAGCGTACTGCCCGCAAAGCAGTAGCCGAGCGTGTGAACAAAATAGACTTGGTTGAAGAAACCGTCCGGCCCCGGTCGTCGGCAAATGATCGGAAGCGAGAAGATTTTCGCTGCATCTGCAATGAGCAGATGGCCATTCCCGTTGGACACTCTGCTATCGGCAGCGGCCCACAGCGACGGGCTCCCCTCGACCTCATCATTGCGCCAAATGGCTATGGCGGTCATGGCTTCACCCTTCGTCCTCGGCATAAGCAAGCAGAGATGCTGACGAGCGAAAAACGGGAACGCCCATGCTCAGTCCAAGCACCGTCTTCGCCGGCCAGTTCACCGAATCCGGGGAGTCGATGACGATGGCTGGATCGTCAGACACCTCGATTATGCACTCGGAATTTTCGACAGCCGGCTCGACCCGCGTCGAACCAGGGCGCCGGAGAAAGTGTCAGCCATCTCTCCGGAATGCACCGTAAGCCATGTGCCCGGAATGGACCCGGCAGAAAATGGCGGAGGGGAAGGGATTCGAACCCTCGATACGGCTCAACACCGTATACCCGCTTTCCAGGCGAGCGCCTTCAACCACTCGGCCACCCCTCCGCGGTCCGCGGAACATAACGATGACGAGTGCGGACCGCAAGGAACTTGGTGGCGGGCGCGGAGGCGCTTTACGGTCGTTTCGCAGCCGGGTCGGTTCACGCTGGGAAATCCGGCGCCGGTGATGCTTAAATGGGCCCGGTTTCGCGACTTCGGAGGAGCTTGATCCGCATGGTCCTGCTACGCGCCGTGGGGTGGGCGCTGATCGTTCTCGGCCTCCTGGTCCTGGGGCGGGACCTGTGGGTCTGGGCCGCCGGGGGCCCTTTCCATCTCACCGCGGGCGGCGAGCTCTGGTTCCGCCTGGACCAGGGCAGCCTCAACCTGACCCAGGCGGTCATCCAGCGCTATTTCGCGCCGGCGCTCTGGGATCCGGTTCTGGTCACCCTGCTCCTGTGGCCGGCGACCTTCACCCTGATCGGCGGCGGCATCATCCTCGTGCTTGCCTTTCAGGGAAGGCGCCGGTGGCGCCGGCTGTGAGCTCCGCCACCGCTTCCTCCATCAGGACCAGATCCCGCTCCCGCGACAGCCGGTGATCGCCGTCCTTGACCAGGGTCAGGCGCACATCCGTCGAGGCCAGCGCCTCGGCCAGGCGGCGGCTCTGCTCCCACGGCACGTCCTGATCCGCCATTCCGTGGAACAGGCGGGCCGGAACCGCGACCGGGACCGTCCCCCGCAGGACGAGATGCCGCCTTCCGTCCTCGATCAGGGCGCGCGTATAAGGATAGGGATTCTCGTCGTAGCGCGAGGGGACCAGGAGCGCGCCATCGCGCGCCAGCGCCGCCCGTTCGGCCTCCGTCAGGCGCGCCCAGATCAGGTCCTCGGTGAAATCGGGCGCCGCGGCCACGGTGACCAGCCCGGCGATCCGGTCCGGCCGCGCCAGGGCCAGCAGGACCGCGATCCACGCGCCCATGCTGGACCCGACCAGGATCACGGGTCCTTCCGTCGCGCGGTCCAGAACGGTGAGCGCGTCGTCGCGCCAGCGGCCGATGGTCCCCTCGGCGAAATCGCCGCCCGAGGCGCCGTGGCCCGTGTAGTCGAAGCGGATGCAGGCCTGGCCGGTCCGGCGGCAGAAGGACTCGAGCCTCTGCGCCTTGGTCCCGGTCATGTCCGAACGGAATCCCCCGCAGAACATGACGGCCGGCAGATCCGGACGGGTCGCCTCCAGGCGGATGAAGGCAATTGTGGCACCGTGGCCGGCGTCTAGGCTATGGTGCCGCGGTTTTCCGGTCACATCGCCCATGTCCGTCTCCATTCCTCATCCGATTGCCGCGGCCTGACCCATGCGTTTCGACGGCGACCATAGCATTCCCGCCGCGCCGTACAACGACGTCCGGGAAGCCCATCCCCCGACCGTCCTGCAGGTCCTGCCCTCCCTCGAGACCGGCGGGGCGGAACGGGGCTGCGTCGACGTCGCGGCGGCGATCGTTGCCGCCGGGGGCCGCGCCATCGTCGCGTCCGAGGGCGGCCGCCTGGTGCACGAGCTGACCCGGGCCGGGGCGGAGCACGTCGTCCTGCCGCTCAAGGGCAAGAACCCGCTCCGCATCCGGGCGAATATCGGCCGCCTGGCCGAGCTGATCCGGCGGGAGCGGGTGGACATCGTCCACGCCCGTTCGCGCGCCCCGGCCTGGAGCGCCTATTACGCGGCGCGCGAGGCCGGCGCCGCCTTCATGACGACCTTCCATGCCCATTACAGCCTGGGTTTCCCGGGCAAGCGCCTTTACAACGGCATCATGGCCCGGGGCGAACGGATCATCGCCATTTCGGACTATGTCGCCCGCTACATCCTCGACACCTACCGGGTCGATCCGTCGATCGTCCGGATCATCCCCCGGGGCGTCGACGTCGACCGTTTCGATTCCGCCCGCGTCAGCGCCGAGCGGGTGATCAAGCTGGCCCGGGAATGGCGCCTGCCGGACGGCTATCCGGTCATCCTGATGCCGGCCCGGGTCACGCGGATCAAGGGACACGCGGTGCTGCTGGAGGCGCTCGCCCTGCTGGGCCGCCAGGATATCCGCTGCTTGATCGTCGGCTCCGACCAGGGCCGGACCGCCTACCGCAAGGAGCTGGAGAACAAGATCGAGACGCTGGGCCTCCGTTCGGTGGTGCACCTGGCCGGACATTGCGACGACATACCGGCGGCGCTCAAGCTCGCCGACGTGGTCGCGGCTCCGGCGATCGTGCCCGAGGGTTTCGGGCGCGTCGTCGTCGAGGCCCAGGCCATGGGCCGCCCGGTGGTCGCGTCCGACATCGGCGCCTATCGCGAGACCGTCGTCGACGGCGAGACCGGCTGGCTCGTGCCGCCGGGCGACGCCGAGGCGCTCGCCCGGGCGCTGGCCCAGGCGCTCTCGCTCGGTCCTGAGGAGCGGGAGGCGTTCGCGGCCCGCACCTCCAGCCTCGTGCGCGCCACCTACACGCGCGAGCGGATGTGCGCCGAGACTCTTGCCGTCTATGACGAGCTGCTGGAGGTCCGGGCCTGACCCGGCCGGCGCCCGGCGGAAGCGACGACCTCCCGGTAGAAGTTCAGATAGCTTTCGACCACCTTGGCCTCGGTGAACTCGGCGAGATATGTGGCCCGGCCGTTCTCGACCAGCCGGTCCCGCAGATCCGGGCTGTCGACCACGCGCCGGATCGCGGCGGCCAGCGCCGCGTGGTCGTCGATCGGCACCAGAAGCCCGTTCCGGCCGTCGGTGATCGTGGCGGCGGGCCCCGAGGCCGCGGCCGCGACGAGCGGACGCCCGTGGGCCCAGGCCTCGATCGTGACCGCGCCGAACGGCTCGTAGCGCGAGGGAAAGACGCACACGTCGCAGGCCGCAAGAAGCGCCGCCCGGTCGTTGCGCCAGCCCAGGAACCGGACCCGGTCGCCCAGCGCCAGCTTCGCCGCGAGCGCCTCCAGCTCCGCCCGGATCGGGCCCTCGCCGGCGATCCAGAGATGGCATTCCGGCAGCAGCGGCATCGCGTTCAGCAGGACGTCGATGCCCTTCTTCGGATGCAGCCGGGCCAGCGCCAGCAGCAGCGGGGCGCCCTCCGGGGTGCCGAGGGCCGAGCGGTCGGCCGGCGGCGCCGGAGTGTCGGCGGCCAGGACCCGCAGCACCCGGACCCGGTCCGCGGACCAGCCGGCCTTCGTTACGTAGCTTGCCTGATCCGGCGTCACCACGGCCAGCCAGTCATAGCCGCGGTAATATTTCAGGTCGTAATAGCCGCCCATCCAGCCGATGCGGGCGTAAGCGCCGGCCGGCACGAAGCGGGCGGCACGGTTCATCCAGGCCTGAACCACGTCGGGGCGGAATTCGGCGACGATCCGCCTGAGCCGAAGGCGCGTCGTCAGGTCCAGAAGGCCGCCGAACGGCAGCTCGATCGGCTCGATCCCGTGATCCCGCAGCAGCCGCGCCCGCTCCGGGTTCCGGCGGATGACGACCTGCTGTTCGACCCCGGCCCGGTGCAGCGCCGTCACGAGATCGGTGAAATAGGTCTCGGCCCCGCCCTGCCGGGCCCCGCCCATCACGTTCATGATGCGCATCGCGTGCATTCCTTCCGCGGGCTCAAGAGTCGCGCAGCCGCGCGACAGGTTGAGGCGCCACCGCCAGCGCCCAGCCGACGGAAAGCCACAGCAGGGCGGCGTGCCAGTTGCTGAAGACGCTCATCGACGAGATGAGCGGCCAGAAAAAGGTCATGCAGCCGATCACGGTACCGATTCGCTGCAGCCGCTCCGGATCCGGCTTCCGCAAGCCCGGCAGGCATCGACGGCCCCAGGCGACGATCAGGGCCAGGAAGCCGGCGAGCCCGATGGTGCCGGCCTCAGCCGCCCATTCGAGATACGGGTTGTGCGGGTGGATGGCGCAGCGGCGCGGGCCGAAGCGCTTGTAGGCGTTGTCGGAGCAGACCTCCCGGAAATTCTTCAACCCGACGCCCGTCACCGGATGGTCCCACCAGACCGCCACCGACGTGGCGAAGATGGCCCCGTAGGGCGAGGACCAGAATGCGCCGAGATCCTTGGCCGTGTCCCCGATCACGCGGTCACGCAGGGTGTCGTTGGTCGTGATCAGCCCGGCGCCGAGGATCGCGAAGACGGCCGCGGCCAGGATCATCGCCCGCCTCAGCCCCGGCGCCAGAAGCAGGCAGAGGAGCCCGGCGCCGAACAGCAGCAGGGCCCCGCGTTCGCCGCTGAACAGGATGGCGATCCCGATCGCCAGCGCGGCTGCGACCGTCACGCCGATGCGGGTCCGGTTCCGGCCGGCCCCGGCCCAGTCCATCATCCCGCCCAGCACCGGGAAGCAGAGCTTCATCAGGAAGGCGCCCACGACCATGTCCCGGAAAGGGCCGTAGAGGCGGTCGAGCCGCTTCGGCTCCGGGACGAAAGGGCGGAAATCGAGCAGAAGGTCCACGAACCCGAAGACGACGACGAGAGCAAGGGCCGTGCCGGTCGTCCGGAGCAGGGTCCGGCGCGCCGCCGTCGTCGTCAGGACCCAGTGCTGCAGCGCCGCCGCGAACAGGGGAAAGCGGATCCAGGGCCCCGCCCGATAGAGGGCCTGGCCCGGATTTTCGGCCCAAATGGAGCTCGCCATGAGATAGACCCACAAGGCCAGCGCGATGCGCACCCAGCCTGTGCGAAGCCAGGTCCATTCGCCGGCATAGGCGCTGCGGGCAAGGAACAGGACGGCGCAAAGCGAAAGGGCGGTGTCCGCGACGCCGCGCCCGGCCACCAGCAGGAGCGGCAGGGCCCAGGTGAGCATCAACGCGGCCCGGTGCAGCGGCGGTTCGAAGCGCATGGAGGGCACGCCGGCGGTATCTGCGGCCGAGTTGAGGATCATTCCGCCCGTCCCGCCGTTCACGCGGTCAGGGCCGGCGTGGTCGGCCCCTGCAGCAGTGTGTCGCGAAGCCCGTCCTGTCGGGCGGTCTGGGCGCCGATCCCGAAGGGGAAGTCTTCCCAGGCCCGGCGCTGTAGCTCCGTCAGGGCGGACTCGTCGGACAACAGCCGGTCCAGCTCCCGGGCGATCGTGTCGCCGTTCGGGTCGGCAAGGGTGATGCTGCGGCCGCGGCACATCTCCGCAAGCCCGCCCCGTTCGGAGGTGATCAAGGCGCAACCGGCGGCGAGCGCTTCGACGGCCGCCCTCGGAAAGGGATCGTCCCAGATCGAGGGCAGGATCGCGATCGCCGCCCTGGCGTAGAGGTCCATCACCACCTCATGCGGCTGGTAGCCCAGGAACCGCGCCGCGGGACCGATGCCGCTGAACCGCTCATAGACCGTCTTCTCGTATTCGGATACCGGTCCCGCCTGTCCCGGGCGTTGCGCGCCGACCATGACCGCCTGCCAGCCCGGATGCCGCGGCAGGACCGCGGCGACGGCTTCGACGAACTCGCGGGCGCCCTTCTCCGGAATGATCCGTCCCGCGAACACGATCAGCTTCTCCTTCTCGGGCAGGACGGGCCATGGCCGCTCGATACCGTTGTGCAGGACGTGCACGTTGTCCGGCCGGATGTCCAACCCGTCCAGGAAGCGGGCGCGGATGTAGTCGCTGACGCAGTAGACGGCGACGGCGCGCCGGGCGAGGGCCATGCGCTGGGCCGGGCTGCGCAGCGCATCCATCTTCGTCGGGTCGTTGTGGAGATGAAGCGCCAGCGGCAGCGCCGACGACTGCATGGCCAGATGGAAGAACATCCGGGGGCGGTTGTGGACCTCGACCATGGCCGGGGGATCGTTGCGGATGGCGTGCCAGAATCCTTCCGCCAGCCCCCTGTTCCGCCCGAGAAGCCAGCGCCCCCGTGGCTGGATCGGTCGGTAGTCGAAGCCGGCGAACGGTTCCTCGACCGGTTTGCCGTAGATCGCGATGCGGTTGCGGTAGCGGCTGGCGCGGGTGGCGTCGCGGACGCACAGGGAGATTGCTCCGGCGTTCCTCGGGCTGAATCTTTCCGGGAACGGCAGCAGGACGGCGATCTGGTCGGACACTATCAAGCCATTGGATCTTGAGCGCGAAGCGGTAGCGGACGCGGTGCGCAAGGGCATCGCCCCACTTTTTATTGCCGTCCGGGTGGAGCGGCGTCTTGACGACAGGGGCGTTGCCGATCCCGTTCAGCCAATGGTCGTGAGTTCTAGTCGGCGCGTGACGGGCATGCAAGTTCGCCCTGGTCGTGCCCCGCTTGCGTTGGGGGGTTGAAGTGTCCCGCGCGGGCTGCCAGAGATGCGTCCGGAACTCGCGGACGGAGAGAAGCGGCATGGTCAACGTCATCTGCATGAAGTGGGGCACGGCGTACGGTCCGGAATACGTCAACATCCTCCACGCCATGGTCCGGCGGAATCTCACGCGTCCGTTCCGGTTCGTCTGCTTTACCGACGACACCTCCGGCATAAACGACGGCATCGAATGCCAGCCGCTGCCGGAAATGCCGCTCGTCTCGGGTAATCCGATGCATGGCTGGCGGAAGATCGGGTCCTTCGCCCCGGGCCTCGCCGGGCTGGAAGGGCCGACGCTGTTCCTCGATCTCGATCTCGTCATCATCGACAATATCGACTGCTTCTTCGACCACCCGGGCGACTTCTGCATCATCGAGAACTGGACGACGCCCGGGCGCGGCATCGGCAACTCTTCCGTGTACCGCTTCGATCCGGCGAAATACGCCTTCGTGTTCGAGACGTACTGCCGCGATCCGAAACGCATCATCGAGACGTACGACAACGAGCAGATCATGGTGTCCAAGGTCATCGGGGACATCACCTTCTGGCCCGAGACCTGGTGCCGGAGCTTCAAGCGCCATTCCCTGCCCGGCGGACTCCTCAACTGCTTCGTGAGGCCCAAGATCCCCGAGGGCACGAAGATCCTGGTCTTCCATGGCCATCCGAAGCCGATCGAGGCGGCGCGCGGGATCTGGCCGAAGAAGTTCAAGCCGATCCGCCCGGCCCCCTGGATCCTCGACTACTGGCGGGAAGGCTGACGGATTCGGCCGTGAAACGCCGGCAGGACCGGGGCATTGCGGAAAGCGGTTGCTTGACAAGCGCCTGCCCGAAACTAATGTCCTCGCTTTTACTCCTTTCCCCCGAGATTTCGTCATGAGCGAGTTGGGCGCAGTGGATGCAGTGCGGGTGGCGATCACCCTTCCGGACGGGAGCGTGCGGGAATTCGACCGCGCGGTGACCGCGGCGGAGGTGGCCGCCTCCATCGGCAAGGGTCTGGCCAAGGCGGCGATCGCGGCCAAGGTCGACGGCGAACTCGTGGACCTCGCCCGGCCCATCACCCGGGACGCCCGGCTCGAGATCGTCACGCGCCAGTCGCCGGAAGCCCTGCCGCTGATCCGGCACGACGCCGCCCATGTCCTGGCCGAAGCGGTGCAGTCGCTCTATCCGGGAACGCAGGTGACGATCGGCCCGGCGATCGAGAACGGCTTCTACTACGACTTCGCCCGGGACGAGCCCTTCACGCCCGAGGATCTCGAGCGGATCGAGGCCCGGATGGCCGAGATCGTCGAGCGCGACCGGCCCTTCACGCGCGAGGAATGGGACCGGCAGGAGGCGATCCGCTTCTTCGAGGAGCGGGGCGAGTCCTATAAGGCCGAGATCATCCGCGACTTGCCGGAGGACGAGGTCATCTCGATCTACCGCCAGGGCGAATGGCTCGACCTCTGCCGCGGCCCGCACATGCCGTCGACGGGGCATGTCGGCAAGGCCTTCAAGCTGATGAAGGTGGCCGGCGCCTACTGGCGGGGCGACCACCGCAACCCGATGCTCCAGCGCATCTACGGGACGGCTTGGCGCGACCAGAAGGAGCTGGACGCCTATCTCCATCAGCTCGAGGAGGCCGAGCGGCGCGACCATCGGCGTCTCGGCCGGGAGATGGACCTCTTCCATCTCCAGGAGGAGGCTCCGGGCGCCGTGTTCTGGCATCCCAAGGGCTGGACCCTCTACCGGACGATCGAGAACTATATCCGGCGGCGGCTGGAGAATTCCGGCTATGTCGAGGTCCGCACCCCGCAGCTCATCGACCGGACGCTGTGGGAGGCCTCCGGCCACTGGGAGAAGTTCCGCGAGAACATGTTCACGGTGGACGACGACGAGGATCGCGTCCTCGCCATCAAGCCGATGAACTGCCCGGGCCATGTGCAGATCTTCCGCCAGGGCCTGACCAGCTACCGCGACCTGCCGATCCGGATGGCGGAATTCGGTTCGTGCCATCGCAACGAGCCGTCCGGCGCCCTGCACGGCATCATGCGCGTGCGCGCCTTCACCCAGGACGATGCCCATATCTTCTGCCGTGAAGACCAGGTCACGGACGAGAGTATCGCCTTCTGCAACCTGCTGCTGCAGGTCTACCGGGACTTCGGCTTCGAGGAGGTGCGGGTGAAGCTGTCCGACCGGCCGGAAGTGCGGGCCGGCACGGACGAGACCTGGGACCGGGCGGAGGCCGGGCTGAAGGCGGCGGTCGAGGCGGCGGGCCTCGCCTACGAGCTCAACCCCGGCGAAGGCGCCTTCTACGGGCCGAAGCTGGAATTCGTGCTGCGCGACGCCATCGGCCGCGACTGGCAGTGCGGCACCCTGCAGCTCGACTTCGTGCTGCCGGAGCGGCTCAACGCCAGCTATATCGGCGAGGACAGCCAGCGCCACCGTCCGGTCATGCTGCACCGGGCGATCCTCGGCTCCTTCGAGCGCTTCATCGGCATGCTGATCGAGCATTATGCCGGCCGATTCCCGCTCTGGCTCGCGCCGGTGCAGGCGGTGGTCGCCACCATCACCAACGACGCCGACGCCTATGCCGGGGAGGTCCAGGCCGCCCTGAAGGCCGCGGGCCTGCGGGTCGAGCTCGACACCCGGAACGAGAAGATCAACTACAAGATCCGGGAGCACAGCCTGAAGAAGGTCCCGCTCCTGTTCGTCGTCGGCAAGCGCGAGGCCGAGGAGCGTACCGTCGCGATCCGGCGTCTGGGCGGCCGCGAGCAGGAAGTTCTTGCCCTGGATGAAGCAGTTTCTACAATCGGCGAGGAGGCGCGCTCGCCGCTTGCATGAGCGGGCCCGCGTCAATATGTCTTAGCCTGACGGGCCGCCGGGGCGGTCCCGTCGGCAATTTCGTTCGTCATTTGACTGCCATAGGAGGCCGTTCATAGTCAGAGGACCCCACAACGCTTCCCCGACCCGCGACGGGCCTCGGGTGAACCGTGAGATTGACAGCCCGTCCGTGCGCCTGGTGGGCGCGGACGGCGAAATGATCGGTGTCGTGCATATTCGCGACGCGCTGCGCGCGGCGGAGGAGGCTGGGCTGGACCTTGTCGAGGTATCCCCGAACGCCGAGCCGCCTGTTTGCAAGATTCTGGACTACGGAAAATACAAGTACGAGCTCCAGAAGAAGAAGAACGAAGCGCGTAAGAAGCAGAAGGTCATCGATGTCAAGGAGATCAAGCTCCGGCCGAACATCGATGACAATGACTACCAGGTCAAACTTCGCAATGCCCGCCGCTTCATCGAAGAGGGCGACAAGGTGAAGGTCACCATGCGATTCCGCGGGCGCGAGATGGCGCACCAGGAATTGGGCATGGACGTCCTGGTCCGCGTGCGCGACGAGCTGGAAGCCCTGGCCAAGGTCGAGCAGATGCCGAAGGTCGAAGGCCGCCAGATGATCATGGTGCTGGCTCCCCGGTGAACGAGCGGAGGTCCAGGACGGATCCGAAGAGGGCCCGCGGTCGCCGCGGGCCTTTTTGTTGATCCGGCGGACTGGGCGAAGCCGGCGTCCGGGGCCCTCCGCTCTTGCCAGGGCGCCTCGCCCCGGCTATAACCCGCGCTCCCATCGGACGGCGAGGCCGGGTCTGATCCGTGACCCCGTGGGCATGCCCAACCGTCCGGTACCGCAGCCAGACTGCGGCTGTCCATTTTCCAGGAAAGGACCGAAAATGCCCAAGATGAAGACGAAGAGCAGCGCCAAAGGGCGGTTCCGCCTTACCGCCACCGGCAAGGTCCGGTTCAACAGCGCCTATCGTCGGCACCGGCTGATCAGCAAGTCGAAGGCCGAGAAGGAGCGGAACCAGGGCACCAAGATCATGTGCGACGCCGACGCCCGCAAGGTGAAGCGTTACATGCTGCCGAACGGTTAAGGAAGGGACGCTGCAACCATGGCACGAGTCAAGCGGGGCGTAACCAGCCACGCCCGTCACAAGAAGGTTCTGGCGCTCGCCAAGGGCTATCGCGGCCGCGGCAGCACGAACTATCGCATCGCGATCGAGAAGGTCGAGAAGGCGCTGCGCTATGCCTATCGCGACCGGCGCAACAAGAAGCGCGATTTCCGGGCGCTTTGGATCCAGCGCATCAACGCCGGCGTCCGCGAGCACGGGCTGACCTATTCCCGGTTCATCCACGGCATCAACCTCGCCGGCATCGAGCTGGACCGCAAGGTCCTGGCCGATCTGGCGGTGCGTGAGCCGGCGGCGTTCAAGGCCCTGGTCGACAAGGCCCAGGCCGCGCTGAAGTAATGCGATTTGACCGTCCGGGCGCAGCCGACGCGGACTGCATACCCCTGACGGATCAGCGACGAAAGCGAGGGGCCAGGCCTGGCGGCGTGGCCCCTCGTTGCGTGTCCGGGCAAGGCTTGAGAGAGCGATGATGGAAAGTCTGGAGCAGTTGCGGGCGGAACTGGCGGCGGCCGTGGCCGGGGCGGGCGACCTCGCGGCGCTCGAAGAGGCGCGGGTCGCGGCGCTCGGCAAGAAGGGCCGCATTACCGGCCTGATGAAGACGCTCGGCGGGCTTTCGCCGGAGGAGCGGCGGGACGCGGGCGCGGCCCTCAACGCCCTCAAGGACGAAATTTCGGCGGCGATCGACGCCCGTCGGCGCGAGCTGGAGCGCGCGGCCCTCGACGCCCGGCTGGAGGCGGAACGGGTGGACATCACCCTGCCGGCGCGGCCCGAGCCGCGGGGGCATCTGCATCCGATCAGCCAGACGATCGATGAGCTGATCGCCATCTTCGGCGACATGGGCTTTTCGGTCGCCGAGGGCCCGGACATCGAGGACGACTTCCACAACTTCACCGCCCTCAACTTCCCGCCCGGGCATCCGGCGCGGGAGATGCACGACACCTTCTACCTGCCGGAAGGCGAGGACGGCACACCGCGGCTGCTCCGCACCCACACCTCTCCTGTGCAGGTCCGGACGATGATGGGGCAGAAGCCGCCGATCCGCGTCATCATTCCCGGCCGGACCTACCGGTCGGACCACGACATGACGCACACGCCCATGTTCCATCAGGTCGAAGGGCTCGTGATCGACGAATCGACCCATATGGGCCACCTGAAGGGCTGCCTCATCGAGTTCTGTCGGGCGTTCTTCGGCATCGACGACCTGCCGCTGCGGTTCCGGCCGAGCTTCTTCCCCTTCACCGAGCCGTCGGCCGAGGTGGACATCGGCTGCTCGCGCAAGGGCGGCGAGCTCAAGATCGGCAATTACGGCGACTGGCTCGAGATCCTGGGCTGCGGGATGGTCCACCCGAACGTGATCCGCAACTGCGGTCTCGATCCCGACCGCTACCAGGGCTTCGCCTTCGGCATGGGAATCGAGCGCATCGCCATGCTGAAATACGGCATCCCGGACCTGCGCACCTTCTTCGAGGCCGACCTGCGCTGGCTGAGGCATTACGGCTTCGCCGCGCTCGACATGCCCTCGATGACCCACGGCCTCAGCCGGTAACGGAGCGTCCCGCCATGAAGTTCACCCTGTCCTGGCTGAAGGACCATCTGGAGACGGAAGCCTCGGTCGAGACGATTGCCGAGGCGCTGACCGCGCTCGGGCTCGAGGTCGAGGGCGTCGAGGACCGCGGCGCCGCGCTTGCGCCCTTCACGGTCGCTTATGTCAAGTCGGCCGAAAAGCATCCCAACGCCGACAAGCTCAGGGTCTGCATCGTCGAGACCGGTACGGGCGAGGTCCAGGTGGTGTGCGGCGCGCCCAATGCCCGTGCCGGCATGAAGGGCGTCTTCGCCCCCGTCGGCTCGCATATTCCGGGCACCGGGCTCGACCTCAAGAAGGGCGTGATCCGGGGTGTCGAATCGAACGGCATGCTGTGCTCCGAGCGGGAGATGGGACTCTCGGATGCCCATGACGGCATCATCGAGCTGCCGGAGGACGCGCCGGTCGGGGAATCGTTCGCGAAGCTTCTGGGGCTCGACGACCCAGTAATCGAGATCGCCGTGACGCCGAACCGCGCCGACTGCGCGGGCATCCGCGGCATCGCTCGCGACCTTGCCGCCAAGGGGCTGGGCACGCTGAAGCCGCTCGGCGCCGACAAGGTCACGGGCGCATTCCGAAGCCCGATCGGGGTCCGGTTCGAGTTCCCGGCCGGGGAGGAGGAGGCCTGCCCGCTCTTCGTCGGCCGCCTGATCCGGGGCGTGCGCAACGGACCCAGCCCGAAATGGCTGCAGGACCGGCTGCTTGCCGTCGGACTGAGGCCGATCTCCGCGCTGGTCGACATCACCAACTACTTCACGCTCGACCGCAACCGCCCGCTCCATGTCTTCGACGCGGGCAAGGTCCGGGGCGACATCGTCCTGCGCCTGTCCGCCGGCGGCGAGCGGTTTGAGGCGCTGAACGACCGGGTCTACGATCTTCCGCCCGGCGTGACGATGATCTGCGACGACACCGGGGTCATCAGCCTGGCCGGCATCATGGGCGGGGAGACGACCGCCGTTTCCGCAGATACGGTCGACGTGTTCCTGGAATCGGCGCTGTTCGACCCGCGGCGGACCGCGGCCAGCGGCCGGAACCTGCAGATCGAATCGGACGCCCGGTACCGCTTCGAGCGGGGCATCGATCCCGCGGCCGTGTTCGACGGCATGGAGCAGGCGACGGCGATGATCCTCGAGCTGTGCGGCGGCACGCCGTCGGAGCCGGTCGTCGCCGGACGCGAGCCCGAATGGCGGCGGACGCTTCATCTGCGGCCGAGCCGCGTCGCCGGGCTGGGCGGCCAGGACGTTCCCCTGGACGAGCAGGTGCGCATCCTGCGGCGCCTCGGCTGCGCGGTCGAAACCGGCGCGCGGCACGACAGCGAGGAGGATCTTGCGGTCGTCCCGCCGAGCTGGCGCGCGGACATCGAGGGCGAGGCCGACCTGGTCGAGGAGGTGCTGCGGGTCCGCGGCTATGACGATATCCCGGCCGTGCCGATGCCGCGGCTCGTCGCCACCACGAAGCCGTCGGTCACGCCGGCCCAGCGGATGCCGGGCCTGGTGAAGCGCCTGCTGGCGACGCGCGGGATGGACGAGGCGGTCACCTGGTCCTTCATGGCGCGTGAGCACGCGGAGCTCTTCGGGTTCGATAACCCCGCCCTGGTGCTCAGCAATCCGATCTCCTCGGAACTGGACGTCATGCGGCCCTCGGCCCTGCCGAACCTGATCCGGGCCGTCGGCCGCAATGCCGACCGGGGCTATCCCGACACGGCGCTCTACGAAGTCGGGCCGGCCTACCGGGATTCGAACCCGAATGGCCAGGATCTGGTCGCGGCCGGCGTCCGCCGGGGCCGCACCGGGGCCCGCCACTGGGCGGCGGCCCCTCGGGCCGTCGATGTCTTCGACGCCAAGGCCGACGCCCTCGCCGTGCTGGAGCTTGCCGGGGCACCGGTCGCAAACCTGCAGGTCACGCCCGACGCCCCCGGCTGGTATCATCCCGGCCGGTCCGGCGTATTGCGGCTCGGTCCCAATGTGCTCGCCCGGTTCGGGGAGATCCATCCGGCCGTTCTGGCCCGGCTGGACGTCGCCGGCCCGGTCGTCGCCTTCGAGGTCTTCCTGGACCGCGTGCCGCAGCCCAAGCGGAAGGCCGGGCCCGCCCGTCCGCCGCTCACGCTTTCGGCGTTCCAGCCGGTCGAACGCGACTTCGCTTTCCTGGTCGATGCGGCGACGCCGGCGGACCGGCTGGTCCGGGCGGTGCGCGGCGCCGACAAGGACCTCATCGCCGATGTGGCGGTGTTCGACGACTATCGCGGCCAGGGCGTGCCGGAGGGCAAGAAGAGCCTAGCCCTGTCGGTCACGCTGCAGCCGACCGCCGCGACCCTGACGGACGAGCAGATCGACGCGGTGGCGAAGAAGATCGTCGCCGCGGCCGAGAAGCAGACCGGCGCGAGCCTCAGGGGCTGATCCCGACATTCCGGCCCCGCCGCCGTGCGGGGGGCCGGAATCCCCGTGTCGCCGATCGATTGCCGTTGACAGGCCCCGCCTTTTGCCCGATAGACCCATTCCCATGGGTGCCATGCTGCAAGTCAGTCTCCGACGACGTCGACGTACGGTCTCACGATCCGTGCGGCACGGCGCTCTCGGCCATCGTCCCTAGGCGGACGTCCCCTCTGAACCGGCGGACGATTTCCTCCGAAGACAGCCCCGGGCCCGGCCCAGAAAGCCCAGCCCTTTTCAGATCAACGCTGTTTTCGAAAGTCGTCGCCGATGTTCCAGATCACCATCGAGCAACCGGAAGACGCTCCCGCCATCGAGGCGCTGCTTGACGAGGCGTTCGGCCCGGGTCGGACGTCGAAGATCTCGTACCGCTATCGGGAAGGGGTCGATCCCGTCCCGGGGCTGAGCCTGGTCGCCCGTCAGGGGAAAGACATCGTCGGCTCGATCCGCTACTGGCCGATCCTGGTCGGGGTCGAGGAAAAACCGGCGCTCCTGCTCGGGCCGCTGGCGATCTCGCCGCGGCTGCAGGGCAAGGGAATCGGCGCCGCGCTCGCGTTCCAGACCCTGGACATGGCGGCCTGGGCCGGGCATCGGCTGGTGCTGCTGGTCGGGGATCTCGCCTACTACAGGCGTTTCGGCTTCGCCCCGGCGGCGCCCCACGGGATCCGGATGCCCGACGAGAAGCCCGAGCGGCTGCAGTTTTCCGCCCTGGCCCCGGGGGCGATCGCCGAATACCGGGGCGACATCCGGCGCTGGCGGCGACTGCCGCCCGCATCGGCCTCCTGCGCGGCCTGAGCCCCCTCCCGTCCCCGCATCGCAAGGATTCCCGGGGCCGGCCCGCGGCATCGCGCGCCCTTCCGCGATCGGGAGATTGCGTGAACGGCCCGGGACCCCTATGTTCCAGCCACTTCCTGGCTGGCGTTGCAGGCAAATGGCGATCGATCTCGATCATATCCGGAATTTCTCGATCATCGCGCATATCGACCACGGCAAGTCGACCCTTGCCGACCGGCTGATCCAGTATTGCGGCGGCCTGGACGAGCGCGAGATGAAGGCGCAGGTCCTCGACTCGATGGATATCGAGCGGGAGCGCGGCATCACCATCAAGGCCCAGACCGTCCGGCTCAACTACACGGCGAAGAACGGCGAGACCTATCAGCTCAACCTGATGGACACGCCGGGCCATGTCGACTTCTCCTACGAGGTCAGCCGTTCGCTGGCCGCGTGCGAAGGCTCGCTGCTGGTGGTCGACGCGAGCCAGGGCGTGGAGGCGCAGACGCTTGCCAATGTCTACCAGGCGATCGAGCAGAACCACGAGATCGTCCCGGTCCTGAACAAGATCGACCTGCCGGCCGCCGAGCCCGACCGGGTGCGCGAACAGATCGAGGACGTGATCGGCCTCGACGCGTCGGACGCCGTCATGATCTCCGCCAAGACCGGGATCGGCATCGAGGACGTGCTGGAGGCGATCGTCAACCGGCTGCCGCCGCCCAAGGAGGGTGACCGGACGGCGCCCTTGAAGGCGATGCTGGTGGACAGCTGGTACGACCCCTATTTGGGCGTTGTCGTCCTGGTCCGGGTCGTCGACGGCGTGCTCAAGACCGGGATGAAGGTCCGCTTCTTCAAGTCGGGCGCGGTGCGCGAGGTCGACCGGGTCGGCTTCATGACGCCGAAGGGCGTGCTGGTGCCCGAGCTGGGACCGGGCGAGATCGGCTTCATCACCGCCGGCATCAAGGAGATCAGCGAGACAAAGGTCGGCGACACGATCACCGAGGACCGGCGCCCGACCGACAAGCCCTTGCCCGGCTTCAAGCCGTCGATCCCAGTCGTCTTCTGCGGCATGTTCCCGGTCGATGCCGGGGATTTCGAGAGGCTGCGCGATTCGCTCGGCAAGCTCGCCCTCAATGACGCGAGCTTCCATTACGAGGCCGAGACCTCGGCCGCTCTCGGCTTCGGCTTCCGGTGCGGATTCCTCGGCCTTCTGCATCTCGAGATCATCCAGGAACGGCTGGAGCGCGAATTCGATCTCGACCTGATCACCACGGCGCCGTCGGTCGTCTACAAGCTCTACATGACCGACGGTTCGGTCATCGACCTGCACAACCCGGCCGACATGCCGGATCCGGTGAAGATCGATCATATCGAGGAACCCTGGATCAAGGCGACGATCATGCTGCCCGACGAGTATCTCGGAGGGATCCTGCAGCTCTGCACCGAGCGGCGGGGCGAGCAGATCGAGCTGACCTATGCCGGCAACCGGGCCATGCTGGTCTACCGCCTGCCGCTGAACGAGGTCGTCTTCGACTTCTACGACCGGCTGAAGTCGATCAGCCGGGGCTATGCCAGCTTCGACTATCAGTGGGACGGCTATCGCGAAGGCGATCTCGTCAAGATGTCGATCCTGGTCAATGCCGAGCCGGTGGACGCCCTTGCCATGATCGTCCACCGCTCCGAGGCCGAGCGGCGCGGCCGGGCGCTGTGCGAGCGGCTGAAGGACCTGATCCCGCGGCAGATGTTCAAGATCGCGATCCAGGCCGCGATCGGCGGGCGGGTCATCGCGCGCGAAACGATTTCGGCCCTGCGCAAGGACGTGCTGGCCAAGTGCTACGGCGGCGACATCACCCGCAAGCGCAAGCTTCTGGAGAAGCAGAAGGAAGGCAAGAAGCGCATGCGCCAGTTCGGCCAAGTGGAGATTCCGCAATCGGCCTTCATCGCCGCCCTCAAGATGGGCGACAACTGAACCGGAGGAACGGGCGATGGGTCGGGAGCACCGTTACGAGGCGTCGGTCGTCTGGACCGGGGCGGAGAAGGGGCCGACCCTTTCCTACCAGTCCTATTCGCGCGACTACCGGGTCGACATTCCGGGCCGGCCCGCCCTTCACGGGTCGGCCGATCCCCATTTCCGCGGCGATCCCGCGCGCCACAATCCGGAGGACCTTCTGGTCGCGGCCCTTTCGGCCTGCCACATGCTCACATATCTCGCGCTGGCGGCCCGGGCCGGGCTGGCGGTCACGGCCTATGAGGACGCGGCCCGCGGGACCATGGCGCTGGAAGGCGAAGGCGGGCACTTCACGGAGGTCGTCCTCAATCCCCGGGTGACCGTCGCGAGGGGAAGCGATCTTGCCCTCGCCCGCCGGCTGCATGGCGAGGCCCACGGCCTCTGCTTCATTGCCCGCTCTGTCAACTTCTCGGTTCGGCACGAAGCGACGATCGTCGAAGAGGGCTGACCGACGTCCTGTAAGGATCCGGCGTCGGCCGGCGCCGGACCGGGAGGCATGGATTGACCGTCTTCGTCGCCCTTCTGCGTGCTGTGAATGTGGGCGGAACCGGCAAGCTGCCCATGAGCGACCTGAGATCCTTGAGCGAAAGCGCGGGGCTTCTGGCGGTCAGGACCTATATCGCCAGCGGCAATGTCGTCTTCGAGAGCGAGGGGACCGAGGCCGAGGTTAAGGCCGCGCTGGAGGAGAAGCTCCGCGAATATGCGGGAAGACCGGTCGGCGTGCTCATGCGGACGTCGGCCGAGATGCGGCAGGTCCTGGCGGACAACCCCTTCCCCGATGCCGCCCCGAAGCGGACGGTCGCGATCTTCCTGGACGAACCGCCTGCCGCGGAGATGCTGGAGGCCGTTTCCGGCCGGCAGGGGGAGGAGCTTCGGCTGGGGGTGCGGGAGATCTATGTGCATTACGGGGACGGAATGGCCCGCTCGAAGCTGCGCGTCCCGGCCGCCAGCCACGGAACGGCGCGCAACATGAACACCGTCGCGAAGCTGGCGGCGATGGACGCCGAGCCCATCCCGCCCCTCCGCTGAACGGGTACGCGGCGTCGAGGGGCGACTCCGGGTCAGGACGCGGGGCGGGCCTGGCCGATCCGGCCCATGGCGAAGCGGGTCCGGTCTTCGGGCGAGGCCTTCGGCAAAGGGATCGGCTCATAGCCCCGTTCCGGATAGACGCGGACCGTCGCCTCGTAGGTCGCCTGCGCTTCCCGGCCTAGAGCATCAGCTTCATGCCCTCGTGGCTGCGCACGAAGCCGAGCGCTTCGTAGAAGCGGTGGGCGTCGGTCCTGCTCTTGTCGCTGGTCAGCTGGATCATTCCGCAGCCGCGCTGCCGGGCCCTTTCGATCGCCCACGCCATCATGCGCCGCCCGATGCCCGCGCCGCGGCAAGCGGCGTCGACGCGCACGGCCTCGACCAGCGCCCGGGTCATGCCCTGTCGCGACAGGCCGGGGATGAAGGTGAGCTGCAGGCAGCCGACCACGTCCCCGTCCCGTTCGGCCACGACCAGCTCCTGGTTCGGGTCGCGATCCAGGGCCTCGAACGCCTTCCAGTAGCCGTCCGGCAGCGGGTCGGTGCAGCGCTCGCGCGCGGCGCCCAGGGGATCGTCGGCTAGCATGCGCACGATGGCTGGCACGTCCGTGCGCCGGGCCTTCCGGAAAATGAAGGTCATGCCACGTCCTCGTTCTCGGCGGCCGGGGCGGGCGCCCCGGCCCATTCGCTGACCACGTCCTCGAGCGCCGGCCGCGGCCGCTCGTCGGGCCTCTCGCTCGCGGTCCCGAGATAGAAGAAGCCGAGGATCCGATCGGTCGCCGGATCGTGGCCCAGATGCTCGACCACCTCGGGGCGGAAGGCCGGCCATTCGGTGATCCAGTTGGCGGCGACGCCCAGCGCCTGGGCCGCCACCAGGATATTCTGGCAGACCGCGCCGCCGGACAAGAGCTGCTCCAGCTCGGGCACCTTCTGGCTCGGCCGCGGCTTCGAGGTCACGACGAGAAGAAGCGGGGCGCGCTGCGGCCGCTGGCGTTCGAATTCGATCTGCTTCTCGTTGGCCTCCGGCATCTCGCGGGCGAAGAGGGCGGCGAGGAAGTCTCCCAGCCGCCGCTGCCCGTCCTTGCGCAGGATCTGGATGCGCCAGGGGGCCAGCTTGCCGTGATCGGGAACGCGGGTGGCGGCGCGCAGGATCAGGTCCAACTGCTCCTCGCTGGGGCCGGGTTCCGTTATCAGCCGCACGGAGACTGAGCGGCGCTTCAGGAGCAGGTCGATCATTTCCATGGAATCGCAGGGGGGTTCTTGCAGGAGGTGAGAACGATTCTCGCGCGCTATAATGGGGAGGCCGGGGCGATCTTGCCAGCAATCCGTTCCGACGCGACCTGCGCCGCGAGACCCTCCCGGTAGCTCGGATAGGCCAGGGTCACGCCCAGCTCCTCCTTGATCCGGCGGTTCGCGACCCGGCGGCTCGCCGCCCAGAAGCCGAGCGCCGTCGGGGAGAGGCCGGCCTCCTCGACCGGGACGAGGGGCGGCGGCTCGACGCCCAGGAGCGTGCAGGCATATTCGACGACCTCGGCCCCGGGTGTGGGATGATCGTCCGCCAGATTGTAGGCGGCCCCGGGATCGGGCCGGTCCATCGAGGCGCGGACCGTTCGGGCGATGTCCTCCACATGGATGCGGTTGAAGACCTGCCCCGGCTTGTGGAGCCGCCTGGCCCGGCCGGCCTGGACCTGGTCGACCGCGCTTCTGCCCGGGCCGTAGATGGCCGAAAGACGGAACAGATGGACCGGAACCCCGCGGGTCCGGAAGAGCGAGAGCCAGCCTTCCTCCGCCGCTTGCCGCGACCGGGCGTGGTCGTCGGCCGGATTTAGGGGGGCGCTCTCGTCGACCCATTCGCCGCCCGTGTCCCCGTAGACGCTGGTGCTGGAAAGATATCCCGCCCAGGCAAGGCCGGGCAGCGCCGCGATCTCCGCCCCGTGGACGTCCAGGACCGGATCCCCGTCGGCGTCGGGCGGCACCGAGCTCAGGAGATGGGTGGTCCCTGCGAGCGTCGCGGCGTCGACGGGATGGCTGCGGTCGAAGAGATGGGCCTCGATGCCGCGGCCGGCGAGCCCGGCCAGCTTCGCCGGCGACCGGCAGGTGCCGGCGACGGCCCAGCCTTCGCCGAGAAGCCGTTCCGCGATCCGGAGCGCGCTGTAGCCGAGACCGAAGCAGAAGAGACGGGGCATGGGATCTGTTCGGGCTTTGCCGATGGGGGAGGCGGAGAACCGTTCCAGGCGACTTTATGGTCCGGCCCGGCCTGCCGCAACCGCTTCGGGCTTGCCAAAGGCGGCCGGGATGTGAAGCCTTGAGGCCCATGACACCGATCAGATCCGCCGCTCTCCTCGCCGCCCTGTTCCTTGCGCTTCCGGTCGCGAACGCCCAGTCGCCGGTGGACGGGCCCGGGCGCTACCAGCGCTGTCTCGACCTGGTCGAGGAACGGCCGGAACAGGCGCTGGGCGAGGCCGACGCCTGGGAGGTGGAGGGGGGCGGAAACCTTGCCCGCCATTGCGCGGCGACGGCGATGGTGGCGCTCGGCCGGGCGCAAGAAGGGGCGCGGAACCTCGTCGACCTGGCGAAGGAGCTGGCGGAGATCGATCCGGCGCTTTCGGCCCGGCTGGCCATCCAGGGCGGGCGCGCCTGGCGCGAGGCCGGCGACGCCGTCGAGGCGAAGGCGGCGTTCGGCCTTGCCCTCGAGGTCGATCCGGAGAACCGCGAGGCCCTGACCGAGCGCGGCTGGACCTCGGCCTGGGCGGAGGACTATGTCGCCGCCATCGAGGATTTCACGGCCGCCCTTCGTCTCGCCCCGGGAGACCCGGACCTTCTGCGCAACCGCGCCGCCGCGCATCGATTCCTCGGCGATTACGGTCCGGCGCTCCGGGACATCGAGCAGGCCCTGGCGGCCGACCCGGACAATGCCGGATCCTATCTGGAGCGCGGCAACATCCGGCGCCTGGCGGGGGATCTTCCGGGGGCGAAGGCGGATTGGCGCCGGGTCATCGAGATCGCGCCGGGCACGGAAGCGGCCGCGGCGGCCGACGCCAATCTGCAGCGGACGGGCGGCTAGACGCTTGATCCCGGGGTTAATGGCGCATGGAACAGCGCCCCGCCGTCGCACGCGAAGGCGTATCGCTTTGGGCGTAGCCTCGTTCCCGCGACGGCTCCTTGCCGGGGCTGTCGCGGGAACGGCTTCCGCATGGCCCTGCCCGCCGAAGCGGGGGGAACCGGCCTAGTTGGGCCGGTCCGGGCTTTCCTCGTCCCCGCCACTCCACCAGTTCAGGGTCTGCAGCACGACCTGGGCGGAGACCGTGAGCTTCTCGGAAACGGCGAGCCCGCCGGCGACATCCGCGGCCGCCGCCGGGGCCGGACGGGCCATCATCATCTCTGTCCTGGGCTCCACCGGGCGGTAGGGCGGGTTGACGAAATCGATGTTGGCGACGCGGTAGGCGCGGTCGGGGAAGGTGTTGTTCAGGCGCTCCAGCTCCTCGCCGGCGCGGAGATAGATTTCCTGCCGCAGCCGCGCTCTGATGGCCTCGGTCTCGGACAGCGTGGGCGAGAAATCCGTGTTCTCGATCCGGACCTGCAGTCCCGGCCGGGACGCCTCGTCCGCCCGGCCTTCGATCCCGCCGAGGCCGGCTTCGGGCAGGCGCGCCTCGGCGGCGGCGCTCCAGCGTTCCAGCCCACTCTGGTCGCGGCCGCGGTCGAAGCGGACGAAGCGCCATTCGGCGTCGGGCGCGAGCCGGTCCAGCGCGGCCAGCATCTCGCTGCGCACGCCGGCGGCATCGGTTCCGGGCAGGGCCGCGTCGATCGCGACCGTGACCCGGGCGGTGTCGCTTTCGACCCAGTCCTCGGCCGAAAGCGTGAGGACCACCTGGTCGGTGATCGGATAGGGCTGGGAAAGGGCGGGCGCCGCGGCGAGGGCGACCGGCAGCGCGAGGAGCGCGACGCGCTTCTTGAGCAGGGACATCACGGCTTGTGCTCGGCCTTTCGTGCTCTGGTTGAAAGCTTGATCACGTCTTGAACCTTGCCGTCGGTTGCAGGCGAAAATGCGGCACGATCCGGCAAGGGCGCGGGCGGAGCCAAGGATTTTGTTTGGCATCCGTAACGATCCCGCTTCAGAAATCCAGGTCGCTGTAGTGCTTCGGCGGCGCTATTCCCGGAAAGACGTCCGCCAGCAGGGGACGGAAGCTCGGCCGGGACTTGAGGCGCGCATACCAGCCCTTGGCGACCGGATGCTGGTCCCAGGGCACGTCGCACAGATAGTCGATGGCCGACAGATGCGCGCCCGCCGCGATGTCGGCGATGCCGAAATCGTCGCCCGCCAGCCAGTTCCGCTGTTCGGCCAGGAAGGCGATGTAGTCCAGATGATAATGGATGTTGGCCCGCCCGGCCCTAATCGCTTCGGAGTTCGGGTGCCCCCAGCCCATGAGCCGCTTCAGAACCTTCTCGCCGACCAGGTTATCCGTGACCTCCCGGCCGAACTTTCCGTCGAACCAGACCATCAGCCGGCGCGCCTCGGCGCGCTCCGCCGGCGTCCGGCCGAGCATCGGGATCTCCGGATAGACCTCTTCCAGATAGTCGACGATGACCCAGGCCTCGTTCAAGGCGAGGCCATCCGGCTCCACCAGGACCGGCACTTCGCCGGTCGGGCTCAGGCTCAGAAAGGCGTCACGACGCTCCCAGATCTTTTCGAAGGCAAGCTCGAAATCCAGCTTCTTCTCGGCCAGCGCGACGCGGATGATGCGCGACGGTGCGGAAAGCGGAAGATGGTAAAGCGTTCGCATGTCGGTGTGCACTCTAGCGGATGGCCGCTTCGACGCAAGCCGGGGAAGTTCAGCGGCAAAGGATCAGGCGGGGCGCCCGGTTCCGTTCCAGCCAGATATAGGCATTCTGCCCGAAAGCGGCAGCAATCCGGTCGGCCGCGTCGCGCCCGATCGAGAGGACGAGCAGGCTTTTCTCGGCCGGCCAGCGCCCCGTCGCATCGGCCCCTTCCCCCGGCAGAAAGACCAGCCCGGCGCGCCTGACCATCTGCTCGAGCCGCCGCTCACGGATTTGGTTGACCCGTTGCGGCTGCGGGCGGCTGCGCGGATTCCAGGCGGTCAGAAAGGCGGCCGACAGGGCACGGTGGCGATTCAGGATCGCGTCCACCTCCGGCGCGGGTCGCCCCGGGCGGAACTCGGCCACGAGACCGTCGCCGTCGACGCGGTAGAGGGTGGCTCGATAGGCCGAAATCAGGCGGAACGGTATCATCGGTCGCTTGTCCTGTCGCCCGGGCGGCGAAGCCGTCGAGAGGGCTCCCGGGACCGGTGCCGAACGGGCGCGCCCCGTGATATCCCGGACCCGCGGCCCCGCTCAAGGCCGCGGAGGGGGCCGGGGCCGGGCCGTTGCCGCCGCCGGGGCGAACCGGCATCATCCGGAAAGGCCCCGCGATCTTTGGAGACCCTGCCGGATGACCGGATTGCGCCGGATCGGCCCCGCCCTCGCCCTTGCCTGCCTTCTCCTGGCGTCGATCCCCGGCGTCGGCGCTGGTGCCGCGGACAGCCCCGCCCAGCCGGCCCGTTGGGGCGCGATCCTGGTGGCGGGCGACCGATCCGAGCCCGTTTTCGACAACGCCGTATCGTCGCTGGCCGGGCGGCTCCGCGACTCGGGCAGGTCGAGCGGCATCGTCGTCCTGACCTCTATCCGCGCGGGAACGCCCGTGTCCGCGACCTTCGACAATCTCCGCCGCGCCGCCGGCAGTCTCGACCTATCGCCCGAGGACGGGTGCCTGTTCTTCATGACGTCTCACGGCGTGCCGGGAGAGGGGCTGTCGCTTGCCTTGACCGGCAAGGCGCTGACGCCGCGCCGGCTCGACCGGCTCCTGGACCGGGCCTGCGGGAAGCGGCCCACGGTCGTCATCGCGTCCGGCTGCTATTCGGGCATCTATCTCGACCCGGTGCTCCTCCAGCCGAACCGGATCGTGCTGACCGCATCGCGCAGCGACCGCCCGTCCTTCGGCTGCGCCGTCGACCGCATCTTCACCTTCTATGACGGATGCCTGTTGCGGTCGGTCGCGCCCGGCCGAACCTGGGACGCAATCCACCGGCAGACCCGGGCCTGCGTGGCGGCGCAGGAAAAGGAGCTGGGCGCCGTGCCGTCGCAGCCCCAGGCCGCGATCGGTGCCGAGGTCGAGGCGCTCACGGCCTGGTTCTAGCCTTGATCCGCCCGGCTCGGGGGCCCGCCACGGGAGGACCGCGTCAACGATCCGGAAGCCTTCCGCGATCTTCGGCCTCGACGGCGTCCCGGGACGGGTGAGATCATGACCCGCAGGCTGAACGATCAGGAACGGGAGGAGAAATGGACGAGGACCGGTTCAATATCGAGCTGCGCAAGTTCCTGAAGCAGGTCGGCGTCACCTCTCAGCGGGCGATCGAAAAGGCGGTCCAGGCCGCCATTGCCGACGGCCGCCTCAAGGGCGACGAGACGCTGACCGCCCATGTCCAGCTGACGGTCGACGGAATCGACCTGACCCACGAGATCGAGGATACGATCGCGCTGAAATGAGCGCCGCGCCGCCCGCCCCGTCCGGGGCGGGCGGCGCGGCGAACGTCACTCCGCCGGCTGGCGTAGTTCCTCGGGCGCGTCCAGCGTGACCGGGTGTTCCAGGCGGCCGATCATCTCCTTCGGCACTACCTGCCAGAAGCTGCCCTTCACCAGCTCCCAGTCGTTCAGTAGCTGCTCGGCGAAGCGGCTCTGGGTCTCGGCCACGTGCTCGCGGATCAGGTCCTTGAGCATCTCTTCGTAATAGGGCACCTCGATCCGCTGATAGATCACGGATTCCGGATTGACCCGGTCCTCGAAATCGCCGGCACTGTCATAGACGAAGGCCATGCCGCCCGTCATGCCGGCGGCGAAATTGTCGCCGACCGGTCCCAGGATCACGGCGGTGCCGCCCGTCATGTATTCGCAGCCGTTCGAGCCGCAGCCTTCGACCACCACGGTCGCGCCGGAATTGCGGACGCAGAATCGCTCGCCGGCCTGGCCGGCTGCGAACAGACGGCCCGCGGTCGCGCCGTAGAGCACGGTGTTGCCGATGATCGTGTTCTGGTTGGTGACGAGCGTGCTGGCCGTCATCGGCCGGACCGTGATGGTGCCGCCCGAAAGGCCCTTGCCGACATAGTCGTTGGCGTCGCCGAACACCTCCAGCTTCAGGCCCTGGACGGCGAAGGCGCCCAGCGACTGGCCGGCCGAACCGCGCAGGCGGACGGTGATGTGGCCCGGCTGAAGCCCGGTCATCCCGAACTTGCGGGTGATGAGCGAGGAGAGGCGCGTCCCGATCGCCCGGTGGGTGTTCCGGACGTTGTAGGTCAGCTGCATCTTCTCGCCTTCCTGGAACAGCGCCTTGGCGTCGGCGATCATCTGGGCGTCCAGCGTGTCCGGCACCTCGTAACGGCCTTCCATGACGCAGTACATGGGCAGCTCGCCCGGGTCGGCCTTGGCCAGCAGCGGGTTCAGGTCCAGATCGTCCAGGTGCGAGGCGCCGCGGCTGACCTGGTACAGCAGCTCGGTCCGGCCGATGATCTCGTTCAGGTGTCGGTAGCCCAGCTGCGCCAGGATCTCCCTCACCTCCTCGGCCATGAAGCTGAACAGGTTGACCACCTTCTCCGGAGTGCCGGTGAACTTCCGGCGCAGCTCGGGGTCCTGGGTGCAGACCCCGACCGGGCAGGTGTTCGAATGGCACTGCCGGACCATGATGCAGCCCATGGCGACCAGGCTGGCCGTGCCGACGCCGAATTCCTCGGCGCCCAGGATGGCGGCGATGACGACGTCGCGGCCGGTCTTGATGCCGCCGTCCGTGCGCAGCTTCACCCGGTGGCGCAGCCGGTTCAGGGTCAGCACCTGATGGACCTCAGACAGGCCCATCTCCCAGGGCAGGCCGGCATATTTGATCGACGTGTTGGGGCTGGCGCCGGTGCCGCCGACATGGCCGGAGACCAGGATGTTGTCGGCCCCGGCCTTGGCGACGCCGGCCGCGATCGTCCCGATGCCCGTCCGGCTGACCAGCTTGACCGTGACCTTGGCGGTCGGGTTGATCTGCTTCAGGTCGTAGATGAGCTGGGCCAGATCCTCGATCGAGTAGATGTCGTGATGGGGCGGCGGGCTGATCAGCGTGACGCCCGGCGTCGAATGGCGCAGGCGCGCGATGTCGACCGTGACCTTGAAGCCGGGCAGCTGTCCGCCCTCCCCGGGCTTGGCGCCCTGGGCCATCTTGATCTCGATCTCGCGGCACTGGTTCAGGTATTCGGCGGTGACGCCGAAGCGGCCACTCGCCACCTGCTTGATGGCGGAGTTCCAGTTGTCGCCGTTCCGGTCGGGCTTGAAGCGCGCCGGATCCTCGCCGCCCTCGCCAGAATCGGACTTGGCGCCGATCCGGTTCATGGCGACGTTGAGCGTCCCGTGGGCCTCGGGCCCAAGCGCGCCCAGCGACATGCCGGGCGTGATGAACCGCTTGCGAATCTCGGTGATGGATTCGACCTCGTCGACCGAGATCCCCTCCCGTCCGGGGCGGAAATCCAGAAGGTCGCGCAGCGCGATCGGCGCCTGTTTGCGGACGGCCTCGGAATATTTCTTGAAGGTCGAATAGCTGTCCGTGGCGCAGGCGTGCTGCAGCATGTGGATCAGCCCGGCCTCGTAGGCGTGCCGCTCGCCGCCCTTGCGGTAGCGGTAGAAGCCGCCGACCGGCAGGCTCGTCACCTCCTCGTCGAAGGCGCGGGCGTGCTGCTCCAGTATCTTCTTCTGGATGCCGGCGAGGCCGATGCCGGAAATGCGGCTCGACATGCCGGGAAAGAACTCCGCGACCATGGACCGGGACAGGCCGACCGCCTCGAAATTGCAGCCGCCGCGATAGGAAGAGATGACCGAGATGCCCATCTTGGACATGATCTTCAGAAGGCCGTCGTCGACCGCCTTCTTGTAGCGGCGCACGCATTCCTCGAGCGTTAGCTCGCCGAACAGTCCGCGGCGGTGCCGGTCCGCGATCGCCTCCTGCGCCAGATAGGCGTTGACCGTGGTCGCGCCGACCCCGATCAGCACGGCGAAGTAGTGGACGTCCAGGCACTCCATGGAGCGCACGTTCAGCGAGGTGAAGGTGCGCAGGCTCTGCCTGACCAGATGCGTGTGGACGGCCGCCGTCGCCAGGATCATCGGCATGATGCAGCGGTTGGGGCCGACCCTCTCGTCGGTCAGGACGATATGCGTGGCGCCGCCGCGCACCGCGTCGTCCGCCTCGCGGCAGATGCGCCGCAGGGCCTCGCGCAGGGCGGCGTCACCGGTCGTGCCGGGGGGCGGAACCTCGAAGGTGCAGTCGATCTCGGCCGCCGTGTCGCCCATGTAGTCGCGCATGGCGAGATATTCGGCCGTCGACAGCACCGGGCTTTCCAGCTGCAGGAGCCGGCACTGGCTCTCGTCCTCGTCGAGGATGTTGCCCAGATTGCCGAGCCGGGTCCGGAGGCTCATCACCCGCCGCTCGCGCAGGCTGTCGATGGGCGGGTTCGTGACCTGGCTGAAGTTTTGCCGGAAGAAATGGTGCAGGCCGCGATACTGGTCGGACAGGACGGCGATGGGCGTGTCGTCGCCCATGGAGCCGACCGCCTCCTTGGCGTCCTCGACCATCGGATGCAGGATCAGCTCCAGATCCTCCATGGTGACGCCGACCCCGACCTGGCGCCGCCGGAGCGTCGCCGTGTCGAGCAGGATCGGCTCCTTGTCCCGGCCGATGATCAGCTCGTCCAGCTCCTTGATCTGCCGGACCCAGGTGCCGAACGGGCGCTGCGAGGCCAGGAGGTCCTTGATCTCCCGGTCGCGGTAGAGCTTGCCCTCCGCGAGGTCGACGGCGATCATCTGGCCGGGGCCGAGCCGGCCCTTCTCGATGACGCGGGCCTCCTCGACCCGGACCATGCCGGTTTCGGAGCCGGCGATCAGCAGCCCGTCGCCGGTGATCGTGAAGCGCATCGGCCGGAGCCCGTTGCGGTCCATGCCGGCCAGCACCCAGCGCCCGTCGGTCGCGGCGATGGCGGCCGGGCCGTCCCACGGTTCCATGACCGCGTTGCAGTAGCTGATGAGGGCCTTGTGGCTGTCCGGCATCAGCCCCGTCGGCGACATGGCTTCCGGGATCAACAGCGCCTTCGCCATGGGAGCCGACCGCCCGGCCCGGCACAGGAGCTCCCACACGGCATCGAGCGCGGCGGAGTCCGAAAGCCCGCCCTGGATTACCGGCTTGATGTCCTCGATATGGGCGCCGAAGACGTCGGCCGCGAGGCGCGTCTCGTGGGCCTTCATCCAGTTGACGTTGCCGCGCAGCGTGTTGATCTCGCCGTTATGGGCCAGCATGCGGAAGGGCTGCGCCAGCTTCCAGGTCGGATAGGTGTTTGTCGAATAGCGCTGGTGATAGATCGCGAAGTTCGAGACGAAGCGTTCGTCCAGCAGGTCCGGATAGAACGAGGTCAGCTGCTCGGCCAGGAACATGCCCTTGTAGATGATCGACCGGCAGCTCAGCGAGCAGATGTAGAACTCGTTGATGCCTTCCGCCCGGGTCGCCTTCTCGATCCGCCGGCGGATGATGTAGAGATCGCGCTCGAACTCCTCCTCGGACACGCCCTTGGAGTTGGCGATCATGATCTGCTCGATCTCGGGGCGGGTGGCGTTCGCCTTCTCGCCGATGATCTCCGCGTTGATCGGCACCTGGCGCCAGCCATAGATGTAATAGCCGAAGGCCAGGATCTCGCCCTCGACGATGCAGCGGCAGGTCTCCTGAGCGGCGAAGTCGGTGCGCGGCAGGAACACCTGGCCGACGGCGGTCAGGTCCGCGATCGGCTCGTGGCCGACATGGGCGATGTGCTCGCGGAAGAAGTCGTGCGGGATCTGGACGTGGATGCCGGCGCCGTCGCCGGTCTTGCCGTCGGCGTCGACCGCGCCGCGATGCCACACCGCCTTCAGCGCATCGATGGCCGCCTGGACCACCTCGCGCCGCGGCTTGCCGTCCAGCGCCGCGACGAAGCCGACGCCGCAGGCGTCGTGCTCGTCCGCCGGATCGTAGGCGTGGGCGTCGGTGAGCGTGCGGACATTGGCCTCCCACTCGGCGACGAAACGCTGGCCCTGGTTCTCGCTCTCTCGGGTCATTTGGTGCTTGTCCTTCATTCCGCCGCCGACAGCGCCATGCCGGCCTGTTCCGTCGCCTTCTGCTGGAGATAGGCGTGAATGGATGCGGCGGCGTCGCGGCCGTCGCGGATCGCCCAGACGACGAGCGAGGCGCCGCGGATGATGTCGCCCGCGCCGAACACGCCGTCCAGATTGGTCATCATGGTCCGATAGCTGACCGAAACCGTGCCCCACCGGCTGACCTTGAGCGCGGGCTCGCCGAACAGGGTCGGCAGGTCCTCGGGGTCGAAGCCCAACGCCTTGATCACGAGATCGGCCTCGAGCGTGAAGCCCGACCCCTCGATGACCTGGGGCGTCTGGCGTCCGGTCGCGTCGGGCGCGCCCAGATGCATGCGGTAGGCGCGGACGGCCGAGACGGTGTGCCCGCCCTCGAACGCTTCGGGCGCCGCCTGCCAGACGAACTCGACGCCCTCCTCCTCGGCGTTGGCGACCTCGCGCTGGGAGCCCGGCATGTTCGCCCGGTTGCGGCGGTAGAGGCATTTGACCGACTTCGCGCCCTGCCGGATCGCGGTGCGGACGCAGTCCATCGCGGTGTCGCCGCCGCCGATCACGACGACGGTCTTCCCGGCGGCGTTCAGCGAGCCGTCGTCGAACGCCGGCACGCTGTCGCCCAGCCCCTTGCGGTTCGACGCGGTGAGATAGTCGAGCGCCGGCACGATGTTGCCGAGGCCCGAGCCCGGCGCCTTGAGGTCGCGCGCCTTGTACACGCCGGTCGCGATCAGCACCGCATCGTGGCGGGCGCGCAGATCGGCCAGGCTGGCGTCGCGGCCGACCTCGAAGTTCGGATGGAAATGGACGCCGGAATCCGCCAGCAGGCGGGAGCGCCGCTCGACCACCTCCTTCTCCAGCTTGAAGCTGGGAATCCCGTAGATCAGCAGGCCGCCCATCCGGTCGTAGCGGTCATAGACATGGACCTCGTAGCCGGTCGCGCGCAGCCGTTCCGCGGCGGCGAGCCCGGCCGGGCCGCCGCCGATGATGCCGACCGACTGGCCGCGCTCCCGGATCGGCCGGGTCGGCTTGACCCAGCCGTTCTCCCAGGCCGTGTCGGTGATGAACTTCTCGATGGAGCCGATGGTGATGGCCCCGTGGCCCGACTGCTCGACGACGCAGTTGCCTTCGCACAGCCGGTCCTGCGGGCAGATCCGGCCGCAGATCTCGGGAAAGGAATTGGTCGCCTGGCTGATCTCGTAGGCTTCCTCCAGCCGGTTCTCGGCCGTCAGCTTCAGCCAGTCGGGGATGTTGTTGCCGAGCGGGCAGTGCACCTGACAGAACGGCACGCCGCATTGGGAGCATCGGCTCGCCTGCTCCTCGGCCTTCTGCCGGGCATAGGCGCCGTAGATCTCCTGCCAATCCTGCCGGCGGGTCGCAGGCGGGCGCTTCTCCGGCATCTCGGCGGCGGTCTTGGTGAAGCGCAGCATCTTCTGGGCCATGGGCGACGGTCCTGAGGGCAATTCAGCGTGAGGCGGCGTCCGGCCGTGCCGGCCGGTCGCGGAAGGGCGTTCTCTGATCCCGGGGTAAGCGGGGGGTAGATTCTTTACGGCAATCCTCAACCGCGTGCGAGCGAAAAATCGAAGAAAGGTAAGTAAACATGACCTAAAAATTTGGTGAGGGAATCGATGCGGCGCTCCCGCCGGCTTCTTCTCGGCGCTGGCGCAGGATATAGTCCCAAAACGGTACTATCTTCCGAGACTGTCCCCGACCGGCCGGTTCCGGCTTTACGCCGCCCGCCGTCTGCCCCATCGTCTTCCGCCCCGGTTCGCGCGACCGCGCTTTCCGGCCTCACCTGCAATCACGAGGGACGCGCAAAGATGCTGAAGCTCCGCACCGCTCCGCGCGGGATCGTGCACAGGCTCGTTGTCGAGAGCGAGGTCTTGAAGACCAACATGTTCGGCGACGCGACCGCGCGGGATGTCCATGTCTATGTGCCCGCGGGCCATGACGGCGAAGGCCTGCCGCTCCTCGTCGACCTGGTCGGCTTCACGGGCGGCGGTCCCAGCCATACCAACTGGAAGAATTTCGGCGAAAACGTGCCCGAACGGCTGGATCGGCTGATCGCCGAAGGCGCGATGCCGCCGGTCGTCGTGGCCTTCCCGGACTGCTTCACCCGCCTCGGCGGCAACCAGTACATCAACAGCGTCGCCGTCGGGCGCTGGGAAGACTTCCTGGTCGACGAGATGGTGCCCTTCGTCGAAGCGCGCTTCCGCTGCGGCGGCGCCGGTCGGCGCGGCGTCTTCGGGAAGAGTTCCGGCGGCTACGGGGCGATCATCCATGCCATGCGGCGGGCCGATTTCTGGTCCGCGGCCGCCTGCCACTCCGGCGACATGGCGTTCGAGCTCTGCTACCTGCCCGACATGCCGGGCCTGCTCCGGACGCTCTCGAAGCACGGCAACTCGGTCGAGGCGTTCCTGGAGGCCTTCGAGTCGAACCCGAAGCCGTCCGGCGACGACACCCACGCCCTCATGGGGCTCGCCATGGCCGCCACCTACGATCCCGACCCGGCCTGCTACATGGGCGTCCGGCTTCCGGTCGATCCGGAGACCTGCGAACTGATCGAGGAGCGCTGGGCCAACTGGCTTGCCTGGGATCCGGTGCGGATCGTCGACCGTCACGTCGAGAATCTCGGCAGGCTGAAGGCCCTCTTCATCGACTGCGGCACCATGGACCAGTACAACCTGGTCTATGGCGCAAGACGGCTGCACCGGGCGCTCGACCGCCTGGGCGTCCGCCACCGCTACGAGGAGTTCCCGGACAACCATTCGGGAATCGACTACCGGATGGATGTCAGCCTGCCCTATCTCGCCAAGGCGCTTGCCTGAGGGGATGACCCCCTTCCTTCGATCCCCGTTGGCAGGCCGCTGCTGCCGGACTATGGATGGCCCGGTTATTCGGGCTTACGAGGCAGGGAATCCGGGTCGTGGAGGTTCTGGTCGACGGTTTCAGGGCGTTCTTCGCCGCGCGCGGCGAACCGGTGCCCCGGCTGACCGCGATCGGGACCGTTCCGGCGCCGTTCGATCTTCTGCTCGATCACGGGCGCACCATGACCGTCACCCTGGCGGCGGCGTGGCGAAGCACCGTCGGCCGCCGGACGCTCGACGAGGAGATGCGGGACGGGCGAATGTCCCGGACGGTCGTCCTGGTCGCGGCCGACACCCCGGTCGAGTTCGCCCATCTCCGGATCGACCGGACGGCCCTGCCGGATGGGCTCGAGGACGCGGCGGATGCCGAACCGTTCGGCGGCTGGCTCGCCCGCGCCGGCATCGAGACCCGCGTCAAAGTGCAGCAGCTGCTCCGCGTCGATCCGACTCCGGGTCTGTGCCGCCTGCTGGGCACGCGGCCCGATGAGGTGTCGGCGCTCTATGGGCGCATCACCGCCCTTTCGGGCGCCGGAACCCGCGTTTTCGCCCGCTCTCTGGAAATTCTCTCGCCCGCGATTCCGCCCGCCCTCGACGCGCTGCGCGGTCCGGTCGAACGGCCGGTACCGGCAGGCTCGTCAAGGCAGGTATGAATAAAACTTGGCCATCAATAGGCAATCTGCCGCTTGCATAGGCAGGCAAAGTTGAGGCTTTTGTTCGCGCCGTAGTCACCTGCACGAAAAAGAAGCCTCACATTCATGTTGGACTCCGCATTGACCAGACTCGATCGCGCGGCGACGTTCCTCAACGTCGATCCGGACGTGATCGAGAAGTTGAAGTTCCCGAAAGAGACCCTGAGCGTCCGGCTGATGATCAGGATGGATGACGGCTCCCGGCGGTCCTTCCTTGCCTGGCGCTGCCGCTATGACGACACGCGCGGCCCGACGAAGGGCGGAATCCGCTTCCATCCGCAGGCATCCCTGGACGAGGTCAACACCCTTGCCTTCTGGATGACCTTCAAATGTGCCGTCATGAACCTGCCTTATGGCGGCGCCAAGGGGGCTGTGCAGGTCGACCCGCGTGAGCTTTCGAAGGCCGAGCTGGAGCGCCTGTCGCGCGCCTATGTCCAGGCCTTCGCGTCGATGATCGGGCCCGATCGGGACATCCCCGCCCCCGACGTCTACACCAATGCCATGATCATGGGCTGGATGGCCGACGAATACGGCTCGATCCGCAACGAGCCTTGCCCGGCGGTGATCACGGGCAAGCCGATCGCGCTCGGCGGCTCGCTCGGCCGCGACGACGCGACGGCGCGGGGCGGCTACTACCTGGTCAAGCATCTGGAGCGCGAACTCGGTCTCGAGGGCGGCCCGAAGCGGGTCGCGATCCAGGGATTCGGGAACGCCGGCATGCACATCGCCCGGCTGCTCTCGGCCGACGGCTACCGGATCGTCGCGATCTCCGATTCCCGCGGCGCCATTCATGACCCCGACGGCATCGACGTCGCTCAGGCGATCGCCGCCAAGAGCGCCGGCGGCTCAGTCGTCGCCCTGGCCGGCCGGGGCGGGATTCGCGAGATCTCCGGGGACGAGCTGATCGGGGTCGAATGCGACCTCTTGGTCCCGGCGGCGCTGGAAGACCAGATCCACACCGGCAATGCCCATCAGGTCAAGGCGCGAACGGTGCTGGAACTGGCGAACGGTCCGGTGTCGGCCGATGCGGACCCGATCCTCGCCGAGAACGGCGTCGTCGTGCTCCCCGACATCCTAGCCAATGCCGGCGGGGTCACCGTCTCCTATTTCGAATGGGTGCAGAACCGCCAGGGCTACTACTGGCGCCAGGACGAAATCCACGAGCGGCTGAAGACCATCATGGAGGCCGAGGGCGAGAAGATCTGGCAGCTCGGCAAGGAGCACGGGACCGACCTCCGGACCGCCTCCTACATCCATGCACTGAGCCGGCTCGCGAACGCGATCGAGGCGCACGGAACCCAGAAGTTCTTTACGGCCTGAAATGCCAGGACCGCTCACGGGCGCCGGCCTTATCAGGCCGGCGCCGTGTAGCGCCGCTCGATCGCCTCGCGGATGCGTTGGCGGCTGTCGGCGGGAGTGAGCTCCCGGTCCGCCTCGATCCCTGCGGCCTCTTCGGCCAGACCGTCATCCTTGATCGCCTCCCGGAACCAGCGCGAATAGTCTCCGGCGCGCAGGTGGTGCGCCCAGGTCTCGTCGTCGATTCCTTCCGCGATCTGGACGAACAGGTTCAGGTTCTGGACGCGCAGATTCAGGCGGTCTCCGGGCCCGCGGAAATGGAAGCTGTGGTCGCCCAGATCGCCGGCGGCATATTTGCGGACATGTCGGCGCCTCTCGCCGGTCGGCGGAATGACCCGGCAATGCCGCGGGCCTTCCGTCCGGTGCCGGTCCCACAACAGCATCTCGCCCGATTCCAGGGCGGGCAGGTCCTCCCGGACGGGGCGGCCGATCGTCCGGGCGAAGTCGCGGAGCGCTTCGCGGCCGCCCGCGCCGATTCCGACGGCCAGATCGACCCTATCCAGAACCGGGCGCGCCAGCCGATTCGGGTGGACCGTGACCAGGACCAGGCCCGTGACATTCTCGGGCAGCAGCTCCGGCGCGCGGTCCCAGCCTTCCGGCAGCATGTGATGGGCCTCGTCGACCACCAGCCAGTGCGGACGGGCAGTGCGCAGGCGAAGCTCCGACAGCCGCGCGGCAAGGTCGGCGAAGGCCGAGGTCCGGTCGTCGAAGGGCACGCCCAGCAGGTTGACGACGACGTTGCGCCCGGGCGCCTCCAGCAGCTCCATGACCTCGGCCGCGCTGGGCGAGCGGCGGCCGTCGCCCAGCACGACCGCCGTCTCCAGGGCGTCGTAGTCCCCTTCGGGATCGATGATGCAGAACTGGAAGCCGCAAGCCCCCATGCGTTCCAGAAGCCCTGCGGTGAAGGTCGACTTGCCGCTGCCGGAGCCGCCGGCGACCAGCAGGTTTGTGCCGCGGGCGGCCAGGCGGGGCGCCTCGCCCCCGTCGTCGACGGCGGCGAGCGGCACCCGGTACCGGCCGTCGGCCCGGTCGATGTCCGCGAGATCGGTCGCGACGATGCGCCCGATCAGCTCCGCCACCCCGGCGCCTCTCGGCGCGGCCGTGACCAGGTCGGCCGCTTCCTTGACCATCGGCAGGGCGTTGTCGACGGCGACCGCACAGCCGCAGAGATCGAGGAAGGCGTGGTCGTTCTCGGCGTCGCCGATGCCGACGACGTTGATCGGCGACAGGCCGAGCCGGTCAAGGGCCGCCGCCAGCCCGCTCGCCTTGTTGACGCCGGGCGGCAGGACCATGACCGCGCCCTTGTTGAAGATGATCTGCAGCTCGAGCCCCAGCTCCCGGATCGTCTCGAGAACCCTGGTCTGGTGCGGCTCCCAGGTGGCGATGATGGTCCGGCCGACGGCAAGCGGGGCGACGCCGATCGCCTCTAGCCGTTCGACGAACCGGGCCGGCGGCTCCGCAGCCAGGGCCGTCTCCTGCCGCTCCGCCGGCTGGTAGAGGATGCCCCCGTTCTCGGCAACGACCATCGTGAACAGGTCCAGCCGGGGGAACACCGCGAAGAGGTCGGGGAGCTGCCGGCCGGTGACCAGGATCGCCATGCGCCCCGTGGCCTTCAGCCGTTCGAGGGCGGCCACCGTCTTCGGATCGACGGCGCCCCGGGTCGCGAGCGTCCCGTCATAGTCCGTGGCGAGCGCAAGGTAATGCATCGAGCAGGGCCGCCTTGCCGGTTGGGGCATGATCGGCTTCAACCGGCCGGCAAGGCCCCGGGTTTCCGGAATTCGGCCGGTCAGCCCGCAGGGTGCGGTTCGGGCACCTCGCGGCCGCGGCCAGCGTCGATGATGCGGCGGGCCCAGTCGGGGTCGGCCGCCGCCCGGGCCCGATAGAGCCCTCTCACGGCCTCCACGATCTCGCCGTTGCGGCCCAGAAGCGCGTCGCCCAGCTCGATTATCCGGAGATTGGGCCAGACTTGCGGGCGGATGCGCCGGACGGCGGCGACGGCGTCTGCCGCCGGACGGTCCGGCCGGGCCTGGGACAGGATCAGCGTCATGGCGGCGGTGGAGCGGGAGACGCCGGCATGGCAGTGGACCAGCAGGTGGCGCCGGCTCCGCGGTTCCACCATCAGGTCCCGGCCGAACTCCAGGATGCGTTCGACATCGCCGCGCGTCGGCAGAAGCATGCCGTCCTGCGGCTCGATGATGTCGTGGAAGCGCAGCTCCAGCCTTTCATGCTCGCCATAGGCTCCGAAGGCGGGCGGGGCCGGATGGTCGGGGTCCAGGATGGACAGCACATGGCTGACCCCGACCCGGCAGAAGCCGCCCAACTCCTCGATCCCGCAGACGGTGATCCCGAAAGGTACATAGCCGACCGACGTCATTTCCGAACCCGTTTTCCTGGAGAAAGTTGATCTTCGAGCTTAGGGCAACGTCCGGACGGGGGAAACGGGATCAGGACTCCTTCCCGCTCAGCGCCATGCGTGCCGGCTTCATGCCGCGGCGGCCGGCTCATGGGGCAGGGACGACGGGCGGCAGCGCCGCCGCTGCCGGTCCGGAACGCGGGACGGGCGGGGCGCCCCCGCGCGCAGGGGCGCCCGGAACGGGCGGTCAGCCCGGGCTTCGCTGGTTGATCGCCAGGCGCCGGGTCCCCGCCGGGGCGCCCGGCAGCTTCGGCAGCGTGACCTCCAGGACGCCGTTCCTGAAGCACGCGCTCGCCTTCTCCTCATCGATGCGGCTGCCGATCGAAATGCGACGCTCGAAGCGGCCGTAGAAGCGCCGGGCGAAGCGCCGGCGGCGGTCGACCATCTCGGACCGCCTTTCGCCGCGAATCGTCAGCATGCCGTTCTCCACCAGGACTTCCAGGTCGTTTTCGTCCATGCCGGGCAGTTCGGCCCTGACCCGGACCTCCCGCTCGGTTTCGGTCGTCTCGACCCTGGGCCAGCCCCAGCCGCCGACGAACGGCGGGAAGCGCCTGTCGAAGCCGCCGAGAAGGCTGTCGAACAACCGGTGCGTCTCGCGCTGGAGCGCGGCGAGCGGGTGTTCCGGCGCTTCCTGCGGAGGGGCCGGGACGTTCCCGGCCCTCCGGCCCCATGGGATGAGATCGCGAAGGCTGATCATGTTGGCACCTCCGGCTTTTCCGCGGAAACGCAACCGAACGGCCGACACGTCAGGCCGCGTGCTTCGGCGCTTCGATCTGCCGGGGTTCGGGCGACGCCCTCCGGATCTCGACCCGGCGAGGCTTCATCTCCTCGGGAAGCTCGCGCACGAGGTCGATGGTGAGCAGCCCGTTCTCCAGCGAGGCGCCCTTGACCCTCACGTGATCGGCCAGTTCGAACCGCCGGGTGAACGACCGTCCGGTGATGCCGCGATAGAGGTATTCACGATCCTGCTCCTCCGGCCGGGAGCCGCTGATGACGAGGAGGTTCGGCTGGTGGGTGATCGTCAGCTGATCGGGCGTGAAGCCCGCCACCGCCATCGCGATCCGGTAGTCGTCCTCGCCCGACTTGGTGATGTCGTAAGGCGGCCAGCTGTCGAAGGCTTCTCCCTCGGTCGCGCTCTCCAGAAGTTCGAAGAGACGGTCGAAGCCTATGCTTGAGCGGAACAGGGGCGAGAAATCAAGCGTCGTCCTCATAGCCACATCCTCCTTCAGAAGCAACATGGGTACGAAGATCAGCCGAAGAGCGTCGGTCGCTCCTTGACTTGCCGGCCCCCTTATGGGCAGCCGGCATATTTGTCATTTAAAAGTCAAGGCGCCGGCTTCAAGGCCCTGTACTTGCGCGCGCCATCATGCGACCTCCTGCAGCCCCGGGGCGCCGCCGGCCACCCGGCGCAGTCCGGCCGCCCGGCCGCGCCGGGTGGGAAGGCTGCGATAGACTTCCAGATAATCGTCCACCATCCGCTCGACCGTGAACCGGTCCTCGAACGAGGCGCGGACATCGGCGCGGTCCAGGGTGTCGATGCGCTCCGCCGCCTCCACCGCGCCGTCCAGGTCCTCGACGATGAAGCCGGAAATGCCGTGATCGATCACCTCCGGGACCGAGCCGTTGCGGAAGGCGATGATCGGCGTGCCGCAGGCCATCGCCTCGATCATCACCAGCCCGAACGGCTCGGGCCAGTCGATCGGGAACAGGAGGGCCCGGGCATTGCCCAGGAATTCCGCCTTCTGGCGCTCGTTGATCTCGCCGACGAACTCGACCTCCGGATGGGCTTCGATCATCGGCGCGATGGTCTCGCGCCAATAGGCCTCGTCGGCCCGGTCGACCTTCGCGGCGATCTTGAGCGGGAGACCGGTCCGCACGGCGATCTCGATTGCCCGATCCGGCCGCTTCTCGGGCGAGATGCGGCCGAGGAAGGCCAGATAGCCGCCCTTCGGTTCGGCCGTGAACGGCAGGAGGTCCCTCGGCAGCCCGTGATGGACGGTGCCGACCCAGTTGACCGGCGGCAGCGGACGGCGCTGGTCGTCGGAGATGGACACCAAGGGGAGGTCGGCAAACGCGGCATAGAGCGGCCTCAGGTCCGGCAGGTCCAGCCGCCCGTGCAGGGTCGTCACCGTGCGTTCGGCGAAGGGCCGGACCAGCGGGAAATGCAGGTAGTCGATGTGGAAGTGCAAAACGTCGAACGCGGCCGCCCGCTGACGCACCTCCTCCAGCATCGCGATCTGGTAGGGCAGAGGGTCGCAGGCGACCGGGTTCAGCCTCAGCGCCATGTCGGTGCAACGGACCAGCTTGGCCGCGGTCTTGGAATCGCCGCTGGCGAAAAGAGTGACGTCGTGGCCGCGGCGGACCAACTCTTCTGTCAGGTAGGAGACGATCCGCTCCGTACCGCCGTAGAGGCGGGGCGGGCAGCTTTCTGCAAGCGGTGCGATCTGGGCAATCTTCATCGGCATAACCTCATCCATGGAGTGAACGCGCCGGCACGGGGCCCCGCGGGACGAACCCGCGGGGCCCCGTGCCGATCGGACGCGACGAAAGGGGAGGCAAGAAGCGGCGCCGCGGGCCGGGCGCGGGATCAGGTCGGGCCGGGGCCCGCGGCGGACGCTCCGGTCGGGATGCGATGAAGACAGTCCGTCCAGTTCCGCTCCTGGACGGGGGGCACGACGACGCAGTCACGCAGCGGGCGGAAATGCATGCAAATCCTCCGTGTGCAGTACGATGTCGCGAGTCCCGGCCTCAACCGCGGCCGGGGCGGTTTGGAACTGGTGATATTCCGATGCTTATTCAAGATGGCGGCATACCACGATACCCGAGGGGCAGATGTTCGAGGGACTTCTGATCGAGAAGGAAGGCACGGGGTCGAAGGTGAGGCGGACGCGCCTCGACGACGGGCGCCTGCCCGACGGCGACGTGACCCTGCGCGTCACCCATTCCACCGTGAACTACAAGGACGCCCTTGCCCTTACCGGGCGCAGCCCCATCGTGCGGCAGTTCCCGATGGTGCCGGGCATCGACCTTGCTGGCGTAGTGGAGGAGAGCCGCCATCCGGCCTTCCGGCCCGGCGACCGGGTCCTGGCCAATGGCTGGGGGCTTGGCGAATCCCATTGGGGCGGCCTCGCCCAGCGGGCCCGGGTAAAGGGCGACTGGCTGCTTCCCCTGCCGCAGGGCTTCACCCCGGCTCGGGCCATGGCGGTCGGCACCGCGGGATACACGGCGATGCTCGCGATCCTGGCGCTCGAGCGCCACGGCGTCACGCCGGAAAGCGGCGAGGTCCTGGTCACGGGCGCGGCGGGCGGGCTGGGCAGCATGGCGATCGCCCTCCTCGCCCGGCTGGGCTATCGTGTCGTCGCCTCGACCGGGCGTCCGCAGGAGGCCGATTATCTCCGGGCCCTCGGCGCCGGCGAGATCATCGACCGGGAAACGCTTTCAGGCCCCGGAAAGCCGCTTCGGCCACAGCGCTGGGCGGGGGTGATAGACAGCGTCGGCAGCCATACTCTCGCCAATGCCTGCGCCGGGGTGAAGTACCGCGGAACCGTCGCCGCCTGTGGCCTTGCCCAGGGGATGGACTTCCCGGGCACCGTGGCGCCGTTCATCCTGCGCGGCGTCACCCTGGCCGGCATCGACAGCGTCTACCGCCCGATGCCGGATCGCCGGGCCGCCTGGGACCGGCTGGCGCGCGACCTCGACCTCGTCAGGCTCGATCTCATGACGCGGGTGGTCGCGATGGACGAAGTCGTCCCCCTGGCGGGCGAGCTGCTGGCGGGCAGGGTCCGCGGACGGATCGTCGTGGATCTGGAGCGCTGAACGGGGGCCCGGTCCCGCCTGACGGGATGCCCGGGCCCGCCTCCGGTCAGACGACGCTCAGCTTCACGTCGATGTTGTTGCGGGTCGCATTGGAATAGGGGCAGACCTCGTGGGCCTTCGCGACCAGGTCCTCGGCGGTGGCCCGGTCGATCCCCGGCAGCGACACGGCCAGCGCCACCTCGAGCCCGAACCCGCCTTCCGAGCGCGGGCCGATGCCGACGGTCGCGGTGACGGTCGCGTCGTCCGGAACCTTCGGGCCTCCCTTGGCGGCGACCGCCTTCATCGCGCCCAGGAAGCAGGCGGCGTACCCGCTCGCGAAAAGCTGTTCGGGGTTGACGCCGTCCCCGCCCTTGCCGCCGAGTTCCTTCGGGGTCGACATCTTGACCTCGAACGAGCCGTCGGTCGTGCCGGCCTGGCCGTCGCGGCCGCCGCTGGCGCGGGCGGAGGTGGTGTAGAGGACGTTGACAGGCATTGGTCCGGTTCCTTTCCCGAAGTTGACGAAGCGCGTCCGGCCTGGCTGTGCCGGCGCCGTGGAACCATCGGCTCCAGCCCTTTACCGGGCCGGGAGCCGCATGCTGCGCACCGATCAATGACTCCGCCGCACGGAAAAGACCAACGAAAAGTCCCGATGCTGCCTATCGGGCCGCCTCCTGGACCGATTCGGCCGCATCCGCTCCACCGCCGGAAATGGGGTCGGCCGACTTCGCCAGCTCGAACCCCTCATCGAGCCAGCCGGTGATGCCGCCGGTCATGATCTTCACCGGCCGGCCCAGCCGCGCCAGGCGCACGGCCGCCCGGGCCGCGCCGTTGCAATGTGGGCCCGCGCAATAGACGACGAACAGCGTGTCCGGGGGCCAGAAGGAAAGCCTGGAGGCGATGATCTTCCGGTGGGGCAGGTGGATCGCCCCCGGAACGTGGCCCCAGGCGAAGGCCTCCGGCCCCCGGACGTCCAGAAGGACGAAGCCGGGCGAGCCGTCGGCAAGGGCTTCATGGACGTCCCAGCAGTCGGTCTCGTACCGGAACTGCTCCTCGAATCGGGCAAGCGCCAGCTCCGGCGGGGCGGCGGGAATCTCGGTCACGGCGTTCGGCACGGGAGCGGCCTCCTTCGAAAGTCGGAAGACCCCGATGAGAGCCGGCCGGGTCCTGCATTTACAATCGGCATGAATGCCATATAGCGTAAAGATCATGCCAAACCCGACCGGATCCACGCAGGGCCCCCTGGTCGTCGCCCTCGCCTATGACGGCCTCTGCCTCTTCGAATTCGGCATCGCCTACGAGGTCTTCGGCCTGCCGCGGCCCGAGGCGGGCGATGGCTGGTACCGGTTCGCGGTCGCCGCGGTCGATCCGCCACCCCTCCGCACCTGGGCCGGCGTCGCCATCCTGGCCGATGGCGGACCTGCGCTTTTGCGGCAGGCGCACACGATCGTCGTGCCCGGCTGGCGCGGCATCGAGGAAGAGGTGCCGGCGGCGCTGATCGCGTCCCTGCGGGAAGCCCATGGGCAGGGCGCGCGGGTCATGTCGCTCTGTTCGGGGATCAAGGTGCTGGCCGCGGCGGGGCTTCTGAACGGGCGCCGGGCGACGACCCATTGGCGCTATGCCGATCCGATCCGCCGCGCCTATCCCGCCGTCCACATCGTGCCGGACGTGCTTTATGTCGAGGACGGCAACGTCCTGACGGCGGCGGGCAGCGCCGCCGGCATCGATCTTTGCCTGCATGTGGTGCGCCGGGATTTCGGGCCGGCCATGGCCAACGAGGTGGCGCGCCGCCTCGTCGTGCCGCCGCACCGGGACGGCGGCCAGGCCCAGTTCGTGCCCCTGCCCGTGCCGGTCGAACGGGTGTCGCCCCGGCTCGGCGGCGTGATCGACTGGATGCGGCGGAACCTGGACCAGCCGCACACCATCGCCGCGCTCGCCCGCCGCGCCGGGATGAGCGCGCGCACCTTCCAGCGCCGCTTCGCCGAGGTGACGGGCGTTCCGCCGCATGCCTGGCTGACGCGGGAACGCCTGGCGCGCGCCTGCGAGCTTCTGGAGGAGAACCGGGCCTCGCTGGAGGACATCGCCGTTTCGACCGGCTTCGGTTCCGCCGCGACCATGCGTCACCATTTCCGGAAGCAGCTCCGGACCAGTCCCGCCGCCTACCGGGCGCGTTTCAACCGGCAGCCCGTCGGACCGGCGTTCGTCCGGTAAGGGGCAGGCTCAGCTTGCCGCGCCGATCGGGGGACGGCTCTCCGCCAGGAAGCGGGCGGTCGCCTCGTCGGCCGGGAAGAAGCTCTCGATCGCGATCTCCGACAGGGTCACGTCCAGCGGCGCGCCGAACACGGTGGTCGTGGTGATGAAGGCAAGCTCCGTGCCCCGAAGCTTCAGGCGCAGCGGTACGGCGATCATGCCGCCCGAGTCCGGGACGGCCCGCGGGCGCTCCTGCGGGGCGGGATAGACGGCAAGCTCCTCTTCCAGCGCGGCCAGCACGGGATCCGCGGATTGTTCGCCCAGCCGGCGCAGCCGTTCCAGCACGTGCTCCCGCCATTCGGCATGGTTCAGGATGCGGGGCGCAAGGCCCCTGGGGTGAAGGCTGAGCCGCAGGGCGTTTGCCGGCGCTTCTAAGAGCGTGCGGTCCTCGATCTCCTCCAGAAGCGGCGCGATTGCGGCGTTCGCCGCCAGCATGGTCCAGTGCCGGTCGATCGCGATCGCGGGATTGGGAAGATGGCCGTCGAGCACCCGCCGCACCGCCGCCATGGCGGGCTCGAGCGCCGGATCGTCGAGCCTGCGTTCGGGGAAAGACGGCGCGTAGCCGGCGGCGAGCAGCAGGCGGTTCCGCTGCCTCAAGGGAAGGTCGAGATGCTGCGAAAGCCGCAGCAGCATGCCGCGGGAGGGGACGGACCGCCCGCTTTCGATGAAGCTCAGATGCCGCTGCGAGATGCCGGCGTCGAGCGCGAGATCCAGCTGGCTCCGGCGGCGACGGTGCCGCCATGTGCGAAGGAGGTCGCCGACCTGGCCCCGGGCCGGGTGATCGATCATCGTTTCCATGGAGGAAAACCTACCGTCGGCCCGGCCGAAGGGCGATTACCTTTCACGTCATCGCCGTCGTTCCCCGAAGGGATCAAGGTTCCCGTCGACCCGGCCCCGCGAACCGAAACGGGCCGGGCCCGAACTTCCGCCTGTCGAGGAACCCGACCCATGGCGCTCACCCTCCCGCCCTTCCTGCGCAAGGTAATTCTGGCCGATGCGATCGTCAGCGGCGCGGCCGCTTTCCTCATGATCGCCGGGGCAGGGATGCTCGGGCCCTTGCTGTCGCTGCCGGCCGCGCTGCTATCCTGGGCCGGCATCAGCCTGGTGCCGTTCGTGATCCTGCTTTTCGCGATCATCCGCCGGGGGGCCGCCCCCCGTCTCCTGGTGCTGGACGTCGCGATCGTCAACATCCTGTGGGCGGCGGCAAGCTTCGCCATCCTGGCCGCGGGCGTCGTCTCTCCCAACCTCCCGAGCGTCCTCTTCGTCGCGGCCCAGGCGCTGGTCGTGGCGGTCTTCGCCCTTCTGCAGCTGAAGGGGCTGCGGAGCGCGCCGCTCGCCGCCTGATTCGCGATCGCTTCCGCCCGGCCGGCTTCGCAAGCCGGCCGGGCGGAAAGACGGAGTCCCCTTGGTGCGGCCGGGCGGCTGCCGACGGGTCGGCGAGCGGTCCTGCCGTCAGTCGAAGCGCATCGGCGAGGATCCGACCCAGCCCGGAAGCTGATCCGGGCGGGCCGGGGCGAAGATCTCGTAATAGGTACAGCCCTCGGGCCCTGTGCCGATGACTGCATGCCGCGAGCCGGACGGGAAGAACAGCATCTCGCCCGGGGCCGCGTCGAACTCCTTGCCGTCGATCACCACGCGGGCCTGCCCCTGGGTCACGATCAGCAGCTGCTCGTTCTCGTGCCAATGGGTCTTGCCGTCGAACTCCGTCCCGGGCGGGACCGTGATCTGGACCGCCGAAATCCGGTCGCCGCACATGGTCTTCCGGGTCGATCCGGCGCGAAGGCCGGCGGCGGCGGGAAGGGAGCTCCAATCGATCTTCATCTGTTGTCCCTCAAAAGATCCGGACGTGGCTGGTTTAAGGCTGCGACGGCTTTGCGGATTCCTGGCCGCCGCGGAACCGGCGCCGGACCAAGGGAACGAGCACCAGGCTCGCCGTGAGCAGCAGCAGGACGACGGCGATCGGGCTCTCGACGAAGATGGTCGGATCGCCGTTCGACATGATCAGCGAGCGGCGGACGTTCTGCTCGAGAAGCGGGCCGAGGACGAGGCCCAGCAGGATCGGGACAGAGGGATAGTTCGCCTTGCGGAACACGAAGCCGAGAACGCCGAAGAACATCGCGACCCAGACGTCGAACAGGCTGTAGTTCACGCTGTAGACGCCGTACAGCACGATGCCGGAGATGATGGGGAACAGGATCGCCACCGGCACGAAGACGATCGACGCCAGCAGGGGGATCATCGGGATCGTCAGCAGGATCAGCATCAGATTGCCGGTGTAGAAGGTGCCGATCACCGGCCAGACGAAATCGCCGTGCTCCTGGAACAGGAGCGGGCCGGGCTGGAGGCCCAGCATCAGCAGGCCGCCCAGCATGATCGCCGTCGTTCCCGATCCCGGGATGCCGAGCGTGAACAGGGGAATCATCGCGGCATAGGAGGCCGAGTTGTTCGCCGATTCGGGCGCGGCGATGCCCTGCACCGCGCCATTGCCGAATTCGTCGGGGGTCTTCGACATCTTCTTGGCGACGGAATAGGAGAAGATGGTCGAAGCGGTGGCGCCCGCGCCCGGAAGGACGCCGACGACGAAGCCGATCAGCGATCCCAACACCATCTCCTTCCACGACACGATCATGTCGCGGACCCGCGGCAGAAGGGACCGGAGGCTGTACGAGGCCCGCTGCGCCCCCCCGGTGCCGGAAACCTTCTCTCCGATCGAGGCGAAGACCTCGCCCAAGCCGTAGACGCCGATCGCGACGACGGAGAATTCGAGTCCCTCCATCAATTCGAAGGTGCCGAAATTGTAGCGCGGCGATCCGGAAACGAGATCGAGGCCGATGGTGCCGAGCCACAAACCGAGGCCGAGCGCGACGAATCCCTTCCAGGCGTCGTCGCCGCCGAGCGCCGTGGAGAACACCAGCGCCACGATCATCAGCGCGGTCATCTCGATCGGTCCGAACCGGATTGCGAATTCCGCGAAGGGCGCGGCGACCATCGTGAACAGCACGATCGCGAAAAGTCCGCCCACGAAGGAAGCGGCGACGCTCATGCCGAGAGCGCGCCCGGCCTCGCCGCGGCGTGCCAGGGGATATCCGTCAAGCGCGGTCATCATCGAGGCCGATTCGCCCGGAATTCCCAGAAGGATGGAGGTCACCGCACCACCATACATCGCGCCGTAATAGACGCCGGCCAGCCCCGCCATGGCGGTGGCCGGATCGAACCGGACCACCAGGGGCAGCAGGATGGCGACGGCGGCGGCAGGGCCGAGCGCCGGAAGGACGCCGATCAGAAGGCCGAGCACGACGCCGACCAGCGTTGCGATCAGCATTCCGGGTCCGAAGGCGACGGCAAGGCCGTTCAGCAGGAGGTCGAAAGTTTCCATCTGAAGATTAATCCGATTCCGGCATCCTCCGACCCGAAGGCCGAAGCCGCCTCAGGTCCGGCCGCTCAGTTGGCGAGAAGTCCGTCGGGCAGGGGAATGCCCAGGGCGTAGTCGAACAGCAGATAGGCGAAAAGCGTGAAGCCGACGGCCACGACGCAGTGGCACAGGATGATGCGCAGGCTTCGCGGCGGAAGGATCGCCGAGGCGACGCCGAAGACGTAGAGCGGCGTCAGCAGGATCATGCCGACCGTTTCGGCCAGCAGAAGGAAGATCACGGTGAAGAGGGTGATCAGCACGACCGGGACGGTTTCGGATCCCGTGATGCGTCCTTCCATCGCCCGCGACTTGCGGATGTGGCCGATCAGGACGCCCGCAGCGCCGATCAGGATCATCAGTCCGCTCAGCAGGGGAAAGAATCCCGGGCCCGTGATGGTCGGGCCGAGTATCCCGTACACCGCCGCGTGCCAGATCACGTAGATGCCCAGTGCCACGAGCAGCAGCGACACGAGGACGTCGAGCAGGCTGAGCTTCATGTCCTAAGACCTTGTCCGGAGAAGGACTCCCCGGGGCTCAAGCCCCGGGGAGCGGCAGGCGGAGCCTGGTTAGTTGATGGCACCCACCGACTTCAGGTAGGCCTCGTAGAGGTCGCTGATCTGGGGAACCCGCTGGGCGAACTCTTCCGGACCCCAATAGAGCGGGACCAGGTTGTTCCGCTCCACGTATTCGGTGCGCCACGCCTCGCTGTCGGCCACCTTCTTCAGCACGTCGCCCCAGAAGGCGACCGCGTCGGCCGGCGCGTCGGCCGGCATGACGAAGCCCCGATAGAGCATCAGCTGGATGTCGTAGCCGAGTTCCTCGAAGGTCGGGACGTCGGGCAGCGAGCTCAGCCGGGAGGTCGAGGTCACGGCGATCGGACGCACGCGCCCGGCCTCGATCTGGCCGATCACCTCGGAGGTGTTGCCGAACTGCAGGTCGATATGGCCGCCCAAGAGAGCGGTCGTGACCTCACCGTCGCCGTTGAACGGAACGGCGCGGACTTCGATGCCCAGAGCCTCGCCCAGCTGGGCTCCGAGGAACGCCGGATCCGTCACCGGGCCGGTGTTGCCGATGCGGACGCTGCCCTTGTTCTTGAGGTCGTCGAGCGATTGGACGTCGGAGTTCGCCTCGACGACGAGCACGAAGGGATCGCCGGCAACGACGCCGAGCGGCGTGAAGTCCTTATAGGTCGTGGGGGACTGGCCCATCAGCGGCGCCACGAAGAAGCTCGAGGCGATGGTGCCGATGTAGTAGGGATCGCCCTTGCGCTGCGCGACGTAGTTGTAGGCGATGGCGCCGCCGCCGCCGGGGCGGTTTTCGACCAGCAGGGGAACCGGCAGCAGCTCCTCCTTCTGGATCAGATTCGCCACCGTGCGGGCGAAGATGTCGCTGCCGCCGCCCGCCGAAGACTGGACGATGATGGTCACGTCCCGTTCCGGATAACCCTCCGCGCTCGCCGGCGTCGCAAGCGCCAGGAGCGAAAGGCCGACGACGGCCGATTTGAGAACACCACTGACACTGGTACCGAACATACTACGTTCCTCCCTCGACAAGGTGCGGGCCCGATCCCTTGCGGGACCGGGACGCGCACGGGATGTATTGGATTCCGGAGCGGCCGGGTGACCTTACGAGGTCACCTTGAACTCCTTGATCAGGCCGTCCTTGGGCTCGAGGCCAAGACCCGGCTCCTGAGAAACCCGCAGCCAACCGTTCTCCGGCTGTGGGACTTCCTTGAAGATGGCGTTGTAGGCCATCCACTTGTGGAAGTGATATTCGACGAGGCCGCCGTTACCGACGCCCGCATGGAGCGCGATGTTGTGCGGGCCGTTCCCGTTGCCGTGGCCGAGCACGACGTTGAAGGCGCGCGCCAGGGCCGCGGTCCGAAGACCGGCGGTGTAACCGCCGTCGTTGTTGACGTTGGGCTGAATGATGTCGACGGCGCCGGCCACCAGCAGGTCGCGGGCCGAGAACTTCTCGTTCTCCGCGGCTGCGACGCGGATCGACGTCTGCGAGCGGAGATGGGCGAGGTTGGCCGGCTCGTTGTAGTGGATCGGCTCCTCGATGAAGGTGATGTCGAGCTCTTCGCACATCTTGCAGAGCTTGATCGCATCGGGGAGCGACATGCGAAGGTTGCCGTCCATGGACAGCTTGATGTCCGGGCCAACCGCTTCCCGCATGGCGGCCATCCTGTGGTAATCGTCCACCGGATCGGGAATCGCCTGCCGGCCCACCGTGTTCTTCAGGTGGGTGGCGCCCAGCTTCACCAGATGGGCCGCCTCGGCCGCCAGCTCTTCCCTGGAATAGACCGGGGCGCCGTCATAGGCTGCGCCATGGGTGATGTAGACCGGAACGCGGTCGCGGGCGCCGCCCAGCAGATGATGGACGGGCCGACCCATGGTCTTGCCCTTGATGTCCCAGCACGCGATGTCGATCATCGCCAGCGCCGAGATCAGCGCGCGGCCCAGGGGCCGTTCGTAGGTGTGACGGTCGAAGAGCTGCGGAATCCGCTCGGTCCGGAACGGATCCGTCTTCTCTTCGATGATCCGGGGCGCCAGATACTTGGCGATCAGATCGACGACGACATGGTGCGTATAGCCGCTGGTCGCCCAGCCGATCACGCCGTCGTTGGTCTCGACCTCGAGCAACAGGGCATGTTCGACATTTGGCTTATCCCGGAAGGGAGGCGGCGTGATCGGAATGTTCCGGAGATTGTGCGTCTCGATCCGGACGATCCGCTGTTTCCCCTCCAGGACCTTGGTCTCATAGAGCATAGTCTGGTTAAGCATGAATCCCCTCCAGCACTTGTCGGCATCTGATACCAGCGGAGGGACATGCTCGAAAAATCAGTAATCCGAATGGATTGTGCAGTTTGCAGTATCACTGGGGCTTGTTGTTGCGTTGGCCCAGCCCTTCTTCGAGGATCAGGTCGAACAGGCGCTGCGCCGCCGGCGAAAGCGGCTGGTTCCTGAGGCGTATCAGCGCGAAGTTGCGGTGCAGCCTCGGCTCGGTGATCAGCAGCTTCTGGCTGTGCTGGATCGCCGACAGGTCGGCCACGGATTCGGTCAGGATCGACACGCCGAGCCCGGCCTCCGCCAGGGAGACCAGCGTCTGCCCCTGGATGCACAGGAACTGGGTATCGAGCCGGAGGTTGTGCGCCGCGGCCACGCTCGACATGAGGCGGCCGAGAACGGTGTTCGGATAGAACTGGATGAGCGGCAGCGTCGCCAGCTCGGCGAAGGCGATCTCTTGGCGGTCCTCCGGAATCAGCGAACGAGGGACGAGCGCCAGGAGCGGTTCCGATTCGATCAGCCGCGACTGCAGCGTTTCGTCCTGCGGCTCGGGTCCGATGCCGAAATCCGCCTCTCCGGAGCGGACGGCCTCGTAGATCTGGGCCGACTTGTGTTCCAGGAGCCGGATCTGCACGCCCGGATTCGCTTTCTTGAAGCGGGCGAGGACGGGCGGAAGGGTGGTTGCCGCCGGCACTGGAGAGCAGGCCACCGTTACCTTGCCGCGCCGCAGCTCGACGATCTCCGTCAGATGGCGCAGGCCATGCTCTACCTCCCTCATGGCGCGGCGCGCGTGCCCGAGCAGCAGTTCCCCCTCCGGGGTCAGCTTCAGCCGGCGCGTGGTCCGGACGATGAGCTGCACGCCGAGCTGCTGCTCTATCTGCTTTATCTGCATGCTGATCGCCGATTGCGACCGTCCTGCCTGCAGCGCCGCCTCGCGGAAGCTCTGATGCTCGGCGACCAGAAGAAAGGTGTGGATCAGCTTGAGATTGAGCTGATTGATGACGGAGGCTTGATCCCGCATGAGCCGTCTCGGAAAGCGGTGGGCCGGAAAGGCTGGTGTCTGCCTCGGACAGGCGGGCGATCGGATCCGCGGGTGATCCGCGGGCCTGCCCGGTGGACGTTCATGGGACAGCCTAGCGTGACGAAGTTTGCCGTTACCTTAATATTCCGTACTTCTGTATTCGGGAGACCGCGAGCGATGACATCGACGGAATGCGGGGACATGCGTGCCGGCGGGAGCCTGGCATCCGGCCGAATGCCGCAAAGCCGCCGGCATCAGGAGGAGACCTGACGATGCCTCGCGAGACGGAGTTCCGGGATCCCCGCATCCGGCCCTTCGAGCCCCGGGATCTTCCCGCGCTCCAGGACATTCGCCGGCGGGCGTTCGAGCCGGTCTTCGAGTCCTTCCGCGAAATCGTGGGCGGGGACATCGCCGCCATCGCCTTCGCCCATGCCGACGCGGAGCAGGCGAAGCTCCTGGACGACATCTGCATGGCCGGGTCCGGCCATCATGTCCATGTCGTCACGCTGGGCGATGAGGTCGTCGGCTTCGTCTCCTTCACCGTCGATCCGGAAAGGCGCATGGGAGAGATCGGCCTCAACGCCGTCCATCCGGACCATGCGGGCCGGGGTGTCGGAACCTGGATGTACGAACAGGTCGTCCGGCGCATGAAGGCGCTCGGGATGGTGCTCGCCACGGTCGGGACCGGCGGCGACCCAAGCCATGCCGCCGCCCGGCGCGCCTATGAGAAGGCCGGTTTCGGCGCGGCCATCCCGTCGGTCCATCTCTACCGGCTGCTCTGAAGCGGCTGGCGTGATCCCGGATGCGCGACGCCCGGGGGGCCGGGCGCTTCGGCATGGCCGTCAGCGGTCGCGCTCCAGATCCGTGACCAGCCTTCTCCGTTGCCGCCGGCTTCTGAGCTGCTTCGTCTGAAGCCCCTCGCCCTGAAACCGCAACCGTCCGTCGTCTTCAAGCAGGGCGAAGCGCCGCCGCGCGCCGATCGGAAGGTCCTCAGACCCGTAGATGCCGACGATCTCGATCATGACGACGCGGATCTTGGCCTGGCGAATGCCGGGTTCCGGACCGTCCGAGGTCGTGTGCAGGGTGTGCCGGATCAGGTCGCCGAAGGATCCGATGTCCCGGGTCTCGCCGCTCGCGAGCGGGCCCTGCCGGGTCCGCTGCCGGGGGTCGTCGGGGGCGTCGCCATCGAGATCCAGCACGTCGGTGACCGGACAGATGAGCGTCTTGTCAGCCGTCTCCAGGGTCACGAGGACGCTTTGGACGAAGACGGATCCCGAGCTCATGTTGCTGAGGAAGCAGCGGCCCTCCAGCCCCTCTCCTGCTCCCCGGGTGATCAGCAGGGTGGCGCGGAGCTGCCGGCGATAGCTGCTGACGAACACCTGCAGATAGACCACCCAGACGAGCAGAGTGCCGACTCCGGTGAGCGCATTCACCAGTTCGCTGTTCTGGGCAACCCACTGCAACATGCGTCTTCCGGGGGAGCGGCGCCGCAAGCGGCGCTGCCCGCCATGATCAAGGCTGGGAGGGTTCTTCCGGCGTGTGCTCCGGTGCGGCGACGACCAGCAAGGCTTCCGGCGAGTGGACGAGCTGCAGATAGCGTTCGAACTGCGCCAGCACGTCCTCGATGATCTGTTCGGGCGTCATCCCCATCAGGTCGTAGCCGCGGCTGCCATCGCTGAAGAAGGTCCGGACCTCGAACCGCTCGTCTCCCCGGGTGGCCTCGAGCGCGGAGAACGCGGGTAAGCGATGAGCCGCCGGGCGCACGCCGTAGACGAAGTCGCGCACGTCGCCGGCGGGAACCGTGAGGAAGGCCGACGGATCGCCGTTCCCGCGGGACACCGTTGCCGGTCGGCCGCGCCGTTTCAGCTCCTCCGCCACCTTGTCGAGCGCCAGCACGACCACCCTGTCGATATAGTTGACGACATCCTTCTCGGTCGGGGCCCTCAGCATCAGGCCCAGACGGCGCTGCCAGGTGTGCCCCGCGGCGGGATGGGCCTGGGGGGCGGCCGCGCCGAGGCCGATCCGTCGCTGCACCAGGTCCGCCTGCATCCCTTTGACCAGCGCCCAGACCAGCACCAGCATGATCAGCGAGAAGGGAAGCGCGGTGGCGATGGTTGCGGACTGCAGGGCCGCAAGGCCGCCGGCGAGCAGCAGAACCGCCGCGATCAAACCCGCCAGGGCGCACCAGAAGACGCGCTGGGCCTTGCTCGTCTCGGTGGCTCCGCCCGCCGCTATGGTGTCGACGACGAGCGCACCGGAATCGGCCGAGGTCACGAAGAACACCGCCACCAGCAGCACCGCCAGCGTGCAGGTGACGGCGGGCAGGGGCAGGTACTGGAAGAACTGGAACAGGGCGACGGACAGGTCCTCCGTCACGGCGGCGGTCAGGGCGCCGTCCGCGACGGTCGTGTCGATGAAAAGCGCGGTATTCCCGAAGATCGTCATCCAGATGAAGGTGAAGCCCGCCGGAACGAACAGGACCGCGACTACGAATTCCCGCACCGTCCGCCCCCGGGAGATTCGGGCGATGAACATGCCGACGAAGGGCGACCAGGAAATCCACCAGGCCCAGTAGAACAGGGTCCAGGCGTCGATCCAGGGGGTCGGCTCGTAGGCGTAGATGTTGAAGGTGCGCAGGACGATCGTATCCAGGTAATAGCCGATGTTCTGGACGAAATCGCGCAGGAGCAGGGCCGTCGGCCCGAACGCCAGGACGAAGAGCATCAGCAGAACGGCGACCATGAGGTTGAATTCGCTCAAGCGCCGGATGCCCTTGTCGACGCCGGTCACGACCGAGATCGTCGCTACGGCGATGATGGCGGCGATCAGGACCAGCTGGACGGGTGCGCCGACCGGCACCCCGAGAAGATAGTTCAGGCCGGCGTTGATCTGCAGGACGCCGAGGCCGAGCGAGGTCGCGAGGCCGAACAGCGTTCCGCAGATGGCGAAGATGTCGACGGCGTGTCCGGCCGGGCCGTCGATGCGGTCCTTGAGCAGGGGATAGAGTCCGGACCGGACGGTGAGCGGCAGGTTGTAGCGGTAGCCGAAATAGGCGAGCGACAGGCCCACCACCGCATAGATCGCCCAGGCATGAAGGCCCCAGTGGAAGAAGGTCAGGCTCATCGCCTGGCGCTGGGCCGCGACGGACAGCGGCTCGGCCTCGGGCGGGCTGGCGAAATGGGTCACCGGCTCTCCCACCGCGAAATACATGATGCCGATGCCCATTCCCGCCGCGAACAGCATGGCGACCCAGGACAGGTACGGGAAATCCGGTGTGGAATCGTCCGGGCCCAGCTTCAGATTGCCGAAGCGGCTGGCCGCGAAGAAGATGACGGAGCCGATGAAGATCCCCACCGCCAGCAGGTACAACCAGCCGAAGGAGTCGAGGATCCGGCCCTGAAGCGCGGTGAATATCGTCTCCGCCCGGTCCGGAAACAGGACGCCTATCCCGAGAAAGACGGCCGTGATCGCAACCGCGCCGAGGAACACCGGGGGATTGATGACGAAGCCGCGCATTACTTGAAGACTCTTTAACTAAACGGACCGCATTCGCTGCACTAACAGCCTGGGGTCGGCCAGGTTCATTTTCCTCATCACCGAAGGGGGCGCCGAAACGGGGGAAAACCGACCCGGCCGGAAGCGCCGGTTTTTCGGGAGCCTATTTCCTTTCCCGCGCCGGATCATTTGGCGGATTTGGTTCCAGCGGCCGCTTGCGGCCGAAAGCGGTGGCTGATAGACAGCGGACTGATTTCGATCCCATTCCTTTTCCGACCGGGAACCCGCCCAATGGAACCGAAGACATCGGACAACTAAGCCGCAACGACATCCGATTGTCGTTGCGGCCATCTGCTCGGTTCCCTGTTCGATACTGTCGACGACGCAGATCGCCGCTGAATGTCACTCATTTCACGCGGATGATTTGTCGTGCCTTCCCGAAACCCGCGACCCTGGTCGTACGGGCTGTCGGCGGCGATGCTGCTGATGGCACCGTTCAACATCCTGGCGTCCCTCGCCATGGACATCTATCTGCCCATCGTCCCGGCGATGCCGGGCATCCTCGGCACTACGCCGGCGGTGGTGCAGCTGACACTCACCCTCTACATGGTCATGCTCGGTCTGGGGCAGATCGTGTTCGGACCGATTTCGGACCGGGTCGGCCGCCGGCCTGTGCTGATCGCCGGTGCGGCCCTTTTCGCAGCCACGTCCTTCCTGCTTGCCGGAACGACGTCGCCCGCGCTCTTCCTCATCGTTCGGCTGGTGCAGGCCGCGGGCGCGTCGGCGGCGCTGGTGGCCCTGTTCGCGACCGTGCGCGACGTCTATGCCGGCCGTCCCGAAAGCGCGGCGGTCTATGGCCTCCTCAACGCCATGCTGGCCTTCGTGCCGGCGCTCGGGCCAATCCTGGGCGCGCTGATCGCAGGCCACCTCGGGTGGCAGGCCGTCTTCGTCGCTCTCGGCCTTCCGGCGCTGCTGGCGCTGCTTCATGCATGGCCCAACTGGCACGAGACGCGGCCCGCCGACGGAACGGCCCGGAAGACCGGGTTCCTGCCGGTCCTGCGCAGCTTCGCGTTCTGGACCTATACGCTCGGCTTCAGCGCGGCGATGGGGGCGTTCTTCGTGTTCTTCTCGACCGCTCCGCGCGTTCTCATCGACCGGGCCGGGTATTCCGAGCTCGGCTTCAGCTTCGCCTTCGCGACGGCCGCCGTCGTGATGATCGTGACGAGCCGCTTCGCCCGGCGCTTCCTTGAGCGCTGGGGCGTTGCTGGCAGCCTTGCCCGGGCCATGGGGCTGCTGCTTGTCGGCGCGGCCCTCCAGGCGGTGGGCGAGTCGGTCTTCCAGCCGTCCTTCTGGAGCTTCATCCTGCCGATGTGGGTGATCGCGGCCGGCATCGTGATCGCGTCTTCGGTCACCGCGAACGGCGCCCTGGAGGAGTTCGGCGAGATCGCGGGCACCGCGGTCGCGCTCCACTTCTGCGTCCAGAGCATCATCGTCGGGGTTGCGGGCACGCTCTTCGTCTTGATGCTGGGCGGCGACACCGCCTGGCCGCTTGCCGGGTTTTCGGCCATGACGGCGCTGGTCACGCTCCACTGCCTGGCGCGTCTCGGTCGTCGCCGGATCCGGTCCCCGGCGACCGGGGTGCCGGACCTGGAGGACGGCTCTTCGCCCTAGCCGTCCGGCTCGGGCCCGCCCGGGCCATACGGCACGGATGCGGTCCCGATCGGTCCTGGACGCTGGCATCTCAGCCGGAAGAGAGATGCTCCTCCAGGGCCGTTAGGAGCGTCCGGTAAGTCGGCGCCAGAGCATGCAGGCGGGAGCCGGCCTCGTCGTCTCCCGTCACCATCGGATGCTGCAGCGCGCCGATGAGGCGGGTCTGCCGCGCCGCGATCCGTGCCGCCTCGTCATACCCGATGCGGGCAAGGCAGGTGGCGGCATTTCCAGCGTGCGGGTGCGGAAGACGGCTCGGCAGCGGGAAGTTTCCGGCGATTGTCAACGGCTCGCAGCGCCGCCCGCCTCCGCCGGGCATGGGCCGGTCACGGTCCGCCCGTGCCCCCCGTTCCCTGCCGGCGCCGGGTCATGCGGGCTCTCCGGCGGAGACCACCGTCTGCCTCTGCTCTCCGAGGCCGCTGATGCGCAACGTCATGCAGTCTCCCGGCTGCAGATAGATGGGCGGGGTCATCCGCATGCCGACACCCGCCGGCGTGCCCGTGGTGATGATGTCGCCCGGGTCCAGCGTCATGATGTGGCTCAGCCGGCTGATCAGCTCCGCCACCCCGAACACCATGTCGGCCGTGTTGCCGTGCTGCCTGCGGACGCCGTTGACCGACAGTTCCAGAGTCAGGTTCTGGGGATCCTGGATCTCGTCAGGCGTGACGAGCCAGGGGCCCAGGGGAGAAAAGGTGTCCGCGCTCTTGCCGTCGAGCATCTGGCCCGATGTCTCGATCCATTTCCGTTCGGTGATGTCGTTGAGGATGCAGAAGCCGGCGATTCGTTCGGCCGCAGCCTCCGGCTCGACATATCGGGTCGTCGTGGAAATCACGACCGCAAGCTCGACTTCCCAGTCCAGGTGGGTCGATCCCTTCGGGCGGACCACCGCGTCATAGGGGCCGCAAAGGGAACTCGGCGGCTTGAAGAAGAAGACCGGCCGGCCGGGCGGGCGGACGCCGGCGACGCGGGCATGGTCGTGGTAGTTCAGGCCGACGCCGATGATCTTGGAGACCGCGCCGACGCAAGGACCGATGCGCGGGCTGCCTTCCACGCGCGGAAGCCTGTGCGGATCGACGGCGCGCAGCCGGTCCAGGCCTGCCGGCGACAGGACGTCGCCCGCGATGTCGCCGACCAGCGAGCCGAGACAGCGCATGCCGCCCTCGCTGTCGAGAATGCCGGGCCTCTCTCTTCCGGGCGGTCCGTATCTGAACAACTTCAAAACCGCTCTCCCTCTGATGTCGGTCGGTCATCGATCATACATCGTGCATGATTCGATGTTGACACGATAAAAGATCATGCACGATATTCCGGCCAGGCCGCAGTACCGTCATGCGGCTCCAAAGGGGAGGATTGTATGTTCCAGCACCTGCGCTCCGTACTTGCCGGGGCAGCCATTTTCGCCACCATCGGCGGCACCACCTTCTCCGCAGGGGCGGAGACCTGGGCGTTCTACAATCACCAGTCGGCGCCTCAGTTCACGACCAGCGTCGGCGCCAAGACGCTGGCGGACAAGATCACCGAAGCGACCGGCGGTGAAGTCCAGGTGCGGCTGCACCTCGCCGGCACGCTCCAGATCTCGGCCAGCGACATCACCTCGGCCGTTGCCCAGAACGTCGTTCAGATGGGCGACGACCTGTTCTCCTCGGGCAACGTGCCGATCGGGGCGATCCTGAAGCTGCCGTTCCTCGTCCAGACCTATGAGGAGTTCGAGAAGGCGAGCGCCATTGTCCGGCCTTATGTCGAGAAGGCCTATGCCGAGCAGGGCGTGGTCGTTCTCGCCAGCTACGCCTATCCGATGCAGTATATCTGGGCGCGGGAGCCGATCGACTCGCTCGACGCCCTGAACGGCGCCCGGCTGCGCGTCGCCTCGCCCGAGCAGAGCGAGTTCATTCGCCGTTTCGGCGGCAGTTCGGTTTCGATCCCCGCTGCGGAGGTGCCTCCTGCGCTGGATCGGGGCGTCGTCGACGGCCTCGTCACGGGCAGCGTCGGCGCCGATCTCTGGCAGGATATGCTGACGCACGGCTATCTGCTGGGGCTCAACTACAACAACGTCTACATCATCGCCAACGCATCCGCATTCGAGCGGCTTTCGCCGGAGAACCAGGAGAAGATCCGCGCGGCCGCCGAAGAGGTTGCCGCCTGGAACACCCAGACGATGCGTGACGAAGACGACGACATCATCCGCCGTCTCGGCGACGGGAAGATGGAGATCGTCACGCCGAGCGCGGAGGACGTCGCCAGGGCCGAGGCCGAAATCGCGCCCTACTGGGACGAATGGGCTGCATCCCGGGGTGAGGATGCGGTGAAGGCGCTGGCCGAACTGCGGCAGGTGCTTGGACGCTGACGGCATGGGGTCGCCGAAAATCGAGACTTCGGAGACGGGCGATCAGAAGCCCGTCTCCGAAGGGCCCGTGGAGCGGCTCTGCTGCCTGCTCAGCGAGGTCGCGCTGTTCGTGATGGTTGCGGTAGTGGCGGTCGATATCCTCACGCGCACTCTCCTGAACTATTCGTTCGAAATCTCCGACGAAGTCGCCGGTTACATGCTGGTCGGCCTGGCCTTCTTCAGCCTGGCCGTGACCCAGGTGAACGATGGCTTCCATCGCGTGGGATTTCTCCAGGACCTGCTGTCGCAGCGGGCCCGCCTCATATCGCGCGTCGTCTTCGATGTCGTCACGCTGATCTTCGTGGGAATCCTTCTCTGGATTTTCGCGAAGTACGGCATGGCGTCCTGGCGTTCCGGCGCGGTCGCGCCGACAAGGCTGATGACGCCGCTCTGGATCGCGCAATTGCCGATGTCGCTGGGCCTGGTCGCCTTCGCACTCGCCATCTTACGGACGGTGATCGTGAGCCTGCGTCGCCTCGGCAGCCTCAAGCATGGGGCAGGGGACCATCATGGGCGCTGAGATCGATATCCTTCTCATCCTCGCCACCTTTCTCGGCCTGCTGGTCATCGGCATGGCCGTCCCGGTGGCGATCGCGATCCCCGGCATGCTCTATCTCTATCTCCAGGGCGGGCTTCCTGCGCTCAACAGCCTCGGCTTCATCACCTGGGGCAGCATCAACAACTTCGCGCTCACGGCCGTCCCGCTCTTCATCCTGATGGCGGAAATCCTGGGCGCGAGCGGGCTCAGCGGACGCATCTACAGCGGCCTCTCCAAGCTCGTCGCCCCGCTGCCGGGCGGCCTGCTGCAGACGAATGTCGCCGGCTGCGCGCTGTTCGCCTCCGTCAGCGGTTCGAGCGTGGCGACGGCCGCATCGCTCGGGCGCGTCGCCCTGCCCCAGATGCTGTCGCGGAACTACAGCCGCCCGCTGGCGGCGGGCTCTCTCGCCGCCGGCGGAACGCTGGGCATCCTCATCCCGCCCAGCATCGCGATGATCATCTACGGGACGTTCACGCAGACCTCGATCCCGCAGCTCTTCATGGCGGGGCTCGTTCCCGGGCTCGTCCTGACGGGGCTGTTCATGACCTATATCGCGGTCTGCTCGTATCTCTCGCCGGGATCGGCCCCCCGGGAGAAGGGGCCGAAGTCCGTCGGCGAGCTGCTGCGCGCGATCGGCGACGTGACGCCCTTCTTCCTGCTGATCGGCGGAACGGTCGGGATGCTCTACGGCGGCTTCGTCACGACGACGGAAGCGGCCACGATCGGGTGCATCCTTTCGGTGATCATCGGCTTCGTCGCCGGCGACCTGACCTGGTCGAAGCTGATGCAGGCGACCAGGAGCACCATCGTCTTCGTCGGCAACATCCTGCTGCTGATCCTGGCGGCATTCATCTTCTCGGCGGCCGTCAGCTTCTCGGGGATCGGCGACGCGATCACCCAGTTCGTCGCGAGCCTCGAACTCACGCGGCTGCAGTTCTTCCTCTGCGTCTTCCTGCTGCTGACGGTGCTCGGCTGCCTCATCGAAAGCCTCGGAATCATCGTGATCATGGTTCCGCTGCTGTTCCCGATGCTCGCCATCTACGACATCAACCCGATCGTCTTCGGCGTCGTGGTCGTCCTGTTCGTCGAGCTGGCGCAGATCACGCCGCCGATGGGGATCAACCTCTTCATCATCCAGAGCGTCTGGTCGGGCAGCTTGGGCGACGTCATCAAGGGAGCGTTCCCCTTCTGCATTCTGATCGTGCTTACGGCCTTCCTCACGATCGGATTCCCCGAGCTCGCCTTGTGGTTGCCCCAAAGCATGACGCGCTGATCGCGCCGACCTTGCGTGCCGACGCTGCTGCGAAAACCGGATCAGAAAATGATCGAGTGCGACTATCTCATCATCGGAGGAGGGGCGGCCGGCGCGGTCGCGGCGGCCCGCCTTTCCGAGAATCCGGGAGATAAGGTCGTCCTCGCGGAAGCCGGGAAGGACGTGCCGCCGGAGAACGTGCCGGCCGACATCCTCGACATCTTTCCGCTCTCCACCTTCAACCCGGACTATGTCTGGCCGGATCTGAAGGTGCATTGGCGGGGGCGCGAGAACTCGCCCGCGGTGAGCTTCCAGCAAGGCCGTATCCTGGGCGGGGGATCCGCCGTCATGGGCATGTGGGCCGTGCGCGGCATGCCCGACGACTATGACGCCTGGTCGCAGCTGGGCGCCGCCGGATGGGCGTGGGAGGACGTCCTTCCCTATTTCCGGAAGATCGAGGCGGATCAGGATTTTGCCGGGGATCTCCACGGCGGCGACGGGCCGCTTCCCATTCGCCGTCAACCCCGCGACGAGTGGTCCCCGCTGGCGAGGGCGATGGAAAAGATCGCCCACCGGCACGGCTTCCGTGTCATCGAGGATATGAATGCGGATTTCGGGGACGGGTACTGCGTTCTGCCGATCTCCCGGCATCCCGACCGTCGCGCATCGGCCGGGCTCGAATATCTGAACGCTTCCACGAGAAGCCGGAAGAATCTCAACGTCCTTACCGAAGCTACCGTGGAACGGATCGAGATCGACCCGTCGCGGCGCGTCGTCGGCGCCAAGATGCGGCTGCGCGACGGCACGCCGATGGATGTCCGTGCCGGCCACACGATCCTGACCGCCGGCGCCATCTATTCGCCCGCGCTTCTGCAGCGTTCCGGCGTCGGCGACGCGGAGCGGCTGCAGGCGATCGGCCTCAAGCCCGTTCTCCACCGACCCGGCGTCGGCCGGAACCTCCAGAACCACCCGCTGCTGCCGGCAGTGGCATGGCTGACGAGGGAAGGCCGGGATGCCCGCCGGGGACGTCCGCCGGCATCGACATATCTGCGCTGGTCGTCGAACCTGCCCGGCATGCCGCCGGGCGACATGGGCATGTATGTCCGCAGCTATCTCGTGTGGCACGCCCTCGGCCGTCACATGGCCATGGTCGGGCCCGTGCTCATGCGGCCGGCCTCGCGGGGCGAGGTGTCGCTGGACCGCAAGGATCCGCAGGGAAGCCCCTCGGTCGCCTTCAACTTCTTCGAAGACGAACGCGACCTGCAGCGGATGAAGGACGGTTTCCGGAAGGCCGCCCTTTTCCTTGCAAGCAGAGACCTGCGTCCCGTCTGCGGCGACGCCTTCGTCCTGACCAATGCCGCGCAGCTGAACCGGTTCAACACCCTTTCGGCGGCGAATGCGGCAAAGGCCTGGCTGGTCTCCAAGCTCCTCGATATCGCGCCGCCGTTCGGCAAGCTCGTCGTTTCCCGCTTCGCGGAGATGGTCCCGGTCGAGGCGCTGGTCCGGGACGATGCGGTCCTCACCGAATTCGTTCTGGAGAACACGACAGGCACCAACCACGTCGCCGGCACATGCCGGATGGGCCGGGCCGGGGATCCGGATGCCGTCGTCGACCCCGCCGGGCGCCTTCTTGGCCTCGACTCGCTGACCGTCGCGGACGCTTCGGTCATGCCCACCGTTCCCAGTGGCAACACGCATCTTCCGACCGTGATGGTCGCCGAGAAGATCGTCGCCGGATTGAGACAGGGGCGATGAGGAACATCTCTCTGCGGCGCCGGTTCGCGTTCTTCGCGCTGATCGTCATCCCGGCCCTCTTCGCCAGCAATAATGTCGCGGCGCGGTTCGCCGACGGGATCGTGCCTCCGACGGCGCTCGCCTTCTGGCGCTGCGCGTTCACGAGCGTGCTGCTGATGCCGTTCGTCGGCGCCTCGGTGCTGGCGAAGCGGTCGGAGCTGCGGTCGGAGCTGCCTCACATTCTGGTGCTGGGCCTGATCGGCATGGGCATGGTGAGCATTGCCACCTATGCGGGGGCCAGGACCACGACGGCGTCGAACATCGGGCTGATCTACGCCTCGACACCCGCAATCATCCTGGTTCTCGACTGGGCGTTCACCGGCATTCGTCTCAGCCGCCATCAACTGGGCGGCCTCATGCTCTGCGTCGCCGGAATCGCATTCATCGTCCTGCGCGGCGACATGCGGACATTGGTGGACGCCCGGTTTTCCACCGGAGACCTCGTGGTCTGTGCGGGCACCGTCGGATGGGCGCTCTATTCGGTCCTGCTGAAATACTGGCCGACGCGGCTCACCGTCGTTGAAAGGGCCGCGGTCATCGCCGCCGCGGGGGCGCTGGCGACGCTGCCGATCGCGATCGTCGAAAGCCATGGCGTGGCGGGGGTCGCGCCGGGCTGGCAGGGCCTCGGCATCGTCATGACCGTGGGCGTGCTCGCAGGCGCTGCGCTCATCCCGAGCCATGCCTTCGTCACCGCGGAACTTGGCCCCAGGATCGCGGTCGTCCTGCTCTATCTGATCCCGCTCTACAACATCATGCTCGCATGGCTGCTGCTGGACGAGGCGCTGGAGCCTTTCCAGGCGGCAGGCGGCGTCCTCGTGCTCATCGGCATCTTCCTGGCGAGCAGGTCCAGGCCGGCGTCACCGCCGTCGGCGGCGGCGGGAGCAAGCCGATGACGGACCGATCATCCCCGCCGTCCCGATAGACCGGTTTCTGGGAGCACGGAATTCCCATGGTCCCAACGCATTCATGCAAGGAGAACTAAAGATGGCCGCGACGGCGCCCGAAAAACTGAAGCAGGCTTTGGCTTCCGGACTCCTGTCGTTTCCGCTCACGGACTTCGACGAGGCGGACCGTTTCGACGAGAACGCCTATGCTGAAAGGCTGCGCTGGCTTGATTCCTACGGTGCGGCCGCCATGTTCGCGGCGGGCGGCGCCGGCGAGTTCTTCTCGCTGACCGTCGAGGAATACAGGTCCGTGATCCGGACCGCCGTCGCTTCCGGCAGCCGGGTTCCGGTGATTGCCGCGTCGGGCTACGGAACGCAGATGGCGGTCGATTTCGCCCGCGAGGCGGAGAAGCTGGGCGCCGACGGCCTGCTGCTGTTGCCGCCCTATCTCACCGAAGCCTCGCAGGAGGGCCTGGCGCATCACATCCGCACGGTCTGCAATCAGACCGGCCTCGGCGTGATCATCTACAATCGGGCCAACTGCCGCCTCCAGGCGGACACGCTCATGCGGCTCCTGGACGAATGTCCCAACCTCATCGGCTTCAAGGACGGTATCGGCGACATCGAGGAGACGCAGAAGATCACGGCCCGGGTGGGCGACCGGGCGATCCTGATCAATGGTCTCCCGACCGCGGAGATCTACGCGCAGGCCTACAAGGGCATGAGGATCGACACCTATACCTCCGCGATCTTCAACTTCGTGCCCAAGAGCGCGATCGCGTTCCACCGGGCGGTCCTGGCGGACGATCATGAGACGATCGCGGAATTCACCCGGACCTTCCTCGCGCCTTACGGCCGGATCAGAGCCCGGCAGCCCGGCTATGCCGTCAGCATCGTCAAGGCGGGGGCCGATCTTGTCGGCCGCAGCGCCGGCCGGGTGCGTCCGCCACTCACCCCGCTCACCAAGGCCGAATACGACGAACTCGCGGCCCTGATCGAACTCCTGGGACCGCAGGACTGAGAGGACGACATGGACGAAGTCTCCCTGATCTGCTGCGCCAGCAGCGCGACGGCACCGGCGGAAGCCAAAGGCAACGTCGTCATTTCCGGCTCCTACGGCGGCGAATACAACGCCTATCACGCGGCCAAGTGGGGCATCCGGGGCGTCGTCCTGAACGACGCCGGCGTCGGAAAGGACAATGCCGGGATAAACGGCCTTCCCTATCTCGACGGCATCGGCCTCGCCGCCGCAACGGCGGATGCCAACACCTGCCATATCGGAGACGGCGAGCACATGCTCGAGCACGGCATCATCAGCCACGTCAACGAGGCGGCGGCGGCGCTTGGCTGCAAGCCCGGGCAGACGGTGCGCGAATGCGCGATGCTGATGCGGAACGGCCCCGTCGTTTCGAAGCAGCCGCCCGCCGTCAGCGGCGGCAAGCGCTATGTGATGAGCGAGCAGCCTGGCAAGCCCCGCGTGATCTGCGTCGACGCGGCGCCGATGCTCGAGGACTCGGATGCGGGTGCGATCGCGATCACCGGCTCGCATGCGGCGCTGTTCCGCGGCAAGCCGGACGGGCTGATCGCCCCGGCCGTGCACGCCGTATTCTTCAACGATGCCGGCGTCGGGCTCGATGGCGCGGGAATCTCGCGCCTGCCTCTCCTCGACGAACGTTCGCTCATCGCCGGTGCCGTTTCGGCCGCGAGCGCGCCGATCGGAAATTCGAGGGAAATCTACCGGACCGGCATCCTTTCGCATGTCAACAGGACCGCGGCCGCCGCCGGCGCGAAGCCGGGCATGCCACTTGCGGAATTTGTTGCCCTGCTGATCGAGCGTGCGTAGTCGCAAGGCGCCATGCGGCATTGCAATCCGCTCGGGTGACGGGTTTGGCACGATGAAGGTATCAGAAGCGCTGAGCATCGCGGATCTGAGGCGGCTCGCCAAGCGGCGCCTGCCCAGAATCCTGTTCGAGCTCATCGAGTCCGGCGTCGAGGACGAGCACGGCCTCGCGCGCAACGAGGAGGCCTTCCGGCAGTTCCGGCTGCTTCCGCGCTATCTCGGCGACATCGCCGAGCGCGACCAGACGGTGCGTCTGTTCGGGCGGGACTATGCCTCCCCCTTCGGGATCGCGCCGACGGGCTTTGCCGGCCTGCTGCGGCACGGTGCCGACATGATGCTTGCCGAGGCGGCCCGGGACGCGAACCTGCCGTTCATCATCTCCGGGGCGGGCGCCGCGCCGGTCGAGGATCTGGCACGCGCCGCGCCCGACCATGTCTGGTGCCATCTCTATCCGGCCAAGGATCGGGCGATCACCGCCGACATCGTGAGAAGGATCAGGGACGCCGGGCTGTCGACGCTGGTCCTGACGGTCGATAATCCCGTCTATCCGAACCGCGAACGCGACACGCGCAACGGGTTCTCGCTGCCGCTCCGCCTCAAGCCCTCGATCCTGCTGGAGGCACTGACGCATCCGGGATGGATCGCGCATTATCTGCGCCACGGCGGGATGCCCTATATGAGCACCTGGGTGCCCTATGCCGGCGAAGGCAAGAGTGCGGCCGAGGTTGCGGCCTTCTTCCGGTCGCAAAGCCCGTCCATCCAGACCTGGAAGGATGTCGAGGCGCTTCGGCGCGACTGGCCGGGCATCTTCATCCTGAAGGGCATCCAGCATCCCGACGACGCGGTCCGTGCGGCCGAGATCGGGATCGACGGCGTGATCGTGTCCAATCACGGGGGAAAGTCGTTCGACCCCTTGCCCAGCCCACTTGAGACGCTTCCGGCGGTCAAGGCGGCTCTCAAAGGCCGCATCCCGGTCATGATGGACAGCGGAATCCGGCGCGGCTACGAGGCGCTCATAGCGCGCTGCCTGGGGGCGGATTTCGTTTTCGTCGGCCGGGCGACGCTTTACGGCGTGGTCGCCGGCGGACGCGCGGGCGCCGATAAGGCGATCCAGATCCTCCGCAAGGAGATCGACCAGAGCCTCGCTCTCATCGGGTGCCCGTCGTTCTCGCAGCTCGACGGCTCATACCTGCTCGGCGCCCCGGCCGTGCCCAGGCACCCTTGCCCGACCTTCCAGCAAGCCGAAGTGGAGACATGACGAACAAAGAGACCACGGGTCTTCTCCCGGTCAAGCCGGTCCTGACGCTCCAGGCCGCGCAGCGGATCATCGCCCGCGCGGAAGAGGAAGCCGCGCGCCATGACCTGCGGCTCTCCATCGCCGTCGTGGACGACGCCGGCCTGCTGGTCGGCTTCGCCCGGATGGACGGGGTCCATTCGGCGACGATCGACGTCGCGATCGCCAAGGCCCGCACGGCCGCCCTGTTCAGGAAGCCGACGGAAGCCTTTGCCGAAGCGCTGGCCGGCGGGGCGACCGGGATCGCCGCCCTGCCCAACATGCTGCCCTTTCCGGGCGGCGTACCGCTTCTTGCCGACGGCGCGGTCGTCGGGGCGATCGGCGTAAGCGGCGCGGCGCCCGAGCTCGACGCCAAGGTGGCCCGGGCCGGTGCCGAACATCTTTCGAAGGAGGCTTGAGATGAGGACGGTTGTTTCCATTGTTTCCCCGGGCGTCATGGGGGCATCGATCGCCGCGCGTCTCGTCGGCCACGGCATCGAAGTCCGCACCTCGGTCGAAGGCCGCGGCAGGGCGACTGCCGAACGGGCGGCCGCGGCCGGAATGACGGCCGTGTCCGCAGACGCCCTGCTGGAAGCCGACATCCTCCTGTCCATCGTGCCGCCCGGGGTCGCGGTCTCGACGGCGAAGGCGATCGCCGGCCACTATGCCGGCGCGTCGCACCGGCCGCTCTACATCGACTGCAATGCCGTGAACGTGGAGACGGCGAAGGAGATTGCCGGGATCATCACGGATGCGGGCGGGGATTTCGCCGATGGCAGCATCATCGGCATGCCGGCGCGCGAAGGCTATGCCGGCCCGGCGATCTTCGTCTCCGGCGATCACGCGAAGCGGGCGGCCGTGCTGTCCGAATACGGCCTTCAGATTCGGGTGATGGATGCGCCGGTCGGGGCCGCATCCGCCCTGAAGATGGCTTATGGGGGCATCACTAAGGGGTTGATCGCGCTCGGCTCGGCGATGATCCTGGGGGCCTCGCGGGCGGATGTCGCCGGGGCTCTGAAGGACGAAATGTCCCGAAGCCAGCAGACCCTGCTTGCCGGATTCTCGAAGAGCATTCCGGACATGTTCCCCAAGGCGTCCCGCTGGGTGGCGGAGATGGAAGAGATCTCGCGCTTCCTCGGCCCCGATACGCCTCAGGGCAGGATGTTCGCCGAGATCGCGGCGTTCTACACGCATCTCGCAAGCGCCGATGGCCGGCAGGACATCGCGTCGCTCGCTAGCTTCTTCGAGACGCCCGCCAACTGAATCAGCCCCGTCGCTTCGGCCGCACCGGCCGCGTGCAGCACGGAAGAGGAAAGAGTCGCCATGTCAGAGACAGTCTTCGGAAACTATATCGCCGGCGAGTGGACGACCGGGACAAGCGTCGCGGAAAACATCAATCCTTCCAATACCAATGATGTCGTCGGGCTTTATGCGCGCGCCGACGCCGCCGGCGCGGCGGCCGCCATCGCGGCCGCGAAGGAGGCGTTTCCTGCCTGGTCCCGATCTTCCCCGCAGCTTCGCCACGACGCGCTGATCAAGGTATCGCAGGAAATCCACGCCCGGCGGGAAGAGCTCGGCCGTCTTCTGTCCCGGGAAGAGGGCAAGACGCTGGCGGAAGGCATCGGCGAGGTCACGCGAGCCGCCCAGATCTTCGGCTTCTTCGCCGCCGAGGCGCTGCGCATCGCCGGCCAGAAGCTCGATTCGGTTCGGCCGGGGCTCGATGTCGAGATCACCCGCGAGCCGGTCGGCGTCGTCGGGATCATCACGCCCTGGAACTTCCCCATCGCCATTCCGGCATGGAAGATCGCGCCGGCCATCGCCTATGGCAACACGGTCGTATTCAAGCCCGCCGATCTCGTTCCGGCGTCCGCCTGGGCGCTTACGGAAATCATCTCGCGCTCGGGCCTGCCGGCCGGCGTCTTCAACCTCGTCATGGGGCGGGGATCCGTCGTCGGCCAGGCGATCCTGGAGAGCCCCGACGTCAACGCGGTGACGTTCACCGGCTCGGTGAGCACGGGCAGGATGGTCGCGGCGGCCTGCGTCGCCTCGATTCCGATGAAGAAGGTGCAGCTGGAGATGGGCGGCAAGAACCCGCTCGTCGTGCTCGACGACGCCGATCTCGACGTCGCGGTGGAATGCGCGGTCAACGGCGCCTTCTACTCGACCGGCCAGCGGTGCACGGCTTCCTCGCGCCTCATCGTGACCGAAGGCATCCATGACCGGTTCGTCTCGGCGGTCGTCGACCGGCTTTCCTCGCTGGTGGTCGGCGATGCGCTCGACCCCAAGACCCAGATCGGGCCGGTCGTCGATCAAAGCCAGCTCGACCAGGACCTGGACTATATCCGCGTCGGACAGGAGGAGGGAGCGAAGCTGGTGTTCGGCGGCGACCTCATCAAGCGGGACAATCCCGGCCATTTCCTGGCGCCGGCGCTCTTCACCGAAACCTCGAATGCCATGCGGATCAATCGGGAGGAGATTTTCGGGCCGGTCGCGTCGGTGGTGCGGGTCCGCGACTACGAGGAGGCGCTCCAGGTCGCCAACGACACGGCGTTCGGCCTCTCGGCCGGCATCTGCACCACCAGCCTGAAATACGCCAAGCATTTCAAGCGCAACAGCGAAGCTGGTATGGTCATGATCAACGTTCCAACAGCCGGCGTAGACTATCATGTGCCTTTCGGGGGAAGGAAGGCGTCCTCCTACGGCCCGAGGGAGCAGGGCAGTTACGCGGTCGAGTTCTATTCTCAGGTAAAAACCGCATATACAGGCTGAGCACTTGCAGTTGGACAACCCTACAAATAAACCGAAGCGCCGGAAGAAGCAGGCAGGCGAAGGCGGCAGCATGCGCAAGCCGTTGTCGGGGTCCAGGAACGGCGCCTCTTCCGCGGGAGGCAATGGCCGTGCCGCGATGGCGGGCGGCAAGCTGGTGAGGATGACGCTCTCCGAGCGCATCTACGAGACGCTGAAGGAGAGGATACTCGATCAACGGATCCAGGCCGGCGCCCGCCTGAACATCGACGCTCTGTCCCGGGAACTCCAGGTCAGCTCCTCGCCGATCCGCGAGGCGCTGGTCCGGCTCGAGGCCGAGAAGCTGATCGTTTCGGAGCTCTATTCCGGCTATTCGGTCGCGCCCCAGCCCACGGTCGAATACTTCACGGATCTCCTCGAATGCCGGATCGTCATCGAGGGGCACTGCGCGAAGGTCGGTGCCGAAAGGAAGGACCGCGCGACCGTCGCGATGCTGAAGCAGGCGTACGAGAAGATGGCCCAATCGCCCGGTATCGGTAAGCGGTACCGGGAGTATCAGCGCTTCGTGCAGGCCGATGGCAAGTTCCATCAGGTGCTGGTAGACAGCGCCTGCAATCAGGTCTTCTCCAACGTCTACGCCTCCCTTCACGCCCTCATCCTGCAGTCGCGCCTCTACTTCAACACGCGAAGCGACGAGCAGCGGCTGCAGGAGGTGCTGCGCGAGCATGAGCGCATCATCGAGGCCTTCGAGGCGGGGGATGGCGCGGCGGCACAGGCCGCGGTGCGCGATCACCTGGAGGGCGGCCGGCGGCGCCTCCTGTCGGGGACGGCCGAGAACGCGGAAGGCCTGAAATCCTGAGCCCGGCGCGGCTGGGGCCCGACCCAGGGGAGGGCCTCACCGCCGTGCCGGCCTGCGAAGGGCGGGCATCGTCGATCACGGGGCCGGGATCGGGCTTACCCCGCCTTCTCCTTCTATCGGTATCCCGTGGCGTCGGCGGGCCTGCCCGCCTCCTGGACTTCGCGGATATACCGCCAGCAATCGGGGCGCGAGCCGTCGAGGTCGGTGAATCCGTAGACCTGCGCGAGGCCGCCGCTGGACAGCGACTGCCCGTTCCAGCGCGAGCGCTCGGAATCCGCCGCGACCGCCGCGATCGCCCGGCCCACATAGCGCGGCGTTTCGGAAATGACGAAGTGAGGTTCCTTCGCCAGCGCGTCCCGCCAGTTCTCCTCACGGACGCCGTAGGTCTCGAGCATGATCTCCGAGCGCATCCATCCGGGAGAGATGGCGAGAGACGTCGCGCCGAACGGCGCCAGGTCCTGGGCGTGAACCCAGGCGAGCCGGATGAGCGCGGTCTTCGCCAGGTCGTAGAAGGGCGAAAGCCTGTAGTGCCCGGCATTGTATTCCGCGGTCCCGTCGGTGACCTCGACCAGCAGTCCGCCGGGACGTTCGATCAGCAGGGGCAGCGCGAAATGGGCGGTGATCAGATGGGTGTCGACGGTCAGGCGGACCATCCTCAGCCCGTTCTCCAGATCGTGCTCCCAGACCGGCCGGTTCCATTCGACGAGGTATTCGCCGCCCCAGATGTCGTTGACCAGGATGTCCAGGCGGCCCGAGTCCGACCGGATGCGCTCGACCAGGGACCGCACCTCGTCAGGTACCAGATGATCGGTCCGGACGGGGATGCCCCTGCCCCCCGCCGCATCGACCAGCGCGGCCGTCTCCTCGATCGTTTCCGGCCGTCCGTATTCCGACCGCTGCTCCCGGGTGGTGCGGCCGGTGACATAGACGGTCGCGCCGGCAGCCCCCAACTCGACCGCGATCCCGCGACCCGCCCCGCGAGTTCCGCCGGCGACCAGGGCCACCTTTCCTACGAGCGATCCATGCATCGGCTTCCCCTCATGATGCGGGTCGGGTAGAGTGAGTTTATAAACATATATTCGTTTATTTATGGGGATGCAACTTGCCCAGGCCGAAGACGGTTCCGGACGAAATCGTGCTGGAGGAAGCCCTCGCGATCATGCAGGCGGGCGGGCCGGACAGCTTGACCTTCGCCGCCCTCGGCCAGCGAACGGGGCTTTCGGCCTCCACCCTGGTCCAGCGCTTCCGCACCAAGGAGGCGCTGTCGAAGGCCGCGCTCGTTCACGCCTGGGACCGGCTGGACCGGCAGACGGAGGAAGCGGCCAAGGCCTGCCCCGGGTCGCCGGAGGGCGCGGTCGAGCTTCTGGTCAGGCTGTCCCGGATCTATGGGGGGATGGACAGCTACGCCGATGGTCTCCTCCTTCTGCGCGAGGATCTGCGCGATCCCGACCTGCGGGCAAGGGGGAGGGCCTGGGCCGCAAGACTGTCGGCCGTGCTCGACCGGTGCTTTCCCGGCCGCGCCGGAACGGGACGCATCCTGGCCTCCCAGTGGCAGGGCGCCCTTCTGTGGTGGAGCTTCGAGCAGACGGGCCCCATCGAGGACTTCGTGCGGAAGGAGCTGGGCTTCTTCGTCGGAAGCGTTCTGGGCTGCAGGTGATCGGCCGCCCCGGAGACCCCGTCTCGCGCGCGTCGTGGGTTGAGCAGGCCATGTCGCATTCCCGGTCGCGGCCGGGTGGCCGCGGTGGCTTGATCTTCATGTCCAGGGTGCTGCCCGGCGAACCGCCGGGCAGATAATTGGGAAGCCGGTCAAAGGCCGGCGCTGCCCCCGCAACGGTAGCGGAGCCGAAAGTCCCGACAGGAGACCACTGAGCCGCGGGCTCGGGAAGGTGTCGGGACAGTCCGAACGGACGGCTCCGGAGCCCGGAAACCAGCCCCGGATCCTTGCAACTCGACTGATCGCGGTGGGCGGTCAGGAGGCAGACGGTTGCGGGCGGTCCCCGGCATCGGGCCTGCCCCGGGCGACACCTTCCTCTCTTCCCCACCAGTTCAGTCCTTGGCTTACGAGGTCAGGACATGGACACACGCAACGAGATGCTGACGCTGCTGCGGAGCCGCCGGGAAGGCTTCAGCCTTGCACGACCCTTCTATGTCGATCCCGCCTTCTTCCGGCTCGACCTTGAGCTGATCTGGTATCGAGAGTGGCTGTTCGTCGGGCACGATTGCGAATTGCCGAAGCCGGGCAGCTTTCTGACCGTGCAGATCGGCGACTACCCGATCGTACTGCTGCGCGACAGGGACGGAAGGGTCCGCGCTTTCCACAACTCCTGCCGCCATCGCGGCAGCCGGGTGTGCACGGCGGAAAAGGGCATGGCGGCCCGGCTGGTCTGCCCCTATCACCAGTGGACCTACGATCTCGACGGCAGGCTGCTGTTCGCCCGCCAGATGGCGGAGGGCTTCGACAAGGACGGGTTCGGGCTGAAGCCCGTTCCTTGCGAAAGCGTGGCCGGCTACATCTTCGTCTCGCTGGCGGCCGAGCCCGCCGATTTCGCACCCTTCCGCCATTTGATGGAGGCCTATTTCGGGCCGCACCGGCTGGGCGAGGCCAAGGTCGCCTACGAGAGCACGATCGTCGAGAAGGGCAACTGGAAGCTCGTCTGGGAGAACAACCGGGAATGCTACCACTGCGCCGGCAACCATCCCGAGCTCTGCCGGAGCTATCCTGAGGCGCCGACGGTCACGGGCGTCGACGGCGCGGAAGGCGACCCGGACATGCAGGCGCACTGGGCACGATGCGAGGCGGCCGGCCTTCCCTCCCGCTTCCGCATCGATCCCGCCGGCCAGTACCGCGTGACCCGCGCCCCGCTTCTCGGCGACGCGGTCAGCTATACGATGACGGGCGGGCGCGCCGTGACGGCCGACCTGTCCGACGCCGTTCCGGCCGACCGCATCGGAACCCTGATGCTCTATCACTATCCGACGACGTGGAACCACGTGCTGGGCGACCATGCGGTCACCTTCCGCGTGCTTCCGGTCAGCGCCACGGAAACGGCGGTGACGACGAAATGGCTGGTGCACCGGGACGCGGTCGAAGGCGTCGACTACGACCTCGCCGAACTCATCCATGTCTGGACCGCGACCAACGATCAGGACCGGCGGATCGTGGAGGAGAACGCGCGCGGCATCCGGTCGCCGGCCTACGAGCCTGGCCCCTATTCCGAAACGCACGAGGGCGGGGTGATCCAGTTCGTCGACTGGTACGCGCGCTTGATCGCGCCGCGGCTCGCCGAAGGCGGCACGCCGCCGCTGCGCAGCGTCGCGTGACGGAGGCGCCTCCCATGAACGCGATGGCGAAGCCCCTGTCCTGGAGCGCCTTCGACAGGACCGCGCCGTGGGACGATCGCCGGCACCGACTGGAGGTGGTCGCGGTGAACGACGAGGCGCCGGGCGTGAAGACCTTCACCTTCGTGTCCGACACGCCGGCCTGGTTCCGCTACAAGCCCGGCCAGTTCGTGACGCTGGAACTGCCCGCCGGGCCCGAGCCCTTGATGCGGACCTACACCCTGTCCTCCAGCCCGTCCCGCCCCTTCTCGGTCGCGGTGACCGCCAAGGCGCAGCCGGGCAGCATCGGCACGCGCTGGATGTTCGACAACCTCCGGCCGGGCATGCGGGTGAAGGCCCATGGCCCGGCAGGGGCGTTCTCGCTGCACGATCATCCGGCCGCGAAATATCTCTTCGTCTCGGCAGGCTCAGGCGTCACGCCGATGATGTCGATGCTGCGGTGGCTGGGCGACTGCGCGCCTGCGGCCGACGTCGCCTTTCTCAACTGCGCCCGTCGGCCGGAGGAAATCATTTTCCGCCGGGAACTCGAGCTTCTCGCCCGCCGCATGCCGGGTCTCGCGCTCGGCTTCCTGGTCGAGGAGCGTTCGCGCGGCGAGGCCTGGTCCGGTCTGACGGGCCGGATCGATGGCGCACGGCTCACTCTGCTGTCGCCCGACGTCCATGAACGCGAGGTGTTCTGCTGCGGGCCCGAGCCGTTCATGGATGCGGTGCGTGCGATCCTGGAGGGCGCGGGCTTCGACATGAGGCGCTACCATCAGGAGAGCTTCGGCGGGCCGCCGGCCACGGCCGGGAGCCCCGCCCCGGCGGAGGAGCATGACGCCGGATCCGGCCGGCCGGGGCCGGCCGCGCTGCCGGTCCGCTTCGCGTTGGCCGGCGTCGAGGTCGCGTGCCCGGCCGGCCGCACCGTGCTCGAGGCCGCCCGCGCGGCCGGCGTCCGCATACCGGCGGCCTGCGAATCCGGCCTTTGCGGCACCTGCAAGGTCCGCAAGCTCTCCGGCGAGGTCGCGATGAGCCACAATGGCGGTATCCTGGACCACGAGGTCGAGGGCGGCTTCATCCTGGCCTGCTGCTCAAGGCCGCTCGGGGCGGTGGAGGTCGCGGCGTGACCGGGGCGGGGATGGACGTGCTGGGCAGCGGCCCCTCTCATGTCACACCGGCGGATCCTGGCTCGTCATGGTGCCGGAACCAACGAAGGAGTCCGAAGATGACTGCCAAGCTCAACCCCTTCACCGCCGCCCCGTCCCTCATGAAGAGCTGGATGTCGACGTCCGTCGCCATCGCGTCCAGTCTGGAACCGAGCCTTGTCGCGCTCGTGAAGATCCGTGCCTCGCAGATCAACGCTTGCGCCAATTGCATCAACCTGCACACGACCGAAGCGCGGGCCGCGGGCGAGACGGAGCAGCGTCTCTATCTGCTCGCGGCCTGGCGGGAGGCCAACTGCTATACCGATCGGGAGCGGGCTGCGCTCGGCTGGGCCGAGGCGCTGACCAGGCTCTCCGAAGGGCACACGCAGGAAGAGGCCTATGAGGCCTTGCGCGCGCATTTCACGGAGGAAGAGCAGGTCAAGCTCACGCTCATGATCAATGTCATAAACGGATGGAACCGCCTCGCCGTCGGCTTCGGCCTGTGGGTCGACCCGGCGGAGGCGAAAGCCGTCCAGGCGGTCGCCTGATGGCGGACGCCGCGGTCGAGACGGGGCGCGAGGACGCGGCGGCGGTCTTCGACCCCTTGCGTCCGACGCTCATGCGCGTCGCCTACCGGATGCTCGGCTCGGTCGCCGATGCCGAGGACATGGTGCAGGAGGCCTTCATCCGCTGGATGAAGGCCGACCGCGGCGCCGTGCGTGAGCCGGAGGCGTTTCTGCGGCGAACGGTGACCCGGCTCTGCCTCGATCAGCTCAAATCCGCGCGCCGCCAGCGCGAGACCTATATCGGCCCCTGGCTTCCCGATCCCGTGATGGAGGAGGAAGAGGCCGACGACGTGACGCTTCCCCTGATGCTGGCGCTGGAACGGCTTTCGCCGCTCGAGCGGGCGGCCTTCCTGCTGCACGACGTGTTCGGCCTGGGATTCGACGAAGTCGCGGCGACCATCGGGAGGGAGCCGGCCGCCTGCCGCCAGTTGGCGGCCCGCGCGCGCCGCCACGTCCGCGAGGCGCGGCCCCGCTTCCAGGTCGACAAGGAGCGGGGATTGGAGCTGGCGAAGGCGTTCTTCGCCGCCTCCCGCAGCGGCGACATGAAGACGCTCGGCGCGATGCTGGCCTCCGATGTCAGCGTCCATTCCGATGGCGGCGGCAAGCGTCCGGCCGCCACGAAGCCGATCCTCGGCTTCTATGCCGTGATGAAGCTACACGGCTATCTGGCCGCCCAGTTCCGGGCGCATGGCTCGACGCTCCTCCGCGCCGGGTGGATCAACGGACTGCCCGGCTTCGTCACGCGGGAGGCGGATGGCGAAATCCAGACGACCGCGCTCGAGATCGAGGACGGGAAGGTTGCGGCGATCTATGTGGTGCGGAACCCGGACAAGCTGAGGCACCTGCACTAGAAGCCTATAGGGGAGCGGCCGGCGGAAAGCCGAAGAGCCGGGCCGGGTTGTCCGCCAGGATCCGCTTCCGGAGTTGCGCATCCGGCAGCCAGGACAGGAGGCGGACGAGGTCCCGTGCAGTGTCGATGTCGCGGAACCGAAAGCTGTGGTCCCCATGCGGGGGCGTATGGGGCCAGTCCGATCCCCAGATCAGGCGCTCGGGCCACCGATCGGCCAGGTGCCCGACCCAGTTTCCCATCCGCGCGAGGCCATCCGGGTCCTCGGTGATGCGGTAAGGAGCGGAGAGCTTGAGATGCGCGTCCGCCTCCTCGAGGATGCGCTCGATTCCACGGCAGGCGGCCTGATCGAGCATCGGGCGGACCGGTACGTGACCGAAATGATCGATGACGAGCGGTACGGGCGATCGCGACAGGGCGGCGCCCGCCGCCACGAGCGCCGCGGCCGGTGCGTGCAGCTGAAGCACCCAGCGGCTGCCTGCCAGCCGCGCGCCATAGGCCGCGACCGCCTCCGCAATCTGCCCCGACACGTCGCCCCGGGAATCACCGAGATTGACGCGGATGCCCCTGACGCCCCGGCTGTCCAGGTCGGCCAGCTCGGCGTCGGACAGGTCCGGACCCGTGACCGCGATGCCCCGGGCGCGGTCCCCGAGCACCGCCAGCCCGTCCAGGAGGCAGCGGTTGACGAACCCGTAAGGGCTCGGCTGCACCAGGACGAGCCGTTCGAGACCGAGCGCATCGAGATGTGCGGCGGCGTCCGCGGCTTCGGCCAGGCCGGGCGTGTACGCCCGTCCGGGCAAGAGCGGATAGCGCTCGGGCGGCCCGAACAGGTGCACGTGGCAGTCGCAGGCGCCGCGCGGCAATCCGGCGGCCGGCTCTTCGGGAGTCCGGCGGCCGGATTGCTGCCCTGCGTCGATGAGAGGGGGCTGCGTCAACCGGCCACCGCTCGAGCTGCGGCGAGGCCGAAGGCCTTCGTGCCCAGCGGCCCGCCCAGATCCGGCGTCCGCGTCTCCTTGTCGGCCAGCAGCTTGTCGATGGCCGCCTCGATGTCGCGGGCGGCGGCCTGGAATGCCGGCAGCCCGCGGCGGCGGCCGAACCAGTCGAGAAGCATGGCCGCCGAGAGGATGAGCGAGGTCGGATTGGCCTTGTCCTGGCCGGCAATGTCGGGAGCCGAGCCATGCTGTGCCTGGGCCGCTGCCAGATCGTCGCCGGCGTTGATCGCCCCGGCAAGGCCCAGGCTGCCGGACAGCTCGGAGGCCAGGTCGGACAGGATGTCGGCGTAGAAGTTCGTCGCGCAGATCACGTCGAAGCGTGACGGGTCGCGCACCAGCCAGGCGGCGCAGGCGTCGATGATGATCTCGTCCAGCTCGCAGTCTGGAAATTCCTTGGCGACCTTGCGCACCTCTTCCAGGAACAGGCCGTCGCTCATGATCATGTTGTTGGCCTTGTGGACCGCGGTCACCTTGCCGCGCCGCTCGCGGGCCGCTTCGAAAGCGCGCCGTGCAATGCGGTTGCAGGCATGCGCGGTGATCTTGCGCATGGAGATGACGACCCCAGGCACGGGCATGAACTCGCCCGGCCCCGCCGCCATGTTGCGGTCGGGATAGAAGCCTTCGGTCGCCTCGCGCATGATGATCAGGTCCATCGGCGTCCGCACGGAGCCGATGCCGGGCCTCGATCGGGCGGGCCGGACATTGGCATAGAGATCGAGCTTCACCCGGAAGGCTGCCGAGGCATTCACGCCCCCCTTGTCGCGCGGCGGGTAGTCGAGATGGGAGACCGGGCCGAGCAGGATCCCGTCGCATTGCCGTGCCCGCTCGAGAACCGCATCCGGGCAGGTCGAGCCCGTCTTCTCCAGGGCGACGAAGCCGATCTCGTCGAACTCGTATTCGAGGCCCAGGCCATGCTTGCCGTCCGCCGCCTTCAGGACGTCCAGCGTAGCCGACGTTATCTCCTCTCCGATCCCGTCGCCGGGCAGCACCAGGAGCTTCATTTTCCGGTTTCTCTCGCTTCGTTCAGTTGGATGACCTGGCCGCTTTCCAGCGATCCGTAGGCCGCGATGACCGCACCAAGGGTGCGCAGATTGTCGTCGATGTCCGTCTCGAACGGCGCGCCGTGGCGCAACGCCTCGACGAAATGCCGGATCGTCGCCGCGTAGGAGCGCCGGTAGGCACCTTCCAGCTCGATCTCCGGGCACAAGGTCCGGCGCTCGCCCGGCACGTCGATCTCGATGCGAAGGCGGCCCTCCCGGTCGATGAAGAGCGCGCCGCGTTCCGCCTCCACCGTAAGGGTTTCCGAAGCCATCGGCGGCGGCGAATAGCCGCGCGATGCGTAGCTGCGTTCGATGACGGCGATCGTCTCGCCGAAGCGCATCGACAGGCTGACCAGATCCTCGCCTTTCACCTGGGGGCTGATGCGGCGGGCCTGGGCGTATACGCTGGACGGTTCCCCGAAAAGATATCGGCACACGTCGATCTGGTGGATCACGGATTCGAGCAGCAGGAGGCGCTCGGGCTCGACGAAGGAGGGCTGCCGCGCGATGCTCCAGGGCGTATGCGGATGTTCGGCCGAGGTGACGGTGCCGGCGAACCGGCCATCGGAACGTACGTAGAAGACCTCGCCCAGGATGCCGCAGTCGAGCTGCCGTTTCGCCTCCCGGTACCAGGGGCGGAAGCGGAAGTTCTCATGAACCATCAGCCGCACGTTCTGCTGCCGTGCGAAGTCCCGCATGGCCCGTGCCGTTTCCAGGTCCGGAGCGACCGGCTTCTGGCAAAGGACGTGGATGCCGCGCCGCGCGGCGGCGGCGGCGTGCTCGGCGTGCAGATGCGGCGGCGTGCAGATGTCGAGCACGTGCGGCCGCTGATCCTCCAGCATCGTTTCCAGGTCGGCATAGGTGGCCGGGATGCCGAACTGCCGGGCGAGCTCGGCATTGCGCACGGGATCCGGCGAGGCCAGGCCGACAAGCTCGACCTCCGGCAGTGTCCGCCAGCCGGCCAGGTGGTGCGGCGCGACGAAGCCCGCGCCGACCACCGCCACACGCAGCGGCGACACGTCGGTCTTGGCCGCCATCGTCATTGCGTGACCATCAGCTCCGGCAGGAAGAGCACGATCTGCGGGAAGACCGCCAGGAGGACGACCACGCCAAGTCCGATGAGCACATAGGGCAGGCTGACGATCGCCAGGCGTTCGAACGGCAGCTCGGTTACCCGTATCAGGGAATAGAGCACCATGCCGACCGGTGGCGTGAGCAGGCCGAGGGTGAGCGTCATCGACATGACGATGCCGAGATGCACCAGGTCGATGCCATAGGCCGTCACCGTCGGCAGCAGGATCGGCGTCAGGATGAGGACGGCGGGCGTCTGGGCCATGAAGCAGCCGACCACAAGCCAGAACACGATCAGGAGCAGCATCAGAACGGTCGCGTCGGCGGTCAGCAGCGTCAGGAACTCGGCAAGCTCGGTTGCCACCTGGCCCCTGATCATGATGATGCCGAAGGCCGAGGTGAAAACGGTGATCAGCATGATCACGGCGCTGTCCAGCATGGCGCCGCGGACCTCCGCCAGCAGCTTCGCAACACCGTATTCCCGATAGACGAAGACGCCGAGAATCAGGGCATAGAGGGCGGCGACCGCGGCCGCTTCGGTCGGCGTGAAGACGCCGGCGTATATGCCGCCCATGATGATGATGGGGGTCATCAGGGGAAGGATCGCCTGGCAGAAGCTGCGCAGCAGCGGAAGCCAGGGCGGCAGCGGACCGCTCGGATAGTTGTCCCGATGCGCGCGATAGCTGACATAGGCGATGAAGGACGCGCCGAGCAGGACGCCGGGGACGATCGCCGCGAAGAACATCTTCGCCACCGAAACCTCTGCCTGCACGGCATAGGCGACGAGAACGATGCTGGGTGGGATCACCGGGCTCAGCAGCGATGAACCGGCGGTCACCCCGGCGCTGAAGTGGCGGTCGTAGCCGTTCTTCAGCATGGCGCGCATCTCGATGGTGCCAAGCCCGACGGCATCGGCCGTCGCCGAGCCGGACATGCCGGCGAACATGATACTGGCCAGGACGTTGGCATGGCCCAGCCCGCCCTTGAACGGCTGCGTCGCCAGCGCGACGAAGGCGAACAGGCGATCGGTGACCCCGCCGGAGTTCATCAGACGGCCGGCCAGCAGGAAGAAGGGGATGGTCAGCAACAGGAAACTGTCGATCTTGGTCACCGCCATGCGGGCGATCATGGTGGCGACGCGCGGATCCAGCAGATCGCCGAAGAGCATGCCGGCCCCGATGACCGAGATGACGCCGGCGGCGAAGCCTACGGGAAACCCCGTCAGGATCAGCGCGATGAGTCCGAGCGTGAGGAGGAGATAGAGAATCATGCGTCCTTCTCCACCGGGATGCCGAGCGGGCTCACGTCCCGCAGCCGAGCCGTCATGTTGAGAGCGGTATAGAAGGCCATGAGGCCGAGCGAGACGAGCAGGCCGAGATAGACATAGCCGACCCGGAGCCACGGCAGGGACACGAGCTGGGCGTTCCAGTTGCGCACGAGAAGGTCCCAGCTTCCGCGCATCAGAAGGATCAGGAGCGCGATGACTGTCAGGTTGAAGACCGCGCCGGCGACGTTCTTCAGCCGCGGCGGCAGCTTGTTGAAGAGGAAGTCGACCACGATATGCTCGTGCTGCCGGATGCCGATGGCCATGGCCAGCAGCATCGACTCCACGAAGAGCAGCCTCGCCAGCTCCTCGGTCCAGGGCACGGCGATTTCGACGACATAGCGAAAGAACACCTGCCCGATCACCGCAAGCATCATGACGATGAAGGCGGCTGTCGCGACCCAGACGACGGTTTCGTCGAGCAGGCGCAGTGCCAGCCTCGTAGCCTTAAGCATGTTCATTGCCCGTTTCAGAGGAGCCGGGAGGGCGGGGACGCTCCCTCGGTCCGAGCTGAGGGAGCGTCCGCCGTCCTAGTTGGCGGCCGCGCGAATCTCGTCGAGAAGGCCCGCGCGGCAATAGGCCGTGGCGTAGCTCTGCACGATCGGCCAGGCGATCTCGCGGAAGGCGGCGATGTCCGGCTCGATGACCTCCACGTTGGCTTCCTCCGCCATCCGCTTGAGCAGGACTTCGGTGTCCTCGCGCACCTTGGCGTTCAGCCACTCCATCGATTCGGCGAGGGTGTCGTAGAAGATCTTTCGATGCTCGTCCGACAGCGAGTCGACGAAGCTCTTGTTGGCGCTGACGATGTAGTAGCTGATCACGTGGTCGGTCAGGCTGAGATAGTCCTGAACCTCGTAGAACTTGTCCCCCCAAATGGTCGGTATGGGGTTTTCCTGGGCGTCGAAAACGCCCTGCTGGAGCGCACCGTAGAGCTCTGCGACGGAAAGCGGCGCGGGAAGGGCGCCATAGGCCTCGAAGATCTTCGAGCGCAGCGGGTTGGTCACGCGGACCTTCACCCCCTCCAGATCTGCCGGGGTGCGGATGGGCTTGTTGGATGTCAGCTCGCGGCCGCCGCGCAGGCCGACGCCGGCGATGGTGATGTCGTATTGCGCCTCCAGCTTCGCGCTCACCTCCTGGCCGAGCTTGCCGGTCCAGACCCTGTAGCCGTGATCGATGTCGTCGTAGACGAATTCGGCCTCCAGGCACTGGTATTCCGGCAGCAGCTGATGGACGACGACCGGGCCGGCGACATGAGCCTGGACCTCGTTGTTCGACAGCATCTCCAGCAGCTCCTGGTCGCCGCCGAGCGCGCCCCCGATGATCATCTCCATCTCGATGGCGCCGCCGGAGGCTTCTCTCAACGCGCTCTGCCAGCGGGTGATGGCCTGGGTCGAGAAGTCGTTGGCGCCGTTGGTGGTCGCGAAGGTGAACCTGACTTCCTGTGCCAGGACCGCGTTCGTCGTCGCAAGAAGGGCCGCGGCGGAGGCGGCGGCCAGGATGAGGCGCTTCAATAGCATCGTATGTTCCTCCCCATAGATCGCGCAGGTTAACTCACTGCTTATGGGCAATAACGTATACGTTGTTTCCGGGTATGGCAACGAAGAATCGGAGGAAGCGGGACGAAGGTCGCTGAAAGGGCTTCATCTCCGGCCGTTCGCGGGCCATTGCGTATGCATTATCCTGCTCTTATTATTTAAAATTCCGAAATAAGGGGGAGGCGACGATGGCGAGGAGGGCAGACCAGAGCTTGGCTCAAGTGGCGGCGCGTCCGTCGCGCCGCTCCCTGGTGGACGAGGCCTATCGCACGCTGCGCGAGCGGATCCTCAACAACGAGTTGCCGCCCGGCCACCAGATGCTGGAGGAAGAGGCCGCGCTGCAATTGCGGATGAGCCGCACGCCGGTCCGCGAGGCCCTCATTCGGTTGGAGAAGGAGGGCCTCGTGCGCTTCGTGCCGCGCCGGGGGGTGCAGATCGTCCCGCTGTCGGCCCGCGACCTGCGCGAGATCAACGAGATGCTGAGCTGCCTGGAGGCGGCGGCCGCGGAGCGGCTGGCGTCGCGGCGACTGCCGCCGGAGGAGCTGGCCCAGCTCGACGCAGCCATCGCGGCGATGGACGCTGCCCTGGCGGCCGACGACATGGATGCCTGGTCCGAAGCCGATTACCGCTTCCACTGCCTGTTGCTGGAGCTCTGCGACAACCGCCGCCTGCGGGAAGTCGCGCGCATGTTCCTCGACCAGGCGCACCGCTTCCGGCGCAAGAGCATGAGCCTGCGCGAAAAGCCGGTCTATTCCACGGTGAACCACGCCGCGGTGGTGGAGGCGATCCGTCGCGGCGATCCGCAGACGGCCGTGGAAATCCATCGTTCCCACAAGCGGCGCTGGACGCGGGAACTGGACGATCTCATCAGCCGCATGCCCGACGTGGAGGAATAGACATGGCGGGTCCGCGGATCGTGCTGATCCATGCGACGCCGGTCGCCATGCAGCCGGTGCACGATGCCTTTGCCGAAACCTGGCCCGAGGCCGAACTGGTCGACCTCTTGGAATCGTCGCTCTCGCCCGACCGCGCCGCGGTCGACGATTTGACGGTGGCCCTGACGGACCGGCTTTGCGAGCTTGCCGCCTACGCCGAGCGTCGGGCCGGCGCGGCCGGCATTCTCTTCACCTGCTCGGCCTTCGGTCCGGCGATCGAGGAGGCGGCGCGCCGCACCGAGATCCCGGTGCTGAAGCCGAACGAGGCGATGTTCGAAGCGGGCCTCGCCCTCGGCGGCCGCCTCGGGCTGCTGGCGACCTTCGCGCCGAGCCTAGCCTCCATGGCCGCCGAGTTCGAGGAGATGCGCGCGGCGGCGGGCAGCGATGCCGAGCTGGTCACCCATGTCGTTCCCGAGGCGATGGCGCGGCTGCGCGCCGGCGACACCGAGGGGCACAACCGGCTGGTGGCGGAGGGCGCAAGCGAGCTCTCCAATTGCGACGCCGTCCTGCTGGCGCATTTCTCGACCTCGTCTGCCCTGCCGGCGGTCGAAGCCGCGCTGGGGCGCCCCGTGCTGACGGCGCCGCACGCCGCCGTCGCCGCATTGCGTCGGCGCCTCGCGCTCTAGCCGCGCCGGCCGGCGCGGCGCCGCCGGATCGCGTTCCGGCGATTGTCCGTCAGATGCCGACGAAAACCCTTCGGCGGGAACTGTCGATATGGGCGCGCATGCGGGTGCGGGCTGCTTCCTTGTCTCCGGCCCGGATCGCTTCGAAAATCCCCATATGCTCGGTATAGGCGAGCATCAGGCGCTCGGCGGGCGGTAAGGGCGACAGGGCGCTTGCGACCTTCATGCCGACCATGATGGCGTGCGTCGCCATCTCGATGGTCTTGGCGTAATAGTCGTTCTCGGTCGCCCTGGCGACGGCGAGGTGGAACCCGATATCCTCCTGGGCGCCGAGGTCGTTGCGCTTGATGCAGGCATCCATCGCCTCCAGGGCGCGTTCGATCTCCTCGATCCGCTGCCGCGAACGCCGCTCGGCCGCGAGGAACGCGGCCTCGCCTTCAACCCCAACGCGGAATTCGTAGCACCGTTGAATGTCGGCGATGCTTCCCGGCCGCGTGAAGTCGAACACGGTCCGGCTGGGCTTGCCGGTCACGAAGCTGCCGGCGCCGGGCCGGCTGGTGATCAGCCCGTCGATTCTCAGACGCAGAAGGGCTTCGCGAAGAACGGTGCGGGAAACGCCGAACTGCTCCGCCAGTTCGATTTCGGTCGGAAGACGGCTGCCCTGTTGCCATTCATTGCAGGAGATCCGCCGATAGATCTCCTCATAGACACGGTCGCTCAACGAGCGGCTGGAGTCCGTATGACCGGAAGTCTCGCCCGCCGACGCCGCTGCGCTTTTCGTCATTACCTTACGATCCCCTGCAATGGGCGTTCGATTGGGTCAACTGCCCTCGCGGCATGAATGTTCTAGGCTTAGCAGATCCTCAACACTTTTCGCGATGGCGTCGCGCTGGCCGGCGGTCAGGTTCGCCAGAAGCGGCAGGATCGGCCCCATGTCGGCGATGCCGGAAAGCGTGATGCTGTCGTGCATGACGGCGAAGCCGTCGATTTCGGCCCGCAGGCGTTCGAACTCCAGGAAGGGCGCGCGCAGCGATTCCGCCTTCTTAAGATCGTTCGCCCGATAGGCGTCGAGCACCTTCAATGCCGCTCGGGGCGCGATGCAGGCCGCGCCGGAGGTGAAGGTCGCGACCCCGTAGCTCGTCAGATGCGAGTGGATCGGCCGCTCACCCATGCCGCTCGCGACCCGCTCCGGTCCGATCGCCGAGAGTATGTCAGACAAATAGCCGTCGCCCTCGGGGTCGGGGCGCTCGACCGCATATTTCACGAAGCGGACCGAGCCGCTGTCGACCATGCGCTGCAGGCGATCGGGCTCGATGTACTGGTCCTTCTTGATATAGAGAACGACCCCGAATCCCAGCGCATCGGCGACAAGGTCGACGCCGCGCTCGATCCCGGCAGCGCGCGCGGGAAAAGCGGTGGGGAGCACCATCACGTCCCGATACCCCGACTCGCGGACGATCGGCGCCTGGTCCAGCATCTTGCCGAAATCGGGCCCGATGGAGGGGATGACCGCCGTCGATGCCGACGTGATCTCGCGCAAAAGATCCAGGAGGGCGCGGAAGCGGCCGAGATCGAAGTGATAAAGATTGGCATTGCCGCCATAGAGCAGGATGCCGATGCCGCCTTCCTCCATATGTCTGACCAGGGCGGCGTTCGACGCGACGTTCAGCTCGAGATCGCCTGTCCAGGCAACCGGCGGAACCGCCACCACCGACTTGCGATAATCCGCCAGTTCCAGGCAATTTGGACGCATTTTCCGCTCCTTTCCGTTGTCGCTGCTTGCGCGGCCGAGAAGGTCCCTGTCTTGCCAGGGATCATACCAGAAGCATAGTTAGTATGACAGATTGACGATAAAACAAGTTTGTCGTACTAGACGGAGATCTTCGGGGGCGACGGAGCGGATTCGATGAAGAAGCCGGAGGAGTTGAGAAGCTATCGCTGGTTCGGCGTCAACGATCTGCGATCGTTCGGGCACCGGTCGCGGCTCCGGCAGATCGGCTACGACCGCGACGATTTCGCCGGCAAGCCCGTCATCGGAATCATCAACACCTGGTCGGACATCAATCCCTGCCACACGCATCTGCGCGCCAGGGCCGATGAGGTGAAGCGCGGGGTCTGGCAGGCCGGCGGCTTCCCGCTCGAGCTGCCGGCCATGTCGCTGGCGGAGCCCTATCAGAAGCCGTCCACGATGCTTTACCGCAACCTTCTCGCGATGGAAGTGGAGGAGCTGGGACGAAGCTATCCGATCGACGGGATGGTCCTTCTGGGCGGCTGCGACAAGACCACCCCGGCGTTGATCATGGGCGCCATCTCGGCGGGGCTGCCGGCGATCTTCGTGCCGGCCGGTCCGATGCTGCGCGGCAATCTGCGCGGCGGCTTTCTCGGCTCTGGCTCGGACACCTGGAAGTACTGGGACGATCTGCGCGCGGGCCTGATCTCCGAGCGGGACTGGATGGAGATCGAAAACGGCATCGCCCGGTCCTTCGGCACCTGCATGACGATGGGCACGGCCGCGACGATGATGTCCGTGGCCGAGGCGATGGGCCTGACGCTGCCGGGGGCGTCGGCCATCCCGGCGCCCGACTCCAACCATTCACGGATGGCGACGGCGGCCGGCCGACGTATCGTCGACATGGTCTGGCACGACCTCACGCCCGATCGCGTGGTCACGCCCGCGGCGATCGACAACGGCATCGTCGTGCACCAGGCGCTCGGCGGATCGACGAACGGCATCATTCACATCATTGCGATGGCGCGCCGCGCGGGCATCGACCTCAGGCTCGAAAGATTCGACGAGATTTCCCGGAAGGTCCCGGTCATCGCGAACATCCGCCCGTCGGGCGCCTATCTGATGGAAGACTTCTTCTATGCAGGCGGCCTGCGGGCGCTGATGGGCGTCCTGGCGCCTCATCTGGACCTTTCCTGCCTGACCGTCGCCGGCATCTCCCTGGGCGAGGCGATCGAGGGAAGCCAGGTCTGGAACGACGATGTCATCCGGACGCTCGATCGGCCGGTCTTCCCCTATGGGGGAACGGCGATCCTCCGCGGCAATCTCGCGCCGGACGGGGCCGTGATGAAGCCCTCGGCCGCCGATCCCCGGCTTCTGAAGCATCGCGGCCCGGCGCTCGCCTTCGACAGCTACGACGAGATGGCCGCAGCGGTGGAGCGCGACGACCTCGACGTCACGCCCGACCATGTCCTGGTCCTGAAGAATGTCGGCCCTCTCGGCGGTCCGGGCATGCCGGAGTGGGGAATGCTGCCCATCCCGCGCAAGCTGGTGAAGGCCGGCGTCCGCGACATGCTCCGCATCTCGGACGCCCGCATGAGCGGGACCTCCTATGGCGCCTGCATTCTTCACGTCGCGCCCGAAGCCTATGTCGGCGGGCCGCTCGCCCATGTGCGGACCGGCGACATGATCGAGGTGGACGTCGCGGCGAGGCGCCTTCACCTGGATGTGCCGGAAGAAGAGCTGGCGCGACGACGGGCAAGCTGGACCGCGCCGCCCGAACGGCTGCCGCGCGGCTATGGCGCGCTCTACGCCCGTCACGTCTCCCAGGCCAATGACGGCTGCGATTTCGACTTCCTCGGCGCCGGTCCCCGCCTGCCCGAACCCGATATTCATTAACCCGAGAACGGAACGATCGACATGGAAGAACACAGCAGGGACTGCATCCGCGTCACCGGCATCCGTCTACACACGGTGCAGACGCGGCGGCGGACCGGCGCGATCAGCTCTCACATCGTCCTGGAGCTCGACACCGATGCCGGAATCACCGGCGTCGGCGAGATCTCGGACCTCGACTGCTACCGGATGTACATGCCGGACCCCGCGGCGATCCAGGTCGGGCTGGAGAAGGTCGCGCTGGGCGAGAACGTCTTCCAGATCGCGGCGCTGCATGAACGGCTGCTAGCCTACATGCCCGCCTATTTCCGTTTCGCCAACACCTACCCGCCCTTCACGCCCGCGTCCCAGATCGCGGCAGGCATCGAGATGGCCTTCTACGACGTGGTCGGAAAGGCGCTGGGCGTGCCGGTCCATACGCTCCTCGGGGGCAAGGTGCGCGATTCCTTCGAGGTCACCTATCCGGTCTTCCAGGCGAAGAAGCCGAGCGATACGGAGCGCTATCTCGGCTACATGGCGGAACTGATCGACGAGGGGGTGACCCGGTTCCGCTACTATGTCGGCGTCGATTTCGAACAGGACGAGCGCTTCCTGATCGCGTTCCGCGACCGGTTCGGCGACCGAGTGCAGCTGAAGGCGCTCGACTTCCAGGGGCATTTCCACTGGAAGGACACGCTGCGGATCTATGATCGCTTCAAGCAGTACAATTTCGAGCTGATCGAGAGCCCGGTCTGGGCCGAGGACTATGAGGGCATGGCGGAACTCCGCCGGCACATCGACATCGACATCAGCGAACATATCAGCAGCTTCGCCCAGGCCATGCGCATGATCCGGGCAGGCGCCGTGGACGTCTTCAACATCACGATCCAGTCCGGCGGCATCTACCAGGCTAAGAAGCTGTTCGACCTGGCCGAAGCCGCGGGCCTGAAATGCCTGATCAGCACGACCCAGGAGATGAGCATCGGCACGGCGGCGAACGCGCATCTGGCCGCCGTGGTGCCGGCCCTGCACTATGCGGGCGACCCCGTCGGCCCCCTGCTCTATGTCGACGATGTCGTGACGGAGAAGCTGGCCTACGAGGGGACGCGCCTGATCCTCCCGAACAAGCCGGGGCTCGGCTTCGAAATCGACCGCGATCGCTTGGAAGCGTTGCGGGCGCCGCTCGTCGAATGGGACCGGCCCGCCCACGGCGCCAACTACGTGTCCGATTGAGGAACGAGAAATGAGCGAAGCAGATCCCGGTCTCGGCGCCCTGAAGGTCTTCAACGTACTGAAGACGCTCGAGGGACATCCGCCGAGGACGAACTTCAACGTCTTCCGCCTGGATGGAAAGTACAATCTGCGCATTGCGCGCGTGGAGGGACGCTTTCCCTGGCATCGGCACACCAACGGCGACGAAGGCTGGCTCATCCTGAAGGGCCGCCTGCGCATCGATGTCGAGGACGGCCCGTCCCTCGAGATGGGGCCGTTCGAGGGCACGATGATCCCGAAGGGCAGGGTTCACTCCCCCATCGCGCTCGAGGACGACACGGTGGTCGCCGTCTTCAACGTGGACGGCTTCCAGCACGTGTTTCGGGACGAGAACCCCGATCTCCGCGCCTTCTCGGAGGCCGACGCGAGGTGATTTCCCGCCGCGAACGCCCTTGAGAGAGCCGAAAGCTGCCCTTCAGGAACCAACAAGAACCAAGCAGAGGAGGAAACAGTGCTTCTGAAGTCGTTGCGCATCACCGGCCTGGTCCTTGCCAGCGCCCTGGCCGCCTTCGCCGCGACCGCGGCCGACTATCCGGTGTCCTCGGTGCGCCTTCTCGTCCCGGCCAATCCCGGCGGGTCGACCGACACGAATGCGCGTCTTTTCGCGGAATACTTTCAGCGCCATTCCAACAGCAATGTGGCGGTCGTCAACCAGGCCGCCGGCGGCGGGGTGGTCGCGGCCCAGACGCTGGCGACCGCGCCGAAGGAGGGAAGCGTGCTCTACGTCTGGCACGCCGCTCTGCACACGACCAACGAGTTCGGCCAGTCGCCCTTCCCCTATACGGCGTTCACGCCGCTTGCGACCACCGCCGACTACAACGACGTCTATGCCGTCCGGGCGGACGCCCCCTATTCGACCGTGCCGGAGTTGGTCGAATACGCCAAGGCCAACCCGGGCGAGGTGACGATCGGGTCCCAGTTCGGCGGTACCACGCAGATCAAGGGCCAGGCGTTGAACGTGGCCGCGGACGGGGCGATGCGGATCGTCGATGCGGGCGGAGAGTCCGACCGAATCACCGCGCTCCTCGGCGGGCAGGTCGACGTCATCAGCATGAGCGTCGCCAATGCCGTGCAGTATGCCGAAAGCGGCCAGCTGAAGGTGCTGGCGGTCATCAACAAGACCCCGGATCCGTTCGCCCCCGAGTGGCCGACCACCGTCTCGCAGGGCGTCGACATCTCCTTCCCGCTCGCCTTCACCGTCTACGGGCCCGGAGACATGGATCCGGCGGCCGTCGAGGCGTTCGCGGCTGTTCTGGAGGAGATGGAGGCGGATCCCGAATACAAGGCGGCCCTTGAGAAGGCAAGCCAGGTTCCGGCGATCCGGGGGCCGGCCGAGACGGCTGAGTTCCTGAAGGCCGAGCTCGAATTCGTCCAGTCTCTCATCGACTGACGGTCGGAAACATGGAGAGGTGCGGGCTCAAGCAGCCCGCCTCTCGTCCATGGCATGACAGGAGGGATCGATGATCGCGGATCGTTGGTTCGGCATTGCCTTCATCATGGTTGCGGCGGGAATGGCGCTTGCGACCATGCAGATCGAGACGCCCTTCGCCAGCCTGGGCGATCCCGGCCCGAAGCTGGTTCCTTTCATTCTTTCGGCCGGGCTCGGCCTTCTCGGGCTTCTTCTCGTTCTGCGCAGGCGGAAGCGGGCAGAGGCTTCCGTTTCCGAACCCGGCGGGCAATCGACGGAAGGCGGGGTCGAGATGCTCGCGCCGCCGTCGGGGCCTGTCCAGACGGCGCTCGCCGTCGCGTTCGTCGCCTATATCGCCTTCTTCGAGCGCCTGGGCTTCACGCTCGCGACATTCATGTTCCTCGTGGTTGCCATGGTGCTGCTTGCCCCCCGCACGCCGCGCAGCATCGTCGTCAGCGTCGGATTGTCTGCCGCGTTGACGCTGGCCGTCGGCGGCTTCCTTGCCGGCGTGATCGGCGTTCCCCTCCCCGGTGTCCTGGTCCCCTGACATGATTCAGCTCGCCCTCGAAAACGTGGCCCAGCTGGCGGATCCTCTGACTCTGCTGATCCTGCTGTCCGGCCTGCTGCTCGGCCTCTTCTTCGGCGCGTTGCCAGGATTGAGCGCGACCATGGCCGTGGCGATCCTACTGCCGCTCACCTTCGCGATGGACCCGGACACGGGCATCGCCATGCTGGTGGCCGCCTATATCGGCGGCGTCTCGGGGGGCCTCGTCGCTGCAACGCTCCTGCGTATTCCGGGCACGCCGTCGTCGATCGCAACGACCTTCGACGCCTATCCCCTGGCGCAGAAGGGAGAGGCCACCAAGGCGCTGGCCACCGGCATGATCGCGAGCGCCGTCGGCGGGATGATCAGCCTCATCGTCGTCGTCGCGTTCGCGCCGATGCTGGCCCGGGTCGCCATCCGTTTCGGTGCCCATGAATATGCCACGCTGACGCTCGCGGCGCTGATGCTGGTCATCGTCCTGTCCCAGGCGGACCTGGTCAAAGGCCTGGCCTCGGCGTTCCTCGGCCTGGCGGTCGCATCGGTCGGGTTCGCTCCGATCGGCGCGACGCCGCGGCTCAGCTTCGGCGTCATCGACCTCATGGCCGGCGTGGGCATCGTGCCGTTCATGGTCGGCCTCTTCGCCATCTCGCAGCTTCTCCGCGATGTGACGGAGAGCTCCATAAAGATCCGCCAGAACTTCAACATCCGCGGTACCGGCGTCCGGCTTTCCGAGTTCGTCGCGAATATCGGGAACATGCTGCGCTCGATCGCCATCGAGATCGGAGTCGGGGTTCTCCCCGGCGTCGGCGGTTCCGTCTCGAACCTCATCGCCTATGGCGCGGCCCGGCAGGCATCGAAGCGCCCGGAAGAGTTCGGCAAGGGCGCCCTTGCCGGCGTCTACGCATCGGAGAGTGCCAACAATGCGAGTGTCGGCGGGGCGATATTGCCGCTGATCACCCTTGGCATACCCGGGGACGGCGTGACGGCGATCCTGATCGGCGGATTCACGGTCCACGGCCTGCAGCCCGGACCGATGCTGTTCCAGAACGCGCCCGACGTGGTGGCGATGATCTATGCCGCCTTCTTCGTCTCCACAATCATCCTGCTGGCCGTGCAGCTCGGAACCATCAGGCTGTTCCCGAAGGTGCTCCTCGTCCCCCGGCACTATCTGCTGCCGATCCTTGCGATGCTGATGGTGGTCGGGACCTATGCGGCAGGCAATCGGCTGTTCGATGTCTGGCTCATGCTGGGCTTCGGCATCGTCGGATATTTGTTCGAGCGGTACGGGTTCCCGCTCGCGCCCATGGTCCTCGGCTTCGTCCTCGGCCCGATCTTCGAGACGAATCTGCGCCGCGCCCTGATGTATGCCGAAGGCGACCTGACGTCCTTCGTGACGCGGCCGATCTCGGGCGTCATGCTGGCGCTGGCCGTCGTCCTTCTGGTCTATGGCGTGATGTCGTTGCTGCGTTCCGGGGAACGCCGGCCCGTCGAATCCTGAGGAATTCTCGAGCTGCGCGAGCCGGCGGGCCTCGATGAGCATAGGCAGCCGGCGGCGGACTGCCGTCGTCCGCCGGGCGATTGGCCGTGCCGCCAGATGGAAACGGAGGCTGGGGTTCCGGCGGTGCGCCTCAGGAAGCTTCCGATCTCGCTGCGTTACCCGTCTCGCCGCGGGTTTCCGGGACAACCGGCACGGGACCATTCGACCGACGGCGGCATCGTGCCCACGGCGTGATGAGACCGCCAGGCGTCTTCCTTTCGCCCGGAAGCGGGGCGCAATGGATCGCGCACGCCCTTCAGCTTCTCGGGATTCAGCACACGCATGACGGACAGGATGCGATGGCCATCGGTCTCGAACGCCGTCACGGCGTAGACCTGCCCGTCGCGATAGAGTGCGAGCCCGATCTCGCCATTGACCAATACGGGCCGGATCGACGGCCGGCCGTCCAGCTTGCCCATGACGCCGACCTCCAACCGAGCGATGCGCCGGGCGCCCTCCACGGGTCGAAGCGCGGCCCAGACCTTGCCCCCGCCGTCGCTCGTGAAAACCGCGTCGGGGGCAAGCAGCTCCGCGATCCGTTCGGCATCCCGTTCCTGAACCGCCCGCATGTACCGGTCGACCAGGGAACGGTGCACGGTCGGCGAGACTTCGAAACGCGGCCTGTCCCGTCGCACCCTTTCCCGCGCGCGGTGGACGATCTGGCGACAGGCCGCCTCGCTTTTCGCCAAGGCCGCGGCAATCTCGGGATAGCCGCAGTCGAAGACCTCGCGCATCAGAAAGGCCGCGCGCTCCTCCGGCGAAAGCCGCTCGAGCACCATCATCAGCGCCATAGACAGGTCGGAAGCGCGTTCGGCCGTCCGGTCCGGCGCCGTCTCTTCGCTGACGAGCGGCTCGGGCAGCCATGGACCGACATAGGCCTCGCGCTCGGCGGTTACCGCCCGCAGCCGGTCGATGCAGATGCGGGACAGCGTGGTCACCAGCCACGCCTCTTGCGACCTGACCTCGGAGGGGGCCGAACGATACCAGCGCAGGAAGGCCTCCTGCACCGCATCCTCGGCATCCTGCCATGCGCCCAGCATGCGATAGGCAAGACCGAAGAGGCGCGGCCTCAGTTTCTCGATGTCCAGTGCTGTGACCGGCACGGCAGGCGATCTCCCGACGGCATATCCCATGATAGACGGCCAAGCCCTACCCGCCGTGACAGTACAGGCGGATTTTCCCGCAGCAACCCCTCGGGTGTCGGCCTGCGTCGCGAAAATCTTCGGCCGGGCGTCACAATCGCTTCGTTCCGCCGTCTTTCCGAAACGTGGGCGGGCTTTCGCCTGAGGATGTTTCAAGCGCTGTGAAGGATCATGGAATGACGGCCAAGGTATTTCTTGCGGGTGCCACCGGCGCGATCGGCAGCCAGCTCGTACCGCTTCTGGTCGAGGCGGGCTATCGCGTCTTCGGCTCCACCCGCTCAAGGGACAAGGCGCCCGACCTGGAAAATGCCGGTGCGGAGCCGGTCGTGCTCGACGTCTTCGATGCTGCGGCGGTCGATACGGCGTTCTCGCGCGTGCGTCCGGAAATCCTTATCCATATGCTGACCGACCTGCCGAAGGATCTGAATCCGGAGGCCATGGTCGAGGGGAAGCTGCGCAACGCCCGCATCTGGACGGAAGGGACGCGCAACCTGATCGCGGCTGCCAAGGGGGCGGGAACCCGGCGCGCCATTGCGCAGAGCCTCGCCTGGTTCTATGCCCCAGGTCCCCGACCCCATGGGGAAGACGACCCGCTCGGCACGACGGATGCCGGCCAGCAGGTCGTCCTCGAAGCGGTCATGGCGCTGGAGCGCATGGTGCTCGACTCGCCGCCGCTCCGGGGAACCGTGTTGCGCTACGGCCTGCTTTACGGACCGGGCACGAGCAGCGCTGTCCCCCAAGGCGCATGCACCCTGCATGTCGAGGCCGCCGCACAGGCCGCCCTGCTGGCGATCAGGAAGGAAGCACCGGGCATCTTTAACATCGTGGATGACAACAGCGAGGTTTCCACGGAACGGGCGAAACGGGACCTTGGATGGAGCCCGGACTTCCGGCGCGTGACGCCCCGGGCCTGATGTCCGGATCCGGGGCAGGCTGATCGGCCAAGAGGTGCGGCCGGTCATGCCCCATCGAGCGGCGGCCCGCGTCGGTGCCCATTCGCCGATCCGGGCCCGCCGCCGCTTTGCTGCCATGCCCGCGATCGCCGCGGTCGTCCTCGGCCGATCGAACAGCGTCGTCCTTCGGAGAGCCGATGTTGTAACGTGGCCTCCCGATCGGGGTGGGAGAATGGTGTCGTCTTCGATGAAATACGTTCACGTCGACGTTTTCAGTCCGGTCCCCTACAGCGGCAACAGCCTGGTGGTTTTCCCGGATGCGGCCGGGCTGACGGGCACCCAGATGGCGCTGATCACGAAGGAGCTGCGCCATTTCGAGGCGATCTTCCTCGAAATGGCCGGAGATCCGCGCGCCTATCGGGCGCGTGTCTTCGACCTGATGGAGGAGCTTCCCTTTGCCGGCCACCCGGTCATCGGCGCTGCCTGCACGCTCCACGCCCTGGCCGGGGCGGCGGAAACCGCGCAATGGACGATTGAGCTCAAGGCCCGGACGGCAAGGGTCGAGACACAAAGACGCGCCGAGGGACGCTTCTTCGCGAGGCTCGATCAGGGTGCCGCCGAGTTTCTCGGGACATGGGCCGACCGGGCGCCCGAGATCGCATCCTGGTTCTCGCTCGCTCGCAAGGATCTGGACGACAGCCTTCCGCCGGAGACCGTTTCGACAGGTTTGCGCTATCTGATCGTGCCCGTGCAGCGAGAAGCCCTGGCGCGCGCCCGCATCTCGATCCCGGATCTCGAGGTGAGGCTCGCTGCAATGGGCGCGCAATTCGCCTATCTCATCGACCCCGCCGGCATGGAGGGGCGCCACTGGAACAATGACGGGATCATCGAGGACGTCGCGACGGGAAGCGCCGCCGGATGCGTCGCGGCCTATCTGCGCCGTCACGACCGCATCGGGGACGGCCGGTCCGTGGTTCTGAAACAGGGCCGTTTCGTCGGCCGCGCGAGCGAGATCGCCGTGACGGCGCATGGCTCCGGCACCGACATCCGTTCGGTAGAGATCGGCGGCGACGTATCGCTCGTGGGGACGGGGCGACTCGACGTCCTTCCGGATGTCCGCCGGTCATGACCGGCCGCCTGGCCTCCGGCTGCCGCGATGGGACATGGGCGTGAAGCCGGCCTGGCTGCCGGGCCGAAGCCCTTTCGTTCCCCGGGCCTAGCAAGGCCACGGCAACAGGATACGCCCTCGCGGGTAAGGGCTAGGTTGCTGATTTCGTGAAGAAAATTGGAGCGGGCGAAGGGATTCGAACCCTCGACCCCAACCTTGGCAAGGTTGTGCTCTACCCCTGAGCTACGCCCGCTCTGCCTGGGACCGGCACCGCGGAAGGCGGTGCCGTCGTTGAGGTGGGCGGATAATACGCAAAGCCGGTCGCATTGCAAGCCCGTTCTTGCGGCTTTTATCCGGGGGCGGCATCCCGCCGTGGACGGCGCGGCCGGACGGGGTTCAGCCACCTTGGCGATCAGGCGGACGCCTTCTATAAAGGCGGCCATGCATGCGACACCAGACGATCTTTTCCGCCGCTTCGACGAGCTGGGCATCCGGGTCCGCGTCCATGAGCACGATCCGGTGTTCACGGTCGAGGAGGCGAAGCATCTGCGCGGCATCCTGCCGGGCGGCCACTGCAAGAACCTGTTCCTCCGCGGCAAGAAGGGCGAGCCCTGGCTCATCGTCTGCGACGAGGACCGGAAGGTCGACCTGAAGGCGCTCGCCGCTCGCACCGGCGCCGGGCGGTTCTCCTTCGGCTCGCCCGAGAGGCTGTGGGAGACGCTGGGCGTCAAGCCCGGGTCGGTCACGCCGTTCGCCCTCATCAACGACCGCTCCAACCAGGTCTCGGTCGTGCTGGACGCGGCGATGATGGAGCATGATCCACTGAACTATCACCCGCTGGTCAACACCATGACCTGCGCGATCGCCCGCGACGATCTCGTGAAATTCATTGAGGCGTGCGGACACAAGCCACAAATAATGGATCTCGACCAGACGGTCTGACCGCGGCCGGCGGCCGGGGCCGGCATGGCTGCCGCCCGGGACCGACACGCCACCGCTACCGCCACAGCTTGGGGAACGAATGATGGAGCCGATCCTGGGTGCCGCCGCAACCGCGCCGGCGGACCTCGTCAAAGAGACCGACGCGACGACGTTCCGCACGGACGTGATCGAAGCCTCGATGCAGGTGCCGGTCATCGTCGACTTCTGGGCGGAATGGTGCGGTCCCTGCAAGACGCTGGGGCCCATGCTGGAAAAGGCGGTCGCCGCCGCCCGCGGCAAGGTCCGCATGGTCAAGCTGAACATCGAGGCCAGCGCCCAGAATCAGGCCCTGGCCGCGCAGATGCGAATCCAGTCCATCCCGGCCGTCTACGCCTTCTTCCAGGGTCGCCCGGTCGACGGCTTCGTCGGCGCCATGCCCGAAAGCCAGGTGCAGAGCTTCGTCGAGAAGCTGAGCCGGCTGGCTGGCGGCGATACCGGCGCCGACATCCAGGCCGCGCTGGACGAGGCCAAGGCGGCGCTGGACCAGGGTGACGTCCAGACCGCCGGCGCCATCTACCAGCAGATCCTGCAGGCGGAAGGCGACAACGCGCCGGCCATCGCCGGGCTGGCGCGCTGCCTGATCGCGCTCGGCCAGCCGGACGAGGCGCGCGGGATGATCGAGCGCCTGCCCGAGGATGTCGCCAAGAAGCCGGAGATACAGTCGGTCCTGACGCAGCTCCAGCTCATGACCGAAGCGGCCGGCAAGGCGGGGGAGATCCCGGGCCTGCGCGCCGCGGTCGAGCAGAATCCGGACAACCACCAGGCCCGTTTCGATCTTGCGATGGCGCTCTACGCCGCCGGCGACCGGGAGGGCGCGGTGGACGCGCTCCTGGAGATCGTCCGCCGCGACCGCGAGTGGAACGACCAGGCGGCGCGGGTCCAGCTCCTGAAGCTGTTCGAGGCGTTCGGCCCGACCGACAAGCTGACGGTGCAGGCACGCCGGCGCCTCTCGTCGATCCTGTTCTCGTAAGGGCGAGGGCGGTCCCGCCCCGGCCAGGACGATGAGCGGCAGCCCGTTCTTCCCCCGATTCGAGCAGTTGGGACCGACCGTCCCGGTCTTCCCGCTGCCGGGGGTGCTGCTGCTGCCGCGCGGGCTTCTGCCGCTCAACATCTTCGAGCCGCGCTACATCGCGATGTTCGACGACGCGCTGGCCTCGGACCGGATGATCGGCATGGTCCAGCCGGTGGAGCAGGCGGGCGCCGATCCGGTGCCCGAACTCTACCGCGTCGGCTGCGCGGGCCGCATCACCTCGTTCGACGAGACCGACGACGGCCGCTATGTCGTCACCCTCACCGGCATCTGCCGCTTCCGGGTCGGCGAGGAGCTGCCGATCGGCCGGGGCTACCGCCGTGTCCGCAGCGACTGGTCCGAATTTGCCGGCGACCTGGAACCGGGACCGGTCCGCATCGACCGGCCGAGATTCATGGGAGCGCTTTCCGGCTATTTCCGGAAGCATGCGATCGAGGCAAACTGGGAGGCGATCGAGGACACGCCCGACGAGCGGCTGGTCACCTCGCTCGCCATGATCTGTCCTTTCGCCCCGTCGGAGAAGCAGGCGCTGCTCGAGGCGACGACGGTCGACCGGCGGGCCGAGATGATGATCGGGTTGATGGAGATGGCCGTTCTGGGCCAACAAGGAAACGACGGCGCCCGCCATTGAGGCGGCCCGGCACGGAGAAGCAGTCATGACCGAGACCTCCCCGAACCAGCCCGCCGGCCGCAGCGCCGGCCCCGCCGCACGCGCCGGCGTCGATCCGAAGCTTCTGGAGATCCTGGTCTGCCCCCTGACCAAGGGGCCGCTGCGCTACGATCCCGAGGCGCAGGAGCTGATCAGCGACCAGGCGAGGCTTGCCTATCCGATCCGCGACGGCATTCCGATCATGCTGGTCGACGAGGCCCGCGCCATCGATCCCGACGCGGAGCGCTGAGCTTGGGCGGGGAGCCCGGAACCCGGCACTGGCCCGTCGAGCTTCGCGTGAAGCGGGCCGAGAAGGTGCTGGAGATCGAATTCGACGACGGCGCCCGATTCGTCCTGCCGGCCGAGCTGCTGCGGGTCGAGAGCCCGTCCGCCGAGGTTCAGGGCCACGGGCCGGGGCAGAAGCAGATCCCGCCGGGCAAGCGGAACGTCGCCCTGACCGGGGCCGAGCCGGTCGGCAACTACGCTGTCCGCCTGCTGTTCGACGATGGGCATTCGACCGGGATCTATTCCTGGTCCTACCTGCGCGAGCTGGGCGAAAGACGGGAAGAGCGGTGGCAGGCCTATCTGGCGGCGCTGGAGGCGCAGGGCCTGAGCCGCGACCGGCAGTGAGCGGCGCCGTGCCCGATCCGTCGCGCGCCCTTTCGGACTGGCTGCTCCAGGAAGGCATGGACGCCCGGCCGCTCGACGAGCTGGTGTCGCGCCTGGCGGACCGGCTACAGGCGGCGGGATTTCCGGCCGCCCGCATCCTGATCGGCGGCACGATCCTCCATCCTGAATACGAGAACTTCAGCGTCCTTTGGACGCCGGCCGGCGGGGTCGAGCATACGGACTACCCCTATGGCGGAAACCATGAGTCCTGGCTGGTCAGCCCTCTCTACCGCTCCGTCGTCGAGGGTCATGACCTCGCCCGTTACCGGCTGGATCACGAGGCGGCGGAAACGCTCTTCCCCATCTTCGGCGAGTTCCGGGCCGCCGGCTATACCGACTATGTCGTGCTCACCGGCTTCTTCGGGGTCGACGGGGCGCCGAGCGGGAGCGGTTTCGTCGCTTCCTTCGCGACCGACCGGCCCGGCGGCTTCTCCGAGCAGGAACTCGACATCCTGCGGCGATGCCGGCGGCCGCTCGCCATGGCGGTCCGCACGGCCACGACGAACCGCGTGCTGAGGACGGTCATGACCACCTATATGGGCGAGGACGCGGCCCGCCGGGTACTAAGCGGCGACATCCGGCGCGGCATGGTCGAGACGATCGACGCCGCCATCCTGTTCGCGGACTTGCGCGGCTTCACCCTTCTTGCCGACCGCATCGGCCGCGATCCGCTGGTCGCGATGCTGGACGACTATCTCGACCGCATGGGCGAGCCGGTCGCCCGCCATGGCGGGCAGATCCTGAAATTCCTGGGCGACGGGCTGCTCGCGACCTTCGCGCTCGACGGGCTTGACCGCGCGGACGCCTGCGAGCGGGCGGTCGCGGCGGCGGTCGAGGCGATCGCGGGCGCCGCCGATCTCAACGAAGCCCGCGCCGCCCGGGGCGAGCCGACGATGGCTCTCGACGTCGCGCTGCATCTGGGGGAGGTCCTCTACGGCAATGTGGGCAGCCGGACCCGGATGGAGTTCACGGTGATCGGACCGGCGGTGAACGAGGCGGCGCGGATCGAGGCCCTGTGCGGCGAACTGGACTGCCAGCTTCTCGCGTCCAGCGCCTTCGTCGCGGCCCATGGGAACGCCGGGCGGTTCAGGAGCGTCGGCGCCCATCAGCTCCGCGGCGTGCGCCGGCCGCAGGAGCTGTTCACGCTTGCCGAGGAAACGATGCGGCGGCCCGCCGTACAGGCATCCAAAGCTGTCAGCGGCTGAGCCCGGCGGGTTCGGGCGGAACCGGGCCGTCCGCGGACCTTCCGTGACGGTCGTCGCTGGATATGGCCGCGAGCGAGAGGTGGCGGCGCAGAAGGGCCTCGGCGAAATCCACGTCGCCGTCCTTCAGCGCCGCTAGGATCCCGATATGCTCGCGGCAGGACTGCTCGATCCGCTCCGGCCCGATGCGCTCGAAGGCGGCATATTCCTGGATCCGGCGCAGGCTGTTCTGCTGCCGCACCGCCTGAAGGATGAAGCGGTTGCCGGACCATGCCGCCAGCGCCTCGTGGAAGGCCGCGTTGATCCGGAACCATTCCTCGCGGGTCACGGTGCCGGGGGCCTTGGCCATGATCTCTTCATGGGCGTGGCAAAGCTGGTCGAGGCGTGCCCGGTCGGGGGTGAATGACGGCTGCCGCAGGGCCGCGCATTCGACGGCGATGCGGAACCGGTAGCTCTCCGCGACGGCCTCGGGATTGTCCAGCATCTCCGCGAACCGCCAGCCATGGCCGCGCTGGCGATAGGCCAGCCCTTCCGCCGCGAAGCGCAGCAGGACCTTCCGGACGACGCCCCGGGACGCGCCATAGCGTTCCGAGAGCTCCGATTCCGAAACGTCGGCGGGCAGGTGCCCGTTCGCCCGGTCCGAAGCCATGACCGCGAAGAGGTCGTCGGCCTCCGACCGGGGGACGAGCTCCCCGCCGCTGGCCGGGTCCGGGACCGGGGTGGAGAGGATGAAGCCGATGCCGGGCTCCTGCCGCAATACGCCCCGGCTCGCCAGCAGTCTCAGCGCCCCCCGGACCGGCGACCGCGACACGCCCAAACGGCGGGCCAGGGTCTGCTCCGGCACGCGCCGGCCCTCCGCCCACGACTCGTCGCGGGCAAGGTCCAGGATCTGCCTGGCCAGTTCGGTCTGAAGGGGGCTTGCCTGGTCCATTCTCGCGGGGGGCCGTCGCTCCTCGTTGCCGGCGCAAGGATAGCGGAGCGCCGGGCTCAAGCCTATCGGCTCTTTATGCACAAAAAATGAACCTGGATGCCGATCTGGCGCAATAAGGTGCTTTTCATTCATATAAAAGACACATACCCTTTCCCAATCCCAGCCAGTTGAGGTTGCAGATGTCGCCTGAGCCCTTTCCCTTCGTATCGGTCAGCGGAACGCCCCGGGAGCGTGGGCGACAATACGGGGCGGCCGTCGCCGACCGGATCCGGCGCAGCATCGGCATCTACACCGGGCAGATCCGGAAGCTGGGCCTGGAGAGCGGCGACCTGCAGCGGCTGGTCCACGAATTCCTGCCCAGGATCGAGGCCTTCGGGGCCGAGTATGTGGAGGAGATGCGCGGCATTGCCGAGGGGGCGGAGGTCGGGCTCGAGGAGATCGTGCTGGTCAACGCCCGCACCGAGATCGTTTCGCTGGCCCGTCTCCAGGCCCCGTCGGCGGACGAGGAGCCCGACGGCTGCACGGGCGCGGTCATCCTCCCCTCGCGCAGCCGCAACGGACGGCTGATCCACGGCCAGAACTGGGACTGGCGCGCGGAATGCGCCGAGACGGGGATCGTCCTCCGCGTGCGGCGCGAGGACGGGCCCGATTTCCTCACGTTCACCGAGGCGGGCGCGCTCGCCCGCTGCGGCCTGAACGCCGCCGGGATCGCCATTACCGCGAACTATCTGGAATGCGATCGGGACTACCGGCAGAGCGGCGTGCCGCTGCCCCTCATCCGGCGCAAGGTCCTGGAGCAGGAGCACTTCGCGCTCGCCATGCGGACCGTCGCCGTCACGCCGAAGGCCTGTGCGAACAACATGATGGTGAGCTACGCCGCGGGCTGGGCGATCGACTTCGAATGCGCCCCCGACGAGAGCTTCCCGATCTATCCGGAGGACGGGCTCATCGTCCATGCGAACCATTGGCTGAGCCCGGTCGCGCTTTCGAAGGTCAAGGACACCGGGATTCCGAGCGTGCCGGAAAGCTTCTACCGGGACTGGCGGGTCCGCGAGCATCTGGCGAAATGCGGAAGCGGCCTGACCCGGGACGACCTCAAGGCGGCGTTGTTCGACGATTTCGGCTCGCCCTATTCGGTCTGCCGGCCGCCTCGGACGTCGGAGCACGGGAATCTTTCGGCGACGGTCGCCATGATCGTCATGGAACCGGAGGCGGGGTTCATGGAGGTTGCCCCCCTGCCGGCGATCAATCGTGTCTTCACCCGGTATTCGCTCGAGGAAGAGCCGGTCACCCTCGAGGCGATGCCCTAAAGGCGGCCTGAACGGGAGAGGCAAGAAGAGGGAGGAGGAGGAACATGCGCAGAACGGTTTTCTTCGGCCTTGCGGTGGCCCTTGTGGCCGGCGCGGCCTGCGGCCCGGCGAAGGCGGCCGGTGACGATACGGTGCGGGTCTCGCTGAATGCCGACATCCGCAGCACGACGCCGGGCACCAATCGCGACGACAATACCGATGCGGTGGTCCTGCACGTCGTCGAAGGGCTGGTCGCCTATCGCGAGAACGGCTCCGTCGGGCCCCTTCTCGCCGAATCGGTGGAGATTTCGCCGGACGGCAAGACCTACACCTTCCACCTGCGTTCCGGCGTGAAGTTCCATAACGGCGCGACGATGACCGCGGACGACGTGCTTTGGAGCTGGAACCGCTACATGGATCCGGCGACGGAATGGCGCTGCCTGTCCGAGTTCGACGGCCGCGGCCGGGCCAAGGTCGAGGCGATTGAAGCGCCCGACCCGCAGACAGTCGTTTTCCGGCTCGATGCACCCAACGCCCTTTTCCTCTCCACCCTGGCGCGGCCGGACTGCGGCATGACCGGAATTCTTCACAAGGACTCCGTCGCGGCCGACGGAAGCTGGATCGGACCTGTCGGCACCGGCCCGTACATGCTGGCCGACTGGCGGCGCGGGGAGGCGATCACGCTGCGGCGGTTCGCCGATTATGCCTCGCTGCCGGGTGATGCCGACGGCTTCACCGGCGGCAAGTCGCCCAAGGTGGAGACTGTCGAATTCCTCGTCATCCCGGACGCGTCCGCCGCCAAGGCGGCGCTCGTCTCCGGTGCGATCGACCTCGTGCCCGACATCTCGCCCGCGGACCGGGAGGAGCTGAAGGACAATCCGGACATCGAGATCGTCGCGGCTGAGACCATGGGCCTGAACGCCATCCTGTTCCAGACCCGCGATCCGCTGATGGGCAACCAGAAGCTGCGGCAGGCGATCGCCGCGTCGCTCGACACGGCGCAGATCGTCCACGCCGTGACCGACGGGAACTCCGTGCCCAATAATTCGGTCGTGCCCACGGCATCGGCCTACTACACGGACGTCCAGCGGCAGGGCTTCACCTACGATCCGGCGCGGGCGCAGGCCCTGCTCCAGGAAGCGGGCTACGCCGGCGAAAAGATCGTGATGCTGACGAACAACCGCTACCAGAGCAGCTTCAACACAGCCGTCTTCGCCCAGGCGATGATGCAGGCCGTCGGGATCAACGTCGAGCTCGAGGTGCTGGAATGGGGCACCCAGCTCGACCGGTACAGTTCGGGCAACTACCAGATGATGGCGTTCCCCTATTCGGCCCGCCTGGACCCGTCGCTCAGCTTCGAATCCATGATGGGCAACAAGGACGAACAGCCGCGCAAGGTCTGGGAGGATCCCGAAGCCCTGGAACTCCTGGCCCGGTCGATGGTCGTCACCGACGATGCCGAACGGCAGAAGATCTTCGACGAGTTGCACCGCCGGCTGATCGATCAGGTCCCGATGATCATGCTGTTCAACGGCTCGGACCTCGCGGCCTTCAATTCGCGGATCGAGGGCTATCGCCCCTGGGCGGCAAGCAAGCCGCGGCTGTGGACCGTGAGCATCGCCGGCTAGCGGACAGCCGCCAGGAGAGAGGAGACCGTTCATGCTGAGGTTCGCGCTGACCCGGATCGCGTTGGCGGTGCCGACCCTCCTCATCGTGGCGGTCTCCGTCTTCCTGTTGATCCGGCTGATTCCGGGGGACCCGGCCCTGCTGATGCTGGGCGACATGGCAGACCCGCACAGCCTGGCCGATTTCAGGCGCTCGCACGGGCTCGACCAGCCGCTGCCGGTGCAGTTCGCCCTGTGGCTCGGCAATCTGGCTGCGGGCGATCTGGGGCGGTCGATCACCACCGGACAGGAGGTCCTGCCGCTGATCTTCGATCGGTTCCTGGTCAGCGCGACCATCGTCGTCGTCGCGGTCGCTCTGGCCAGCCTAGTGGCGGTCCCCGCGGGCATGCTGGCCGCCTGGCGGCAGAACAGCCTGACCGACCTCGCCGTCGTCGCCGGCGCGACGCTGCTGCTTTCGGTGCCCAGCTTCTGGCTCGGCCTTCTGCTTCTGCTCCTGTTCGGGATGAAGCTCGGCTGGTTGCCCGTCGTCGGCTATGTGCCGTTCGGCCAGGATTTCGGCGCGGCGCTGGCCTATATCGTGCTGCCGGTGGCGACGCTGGTGCTGGTCGAGGTCGGCGTCATCGCGCGCATGGCCCGGGCCAGCACGCTCGAGGTGCTGCGCCTCGACTACGTGACCCATGCCCGCGCCAAGGGGCTGTCCGAGCTGGCGGTGATGGGCCGCCACGTCTTCTGGAACGCCTTCGCCCCGACCTGGACCCTGATCGGGCTCATTCTCGGCAACCTGCTGGGCGGCATCGCGGTCGTCGAGACGGTCTTCACGATCCCGGGCCTGGGCCGGCTTCTGGTCGACGCGATCTTCGCGCGCGACTATCCAGTGATCCAGGGCTGTCTCCTGTTCATCGCCGGCGTCTACATCGTCGTGAACCTGGTCGTCGACCTGCTCTACCCCGTCTTCGATCCAAGGGTGACGGCATGACCCGCACATGGTTCGGATTGCCGGCAAGCCCCGGCGCGCTTCTGGGCGGCCTTCTCATCGGCGTCCTGCTGCTGGCAGCGGGGCTCGGGATGGTGTGGACCCCCTATGATCCGCTGGCGATCGACTTTCGGGCCCGCCTGCAGCCGCCGGGACCCGAACACTGGCTCGGCACGGACGAATTCGGGCGCGACGTCTTCAGCCGGGCGCTGGCCGGCGCGTCGACCAGCGTCTCGATCAGCCTCTTCACCGTTGCCGCCGCCACCGTCGCCGGGATGCTGATCGGCCTTGCGGCCGGCTATCTCAGGGGCTGGACCGACCGGATCGTGGTTTCGATCACCGACGCGCTGCTGGCCTTCCCGGGCATCCTCCTAGCGCTCGGGCTGCTTGCCGTGCTGGGCGCCAACAAGTACGGGATCATCCTCGCGCTCGCGCTCGCCTACACGCCCTCGGTCGTCCGCGTCGTGCGCTCCAACGTGTTCTCGCTGCGCGAGACGGGGTTCGTCGAGGCTTCCAGGGTGATGGGGAACGGGGAGCTTTTCACCATGGCCCGGCACGTCCTGCCGAACTGCATCGCGCCGGTCACGGTGCTGGCCACGGGCATGTTCGGCTGGGTCCTCCTGTCCGAAAGCGCCCTCAGCTTCCTCGGCCTCGGCGTGCCCCCGCCGGCCCCGACCTGGGGCAACATGCTGGCGGCAAGCCGGCCCTACATGTCCCAGGCGCCGTGGCTCGGCATCTATCCGGGCCTCTGCATCGCGCTCACGCTGCTCGGCATCAATCTTCTGGGCGACGCCGTCCGCGATCGCCTGGACCCCAGAATGCGACGGATATGACGACCGGCACCGACGACGCCCTGCTTTCGATCGAGGACCTCCGGCTGGAGGCTGGCCTGGGGCGGGTGATCGCCGAGGATGTCGCCTTTGCCGTCCGGCCGGGCGAGATCGTCGCCGTGGTCGGGGAATCCGGCAGCGGCAAGACCATGGTGGCGCGGGCGGTGCTCGGCCTGCTGCCGCCGCCCGTCGTCGCTACGGCGGGCCGGATCGTCTTCGAGGGCCGGGACCTGCGGACGTTGCCCGGCAGCGCCATGCGCCGGGTGCGCGGCGCGCGGATCGGCATGGTCTTCCAGGAGCCGATGACCTCGCTCAACCCGGCGCTCACTATCGGCCGGCAGCTGGACGAAGGACTCAGGCTCCATACTTCCCTGAGGTCGGCCGAACGGCGCGAACGGATCGTCGCCATGCTGGGCCGCATCGGCATCGACGACCCCGACCGCTGTCTTGCCGCCTATCCGCACGAATTCTCGGGCGGGATGCGCCAGCGCATCATGCTGGCCTCCGTCATGCTGCTGAAGCCCGCCCTCTTGGTCGCGGACGAGCCGACAACGGCCCTCGACGCCCTGGTGCAGCGGGACGTCCTGGAGCTGATGGTCGAGCTCACGCGGGAGAACGGGACATCCGTGCTCCTCATCAGCCACGATCTCTCGATGGTGGCCCGCTACGCCGACAGGGTGGTCGTGATGTATCGCGGCCGGATCGTCGAGCAGGGCGCGACGGATGCGATCCTCCTCTCCCCGCGGCACGATTATACCCGCAAGCTCTTGGAGGCCCTGCCCCGGCGCGGGCGGGCGCGGGCGGTGCCGACGGCGGAGGGCGCGGTGATCGAAGTCCGGAACCTGACGGTCGACTATCCGGGCCGGGCGGGGCTGTTCCGCAAGGGCCGGCCGAAGCGGGCGGTCGACGGCGTCAGCCTTTCGGTCCTGCCGGGCGAGACGGTCGCGGTCGTCGGCGGCAGCGGCTCCGGCAAGACCACGCTGGGTCGCGCGATCATCGGCCTTATCCGGCCGAGTGGCGGGGAGATCCTGTTCCGCGGCAGGAGCGTGATGGGCGGCGGCGGGTCGCGGGAATACCGGCACGGCTGCCAGATCGTCTTCCAGGATCCCTATTCGTCCCTGGATCCGCGCATGCAGGTCGGCGCCATCGTCGCCGAACCGCTGCGCCTCGTCCCGGACCTTTCGGCCGCGGAGCGGGCCGAACGGGTGCGCCGGGTGCTGAGCGATGTCGGGCTCGACGCCGACTATGCCGACCGTTTTCCGCATCAGCTTTCCGGCGGGCAGCGCCAGCGGGTGGCGATCGCGCGGGCGATCGTGCGCCGCCCGGCCTTCGTCGTCGCCGACGAGCCGGTCTCCGCCCTCGACATGACGGTGCAGAAACAGATTCTGCGGCTGTTCGGGGATCTGCAGGAACGCTATGGCTTCGCCTGCCTGTTCATCTCCCACGACCTGGCGGCGGTCGAACAGGTGGCGGACCGGGTCCTGGTCATGAAGGACGGCCGGATCGTCGAGGCGGGCAGCCGGGACGACGTCTTCGACCGACCGCAGCATCCCTATACGCGACGGCTCCTGTCCGCGATCCCGACCCTGGAGCCCCTGCCGGAAGGCGGCTTCCGCCTGTCGGTCCGCCACGGGCAGGAGGCCCTTTCCGCGGTTTCCTAAAGCCCCAGCACGTCCCGCATGTCGTAGAGCCCCGGGGGCTTGCCGTGTCCCCAGAGGGCGGCGCGGACGGCGCCGCGGGCGAAGATGTCCCGGTTCGTCGCCTTGTGGGTCAGCTCGATTCGTTCGCCTTCCGCCGCGAAGACGACCGTGTGTTCGCCGACGACGTCGCCGCCGCGCAGCGTGGCGAAGCCGATCGCCCCCTGCGGCCGCGGGCCGGTGACGCCGTCGCGCGACCGGATCGCCGCCTCGTCCAGGGCTATGCCGCGCCCTGCCGCTGCGGCGCGGCCAAGGCCGAGCGCCGTGCCGGACGGGGCATCGATCTTGTGGCGGTGGTGCATCTCGACGATCTCGATGTCGAAGCTGTCGTCGAGCGTGCGGGCGACCCGCTCCACCATCAGCATCAGAAGGTTGACGCCCAGGCTCATGTTCGGGGCGTGGATCACGGGCGTGTGCCGGGCGGCGAGGCTGAGCGCCCGTTCCTCCGCCTCCTCCAGGCCGGTCGTGCCGACCACGTAGACGGCCTTGCCCTGGGCGGCGAGCGCCGAGAAATGGGCGGTATTGCCGGGGGTCGTGAAATCGATGACGGCGTCGGCGTCGGCGAACAGCGGAACCGGGTCGTCGCCGATCCTGACGCCGCACGGCTCCACGCCGGCCAGCAGGCCCGCGTCCTTGCCGATCGCGGCGCTGCCTTCCCGGGCGACTGCCCCGACCAGTTCGCAGGCGCCGCCCGCGGCCGCCGCCAGGACCTGACGGACGACGGCCTTGCCCATGCGGCCCCCGCTACCGACCACTCCGATTCTCATGACCTCGCTCCTTCTGGATGCCGCCCCCCGGCGTCCGGGCCTGCCTCGTCCCCCCGGCGGGGGCGGGATTAAAGCACAAAGCGTGTCGGCGGGGCAAAACGGCCTTCGGGGCGGGGCTCAGGCCACCAGCGGCCGGCTGCGGGACAGGGTCTCGGCATCGTAGAGAAGCGCGATCTTGTGCGGCTTCTCCAGGCTTTCGGCGGAGGCCAGCCGGCGCCTGGCCTCCGCCAGGATCTCGGGGTCGGTCTGCCCCAGCTCGGGCATCGAGGACAGGAGCGACAGATGCAGGGCGTTCGCCGCCGGGTCGCGCAGCACCCGGTCCAGCCCGTCTTCCCCCGGACGGGCTTCGGCCGCGAGCTGGTCATGGATCTCGTTCGCCCGGGTGAGCACGGGCGGCGGCACGACCTCTTCGGGGATCAGGAACAACCCCCGCTCCTTCGCCCATACGCCGAGCGAGCGCTTGGCGGAGAAGTAGGAGAGCGGGATCGCCAGCAGCAGACCGGCGATCAGCGGAGCGAGCCACCACAGGAGGGACGGCGAGAGATACCAGACAAGCGCGGCGACGAAGACGCCGAACAGCGTGTGGCCGATATGGCGCGCGATCGCCTCGCTCCAGGCGATCTCCGCCTCGTCGCGACGCTGCGTGGTCCAGCTCACGTTCCGTCCCAGCAGGATCTGGGCGACGAAGGTCGACTGGAACAGCATCATCACCGGCGCGAGCAGGGTCGAGAAGACGATCTCCAGGACGACGCCGGCGAACAGCCGACCGGCGCCGCCGCAGGCGAGCGCCTGCATGCGGTTGCGCAGAACCAGGATCAGCCCGAACAGGCGCGGCAGGATCAGCATGGCCAGGGTCACCGCGAACAGGCTGAGGGCAAGCGCCCTGTCGAAAATCGGCCAGGTCGGGAAAAGGAAGCTGCCCGATCCGAAATACATGGGATCGGTGAACGTGTCCTCGACCGCCAGCAGCAGGCCGGTGAACAGGAAGGCGAGCCAGAGGGGCGCGGTCAGGTAGGAGAGAATCCCGTTCAGCAGGTGCAGCCGGCTGATCGGATTGAGCCCGCGGGCGAGAAGGATCTTGCCGTGCTGGAGATTGCCCTGGCACCAGCGCCGGTCGCGCTTGGCGTAGTCCAGCAGCGTCGGCGGGCATTCCTCGTAGGAGCCGCTCAGCTCCGGCACCATCCAAACGTGCCAGCCGGCGCGCCGGAGCAGCGCTGCCTCGACGAAATCGTGGCTCAGGATGTGGCCGCCGAAGGGCGGCTTGCCCGGCAGCTCGGGCAGGCCGCAATGGTCGGTGAAGGGGGCGACTCGGATGATCGCGTTGTGGCCCCAGTAATTTCCTTCGCTCAGCTGCCAGAAGGCGAGACCGGCGGCGAAGACGGGGCCATATACGACGCCCGCGAACTGGAGCAGCCGGGCGATCAGGCTGTTGCGGTTGACGATCTGCGGCGGCACCTGGATGAGCCCCGCCCGGGGATTCGCCTCCATCAGCCGGACCAGCGTGACCAGCGTTTCCCCGGTCATCAGGCTGTCGGCGTCCAGGACCACCATGTTCTCGTAGTGGCGGCCCCAGCGGCGGCAGAAGTCGGCGATGTTGCCGCTCTTGCGCTCGGTGTTGAAGCGGCGCTTGCGATAGAAGATCCGGCCGGCGCCGTCGACGCGGCGGCACAGGGCGTTCCAGGCCAGCTCCTCGGCGACCCAGGCGTCCGGGTCGGTCGAATCGCTGAGGATGTAGAAGTCGAAGGAGTCGAGGTGCCCGGTCGCCTCGACCGATTCGTAGATCGCCTGGATATTGGCGAAGACCCGGGCCGGATCCTCGTTGTAGGTGGCCATGACGATGGCCGTCCTTTGGGCCAGCGGCCGGTCGGCGGCGGCCGGATCGGGCCAGTTCAGCCCGACCGCGCGCCAGCCGAAGAGCAGGCTGAGAAAGCCGGCGAACCCCGTCCAGAACGACAGGGCGACCCACGAGAAGCTGGCCGTGAACAGAACCAGGAGGATGACGTCGAGCCAGCCGAGCCCGTTCCCGGACAGGACCGATTCCATCTGGATCACGGCCACGGCCGTGGTCGCGAGGGCGAAGCCGAAGACGAAGATCCGCCTCAGCGTGCCGCGAAGGCCGCCGGCCGACATCGACGCGGTCATCCCGGACCCGTTCCCTTCAGCCCCTGCCGGTCAGGTCGAAGAACGCTCGACTCGGGGCGCGGATGTCCTGCGGAAGGACGGCAGGAGCGAGGGGACTTCCAGCGGCTGGGCGACCATCGCGGCCGGCAGGGGCTCGGGCGCCGGCACCGGCACGGCGCGCCGCAGCTCGCGGACAAGCTCGTCCGGGACCTCGTCCGCCAGGAAGAAGTCGGCCCAGCGCGCGTTGGCTCCGGCGATCAGGAATGCCGCCCGGCCGAGAAGCCGGGCCAGCTCCGGCCGGGTCAGGCGGTCGCCGAGGATGCGGGCGAACCAGGCAGCGGTTTCGGCATCGGCGCGCATGGGCGCCGAAGCGGGATCGCCGGCCGAGACGGCCTCGGCGACGAAACGGTCGGCCAGCGTCTCCAGGCGAGGCGAATCCGCAAGGCCGAAAGAATGGAAATAGGCCATCACGCGCTCCCGCGCCTCGGCGCGGCGGGCAACGGCAGACGCGTCGATCGGGGGGGCGATCACGGTGTCCATTGATAGCTCCAGGTCTCGGTCAAAGGTTCCGAGTCGAGTTTCAGGAAACAGCGCATCTCCACGGCATCGCTGCCGCTCGGACGCGCGTCGAAGAAGACCCGCCAACCCTCGGTAACCGGGTTCGGCTGGGCCACCGGATTGATCACCTCGCCATTGCTGACGGTGATGTCCGGAGTAACACCGGCGTCCGGGGAAAGTTCTGACAATCGGCCTCCCTTGAAGTCGATGACGAACTTTCGGAAGTCGGCATTCGGTTCCGGAGCGGTGCCGCCGACCCCCGTACGGGTAGATATGGTCTCTGCCGTCGCCGGCCGCTGCGGCGATTCGATGCACCAGTGCAGCCGGTAGGAGAGACGCCATTCCGAGCCCGCCTCCACCGGCAGCTCGGGAACCCAGAAGGCGACGATGTTGTCGTGGATCTCGGCGTCGGTCGGAATCTCGATCAGCTGGATCACGCCCCGGCCCCATTGCTCCATGGGTTCGACCCACAGGCTGGGGCGGCGGTCGTACCGGGCCTCGAGGTCCTGGTAGTTGTCGAAGCTGCGGTCGCGCTGCAGCAGGCCGAAGCCGCGGGGGTTCTCGTCCGAGAAGGAGCTGACCCGCAGCCGGCCCGGATTGACCAGCGGACGCCAGATCCATTCGCCCGATCCGGTCCACATGGACAGGCCCTCGCTGTCATGGACCTGCGGGCGGAAGTCGTTCGGGCGGTTCTCGCTGTGCTCGCCGAAGAAGAACATGCTGGTGAGCGGCGCTATTCCCAGCTTCTCGATCTGCGCGCGCGGGAACAGGGTTGCGGTCACGTCCATGACCGTGTTGACGCCCGGACGGATCACGAAGCGGTAGGCGCCGGCAACCCTGGGGCTGTCCAGCAGCGCATGGACGCGGATGTCGGTCGCGCCGGGGGCCGGGCGCTCGACCCAGAACTCGCGGAAATAGGGGAACTCCTCGCCGCTCTGGAGCGCGGTGTCGATGGCAAGGCCCCGCGCGGACAGACCGTAGCGCTGGCCCTGTCCCAGGCCGCGGAAATAGCTCGCGCCCAGGAAGGCGGCGATCTCGTCGAAATAGTCCGGCCGGTTCAGTGGGAAATGGAGGCGGAACCCGGCGAAGCCAAGATGATCCGGCAGGGGCGCGTCGAAGCTGTTCGAGCCGTAGTCGAACAGCGACGTCTCGAACAGGACCTCCCGAGCGATGCCGTCCACGACCTCGAAGACGTGGACCGGCCGCCGGTAGTACGAGCCCAGATGGAAGAACTGGGCCTGGAAAGGCAACCCCTGATCGCGCCACAGCCCCTGGTCGGGCCGGAAGCGAATGCTGCGATACTGGTCGTAGGTGAGATCGGCGATCGGGCCGGGAAGGGTCTCGGGCACGGCTTCGAACGGCATGCCGCCCATGCTGCGCGCCCGTTCGACCAGACCCTCGTAGCTGAAGGCGGTTCCCTCCTGCTCGGTCCGGGCCGCGATTGCAGGCCGGCCGCCGATCGCGGCGCTGAAAGCCGCGGCCAGAGCCATATGGGCCGTACCGGCAAGGATAGTGCGACGGTTCATCATAAATTCGGTTGGAACAGCAGCAAGACTGATAAAGGAAGGTCCGGCCATCCTCCTTGCATTCGGAAGATGGTTATTTTGTGCTTTGCAGCATCAACATGCCTTTCCCACCAATTCTTCGCATCCGCAAGAGCGTCGCACCGGCCGGTGCTTGAAGAACCCGCCGGCACGAGCTGCCGTCGCCGCACACCCAGGCGCTTCCCGGAGGGGGCCGGGACGCCAGCCGAAATGCTTGTTTTCCAAAGGGTTCCGGACGCGCGACAGCAAAACACCCGAGGGCCGGATTGGTTCCGGCGCGCCCGTTTCGAAGGGATTCGACGGGTTTTACACGCTCTGCAAGTGCATTTTATGCGTATCAGTCCTTCAGGTCTTCGAAGAACTCCCGGACCCGGGCGAAGAAGCCGGCGCTCTCGGGATGGGTCTCCGCACCCTCCTCGCGCGAGAATTCCTCGAGCAGTTCGCGCTGCCGTTTCGTCAGGTTGACCGGCGTCTCCACCTGCACCTGCACGTACATGTCGCCGCGATTCGCCGCCCGCAGGATCGACATGCCCTTGCCGCGCAGCCGGAACTGGCTGCCCGACTGAGTCCCGGCGGGAATTGTTACCTTGGCCCGGCTGCCGTCGATGGTCGGCACCTCGATCGGCCCGCCGAGCGCGGCGGTGACCATCGGGATCGGGACCTTGCAGTGGATGTCGGCGCCGTCGCGATGGAAGAAGCGGTGCGGCTTGATCGAAAGGAAGATGTAGAGGTCGCCCGAGGGCGCCCCGCGCAGCCCGGCCTCTCCCTCGCCCGCCAGGCGGATCCGGGTCCCGTCCTCGACGCCGGCCGGGATGTTCACCTGCAGGGTGCGTTCGCTCCGGGTGCGGCCGGTGCCGCCGCAGACCCGGCACGGATCCTTGATGACGCGGCCTACGCCCGAGCAGGTGGGACAGGTCCGCTCGATCGTGAAGAAGCCCTGCTGTGTGCGGACCTTGCCCAGGCCCGAACAGGTCGGGCAGACGACCGGCTGGCTGCCGCCCTCGGCGCCGGTGCCGGTGCACGCGTCGCACAGGGTCGATGTCGGCACCCGGATGGTCGCCTGCTTGCCCTTGAAGGCCTCCTCCAGCGTGATCTCCATGTTGTAGCGGAGATCGGCACCCCGGCCGCCGCCGGACCGGCCTCGGCGCTGGCCCATGAAGTCGCCGAACATCTCGTCGAAAATGTCGGCGAAGCCGGTGGAGAAGTCGAAGCCGGCGCCCGGCCCGCGGGGTCCGCCGCCATTCTCGAAGGCGGCGTGGCCGAAACGGTCGTAGGCGGCGCGCTTCTGCTCGTCCTTCAGGACGTCGTAGGCCTCGTTGATCTCCTTGAACTTCTGCTCGGCCGTCGAGTCACCCGGATTCCGGTCCGGGTGATACTGCATGGCCAGCTTTCGATAGGCCTTCTTGATTTCGTCGGCACTGGCCGTGCGGGCGACCCCGAGCTGCTCGTAATAGTCCTGCTTAGCCATGCGGTCTCTGTCGTTCCGGGCGGCGGTCGGTCCGCGGCCGGTGGGGCCGCGTCACCCCGCCGCTACGGGCATCTCGCGGCATTGATGGTTCAACCGTAAACCGCCCCGGCCGGGAGGCCGGGGCGGCAATCGGACCTTCAGGAGGGCCGGCCGTCAGGCCGACCGGCTCTTCTTGTCGTCGTCGACCTCCTCGAAGTCGGCGTCGACGACCTTGTCGTCGCCCGCGGCGCCTTCGGTCGTGCCGCCGGCACCGGCGCCGCCGTCGCCCTCGGCGCTCTGGGCCTTGTACATCGCCTCGCCGATCTTCATGGACGCCTGCGCCAGGGCCTCGGTCCTGGACTTGATGCGCTCCGCATCCTCACCGGCAACGGCCTCGCGCAGCTCGGCGACCGCCTTCTCGACCGCCTCCTTCGTCGCCGCGTCGACCTTGTCGCCATGCTCGGACAGTTGCTTCTCCGCGGTGTGGATCAGGCTGTCGGCATGGTTGCGGGCGTCGACCAGCTCACGCCGCTTCCGGTCCTCGGCGGCATGAGCCTCGGCCTCCTTGACCATCCGCTCGATATCGGCGTCGGACAGGCCGCCCGAGGCCTGGATGCGGATCGCCTGCTCCTTGCCGGTCGCCTTGTCCTTGGCCGACACGTTGACGATGCCGTTGGCGTCGATGTCGAAGGTGACTTCGATCTGCGGCACGCCGCGCGGCGCCGGCGGGATGCCGACCAGGTCGAACTGGCCCAACAGCTTGTTGTCCGCGGCCATCTCGCGCTCGCCCTGGAAGACGCGGATCGTCACCGCCGTCTGGTTGTCCTCGGCGGTCGAGAAGACCTGGGACTTCTTTGTCGGAATGGTGGTGTTCCGGTCGATCAGGCGGGTGAACACGCCGCCCAGCGTCTCAATGCCCAGCGACAGCGGCGTGACGTCCAGCAGCAGGACGTCCTTGACCTCGCCCTTGAGCACGCCCGCCTGGATCGCAGCGCCGATGGCCACGACTTCGTCCGGGTTCACGCCGCGATGCGGCTCGCGCCCGAAGAAGGTCTTCACGGTCTCGATGACCTTCGGCATCCGGGTCATGCCGCCGACCAGGATGACCTCGTCGATCTCGGAAGCCTTGAGGCCGGCATCGCGCAGCGCGGCGCGGCACGGCTCGATCGTGCGCTGGATCAGGTCGTCGACCAGTTGCTCCAGCTTCGCGCGGGTCAGCTTGATGTTGAGGTGCTTCGGCCCGGTCTGGTCGGCGGTGATGAACGGCAGGTTGACGTCCGTCTGGGTCGCCGAGGACAGCTCGATCTTCGCCTTCTCCGCCGCCTCCTTCAGGCGCTGCAGCGCCAGGCGGTCGTTGCGCAGATCAATGCCGTTCTCCTTTTTGAACTCGTCGGCCAGGTAGTCGATGATCTTCTTGTCGAAGTCCTCGCCGCCCAGGAAGGTGTCGCCGTTGGTCGACTTCACCTCGAAGACGCCGTCGCCGATCTCCAGGATCGAGATGTCGAAGGTGCCGCCGCCGAGGTCATAGACCGCGATCGTGCCGCTGCCCTTCTTCTCCAGGCCATAGGCCAGGGCCGCCGCCGTCGGCTCGTTGATGATGCGCAACACCTCGAGGCCGGCGATCCGGCCGGCGTCCTTGGTCGCCTGCCGCTGGCTGTCGTTGAAGTAGGCGGGCACGGTGATGACCGCCTGGGTCACCTTTTCGCCCAGGTAGTTCTCGGCCGTCTCCTTCATCTTCTGCAGGATGAAGGCGCTGATCTGGGACGGCGCGAAGGCCTTGCCGCGCGCTTCGACCCAGGCGTCCCCGTTGTCGCCCTCGACGATCTTGTAGGGGACGAGCTCCCTGTCCTTCTGGGTCAGCGGATCGTTGTGGCGGCGGCCGATCAGGCGCTTGACGGCGAAGATCGTATTCTCGGGGTTGGTGACCGCCTGGCGCTTCGCCGCCTGGCCGACCAGGCGCTCGTCACCCTCCGCGAAGGCAACGATGGAGGGAGTCGTGCGCGCGCCTTCGGCGTTCTCGATGACCTTCGCCTGCGTCCCTTCCATGACGGCGACGCAGGAATTGGTCGTCCCCAAATCGATACCGATTACCTTGCCCATCTAGTCCTCGTTCGTTCATCGGCAGAGTCCCGGGAGCCCCGGCTTGTCCATAAAGGCGCCCCCGCGATCCCCTTCAAGGCTCGTGGTGTCTGCCGCATTGCGGCGGGTTTCCGATCATTCCGTGATATAGGCGTGGCCCGGAGCCCCTGCAACCAGGGGACGGAGCGATGTTTCCGTTCCATTGCGTCGGGAAGCGGCAGTCTATAACGGGTCTAGAACGAACGTACGGCCCCTCGTCGGGCGACGAGAAAGCCGGCGATGAAGCCGCCGATATGTGCCTCCCATGCCACGTCGGCGTCCACCCCCATCAGGCGGCCGCCGACAAGGGCGAACAGCAGGTTCACGACGAAGAACACGCCGACGAGGTTGAGCGCCGTCCGCCGGCGCTGCGGCAGGGCGCCCGGCGACAGCATCAGCCGGACGACGCCGCCCATGCAGCCGGAGACGACGCCCGAGGCGCCATACATCACGACCTGCTGGCCCCAGTCGGCCAGAAGCTGCGCAAGCGCCCCGCCGGCCGCGCTCGCCAGGATCAGCCGCAGATAGCCGCCGGTGCCGAGCGCCCGCTCGACCGCGCTGCCGAACGCCAGGAGAAAGCCGGCATTGGCGATGAAGTGCAGCAGGTCCAGGTGCAGGAGCGCATGGGTGACGAGCGTCGCCGCCGCAAGCGCGGTCTCGACGCCGAAGGGACCGTCGACGGCCGCGGCGATGCGCATCGGAATGAGGCTGAGCCACCAGAGCACCGTTTCGACCAGGTCCGGACTTGCGAAGCGCAGGACCAGGAAGACCGCCAGCAGCACGGCCAGGAGGCACAGCGTGACCGGCGGCACGTTGAACATCGGCGGAGACCGGTCGGGCGGCGTGGAACCCGGTCCCTTGAAAGGGGCGATCGGCGGGGTCATTCCCGTGTCCCGTGAGATGAGGCGGCGTGGCGGCGAGAATCCGAGCGGCAGAGCCTATCACAGCACCCCGCCGTGGGGGGGGGGGGCGGGGGGGGGGGGGGGCGCGGCCGGGGGGGGGCGGGCGGGGGGGCCGCG